>VFQQ010000002.1_pt1 | contig 1119996 bp, 983 predicted proteins | sample 3512341 | NCBI WGS metagenome assembly VFQQ01 (sample SAMN10412373, study PRJNA504923) | tailings metagenome | isolation source: Relicate 2 Philex TSF1 revegetated site | place: Philippines: Tuba, Benguet | collected 2017-08-29 | reverse complement strand
TCCCTCCGGCTGATCTCTTGTTCCCCTTTTCCCTTTGTGGTTTAACAGGCTGTTCAATCCCACTTCTAAAATCCAAAATCTAAAATCGTTATTCCGGCTGTTCCTCCGTGCACCTTTGTGCCCCTCTGTGTAACAATCTGTATTCGGCTGTTCTCTCACATCTCAAATCTGTCCTCCGGCTGTTCAATAATCATTCATCACTAATCACTCATCACTCCCGCCCCCCAATTCATTATCTTTTCCATCTTAGCAACCTATGAAAAAGAAAATAATGCTGCTCGGCAGCGGTGAACTGGGTAAGGAATTTGTAATAGCCGCCAAGCGCATAGGGCAATATGTGATAGCGGTGGACTCCTACAACGATGCCCCCGCGCAGCAGGTAGCCGATGCCCGCGAAGTCATCAACATGCTCGATGGAGCTGCATTGGATGCCGTGGTGGCTAAACACAAACCCGATGTCATAGTTCCCGAAATAGAAGCCATCCGCACCGAGCGGTTCTATGACTACGAAAAGCAAGGCATTAAGGTGGCGCCAAGCGCGCGCGCAGCCAACTTTACCATGAACCGAAAAGCCATCCGCGATTTGGCAGCAAAAGAACTCGGCTTGCGCACAGCCCATTATTGCTATGCCACCTCGCTTGAAGAGCTCGAAATTGCTGTGAAAGAGGTGGGCATTCCCTGTGTGGTGAAGCCATTGATGAGCTCATCCGGAAAAGGGCAAAGCACCATCAAAACCGAAGCAGACATTGAAACAGCATGGCACTACTCACAAAGCGGAAAGCGGGGCGACATTGCCGAGGTAATCGTGGAAGCATTTGTAAACTTCCACACCGAAATAACGCTGCTCACCGTAACACAACAAAACGGACAAACCCTGTTTTGCCCACCCATCGGGCACCGGCAGGAGCGGGGCGACTATCAGGAAAGCTGGCAGCCCGCATTGATTTCCGAAGCGCATCTCCACGAGGCACAAAGCATTGCCCGCAAAGTTACCCGCGCCCTCACCGGAACGGGTATTTGGGGTGTGGAGTTTTTCCTTGCCGATGATGGCGTTTACTTCAGCGAACTTTCACCGCGCCCCCACGACACGGGCATGGTAACCCTTGCCGCAACACAAAACCTGAATGAATTTGAATTGCATTTGCGAGCGGTGCTTGGTTTGCCCATTCCTGAAATTGTTTTGGAAAGAATAGGCGCAAGTGCAGTGGTGCTGGCAGGGGAGGAGGGAACAAATCCTGTTTTTGATGGCGTAGAGGAAGTGCTGAACGAACCTAAAACAGAAGTGCGTATTTTTGGAAAACCTACCACACGCCCGTTTCGCAGAATGGCAGTGGTTTTAACATACGATTCATTAGATGCCAATGTGGATGAGGTTAAAAACAAGGCAATAAAGTTGGCAGAAAAAATAAAAGTTAAAGCAAATTGAGCATGAGTCATAAAGCAGGTTTTGTAAACATCATTGGCTTGCCCAACGTGGGCAAAAGCACCCTCATGAACGCTCTGGTGGGCGAGCGCATGGCAATCATCTCGCCCAAGGCGCAAACCACACGCCACCGTTTACTGGGTTTTTTAAACCATGAAAATTTCCAAATCGTTTTTAGCGACACACCCGGCTTCATCAACCAGCCTGCTTACAAGCTGCACGAAAACATGAACGCATTTGTGCATCAGGCACTCGAAGATGCCGATGTGCTGCTGTTTGTAACCGACCGCTTTCAAAAAAATGACGAGCAAAACCACTTGGTGGAAATTGCAGCCAAGGCTGAAAAAAAGTGCATTGTCATTTTGAACAAAGTGGATGCCTGCAAGTCTGAAGATGTGGCTGCGGCTGAAAACAAATGGCGTAAACTGTTGCCTGAAGCTGCGTTTCTGCCCATTGCCGCGCAGCATCGGCTGGGCATTGAAAAGCTGATTGAAATGATTGTGGAGCAATTGCCCGAATCGCCACCTTACTACGATAAGGACGATTTAACCAACCGCCCTTTGCGGTTCTTCATCAGCGAAATTGTGCGCGAGAAAATCTTTTTCAACTACGAAAAAGAAATCCCCTACAGTTGCGAAGTGGTGGTGGAAGAATATGAAGAAGGCAAAACAATGGACAAAATCCGATGCGCCATTTATGTGGACAGAGATTCGCAAAAGCCCATTCTGATTGGTAGAAATGGAGATAAGATTACCAAAACAGGTAAGGAAGCCCGCGAGCAAATTGAGGCATTCATTGGCAAAAAGGTTTTTTTGGAGTTGCGGGTAAAGGTGCGGAAAGGATGGCGCGAAGATGAAAACACCCTGAAACAGTTGGGGTATTAGCCCCACGCGCAACTTTCCTGCAAACCTTACCGAAAAAATTATCTTCGCTCCCGATTCAAAAAAAATTACACCATGGGAAGAGGCGATAAACGTTCACGCAAAGGAAAAATTTTCAAAGGCTCATTTGGCAATTCGCGTCCGCGCAAAGCGGCAAAATCGGCTGAGGCTGCTGTGGCAGCACCGGCTAAAAAAGCAGCAAAACCAAAGGCAACAAAACCGGCAGCAACCGAAGAAAAGAAAACTGCTAAGCGCGCACCTGCTAAAAAAGCAGCAGCGAAAAAAACTGACGCGGCAGAATAATTTTCAAAACTTAGTTGGTTTATCATCCACTCCTTTTTGGGGTGGATTTTTTTTGCCCTTAATCCACAATCCTGTCTCCGCGAAGTATTCTGAATCTTTTTCGGGCTTCAATCACCAGCAGCGAACTATCGAAATCGGTGATGATGGATTGATAAAGTTCCTTTGCTTTTTCCTTATTGCCCAAATGCTGCTCGTTGATTTCGGCTAAAAGAAATGTGGCATCATCGCCTTTTAAATCGGTTTTGTAATTCTTGATGATTTCTTCCAAAAGCGGAACAGCTTTTTCAAACTGCTGTTGCCTGCTTAAAATTTTTGCCTGCGTAAACAAAATGTCATCATACAAATCGTGCCCAGGAAAAAGCATTTTTATGGAATCGAGCAAGTTGATTGCTTCATCGTTTCTGTTTTGATAAAGCAGCAACTCAGCCCTGGCAAACATTTGCAGAGCTTCGGGCACCGAATCCATTCCTGAATTATCAATGATGAAAACACTAAGCTCAATGGCATCGTTGCTGATAAGTTCACTTGTGCTTGCTTTTAAAACTTCCAGCTGAGTTTGCGCCCAATCAATGTCGCCTTTGAAATAGCTGAGTTTGGCATTTCGGAAGCGCGCCTCTTCGCCCAATGGCGCGTCTTTTTCATCCTTATCCACTTGCCCATAAAGCAGCGAACTCTCCCAAACATCGCCATCAATCAGCAAAAAATCAGCCAGCGAAAGTTTGGTTTGGTTCTTCAGTTGGCGATTGATGCCCGGCATTTTCAAAATCTCTTCACAAAGCGAAATGGCGCTGGCAAGGTCGTGCAGGTAAAACCCGTTTAACTCGGCAAGTTCTTTCATGCTTTGCGCGCTTTGGTTGCCGCGCCCCACTTCATTTATGAATGCTTCATAGTCTTTTTTCAAAGCCAGTAAATCATCGCGGGTGTAGTTAATGCGGCTGGCAATTTTTTCCTTGCGGGTATTCAGTAGTTCGGTGCGCGCCATCATGTAAAGCGGTGCATCTTTCCCCTTGTTTACCACATGTTCAAATCCGTTAATGGCAACATCAAATAAATCTTCTGCCACCGCCATGCGCGCAAGGTTCAACACCCGAAAACCGTTTTCACCTTTGCGTCTGTCAATGGCTTTGGTTTGCTGCATTGCACCTTCAAAATCTTTGTTTTGAACATAAAGCCAAATCAAAAAATCGCTCAACCATTCATCATTGGGGTTGCGCTGAATTTTTGAATAGAGCTGCGTTTCCAATGCCCCCAAGAGTTTTTCGGAGCCATAGCGCATCACCTGATTTTTCACCGCCTGCCCTTGCCCCGGCTGCAATTCATAAAAGTTGATGTATTGCTTGGCGGCATTATCGTTGTCGCCTTTTTGCGCATAAGCATTCGCAAGCAAAAAGCCAAACATCACGCTGTTGTTGAACAGCTTATTGCCCTTGTCATAGGTTTGAATGGCATAATCAAACTCTTTGTAGCCTTCAAAGGCAGCGCCCAATTCGCGAACGAAATTTTCGTTAGCAGGCAAACTTTTAATCAGCTTATCGAATTGTTCTTTTCCTTTTGCTGCCTGCCCCGAAAGGTTCAACACATAACCCAAATCAACTCCGTATTGCGCGATTAAAGGAAATTTCTTCTGCTGTTTGCGCACCACCTTTTCAAGCGCATCATACTGTTTCAAGTTCACCAGGCATTTAAACAGTGGGCTGTAATACTTTGGTGCGTTATCATTTTTATCCCAAAGCTGCTGAAACAGTTCCACCGCTTTTTCAAACTCACCTTCGGTGAAATAGCTGTTTGCCAAGGCTTCATCTCTGCCGGCTTGCGCAATGGTGATGGAAAAAGAAAAAAGAAAAAGGAAAAAGGCTAAGTGGCGTTTCATTCACTGGCGAAAATAGGACTTGAATTGTTGTGTTGGTGATAAACTCGCTCACTACAACAAAATTTCTGTTGCTCAATTTTTAAAACAACATTTAAGTACAATCTTAATCACATAGATAAAGTAACAAATTAGCGATTCTATGTGCCTATGTGGTTATTGTATTTTAATTTGTTAGAGGCGCCTTAATTCACTCGTAACAAATAACGCTTGATGGTTTGGTTTAGCCTGGTTTTGGGGTTCAGGAATGGAATGGTGAGTGTGGAAACAGGGAAGTCGTGTGTTTCTAAAACCACCTCTGCATTGAATGTTTCTTTCATCGCAATCAAACTGTACTCGTTGCAAACGATGTAATGTTTTTTGCTGTTTTCAATCCTTCCGCTCACTTCATCATAATTGTTTGTGCTTAGCGGAACAAGTTGTGCGTGAAATGCTAATGCATAAGTTCTGTAAGAATCAAAAACGGTAAGTTCATTTTCGTTCACTCCATTTTCTTTCAAATGCTTTCCAAAAATGGTGTTCGACTGAAACTTCAATAATTCAGGATAAAACACAGTTGCAAGGCTTACATTCAGAAACACAAAAGCCACAACTGTTTTCATGAACACGTTTTTGCTTCCAATGCAGTACAAGGCTACTGCAACTGCTGCAACGGTGAAAAGAATAGACACAATGCCGCTTTGTTCAAACAGCCACCAAACTATTACTAAAGGAGTGATGATGGACAGCGCAATAACGATATGCTGAAGCGCATGCAACGCCTTTTGCCATTGTGCAGAAGGGTTTTTTACTAATGCTTGCGCAGCAAGAACTGCACCAAACGGATATGCCACATAGAAATAATGCGGCAGTTGGTAGTTTGAGCGCGAAAGCGCAAGCAGCGTTAGCGTGATGCCAAAGAAAGCGTACAATTCAGGTTGCGGAATGCGTTTAAGCAGTTTTTGAACGGCAGAAAACCATCCTGCAAAAAGGAAAAGCGTGAATGGCAGAAAAGCCCAAACGGTGGTGTGTAGCACAAAGAATGTATCGGGATGATTGTTCCATTCACTTTCGCCCGTTATTCGCCCGAAACTTTGAGTCCAGTAGAAGAAGCGCAATCCTTCCCACCCGAATTGATGAAAATGCGCATAGGAAATCGGAAACAAAAACACTGCAATCACCCCAACTGCAATCAGCGAATTAAAATGAAACACTTTTCTCCACTCGCCTGTAATCAACAATGCAGGAGCGAAAGCAAGTGCCGGGCAAACCATGCCAATAGGTCCTTTTGCCATTACCGAAAATGCAATGCCAATGCTTCCCAATAAGAGATTTTTTAACTGCATGTGCTTAAAATAGGCTGCCCATTGCCAAATGCTGAACATCACACAGCCCATTAAAACTGCATCGGTGCGCACATCGTTTGTAGCCACAAACATTGCTTGAACACTTGCCGTAACTATTGCCGACACTTGGGCTATTGCCTCGTTGTAAAAAAGTTTTGCAAAGCCGTAAACCGAACCCACACACAGCATTGCAAACAGCATGGTGGGGAGTTTGTAAGCAAAGCTGCTGACACCGAAAATTTTCATGCTCAACGCCCCAAGCCAAAAAAGTAAATGCGGCTTATCTAAGTAAGGTTCATTGAGGTAAGTGAGGTGAAGCTTGTTTTCTGCAAGCAACAATTCGCGGCTGATTTCAGCAAGTTGTGCGCTATCCACTTCAAGCACATCTAAAAACAAGCCGCATGAATGCGCCATGAAAACGAGCGCAAGCAAACTCCAAAATTGACTTTTGCTTATGGGAAACTTTACATCCATTTTAACCACATAGTTACATAGTTGAAGAATAAGAATAGCGAACCCTATGGGTGGCTGTGAAATCTTTTTAAAAGGTGAATCGAGTAGCTAAGAAGCATTGCAAAAAGTTAGCATAGCACAGAAATTGTCCTTCTTCTTTAACTCGTTTACTTTCTATGTTACTGTATGGTTTTTGCATTTGCATTTTTGAGTTCTTAGTGATTTCATCATTGCATTTTTGTTTAGGGCAAACATCACTTAAAAACCTTTGAGTGTAAAATTCATTTAGCCTTTTACCTTTGGCGGTTCATAAATTGAACATGAAATGTCCATGATTGGGAGACAAAAGCAAACAGTTGCGGACATTCCATTGAGCCTTTGAAAAACAATAATTACACAGATGAAAACATTATCAGCAACATGGCGCAGCCCCTCAAACATTGCCATCATTAAGTATTGGGGGAAAAAACAAAATCAAATACCACAAAACCCTTCGCTGAGTTTCACTTTAAACGAGTGCTTTACTGAAACCACCATTTCGCTTGTTCCGAAAGAAACCAAAAGTGATGAGTTGCAGTTGCAGTTTTATTTCGATAAAAAGGAAAACATTGCTTTCCGCCTGCGGCTTTTGAATTTCTTCTCTTCCATTCAAAAGGATTTCAAGTTTTTGAAAGACTACGGATTGGTAATTCACTCTGCAAACTCTTTTCCTCATTCATCAGGCATTGCATCATCAGCTTCCTCATACAGTGCATTGGCAGCCGCTTTGTGCGACCTTGAAGTGCAACTGAAAACCGGAAAGAAAACTTCGGGCAAGGTGTTGGTGGAAGATAAAAAATGGCTGAAACGCGCTTCGGTATTTTCTCGCCTTGGCTCGGGCAGCGCATGTCGCTCCTTGTTTCCTTATGCTTCGGTGTGGGGGAAAAGCGATGCAGTGAAAGGCTCGGATGATGAGTTTGCCATCGGCTACGAACAAGGCTTGCACAAGGAATTCAAAACCATTCGCGATTCTATTTTGATTGCCAGCAGCAATGAAAAAAAGGTTTCCAGCCGTGTTGGACATTCATTGATGAAAGGCAACCCTTATGCAAATGCACGCTACAAGCAGGCGCACAAAAATCTTGCCGAGCTAACCGTTGCTTTAAAAAAAGGCGATTGGGAACATTTTGGAGCCATTGCAGAAAATGAAGCCATGACCTTGCATGCATTGATGATGTGTTCCAATCCTTCATTTATACTAATGAACGCGCACACCATGAGCATGATTGAAAGCATCCGCAACTTCCGCGAAAGCAGCAAAGTGCCTGTTTACTTTACTTTAGATGCGGGTCCGAATGTTCATTTGCTTTACCCTTCGGCTTTCCAAAAGAAAGTGCTGGAGTTTGCCGATTTTGAACTCTCCGGCTTATGCGAAGATGGCAGAATGATTCATGACTATGCCGGAAAGGGTGCGCAAAAGGTGAAATAGCATTGGTAGATAAGACGATGTTCACTATGTCTTTTCAACCTATTCTGCATCAGCCAAGCGAAACAATTAAAGCCTTTCAGCTGCAAGGTTTGAAAGAACTGCTGAGTTATTTAAAGCAGTGCTCGCCCTATTACAAAAGGTTGTTTCAAGAACATAAAATAGTTCCGAAAGACCTATCATCGCTCGACCAGCTTTTGCATTTGCCCACCACCGACAAGAAACAATTTGCCGAGCACAATTTCGACTTTTTGTGTTGCCCCAAAAACACCATTGCCGATTACTGCACCACATCAGGAACCACCGGAAACCCTGTGGTGGTGGCGCTCACCGAGCATGATTTGCAACGTTTAGCATACAACGAAATGCAATCGTTCCTCACGGCAGGATGCAAAAAAGGCGATGTGTTTCAACTGATGCTCACGCTCGATAGGCAGTTTATGGCAGGCATGGCTTATCACATGGGCATTAGGATGATGGAAGGTTCGGCTGTGCGCTCGGGGGCAGTTTCGCCACAGTTGCAGTGGGAAAACATTGCTCGATTTAAGCCGAATGTGTTGGTTGCAGTGCCTTCGTTTTTGCTGAAGATGTTGGACTATGCACATGCAAACGGGATAGATGTGCATCAATCGGGTGTGGAGCGGATTATCTGCATAGGCGAACCAATTCGCAATGATGATTTCAGCAATAACTTACTGGCAGAGCGAATTGCCGAAAAATGGAATGTGAAGTTGTTTTCAACCTATGCTTCCACCGAAATGCAAACCGCATTTACCGAGTGCGAATGCTTGCAGGGCAATCACCTTCGCCCCGAGTTGTTGATTGCAGAAGTTTTGAATGATGAGGGAAAGCAAGTGGCTGAAGGCGAAGCGGGTGAGCTTACAATCACCACTTTGCAAGTGCAAGGAATGCCGCTGTTGCGCTACCGCACAGGCGATGTTGTGAAATACTTTGGCGAGCCGTGTGCCTGCGGAAGTAACGCCATGCGGATTTCATCGGTGATTGGCAGAAAAAATCAAATGATAAAATATCGCGGAACAACTTTGTTTCCTGCTGCAATCAGCGATGCCATGAATGGTGTTGCCGGAGTGGATGATTACATCATTGAAGTGTTTAAAAACGAACTGAACACTGATGAAGTGTGTATTCACCTTCAAGTGAAAAGCGCTGATTTGAAAAGCACAGTTGCCGCTGCACTGCAGGCAAAGTTGCGTGTTACACCTGAGTTGAAAATTACCACATCAAACGATTTGCTTGCCATGCGCCCAACAGAGAGCCGAAAACCTGTTCGTGTAATTTTTAGATGATTAGCGCCATGACTATCAACTGCAAAGGCAAACTGCTGAATTGCTCAAAACCGTTGGTGATGGGCATTTTGAACGTAACACCCGATTCGTTCTCCGATGGTGGAATTTTTTTGGGTTTGGATGCCGCTTTACAGCAAGCGGAAAAAATGCTTTGTGAGGGTGCTTCAATAATTGATGTTGGTGGCATGAGCACTCGCCCTAATGCTGATGTGATTGATGAAAAGGAGGAATTAAAAAGAGTGCTGCCTGTTGTGAACGCTTTGGTGAGAAAATTCCCTGATGCAGTCATTTCAATTGACACTGTTCGCGCGGAGGTGGCAAAGCAATGCGTTGAAGAAGGCGCGGCAATAGTGAATGATGTTTCTGCCGGAAACTTTGATGCTGAAATGATTTCAACTGTTGCGTTACTTCAGGCGCCTTACATAATAATGCACAATGCTGGTATTCCTGCAAATGCCACCAAGCCAAACTACTCGAATGTGGTGTTGGATGTTTTTGATTTTCTGCAAAATAAAATTGCACAATGCAAGGCTACAGGCATAGCCGATGTGATGGTTGATGTTGGCTTTGGCTTTGGTAAAAGTTTAGAGGAAAACTTTGCGCTGTTAAATGAACTCGAAGTATTTCGATTGCTTGAAGCGCCAATGCTGGTAGGGGTTTCACGAAAAAGTATGATAACTAAAACTTTAAACATTGATGCCGCATCATCACAAAACGGCACTACTGCACTGAACACGATTGCTTTAATCAAGGGAGCAAAAATCCTAAGGGTTCACGATGTGAAAAATGCTGTTGAAGCGGTGGATTTGTTTTGTGCAACAACCGGAGTTGGTCGCTAATTCGATTTCAAAATCTGGTCGTATTTCTGAACGTTCGATGGGTCAATTTTGCGAAGTGTTATCACCGCCTTCGCCTTTTCCGATTGTGGCGCACCTGTAAAAATGTTAGCTAACTCATCGCTTTTAGCCTGCATGAACATGTTTAGTAAAACATTGTTCGGGTTATCGCGCGCAATAACCTCAAGGCTGTTAATTGCCGAAGTGATTTTTGCCCTTGCCACATCGGGTTTGTCGTGGAACTGGTCCATGCCTTCAAAATGATAAGTGAACACTGCTTCCTTAAAGTTGTCATACTTCCCGCCAAGTAAATTGTTCACTATCCAATAGCGGTTCCTGATGCCGTCAAACGGGCGCCAGCCTTTGGCTTCAGGCGAGTTGTTCGGCACGAGATTCATAATGTTTTCCGCAATGGAAAAATACTTTGCGCCACCGCCTTTTGAAAAACTTTCGGCATCTAAACCAATGATTAAATAGGCGTAGAAAGCCAACATCGAAGAAAGGTTGCCATTAAAAGTGTTGATGTTGAATTCAATCGGCTGATTTTGCACGTAGGTGAACAGCCAATCTTTATCAATAAAATTCATGACAGTGGTAACATAGCCGCTGTTGTAAACCGGGCGGGTGGATGAAATAATTGCGGTGGCTTTGTAGGCATCCTGCGCAGGTGAGCTTTCAAGGTTGATAACTATGCTGCAATCAATTCTTTCCTCAATTCCATATGTTTCCTGTGTCCAGGTGCGGGCGTTCATGAATTCCAGAATTTGTTGTTGCATGGCTGCAAACACAGTTTGGTCAACGTTGGTAATCGGCTGGCTGTTCACTGCAACATTGCACCTGAGTTCCTGCGCGTTTGCAATGCTAACCCACCACATGCAAACAACAAGCAGCGCAAAAATATGTCTTTGATTCTTCATCATTTTGAATTGCAAAAGTAGCAAATGAAACGAAGCCGTGTTTAGCCTATTGTGTGCGTTCTATTTCAGCCTTACTTTCATCATCACCGGCTGGTGGTCGCAGCTTTTGAAACCAAGGTCAATTCCTTGCACAGTTTCCACTTCAACATTTGGTGAAACGAAGAAATAATCAATGATGGTGGTGAAAGTTTTTTCAGCATTAAAAGCCGTTTTGTTCTTGCGGTTGGTGGCAACTGTTGAGTCAAAAGCATAACTCCATCCTTCAATGTAGTCGGCATCGGCATTGGTGCGGGCATAATCTGTTTCAGGCTCTTTGGCAAAAGCATGTGCATCGAAACCCGGTGGCGCAATGTTCCAATCGCCACCAAGCACCACATAATTCCCTTTGGCATATTCTTCCAATAAAATTTCTTTGGTGAAAGCCAATTGCTTTGCCTTTACCTCACCATTATCATAAGCTTCAAAATGAGTGTTGATGACCACCAAATCCTTTCCGTTTGGCAGTTTAAAACGTTGCAAAAGCAAACATCTTTCTAAGTAAAAAAGCTGGTCGGGGAGTTTGTCTTTATTGGGCAGTTGTATGCGCTTGCTTTCAATGGGATTAAACTTTGAAAGCGACATTAATCCACCAAGCACTCTGCCCATTGGGTTGGTGTAGGGAACGGGAACAAACTTCACATCATAATTCACTGCAAACGAGTAGAAATCATTTGCGCGCGCTTCGGCAATCGCTTCCTTTTGATTGATGTTCCAGCTTCTTCTTCCGGCTGTGTCAACTTCTTGCAACAACACAAAATCAGCTTCCGATTTTTGAATGAAATCAATAATGCCGTTGTTGTACTTCTGCACCCATTCTTTCGGGCTAACCACCATTTTTCCGCCATCATAAAAAAAGTCAGCTTCCGCTCCCAAACCACCGTAGCCTATGTTCCAAATCAGAAAGGTGAGTGATGAATCATTTTCCGAAACAGTATTTTCTGTTTGCGCTCCTTTACTGAAAACAGGCACTTCAACAATGCTTTCAGGTTTGAATTTTGTGATGCTGGCGTAGGCGATGTTTCCAATTACATACAACGCAAATAGCAAAACGGGAACAAGAATTATCAGCAGTAAAATTTTAATCATTCGCATGGATGAATGTTTGATTGGAAGATGATTGCAAAAGAATACTTTTGGTGAAAGTAATCACTTAAACAAAAGGTTATGAATCACTTTGAATGGAGTTGGGATTCCAAAGGAAGAAAAGTTTATGCGCAGGGGTGGAGTCCGGCAAACACAAAAGCAGTTGTTTGTTTGGTGCACGGCTTTGCCGAGTTCAGCGACCGCTATGAACATGTTGCAAAATTTTTGGGCGAGCATGGTTTTGCCACACTCACTTTTGACCAACTCGGGCATGGCAAAACCGAGGGCAAACGCGGACATGCAGATTACGAAGACATGCTTGACAACGTAAAAATTCTTTTGCAAGAATCGGATACGCGCTTTCCGGGCATCCCGAATTTTCTTTACGGACACAGCATGGGCGGCAACATTGTTGCCAACTATCTGCTGCGCAGGCAACCGAAAGAAGTGAAAGCGGCTGTTATCACCGGTCCTTTGTTTAAATTGGGTTTCGAGCCACCTGCAATCAAAGTTCTTTTAGCAAAAATGATGGTGAACATTTACCCTAAGTTTACTGAAAAGAGCGAGTTGGATGCCGATGCCATTTCGCGCGACAAGGATGAAGTGCGCAAGTACAAGAATCACCCAATGACGCTGAATGTAATTACCGCAGGTATGTTTCTCGGTTTCTTCAATGCAGCGAAGTACGCTTTGGAACACGCCAACGATTTGAACACGCCATTGCTGATTATGCACGGAACAGCCGACAGACTTACATCTCATAAAGGCTCGGAGGAGTTTACACGAAACAACACGAATGGCTTGGTTACATTGAAGCTCTGGGAAGGTTTTTACCATGAGTTACACAATGAACCTGCTGAAGAAAGAGCGCAGGTGTTGAACTACATTGCAAGCTACCTGAATCAGTTTGTAGGTTCATAGCGATATTTCACATTCCCGAAACACAGTTATGAGCGGGCGTTTTATCTTCGCGCTGCAAAATCATTTTTATGTCTGCAAACATCACTTCTGCCGATAAACTCCTTTTTACTCCCGGTCCGCTAACCACCAGCCTTTCTGTGAAGCAAGAAATGTTGCACGATTTCGGTTCGCGCGATTTCACTTTTGTTCAGGCGATAAAGCAAATTCGCGAAAAGCTATTGTCTTTTGCCGGAGTGGCAAAGGCTGACGGTTATGACACGGTAATCATGCAAGGTTCGGGCACGTTTGGCGTGGAATCGGTGATTACCACTGCCATTCCGCATGATGGACATTTGCTCATTGTTATTAATGGCGCCTATGGCGAACGGATTCAAAAAATGGCGGCAGTGTCGAACATCAGGCACACTGTTTTGCAATATGCCGAAGACGCTCTTCCTAACATAGACGAAGTGAAAAATGCTTTGGAAACAGATGATTCCATCACGCATGTGGTGGTGGTTCATTGCGAAACCACCAGCGGCATTTTTAACCCCATTGAAAAAATTGGCGCAGTGGTGAAAGCGCACAACAAGATTTACATTGTTGATGCCATGAGCAGTTTTGGTGCAGTGCCGGTGAATGTGAAGCAGGCCGGTATTGACTACCTAGTTTCTTCTTCCAACAAATGCATTGAAGGTGTGCCGGGTTTTTCGTTTGCCATTGTAAACACGCGGCACTTGGAAACCTGCAAAGGAAACAGCCGCAGTTTAAGTTTAGATTTGTTTGAGCAATGGAAGGGTTTGGAGGCAAACGGGCAGTTTCGTTTTACACCCCCTGTTCAAGTGCTGATGGCATTTCGCAAAGCCGTTGAAGAATTGGAAGAGGAGGGAGGCGTGCAGGCGCGCTCGCAGCGTTATCAAAACAATTTCCAGTTGTTAATGAAGGGTATGGTGGAAATGGGTTTCAAGCCATACTTGCCCGAAGAAAAAAGAGGTTACATCATCAACACTTTCCATAGCCCAACCAATGCTGCTTATCATTTTGAAACTTTCTACCGAAAGTTAAACGAACGCGGCTATGTGATTTATCCGGGAAAACTTACCAAAGCAGATTGTTTCAGAATAGGAAACATTGGCAGAATTGGTGCTGACGATGTGAACGGCTTGCTGCAAGCAATTGCAGAAGTAAAGCAGGAAATGGATTTTTAGTTTTTGAACCCCATTTATAGTTTCATTCGTTTTGCAAAAGGGCGATAAAGCATGTAATGTGAAATGCTATCGGGCAAAGTTCAACTGCACACCGGTGTAATTGTGTGGCGTTATGTTTTTCAATTCAGTTTTTAATGCTTCGTTCACATCTAATGTTTCAATGAAGGCATGAATAACTTCTCGGTTGATAATGTTTCCGCGCGTAAGTTCCTTTAGTTTTTCATAAGGATTCGGGTAGTTCTCGCGTCTTAAAATGGTTTGAATAGCTTCCGCAACCACCGCCCAGTTGCGTTCCAAATCGCTTGAAATTTTTGCCTCATTGAGCAAAAGTTTTCCAAGCCCTTTTTCAATGGATTGAATGCTGATTAATGTGTGCGCCATTGGCACACCCACATTGCGCAGCACGGTGGAATCGGTTAGGTCGCGCTGCAAACGCGAAACAGGAAGTTTGGCTGCTAAATGTTCAAACAAAGCGTTGGCTACACCAAGGTTGCCTTCTGCGTTTTCAAAATCAATAGGGTTTACTTTATGCGGCATGGCGCTGCTGCCCACTTCACCGGCTTTCGTTTTTTGCTTAAAGTATTCCATGCTGATGTAGGTCCAAACATCGCGGCATAAGTCTATCAGGATATTGTTAATGCGTTTGTGTGCATCGAAAGTAGCAGCAAGAAAATCGTAGTGTTCAATTTGGGTGGTAAAAACACTTCGATGTAAGCCTAAGTTCCTTTGCACAAAAGCATTGGCAAACTTCACCCAATCCACATTTGGATAGGCAACATGATGCGCATTGAAATTGCCCGTTGCTCCACCGAATTTTGCAGCAAAAGGAATGCGTTCCAATTCAGCAATTTGTTTTTCCAATCGCTCTACAAACACCATCAACTCTTTTCCCAGCAAAGTTGGCGATGCCGGTTGACCGTGTGTGTGGGCAAGCATTGGAACCGTCTGCCAATCTGCCGCCAAAGTTTTTAGTGTTGATTTTAACTCGTTCAACTGTGGCAACAAAACAGTTTGATTAGCTTCTTTAATGGAAAGCGGAATGGCTGTGTTATTGATGTCCTGCGAAGTCAAGCCAAAATGCACAAACTCTTTATATGCACTAAGCCCGATTTTATCCAATTCACTTTTTATGAAATACTCCACCGCCTTCACATCATGGTTGGTGGTGCGTTCAATTTCTTTAATGGCTTGGGCATTGTTTATGTTGAAATTTCTGTAAACATCTTTTAGCGCATCTGCATGATTGTTGATGCCTGACAATTCACTTAGCACATCTTCCAGCGCAAGTAAATACTCCACTTCCACCAACACGCGGTAGCGAATCAGTGCAAACTCCGAGTAATAGTTTTCGAGGGTTGAGGTTTTGTTTCGGTATCTGCCGTCAATGGGCGAAACAGCCGTTAGTTCATTTAATGCCATGGTGCAAACCTACACCATTTCAGATTTCAGATTTCAGATTTTAGGAGCAAATAATAAATCATAATGCAACACATAACTGCGAATGCTATTGTGCTGGGTGGGTGGCACCCAAGGCATTAAGCGGAAATCAATCTCACCAGTTCACTAAACTGTTCAACACTCAGTTGTTCAGGGCGTTTTTCCAGCAATGCAGAGGCAACTGTTTTGCCTTGCAGAAAACTTTTTATGCTGTTGCGCAGCGTTTTTCTGCGTTGGGTAAATGCTTGTTTTACCACTTGCCTGAAAAGTTTTTCATCGCAACCCAATGGGCGATGGTGGCGGGTCATTTTAATCACTCCGCTCATCACTTTTGGCGGAGGCGTGAAACATCCGGCAGGCACATCAAAAAGGTATTTGCAATCATAGTAGGCTTGTGCCAACACACTTAGCACTCCGTAATCCTTATTGCCCGGTGGTGCTGCAATGCGCAAGGCAACTTCTTTCTGAAACATGCCGGTGAGCATGGCAACGCGCTCGCGCTCATCAATAACTTTAAAAACAATTTGCGATGAAATGTTGTAAGGAAAATTTCCTGCCACATGCATCGGTGCGGGGAATTGCCGTAGGTCGAGTTTCAGAAAATCTTCATTGAGAATTTGCTTGCCACCGTCAAAAAATCCTGCGCCATAGTGCTGTTTCAGCCAAGCTGCCCATCGGTTATCCAACTCCACCAACCAAAGGTTTTTTGGATGTTGCCGTAAAAGATGTTGGGTGAGTGCGCCTTTGCCGGGTCCAATTTCCACCACCGATGCAAACACGCTCAAATCGCCCACAGCTTCGGCAATTTTTAACTGAGCCGCCTCATCGTGCAGAAAATGTTGTCCTAAAGATTTTTTGAGTTCGTTGCTCATAGGTTTGGAGACCTTTCAAGTTTTAAAAAACTTGGAAGGTCTAAAGAAGACCTTTCATAACTTATTCAAATATGCGCTTTGCGGTGCGTGGTTGTTGGTAATAAATTCCACAATGTAGCGGCTCTCCAACTTGCTGAAAAACACATACCACATCGTGCGTTTAGTGCTTTTATATTTTACATAGAAACTTCCGTAATGCTTCAATTCATCGGGTGTGTTGGAGTGGGGGATGTTGGGGAGGTCGTTATAGATGAAGTTTCTCAGCTTCTCAACATATTGATGAGCATCCTCTTCAAAACCGAAGTAATCATTGATATAAAGCGTCCAAACTAATTGATTTAAGTAGGCTACAACACTGGGAGATACCAAAATCACTTTTTCCATTTCAGTGTTTTGATATGGTTGTGTATTTGTTTGAATGCCTCATCTAACGGAATGCCCTCTGCCCATTTCTTTTCAAAAGCGGCTTCTTCTTCGGCTTCTGCAAGGGATTTTGCAACAGTTAAAACAGCCTTCTTGTTTTTCTCTGACAAACCACTTACAAAGCGCGTTATCTGTGTTTCTATATTTTGCGTTCGAGGCATGAATTTGAATTTTTACGTGCTCAAATTTACATTAAGTTTTTGAGTGTCGTTTTCTTGAAATTCTTCATCAAAAAGTCCTTTGAGAAGATTGAGAAACTAACCGATTTGGCTACAAATCTTTCAAAGTAAAGTGTCTGTGTGAGATTAGTATATCTTCGCGCCACTTTAATATAATACAACCAAATAATGAGCGCAATCATAACACAAAGCAACGATGTAAGTAAAGCAGGTAACCTTGTTTTATTGGTGAACGACAAAACCGATTGGAAATCACTCACAAACATTCTTTCTCCTGAACTGGCAAAAACCGCGCAAGCAAAATTCAAGCAAAAAGTTAATCCGTTTGTGCTGAACTCGGGTAGCGAAGTATTGTATGTCATCAACTTTGAATCGAAGGGCGCACAGTGGCAAATTGATGAAGCTGCCCGCAAATTCGGTTATCAAATTTGCCGCAGTGTGAATGCCAACAAGTTTGATGCTGTTGCGGTTTACAATGCCACAGGTACCGTTTCGGTTGCCAAGGCATTTGTGGAGGGTTTGGCTTTGAGCAACTACAGTTTTTTGAAGTATTTCACCAAAGAGAAAAACGAAAAGTCGCTCAAGAAAATTCTTGTTGATAAAACCACTTTAGATAAAGCTGCCATTGAGCAATTAAACATTGTGGTGGATGCCGTTTTTAAAGCAAAAACTTTAATCAATGAGCCGGTGATGTACCTCACCGCAGTGCAGTTGGGGAACGAGCTGAAGGCAATGGCAAAAGAGGCAGGCATCAAAGCAGAAGTGTTTGACAAGAAAAAAATTGAAAGCCTGAAAATGGGTGGTTTGTTGGCTGTGAATCGCGGTAGCCAGGACCCGCCAACTTTCACAGTTTTAGAATACAAACCTGCAAAGCCCAAAAACAAACAGCCGATTGTGTTGGTGGGTAAAGGTGTGGTGTATGACACAGGTGGTTTGAGTTTGAAACCCACAGGCAACTCCATGGACCAAATGAAATGCGACATGAGCGGTGCTGCTTGCGTGGGTAGTGTTATTTATGCTGCGGCAAAAGCAAAGCTTCCGTTGCACATTGTGGCATTGGTGCCGGCAACCGACAATCGCCCGGGCGAAATTGCTTACACTCCCGGTGATGTGATTCACATGATGGATGGCACCACTGTGGAAGTGCTGAACACCGATGCCGAAGGAAGAATGATTCTTGCCGATGCGTTGCATTTTGCAAAACGCTACAAGCCCGAATTGGTGATTGATGTGGCAACATTAACCGGAGCTGCGATGCGTGCCTTGGGCGCACATGCTTCGGCTTACATGGGCACTGCCGAAAAGAAAGTGAAAGATGTTTTTGAAGAAGCGGGTTTTGAAACTTTCGAGCGCGTGTGGGAGTTCCCTTTGTGGGAGGAATATGGCAAGATGTTGCAAAGTACCATTGCCGACCAAAAAAACATTGGCGGTGAGTTGGCAGGCATGATTACCGCAGGAAAATTCCTTGAAAAATTCACCGACTATCCGTGGCTGCATTTAGATATTGCAGGCACTGCATTTACCACTACTGAAAGCGAATATCGCGGCACGGGCGGCACGGGCGTTGGCGTTCGTTTGTTGTTTGAGTTTTTGAAAAAGCATTAATCACCCGATGGATAAACTTTCTGAGTTTTAAATACTTGAAAAGTTTTCATGCAATTATCTGAAATGGAAAATAAACCAATTGTTGGCATAACCATAGGCGACTATAACGGCATAGGACCGGAAGTCATCATCAAAACTTTAACCGAGGAAAGACTACAGCGCTTTGCCGATTTTGTGGTTTTCGGTTCGCGCCCGGTGATGAGTTATCATGCCAAATTGCTGAAAGTGCAAAACTTTATGATGCACGAAATCAGCAACTTTGAAAAACTGAATCCGAAGTTGCCGAATGTGTTCAACTGTTGGACTGAACAGGCGCAAATCAAAATTGGCGAAGCCACCGAAGAAGCCGGAGCGCGCGCCATGGTTGCTTTAAACACAGGTATTCAGCATCTGAAAGAGAAAAACATTGACGTGTTAGTTACCGCACCGGTGAACAAGCAAACCATTGCCGTTCATCACCCGGATTTTCGCGGGCAAACAGAATACATCACCACAGAGGTGGGCGCAACACAGAGCATGATGATGCTGTGTGATGATATGTTGCGCGTGGGTTTGGTTACCAATCATCTTTCGTTGAAAGATGTTGCAGCAGCCATTGACATCAACACCATCATTTCAAAAATTGAATTGCTTCATCAATCATTGAAGCAGGATTTTATGATTCACAAACCGCGCATTGCGGTGTTGGGTTTGAACCCACACGCGGGCGACACTGGGTTGCTTGGAAAAGAAGAAAAGGAAATCATTGCACCTGCTGTGAATCGCGCAAAGGAAAAAGGCATCATTGCTTTGGGTCCTTTTGCTGCCGATGGATTTTTCGGTTCGCATCACTATCGCCATTTCGATGCAGTGCTGGCAATGTATCACGACCAAGGTTTAGTACCTTTCAAAACATTAACCTTCGACACCGGTGTAAACTACACTGCGGGTTTGCCGGTTATTCGCACTTCGCCCGACCATGGAACGGCTTACGACATTGCAGGCAAAGACCTTGCCTCGGCAGGCTCGTTGCGCAATGCCATTTTTATGGCTTTGGAAATTGCGCGAAACAGAAATGAGTATGCAGAAATGACTGCCAATCCGGTGGAGCGGCTTTCGATTGAAAGAGAGTAAAATCAAGAGTGAGATTTTTATTTCTTTACACTCATTCATTGTTTCCAAAATATGTCAACACGCCAAAACTCTGATGCTGTGATTGCTAAAGCCAAAAAGGTTTTGCAACGCGTAAATGAGTTGCAGGATAAAAACCGGAAAGCAGAAGAAGAGTTATTGTTGATAAAACAACAACTTGAGAAAGAGCGGCAACTCAATCAGCAACTTTCAGAGGAGTTGAAAACAACAAAACTTGGTGCTTATCTTGCAGGTGCAAGCCGCGAAGAGCGAACTGAACTTAAGCGCAAAGTGAATGAAATGATTCAAACCATTGACCTTTGCATTGCTCAGCTTTCTGACGAAAACTAAATCAGTGTGCAGGGAAAACACTTAGAGAAAGCCTTATTGCTTCCTCAAATTCTTCAATACTAAACTGTGCGCCAAAATCCTCAGCCTTAAAATAATTCAGTAGGTTTTCAGTAGGCATATTGCCAATCAATTCATCCTTAGCCATTGGGCAACCGCCAAAGCCTTTAATGGCAGCATCAAATCGCCTGCAACCATTTAGGAATGCAGCATCCAACTTTTCTTTCCAGTTGTGTGGTGCCGTGTGAAAGTGTGCACCAAACTCTGCATTGGGATAACTTTTAATGAGTGTAGAAAACAAATAGCTGATAACACCGGGTTTTGCAATGCCAATGGTGTCGCTGAGCATGAAAATTTTGATTCCGTATGCAGATAGTTTCTCAACCCATTCGGCAACAATTTCTGCGCTGTAGGGGTCGTTGTATGGATTTCCAAAGCCCATTGAAACATACAGAATTACTTCTTTTTTATGCTTTGCTGCTTGCGAACAAACATATTCCACACGCTTTACCGATTCCTCAATGCTTGAATTAGTGTTGCGCTTTTGGAAAGTTTCACTTACCGAAAAAGGAAAGCCTAAAAAGTTTATTTCATCAAACTTACACGCATCGTTTGCTCCGCGTTTATTGGCTATAATGGCTATTAGTTTTGAACTGTTTTCGTTTAGGTTGAGCCTGCTGAGTACCTTTGCCGTGTCTGCCATTTGCGGAATCACATCGTGCGAAACAAAACTCCCGAAATCAATAGCATAGTAGCCAACCTTAAGCAGTTGGTTGATATAAGCTATTTTCTTTTCGGTAGGAATAAACTGCCTGATGCCTTGCATGGCATCGCGCGGACATTCCGTTAGTTTAATCTGAGGGTTTGTTTTCATTCTCGGCTTGCAAGTTGCGCAACATTTCCAAGCACACAAAAAACCATTTGATAACTATTGTTAGGTAAACTTGCATGTATGAAAAGTGTTTTGGTGCCGATACTAATGGTTGTTGTGATTTATGGAACTTCAATAGCTCAGTTACCCAATGTGAAGAATGCTGCTTTTGGAAAGGCAAAACCAAAGCCATTGTTCGCTTTTATACACCTCACCGATACGCACATTGGCGAAGGCGCACAAGGGGGTGATTATGGAACGCAGGGCTATTTTGACACATTGAACGGAAGCGAATGGGGATATCCTGCTGCGCGCCTCTCAAATGCAGTGAAGTGGATAAATGAAAACACTATGCAGAAAAGGATTGCTTTTGTAATTGTTTCAGGTGACCTTACCGATAGTGGTGAAAAATCTGAATTTATGCATTTCAAGAAAATGATGGATTCATTGGCAGCGCCTTATTTTCCCTTGATGGGAAATCATGATGCATGGCCCTACAATCGTTTTGGTGATGAAGCGCCAAAGGCTTGTGGCGATAGTTTAATGAACCTCGTTTTTGAGCCAACCTTCAAGCAGTTGAATGAGTACTATGTTTTACGAAGCGATTCACGGAACCAAGCTTGGTGGTGCGATGAAGCTAACACAACTGCCTACCTTCAAAATTTTCATTATTCATTTAAGGGCTACAGTTTTATCTTTTTGGATTTCAATCCCCGCTATCATGTGCGCAAAAACGAACCCGGAATTGGACCCGAAGCACAACTGATGCCGGGCAAGGGCGGAACATTAGATTTTTTGACACAAGCGCTTGCAAGAGCCGATAGCCTAAATGAAAAAGTTTTTTTGATTTCGCATCACCCGCCTATTGCAAGTTTGTTAGGCAGAACTCACGCTTTCAACAACAAAGAAAAAATAGCACTTGCAAAAGCCATCCATCCTCACCGAAAAATTGTGCTTGCCTGGTTCGCAGGTCACATTCATCGCAATGCCACCTATCGCTTTACCAAGGCAAAGGGTTTGAAAGTGATTGAAACGCGTGCAAACAAATCGCAGGAATTTGGCGGATTCAGATTGATGACTGTGTATTGAGTTTTTATACTTCTACCTGAAACTCACCTTCCCACTTTGCAATTACAACAGCAGCCAAACAATTACCAATTACGTTAACAGATGTGCGCGCCATGTCCATCAGTTCGTCAATACCCAGAATGATGAACACCGGCTCAACAGGTAGGTTGAAAGAAGCTAAAGTTCCTAACAAAATTACAAGCGAGGCGCGCGGTACACCTGCAACACCCTTTGAGGTGAGCATAAGTGTGAACACCATTGCAAGTTGAGTGTAGAGTGGTAGTTCAATGCCCGCAGCCTGAGCCACAAAAACTGCAGCCAACGATAAGTAAAGCGTAGTTCCATCTAAGTTGAAGCTATAGCCCATGGGCAACACAAATGCTACGATTTTTCGTGGTACACCAATGCTTTCCATAGCTTTCATCGCCTTTGGCAAGGCGGCTTCGGAGCTTGTGGTGGCAAATGCCAACGACACCGGTTCTACAATGGCGTGAACAAACTTTTTTATGGGAACCTTAAACAGCAAAGCAACGGGTAGCAACACAAACAGCAGAAAGAATGCCAAAGCGCCATAAAGCGTGAGCAGAAGTTTGGCAAGATTAACTAATATGCCCAAGCCCATGTGCCCTACTGTGTAAGCAATGGCAGCCCCCACAGCAATAGGTGCGAAATACATAATCACTCCGGTGAACTTGAACATCACCTCACTCAAACTCTCGGCAAACTCCACCATAGGTTTGCGGTAATTGTCATCGGCAAGTGCAGTGGCAATGCCAAATAAAATGCTGAATACTACAATTTGCAGCACCGCACCTTCTGCCATTGCTTTGGCAAAGTTTTCGGGGAAGGAGTGCAGAATCACTTCTTCTATCGTTTGCTTTACTGCCGGCAGTGATTCATGCCCACTATCGGGCGGAAGCTGAATGCCAACGCCTGCCTGAGTGATATTTATGGCAGCCAAACCTATAAACAACGCAAGCGTGGTTACTACCTCAAAATACAATATGCTTTTCCAGCCCATTCGCCCCACTTGCTTAATGTTGGAATGCCCGGCAATGCCCACCACTAAAGTGCCGAAAAGCAATGGTGCAATAATTGTTTTAATGAGCTTTAGAAAGATTTTTGAAAACAACTTTAGATGCTGTGCAAAATCCGGAAAATCGTAGCCTACCTCAACGCCAATCAACATGCTGATGAGAATCCATGCAGTGAGTGATTTGCGTTTATAGCCATACCAAAAAAGTGGAATTAATGCTAGTAGGCGTAATGTGGTAAAAAGCATAGTTGACAGCGAACATAAGCCTTTTCCTTTAGCAGCAAAGCGAACAATTAAAGCGAGTAATCAAGTGCATTTTCAATAGGGTTACAGGTAACACAACCGATGATTCTACTAAAAATCCATAACCACCAACCGTGAAATATCAAAATGTCATTTTGATATTTCACGGTTGGTATTTTAAAGTTTGGGTAAAACATTGCTGATGAAAGTTCTTAAATCAACAGTTTCAACTCTGCTTTTTTCAGCAGTTACAGCTCTGCTCTTTGGCACAATACAATACCCCTTGTCTAGTTTGATGTCATCCATAGCTTCGAAAAAACCCTTGCTTAATACCGGGGCATTAGAAAACTTTATTTCAATAGCCGCCACAGGTTTCAGCCCGCGCACCAAAACCAAGTCGCATTCAGCGCCATGATGTGTTCGGTAGTAGTGTAAGTCAATTTCAGGGCTTTTGTGCGCAGCTATCTGCTCGATTACGTAGCCCTCCCACGATGCACCTACTGCAAGATTTGCGGGCAGCAATTTTGAATCGCTGATTCTGTTCAGAGCATGAAGAAGTCCGCTATCGCGGATGTAAATTTTGGGTGATTTTACCAGCCGTTTTCGGGCGTTGAAAAACCAAGGCGATAGCTTCCTAACCAAAAATGCTGAGCTTAAAAAGTCAAGGTAGCGATTGATAGTTGGTCCGGTAACACCCAGCGAACGTGCGTAGCTCTCGGCATTCCATATACCACCTTGATTATCGGCAAGCATGTACCAAAATTTTTGCATGATGCTTTCGGAAATAGAAGTGCCAAAAAGAAAGCGCAAGTCGCGTTCGATGTAGGTTCTGATAAAATTGTTCATCCAGCGCATTGCAGCACCATCGCTGCTTGCCAGTAACGAAGAAGGAAAGCCCCCCCTAAACCAATGCCTGCCCATACTTATCTTTTTTTTCAGCGCTTCGGCAAGCATTATGGGGTATAGCTCAACAAACGCTGCTCTGCCAGCCAGCGATTCCGAAACACCTTTTACTAAATCGGGGGATGCTGACCCTGTGAGTAAAAACCTTCCAGGCTTTCTATAGCTATCAATTTCGGGGCGCAGCCTGCTGAAAAGCGATGGCATTCTTTGCACTTCGTCTATTACTACGCAGTTGGTTTTAAATGCCGAAAAAATAAATTCTGCTTCCTGAAGTTGTTGCAGGTCATCGGTTCGCTCTAAGTCAAAATAAACGAACTCTTTTCCGGTAGAGGAAAGAAGTTTTTGGGCAAGTGTAGTTTTGCCAACTTGTCGTGGTCCTAATATCACCACTACCGGAAATTCTTTGAGCAGCGTGCCTATATCGCTTGCTGCAAGCCTGTTAATCATTCTACAAATCTATTCATCAACCGTGAAATATCAAAATGCCATTTTGATATTTCACGGTTGCTTTTTTAAATGTATATTTCTATACGAACCAAATTCCCTTTAGTTAAATGGATTCGATAACACGCGGACAACTTTTTGAAACAGATGTTGTTTCATATATGATGTCCGGCTCAGCAGTAATTATTGGTTCGGGAGTTGGTGGTTTGGCTACTGCCCTTCGCCTGCGCAAAAAAGGTTTTGAGGTAACTGTTTTTGAGGCGGCTTCTAAAGCAGGTGGTAAAGCAACACGAATTCATAAAGAAGGTTTTTCATGGGGTTTTGGTCCATCATTGCTCACGCTTCCACATCTCATTGATGAACTTTTCGAACATTGCGGCAAGGAGCCCAACGAATACTATTGCTATTATCGCTTAGACCCTATTTGTAAATACTTCTTCGATGATGGAACGCGCCTCCACGCTTGGGCAGAAGCAGATAAGTTTGCTGCTGAACTGCAAGATGTTCTCAATGAGCCAAAGCAAAACGTTACGGCACATTTGCAGCGCATTCAGAAAAACTACCAACTCACGGAAAATCTTTTCCTAAAAGATTCATTGCACAGGGTGAAAACCTATTTAAAACCCGATGCATTTAAAGCAATGGCTCATGTTCATCGCCTTGGAATTTTTGAAACGATGAATACATCTTTGCAAAAGCGCTTTAAAACAGAAAGAGCTGTGCAGCTTTTCAACCGCTATGCCACTTACAATGGCAGCGACCCATACAAATGCCCTGCAACGCTAAATGTAATAGCAGCACCTGAATATCATCAAGGCGGATATATGCTTGAAAATGGAATGCCCCAAATTTCAGAGGCTATGTATCAGCTTGCGGTGGAATTGGGTGTGAAGTTTCGGTTTAATGCGCGCGTAGATAAGATTGAAACAGTATCAGGTAGAGCAGTTGGAATTATGGTTGGGAAAGAAAGCATTAAAGCCGATGTTGTTGTGAGCAACATGGATGTTCAATACACCTACAAAAACTTACTTCCAAAGGAAAAACATCCCGAAAAAATTTTACGGCAGCCGCGTTCTACTTCGGCTGTGATTTTTTATTGGGGTATTAAAAAGCAATTTCCTGAATTGGATGTCCACAACATTTTCTTTTCAAATAATTACAGGGAAGAGTTTCGCTATAAAGGGGAACTTAAAGATATTTACCACGACCCAACTGTATATGTGTTCATTAGCAGTAAGTTGAATAAAAGCCATGCCATTGAGGGAGGGGAGAATTGGTTTACACTTATCAATGCGCCATTTAATCATGGGCAAAACTGGGATGAACTGATTGCCGTTGCTCGAAAAAATATTGTGCAAAAATTAAACGCATCATTGGGTATAAATGTAGAAGAATACATCATTGCCGAACACATCAATACTCCGGTTTCTATTGAACAACATACGCTAAGTTATTTAGGCTCGCTTTACGGAAACAGTTCCGATAGCATGTTTGCTGCCTTCCTGCGCCATCCTAATTTTTCACCACGCATCAAAAATTTATTCTTTTGCGGGGGCAGTGTTCATCCGGGTGGCGGAGTTCCGCTTTGTTTACTTTCAGCAAAATTGGTAGATGAAATGGTTGGTTGAAGAATGGCAGAAATTAGAGGGCGTAAACCTGCGCCTCACTGCTTTGTTGGTTTGTTTTTTTGTGTTTGGTTCTGTTGGCATTAACCATCCGTTCACGCGCCAAGTATTTGAGCCACTTTCAGGTTTTACGCTTTTTTATGCCTTGATAGCCTTGCTGCTCACGCATCAGCATTTTAACAGGCGTTTGCTGCAAGTTTTAGTTTTTGCTTTTTGTGTGGGCATGGGTGTTGAAATTGCCGGAGTAGCCACCGGGGCAATTTTCGGCAATTATCAATATACAAACATGTTGGGGTGGCAGCTTTTTTCGGTGCCTGTAATTATTGGTGTAAACTGGGTGTCGCTCACTTATGCTACCAACAATGTTGCTGCACGTTTTCTCAAGAGCAAATTTTTTGCCGCACTTGCTGCTGCACTTGCCATGACCGCATTTGATGTACTCATTGAACCACTTGCCATCAGGCATCATTTTTGGGTTTGGACGGATAACGGTTTTCCTCCGTTCCAAAATTTTGTGGCTTGGTTTGTGGTGAGTATGATTTTAAGTTTTGTTTACCAGTTCACCGTTCCACGCAGGTTTAATTTCTCTGCACTTGTTTTTGTGCTTGCGCTATCTTTTTTCCTTTGGGTAGATTTTTGTGTGTCGTATTTCGAACAACAGTTTTGAATCACATGCGCACAATTCCTTTTTCAATTTTTGCGCACAAAAAATCTTTCAGCATTTCGAAGTGGTTTTCATTTTGAACGAAATCGTAAGCAAGCGTGTCAACTAACACAATCCGTGCATCTGTCATTTGCTTAAAGTAAGTGAGGTAGGCATCTTGAATGCTCTCCAGGTATTCTGCCTTAATGGATTGCTCATAGCTCCTGCCACGTTTTTTGATGTGCATGAGCAATTGTTCAATTGGGGCATACAAATAGATGATTACATCAGGTTGAGGTAACGATGGCAGCATAATGTCAAACAGTATTCTGTATAGCTTTCGCTCCTGTTCGGTTAAGTTATTCGATGCAAAAATCAAACTCTTCTGAAAAATGAAATCGCTGAATGTTAGTGATGTAAACAACTCATTTGCAGTGTTGACCTGTTTCAGTTGTTGATAGCGCTCCGCCATAAAGTATAACTCAACAGGGAAGGCATGACGCAAAGGGTCTTCATAGAACAAAGGTAGAAATGGATTGTCCTCAAATTTTTCGAGTAGCAATCGCGATTGAAAAGTTGAGGAAAGCTTCTGCGCCAATGTGGTTTTACCTGCGCCAATGCAGCCTTCAATGGCTATGTAATTATAGGGAAGCATCCGGCTCAAAGGTCAGATTCTCTCTATTTTTTCCAATGCCTCAACAATCATTTTTTCAACAGTTTCCGAAGATTTTGTGCTGAAGGTGTTGTTTACTCTGTTCGCCAAAATTGCACTGATAGAAAGGTAACGGTGCCCAAGCAAATTGCCTAAACCATAAATGCCTGCTGTTTCCATTTCCATGTTTGTAAACTGCAAATCTTGAAATTTGAAACTTGCGAACAAGTTCACAAAATCAGGTTGAAAAGGCTTTGCTCTCAGCGCCCGCCCTTGCGGTGCGTAGAAGCCGGGTGCGGTTATGGTTATTCCCTTTTGATAGGAATTGAAGTGCATGAGCAAATCGCTGGAAGCAGCAGTTTCATATGTAGAAAAGTGAAAATCATGCTCCATAAAAAACTCCTCAAGCGCGCTGGTAAAACTCATGAGGTTGTTGTCGGATGAAATTGGAGTGTTGTCGTAATAATCCAACAACCCGTCCAACCCAACTGCATATGCAGAAGCCACAATGGAATCTAATGGAATATCTGCCTGCAACGAACCCGAAGTTCCAAGCCTGATAATGTTTAGCGAGGTAATTTCCGACTTCACTTCACGTGTTTTGAAGTCAATGTTGAAAAGTGCATCTATTTCATTTAACACTATGTCAATGTTATCTGTGCCCATACCTGTTGAAATAACCGAAATCCTTTTGCTGCCCACAAAGCCGGTGTGTGTAACAATTTCTCGATGGCTGCGGGTTAGTTCCACTTTGTCGAAATGTTTGCTCACTTCGGGCACGCGCTCAGGGTCGCCAACAGTTAGAATGGTTTCGGCAAGTTCACCGGGTTCAAGGCAAAGGTGGTAAATGCTGCCGTTGGAGTTGATGATAAGTTCTGAAGATGGAATCATGGCTTGATGATAGTGAAAATAAAAAAGGGTTTCAACTTTCGCTGAAACCCTTGGTTTTAATGTGCCGGAGTAGTTCCGATTTTCTATCGGAACGACACCCTGACTGTTTTGTCGGGGTAGCAGGATTCGAACCTGCGACCCCCTGCTCCCAAAGCAGGTGCGCTAACCGGGCTGCGCTACACCCCGAACTTTGCCAGTTATTTAAGAGTTAAGCAGGAAACCTGCGACCCTCCCGATACCTAATCGGGATGCGCTACTGGCTGCGCTACACCCCGAACTTTTGTTGTTACCGCTGTAACAGCGGTGAGAGAGGGATTCGAACCCTCGGTACCCTTTAGAGGTACGACAGTTTAGCAAACTGTTGGTTTCGGCCACTCACCCATCTCACCGAAAATTATTTTTAAGAACGTTTTTTATTGCTACCAAACCCTCGGTACCCTTTAGAGGTACGATCCCGTTAGCTAACGGGATTGGTTTCGGCCACTCACCCATCTCACCGAAAATTATTTTTAAGAACGTTTTTTATTGCTACCAAACCCTCGGTACCCTTTAGAGGTACGATCCCGTTAGCTAACGGGATTGGTTTCGGCCACTCACCCATCTCACCGAAAATTATTTTTAAGAACGTTTTTTATTACTACCAAACCCTCGGTACCCTTTAGAGGTATGATCCCGTTAGCTAACTGGATTGGTTTTGGCTACTCACTTATCTCACCGAACAAATTTTCAAGAACGCTCCCTTAAAATCAAAGATGATTTTTGGGGATCGCAAAAATAAGAAAACCACTTACCCCACAAAGTGTTTCTCAAATTTATTTGACAAGAAATGGTGAAAACAAAAAAGCCATCCTATTGAGAATGGCTTTTTAAGTTGTTCTTTGATGAGTTACTTTTTCTTGGCTGCTTTTGGCTTGTATTTCATGTTGTTGCCGCCTTTGAATTTGTTTCCTTTCGGAGAACCGATTCTATCCATTGCACAACGGAAACCAAGTTCAGCGGTGCCAATGTTGGCATCCAAATATCTGCGTGTTGCAGGTGACATAAAATAAGCACGGTCATTCCAGCTACCCCCTTTGTAAACTCTGGCATTGTCATCAATCAATGAAGTAACGCCAAATTTGTACATATCAGCAGCATCGCCATTGCGTGAAGTCTCGTCACCATCAATGTAATTGCGCACGTCACCTCTGCGATAGTTTCTGCGGTTTGCAGCTTCTTCTTGAGTTACCTCAACGTAAGATAGCCCACCTAATGAGTCTTTAACCGGGTTGCCGTCAGGGTCAAGCTCTTTACGCTTGAAAATGTTTCCACGGAATGAACGGAAATCATTCATATCCACAGAAGTCATCGGACGATAAACATCCAACACCCACTCGCTCACATTACCAGCCATGTTATACAGGCCGAAATCGTTTGGAACATAAGACTTAACAGGAGCAGTAATGTCGGCATTGTCGTTCAGCTTGCCTGCAATACCCATGTTATCACCACGTCCACGCTTGAAGTTTGCCAAAAATTCACCTTGGAAACCGCCCGATTTAGGGAAACGAGTGCTTGTTCCATTCCATGGATAAATTCTGCGGTCAGTAATACGCTCTTCGTTTTTAGCAGGTTGATTGCCTTGCAATGCCAAAGCTGAGTATTCCCATTCGGCTTCTGTTGGAAGGCGATACTTAGGCAACATAATACCATCGTCCATTCTCACCGGGCGGGTTCCGCCACCATTTGGATTCAAATCTTTCTTAGGCTTTTTACCTTGCGCACCTTCATATTGACCAACCAAATAAACTTCAGTGTCAAAGTGGTCAGCGCCAACTTGACTTGGGTTTTCAGCCAAAATACCTTTTGTAATCAAAATGCGTTCATTCACGCGGTCGCTACGCCATGAAGCGAAGTCGTTTGCCTGATTCCAGTTTACACCAACCACAGGATAGTAGTTGTAAGCAGGATGGCGGAAATAATACTCAACATAAGGTTCGTTATATGAAAGTTCATCGCGCCAAACCAAAGTGTCCGGAATTGCTTTATTTACAACCTCCGGAAATTCATTGCCGAACACGCGCACCATCCAATACAGATATTCACGGTAGTGAACGTTGGCAATTTCAGTTTCATCCATGTAAAAAGAAGAAACGGTTACCCTGCGTGGAACGCTGTGATATTCAAACATCACATCGTTTTCGGTTTGACCCATCACAAAAGTACCACCTTCTACCAAAACCAAGCCCGGACCGGTTTCCTGACCTTGGTATTTCACCACTTCAAAACCACCATTTTTGGGGTCGTTGTAGTTCCATCCGGTAACGGATGATTTTTCCTTTTTGCAAGAACTCATGTAGGCAACCGTAGGTATTGCAATCAACAGTGCCGCTTTGATGAGGTTGTTTCTCATTTGTTTTTCAATTTTTAAGAAGGTCGCTAAAATAGTTTTCTATTTCAATAATCAAAAATTCAAAATTGTTGGGCAAGCTAAATAGCCGCGATTGTTTTTGTTCAAAAGTGAATTGTCGTCCCCGGCAAGGTTAAATGTAAAAGTGATTTCATGGGTTCCACCGGTGCGATTTATTAGCTTGCTCACCGGATAATCGTAGCTGTAACCCACGCGATACTTACCTTTTTTATAGCCCACCACCATAATCACCGATTCAGGATTGTTAATCACATAACGAAACTGCGCACCAAAATATATCATTTCAATTCCCATAAGTAACCCACCATTGGCTTGAAAATTCCTTCCTTGATTTGCTAACAGAACGTTGGGAGACAGGTAGATATTGCGTCCGGGGCGTTTTGTTTTTAGTGGAAAACTTCCGCCAAAGTGTGCCGTGAAGCGCATTGGCGTTCTGGCTTCAATGGCATCAGAGAAGTTTTCTTTGTTCATAATGAAATTATTTACGGCAAAACCGAAGTATAGTTTCTGAGTGAAAATCACAAACCCGGCACCCAAATCACCACGATTGGTGGAAAGGCGAGCGGGTGTTGGTTCACCAGTGGGGTTCAGTTGTCCGCTGCTGTTGAAAAATCCTGAGTAAGGATTTATCATATCACCGAATTGCAATTCGCTCCATTTCAGCCTTCGGTGAATGTAAGTTCCCTGAACGCCAATTTTCATGGCAATGTTTCTTGAGAACCTGATTTGTGGAGCAAACGAAAGCGTAACCTGATAATTGGCAAAAAGATTGTTCATCATTTGGTCAGCCAACACCAGCAAACCAACCCCGCTGCGGGCAGCGTCAATGTGCATGTCAAACGAAGCCATGTAAGTGGTGTAGCCGCCATTGAAACCATCGCCCATGCTCGCCCATTGATTGCGGTAAGCCACAGCCACACGCGGACCGTAAGAAATGCCCGTTAGTCCGGGGTTCAAATAAAGTTGCGATGAATAAAACTGGCTCATTGCCAAATCCTGAGCCACAACATTTGCAAACAAACAGCCCAAAAGAACTGTTGTAAATGTATATTTGAGGCTACGAGAAAACTGCATGGCAACGGACAAAACGCAAAAGTTATTTTGATGTTGTTTTGGGAACAATAAATAGTTTGAAAAAAATCTCATCTCTATAACAATAATGCAAACCCTTTGCCGTTTTTGCCTCGTCTTTAATTTTATTGAAGCGCCAAAAGTAATGATACAGATGACAAACCAATTTCAACACACCAAATTTTTACTCACCAACTTCATTGTTGCTGCATGCTGCCTTTCATCAGTTGTAGCGCAGGATTTGAATGTTCAGCTTAAATGGTCATCGCAAATCAGGAAGTTTGAATCGCTAAAGGGTGATTTTAACCGCATTTCTTTTGAAGGTGCACAACATAACGAGGAGCAACTTTTTCAGCCTGTGTTCAGCAAAATGATTTATGTAAATCAACCCGTTCAGGCACAGATAACAGACGCTGTTTACCTGCCTCTTGAAGCCACCTATGAAAAAGAACTGAAAGAGGTAGGCGCTTTGCCAAAGGTTGAAGTGGTTAACACAAAAGCTGCCGGTAGAAATGTTGCCATAGTAACTGTAAATCCTTTCAGGAAAAATGAAGCAACAGGTGCATTCGAGAAATTGGAAAAGTTTAAGTTGAAGCTATCGCCCGATGGCGGTTCTGCAAATCAGCTGAGCGCATCGCGCGGTTCAAATAGTTATGCTGCTCAATCTGCACTTGCCACCGGAAATTGGCACAGGGTGGCAGTTTCAAGAACGGGCATGCACAAGCTCACTTACAACTTTGTGAAGCAAAGATTCAATGTTGAGCCTGCCAATCTCAACTTTGCAAGCTTCGGAGTGTTTGGGAACTACAGTGGTTTGCTGCCTGAAATTGCAGGGCAAGCGCCATACTGCGATGATTTGGTGGAACTGCCCATTCACATAGTGGATAATAATGGTAATGGCAGATTTGACACCGATGATTTTGTGTTGTTTTTTGGGCAAAGCCCTCACACATGGTCTTATCCGGGTGATGGCAAAGCATTTGTGCACACGAAGCATTTGTATGCCGACAGAAATTTTTATTTCATCACCACAACAAACGGCAGCGGCAAGCAGGCAAGTGTTGAAACCAATTCCGGAAACGCAAATTTTGCCGTTACTACTTTCAACGATTTTGCTTTCCATGAAAATGATGAAAGAAATTATTTGGAGTCGGGCAGGTTGTGGCTTGGCGACCGAATGAGTTCAACCCGCAACAGTTTCGATGTAAATTTCAACTTCCCCAATATCATAACTTCCACCCCAGTCAGAATTGTTTCGGCAGCAACGGGTCGCTCTACAGCATCCACTGCTTCGGGGGCTGTGATGCTTCGTGTAAACTTCAATGGCAATCAGGTAATTCAGCACAGTTTTGCCGGAGTTGGCGGTGGTCAATACTCAAACCCTGCTGCCTATGGCATGGCATCGGCAAACCTTAACGCCACAAGCGACAACATCAGGCTTACTTACAATTATTCAAGTTTTGATAATGCTGCGGAAGCAATGATTGACTATGTGGAAGCGAACTGCATGCGCGCTTTGCGCATGAGCGGTAGCGATTTGGTTTTCCGCAGTGTGGAATCGGTAGATGAGAATCGCATTTCTGAATTCAGCATAGCCGATGCTGCCGGTACAGTGGTTTGGGATGTTACAGATATTGCCAACATCAAAAGGCAGCAACTGAATTTTAGCAATGCCACTGCACGTTTTGTTTCAGCCACTCCGGTTTTGAAGGAGTTTGTTGCGTTTAATCCGGGTGGAAATTTGCCCGAGCCGGAATATGTTGCTTCGGTGCCTAACCAAAACCTTCATGCTGCGGGGCAGCCGGATATGGTGATTGTTTCGCACCCGAATTTTTTAGCAGCAGCCAATAAGCTCGCGGGTTTTCATGCACAGCATCAAAACCTGAATGTTTTCGTTACTCCGCTTCAGCCTGTTTACAATGAGTTCAGCAGTGGCAAACAGGATGTTTCTGCCATTCGCAACTTCATGAAAATGCTTTACGACCGCGCGCAAGGCGACACCAATTTAATGCCGAAATATCTGCTGTTGTTTGGCGATGGAAGCTTTGACATGGCGAACCGCACAACTGCCGGAGCATCAAATTTTGTTCCCACATTTCAAAGTCATGAATCGCTTGCCGAAACCATCACTTTTGTAACGGATGATTATTATGGTTTACTTGAAGATGGCAAGGGAGGAACAACATTGCGAAGCATAGATATGCTGGATTTGTCGGTTGGTCGCTTGCCTGTTTCCACAGTGGATGAAGCTGATGGTGTGGTAGAAAAAATCATTGCTTACAAATCACCTGCCGCATTAGGCAATTGGCGAAACGCGGTAACTTTTGTGGCTGATGATGAAGATTGGAATATCCACATCAACGATGCTGATGCCATTGCCGAAAAAGCAAGAGCCAAGTATCCGGTTTACAACTACAATAAAATTTATTTAGATGCCTTTCAGCGTGTGAACACACCTGCCGGTGCACGCTACCCGGATGTAAACATCGCCATTTTGAATTCGTTGAACCGTGGTACGCTGATTATGAATTATGTGGGGCATGGCGGAGTAAATAACTGGGCGCATGAGCGAATCTTCAATATGAACGACATTCAGCAATTGCGCAACCGAACACGTTTGCCACTTTTTGTAACAGCAACCTGCGAGTTCAGCAAGTTTGATAAAAGCGGAGGGCAAACGGCAGGCGAAGTTTTAATCAATAACCCGAACGGTGGCGCCATTGCACTGATAACTACGGTGCGTTTGGTTTATTCCAGCCAAAACTTCACTTTGAATGACGCGCTTTTCAAATATATTTTTGAGCCTTATCACGGAAGGATACCCACTATGGGCGAACTGTTGAGCGCTGCCAAAAACAGTATTCCGAAAGATGCCAACAACCGAAAATTTCTTTTGCTTGGCGACCCTGCATTGAAGTTGAACTACCCGGAATTGAATGTGGTTACAACCGAAATTAACGGCAATCCGGTGAATGGAAGCGACACCCTTAAAGCCCTGCAGCAAGTAAACATCAAAGGTGAAGTGCGCAATTGGGATGGCACTGTGGCAAGTGATTTCAACGGCTTGGTTTACCCAACGGTGTATGATAAAATTTCAACACTCACCACTTTGAAAAATGCGGGAACCAGCGCCAAACGAGGGTTTGAACTATACCGAAACATTATCTTCAATGGCAAGTCAACTGTAAACAACGGGGAGTTTAGTTTTGATTTTATTGTGCCAAAAGATATTGACTACATGGTGGGCAACGGGCGAATCAGCTACTATGCCGATAACCGCATTGACAAGGATGCACATGGTTTTGAAAATGCCGTTAAAATTGGAAGCAGTGTTGATTCAATTGGCTTTGATGACGAGGGTCCGATTGTTCGTTTGTTCATGAATGATGAAAACTTCCGTAGCGGAGGCATTACCGATGCAAACCCGAATTTGCTTGCATTGCTGGAGGATGACTACGGCATCAATGTGAGCAGTGGGCTGGGGCATGAAATCACTGCCATATTGAATGAAAACTCAGCACGACCAATTATTTTGAATGATTACTTTGAGAGTGAATTGAACAATTTTCGTAAGGGCAGAGTGGTTTATCCTTTCTATAAGTTGGAGGATGGCGAGCACACACTTACTGTTAGAGCGTGGGATACTCAAAACAATTCGGCAACTGCTTCTATCAGTTTTGTTGTGGGCACATCGCCACAGTTGGTTCTGAATAAAATTATGGCGTATCCTAACCCGCTCACCGAGTCCACCACTTTTTCGTTTGAGCATAATGCAGCCGATAAGCCTTTGAATGTTAGTGTTCAGGTTTTCGCCCTGAACGGAAGTTTGGTGCACAGCATGGATGAAACCATTACACCAAGCGGGTTTCGCGAAACCGGAATGAAATGGAACGCAAGCGATGTGATGCAAGGCGTTTATGTTTACCGTATCATCATTAAAGATGAAAACGGAAATGTAGCCAGCAAGAGCGACCGCGTGGTGGTGATGAAGTAGTTTTTAGCTATTTCATCGCTGAATCATCAACCTGCTTCTGCCCAAGGTTTTTAGGGTGGGCGAAACAATTTCCAAAACATAACTTCCGGTTTGCAGGTTGGCTGTGCCGATCTGGAAAACATTAGCGATAGCGTTTTGTGCCCGCACTTCAGTAATCAATCTTCCGGCCACATCGTAAATCCGCACCATTTCATTCCCTGTAAGTATGTTGTTTTCAAACGAAAGGAAAACCTCATCATTAGCAGGATTAGGAAACATTTTGTACGAAAATTCATTGATGCTTTGAATTCCAACACATGCGGTTGTGGCAGTAACACAAGCCGAATCAACACCCACCGAGTTAAACGCATAAAGGCAAACCCTTTGGTTAAAGGCAAATCCGTTTACACCATAGTCAACGTTATTTTGATTGATGATAACGGAATCTTTGCCGCCCGGCACTAAGTCGTAAAACTTCCAAACAATGGAATCGGCATTTTGCGCAGTGGATGAAAAAGCAAAGCCACAGGTTGATGAGCCACTGTTTGGTGCGTAGTTAAAATCCGCAACAGGTGGCGAAGGCGGCAGCGGGAAAACTTCCACAAACACCCTGCCTGTGTCGCAAAGCGAGGGTGAGCCATTGTCGCAAACGCGGTAATCAAAAAAGTCCCAACCGCTGAAACCTGCATTGGGTTGGTAGTTCACGCTAAATCCATTGGTGGTAGCAGTTCCGTTTTGAAAGTTGAAAACTGCGGCAACAGTGAGTGGGTCATTATCAGGGTCAGTGTCGTTAGTCAACACATTGATGAACACGTTGTTGGGTTGCTGGCATTGCGCACTGTCATCTTTTGCGATCGGTTTTTGGTTGGCAGGTTTAGGAATAACCTGCACAAAAACTCTGCCGGTGTCGCAGAGCACAGGCGAGCCGTTGTCGCAAATCCGGTAATCGAAAAAGTCCCAACCGGTAAATGCGCTGTTGGGCTTATAGGTTACTTTTGTGCCACTTAAAGTTGCCACTCCGTTTTGCGGGTTGTAAACGTTGGTGATGGTGAGTGCATTAAAGTCGGGGTCGGTGTCGTTGGTTAATGGGAAAATTTCCACCGAATCACCCTGAAAACAAGTTGTGCTGTCATCTTTAGCAATCGGTTTTTGGTTAACTGATGCAATGGTGGTAACCCGCACCGTATCGCAAAAAGTATTTGAACCACCGGCATTGGTTGCAGTTAAGCACACATAATAATTCCCGTTAGCAGCATAGGTTTTTGAGGGATTTTGCTGCGTGCCTGCCGGTGAGCCATCGCCATAGTTCCAACTCCACGATGTTGGATAGCCATCTGAGTTATCGGTGAAACTAACCTGTCCGTTTGGACCCACCCCAAAACTGAAATTTGCCACAGGAGGGGCTGGTGGTATCATAGACCAACTTGCAGAAGTTACATTATCTAAAGAGTCGAAAGTGAAAGTGATAACTGAGCCTTTTGCTTCCTTCGTGAGGTAGGAATAGCGAATGGTGGTGTCGCGTGTGTCTGAAACCTGGATGGAATATAGATTAGGGAATGGCTGAACAGAAGCATCAATAATTGTTCTGGTTTGCTCGGTGCGTTTCACACGCAAGCACTTGTAAGCGCCAAGCGGGGTAATCACTTTTCCCCAGCCATCCACAGTGTCTGTGTAATTTGATGTGAACCTTACGCGCACATTAGCCAACGATGGTTGTCCAACGCTGGAGCCGGGAACAATTTTTGTGAATCCCCAGTTTCCGCCAAAAGTTCCGCCAAATTGGGTTGGAAATCTTGTTGCCTCCGGTTTGGGGCTAAATTGCACATCGGTGTAAAGTCCGGGAATAAGCTCCCCTTCAAGTCCTTCACCGATGATGTTTACATTGGGATTGAATCTTGTAAACAAAAAAGTAATGCCATCATTGGTGATGGCTTGATTGGCATTAGGGAACTTACTTGCTTGCTGCGATGTTAGTGCGCGGTATTCAACAGTATCATATTTAAAGAGCTGCAAATTGCTGAAATCGTAAACCTGATTCGCACCCTTTGGCCCAAAGTTTACTGCAGGCAGCGGAAAGGTGTCCACCGCTATTCTGTGGTTCCACGGCACTGTTGGTGCATCGGCAGATTGAAAAACAATGGGCTGCTGCGCAAAAGTTAAGCATCCGAAGATGGTAGTTAGTGTGGTCAGTAATGTTACTCTAATCATTGGCTATTTGCATTAGTTTCAAAACCAATGTTAAGCAAACAATAGTGTAGGATTAAAATTTTTTGCACGAAAAATTTGCTTGTGCTGCTATTCTGTTACATTTGCCGTCTTTCATTTTTTAAAAACAAAATTCAAAACAGTTTTTTCTATGGGCACTTTTACAAAATATGTGTTTGGTGTGATGCTTGTTGCGGCAGGTTTCATAGCAAATGCACAAACCGTAGTTTTCTCTGAAAACTTCAATTCAAGCCTCAGTCTTCCGGCAGGTTGGCAGTCTATTGATAATGATGGATTAACAAACGATCCTGATTTTGTAAGTAACTGGGGCGGAACTTTATCTGGCTGGGAAGTTGATGTGTTGGCTGCCGGCAATAACGCTGTTTTCAGCACATCTTGGTATGCTCCTCCGGGCATTGCAGACGACTGGTTGATTTCACCGGCAATCAGCATACCTGCAAATGCTTCATTAAGTTGGAAAGCACGTGCATTTGATACAGACTTTCCTGACGGATATCAGGTTTTTGTTGCCACAACCAACACCATTGCGGGTTTTTTGGCTACCACTCCGGTTTTCTCCATTGCAGCTGAAGGAACAGCGGCATTCACTACTCGCACTGCAAGTTTAGCGTCATTTTCAGGTCAAACGGTTTACGTTGCATTTCGCAATAACTCAAATGATAAGAACTTGCTGGGTTTAGATGACATTGAGGTATTACAATTAGCTTCTACCGACACTAAAATTGACTCATCTTCATTCCCATTGCGCTATTCATCTGTTCCAAAGTCGCAGATAACCCAGTTTAACCTTAGCGCAAGAATCTTGAACAATGGCGCAGGTCCTGTTACAAACGTTACTGTTAAAGTTGATATTTTGAAACTTTCGGCTGGTAATACATTGGTTTACTCAGTCGCATCAAGCCCAGTAGCTACTTTAGCTGCCGGTGCAAGAACAGGGATGCTTACACCCACAACTCCATTTACACCTACCGACACAGGTTTATACTTGATTCGTTACATTGCCCAAATGACCGAAGCACAAGGTTCAACAACTGATGATACTGTAGCTTACGCAGTTTTGGTAGATGACTCACTTTATGCCACCGACTACAATTTATTCCTTGGTCTGCTTACCGGAGCAGCTTTGAGCATTGGCGATACCAATACAACAGACAAGATGTTGGGAACAGTTTATGATGTTGTAAAAAATGCCACCATTAAAGATGTTGAGTTTTTGGTGCGTGGTCCAAGAGTTGGTGATACTTTGCGTGCTGTAATCTATGCGGTTTCAGGCACAGGCGCTCCTACTGTAAAAATTGGTGAAACTGCATTGCGTACTATTGCTGCATCAGACACTTTCCAAAATGCTGCTTACTTTAAGTTGCCTTTAACCACACCTTTAAACGTAAATGCAGGAACCCGTTTTTATGCAGCTGTTGTTGAAGGCAGAAGGTCAAGTTTAGGCTTGGGTACTTCAGGTGCAATTTTTACTACAAACAAGTTTCTTGCTCGTTTCCAAAACCAGTGGATACCGCTTGAGGCACTTGGCGCTCAGTTCAGAGTTTCATTTGTTTTGCGTGTAAACCTTGGCAAGCAGTGCCACACATTAACGCAGAGTTCAACCAATGCCACTTGCGGGCAAACCAATGGTTCAGCAACTGTTACCCCACAAGGTGGTTCAGGTGGTCCTTACACTTACACTTGGAGTGTTCCGGGTTCAACAGGAACTATCACAGGTGTTGCTTCAGGTTCTTACCAAGTAACTGTTAGCGATGGCGATGGATGTAATGTTACCGCAACTGTAAACGTAGGTTCAGTGGGTGGTCCAACCATTTCAAGCACATCAAAAACTGATGTGAACTGTTTTGGTCAATCAACCGGAACTGCAACTGTTACTGCCACAGGCAATGGGTTAACTTACGAGTGGAGCACAACACCCGCTCAAACTACTGCAACTGCAAATGGTTTGGCTGCCGGGCAGTACACCGTTACCGTTAAAGACAACCAAAACTGTATCAACACAGCTTCTGTAACCATTACTCAGCCTTCTTCAGCGGTTGCAGGCACTGCCACAAAAGTGGCTGATGTAAACTGCTTTGGAGGAACAACAGGTAAAGCAGTTGCAGTTGGCTCAGGAGGAACAGGTCCTTACACTTACGCTTGGAGTTCAACACCTGCTCAAACTACAGATTCATTGTTGGGTGTTGGTGCCGGTAACTACACTGTAACCATCACTGACTCAAAGTCTTGCACCAACACATTGGGAGTGTCTATCACTCAGCCAAGCAGTGCAGTTTCGTTGAATGTGAATAAAACTGATGCAACAGGCGGTCAGAACAACGGCACAGCAGTTGCTGTGGTAACCGGTGGAACTTCACCTTACACTTATGCATGGAGCGGAAGCGCAGTAACCAGCAACTCAAGAAACAACCTTGCTCCGGGCAACTACTCAGTAACTGTAACCGACAGCAAAGGTTGCACTGCAACCACAAGCTTTGTTATTGGCGGAAACGTTGGCATTGCTGACAGAAACGAAATTTTCAGTTCGTTGAGTGTGTTCCCTATTCCTGCTTCAACAGTGGTGAACATTAAAGCTGATTTGAAAAACAACGAGTCAATGAGCATTCAAATGATGGACGTTGCCGGAAAGGTGGTTTACACTGCTGAAGAAGCAGCTTCCACTTCGCACACTGTTGCCATTGATGTAAACAAATTTGCAAAAGGTGTTTACACCATCACAATGAAAACAAAATCAGGGGTTGCTTACCAACAAGTGGTGGTTGAGTAATTTTTGAGTTGATTTTTTAAAAAAGCCATCCGTTTACCGGGTGGCTTTTTTTATTCGCATTAAATAACAACCAACCAACAAGGCAATTTTATTTTCGCGCAGGCAATCAACTATAAATGCAGATGATTGTTTTTTGAAATCATGAATCCAAAACTTAGAATTTTAGCGTTGCTTGCAGTTATCGGCATACCTGCAATTTTCATTTTGGTGTTTCGCCCTTTGGCAAAAGTTCCGCGACCAAAATCCCCTAAGCCAATGTTTGCTGTTGGCTTAAGCGAGCGTGACGACACCGTCTATCACACTGTTCCAAACTTCAGCCTGACTACGCAGTTTGGTGAAACGCTGGTGTTTGATAGCCTTGAGGGAAGTTTGCGGATAGTTGATTTCTTTTTTACCACCTGCCCTGGTGTGTGCCCTAAAATGACTAACCAAATGCAGCGCATTCAAAAGAATTTTATCAAAGATGAAAAGGTGAAGCTGATTTCCATTTCGGTGGATGAAGCGCGCGATTCGGTTGCTGCGCTGAAGGCTTATGCTGATGTGCACAATGCCGTTCCGGGTAAATGGTTTTTCCTGAGGGGGGGCAAGCAAGAGGTTTTTGACTTAGCACAAAAGGGATTTTTTGTAACCGCAAGTGATGATGAAGGACCGGAAGATTTTCTGCACAGCGAAAAATTTATTCTGGTGGACTGGCACGGGCAGATACGTGGTTTCTACAATGGTTTAGATTCCAATAGTGTGAACAAATTGATGGGTGATTTGGTTTTGTTGCTGCGCGACACAGAAAAAGGCTATTCGTTCCGCAAAGACCCCAATAAAAAATCATCTGTAAAAGATTTATTTTGAATTTATGATGCAGGCAACAATTAAAAAAAATGACAAGACCGCTTACAGTTTCATTGGCGTGGTTTCGTTTGTGGTGTTTGCAGCAGTGGTGCTGCTTAAACAAATTAAATTAGATGTTGAGTTGGGTTTTGATGTGCATGTTTTTGCGTTGCTGAATGCGTTCATCAATTCAACTGTTACCTTCCTGCTGCTTGCAGGTTTGTTCTTTGTGAAGCAGAGAAAATATGAACTGCACAAGAAAACTATGATGGCAGCCATTGTGCTTTCAGTGCTGTTTCTGGTATCATACATTGCTCATCATTTACTAAGCGGCAGCACTCCTTTTGACGGAGAGGGCTTTGTGCGCTATGTGTATTTTTTTATATTGATTACACACGTGGTTTTGGCTGCGGTTATTCTTCCTTTTATTTTGCTCACTGCTTATCGCAGTCTCACTGCTGAATTCCCGCAGCACAAAAAGCTGGCAAAAATTACTTTCCCAATTTGGCTTTATGTGAGCATCACAGGTGTGGTGGTTTACTTTATGATTGCGCCTTACTACCAGTAATCAAACCCTCGCTGCCAAGTGGAACGAAAAGTTAAGTTTGCAATTACAATTGGTTTCATGTCGGTAAAGGTTCAGCAACTCACAAAAATTTATGGCGAACAAAAAGCTGTTGACGGCATTTCGTTTGAGGTGAACAAAGGTGAGGTGCTTGGTTTTTTGGGTCCGAATGGCGCGGGCAAAAGCACTACCATGAAAATTCTCACCTGTTATTTGCCGCAAACTTCGGGCAATGCAATGGTGTGTGGCGTAAACACTGCCGAAAACCCACTTGAAGTGCGCAAACGAATCGGCTATCTGCCCGAAAGCAATCCGCTTTATCAGGATATGTATGTGAAAGAATATCTTGAGTTTGCTGCATCGCTTTATGAATTACCCAATGCGCAAAAACGCATTGCTGAAATGATTGAAGTAACGGGATTGACTGCCGAGCGCAGAAAAAAAATCACTGAACTTTCAAAAGGCTATAAACAACGCGTGGGCTTGGCGCAGGCAATGCTGCACAATCCAGAAGTGTTGATTCTGGATGAACCCACCAGCGGCTTAGACCCAAATCAGCTCATTGAAATTCGCGCACTCATCAAGCAGTTAGGCAAAGACAAAACCGTAATTTTTTCTTCGCACATCATGCAGGAAGTGCAGGCGGTGGCAGACCGTGTTGTTATCATCAACAAGGGAAAAATTGTTGCCGATGACACAGCCGAACAACTGCAATCGAAACTGAATAACGAAATGGTGGTGCTTGCGGAGTTCAAGCAAACTGTTCATGCAGAATTGCTGCTGAAAATCAAAGGCGTGAAACAAGCCCAGCAGCAAGGCACTCAATGGCAGCTTACAGCCACCGGCAGCGAAGACATTCGCGAACACATCTTTGAATTTGCTAAGCAAAACAATTTAACGCTGCTGCAACTTTATCGCGATAGATACTCGCTGGAAGAAGTGTTTAAACAGTTGACGAAATAACTGCTTAACATTTTTAAATGTCTTCATTGCAATTCCTCCCCTATTTTTCCCTGCAAAACCTACGCAAATGGAAAACACAAGAATCATTGCCTTTATTGACTTTTCACCTTATTCAGAAACCGTTATGGATATCACTGCGCAATGGAGCAGCTTGCTGAATGCCGATGTCATTTTGCTGCATCAGGTTCACGGATTGATGCCGGTGTTTAGTGGAAAAGAGGAAAAGCAAGCAGTGGTGCAGGCAAGGAAAGATGAGGCGCTCAAAAATCTGGAAACATTGGCAACCAAGTTTTTGAAAAAAGAAACTTCAGTTTTCTATCACGTTACCGACCGAAGCCTTGCACTATCACTGAATGAATTGGAAAGGAAAAATGCAACGGATTTTTTGGTGTTTGGATTGAAGGGCACAAGCGCTGTAAAGCAAATTTTTGCAGGCAGTGTTGCCACCAAAGTAATTGAACACAGCAATTCGGTGAGCATTGCAGTGCCTCAAAAAATCAGAGGAGTGCTGCCGAAGAAACTCACGGTTGCAGTGAGCAGTGAATTTGAAGTGAACTCCGAAGCCATGCGCAACCTTTTTGAAAGCCTGAAAAGTTCTTTGAGCCAAATTGAATTCATTTCAGTTATCGAAGACTTTGATGATGAAAAGGTTTGTAAGGAACGATTGGAAGAACTAAGCAATAAATTCAAACACATTTGCAGCACTTCATTCCGCTATTTTAATGGCGAAGATGTTTTTGAAAACCTGCGCGCTTACTACCTGATGGGCGAAAGCGATTATCTTGTTTTACAGAAAGGTCCGCGCACTTTTGACGACCAACTTTCGCGCAAATTTTTGGTGAATGATTTGATTCACGATGCATCATTACCATTAATCATTATCCCTTAGCTGCAAGTATGGAGTGGTTGCTGAGTTTAACGCACGATACATTTTTTGAGTTTGCCATCATTCTGCTGCTTGCAGCTTTGCTTGGCGGCTTGGGGCAGTTGCTGAAGCAGCCTTTAATTGTGATGTTCATTGCACTTGGCGTTTTGGTGGGTCCTTCTGCGCTCGACATTGTTCGTTCAAAGGAAAACATTCACCTGCTGGCAGAAATAGGCATTGCCGTGCTGCTGTTTATTGTTGGCTTGAAGCTCGATTTGCGCATCATCAAATCAGTAGGAAAAATTGCATTGATGACCGGCTTGGGTCAGGTGATTTTCACTTCGCTCTTTGGTTATTTCATTGGCATTGCGCTTGGTTTCAGCAGCCTGCATAGTTTTTACATTGCTGTTGCGCTCACTTTCTCCAGCACCATCATTATTGTAAAGTTGCTTTCCGACAAAAAGGAAATTGACACGCTGCACGGACAGATTGCCGTAGGTTTTTTGATAGTGCAGGATATAGTGGTGATTTTGGTGATGATAGTGCTTTCCGCCATGCGTCAGCAGCAGGAAATGCAATGGATGGAAAGCATAGGCAAAACATTGTTGTCGGGTGTGATATTGCTGCTGTTTACCATTGCCATGATGAAGTGGATTATTCCGCGCCTCAGTTACTTTTTGGCAAAATCGCAGGAGATGCTCACTTTGTTTGCCATTGCTTCGGCTTTAACCATGGCATCGGTGGGTGAACTGATGGGATTTAGCAGTGAAGTGGGCGCATTTTTGGCTGGTGTCAGCCTTGCTTCTTCCCAGTTTAAGGATGTTATCAGCAGCCGATTGGTAAGCTTGCGCGATTTTCTGCTCATCTTCTTTTTTGTGAGTTTGGGCGCTGATTTAAACCTGTCGGTTATCGGTAATCAACTTGGTGCTGCCACTGTGTTTTCGGTGTTTGTTTTGGTTGGCAATCCCATCATTGTTTTAATCATTATGGGCGCGATGGGCTACCGCAAACGCACTTCATTTTTAGCAGGTTTAACAGTGGCGCAAATCAGTGAATTCTCTTTAATTTTTGCAGGTCTTGGGCTTGCCATCGGGCACATCACCGAAGATGTGTTGGGCTTAATCACGCTGGTGGGTTTAATCACCATCGGGCTTTCTACTTACCTGATTTTGTATTCCTATCAGATTTACGAATGGCTGGCTCCTGCGCTGCGCATTTTTGAATTAAAAAATCCTTATCGCGAAGATGGCTTAGAGCAGAAAAAAATGGCATCAAGTGACGTAGTGATTTTTGGCTTGGGGCGCTTCGGAATTCATTTGGCTGAGTTGCTGGATAAAGAAAATTCGCTCAGCTATCTTGCCATTGATTTCGACCCGCAAATCGTAAAAACATGGCAGGAAAAAGGTAAGAACATTATTTACGGTGATGTAAACGACTCGGAAGTTTTAGAGCGCATCAGCTTAGCGCATGTAAAATCGGTGGTTTGCACCGTGCCCGATACAGATGCTGTGGTTCATTTGGTGAAGTCGTTAAAGCGAGTTCATTTTTCGGGCAAAACCTACATCATGGTTTCCAATGAAAAATCATATGAGTTGTTGAAAGATTGCGGAGCAGATGAAGTGATGCAGAATCACTATCTTGCTGCAGATAACTTTTTCCAGGCAAAACTTTCGGGCTTGGCATAAAAGTTACTCTCTGAGCGTGTATGTTTCTCCGCCACAATCTTCTATCAATTTTTTGGACACTGATAATTCTAATACTGTCCTTTCTGCCCGGAAAAGATTTGCCCGAGGTGGGCTTCTTTCAATTCGATAAATTGGTGCATGTAGTGTTTTACTTATTGTTGTTTGCTTTCACTTTGATTGGCTGGAAGCGACAAACACAATTCACTTTGCTCAAAAGCATTTCTCCGTATATGATTTTTATTTGGTGTTCGCTGTTTGGTTTTTTAATCGAATGCGGACAACACTTTCTAACTGCCGACAGATTCTTTGATTGGTATGATGCTCTTGCAAATTCCATTGGTGCAGGTATTGGTTTGGGTTTGAGCCATAGACTCACGGTTTGTTTTGTAAATGAATAGGTAGGAGTTTCACAACTGCACCATGCCAACATCCGAAAATGAAAAACCCTGCAAGGTTTAAGTGTCTTGCAGGGTTGGTAAATTATCACTTTGTTTTTACAGTCTTTCAAGCACAATAGCCGAAGCGCCACCACCGCCATTGCAAATTCCGGCAGCGCCATATTTTCCGCCTTTGTGTTTTAATACTGATAGCAAAGTGCAAATGATGCGTGCGCCACTTGCCCCCACCGGATGCCCAAGCGCAACTGCGCCACCAAAAACATTCACTTTGGTATGGTCTAAACCAAGCAGTTTCATGTTTGCCATGGTAACATTGCTAAAGGCTTCGTTGATTTCAACAAAGTCAATGTCTTTCAATTCTAATCCGGCTTTTTTCACAGCAATTGGAATTGCCAATGCCGGTGTGGTAGTAAAATCGTCAGGCGCCTGTTCTGCATCGCCATAGCCCAAAATTCTTGCCAATGGTTTCAGCCCCAAAGCATCGGCTTTTTCGCGACTCATGAGCACCAAAGCAGCCGCGCCATCATTGATTTTTGATGCGTTCACGGCAGTTACTGTTCCATCTTTTCCAAATGCAGGCTTTAGCGTTGCCACTTTATCGGCACGCAATTTTTTGTACTCCTCATCTTCTCTCACAAATGTGCTTTCGCCCCTTCCTTTTATTTCCACATCAAACAACTCATCGGCAAACCAACCGTTTTGATAAGCCTCGCCTGCCCTGCGGTAGGATTCCACGGCAAAGGCATCTTGCTCTTCGCGGCTGAAATTGAATTTGCGGGCGCAGCGGTCGCCACTGTTGCCCATCATTTCTTTAGTGTAAGGGTCTTGGAGGGCATCGCGCACAATGGCATCAAGCAATTCGCCATTTCCATAGCGATAGCCGTTGCGGGCGCTGTTGAGCATAAATGGAGCGTTTGTCATGCTTTCCATGCCGCCTGTAACCACCACATTTTTATCGTCAAGCAAAATTGACTGTGTGCCCAAAATCACGGCTTTCATGCCCGATGCACAAACTTTATTGATGGTGGTGCAGGTGGCTCCGGCATTAACTCCGGCAGCAAGCGCAGCCTGCCGCGCAGGCGCCTGACCTGTGTTTGCCTGAATCACATTGCCCATAATAACTTCCTCCACATCATTGCCTGAAATACCTGCGCGCTCAATAGCTTTTTTAATGCTTTGTGCACCAAGTTCGGTGGCAGAAACTGATGCTAAAACTCCGCTCATGCTTCCGATGGGTGTTCTGGCAACCGAAACGATAACTACTTCTTTACTCATATTTTCAAATTGTGGATGGCGAATATAGACACTCCCTTCAACTTTGAAATTTTTGAACTGACAGTTTGTGTAGAAATGGATTACAGTTTTATGTTTGCACCGCTTTCTGGGGGTATCCTGAATGAAAATTCGGGATTGAGAGAGTCCCTTCGAACCTGAACACGTTCACACGTGCGTAGGAAATGAAAGCAGCGCAGAAACTGTGTTTCTGCCTGCGTGCGCTCTTTCGTTCAGAAGGCTTTGAACAACTTAAAACATCAAAGCCAATGAAGAAAATTTTTCTAATCGCGTTGCCGCTCTACCTATCGGCACAACAAGCGGAAGATTCCGTAAAAACATTTATTAAGGACGAAGTGGTGGTTACTGCCACACGCGCTTCGGCTAACACGCCAACCACTTTCAGTATTCTGAAAAAGCAGGATGTGGAAACCATCAACTTAGGTCAGGATTTACCCATCATGCTTGATTTTACACCTTCGGTGGTTACCACTTCCGATGCGGGCGCAGGCGTGGGCTACACCGGCATTCGCATTCGCGGAACCGATGCCACGCGCATCAATGTTACCATCAACGGCATTCCGGTAAACGATGCCGAATCGCAGGGTGTTTTTTGGGTAAACACGCCCGATTTGTTTTCGAGCGTGGAAGACATTCAGGTGCAAAGAGGTGTGGGCACTTCAACTAACGGTGCGGGAGCGTTTGGCGCATCGGTGAACGTGAAAACACAGAAAAGCTCTGCCAAACCCTTTGGTGAGTTTTCGGTTTCGGGTGGCTCGTTCAACACTGTGAAACTTACAGCCAAAGCAGGAACAGGTATGATAAAGAATAAGTTCTTTGTGGAGGGAAGGCTGTCGCGCATCAGCAGTTCAGGCTACATTGAACGGGCTTCATCCGATTTGTGGAGCTATTTCATTACAGCCGGTATGCAACACAAAAACACTTCACTGAAGTTCATCACTTTTTCGGGTAGAGAGAAAACTTATCAGGCGTGGTATGGCGTGCCCGAAGCGGAATTGCAAAGCAACCGAAGGATGAATGTTGCGGGAACCGATTGGGGAGCAAAAGAAAATCCGTGGCGAAATGAAATTGATAACTACCAACAGCAATACTATCAGTTGTATCTCTCGCAAGGCTTTGCACGCTATTTCAGCTTAAATGCAGGATTGTTTACCACACTTGGTAAGGGCTACTTCGAGCAATACAAAGTTAACCAACGGCTGGGGCGCTATTCCCCTGTGTTCGCAGATTCGCTGAGTGCGCTTCGTGCCGACATTATTCGCAGAAGATGGTTGGATAATGTTTACTACGGCAGCACATTTTCATTGAACTACGACAACCGAAATGTGTCGGCAACATTGGGTGGTTTGTTTAGCCAATACAGGGGAAAGCATTATGGAAATGTGGTGTGGGCTGATGGATTTGCAGTGGATGAGACAAAGCGATATTACTTCAATGATGCTTTGAAAAACGACTTCAATGTTTTTGCAAAAATCAATTACACTTTTTTGAAGCGAATAACCCTTTATGCTGATGTGCAATATCGCTATGTAAGTTACAAGGGCATGGGTGAGGATAACGACCGTGTGGGAATTGATTTTAACCGCACATGGCATTTCTTCAACCCAAAAGGCGGCTTGAACATTGCAGTGAACAATCAGCATTCATTCTACACTTCGGTTGCAGTGGGTAACAGGGAACCGGCTCGGGAGGATGTGGCTTACAACAATGCTTCAAAGCACGAACAGTTGATTAACTGGGAAGGTGGCTACAAGTTCAATCACCTCAAATTTGCGCTGCAACTGAATGGTTATTACATGCACTATAACAATCAACTTGCGCTCACCGGGCAGCTGGATGATGTTGGAAATCCGCTGCGGGTGAATGTTCCTGAAAGTTTCAGAGCAGGTGTTGAAGTTGCCGGTGCATTTATGTTTCACCATGGCAGCAATGAGCGCGAGGTTTTTCGCATTGCTTACAACTTTACTTTCAGCCAAAACAAAATCAAAGAATTTACACAAACCACTTTCACTTTTGATGATGATTATGTGCCGGTGGATTCGCTGTTGCTGGACGAAAAATTTTACAACACTAATCTTTCGTTTTCCCCCGATTTCATTGCGGGTTTAGAGTTGATTGCCACGCCCGTGAATGGGCTGCGCGTTGCGCTTTCCACAAAGGCTGTGAGCCGTCAGTTTTTGGATAACACTTCCAACAAAGCGAAAAGCATTAAGCCTTACACTTACACTAACCTGAATGCAGCCTACACTTTTGCGTTGCCAAAGGAAAGAAGCGTTACGCTCTCCATCCTCATCAACAACCTGTTCAACTTTAAGTATGTAAACAATGGCTACACTTTTGGCGAGCGATACTTCAGCAATGAAGAACTGACCCCGGTGGTGAACTACAATTATTTCTATCCGCAGGCAGGAATAAACTTTTTAGCGGGGATAACGGTGAAGTTGTAACTCAGCTCGACCAAGCCGCTCAAACTATCTCATCGCTGTTTACCGCTGTGGTTGAAAAATTGTCGCTTTTCAAACGCTGAGCCAGCGCTGCTGTTTTGGGGAGTTCATATTCAAAGTAGTAGTTCATGGCATGAGTTTTTGAACTAAGAAATGAAGCAGCATATTTTTTTGATGCAACAACTTCGTGTGCCTTTGTTCCCATTTTCAGCCATTGCCAAGCCACTGCCACAATGCCGAAAAGTTCAAGATAAAGTGTAGCGTCAGCCAAGAACACTTCTGCGCCTTTTGCTTGCGCCACGCCCATCAGGTGAAAAGTAACTTGCTGCAATTCCTGTAAATTGTTTTCAAGCTTTGCTGCGTTTAGTTTCAATGCATCGTGCTGCTTTGCGTTGTGTATGTCAGCGCTGATTTCCTGCATCAGCAACATGGCAGCTTTGCCATTTTTTACCATCACCTTTCTGCCCAGCAAATCCATGCCATGAATGGCAGTGGTGCCTTCGTGCAGTGTGTGAATGCGTGTTTCGCGGAAGAACAATTCTGCAAGATATTCTTTGGTGAAACCATAACCCCCGAAGCACTGCAACGCTGCGCTGGTAGAAAGAATACTCATTTCGGCAGGATACGATTTTACGATTGGCGTAAGCAGCTCCAGCTTCAGATAATTTTCTTCTTTTTCATCGCCTTCGGTAACGTGCCATTGGTCAAAATACATTGTTGCCTGCAAACCTAACGCCAGCGAGCCTTCCACCACTGCCTTTTGAAACAGCAGCAGCCGTTTCACATCAGCGTGGTCAATGATGGGCACTTGCGGTTGATGCGGGTCTTTCTCGGTTGGCTTTCTTCCCTGCAATCTTGTTTGCGCATATTCCAATGCTGCGTAATAGGCAGCGGAGGAAATTGCAGTTGCTTGCAAGCCTACGCCTATTCGCGCCTCGTTCATCATTTGAAACATATAGTTCAAGCCTTTGTGTGCCTCGCCAATTAACCAACCGTGGCAATCGTTTTTTTCGCCCATTATCAAATGTGCAATTGGCGCGCCATGGTAGCCCATTTTGTGAAATACTCCTGCTGTGTTCACATCGTTGAAAGCCAAGCTGCCATCGGCTTGCTGGCGCATGCGCGGCACTACAAAAAGCGAGATGCCCTTTGTTCCGGCAGGTGCGCCTTCTATGCGTGCAAGCATGAGGTGAATGATGTTGTCGCAGGCATCGTGGTCGCCACAGGAAATGAAAACTTTTTGTCCTTTGATGAGGTAATGTCCGTGTTCGGTAGGCTTGGCAGTGGTGGTGATGTCGGAAAGTGAACTGCCTGCTTGCGGCTCGGTGAGCGCCATGGTGCCTTGCCATTCGCCTGCGTACATTTTAGGAATGAATTGTTGCTGCAATGTTTCGCTGCCAAAGGCTTCAATCAAATGTGCCGCCCCGGTGGTGAGGAAAGGGAAAGCCATAGTGGAATAGTTTGCAGCTGCCATGATGAATGCACATGACTGCATGATGGTGAATGGCGCTTGTTGCCCGCCAAATTTGTTGGGTGCACTCATGGATATCCATCCATCGCTGCCAAACATTTTCATCAACTCGAGCATTTTCGGATGCACTTTTATCCGGCTGTTTTCAATATGTGGCGGGTTGCGGTCCATTTCTAAAAGAATGGGGCGCAAATGCTCAACCGATAGTGTTTCCGCAGCTTCCACCATCATCCAAAAGTTTTCGGCTGTGTGGTCTTTGAAATAATCGAAACGGCAAAGCGATTCGGCATTAAAAACATCTTCCAAAAGGAAGCGCAGGTTTTCTTTTGAATAGAACATAAAGTTGGCAGTGTGTGATAATGAAGCGTAAGTTATTAAGTTAAGTCTAATGTATGAAAGAATAACCGGAATTCATATAACCATGTAACCTGCATTGTGCCTAACGTTTGGCAGTTGAAAGTTTTGTGGGATGGCTTATTCAAGAAGTTAATAAGAGAATGACTGATGGTTGAAGATGATGAAAGAAATGTGCAAATTGTTGATTTGCTTTTGGCAGGTGCTGTGTGGGTGGATTGATTTGAAAAACGGGTGCTGTTTTGCTATTTAAACATATTTGAAATTGCATGACGCTTCCACTTAATTGAAGCGCATGCTTGATTGGTTGAATTGCTGTTCGATTGAATTGTTTTTCCTGCACAGTTGTTTGCATTTCCGTTTTGCTTTATTGATTGACCGTTTCAGGCGTTTGCATTTCCATCCCGCTCGATTGCATTGCCGTGCGGGTGATTTGCATTGCCATCCCGCTCAATTGCATTGCCGTGCGGGTGATTTGCATTGCCGTCTCGCTCGATTGCATTGCCGTACGGGTGATTTGCATTGCTGTGTCGGTCGTTTGCATTGCCGTCATGCTTGATTGCATTGCGGGTAGTGTCCCTATTTTCGTGGGATTGGTTTGAAGGAAGGGGGATAGAGGACGGGTGCAGGAGTGAGTTTTGGTTGGGGTGTTAAACCAAGAAAATGAAGGGGGGTGGTTTGATTTGGGTGGCTGTGGGGAAGTTATTGCACAAAAACCCGATTATCATTTGCAAATGATAGCTATTCGCCTACTTTTGCGCGGCATTTTAAAAAAGTAAGGTGAAAAATATACTTTATATACTGTTCTTAACCCTGTTTGCATTGCCGGTTTTGGCCGAAGAAACAGCCGCAAACGAAAAGAAAGAAACCTTCAACCCCACCCCAATGATTTTGCATCACATTGCTGATGCCAACGAGTTTGAGATTGTTCATGGAGTTGCCATTCCGCTGCCTTGCATTATTTACAACCGCACCACAGGCAAATTGGATTTTTTCATGAGCAGCAACAGCGAAGCTATGGCTGCCGCAGGTTACCAAATGAACCATGGCAGGGTTGCCCCGCTGAATGCTGAGGAGCACATCCTTGACCTTTCCATCACCAAAAATGTGTTTGGCATGTTGCTGGCATCGGTGCTGCTTTGTGTGGTTTTCTTTTCAATGAAAAACGCTTATGTGAGCCGCAAAGGGCAGGCGCCCAAAGGCTTGCAGTCGCTGATGGAGCCTATTATTCTTTTTGTGCGCGATGATTTGGCAGGGCAAACGCTTGGCAAAAATGCCGATTACTATCTGCCTTATTTGATGACTGCATTTTTCTTCATTCTGTTCAACAACTTGTTGGGTTTGATTCCGATTTTCCCGGGCAGTGCGAACGTTACCGGGAACATTGCAGTAACGATGGTTTTGGCGGTAATCACCGGTTTAATCATCAACCTGAAAGCCAATAAATACTACTGGAAACACATTTTCCTCCCCGACCCGATTTGGATGGCTCCTATTTTGGTTCCGGTGGAATTGCTGGGGGTGCTTACAAAGCCCCTAACCTTGATGATACGTTTGTTTGCCAACATTGCGGCAGGGCACATTATTGTGTTGAGTTTAATTAGTTTGATTTTTGTTTTTGGCAGCATGTGGGGAACTGTGGGTTCCGGCTTGGGTGCTGTGGTTGCCGTTCCGTTTACTTTGTTCATTAGTGTGATTGAATTGTTGGTAGCATTTGTTCAGGCGTTCATTTTTACCATGCTCAGTGCGGTGTTCATTTCAATGGCTATTGAAGAACACCACCACGCAGAGCATCATTGATTTGTATTTTTTCATTTTTAATAAACAACCATGTTAGAAACAGTAATGTTAGAGGCAGCAGTTCCGGGTTTGGCGGCAGTAGGCGCAGGCTTAGCAGCCGTTGGAGCAGGAATTGGAATCGGTCAGATTGGTAAAGGTGCAGTAGAATCTATTGCGCGCCAGCCTGAAGCGAGCAATGACATCCGTGCAAACATGATTCTTACAGCGGCTTTCATCGAGGGTGTGGCGCTGTTTGCAGTTATCGTGGCACTGTTGAAGTAATTCAACACTCAACTCTGCCTGTGATGGGGTTGCCACACAGGCGGAGTTTTTTAAAGCAAAAAGCAGGTATTAGAGGATAGGCTTTAGAAAAACAAATCATTAAATAAAAAGAAAGAGGAATGAAGGTGGATGTCAGTTTGGGCTGATTTCCGACTTCGGAACTCGAAGTTCAAAACTCAAAAACATGTTCACATTACTATCAGAAGGCGGAAGTGCATTTAGCTTGATAACTCCGGACCCGGGTTTGGCAATTTGGAGTGTAATCATCTTTGTTACCCTTTGGGTGATTTTGGGGAAGTTTGCTTTTAAACCTATTGCAAACGCACTGCGCGAGCGCGAGCAAAGCATTGAAACTGCTTTGAAAAGCGCTGAGGCTGCCAAGGCTGAAATGGCAAACCTTACTTCAAAAAATGAAGCATTGCTGAAAGAAGCCAAAGAGGAGCGCAACCGAATTATTGCCGAAGCAAAAGAAGCAGGCGAAAAACTGAAAAATGAAATTGTGGCTAAAGCAGCAGCCGAAGCCGATGCAAAAGTTCAAAACGCATTGCGCGAGATTGAAACACAGAAGAAAGCCGCACTTGCCGAAGTGAAAAATCAGGTAGCATCGGTTTCGTTGGAAATTGCCGAAAAGGTGTTGCGCAAAGAATTGAAAGGCAATGCCGAGCAACAGGCTTTTGTGGGCGAATTGCTGAAAGAGGCGAATCTTAATTAAAAGACATGAGATGTTAGATATGAGATATCAGACTAAAGCTATCTCAAATCTCACATCTATCGTCTCACATCTAAATAAAAAAAATGAGTTCATTCAGAATTGCATCCAGATATTCGAAATCACTGCTGAAACTTGCTCAGGAGCGCAATGTGTTGGAAACTACTTACACTGAAATGATGGGCATTCATGCGCTTACTTCTTCCAGTAAAGAGTTGAAGCTTTTGCTGAAAAGCCCTGTGATTTCTTCGGACAAAAAGCTTGCCGTGCTTTCAAAATTGTTTGACGGAAAGGTGAGCGACATCACCTATCGCTTTTTGGAATTGTTAGTGAAAAAAGGACGCGAGGCTTACATTCCGGAAATTGCCGCTGCCTTTATTGAGCAATATAAAGTGCTGAATAAAATCACTACCGTGAGGCTTACCACGGCAGTTAAGTTAGATGATGCCAATGTGAGTAAACTGATTGAAGACCTGAAGCAAAAAACCGGAATTACCCAAGTGGATTTGGTTCAGGAAATTGATGAAACGCTTATTGGGGGTTACATTCTTCAATATGGCGATAAGCAAATTGATGCGAGTGTATCGCGCAGGTTGCAGCAGTTCCGCTCGGCAGCTGTGGATGAAACTTTTGTTCGCAAGTATTAATTTCCCCTTTACAAACCTTTTATGGTTCTGTAAACAGCCGCTGCATAAACTCCGGCTGTTTCGGCTCTGAGAATGGATTGCCCAAAGGTAACGGGTTGGAAACTTTGCGACTTTGCCTTGTCAATTTCAGCGGCTGTGAAATCGCCTTCGGGACCAATCATGCAAACCACATTTTCGCTCTGCGCAACGGCATCTTTAAAGTGATTGGAATTTGCCTCGCACCAGGCAATGCACCTTAGCTCAGGCAATCGGGTTTTGATAAATTCAGAAAATGGCATTGCTTCATTCAAGCATGGCAAATGCAGTTGCTTGCTTTGCTTGCAGGCTGAAACTATCTGCTTTTTCAGCCGTTCGGTTTTTAATATCCTTCGCTCGCTTCGTTCGCAAATGATGGGTGTAATTTCACTTACGCCAAGTTCCACAGCCTTTTCCACAAACCATTCCATGCGCTCCATTTGCTTGGTGGGCGCCATGGCAAGGTGAAGAAAGTTTTGTTTAGCCTCGGTTCTTTTCAGTTCATGAACAGTTGCAATTGCTGCTTTTCGGTTGGCGTAAGTGAGTGTGGCGGCAAACAGATTTCCGTTGCCGTCAAACAACTCCATTGCATCGCCTTGAATCATGCGCAACACCTGCACAGCATGTGCCGATTCAGTTTCATCGAGCGAAACATTTGTTGCTAAGGCTGCATTTGGAGCAAAAAAAATGTTCATGCAAAATCAGTTTGCAGGGCTTTGTTCCAGTTTGAATGTGAAAACTTTTTTTGTGCTGATGGCAACATTAAAAAAGCCCCAAATCCACTCATCGTTTGTTTGCACATCGCTCAGCCACCATTTTGCGGCAGGGCTTTGCAGGGGCTGATTGTTGTAAACCACAATTTGTTGTTCGCCAGCCTGCACATTGCACACTGAAAAATTCATTCCATTAGCTGCCGGGGGCAGTTGCAACATTTGCATGCCTGCCGGCTCAAACGGACCAACCACTGTTGGGTTGAGATAAAGATGCTTGCGGACATTGTCCTTTCTAAACAAAAAGGGAATGGCGATGGTGCCGATTCGCGGTGCACGCGCCCACTGTTTAAAGCGATTGCTTCCTTCATGAAACAATCCGGCAACCCAGCGCTTGCTATGGTTATCAGGTTTTTCAGGGTTCACATCTAACCACCAAATCCACTCGGCAGGGTGAATTTCGGGATGACAGGAATGGTTGCAATCCAAAGCTATGACACCATAAACACCCATGGTGGGGCGCAACTCACCGAAATTGCTGTGCTCCTTGATGTTGGTTGGGCGCTCGGTGGGAAAAAAGGATTGATGCAAGTGAGGGCGGAAATCGCGATGGGGTGTAAGTTCGCAGTGAAAATGCTTGCGCCTCATGCTGTCAATAACCCCTTCAACTGATGCCAACTCCTTTTTTGCCTTTTTACCCTTTAAAGTTTTCACTTGCTTGCGCACGGCTTCGTAATACTTCTCTTTGTAATGCGGCAGGCTTGCTTCAAGATTAAAAGTGATGTCATACTCGCTTAAATGCTCTTTGTGCGACATGCCGAATTTGCCTTTGGCTGTGCCCACAAATTTTTGCCTATCCATGTACACTGCGCGCCAGTTGTAGCCGCCCATCAGCAAAGGAATCACAAGCGGACCCACCCTGTGCCACTGCTTGCGCTTTGAAAGCGGCTTATCCTGCTCGAAAGGTTCAACCAAATCAACAAGTATTTCGTTTTGTAAATCGTTTTTGCGGATGAACTCGTTGGTTTCAGCCAACAGCAAAAAAGCAGCAGGAACAGTGTCGTTTCTTTTGACATCAATGACTGTTTCAACTATGGGTGTAAACTTTTCCTGAGCGGAAAGAGAAAATACCGATGCAACAAAAAAAATGGAGATGGTGGTGGTGCGAAACGCTAAGCTTATTGTCACTTCAAAAAAGAATGGATTCGGCACCGAAGTAACAAAACTGAAGTGAAGGATATGTGAATTTTTGAAACTAGTGCTCTAAAATACCGGATATATCTGCTACTCGGGCTTTTCGGGAATCACAAACTTGAAACTTGTGCCGCCCCATTCGCTGCCTTCCACCCAAATTTTTCCATTCATGTTGTCAATGATTTTTTTGCAGATGGCAAGCCCTATGCCTGTGCCCGAAAACTCATTGCGCGAGTGCAAGCGCTGGAAAATGACAAACACTTTTTCGCGGTATTCGGGTTGGATGCCGATGCCGTTGTCGTCAATGGAAATTTCGTATTTGTCATTCACTTTCCGGCATGAAACATCCACACGCGGGCGTTCGCTCTTGTTGTATTTGATAGCGTTTGAAATCAAATTCTGAAACAGTTGCAGCATTTGTGTTCTGTCGGCAACAACGGTTGGCAGCGATGACTGCACAAGAATATCGGACTGCTCGCGCACATCGGGCGCGATGTTTTGAATTACTTCATACATCACCAAATTCAGATTCACTTCGCGGAAGTTGGATTCAACATTGATTTTTGAAATTTCAAGAATGTCGTTGATGAGTGAATACATACGCTTGGTTCCATCTAAAATGAAATTCATGTAAACATTCTCGTCTTCTGAAAGCCTTCCTTGCAGTTTCTTTTCCAGCAGCGAAACATAGCTGCCCACCATGCGCAGCGGCTCTTTTAAATCATGGGAGGCGATGTGCGCAAACTGTTTCAACTCGCGGTTCGAGCTTTCTAATTTGTAAGCATAACGTTCGATTTCTGCATTTTTTTGGCGCAGCAATTCCGCTTCTTTCTCTTTCTTCTCTAACTCAAATTTTGTTTGTGCATCAAGGATGGCTGCGGCTTTGTCAAAGTTTTGATTCTCGCTCACAATCTCCATGTATCTGTTCAAGTAGATGTAAGCCGATTCAAAGTCATTCAGTTTGTTGGATATGTCGGAAAGATACTTGTAGCAACTGTGCAACTCGTGTTTGCTGCCCGATTGCAGCAACAGTTTTTCGGCTTCCAGAAAATGTTGCAATGCTTCGCGCATTTTGTTCCAATCGAAATAGGCTTTGCCGATGTGAATGTGCGTGAAGCCGATGGCATTAGGCTTGCCGGTTTCTTTTTTCAGTTCCAGCGCTTTGTTCAAATACTCTAAACCTTTGTCAAATTCCTTCAACTCCACATGGCTGCTGCCCAGGTTGTTGTAGCACACCGAAAGCATAATGCGGTCGTTGAGTTCAAGCGCAATATCTAATGACTTTTTATAGTAGCTGAGCGCAAGTTCAAAGTCTTTTTTCTTGGCATAGTAAACTGCAAAGGCGTTGTAGCATTTCGAAATGGTTGACTTGGTGCCACTTTGCAATGCATATTCCAATGCGCGACCCAAATACATTTTCTTCAAATCATCGAACTGCGACATATCGTGCAGAATTGCAAGCCCGTGATAGGTGCGCGCAAGCTCTTCGATGATGTAATCGTTTTTCTTGGCAAACGATTCCATGAGGCGCAATGCGTTCAGATAGTATTCTTGGGATTTGAAGTAGATGCCTTTGTAGTAAAAAATCATGCCCATCGTTTTGTTGATGCGGGCAATGAGCAGCGGATGCTCCTCAACAGTAACTAATTCTAAGGCTTTTTGTGTAAGCGTGAAGGCTTCTTCAGTGCCTCCGTTTTTTGTGAACAGATAAACGGCTTCTTCATGGTAAGCCTCAGCAAGGAATTGCGCATGGTTATTGTTTTCAGCCCACTCGCGCACCTTCTTTATCAAAGGCTCCACGGTGAGCTCCTTATTCAGGTTCATTAACCTGATTTTATCCACCAGCAGTTCAATGTCGTGCCAGCCACCTTGGGTGGAAGGCGCAACTGCCGGTGCTTCCTGAGTAGAACGTTTAATCATGACAGAGGCATTTTTTTATTACAAAATCTCACATAAAACACTTTCGCTATTACGGTTCGCATACGCATACTTTTCATTTTTGTTACATCAGTTTTTCACAGCTGCTGCCGATGACTGCAGCAAACCTTGCAATGTGCGCCACATGGCGTTGGTGGTGGAAATTATTTCATCAATGGTGGATTGGGTTTGCTCATCTAACTCATCGGTTTTTACTTTTTTAATCAGAGAAGAATAAATGGTAACCATGCGAATGGGTTCGCGCAAATCGTGTGATGCGATGAACGCCATTTGTTTCAGTTCATCATTTGCGCTTTCAAGCTTTTGAATGTACTGCGACAGTTCCTGCTGCTTTTGAAACTCAAGCGCAGCCTCTTTTTCCTGCTGCTCAATCAGCAGCCTGGTGTTTTCAATGCTCAGGGAAGTTTTATAGTCGAAGTTGAAAATTTCGTGCTTCAGCTTGATGAACTTTTGGTGATACTCGAAAGCCTTTTCAAAGTTTTGTTTAATGGAGTAGGTTTTTGAAAGCTGTTCAAACAACTGATGCAATTCATGCTTGCTATTTATTTCCAGCATGATTTGTTCGGCTTTGTGGTAATACTCCAGCGCTTCGTCATATTGTTCGTTGGCTTCGTAAACACTGCCGGTGTAGAAGTAGCTGAACGCAATGCCATTGCGGTTTCCGAGCTGCATGCGCAGTGAAATACTTTTTTCAAAATACACCAATGCACTTTCCACATCGCGCATCATGCCAAACTTCAAACCAATGTTGTTGTAGGCTGTTGCAAGCCCAATCAGGTCGTTGTCTTCCTCAAAATAGGTGGCGGCTTTCAAATAGAAATCAATGGAAACCACCGAGTCGTTTTTTGAGTTTGGATGGTGATGCCCAAGTGCATTATAGCAACGCGCCAAACCGGATTTGCTTCCCAGCTTTTCGTAAATGCTTAATGCTTTTTCAAGCGATTCAACACTGATGTCTTTGTTCTGCAAGTTGGTGCGCAGCAAGCCGATGTTGTAGTGGAGTTTTGCGAGGCTGTCTAAATCATCCGCTGATTTTTCTGATTTGGCTTCAAGCAATTCAATGCCACGCAGATACTGGGGCTGGGCTTCTTCATAGTTGCCCATCAAGTGATAATTTGTGCCGGTGAGCGAATAGAAACTGATGAGCAAATCTGTTTCGCGCTCATCAAAAAGTTTTCTGCCTTCGTTGCACAACGCCAGCGATTGCCTGAATTCACCTTCTGCCATGTAGCAGTAGTTAGCGTTTTCAAACAGCACTTTAGCCTTCAACAACGGTGAATTTATTTTCGGCAACAAGGCTTGAAGCGCATGAATGTGCTGCTTCCATCGCTTGTTGTCGTTCTTGCGCACCTTGCCGCATTCCCCCAAAAGGAAATACACGCGCTCGGTGAGCATGAGTTGTTCATAGTTGTCGGCAAGTGGGGCAGAACCTGCTTTGTGTGTATCCATTTTTACATGAGGGAATAAGAATGTTTTGTCTGGTTCTACGAAACACTGTAACAGTTTGTTCTACAACTGCACATATTTTTTCCTTTTTCATTTGTAATGATTCACTCATCACCTGCAAAATGTGTCGTGTATTATCCTTTCTTTGCGCGGCAAAATGAGTAAGCACCAGAAACCAGAAAAACATGCTAAGCAGGCACCCAAAAAGGAGTTGCCTTTTGAGAAATTCCGCAAGCAAAAGCCTGCCAGCGCCCCACTGCAACAGGCTGTAGGACGAGCAGCAAAAGCACGACTGCGTTCATTTGAATCAAAGGATAAAGAAACCATTGAACATTGGGTGAACGACCGCGTTCCCCGCAGCCGCAAGCGCATTTATGTTCCAAAAGAGGCAGAAGAAACCACTGATGAAAACATGCGCCTGAATAAATATCTGGCGCACTCGGGTGTGGCATCGCGCAGAAAAGCGGACGAGTTGATTAAAGAAGGAAAAGTAACCGTGAATGGCAAAGTGGTTACTGAGATGGGTTATCGTTTGCAGCCAAACGATGATGTGCGTTTTGAAGGCAAAATGCTGAATCCGGAATCGAAAGTTTACATTCTGCTTAATAAACCAAAAGATTACATCACCACCACCAACGATGAGCGCGAACGTAAAACCGTGATGCAACTCATTAAGGGGGCTTACGATAAAATAAAGTCGGCAAAAAAGCCGCGCCTTTACCCTGTGGGAAGATTAGACAGAAACACTACCGGAGTGTTGCTGATAACAAACGATGGCGATTTGACCCAACAGTTGGTACATCCATCCAGCGAAGTGCGCAAAGTGTATCATGTTTTTTTAGATAAGAAGCTAAAGGAAACAGACTTTCAAAAAATTGCCGATGGAGGTGTGGTGTTGGAAGATGGAATTATTGAAGTGGATGACATTGCTTTTCCTAATCCGAAAAGCCGCTCGGAAGTGGGCATTGAAATTCACAGCGGAAGAAACCGAGTGGTGCGCAGAATTTTTGAAGCATTGGGTTATGAGGTGGTGAAACTCGACCGCGTTTTTTTTGCCGGTCTTACCAAAAAGGATTTACCGCGCAGCCGCTGGCGTTTTTTGAGCGAGCAGGAAGTGCGTATGCTGAAACACTTCACGCTGGGCAAGGAAAAAAACAAACCCAAGCAGTCTGAAAAGAAAAAAACGGTGGTACCCAAAAAAGCGGTGGCGTCAAAAAAATCTGTAAGAAAAAAGTAAGCCACTTTTTCATTGCTTTGTATTAGTCAATCTTATGTTATGCGCAATGCAATGTTATCGCTGTGGATTTCCCTATTGTTTTTGTTTAACTGTGTAGCACAGCCAACCTTTTTTCAGGGCACCATCACCGATGCCGAAACAGCCTATCCCATCTCCTATGCCAATGTTTTCATTCCTGCCACACAGCAAGGAATGTATGCCAATGATGAAGGTGTTTTTCAAGTAAGCTTAAAAGATGCTGCTGACACCGACAGTATTTTTTTCTCGCACATCGGCTATGAAAAGTCATCGCTTACCATCGGGCAGATGAAAGCAATGAATGGTAACATTTCCATGCGCAGCAATCAGTACAGTTTAGACGAAGTCATCATTACACCACTTGCTGCGAAAGAGTTGTTGCAATTAGCCGTGCGTAAGGTGAAAGACAATTACCCCACCGCTTTCAGCAAAATGCGTATGGTGTTTAAGGATTTCAGCAGGCGCAGCGGACACCGCAGCCATTTTTTCTTTTTCGATTTTGATGCTTACCTGCAAACCTACCAAGGCGAAAAACCTGTGCTGAACACCAAGGTGAACAGCTATGAAATGTATGATAAAAAGCGTGAGTTTACCGCCTCGATGAAACCCACCGATTTGCTGCGTGTGGTAATGCTGGAAAAATCATTTTCGGATGAGCGGCTGAAAGACTATGAGTTCCGTTACCTGAGCAATGAAATTTATGCAGGCGAAGAGTTTGATGTAATTGGCTTCAAAGGCATTCCTACCAAGAAAAATGATTTTATATCGCAAAACGGAAGAGTATTCATTGGTAAAAAAGACCGTGAAATACGCTACATAGAGCTAAGCCTGAAAAATGAAGGCTCGAAGAGGTTCATGCTTGTGGCAAAAATGGATTCACTTAATGTGTTGATAAAGGTGGCGTTCAAACCGCACGATGGCAAGTATGTGTTGGATTATGCCGTGCAAAGCACTTTTGCAAAAGGGAAACTATTCGGCAAAGCGGAAAGTCTGGTGTATTCCACCACCGCCAAAACCATAGAGCATAAAATTAGTGTGAGCGCTGAGGATGTTTTTCAAGGAAATGAAGTGAAAGAAATTTTCGATAAGGAGAAGCCCAAAGACATCAGCCTGATGACTGAAGACCCGGACATGAAACTGAAATAATCGTTACACTAAAAATCAATAAGTTCGCGGGCTAACTTAACTGCATTGTCTCAGTATCGCTTTCTCCACCGCAAACACATTAACCCTGCTAAATGGGATGCATGTGTCAATGCTTCTACTGAATTACCCTACGCTTTGTATTGGTTTTTGGATATTGTAACGGAAAAACAATGGAGTGCTTTGGTGCTTCGCGATTACGAGGCTGTGTTTCCGGTGATATGGAAAAGCAAACTTGGATTAAGATTTGTTTACCAGCCTTTCTTTTGTCAGCAATTAGGCATGTTTGCGCCCGAGCCTCACCCTCAATTTGAAATCACTTGCCTACGTTTCCTGCAACGCAAATTTTTATTTTCTGAATTGAACCTGCACTACCAAAGTGTGGCTGAAGACTCGTCATTACTAACATTAAGGCAGAACTTCATCCTCCCGTTAAAAGACAGTTATGAAACAGTAGCCGAGAGTTATTCCAAAAACACTGTCAGAAACCTTGGAAAATCAAAGGTTCATTATTTACAAGTTCAGCCGTTTGCGAACGTAAAGGAGTTTGTAAAAATGTATGCAGAAAACTCGGGAGTGCTCACAAAGGGCTATGGGGAAAAACACAATGCAATACTTGAGCAACTTATCTCAACCTCAATTGAGAAGGGTTGTGGCGAAATTATGGCAGCTTATGCAGATGTAAACAACCCGCCTGTGGCTGCATGTTTTATGTTGTTCTCCGGAAGAAGAATTATCAATCTTGCGCCTGTAACACCCCGCCAATCGCGCGAATCGGGCGGAATGACATTTTTAATTGACAACTATATCCAACGATTTGCCGGCACTGATAAAGTGTTGGATTTTGAAGGTTCTTCCATTGATAGTATTGCAAGATTCTATAAGGGTTTTGGAGCAAAACCTCAACACTTTTGGCAATACAATCACAACCTTTGGCATGTGCTAAAGCAACCTTTCTTATTCTCGCCTAATCACTATAAGTAAAGTTTTTGGGAGTTAATTCATCACTCCATTATATTTAGGCTTCGATTTTCAAGTTTATGAAACAACTCTACGGAATTTTGATGCTGTGCTTTGCGGTTAATGCTTTTTCACAGGATATTCATTTCTCTCAATATTACGCAGCACCTGTTCATTTAAATCCGGCACTCACCGCCAATGTGAATGGTGCGTTTCGTTTTGCCGCCAACTACAGGAATCAGTGGTTTTTAATTCCCACCCAAAACCAGCGCGCACCCTATCAAACCTTTCAAGGTTCGTTTGACGCACCCATTTTGCGTGAAAAACTTGGGAATGACGGTTTTGGTTTTGGCTTAAATGTTTATCACGACCGTGCGGGAAACGGAGTGCTGTCAACACTTTCGGCAATGGGCTCTGTGGCTTATCATAAAGCGGTGGACAGATACGGCAGAAGCAGGATTTCGGTGGGCTTGCAGGCGGGCATAGTTCAAAAGCGTGTGAACATCAGCAATTTGATTTTTGAAAACCAATTGGATGCTGCAACAGGATTTTGGAATGAAAACCTTTCAAATGGAGAATCGGGTTTTAGCAATGATGCCATTCTTTACCCCGATGTTGCTGTTGGTGCATTGTGGTCGTCTGCTCCAAAAACAAAATTCCGCTACTATTTAGGTTTTGGCGCCAATCACCTTTCGCGCCCGCGTGAGTCATTTTTAGGCGATGAAAGAAACCGATTGCCCGTGCGATATGTGGTGCATGGCGGAATGGAAATTTTCACTTCCCGTAAGCAAGATTTCAGTTTTGCGCCTACTTTTCTTTTCATGCTTCAGAATAATGCGCAACAATATCAGGTTGGCTTAGGTTTTAATTACGATTACTCCGATGACCTCGGTTATTTCGGTTCTATTTCTACCCGATTCAGCACCGGAAATGCTGATGCAGCAATAATTGGCGTGGGGATGGAGTTTTACAATGTTCGTTTAGGAATCAGTTACGACATCAATTTCAGCAGTTTGCGCACCGCCACCCGCGCACAAGGAGCTGTTGAAGTAGGTTTGGTTTATATTTTCAGAAAAGAAAAGCAGGGACCAATCCAATACCACAGTTATTGCCCCAGATTTTAATTTTTGATAATGTTCATGAAATCATTCTTTGCAACTGCATTGCTGTGCTTAGCTTTTGAAACAATTATTCTGTCACAAGAGGTTAAAAGAAGCGAGCAAAACGCTAGTTTTTTTGTTGTGGAATTTGTGGATGACGTGGCAGGCGAAGTGCAACAAAAATTAACCGAACAATACGCAAAGCTCGAAGGGGTGAATCATGTGAACTGGATGGATGCCAAGCGTGTTTGCTTGATTACGGACAAGCGATTTTCAATAAAATCCATAAAGCCGGGGGTTGAAAGATTTGAACTAACCATCGAACGATACACTGAAGATTATCGTCCTTATTCATCGTCATGCCCAAAATAGTTGTTTGAATTGAAGAAAGTTGTTTTACCTATTTTAATTGTTGTTGCTGCTATCTGTTCATTTGCTCAAGCACCGGCTAATAACCTGCCGTGTAATGCAACGCTCATAAACGTAAATACGAGTTGTGTTTATGTAAATTACAACAGCACCAATGCAACCCCATCAACTGTTCCGCAACCCACAGGACCAAGTTGTGCCGGTTGGGGGCAGGGCAGGGATGTTTGGTTTCGGTTGATAGTACCCGCAAACGGCTCGGTAACCATTTCAGGGCAACAGCAATCTATTCTTACTTTTTCCGATGGTGTAATGGCTGCTTACAGTGGACCGAACTGCAATAACCTAACTCTCATTCAATGCGATGACGATGGCGGACCAGGACTAATGCCGCAAATTGTTTTGGTTGGAAGAACACCCGGAGAAACCATTTGGATTCGGTTTTGGAGGCACAGCAACTCTGCAACTGCCACCGGAGGTCAGTTTCAGTTTTGTGCTACAAATGCGGTTCCAAACCAGCAGGATTGTTTAGGCGCCATTCCAATTTGTCAATTAAACTTTTCAACTACCACTTCCTACACGGGTGTGGGGAATGTACCCGGAGAAGTTTCGCCAACAAGTTGCTTAATTAATGGGGAACGAAATTCTGTTTGGTACACTTTCACTGTTCAAACCGCAGGAAATCTCAACTTTACAATTACGCCAAACAATTCAACCAACGACTACGATTGGGCGGTATATAATTTAACCAATGCTAATTGCAGCGACATCACATCTAACTCTTCATTAGAGGTCAGTTGCAATTATTCGGCAACGACTGGTGCAACCGGCACTCAAAATGGATCAACTTCAAATAATCAAGGCGCCTCGGGCACGCCATTCAACGCTCCCATTCCTGTAACAGCCGGGCAAACTTTTGCTGTATTGGTAAGTAATTTTTCAACAACCAATCAATCGGGTTACAACATAAATTTTTCAAACTCCACTGCTACAATTGTTGATAATGTGCCACCCCGCTTGCGTACACTCGACTCCATTCCAAAGTGCGGTGAAAACACTATTTCTTTTTCTTTCACTGAAAACGTGTTGTGCAATACTGTTCAAGCTGGGGATTTTTCACTCACCGGTCCAAATGGCAACATTCCAATTACTGCTGTAACATCATTTTACTGCCAGCTGGGAACAACCTACGACAACAATTTTACTGTTACCACCGCCACACCTCTAATTGCTAATGGAAGTTACTCGCTGTGCCTCACTTCAACTGCAGGAAACGTTTCGGACTTATGCGGCAACTTATCGCAATCAACTTCGCCTTGCATTACATTCAATGTGTCGGAAATTACTTTAACAACAAGTAAAGTAGATGTGGTTTGCAGGGGAGCCAGCACAGGCTCTGCAACAGTTTCCGCCACAGGTGCATCAGGAAATTACACTTACAATTGGAGCAATGGCGGAACCACGGCAACCATTAACGGCTTAGCAGCGGGAACTTATCAGGTAACTGTAACAAGCGGTGCATGTACAAAAACTGCAAGTGTTGTTGTAAACGAACCGGCAACCGGTATTACTGCCACCACCACTACCACTTCTGCCAATTGCGCTCAAGCTGATGGCAGCGCCACCGCAAACGCACAAAATGGCGTTGGTGCCATCACTTACATTTGGAGCAACGGACAAACCACTCAAACTGCTAACAACCTTGCGGCAGGAAATTACAGTGTTACCGTGCGTGATGCCAACAACTGCACTGCGGTGGCAGCGGCAGTGGTGTCCAATCAGGGGAGTAATCTTGCTGTGGTTGTGGCAGGTGATACGGCATGTTTAACCCCCGGGCAGGGCTCTGTTTCAGCAACGCCAAGCGGTGGCTCACCGGGTTACACTTACATTTGGAGCAATGGTCAAACAACTCCAACTTTAAACAACCTTGCCAATGGAGTTTACACAGTTACCGTGCGCGATGCAGTGAATTGTTCAGTTACTGCATCAACAGGTGTTTTGCGTTACCCTACCATCAACTTTAATCCTTCATCTTCCACCAATTCAAACTGCGGACAAACAGATGGAACAGCAACTGTAAATCCAACAGCGGGCGGGGCAGGTTTTACCTATCTGTGGAGCAACGGACAAACCACGCAAACTGCTAACAACTTGGTTGCGGGCAGCTATACAGTAACTGTGCGCGATGCCAATAATTGTACTGCTTCCACCGCGGTGAATGTAGCCAACCAAGCCAGCACGCTTGCCATAACGCTGCGTGGCGACACTGCTTGTGATGCGCCAACTGCAACACGAGTTATTGTTACAGCAACAGGAGGAGCTTCGCCCTACACCTATTTGTGGAGCAACGGAATCACAACAGACACTGTTGAAAACCTTGCAAATGGTTCGTATAGTGTTACCGTGCGCGATGCGGTGAATTGCACCGTTACCGGAACAACGGGAGTTTTGCGCTACGCGCCAATAATATTCAATGCTGCAAGTGTAACAAACGCCACTTGTGGTTTGAACAATGGCTCAGCAACGGTGAACCCTACGGGTGGAAGCGGAGGATTTATCTACCAATGGAGCAATGGGCAAAGCTTACAAACAGCATCCAGCCTTGGCGCAGGAGTATTAACGGTAACCGTTACCGACCAAACACAGTGCACCAACAGCACCAGTGTAAGCATTGCACAAAGCGGAAGCCCAACCATTAACAATGTGAGCAAAACTGATGAAACTTGCTTTGGTGCAAACAATGGAACTGCGACTGCAACCGCAACGGGTGGTTCAGGGGTTATCAGTTATTTGTGGAGCAACGGTCAAACCGGAGCTTTGGCAACAGGGCTTGCTGGGGGAACGTATGATGTTATTGCAACAGATGCTAATGGCTGTGCAGATACGGCAAGTGTTAACATCAATTCGCCTGATTCTATTGCGATTACTTTAAACACATTGATTGATGCAGATTGTTTTGGAGCAAACACCGGCAGCATTACTGTTTCAGCGGGTGGAGGTTCAGGAAACATAAACTTGCAATGGAGCAACGGACAATCAGGTGCAAGTGCTTCAAACTTAACAGCAGGCACTTACACTGTTACTGCAACGGACGCAAATAACTGCACAAACACCAGAGGATTTGCAATTACTGAACCATCGGACATTTCAATTCAAATTACAATTTCAGATGCTTTGTGCTTTGGAGGGAACAGCGGGAGTGCAACGGCAACTGCAAGCGGCTCAGCGGGCAATTATTCTTATGCGTGGAGCAACGGGCAATCGAACGCAACTGCAAACAATTTAGTTGCAGGAACATACACAGTTACCGTGAGCAGTAACCAATGTACCAAAACCGCACAAGCGGTGGTGGGCGAACCGACTCAACCTATTGCAATTGCATTTTCCACCACTCCTTCAAGTTGCAGTCAACCAGATGGCACTGCAACAGCCACTCCCTCAAATGGCTCGGGAGTTTATGTTTATGAATGGAGCAACGGACAAACCACTCAAACAGCAACCGGCTTAGCTTCAGGCAGCTATTCGGTAACTGTTCGCGATGCTAATAATTGTACTGCAACCTCCAATGTTAGCGTTCCCAATCAGAATACTACTTTGTTCGTTTCTGTTCGGGGCGACACTGCCTGCGGCAACATTGGGCAAGGATTTGCTGTGGCAACAGTTGGCTCTGCATTGCCATTCACTATTTTGTGGAGTAACGGACAAACCACAGACACTGCGGCAAATCTTGCCAACGGCACTTACGCTGTTACTGTTACAGATGCACAAGGCTGCTCGGTTACAGCTACAACTAACGTGCTTCGCCACCCGGAAATTCAGTTTAATACCCCATCCACAACACCGGCAGTGTGTGGTTTAGATAATGGTTCGGCAACCGTAAATCCAACTGCAGGTGGGGGCGCATTTACTTATTTGTGGAGCAACGGGCAAACCAACCAAACTATCACTAATCTTCCGGCAGGTGTTTTTGCTGTAACGGTTACAGATGCCAACTCATGCACCGCGCAAACTTTAATCACTGTTGCGCAAGATGGCGGACCTGACATCACAGGTTTTTCACAAACTGATGTAAGTTGCTTTGGGGGAAACAACGGCACTGCAACTGTGGTGGCTTCAGGCGGAGTGGGCAACATCAGTTACTTGTGGAGCAACGGACAAACCACTACAACTGCCACCAACCTCTCAGCAGGGAACTATATTGTTACAGCAACCGATGGCAATGGCTGTATTGCTACTCAAATTTACACCATCAATCAACCTGCTGCATTTAACCTTGCCAATTCCACGCTTAATCAGCCTTTATGCAATGGCGATGCCAATGGTAGCATTACTGCAACATTTAATGGCGGAACGGGTACATTGAGTTTGGTTTGGAGCAACGGAGATAATGGTACTATAGCAAGCAATATTGCAGCAGGAGTTTACACTGTAACAGTTACTGATGAAAACAACTGCACTACCGTTAGAAATTTCACTTTAAATCAGCCTTCGGCAGCAATGGTGAATGTTGTGGTGATGGATGCACTTTGCTTTGGGCAGGCGAGCGGAACAGCAACAGCAATAGCAACCGGAGGAACGCCCCCCTTTAGTTATCAATGGAGCAATTTTGGCACCACCTCAACCAATGCAAATCAACTTCCAGCAGGCAACTACCAAGTTACGGCAACCGATGCCAATAACTGTTCTGCTTCGCAAAGTTTTAACGTGGGCGAGCCTACACAAGTGTCAGTTAGTGCAGTTGCTACTCCTGTAAGTTGTGCCGAATCAACCGATGGAGTTATCTCGCCAGTCGGCTCAGGCGGCACAATTCCTTACACTTTTGATTTGAATGGAAATTTAACCACCACAACTTTTGAAAACTTGGCGGTTGGTAGTTACACAGTTGTGGTGCGCGATGCCAACAACTGCTCTTCATCGGTTCAGGTGAATGTGCCACCGGCTCAGGAAGATGCGTTTAATGTAGAAACTGACAGCACCACTTGTTTTGGTGATGTTTACCGCGATGGAAAAATTTCAGTGTCGCCAATTTTTCCGGTAAACGGACCGTACTACTATTCATTAGATGGAATAAATTATCGCTCATCAGGACTGTTCGATAGCCTTGGACATGGCACCTATCTGGTTTACATAAAAAGTGAAAAAGGTTGCGAAAGCGCTGTGGTTGCCACTGTTGAACAGCCGGAGAAATTAATAGTAAACATTAACCCCAATTTGTTGCAGTTGGATTTGGGTGCAAGTGGAATGGTTGAAGTTTCGGTAAACAGCAAATACAATGCAACTTATGAATGGTCGCCAACAGAGGGTTTAAGTTGCAACGATTGTCCATCACCTGTGTTTTCGCCATTCAGCGAAACGCTTTACACCGTTACGGTGAAAGACTGGCGCACAAACAGAAAGTTCTGCACTGCCACTGCTAAGCTAACAGTGGAAGTTGGTCCGCAAGGCGATGTGCTTATTCCTAATTTGTTCTCACCAAATGGTGATGGCGTGAATGATGTGTTCTTTATTTATGCTAACCATGTGCGCGACCTGAATCTGAAAATCTTCAATCGCTGGGGCGAAAAGGTTTTTGAAACCAACAACATGCTAAGCGGTTGGGATGGAACTTACAAAGGCGTTTTGCAAATGCCCGGCATTTACACCTACACTGCCGAGTTAGTATTCCTGAACAACGCTAAATTCTTCAAAAGCGGCACTGTTACCATGACGCGCTAAAATTTTAGCGCTTAAAAGGGATAAACACTTTGTGTTACATCCGTGTAAGCGTAAAGCATGGGCATGTACATAGACGGGTCAATTTCGCGCCCTGCACCGCCATACATCGCTGCCGATTGCGGGTCGCCCTTTTGCACCTTTGCATATTCCACTGCAGCTTTCAAATCGCGCTCAAATTCTTCGGCAATGCCGGGGTTAGTGATTTGCGGACCTGTGATGCAGAAATGAAAACCATTGGGATGTTGTTGCCCGTTCATGCGCCAGCCTTTAGTTTTCAGGTAATCATTTACATGGTAGATATTGAATTGGTCGGAACCAATGGCGGTAATAAAAAGTGAATCACCAAAAAGTTTCAACTCAGGAATAGCGCGAACAATTTTTTTCAGCTTTTCATTTACCTCAAAAATTTGTTTGGCGCGTTTCATGTAGCCCTCCTTGCCGTAGTGCACCATTGCCGCCCAAGTAGCGGCAAACAATCCGCCCGATTTACTGCCGTTGAATCCGGTGGAAATGTAAACTCCTCCGGGCCAATCTACCTGACCGAAATACTGGTAGCGCCTGAGTTGTTCATTTCGAAACAAAACGGTTGATGTTCCTTTTAATGAATAGCCATATTTATGCGTGTCGGCAGACATGGCAGTAACACCCGGTAAACGGAAATCAAAAACCGGGCACTGATAGCCAAGCGGCTGTGCCCATGCCAAAATGAAACCACCCAAACAGCCATCCACATGTAAGCCTGTTTTGTGCTTCACGGCAATATCCGAAAGCTTTTCAATGGGGTCAATGATGCCATGCCCATAGTTTCCTGCCGAGCCAACTATCATCACAGTGTTTGGTGTGATTTTGCCTTCAAGGTCATTTACATCCACCTGAAAGTTTTCATCCAAATTTGCCACCACAGCTTTGATGTTCAAATAATGCGCAGCCTTGAAAAATGCCGGGTGTGCGCTGATGGGCAACACGATTTCCGGCTGCGTGATGCCTTTGTAAACTCCCCATTCGCGATGCACGTAAACCGACTGAAAAATACTGTCGGTGCCACCGGTGGTCAGCGAGCCGCAAGCCTTTTCCTGCGGGTTTCTTTTGCTCACTTCATCTCCATGAAAAATGTCTAAGGTCATGGCAATGATTTCGCCTTCATATTTTGTAAGTGAAGGGCACACATCGCGCTGAATGGAGTTTACCTGCGAGTAGTAACCGAAAGCTTCATTCAAAAAATTGTAATGGTCCTGGTCGCCATGATAAAATGAACCGGAAATTTTTCCGCCTTTCCATGGCGCGCTTTCGGCAGCGTGCATTTCCTTTATCTGCGTCAAAATTTCTTCGCGCGAGGTGGATTGTTCCGGCATTTTACCATGAACAGGATACTTATCCCGATACGGAAACATGGAATCCACCATTTCGGGTTTGCTGCGCATTTCATTTTTCACCAACTCAATCTTTTTTTCATCGCTCATGCTGCGCTGAACCGCACGCGCCACCGATGGCAGGTGCTTCACAATCTTCTTCTCTAAAAACTTTGCAATACCCATTTATCAATGATTTTATACCGAAACAAAGAAAATAAAATCAGGTTCATCAGTTTGATGAAAACTATCTGGTAATGGTTTCACACCTTATACTGTTTATGTATTTATAGCGTTCCTATTTTTGCATTTAAAAAAACGTAGCAAAAAACTGTCAAACAAAGCATATTATAGTTGCACGAGAATCTTTTTAGCATTGGCTTTGTTTACTTATGGAGCAAATGATTGGTTTAGTAAGATTGAAAATGTACTACCTATTCCAGACTTGCTCTCAGCACAAATCTCTCCGCCCTGTGCTTCAATAAATTCTTTGCTGATGGCAAGTCCAAGCCCCGTGCCGCCATTGCTGCCGGGCACTTTAAAATAGCGGTCAAAAATGTGTGAGAGATATTTTTCATCTATACCGATGCCGGTGTCTTTCACCGAAAACTCAATCTGTTTTTCGTACTCTTTTACCTCAACGGTAATGCTGCTTTGTTCATATGAATAACGAATGGCATTGGTAAGTAAATTCACCATTACCCATACCGTTTTGTCTAAATCTGCATTTACATACGGTAAATTGTCGGGCATAATTACATGCAACTCAATCTGTTTTTGCTCTGCTAAAGTGCGCACGGCATCTATTGCAAGTTCTACAATGTGTTTGGGTGTAATTTGATTGAACGAAAGCTGTATGTTGCCTGTTTCTACCTGCGCCATGTTGAGCAATTCTCCGGTTATCTTCAACAATCGTTTGGTGTCGTCTTCAATACTTTCTACCAGTTGCTTTTGCTCCGTATTCAATGCACCAATATTCTTTTCGTTGTGCAGCAATTGTAAACTCATTTTGATGGCGCTAATCGGTGTTTTCAGTTCGTGCGAAACGGTGGCAATAAAATTAGTTTTGGCGGAATCTAATTCTTTGAATGGCGTAACATTGTGCAGCGCAATCACTTCGCCAATCACATTTCCTTCGTTGGTAACTTCGCGGTAATTTTTAGTAAAATAACTCTCTTTATTATTGGCGAAAATTTTCAAATCATCATCCGATGTTTTGTTGAGCAGGTTGCGGAATAAATCGTTTTTCAAAGCCACATCAGGCGCATATTTACCCACTACATCTTGCTTCTTTAGCATCAATAAATTTTCTGCCACATCGTTCATAAACAACACATTTCTGTTTTCATCCAAGCCAATCACGGCATCCTGCATGTTGTTGATGATGGCTTCAATCCGGCTTTTTTCAAACATCAACTTTGAAACATTGCTGTGTTCCCACGCATTAAGTTCATTTGCCAGTTTATTAAAGGCATCTGCCAGTTCGCCAAATTCATCGTGTGTGGCAATTTGTATTTGTGCGGAATAATCTTTGTTGGAAATTCTGCGGATGCCACGGGTAAGTTCGGCAATGGGTTCGGTAATCCATCGCGGAAAATTTACTACAAAGGTGAAGCTTAGCAGAAAACATAAAGTGCCGAGGATGGTGATGTAAGCAAAGGCCGTTTTTGTTTTATGTGTAATGGTTGTATTTTTTTCTGTAATGGCTTTCATGTTCATTTCCTGAATAGAGAGAATACTGGTTCTGACTTCGGCTGCCAGCGAATCATTTCCATGGTTGGTTTTATATGTTTCAAATAGCTTTCGCAGTTCACCGGTAGCAGCCAGTTCGCCTTTTTCGGTGATGTTGCTTTCCTGTTTTATAAGGTTCGTTTCAAAATCAATAAATGATTGTTGGTCGTTGTGATTATCCAATGCCTGAATCATATTCTTGGTAAACACAAGCGTGTTGTAATTCGCTTTCAAAATATCTTCCGATTCATCGGCAATGCGATTAATGTAATAGCTGCCTGCTGATGCCAACAGAATTATTATAGCAAGCAGAAAGAGCAGACCGAGCCGTATTTTGGTTTTTACATTCATGGAGTGAAGTAGTTAGTAAATAGATAGAATCTGTTTTATGTATTATGACAGTATGATTACATCCACATCGTTGTCGGATAGTTTGGTGAGCAGTTGGTTGAAGATGCCAGTGCTTAGAATGATTTGAACCAATTTGAGGTGTGGCTTGCCGATGCAAACGGTGGTAACTTTTTTATTTTCGACAATTTGAATAATGGCGTTGGAGATACTTTCATCTTTCACCTGAATCACTTCCGCGCCAAGCTCTGTTGCCAACTTGAAATTATTAATGAGGTGGCGTTGCAAATCCAACGGTATTTTGTCGGAGTTTTCCTTTGGTGTTTGCACATACAGCACATACCATTTGCAGTTGTAGTAATTGGCTAAGCGTGCTGTTTTGCGAATGACTTTTTTAGCTGTTTCGCTATTGCTTGAAATACACGCCAGAAAACGCTCAGAGCGGGCTTGTGTTTGCTTCGGAATCTCGGTTTCTACTTTGCGCTCTACCTGCGAAGCCACCTCTTTCAAAGCAAGTTCACGCAGTTGCAGAATGTGCTCAGGTTTAAAGAAGTTGTTGAGCGCTGCCTGAATTTTTTCTGCGTTGTAAATTTTACCTTCTTTCAATCGGGTAATCAACTCGTCAGCCGTCAGGTCAATGTTTACTACTTCATCGGCAAGCGCCAGCACTTTATCGGGAATACGCTCTGCCACTTCCACTCCGGTAATGGATTTCACTTCTTCATTCAAACTTTCAATGTGCTGAATGTTTACAGCACTAATGACGTTGATGCCCGCTTCCAAAATTTCCAATACATCCTGCCAGCGTTTTTCGTTTTTGCTGCCTTGAATGTTGGTGTGCGCCAGTTCATCCACAATCACTACCTCGGGGCGAAGGTTAATGACCGCCTGCACATCCAACTCATCTAACTCCTTTCCTTTGTAAAAAAGTGTTCTGCGTGGAATAATCGGCAAACCTTCTAAAAGCGCGTGAGTCTCTTTGCGAAAGTGCGTTTCTATGTAACCGATTTTTACATCAATACCGTTGCGCAACAGTGCATGTGCCTCTTGCAACATGCGGTAAGTTTTACCTACACCGGCACTCATACCGATGTAGATTTTAAACTTTCCGCGCCTTGATTTCTTTATCAGGTTAAGAAACTCCTCTGCCGACTTTCGCGTTTCTTCCAATGCTGCTAAATTTTATCTGCCAATAAATTTGTGTGCAAATGCATAAGCAAAACTAAATCCTGCAAATGGATTCAACTTGGTGAATGAACCATTTTTCTTTTCAAAAATATCGTCTTGCCTGCTTTGAAATAATCTGCCCTCCATCCTGATTTTTGCGCCCGGAAATGGCATCAAATCTACGTTCAAAGAATAGCCGAAAGTTTCAAAACCGTTTAAAGTTCCGGTTGGTATAATAGCTCCGTTGCGGTCGCTATAATATTCAAAGCGTGCAGCCAACGCCATTTTTTCAATGGGTTGATAGCGTGCAATCAACACAGGCGAATACCACACATTGTAGTCCTTGCTGGCTTTCGCTTTTTGCTCTGCGCCCACATCAAAGCCAAGCATCATTGAAAAGTTATCGGTGGCTTCAAATATGCCGTAAAAGTTGTGGAAGTAACGCATGGTGCGTGTGTCATCGGGCTGGTCGGTGCCGATGAATGACGAAGAGTTTAGCAACACTTTTTCGTGAGGCTTGCCTTGCACCTGCCAACCGAATGAAGGCAGTGAATTTCCCTCCACGCGCTGTATGCGCTGCCAGCCATTTAGTATTAGCGCACTTGCCATAAAATTTCCGTTATCCGATTCGTAAGTAAGTTTTGCGCCACTTTCGTAGTAAGGCGAATTATCGGCAAGAATACTGCGCGTTAAGTTGGAACAGTCGGCACCTATTGCGCTTTCAAAACCAATGTGCGATGCAAAAATTCCCATATCTAACCATAGCTGTTTTTTCTTTAAAAGATTAATTCCTGCATTTGCCTCAAAAATATTTTTCAGCACACCGGGTTCAGCCGCAAGGTTAGCGTTTGGATAAGTGCCCGCCATGAAAGCGATGTTGGCGCGAAGCCGCTGTGCCGAATAATTTAACTTGAGCAATGCCAGGTTTACATTGAATTCGTTGTGGCGATTGAAACTGTAAATAAAACCGGGGCGATTGCCAGTTGAAGGTTGATTGAAGTCGTATAGATAGTATGCTTCCAGATAACCGCTCAACTCAAGTGTTCCTTTCCACGGTTTATCTTTTTCAGAAACATCCTGCGGCAATACCTCTGCGCTTTTCAGCGAGTCAAGTATTTCTTTTTTAAGTTGCTGAATAATGGCTTGGCGATCGGCATCAGATAAAATGGATTGGGCTTGTAGTGATTGAAAAAGCATTGATTTTATGCCGATAAAAACTGCGATGTATAAAGTTTTCATTTTATTTTTTTATTTTTTGAACCATTAAGAAGTTAAGTACAATAAGTCTGTTTACAACTTGATGGTGGTTATTAATTTTTGAGGTTATCTAATGCGATATTGAGTTTGAGAACATTGATGCGTTCTGTTCCAAACATTCCGAGCAAAGGTTTTTCGGTGTTGGAAATAATGAGTTGCTGAATGTTGGCTTCTGCAATGCCGCGAATTTTAGCGATGCGTTTTACCTGCACATTAGCAGCTTGCACGGAAATGTGGGGGTCAAGTCCGCTGCCGCTTGCGGTTACAAGGTCAGCGGGAATTTCTGATTTTTCAATGCCCGGATTGTGAACAAGGAAAGTATCAATTCGCGATTGCACTTCGGCTAAGTAGTCGGGATTGGAAGGACCCTTGTTGCTTCCTCCACTTCCTGAAGCATCATAGTCAACAGCCGAAGGGCGCGACCAGAAATACTTATCGTCAGAAAAGTTTTGCGCGATGTTGCTGTAAAATGTTTTTCCGTTATGCGTGATGATTTCACCTTTACCCTTGTTCGGTGCGAATTGAGCAATACCGAAAACTGTCAAAGTATAAATGCCGCTAAAGAACACTAAGCATATTAGTGTGAGTTTGATTGCTGGAAATATGTTGCTTTTCATAACTTGATAATTTTATTTTTAAAGGAGTTATGGAATGCCAAAGGCATTTCATTTTGAATTGATTTTTAGATGAATAGTGAAACGAATAGGTCAATGAGTTTTATTCCTATAAACGGAACGATTACACCGCCCAAACCATAGATGAATAAATTTCTGCGGAGCAATGCACTTGCCCCAATGGGTTTGTAGGTAACGCCCTTCAATGCAAGCGGAATTAGCAATGGAATAATGATGGCGTTAAAAATTACTGCTGAAAGAATGGCGCTTTCAGGTGAATGAAGTTTCATAATGTTCAAACCTTGCAAGGCAGGAATGGAAGCAATGAACAAGGCAGGAACTATGGCAAAATATTTTGCCACATCGTTTGCGATTGAAAATGTGGTGAGTGTTCCGCGTGTCATTAAAAGTTGTTTTCCGATTTCAACCACTTCAATCAATTTGGTTGGGTCGTTGTCCAAGTCAACCATGTTGCCAGCTTCTTTGGCGGCTTGTGTTCCGCTGTTCATGGCTACACCAACATCGGCTTGTGCTAATGCGGGTGCATCATTTGTTCCGTCACCCATCATAGCTACTAAACGACCTTCGCCTTGTTCTTTGCGGATGTAATTCATTTTGTCCTCGGGTTTGGCTTCGGCAATAAAATCATCAACTCCTGCTTTCTCTGCAATGTATTTTGCTGTCAAGGGATTGTCGCCTGTTACCATTACTGTTTTAATTCCCATTTTGCGCAGCCGCTCAAAGCGTTCCTGAATGCCCGGCTTAATGATGTCCTGTAATTCAATTACGCCAACTACTTTTTCGTTTTCAGAAACAACAAGCGGTGTTCCCCCATTACTTGAAATAGTTTTTACCCTTTCCGCAGTTTCGCTTGGAAAACTATTTCCGGCTTTCTCGCACAAGTTGCGTATAGCATCTGTTGCTCCTTTTCGGATGCGAGTGTTTTCAAAATCAATTCCCGAACTTCTTGTTTCGGCAGTGAATTTTATGAAGCGTGGATTTTGTATTACATAACTCATTGGATTTATACCCGCTAACTCAATGATTGATTTCCCTTCGGGAGTATCGTCACTCATTGAACTAAGCACAACACATTTAGTAAAATGTTTTTCGTCCACACCATGAGCGGGATAAAAGTTGGTGGCTTTCCGGTTGCCTATGGTTATAGTTCCTGTTTTATCCAACAGCAACACATCAATATCGCCTGCGGTTTCAACGGCTTTGCCCGATTTGGTAATTACATTGGCGCGTAAAGCCCTGTCCATTCCTGCAATACCGATGGCTGAAAGAAGTCCGCCAATGGTTGTAGGAATTAAGCAAACGAAAAGAGAAATGAATGCTGCAATGGTGATGGGCGTGTTTGCATAATCTGCAAATGGTTTTAGTGTAACGCAAACGATAATGAACACAAGTGTGAACCCTGCCAACAAAATTGTGAGGGCAATTTCATTTGGTGTTTTTTGGCGAGAAGCACCTTCAACCAATGCAATCATTTTATCCAAAAAACTTTCGCCCGGTTGTGTTGTAACGCGAACTGTAATTCTATCGCTCAATACTTTTGTGCCTCCTGTTACAGAAGATTTATCTCCACCTGCTTCACGAATAACAGGTGCGCTTTCGCCTGTAATGGCGCTTTCATCAATGGTTGCTAAACCTTCTATAATTTCACCGTCAGTAGGAATGATGTCTCCTGCTTCGCAGAAAAAGAGGTCGTCTTTTTTTAATTGAGAAGAAGGAATATTTTCTATTTCGTGCGAATGAATTTTTCCAAGTGCGGAAATTTTCTTGGCTGGTGTTTCTTCTCTTGTCTTTCTTAAACTGTCTGCCTGTGCTTTTCCTCTTGCTTCTGCAATAGCTTCCGCAAAGTTGGCGAAGAGCAAAGTGAGCAACAGCACTTTGAACACGATAAAGTTGTAGAGGAATGAACCCTGTCCGGTCGCTCCGAATAAAGTCCACAACGAAACAATGAGCATTACGAAAGTTCCTACCCAAACGGTGAACATGACCGGATTGCGGAACATGCTTTTCGGATTGAGTTTGATGAAAGATTGTTTCAATGCTTCTATCATCAAATCTTTCTGAAACAAGGATGTATTTTTTGCTTTTGACATGAGTTCTGAATTTTAATAGAGTGAGAAATATTCTGCAATCGGTCCCAAGGTGAGTGCAGGAAAAAATGAAAGGGCGGCAACAATGGCAATGACGGCAAATACCATCAAGCCAAATGTGGCGGTGTCGGTTTTGAGTGTGCCGTTGCTTTCGGGAATGAATTTTTTGTTGGCTAAAATTCCTGCAATAGCAACGGGTCCGATGATGGGCAAGTAACGGGCAAGCAACATCACAATTCCGCAAGCGATATTCCAAAACGGAGTATTGTCCCCAAGTCCTTCAAAGCCGCTTCCGTTGTTGGCTGAGGCAGAACTGAACTCATAAAGCATTTCGCTGAAACCATGAAAGCTCGGGTTATTCAGCCAACCGGAATATGCTTCGGGGTTGTTGGCTAAAAGAAAACTTGCAAGTGCTGTTCCCGCTAAAATCAAAAACGGATGCAGCAAGGCAATGAGCATGGCAATTTTCATTTCTTTTGCTTCTATCTTCTTTCCAAGAAATTCCGGTGTCCTTCCAACCATTAAACCGCTTATGAAAACAGCCAAAATGATGAACACATAAAAGTTGAGAAAGCCAACTCCAACGCCACCGTAAAAACTGTTTATCATCATGCCAAGAAGCGCGAACATTCCGGTGAGCGGTGTCATGCTGTCGTGCATGGCATTTACCGAACCGTTGCTTGTGCAAGTGGTGTTGATTGCCCAGTAAGCAGAAGCGGCAGAGCCGAAGCGGATTTCCTTTCCTTCCATGCTTCCGGCAGTTTGTGCGATGCCTAAGTTTGAAATGGCGGGGTTGCCCTGCATTTCAAAATAGATGGAAGGAATGACTAAGCATAAGAAACCGATGGTCATTACTCCAAAAATTGTCCATGCTAATTTTCTGCGCTTCAATACAAAGCCCATTGCAAAAACCATTGCGATAGGAATTAGAAAAATGGAAACGGTTTCAATGATGTTGGTGAAGTAGTTAGGGTTTTCAAATGGATGTGTGGAGTTCGGACCATAAAAACCTCCACCGTTTGTTCCTAATTGTTTGATGGCAACAAATGCAGCAACCGGACCTTTGCTTACCTGAACGGTATCGCCTTGCAAAGTAGTGATAGTGTCTTTGCCTTCAAAAGTCATTGGAGTGCCGTTGAAAGCGAGAAGCAAAGCCACTACAAAAGCAAGCGGCAATAAAATTCTTGTGCATGAGCGCACGAAGAAGAAATAGAAGTTGCCAAGTGTTTGCGCTGTCTTTTCTCTCATTGCAAGAAATACAACTGCACAAATAGCAATACCGCAACCTGCGCTGATGAATTGCCAAAGCATTAAAATCAACTGACCGAAATAAGACAAGCCGCTTTCACCAGAATAGTGTTGCAGGTTGGTATTAGTTACAAAACTCACCGAAGTATTGAAAGCAAGGTCGGCAGACATGGAAGGGTTGCCGTCAGGATTGAGTGGCAGCCAACTCATATTGGTAAGCGTGAACATGGAAATGAGGAACCAAAAAACATTGATGCTGAGCAACGCGACTAAGTGCTGCTTCCATGTCATTTCTTTGGTGGTGTCAATGCCGCTGAGTTTGTAAAAGAGATTGTCAAGCGGATTGAAGATTTTATCCAGCCATGTTTTTTCATTGGCGAATATTTTTCCGATGTATCTGCCAAGCGGAATAGCAAGTAGAACCACTAAGCCATACATGAGGATTGTTCCGAGAATTTCTGTATTCATTTTGATTGCTGTTTTAAAATTTGAATAGGATTTTAGCTTTCCAGTAAACGATATAAAACATGGACAGCGCGAATAGCATAGAGAGAATAAAAGCGATTACCTGTTTTATTTTCTCCTTGTCCATGTTTAGAATTTTTCAGGTTTGAGTAATACATAAACAATGTAACCGAACAAGAAAATAGCGATGATGAATAGTGCTGTCATGGTTTAGATTTTTTCAAAGAAGGAGATGGATTTAAAAAACAGTCCGAAGCATAGTAGCCCGACTGCGATAAGAATTACTGTTGTCATTTGATTATTACTTTTTGGCAGAAGGAATAACCAATTCCATTCCATGCAACGCATGAAATTGTAAAACCCTTGACAGATAAAGGGTTGGACAGATTAAAGGAAAATTGAGCAAAGCAAAACCGTTGCATTTTGCAACGGTTAGGCATAGCGTTTCGCTATGCTTTAACCGATTTTGTATTCTTCCAGTTTTCGGTAAAGGGTGGTGGTGGCTATATTAAGCAGCCGTGCAGTTTCGGTTTTATTGCCATTTGTGTAGTTCAGTACCTTCTGAATGTGGAGTTTTTCTGCACTTGCCAAATCAAAAGCAGAAAGTTGTTTGCCGTTTTTTGAAACGGAAGAAATGCTTTGCAACTCGGCAGGCAAATTTTCGATTGTGAGTTCAGCAGAGTTGGAAAGAATAACACTGCGCTCAATTACATTCTTCAATTCGCGGATATTGCCCTGCCACTGATGCTGTTTGAGGGCTTCAATAAATTCATGTGAAAGTGATTTTGTTTTCTTATTTGTTTTTGCAGAGAACATAGAAGTAAAATGTTTTGCTAATTCTTCAATATCCATCACCCGTTCCCGCAAAGCAGGCAAATTGATTTGAAAAACTGAAAGACGGTAAAACAAGTCCTGACGGAAATGACCGTCTGCAATTTCTTTTTGCAGGTCTCGGTGCGTAGCGGCAATGATACGGACATTTGTTTTGCTTGTTTTGCTTTCACCTACTTTGATAAACTCACCTGTTTCCAAAACTCGCAAGAGTTTGGCTTGCAACTCCAAACTCATTTCTCCGATTTCGTCTAAGAAAATTGTTCCGTTGTTAGCTTCTTCAAACAAACCTTTTTTGTCTTTGACCGCTCCTGTGAATGCTCCGGCTTTGTGTCCGAACATTTCACTTTCTAAAAGTTCACGGCTAAATGCGGAACAGTTGATGGCAACAAATGGTTTATTGGCGCGGCTGCTTGCGCTGTGAATGGCTTGCGCGAAAACCTCTTTGCCTGTTCCTGTTTCACCTAAAAGTAAAACAGTAGTGTCGGTGTCGGCAACTTTTTTTGCCATGTCAACGGCTGCGCGGATTGGTTTAGATTTTCCGGTGATGTTGTCAAATGAGTATTTGTCGCCAACCTGCTTTTGCAACTGCTGCACCTGTTTGGCAAGGTTTACCTTGTCCATAGCGCGGTGCAGAAGCGGAATTATTTTGTTGTTGTCATCGCCTTTTGTAATGTAGTCAAATGCTCCGTTTTTGATGGCTTGCACACTGTCGGGGATGTTGCCGTAAGCAGTTAGCAAAATGATTTCAATATGCGGAAAGCTTTCTTTGATTTTTTTGGAGAGTTCAACCCCGTTACCGTCCGGCAGCTTTACATCGCAAAGCGCAATGTCAAAGTCGGACTGGTCTAACTTCTTTAAAGCGGATTTGCAGTCAGCCGCTTGTATTACCTCAAAGCCCTCCAAACTGATAATCCTTGTCAGCAGGTTTCGGAGTTTTTCTTCGTCATCTATAAGTAAAATGCGGCTCAAAATGTCTTGATATTTTCAAAAGCAAAGGTAGAATTTAAAGCGGTCAATTTGCTACGAAGCGGAAAAGAAGCTTGGGCGATTCCACTCTTTTGACTTTGCTTTCGGGTGGGTTTACAAATGAAAACGTAAGCAGTGCTTGTCCAAGCAGAAATTGGTTTAAAGCAGTTTTTTAACTGAAGCTCGAAGTTCATCAATAGAGTTTCAAGTAAAAATATCTATCTGCTCCCGGGGCTGTAAACCCTAACCGCAGTTTTGAAAACTTCTTCGCGATTCAAAGTCATGGGTTTGGTTTTTTCGTTCACAAACATCTCCATTTGGTCAGTGTAATGTTGGCTTTCGGGGCGCGATGAATTGCCAAATGCGTTCACACTTTCAATTTCAATTTTCCCATCTTTTGAAAAACGCACAAACTGCATGAAGCCATCGCCATTACTCGATTTGTAAACGCATTTCTTTTTATCCATCAACTTAGGGTCGGCAGCTCGGCAGATTTCGCGCAAACCACTGGCAGGAAAACTCACATTGCCGCGCTGATGGCGAAACACATCACCCATAGGCACATCCAATTTTTCGTGTGTTTGCAGCATAAACTTTTTTGCAGCGCGAACAGCTTGCACACACTCATCCTCTGTCAGCGGCTTTTTCTGAATCATCAAAAAGGCAAATGGCGTTTTGTATTCCTTCACCAATATTTCTTGTGTAACCAAAACAATACTCCCTTCAATGTTGTTTGGGGTGGCTTCCCAATTCCATTTTTTGATTAAGCGAATGGCATCGGCAATGTCGGGGTATTTGTTTTCATCCAATTCATACAAGGCTTTGAAATTGCGGGCGTAGGAACCATTTTGTGAATAGCGCTTGTCATACTTTATTCTGTGAACATCCTTCCATGTAATTTTTCCCTGAATAGAATCAAACATTTCTTTCATGCGCTCGCCACGGTTATAGTTGAATCTCTGCAAGCCCACAAAGTCGCCATTCCATTCGCAACTGTCACTGGTAACATGCAGTGGCGTTTGATTACAATTTTGAATGTAGCCGCACTCAGGATTTAAAACTGTTGGCTTTTTATCGAATGGTACCAACGAAGTCCATTTATACTTTGAAAGCGATTCGGTGATGGGGTTTGCCCAATTCAGCGAAGGGTTGCGCAGCGGGATTCTGCCGCTGCTGTGGTAGTAAATGTTGCCTTCCACATCGGCATACATCACATTGAACAAAGGCACTGCTTCATATCTCAAAGCTGTTTCAAACTCCATAAAGTTTTTCGCTTTGTTCATGCGATACCACTGCTCGGTGGCGCGGATGTTTTCGTAAGATGGAAAACGAACGGCATACCAACCATGTTTTGCTTTGAAAACCGGACCGAACTCGCAGTTGTACAATTTTTTGGTAACACCCAACACCACTCCGCCAAGTTTAACTTTCAGCTTTGCTTTGCCTTTTATGAACGGGCGATACTCGCCATCATACAAATACTTTCCGCCCTTCACTTGCAGTTTGTAAACATCACCGAAGTTGTGAAAGTTGGTGGTGTGTGCCCAGCCCAAATGTTCGTTTGCACCCAAAAAAATGGTTGCCCCACCGGGGAATAATCCACCCGAAATATTCCAACCTTCATCGCTCATAACATGCGCCTCATACCAACTGAACCTACCTTCGAGCGGCTGATGCGAATTGATGACCAACCATGCTTTGCCATCTTCTGAACGTGATGGAGCAACGGCAATGGAGTTGGAACCCACTTCATTCAGCGCAGTGAAATTTTCAATGCGGTTTTCGCGAATGGCTTTAAGCGTTAAACCCAAACCCGCAAACAGCGAAGTGGTGAGCACTGTTCCTTTCAACATATCCTGCGGAGTGAATGGCAGCGATTTTTGCAGCAGCACTTCATCGGGATGCCCAGCCGCAAAGTCATTGACTGCCTGTACGTATGCTTCCATAATTTTTTTGAAATCGGGGGCAATGTCGGTTTCATAGCGGTTGTTCACCAAAGTGTCAATGCCTAAAAACTGCAAGCCGTAATCAAAAATCACTCCTTCTTTTCCTCTGACTCTTCCAAGCATTTTTTTACCCGAAAGCAAAGCCTCCTGAATACCAACAAAATCATCTTCGCAATGTGCCCAAGCCAAACCATAAGCGGCTTCGGCATCGGTTTTGCCATGCACATGCGGCACGCCAAAACTATCGCGCGCAATTTTTACGTTGGCAGGATTGATTTGAGCGTTTGAGATGAAAAATGAACTTAGGAAAATCGTTGCGAGTAGCGAATAGCGTGTTGAATGAAATTGCATGAATTATGTAGAGCGTGTAGTAATTGAAAAAGTAAAAAACAAAAATGATAATACTTATTGCTTTACGAATTTGTTTGAAAAAACTGACTTAGCTGTGAGAAACTGAACATGATAAACACCTGCAGCAAGTTCATTTATATCAAAAATTTCATCAGCAAATTGCAGATAAAATGTTTTCACCATCTGCCCGCGAAGGTCAAAAATGCGTATCAACTGAATGTTTTCGGGAGATGAAGTTTTGATTTGAAATACACCATTGTTGGGGTTTGGAAACAGCATAATTTTATCATCAGCAATTTCTTCCACATTCACCGAGCCAACAACATTCAACTTTGCCGAATCACTGGCAAAATTTATTCCGCAAGTGGCATTCACTAAGCAGCGATAGAGGAAACCGTTTTCGTTTTGCGTGGCATAAACACTAAGTATTTTTGAACCCGAACCGATGTAGCCATCAATGTCATAAAGATTTTCCCAACCGTTGCCTTTGTTTACCTGCCATTGAAAACCGGCATTGGCTGTGCCGGTAACATCAACGCTGAATGTGGCAATGTTTCCGGCATTCACTGTAGTTTCAGTTGGCTGTTGTGCGATGCTTACAAACTGTGCAGAGATAAAACCGGGTGAAGTGATTACTGCCGATTGACTTTTGTTTCCTGCTTCATCAAAAGCGATTACTTCATAATAACCGTTGAAGCAGATATTTGGCGCGGCAGATGCATCATAAATAGGATGAAGTACAGTGTCAATGGCAACACCATCTACTTTGATGATATAACCTTTCACCCCAAAATTATCGTGTGGCTCCGCCCACGAAAGCGTGTAATTGTTTGGGGCTGTGATGTCGGAAAACAAAAGTCTTTGCGGTGCTTGCGGTGCTTCGGTGTCGAGGGGTGCAAACACAAACACACGACTGTTTTTGAAAATTGTTCCGCTGATTTTGTAGCGGTTGTTTCCTAAATCCGTTAATCCCTGAACGGGAATTTTTCCGCTTGGGGTTTGCTCATAAATCTGTTGTTTACTCACCCATGCAGGCAGCGTAAATTCAATGTCAAAATTCTTCACGTAAATCTCGCTACGCCAGTCCTGCTGAATAATGTTCACCGGGAAGTAATCAATAGAGTCATTCAGCACAATGATTACGGCATAATCTTTTCCAACCAACATGCGCGTTTCCACATCGCCTTCATAGCGTGTTTTGATATTGTTCAGCGGCTCGCCATAAAGCAAAAGGTTTTGGATGGGAGAAGTTTGCTCCACCTGCCGCACGGCTTCATTCCATTGTTCAGGAAATTCGGCTTTGGTGGAAGGTTTGGCGCAGAAATAATCAATGCCTTTTGCGCCACTCATCACATGTGCCCAGTATTGATAGTTGTTGATGTAATCGCGCGGTTGAAATTTCCATGTTCCTTTAACAGCAAGCTGGCACCAACTTGTCATCCGCTTTGGCTCGGTGTTGCGCTTCAAAATTTCAGTGTATTCGATGGCTTCGCGCGGGCTGCCTTCTCGTGTTATCCATGAAAGCGGAATCACATTCGGTGCGCCATTGTCGGTGTAATGGTCCATGCTTACTACATCGCTATACCAACCGTAGCGTTGATACTTTTTCTGAGTGCAAAGATTCACGTAGCTGGGTGTTTTGGAATCGTTCAGCCAATAGTTGAAATTTTTGATGAGTTGAGTGTCAATGTTTTTGCCGTTAAGGTCGGGTTCATCGTCAATGTTCCAATAGAAAACATATTCCGCTCCTGCATTTTGCTGAACAATGTTTGCGGCATTATTCAAAGGCGGCTCCCACTGAGCGCGCATGTGATATTCATTAAACGCATCCTGCATCAATGCCGCATTGCCAACTCCATGAACTGAAGTGATGTTCAGTTCACGTAAACGTTTTCTGCCTGCTTCCTGATTGGCATTAAACAAAGGACTATCCCATGTGCCAAAGAAAAACTCGGCAGGCACCAAGCGCTGGAAAGAACTTACCCAAATCGGTTGTTGATTTTGTGTTGACTCCAACCGAATGGCAAGTAGCAGCAGCGTATCCATTTCGTTTTGGAAACTCAGTTTAATAATGCGCAATTCGCCTTTGCCGATGGTGGTGTTTCCACCAATAATGTTCTGCGCATTTAAGGTGATGTTGAACTTGTTCAGCAATAACTTTTTCAATTCATAACTCACGGTGTCGTCATTGCGTACATACACATAAACTGTTTGCAGATTCTTTTCCGGGATGATGTTCGCCAATCGCAGCTTAGGGGTTTTGTTGATGATTTGTTTGCTTGCCGTGTGTCCATTTTTAGTCAACACTTCAATCACTACAGTGTCACCTTCACGCAATGGAGCCAATTGTCCTTTCACTAAAACGGAAGAAATGTTGTTGGAAGAGTTTGCCGTGCCCATGCCATTGTTCCACCATTTCACCCATGTTTTGTTGGTAATGATGTTGCCTTGCAAATCCTTAACGGTAACTGATTGGATACTGTCAACTGCTGAAGAAAGATTTTCAACAAACAAGGTGAGCAAACCGCCAAAATCAGGGTCGCTGGTGTTTTCCAACACTCCAAATTCCTGCCCAACCACCGATTGATGAAAGCAGTGTTCATCGGTGATGTTGATTTGAGCATTTGCACACAAAAACAAAAAATAGACTATTAAGCCCAAGCACGTTTGTCGCATAAATTTATGATGATAACACTACGAATATAGCCGAATGAACACTTGTAAAATACTAAATTTTAAACAAGAACACTTTGCCTCCATCACCACACGCAATGCCGCTATGTGCGTCAAACAAATGCACATCGTAAAGATTATTTTTTGTGAAGCCACTTGCCGACTTCCATGATTTACCTCCGTCTTTTGTAAACCACATCAATCCATTTTCGCCAACAATAGCTCCAGTGTTTTCATCAAAAAAATCAACAGCCTGCAAATACACGCGCATGCTGAATGCATTATTCCCGCTTTGCAGTTTCCTCCAATTCAGTCCGCCATCATTTGACTTCAAAACCATCCCCTGCCAACCAATCAAATAGCCCACTGTAGAATTCGGGAAGCAAATGTCTTTGAAGAAATCACCTTTCACTTTGTCGTGATAGCGCCATGTTTCGCCTGAATTATCTGATTGCAACAACACACCGTACCCCGCTGCAAATGCACGATTTTCACTTGCCCAAGCAACGCACTCCAGCTTAAACTCAAGCAATTTTTCATTCCAATTCGGTGCATTTGTGGGTAGGCTGTAAATGGTTCCCTGATTCAAACCTGCTCCGCCAACCATTAAGCCCACACCGCTTTTATTGAACTTAATATCAAGCGTTGGTAAATAAGCCGGCATAGTGAAGGCATCGAAAGAAACGCCTCCGTTAAATGTTTGACTAATCCATGAATCGAAACCAACTACAAAACCTTGTGTAGGATTTTGAAAGTAACACGAATATGCCTGCTTGGGCATCACTGAATCAGCAGCAGTCCATGTTTTGCCGCCATCGAAAGTCTTTAGCAACACGCCTATTCCAAACCGCTCTCCTCCACAAGCATATCCATTCAGCTCATCCAGAAAAAACACATCACTTAAAGTGTAGTTGGTAGTAGTTTGAATTTCGGTTACTTCAATGTCAATTTTTTGCTTGGCACAGCCTGTGGTTGAGAGGATAGACAGGATACAAAAGATATGCGACAATACTATTAGCGACCGTTTCACTCCACAACAACAACCAAGTTGAAAATCAAAAATCTTCGTAAAACTTCTGACACCGGACATCGGGCTTTTGCTCTCCATCAGTCAATCATTTTGTCTAACAAATCGCCATAAAGTTTCATAATGCCTTGTCGGTATGGCTGAAGTTTTTGCGCAAAATCATCGGGTAACTTTTTCCCTTCGCGATGTTTGATGATGTCGCGCAGCATTGTAAAATAGCCGCCATATTCTTCAGTCATTTTATCTTTTTGCTTAGAGTTCAAAAACTTCTGATTGCGCTGCAAAGCGCTCTTTGCAGTTTCCAAATCGCCAATCATCACAAAGTAAGCATTGTGCACCATGCGCAGCAAAATATCCCCCAGCAACGACATTTCCGTTCGGTTGAATTGCAGCGCGCGCTCTAAGTAATCGAATGCGATGTCAAACTCGCCTTTATTCATGTGCAGAATAGCGTATGTTCTTAGTATGTCAAACTCCAGCATAGAATTTACACCCGAACTAATGAGGTGCTTCAAGTGCTCATCCATCATCTTTTTTGCTTCATCATACTTGCCATTGATGATGGCGATAATGGAATACATCAGCGGATGAAAAAGATTGCGCACCAACTGTGCTTCATGGCGTTCAAAAGCATCGCTGTAGAGTTTCAATGCTTCTTCAAACTTGCTGCCCTGGCAGTGAGCCTTGGCGAGTTTGGTGATGGCATAAACTTTATAGTTTTCGGCAACCGCGCCATCGGCTTTGTCATAAGCCTCAATTGCTTTCTGCAATGCCTTCACCAACTGCGCATAATCGTTGGTGAAAAAATCGTAGTAGCTTGCAAACGAAAGGTGATAATGAAACTGTGCTCGGTAGTAAGGCTTATCAGAAATCTTACTCCACCACAGCTGCATGGTTTTCAAAAACTTAGGTTCATGGTCTTTCATTTTGCCCGATGCTGCAAACACAAACACTCTGCTGAATTCAAACATCAGCCAAATTTCTGCTTCATCTTCTTCGCTTGCATTTGGAATGTTTGCCAAACATTTTTCAGCATACTTCTTGGTCAACACATCATCATACTCCGCCACCGGAAACCTGCGCACATGATGAAAAACATCGCGATAGAATTTTTGCTTTTCCTCGGGGCTTGCTGTTTTATCAATCTTCCGTTCGCGGATTTTCAACTCATGCTTGAATAATCCCACTAAGTCTTTTTCCAAAAATAGACTCAACACTTTATCGTGGCTTCCATCGGTTAAAGCAGTGCTGCATTTGTTCAGCAGCACTGAATTGAGTTTATCGAAATAGCTTTTTGAAAATTTGAAATGCTGCTGAATGGCATCGTCATCCACTTTGGTGTTTCGGCAAACTTTTATGGTGTGGTGAAGCAAGTCATATTCATTGCCGCGCAGGTCAAGCCGCTTCAGTTTTTGAAGGTCATCTTCGCTGCATCGCTGCAAAAAATCGCGGAGGAAACTCATTTTTGAAGAAGTGAGATTTTAGATTTTAGAAGTAAGATTTTTTTTATGTTCAAATTGATGCAAAGCGTAAATCATAATTCCAAAATCTAAAATCTAAAATCATTTCAAAGCTTGCGCTAAATCCTCCAGCAAATCCTCAACATCTTCCACACCCACACTCAGGCGCAAAAGATTATCCACCACGCCCACTCGCTCGCGTTCTGCCTTTGGTACCGAGGCGTGCGTCATGGTTACAGGATGATTCACCAAACTTTCCACTCCGCCAAGCGATTCAGCAAGGGTGAACACCTGAAAGGAAGATGCAATGCGGAAAGTTTCCCGCCTGCGCTCATGTCTCACATCTCACATCTCAACCCATTTAATCAATAACAAATCACCAATCAATCCCCTGCTATCTTTTATTTCAGACCATCCATACTTTAACTTTTCCAATACACTATCTTAATCACCATCCACTTACATTCGTTCAACATTCCTCATTAAACCCATAATGGAATGACACACGCTCTACAATTTCCTTGCAGCCAATCTTTGTTCCAAGCGTTTGTTGGAAATGCTTTGGCGATACCCATTTTGCAACTCATCCTGTCAATCCCAATCAGAGCCTTATCATCAAATCCGTTCATTTTCAAATCTTCAAATTCTCAAATCTGCAATCGTTAATCTCAAATCGCTAATCCGGCTGTTCACACCCGACTTCCCACTTCCCACCTCCTCCGGCTGTCTAAATGGCAAGCCATGCGCGCCATCTATGCGTAGCTTTGTATTCCATCTGGCTGTTCAACTATTGTGCCTATGTGGTTTAAATGGCTGTTTAGTCTTTCACTATACAATTTTACAGACCTTCTCACTTCTCAAATCCGCAATCGTTAATCTCAAATCGTTAATCCGGCTGTTTACACCCGACCTCCGACTTCGGACATCCAACTTCCCCCCGACTGTTCAATCATCATTCATCCCTCCATCTTCAAATTCTCAAATCAACTCATTTTCAAATTATCCCAGCCTCCGTTCCGCCCATCCGCCAGCGGCTTAGCCGCCATCACACTACCCACCCTCTCAAACAAGTTCTTGGAAACGTTCGCGCTTGGCTCTTAGCATAAAGGTTTGTTTATGTGCAGAGGAATCGAATGCTCACTTTCAATTTGTAGTTTAGTAGTAAAATATCAATGCAGATGGTAGCCATACTTAGGAAAATTGCGGTAGTTGTAATTACATTCAACTTCTCCTTGCTCAATGCGCAAAACCTTGTGCCTAATCCGAGTTTTGAGGAATATACATCCTGCCCAATTGGCGTACCTGATTTAGAAGGAAAGTGCAACAACTGGACATCATTCAGAGGTACTCCTGATTACTTCAATAATTGTTCCTATGAAATTGGATTCAATAATCCTTTTGGTTATCAAGTTGCAAGAAGTGGAACTGCCTATGTTGGGTTTGGAAACTTTCAAAAAACAATCACTAATTTGAGAGAGCAGGTAGGTGTTGAGTTGTCAACTCAGTTAGAAGTTGGGGTTAAGTATTTCATCAGCTTTTATATATCTAGTGCTTATACATATCTACTCGTAAGCATTGCAACTAATAAAATAGGTGCATTATTTACGACATATCAATATGATGATCCCGATTTAAACTACCCACTTCCGAATAGTTGCCATGTTGTTACCAATACAATTATTACAGACACACTGAATTGGGTTAAAGTGTCAGGTTCATTTGTAGCTGATTCTGCATACAGGTATTTGATTATTGGTGGATTTTTTGACGATACACAAATTGATACCATTCACCTACCTTATCAGGTAGTGCCGCAAGCCAGCTACTATTATTTGGATGACGTTTGTGTAAGTTCAGATTCTGTTTATGCTGAAACATGGACAAGCACAAAGGAAATTGAGCAAACGCCTTTTGATTTGAGCTTGTTTCCCAATCCATCAAAAGGATACGTTCATATTAATTCACCATTAGAGATAGAATCTATTACGATGAGTAATGCCAATGGCGAGGTACTGCTACAAATGCAATCAGCGGGCAAACATCATCACATGTTTAATTTATCCGGTTTTCCGAAAGGCATCTACTTCTGTACCATTAAACTACAAAACGGTTATCGCACACTCAAAAAAATTGTCTTACATTATTAACAAATCAATTTAAAACATGAAAAAACTCTTTATAAAGGCAGCAATTATCTGGATGATAGTGTTGCCACTATATATGTTTGCTCAAGTCAGCACATTAGGAAACGCTGGGATAGCTACAAATTATGTTGGTTGGAACAATGCCCAAAACTTCCCCCTCCAAATCCGGCACGATGCCAACAACCAACCCATTAGCATTTTTACAGGAGGAACCGGAGCAGCAAATTTGCGCATGCGTATAAATCCTAACAACGCCATCGAACCAAATACCTTGGCTAATATCGCTGGCTTTGTGGGTATAGGTCCATCCACAAATTTGTTTAGCAGATTAACTATTTCTGATGTAGCAGGTAGCGCAAATCCGGGCTGCTACAGAACTTGGATGCGAACAGGCGTTTTTAGCCATCAAGGTTCAGACGCCATGTATGTCGGACTAAAGCAATTTAATGGATTAGGCAATAGATTCGATGCCGCCATTGCTTGGGGTGATGACCCAACAACTAACCTTGGAATAGATAAATTACGATTCATTTTTCTCAGCCCGCCTATCGGAGGTAGCAACACCAACCCACGTTCTACCGAATCAACAAACGGGTATGAGTACATGCTAATGACCCCATTTCCAACAATATTAAATAGTACAAACTCACAAATCGGGCATGTTGGTATTGGTCCAGTATTCAATGAAGATAATCTACCTCAAAATCGCCTCCACATCAATGCCGAAGATAATTTAGCAGTGTTTACCCAAATTAGTAATGAATTGGGCACCGGGCAGGGTGCCAATGATGGCTTGCGTATTGGTTACCCCACCACCTCCGCCAACAACCTTGAAGCACAAATCAACCAAAGAGAAAACGACCGCCTTTCACTATATTCCTTCAATGGTGAGCGCATCCGCATCATGCAAATTGGCGCATTAAATAACGGAGTAACTTTCAACCCCGGAGGGTTGGCAAATAACCTCACCCGCATCGGCATCAGCCACAACCCCACCACACCCGTAACCCGCCCATTGAGCCTGCTACATTTGGGCTACAATGTGGCAAACCCCACAAGCAATGACGGTTGGCGCGAGTGGATGGATGTAGGTATGTTTATCTCGCAAGCAAGCGACAATCTATATTTGGGCATGAAGCCGGAAAGCAATGGAAGTGATGCTGTTCTTGCCTGGGGTGATAACAATCTGATTGACGGAGCAGGTCCTGATAATTTCAGGATGATTTTTACCACCCCGCTTGGCTTGGGATTGGGACCGGGAAACGCTGCAAACGGTTTAGAGGGCATGAGGATGTCTCCAACTTTCGATATAACCAACCCAAACATTGGTATTAAAACAGGCATCGGTGGCGACCCAACCGCCAACCCCTATTTTGGAGGCAGCGCGAACCCCACAGCAACCTTAGAAGTAAACGCATGGGGAGGCGGAAACAACACCAGCGGCTTGCGATTCACAAACTTAAACAGTGGAGCAACACCCGGAGCTAATCCCGGTGGAGGGGTTCTTTCTGTAAATCCATCAGGAGATGTGATATATGTCAATGCAAGTAACGCACCTCAAATCGGAAATTATTGTGGTGACCCTCAGAATCCAGTTTCAAATGACTATGAGATTCCACTAAATGGTTTGTCATACAATTTCACATCAGAAACTAACGATTACAGCAGAGTAAATATAGGCAATGTTTCCTGTGGCACTTTTGCGCCCTCACGCTTATATGTTCAACAAAGTGAACCTATGACGGGAAGTCCTAATCATAGTGCAATCATTGGGTTTACGGATGGCAGTGCTGTTCCAATTAACAACTCTACTGATGAATCTTATGGTGTTGTGGGACAAATATCAAACACTAAATCGCTTTTCCACGCTGGCGTTTATGGTCGTTCTTTTGCAGCAGACAATGATATGTTTACTTCAAAAACAACAGGATTTGGAGTTTGGGGAACGGCAGAGGCAAATAATTACAACTTCGGTGTACATGGTACCGCAATTGATGATAATGCAGACATGAATGTTGCTGTTTGGGGTCAAGCATCAAGAGGAAACACTGTTTATGGTGTATGGGGATTAGCAACTAACGCTAACACTTCCATTGGAGTTTTTGGACAAGCTGGTGGAGGAGCAGTAAACTATGCAGGCTATTTTGATGGGGATGTTTTTTTTAATGGCTTTGTAGAAGGTTCCCAATTTGGTTGGGGTTCAGATAGTACTTTAAAAAGGCAAATTGATACAATAGCTAAGCCATTACAAATACTCAGCAAACTTAACCCTAAAACATATTTTTACGATACTGACAACGCTAATAACCTAAAGCTCCCCGCTAAGCGTCAATATGGCTTCATCGCACAAGAAATTGAAAAAATTTTGCCAGAGCTAGTAAACACAGTGAACAAACCAGCTGATTTCGACACAACAGGAAAAATGGTCGTTCAAGCTTCATCATATAAAAGCGTTAACTACATTGGATTGATAGGTATAATTGTAGCCGCCATGCAAGAGCAGCAAAAAGAAATTTCGGAAAAAGATTCGATGCTGCAAGCTCTTGATATGAGGCTGCACTTATTGGAAAGATGCCTTACCAATGCACGCCTTTGCGAAACCCAAAACACCACCGGAGCCAGCTACAAACAAGACGAAAGCGAAACACCACCCATTTACGCCCAAGATGTGGTTCTCAAAAATCTCCAAACCATCATCTTAGACCAAAACAACCCCAACCCCTTTGCCGAAAAAACAACCATCGGTTACACCCTGCCCGATGACGTAACCGCAGCCGAAATCATCTTCCACAATGCCGAAGGCAAACAAATCAACCGCACTGAAATTGCCACACGCGGCAGAGGCGAAATAAACGTTTATGCCCACGACCTCAGCAGTGGCGTTTACACCTATACCCTCATTGCCGATGGCAAAATCATTGACACCAAACGCATGGTGAAAAAATAAACAACAACATCAGCCATCCATCACATCAATCCCTGTCAAAACCTGGCAGGGATTTTTTGTGCGCCTTCGTCATCACAAGGATTTAACCCAAATTCAGCAATTGAAATGCTTAATCGACTAAGCGTTTGTATATTAACGTGAGTTATGGATTAACAATCTTCGTTTGGGCAGCGATAGAGCGGCATTGCGGATTTTGGCGTTAAAAAAATCATTCTTAAAGCCGTTAAAAACGCTTCGCTGTTTGAGCCCAACACACTTTGCAACTTCAAGAACATATTGCATGGCGAGTTTGAAGCGTTTAGGCTTTAAGAATGATTTTTAGCCAAAAGCCCCGCAAAGGCTTGATTTTTTGCTTCTTTTTCATCTAAGGAAAAAGAAGAAACTACTTTTTAATTCCTTTAGCTAATCCATAATTCACATTATCTTAGCGTAAAATCAAAACAAAATGATTTCTAAAGAAAACCTGTTGCGAACATTGGAGTTGATGCCTGAAAAAATTGATATAGATGAACTTTTGGATGGCATCTTATTGATTCAAAAAATTGAATCAGGCTTGAATGATTCTGAAGAAAGAAACATCATTTCACACGCGCAGTTTAAAAATGAGATAGGTCAATGGTTGACATCTATTGGACAGAAACAGCAAGGGAATCAGTAAAAAACATTGCTGAATATATTGCCCGCAATTCTGTTTACTATGCCGAAAAACAGGTAATGAAATTTTTCGAGGCGGTTGAGGTTTTGCATGAGCATCCAAAAATCGGGAAACCCGTTCCTGAATACAAACAGGATAAAATTCGGGAAATACTTGTTGGCAAGTATCGAATAATCTACTTGCTGAAGTCAGCGAGCCAAATCGACATCATTACTGTACATCACAGCGCAAGGATATTGCACCTGAACATCGGTTAACTCACTTCAAAGCTTGCGCTAAATCCTCCAGCAAATCCTCAACATCTTCCACACCCACACTCAGGCGCAAAAGATTATCCACCACGCCCACTCGCTCGCGTTCTGCCTTTGGTACCGAGGCGTGCGTCATGGTTACAGGATGATTCACCAAACTTTCCACTCCGCCAAGCGATTCAGCAAGGGTGAACACCTGAAAGGAAGATGCAATGCGAAATGTTTCTTCCAATGAGGCATCTTTCAGCACAATAGAAATCATGCCGCCAAAACCGCGCATTTGCTTTTTTGCAATGGCATGGTTCGGGTGGGTTTCAAAGCCCGGGTAATACACCTTTTCAATGCGGGGATGGCTTTGCAAAAAGTGTGCGATTTTTTCGCCATTAAAGCAATGCCGTTCCATCCGCAGGTGCAATGTTTTTATGCCTCGCAACACTAAGTATGAGTCCATAGGACCGGGGACTGCACCGCAAGAATTGTGGATGAAAGCAAGTTTTTGATGTAGCGCATCATCGTTAACAATCAATGTACCCATCACCACATCGCTGTGTCCGCCAAGATATTTTGTGGCAGAGTGCATCACAATATCTGCACCCAAATCCAAAGGATTTTGCAGATATGGCGATGCGAAAGTGTTGTCAACCGCAAGCAGTAAACTATTTGCCTTTGCCAATGTAGCGCAAGCCGCAATGTCAACAATCTGCATGGTGGGGTTGGTGGGCGTTTCCACCCAAATCAGTTTTGTGCGCTCGTTGATGTGCGGCTGAATGTTGTTTATATCGGTCAGGTTCAGGTAATGAAACTTGATGCCGAAATGTGCATACACCATTTCAAACATCCGATAGCTGCCGCCATACAAATCATCGCCTGTTATCACTTCATCACCCGGGCGCAGCAGCTTAATCACTGCATCAATGGCGCCCATGCCGCTGCTGAAACACAAACAGTGTTTTCCGTTTTCCAATGCTGCAATATTTTTCTCAAGTGCAGTGCGCGTGGGATTCTTTCCCCTTGCATAAGCATAGCCTTTATGCTTGCCGGGCGTTTCCTGCGCAAAGGTGGAAGTTTGATAGATGGGCGGCATCACCGCGCCTGTGGTTGGGTCAGGCTCTTGCCCTGCGTGAATAGCTTTTGTTCCGAACAGCATTTCTTTCTTCATTATGCAATTCTAAAAAGTTTGGCGGGGAAAAACGGACGCATAACATCAATTCAATGCAGCGGCTTCTTACTCAGGGAAACATGACGCATTTGTTTTTCAATCCAGTTTTTCCTTCTCTGAATATAGGGTGAGGGTTTAGCAGCGTTCCACATGCGCGGGTTGGGTAAAACTGCGGCAATTGCCGCTGCCTGCGAAACGCTGAGATTTTTTGCTCCGGTTTTGAAATAATACCTCGCTGCAGCTTCTGCGCCATATACTCCATCACCGGTTTCTATCACATTCAAATACACTTCAAGAATGCGCTCTTTGCTCCAAAAAACTTCAATCAAAAAAGTGAAGTAAACCTCCAGTCCTTTTCGCAGCCAGTTTCGCGATTGCCACAAAAACACATTTTTTGCTGTTTGCTGACTGATGGTGCTTGCCCCGCGCTTTTTAGCTCTGCCTCGTTGCTTCTGCTTTTCGTTGTATTGAACAGCTTTTTCAATGGCTTTGTAATCGAATCCGTTGTGCGAAAAAAACTTTTGGTCTTCGGCAGCAATCACTGCCTTTTTCATTTGCACTGAAACTGAATCATAGCAAACCCAATGGTATTTCAGTTTCAGCGGCTTATCGTTTGCAAATTGTTCGGCACAACGCTGAAGCATGGTGATGGTGAAAGGCACGGGCAGAAAGCGATATGCAATTACCAAAGCAACTGAAAGCAACAGCAAGAGCACAAAAAGTTTGGCAACAAAACCAATAAGCCTTTTCAGAAACTTCTTCATCAAAAATTTTACCGATGGTAAATGAATGCAAAAATGCTTTTTTGCCCTATGCGAAAATTGCTTAACGAAGAATTGGGCAGAGCCACAAAAGATGAATTCCAAAAGGCAAAAAAAGTGGAAGTGGCGGTGGTGTTGGAAAACATTCGCAGCCACCTGAACGTTGGCAGCATATTCAGAACCTGCGATGCTTTTGCAGTAAAAAAAGTGCTGCTGTGCGGAATAACAGGAACGCCTCCGCACCGCGACATTCAAAAAACAGCATTAGGCGCTACCGAAAGTGTGGAGTGGCATTATTTTCAAAACTCAGCCGATGCTGTTGTTTCCTTGCAAAACGAGGGCTTTAAAATTGCAGCTGTTGAACAAGCCACTGAAGCAGTGCAGCTAAATCAATTGCAAAAAATTTTAGATGAACCTATTGCATTTGTTTTTGGCAACGAGGTTGAAGGTGTGAGTGAGCACTTTATCAACCAAGCAGACTACTGTGTTGAGATTCCGCAGTTTGGAACAAAACATTCGCTGAATGTTGCGGTGAGTGCCGGTGCTGTTTTGTGGGAGTGCGCAAAAGTGAAATTGCTTTCACTTTAAAGGCAGATGCGCTGCACCAAAAGCAAATGGAAGAATATCTTTTGCTGACGCAAACCTTACCACCGCATTGCCGGATGCTTTAAGCAACAGTTGAATGCCTGAGTTTTGGCGCGTTTCATACTCCACAATTCGCTGGCGGCAAACACCGCATGGCGCAATCAATTCATTCACCATTCCATTTTCGTTGCGTGCAACAATGAACATGCTGCGAATACCAACATTTGGGTGCATGGATGACACTGTACTCAGCGCAACACCTTCAGCGCATATACAAACAGGATAAGAAGCTACTTCCTGATTTGCGCCACTAACCACCTCGCCATTTTCCAGCAGCACACTGCAACCCACATTGAACTTTGAGTAGGGCGCATAAGATTTTTCAAGCGCCTCTACTGCCGACTGAAAAAGTTTTTGCTCTGCATCACTCAAGGCTGACTCATGCACAACTTCATATCGAATGGTGAATTGCTTTTCCATTGTTCAGTTTTTAGCGGCTTGAATGATGGTAACAAAATCGTTTGCTTTTAGCGATGCACCGCCCACCAGCCCACCATCTACATCAGCGCAGCTGAATAGTGCTTTGGCATTGTCGGGCTTCACACTGCCTCCGTATAAAATTCTTACTGCCTCGGCAGCTTGCGTTGTATATTTTTCTTTAACCAGACGCCTGATGAACTCGTGCATTTCCTGTGCCTGTTCGGGCGTGGCGTTCACACCTGTTCCAATCGCCCAAACCGGCTCATAAGCAATTATTACTTTTTTAAAATCACTTTCAGAGAGATGAAATAAACTTTCAGCAAGTTGAGTTGAAACAAGTTGTTTGTGTTGCGCTGCATTGCGAACTTCCAATGGTTCACCGCAGCAAAAAACAACTTTCAAACCGGCTTCAATTACCCTGTCAACTTTTTGTTTTAACACATCATGTGTTTCACCAAAATATTGCCTGCGTTCGCTGTGCCCTACTAAAATCATTTGCGCGCCAACCGAGCTAATCATAGCAGCTGCCACTTCGCCTGTGTAAGCACCAAACCCTTTTGCACTGCAACTTTGCGCACCAACAAAAAATTTTCCTTTTGCACTTTCAATCGCATTTTGCAAATAAAGCATGGGTGGAAAAACTGCCACTTCAACTTCATCGGCAAAATCAGCTATTGCAATTTCCTCAAGCAGCGCAATCGCATCATTTTTATCAAGGTAACTCTTCCAGTTTCCTGCAACAAGTTTTTTTCGCATTGCGCGAAGTAAAATAATTCCACCTCACACCACAACTTCCAAACTGTGGCGCACTAACTCGCCCATGGTGTTGCACTTCAAAAACTTTTTATCGGAATAGTATTGCGTAAGCTCATCGCGCAGCGATGTGATTTTTTCTGTAGGAGCAAGTTCATTATCGGTCATGGCATCTAACAACTTGTTTAGCCTAAACGATGATGAATTGATTCTTCTTGAAATAAGCGTTCGTTCTTCCTTTTGATATTGCTTGATGGTGTCTGCATTCAACAACTTCATCACCAACTCCACCAAGGCGTTGTTTTCTTTAAAAAACTGCGGCATGTATAGATTTCTTCTGCCTTCATAACTCTGCTGGTCAAAATCAATGGCACGAATTCTATACTGTGTTTCTTCAAAATCAGGTGTGAGGTCAAACACATAATTGTAAGACCGCATATCGCCAAGTAAGCGCACAAGGCAGCGCTCATTGAACTTCACAAACTCTTTTGCTATGCGGGTTTTGTTAGTGTCGGCTCGATGCAGATGATGTTCAATGAATTGGTCTCCGGGAATACCTGCAATGTGCTCTTCTACCAATGTTTTATCATCGGCATAAAAGTTGATGCGGGCAGGTGAAAGCACGTGTTCCAATTCCAAACCATAAATGCGCGAAGCATCAGCTTGTTTCACATAAAAGTAGTCGTAGTTGTCATTGAAGTTGTTTACAATTTTTATCCTGAATGGGTTGCTGTTTCCGAAAGTGCAATAGTCCACCCGCTCCACATTCAAATGCTCATGAACCGATTCATCACCCTCGGTGCGCAGTATGCTGTAAATTTTCTTCAACCCTTCGTGAATGTGCGAAACATCGGAAGAAGGATAGAGTGCACTTTCCCAAAGTGTGTCTTTCCCTTGTGCATTGCGCACCGGAAAACTTTGCTCAAACCGCCTGAGTTCCTGATAAGTTACCGGCAGTTTGATTTTCCTTCGGAAATCCTGCAAATACTGCCAAAGCAACTCAGTAACCGCATAGGTTTTTTTCTTTTTCGAAATGGTCATGCGCCTGCAATTTCAATAAAAAAAGCGTTGAAGTTTTCCTCCAACGCTTTTCTGTATATAACTGAATCAATTTTCTATAAACAATCATTAGCCGCCAACCACTGCTGAATAGTGGCAATGGCATCTTTTACATCCTGCGGAGCAGTGTAGTTTATGTTTTCGGCATCTAACTTTCCAAGCGTTGCAAGCCAACTTTCTACAATCTGAACCTGACACAAAATTCCGGCATCAGTTGCAATGCTTCCTGCGCTAAGCTTGATAGCGCCAACAACTAAAAATGCATTGTAGGCATCGCTTGAATTTTGAGCAGAAAGATAAATGTCGCCTGCTTCATCGCCTGAGTAGGTGTTACCTCCAACAACAACCGTTCCGTTGCTGAAACCTGGTGAATTTGGATTCAACACATAAGAAGGTTGAAACGCACAACCATCGGTTGGCTTAATGGCACAAGGATCATTTGGCGGACAATCTTGCTTGCACGCACTGAAATACATCCCCCAGTTGCCTTTAGCCACAAAACGTGTGCCTTCGCCCCATGCCGTTTCGGCATTGCTGCCATTGGCATGAGCCACCTCAGCATGTGCTGCCACACAAAAACAGTCGTCAAACATTGACTTTGGAAAACTGAAAGTGTAGGTAGTGGCAGAATAAGAGCCGAAACTCTTTTTGAATGGAAACTGACCCGGAACAGGGTTGCCGGATTTGTTGATGGGCAGCGTGCTACACTTCCCAACATAAAGATGAAGCATTCTCATGCGCCACGGACCGGTGGTGCTGTATGTAACATAAACACTATCGGCATCGTTGCCTACTTCAACTGTTCCCGCAACTTTGTTTTGACCTGCGAGAAAACGCACTGAAGTAACCTGACCGCAAAGGTCTGCGCCTGTTTTGTATGTTACAAATTGCTTGCCTGCTGCCACATTAGGCGCAAGTTCGTTAGCAGCATCTTTGTTGCAACTGACGAAAAAGACTGACGAAAAAGCCACCACAATAAATGCGGCAGCAGAAAAAAGTTTTTTCATGGATGGAAGTTTTTAATGAGTTTGCAAAGTAAACCCTATGAAAAGGAATGTCAAGTAAAAAATCAAGTTCTTTTGTTAAATACCTTTTGTCTTTTTTCGGTTTTTAAGCGGAATGAAATTCTCCACAAACACTTTTTCCGCTTGCACTTTCGGCAACTCAAAACTGTTGTAAACCGGCATGGAATCAACACTTAACGGCAGCATAGACACGTTCAGTTTTTTTCGATAAACAAACCTTTTTAAAAAAAGCGATTGAAAAGGGTCGGTGGCAACGGCAACATTTGTAAAACCTAACGCCTTGGCGAGTTGAAGTCCATAAATCACATTCTCGGTGCTGTGAAGCGCATTCCCTTCCACAAAAGTTTTTTCGGCTGGAATTCCCCATGCTTCTGCTATCATTTTCATCACTTTTCCTTCGTGATATGGCGAGTGGACAGCCGCACCGGAGTAGATGATATGTTTTGCAAGTCCTGCTTCAAACAAATGTTTACTCCAAAGCATTCTGGATTTTAAAAGAATTGCTCCATTTCCTGTGAGGGCAGTGTCGTAAGGAATTCCGGGAACAATAATAGCATCGAAAGGGGCTTTTGAAATGTTAGCCCTGTAGGTTTTCACCGCACTTTTTCTTACCCAGGTGCACGACCCGACAATGATGGCAACCAGCATCCCCAAAACACCCAATGCCATTATGCTCCTAATTTTTGCTCTGCTTGCCACCCATTGAAAATTTACTCAACCATCAATCCATCCTTCATTTGAATTTTCCTGTCTGCCATATCCGCTAACTCTTCGTTGTGCGTTACAATCACAAATGTTTGCTTGAAAACATTTCGAAGCTCAAAAAACAATTCGTGAAGACTTCGCGCATTGGATGTGTCCAAATTACCCGATGGCTCATCGGCAAGAATCACTTTTGGCTTGTTCATCAACGCACGCGCCACTGCAACGCGCTGTTGCTCGCCACCGGAAAGTTCCGATGGCTTGTGGTTTTTACGGTGCGAAACTTTCAAAATATCCAACAAATCAAACGCGCGCTTTTCGGCCTCCGCCTTTCCTTTTCCTGCAATAAAAGCAGGAATACAAACATTTTCGATGGCTGTAAACTCCGGCAGCAAATGGTGAAACTGAAAAATGAAGCCGAGCGAGTTGTTTCGGAAAGCAGCAAGTTGATTGTCGTTGAGTTGGGAAACATTTTTCCCATCTAATGAAACTGTTCCCGAATCTGGTTTATCCAATGTTCCAAGTATATGCAACAACGTGCTTTTGCCCGCTCCGGATGCACCTACCAGCGACACAATTTCGCCCTCCTGAACGGTAAGGGAAACACCCTTGAGCACTTTCAAATTCCCGTAACTTTTTTCAATGCCAATGGCTTGCAACATGGGGCGAAGAAAACTGATTTAGTTGAAGGAATTATGGGATGTTCATGAACTTATGTATCTGCAGAGATATCATCCACTTTGGGTGTTGTTTAATGTACTCCACCATTATCGGAATCGCCTCTTCGCTTTTGCTCCATTCGGGTTGTAAGTAGAGAACACAATCGTCATTCACCATCGCTGCATTTTCCTCAGCCCAGCGTAAATCATTTGGATGATAAATTACTACTTTCAGTTCATCTGCTTTTTGGAGGTTTTCAGGCAGAGGCTTTTTAAAACGCTTAGGTGAAATAGTTACCCAATCCCACACGCCCGAAATCGGATATGCGCCTGATGTTTCCACATGCAACTGTATGTTGTTTGCATGGAGTAGTTCTGTGAGCGGAGTCAAATTCAGCATCATGGGTTCGCCACCCGTAACAACGCAAGTATTTGCTCTTGCATTTTGAATGAAACCCAACATTTGCTCAATACTTACCTGCGGATGAATTAAGGCATCCCAACTCTCTTTCACATCGCACCATGTGCAGCCGATGTCGCACCCGCCAAGCCTCAAAAAATATGCTGCTTTACCGGAGTGAAAACCCTCGCCCTGAATGGTATTGAAATGCTCCATCAAAGGAAGCGTGAAGCCTGTTTTGTTTTCCACTACAGCGAAAGATTAAAAGCGGCTTGAGGAGCGGTAAAAAAATGATTTAACGGGCTTTCGGCTAGCGTAACCAGCCAACGGCTTTGTAAATCGGCCTTTGAAGAAACCAAATGATTAAAAACTTTAGATTGACTGTGCAACTCGCCCGAAGCATGTTTTTCAGCGGCAACTGCAAACGGGTGTATTTTCAACTCACCGCTTTCGCTCCACTCATACAACAACTTCCTATTGAAAAAATCGGCTTGAAATTTTGCTCCTATTTCTTTTACAAAACGAACTGATGAATCAATTGAACAACCGCTGGCACCTGATATAGATTCGTCAGCCATTAAAACTAAAAAACAGTTGTAAAGCAAAGCCCCATCGGCAGCAAGTTGAACCTTATGAGCCGACCATTGCGTGGCAAAATCTTTTGCCATGGCATCAATTTGATTTGCCTCGACTGAGCTGAAAATTCTATCGGCTGCATATATCCAAACACGCGATGATGCAGAAAGAGAGTTGCTTAAATTGGTTTTCATGCCCGGCAAAAATAACACTATTCGCGGCATTGTTTCTGCAACTCGCGCACCTGCTCCGATTTGATTTGCTTATCGGTTTTCAGAAACTCCTTAGCAATATAACTCATCACATTTGCCGTTTGCACATCATTCAACTTAATGGGATACATCGGTTGGTTGTAAGTAACACCATTTACAATTAGTTCACCATTCATTCCATTTTTAATCCAACAAGGGATGGAATCAAATTTTTCGATGGCAATGTCGGCATTCAACAATGGTGGAATAAGCTGCCGAACCCCTTCGCCCGAATTGCCGTGGCAATCGGCACAATGCGATATGTAAACTGTTTTACCGGGATGTTCAATTACCCCGAAAGTGAGCAAATTATAGGCTATAAGCCCCACCACCACTGCCACCGGAGTTAGCTTGATGAATAGAGAAGCAATTTTTTTCAAATTCATCACACGCTATCGGTAATGCAAAATTCTGAATCCGAAATTTCTTACCGTCCTCCGCGATTTTCTTGAATGCGTTTCAGCAGTTCGCCTTTAAAACGTTCTTCGGCAGTGATGAGCATACCAAATTTGCGGGCGCCAATGGCTTGCTCAATTTGCGGGCGATACTTTTTCATTAGTGCAAGTTTCTTCTCCTCAAACTCAAATTTTTTATCCGCCAACTGCGATTCGTCTTCACCGGAGGCATCTAAGCGATAAGCCTGACGCAAAGATTTTATTTCAGCGCGATATTGATTGTAAACAGGCCAAAACTTCTGACCTTCTTCGGGTGTAAGTTGCAACTGCTCAGTGATGTAAGCAACACGCAACGATTCTACTTTGGGATTTTGTGCACGCGCACTAAAAACCAACAGTGTAAAAACACCCATAAGCACTATGTTGCATAAATTCTTCATATCAAACCATTTTTGGAAGCCTCAAGATTATTGTAAAGATATTCTTCATCCAACTCTTTGAGTAATTCCAGTTGAAATAACTCATCCTCCAGCAGTGCATCGTCAATAAACATCAGCGATTTCTTTTCGCTCACATTTTTGCTGAGTGTTGCCTCGTCAAATTCGTCAATGTTCATGGCAATGTAATTGCGCACCTCTTCAGCGCTAATAGATTGGAGTTGAGCAGCAAGTTCTGCCTCGGTGTTGGTTGCAATGTCATGTTCTTGTAAGCCAAGCCACATCATCATGGCAACAGCAAAAATGGTAGCAAACACATAAGCCAGGCGCGGGTTAAGGACAGGCGCAATCAGTTTGTCCAACACTCCGTTTATAGCATCAAGCCAACCTGCTTTGCTTTCGGCTGATGTTTCTTCAATTTGAACTTTTGAAAGCACCCTGGCAGGTAACGATGAAAAGTAATTTGCCGGAACAGTAAACGGATTTTTCTTTTCAAACGCGGCTAAAGCCGGTGCCAATGCAGCCACCTCCTCGTGCACCTCTTCGGTTCTTATTTTCTGAATCACCGTAGAAGCCGCAGCAGTAAAGTATCCCTCAGGAACTTGGAATGGCTTCGATTTTTTCAGTTGCAATAAGGCAGGTGAAAGTTGCGGCTCTTCCAAAGCCATTTCCTCGGCTTGAGCAACTTCAATAATTTTATGTGGCAATGAATTGAAATACATAGCCGGAACGCTGAAAGCATTCGTGCGTGGCAACTTTGCCAGCGCAGGCGCTATCTCGTTCAACTCGTCTTGTATTTCCTTGTTCATCATTGTTGTTTCAAAAAATGCCGCGTATAGACTAAGTGGACTCAGCTGGGTTTAATCTTGTTTTAGTAAAAATGCCTCCACTTTCTGCGCTGCGTGGTGATAGGATGCTTTAAGCGCACCTACACTTGTCCCCAGCATTTCACTCATTTGCTCGTAAGGCATTTCATCGTAATAGCGCAGCAAAAAAACCTGCTTTTGTTTATCGGGCAATATGTCAATGGCTCGCTGAAGTTTCAACTCTATTTCATCGCCATTAAAATAGGCATCGCCTTTTAAATAATTGGATGGACCAAAACTGTTGTCGTCATCATCGCTGTTGTTGCCCTGTCCGCCTTCAAACGGAATTGTGGCTTTGCGCTTTTTTTGATTCAAATGGTTTAAAGCCTCATTGGTGGCAATGCGATAAACCCAAGTGTAGAACTGCGAATCGGCTCGGAAATTTTCCAATGCCCGCCAAACTTTCACAAAAGTGTTCTGCATCACATCATCGGCATCGTCATGTGTGAGCACCATTCTGCGAATGTGCCAATATACGCGCTCCTGATAGCGTTCCATGAGCATGGTAAAGGCTTTTTCGCGCTTGCCGGAGTGAAACATTTCCAAGAGTTCGCTGTCGGTCATTCTTTCAGATTTTTAGGCATTTTATGCTTATGCAAAATATCAATTCCAAACTAAATCAACATTCACTTTCTTTTCATTACACGGCTCACGGCATCCACCACATTCACAGTGTCTAAACCATATTTTTTCAACAACTGGTCGGGAGTTCCGCTTTCTCCAAAACTATCGTTTACTGCAACAAATTCCATAGGCACAGGATTCGCTTTTGCAAGCAATGCGGCAACACTGCTACCCAAACCGCCAATCACATTATGCTCTTCTGCTACCACAGCACATTTTGTTTTCATCACTGATGCAAGAATGGCCTCCTCATCCAAAGGTTTAATGGTGTGAATGTTGATGAGTTCCACCGAAACACCCTGCTCTTCCAACTGCTTAGCAGCTTCTATGCTTTTCCAAACCAAATGACCCGTAGCAAAAATGGTAACATCTTTTCCTTCATTCATCAGCAATGCTTTTCCGATTTCAAAAGGCATGTCTTTAGGAATAAAAATAGGCCACTTAGGTCTGCCAAAACGCAGATAAACAGGACCCTGATGCGCAGCAGCAGCAACGGTTGCCGCAAAAGTTTGATTGTAGTCGCAAGGGTTGATAACCGTCATTCCGGGCAACATTTGCATTAAGCCGATGTCCTCTAAAATCTGGTGTGTAGCCCCATCTTCACCAAGTGTAAGACCTGCGTGCGAAGCTGCAATTTTCACGTTCTTGCCGCTGTAAGCCACCGACTGACGGATTTGGTCGTAAACCCTTCCCGTGGCGAAGTTTGCAAAAGTGGTAGCAAAGGGAATTTTGCCACCAATGGTTAACCCGGCTGCAATGCCAATCATGTTTGCTTCGGCAATGCCGCATTGAATAAATCGTTCAGGAAATGCTTTAATGAAGGTATCTAATTTGAGTGAGCCGGCAAGGTCGGCACAAAGGGCTACCACATCGGGGTTTGTGTTTCCCAAATGGAGCATGGCATCGCCAAAGCCTGAGCGTGTATCTTGCGAGCCTGTGGGCACAAATTCTGAAAGCATAGAGAATTGAAATTTGCGCGAAAGTAGAAGAATGAAGGGCGTTAATCAGAATATGTTTTGCCCATAGTGTGAATTTGTAAGTAGCCTATTTTGCGTGGATTGTAGAAGGTTATTAAGCCAAATCAATTTTAATTTGTCTTTGCAAACAGTTTATGAAGTATATCTACACACTTTCAATGTTATTTTTAGTTGCATTCAAATTGGCTTCTGCCCAAGAAAAGCCTAAAACATATAGCGATGACGAATCGGAGATTTTTTTGCAAAAGGTTTCAGCAAGGTATGCTGCTTTCAAAACCATTAAAGCTGATTTTCAGTTGCTTTCCATTCAGCCGAAAGTGAAACCTACCGACAGTGAAGCCAAACTCACCGATACCATCACAGGCAGTATTGCATTGAAGGGTGAAAAATTCCGCATTAGCATGAAGGGGCAGGAAATCTTTTGCGATGGAAAAAACTTATGGACTTATTCTGCTGCCGACAAAGAAGTTCAAATCTCATTTTTTGAAGAGAGCGATGAAGTGTTTTCACCGGCAAAAATTTTCAGTTTTTACAAAGATGGATACTCGCACCAAATGAAAGAACGAAAAACTTTCAATGGCAAACGTGTGGCTGTGGTGGAACTAAGTCCGGTGAACAAAAAAGTATCGTACTTTAAAATTGATGCAGGCTTCGATGAAGGAAACATGAATTTGTTAGAGGCAAAAGTTTTTTCAAAAAACGGAATGAGATTGATTTACCAAGTGCTGAAGGAAAAACCTAATGCCGAACTTGCCGATGATTACTTCTTCTTCGATGCAAAAAAATTCCCGGGTGTTCACATCGAAGATTTACGCTAATCAATCATTAAAAGTGAGTACTGTTTCGTAGATGAAAGTTTTACTGAATTGCCCAACCAACCAGCTCTTTTTCCGCTTTGTGATGTCGCTGCTGTAGTTCATCAACCAATAATTTTTATCGTCCAATTTCACTATTGCAGGAAAGGCATTATCGCCTGTTGAAGGGAAATCCAGCACATGATGAAGTGTCAAATTTTCCTTATCCAACTTAAACAATGCTGTTACCTTTTTGGTGATGGAATAGCGAATTAAATTCCTCATCCTTCCATGTGTGTCGTTCTTTCGCTTTTTGATTTTATCCATTTCACCATCAAGGTTTCGCCTTGAAACAAGATATATATCACTATTATGTTCAAACAGCAACGCGCTATCATACTTATATTTCGTGCGCTTTGTTTCCCATTGGTCAATAGCGCAATTCTGCCCTTTGCAGACTAACGCACCATTGCTTTCCAAACGAACTACCGCATAAAAACAACTGTCGCTACCGAAAATAAACTCGCCTTCTTCGGCATGTGGCAAATCAATTTGAGGAGATTTTGAAATAGGCTGCCATTTGTTCCCATTTGTGCTGATGAAAATCCGCAAATCTGCACGATGATTTTTTTCGTACAGATTTTTGCCGTAGTAGGCTGACATAAAAAGCGTATCGTTTCTGCTTCGCACACGCCAAGGCACATAGCCGTCTAAACCAATGTTCTGCGCCCCACTCCAGCCACTTCCATTGGTCTTAGCCAAACAAATTTCACGGGGTTCAAACTTTAAAGGTTTAGTTCCCCCAATGAAAAAATACAACAAAAGCGTGTCGCCCAAAACACAAAAACGCGGCTCGCGAATGTCAGCACCAAAAGCAAATTGAGTTTCTACAGTCCAGTATCTTCTGTCGGCTGAACTAAGCACAACCAACAATGTTTTCTTTGAAGCAAAATGGGTGGGTGCAGTTCTAAAAGCCAAGTAGTACTTACCTTTAAAGTAAGTGATATCAAGATAATTGTTTGCCTTCAACATTGGAACTTCACTTTGGATGCGCCCTGAAGTGGTAAGATTTTCAAGTTCAGAAAATGAAACTTTTTGCGCACCTAAACCTAAAGCAGCAAGTAACAGCAATAATGTGAGGTGAAAGGGAGTAACCAATTTAAAACTCATTGTTCTTCTATTCTATACTTAATTTAGCTATGTAAGATTTTTGAAAAATAATTTAAAGCCGAAAGTTTGATTTCACTAAGTCTTTATCTAAAATCGCACTCCGCCCTAATTAACGTATAATTAACATTAAATGAACATCATCAAGCAAAAACTTTTTTGGGCTGGTTTAGTTGCCGGCATTATTTTGGGCGGAATCTGCGGCTACTTCATTTGGTATGATTCAGAGGTTGGTTCAACTACAATTTCTCCGCAAACTAACGGGCGCGGGCGCATGTCTGAACTGCGCACCGGTGGATACAAATACATAAACCCTCTATTAGAATGCGACAACTTCGAGCCTGAGAGTTTATCATCCATTGCGATAATGCGAACACAATTACAGAGCTTAATTGAGGGTGTAAAAAGTGAAGGCAGAGCAACTCATGTGAGTGTATATTTTCGAGATTTGAATAACGGTCCTTGGATTGGGATTGACGAGAAAGCAAATTACTCCCCCGCCAGTTTATTGAAAGTGCCTGTGATGATAGCTGCATTGAAACATGCAGAAAAGCATCCTGAGTTTCTAAAAAAGAAATTTGTTTTTGACAGACATTTAGATGACGTGCGCCCAAACATTTTAGATACCGGATTAGTGGTGATGGGCAAATCGTACAATGTGGAAGAACTTATTTTCAAAATGATTGCTTATTCCGACAATGATGCCAAAAATCTTATTCTCATAAACCTGCCACCTAACTGTATTGAAAAAACGTTAGTTGATGTAGGCTTAGTAGTGCCTGACATGACAAATCAAGTGGACATCATGTCTGTACGAGACTATTCTTCTTTTTTCAGAATACTCTACAACGCCACATATCTCTCAAAGGACATGTCGGAGATGGCTTTGAAAATTTTGGCAAGTGTTGACTTTGACCGAGGAATTGCAGCGGGATTGCCGGATGGAGTAATTGTTGCGAATAAATTTGGAGAAAGAGGCTTTGCAGACAGCAACGTGAAACAACTGCACGATTGTGGTATTGTTTACTCGCCATCAGGTCCTTACCTTCTGTGTGTGATGACACGCGGCAGCAGCTTCGATGATTTGGATGATATAATTGAGGGCATTTCTAAAATTGTTTACAACACACTCAATCCAAAGTAAGCGCTGCTATTTTTTGCAGTAGTGTTTCAGCAATTTTTCGCTTGGATTCATGCGTCCATCCTGCAATGTGGGGTGTTACCAGCACATTTGGCATTGCCGCAAGTTCTTTAAAAACTAATTCGTCATCCGGATTTAGCGATTGAATTTTTTCATTTTCCAACACATCTAAAGCCGCAGCAACCACCTTGCCTGATTTGAGGGCGCGCAAGAGGGCACGCGTTTGAATATTTGCTCCACGAGCTGTGTTGATTAACCACACATTTTTTTTGAATGCATTAAAAAATCCATCGTTGGCAAAATGCTTAGTTTCCTCGGTTAGCGGCAAATGAAAGCTCACAACATCTGCTTGCTCAAAAATTTCTTCCAACTCACATTCATAAATGTACCCTTCGCTAAATCCACTCCTATATTTATCATAAGCCAAAACCCGAACGTTGAATCCTGCCAAAACTTTCGCGAATGCTTCACCTGTGTTTCCGTAACCTATTATACCCACCGTTTTTCCACCCAACTCACTTCCTCTGTTTTCTTCCCTCAGCCACTCCCCTGCCTGAACTTGCCTGTGCGCAATGTGCATGTTGTTCATGATGTTTAGCAACATTCCAAGCGCATGTTCGGCAACCGCATGCCTGTTGCCCTCGGGGGAAGTAATACACTTAACGCCACGCGCTTCGGCAAATGGAATATCCATCACCTCCCTGCCCGAACCACAGCGTGCAATAAATCTCAACCGTTTAGCTTTTGCAATCAACTCCGCATCGGCAACTATTTTGCTGTTGATGATTAAACCATGAAATTCTTCAATGATGTTCAGCACTTCCGCTCTTTGAATTTTTGGAAGATAAGTTACAGCAAAACCCAATTTCAGTAGCCCTTCGGGTAACAAGTCGTGTACAGATTCAGTGATTAGAATTGATTTTGAGCTTTCTATCATGAGTTCCTTCGAGGCATTTTATTCAACGAAAGTAGAAAAGATTCGCCCCTGTTTTTTCGGCTTCGCACGCAGTAGTTCATTTCAATTTGAATTTTCAACGGTTGAGCGAAAAATCATGCAAGCAAGAAAAGCCGGATAGCATCTTTGCAATCATGAAAAATATCCTTTCTGCAATCATTTCAATTGCGTTGTTCACAAATAACATTTTAGCGCAACAGTCCCTCACGCTTCAACAAACTGTTGACTACGCATTGCAACATTCGCCTGCTATAAAAAACTTGAGGATTGACCGCGAAATTGCTGCTTCAAAAAACTTTGAAAGCATTACTAAGTACCTACCCAAAGCAAGCGCCAGTGCCGATTATCGCAACAACCTAAACCTGGCAGTCAACCAAATTCCGGCAGAATTTTTCGGAGGGCAGCCCGGTGATTTTCGCGAAGTGCGATTTGGCGTGAAATACACTTCAACAGCAGGTATTGATTTTACACAACCAATTTTAGATGCTGCCGCCATTAGCGAAATGCGCTACACCAAAAGCGGCAAACAGCTTACCGAGTATCAGATTCAGCAGGCAGAAATCGAGTTGAAATCCACTATTGTAAAACTTTATCATGCTGCACAACTCAACACCCACAGGGTGGAAAAAGCAGAAAAAACAGTGGAGCGAAACCAAAAAATTTATGAGGACACAAAGGTGAAGTTTGACAATCAGAATGCCACTAAAACCGAAGTAAGCAGGGCGTATCTGAATTTGCAGCAATCCATTTACCAACGGCAACTTGCTGCTGATGCATTGCTTCAGTCGAAACTTGCTTTGATGCAAAATATCGGCATGCCCCTGAAAGATGGGATTGAACTTGCAGAGCAGCTTCCGGCAAACTTTAATGCTGACACAGCACTGCAACTTGCCGAGGCACAAACCGTTTTTGCATCACGCGTGGAATACAAAGCTGAACAGCAACTTGCCACAATGAACAAGCAACAACTTATGCGCGTAAACATGCAATATCTTCCCAATGCTTCATTTTTCGGTTATGTTGGCGGGCAAGGATTTTCAAACGAAGCAAATTTGTTTCGTGAAAAGTGGAATCAGGTTTCATTTATTGGAGTTCGGTTGAATGTTCCCGTTTTTGATGGCTTACAGAAAGCGGCAATGGCACAGCAGCAAAAATTGAACCTGAAAAAGAATTCCAACAATCTTAAAAACATTGAGCAAAATGTGAACTATCAACTGCAAACTTCGGCTCTCAGCCTTGCCAATACTGCACGAAATCTTCGTGTTCAGCAACAAAACATCCGCCTTGCCGAAGATGTCATTCATGATGTAAAAGTTCGCTACAACAATGCCTTTGCAACTTATCAGGAAGTAATTGAAGCGGAAAACATTCTGAAAGAAGCCGAAACATTTTACTTCACTGCGCTCTATGAGTATCTGATTGCCGAAGTGGATTGGAAAAAAGCAAACGGGAAATTGTAAGTGCTATTCGCGTAAAAGTTTTTTCCATGCGATTGAGCGCGTCTGCTTCTTTTCACTTTGCCTGCGCTTTTCTTGCCTGCGCTCTTCTTTTGCTGCCTGCGATGGCTGGGTTGCTTTACGCGGCTTAGGCTTGCGCAATGCCTTTTCCAAAAGTTCTTTCAAAGCCGCCACTGCAAGTGCTTTGTTTTTGTGCTGCGAGCGGGTGGTTTCGTTTGCCACAGCCAAAATGCCATCTGTGCTTATTCTGCCGCCTAATTTTTCTTTGATGAGCGCCTTCTCCTGTTCATCAAAAAGCAAAGTAGCTTCAAGGTTAAACTGCGCAATCACTTTAGTGCTTACCTTGTTCACATGCTGCCCGCCTGCGCCACCGCTGCGCGCAGTTTTAAACACTATTTCCTGCTCCAAGCCGCTCAGTTTTCCTTGCTTCATTTCACTGCCAATTCGTTTTCAAAAATGGTGTGGCTCCATTTTTTCTTTCCTCTGCGGTTGTAAGTTTCGATGGTGCAACTGCGGTTTCCTGCCTCGCCACCAATGCTGATTTTACCAAAATTTCTTCCCCATGTTTTCGTGCCCGGCACACGCAAAGGGTTGCGCTGCAACTTAACTAAACGCACAGGCAATGGCGGGGCGGTGAGTGGCGAACACGAATAGTCATAAAGCGGATAGCCTTTCCATTCTTCTTTACATAACTCGGTGAAGTGCATGTCGCCACTCAGAAAAATCACACCCCTGATGTTTTGCTCGGCAATGAAATCAAACAACTCGGCACGTTCGCGGCTGTATTCATTGTACTTCTCGCCAAAACCCATGCGGCTAACTACTTGCGAACCAATGGCAATAAATTTGAACGCAGCCGTGCTATTCGAAAGTTGTTGCTTAAGCCACAGCAACTGGGTTTCGCCCAAAAATGGCGCAGTGGAATCGCTGCGGCTGCCGCGAAAAAACCGGTTGTCCATCATAAAAAAATCGGCATCATAACGGCTGAACTTGAAGTAATTGCCATGAAAAGCCTCTGCTTCGGGGTAGGTGTTGGGCCAAAAACCTTTGAAAACTTTCAACGAAGAATCTTTCAATGCATACTCAGCTCCCGCATCGTTGGGTCCGAAATCGTGGTCGTCCCAAATGGCGTAGTTCGGTTGATTGCCCAAAAAATTGTTGAGCAATTTGAATTTTCTGCGCACACTCATTTGGCGTTTAAACATGCCATCGAAACTTTTATAGTGGTTCTTCCACATGTAAACATTATCGCCAAGCCACAGCATAAAATCGCCATTCTTTTTCCTCATGCGCTTTAATATCAAATGCGATGCACCCGGGAAAATTGGTCGAAAAATATCTGTTTGCAACAGCAAGCATGAACCTGTTACGAAATTAAAATCAGCAACTGCTTCGTCTTTTGGTGTGCGAAAACCCACTTTGCCGTTCGTACCCCAACCATCAATGCTTACCAAAACATTATAGAAGCGGTCGGGCTTTAGGTTTGTAAAAGTCATGGTGAGGGCAATGTGTCCTTTGCTGTTTTTGATGTAACTGAAATCGGTTGGATAGATAACTTTCTTTTCGGCAGTGTCGCCCAGCATGATGGCATTGCTGCCCGCTCCACGATAGCCTATCCACACCTTAGCGGAAGTGGGAGTAACCGAACCCACCACCGGACCTGCAAATAACTTCGGCTTTTGTGCCTGCACTAAAGCTGAGCAAGCCATCAGCATCAACATCAACATCCATTGAAACATCGCGCGAAAATAAGTGAATAGCCATGTCATGCTAATGGAGTTTCCTTCGTTTCACAAGTTCGTCTAAAGCCATGCAGCAAGGCAGCAGCAACACTGCAACTCCCGGCACGCGATAGCGCACAATGCTGCCCAACACAGGTGTGGTGATGCCGATAATCAAAAAAAGTAACCCACAGAAAATGAAAATGGCAACGCTCACACGGCATTGAGGAATGCTTAATTTAAATGCAGAAAAAATGAAAGCGCTGAGTAGCACCGCCAACAAAATGTTTTCCACGGCAAGGGCCAGCAGCAAAAGGTTGTCCACCTTCCAAATCATGGGTCCGCACAGCACATTCCACAAGGCGCGAGGCATGGATAGCAGAAAGCTGATTGGCGCATCGGCATCCACAACCGGAATGAAAACTATGCTTCCGGCATTCATGTAATGCGCCAATTTGATAGAATCTAACTGCTTCTGCGCAAGGCTTTGCAGGAAAGCTTGCTGCAACAAAAATTTATCTGCCGCAAAAACTGCGGTTATTACTGCCATGAAAAAAATCAGCCCCAAAAACCCGATTGCCCACTTGGATGAAAGCCGATTGGATAGCACATAAAAAATTGCCGCAGCCACAAAACACAACAACACATACACTTTGAAAATAGCAAGCAACAAAAGCAAAAGCAACATCACAAACCAATACATCGGCTTTCTGTAATCCTCCTTAATTTTTGAAATGATAAGCAAGAAAAAACCTACCACCATCATCAGCACCGTTTCTTTGAGCATGGCAGAAGTCCACATCATCACCGATGGAAAAAAGAGCAACAGCAAGGGGTAAAACTTTGAACGAAAGCCCAAATTTTCAACAGCCTTCAGCAGCGATACTAAACCTGCAAAACCCAAAAAAGATGCTACCAAACTATGCGTGTAAACATTTCCGCGCGACACAAAAGCCAGCAGTGCGTTGAGTTTGATAACAATGCGGCTATCGTTGTAAAGCGAGCTGCGCACTTTTGGGTCCCAATGATTGAACTGCTTAATGGCTGCAAGCACTTCGGGGGTTTCAATTTTCCATTCCAGCATCAGTTTAAAAAACAGCTTAGGATTGGAAGCCGCCAGCGAATGCAAAAACATGCCATCATCAAAGTATTTATAGATGTCGGAGTTCTGCTTATCGGTGTAATAAAAAGTGTAAAGCACCACCATTGCCGCACCTGCAAGCACTTTCAGCACGAATGCCGCTAACAACCACTTTTTTGTGAGGGCGTGTGTTTGGAAAAAACCTACGCGGGCAATCACCCACAAAAACACTACCGCCAACAAGCCAAAAACTATCCACGACATGCACGGTAAAGGAATAGAAAAAAGCTACTCTTTCACAAACCTTATGGCGCCATGCGAGTTTGCTGTGGTTACATGAATGAAGTAAATGCCTTTTGCAAGAGCCGACACATCTGCCTGCACTTCGCTCGCATTGCTGTTTTGCGCTGCCATCACCAATTTGCCATCGGCAGAGGTCATTTGCCACGATTGAATGATGCCGCCATGTTTTAAAGCAAACATCACCTTGTCAGCCACCGGGTTAGGGTACAGCAACATGGCATTGTTTTCAAACTGCACATCGCGGATGGCTGATGGTGTAAACTCCACCACGGCAGTTGCGCTGCCTTCATTCACATCCATTATTTCGCCTTGGTTGTCCACCGCACGCACATTGCTGATATAGGTATTGAAGGTGTAGTAATCAAGGTCTTTGCCATTGATGTTGCCTGTGGTGATTTTAAGGATAGCCGTTGCTATTTCTCCGCTGCCGCTGCGTGCAGTCTTGTCAATGCGGGTGATTGCCACATCAATTTTTCCGGTAGGCACAAATTTTTTGTGAATAGAGATATGGTCGTTGGGGCTGCACAGCCATGAACTGCTGTTTACGTTAAATGCAACGTGTGCTGAGTCCACCACATTTTGGTCGAAATTGAAAGTGAAGGCTATGCCGTAAACATTGTTGGCGGGTTGCTGCGCATTACCCAACTGCAAACTTGCTATCACCGTTTGCCCATCCGCCAGGGTGTCTGCGCTTAGCGTTATTGCCAGTTCGGGTGCATTGGCGCGAGGCGTGGCGGGTCCTCCGCTGCGCGGGTGCGTGAGGTTATAGTTTTGAATGATGGCAAGTGTGTCATTGGCATTGATGGTGCCATTACCATCGCAGTCAATGTGTTTGTAATTGAGTGTATCGTTCAGGGAATCGTTCCAGTTTGTGGCTTGGTGAGCATACCATTGAATATCTTGCTGAACTCTGGCATTACCCGTTGCGCCATAAACTAAACCGATGGTGAGTAAATCATTGTTGTTTACAATGCCATCATAGTTTGCATCTCCGGGCCAAACACAGGTGTTGGGACAGCCATAATATATAGTATCAGATAACACCGAACATCCCTTTGTATCTGTAACCACCGCTGCAATCATTCCTACACCAAATGTAGAATCGAGAATAAGTGTTGAACCCGTATCTCCTGTTATCCAATTAAAACTATAGGGCTGAATACCTCCACTTGTATTTATTGTAAGTGTATCCGGTAAAATACCTCCTGTAGCAGAAATTAATTGGGCGGTGTGTTGGGGTAGTACATTAACTATTGTAGAATCAATAGCTGTACATCCATTACTGTCTGTTACCGTAAGTGAGTATCTACCCGAAGGTAAGTTGATTATTATACTTGAAGGTGGAGGAACAGGTAGATTTAATGTGTTATTGAACCATGAATATGTATAGCTTGGTGTTCCTCCACTTACAAAACTGAGTATTGTGCCATTTATAGCGTTAGGGCATGTTTCATCATAAACAAATAAAGAATCTATTTTAAGTTGGGGTGGCTCGATGATTGTTATTGAATCAAGTACATTGCACCCAATTTTATCTGTTACAAATACAAAATACTTATTAGCGAATAATCCGTTAATACAATTATATGATCCCTGAAAGGTGGACCAAAGGTAATTGTATGGCTGTACACCCCCTGAAACGTAGGCGCAAACTTGTGCCGTTCCACCAAAGCATTGTATTTCTGAAAATGTAAAGGAATCCACTACCGGATTAAGGTTTTCATTTGTATTGATTGTTACAACAGCACTTGACGTATCTCCCAACGCATCTGTTACTAAAAGCGTATAGGTAATGGTATCAGAAGGTCGCAGAGAAGGATTTAGAATTGTGGAATCACTTAAATACAATCCCGGTGTCCACTTGTATGTATATGGCGGAGTTCCTCCTGCTACGCTGCTACTGAGTATAAAATAACCTTCCTTGCAAATTGTAGTGTCAGACAGAGTTGATACAGATAAACTTTGAGGTATAGGATAGGGAGTACCTCCAGTCTCTGTACAGTTATAACCATCAACCACTGTTAAACCATAATATCCTGCCTGCAAAACTTCAATGGCTTGAGTTATGTGAGATGTTTGCCAAACATACATATATGGCGGAGTCCCTCCGTTTACATTTACTTGCAGTGTGTCAGGATAAACGCCATCAGAAACAGATGTAAAACTTAAAATCATTGTATCTCTTCCAACCGTGAAAGTGCTGCTTGCGGTGCAGCCCGTGTTATTGGTTACAGTAATAGTGTAGTTACCCATTGCGAGGCTATCAATATACAGTGAAGCACCGCTGCATGGGTTGGGTGGATTGGGTGTCGTTACTGGGCTTGCCCAAGAGTATGAGTAGTTATAATTTCCACCATTTCCACCCACGCTACCATCAAGAAACACACAAGCCCTACCACTCAATGTGTCAAAACAATTTATGCCTTTTGAGTAGATTGAATCAATTACAGGGTTAGAACCCACTGTAACAACTACAGAATCGGTTGCCGAACATCCGTTTGTGTCTTGAACAACAACTAAATAAGTTGTCGTAGAAGTTACTGATGTAATAGGATTTGGAACAGTTGAGATAGCCAACCCGTTTGCTGGAGTCCATTGATAAGTAAATGGTTTAGCTGAACCTGATGCAGTTGGGGTGCCTCCCAACATAAGGGAAGAGCCGATACAAATTGAAGTGTCTTGCCCTGCATCAACTACCGGGTTCTCATATACTGCAATAACAACTGAATCTGTTGCTGAAGCACCTAAGACATCCATAACCGTTACCTTATAAACTGTAGTTATGGTTGGAGTTACAACCGGTGTACCGCCAAACACTCCATTTGACGGAGACCATGAATAGGTGTATGGTGATGTTCCTCCGCTTGGGGAGCAAACTACCTGCACAGATTTTCCTGCACAGACACTTGTATCAGGACTAACAGATACTGACAGCGTTTGGCTTTTTGCAATTACTGAACTCAGTAACAACACTACCGCCAACAATAATTTCGTTTTCATAACTGATATGGTTTAATAAAGTAAATACTTTTTCACGATGCAAATGAGCAGCGTTGAATGTTCATTAGAAAGAACATTTTAACTGTTAAATACAGAATATATTTTTCGATTAAAGTTACTTCATATTCAAATAATACAATTTAAAAGCTATTCATAAGATTGTATTATTATTAAATACAGATAATTATTTTTGGAATCAAAGCGAGTTTGTATTGTTCGCCTCTTGTTGAAGCAAAGTGAAAATCCCGCATAGTGCGGGAAGTTGGGGAAGGAGTGTGTTTAAATTTGTATTGTTCCCCTCTTGAGAGGGGTTAGGGGTGTGTTTCAAAAACAATAATCACAACTTCACATTAAAATCTGAGTTATGCCACGGAAAATAATTCCTTACAACCCTGCATTAAAAGAATTAGCCACACAACTGCGAAACAATTCTACCCAAAGTGAAATTTTTCTTTGGCTCAAACTAAAAGGAAAACAAATGTGTGGCTATGATTTTCACAGGCAAAAACCAATTGGTGATTACATCTGCGATTTCTTTTGCCACGAACTTATGCTTGCAATTGAATTGGATGGATTATCGCATGAATGGGAGGAAACGCGAGAGAAAGATAAAATCAAAGAGTCATTTTTAAAAAGCCAGGGGATTACCGTTCTGCGCTTTAAAGACCATGATGTAATTCGCAACGAAAATTTCGTACTCGGTATCATTTACGACTGGATTCAGGATTTTGAAAAGCAAAGTAAAACACACCCCTAACCCCTCTCAAGAGGGGAACACCAACCAATGACCAACACCAAACTTTTCGATTACTTACAAAGCATGAGCGCTTATGAACTTAACCGCCTTGCCAAATTCGTGCAGCGCGAGGGTTCATCAAATCCGCTAACAGCAGAATTGGTGGATGTTTGTCTGCTGCATTTCAAAAATCACACATCAGATTTACTCACTGCCAAACACTTGTGGAAGCAGATTTTTAAGGCAAAAAAGTTTCACGCACAAACATTCAACCGCCTGCTTTCCGACACAGTGAAAGCAGTAGAAACTTTTTGGATTGAAGAACAAATTCAAAGTAATCAAACAGCAAAGAACATCCTTCTTTTAGAGCAACTCAACGCAAGGAAATTAGACAAGCACTTTCCGGAGTTACACCGCTTCACTGTTGCCAAACACCGGCAAACACCCATAAAAAACTCAGAGTTCTACCTCCATGAAATAAAACTGAATGAGTTGCAAAACGCATTTATTGAAAACCGAAACGAGCGGAGCAACGATAAAAACCTACCCGAAATTTCAGCAGCTTTAGATGCTTACTACTTCCTGCAAAAACTGAAATACTATGCAGCAGCATTGCACTATGGCAGTTTCCTAAGTGGCACCGAAGAAAGTCCGCTGATGCAAGAAATTATTGCAGAAACTTCAAAACCATTATATGCCAAACACATTCACCTGCAAGCCTATCGCACCATTGCGCTCACCTTCCTTGAACCGGATGAAGAAAAACATTTCAACGATTTAAAAACTTTCATCCGCACTGGCGACCAGCTTTTTCCATTTGCCGAACTGCAATCTTTCTATGTGTTTGCGGTGAACTACTGCATTCGCAAAATCAACCTAGGTGATGCCGATTATCTACATCGTCTCTTCGATTTATATCAATATGCTTTGAAAGCAAATTTCTTGTTGGATGACCAAGGCGCACTCTCGCAATGGGATTTCAAAAACATTGTTACCACTGCGCTTCGTGTGAAACAACACCAATGGACACGCCAATTTTTAGAAGAATATAAAAACACCCTGCCAGCCGAAGACCGCCAAAACGCTTACACTTTTAATCTTGCGCGCTACCACTTTGCGGTGAAAGACTACAACAGCGTTTTATCGCTTTTGCAACAAGTGGAATACAACGATATTTTTTACCAGTTAGATGCAAAAACAACCCTGCTGAAAACCTACTATGAAAAAGGCGAGGCGCTGCCTGTTCATTCATTAAAAGACAGTTTCCGTGTGCTGCTGCAACGTAAAAAACTGATTTCAGAACAGCAAAAACAAAACTACTTGAACCTGCTGAAATTCACCATTCGCCTGCACAAAGCAGATGTGCGCAACAAAAAAGCAATGCAACAACTGAGTGATGAAATCAATGCCACTCCAAATATTGCCGATAAAAGTTGGTTGGTGGAAAAACTTAACGAGTTAACATAGATAGCAGGCAAACTCAACTTAGTGTCGTATTGAAAGTAACAACACAAAAAAGGCTGCCCTTTCGGAGCAGCCTTTTAAATTTTATATTCAAACTGAAATTACTTCAACTTCAAAATCTTGAACTCCGTTCTGCGGTTTTCCTGATGTTCGGCTTCGGTGCATTTCACACCGTTGGCGCATCGGTTAGTGAGGCGGGTTTCACCATAACCAACTGCCAACACCCTTCTGATGTCAATGCCTTTTGATTGCAGGAAGTCAACGCATGATTTTGCGCGTCTTGCAGAAAGAATCAGGTTGTATTGGTCGCTGGCGCGGCTGTCGGTGTGTGAACTCAACTCAATCTCCATGTTCGGGTATTGGTTCATCAACTTTACCAAGTTGTTCAACTCTTTTGCCGCATCGGGGCGAATGTTCCACTTATCCAAGTCATAGTATATGTTCTCCAGTTTCACTGTCAAGCCTTCGCGCAACACATCCAAGGTTAACTCCACCAACTTTGTGGTACCTGGTTTTTCGCCTTTGGTGTTGATGGTTTTGGTTGCAGTGCTGTAGTCCTGTTTAGAAGCAGAAATGTAGTACTCCTTGTTTGCCTCAATCACAAACTTGCATTTGCAATCATCGCCTGTTACACAGGTTTTTCTTGCTCCGGTAACTTTATCTTCCACCTCCACTGTGGCATCGGCAAGATTTCCTTTTCCTCTCTCTTTCACACACACCACCAAGTTGATTCCGTTTTTAGGGTCAATGTCTTTCCAAATTGGTGCGTTGTCAACCGGTGCAGCTGCAACAGGCACATCCTTTTTGGGTGAAAGCGGAATGGTGAATGAAGGATTACTCATCTGCACTTTTATGGTGGCAGAATTGTTATCATAGCCTGCCTTTGAAGCCTCAAACACATATTCCTTTCCCGGGTCGGCAGTGTGGCAGAAGCCGCCTTTTGCATCGGCAGATTTTGAAGCCACGCGAGTGTCCAAGTATTTCATTTCCACTGTTGCACCTTCTATAGGCAAATTGGTTTCAGCATCAACAACCGTTCCGCAAATTTTCACACCCAAACGGGTAAATTTATAGATGTCATCATCCCCTGCACCGCCCGTGCGGTTTGAAACTATGTAGCCTGCTTTTCCGGTGTTGTCTAAAATATAATTGAAATCATCGCCTGCGCTGTTCACCGGTGCACCAAGATTCATCACGCTGCCCCATTCGCCATTCACATAGTTGGCAGAATATACATCCAATCCTCCCAAACCAATTCTTGCATCGGTAGAAAAATAAAGTGTTCCGTCATCGGCAAGGTGAGGAAACAACTCACGACCCGGAGTGTTCACTCCTTTGCCCAAATTCACCGGAGGTCCCCATGTTTCGCCTTCTTTGAAACTCACGTAAATATCAGTTTCGCCATAACCACCTGGCATGTCGCTCACGAAATAAAGGCGCTTGCCGTCTTTTGAAAGTGTTGGGTGAGCCACAGAATACTCACTGCTGTTCATTGGTAATTCAACAGGCTTGGAATACCTTCCGCTTGCAGAATCAAATTTTGCCGAATACAATTTCAACTTCACCACACGGTCTTTGCTTTTGCCGGTTTTCTTCAAAAAGTTGTTGCGTGTAAAAACCATCTCGCTGAGGTCTTTGGTGAAAGCAACCGGACCTTCATGAAACTTAGAGTTAATGCCCTGCTTTTTATCCAAGCGCGAAACTTTCCCTCCTTCTGAAACATATAAGTCGTAATACTTGCGCTCAGTCCAGCTATCAGTTCTGCCCACAAAAGCACTTTGCCCTTTGTTGCTGGAAAAAATGATGCCATTGTTGCGGTAAACAGAAACTCCAAAATCAGAAGCATCGCTGTTTTCACTTTTCAACCCCTCAATTTTGTGGGTTCCGTTGTCCTTTGCCAATTCTTCCATTCTTGCGCCACCGTTTGCCAATTCATTGGCGCGGAAGTCGCCCGGATTCATCAGCGCATATTTATCAAACTGCTCGGCAGCCTCTTTGTATTTTCCGGCAGCCCTCAAACTCAAGCCATATTGCAGCACATTGAATGCTTTGGCATTGTTCATTTCAGCTAATTCTTTCAAAATCGGTTCTGCGCTGGTGTAGTCGTTCAGCATCAGATAGGTGCGCACCAACTTTTCCTTTGCCTCAATGCTTGCAGGGTCTTTTTTCACTGCAGCTTTATATTCTTCAATGGCATCCACAAAAGCAAATCGCTTAAACAATCTGTCGCCATATTGCAAAGCCGCATTTGGCGCAGGCGTTCCTGCTTTGCCCTGTTGCGGAGCCGACACTGCTGCCGGTGCAGGGGTGGCAGTTGCGGTTGCAGGCTTAGTTTCCTTCTGCTCAGATTTTTTGGCTTGAGCCTGCGCAGCAGCGCTCCACATCATTACTGCAAGAAGCGTTATCGAAAGTATTCGGTTCATCACTTTTGTATGTTAGGTTTAGTACTGCGGAATTGTTTAGAAATAACGAACTGAGCGCGGGTTCACCACGCGTCTGCCTTTGAAATCGAAATCGTAGCCAAGCATCACCTCGTGTGTTCCGGTGGTGAAAGGCGAAAGTTTTGAAACAGTCAAATCATAAGCGTAACCAATGCGCAACTGTCGGGTGATGTTCACTGCGCCCATGAAGCTGTAAGAATCCATCAAGCGATAGCCTGCACCCAACCAAACACGGTCAACAAAAATGAATGCCACATTGAAGTCGAAATCAATAGGTGCATATTTCGGAACATACTTCATTAAAATACTTGGCATGAACTTCACTTTTCTGCCGAGGCTGAACACATAGCCTGCGGTGGCGTTCATGTGGGTGTATCTTCTTGCTGCGCTTGCTCCGGTTTCATAAATGCTGAAATCTTTCCCGAGTGCACTCTGCAACAAGTTTGGCACGGCAACACCCACCCAAAACTTATCGCTGTAAACATAGATGCCCGCAGCAACAGTTGGCAACCATAGGCTAAGGTTATTTCCGGCAAAGCTCGGGTCATTTCCTACATTGGTTCTCACATCATTCAGGTTAGCATTGTAATTGGTGAAGCCCGCCCCGATGCCAAACGACATCTTGGTTGTTTTCTTTTTTCCAAGTGGCACACGGTAGGCAAAATCAAGCATCAAATGATTGTAGTTGGCTACACCCAAGCGGTCGTGGGTGTAAATCATTCCCAATGCAATGTTGTTGTTGCGCAATGGCGAGTGCACTGCCACCGAAGCCGAGCGTGGCGCCTTGGGCACGTTCACCCACTGGTGGCGATAAATAGCCGTGGTGCTAATCACTTCGCGGCTGCCAGCATAAGCCGGGTTCAGATACAAGCCGTTGAAGCGATACATGGTGTATTCCGCATCCTGCTGTGCATTGGCTGCAAGTGCGGCTGCGAATGCGAAAAGCGTTAGAATCCTTTTCATGTCTTTATGTGAATTGAGAATTTGAAAATTTTATCGGTTAATAACAACAAAGCCAACAATGTCTTTCGTTTTCTTATCGTTCAGTTTCAGCACATAGTAGTAAGTTCCATCAGGCAAAGGCTGATTGTTCTGCTGCCAAGTGCCATCGAAATCATTCTTATAGCCCTCGCCCGGATTCTGCCAAACAATGTCGCCCCAGCGATTGAACACAATGAACTGCGAAGTTGGATAGCGGTCAATATTTTCAATTACAAACTTGTCGTTGATGCCATCGTTGTTTGGTGAAAATCCTTCAGGAATATCAATTGGCGGCAGTTCGCGAACGTTTACATACACTGTTGCATTGTCGCAAACCGTAACTCCGTTTATCACTCCACAAAGTGTGTAGCAGAAGGAATCTACACCCTCAAAGCCCACAGTTGGAATGTAGCGAATCACACCAAAGAAAGTGTCGGTAATCTCAATAGTTCCGTGCTTGGGTTGACCGCAAATGGAAATGAACGAACCTGAAACGGAAGCGTCATTTTGTTTCACATCAATCAGCACCGAAGCATCGGATGGTGTTTCGGCATTGTCGTTCACGGCATTCACCGGAACCACCACTTGAATTAAACCCGTGTCGCAAATTTGCTCGCCAGCGCTTGGCGGAGTGCAAATCACATAATAGAAAGTGTCAACACCTGCAAAGCCGCTGTTTGGTGTGTATTCAATGTTGCCGCTATTGTTCAGCACAAAAGTTCCGTTCACACTGCCATCATCATAAACTTCAGTGGTGATGATGCCATTGCCTTCATCATCAATATCATTTGCAGTTTGGTTAATCACCAAAGTGGTGCCATGCACATACGTTACACTATCGTCCACTGCTTTAATGCCGTCATTAACGGGAGTAACATTTACCACCACCACAACAGTGTCGCAAAGGCTGATAACATCACAAACAATAACAATGAATGTGTCTCTTCCGTTCCAATCAGGGATGGGAACAATGTTGATACAGAAAGTAGTATCATTAGTGAACACCGTGTCGGCTGTGAACACAGGAATCACGTTTCCAACAATAGAAGTGATGCGTGTCGGGTCATTGTCAATATCAATGACATCAAAACACAAAACCACACTGCTATCTTCCGGGAAGGTTGCATAAATGGTGTCAATAGGATTGCCTTTGTCTTTTATCTCAGGCGGGTTGGCACACTTGAAAATGGTGAGGTCAACACGCGCAATGTCGCAGAGTTGAGGATTGCCGTCATCACATGCGGTGTAAAAGAAGAAATCGCTTCCGGCATAGGAAGTGTCGAAAGGCACAAACATCACCACGCTATCGCTTACCACAAAAGCATCGCCATGAGCACCCTGCCCGGCAATGTTCGACAGGCGAATGGTTTGCCCGAAGTCTTTATCAAAATCATTCTTCAACACGTTGATGAAAAGCGTATCGCGATTGCAAACACTACCCAAATCGTTGAACAAGGTTGGCACATAAGCATTACACTCAAACGGACCAACGAACAAAGCCAATGTGGCTGTATCACATCCGGCATCATTGCAAACACGGTAGCGGATAAACACAAAGGTGTCGAGGTTAAAGCCCGGACCGGTGTAAACAATGGCATTCAGTGTAGTATCAATTTCGGCATTACCCGAAGCTGGGAAACTTACAATCTCTTCTAACTGTAAAGGACCGCAGTTGATGGGGTTGATGTCGTTTGCCAAAACAGGATAAGTAAACGAACAAACTTCGCCATAGCCGGTTGGCGCAACATCCAACACCGCAATGGGCGGCTGGCAGGTTGCAGGCGCAACACCAATAATTAGTGAAGCCGTATCGCAACCGCAGGCTGTGCAAACCACATAGCGCACTGTGTCCTGCCCTGCAAAAGTTACATTCGATTGGTAGCGAATTTTATTGTTCACCACCGTTGCCACTCCATTCTTCGGGGTACCGCCAACAATGGTGATGCTTGTTAAGGTGAACCCACCGAAGTCATCGTTCAGCAACACATCCACAGTGTCTCTTTCACCCTGAGTGGTTTGCAGAAAATCGTTTTCAGCATCAGGCGCGACACAATTTCCTAAAATATTGAGCGTAACACTTGCCGTATCGCACGAGGGGCAAGTGTCGCCTGCGGGGCGATTGTAGCAAATAGCATATTCAAAAACCACCTGTCCGATGAAACCATCGGTGTTCAAATAGTTGATTTGATTACCTGAAACACTTACCGAGCCATGAGCAGGGCTTGGGTTGGAAACAACGGAGAGGGTAAATGGAATTTGCGCAGTGAGGGTGTCGTTAGCCACCACATTCAGGCGGTTGATGGTGTTGTTGTAAACATTAAAGAAATCATTTACAGCAATCGGTGCGCCACAGAATTTTGAAACCACCACTGCCACCGTTGCCGGAGCTGAGCATCCGCACTGATTGCACACGCGATAAGTGAAGGTTGCCAAGCCTGTAAAGTTAGGATCGGGTGTAAACAAAATACTATCGCCATTTAAAACCGTTGCAGTTCCAACACCTGCGGCAGGTTGCGCAACAATTTCAGTGGTGAGCGGTTTAAGCACCGGCTGACCAAAAATGTTGGTGGTGTCGTTCCTTTGAACGTTGATAACTACCGGATTTCCCTGTATCGTGGTGCTGAAGTCCCCGATTGCCAAAGGCGGGTCGCACTGAGCGGTTGTTTCCAAAGCTGAAAACAATGTAAAAAACAAAACCGCGCAGATTAACGGGTGGAAAGGTTTCTGCATAATTTTAGAAAATATCCGCAAATGTAGGAGTATAGGAACAATAACCAAACGAAGTTTTAGCGGTTGTTCTGTTATGAAATGCCGACTGTATGTTGATTTAGGCAATCAGCAAATAGAGTAACGCTTTACAACTAATTGTTTTTTCACACCTTAGCGGCAATAACAACAGCATAAACATGGAACGCTTCACCGGCTTTTTAGGCATTGCAACCATTTTGGGCATTGCCCTGCTTTTTTCAAAAAACCGAAAGGCAATCAACCTAAGGTTGGTAATAAGCGGATTAGCCTTGCAGACCTCACTTGCTGTTTTTGTGCTGAAAACATCCATTGGGCAAACTGTTTTTGGAAAAGCCGGTGCGTTCATCACCAAGTTGCTGATGTTTGCCGATAAAGGCGGTGAGTTTGTTTTTGGCGGTTTAATGAGAACTGAGTTATTGAAACCCATATTTGGCGACCAGTATTCTTTTCTGTTCATGTTTAAAATTATGCCCACCATAATTTTCGTGGCTGTGTTGGTGAGCATCGCTTATCACGTGGGCATTATGCAAATTGTGGTGAGTGCAGTGGCGCGGTTGGTTCATGCATTGATGCGCGTGAGCGGCAGCGAGGCGCTGAGCAATGTGGCTTCGGCATTTGTGGGGCAGGTGGAGGCACAAATCATGATTAAGCCGTACCTCAGCAGCATGACCAAAAGCGAACTTTTGGCAAGCATGGCAGGCAGCATGGCGTGTATTGCAGGGGGTGTAATGGCTGTTTATATTTCGATGGGGGTGCCTGCGTCTTACCTTTTGGCGGCAAGCATTATGGCAGCACCCGCAGCATTGGTGATTTCAAAAATTGTGTTGCCCGAAACTGAGGAAAGTGCAACAAAAGGAGCGGTGAAATTGGAAGTAAGGCAAGTTCATGCCAATTTGTTGGATGCCATTTCGCATGGCGCAAGTGACGGATTGAAGGTTTCGCTGAATGTAATTGCCATGTTGATTGGCTTTATTGCGTTGATTGCATTGGTAAATGCCACCTTGGGTTGGTTTGGCAGAATTGTTGCCATGAGCGGATTGAGTTTGGATGTAATCGGCATCAACATTCAAGCATTGAGTTTGGATGCCATTTTTGCAGCATTCTTCTCAGTGTTTGCGTATGTAATGGGCGTGCCGATGCAAGACATTCACGCTGTTGGAACATTGCTTGGCACCAAATTGGTTATTAATGAATTTGTAGCTTACGCCAACATGAGTCCGATGATTGCCAATCAAACACTTTCGCCAAAGGCAATCATGATTGCAAGTTTTGCGTGTTGCGGATTTGCAAACTTTTCGTCCATTGCCATTCAAGTGGGTGGCATTGGTGAACTTGCACCCGACAGGCGCAGAGATTTGGCAGCATTGGGGTTCCGGGCTTTATTGTGCGGAACATTGGCTTCTTACCTCAGCGCAACCATCGCAGGTATATTGTTTTGATGTTTGAGGGCGCTTTTTAAAATTCCCTTTCTTCAGTTAATTTTTGAAGAATCGCTGAACTACTGCTTCCCTACCGTTTTGAATCTTAAGCATATACATGCCTTGCTTCAAACCGCTTACGTCCATCACAAATTTTTCTTGAGCATACTGCATGGGCACATCTACAATACTTCCTGCCAAATCAAACACTTGAATAGCATTTAATGTTGCATTGCTTTGCTCAACCACTAACACCTCTCGCACCGGATTTGGATAGTAGCGGAAAAGAAGCGATGCATTGAAACCAATTCCCGAAATGGTAACATTTACTATTGAACTTTTAGCGAAACACCCCTCGGCATTGCGCACTTCCAATTCATAGTTTCCTGATTGAGTTGCCATAAAGATGGAATCAGCAGCACCCGAAATTTCAGTGCCATTTAAAAACCATTTGTAGGAAGCAAATGATGGTGATGCGGCAAGTTGATTGCCGTTTTGAATGATTGAAAAGTTTGAAGGCGTATCATTCACCAGTAACACCAAAACAGAAATGCTATCGCAGCCGCCAAGCGCAACGGAAGTATCTTGATACACACCTGCCGTTGTTCTGGGTATGCCTTTAAACAAAACCGATTCGCCTTGGCAAATGCTACGGTTCAGCGTGTCGCGCACCACAGATTTTATACTCAGGTTTAGGGTGATAAAGCTATCGCAACCGGCTGCATTTACCAGTGTATCCAAAAATGTTCCGGCTTGCGCAATGTTCTGCCCTTTAAAGAAAAATGAACCGCCTTGGCAAATCGAGCGATTCAAAATTTCAGATGAATTATTTCTCACATCAACAGTTTTTGAAGCCACAGCCGTGCAGTTGAAGTTATTGGTAACTGTAACTGAGTAATTTGTATTCACCGTTGGCGAAACATTTTTTGCGGCACCCGTTCCCAAGCCTTGATTCCAACTGTATGTATTGCCTCCACTTGCCGTTAGCGTGATGGAACTTCCTGCGCACACAAAGTTGTTTCCTGCAATGGCTGCATTGGGCAAGGAATTTACGGTGATAGTTACGGTGTCGCGGGCAATGCCGTTGTTGGCATTGGCAGTAACGATGTAAGTGGTGGTGGTGGATGGCGATGCGGTTGGGTTAGCACAGTTGGTGCAACTTAAACCCGCAGCAGGCGACCATGAATAAGTAACCGTTCCTTGTGCGTTGGTGGCATTAGTGTTGAGTTGCACACTTGCCCCGTTGCAAATAGCCGTGTCGTTGTTGGTTTGAACAATCGGAGGTTGCACCACGGCTTGAGTGATGGTGTAGGTTCGGTGAAAAATAGAATCGTTGGAGTCGCCTGTGGGTGAGTATGCTTTGTTCACGGCAGTGTAGAAAGTGATGTTGCCGGTGCCGGTGCTTGGGGCAGTCCAGTTGAAACTCCATGAACTCACGCTGCCGCTTGCGCTGCGATGTCCAACATAGCTGATGCCGTTTTGTGGAGAAGACAATGAAGTGTTATTGGTGTTTATCAAGCTGAAAGTTCCAGCCATGGAATTTCCACGCAGCGCAGTCATTTGAAAACCATAGCGCGAAGCCGTTCCCACCACACTAAAATTGATGAGATACTGAGTGCCGGGTGTAAATTCAAAACCGTTGATAGGTTGTTGGTTTTGTGCAGTGGTGCCAATGGTGATGATGGCGCGCTCTAAACTGAAAGGCGACCAGGTGTTGTGGCAGCCCGATGCCGCACAGGTGCTGTTGTTCACAGGGTCTTGCGACCTGCCCGTTGGCGGTTGAAATGAACTGGATTGAACCTTTGTGGTGCTTAAAACATAAAGCAGGAAAACAAGGAACGGAAAAATGTAAATGCCGGTGCGCAGAAGTTTTTTCATGGTAATTTATGATGAATCGAAAAACTCAAACAGCTAAGAGTAAGAATTGTTTAGACGCTCATCAACTCCCTTGCGTTTGCCAAAGCGGCATCGGTAAGTTTATTGCCGCTAAGCATTTTGGCAATTTCCATTACCCGCTCTTCTTCGTTCAGTTTGCGGATTCGGGTTCGTGCAATGCCCGATGAATTGTCTTTGAAAATAAAATAATGCGCACTGCCCGCGGTGGCAATTTGCGGCAGGTGTGTGATGCAAATAAGTTGATGATGTTTGCTGAGTTGCTTCATCACCACCCCCACCTGCTTTGCCACTTCGCCCGAAATGCCGGTGTCAATTTCATCAAAAATCATGGTGGGCAATGCCCCTGCATCGGCAAGCAGCGACTTAATGCAAAGCATCAGGCGCGAAAGTTCGCCACCCGAAGCCACCGACTTTAAAGGCTGTGGTGCAATACCCTTGTTGGCACTGAACAAAAATTCCACTTCGGAAAAACCTGTTGAAGTAAGTTGCCTGTCGGGCGAAAAACTTACTGCAACATCAAATGCTGCATCGGGCATCCCTACATTTTTGAGCAGCGCAGTTGCGGCTTGCAACATGCCGCTTGCAGCAGCCACTCTTTGCGTGTGCAGCTTTTCGGCTTTTGCTTTCAGTTCTTTTTCAAGTTGAATAATTTGCTTGCGCAACTTTTCAATCTCTGCTTCAAGGTTGGCTATTTTCCCAACTTTCGTTTCCAGCTTTTCCATCACCGGCAGCAAAGCATCGGCATCAGTCACCTGATGTTTCTTGCATAGCCGATGCAGCAGCATCAGTCGTTCATTCACTTCTTGCAAACGCAGTGGCTGAACCGAAACTTCATCATTCAATTTTTCGGTTTCGCGCGAAAGGTCTTTCAGTTCAATGATTACGGTTTGCAATCTTTCATGCAGGGCATGAAGTTGGGTGTTGAAATTTTGAACCGCTTTCAGTTCGGCACCCACTTCGGCAAGCAATGAAGTAATCGAAACATCACTTTCATCCATCAGCGAAAAAGCCTTTTGCAATGAGGCTTTAATAGCTTCTGCATTGCTCAAAGTGCCCAATTCTTCCTCTAATTCCTTTTGTTCATTAAGTTGAAGATTGGCTTCGTTCAATTCATTCAACTGAAACAACAAATAATCATTTTCGGAAGTTGCGCTTTGCTGTTGTGCTTCCAAACTACTTAACTCTGCGAGCATTCGTTTATAGTCGGCAAACAGAGGTTGATATTCTGCAAGCAAAGATTTGTTTCCGGCAATGGCGTCAATGGTATTTAGTTGAAAACCCGCCTGCATCAGTTCCAGCGTTTCATGCTGCGAATGCAGATTTACGAGCAGCGCACCCACACTTTTCATCACCTGCAACGAAACTGGTGTGTCGTTCACAAAGGCGCGGCTTTTACCTGCAGCATTGATTTCTCTGCGCAGCACAGTTTGCGCGTCCACATCCAAATCGTTTTCATGCAGCAAGTTTTTCAGTTCGGCTGTGTGCGCATCAAATGTGGCTTCCACCAAACATTTAGCTTCTTTATGAAACAAAACTTTTGTATCTGCCCGCTCGCCAAGCACCATAGAAAGCGCACCTAAAATGATGGATTTTCCGGCTCCGGTTTCGCCTGTAAGTATGTTCAATCCCGCATCGAATCTGATGTCGAGTTCATCAATGATGGCGTAGTTGCGTATGGAAAGTTGCTTGAGCATAAGCGCGGTGCAAAGAAAAGATTTGCTGTGGCATTATACCGTTTTGACATTGATTTTACACTAATGTATTGCGGTTTCAAAGCATTGCAAAGGAGTTAATAGTGCAGCTTTGAAATACAATTGGTATTACCTGCCGTCTCCATCCAGCAAATTGCCCAAGCCGCCCAAAATACTGCCTTCCTCTTTGCGGCTACCTGTTTGCGGTGCATATTGAATAATGCGCGAAGCCAAGCGCGAAATGGGCAGGGTTTGCAGCCACACTTTTCCGGGTCCGCGCAGCACGGCAAAGAAAACTCCTTCGCCTCCAAAAATGGTGTTCTTGATACCGCCCACAAACTGCACATCAAAGTCAACCTCTTTGGTGTATGCCACCACACAGCCCGTGTCAATTTTCAGGGTTTCACCAGGCAGCAAAGTTCTCTCAATAATGTGCCCACCTGCATGAACAAAAGCCATGCCATCGCCTTCTAATTTTTGCATGATAAAACCTTCGCCTCCAAACAAACCTGTGCCCAATTTTTTCTGAAATTCAATGCCCACCGAAACACCTTTTGCAGCGCACAGAAAAGCATCTTTTTGGCAAATGAACTTACCGCTCAATTCTTGCAAATCAATAGGGATAATCTTCCCAGGATATGGTGAAGCAAAAGCAACACGCCCCTTGCCTCCGCCATTGTGGGTGAAAGCTGTCATGAATAAATTTTCGCCTGTCAGCAAGCGTTTCCCTGCACTGAAAATTTTACCCATCAATCCTCCTCCACTGTTGCTGCCATCACCAAAAATAGTTTGCATCTGAATGTGAAAATCGGAATACATAAACGCGCCCGGCTCGGCAACAACGGTCTCGCCCGGGTCAAGTTCCACCTCCACACATTGCATTTCTTCGCCAAAAATTTTGTAGTCTATTTCATGATTGCTGCGCATAAATGATTGAATTGAATTGAATTGATGCGAAAATAGCAGCCGAAAAGTTTGGCGCATACTATTATGATTTTTTATTGCTAAAAAAAAGAGGCTGCCTTTTTTGAAGACAGCCTCTTGAAAAATCATTTGATAAATAAAAATTATCGAGTTACAGCTATGGTTCCTGTGATGCGTTTTTCAACACCATTAAAGTATTTCAAATTCAAGGTGTAAACATAGGTGTCCATTTGCGCCTGTGCACCTTTGAATGTGCCATCCCAGCCATCGTTGAAGCCAAGCCCGTTCTTCTGAGCAGGGTTTTCGTAAACCATATTACCCCAACGGTCAAAGATTCTCACTTCAGCTTCGTCCACACCCAGAATTGCAAACTCAAAGAAATCATTCAATCCATCGCCATTAGGCGAGAATGCAGTAGGAATAAATTCTGAAGGTTGTGTTTGAACATTGATAGTGATGGTATCGGAAGCGGTGCAAGAGTCTGCATTCATAACTGTAACCACAAATGTTGTGGTGATATCCGGAGAAACAAACGGGTTTGGACAATTTGTTGAGTCGGCACAACCCGAGAAATCAAACGTTCCCAACATGCTGCTCCAGAAGTAATTGATAACTGTGGTGTCTGAATTAACGATAGCCGTCAGCTGTGCTTGCATTCCACTTAAAATTAATTCCTTGTCAGAAATCAAATCAACGGTAAGTGTGGTTGGAACAGGGATAACAAATGAATTAACCCCTTCGCAACCGTTGGCATCGCGCACAAACACAACATAAGTTCCGGGCAATAAACCGGTGTAGGTGTTTGAGGCTTGTGTTTGCCCATTAAGTTGATAAGTGAATGGTGCAGCGCCCCCGGTAACATTCACCACCACAATCCCTGAACCAACATTGGCACACTTGGAGCCGGTTACATCTATAGCAATAGAGAGCGGATTCGGAGATGCCACTGTTCTTGTTTCTGTAATCGAACAACCTTTAGAGTCGGTGATGGTAACCGTGTAAGTTCCGGCACCCAAACCTGAAGCAGTGTTGTTGGTTTGCTGAGGTGTTGTGCTCCACGCATAAGTGTAAGGAGCATCACCACCTGTAACATCCACTGAAATTAAACCTGTGGTTGCACCGTTACATGTTGGATTAATAACTGCAACATCAGCAATTAACTGAACAGATTCACCAACAATGTATTCACCAATAAATGTGCAACCAAGTGCGTCAGTAATAGTAACCCTATATGTACCTGCGGCTAATCCGGTGAGGTCCTCAGTGGTTGCTGAGTTGCTCCAAACAAAGGTGTAACTTCCATTTGCACCCGACACAGTTAAGTCAATCACTCCATCACTAATTCCACTACAAGAAGCATTAGTAATGCTTGCAATAACATTGAACGGCTGAGGCTCAGTAAGCCGCACAGAGTCGCGAACTTCACAACCTTTAAAGTCTCTTACTATTGCCAAATAAGAACCTGCATTTGTATTCTCAATAGTTGAATCTCCATTGAAATTATTCCATAGATAAGTATATGGATAGTTTCCTCCGGTTACAACAGCAGAAACATTACCGTCAAATCCACCTGGGCAGGTAACGTTATTAAAATCAAAAGTTAACTTCAATGAGTCAGGCTCAAAAACAAAGTAAACGGCAGAAACCGTACAGCCGTTTGCGTCAGAAACTGTTACCGTGTAGCTTCCACCGCTTAGGTTACCTAAATCTTCTGTTACAATTGAATCCTTACTCCAAATGAAATAATGCGGCAGTGTTCCTCCATAAGAAGTTATATCAAGGAAACCATCGTTATACCCTGCGCAAGTTACATCTGTTATGAATCCTGTTGTGTAAAGTGGCAGGGGCTGACCAATAACCAAAGTGTCAATTTTCTGACAACCTCTTGTATCAGTTATAGTGAAAATGTATGTTCCCGATGCTACTCCAATCAAATCTTCATTTGTTGTTCCGTTGCTCCAATTGTAGGTGAAAGGTGGTACACCACCTGATGGGATAGCATCAATCTGTCCATCACTGTCTCCCGAACAAGTTGGTGTTCTAATGAAGTAATTAACAATAATCGGTGACGGATTAACAATAGTGTAAGATGCAGACTCAGTACAGTTGTTAGCATCTGTAACGGTTACCACATAAGTTCCTTGATTCAAGTTTGTGATGTCCTGAGTGGTTGCGCCATTACTCCAATCATAAGTGTAGTTTGGCGTGCCACCGGTTACACTAATGTCAATTGCTCCATCGCCATTGCCAAAACATGAAATTTGCACAACCGTATCCGTGATTTTGATTGGAGTAGGTTCAAAAACCAATATGCTATCGCGGTACTGACAGCCTTTGGCATCAGTAACAATTACAAAGTACAAATTACCTGGAATGTTATTTATGCTTGCGGCACCTCCAAAGTTGCTCCACAAATATACATATGGCGTTGAGCCTCCACTTACTGAAATAGCAGCAGAACCATCCGATGCTCCAAAACAAGTAACATCTGTTTTGGACATTGTTGCAGTAATGGGCTGCGGTTCGGTAATGGTAAATGATTGCACGGCAGAACACCCATTATTATCTGTAACTGTAACGGTGTAATTGCCCCCTGGGATGCTTGTTAAATCTTGAGAGGTGGAATTATTGCTCCAATCATAATTGTAGGGCAATACTCCTCCGCTAACAGTGATATCAATGATACCATCGCTGAATCCTGCGCATGTAACATTAAACAAAGATGAGTTTATAGTGAGCTCAGCAGGTTGAGTTATGGTTCCGCAAGTAGAAGAAGAACATCCATTTACATCGGTTACTGTAACACAATAAAAGCCTACGCCAACATTGCTAAGCACCGAATCAGTTGAACCATTGCTCCAAGCATAAGTGTAGGGAGGCGTTCCTCCACCTGCAACGGTGGATATTGAACCAGTGTTATCACCAAAGCAAAGCACATTTGTGATGTTCAAGCTAAGGGAATAAACCGGTGGCTCTGTGAGAGTGATTGTTCCACTAATTGAACAATTGTTTGCATCAGTTACAATTACCGTGTACAAACCTCCTCCAACTCCGGTAATTGAAGATGAAGTGTCGCCTGTGCTCCAGAAATACCTATATGGCTGAACACCTCCGGTTACGTTAGTTGTAACCGAGCCATTTTTGGCTCCATTGCAAATGATGTTTGTTCCGGCAAGCGCTAAGCCTAATTGTGTTGGCTGCGAGATAGTGTGCGTAAGAGTTTCAATACAACCATTGGCATCTGTAACGGTTACACTGTAAGAACCTTCGGGTATGTTCACCAAGTCTTCTAATGTTACTCCATTAGACCAATTGAAAGTGTAAGGAGGTGTGCCCCCCGCAACAGTGATGTCAATATAGCCATCCGCCCCACCAAAACATTTAACATCAGTAGAGGCTGCAAGTGTTACAAAAAGCTGTGGCGCTTGCCCAACCGTAGCGGATATTGAGTCCCTGCAGCCATTGGCGTCTATTACTGTAAGCCTATAGTTTCCGGCTGGAACACCAGTGATATCATTGGTAGTTGCTCCATTACTCCAAGCAAATGTATAACCCGGAGTTCCACCTGTTGTGGTTGTATAAATTTCGGCAGTGCTACCTCCAAAACAACCTGCATTTACTATAGAATCAACTACAGTGCTTAACTGTGAAGGCTGCGTTATGTCAACACTCTGAACTACAGGGCAACCCTTGGCATCTCTTACAAGAATAAGATAGTTACCGGCAGAAAGATTATTGAAAGTTGGGCTAAATTGAAATATCAATCCACCATTAATTGAATACTGATATGGTCCAATGCCGCCATTTGCGGTGATGGTTACCGAGCCATCATTACCACCAAAACATGCAACATCAGTCTGTGCACCAATGCCGGTAGTTACCACATAAGTATTGTTGATGGTTACACTTGTTGTAGCTGTGCAATTATTAGCATCCTGAATCAAAACCGTGTAGTTGTTTGCCCCCAAGCCTGTGAAAGTTGAGCCGGGTTGAAGCGGACCTCCATTCAATGAGTATTGCAATGGAGGTGTTCCTCCAGATGCCGATATAGATATCTCACCATCAAACACTCCTGCACAACTTGCATCAACCTTTGTGGTTGAAACTGTAATCTGTGTAGGTTGAGAAATATTTACGGGATTATTTACATAAGCAACTGTGCAACCAGAATTGTCGCGAACAACAAGATTGTAATTGCCAGCAGCCAAACCCGTAAAGTCATTATTGGACTGATAGGTTGTTCCGTTATTAATGGAGTAAGACAATGGTGGATTCCCACCCGATGCAGTTACAGTGATTGTTCCGTTGTTACCGCCAAAGCAGCTAACATTGTTTACAGCAACACCACCAATGCTTATTGCGGGCGATAGTGTTACAATCGCTCCGCTCAAAAAGCCTGAGGTTCTTGGGCAGGAATTTGCATCAACAATCTGCGACAGCGAGAAAGTTGTAGGGCTTGCCGGAACGTCAATCATCACAGTGTCCCCATTAACTTTTCCGCTGCGGGGGGTATTTATTGCGCCATTAAAAATTTGAACATTAAATGGAGGCTGACCTGATGTAAAATTAAGCGTTAGTACCGCCTGATTACCCGGGCAAACTGTTTGGTTGGCAGGAGAAAGCCCTCCATTTGGCTGAGCCACAACATTTACAAGTATGGTATTTGAAACTGCTGTATTCGAACATTTATCAAAAGCACGCCTCCTAACATAAAAAGTTCCAACAGTGTCAAGAACTCCAACATCAAATTGAGGTGCAGTTACACCTATTGGAGAATATGTTACATTGTCGCTTGAAACTTCCCACTCGTAAGTAATTACCCCACCATTTGTTTGTGTTGAAGTACCTCCACTGGCTGGTGTTACATTAGTAAACACACCAGGATCTGTACCCTCACATAAAGTTGCTCCACTGGTAAAACCGCCTATTATTCCACCATTAACAACCGGACTTGCAACTGGGGTAAAAGTTACATTAGCGTTTTCGGGGTCACAAAGTCCTGTTAATCTAATCTCAACAAGATCATTCGCCCCTAAAACGTATGTGCCTAATGACCTATTGCTGACACAACATGCTGCTGTATCGAAAAGCTGTGTTCCGTTCAAAAAAATACGAATATTATCATCTGCACTAACAACATTAACTGCGTAAGCAGAACAAGGGAAACCTCTCCTTCTTGCTCTCAGAGTAAACTTATCGTTTGGAACTTCGCAACCAGTCCAACCCGGTGCAACTGATGGTGAGGATGTGGCAGGCCATTGAGCAGTAGTGTTGAAATTAACTGCTGCAGCAGAATATGAACCCCATCTTGCATTCAAATTTGGAAGGGTTATGTCAGTAGTTGCAAAAACATCAACATTCCATGAATTTGTCCCTTCTCCAGGATCAGCCTGCCCGGGACATCTTTTATATTGCAGCAAAGCTGAATTCTGCCCTGATACCCAATCAGCACACAAACTACCCACTGTGAAAGTTTTTGTATTTATTCTAACTGTGCCTGTGAAAGTGGCAAACCACTCAGTGGAAGTAGGTCTTCCGTTTGTAGCTGGAGGACAAGTACCCCCTGTCCAAGGGTTGAGCAAGGCTGTCAAAGCATCATTGTAGGGTAAAACTGCAGAAGTGGTTGACAAAGTCATATCCAACCGATTAGAGTTGTTATACTGCAAGTTAGGATTGGTATATCGAAATGAGTAAAAATTACCTTGTACAACATTGAAATCCATGTAAGTTCCACTCCCAACAGCAGTTGGCGTGGCGTTCCATGTAAGTGCCGGAGTTACAGTTCCACCCTCGGGAAAGGAACTAAGCCCACACTGAGCGTGCGATTGGCTAATTACAAAAACAGATAGAAAAAGTGTCAGAAACTTGACAGAGGATAAGCGCAGAGATGATGCCATAATCCAAAAAAGTGTATAAGTTTAGAAATCAGAAGCCCCGAAAATATGATTTTCATCAGACTATCAAGAAAAAATTAAAGTTGCATTCAACAATGTTTATTCTTCATATCAATCTTTAAAAACAACTTAACCTATTTCAAAAATGGAAAACAAACCCAATGAATACTGTATTTACGGGAGAAAACCGATTCTTGAAGCCTTGTCAGGTGATAAAAAACTTGATAAAATCTTAGTGTTGAAATCACTGCAACGCAACACAGACTTGGAACACATTTTTGCTGCTGCCGATGCAAACGCTGTTCCCGTGCAGTTTGTGCCGGTTGAGAAACTTGAGTTTACACTCAGAAAATTTACACGCGACCGAAATGCTAATCATCAGGGATTTGTTGCCCTTTGCTCCTTGATTGAGAACATATCAGTGGAAGCCCTTTTGCAGCAGTTAGAGCAGGAAAGTGTCACCCCGTTCCTTTGCATTTTCGATGGAGTAACCGATGTGGGTAATTTAGGCGCCATTGCCCGCTCGGCACATTGCTTTGGTGTTCAGGCATTAGTCCTGCCCGAAAAGGGAAGCGCACCCATCAACCCGGAAGCCATAAAAACAAGTGCAGGCGCGTTACACAAACTGAAAATTTGCCGGGTTCAAAGTATTCCCTCTGCCATAAAATTACTGAAGGCACATGGTGTGAAAATTCTTGCAGCATCGGAAAAGGCAAAAAGTGCCATCAGTGAAATGGATTTTAAAGAAGCTATAGGAATTGTGATGGGGGATGAAGGAAAAGGAGTTTCCGAAACAGTAACAAAACTTTGCGATTCAATTTACCGCATTCCCATGTCAGGAAATTTTGATTCACTTAATGTTAGCGTGAGTGCCGGCATCACTTTCTTTGAAGCCATGAAGCAGCGCAGCAAACAATAAGGCGTTCTACTTTTTCAGTTTATCTGCAAACACTTTCTGAAACTTCTCAACCTTAGGCACAATTACTAAAGCGCAGTATTGATTTTCTGTTTTGTTTTGGTTGAAGTAATTCTGATGATAGTCTTCCGCTTTGTAAAACACATCAAAGGGTGTAACCTCTGTAACAATCTTTGAGTTAAATGCACCTGAAGCATCTAGTGATGCAATCACTGACACTGCCGTTGTTTTCTGCTCATCATTGTGATAGAATACACCTGAGCGATATTGCGTTCCTTCATCTGCCCCCTGCCTGTTCAAAGTTGTTGGGTCATGAGTTTTAAAGAATACCTCAAGCAGTTCTGTAAAAGAAATTTTGCCCGGCTCAAATTTCACCTGAATGCACTCTGCATGACCTGTTAAACCGCTGCATACTTCTTTGTATGTTGGATTTTTGAGCTTACCACCTGTGTAGCCACTTTCAACACTCACCACACCGTCCAACTGCTGATAAATTGCTTCGGTGCACCAAAAGCAACCACCAGCAAGTGTTGCAATTTCAAGATTCGCGGTTTCCATATTCTTTGTCTGTGATTTTTCTTTTTGAATTGAACTTAAATTCGATTTTGAGTTTTGCGCGCACGATGAAAGCACAAAACTCATCAACATCAAAATTGTTGTTGTGAAATGGTTAAACATAACTGTAAAACAAAATGACCGGAGAATAGTTTCACGTCATCCAAACGACAAATTCTCTTCTACTTCAATCGCTTGTAATCGCCCAATTTTCCTTTAGTAATGATAGCATTGATTTCATCCACTTCATTTTTAAAAATGCCTCGTTCACCCAAATAATAAACTTCCAGCAAAGGATCTTTATCAATTATCATTTTCATCATTTCACTTAACGCTGGCGCGCCATTCAACTTGGCATATTCATCATAACTAATGGATAAAAAAACACTGTTTACGCCAATGCCACGGTTATCCAACCAATACCCGTTTTTCAACGCTGTGGGCATTGCCAATTTTGAATTTGAAGCTAAATCGGTGGGTGCAGGATAGGCGACAACTTCTGTTTTTTCAGCGTTCATATTCACAGGAACAAGCGCACTATAGTCACCCTTAGTTTTGTAAACAATAATCTTTGCCAACGCGCCCGAAGGTTTTGATTCCCCAACCGAATTAGCTTGTTGTTTAGTGCTTTTGCAGCACCCCAAACCCATCACAAAAGGCAATGCTAACAAAACAAACAGTCTCATGTTGCTATTGCTTTATCACCGTTTTCACGGCTTTTAAATTTTCGCTTTCCACCTGGATGGAATAAACACCGGCAGGCAACAAACTCATGTCGGTTTTCACTGCCTCGCCCATTGCTGCTTTAAACAATTGCTCCTTTGCCAAGGCGCCTTGCGCATTGAAAATTTTCACCCTTTCCACTGCCACATCTGCAGGTTGAATAACTAAATCTTTTTGCACCGGATTCGGGAAAACAGCAATCGAATTATCTTCAATCTCACTTACACCCACCGGTCCGCGCGTAACGTTTATATCAAGCAGATAAGTGCCGGTGCTGCCCGTAAAGTAAGGAGCAACAAAGAAATTTACCGTTCCACCATTCGGCACCGTGAATGGACCCGGCAGCACATCATCATACGATTCGCTGTAAGCCCCACCATTTACCGAATAGCTAAATTGCGCATCGGTGGTATAGGTGTTGCCATTGCCACTGTTGTAGCTGTCGTGAAGGCGCGCAGAAATGGTGTACCCATTACCCGCTGGCAGTTGAATTTTGTAATAATCATAGTCATTCCCAACATGGTTGTTTGATCCGTTGGTATTCACGCTTGCCTGATTTCCATTGAAATTTACTGGCAGTGTGTAAGCTGTATTTTCAGTGTTGTTCTGTTCATAAACATCAGGCGACAATTCTTGTCCAACTATGGTAATCTTCACCGGATTGGGATGATTGGTGTTGCTCACTAAAGTGTAGTTCTGCTGATTAGTAGTACTAAAAAATGCTACCAAGTAATCACCCGGAGCAACATTCAATCCATTGGAGTTGAAAGTTATATTGTAGAAAAATCCGGCTTGAAGGTTTGCCTGAAATTCACTGATAACAGCCACATAATCTCCATCGAGCGTAAATAAATCAGCACTTAGCCAACCCGTAAAATTGAAAGCGCCATTGTTCACCATTTGGTTTTTAATTTCAAATGCCTGATTCGGCTTTGGCTTTGCAGGTGTGAGGGTTGTGCCGCTATACATAGCAATGGTATTTGGCGGACCCGTAACAGTGATGGTAACAGGATTGCTGAATGCGGCAGGCTTAACAAGTGAGTAATCATTATTTCCGTTTTTATAGAAAATGCCGATGATGTAAGTTCCCGGGACTACGTTCAAGGAGTTCATGGTGAAAGTGGAATTGTAGAAAAAACCAGCCTGCAAAGTTTGACCGGTATAAGATTGAATAATGTCGACAAACACACCATCTTCCGTAAACAATGCTGCCGCAAAATCACCTGTAAAATTGGTGCTGCCTGCATTTGAAATTTGTGTGGTTACCACCAACTGACTGTTGATTTGAATGGGGTTTGCATTCACTAAAATTTGCGAGTACAGTTGGATGCCATCCTGATTGATGACACCACCGCCTCCTCCCCCACCGCCTCCGCCTCCACCAAGCGGCTTTATACCAATCACTGCCTGTTGATTATTGTTGAAACCACCTGTTCCTCCGCCTGCGCCAAGGTTGGATGGGTCAAGGTTATTCACGCTGAAATAGCCATCGCTTTGTCCGCCCCAACCCCAGTTCATGTGGAAGAAATTATTGTTGTCGTAGCCATCGCACACCCATGCGTGCCCGCCACCCGAACCAATGCCTGCATAGTCAACAGGTCGTCCGGCATCTAACTCTCCTTTCAGCAAACTAATCCAGTTAGCCTGCGTGTAGTTTTGACGAAGCACGCCCCTCACAGTTGCAGGGTCGTAGCCAAAGTATTGCTTAAATGCTGTTTCGGCACACACCGGAGTAGGTGAGGCTGCCACAACTTGGTAAGCATAGCTGCCGCCTTCTGCTGCTGTGCCATAGGTCATTTCCACGCTTACGCCACAGTGATACATCAAAGTTGAAACTGCTTGATTGCCGCTGTTCAGTGTGTTTGGCATTTGATTCCACTGGTAGGTGGTGCTGCCGAAATTGGCGGAAAGCGTTCCATATTTTTGAGTATTGTAGGACTTAAAACCGGTTCCCTGTGTGGGGTAGTTCCAAAACTTCATGATTTGTGCCATGGCAGTTGCCACACAGCCGGTTACTGTTCGCTGACCGTTTTGCGGGTTGGTTGGGCATTGCAGGTTTTCGTGTGGCGCCTGGTTCCATTTGGTTTGCACAAGCGGGTTCACTGCCCTTCTGCTTTCGTTGTTTAGTTCGCCCGGAATGTTTTCAATATATTTTTTCCAAAGCGCAGTTACTTCCTCTGTGGTTTCCGTGAGATTTTCTTTCACATATTGAATTTGCTGCTCGTAGCCCTCCAACCATTTTCTGGTTCCCGGAGCTATGTCGTTTGGCGTGAAGCCGCCTTCGGTGCTGTATGCCAACACCGGGTAAGTGAGGTCATCGCCCGCAACAATCACAAAGCCTTCGTCATTGTTGTAATTAAATACATAAAAAATTTGAGTTCCGTTTTTGGTTGTCGCTTCCTTGCGTAAAATTTTGCGTTCATGAATCAAGTTGAAAGTCAACTTTTCGTTCAGCCCATTTACATTTTGTTGCAGAAAATGTTTTGCGACCTGTTCGGCTGTTTGTCTGTCAACATCATTTGCAAAAAGGAATGTGGCAAGTAAAAGAAAGGCGAATGCAATGAGTGTAGATTTTGTATTCATAGCTCAGAAAATTTTGTTGTTATGAAAATAGCCCTGAAAGCCGAACTCAAAGTTAGTTGAATTCCAAGTTAACAAACAAGTAAGATTTGAGTTGAATACAGTTCTGTTACCTAACATTTTTGTTAGGTAAACTCAAAAGTCGGAAACCCAATTTACTCCATGCCCGAACCAAAGAAGCCACGCATACGGTCGAAGAAACCTTTTTCGTTTTGTTCGCCCGGTTTGGGTGAGAAGTTGGCAGATTCTCTGATTTTTTCAAGTAACTTTTTCTCCTCAGCCGAAATGTTTTGCGGAGTGTAAACATTCAATATAATCAACTGGTCGCCCCTTCCATAGCTATTGATGGAAGGCAGCCCCTTGCCGTTCAGCCGGAAAATTTTGCCTGATTGCGTTCCTGCCGGAATTTTGAATTTGGCTTTGCCGTCAATGGTGGGCACTTCCACTTGCGTGCCCAAAGCGGCATCAGCAAAATTGATGGTGAGGCTATACACCACATTTTGTCCTTCAATTTCCAGTTCCGAGTCGTTTTCCACTTCTACTTGAATCAGCAAATCGCCTGCGGGCCCTCCGTTTTCGCCTGCGTTGCCTTTGCCGCTTAGTGAAAGTTGCATGCCATCCTGCACTCCGGCAGGGATGTCAATGCTGAGCATTTCTTCGCCATACTCGGTGCCCAATCCATTACAGGTACCACATTTTTTGGTGATGCTTTCGCCTGAACCATTGCATACAGGACACGTGGAGGTAGTTTGCATTTGCCCCAAAATGGTGTTGCTTACTTTTCGCACCACACCTGTTCCTCCGCAGTGGCTGCACTTGCCAATGCTCGAAGCATCTTTAGCGCCACTGCCACTGCAAGTGTTGCACACTACATGTTTTTTTACCTTGATGTTTTTCTGCACTCCGTAGGCAACATCCTTGATACCCAACTTCACTTTTATGCGCAGGTTGCTGCCGCGCCTTCCTCGCGTGCGTGTGCGGCTTCCGCCACCTCTTCCGCCACCACCAAAAAAGGCTTCAAACGGGTCGAATCCGCCTCCGCCACCGCCACCAAAAACATCTCCGAAATTGCGGAAAATGTCCTCCATGTTTTGGTATTGCGCTCCGCCACCGCCACCACCTTCAAATGCTGCATGACCATATTGGTCATACATCTTGCGCTTTTCAGGGTCGCTCAACACTTCGTAAGCTGTTGCGGCTTCCTTGAATTTTTCCTCAGCTTCTTTATTGCCTTGATTACGGTCCGGGTGATATTTTAACGCTGTTTTCCTGTATGCCTTTTTTATTTCATCAGCGGTTGCCGTTTTGGGCACTTCAAGTATTTCGTAGTAGTCTTTCTTAGCCATTGAATTAAATTAGTAGTTAGTTTTTTTGCCAACGGCTAAAGCCGAAGGCTGTTTGAACAACGGATTTTTTTGTTTTCAATGCGGACTAAAGTCCGCCAATGAAACCCACCTCTCACTTTTTAAATATCCCTTCCTCTATTCTCCTCTTTTTCCCACCACCACTTTTGCAAAGCGAATGATTTTATCGTTCAACAAATAACCTTTCTGAACTACATCCAACACCTTTCCTTCCAAATCGGCTGATGGTGCAGGAATTTCAGTAAGCGCTTCGTGGTGTTCCACATTAAACTCCTTGTGAAGGTCATCAGTGGCTTTCAGTCCCTTTGCTGCCAAAGTGGACGAAAGCTTATTGTGAATAAGCTCCACACCTTCCTTCACAGCAGCAACTTCGGTAGCTGATTCGATGGTTTTTATGGCGCGCTCGAAATCGTCTAAAACCGGCAGCAATTCTGTAATCACATTTTTTCCTGCGGTTTGAATCAGTTCCAACTGTTCGCGAGCATGGCGCTTTTTGGCATTGTCGAAATCGGCATAAAGGCGCAGGTACTTATCTTTCATTTCATCCAACTGCTGCTTTAATCCTGCAATTTCGGCATCCTTGTCAGTTGCATTTGTGTCAATTTGTTCAGTTGACACCTCAGCAGTTTCCGTGTTTTCTGTGCTTTCCATTTGCTGCGCAACGTGTTCAGGGTTTAAGTTTACTTCCATTTTCTCGTTTTCGTTCATGGCTTAACCATTTGAATTCGCGCAATATCCTCAAAAATGCTGCCAAACGAAAAGGATGGACAAGATGGCAGAAAGTAATATTGGGGAGAATAGCTTAAATTTTTCACAATCATAATCCTATAAATCCGATAGATTTTATATTTTCGCAACTCATTTTTTCACTTAAAAACTTAACAAAATGGCTACACTACGATTGGGCGATATTGCGCCAAACTTCACCGCTCTAACCACCGAGGGTGAAATCAACTTCCACGAATGGCTCGGAAATGGCTGGGGTGTGTTGTTTTCACATCCGGCTGACTACACGCCTGTTTGCACCACCGAACTTGGCACAGCCGCAAAAATGAAAGATGAATTCACCAAACGCAACGTGAAAATTATCGCGCTTAGCGTTGACCCGCTGGATTCGCACAACGGATGGATTAACGACATCAATGAAACACAAAACACCACTGTAAACTTCCCCATCATTGCCGACCCTGACAGAAAGGTTTCAGACCTTTATGACATGATTCACCCGAATGCAAATGAAACTTTCACGGTGCGCTCGGTGTTTGTTATCGGACCCGATAAAAAAATAAAACTCATCATCACTTACCCTGCATCTACAGGCAGAAATTTTAATGAGTTACTGCGCGTGATTGATAGCCTTCAACTTACAGCAAACTATGCTGTGGCAACCCCTGCCAACTGGCAGCATGGCGAGGATGTGGTGATTACTCCGGCAATAAAAACTGAAGACGCTGCCGCAAAGTTTCCGAAGGGTTTCAAAGTTGTGAAGCCTTATCTGCGTTTAACGCCACAACCCAATTTATAGTTGAGCTTTCACCTATACTTATTAAACGGAGCAGCATCAAATGCTGCTCCGTTTTTTTATTCGGTTTCATCCTGCTTTACAAAAAATGAAGTGAGGTAGTAATACCCGATAACCAGTAACCCTGCCACAAAAAAACCAATGGCAATGGGGCGTGTGCCGTCAGCAAAAAAGAACTCGCCTATCATCCATGTAATGTTTGCGCTTATCCAAAAACAAACAGCTGTGTTGTGAAACAACTCTGAACGATAATGCCGCCAGTTCCATGTGATGAAAATGGCTACCAACAGTGTGGGAAGCACCATTAGCATGCCACCAATTTTAAAATCAAGCACCCAAAATGTATCCTTAATCAACCACAATAGAATGTGAAGATTTTCCTGCTGCCTGATTTTGCGCACTTCGTTTGTTGCCATGTTGCAAAGGATAGCTATTCGCAATTCATGCACAATTTATTATCATTACGAAACCAATTGTTTTCCATTCACCCGGTGTGATGCAAATGAAAACTGCATTGCATTCAGCAGAGATAATGAAGTAATGAAAGTTAAATCACTTGCCGTTCGTGTTGCAGCATCAATGATTGTTCCGCGCATTTACAGCGAGCAAAAAGATGCCGTTCAGCTGCAACGGGAAACCTTTCACAACTTGGTGCAGGAAGCTGAAAAAACCACATTTGGGAAACAACACAACTTCAATTCCATCAGCACTTATGGCGATTTTGTGCGCGCCATTCCCATTCGCGATTACGAAGACCTGAAAGAATACATCGAGCAAATTGCCGAAGGCAAACCCAATGTGCTTTGGACCGGCAAGCCGCTTTATTTTTGCAAAAGCAGCGGAACCACATCCGGTACAAAATATATTCCGCTTACCAAAGCCAGCATAGCCGAGCAGATTCGCGCTGCTCGAAATTCGTTAATGTGCTATGTGCATGAAACCGGCAATGCCGATTTTTTCAACCATAAAATGATTTTCCTTCAAGGCAGCCCCGAGTTAGATAACCACGGAGCAATTCCATCGGGCAGGCTTAGCGGCATTGTTTATCACCACGTTCCTGCATGGCTGAACAAAAACAGAATGCCATCTTACAAAACCAATTGCATTGAGGATTGGGAAGAAAAAGTAACAGCCATTGCAAAAGAAACTTTGCAGGAACGCATGAGCCTTATCAGCGGCATTCCACCGTGGGTGGTGATGTATTTTGAACGCCTTCAACAACTAAGCGGCAACGAATTTATTAAAGATGTTTTTCCCGATTTCAATGTGTTTGCCTATGGCGGAGTGAATTACGAACCATACCGCGCACGCATTGAGCAACTGATTGGGAAAAAAATTGCTTCGGTGGAAACTTACCCTGCAAGCGAAGGTTTCATTGCTTATCAAGACTCGCAAAAAAGCAACGGCTTGCTGCTAAACATCAATGCGGGAATTTTCTATGAATTTGTAAAACCTGAAGACCTCGGCAAACCCGATGCACAGCGCATCATGCTGCAGGATGTGGAAGTTGGCGTAAACTATGCGCTAATCATTTCAACCAATGCGGGCTTGTGGGCTTACAACCTTGGCGACACCATTAAATTCATCTCCAAAAATCCTTATCGCATTTTGGTAACCGGCAGGGTGAAACATTTCACTTCGGCATTTGGCGAGCATGTGATTGCGGAAGAAGTAGAATTTGCATTGAATGAAGCATTGAAAAAACACGGTGGCGCGGTAACTGAGTTTACTGTTGCTCCAAATGTGAATCCGGCAGGAGAGTTGAGCTATCACGAGTGGTTTGTGGAATTCAAACAACTGCCGGAAAATTTTCAAGCTTTTGCTGAAACTGCCGACAAAGCGCTTCAGGAAAAAAACGTTTACTATTTCGACCTTCGGGTGGGCAACATGTTGCAATGCTTGAAAATCAGAAAACTTCAGCCTTCAGCTTTTAATGATTACATGAAAAGCATTGGCAAACTTGGCGGGCAAAACAAAGTTCCGCGCCTGAGCAACGACCGAAAAATTGCTGAGGGATTAAAGGCTTTTATCGCATCCTGAAAAACAAAGTTCAACCTGAACTTTTTGGGATACTTACATTTCGCAAGCATTTGCAGGCATGGCAGCAATCCATTGGCGGATGAGCGCAATGCCTTCGGTGTGCAGCAGTTGCTTTCCAAGTTCCGGCATTCTTACTCCGGGGTCTTCCGATTCCATTCTGTAAACCATGATAGATTGGTCGGGCTTGCCGGGGTGAATGTCAAACAAGCGGTCGCCAGTGGCTTTTCCGGCAGCAACAGGTGTTTTGCAAATGCCAAGGTTTGAGGCGTTTTTGTTTTCCCAATTCATGTAGAAACCCGAAGTGTAAGCCGGTCCTTTTGGGTTGTGGCAGTGCCCGCAGTTGATGTCGAGGTAAGCGCGTGCGCGCTGATTCAAATCATAATGAACCGAATCATCCCACACAGGCAATGTTAGTCGTTCATCAAAAGCAGGCACACCTGCCAAAAAGCCCATTTTCACCCACCGATTCAACTGATTTTCTGTTCCATCCTCATAAGCAAAATCCTTATTCAAATTGCGCACTTTGGGTCCAATTGGTTTGATGGCATTGTCATGCCAATGGCAACCCTTACATTGACTTTTGGTGGGTATCACATAATCGGCATTTCGCTTTTTGCCATCATAATGTACCCAACTCACTTCTTTAATATCGCCCGAATTATCCAAAACGGCTTCGGTTTGCTTATCGTTCCAAACATAGTCATGTGCCTCCCAGCCCTTCTCCCGATGAACAAGCAATCTAGTTTCCATAATCCGTCTTTTGCCTTCGGGCTTATTGAAATCATCGGGGTAATAAAAGTTTTTAATCAGGCAGGAACCCACAGGCAGATTCAAAACTTCTGCAGTGTCATAAGTTGCACTTTTGCCTTCAGGCACAAAAACAAAGCGCGCTTTAAAGGCGTAATCGGTGAAGAGTGCAGAGTTTAAATCGTAGGGCAACACGCGCAGGTTTGGCTTTAAATCTTTCAGCGTTCCGGTGAAAAAATTGTATTCGGAAAGATGTTTAAATGGCGCTACGGCAACATCCAGCATCACCGACTTTGGTGCATTATTGCAACTAATGGAGTGAACGATAACGCCCGACAACATCAGCGCAGGCAACAAATATTTTAGAGATTTCAGCATATAGTATAAACCCTAATGACGGCCTCAAAGTTGGCGATTGAAATTGAATAGCAGCATGATTATTTTCAGTTTAACTTCTTTGTTGAACAGATGCAGTAAAAACAACTTGTAAAAGTTCAACATGCGCACATTTATTGCGCTGCTGCTTTCTTCAATTTTGCCGAAAGTTCCTCGCCAAGGTATTTATCAATCAAGCTATGACCAATGTAAATAAGCGGAGTAAGTGCCACCGCCATGATGAATTTGTAGATGTAATTCACAGTGCATACTGCCAATACCAACTGAATACTCCACTGCCCGGGCTTACCAATTTTTGATATATAGAAAGCATAGAACAACACTACAAAAGAGTCAATCAACTGCGATACCAACGTGGAACCCGTTGCGCGCATCCACACATATTTTTCGCCTGTGATTTTTTTAACGCGATGAAAAACCGTTACATCAACAATTTGCGAAATGATAAATGCCAGCAATGAACCAATAATGATGGCATTGCTTTGCCCAAACACTGCATCGTAAGCATTCTCATAATTCAACGATTCGCCAAATTGCGAACTGTAAATCCACCAACTTGCCGGTGTGGTGTGCATAGCACCATTAATCATGATGTAGGCATAACCTATCATCGCGGCAGCAAGAAAAGATAGAAAACGAACGCCTGCTTTACCAAAGTATTCATTGATGATGTCGGTCATTACAAACACAAATGGCCAAAGCAACACACCGCAAGTGAGGTTGAAACCGGTAATCTGCTCACCAAAAAAATTGAACACATAAGGCTTGACGCCTAATGTATCGTCAAGCGAAAAAATTTTCACCCCCATAAACTCTGCAACTATGGCATTGGTGAGAAAGAACGCGCTGAGTATGATGAAAAGGCGCGATGCTTTGGATTCGGTGAGTTGCATGAAGAAAAATTTGATGTGGTAAAAAGAAGAAAGAAATTGAAACAACTAATAGCTCGCTGAATTTTTTAAGCTAAAGATTGATTTAACGCACTCGCCTACAAGTTTCAAAGAAAAATATACAGCACTCAACTACAAGCTGCGCGGAGCTTTAGTAAAAATGAAGAAGTAATATAGCCTTTATGGTTATCTAAGTTCCTTGTAAACCTTAATTGCCGTCATCAACACCACCACAAACGCAGCCAAGCCGAGCAACCCATACCATAAACTGATTTCCTGTTTTACGACCACCAGCATCACTATTGCCACTAAAAAAACAGTAGGCACTTCGTTCCATATCCTTAGCTGATTGCTGCTGAAGCGAAAAACGTTTCGGAGTTGCTGATTACAGATAAGATGCAAGGAGTAGTGATACACAAACAGCAAAAGCACCAACACTAATTTGATGTAAAGCCACACCGGAATATTAGGATAAAGCATCAAAAGCCACATGCCAAAAACCAAAGTGAGCAAAGCAGAGGGCAATGTAATTCCATAAAGAAGCCGCTTAATCATAATGCTGAACTGCTGCTGTAAAATGGTTTTGTCCGGTTCAGGTTTGTCGTTTGCCTCCCTATTGTAAACAAACAGACGACACAGATAAAACATGCCGCTAAACCACGTTACCACAAAAATGATGTGTAATGCCTTGATGTAAAGGTAGTCCATCAGCGAGCCAACTTAATTAAGCGATGAATGGTTTTCACCCAATCTTCATTAGTGTTTAAACAAGGAACCACATCAAAAACCTCACCGCCTGCTTTCAAAAAATCCTCCTTGCCCTCCACATGAATTTCTTCCAATGTTTCTAAGCAATCACTCACAAATGCAGGGCAAAGCACCAGCAGCTTTTTAATTCCTGCTTTAGGCATTCGCTGCAACTCTTCTACCGTAAATGGCTTTAACCAAGCATCTGCACCTAAGCGTGATTGAAACGAAAAACTGTATTGCTCTTTTGGAAGCTGAAGCGCCTCAGCAGTTTTTTCAGTGGTGATTTTGATTTGATGACGATAGCAATACTTGTGTGCTTCAGACGGTTTGTTGCAACAGTCATTCGCCACCAAACAATGGCTTTTTGTTACGTCCGTCTTCTTTACATGCCTTTCGGGGATGCCGTGATAACTAAACAGCACATGGTCGTATTGCTTTTCTAAAAATGGTTGGATAGAAGCAGAAAGCGCATCAATATATTTTTCATCGCTATAAAATGGCGGCACTACCGACAACTTGAATTTGTGTTCACCTTTTTCATAAGCGGCTTTCACATGCTCAACGGCTGTTTCATAACTGCTCATGGCGTAATGCGGATAAAGCGGCACCATCACCAACTCATCAATATCGGGGTTTTCAGCAGCTATTTTTTTGAGCACACTATCGGGCGTTGGGTTGGCGTAGCGCATACAGAAGTAGGTGGGCAAATTAGTTTCATTCGCTACCAACTTGGTTAGCTCCGAAGTGAGGTGAACTAATGGCGAGCCGTTTTTCGTCCAAATGGTTTTGTATTTAGCTGCGCTTTTTGGTGCGCGGAAAGGCACAATAATTCCCTTCACCAAAAGCAAACGAACCAAATAAGGAATATCAATTACCCGCTCATCCATCAAAAATTCGTTCAGGTATTTCCTCACATCTTTCACTTCTGTAGAATCAGGTGAGCCGAGATTGGTTAATAGTATCGCCTTGTTCATGGTTCAAACTTGTTTATAGCGTCAATAGTTTTTTCGATTTCGCTTTCAGTGATGGCAATGCTCAAAAACCAACTTTCGTAAGCCGATGGCGGCAGATAAATTCCTTCATTCAGCATGTGATGAAAGAATTTATTGAACAATGGAATATTGCATTCCGAAGCCGTTTTAAAATCTGTTACCTCATGTTCGCCAAAGTGAATGCTTATCATGCTTCCGAGTTGGTTGATGGTGTGCGCTACACCTTTTTTGAACAAGCATTCACCGATTAAGTTTTTGAGTTGCCCGCCCGTTTTATCTAACTGCACATATACTTCAGGATGTTCATTCAGGTAGTTGAGCGTGGCAAATCCTGCCGACACCGCCACCGGATTTCCGCTCAAAGTGCCCGCCTGATACACCTTGCCTACAGGGGCCACCCATTCCATAATTTCGCGCTTGCCGCCAAATGCACCAACAGGTAAACCTCCGCCAATCACTTTCCCGTAGGTTACTAAATCGGCATTTATGTTGAGCCGCTCTTGTGCGCCTCCTTTTGCCAGGCGGAAGCCGGTCATCACTTCATCAAAAATCAATACCGCTTGATGTGCATCACACAGCGCGCGCAATCCTTCCAAAAAACCGGGCTGAGGAATTACGCAACCCATATTGCCGGCAACAGGTTCGATAATAACAGCCGCAATTTCATTTTCATGCTGCGCAAAAAGCGATTTCACTTCATCTAAATTGTTGAACGAGGCAGTGAGTGTATCGTTGGCAGCGCCTGCCGTAATGCCCGGCACGGTTTGGATATTAAAAGTTGCCAGCCCGCTTCCGGCTTTTACAAGGAAAGCATCCGCGTGACCGTGATAGCAGCCTTCAAACTTGATGAATTTGTTTTTGCCCGTGTAGCCACGCGCCACGCGCAGCGCACTCATGCAGGCTTCGGTGCCGCTGCTCACCAAGCGCACCAAGTCAACATTAGGCGCCATGCTTTTGATGAGCTTTGCCATCTCTACCTCCAACTCAGTTGGTGCGCCAAACGATAGTGCATCTTGCAATTTTTCTTTGATGGCTTCAATAACAATCGGGTGGTTGTGTCCGAGCATCATCGGACCCCAGGAATTGATGTAGTCAATGTAGCGGTTCTCATCTGCATCAAACAGGTATGCCCCATTGGCTCGCTTCATAAACACCGGACTTCCCCCCACACTTTTAAATGCCCGCACGGGCGAGTTTACCCCACCGGGAATGTGGGCTGCTGCTTCTTGCATTAAGGCGTTACTTCTTTGATTTTTCATTGCTTACTTGGTTATGAATTGCATGTAGTTTGCGGAGTCAATCACTAAAAGTTATGACTTTTAGTGAATCAACTCACCAAAAGTTATGACTTTTGGTGAATTGGATTTTTCACCCCAACAACCGCACCACATCTTTTGCAAAATAGGTAGCTATCAAATCTGCCCCTGCGCGTTTGATGCTGACGGTGGTTTCCATGATGGCGGCATCTTCATTCAACCAGCCTCTTTGCGCTGCGGCTTTTATCATTGCATATTCTCCGCTCACATGATAGGCGCTTACGGGAACCAACACTTCGTTTTTCACTTCACGGATGATGTCGAGATAACTCAAGGCGGGCTTCACCATCACAATGTCAGCACCTTCTGCTACATCTAACTTCGCTTCGCGCAAGGCTTCGAGGCGGTTTGCGGGGTTCATCTGGTATGTTTTTTTATCGCCAAAACCCGGAGCAGAATCTAAGGCATCGCGAAAAGGTCCGTAAAAGCATGAAGCATACTTTGCGCTGTATGCCATAATGCCGGTGTTGTGAAATTGATGTTCCTCCAAAGCCTTACGGATAGCGGCAATTCTTCCGTCCATCATATCGCTGGGTGCCACAAAATCGGCTCCTGCTGTTGCATGGCTCACCGCCATTTTTGCCAACACTTTCACCGTGTCGTCATTCACAATTTCTTCGCCTTGCACAATGCCGTCATGCCCGAAGGAGGAGTAGGGGTCAAGCGCTACATCAGTCATTACGCATAAGTGCGGAACGGCATGCTTGATGGCCAGAATGCTGCGTTGCATCAAGCCATTTTCATTCAAAGCTTCGGTGCCTGCATTGTCTTTATGTTCATCCTTGCTTTTTACGAATAGCAGCACACAGCGAATGCCCATACTAAACAGCAGTTCTGCTTCTTTCACCGTAAAATCCAAGCTTCTTCTGTAATAGCCCGGCAGCGATGAAATTTCTTCTTCCACCCCTTCACCTTCCACAACAAAAAGTGGCGCAATCAATTGCTCGGCACTCAGGCGCGTTTCCGCCACCATAGCGCGGATGGCAGGCGATTGACGTAAGATGCGCGGTCTGTTTATCAACATATCAAATCCATTCTTTAGGTTGTTTCAAAACTTGCAATAATTTTTCTTCCTCCGAATTGGCAGCGGGTTGGTAATTATATTCCCAACGAACGGTTGCGGGTAAACTCATCAGAATTGATTCTATTCTTCCGTTTGTTTTCAAACCAAACAAAGTGCCTTTATCGTGTATCAGGTTAAACTCCACATAACGCCCTCTTCGTATTTCCTGCCAATGCTTTTGTTGCTCGTTGAACGAATAACCTTTGCGTTTTTCTACAATCGGAATATATGCCGTGGTGAATGCTTTACCACATGCAGTAGTGAACTCAAACCAATGCCGGGCGGGCTTTTCAGCGATGGGGCGCAGGTAGTCAAAAAACAATCCGCCTATTCCGCGCGCTTCATTTCTGTGGTGATTATGAAAGTAGTTGTCGCAAGCTTTTTTATAGTTGTTGTAATAGCTTGAATCAAAACTATCGCACACTGCTTTATGTGTTTGATGGAAGTGAACGGCATCTTCTTCAAACAAGTAATAAGGCGTTAAATCAGCCCCGCCTGCAAACCATTGGTCCACCACATTTCCATCGTCATCATACAATTCAAAATAGCGATAGTTGGCATGAACCGTTGGCACAAAAGGATTGAATGGGTGAATGACCAATGAAATGCCACAGGCAAAGAATTGATTGTGCTTTACCTTCAGATATTGCACCATTGTTTCGGGTAGTGTGCCATGCACTTCTGAAATATTCACGCCACCTTTTTCAAACACATTCCCATTGGCAATTACACGTGTTCTGCCGCCACCTCCACCTTCGCGCTGCCACAAATCTTGCTGAAAAGTTGCTTTGCCATCTGCCCGCTCTAAAGCAGTGCAGATTTCATCCTGCAACTGCCTGATGAATGCCGTGAAAGGTTCTTTATAGCTTTTTAGTTTACTCATTGCTGTATTCTTTAACTGCATCTACAAATGCCTTTGCATGGTCAACCGGAATATGTGGCAAAATTCCATGCCCGAGGTTTACTACATATCGCTGCACACCGAAATCATCAATCATTTGCTTCACTGATTTTTTGATTTCAGGTATGGGCAGTAACAGTTTTATGGGGTCAAAATTTCCTTGAAGTGTAATGGCGTTGTTGGTTTGTGCGCGTGCAGATTCAGGAGTAACCGTCCAATCAATTCCTACAGCAGAAGCAGAAGTTTCTGAAATAGTTTGCAGTGCGTACCAGCTGCCTTTAGGAAAAAGTATAACCGGACAAAGCGGAGCAAGTGCATCAGAAATTTGTTTCAGATACGGGAGCGCAAAAACATTAAAATCTGCCGGAGCCAACATACCACTCCAGCTATCAAACACCTGCACGCAATCAGCACCGGCAGCCACCTGCGCCTTCAGGTAGTCAATGGTAGCGGCTGTAATTTTTTGCAAAAGTTGGTGTGCTAAATGCGGCTGTGTAAAGCAGAATTGTTTTGCCTTATCAAAAGTTTTACTGCCTTTGCCTTCCACCATGTAACATAAAATGGTGAATGGCGCACCAGCAAAACCAATGAGCGGAACACAACCATTCAGTTCGCGTTTGGTAAGCGAAATGGCTTTGCATACATAGTCTAATCGTTCTGCAGCGCCTTCTGTTCGTAGATTGTCAATTTCCTGTTGCGTTTGAATGGTTTGCGGCAGCAATGGTCCCCTGCCTTCTTCCATTAAAACCTCTACACCCAACGCTTGCGGAATCACCAAAATGTCGGAGAAAATTATTGCTGCATCGCTGCCAACAATATCAATGGGTTGCAAAGTGATTTCGCATGCCAATTCGGGTGTTTCTACGCGGGTGAAAAAATCATACTTCGCGCGCAGTTGCATGTATTCAGGCAGATAACGCCCTGCCTGACGCATCATCCAAACGGGAGGGCGTTTTACAACTTCACCTTTCAATGCCTTCAGTAACAAATCGTTTTTCAGCTCATTCATGTTTGTGTTTAAAATTTATTTGGCTTGCCACCAAACTCAGCATAGCTGCTGCGCTTGGTGATTGCGGGTAAATAATGGGGTTGTTTAGTTGCTGCGCTTGTAGATAAGCTGCCGTTGTTTCGCCAATGCAGCAGCAAATTGCCTTGGCGGGAATTACATTTTGCTTCAAAAAACTTTCTACTCCACTGGGGCTGAAAAAAAGCAATGCATCATATCCTTCGGCATCAATTTTCGCTTCTATAAAATGTGTTTCATAAACAGGTAGTGGAATGTAATTGATAGCTGATTTGCTCAGCCCATTTTCTAAATCATTCAATTTGATTTTGCTGCAAGGATGCAGTAATGATTTTACTGTAAATTGTGTAATGAGTTCTGCAAGTTGCTGACTGTTGTCGGCAGTTGCGGCTGTTTGAAAACCTTGCGCTGCCAATGTTTGCTTAGTTTTTCCTGATATGGAAAAAATAGTTTTTTGTTTTAGGAACACATAAGTCTGTTCATCTGAAAGAAAGTATTTCAACGCATTTGCACTGGTGAACGCCACACTGTCAAAACTACCTGCATTGGGGATTGTGAATGGAATTGCCTGTGTTCGGATTACATCCCTGCAACTCACTTCCAGCGATAAGGAATATGCATGAATCAGCTCCGTTTCGGTAAGTTGCTTAGTGCTGAGTATCCGCTTCATCCGTCCACTTTTTATTTCTTATCACAGCGAGCAAATCATTCGCACCTTGTTTCATCAGCAGCGCTTCTGCACTTTTTCTTCCTGCCGTTTCCCATTCATGCATACCGAATTGAATGTTTACCTCAAAACTCTTTTTGCCATCAAAATCGTGCATAGCTCCACGAAACTGAATTTCATCTTCATTCAAAATTGCCAATGCACTAACAGGCACCGAGCAGCCCGCCTGAAGTGTTTGCATAAATTGCCTTTCTACACTTCCCACAATGAATGAATGTATGTGATTGATTTCGCTGCACACGATTTTCATTTGCTCGTCATTGCTGCGGCATACAACACCTACAATTCCCTGAGCGGGCGCGGGAAGCATCCAATCTAAAATCGTAGCATCATCCGGTAACAATCCCAGCCTTTCTAATCCGGCTTTTGCAAAAATCACGGCATCCATTTGTTGCGTTTCACCAAACTTTCTGAGGCGTGTTTGCACATTGCCGCGAATGTCTAATGTTTTATGATGCGGATATTTTGCCAGCCACTGCGCCCTTCTTCTTAAACTGCTGGTGGCAATGCAAGCGGCTGTGTTGCTGTCTTCCAGAATGGCTTTATTCTTTATGAGAGCTATATCGTGATGTGCGCCTCTTGGCAACACCGATGCGAGTTGTAACCCTTCTGCAAGCTGGGTTGGCACATCTTTTAGCGAATGCACCGCAATATCTGCTTCATTATTCAGCAGCGCAGCATCCAGCTCTTTGGTAAACACTCCCGAAATACCCATAGCGTAAATAGGCTGTGTGAGGGTTACATCACCGCTGCTTTTTATGGCGATAATTTCGCAAGAATTGCCTTTATCCTCCAAAGCAGTTTTAACCGCATTTGCCTGCCACAAAGCCAATGCACTGCCGCGTGTTGCTATGCGAATTGTTTTACTCATTTGCGTTTGTGAAAATCACCTGTGATGGTTAAATACATTCAATTTAACACGGGTGTAAACAAGGCTCTGCGGGCTTCCCAGTTTTTAAATTCGCTGATGTGCTCATCAATGATTTCAAGCGCTACGGGAATTTGATTGCTGCGTTTTGTAATGGTTTCGTTCACAATTTCTGAAAGGCTGTCAATGTCGTAAAAAGTCACTCCCGGCAACTGCTTCACCTCTGCGCTTACATTTGATGGCACCGATAAATCGAAAACAACTTTCACATCCGTGTTTTCAATTTGCGATTTTGTTACAATAGGATGGTCGGCACCGGTAGCAACCACCAATACATCCGAATTGCAAATCACAGTATCGGTTTCGCTTATTGAGCGATACGCCACACTATACTTGGCTGACACTTCCTGCGCGCGCGCTTCATTTCTGTTGATTACCGTAAGCTGATGTTGCGGCATATAATGTAGCAGATTTTTCAGTGTCAACTCACCAAATTTACCCAAACCCATGAGGCACACTTTCGCACCTTGATGATTTTCAAACTGCTGTTTTAACTGCTGAATCACTGCATAAGAAACCGAAGTGGTTCCGTCTGAAATGGTAGTGTTGTTGCGCACCTTGCGCGATGCTTGCAAAGCGCCATTTACTAATTTCTCTAAGTAGCCATCCACACATCTTGCTGCTTTAGCTAATGCAAAAGCGTTTTTCAACTGACCTATAATTTCATAGTCGCCCAGAATTTGAGAATCCAAACCTGAAGCCACCCGAAAGAGATGATGAATGGCTTCATCGCCCTGCTTCACAAAAGTGAAAGCCTCAACATCATCATGCGAGGCTGTGGTGTATTCACTGAAAATTTCTTTCAGAAAAACAGGAGATGTGTTGGTGCTATACAACTCCGTTCGGTTGCAAGTGGACAGAATGAAAAACCCTGTCTGCCTGTTTTTGCACTTCTCCGCATAAACTCGCTTCAATAAATCTGAAGTGAATGCAAATTTGTTTCTGATTTCTAACGATGTTTTGCGATAGTTCACCCCAACCACTATCAGGCTTCTCTCCAATGTCTCCATCAACTTTGTATTCGTGCTTCTTTACAACAGCAAAAATGACATTAGGCTGACTAACATTGGCATGACAGCCGTCAGTTTCAGAGATTATGACAATTCTATGACACAATAGGTCGGCTGTTTAGATTGAGTACAAATAAGAGTCGAAGTGCGGGGTGTTGTTTACACACGAATTTAGTTGTCAAAATTTGAGATGATGAGTAGCATGTATTGCTCGCAAGCCTATCTGCAATTTATCAAGTCACACATTCAAGTTGCTTAGGAAAACAAATTCAGTTATGTTTCCGCAAGGAGAAAGGCTTTAGAGTTAAAACTGTTCTGCCTTTAGCTTAATTGATTGCCTGATGAAAATGTTGATGAGCTTTTTGTTGGTGGTATGCGCATGCGCTGTTTTTTCGCAGGATGTTCCGCGCTATAAGCCATTGCGCAACAGGGTTTTGTTTTTGTTGGACGCATCGGGAAGCATGAAGGAGAAATGGCAAAGCGAAAACCGATTTGAAGCGGCAAAAAAATTACTGTTCAACATCATTGACTCGGTAGAGCGGCAAAACCCGAACGTTGAGTTTGCCGTTCGCGTGTTCGGGCATCAGTTTTCGCGCGAGCAGCGAAATTGCACCGACAGCAAACTGCTTATTCCGTTTGCAAAAAATAATTCAACGAAACTGAAATCTGTTTTACCTACGCTTTCGCCCAAAGGAATGACGCCTATTGCTTATTCCATCGCTCAATGTGCCAATGATTTCCCCAGTGACCCACAATCGCTCAACTCCATTATTTTGATAACCGATGGGGATGAAAACTGTGGCGGAAATCCCTGCGAAGCAGCAGCCCTCCTCAGCGACAGGCGCATTACTTTAAAGCCATTTATTGTTGGCTTAGACATTTCGCCTGAATTGGAAAAGAAATTCGACTGCGTGGGTACATTCTACAACCCAAAAGATGAAGCCGCATTGAGCGGAACGGTTGGCATCATCATTCAGCAAACATTAAACACCACAACCACTCAAGTGAACTTGCTTGATCACAATGCAAAGCCTGTTGTAACCAATATCCCTTTCACCCTTTACGACCATGCCTCGCAAAAAGTGATGTATAACTTTGTTCATGGGCTTGATGCCAAAGGCAACCCCGACACCATTTTTTTAGACCCCGTGGGCGTTTATGATATTGAAGTGCACAGCACGCCACCTGTGCGCAAAAACGGAATTGAACTCACGCCCGGCAAACACAACATCATTGCAGTGGATGTGCCTGTTGGCAATCTTCATTTCACCGGTGGTAGCGCATCGGATGTTTCATTAGTTATTCGTAGCAGTAAATCCATTCTCGCCACACAAAGCATGAGTGAAGAGAAGATGCTGCTCAGTGGCATTTACAATGCCGAAGCCACCACGCTGCCTGAAACGTTTTTCATAAAAACAGGTATTGCAAGCGGAACAAAAAATGAAATTACCGTTAAAAATGCAGGCACACTTTCCATCAACTTAAATGAAGCCATCGCGCTTACCATTTTAGAAGAAACAAGCGAAAAACTAACACCGGTGATGCGTGCAACAATTAAAGAAGCAACAACCGTTAGGTTACAACCCGGCAACTATGTGTTGATTTACAAAACAACCAAGAGCACAAAAACAGAAAGCACAAAATCGCAGAAGGTAACCATTGAAGAGGGTAAGTATTTGAGCCTTTCCCTGAAGTAACGCTCAATGTTTGTTGGCTAACTGACCACAGGCAGCATCAATATCTTTTCCGCGACTTCGCCTAACACGCACTTCAATTCCGACTTTGCGCAAATGATGAACAAACGCATCACGTTGTGCAGGTTTCGATCTTTTGAAACTCACCCCTTCCACACTGTTATATTCAATCAGATTGATGAAAGCCGGCACTTTTCGGTAAAGTTTTATGAGGTCTTCAGCATCCTGAATACTATCATTAAATCCATCGAACAAAATGTATTCAAAAGTGATTTTGTTTCCTGTTTGCTCATAAAAATAGTTTAATGCTGTAACCACATCTTCCAGTTTATTACTGCGATTCACATCCATTATTTTTTCGCGTTTCTCGTTGGTGGCTGCATGGAGGGAAAGCGCCAAATTAAACTTCACGCCTTCATCAGCCATTCGCCTGATGTTGCGCTCGATGCCCGAGGTGGAAACAGTGATGCGCCTTGCAGCCATACTCAAACCTTCGGGCGAAACGATGTAGCGGATGCTGCGCATTACGTTATCGTAATTCAGCAGCGGCTCACCCATTCCCATGAAAACGATGTTGGTTAATCCCCTTTTGTTATGCGCTTTGGCATGTTGGTTTAAAATAAAAATCTGGTCGAAAATCTCAGCCGCTTCCAGATTGCGTTCGCGTTTCAAAAAGCCTGTGGCGCAAAATGAACAACTCAGTGAACAACCCACCTGCGATGAAACACATGCAGTAGCGCGGTCTTCATCAGGTATCATCACCCCCTCCACTTCGCGTCCATCGTGCAAACCCATCGCAATTTTCACTGTGCCGTCTTTGCTTTTCTGAACTACATTTTCATAAACAAGATAAAAGGTGAAACCTTCTGCAAGTTTCTCGCGCAGCGGCTTTGAAAGATTAGTCATTTCATCAAACGAGCGAGCGCTTTTTTTCCAAAGCCATTCATAAATCTGTTTGGCACGAAATGCAGGCTCGCCAAGTGCAGTGATTTTTTCGGTTATTTCTTGCAGCGATAATGAACGTATATCCGGCTTGGTTGCAGTCATGCTTAATCGCTAATTCTTTTTATGTAAACTCACTTCAACCAAAAAGCTGTCATCAAGTGTTTTCAATTCACTTGCCAGTTTTTTTGACACAAGGAGTGAGGCACTTTCATCATCCGAAGCAGCGCCAACTACTTTTGCAAAAGCGCTTTGCCTGCTCATCAGGTTTGTAATTTTTACTATGCTGCCCGATGGTGCGCCATTGAAATAAACCAGATAATCATTTCCGGAAATCAAAGGTGAAGTTTTACCTACTGTGCGCATTTTTGAAATTCGATAGCTGTTGTTGAGCGACATGGATGCATACTTCTCGCCATACTCCTCAGAGAAACTCAAAACAGGTTTTGCAGTGATGGTTTTACCAATTTTAATGTCCTCAGACAAAACCGATTCATGCTTCACAGCCTCATCGTTTTTCTGAGGCTCCGGCTTCACTTGGGGCACCAAGTCCCAACGCTCGGTTGCTGCAACATTTTCTTGCCTCACAACAACTTCTTCTTTGGGTTTTTCAATCACAACATCGTCCGCCTTTTTCTTTTTTGCCACCTCCTCGGATATGTTGATGACCGTTGCGCTTTTAGGAATATCATCTTCCTGAGTTGCGGAAATTACTGCGGGATTTGAAACAATCAACTCCTGTCCGATTTTAATATCTGTTGAAGGCAGATTGTTCCACTTTTTGATGTCACCCGGCTTGAGGTTGAATTTGCGTGAAAGGCTAAAGTAAGTATCGCCCTTTTGAACCGTGTGCTTTTGGATTGCAGGCGCAAGTGCGGCATCATCATGTAGGTTTTGCTGCACTTTTGGTGCTGTTGATGGTGCAGCCTGCTCTGCTTTTAGTGGTTCTTCAACCTTACTTTCAATTACTGGCTTCGCCTCCGGTTGAACGGGCACTTTTTCCGCTTTAGTTTTTGTCTTTGTTGCATCCTCTTTCTTAATCACAGGTTTTGTTTTCAGCAATTCAGCACTTTCTGATTTCACCTCTTCTGGTTGTCTTTGCACCATTTCTACCATTGGCGAAACAGGTTTGTTCGTTTCCGATAAAGCTTGTTGCCCGGGAATGTTAGCGCTTGGCGGCAAAATCAATTTTTGGTTTTCGTTCAGCAGGGTGTTGGGCAAATTGTTCGTTGAAATCAGGTCGTAAGCTAAAATTCCATAGAGCTTGCAGATAGCATAGAAAGTTTCGCCTTTTTGAACGGTGTGCACCCACAAATCGCCCTGTTTAAGCGGATTTGGAGATGATGACTGCATGTTTTTTTGATGCGCTTTTTCACTTGCCAAAACGATTTTAGCTTCTTCAATCTGTTCGGCTGAAATTGTTGCTGAGCTTTTAGGAATACACAATTTCTGACCCGCTTTAATCACCATCTCTTTACCTATTTCAGGATTTGCGCTCATCAACTGCGAAGGCTTGAGCACATACAATCGCGAAATGGAATAAACCCCCTCGCCCGGCTTCACTGTGTGCATGTGACAATCATTGCCTTGTGCACGCAACAAAAAAACCGCAAAAGTGAACAGCAGAAAAACAGATGTTCGCATCAACTAAAATTTATTCCTTTACCGATTATCCGCAATAATGATTGTTGTGATAATCATTTGTTTTCAAATGTAGTTTAACGACAAATAAACATGAAAAGATACATTGTCATCTTAACAACCGCTATAATACTGCTGTGTAATTCAATGCACACTAACGCTGCCATTGCGTACCGAATTACCATCAGTTCCGACATTTCACCCTCGGTAACCCGCTTAGTGCAAAGCGGAATTGCACAGGCAGAATCGCGCAACGCTAAGTATCTGTTGATTGAAATGGATACCTATGGCGGCTTGGTGGATGATGCCGATAAAATCCGAACAGCGCTATTGAAGACAAAAATTACTACTGTGGTTTTTATCCGCAACAATGCTGCCAGTGCGGGGGCTTTGATTTCCATCGCCTGCGATAGCATTTACATGGCTTCGGGCGCCACCATTGGCGCAGCATCGGTGGTGAATCAAACCGGTGAGTTAATGCCGGAAAAGTATCAAAGCTACATGCGTAAAAAAATGCGCGCCACGGCTGAGGAAACAGGTAGAAATCCATTGATTGCAGAAGGCATGACCGATGAAAATTTGGTTATTGAAGGCATAAAAGAAAAGGGCAAAATCGTAACACTAACCACAGAGGAAGCCATAAAATACGGATTCTGCAACGGCAAAGCAGAAAGCGTGAACGAAGTGATAAAGCTATTGGAAGGCTCGCCTGAGTTGGTCAATCATGAATCAGATTGGGTGGAACGCGCCATCATTTGGTTAGTGAATCCGGCAGTTTCAGGGGTTTTGCTGCTGCTGATTTTCGGAGGGTTGTATTTTGAGTTTAAAGCACCCGGAACACTTTTTCCTATTGGCGTAAGCATTGTTGCCGCGATGTTCTATTTCGCGCCATTGTATTTGGAAGGGCTTGCTGCCAATTGGGAAATTCTTGCTTTCATCATTGGCATTGCGCTCATTTTGGTTGAAATCTTTGTGATACCGGGTTTTGGGGTGGCAGGCATCACGGGCATTGTGCTTACCATTGGCGGGCTTACACTTGCAATGGTTCGGAATGTAAATTTTGATTTCACACCTGTTTCAAGCAATGATATCGGACGTTCGTTTTTGATGGTAACCGTTGCCATGATTGCGCCATTAGTGCTCATTGTTTCATTCAGTAAGCAACTGTTTGGCTCGGCATTTTTCAAGCGATTGGCGCCCACCGAAAATCTTTCTTCCAAAGAAGGATTTACCGTGCAGGAAAATAATTTAGAGCATCTGGTTGGCATGGAAGGAATGACTGCCACCGACCTTCGTCCGGCAGGCAAAGTGATGTTTGAAGGAGTGAAACACGAAGCGCTTTCTGAAGGTGAGTTTATTTCGCGCAACACTAAGGTGAAAGCCATTAAAGTGCAAGGAAACTACATAGTTGTTACTGCTATATGAAAACGGTTGGCATTATCCCTGCGCGTTTTGCCTCCACACGCTTTCCGGGCAAGCCTTTGGCAGTTATTTTTGGCAAGCCTATGATTCAGCATGTTTATGAACAATCGCTGCAAGCAAATTTGGATGAAGTGATTGTTGCCATCGATGACGAGCGCATTGCGGCTGTGGTGGAAAAGTTTGGAGGAAAGTGGATGATGACTTCTGCCAACCATACCAACGGCACCGAGCGTGTGGCTGAAGTTGCGCAGCAAATTGATGCTGATGTGGTGGTGAATGTACAAGGCGATGAGCCATTCATTCAACCTGCGCAAATTAATTTACTTATCGAGTGTTTCAGCGATGCGCAGGTTCAGATAGCTTCACTGGCTAAGCATGAAACTGATTCGGCTTTGTTTCAAAGAAACAGCATCGTAAAAGTGGTGGTGGATAATCAGTCGAACGCTTTGTATTTCAGCCGCAGCCCGATTCCCTTTTTTCGCGAGCAACACACGGTTAGTTTTCTGAAACACATCGGCATTTATGCCTTTAGAAAAGATACACTGCTCAATGTGGTTCAACTGCCCCCGGCACCGCTTGAAACGGCTGAAATGTTGGAACAACTTCGCTGGATAAGTAATGGATACAAAATCAAAATTGCGCTTACGCAGGAAGATAGCATATCGGTGGATGTGCCCGAAGATTTGGAGTTAGTGAAAATGAAATTCGGGGGAGTTAGATAACTGCCTAATCAGAAACAACTTTCAAACCCACAATAGAACTTATCAGCGTAACCAGAAAAAACAACCGCAAAAATCCTGCCGGTTCTTTGAACACCACAATGCCAACCAAAACCGTTCCTGCAGCGCCAATTCCTGTCCACACAGCATAAGCAGTGCCTATTGGCAAACTTTGAGTGGCTTTAACCAACAGCCCCATGCTGATGCTGAGTGTTACTACAAAACCCGCAAGCCATGCATACATTTCAATGCCTGCTGCAACTTTTGCTTTACCTAAACAAAATGCAAAAGCCACTTCAAATAAGCCTGCCACAACCAACACTATCCAGTTTATCATTTCAGTTTTTTTTAGGTTTCATTTCAGCAAGTCCTTTGTCAGCTCGTTCATGCGCCTCACTTTAGCTTCAAAATCATCTTTCATTTTGCCCCGCAGTTGATGAAGATTATCGGCAAGCCCATCCAACTCATCGGGTAAAACATCGGTGAAAAACTCGCGCAGCCGCTTGGCAAGGGTTGGCGATTTCCCGTTGGTGGAAATGGCAATTTTAATATCACCCTTTTGTACCACCGAAGCCAAATAAAAATCGCACAAGTCAGGTTTGTCGGCAGCATTGCACAAAATTCCTTTTGTCTTTGCATCAGCGCAAATTTGTTCGCTAAGCGTTTTGTCATTCACGCCAATAATTAGCAAATCGGTTTCTGCCAAATCATCAGTGTCGTATGCCTTCTCTATCAAGCAAACTGATGCTGCTTGTTGTGCCATTTTTTTCACATCATCACAAAACCAGGTGGCTACCATTTTAATTCTTGTTTCGGGGCTGTTGGCAAGCACACCGGTAAGTTTTTCGGTTGCCACTGCGCCACCGCCAATGATGGTAAGTCTTAAATTTTCCAATTTAAAGAAAACAGGAAACAGTCTGTTGCCCTTGCTCATGGCTTTCATTTATTCTTGCGCGATAATACCGCTAATTCATGAGCGAACTAAAAGACCTTATCCCACTGCTTTTGGTGGATGCAAAAGAAAACACTATTGCTGCATTCATTCATCAACTTTGCGAAGCACACCCAAGCGAGGTGGCTTTCTCTACAAGTTTTGGATGGGAAGACCAGGCAATCAGCCACATCATTTTCGCTGAAAAAATTCCTGTTCGTGTTTTCACATTAGACACCGGCAGAAACTTTCCCGAAACTTATTCCACATGGACTGCCACCAATGAAAAATATGGGATAAAAATTGAACCTTATTTCCCGAATCAATCATCGGTTGAAAAGCTATTGAACGAAAAGGGTCCGCTGAGTTTTTACGAATCGGTGGAAAACCGAAAGGAGTGCTGCTTTATCAGAAAAGTGGAACCACTGAAACGCGCTTTGAAGGGCGTGAAAATTTGGATAACAGGCATCCGTGCCGAACAAAGTGAAGGGCGAAGCGAAATGCAACAAATTGAATGGGATGAAGTGCATCAGTGCCTGAAATATCATCCACTGTTTTACTGGACTTTGGAGGAGGTGAAAGCCTTTGTTACATCCAATAACATACCGTACAACCCTTTGCACGACAAAGGATTTCCAAGCATCGGCTGCCAGCCCTGCACCCGTGCCGTGCGCAAGGGCGAGGACTTCCGTGCCGGAAGATGGTGGTGGGAAGACACCACAAAGAAAGAATGCGGGCTGCACTTCGATGACAAGCCCAATAATTTTGCCATTTAAGGTGGTTCGGCAATAAATTTCAAAAAATTGCTTGCTGTGATTATTTTCGCAGCCGCTTGGCGACTGTAGCTCAGCTGGTTAGAGTAGCGGATTGTGGTTCCGTTGGTCGCGGGTTCGAGTCCCGTCAGTCGCCCGAAAGGTTGGCATAACTGCCAGCCTTTTTTATTTTGCAACCGATAAGTGATTATGAGAAAAGTAAGATTTCGCGAAGCCTTGCGTGAAGCCATGAACGAGGAAATGCGCAGAGACCACACCGTTTTTTTAATGGGTGAAGAAGTGGCAGAATATGATGGCGCCTACAAAGTAAGCCAAGGCATGTTGGCTGAATTTGGCGCTAAACGGGTGATTGACACGCCCATTTCTGAATTGGGCTTTGCAGGCATTGGCGTTGGCGCTGCCATGAACGGCACCCGCCCCATCATTGAGTTTATGACATGGAATTTTGCCATTCTTGCTTTCGACCAAATTATCAATGGCGCAGCTAAAATGCTTTCCATGAGTGCCGGTGAATTCGGCTGTCCCATTGTGTTTCGCGGTCCACAAGGCAGCGCAGGGCAGTTGGCAGCACAACATTCACAAATGCTTACCAACATGCTGGCATCGGTGCCGGGATTGAAAGTAATTTCCCCTTCTAACCCCTATGATGCCAAGGGCTTGCTGAAAGCTGCCATCCGCGATGACGACCCTGTGATGTTCATGGAAAGCGAAGTGATGTATTCCGACATGGGCGAAATACCCGATGAAGAATACATCATTGAAATTGGTAAAGCTGAGGTGAAACGCGAAGGAACAGACGTTACCCTTGTGAGCTATAACAAGATGATGAAGGTGGCGCTTGGTGCAGCCACTGCATTGGAAGAAAGCGGCATTAGTGCCGAAGTGATTGACTTGCGCACTATCCGCCCATTAGATGTGGAAACCATCCTGAATTCGGTGAAGAAAACAAACCGGTTAGTGATTGTGGATGAAAGCTGGCCCTTCACATCCATCGCATCTGAAATCACCTTTCAGGTGCAGCGTTATGGTTTCGATTTTCTGGATGCGCCCATTCGCAGAGTTTGCGGAGCGGATGCCTCCATGCACTATGCACCAAATTTAGTGGAAGCCTATTTGCCTTCAGTTGCCAAAGTGGTGGAAGCTGTGAAGGCTGTTACCTACAAGTAAACAACTGCTGAGATGGAAATTGCCCTCATCTTACTGGCATCAGCATTGATGTTGTCGGGAATTATTGGTTGCATTTTACCATTCCTGCCCGGACCACCACTGAGTTTCGTAGCATTACTGATTTTGTATTTTCTACCCGGCAGCACCCTATCCAATAACATTTTACTTGCCACCGGCATTGCAACTGTTGTGGTTTCACTGTTGGATTTCATCATTCCAATTTGGGGAACAAAACATTTTGGCGGAAGCAAAAAAGGAGTTTGGGGAGCCACTATCGGGCTGCTAGCAGGCATGTTTCTGTTTCCCCCTTTTGGTATTTTCATTGGCACATTTCTTGGCGCGTTCATCGGGGAGTTGCTTAACAACTCATCCAACTCCAATGCAGCTTTCAGGGCTGCGCTTGGAAGTTTAATCGGCTTCTTAATCGGCACAGGGTTGAAGTTGATTATCTGCCTTTGGATGCTCTTTCACTTCATCATCCATCTCATTGATTTTACAAGGCAGTATTTTTCTTAGCCTAAGGCGCTCAATGCAAGTCATTTCTATACTTTCGCCCCCTATGAAAATCTTTTTCGGGCATCAATTAAGCAAATGCATATTCGGTTTTCCGGCTTCTCCATTGTTAAACCACCTACTTGTTTTTTTCTTGATGCTGAGTGCTGTTTTTGGTGTAAACGCTCAAACCACCGAATACCGCTCGGCCGAAAACAAAATGTATTGGAAGAATCGTCCGCCACGAGCTGATTATTGGCAACAGGATGTGCATTACAAAATCAACGCGGTCATTGATGAAACCACCGACATCATAACCGGTGAGGAAATCCTCACTTACTACAACAACTCACCCGACACGCTAACACACTTGTTCTTCCATCTTTATCAAAATGCTTTTCAGCCGGGCAGTTATCTGCACGATTTGCATGTGGCAAATGGCGTAAAACCTGTTTACGGAAAATATGAAGCCAGCAGGCAGGGAACAGTGATTGAGAAAATACAAGAGTTGAGCGTTGAGGGTTGGGAGTTGGGAGGAAAAAACCACTCAACCCTCAACTCCCAACCCTCAACTGAACTCGACAACACTATTCTGAAAGTCAACCTCACCCAACCATTGCTGCCTGGTGATTCAGTAAAACTCGAAATCAACTTCCGCACATTTTACGACAATGGAAGCGTGCGCAGAAGAATGAAAAAATATGGCGCATGGGGCTATAAACATTACAACGGCTGCCAGTGGTATCCGAAAGTGTGTGTGTATGACGCGCACAGCGGCTGGAACACCGACCAACACCTGAACCGCGAGTTCTACGGCAACTTCGGAACCTGGGAAGTGGACTTGACCTTTGCTTCAAATTTTGTGGTGGAAGCCACCGGAGTTTTGCTGAATGAAGATGAAGTGCTTCCCGACACACTGAAACATAAACTGCACATCAAAAATTTTAAAGACAAAAAATGGAATGAAAAACCTTCGGTGATTATTCCCTACAAAAAAGGCGAAACCAAAACATGGAAGTATCGCGCCATCAATGTCCACGACTTTGCTTTCACTGCCGACCCTACTTACCGAATAGAAGACACCACCATTGTTTTAAGCAACGGTAATGAAGTGAAATGCGTTGCCATTGCTCAGGAACCGCATTGCAGCGGATGGCAGAATGCAGCAGAATATTGTGCAAAAATTATTGGCTGCTTCAGCCGCGATTTCGGCAATTATGAATATCCGAAAATGGTGGTTGCCGATGCAGCCGATGGCATGGAATATCCGATGCTTACACTTGATGGCGGCAGCGACCCGGGCTATCGCGGTTTGCTGGTGCACGAGGTGGGGCACAACTGGTTTTACGGAATGCTGGGCAGCAACGAAACCTACCGCGCCATGATGGACGAAGGCTTCACACAATTCATCACCGCATGGGGTTTGGAACACATTGATAACACCGACACAATAATCTATGAACACCATAAAATTAAAAATCGTTACCTGCGCAAATTCATTGAACCGCAAAACATTCGCGACACCCGTGTTTACCTCGGCTACCTTTACGATGCCGTGCAGCACAGCGATGAGCCGCTGAACACCCACAGCGACCATTTTCATGGCGCGCTTGGGCAGGGCGGAGGCTACAGGCATGTGTATTCCAAAACAGCAACCATGCTTTACAACCTGCAATATGTGTTGGGCGATTCGCTGTTTCTTGCAGCCATGCAACATTATGTGCGCACTTGGAAAATAGCGCATCCCTACCCCGAAGATTTTCGCAACGCTATCATTCGCTTCACCAAGCAGGATTTGAATTGGTTTTTCGACCAATGGATGGAAACCACCAAGAACATTGACTATGGCATCAAGCGCGTGAAAAAAGGCGATGTGAAAGGCGAATACAAAATCACTTTTCAGCGCAAAGGCAGAATGCAAATGCCACTCGACTTCCGGGTGATTGCAAAGGATGGCAGCGTGCAGGATTTTTATATTCCGAATACTTGGTTTGAAAAAGCGGTTGAGCGTAAGGAGTTGAGTGGTGAGCGGTCATCTCATTCCTCCCACCTCCCACCTCCCACCTCCTTACCGCGTTGGATTGGCTGGGATAAACTGCGCCCCACTTACACAGCAACAGTGAAAGTTCCTTCAGGGATCAAAAACGTAATCATTGACCCAAGCGAACGATTGGCAGACATCAACATGCTGGATAATCGGCTGCGCGACAAAGTGGAGTTGCGTTTCGACTCTCGAATTTTTCCTGCCACCACTTGGAAAAAGTACCGCATTTGGATGCGCCCCGACATTTGGGGTAATGCTTTGGATGGTTTAAAAATTGGTTTTCATGTGCATGGAAATTACATGAACGTGAAGCATAATTTTTCGCTCACCGTGTGGGGAAACACCAGGCTTGGCGCACCCGGGCAATATAATTTCAGCAACGACATCCGCAGCAAAGCCACTTGGGTGAACTATCGCTTAACCTATCGCAACGCCACCGATTGGTTCATCAAAGGCAGCACTTTTCATTATGAAAGCCGATTGCTTGATGGCTTTGAATTGTATAAAGGCGGCATGAGTTTCGCGCTTCCAAAAAACTTTGTGGTTGATGTTACTTACAAAGCCTTCACCCGCCCGCGCGATGCTTATCGCAACTACCTGCTTTACCCCAATGAATGGAGCACATTTTTTGATGATGGAAGAAAATTCAACAACACCATTGCTGCCACTATGGTGCATGCTTACAGCAAACCCAAAGCAGGCGGCAGTTTGCGTGTGGGCATTCGCAGCACGGCATGGATGAGCAGTTTCGACTTTCATTATGCAGAAATTGAACACAAAAACACGGTGAGTTTCTGGCGGTTCGATTTGCGCACCCGCGCATACCTGCGCATTGGCAGCGGCAGCAACCTGCCCGATGAAAGCGCGCTATATCTGGCACAGGCAAACGGTGAAGAAATGATGGAGAATAAATACACCCGCGCAGTGGGTTTTCTGCCCGTGAATTGGGTGAATGGCTTCGGCAACACCACCAATCATTTTCATCATGGCGGGGGTTTGAACCTGCGCGGATATTCGGGTTATGTGGCAGCAGAAAAGGATAAATACGGCAACACGGTTTTTGCTTACAAAGGCAGCAGCGGTGGCAGCGTAAATGCCGAGTTGGATTTCAACCGCATCATTAAAATCCGCAATGCCAAATTGCGCGAGTGGGTTTCGCTGAACACTTACCTTTTTGCCGATGCCGGCATGATTGTTTACGACAACAGCGCAGGCGAAAAACAATTTTCAAAACTGCGTGCCGATGCCGGTGTGGGCGCTGCTTTCACTTGGAAAAAATTCGGGGTGCTGCAAGGAATCAAACCGCTCACCATTCGCTTTGATGTGCCATTTTATGTTAGCCATGCGCCATTTGAGGAAGGTAAGAATGTAAAATTTCGTTTCATGGTTGGCGTGAACCGAGCGTTTTAACTTTTAGGAAAAGAAAAGCTACATTCGCTTACGCTATACATTTTTGCAGGCATCACTTTCTCTCGCTTTTGCAGAATTGTAATCAGAGCAGACAATCGTCTTTTTCGTTTTTACTATAGGGCTTGCAGCCCATTTTCAATGACTTAAAATTTTATTGTAATGATTTACAACACATCAAGGGAAAAAATGCTAATACGTGAATATGGTCGTCATGTACAGCGCATTGTGGCTCGCGCCATGGAAATTGAAGACCGCGAATACCGCAACAAGTTTGCTAATGAAATTATTGAGTTGATGGGTCAACTCAATCCGCAACTGCGCAATGTTGAAGACTTCAAACACAAACTGTGGGATCACTTATTTATCATGAGTGATTTCAAATTAGATGTTGATTCGCCCTACCCCAAAAAAACGCGGGAAGAAATCATGAAAAGACCTGAGCGGCTGCCTTATCCTAAATCGCGCATTCGCTTTAAACACTACGGCAAACACGTTGAGCATTTGGTTAAAAAAGCCATTGATACGGAAGACCCTGAAAAGCGTGAGGGTTTTGCGCACACCATCGGCAACTACATGAAACTTGTTTACCAGAACTGGAATAAGGAAAGCGCAAACGATGATGTGATAAAGGATGATTTGCGCTTGTTAAGCGATGGGCAGTTAAGTTTAGATCGCGAAGCAAATCTGAATTTACTTTCGCGTGGGGGTTACAAACCGCAGCCTCTGCAAGGCAACATGAGTCAAGCCAAAAAGAAGAAGCACAAGTTCAAGAAACCCTTTAAAAAGAAAGGAGGCAATCGTCCGCTGTAAACTTTTCATCAAAATTTAGTCGAACGAAATATGCTTAGAACGCTTCCATATTTATTTTTCCTGCTATCGTTTTCTGTTGCAAAGTCGCAAGACTTTGAATGGCTTGGGATTATTAAAAACAAAAAAGCCTATGTAAAAGTGCTAAGTGAAGATGCAATTGTAATCATCATGCAAAACAACGACAGCGACCGTTATGTAAGCGCTCAACTGCCGGAGGAATGGAAGCAGGACGGCTTGAAGTTTACCTTCACCGGTCAGGTTGGAAAAATTCCGCCTCACTACAAAATGCTGGGCACTCCATTAAAATTGATTGCCATTTCAACAACAAAAAAGGAGGCGCAAAACTTTGGTCTTAAAAAAAGAAAGTACAAGTTTTTCTGAGTAAGATTTTCGATAATGATGCAAATGTTTTTTTCATCTGTTCCGCTCTCCATGCTTTGCCTTGGCGACTCCTACACCATTGGTGAGGCAGTTGAAAAAAATGAAAGTTTCCCGCTGCAAACAACTCAAATGCTTAGCGAAAAAAACTTCCGCTTTAGTGAACCGCGCGTGATTGCAAAAACCGGATGGACAACAGATGAACTTAAAGCGGCAATTGAAGCAGAGAAACCAGAAGGCAAGTTTGACTTTGTTACGCTGCTGATTGGCGTAAACAATCAGTATCGTGGTCGCGATTTGAAAAATTTTGAAGACGAGTTGACTGCACTACTTCACTCAGCCATTGACTATGCAAATGGTAACAAGCAAAATGTTGTTGTGTTTTCCATTCCCGATTGGGGCGTTACACCCTTTATTGCACAAGACAATTTGAAGCGATCACGCGAGCAAGTGCATAATGAAATAGATGCTTTCAACAACATCAAGCAAAAAGTTTGCGCGGAACTACAAATCCATTTCATTGACATTACTCCTCATTCACGCAACGCAAAACACGATAGAGCGCTGATTGCAGAGGATGGCTTGCATCCTTCAGGCAAAATGTATGCACATTGGGCGGCTTTGCTGTCGGAACACATAGCAAAAACACTTTCAGAAAATTGAATTTTGCCAGTGAACATCCTGCCTGCACTTGCGGTTAAAAAGTAAACCATTCATTTTCGCCACCGTGAGTCCTGAAGAGTTCAGAGAAATTTATCAGCAAACTATCCCATTCGAACCGGGCGTTTATCGCTATTTCAATAAGGAAAGCGAAATCCTTTACATTGGTAAAGCAAAGGATTTGCGCAAGCGTGTGTCGAGTTATTTCTCAAAAACAGACATGAGCTTTCGCATCAAAACAATGGTGCATCAAATTGCAAAAATTGAATTCACCATTGTTGCCACCGAGCAGGATGCGTTTTTGTTGGAGAGTGCGCTCATCAAGCAATATCAGCCGCCTTACAACATTCAGTTGAAGGATGACAAAAGCTATCCATACATCGTTATCAAAAAAGAGCCTTTCCCGCGCGTGTTTGTTACACGCAGAGTGATAAAGGACGGCAGCGAATATCTTGGTCCCTACACTTCGGTGAACAGCGTTTACAATGTGCTGGATATGCTGAAAACACTTTTCCCAATTCGAACCTGCACGCTTGCACTCACCAATAAAAACATTGAAGCCGGAAAGTTCAAAGTGTGTTTGGAGTATCACATCAAAAATTGTTTGGGTCCTTGCCAGGGTTTTCAATCAAAAGAAGATTATGACGAAAGCATTCAGGAAATCAGGAATGTTTTGAAAAGTAATTTTCCATCGGTGCTGAATTACCTGAAACGCAAGATGAATGTGTTTGCCGAAAATCTTGACTTTGAACGTGCGCAGGAGTTCAAAGACAAAATTGAAACACTCACGGTTTGGCAAAGTAAAAGCACCATCGTTAATCCTAAACTCAACAACATTGATGTTTACGGCTACAGCGAAACAGCACAGTTTGCTTTTGTAAGTTTTTTCAAAGTGAGTAACGGAACCATCATCATGACCCGTGCCCTGGAAGTGAAAAAACTGCTGGATGAAACACGCGAAGAAATTTTAGAACGCGCCATTGCCGAAATCAGTTTTAATGAAGAACAAGTGGTGGAAAAAGATGAAGCATTTGAACTCATTCTACCCTTTGAAGTAAATCTTCCGTTTGACTGTGTGCAAACTATTCCGCTGGCTGGCGACAAAAAAAAGTTGCTTGAACTTGCCACACGCAATGTGCTTTATGCCCGCGAAGAAAAAATCAAAAGCATGATGACTGCCGAAGAAAAAAATCCTTCGTTCCGCATCATGAAGCAATTGAAAGAAGATTTGAAACTGAAAGAACTTCCGCGTCACATTGAATGTTTCGACAATTCAAACATAATGGGCACACACCCCGTGAGCGCATGTGTGGTTTTCAGAGAAGCTAAGCCAAGCAAAAAAGACTATCGCATTTTCAACATCAAAACCGTTGAAGGTCCTAATGATTTTGCTTCGATGGAAGAGGTAATTTACAGACGCTACAAACGCATGTTGGATGAAGCACAACCTTTGCCGCAACTAATTATTGTGGATGGCGGAAAAGGGCAACTCAGCAGCGCAGTTGAAAGTTTAAAACAATTGGAACTTTATGGGAAAATTCCAATAGTGGGCATAGCAAAAAAGTTAGAGGAAATTTACTTTCCTGAAGATTCGCTGCCACTGCACATCAACAAAAAAAGCGAGAGCCTGAAACTGATTCAGCGCATGCGCGATGAGGCACACCGCTTTGGCATCACGCACCACCGCAACCGAAGGAGCAAGGCATTCACCAACACCGAGTTGGAAAAAATTCAAGGCATTGGCAAAAAAACTGCCGAAGTTTTACTCAGACATTTTAAATCCATCAAACGTTTGAAGGAGGCAAACGAGGAAGAAGTAATAGCCTTGGTGGGTGCTGCAAAAGCGAAGGTTGTTTTAGCGTATTTTCAAGCGTCAGAAACACCATCTTAGTCAGCATTCAAAACTGTGTATGTCATCACCCAATTCATTGCTACATAATATCGCACTCACACTTGTTCCTGAAGTTGGCGATATGCTTGCCAAAAATTTGATTGCGTATTGCGGCAGTGCAGAGGAAGTTTTCAAAGCTTCGAAAAGCAAACTGAAAAAGATTCCGTTGGTGGGCGAAGTGCGCGCTGCAAAAATTGAAGAAGCAGTGCACAAAGGTGATGTGTTGAAACAAGCCGAAGAGGAAATTGCATTCATTGAAAAGCATAATATCCAAACACTTTTTTTCACCGATGAAAACTATCCGCAGCGCCTCAAGGAGTGCGATGATGGACCCGTGATGCTTTACTACAAAGGCAATTCCAACCTGAATGCGGAAAAAACCATTGCCATTGTAGGCACGCGCAATGCCACCGATTATGGTAAAGAAGTAACCAAGAAATTAGTGAAAGATTTAGCTGCGCAAAATGTTTTGGTGATAAGCGGATTGGCTTACGGTATTGACGTTCACGCACATCAGGCGGCATTGGATTTTAATTTACAAACCATAGGTGTGATGGCACACGGCTTGAATAAAATTTACCCGAACCAACATCGAAACATTGCAAAACGGATGACTGAACAGGGCGGCTTGCTCACTGAGTTTACTTCGCAATGCGATTTCACACCTCACAATTTTCCGAAACGCAACAGAATTGTGGCAGGCATGACCGATGCCACCATTGTGATTGAAAGCGATGTGAAAGGAGGAGCGGTTATCACTGCCAACATTGCAAACTCCTATAATCGTGAAGTATTTGCCGTGCCCGGAAAAACCACCGACAGATTTTCGCGCGGGTGTAATTTTTTAATCAAAACTTTCAAAGCGCAAATTATTGACAGCGCAGCAGATGTGCTTGAAGCCATGAACTGGCAATCATCAGCAACTGCAAAACCCAAAGTGCGACAACTTTCACTTTCGCTGGCACCTTTGGAACAATCAATTTTTGATGTTTTGAAAGAAGATGAAAGTAGCATTGATGCATTGCTTGCAAAATGCAACCTCACATCAGGCGAATTGTCTGCCACACTTTTAGATATGGAAATGAACGGAGTGATTGTAAGTTTACCCGGCAAACGATATAAGCTGGTGGTGTAGCAACAAGAAAATAGTAGTTAGTAATTAGTAGATAGACTTGAGATGAAAAAAGGAAAAAAGAAACTTCAGCAAACAGAAAGTGACGCAGCAGTTGTTGCCGCAAAAAGCGTTCAGCATACTACCATTTCGCATTCGCCCATCAATGCCCAACTGCCTGCGCTGATAATTTTCCTGTTCACTTGTTTGATTTACTCCAACACACTTTGGAATGAATATGCATCGGATGATGCGATTGTGCTCACCGAAAACATATACGCCACACAAGGCTTTGCCGGCTTGAAAGACATTTTCACACATGATGTTTTTGAAGGTTTTTTTAAAGAGAAAAAAAGTTTGGTTGCCGGTGGCAGGTATCGCCCCTTAAGCGTGGCAACTTTTGCCATTGAATATGAACTATTCGGCTTGAATGCGATGTTGAGCCACGCTGGAAATGTGCTGCTGTTTGCACTCACCTGCATGCTGATTTTTTACTTGCTGAAACTTTTAATTCCGCAAAAAAAGGATGAGCCGTTTTACATCAGCATTCCTTTTTTGTGTGCCATGCTTTATGCTGCACACCCCATCCACACCGAGGCTGTGGCAAACATCAAAGGGCGCGATGAAATCATGAGCATGTTGTTTGCAGTGGCATCATTATTTTTTGCTGTGCGGTTTATTACCACCGAAAAATTTATTGCTCTCGTTTTCGCTGCCGGAACATTTTTCCTTTCGCTGCTTTCAAAAGAAAACTCCATCACTTTCATTGCAGTGGTTCCGCTCACTTATTATTTCTTCCTGAAAGCACAGCCAAAGCAATACTTCTTTGCGCTGGCATCTATCATCATTCCCACTGCCGCATATTTGTTGTTGCGCGGCAATTATGCAGCTTCAAGTTTAACACAAGAGTCCGCTGAAATTCTCAACAATCCTTTTGTTGGCGCAACTTTTGCCGAGCGCTATGCAACACCGGTTTACAGTTTTTTGCTGTATTATATTAAACTGATTTTTCCGCATCCGCTAAGCCACGATTATTATTTCAATCAAATACCGCTCATTGAATTTGGCGATGTGAAGTTCATTGCATCATCGGTAATCACCCTTGCTCTGGTGGGCATTGCTTTGAATCAACTGCGCAGAAAAACCATTGTTTCTTATTCCATACTTTACTACTTCATCACTTTTTCGGTGGTGTCAAACATTTTGTTTTCAGTGGGCATTATCATGAACGAACGTTTTCAGTTTATGCCATCCCTTGGTTTTTGTTTGTTGCTGGCAGTTGGGTTTCATTATTTATATCAAACCAAAAGACTCAAAGCAACAGCCGCAGCATTTTTGGCAAGTGTGCTACTGTTTGTTTTCAGTGTAAAAACATTCAGCAGAAATTATGCTTGGAAAGACAACTTAACTCTGTTCCTGACCGATGTAAAAAATTCACCAAACAGCGCGAAGGTGAATACCAGCGCGGGTGGCGACTTGCTTGCCGCCAGCGACAATGAACCCGATTCATTGAAACGCAAACAAATGATTGAAGAATCCATCAGCTATTTGAACCAGGCTTTGAAAATCTACCCCGATAATTTCAATGCGTTGCTGCTGATGGGGAATGCTCAATTCAAGTATTACAAAAGCATTGATGTGGCTCTGCCTTTTTACAATCGCATTTTGGAATTGAACAAAGGCGGTGAGTTGTTTGCCTATCAAAATGCAGGCAATTTGCTTTATGGCGAAAATCAATATCAGCGCGCTATTCCATACCTGAAAGGATTACTTGGAATGCAACCCGATAACATTAAAACTGCCATCAGCGTCAGCGATTGTTTTGCACAAGCAGGTGTGTTGGATTCAGCACTCGGCTATGCAAATTTTGCATTGCAAAAATCTCCAAACAACGACTTAGTAATTCACCACATCGGTAAAATTTATGGCAGAAACTTCAATGACCTGAATAATGCAATTCCATATCTGAAAAGGGCAACCGAATTGAACCCCAATCAAATTACCTACCTTGAAGACTTAGGCGTGGCTTATGGTTTGAGTGGTCAGTTCGACAATGTGATTGCCACCATGAACAAAATTCTGCAAATCAACCCCAACTATGTTTCGGCTTATCGAAATCTCAGTATTTCCTACATGAACAAAGGTGATAAAGCCAATGCTGAATTGTATGCACAGAAGGCTGCTGAGATAGAGCAGCGCAGAGGGAGATGAGTTCAGCTCATCGCATACTTTCCATCTGATGTTTTACGCATTAGTTCCGAATCAATTAAGTGCTCAAGGGCAGCAATTACATTTTCAGCAGGCAAGTTGACATGATTTAAAACTTGTTCCACAGTCATTGGCGTTTGCAGTGTTTGCTGTAATAAATTCAGTAAGTCAGCAAATTCTTTGGCGGAAAAACCGCTTTTGCGCTCTGCAATGCACACATCGCACACGCCACAATTTTCAGCATGGTGTTCACCAAAATAGTTTACCAGCAACACACTGCGGCAAATGTGATGTACTGAAATGTAATGCAACATGGCGCGCATTCTGTCCTCATGTTGATTTCTTCTGAACTCAATTTTTTCGGGATGAAAATGCAAGTGTTTTGCCTCTACCCGTTGATGCGCGAATGTGATTTGAGGCTGCTCTTTCAAAGGCACATAACTGAACACTTCGTGTTTGCCGAGTTGATGTAACTGAGCAATTAAATCGTTCAGAGAAATTTTTAAACGATTGGCAATTTCATTTTGTTGGATGGTAACATAATCTTCAAAAACACCCTCGCAGGTGCGCAAAATCATTTTTACAAGCGGCTCTAATGCCGGGTGATTTTTTTGAAAATGAAACAAGCCTTCTTTACTTGTAGTGCATTTAATTTTGGGACGTTGAAAAACAGATTCGGACACGCTGATAATTTCCAACTGCTCCAGCATGGAAATACATTTCAACGCTTTCACTGCATTCAATTTTGAATACATCACAAAACGTGTGATATCGAAGCTATGGGTTAATCTGCTTTCAAAATCCAATGGCATTTCAAAGAAGTTGCAAAGCTGTTCGTAGGTGTTTTTCAAATCATCTACAGTGGGAAAATTATTGATGCTTTCAAGAATATTTTTCTTGTCATCACTGTCGGTAAGCAACACGGCATAAGCCCGTTGCTCATCACGCCCGGCACGTCCGACTTCCTGAAAATAGGCTTCCAAACTTTCAGGCGCATCCAAATGAATTACTGTGCGCACATCGGGTTTATCAATGCCCATGCCAAAAGCATTGGTGCACACCATCACTCTGATTTTGTTGTTCACCCAAGCGTCTTGTTTTGCACTCCGCTCATCGGGCGCAAGCCCCGCATGATAAAAGTCGGCACTGATTTTGTTTGCTTTTAAAAACTGCGCCACTTCTTTGGTGGCTTTCCTATTGCGCACATAAACCACCGATGTTCCCGGCACTTTATTCAACACATTCAGTAATTGATTTTGCTTGTCGGCAGTGTGGCGAACCACATAACTCAAATTTTTCCGTTGAAAGCTTTTGCTAAAAACATTGCGCGTTTTGAAGTCCAGTTTCGCAACAATATCCTCAGCCACTTTGGGTGTGGCAGTGGCTGTTAAAGCCAGCACCGGAACTCCTTTCAGCAGTTCGCGCACTTCGGCAATGCGCAAGTATGGCGGGCGGAAATCATAGCCCCACTGTGAAATGCAATGCGCTTCATCAATTGCCAGCAAACTGATGTTCATTTGTACAACTCGCTGGCGGAAATCTTCACTTGCCAATCGTTCGGGCGATACATACAAAAACTTCACACCACCAAACAAGCAGTTGCTGATGATGGCATCCACCTCGTCAAATCGCAAGCCGGTGTAAATAGCTTCGGCTTTAATGCCTTTCTTTTTCAGGTTCATCACCTGATCTTTCATTAAAGCAATGAGTGGTGAAATCACTAAACACAAGCCGTCTTTTGCCATAGCCGGCACCTGAAAGCAAACTGATTTTCCTCCTCCGGTGGGCAACAACGCAAGTGTGTCATCGCCATTTAAAACCGACTGAATGATTTCTTCCTGCAACGGACGAAACGCATCGTAGCCCCAATATTTTTTAAGGATTTGATGAATGAGGCTCATGGAGAAAGGTTTGCACTGTTTTCAGAAATCGCCCCGAATCTAAAACTATTAGAAGGATTCAATCCCTCACAAAAAACCTGCTCCAAACATTTTTCACTTTGTTGCGCGGCTGTGGAATTTCAAGCGAAAGGAATACGGTGGTGTTGCCGCGAATGCGCTTGATTTCGCGCATCATTTCTAAACTGAGTGTATCGTTTGCGCTGGTCATATTCTTTTTAAAATCACCTTTCACAATGGTCATTTTAAGCCCGTTAATTTTCTTGGCAGTGTCGCTGTACTCAGTTTCATAAAACTGCACGAAAGGCTTGTCTGCCAAATCTTTTTTGTTGTAAGTGGCATTTCTTTCAATTACCAATTCATTCAGCTTGATGATGTTGGTTTTAGGTTTTGGCAGCAGCGGGTAAAGCCGTCCATCGCTTTTTACGATGTATTCTTTCATCAACAAAATGCGGGTGTTTTGCGGGTTGGTGATGATGAAGCGCAACGCAGATTTTTCAGCGCCACGTGGCTTACTGGCTTTTGGGCGAATGGTGAGCAGCGAATCTTGCAATGTTGCCAAACCCTTATCGAAAAATGATTGTGCGATTTTATAGTTGGGGTCTAATTTGATGACAAAACGATAATCAACGCCTTCCAGCAAAGTATCCATAAATGGTTCAATGGTAAGTTCGCTGCGCTGCTCCATCGGAATGAAAATTTCCTTTTGCGGCTGCGCAAAAACGCAACTTAACGATGCCGTAAAAAACAGCACCAGCAGATATTTGAGGGTTTTGCGCATTAGGCGTATTCGGTGAATAATACGAATGTTGGCTATTATAGTTCTATTTTATTGGGCAGACAAAAAAACTTCCACCCCAAAAGTGTTGAAAACACGGTTGAAAATAGGCTTTGGGTAGTGTAACAATTAAATAACTGCTTAAAAACTTTGTTTACGTTTGTCCGAATTTTAGGGCAGCACCGGAAAACGACAATTCTTCATGGCTTTATTCAACTTTTTAACTCAGGAAATAGCAATAGACCTTGGCACCGCCAACACACTCATTATTCACAACGATAAAGTGGTGGTGGACGAGCCTTCGATTGTGGCAATAGACAGGCGCACCGACAAGGTGATTGCCGTTGGGCAACGCGCCATGTTGATGCACGAAAAAACACACGAAAACATTAAAACCATTCGGCCGCTAAAGGACGGTGTAATTGCCGATTTTCAGGCTGCGGAAAACATGATTCGCGAGATGATAAAAATGATTTTTAAAAATAAATCGTTTTTGTTTCCTCCGCGTTTTAAAATGGTTATTTGCATTCCATCGGGCATTACAGAAGTGGAAAAGCGCGCAGTGAAAGACAGCGCAGAACAAGCCGGTGGGCAGGAGGTGAAGATGATTCACGAGCCGATGGCTGCGGCAATAGGAATTGGCATTGATGTGGAAGAACCCAACGGCAATATGATTATTGACATTGGTGGTGGAACCACTGAAATTGCCGTGATTGCATTGAGCGGAATTGTGTGCGACCAAAGCATTCGGGTAGCAGGCGATGAGTTTACGCTGGACATTGTGGACTACATGCGCAGGCAGCACAACATGCTGATTGGCGAGCGCACTGCCGAGTTGATTAAAATCAACGTTGGCTCAGCCCTCACCGACATTGAAAACGCACCGGAAGATTACCCTGTTAACGGACGTGATTTGATGACCGGCATTCCAAAACAGATTATTGTTTCCTACTCTGAAATTGCACACGCCATTGATAAATCTATTTCAAAAATTGAGGAGGCGATTTTAAAAGCGTTGGAAACAACCCCTCCCGAACTTGCTGCTGATATTTTTAAAACCGGTTTGTACCTTACCGGTGGTGGTGCATTGCTGCGCGGCTTGGATAAGCGCATCAGCCAAAAAACAAAACTTCCGGTTCATGTTGCCGAAGACCCGCTGCGTGCTGTGGTGCGGGGCACAGGCATTGCGCTGAAAAACATGAGTAAGTTTACTTTCCTGATGGACTAATGTTTTGATATAGCGCAAATGCACATCAAAAAAATTGAGGTAGTTTGTAATTTTTTGACGTGTTAATTATCTACTTTCAGTTTGAAAACACAAAGCAGCGCCAAATTGCAATGGCATTGGATGTAAATGAACTTGATTCTGTTCTATAGAGCCGTTTTTTGGATAAGCCTCGCAGGCTTTGTTGCCATTATATCAGACTTTGGTTTTTCCCAAACCGAACTTTCAAAAAAATTTTTAGACGCATTCTACTTTTTCGCCATCGGAGTTGGCGCGGTGTCAACCCTTGTCAGGTATGTAACAAACATTAGCCTATTCAGGCGAAAAGCACTATTGTTCGATTTGCTCACCGTTGGGTTTACTTTCTGGCTGTTTTACTTGTATTTGTTCGTTGGCGTTCCTTTTGAAACTGACCAGATACTCGAAAATCCTATTTGGCTAAAAATCGCTGTTCTTTTCACTTTCATCAGAGAGTTTTCTGAGCTCAAAATAAATTTTAAACGAACTTTTTTAAACCCCGCACAGGTTTTCATTCTCAGTTTCTTAACCATCATTTTCATCGGCTCATTCTTATTGCTTTTACCTAAGGCAACACATTCAGGCATTTCTTATTTAGATGCACTTTTCACCTCTACAAGCGCGGTTTGTGTAACGGGCTTGGTGGTGGTTGACACTGCAACTCATTTCACCCTATTTGGGCAATTCATTATAATGGTTTTAATACAAATTGGCGGATTGGGAATTTTAACTTTTGCAAGCTATTTCAGCTATTTTTTCAAGGGTGGCACAACTTATGAAAACCAATTGGCTTTAAGCGACATAACCAGTTCAAAACAACTGGGAGAAGTGTTCTCAACCTTGAAGTACATCATCCTTATCACTTTTGGAATTGAACTTTTTTCAGCATCACTAATTTACGTAAGCATTGACCCAAGTAAATTTTTATCACAAAAAGAACAGCTTTTCTTTTCTGCATTTCATGCTGTTTCTGCGTTTTGCAATGCAGGGTTTTCAACTTTAAGTAACAGCCTGTTTGACCAAGGATTCAGATACAATTATTACTTGCAATTAGTCATCATCCTAACCTTTGTTTTGGGAGGCTTGGGGTTTCCGATTGTTGTAAACATTCTCAACTATTTGAAGTACAAAGTTTTCACTTTGTTTTCGTCAAGCAAAAGCAAGTACCGCCCGTGGGTTTTAAACCTAAATAGCCGGATTACTTTAATCACAACACTTACTATATCAGCAACAGCTTTTATTTTATTTTTTGCTCTTGAATACCACAACACTTTAGCAGAGCATAATGGATTTGGTAAAATTGTTACCGCACTTTTTGGTGCTACAACCCCGCGTACCGCAGGCTTTAATTCAGTTGATACCGCGGCATTGACATTCCCTACTTTGATGATGATTTTCCTTTTGATGTGGATTGGAGCATCGCCACAATCAACAGGGGGAGGAATAAAAACCAGCACCTTTGCCATAGCCACTTTGAATATTTTGAGTTTGGCAAGAGGAAAATCGCGAATTGAAATTTTTAGAAGAGAGATTGCTGATGTTTCGGTGCGAAGAGCCTTTGCCATAATTTCATTATCGCTGGTGGTAATTGGTTTTGCAGTTATGTTCATCTCCATTTTCGACCCAGAAAAGCAGCTGATGGATATTGCTTTTGAGTGTTTTTCGGCTTACAGCACTGTTGGATTAAGTTTGGGAGTTACCGCAAATTTGAGCACCGCCAGCAAGTTTGTAATCATTGTTGTAATGTTTGTTGGGCGTATCAGTATGCTCTCGTTTGTTATTGCAGTATTCAAAAAAGTAAAACATAAAAACTACAGTTACCCCAACGAGGAAATCACCATAAACTAAACGCAATCGTGTTGTTTTGCTTTGTTAATGGTTACTCGATCGGGCTTGCCGAGGGTTAAAACAGAAAAAATCAGCTTATGAAATACATCATTTTTGGGCTTGGAAACTTTGGCGCATCATTAGCCCAAAAACTTACCGAACAAGGAAACGAAGTAATTGGCATTGACTCTGACATGGCTAAGGTAGATGCCTTCAAAGAAAAAATCTCACACACGATTTGCATGGATGCAACTGACGAGTTTACTGTTTCGGGATTGCCGCTAAAGGAAACCGATATTGTGTTGGTTGCCATTGGTGAAGACCAAGGCGCCAACATTATGACAACAGCCATTCTTAAAAATTTTGAAGTGAAACGATTGATTAGTCGCGCCATCAACCCCCTACACGAAAAAGTTTTGCAAGCCCTTGGTGTAGATGAAATTGTTCATCCTGAAGAAGAAACAGCAGAACGATGGGCAAAGAAACTTTGCCTGAACAATGTGTTAGACTCTTATGAACTGAATGATGATTACAGTATTATCGAAGCAAAAGTTCCTATTGATTATGTTGGTAAAACGGTGAGGGAAGTGGGTTTTCGCAGGGCATTTAATTTATTGGTGCTCACCATCATCAAAAAAGTTGAAGTAAAAAGCATTATCGGAAAATCGAGAACAGAAACACAAATTTTGGGGGTGGCAGCTGCAGATAATAAACTGGAGCCTAACGATATTCTGGTTCTTTACGGTGCCAATAAGGATTTACAATCGTTTTTGAAGCAAAAATTGCATTGAGCAAATGTGTTTCACTCTTTAACCCGAAGGCATTGGGCGTTTACTTTGGTGAAAAATTCTATTGATAAGTTCCCCATGAATGTTGCTGCAATGCGTAAGAATGCTTTGGTTTGAAGCTGAAACATATTTATGAGCATCACTAAAAAATTTGAAGCTGCGCAGGCTGCCGTTAAAACACTTACCGAGCGCCCATCGAACGAAGAACTTTTAGATTTATACGCATTGTTCAAACAAGCTACCGAAGGCGACAACACCGCCAAAGAACCCGGCATGTGGGATTTGAAAGAAAAATTCAAGTGGAAACAATGGGAGAGCAAAAGGGGCATGAACAGCGAACAAGCCATGACTGTCTATGTTAATTTAGTGAATGACTTACTCTCGCGTTATGAACATGAGTAACTTCACACAATGAAACGCTTTCTAACATTCTTTCCACTGCTTGCTTTTTCATTCGCACTAAAGGCTCAATTCATCAAAGCCGGTCCGGTAGTGGGCGGGGTAACTGACACTAAAGCACGGATTCAAATTCATTTCGACTCGCTTGGGCAACATGTTTTAGAAGTAAGCGATGACAGCACTTTTAACACAAGCGTAAAATCGTTTACCGGAAATCCGTCAGCCGAAACTTATGCCACATGGATGTTTGAAGTGAGCGGATTGAATGCCTCCACCTTCTATTACTACAGATTAAAAAACAGCGCAAATGTTTTCGATTCGCGCAGAGGAAGATTCAAAACTTTTCCTGCTGCCGGAAACAAAGGCTATCTGAAACTTGCAGTTGGCTCATGCAATTATTTCAGCAACTCGCAATTGTTTCAACACCTAAATGATTTTGAACCCGACATGGTTTTGCACCTTGGCGATTGGGGCTACCCGCCATCAGCCCCGGGCATGGGCGCAAACTATAATTTAGACACAGCCAAACAAGCCCGAAGTTTTGCCATCCGCTACGAAGACCAAACCTTTAAACCCTATGTGCTACCTTACTTTCCGGTAGATTACGTGTATGATGATGATTGGGGACAAAACGACAGCGAAGGATGGACTTTTCCGCAAGAAAAAGTTACGCTTAACCCCGATGGCTCTGCCACCACCGAATTGATTACACACCCGCTTCCTGCAGGCTTGCGTGAAGGTGCAATTCATGCTTGGGTGAAATTTTTTCCGGGTTATCCGTTGAACCACGACACTGCCGATGGCATTCACCACAAGTTTACAATAGGAAATGTTGAAGTGTTTATGACTGACAACCGCATCAGCCGAACACCCCGGCACAATGCTTTTAAAAAACAACCCAATGGCAATTTCACTTTTAGTCCGGACACCAATCACACTTTACTTGGTGTTAACCAACGCTACTGGTTGGTTAATGAGCTAAAGAACTCGCAGGCAGATTGGAAAATCATTACCAGTGGAGTGATTTTCAATCAGGCTTACAAGCGGATTTTAGACTTTAACATGATAGTTCAAAACTTCGGTTTTAGTTTCATTGGCAGAACCGAAAGTGGGCTATCGCTTGCAAATGCCATTGCTTACAATTGGGTGGGTTATCCTGTTGACCAAAATGCTTTACTCAATCTTCGTTCATCGGTTAAAGACATGGTTTTCCTTTCGGGCGATTCACACAGTTCAGCTATTGATGACGGCACAAACAGCGGCATACCCGAAATGCAAAGCAGTGGCTGGAATGCCGGAGATGAAGGTTATTTGTTTTACTACATTGATTCCATTGGGCAATCTATTGGGCAACCTGCGGTAAAAAATGCCTTGTGGAATGCCGGAGGAAACGGCATTGAAAACAAAAATTTCAGCGACACCTATGGCACAGTGGAAGTTTTTGCCGATGACTCGCTTAGAATGTGTGTGGTGGATGAACTTGGGCAGCAACTTGGCTGTCTGACACTGCTTCATTCTTCCAAAAAAACTACAGGCTTATCAAACTTGGTTTCCAGAAAATCAACTTTGATGCACCTGATTTATCCAAACCCGGCAAAGAACATCGTTCGTGTTTTATGGAACAACGAATATGTTGCAGATGCAAATGATAAATTGATGATTTTAGATATGAACGGGAGAATATTGATGGAGTTTTCTCCCTCGCTTGGCAACATCGAAATTCCGGTTTCACAGTTAGTGGCTGGAAATTATTTCATCCAACTTCAGGCAAAGCAAGGCATTGAAGAAAGACGATTAACAGTGTATTGATTACCGTTTCCAATCAAACGCAATTGTTTTCATCAAATCAGGATGAAGCGATTCCAACACCGGACATGTGCGGGCAGTGCGTTCTAAAATAGTGCGTTCCTTTTCACCAATTCCTTTTCCGTTCAACTCAATCAGTGCTTTTATCTCAACAATCCTTCGCGGGTCAGTGCCCATAATTTTTGTGATAGAGATAGTCGCATTTGCCAAGTCAACATTCAAATCTCTTGCCTTTATTCCCATCACCGTTAGCATACAACTTCCCAGTGCAGTAGCCACCAAATCGGTTGGCGAAAACGCTTCGCCTTTTCCATGATTGTCTGTTGGTGCATCGGTGATGATTTCATTGCCTGAAGCAAGATGAACTGCCGATGTACGCAATTCGCCAAGGTAGGTAACTTTTGAAGTCATGTTTTACAATCTTTATGCAATAGTAGTTTTTACAAAACGAATTATGGCTTAGGTTTAATGCGAACAATAAGCTGAAACGATGGAAGGAAATTTTCTGCTACAAGCAATTATCTATTTGGCTGCCGCAGTGGTTTGTGTGCCCATTGCCAAGCGCGTTGGCATGAGTTCGGTGTTGGGTTATTTGATTGGCGGCATGTTGATTGGTCCGTTTGTGTTGGGTTTTGTGGGTAAAGAAGGAGAAGACATTATGCACTTTGCCGAGTTCGGTGTGGTGATGATGCTTTTCCTGATTGGCTTGGAACTTGAGCCTGCACAGTTTTGGCAAATGCGCAAATCCATTGTGGGTTTGGGTTCCATTCAATACTTTGGCACTACAGCCATTTTGTTTCCCATTGGCTTGTGGATGGGCTGGAACTGGCAGATGAGTTTAGCTGCCGCGTTTGCGCTTTCCATGTCGTCCACTGCCATTGTGTTGCAAACATTGAAAGAGAAAGGACAAACACAAACCGAATCGGGGCAGGCATCGTTTTCGGTGCTGTTGTTTCAGGATATTATGGTGATTCCCATTCTTGCACTGTTGCCATTGCTTACCACACAAGATGCCATTCACATTGAAGGCGCACATGGAGCAACGCTTATTAAAGACCTACCCGGATGGTTACAAACCGTTTTGGTATTAGGTTCAGTGTTGTCGGTGTCGTTAATCGGTAAGTTTTTGGTGGTTCCGCTGCTGCGCATTGTGGCACGAACCCACCTGCGCGAGTTGTTTACTGCATCTGCCTTGTTGCTGGTGGTGGGCGTTGCTTACCTGATGGAATTGGTTGGGCTAAGTCCCGCGCTTGGCACTTTTCTGGCGGGGGTGGTGTTGGCTAACAGCGAATATCGCCACGAGTTAGAAAGCGACCTTCACCCATTCAAGGGTTTGCTGCTGGGCTTGTTTTTTATTGGTGTTGGCGCGTCCATCAATTTCAGTTTGATTGCGCAAAACCCACTGATGATTGTTGCAATTGTACTCGGTTTGATTTCACTGAAAGCAATGGTAATTTTCATAGCAGGAAAAGTTTTTAAAATAAAATCCGACCAAAATTTACTATTCACTTTCGGCTTATCGCAGGTAGGTGAATTTGCTTTTGTATTGCTTTCATTCAGCGGACAGTTAAATGTTATTGACAAAAAATGGATGGACATTTTAATGGCATCCACCGCCATCAGCATGACCATCACACCATTGCTTTTATTGCTGAACGAAAAATATATTGACCCCTACTTTGGCACCAAGGAAGCTGAAGACGAAAAAGAAGCAGATACTATTGAAGAAAAGCATCCGGTAATCATTGCAGGCTTTGGGCATTTCGGCAGCACCATCGGCAGGTTTCTGCGCGCAAATGGTGTGGAGGCAACCATTTTAGATTATGATTCTGACCGAGTGGATTTACTGCGCAAAATGGGCTTTAAGGTGTACTATGGCGATGCTACAAGAATTGACTTACTTGAAGCTGCCGGAGCCGAGCGCGCAAAACTTTTGATTGCCGCCATTGATTCGCCAACTGCAAACAATGAACTGATAAAAAATGTGCGCAAGTATTTCCCGAATCTTCACATCATGGCTCGCGCTAAAAATCGTTTCGATGCTTATGATTTAATTGACCTTGGTGTGAGTGATGTTTATCGCGAAACACTTTACACTTCTGTTCACCTTGCCATTGACGCATTGAAAAAACTCGGTTTCAGAAGTTACACGGTTACGCGTCAGGGTCAAAAATTTATTCAATATGACGAGCAGGCGCTTTCAAAACTTGCAGCCACGCGGCACAATATGAAAGAATATATCTTCAGTGCGCGGCAACAAATTGAAATGCAAGAGCAACTGTTGCAAAATGATTTGTATCAAAATCTGAACGCTGACGACCACGCATGGGACAGTGAGTTTATGCGCGAACAAATTCAAAAGCAAAGCAGTTAACAGGCTACAACTGCATTCTAATGCGCCACTCTTTGGGGTAGTGATTATTTAACCGCCCTGCAACGGCTTTAGCCCATCCTAAATTCAAGTTTTCAAACTTCACTAAATGCCATCCTTTTTCAGCCTGCATCATTAGCGACTCGCCTTTTAAATACTTCAGCGCATCCGCTTTACTCAACTGAATGGAAGGAATTTTATCGCTTAAATAATGACACATTGCCACCGCATGGCTTGGAACAATGTTGCCTTTCTCTTCGCTGCCTGCTGCAACTCCCGCTTGCCTTACCTGAACCACGCGCGCAATTTGTTCCATGCGAGGTTTTAGCATTTTATGCGTGAAGCAAAATTCATTTTTAAACGAAAACCAGACTGCCTCTGCATCACTGACAAGCCAATTTTTAACTACCGTAGGAACACTTTTTTCTTCCATGAAGCCTATCTGCTTTTTAGATTGAAATGGTGTAAACGGTTCAGCATCCACATCGCCTGTTTTCACTAAGCATGAAATAAAAAATCCTTCCCCTTTCACTTTGTGCGGATAAAATCTGTATCCGAATTTATTTTGAACAACACCCGATGGCAAATGCGAAACATCGTTTGCAGGCTCGAAAGCACATGTGTTTATCAGCGTTTCCACCACCTGCTCATTCTCAGCTTCCTCAAAAGTGCATGTGGAGTAAATCAACAAACCATCTTTTTTCAACGCGGGCACAACATGGCGCAAAATGTTTTGTTGCCTTGCGCTGCACGCATCAACATTAGCCTCGCTCCAATGCGAAATTGCATCTGCATCTTTTCTGAAAAGCCCTTCGCCACTGCATGGTGCATCCACCAAAATCACATCAAAAAATTCATTCAAAACAGAAAAATCGCTTGCCTCACTTTGCGTTACCATCACATTCGCACAACCCCATTTAGCAATGTTTTCACATAACACCTGATTGCGTTTTGGAATCACCTCATTACTCACTAATAAACTTTCGGTGTTTAGCAGCGAGAGCAGCAGCGTGCTTTTCCCTCCGGGAGCAGCACACAAATCGAGCACTTTCAAACTTTTTGAAATATCTGCTTTACTCAAAAAAATCTGTTCCAAAAACATGGAACTCGCTTCTTGCACATAGTAGCCACCGGCATGAAAAAGCGGATCTAAAGTAAACTGTGGACGCTCGGATAAAAATCTCCCTGAACTGCACCATGGCACATGTTCGGTATCCGGGAACACTTCAGAAGGCTTGAATGGATTGATGCGAACAGAAACAGGAGCCGGCTGCTGCAACGACTCGAAAAATGCTGCTGCTTCGTGTTTCAAAAGCGAAGTGATGTTGTTTACAAATGGCTGCGGAAGCGTGCTGCTCATGTGGCATATTTAGAAAAATGAAACTGATACAGAAAACGAGTTTTGCAGAACGCATTCCGATGCCGGAATTTTACCGAACATTGCAACAATTCTAACTCATGAGAATTCACTTAATTGCCATTGGAGGCGCAGTGATGCACAACATTGCCATTGTGCTGAAGCGGCAGGGACACACCGTTAGCGGTTCAGACGATGCCATCAATGACCCTGCAAAAACCAATCTTGCAAACGAAGGCTTGCTGCCGAAAGTTATTGGCTTCGATGCAGCAAACATTACACCAGACATTGATGTGGTGATATTGGGAATGCATGCACGATTAGATAACGCTGAGTTGATTCGCGCGCAGGAGTTGGGCTTGAAAGTGGTTTCATTCCCCGAATACATATTTGAAATTGCACGGAACAAAAAGCGGGTGGTGATTGCCGGCAGTCATGGCAAGACCACCATCACAGGCATGGTGATGCACGTGCTGAAGAATACCGGACTGCAATTTGATTACATGGTGGGTGCAAAAGTTAAAGGCTTTGACACTTCGGTTTGCCTTACTGACGATGCTCCGCTGATTGTGCTGGAAGGCGATGAATATCTTGCATCGCCCTTGCAGCCCGAAAGCAAGTTTATGTTCTACAAGCCTCATGTGGCTTTAATTTCAGGCATTGCGTGGGACCACATCAATGTGTTTCCTGTGTATGAAAACTATGTGCATCAGTTTGTGAAGTTTGCCAACAGCATTGAACCGGACGGCACATTAGTTTGGTGTGAAGAAGATGATGAACTGAAACGCCTTGCACCACAATTCAACAACTCGCTACATCAAATTGCTTACAGAACACCTTCGCATGAAATAGAAGATGGAGCCACAACGCTCATTACCGAAACCGGTGATTATCCACTGAAAGTTTTCGGCAAGCATAACCTGATGAACATGGAAGGAGCGCGATTAGTTTGCAATGCCATTGGCATAAGCAATGAAGTTTTTTATGAAGCCATTCAAAGTTTTGAAGGCGCTGCTAACCGCTTGCAGTTGTTGTTCAGCAATAGCACAACTGCTATGTTCAAAGACTTTGCGCATTCACCATCGAAACTAAAAGCCACAGTTGATGCAGTGCGTTCGCAGTTCCCACAGCGCAAACTGATTGCTGTGATGGAGTTGCACACCTTCAGCAGTTTGAACGAAAGTTTTCTACCTGAATATGCAGGCGCAATGAACAGTGCGGATGAGGCGATTGTTTATCTGGATGCGCACACTTTTAAACTGAAAAACATGCAGATGTTAACGGATGAAAAAGTGAAAGAAGCCTTTGCTAATGAAAGCATTCAGGTGCTGAGAAGCGCTGACGCATTGGAACATCAGTTACTTGAAACTGAATGGAACAATGCTGTGATTTTGCTGATGAGTTCCGGCAATTTTGGCGGAATGAAACCTGATGAATTGTGGAACAAAAAAATTGTTCCGTTAACTTAACCAAGCATAAATTCAGCAGTTGATTCGCTTTGCACATATCGTTAATCCTGTTGCCGTTTCCGAAGCGCACGAGTTGCACTTTGCACAACCCATCACCTTTGAAAGCATGAGGGTGGCAAAAGAATTTGCGAAAGGAAGCATTGAAGTTGAATTATTGAGTGTGCAGTATGCCGAAGACCACGCTGCTGTTCCTTCATTTTTTAAAAAACTGCCAGACTTAACGCGCTCCGTCCGCGATGTTGCGCATTTGCCGAATGCCAAAAAATTTCCGCTCATTGCCGATATTTTTCAAACCCTGTTTGAACATAGCGATGCAGAATATCTGATATACACCAACACCGACATTATCCTTACCCCTCAGTTCTATGAAACCGTTGCGCAACTCATCGCACAACATCATTATGATGCCATCAGCATCAACCGAAGGCGGATTCCATTCCAATGGAAAACACCTGCCGAACTGCCCTTGATTTGGGCGCAAAAAGGCGAGCTGCATCCCGGTTTCGATTGCTTTGTTTTTCACCGCAGTTTACTGCCGCAGTTTGTTTTCAGCAATGTGTGCATCGGCACGGGCTACACCAGCGTGGCATTGATTCACAACTTGATTGCTTTTGCACAAAATGCGTTCATCACCGATGCGCTGCACCTTACATTGCATTTGGGTTTGGAAGTGATGCCGCCTTTGGAGCAATCAGTTTATCGCTTCACGCGTACCGACTACGAACAACACATTTATCCAAAACTGAAGCCACACTTGTGGCTGCATAAATTCCCCTACTCCACTTTGCCTGCGCACAAACGCTTGCTGAAATGGATGATGAACCCTAATTTTTCTACTGCCATTTTGATTGAACTGGAAAGCAAAAACCTGAAGCGCAAACTGAAAGGCTTGGTGGATGAAGTGAGGTTCAGGTGGATGGAAAAGTTAGGTTGATTCACGGAAAACGAGCAACCAAACCCACACTTGAAATAAAGCGGGGCGAAGTTTTAAGTATGCCTGCTCCTGCCGAGAAATCAACTTGCAAAAATTCATTCAGCAGATAGGCAAAACCTGCATTTGCGCGTAAATCTAAATTTGCGCCATGCGGATAAATGAGGAACACTTCCCAAAATGTTCTGATTTGATGATGCTTTTTTTCTGTAGATGATAACACTGCTGTGTGATGCGCATTCACCACAAAATTGTAAGTAGGCTTGGCATCATTTCCGGTCCAGTTCAAACCATAGTTATACATCATGCCAAAGTTTTGAGGCAGATATTGCTGCATACAAATTCGAAAAAACGGTGCGAGATACTGCGGACGCATATTTTTTGTGGCTGCATAGCTGATGTTCATGCCACCCACAAACGATGAACCGGGCAGATTTTTTCGTGCATCAAACATCTTAACCTTGAAACCAAAAGTGATGGGCGGAAAACCGGTGAGTGAGGAATCGGGAGTGTAAACAGTCATGGCGCTGCTGCTGAGGCGCAGTTCAAAATAATTACTCACGCCATACTTAACTTGCAAATTCGGATGCACAATGTCGTGGCGGTTAGGCTCAAAATAACTGTGTGTTGCGCTGACTTCGATTTGTGCTTTTCGTTTTGGAACCAACAAATTTCCTTCGGCAAACGAGGGGCGCGTGCTGCCAAACTGAATCAGGTTTCCATGCTTTCCTAAAAAGTTATCCTGTGCATTTACATCCAATAAAGGAAGCGTGAACAGCAGACAACAACCAAGTAATATGTAAATGCGCATTTATGTTGTCGAAGAAAAGTAAATATGATTTTCGGCAGCTAAAAAATTTAGTGCGCTGCACATCAGCACCGAACCGGCAGCTAATTGATAAGCCATTGAAACAAATAAAAAAACCGCCCCGGCTTTCGCGCGGGGCGGCTAAAATCCAGCACATAAAAGCCGAAAGTCTTCTATGAGCCGAGTTTGGATTTTCTGTGCAATAATTATCGGGTTACTTCAAAACGAATGCGCGAAGTAGCTTCACCTTTCACTTCTGCCACATAGCTGCCTTGCGCTAAAGTGCTGATGTTGATGTGGTGAAGGTTTGATGTTGCATTAGTGCTTATCACCAATCTGCCATCCAAGGCGTAGATGTTCACCAAAGCGCTTTCCACTCCGGTGGCAATGGTAATTTCTGATGATGCAGGGTTTGGATACAACACCACACGTGGGTTACCGCTGATGTTGCTCACACTTGAAATCACCACATCAATGCAACGGGTGGTTACCACACCGCAAGCCGGGTCGGTAACGCGCACGCCATAGCTGCCTGTGGCTGTGGGTTTAAAGCTGCGGCTTGTTGCGCCTGTGGCAGTGTTAGTGTTGCAGTTAATCCACTCGTAGGCTGTGGCATTGCTTGCGCCCGCCACCAACGAATCGCCAACTATGCTGATGGAAGTATCCACCGAACACTGAACAAAATTGGTGCACACAAAAGCATCGCAGCCATTTTTGCTAATGATTACAAGGTATTCACCCGAAGAGTCCGGTGTGAAAGTGTTGGTGGTGAAATCGCCAATGTATTCTGCACAGCCATTGCGCCCGGCATTGCTTGTGTAATCAATTTTACCACCACATAGTGTGCAGCCTGCAAACCAAGTGTAGCTTGCACTATCTTCCTGCACCACCAATGAGTTGTAAACCTGCGTAACCGAATCGCTGGGGTTAGGCTTGATGGTGATGTTCAAATCAATAAAGGTGTCACGATAGAAAAAGTCCACAGCAGGCACAGGGTAAACACCCGAGGTGAACACTTCAGTGCCATCTTCAAATCCATAGCTGCCACATGAACTGCGCGGAATGGTATCAAAGCTCCTCATCACCCTAAAATCAAATGAAAAGGCAGAAACTATGAGGTGATTGTTCACCAACTTATTGGCGTAAACCAAGCCCAAACCCATTACTTCTATTGTATTCTCCTCACCGGTTACCGAATGAAACTCAGCACTGTTAATGCGATTCACTAAGGTCCTGAACTGCCCAGCAGCAAAAATAGAAGTTCCTTTAGCTTCAATGGATTGCACACGGTAGGTATTGACTTGTGGGTCGGTGGCAACATGCGCCAATGGGTGCCATGAACTCACCGTGCCTGTGGAGCCGGAAATATCAATTTTTGCCAATCGCCAGCGTGTGCTGGTGCCTACTTGGTTAAAGAACCCGCCTATGTAGACTGCACCTTCATGGAACTTAATTGCAAACACCTGACCACCCAACGCCACAGGAATACCTGCCACAGCATTGGCAGTTGCACCCTTGGTGAGTGCTGCAAAATTTTGTTTTACTAATCCACCAATATCGGTAAACATACCACCTGCAAACACATAATCATTATTCACCTCTAAGGAATAAACCGTGTTATTGGGCTGCGGATTCCAAGAGGTTACTGTGGATGTGGTAAGGTCAATAGCCGCAAGATTTTTGCGGGCAACACCGCCAATGGTATCAAACAAACCACCTACATACAATATGTTGCCATCTAATTTCAAGGTTCGCACCACCTCCGAGGGGAAGATACCATTGGTGATGACATCCACACGAAACGGGCTGAGCGCACCGGTTTGTTTGTTGAAGGCGGCAAGGCATTTGCGGTCTTCGCCATTCACAGTTAAAAAATCGCCTGCTACAAAAACAGCAGTGTCGTTTTGCGCAATAGCCCAAATTGCCCTGTTGGTGCCGTAAGACCCGGTAAAGGTTACCTTTAATGGGTTCACCATATAGGTTTTCATATCCACACTGGCAAACAAGTTGCGCACGCTATCACCAAACTGAGAGAAGTTTCCTCCAAAGTAAACGGTGTTTGTAAGGGTATCTGCCTCAACGGCATAAGCAGCACCGGTTGGTCGGGGAAAGTTACCACCGGGGAAATTTGCTGCCACATTACCAACTGCTACAATCTGTGCATTGCCCAGCAACACTGTTGCCACGAGCATCATTAAAAGTGTAATTCTTTTCATCATTATTAAACTGGATTTGAGTGCAAACATCACTGCCTTTGGCGCAGAATTTTCGGGAGTTTAATGAGCAAGGGTGTTTATTTAATGAACGCCCGTGTTTTTTTAATGAAGGGGGTTTGACTTAGATAAGGAGAGGAACCTTATCTGTGATTTGATACAAGTTTTGCGTTCGCATTCATCTGTGCTTTAATCCGGCTTTTATACAAAAGGCTTCCTCTGCAAATCCGGTAAATAAACTGCTATGAAAATTCCTTTGCCGAACTAAAAGCTGAAACAAAAAGTTTTGAAACTACTCTCCCAAATTCCTGAAATACTGTTCAGTGAGTTGTTTGTAGTAAGGCTTTAAAGTAATTTTGCCGTAGTTCTTTTCCACTTAGGAGCTAATCAGAATTGAAGATTGAATTTTATAGTGATGAAAGGCAGAATTGAAGCTAAATTTCGGTACAACAATCTAGCAACGAAAACACTTTCATTTAATGATCTTGTATAAGTATTATCCTTGTAGTGAGTTGTCTTATAGATCGATATCTGTGAGAGGACTTTGGTGTCATTATCCATACAAAATGAATGACCCATTTGAGTGTTTAAGTTTATCAAAAAAAGAATACTCAACTAAAGAATTAAGTACTTTGAGAGAGTATTGTCGTCAAAGTCCATGTGAAAGGCTAAACAATATTGCTAATCATGCCGACAAAGATTTGATTGAGTTGTTTAATTTATTGAGAAACAATTCTTTATCACAGTTTGCTTTCTGCTCACTTAGTGAAAAGGCAGACAGTATACTCATGTGGTCTCACTATGGCAGCTCACATAGGGGTTTTGTAATTGGCTTTGATTTTAAGAATCAGCGCGATTATCATTTTCAGAAAGTTCAATATTGTAATTCGTTATCTGGATTTAATGTATTACCACATCTAAAAAATTTAGAAGGATGTAATAGTGATTCTGTAATGCAAGAAATTTTTCAAAATTTCTCAAAGAAAGCTGATTGTTGGAGTTATGAAAATGAATGGAGAATATGGAGAAAAAGTCCTTGCTACTATCAATTTGAACCATCTGAGGTTAAAGAGATATACTTTGGAGTAAATTGTGATATTGAAACAAAGTCAATAATCTTGAACCTAACACCATATTTACCAAAGCATTTTATATTTCATCAATTTGAGTTTGGTGACAACCCTATTAGACTTGTTAAAAAGTAAATTTTGGTGTTAAGTAATTTTACAAACATTAGTGATATGGTTACATTACCATTCGTTGATAGTTGATTTTTCCATCCCTCCTTTTATTGATAGTAAGACCCTATTCAAAACGCTAATAGTTTCATCTTTGTAATCTTGTCTGACTTTTTTGGAAGACTTGCCCATTGGTAAAAACCATGTTGACGGATATGTTTCTACTGGTTCTTGATAAAAATTTCCAATCCAATTCCCTTTATCAGGTTTATATCTAAAATCGTAAATCTCAATTCTGTATCTCGAGTCTTTAACTGATACTTTTAATGTGAAAAAACAACGAGTCGTGAGAGATGTCATGCCATCCTTGTTTACAATAATTTCTGCATTCCCTTTTCCTACAATAATTCCATTTTCAATATCGTCATAGTCAATTGCCGATTTTGAAGATTTGAAATTATCTGCAAACCAAAGTTTGATTCTATAGTATAGCTCTTTCTTCGTTGCGCTTGATACATTGATTACGGTATCAAAATAGACACTTGTATTATCCTTCGTGGGAACATCTTTAATTGGTAGTTCTTCCTTTTTTGCTTTTTCAAAGTTGTATCCCAAAAGGGTGTCCTTGCTGTATTTGACTCCATCAATCCAAATTGCATTTAAATCTTCAAATGATAATTGCCCTTCTTTTTCTGAGTTTTTGAACTTAAAAAGATAAGAGTTCTGGGATAAAGCATTATTGACAAGTAGCGATAAGCAAGTCAAAAATATTAGTGTGGTACTACGCTGCATCGGGTTGCTTTTTTATGAAAAATTTAATCCAACTCACTCCCCCAAATTCCTGAAATACTGCTCCGTGAGTTGTTTGAAGTAGGGCTTCAAAGCCGGTGGAACGGTTTTGTAGAAGTCTGCCTGTTGCTGTTGTTGTTTCAGATACTCTTCTAATGATGGCGGCATTTTGCGGTCCTTCTCATTGCCGGTGCGGCTTTCGCGCTCCGGTTGTTCATCGCGCTCGCGCTGGGCGTTTTCGGCTTCCAGCAAGCGGGTAAAAATTTCCTGTTGGCGTTTCAGCATTTCGGTGGTCAGTTGTTTGTTCACCAATTGCGTTTCGGTTTCATTCATTTTCTGAATGGCTTCACCCAAATTGCCCAAAGTGTTTTTACCGTCTTTGTTTTGTTCCTGATTCACTTTTTCCAATGCCTTGCGCAACTCCGCCTGCTTTGCCGATAGCTCCGAAAACTGTTTGCTTAACTCGCGCTGAAAGCCTTTGTCTCCACCTTTCTGCTGTCCATCGCGTTTCATCATTTCACCCAACTGATTGATTTTATCATTTAGTTGTTTCTGCATCTGCGACATGTTGGGCATTCCCTTGTTGTTCTTGCCGGGTTTCTTGCAGGCAGAATTGGGCATGCCGCTTTGCTGTTGCTGGCTTTCGCTTTCAGCCATTTGCTGCTGCATGTTTTGCAGGCTTTCGCTGAGCATCAGCGCAAGGTTGTTGTAGCCTGTCATCACAAATTGCTGGTCGCTGAGGGCATTGGAAATGTAGCGGTCTTCAAGGCGCGAAATAGCTTTTGAAAGATAGCGGTTCACATCGTTCATCTGCTTGGTAACAAAGCTGGAAATATTGTCTTGCCTGCGTGCTAAGGCAAACAAACTGTCTTCAACCATCTTCGAGTTTTCGCGAATTTTTTGCTGCGCACTCATCAACTGCACATACTTTGGGTTGTTCACATTCACGGCTTTCAGTTCGTTCATCAGTTTCTCCTGGTCAAACGAGAGGCGCACAATGTTTTCGAGCAACTGGCGGATGGCTTTCATGTCTTCAGCCATAGCGTCCTGCTCCATCTGCATCTTCATATCCTTCATTTTCTGCGCTGCATTTTTCATGTTGTTGGCTGCGCTTTTTTGGTTGCCGCCCGCTTTGCTGTTTTGCTGCTGCTGCATTTGCTGCTGCGCATCTTTCATTTGCTGCTCGGCAGTTTCTAAATTCTTCTCTGCTTCCTTCAAATCCTGCTCGCTCTTGCTTTCCTCATTCAGTTTTTTCAGTTCGTTCAAATCTTCCTTCGCCTCTTTCAGTTGCTCTTGCAGTTTCTTCTGTTCTTCTTGCAATTGTTTTTGTTGCTCTTGTGCTTTGGCATCGTTTGGCGCGCCATCTTTTTGCTGCTCGGTTTGCTTGGCAAGCTCTTCCTGTTGCTTAGCTAACTTTTCCAACTTGTTTGCCGTCTCCTCCAGTTTTTGATTGAACTCCAATTTCTTGAACAACTCCAGCATGCGATCGAGTTCTTTCTCCAACTTTTCGTTGCTCATTTCCATTTCACCCATCTTCTCCATCGCATCTTTCTTGTTCAACTCTTCGAGCATTTTCTCCAACTTCTCATACAGCTTTTTGATTTCATCATCCAACACTTTGTTGAACAATTCCTGCAACTTTTCCTGCTTTTGTTTCACCTGCTCGCTCACAGGTTTGAAGTCCTCCTGCTTGTTGATGTTTTCGTTCAGTTTGTTTTTGATTTCTTTCAACTGCTCCTGCAACTGCTTCTGTTTATCTGCCAAATCGCTCAACTGCTTTTTATCCTCCCAGTTCATGTTTTTCTTCTCCATCATTTTGTCCTGAGCCTCGCGAAGTTGCTCTTTAAGGTCTTTCGCGTTTTTCATCGAAGCCTTCAGTTCATCTTTCAACTCATTGCTTTCCTTGCTCAGTTCTTTTTCCATTTCGCGCATTGAAGGCATGTTGAATGTTTTCACATCGCTGCGCGAACTCTTGCTGCCGTTAATGCCATCATTGTCCCACACTTCAAAGTAGTACGTCATTTTATCACCGGGCAGTATGCCGAGTTCTTTGAAATTCCAGAAGTGGGTGAACCTTGCCTGCGCACTGCCCGATGGAATGGCAACATTCATCATCTTGTTCACCGATGGCGCATTGTTTGAATCTTCAGGCGCAATGGAGTAATGGAAATTCAGGTTGCGGATGCCGTAATCATCGCCTGCTTCACCGATGTAGTAGAAATAATTCGGGTTGGCGGAGTCGCGCTTTTCGGTAACGGAAATGGTAGGGTACAAATCGGGAATCACGTTCACCGAATAAGCTACCGAATCGGCTTGCGAAACATTGTTGTTGGAAATAAAAAGTGTGTAGCGGAAGTTTTGCATCGCGCTTTTTGCAAACAGAAAATCGCCCCCGGGATTTGCCTTTGCCACATACAGCGAATCGCCAATTCTGATTTTTATTTCAGAAGTGTTGCCCGTGCTGAAACGCCATGCCAGCTTAGTGCCTTGTGGCACGGAAAGGTCTCCGGTGTTGCGAATGGTTTCGTCTAATCTTCCGGTGTAGGCAGGGTAATCGCACTTCACTTCAAACGATGAAATAACAGGCTTGGGCAGCACTTCAAGTTTGTAAGCCGAAGAATAAAATCCGCTTGCCTGAAATTTGAATTCCACACTTTGTTGCAGGTTGGTGAAATCGTGCGTGAACAAATCCGCGCTTTTCTTTTTCAGCTTGAATTTGTTCTTGGCTGTTTCCAGAAAAACTTCGGCAGGCAGTGCATCGCCTTCAATCTTCACTTCCAAAGTGAAATCGGAAAACTGCAATGCGCTGAGTTTTTCGTTGGCAACAACAAAGCGAAATGGCGCTTCTTTTTCAAAATCGCGATTGTTGTAGTAAAGCCGTTTTGTTCCTTCGGAAATAACGCTTGGGGCAGCAATGATGATGAACAGCAACACCAACACGGGCGGAACGAGATACTTTACATATCTTTTGTTTTCGCTCAAATCAACCGCCAGCGAAAAATTGATGGGGCGCAACTCGGTGATTTTTTGGTTGATGCTTGCCTGCAGCAAATCAAACTGCGAGCCGCTTGCCTGATGTTGCAGTTGAAGAATGTTCAGCAGTTTATCTTTTACTTCGGCAAAATGCTGACCGATAATTTTTGCGGCTTGCTCGTGCGAAATCAGCTTGCCCAGCTTATAGTAATGCAACAACGGCAAACCCACAAACCTGCCGATGAACAGCAGCGATGAACCCACAAAACCATAGAACAACACTTTGCGCATGGCGGGCGACAGGAACAAATAATACTCCAACAAATTCACCGCAAGGAACAATGCCAGCACATACACCGCGCTGAAAATGCTGCCGCGCAAAATTTGGTTCAGGTAGAACTTTCGGGTGAAAGCATCTAACTTATTCAACAACTCATTATACTGATTCAACTGCATCGCGTGCTAAGATAGTTTGACGATTGGTAAAACGCTTGGGCTTAGGAAAAATTTGTTGTGTGTGCCTTTAAATCAAAGTCAACATTGCCCCGTATAGTCTGTATGATTTGGGAACCTTACAACTTCAATTTCATTGCCTTCAACTTCGGTTGATGTAAACAGATATAAAGTGCGATGAATGCGCAGGTGGTAGCTATCAATAACATCAGCCAAACTTCGCTGCTCATCCACGAACCCAAATTCATAAAGAATTTTTGTTGTGGCATTCCTATTGTGCCATCTGCATTCATGGTAGGCTTTTCGGGGGTGTTTACTTTCAGCCAAATTTTTGAAAAGAAAATGTTCAGCAGAAGGACCGCTGCATAAAACATTGCAGGTAGCTTTTTATCTTTCAAAGCAATGGCAACAAGCAATGCCAGCCACGGAAAAACATTGCTGATGATGCGCACCTCGCTTCGCATACCCACGGCTAAAAGATTGATGACAATTGCTGCACAAAAACCCAATCCAAGTTTGCCGGCAGTTGAAATGGTTTCTTTCCCAAGCAAAATGGCAACCAACACTGCCACACCAAAATAATTCACACTACTTACTAAAACCATGAATGGCTTCGCAGCAGCATAAATTACGCCTTTCAACAAAAAGTAAGCGCTTGCGTAACCGGACTGTTTTAGTTCAATACTTTTTACCATCAGCACAACCAACACCAATAGAATAACAGGAAAGAATATCTGCTGAATGGTGAAGTGTTTTTTCCAGTAGCTACATTCAAAAAATGTTTTGTTGCCCAACAACAATGCAGCCAAACCCGATAAAATCCCAATGGATGGAATACTCAACCACAGTAGGTTGGTGTCAATTGGCAGGGTGTACGCCATATCGTTGGTTTCACCCTTCAGCACTAAGAAAAAAAAACTCAACCCATATCCCCAAGCAAAACCTATGGCAAATAATGTAACATAACCAAGTTTACTCAATGGCTTGAACGTAACGCTATGTTGGTTAAAGAATAAAAGTGCAAGCACTTGCAACAGCGCAATGGGCCAAGTGAACGCAGCCGCAAACCCCAAAATCCGCAAACCCCAAGTTTGCTGTTTGATGAAAAAGTAAAATGCCGAAATGGCAATAGTAAAGCCTGCAGTGTCGGTCATCACCGTATAGTAAAAAGGAAAATTCAACGAAGCATAGGAGCAAAAAACAAGCGTCAAACCGAGCGCTTTTTTGGCATTTGAAAATTGATAATGCTCAAAAATGCCAAGCGTTAAAAACACACTGATACACAGCAGCGTTGTGTTTAAAATTTCAAATCCCAAAACAATGTTTTGAGGAGAAAATTCAATTCCAAAAGCAGTAAAAATGTAATGAACCAAAAGCGATGGCAAAATCCGCATGATGGTGTAGCTGTCTAATTCATTACTGTTGAACAAATGAGTAGCTATGTCAGCATATCTTGCGCCATCCCATCCTAAACCATTATTTGCCTCTAATTTTTCAAAAAATAAAATGCTTGCAGCGCACCAAAAAAACATTACTGAAACAGCAATCCACTTTGATTTGCAAAAAACTAAAAGCAGTTTCTCTAACTGTTGCATCAATAATATGGTTTGTGGCATTGCATAAGCATTCACAAAAATCAAATAAGTGTTTCCATTAATTCTACAAACTTCTTTGCTTGTTGCTTGCGTGAAAACTTGGCATAGGTGTTATTGTAGTTATTAGATTTCCCTGCACAAAAATTCTCATAATGATGTTTTAATTGTTCATAGGCGCTGGAAGCATCATCATAATTGCACATCGCTTCTCTGCTGCATTCATCCAAGAGTTTTGCTGCATCGCCAGCAAGGTTTCCGAATGCCAGAATTGGTTTTTTAGCTGCGAGGTATTCAAATATCTTCCCTGTAATAATTCGTTCGTTGTCGGGCACATCAGGTATCACAAACAGAAGCGCATCAGCGTTGCACATAAGTTTCACAGCTTCGGGATGCGGAACAAAATCATGATAGCTTACAACATTGTTTAATTGCAGTTTTGAAATCAGCTGCTTAATACTTTCATCCACCCTGCCGGTAAACTCAACTTTTATGGATGCATTTTCGCTATGAATCATTTTTGCAAGTGCCTCCCAAAATGCCGGAGCAGCCTGCGATGCAAATAAATTCCCTACATAACGAATAGTAAATATTTCATTGCAAACAGTTGGATTCACTTCACTCACATCAGTATCATCAAAACCATTCCAAATCACCTCAATTTTTTGCGCACGACTTTCAAATTCTTTTAGCATTGAAGGTCCAATAACTGTAACACAGTTTGCGCGCTTCAACACTTCGTCCTCCAGTTGCTTATCTGTTCGCTTTGCAAGTTTTGTGCGGGGAAGGAAACTGTTGGTAAAGATGCTTGTCCAGGGGTCGCGGAAATCTGCAATCCAGCGCACGCCAAATTGCTTTTGTAGCATCAAGCCGATTAAGTGTGTGCTGTGTGGCGGACCGGTCGTGATCACCGCATCAATTTTTTGCGATTGAATAATTCGTGCACCTGCACTCACTGCATATTTTACCCAGCCTTTGCGCGCATCGGGGATAAAAAAGTTTGCACGAATAAATTCCGCAACTTTTTGAAAAAGTGACTTTCGTCCTGCATTATCCAACATGGCAGTAGGCAGTTGCTTTCCCTTTTTGCCGCGCAATAAATTGTAAAATTCAAAAGGCTCAAAAGTTTCAGTTTTATGCACTTCCGCCAGCGGATGAATCTCTTGTTCAAGCGAATCATCCAAATAGGGATAGCTGCCATCTTTTACAGAAACAATAATCGGTTTCCAACCATTTTCAGGAAAGTATTTAGAAAACTTCAACCACCGTTGCACCGCCACTCCTCCCGCAGGAGGCCAGTAGTAAGTGAAGATGAGCACGTTTTTCATTCCACAGTTACGCTCTTAGCCAAATTGCGCGGTTGGTCAACATTGCAGCCCCGCAGCACCGCGATGTGATATGAAAGCAGTTGCATGGGAATGGTAGTGAGCAAAGGCTCAAGGAAATCACTCACCAACGGAATTTCAAATGAATAGTCTGTCATAGCAGGCACTTTGGTGTCGCCCTGCGTAACAATAGAGATCACAACGCCTTTTCGTGCCTTCACTTCCTGAATGCCGCTAACCACTTTTTCATAATTGGCAGTTTTGGTGGCAATCACCACAACAGGCATTTTTTCATCAATCAATGCAATGGGTCCGTGTTTCATTTCAGCCGCAGGATAGCCTTCGGCATGGATGTATGAAATTTCTTTCAACTTCAATGCGCCTTCTAAAGCCACAGGAAAACCATAGCCTCTGCCAAGGAAAAGGAAGTTTTGCGCATCCTTAAAACGCTCGGCAATTTCCATAATTTGCGGCTCATATTTCAAAATGCCTTCCACTTTTTCAGGAATGGTTTCTAACTCTGCCATGGCATTGCGCAGCTGGCTTTTTGTCAATTTACCTTGTAGCTCGGCAAAGCCTAAAGCCCAAAGTGTGAGAATGGAAACCTGCGCAGTGAAAGCTTTGGTTGAGGCTACACCAATTTCAGGTCCGGCATGTGTGTAGGCTCCGGCATGGCTCAGGCGCGGAATAGATGAACCCACCACATTGCACAAGCCAAACACTGTTGCACCGCGCTCTTTTGCAATGCGCATGGCTTCGAGCGTGTCGGCTGTTTCGCCACTTTGCGAAATAGCAATCACCAAATCATCTTCATTTATTATTGGGTTACGGTAGCGAAACTCACTGGCATATTCCACTTCAACAGGAATGCGTGCCAAATCTTCAAACAGATATTCGCCCACCAAACCAGCGTGCCATGAAGTGCCACAACCAACAATGATGATGCGCTTTAGATTTTTGATTTTGTTTTCGTGCTCCTTCAAACTGCGCATAGCAAAGGTGCCTGTTTTGGGGTCGAAACGCCCGCGAATGCTGTCGTAGATTGAACGCGGTTGCTCATGAATTTCTTTCAGCATAAAGTGCGGATAACCGCCTTTTTCAATGGCTTCCAAATTCATTTCCAACTGCTGAATGAAAGGTGAAACCTCTTCGTTGGCAATGGTGCGAATGGTAAGTTCCTTGTCTTTGATGTAAGCAATTTCGCCATCTTCAAGGTAACTCACTTTGCGGGTGTATTCAATAATTGGCGTAGCATCACTTGCCATGAAGTATTCGCCTGCTTCGCCAATGCCCACCACCAATGGGCTACCTTTGCGCGCACCAATAAGTTTGGTGGGGTCATTGCGCGAAATAATGACAATGGCATAGGCGCCAACCACTTCATTCAAAGCCAAGCGAACAGCTTCTTCCAATGAGCAGCTTTCCTGCGTTTTGATTTCTTCAATCAAATGCACCAAAACTTCAGTGTCTGTGTCGCTTTTAAAGGTATGTCCGCGATTGCTGAGTTCTTCTTTCAGCGTGGAATAATTTTCAATGATGCCATTGTGAATGATGGCAATATCGCCCGATTGCGAAAGGTGCGGATGGCTGTTGGCATCGTTTGGCTCGCCATGTGTTGCCCAGCGGGTGTGCCCCATTCCAAGCGAACCGACAACATTTTCGTTAGCGGTTGCGTCTTCCAAATCAGAAACTTTGCCCTTCTTTTTATAGATGTTCAAACTTCCGTTGAGCAAAGCAATTCCGGCACTATCATAGCCGCGATACTCCAAACGCTTTAAACCCTTAATTAAAATCGGGTAAGCCTCACGCTTGCCGATGTAAGCAACAATTCCGCACATAACTTTTACAGTTTTGTATAAATAATTCTCAACGCAATTCTACGGTTTTTCTCCGCGCCATTTGCAAGAACAAAACGCTCGCCATTTGCATCCGGAGCTTTCAGAATAAGCGGATTACTTTTTAACGTTCCATTCACAATTCGCTGAAGATAAAAAGTGATGTTCACACGGTATCGTTTTACGGTTTCGCCATTGATGGTTACAGTTTCTAAATTGCCATTTGCATACTGTGTATCGTCTCTTTCGGTTCCTCCATCATCTAATCGCAGGAAGGCAATTTTTGAAGGCGGTGTAAACACAGAATCAAAAGCGCTGTAAACAGTTGAAAGTGGAAGTAAAATTTCCGCTTTGTTAATAGCAATGTTTTTCGGCATCGAGTCTAACCCCGGAATTTCAATTTTCACCTTTGTTCCACCGGCAGAAACCACCGGCAGAATAGTGTCAACTTCGGTTGCAGCGTTGTTCAGAAAGTTATTGGCAAGCGAGCCAGTGAAGCTGTTTTCAATTCTGTTTACGGTTTGCCCTGAACTTGAGATTGGAAAGGTGTAGGTTAATGAATCGTTGGCGCTGTTGGTATAATAAAGCACTATGCCTGTTTGCGCTGAAAACAAATCCAATGCAACAAAGCCATTGCCGATTGAACCGCTTTGCAGGCTTACATACAAACCTTTCATGAAGTTTTGAAATGCGCTTGGGTTCTGCAAGTTATTAGTATCGGCAAGCAAAAGTTTATTGCCAAAGTCGCTGGAAAGGCGAACGCGCATTTGCGGGGCAAAGGTAAGTCCGTAAACGCGTGAGCTATCTGTTGTGTTTGGCACAAAATTGTTCAGTTGCCCAACTGGCGGAACTTTTACTCCGAAATTGGCGTTGGTGAAATACTCGTTGGTAGTAATTCCTTCGTTGAGTTCATATACGCTAACATTGACAGGCTGATTAAATCTTCCATATTTTGCGCGGTAGCGCAGCGTTAACACTACTGAATCTAAAATCAGATTGTTGCCAAAATTGATATTGTTGGTGGTGGTGCGGAAGTTGGCATAGAAACCTGCATAGGTTGTTCCGGTAATCGGGTCATTGGAACTGCCTAAAATGCCACCACTCACTCCGCTGCTTACCAATGGATTTTCGCGAATCAAAAAACTGTTTACCGCCAATGTGTCGGCAGTGCCTAACAACAATTCATCATTGCCGGTGAGCAATGTGGGGTCTGTGATGGCAGGTTCCTTGCACCCCTCAATTCCAAAAAAAATTGCAGCGAGCAAAAAGCCCACTGCAATGTATGATAACCTATTTTTCAAGCGATTTGATGTTTGATGGTTTCTAAACGAAACGCAAGGCTAATTATTTTTCCCCGTTTCAGTTAGCCATCACTTTTTGGAAGAATTCATTCACTTCCTGAACGGTGCCTGTGCCGAGGTTCATGTTCAGTGTTGGCTTCTTGGTTTTCTTCACATGCTTCTCCACTTTATCGTTCAGCTTTTCTGCATTCACAATAAGTGCATCGGCAAATTCAGTGCCACCAATCAGCAGGCTGGCATTGTCGCCTTCTTTGAAAAATTCCACATGCTTTCCGGTGATGTCATCACTGATTTTCAACTGAGTGGCGAAAGTGCTGTTCAGCTTTTCTTTAAACTCATTGTTGTAAACTGTGTAAATCACTTTTGCACTTGCAAAAACAGGGTCGTCTTTGTAAGTAGTTTTCAAATACATCGGAATCAAGCTGGTCATCCAACCCACGCAGTGGATAATGTCCGGAGCCCATCCAAATTTGCGAACGGTTTCCAAAGCGCCTTTGCAGAAGAACACCATGCGGTCGCTGTTGTCTTCAAAGAAGTTGTTGTTTTCGTCTTCAAACACAGCTTTGCGCTTAAAGAAATCTTCATTGTCCAAAAAGTAAACTTGCAAACGCGCACCCGGCAACGAAGCCACTTTGATTACCAATGGATAATCTTCGTCATTGATAATTACGTTAATTCCGCTGAGGCGAACTACTTCGTGAAGGCGGTGCCTTCTTTCGTTGATGTTGCCGAATCGAGGCATCAACACACGGATTTCGTTTCCGTTTTCAAGCATGTGCTTGGGTAGTTCGTTAATGATTTTTGAGGCTTCGGTGAGGTTGATGTAAGGATCCATTTCCTGCGTAATAATCAGGATGCGCTTTTTTTCCATATTTGAACATTGATTTTTGTGAAACAATAAAGCGTTAGAACGTTCCCGTTTCAAAACGGACTGCAAAGATACTAATAATTTATCGAAGAATTCCAAAGGAAAAAGTAAAAAAGCCTCCTGAAAGCCATCGTATGATTGTAATTAACAATGTAAAAGATATTGTTTCTGTTTTAGATAAAGCAAGAAAACAGAAAAATAAAATTGGTTTTGTGCCCACCATGGGCGCACTGCACGAAGGGCACATTAGTTTGGTAAGGAAGTCGAAGCGTGAAAACCAAGTTACCGTTGTCAGCATTTTTGTGAACCCTACCCAGTTCAATAACAAGGAAGATTTCGCCAAATACCCCATAACCATCGAAAAAGATAAAAAACTGCTGAAAAAAGCAGGATGTGATGTGTTGTTTCTGCCTTCGGTGGAAGAAATGTATCCCGATGGATTTACCGACAGGAGCAAAATAGATTTCGGTTTTTTGGCGCAAACGCTGGAAGGCGAGTTTCGCCCCGGACATTTTGACGGTATGGCGCAAATTGTTGAAAAGCTGCTGAATGCCGTTCAGCCCAATAAACTTTATATGGGTTTAAAGGATTATCAGCAGGCGTTGATTGTGGGCGAATTGATTAAAGCGCGCAAAATGAAAACCACTTTGGTGAAATGCCCCACCAAGCGCGAAACAGACGGACTTGCCATGAGTTCGCGGAATGTGCGTTTGGATAAAAAATCGCGGAATGTTGCTGTTCAACTCAGTAAAACCCTTTTTTATCTGAGGCGAAAAGTGAATACCATTCGCAAAAACGAAACTAAATTTACCATCAACGCATTAGAGCAGCTTGGCTTGAAAAGGCTTCAACAATTCCCCGAAATTTCAGTTGAGTATCTGCGCATTCGCGATGCAAGCACTTTGAAAGAAAAAAAGCAAGTGGGCAAAAGCGCCTTGGTTGCTTTGGTTGCAGCGAACATTGGAGGAGTAAGGCTGATTGATAATGTGGTGATGTGATGCGCAAATTCGGTTTAATAGGTTATCCGCTTACACACTCATTCTCCAAAAAGTATTTTGCCGAAAAGTTTCAGCGCGAAGGCATTAGTGATGCCAGCTATGAATTGTTTGAGTTGGAGAAAATAGGCGAAATAGAAAGCCTGATGGCTGCAAACAAAAATCTATTGGGTTTGAATGTTACCATTCCATTCAAAGAATCGGTGATTTCGTTTTGCGATGATTTAGATGAAACCGCAAAACGCAGTGGCGCAGTGAATTGCTTAAAAATCGAAAACGCATCCATGCTCAAAAGGAAAATTACAGGCTATAACACCGATGTTATCGGTTTTGAAAAAAGCCTTGTTCCATTGCTAAAGCCGCACCACCAAAAGGCACTGATTTTGGGCAGCGGAGGCAGCAGCAAAGCCGTTCAGTTTGTGTTGCGGAAACTCGGCATTGCATTCAAGATTGTTTCGCGCGTAGCAGAAAAAAATCACTTGAGTTATGAAGCCCTGAATCAAGAAATTTTGAATGAACATTTACTGATTGTTCACACCACGCCTTTGGGCATGTTCCCAAACAATGATGAAAAACCACAACTGCCGTATCACTTCATTCATGAAAAGCATTTGTTGTTTGATTTAGTTTACAATCCGGCAGCAACTACATTCTTGCAAGCAGGTAAAGCAATGGGAGCAACGGTTAGAAACGGCTTGAAAATGTTGGAAATTCAAGCAGAAGAAAGTTGGGCGATATGGCAAGAATAAATTGACTAATCCTCAATTTTGTCTAACAAGTCATCCACCGAATCAACGTAAAAAACATTCTTAGGTAGTTTTGGTGTTTGTTGCCTGATTTGCCCGCCTCCAATCAAAATTCCTGCTTCAGGAAAAGCAGATGAAAACTTGTCAATATATTTTTGCAAGGGCATTTCAGATGGCGGAACAGTTATGAATGTGAGGAAATAATCAGGATAGAAATACTTATTGATGAATTCAATGTCATCGAACGGGAGTGAGTTGCCAAGGTAAGCAACTTTATAGCCGTTTTTTCTCAACAGATATTCACTGAAAAGCAACATCAGCTCATGCGTTTCACCTTCGGGTAAAAACAGCACCACACGTTTTGCATCTTCACGAGGCGTTGCATGTTGGTTATCTATAGCCACACAGAGTTTTCTTCGTATCAAACTGCTAATAAAGTGTTCTTGCGCAGGTCGCACCACTCCTGTTGCCCACAAAATTCCGGTGCGCTCCATCATGGGGAAGATTACCTCGCTAAAAGTGGCTTCCAAACCAATTTTCAAAATGCATTGACTTAGTGTTTTTTCAAAACGGCTTTCATCAAAATCAAGCATGGAATGGATAAGTGAATCAAGCAAGATGTTCGGTTCGCTTTTTTCACTTGTAAGTCTGAGCACCTCCTGATTTAAAGCATCGGAGGGCATGCTTGCAATTTTTGAAATTTTCAAACCGTTGCGATTCAGCAACGCTATGTTTAAAATAGTTTTCAGTTGCTCATCGTTGTAAAAACGAATGTTAGTGTCGGTTCTGTGGGGGCGCAAAAAATCATATCGCTGTTCCCAGATGCGAAGGGTGTGCGCCTTCACACCCGAAAGGGTCTCAACATCTTTGATAGAATAGTTTGCCATGTTAAAATTTTCTTAATTTCTGTAACTGCACCCCGATAACAAAGTGTTTCAGAAAAAGTTTTTGAGTCCGCCAAAAATGCTAACCTGAAAACTTTCCGGCAACTTTCCATGCACTAAGTTTTGCACGCTCCAAAGCAGTTTGCGGGCGATAAAGATCTTTTTCCTCCAAATCAGGCTTGTGTTTTCTTAGTAATTCCAAATACTTTTCCCAATACGGTTCCAAAAGCGGGTCATTCCCGTCAAAAATCATCCGTATGCTAAATGCATTAAAGTGAATAAAAATAATTGGCTCAACACCGTTTATCAGCACCTCTCCATCCACTTTTTCACGCCTGCACACCTCTATGTTCCAGCCGGCTACGTTGCAGCCTTTGTGTTGCAAAACTTTTGTTTGGGGTTCGATGATGGGGAATAAATCCAAGTACTTTTGGTCATCGAACAAACCGCGCCAAAAGTTGCGCTCGCAGCGGTAAAGGCAACAGGCTGCCCACCAATTCAGCGCTTTCAGCGCATTGCGGTTCACGCCAACAAAACCTGCGTTGTATAATCCTATTTTGAAATTTGCTTCAAGCCAATTTTGGTTTTCGGTGGGTGAAAAACTATAGTGATGCGGAGTGAGCAGCACAGCATTTGTTTTAAGTTCCTTAAACAAAAATGCAGAGGAATTGAAGAATGCAATGTCGTTATCGGTGTAAACAATCGCTTCAAACTTCCCTAAAAGAAAACTCAAAAAAACAGGTTTCAGCGACCAGCGCAATTTATCGGGCTTGGAGGCGTATTTGGCTTGAATGTTTTTACTTAGGTTGGAAATAAGTTCTTGCAATGAATAGAAGCAAATTGAGTCTAAATTGGAGCGGTGATTTCCATCATCCATCATCAAAACATGCAACACCACATCATGTTCATGTTCGCGCAAAGAATCGTGCAGCGCGAATGTTTTGAAGAGATGATTGGTGTCGGTAATGGTGCAGAAATGCTTCATTAAAAAATTTTCGATGAACGATTGAAAGTTAGCGATTTAAAATTGCAGATACCCTTCATTGGGTATTGTTCAGCAATCCTAAACAGCTCATTGGATTGACTTTAAAACGGCATGCCCGGAAACATTCCTTTAGTAAGCGCTGAAAATTCGGTTTGCATAAGATTTTCCGCCTTATCCAACGCATCATTCACCACTTTTTTTGTATGCGCTTCTAAAGAAATTTGGTCGTCATTTTTCAGTATTACAATTTCCTTAATTCTTCGGTTACCATTTACCGTAACTTTCAGCCAATCACTTTCAGCCGAAACTTCAATCATGTCGAGGCGTTTTTTCACTTCCTCCATTTTCTGCTTCATTTCTGAAAGCTGCTTCATCTGGTCAAAAAATCCCATTGTAGTGTTGTTTATGCGGCAAAGAAAATGCTTTTGTTCATTCCCATTCTTTGCGAGCGGTTTTCACATCGTCAAGTATATTCAGATAAGAACCAAAGCGGGTTTCGGAAATTTTACCATCCACCACTGCAAATTTTACAGCACACTCCGGTTCGTTTTCATGCAAGCAGTTATTGAATTTACACTGAACTAAAAACGGACGCATCTCAATAAAGTAATGGCTAACCTCTTCCGGCTGAAAGCCGCTCACGCCAAACTCGCGCACACCTGGTGTGTCAATAATACTCCCGCCAAATTCCAAAAAGTGCATTTCGGCAAAAGTGGTGGTGTGCATTCCTTTTCCGCTCCATGCCGAAACTTCTTTGGTTGGTAACTTCAGCGATGGCTGAACGGCATTCAACAAACTTGATTTACCCACACCAGAATGCCCGGCAATCAGGGAAGTTTTGTTTTTGAGCAAAGCGGCCAGTTCGTCCACACCCTTTTTCACGGAAGCCGAGGTCAACAAAACTTTATAGCCGATGGATGAATAAAGTTCCGCCACTTCTTGTTGCTTCTTTAAATGCTTTTTTTGGAGCGCATCCTGTTTATTCAAAACAATGATGGTGGGAATGTGATAAGCCTCGGCTGTAAGCAAAAAACGGTCAATAAAACCTGTGCTGGTGCGCGGGAAAGCAAGTGTTGCCACTAAAATTGCCTGGTCGAGGTTGGCTGCAATTATCTGCCTTGCCTTTTCATGTTTTGGCGATTGGCGAACAATATAATTGTGCCGCGGTTCCACCCCACCAATCACCCAGTCGCCATCAGCATTTTCAATCATCACTTTATCACCCACTGCAACAGGGTTGGTGGTGTCGGTTTCATCCAAGCGCATAATGCCTTTCAACCTGCACTTTACGGTTTCACCGTTGTCGCATTTCACTTCATACCAACTACCTGTGGATTTTGTAACTGTTCCGCGCACGATTGTAAATGTAGGCGGGCGCGGCTGAAAACAAAATTCTTTCGCATCGGTAGTTATGCCAAGTGTTGATTTCAAGAATCAGAAAAAAAAAAACACCCTGCCCGAAAAACGAACAGGGTGTTGCTTAAAAACGGAAAGAACAAAAAGTTTATCGGCTGAAATTGTAGCGCAGTGTGGCTCCGAAGGTGCGCGGGTCGCCAAGCACAGCAGCGTAATGACCAACGTTGCCTCCACCCGGCAGCAACTGCTCAAAATAGTTTTGGTTCAAAATATTTCTTGCCCAAATGAAAACCGAAATGCCTTCGGTGGCTCTGAAACCAAGCCTGCCGTTCAGCAACGCATAACCTTTAATGTTGAGGTAAGCAGATGGCGATGGGCTTGAAGAAAAATCGGAACGATAGGAAGCATCCAAGCCTAAGAAGTATTCGCCTTTGAAACCGATAAGTTTGCTTGGCAATGCTGTTTCTGCACCCAGCGTGAATGCCCAATCAGAAATGCCCGGAAGTTTTCCTCCTGAAATGTCTTTGAATGAAGGACCTCCGGTTTCTTCCAATGGCGGTGGCGCATTGGTGAACTTCACATATCTGCCGTTGGTGTAGCTTAGTGCACCATTCACATTGATGTAACGCTTATAGCGATAACCCAATTCTAATTCACCGCCAAACACACGCACACGCTCGGCATTGGAAAGATAACCGCGATTCACCGCAAGGTCGGGTGTTTGCACCAAAGTTTGGTAATCCTTTATTTCTGTGTTGTAAAGTGTGAGGTTCAAGATAGAGTTTTTCACAGGCTGTGTTTTCAACCCCAATTCAAAATGATGCACCAATTCGGGTTTGATTACAGCAAGTTCCACCATAGGTTTTCCATCGGCATTGGGCAAACCTCCCAAATTCAAACCAACGGGCTTAAAGTTCAAAGCATAAGTAGCAAACACGCGCACGCGCTCATGCGTTTTCACGGCAAGTGTTAGTTGTCCTGAGGCATTAACTTTATCTACGTTTGCCTGAAATTCCTGATTGCTGTACACACCGCGCTTGATGGCAAGCAGGGCGGGGTCTTGAGTTTCCAATCCTCCATAAGTTTCTCTGCGGAAGTCCACGCGCTTCAAATCGTAGTTTACACGAATGCCCGGCAGAATGCTGAATCGCTTCCATAGTGTCCAGTCAATTTGCCCGAAAATGGCGCCACTCAATCCTTCAAATTTTGGATACGTTTTTATGCCATAGCCATCGAGCAAACCCGGAGTTTGCCAATTTGCACTGGTGCTGCTTTGCGAAAAACGCCACTGGTCTTTTCCGGCTTCTTCGGTGTGGGCAGGTGAGGAATTCAGGAACTGACCGAAAGCGAACACGCCAAACACACCACTCAGGTTATCCAAAAAATTTCCGGTATAGCGAAACTCCTGCGACCATTGGTGATGTTTGGAAGGTGCTTGCGAAAGCCGCAAACCCTGCAAGCCTGTGAAATCGCGGTCGTTGGAAGGCATCCAATTCCAGTAGCGGTAGGCAGAAGTGGAAGTAAACTTTCCGGGACCAAGTTCAATATCAGCATTCAGCGACACTCCGCCCATGTCTTGCCCCGATTCCCAAGGGGTGTCGTGGTCAATGATTCTATCGAATGGATTGCGGCTTGGCAAATCGTAATTTAAGTCCTTGATGATGCTCTCAAACTGCCTGTATTCAGCGCGCTTGGTAGGTGCTACACCTGCAAAAACCTGGGCATAACCATCGGGGCGCTGGCGGGTGAAATCGCCACGCAAAATCAGTTCAACTTTTTTACTTGGCGTGAATAAAAGCTGCCCGCTCACCCCAAGATTATTGAGTGTGTTGGTATTTTTTTGTGTAGCCACATTCCTGATGGTTCCATCGCGATGTGTTCCTGAAAAAGAAATACGCGCAGCCAGTTTATCTTTCACCAATGCTCCCGAAACGCCCGCTTTGCCTTGAATAAAACCAAAGTTACCAAAGCTCACTTCGAATGCGCCTGTGGGGTTGAAAGTAGGTTTACGGGTGCTGATGTTGAATGCTCCGGCAGTGGTATTTTTGCCAAACAATGTTCCTTGAGGTCCACGCAATACTTCAATTTGTTCAATGTCAATAAAATCAAGTGTGGTGGCTGCGGGGCGTGCGTAGTAAACACCATCCACATAAAATCCCACACCGGGGTCAATACCGTCATTCGTTAGTCCGAATGTAGAACCCAAGCCGCGGATATTCAAAGTGGTGTTGCGCGGGTTTGATGAATACAATTGCACAGAAGGCACTAATTCCTTCACTCGGTTCACATTAAATGATTGTGAGTTTTCAATTTGCGATGCGTTCAGCACGGCAATGGGAATGGGAATGTCCTGCACGGCTTCTTTTCTTCTTCTGGAGGTAACCACCACCTCTTCTAATGATTGATTGGTGGGTTGAAGGCGAATGGAAATGACTTCATTTTTCTCCAATGTTTTTTCAATGGCTTGATAGCCGATGTAAGAAAACAACAGCGTAACGGGAAAACTTTCACTGAAGTTTAATTCAAATGCGCCCTCGTTATTTGTAACCACTCCGGTTGAAGTTCCTTTAATGGTTACTGATGCGCCAATGAGCGGCTCTTTGCCGTTTTCATCCAGCAGTTTTCCTTTGATGAGTGTTTGTGAAAATGCCTGCAAACTGAGCAGGAGCAAGAGAAAAGTGGTGGTGTAAAATTTTTGTTTCATACAGTGTTTGATTTTAATTCATTTAAAGTCTATAGATTTTATAGTTTATTATTTCGGGTGCAAGAATAAATCACCCTACTTAATCTACCAAATTTATAGGATAATAAATTTGGGAAAGCCTCTCATACTTTAATATTCTACATGATCTGTTGATGAAAATGAAACTATCATATCATAAACTCCAGTAAAGGCTCATAAATAAAGGCATTGCTGCTGAGCGATTTGAAAGTAACTGCGGGGCAATCCCAACTTAACTGATTAGCTTCTTTGGAAAGTGTTCCAATTTTTTTGCGCTCCAAATCAAACAACACCACATCATCAAAATTGCCGGAGGGCTTCACCGTAAGTCGCAGCGACACTGCACGTTTGGTGCGGTGGGCGTTCATCAGTTTATATGGGCTGTTGGTTTTAGCGGTGGCAATGGCGCCTTCAGCGTAAATGTTATTTTGCAATTCACGCACCACTCCATGCAAGAAACTGTAAGTTGACTCTTGCAAACTGCCTTCCAAAACAAAGTTCAACACCTCGGTTTTTGGAATGGCATGAACGGGCGTTGAAGATGCGCCACTCCAAACAATCAACGAACATTCAACAGGTGAACTGAGTAACTTTATCTCTGTGTAATCCGTTGTTGTTAATGTAGGAATGAGTGATTGGTAGTTTAGTTTTTCAGGAGCAATTTGTGTGAGCAGGCTTTGAATTTGAGTGGTGGAAATACAATTAGCATCTAACTTTTTCAATGCTGAAATTAGTGCATCTAAATCGGGGTGCGATGCAATTAACTCAGCCGAAAGTGCGCGTGCCTGCTGCACAATTTCGCGCATGGCTGTGCTTTCCCACTCCGAGGCTTTCCGCAAAGGACCTATTGCGTACAAGTGTTTAATATCCGGTGAAAGCTCACCATGCACTCCGGTTTCAATTCCTAAGCCTAACTCATCTGTTTTAATCCATTTTTTCCACAGCAAATTTTTGAACAATGGTTGTGCGGCAGCTTGCAAATCGGTGGCGGGACCGGTGCAGTTGATAATGACATCTGCATTAAAATTTTGCCTTTGCTTCTGCTTGTCAATTAATGTGATTTCAAATTTTTGTAACGATTCATTCCACTCAATTTTTGAAATGTTGCCGGCATGAATTTCTAATTTGTTGTTCGATAATAACGCTTCAACAATTTCGCCCGATGCAGGCGGCATTCGGTGACGATGTGTTTCCCAAAAATTTCTGAATCGCCTCAAAAATTTCTTTCGCTCCTGCTTAGTAAATTTCTTCCATAAGTCAACCGTGTGCGGGCGCAAAGCATCAATGATTCTGCTCCAGTGCACACCCTTTGACGATTGTCGCTTCACATCATCGCGCACCAAATGAAAGATTGAATCCAAGGATTCATTTTCACCTAATGGCAACAACTCGGCATTGCGCGAAGCGGTGTGCAAACATGGTAGCTTACCGTTTCGAGAAATGGCAATGATTTTGCCTTTGTGTTGCAATTCATACAGGCTTCCAACAATATCAATCATGGTTAAACCTGTACCGATAATGAGTATAGTGTCATCTGCATCAATATCCTCAACCGAGAATTCCCAAGGATTATGGAAGCACTTATCACTTAGATAATCATCTGATACAGAAAAAATTTGCGGGGCTTCGTTTCCGGTTGCCAGCACCACAAAATCTGATTCAAATGAATTGCCTGAAGTGCATGAAACAGAGAAATTCTTTTGAGCGCCTTTAGTAATGTCTGCAACTGTCTCCTCAACAATTTTAAGTGAAACCTCGGGATGTTTGGCTTCAACAGCTTTCTGAAATTCATTAGTAAGATAATCGCCAAACCAGCGTCTGGAAACGAATTGTTCCCTTGTGGCAACAGGGTTCTTGTTGTCTTTAACGTAGTTAAAAAAATTGTCGGGCTGCTCAGGATAGATGCTCATTTTCCCGGTTGGAACATTCAATGGCTCGTATGGCAAACTACTGCTGTAAGCAACACCGCGATGCAGCGCAGCACCATTCTTTTCAATTAAAGAAATGTGAGCAGGAAAGCTCAATTCGCGCAACAAATAGATGGCGAGCGTTGTGCCGCTTGCGCCAGCGCCCACAATGGTGATGTGTGGTTTATGTTTTTTGTTATCGCTCATTAACTTCTGTAATCAGTTGATGCTTGTATGTATCACGCAGCAAAACATTCTGCATTTTCGGCATCACTAATTTTCCAAAGTAATTGGCTTCTTCAATCAAAGGAAAACCTGAGTGAATAAAAGCACGAAAACCAATCTTCATGTAATCGTGAAGTTTCTGCGCAACTTGCTCGCCACTACCCACTAAGGCACTTCCGCAACCTGAAAAAACTTTACCAACATAGCTCCAAACCAATGGCTCAATAAAACCTTCGTTGTCAGCTTGTTTGCGTAATTCATCTTGCCTGAACACACCATACGAAGCTGCATCCTGATGACGCGCACGAATGTTGAATGCCTCCAGTTCGTTGAGTTTTGAGAGTAATCGTTTGGAGTATTTGCGAGCTTCATCCTCTGTTTCACGAACAATCATGTGAATACGCAAACCGAAATCAATCACCCGTCCATATTTGTAAGCTAACTCAGAAACTTCCTCGATAGTTTGTTTCATCATTTCAATTTTTTCGGGCCACATTAAATACACATCAGCATATTTTGCGGCTACTTGCTTAGCCTCATTTGAAATGCCTCCGAAATATATCAACGGTCGTTTGTTATACTTCGTTTTTGCAGGCGCTGCATCCAGATGCAGTTGATAATGCTCTCCATCAAAATGAATTTCATCTTCTTCCCAACCTTGAATAAGAATGTCAAGAATTTCTGCTGTGCGGTCGTAGCGAATTTTTGGACTATCTTTTTTTCCGGGAAAATCAGATGAAATTGCGTTGATAATAAATCTTCCTTTCGAAGCTTTGTCAAGTGTGCAGAGCATTCTTGATAACGTAGTTGGATAAATTTCACCCATGCGCAACGCCACAATGGTGCTGATACTTTGTGTAAATGGTTGAGCAGCCGTGGCAAAAGCAAGTGGGTCCATGCCGGTGTCATAAGCAGTTGGTAATAGTGCAGCTTTGAATCCGTTTTTGTCGGCAGTTTGTAAAATGTTTAAGCAGTGCTCATAGGTGCTCAGCCTTTGCGGGTCGCGAATGCCGAGATACTGGGTATCTCCATCACTCATGTCGCAAAACCATGAAATCTCTGCCGCTTCCTCTACTGTCCTGATTATCATTTTTGAAATTCTTGAACGCAATTTTAAAGTATTTCCTACTAATTCGATAGGAAATATATTTTTGCAATGAAATTTTCTATGCTAACATCATTTGTTCAGGTAATAAGCGATATAAAAAGCAGGGCAGACAGAACACCAATCGGATTGTTTGCACTCTTGCTTTTGGGGATTTACCTCACCATTTTCATTATCAATTCAGGTGGTGTTCAGGAATGGCTCACTGAGCAGTTCCCCTTATTTTTTACTGAAGAAATGATGTGGTACGTTTTGGTAGGCGTTGGAGCGCAGATGGTAGATGGTGCATTGGGCATGGCTTACGGAATATGTTCAAGCACTTTTCTGCTGAGTGTGGGCGTGTCGCCAGCGGCTGCAAGCGCCAGTGTGCATGTGGCTGAAGTGTTCACCACAGCGGCATCGGGTGCATCGCATTACACCCTTGGTAATGTAAATAAGAGATTGTTTAAAGCCTTAGTAGTTCCGGGTGTTTTGGGCGGAATGATTGGCGCATATATTTTAAGTTCTTTTGATGGCAACATCATTAAACCTTATGTGAATGTGTATTTGTTCTTCATGGGCATCATCATTTTGCGCAAAGCCTTGATGCCAAAAATTGAGCGGAGTAAAGTGAGGCGTGTGGGTTTGCTGGCTTTGGCAGGTGGCTTTTTAGATTCGGTGGGCGGTGGTGGCTGGGGACCGGTGGTAAACTCAACATTGCTCAGCAAAGGGAAAAGCCCCAGAATCATTATCGGTACAGTGAACACAGTCGAGTTTTTTGTTGCTTTTGCCAGTGCAGGAGTGTTTACCATGTTCATGGGTTTGCAGAACGTACAAATTGTGTTGGGCTTAATTATTGGCGGGGTTATTGCCGCACCATTCGGGGCATACCTTGTGGGGAAAATTAAAACCAAACCATTGATGCTGATGGTGGGTTTGTTAGTTTGCTTTTTGAGTTTAAGAACATTGCTAAAAACATTTTTATGAGTGTAACGAAACCCACTTTCAAAGAAGCACTGAAATTTTGGCTGAAACTCGGTTTTATAAGTTTTGGCGGACCTGCCGGGCAAGTTGCCATTATGCACCAATATTTAGTGGAAGAAAAGAAATGGATCAGCAACAGCAGATTCCTTCATGCGCTGAATTACTGCATGTTACTGCCCGGACCTGAAGCACAGCAACTGGCAACCTACACAGGCTGGCTGCTGCATGGTATTCGGGGAGGTTTGGCAGCCGGATTACTTTTCATTCTGCCATCTGCCATAATGCTTTGGGCTTTAAGTGCAGCGTATGTAAGCTATGGAAACCTACCGTTGGTTCAAACCATTTTTTCGGCATTAAAACCTGCTGTGGTTGCCATAGTGCTGATGGCATTGATGAAAATCGGAAAAAAATCACTCTCAGGTTGGTTACATTATATTGTTGCAGCAGCAGCATTTGTTGCCATATTCTTTCTCCATATCGCTTTCCCGGTCATCATTGCGTCTGCTATTGCAATAGCAGTTTTGTTGCAATTCACTAAACCTGAATTGCTGCAACAGCAACAGCAAAAACAAAATGCAGGCGAAGTGGATGAGCGTGATTTTTTTATCAATCGTCATAGTGTTGAGAGTATTTCAACATTCAGTGTGCTGAAGTTACTGAAGCAAGTTTCTCTATTTGTGTTGTTGTGGGCTATTCCACTGTTACTGTTTTATTGCGCAACATCATCGTTTGATTTTTGGAAAACACTAAGCATATTTTTTACCAAAGCTGCATTGGTAACTTTTGGCGGTGCTTATGCGGTATTACCTTATGTTGCTCAAGTGAGTGTTGAAAAACTGAAATGGCTTTCGGCTGCACAGATGCTCGATGGTTTGGCACTGGGTGAAACCACTCCCGGTCCACTGATCATTATTTTGGCTTTTGTTGGTTTCATGGCAGGCTACAATCATTTTTCCTCATCGCTTTTAGGAGGAACAGTCGGTTTAATCACCACTGCGTTCTATACTTTTTTGCCTTGCTTCTTTTTCATTTTTGCCGGAGCACCGCTCATTGAACGCACACGCGAAAACGGCTTTGTAAAAAACATCCTCGGGCTTATCACTGCTGCTGTGGTTGGAGTGGTTTTAAACTTAACTATCTACCTTGCAAAAGCTGTTATGCTGCCGAATGAAATCTCAGTTTCTGAAATCAACTTTGCAGCGGTTGCATGGGCAGCAGTTTCATTCATTGCCATGTATCGCTTTAATGCTGGAATGATAAAATGGATTGGAGTTAGTGTGGTGGTTGGGTTGGTTATTTTTTTGCTGAAGCAAACAGGCTATTGAGGAGGCAACGCTCACTTATAGCATCCTCGTACTTGCCATTCATTGCGCTAATGCTATTTGAATGCATGGTTTCAACAGCAGAAACACAAATCATAAACATTTGCTAAAAATTTGATGTTTGTTAAAAATGAAGCAATCCGTACTTCATAATTGCATCATAAAACAAAATAAAATGCTGCGCATCATTGCTATCACGGTTGCTGCTTTCACTTTAAACTCATGTGTGAGCACGAAAAAATTCAAAGGTGAGGTAAGTAAGTTTGAAACTGCAAACAAAGAGCTTACTCAAAGGCTCAATGATTGTGAAGCCGAGAGGGCAAATCTTTCCAATCAAAACAGAAAGCTTACGGATGATAATGAATTGTTGAGAAAACAAGTTGATTTCCTGAAAGAAAACAGCAACGTGGTGGTACAACAATTACAAGACCTTTCGGTAATTACAGCCAAGCAAGCCGAGAGCATCAATAAATCGCTGGAAAACATCGGAGCGAAAGATGCTTACATACAACAGTTGCAAAACAGCATGGCAAGAAAAGATTCCTTAAACATGGCTTTAGTGATGAATTTAAAGGGCGTGTTGGGCAACCTTAACGATAAAGACATTGAAATCAAAGTTGATAAAAGCGTTGTTTACATTGACATATCAGATAAGTTGCTTTTTAATAGTGGCAGTTACACCATAACCTCAAGAGCAAGAGAGGTTTTAGGCAAAGTTGCCACTGTTTTGAAAAATCAGCCTGACATTGAGTTTATGGTTGAAGGTCACACTGATAATGTTCCTTACTCGCCAAGCGGAAATTTAGATGACAACTGGGATTTGAGTGTAAAACGCGCTACAACAGTGGTGAGGTTATTGCAGCGTCAATACGGTTTAGACCCTACGAAAATGTCGGCATCGGGCAGAGGAGAGTACCGTCCGTTGGTGAAAAACGACAATGCATCCAATCGCGCACTGAACCGCAGAACCCGCATCATCATTTTGCCACAACTTGATCAGTTCTTCCAATTGTTAGAAAGGAAATAAAACAGTAAATCATTTTTTTTTGAAGAAGCCACAACCAATGATGTTGTGGCTTCTTCATTTTAGGCTTCAAACAATTTTTCCACACCGCCACCTTCCTCCGATAGCTTTTTTACATTCGCCTCGTTATGTCAGAGTTTTTAGTTAGCGCCAGAAAATATCGCCCTGTTGCCTTTGGCGACATGGTTGGACAAGAGCATGTGAGCAACACCCTGCGCAACGCCATCAAAAGCGGCAAACTGGCTCATGCTTTTTTGTTTTGCGGACCGCGCGGAGTGGGCAAAACCACAGCAGCGCGTATTCTGGCAAAAACCATCAACTGTGAAAATCCAACTACAGAATTTGAAGCCTGCGGCAAATGCAATTCCTGCGTTTCGTTTGGGCAGAACAGCTCGTTCAACATTTATGAATTAGATGCCGCTTCCAACAACAGCGTGGATGACATTCGCGAGTTGGTAACCCAAGTGCGTTTTCCGCCCCAAAGTGGCAAGTTCAAAATCTACATCATAGATGAGGTTCACATGTTGTCCTCTGCGGCTTTCAATGCTTTTTTGAAAACCTTAGAGGAGCCACCCTCATACTGTAAGTTTATTCTTGCCACCACCGAAAAACACAAAATCCTTCCCACCATTCTCTCGCGTTGTCAGGTGTTTGATTTCCGAAGGATTTCAACCGAAGTAATCGTAACACACCTGCGCGGCATTTGCCAAACCGAAAGCATTCCGTTTGAAGAAGATGCGCTGCACATCATTGCACAAAAATCCGATGGTGGTATGCGCGATGCGCTGAGCATGCTCGACCGTTTGGTGAGTTTTGGCGAAGGCAAATTGCAGTATGCCGAAGTGTTGGAAAACTTGAATGTGCTTGATTATGATTACTATTTCAAAGTAACCGAAGCCTTGCTTGCCGAAGATGTGGCGCAAATCATGCTGCACTTCAACGCTATTTTGCAGAAAGGTTTTGAAGGCGATGATTTTGTGATTGGCTTGTGCGAACACTTCCGCAATTTGTTGTTCTGCAAAGACGAAGCCACCGTGAAGTTGCTGGAAATGAGCAACAGCCTGAAAGAGCGCTACCGCGAACAAGCCACACTTGCCAGCGGAACATTTCTGGTGAATTGTTTGGCATTGGGCAATCAATGCGATGTGCAGTACAGGCAAAGCAAAAACAAACGATTGACTGTGGAGCTTGCAATGGTGAAAATGTGTTACGTGAACCGAATGGTTGCCGGCAGCGATGCGGTGAAAAAAAAAACTGATGACGACATTGAACTAACCGATTTGCCGCAGAAAACAAACCCGATGCAGGAGCGGGTCGAAAAATTGATTGCCAAAAACCCTCCGCTCACCAATGAAGATGGTTCGCTCAAAATTGTTCGAACGATTGAAGAGAGCAATCCCGAAGTTACATCAACTAACAACCAAGGAAAACCTGCCGAGCCAACCACCGCAGTTCCTACAGTTTCCACATCTATCCGCAGAACCACCAAACTGCTTTCGCTGGAAGATGCCTTGAGCAATGAAGAAAAACCCGCAGCACAAAAACCTTTTGACCAGGTTGCGGAATTGAGCGAAGAGTATTCGGGAGTTGTGGAGCTAAGTCAATCCAACATTGAAAAACTTTGGAAAGAATTTGGCGAAAATTTAGACCAAATGAAGCGCGGTGCAAGGGCTTTGTTTCCGGCATTCATTCCCGTGTTGAGCGGAAACGAAGTTCAGGTTACTGTTCAATCAACTTCGCAAAAGGAAAAACTTGATGAGGAGTTGAATGCACTTCAACACTATCTTTCAAGGCGAACAGCAGTAACCATTCATGTAGTTATAGAAGTGGACAAAACAGCATCGGCAGCAGTTTACAAGCCATACACCGATGAGGAAAAAATGAAACGACTGATTGAAAAAAATCCTGCCATCAAACTGCTGCAACAAAAGTTTGGATTGAGTTTGGATTATGATGTGTGAACTATGTTTTAACCACAATAGGTACATAGTTTCTAATAACAATGATTAAAGCGGAAAACACCTACCACTCCATCGGCATCATGAGCGGAAGCTCTTTGGATGGGTTAGATATTGCACTGTGCAAGTTCACCGAAAGTACCGGAAAATGGCAGCATGAATTGCTTGCCACCGATTGTGTTTCTTTTTCTGCTGAAATGAAAGCTGCCCTGCGCAATGCCACTGCGCTAAGCGGGAAAGACATTTTTCAACTACATTCCTCATTCGGAAAATTTATTGGCGAACAAGTGAATGTGTTTTTGCAAAAACATCTATTAACAGAAAATATTGATTGTATTGCTTCGCACGGACACACCGTTTTTCATTTCCCCGAACATGGCATCACCACGCAAATTGGCGATGGTGCAGCCATTGCAGCCGCAACGGGCATCACCACCATTTGCGATTTGCGTGCGGTGGATGTGGCACATGGCGGCACAGGTGCGCCCATTGTTCCGGTTGCCGATAAACTTCTTTTCAGCAACTATGATTTTTGCCTGAACCTTGGCGGCATTGCCAACATTTCAGCAAAAACAGCGCAAGGCAAAAGCATCATAGCTTTCGATATTTGCCCATGCAATCAACTGCTTGATTTTTTTGCTGCTCAAAACGGACTCACTTTTGACGATGGCGGCAAAATTGCTGCGCAAGGCAAGTGCAATGAAGCTGCGGTTCAAGAACTTTTGAAGTTAGATTTTCATCAACGCGAGTTCCCAAAATCATTAGACAATAGTTTCAGCAAACAATTCGTCATTCCAACTTTGAAGCAAATTGAAGGAACTGTTTCTGACAAACTTCGCACGGCAACCGCCTACATTGTTTCGCAAATCGCTAAGGACATTGAGTGCATTGCCGAACAACACCAGCTTCAGTTAAGCAACGCAAAAATGCTTTGCACCGGTGGCGGGGCTTTCAACACTTTTTTAATAGAAGAATTACAGCGATTACTTCCGGCAGAAATTGTTGTTCCTGATAAGCAAACCGTGCAGTTCAAGGAAGCACTAGCGATGGCATTGATGGGCGTTTTGCGCCTGCGCAACGAGGTGAACGTTTTCAATTCAGTTACCAATGCAACACGCAACACGGTGAATGGAGCGGTGTATTTTGCTTAAAAAACGGGTTGTTTGGCAGCACATACAGAAAAATTTTTAAGTTAGCCTCGCATTTAACGGAAACAAGCGCTAAGGAAAAAGGCAAGTTAATGCGGAAGAGAATAAAGTGATTTAATCCGTAGAGTTTTGCAAAGCGCAGTTGTCGGAAGAAAATGGAACATAGCGAAACGCTTAAACACATTCAGGTGCTTATTGCCGAAAGGCAATATCCGCTAAGGATTCGCAAGGGCGAAGAGGAGAAGGTGCAACGCGCGGTGGCTATGGTAAATGATAAAATAAAAGAGTATCAAAAACTCTATGCCGGAAAAGACCAACAGGACTATTTGGCAATGTGTGTTTTGATGCTTGCGGTGGAATACGAATCGCTCCGCAGCCGCGATGAACAATCGCAGCAAAGTGAAAGCGATTACTTAGCTGAAATAGACAGTTTGCTCACTGCCGCTTTATCCTGATTTTCTTCCTTTGGCTCGCAGCCGGTTTCCAAAGTTTTTTTTCGTTCAATGCAGGCACAAAACAAATTGTTCGGGCTATGCGGGTTGTATCCGCTGCGCAACCAACCGAAACAGTGCGTGTTGTGTCTTGAGTAAGTTTTCATAAATATCAACATAAATCAACAACCATGGTCATTTACATTATAGCCGCATCCATTGCAGCAGCCTTAGCGGGAGTGGCAACCGGCTTTTTCATCGGCAAATCGAGCAGCAAAAGTTCGGTAGAAAAAATTGAAGCCGAAGCCAAAGAATCCGCAGCGAAAAAATTAGCCGAAGCCGACAAAAAAGTGGCAGAAGCAAAAACGCAAGCCGATAAACTTTTAGCCGATGCACAGCGCAATGCCGAAAACCACAAAAAAGACAAAATGCTTGAAGCCAAAGAGCATTTCATCCAGCTTAAAACAAAACATGAAAGCGAAGTAATTGAGCGCAACAAGAAAGTTACCGAGCGCGAAACCCAAATCAAACAACAGCAGCAGGAACTTTCTAAAAATCAGGCAGATTTTTCGAGAAAAGAAAAAGAGATTGAAAACATTCGCGAGAACCTGAACAAGCAATTAGCCTTGGTAAATTCCAAGCGTGAAGACCTTGAAAAAAGCCACGAAATTTTTGTTACCAAACTGGAACAAATCAGCAGCCTTTCAAAAGAAGATGCCAAGCGCGAGTTGGTGGAAAGCATGAAAAAAGAAGCCGATGCGCAGGCGCTTTCTTATGCTAAGGAAGTGATTGACGATGCAAAATCTAAAGCCAATAAAGAGGCTAAACGCATCATTATCCAATCTATTCAGCGCACAGCATCAGAGGTTACCATCGAAAACACCGTGAGTGTTTTCAACCTTGACAGCGATGAACAAAAAGGACAAATCATCGGGCGTGAAGGGCGCAACATCCGCGCTTTGGAAGCCGCCACCGGTTGCGAGTTTGTGGTAGACGACACACCCGAAGCCATCATCATTTCAGGTTTCGACCCCATTCGCAGAGAAATTGCCCGCCTTAGTTTGCAACGTTTGGTTACAGACGGACGCATTCACCCGGCACGCATTGAAGAAGTGGTAGCAAAAATCACTAAACAACTGAATGAGCACATTCTGGAAATTGGCGAGCGCACTGTCATTGATATGGGCATACAGGGCTTGCATCAAGAGTTGGTGCGCTATGTGGGCAGAATGCGTTTCCGTTCATCTTATGGACAAAACCTGCTGCAACACAGCCGCGAAGTGGCAAACCTTTGTGCCACTATGGCTGCCGAGTTGGGCTTGAATCCAAAACTTGCCAAGCGTGCAGGCTTGCTGCACGACATAGGCAAAGTGCCTGATGAAGATAGCGAACTCAGCCACGCATTGCTTGGCGCAAAACTTTGCGAAAAGTATGGCGAGCATCCATCGGTGGTGAATGCAGTTGGTGCCCACCACGATGAAATGGAAATGAAGTTTGTGATTTCACCCATCGTGCAGGTGTGCGATGCCATCAGTGGTGCACGCCCGGGTGCAAGGCGCGAAATCATGGAAAGCTACCTGAAGCGTATTAAAGACCTTGAGGCTTTGGCAGCCGATTTTGAAGGGGTGGAAAAGGCTTATGCCATTCAAGCCGGAAGAGAGTTGCGCGTGATTGTGGAAGCCGATAAAGTGGATGATAAGAAAAGCGAAGACATGTCATTTGCCATTTCACAAAAAATTGAGAAGGAAATGACTTATCCGGGTCAGGTGAAAGTTACTGTGATTCGCGAAAAGCGCAGTGTGAGTGTGGCGCGATAAGTTTCATAACTAAAACCACATAGCTACATAGTTTAAGTTTTAGCCAAACACTTTAAAGTTTTAGTTGGCTCAGAATTAAACGCTATAAGCTATGCGTCTATGTGGTTAAAAATTTCATTTAATCACATGCTTAAAATTGCCATTCAAAAATCGGGCAGGCTGAGTGAAGACTCACTTAAGCTAATAAAAGATTGCGGCATTGCCATTGACAACGGCAACGACCAACTGAAGGTTAAGGCGCGCAATTTTCCTCTTGAAATTTTTTTCCTGCGCAATAGCGACATTCCTCAATATGTGCAGGATGGCGTGGCTGATGTTGCCATTGTTGGCGAAAATCTGTTGGTGGAAAAACCGCACGATGTAGAGGTGGTTCGCCATCTTGGATTTTCTAAATGCAAACTTTCACTTGCCATTTCAAAGAATGAAACATACAGCGGGTTGAATTTTTTTAATAATAAGCGCATAGCAACATCTTACCCCAACACCTTAAAGCAGTTTTTGAATAAACATCATTTAAGCGCAGAACTGCACGAAATATCAGGCTCGGTAGAAATTGCACCCAACATTGGCTTGGCAGATGCTATTTGCGACTTAGTGAGCACCGGCAGCACATTGTTCAAAAACGGCTTAAAGGAAGTGGAAACCGTGCTGAAAAGCGAGGCGGTTGTTATTCGTGGCAGGCAAATTTCAGATGAAGCAAACGCCATATTCGAGAAGTTTCTTTTTCGCTCCGATGCGGTGCTTGCAGCGCGCAACAACAAGTATGTTTTATTGAATGCACCAAATGAAAAAATTGATGAAATCATTTCATTGCTGCCGGGTGTGAAAAGCCCCACAGTAATACCGCTTGCCACCGAAGGCTGGAGCTCATTGCACAGCGTGATTAATGAAAATGATTTTTGGGATGTGATTGACAAACTGCGCGCGGCAGGCGCACAGGGTATTCTCATTATTCCTATTGAGAAAATGATTCTTTGAGCCTCATAAATTTCTTGAAAGTAAATTTGAGTTTATGTCCATCGTTCGTCCGTTTAAAGCCCTCCGCCCGCCAAAAGATTTGGCGCACAAAGTTGCAGCGCTTCCCTATGATGTAATGAATTCCGAAGAAGCAAAACAGATGGCTACAGGCAATCCGTTTTCATTTTTGCATGTAAGTCATTCCGAAATTGATTTACCCGAAGGTGTTTCGCAGTACGATGAAGCCGTTTACAGTAAGGCAGCAGAAAATTTCCAAAAGTTGATGCGTGAAAATGCGTTGAAGCAAGACGAGAAAGATGCATTTTACATTTATGCTTTAACCATGAACGGACGAACGCAAACCGGATTGGTGGTGTGTTGTGCTATTGAAGATTATTTCAACAACACTATTAAGAAACACGAGTTCACCCGCCCCGAAAAAGAAGAAGACCGCATTCGCCACATGAATGCTTTGCAAGCGCATACCGGTCCGATTTTTTTAGCCTATCGCGATAATGAATCGGTAGATAAAATCATTGAGCAGTTTAAGGCAGACGAGCCGCTTTTTTCATTTGTAGCTGATGATGGTATAAAGCACGAAGGCTGGAAAATTGAGCAGCCAACTGCAGTGCAAACCATTGTGCGCTTGTTCGAAAGCAACATTCGAAGTTTATACATTGCCGATGGGCACCACCGTGCAGCTTCAGCGGCAAAAACAGGCGAACGATTGAAACATGCCAACCCCAACCACACCGGTTTTGAAGATTACAATCACTTTCTTTCAGTGTTGTTTCCGGCATCGCAGTTAGCCATTATGGACTACAACCGTGTGGTGAAAGATTTAAACGGATGGAGTGAATTTGATTTGCTGCAAGCCATTCAAAAGCATTTCATTTTGATGGATGAAAACTTTAATGCAGAAAATGTGAAGCCTCAGCAACTTCACCACTTTGCCATGTATCTTTCAGGCAAATGGTATAGGCTGGAAGCTAAGCCGGAAGAAGTTTTCAGCGACCCAATCGGCATCCTTGATGTAACTATTCTCCAAAACTTCTTATTGCAACCCCTCCTGGGCATCAGCGACCCACGCACCGACAAGCGCATTGATTTTGTTGGGGGCATTCGAGGTTTAAAGGAATTAGAAAAGCGTGTGAACTCGGGCGAAATGAAAGTGGCTTTTGCACTCACACCGGTTTCAATGGAGCAACTGATGGCAATTGCCGACACCGGAAACGTGATGCCACCTAAAAGTACATGGTTTGAACCCAAACTCCGCGATGGCTTGTTCTGTCATTTGTTTTGATTTCCAGGTGGTGAACACATTACACTTCTTGCAATAACAATTTGAAATTTGTGGTTACTTGCAGCTTACACCACCGAAAAGTTTCGCCATGATATGCCGGCAAATTTTCATGCTCATTCTTTCAACTGCATGCATTGATTTGTTTTCGCAGAACATTGACATTGATGTTGTGCGGCTTAAAAGCGGAAAAGTTTACAAAGGTGCTATCATTGAAAGCAAACCGGATAGCTTACTTAAAATTCAAAATCGCGATGGTGTTTTTATTATTCGGGCAGATGAAATTGAGCGGGTAACAACCGAACCCGGTAAGCAGAAATCAATCGTACCAAAATATGAAAGCCCGCCACAAAGGCATAAAAGCAACCGAATGCGCAGCGAATGGAAACCAGCCGAGAAGGGTTACTTTTTGCAGGCGCAGATAAGCGGTGAAATTGCAGGTGGCAACAAGCGATTTGTTAATGGTTACAAATTCAATCGCTTTGCGTATTTGGGCTTTGCTACAGGGGTTGATTATGTTTTATTCTCAATTAGCGAAGTTGCCACAGGAAGGGTAAGCCATTATTCAGAAGGATTGTATGTCCCTATGCTTGCTCACTTTTCCGGCAATATCCTCAACCGAAAAAAGACACCTTTTTACACTGCTGAGTTCGGATATAACTTAGGCTTGCCTGTTCTCAACAACATTTCTCATGGCTTTAACGCAATGCTTGGAGTGGGTTTTAAGGTTTATGGCGGAAGTCGTTTTTCTTTCTCTGTTTTACCACATTGTGCCATACGATACCGCGTGAGTTATATAACCATGCGAAAACACATGACTGATGAAGCATTTACTGTGAAAACTAAAAACACATTCATCACTCCCGGTTTGAGAATTTGCTTTGGCTTTAACTGAAATTACTACATTGTACTTCAAACATCCACTCCCTTATGATTCAACTTATCCGGTTTTGCTTTGCCTTGCTGCTTTCAGCAAACATTTTTTTTACACACGCTCAGGAACTTGCTAAAATTTGCACCGGGGGGAAGTGTGGTTACATCAACCACAGTGGAGAAGTGGTAATTAAGCCTCGTTTTGATTTGGCAGATGATTTTTCAAATGGCTTGGCAGCCGTTTACATAAAAAAGCAATGGGGCTTTATCAATAAACAAGGTGAGTATGCCATTCTTCCGCAATACAATGCTGTTCGAGATTTTGGCAATGAAATCGGCTTGGTTTTCACACGCAAAAACCGCGAGTGGTTTTACATCAACAAGAAAAATGAACGGCTTACTTATTTTCCGAAGGGCGAAAAACTTTTCCCTTTCAAAAATGGCATTGCGTTCTTCAAAAGCAATGGGCTGATTGGTATCATTAACACCGAAGGAAAGTTTGTGCTTCAACCCACATATCATGTCATCAAAGATTTTGTAAATGGCTTTGCCAAAGTGGGGATTGAGGGTAAGTATGGCATCATCAACAGCGAGGGCAAGGTGATTGTTGAGCCTAAATTCAGGCACATTGGAAACTGGTACAATGGAGTAACATGGGCTGCTGCCGATGCCGAAATTTGGGGATTGGTTTTTGAAGATGGCAACTTTAAGCGCATTGATGGAGTTACGGCAATTAAGGAATTTGGTGTTGATGGAAGCGCCATTGCGCGTAAAGGTGAAAAAGTGGGATTTATTGACACTAAAGGGGTGTGGCTGATTGAGCCTAAGTTTGATAAGGCGAAGAATTTTGTTCAGGGTTTGGCACCTGCATGTGTTGGCGATAAATGGGGCTTTATCAACCCGAAAGGGGAATGGGTGATTGAACCCAAATACAGCGATGCAGAGATTTTTGATGAAGAAGGCTTTGCGCCTGTTAAAGACAAAAACTGGGGATTCATCAATCGCAATGGCGCGTTAGTAATTCCAATGCAGTATCGAATTACTCCGGCTTTTTCATTCTCTTCTTACAATAAAGGATTTCGCAATGGCTGGGCAAGAGTATTCAATGTGGCAAAAGGTGGCTGGGGATTCATTAACGTTAGTGGTGAGGTGTTAGGCGGAAAATGGTATGAAAACGCTGAATTTTTTTCCGAATAATCATAACCACATTGTTATGCAACACATTTTTCTGCCGATGTTGATGCTCTTTTTTTTGAATGCAAGTGCATCTTCAATGTTTGTGCGTTCAATAAATGTAAAGTTGAAGCACAACAAGCAAGCGGGTGAAGTGCAGTCTGTTTTAAGAAGCGTAACGCTGCCCCCCGCATCCATTTCATTTTTAAATGATTCTGCTTTCAACAAGAATAAGTATGATGAGTTGATGCGAAAAAGCAGGATATATAAAACTACAGGCATTCCGCTTATTGCATCGGGTGGAGCGGTTTTCTTTACAGGGGTGGGTATCATGTACTACGTTGCTTTTACCGAAGACTTGGCTGAGAATAAACATGACCTTTTCACTGGTTTAGGATTGGGGCTAATTGCGGGTTCCACTGCTTTGTTGGTGCCCGGTGCGGTGCTAACCGCAAAGGGAGTTTCTTTCAAAAAACGCGCTAAGCGCATCCAATCAACCTTTGCATTTAAGCCCAATTTTGCTTTTTACAACCAATCGAATTTTGCTTTGGGTGCATCAGTTAGAATTGGATTTTGAAATAGGTATTGAGTGGTTAGCAGTAAAATCTACATCAACCCCACCACCACCTTAGCAAGCACATCAAACTCCGCAATGGTGTGTTTATCATTCGGGCAGATGAAATTGAGCGGGTAGCAAATGAACCCGGCAAGCAGAAATCAATTGTACCAAAATATGAAAGCCCGCCACCCGGGTGCAGGCACCCAAGACTTTAGCAAAGATGCCTACCACTCCAGTACAGAGGCTTATTTTTTCAGTGCAGATGCGCAGGGTTTAAGTACGGATGCTCATGACTTAAGTTCAGATGCGCACAGTTTAAGTGAGGATGCCCATGACTTAAGTGCAGATGCGCACGGTTTAAGTGAGGATGCCCATGACTTAAGTGCAGATGCGCAGGGTTTAAGTACGGATGCTCATGACTTAAGTTCAGATGCGCACAGTTTAAGTGAGGATGCCCATGACTTAAGTGCAGATGCGCACGGTTTAAGTGAGGATGCCCATGACTTAAGTGCAGATGCGCACGGTTTAAGTGCGGATGCCCATGACCTAAGTGCAGACGCGCACGGTTTAAGTGAGGATGCCCATGACTTAAGTGGAGATGCGCACGGTTTAAGTGCGGATGCCTAAGGCTTAAGTATAGATGTCCGTGACGGCAGTGAAGATGCGCTTAGGAAAAATGCGGGTTTGGGAGTTTTATTGATGAGTGATTATTGAAACAGCCGAAATAGATGTGAGGAGTCTATTCAAGAGACATGAGATAACAGCCGGGGAGGACGAGTGGCGTGGGGCGAAAGGTTTTGATTTACGGAGTTATGGGAAGAAACTTACATCAACCCCACTACCACCGAAGGAAATAAACCCACTGCAAGAGCAAGTGTAACGGCAACGAAAATAACAGCAGCATAGGTGAAAGGAACTACAACGGATGTGCTGTTTTCATTGGCATCTTTTAAGTACATGGCGTGCACTACACGCAGATAGTAGTAAACAGCAACAATGGAGTTTACAATGGCGATGGGCACCAAAAACATTCTTTCGTTGCGCACTGCTTCGCTGAAAATGTAATACTTACCAAAGAAACCCGCCAAGGGTGGAATACCTGCAAGCGAAAGCATGGCAATGGTTAAAGCCATCGCCAACAGAGGATTTTTCTTTGCCAAGCCATTGAAACTGTTGAAATGCTCGCTGCCGGTGTGGCGGCTTACCAAAATGGCAACCGCAAAAGCGGCAATGGATGCAACGCCATAAGCCAAAGCATAATAGAACACTGCATTGTCGGTTTTGCCGTAGAGCGTAACAATAGCCATCATCAGGTAGCCGGCATTGCTTACACCCGAAAACGCCAACATGCGCTTGAAAGAATCCTGCTGCAAAGCAGTGAGGTTGCCGATGGTGATGGTGAGCGCCACCACTCCGCTAAGTACCCATGCAAAAGCAGGCATCACCGGCACAAAACATGCTGAGAACAAACGATAGAAGGCGGCAAAGGCGGCAATCTTGGCAACTGTAGCCATGATGGCGGTGTGCAAGGTTGGCGCACCTTCATAAACATCGGGCGCCCAAAAATGAAATGGCGCAGCACTCACTTTAAACAACATTGCAATCAAAATCATTGCTACACCCACATAAAGCATGGATGATGGCGCGTGGGTGGCTATGTGATCACGAATTTCCACCACATCGGTGGCTCCTGTTTCGCCATAAAGGAGCGCAATGCCGAACAACAAAATGCCGGAAGCAAAAGCGCCCATGAGAAAGTATTTCATTCCTGCTTCGTTGCTGCGCTTGTCGCGCTTGTTGGCGCCAGCCATGATGTAGAGCGAAACCGAAAGCACTTCGATGCCCAAAAACAACATGGCAATGTTGCCGAAACTCACCATTGCCAAACCACCCGCAAGGATGAAAATCGTCAGCGCGATGTAATCGGAAACTTTTGCTTCCTCATTTTTATAGAACTCGCTGCTGAGCAGGAGCAGCAACACGGTGAAGCCAATCAGCAAACCAGAAAATGCCAATGAAAAGCCATCGGCACGCAGCATGTTGTAAAGTGCCGTTTCGCGCGCAGAGTTATCGGCATTCCAATCGTTAAAGGTTAAGCCAAGAATTACCAAAAGCCCGGCAATGGCAACCGGAATAATCAATTTGCGCAAATTGAAAATCTCTGCCAGCAGGCAAACAATTCCAAGAGCAGATGTATATATAAGTGCGTTCATTTTATTTCTTTTAATACAAGGGACAAGAGGCGGGGGACGAGGGACGATTACTTAGTCTCAAGTCCTGCATCTCATATCTCTGTTCTATCTGAGCGCTGCATTTAAAATACTATCCAATGCAGGTTCAGCTACTTTCAAAATATAATAAGGGTAAACACCGCAAGCAAAAATCACTATCACAATAGGCACCAAAACCGCCATTTCACTTACACTCAAATCGGCAAAAGCTGTTATGGACGGTTTTACTTCGCCAAGCATTACGCGCTGATACATGCGCAACATATACACCGCACCAAGGATAATCGTTAAACCTGCTACAATGGAAAGAATGGTGTTGTATTCATACATGCTGTAGAGCAACATAAACTCGCCAATGAAAGCATTGGTGGTGGGCAGCGCCACCGAAGCCAGCACCACAATGACAAAAAGTGTGGTGAACTTTGGCGCCAGGTTGCGGATGCCGCCCATCTTTGGAATGTCATAAGTATTCAACCTGCGGAAAATGATTTCGCCTGCAAAAAACAAACCCACGACATTGAAGCCGTGCGCAATCATTTGCACCACACTGCCCTGCAAACCCGCTTTTGAAAAAGTGAAAATTCCCGCAGCAATCAACCCAACGTGCGCGAATGATGAATAGGCAATCAATCGCTTAATGTTGTCCTGACGGATGGCAATCACCGAGCCATACACCACACCAATAATGCACAGCACAATAACCACAGGTGTCCAAGCTGCAACCCCGGCAGGAACCACCGGCAACAGCCAACGCAAAAGGGAATATAAACCCATTTTCAGCATGATGCCGCTCAACAACATGGAACCCGCAGTGGGTGATTCGGTGTAGGTTTCGGGCTGCCAGGTGTGGAAAGGGAACACCGGAATTTTAATGGCAAATGCGATGAAGAAAGCCCAAAACAACCAGTGCTGTTCGGCTTCAGATAAGTTCAAAGCGTATAAATCGGCAACAGCAAAAGAGCCTGCCTTTTGATACAGATAAATGAAACCAAAAAGCATGAAAAGCGAGCCGGCTAAAGTGTAGATGAAGAATTTCAGCACCACTTTGCCGCGGTATTGCCTATCGCCATCGCCCCAAAGCAGGGCAATGAAGAAAATAGGAATCAAAGCCAACTCCCAGAAGATGTAATACAGGAAACCATCGGAGGCAGCAAACACGCCAATGAGCGCAAACTGCATGAAAAGAATGAGCGAATAAAAGCTGCTTTCATTTTCCAACTTGCGCGAAGAAGACGCCAACACAATCAAGGGCACAAGGGCATTGGTTAAACCAATCATCAAAATGCCTAAGCCATCGGCATTGAGCAAAAAATCAATTTTGGGTGAAGCAATCCATGTGGCAGAAAATTGCAATGAAGCAAACTCGCCAAGCGATGCCAGTTTCAAAGCATAAGCTGCCACCACTGCATTTACCAGTGAAAATAACAGTGCAGTTTTTGATGCCAGCTTATCGCCCGACAGCTTTGTGAACAAAGCACCGGCTAAAGCAATCAATAAGAGTATGATGAGTAACATAATTTCGTTTTGCGGAGCTTGTTTATTCTAGATTTTTGTTTCAGAAATTCGATTTGAATTCATCACAGTATCTAATTTCTCAAGTCTAATGTCTCTTGCCTGTTTTTAAATCTTCCAAACCAAATATCCCAAAATGGCACACACACTTAATACCATCACAATCATATAAAATCCGATGTTGCCGCTTTGCAACACACGCAACTGTTTCCCTTTCCAAAAAGTTGCTTTTGCGGTGAGGTTCACAAAGCCATCCACCACCAGCAAATCCACAATTTCATAAGCCAATGATGAAATTGCCAAAATGGGTTTCACAAACACCGCGTTGTAGATTTCATCAATGTAGTACTTGTTGTAAATCACTTTTTGCAAGCCTTGCTCTTCGCCTTCTTTTACTGGCAATGCGCCACCCTTCACAAAACGGAAATAAGCAAACAGCATACTTGCCACCGCACCCAACACCGCACCTGCCATCAATGCCAGTTCGGTGCTATGCGAAATGCCGTGTGCGCCATGTGCACTGCCACCAATCACCGGAGCAAGAAAATGCTTCATCCAATGGCTGCCGCCCAACACTTCGGGAATGCCCATTGCACCGCCAACCACAGCCAAACCGGCAAGGATAATGAGCGGAACAGTTATCAAAGCAGGGCTTTCATGCAGGTGATGTTTTTGTTCATCGGTGCCTCTGAAGTCTTTATTGAAAGTGAGAAACACCAAACGAAACATATAGAAAGCTGTGAGCAAAGAAGCTACAGTTGCTGTGATCCAAAGCACTTTATTATGCTCAAATGCAGCCGCAAGAATTTCATCTTTTGAAAAGAAACCGCTGAAAGGCGGAATACCCGAAATTGCCAACGATGAAAGCAGGAAAGTAGCGAAAGTTATCGGCATCCATTTTTTCAAGCCGCCCATGTTGCGGATGTCTTGCTCGCCATGCAAAGCGTGAATCACCGAGCCACTGCCGAGGAACAAACAGGCTTTGAAAAAAGCGTGTGTTATTACATGAAAAACTGCCGAAGTGTAAGCGCCTAACCCCAAAGCCATAAACATTAAACCCAACTGCGAAACAGTGGAGTAAGCCAGCACCTTTTTAATGTCGTTTTGAAACACACCGATGGTGGCGGCAAACAGCGCAGTTGCTACACCAATTCCGGCAATGAAATGCAATGTTTCGGGAGCTAAATCATACAAGAAGTTAGTGCGCACCACCATGTAAATGCCGGCAGTTACCATCGTTGCAGCGTGAATCAATGCCGAAACGGGCGTTGGACCAGCCATTGCATCGGGCAACCAGGTGTAAAGCGGAATTTGCGCGCTCTTTCCCATGGCGCCAATGAACAAAAACAGGGTTGCTATCAGCGCAATATTGGCAGCAATACTTCCGCTTTGGGCAAGCATTTTCAATTCGCCAAAGTGCAAAGTGTTGGTGTAGAACAACAACACAAACATGCCCAACAGAAAACCTAAATCGCCCACACGATTCATCACAAATGCCTTCTTCGCAGCATCGTTATAGTTTTGGTTTTTATACCAGAAACCAATCAATAGGTAAGAGCACAAACCAACACCTTCCCAGCCAATGAATGTTACTAAAAGATTGTTGCCCAAAACCAACAGCAACATGAAGAAGATAAACAAATTGAGGTAGGCGAAAAAGCGACTGAAGTTTTCGTCATCGTGCATGTAGCTGATGGAGTAAACATGAATCAGAAAACCGATTCCGGTAACTATCATCAACCACAACACCGAAAGTTGGTCAATCAGAACACCAAATGAAATAGAAACATAACCGAATGAAATCCAGTTGAAAACATTAACATCAATAGCGCTGAGGCTGCCTGAAAAGAAACCGAGAAAGTATTTTGTTGAAATGGCAAACGAGCCTAATACTGCTAACGAACTAATCCAGCCCGAAACGTTCTTCGGAAGATTTTTCCCGAACAATCCGTTTATCAGAAAACCGATGAGCGGAAGTAAAATGAGTAAGTAGATAGCTATCACTTTCTGAATTTAGATTTTATGAGGGTTAATGATTTTTAGATTCTTCACTCCTGCAAAATCTTTTTCATTACGGGTTAGCAATGTCATGTTGTTGGCTAAAGCGGTTGCAGCAATAATGGCATCAGGGGTTTTAATCTTTTTATTTCTCCGTAAACTCACACATTCCTCGATAACCTTGTTGTCAATGGAAAAAATCACACTATCATCAATAAATCCACTTACCTGTTTTTCGGTTGATGGGTCAATCTTCCAACACAGTAATTCGATTTGAGAAATTACAGAAAGACTTGGAACGGCATCTATAACATTATCCATAAACACCGTAGCTTTCTTTGAAAAAGAAGCCGAGAAATAATCTGACACAACATTAGTATCCATTAAATATCGCTCCATTCGCTCCTCATTTGTTTGATGTGTTCATTCAATTTACCCCCTTTCTCTTTGCTCAAAATGCCTTTATACTTTTCAGATAGTTTCTTCTTTGGTGGTAACATCTTTCCTTTCAAAACTTTTATCAAATGCAACTCTTCTAACTCATGCAGCAAGCCGAATGCTTTTTGATTGGTTACCTCAATAATTAAAGTGTTATCCATAGTTTAATACTTCAACGCTTTTAGTTCATCAATATCCACGCTGTGCAAGTTTCGATAAATGGTTACCAAAATCGCCAAACCCACTGCCACTTCGGCTGCTGCCACTGCCATAATGAAAAACACAAACACTTGTCCGCTGGCATCGTTGTGATAGGTTGAAAAAGCTACTAACAAGAGATTTACCGAATTCAGCATCAACTCAATGCTCATGAAAATGATGATGGCATTTCTGCGCAGCAGCACTCCAAAAACCCCAATGCAAAACAACACCGAACTCAGAAAGAGATAGTTGTGCAAAGGAACAGCGTGAAATATGTTCAGCAATGTGCTCATCTTAATTCCGGTTTTGGTGAAGCATCTTTTTTAGCAATTAACACTGCACCTATCATGGCAGCCAACAACAGTATGCTGGCAAACTCAAAGGGCAAAAGATACTCAGTCAACAATTCATTGCCCAACGCCTTTATGGTGCTGAAATCGTTACCCACATGAACGGGAGGCACAAATGCTTCGGTTTTTTTGAAGGCTGCAATCAAAACAAAAAGCAACAAGCCCGATGAAATTACAGCGGCAATTCGCGCCAAGGCGGGTTTGTGTGCTTCACTTTCTTCATTCAGGTTCATCATCATCAGCGTGAACAAAAACAACACCATGATGGCGCCTGCATAAACCACAATGTGCACTATGGCAAGAAATTGTGCATTCAGCAAAAGATAGTGCCCGGCAATGGCAAAAAAGCAGCCAATCAAATAAATGACAGAATGAATGGGATTTCGGCTGGTTACGGTCATTAAACCGCAGAAAACCGCAATTGCCGCAAGGAATAAGAATATGTAGAAAGTCATTTTAGATTTTAGATTTTAGAAGTGAGATTTTGATAACACGAATCATTCCCACCACATTTTTCATTTTTCATTTTCAAATCAACTCATCTTCAAATTTTCAAATCACTTATCTTCTAAGGGCATCACCAACTTATCTTTCCCATAAATAAAACCTTCGCGAATGTAGTCGGCAGGGGCGATGTCTTGGGTCAAGAAGATGGCTTCTTTAGGGCAAGCTTCTTCGCACAAGCCGCAAAAAATGCAGCGCAGCATATTTATCTCATAAGTATCTGCATACTTTTCTTCACGGTAAAGTTTTTCATCGCCCGGCTTACGCTCGGCTGAAGTCATGGTGATGGCTTCGGCAGGGCAAGAAAGCGCACACAAACCGCAGGCGGTACAACGCTCGGCTCCATTTTCATCGCGCATCAAAATGTGCCTGCCGCGATAAACGGGCGAAAACTCACGCTTCTGCTCAGGATATTGAATGGTGGCTTTCGGGCGGAAGAAATGCCTGAGCGTGATGCCCATGCCTTTCATGATGCCGGGCAAATAAATGCGCTCGGCAAAAGTCATTTCCTTATTGGAAACGTCTTTCTTTCTGCCACTAAGTGATATGTCTTTTATAGAGGTTGCCATTACTACTTCTTATTTCATGTGCAAAACTGGTTTGTCGGGATGTTCGGGATTTACAATCAATTTCTGCCGCAAGGGGTCTATCAATACATCCATATATTCCATTGGAATTGCCCCCAATAATACTTCCGATTTATCGGGCAATAAAAATGCTGAAACAATACAACTCCTATTTTCAAATTGCAATTCCACAGGTCCTACAATATCAAGTTCTTCTCGCGCTCCATTTGCCATAGCCACATACTGGCTACCCATCTTTCGCAATCCAAGATTTTTCTGCACATCTTCATTTACTGCCAACATAATGCTTCCTGTGTCCACCAATGCTTTTACTTCCACGCTTCTTACTTTTTCGGGCGCAAGAAAACTTTGCTCGGCCAAAATTTGGTCTGAGTGATTGATTAACTTAATATCTGCATAAACTAAGCCCATAAAAGCGGTGCAATAATATCTTTTATCTACAAAAATAATTTCAGAAAAAAGTTGATAAATGCAAACATTCAAAAGATTGAGAATCAAAGCACAATGTTTTCCAACCCCTGCCCTGCTGCCAACAGTTCGGCAATGTCGAAAACCTTTACTTGCATTTGCTTTTCTTTTGCTTTCACGCCATCGGTCATCATGGTGTTGCAGAACGGACAGGCAGCCGCAACAATGTGTGCTCCGGTTTCCAGTGCCTGCTCGGTGCGTGCCATGTTGATGCGCACTTTGCCATGCTCCTCTTCCTTAAACATTTGCGCACCGCCTGCCCCGCAACACAAACCTTTGGTGCGGCAGGTTTTCATTTCCACTAACTCGGCATCTAAGGCTTCCAACACCTTGCGCGGAGCTTCGTAAATTTCATTGGCACGACCCAAATAACAGCTATCGTGATAGGTTATTTTCTTGCCTTTAAACTGCGATGCATCACTCAGTTTTATCCTGCCTTCATCAATCAGGTTTTGAAGGAAAGTGGTGTGGTGCAACACTTTGTAGTTCCCGCCCAAAGCAGGGTATTCATTTTTTAGGATATTGAAACAGTGAGGGCAGGTGGTAACCACTTGCTTCACTCCGTAGTTGTTCATCACCTCAATGTTTTGCAATGCCAACATCTGAAAAACAAACTCATTGCCGGCACGTTTGGCAGGGTCGCCCGTGCAACTTTCTTCCGAACCCAGCACCGCAAACTTGATGTTCAGGTGATTCAGAATTTTCACGAAAGCGCGAGTAACTTTTTGTGCGCGTTGGTCGAAACTTCCTGCACAACCCACCCAAAACAACACTTCCGGAGTTTCGCCTGTTGCGGCATATTCTGCCATTGATTTTACGTTCATAATTTATTATTGATTGATGATTATTGATTATTGATTTGAGGTAGTCTTAGGGGGAAGTTTTGATTTTTGAATAGTTTTTCTTGCCGAAATAAAAATGGAAAGCAATTCCTTGCATTCAGAAACCAACGATGCAACTTGTTTTGATTTGAAAAGATTTTCATCAACTGCAAAACTCATCCAAAATTCAGCTTCATCAACCTCTTCAATTACAATACTAAGTTTAGCTGCAAAAGCATCTTTTGAATGGGCTAAACAAACTGCGCGGTAGTTTGCGGCAACCGATGTTGAGCAACGCATCAACTGATTACTGATAATTTTACCCAATCGCCCCTTTTGTTCTATAGAAACAGCGGCTTTAACGCACCTATGCGCAAAGTCCTTCGTTCTTTTTTTGAGCAATTCGCTATTCATGAATAATCAATAATCACTAATAAGTAATCAATTCTCCGCAGCCCAATTCAACCTGTCTTGCTGCGAAAACTGCCACGGAGCGCCATTGTTTTCCATGTTGGCAAACATGCCTGTCCATTCGGCAGGGGCGTTGCTTTCTTCCATCACTAAGTTTCTGCGCAGTTGCAGGATAATGTCAAGCGGGTTAATCATCACCGGGCATTCTTCCACACAGGCATTGCAGGTGGTGCAGGCGCGCAATTCCTCCACAGTGATGTAGCCGTTTTCAATCAGCGATTTGCCGTCATCTTTCCATTCGCCATTGTTGGCATCCAACACATTTCCCACTTCTTCCAAGCGGTCGCGGGTGTCCATCATAATTTTGCGCGGGCTGAGCAACTTGCCGGTTTGGTTGGCAGGGCAAGCCGCAGAGCAACGTCCGCATTCGGTGCAACTCATGGCATCGAGCAAGTTTTTCCAGCTTAAATCGAAAACATCTTTTGCGCCAAACTTCACAGGCTCGGTGGATGGGGCTGTATCCACTGCCGCGTTAGGGTCCATCATCAACTTGATTTCTTTGGTGATTTCAGGCATGTTGCTCATGTAGCCTTTTGGCGAAAGGCGCGCGAAATAAGTGTTAGGGAATGCCAACATAATGTGCAGGTGTTTTGAACGCGGGATGTAAAGCAAGAACACATACACCATAATGATGTGTCCCCACCAACCGATGCGTTCAACAATCAGCAGCAAAGTTGTGTTCATTTCAACAAAATGCGGAGCAAGCAAGCCGCTTAATGCAAAGCCGTAGTTCTTGCCGGTTTTGGCAAGGTGCAAAGCCGAATCACCGGTGTTCATCATGAAGATGAAAGTGATGAGCAGCAATTCAAAAATCAGAATGTTGTTGGCGTCAATGGTGGGCCAGCCTTTCATTTCGGCAAAGTGGAAGCGCGGAACTTTCAGCATGTTTCTGCGCAACAAAAAGGCGATGGTAACAAAGAAGGTAAGCAACGAAAGCACCTCAATGAAGCCGATTACAAACACGTATAAGCCTTCAAAAAAAGTTCCTTCGGCAGCGTGATAAATCAAGCGATGTTGCCCGGTGAAACCATCAATCATGATTTCAATAAGCTCGATTTGAGTGATAACAAACGAGGCATAAATCACTAAGTGCAACAGCGCAGGAATCATGTTCTTGAACATCTTCTTCTGCCCGAAAGCAATCAACAGTACATTTTTTATACGCTCGGAAGGATTGTCGTTAATAACCTCTTTTCTGCCCAGCATCACATTCCTGTAAATTCGCTTGTAGGCTTTAAACGCATTAAAAAACACAAAGCCGCTCATACCGATGAAAACGAGGGCTTGCAATAGAAGTAGTATGTTCATTTTGAATTTTTCAACTGTGGCGAAAATATATGAAGTAACTTTGTTTGCAACCGTTTTGTTCACACAGCGTTCATTTTAGAACCAAAAGAATAATGAAGTGTATTAACAAATAGTTTATGACGGACGAAAATTCACAGCAACTTCGTGGAAATCGCTTGCATCAATTGAAAAGAAATTAGTTACACATGAAAAAGTTTTACTCCCTGTTGTTCATGTTTATCAGCCTTGCTGCCGCTGCGCAGGAACGAACCAAACTGGACTTGCGCACTTATACCATGCTTAAGCAAGGAAAAGTTGAACAACCCTCTTTGGGTATGTTGGTGGAAGGAGATGTGCAGAAAATTGAAGAGTTAACTAAGCGCTATAACGGAGTTTTTAAATATAGCTACGGAAATGTGAGTGCCTTGGAAATGCCGACAGAAAATTTATTGGCATTTGCAACAGAAGAAGCGGTTCAAAGCATTGAAAACATTAGCGCTGAAGGAGTGGCGCTAATGGACGACACTGCGCGCATTAACAATAACATCAATGCTGTGCACGGTGGTTTTGTTCCCCTACTGAAAGCTTATTCAGGAAAGGGAGTTGTGGTTGGCATCATTGACGGTGGAATTTATTGGCAGCAACCCGATTTCAAAACGCCTGAAGGCACGCGCATTCGTTTCATTTGGGATCAAATTATTTCTAACCCTGCAAATCCACCCGCCCCATACAACTACGGTCAGGAATGGACTTGGATAGATATGAACTCCAACAAATGTACGCACACTCCAGAGTTTCTTTCCAGTGAGTTTGGACATGGAACCTGTGTAGCCGGAATTGCAGCAGGCAATGGCAGAAGTTTAACTTATGACACTTTGCGTTACCGAGGCATCGCTTATGAATCTGATGTTATTGCTGTGCGTGTTCCGCTAACATCCAACAACTTCTTGTCGCGAGTTGCTGATGCAGTGGACTATATATACAAAAAAGCCGATGCGCTTGGAAAGCCTTGTGTAATCAATACTTCAGTTGGCACTTACTATGGTTCGAGGGATGGCAAGGACTTGTCTGCACGGATTATTGACAGCTTGATTGAACAGAAGAAAGGTAGAGCATTGGTGGCTGCAGCGGGGAATGCAGGGCATGTAAAGTATCACGTTCGTCATGAAGTGGAAAATGATTCGGCAGTAACTTATTTCAGATATAACAGAGCAAATCCGGTTTTGTATTTCGATTTCTGGGCAGACAGTGCAAAGTTCAACAATGCCGAGTTTGTGATTGGCGCTGTTAGTTCAAAAACAGGGAACCTGGTGGATACTGCACAAACCGAAAGGCTGAGTGTGCTGCGCGACTTCAACCCCACGCTTGGCGGTGTTTATGCTTCGCGCAATTTGTTTGTGAACAATGGCACACAGCTAATTGGCAAAGTGGAAATGTATGCAGTGATGCAAGCAGATGCTTACCATGTTGAGTTTCAAATCACACCGGTTGACACCAGTGCAAGTCTTTTTTGGAAGTTGCAAACCATTGGCACCGGTACGCTGGATGTATGGTCAAGTCCACAGTTCATCAATGGCACATCAGAAATTGTTTCGGTGTTGCCCAACTTGTTGGTTAAGCCCGATTACCGCTATCCCGACTCGCTGAAAACCATGGTGTCAAGTTGGCAAAACAGTGATAAAGTGATAACAGTTGCCAACTACATCAATCGCCACGGCTATTTCGATGTAGATTCCATTTGGCGCGATATTGTTACCAACGATGGAGAAGTGGTGGGCAAGCAGGCAAAAACTTCAAGCAACGGACCCACCCGCGATGAAAGGCTAAAACCTGACATCAGCGCAACAGGAAGCACCACCATAGCCACAGGTGATTTACTGTTGGTTCAGGGGCAAGGCAGCTACCCTGGTTATTTGGGCAACAGCAACAGACTAAGAGTTGCTTTAGGCGGAAAACACATCCGTAATGGCGGAACGTCCATGGCATCACCGGTGGTGGCAGGTTTGGTGGCATTGTATTTGGAAAAACGCCCCACTGCCCGCTGGGATGAAATCAAACAAGCCATCATCAACACTGCCAAGCGCGATTCTTTTACAGGACCTGTTGCTAATGTTGCTTATGGTCATGGAAAGTTGAATGGTTATTTGGCTATGGTTGACCAATTTGTTTACGGCTGCACCGACACCGGCTCCATAAACTATTTGCCCACTGCAACTTTAGACACCGGTGGCTGTGTGAAAAAGGTTTACGGCTGCACCGATGTAAATGCCTTGAATTATGCTTCAGCAGCCAACGTAAACAATGGCACATGCCTTTACGAAACTTCGATTGAAAAAGTAACTGCCGCAAAAAAATTATCTGTTCGCGCTTTCCCGAATCCATTCGCTCAGGAAACCACATTTGCAATAGATGGCTTGCCGCAAAATTTCAATCATGCCGAAATCATAGTTAATGATGTGATTGGAAGGGTGGAAGATAAAATTCCGGTGAGTAAGGGTGTTTATCAGTATCAGACGAATAACATTTCGCTGCCAAGCGGAGTGCATTTGTTTAAACTGAACGTTGATGGCAAAACGCTGTTCACCGGAAAAGTAGTAAAGTATTAAAGGTGTTATTTTATGGATTGAGCATTGTAAATGTGTGTTGCTTGATTTTCGTTTTCACTAAACCTTGCTTCTTTGCAACATGGCAAAATTGAAACAGCAAAAGCAGCAGGCAACCAAACCGAAACACACAGCCAAACCTGTTCAGCAATCGTTAGGCGGCTTGCCGCTGATTTCCGGTTTAGTTTTATCGGCAATTGCTTTTTTGCTTTACGCCAACACACTCAATCATGGCTATGTGTTGGATGATTTTAGCGTTATCCGCGAAAACAATGTGGTGATGCAAGGCTCATCGGCTATTTCCACCATTTTCAAAACTTCTTATCGCTATGGATACATGAATTTGGAAGACGGGCTTTACCGCCCGCTATCGCTTGCCATGTTTGCATTGGAGTGGGAAATTTCGCCCGATAATCCCTCGCTTCATCATTGGATAAATGTGTTGCTTTATGCACTAACGGCATTTGGAATGTTTCAGGTGCTGCGCATGTTGCTGTCGGGATTCACCATTGCGCTTCCATTGCTGGCAACGCTGTTGTTTGTGGTGCATCCGTTGCACACCGAAGTGGTGGCAAACATCAAAAGCCGCGATGAAATTCTTTCGCTGTTGTTCACGCTGCTTTCACTTGGCTTTTTGATAAAAGCTGATGAAAAGTACAAATCAACAAACAGGCTTCCGATGCTTGAAGTAGGATTGTCGTCAATGATGTTTTTCATTGGTTTGCTGAGCAAAGAAAGCGGTATCACTATGCTTGCAGGCTTCCCTTTACTGCTTTGGGCGTTCAGGAAAGTTGCATTCAAAAATCTTGTCTTCTGGATGTTGCCACATCTGGCTTTCACTGCACTTTTCTTAGTCATTCGCTACAATGTTTTAGGCGGCAAACTCACTGATTCCTCTTTGAGTGTTTTGGACAACTTCATCATTCAGTCTGATGATTTTTTCACCCAGTTTGCCACTGCCGTTAAGGTGCTTGGCTTATACCTTAAATTGTTTGTGTTTCCGCATCCATTGCTGTATGACTACTCCTACAACAAAATTCCGGCAGCAACGCTAAGCGATGTTGTTTTCTTGTTGTCATTCGCTGCTCACTTTGCTGCCGGCATATTCGCGCTGATAAAAATTCGCGAGCGCAATTTTTTTGCGGTGTGCATTTTGTTTTACCTCATCAGCATGTCACTTTTCAGTAACATCTTTCTGAAAATTGGTGTAGGTATGGCTGAGCGCTTACTTTATTTTCCATCTGTTGCAGTTTGCATTGGGGCGGCTTATGCTTTTATGAAATTGTTCAGGGAGCAATCGGCATCCGGCACAGTGCAAAGTTTTACATCATTGTTCAGCCAACACAAATCATCATTTGTTTTGTGCATCGTTGTTTCATTGCTTTTTAGTGTAAGAACCATTGCCCGGAACCCTGCATGGAAAGACAATTACACACTTTATTCCACCGATTTGGAACAACTGAAAGCAAGCACAAGAGCGCATTATTATCTGGGGAATGAAATCATTAAGTACACAGCACCAAACGAGCCTAACCCTGCAAAGCAAAAACAACTGTTTGAGGAGGGCATTAGCCTTTTGCGTGAAGCACTAAGAATTTATCCAACCTACAGTGAAGCGCTTTCGCAACTTGCAGTTGGCTACTATAAAATTGCAGACTATCCGAATGCTGTAACTTATTCGCAGGAAGCGCTGAAGTATAACCCGAACGACATCATCACGCTTAATAATTTGGGCAGTTCACTTTTTCAAACCGGCAAACCCGAAGAGTCGCTGAAGCTATATGAAAAAGTAGTGCAGCTTAATCCGCGTTACGAAGATGGATGGATGAATCTTGGAAGTATCAATGGCATGGCACAGCGGTATGATGAGGCAATAAAGAATTTTCAAAATGTGCTTTCCATCAATCCCAACAATGCTCGTGCACATTATTATTTAGGCATCACCTATCAAAACATCGGCAAGCAGGATTTAGCCAATCAGCACATTCAGCGCGCAAAACAATTAGACCCAAAAATTCAGTAGTTTAAAAAGTAAGTTTCACAATGCGCAGTTGATTTCGCATGTAACTCGGCAGCACCACTTCGTTTGGCGACACCTGCTTGCCCGCTTTAGGCAGCAGCATTACCTCTTTGCTTTCCTGAAAAAAGATGTTGCTGTTGGCTGCTTTCCCTTCGCTTGAAAGCACAAATTCGCGCAGGGAAGCAGCAGTGCTGATTTCATCCAAATAAAGCATTCTGATTTTATCGCGTTCGTTCACCGTGAGGAAAGAAGAGTAAATTCCATTGTCCTCTTCGCTAACTTGTTTTTTCCGCATGATGGTGCGCCAATCTACTGCGCCATCAGGGTTTACGCTAAAGGCAATAATGTCATTGAATTGATAATAACTGATGCGTTGGATAGAATTGAAGGTGGGTGAAAATTGTGAGTTGAAAATGGTTTCGCGCGTGTCTTTAATCAACGATTCTGCAATGAGCAAAATGCCTCCATCATTCCGCAACATTGCTCTGCGCACATTGAAGGTGTACAGCTTATTTTCATTGATGGATTTGCCGGTTAGTTCACTCATGAAATTAGTGTCGAAATTGGTGTAGGTAACAGCTGAAACAGTTCCTGAATCAGCGCTTAGCCGAACATAAAAAAAGCCGTAAGCCGCAGGCTCGTTGCGCGGGTTGTCATCATCGTAAAACCCTGTAAGAATAAGATTGTTGTTTGCGTTGTCGGCATCCACATACATTTCACCAAACAAATTTCTGTCAATGGTGATGTTCAACTGCTGCACATCTTCGTCCTGCTCGGTAAGTTTGTAAACGGTGATGGTTTCCATCTGGCTCCTGTCTTTCCGCTCGCGGGTGTTTTGAAAAAAAACAAAAGCGTTCCCATTGTTATCCACCACAAACTTTGCCGATTCCATTTCGCTGTCGGGGCGCATGAATTTCACGCGTTTTGAGTACACCTTTTGCAAAGCCCTGTCCACACACAAAAAGCTGATGCTTTCAATTTTATCCTGCTCAAAATACGGATAATAGAATAGCGTGTATTGCTGATTAAATGATTGCCGAACGCGAAGATTTTCCCTCACATATTCAGGTCTGTCCTGAATGCTATCTAACTCAACACTTTTTCCGTTTTCGATAAATCGGCTGCTCAGTGGTTGGGCAATGAGCGTTGAGGTTTTCTTATCGCCAATCAGGTAAAAAACTGTTACTCCTGTTTTGTTTAACTGTATGTGTTGCAACAATCCATTTTGCTGCTTGAAATCAATGGTGCGCGTTGCCAGCAAACGAAGGTCGTTGCCAAACGATTGCAAAATGTCGGTTGCACCGTAAAGCCTTACCACATAACCATCTTGGTTTTTGCCTATGATTTTGAATCGCGATGCTTTGGATGTGAGTTTGGTTGGTGGTGAAACATCAATAGTAACCTGAGCATTTACAGTGGAAGCCAACGCAAAAGCCAACATCAGGATGCACAAAAAAAATTTTGCCGACATTTTCATTTTCAAACTTAATGATAGTAGGTTTATAGAAGACAGAAGCAGATAAAATGATGTTGATAGTTTTTGTTTTCAGTTACATAGGGATAAAAAAAGCAGGGCATGAAGCCCTGCTTTATTCATAACTCATTAAAAAACACGTACTTAGAGCTACTTTTTTAAGAATGACTCTACGTCATTAAAAAGTAATTCGAGATGGTGTTTTACTTTGAGATAGTTACTTTTTTCCTCAACGATTAGATCACCCTTTGTAATAGATGACAGAATCAAGTGGGATACGGTAACTCCTAATTTCTCTGCGATTAGTGATAAAGTATGCCAAGATGGCTTTGTTTCGTTCTTCTCAACTTTAGAGAGAAAAACTGGTGTTAAATTCACTTCCTTTGCCAAATCTTTTTGCTTTAATCCTTTCTCAATTCGCAGTTTTTTAATACTGTCTCCAATCTTCATACTCCATTTTTAGGTCAAGAAGAAATCTTTCAATTCATCAATTACTTCTTTCGCCCAATACCTCATAACAATACTAAAGATAAAACGTCCAATCTCTCGATTTACTTTCTCAGAAGTATTATCACCATCATGAGAATTTGTTTTTACATGATTGGCTATCCTCCTTAGCTTTGAAATTGCGATTTTGGCTTCTTTTTTTTGCCTGTTATCTAAATGATCATCAATCAATTTTAAATGTGTAACCAATTTAGTAATTAGCTCATCAAGTTCATTTTTGTTAATATTTTTCATAAGCTTGATTTAAAGAGATAACCCTGCAATTCCTATGCGGTATTTGACAATCTAGATAAGTTAATCAAATGTCCCATGACTTTGCTTGTTAGCTTTAAGTTTACAATGAGTTCTTGTTAAATTTTTAATTTTTGTAGTTTCCATGTTTGTTGATTTTTGATTGGTTTGAAAATTTATGTGTAGCCAAATTTTTAGGAGGCTAACCTCATTCTACTACATTTTACATAGGCATTTATTTTACTCCAAAATTATACTTTATGTTTAATAAAACAACTATTAAATGCAACTTTATTGTTAAAATTTCAATTCACCACATTGCGGTTAACATCTTTGTCGCTAATGAGGTTCGAATAATTGCTGACAGTGTCATCTTCACCGCATAGTTTTTCATTATGCGCATCATCAAATTCGGTGGCTCATCGGTTGCCACTCCGCAAAGGATTAAGGAGGTTATTCAAATTGTTTCGGGTATCAAAAAACAGTATAAGGAAGTGGCTGTGGTGATTTCTGCCTTTGGCGGGGTAACCGATGAATTGTTGAAACTGAGCGAGCTTGCGCTGCAAAGTGAAGAGCAGTTCAAAACACTCTACAAGCAACTGGAAAAAAGGCATTGCGATGCCGTGAAAAGCCTGGTGGAGTTGAAACGCCAGCCGCAGGTTTTAGGCAATGTGATTCAAACCATGAACCAACTGCACGACATCTGCAAAGGCATTTCGCTTATCAAAGAGCTATCACCCAAAACGCGCGATTTGGTGATAAGTTTCGGTGAAAGGCTTTCGGCATACATTGTTAGTGAAGCAATGAAAGAACAGTTGAAAGACGCACAGTTTTTGGATGCACGAACTGTTGTGAAAACCGATAGCAACTTCGGTTATGCCAAAGTGAATTTTGAAAAAACCAATGCGCTCATTCGCAGCTATTTCAAGCAGCAAAAAGGCACACACGTTATCACCGGCTTTATCAGTTCCAATGAAAATAATGACACCACAACACTTGGCAGAAGCGGTTCCGATTACACCGCCTCCATTTTTGGTGCAGCATTGAAAGCCAATGGCATTGAAATATGGACCGATGTTGACGGCATCATGACCACCGACCCACGGCAAGTGAAGCAAGCATTTCCGGTGCCTGAAATGACGTATGAAGAAGCAATGGAGCTTTCACACTTTGGTGCGAAAGTGATTTTCCCTGCCACCATGCGCCCGGCTATGCAAGCGAAAATTCCGATTTGGGTGAAGAATACTTTCAACCCCACATTTCGCGGCACGCTCATCACCAATAAATCTACCGACACCGCACACATTGTAAAAGGCATTTCATCGCTCGGCAACATTTGCCTGCTGAATGTGGAAGGCAGCGGAATGGTAGGTGTGGCAGGCGTTTCGGGTAGATTGTTTACCGCTGTTTCGCGCGCAAAAATCAATGTGATTTTAATTTCGCAGGCTTCATCGGAACACTCCATTTGCATTGCAGTGAACGAAAGTGAAGCCGCAAAAGCGAAGCAAACCATTGAGGAAGAATTTCAGTTTGAAATCAAAACCGGACAGATTGATGAAGTGGCTATTCAACCCGATTTGTGCATTGTTGCCATTGTGGGCGAAAGCATGAAACACTTGCCCGGTACTGCATCGAAAATGTTCGCTGCATTAGGCAAAAACGGAGTGAACATCATTGCCATTGCGCAGGGTTCTTCCGAAAAAAACATCTCGGCAGTTATTGCCGCAAAAGACCAAACCAAAGCGCTGAACACGCTGCACGAAGCCTTTTTCCTCTCCGATAAAAAAGTGTTGAATCTCTTTGTGTTGGGTCCGGGTTTAGTTGGCGGAAAAATGTTAGACATTGCGGAAAAGCAACGCAAACATCTTTCAGATGATTTGCTGCTGGACGTGAAAATCATCGGCATTGCTAACAGCACAAAAATGATTGTTGGCGAAGGCGAAATGAAAGATTGGCGCAAGAAACTGAACGAGAAAAGCAAACCTTCCACCATCGAAAATTTTGTGGCGCAGATGAAGCAACTCAATCTGCCCAACAGTGTGTTCATTGATGCCACCGCCAGCGACAAACCTATTCCTTTCTATGAACACATTTTGCAGTCGAGCATTTCTATTGTTACCCCCAACAAACGCGCATGCTCGGGAAAATTTGATTATTACAAAAAACTTAAACATCTGAGTGTTCGCCACAACGCGAAGTTTTTGTTTGAAACCAATGTTGGCGCAGGTTTGCCGGTCATCAACACTTTGAATGATTTACTGAAAAGCGGTGATGAAGTATTGAAGATTGAAGCGGTGGTTTCGGGCACATTGAACTATCTTTTTTACCACTTCGATGAAGGCATGAGTTTTTCGGAATTGCTTTTAAAAGCCAAAGAACTTGGCTACACCGAACCCGATCCGCGCGATGATTTGAGTGGCATGGATGTGGCGCGAAAAATTTTGATTCTGGCGCGCGAATGCGGCAGCAATTTGGAGTTGAAAAATGTTTCGGTGGAAAATTTGGTGCCTGCTAATTGCCGCAAGGCAAAAACAGTGGAAGAATTTTTTGCCGCATTGAGAAAAACCGAAAGCATTTTCACCGAGCGATTGACGAAAGCCAAAAAGAAAAAATGCAAACTGAAATACATTGCCGCTTATGAAAACGGCAAGGCTGTTACTGCTTTGCGCGAAGTAGAGGAGTCGCATCCATTCTATGCATTAGCCGGAACTGAAAATAGTTTTTGCTTCACTACGCAGCGTTACAAACAATATCCATTGGTGGTGAAGGGTCCGGGGGCTGGCGCAGAAGTTACCGCAGCAGGTGTTTTTGCCGATGTGATTAAAATTGCGAATTCGTAAAGATTAGCTTCACTTTATGTGCGCTGCGAAGATTGCATTCACTTAAATCGTGTTATGGGTTGGAAGAGTTTAGTGCTTTGGTTTTTTATTCTATGGGTGATTGCGATTGTGTTGTATGCAGCCGGCATGAACTGTGGCATGGTGTTCGATTGGGTGGAGTGGCACAACACCTATCAACAAGATGGGTGGAGTGGATTCAAAAACAACTTTAATGATCTTGCGGTAAGGTACTTCTATCACTTAGTTGCGCTTCCGGTTTTCAACTATTGCAACACTAATGCCAATGCATACTTTTTCATCTACACATTGTTGCATTCAGTTGCAGCATTCCAATTGTTTCTGCTTCTTTTTAACTGGTTGAGTGCTGCCGGCACTAAATACAAGTGGGCAATATCATTGCTCTCGGCTATGATATTTTTAGCCTCGCCACACACCACCGAATGTGTCATTTGGAAGGTTGGACTGATTTACCTTATGGTGGTAAATCAGGTACTGGCACTTTTGCTTGTTTTTACTTTCTACTCAAAAAAGCTGAACAGATATTGGATTTTCGCATACTACACATTGTTTATCAGTGCTTTGCTGACACATGAACTTGCCATGTTTTTTCCTTTAGTTGTAGCTGTGGCAATCGTCAAACTTCGGTTTGGCTCTTTTCTCAATTTCAGCAGGCTGAGGCTTTTTTCATTGTTTGTAATTCCAACTTTTGCATTCACAGGTTTTTATCTTGCGCTGAACAAATTCATTAAGGGGCAATGGTTAGCGCACTATGGGGCAGAGGTGCATTTTAACTTCGACCCTGTTTTACTTACCTCAACATTCCTGAAATATATATTCAAGTTTCTTACGCTTTCGCAGCAATGGAGTTATGCCGATAAAAGATTCTTGTATGAGTTTTTTGAAATACCCGCCATCGCAATCTTTGCTTTAGTTACGCTATGCGCTATGGCAGTTTATTTATTGCTTACCAAGCATCGTTCGGAAGCTGGCATTGCTATCACGCTCTTGGCTGCATTTGCGTTGATGATTGCTCCGGTGCTCAATCTTTATTTTCTCGATTGGATTCTTGTTCATGGTGACAGATTGGGCTATGTGGCATCGCCTTTTTTATATGCCGCAGCCACTTTGTTAATGATTAAATATTTACGAGTTGCAGGGATTGTTTTTTCTGTGTTATTCCTTTTGATAAACGTCAACTATCTGCAAAAAACGCTTTCCGACTGGAACCAAAGCGAAAAGGTGATGCAAAGTATTCACAACAACTTTGTTGTTAAGCCTGAGAAAAATTATTTGATACTTGCTGCTGCCGACAACTTCAAAGGTCCCTATATGTACCGCTGCCTAAGCAGAACTCCATTTGCTGAAACCATGCGCGTGAGGAGCGGAAAAAACATTGTTGATAGAACAACAGAGGTGCTAAAGTTTAACATGGTTGAAACTGATGACGGTGTTATTGTTGAGAAGCTATCTGACAGCAAATTTTCAATGAAACTAACCAATGGAGGAAGTTGGTGGTGGCGCAATGCTTTAGGTGCAAGTGATTATGAAACCGATTTGTATAATGTCTCGATTGTAGAAAACGTAGCGTTTATTTCAATCAAGCATACATTGCATAATACTATCCTCATTTACCAACAAGGAAGTAAAATGATTGAATACGAGGAATACAATTAATCCGAATACTTCTCGATATCAAAGTTTACAAAACCATGCTGAGTTGTAATCCAAAACGAATCATCAGGCTTTTTGTTTTTCACTTTCAATGTGTAGCCGATTCCCCATTCATCTACTTCAAACCGCACATCATCGTTTTCAAAATTTGTTGCGCCTTTATCGCCCTGCATCCACCATGATGTTTCACTGTGGCGAAGAATTACTTTAATGGAATCGTTGGAGTAATGCTGTATCTCTAACTTATCTTTAGGTGAGTGAAACAATGACCATGCAATAGCATTGACGTGGCATGTGTCATTGGCGTGATAAAGATTATATGCATTGCGAATCCGTTGTTCTTTTCTGAATACATAAATGCTTTGATACTTCAATGGCACATTCAGAAAAAACAACCTACCTTCGCGCTGAGGCAGAGTGTTGATGCAGTTGTGATAGAAGATTCCGGCATGTTGCCAGCAGGCTGCTGTTATTGTTGAAAAATGCAAAGCAATCATCAGCCACACAGCACAAACCACATAACCCAAAGCTGGCAGCAAACTGAATAACACCAATGGAACAATTTGATAAAGCATGATAGAGCCAAAGTAGCCCATGCGGTCGTTTTCATAGCGGAACAGATACATGAAATACAAATTCAGCACCGGCAAAAACAGCACCACCATTGAAATGGTTAATGATGTAAAAACCAACAGTGCACGTTTGTTTCTGAAGAACAACAGTGCAGCTGTAAACAGCAATAGAATCAGTGCAATGGCACATGCAACCGTTGTTTTTTCCCGCACAAGACCATACACCATGTCGCGTACCGGGTAATCGAAAAAATGAATGAAAGCAAGTTGCTTTATCAGGTATTGAAGAAAAGTTGTGGCGTAATTTCCGATGCTCAAATTCTCGATGTGCGTAGTGCCATAGTGCGGAATCCAGTTGCCCTTAATCAGTTTTGTGGCAACGAAATAGAGCACAATTAACAACGCCTGCGGAGCAACGATGAAGCCAAAAAATTTTCTGACAGAAATCATTGTTGCGGGGTTCAGCAATTTCAGCAGTGCAAACATTGCTACAAACACACCCGAGTAAACCAAAGTTTCTTCGCGGGTGGTGAGAGAAACAACATACAACACACCGATTAAAACTGCATTGCGCGATAGGTTTGATTCACTGATACGCATAAGCAAATTCAACATCAGCATAAAAAACAGCAGGGCAAAACCATAGTGATGTGTTGCTGCCCAAATAATGTTCTCGCTTTGATAAGGAGACAACAGAAACATCAGCGAGCCAGCAAATGCAATGATGCTTCCATTTTTGAGTTCACATTTTTCATAAAACAAACTCATGTTTGTGAAAATGAACCATGAATTCACGGCATGTAAAGTTGCAGTGAGTAAAAACCATGCCTTTTCATTCAGCCCGAAAAGCAGAAACCATAAGTTGTTTACCAAGTCGTGGAAGTGATAAAGGCTGGTCATTCCATAGTTGTTGAGTATGCCGCGCCAACCCTGCGCTATAAAATCAATGATGGCTGCATTGCCATCGTCAACTAAAGTGGCTTTGTGCCCTTTGTGGTAAAGCCATACCACAGCCAACCAATACAAAGGCAACAACAAATACTTCAGATACTTTGAATTCATGCGTTCCTAAATGCGGGGCTAAGAAGCAGTTTAATTTTCAATCGAAAATCACAAATCCTTAATCATATTCGCTTTAGAAACTTAAGGCAGTGTACACCATTTCTGAAATCACTTCCATTCTTAAAGCTAAAGTTGTTCAGCAGGGCAAAACCGATTGGCAGATTGTGCATTTGCTTACGGATAGCCGCAAGCTACTTTCGCCACCTGACACGCTTTTTTTTGCCATCAGCGGCACCCGGCTCGATGGACATCATTACATTGAAGACCTCTACAATAAAGGTGTTCGCGCTTTTGTGGTAAGCAAAAATGTTGAACTTAAAAATCTGAAATATGCTGCGGTGCTGCAAGTGAAAGATGTGGTGGATGCGCTGCAAAAGTTAGCCGCGCATCATCGCACTCAATTCGATATTCCGGTGGTTGGCATAACGGGCAGCAATGGAAAAACCATTGTGAAAGAATGGCTTTATCAACTGCTGCACGAAGACTTCAACATTGTGCGCAGCCCTAAAAGTTACAACTCGCAAATTGGCGTGCCCCTTTCGCTGTGGCAGATGAATGCCGCGCATAACCTTGCCATTTTTGAAGCAGGTGTTTCGGAACCGGACGAAATGGATAAGTTGGCTAAAATGATTCGCCCCACCATCGGCATATTCACCAACATTGGCGATGCACATAATGAAGGTTTCCTGAACATCAAACACAAAACGAAAGAGAAGCTGAAACTTTTCATGCAAAGCGATGTGTTGATTTATTGCAAAGACCATGCACAAATCAACACCGCCATTGCCGAGGTGAATGCGCTGAACAATCGCATCAAAACTTTTTCGTGGAGCACACACACCGATGCCGATTTGAAAATCACGAGTGTGATGCACAGCAACCACACCACTTTTGTTTCGTGTTTTTTCAACCACAAAAACTTTGATTTTGAAATTCCTTTCTCTGATAAAGCATCGGTGGAAAATGCCATTCACTGCGCTGCGGTGATGCTTCACCTTGGCGTAGCGCCTGATGCCATTTCCGCACGCATGAAGCACCTCACACGCATTGCCATGCGCTTGGAAATGAAAGACGGCATCAACAATTGCATCATCATCAACGATAGCTACAACTCTGACACCGGCTCGGTGCGCATTGCCATTGACTTTTTAAAGCAGCAAAACCGTCATGCCAAACACACGGTTATTCTTTCCGATATTTTGCAAAGCGGGGAAGGCGAAATTGAGCTTTACGAGCGCATTGCCGAAATGATTGCACAGGCGAAAGTGTCGCGCTTTGTTGGCATTGGCGCTGCTTTGGTGCGGCAGAAAAGAGCGTTTGAAAAAAATACTTCACTGCAGTCCACTTTCTTTCCCGACACCGAATCGTTTCTGAAAAATTTCGATAGTTCCACTTTCATAAACGAAGCTGTTTTACTGAAAGGCGCACGAAAATTCAGGTTTGAAATCATTTCAAAACTACTTGAAAAAAAGGCACACGAAACTGTTTTGGAAATTAACCTGAACGCCATTGCACACAACCTGAAAACCTATCAGTCGTCATTAAAGCAGGGCACAAAAATCATGTGCATGGTGAAGGCGTTTGCCTATGGCAGCGGCAGCTATGAGGTGGCAAACACCCTGCAATTCAACCGTGCCGATTACCTTGCTGTGGCTTACACCGATGAAGGCATTGAACTGCGCAAAAACGGCATCAACCTGCCCATTATGGTGATGAATCCTGAGCAGCGAAGTTTTGAAGCCATGATTGCGCATCGCTTGGAACCCGACCTTTACAACCACCGTATTTTTGATAGTTTCCTTGAAACCCTTTCGCTGATTTCAAATAATGGAACTGAGCCTTTTCCCATACACATTGAATTAGAAACAGGAATGCACCGCTTGGGTTTTGAACAAAACGATGTTCCGCTTTTGATACAAAAGTTGACTTCAAATCATCAGGTGCGGGTGGCTTCAGTTTTTTCTCACCTTGCCGCAAGCGAAAGCGAGCAAGAAGATGATTACACCAAAAAGCAAATTGATGCTTTTGAAAAACTTTCAACGCAAATCATCAGCGCATTGAGTTATCAACCGCTGCGTCACATCCTCAACTCCACCGGCATCACGCGCCACCCCAATGCGCAGTTTGATATGGTGCGCCTTGGCATAGGGTTATATGGCATTGACGACAGCCAAACCTTACAGAAAAAACTGCTGCCTGTGAGCACACTTAAAACCACCATCTCACAAATCAAGCATTTGAAAAAAGGCGACACAGTGGGTTATGGCAGAATTGGTAAAGTGGGCAAAAACACCACTATTGCTACGGTTGCCATTGGCTATGCTGACGGACTAAGCCGGAGACTTAGCGCAGGCAATGGAAAAATGTTAGTGCGCGGAAAACTTGTGCCCATCATCGGCAATGTGTGCATGGATATGACCATGCTTGATATCACTGCCATTCCTGATGCTGCCGAAGGCGATGAGGTGATTGTGTTTGGCGAAAAGCCATCCATTGCCGATGTGGCAAAAACTGCTGACACAATTCCTTACGAAATACTCACCGGCATATCGCAGCGGGTGAAGCGGGTGTATTTTGAGGAGTAGGATTCTTACATTTTGTACTTGATGCATTTGTTCGTTTTCTATACTAAAATTAAGCCTAGCCATTTTATTTTGTATGCTTTTTTTTCTTGCGCTGTATCACGTTTGTTCCCGATAGCTATCGGGATTCGGGTAAAAACTTTTTTGAGCGTTCCTGCCCCGTAACCTTTTCAAACTCAATAATGATGTCTTGCTGAAAGTCTTTAATAAACTTTAGCTTCTCGTTTTCCTCGCGGAGTTTTTTCAGTTCCTCGTCTTTGCTCATAGCTTTTGATTTGGATAGGAAGGTACTTAGTTTCTTCTGCCAAAGGCAATAGTGCTGCGCGAGATGTTATACTTCTTGGAAGCATAATTGGCAGAAATCTGTCCGTTGTTGATTTCGTCAATGACCGAAGTCCTGAAGTCAAAACTGACTAATGTTTGTTTAATTTTTGGTCAACCTATTTTAGGACGAGGCGCCCCCCTGTTAGCTGCTGCGCCTTATGGGTGTTCTTACTTTATGTTGCTGTGGGTTTGGAGGGCTGCGGTGCGGTTTGTGCATGATGGATGAGAGGTTGGGGGCCGGCTCTTTGCGGCTGCGCAGGATGGGATTGAGGGTTGGGCAGACTGCAATGTGCCTGCCCTGCTGATTGTGGTGCGCTACCGATTGAAAGAAGCGGGTTATGGTGCTTTAGATATGTGTTATTGAAACTGAGATTTGAGTTATCAGAATTTTTACCGGGATTATGGGTTTTTAGATTGGGATTATTGCCTTTGAGATGCGGCTTATTGGCAAACAGATTGGGGTTATTGCTTTTGAGATATGAATTATTGGAACATAGATTAGGATTATTGGATGATAGATTGGAATTATTGGAAGACAGATGTTAATTATTTCTTAACAGATGTAAATTATTGGAGCTCAGATTGGGATTATTGCTTCTCAGATGTGGGTTATTGGAAGACAGATTAGGATTATTGAGAGACAGATGTTAATTATTGGAAGACCGAAATGGATTATTGCTTTTCAGATGTTAATTATTGGAGTTCAGATGTGGGTTATTGCCTTTCAGATTAGGGCTATGGGGACTGGCTTGAGGGTTTGTTCGATAAAATGTGGCTGTTTTAACAGAAAAGCCCCACAAAGGTAATAGTTTTAGCTAAAGGGGAAAATAGGGCGCGGGACGAGCGTGGGCGGAGAAAATGTTTCCTCTTCTTTTGGCTTGAACCAAAAGAAGCAAAAGTTCAAGGCATTGCGGATTTTGGCTAAAAATCATTCTTAAAGCCTAAACGCTTCAAACTCGCCATGTGATGTGTTCTTAAAGTTGTAAAGTGTGTTGGGCTCAGACAGCGAAGCGTTGATAACGGCTTTAAGAATGATTTTGATAACGCCAAAATCCGCAATGCCGTTTCTTGCCTCGCTGAGGTCTAAATTTAATCTATAACTCTTGTTAGTGTATTTATGGGTAAACTTAAACTTGCAGGACGCTCTACAGGGAGGAAAGGAAACTACTAATCGGGCTTGTATTGAGTTAATTGCAATTCTTCAACACTGCTAAAATCTTTGTCGGCAGTTATGAATGGGAGGTCAAGATAAATTGCAGTTGCCGCAGCAACAGCATCGCCCAGTTTCAAACGATACTTTTTCCGCAGTGCCACATAAATACGCTTCACTTCTTCGTTAATGTCTATGATGGTGCAACTTTCGAGAAACAGCTTAATCTGATTTTGTTCTTATGAAGTGATACCCTGAAATCCTAATAGCTCTAATTCCGTTATCACTGAAACATATCCCTTTTTATCCTGCAAAAACTCCGCAAGCGTTTCATCGCCAGCAAGCAGGTAAAGCACAATGTTGGTGTCTAAGGCAATTCTACTCCCACTCATTTCTCAATTTTTTCTGAATGGCTAACGGAGACTCTTTCAGTTTGATGGTGCCACAGAACTTTTTGGCATCCATTTTCTTCTTTAAGCCAATGCCGCGCAAACGTTTGTTTAACGTTTCAATCTGCTTCACCGTAGCACCTCTTTTTAAAACCACTACCATACACTCCTTTTTGAATTACCACAAAGATAGTTTTCAAATTGCAAAAATGAGCTGTTGGCGTTTTCGTGTACATACTGAACAGAACGAATGCCGTTCCCCTGCCAACAAAACATTCCCCAACCAACGTAACGTCCGCAAGCGAGACGACTGCTGTGAATGAATGTAGATTAGGTAGAGCGTGAAAGAGAGGGGGGATTGTCACAGATTGGAAATCTGCCTTTATCTATTATTCGACATGCCCTGCGGAACATGCCGAATAGCGGTGCTTTCCTAACTTTTTCGCAAGTCATTTATTGAATACCACCTATTATTTGTTTCATCTAAATACTCCCAAAATTTCCAGCCGTTAACGGGACTATTGGTAATTGCCATCGCTGCTGAAGAAGGGGTTTGGTGACCTTGGTTTGCATATACAATTTTACCGTTTAAAACACTTGCAAGATGTTCTCTACCCTTGTAAACTGCTCTTAGCTTCATTCCCTCCCAAAACGCAACCCCTTTGGATATCAACTTAGATGTTTTCTGGTGTTGATTATTTGAGATGTTAATTTGTTGTAGTGAAAGCTTGTTTGATAATAACCTTGCAATTACATCATTAGGAGACTCTCCAAATTTTGACTCAGTCTCGAGGAGGGCGTAAACCTCGTTTGAAATTTCAATTGTTTTTTTCATTGTTTTTTAATTTAGTGCAAAAGTAAAAAACATTTTTATAGTACTAATAGGTCTATAAAAATTATTTAATCTCTAATTAAAGTGGCTAGGTGCCTTTCCAAAGAAATTAAAAAGCTACTACTAAAATTTATTTACTGAGGTGAGATAAGGCAGAAACTGAATTCGTATCGCCCGAAGGTGTTGCATCCATTCTAACGTTAACTGCATAAGCTTTTAAATCATAATTGGGTAAATCCTTTATATGCGTGGCACTCATAAGTCTCTCATCAATAATCTTCTCCAATTTAATGTAAGACTTCTTACATATTTCTAACAAGGCAAATAAGTTAATACTGTTAATCTCTGGTTTGCCTTTCTTACCATTTGGGTTGATGCCGAAAGGTTCTTTACTGTTGATGTCTATTTGTAGAAAAGCTTCTTTTGGAAGTACAAGATTATGAACAAGTTTGTTTCTATATGTAGTATACAGGGACAAACATAAAGGGTCAGAAAGATTTTTTTGGCTATCAAACAACTCAGTTCTCAAAACTGTAAAAGAATGTCCTTTTTGCTTATTGAAAAAAATACATCCTGCTGCATCTATATAAGCAAATAGAAGTATTGCAGCAGGATAACCTAAGCAACCATTGTCATTTTTGTCCGATGAATTCCAATCAGAATTCTTTCTGAATTTAATTAAAAGTTCAGCAGCATAAAGAGCTTCTTTTATCGCCTCTTTATTTAATTCTATAACACTGGTATGTAGTGACATAATTAATAAATTATTGAATCAATGCTCCAACCACTCCACCTGATCCGCATGTCCGCAGTCGTAGTGTTCTTTTTCCTTTTTCACGGGTTCTTGGGTGGGTGCGCCATTTTTCTTTTCGGCAAGCATTTTTTGGGTGAGGCGTGCGCGCTCTTGCTGTATTTTTTGGCGGAGTTGTTCATCGCGCTCGCGGCTGAAATAGGCAATGCCATCCACAAATGTGTATTCGGCTTTGGCATAGATAGAAAGCGGGTTGTCGCTCCACACCACCACATCGGCATCTTTGCCGGCTTTCAGGCTGCCGGTGCGTTTGTCAAGGTGCAGCATTTTGGCGGGGTTCAGGGTAACAGTTTTCCATGCTTCTTCTTCGGTTAGTCCGCCATACTTTATGCTTTTTGCGGCTTCCTGATTGAGCCTGCGCGCCATTTCGGCATCATCGCTGTTGATGGCGGTGTTTACGCCTGCGCGGGTGAGCAGAAACGCATTGTGCGGAATGGCATCCACCACTTCCATTTTGTAAGCCCACCAATCGCTGAAAGTGGAGGCATGAACGCCATGGGCTTTCATTTTATCGGCAACCTTGTAGCCTTCCAGAATGTGCGTGAAGGTATTCACCTTAAACCCAAAAGAATCTGCCACGTGCATCAGCATATTGATTTCGCTTTGCACATAGCTGTGGCAGGTGATGAAGCGTTTTGCATTCATGATTTCCACCAGCGCATCGAGTTCCAAATCTCTGCGCAAGTTGAGGTTGCTCTTTTTGTTGGCTGCGGCATTTTTTTGCGCGGCTTCGTATTCGCGGGCTTTGGTGAAATAGTTGTAGTAGGTCTGCTCCACACCCATGCGGCTTTGCGGATAGCGGTTGCGGTAGCGGTCGCCCCAGTTGCTTTGCTTCACGTTTTCGCCCAGCGCAAATTTGATGAAGCCATCGGCTCCTTCAAACTTCATTTGCTCGGGCGCCACTCCATACCTGAACTTTACCATAGCGCTTTGTCCGCCAATGGGGTTTGCCGAGCCGTGGAGCAACTGCGCAGCGGTTACTCCGCCCGCCAACTGCCTGTAAATATCCACAGCTTCGCAATTGATGACATCGCCTATGCGCACCTCTGCGCTGCTGGCTTCGGTGCCTTCGTTTACGCCCCGGCTGATGGCAATGTGGTTGTGCTCGTCAATGATGCCGGAGGTGATGTGCTTGCCGGTGGCATCAATGGTTTTGCAATCGGCACACGAAAGATTTTTGCCAACGGCTATAATTTTTCCGCTGCGGAAAATCAAATCGGTTTCGTTCAAAATACCTTCGGTTTCGTTTGTCCAAAGGGTTCCGTTTTTCAGCAACACATTTTCTTGCTTAGGCAATTCTTCCGCGCCATAAGCCGCAAACGGGAACCACACTTTGCCGAGTTTGCTGAAATCAACGGTGTCCACTTTCGGCTTTGCGGTGTCGGCATCGGCAGCTTTCACTCTGCGTGCGCGCCATGTTATCCAATCGCCATTTTGCAGTTGCCCGTTGCCGCTGAAAGTGAAGTTTTCATAGTTGATGGTTCCGGTGAGGCGAATCAAATTTTCAGGCTCGTTTTTCTTTGGCGAAAAGGCAAGGTTGATGTCTTTCTCTTTGCGCGAAAATTTCACTTCAATTTTTTGCGAATCGGTTACAATAATTTGTGCTTTTGGCGCAGCCGCATCTCCGCTGAATTGGAGTTTGCTGTATTTGAGTGTGTCGGTTTTTGAAAAAATATCTAACCAGTAATCGCCCCGAATATCTTTTGGCGGAATGGCAGCAATTTCAAACCGCTTTCCCTGAATCCAGTTTTCGTGCAACACACATTTTTCATCAAACAGCGGCTTTGATGTGATGATGAAGTTGGCGAGTTTGCCGGGTTCCAAACTGCCCGCCACATCGCTCACGCCAATCAGTTTTGCGGGGGTGAAGGTTAAAGCCTTCAAGGCGTTTTCTTCTTTCAAACCATACTTCACGGCAGTGCGCAGGTTTTTCAGAAAGTCGTCTTTCTTTTCCAAATCGGAAGGGGTGATTGCGAACTCAATGCCTGCGTTTTGCAGGGTTGCAAGGTTGGTGGGCGCAAGCTCCCAGTGCTTCATTTCTTCCACCGAAACAAAGAGCGCTTTGTAAGGGTCTTCCACATCATACGCCTTCGGAAAATTCAGCGAAGTGATGAATGCCGCATTCAACTTCTTCAATTCATCCATGCGCTGATATTCGGTTCCGTTTGCCTTCAGCAAATACTTTTTGCCAAACTCGGCTGCAATTTTATTGGCGCGCAAACAATCCTGCCAGTGCCCTGCATCAAAAATCTGAGGCATGTTTTGCGCTGCGTTCCATGCTTCGAGTGAAAGGTTTACTTCCTCCCCTCCCCGACCGAGGGAGCTGACAGCCGCATACCATTGAGCATCGTAGTAAGTTTGGCGAAGCAGGGCAATGGCGCCCATCAGCGATGAAGGATATTCTTGCTTTGAACTGCCTTTGTTGAAGGAATAAACGGCAGCGGCTTTTTCGCGCAGCATCACAAAATTTTCTTTGTCGTTGTTCAGCGTAACCACCGATGCGGTGCCGCGCATGATGCCGTCTTTGCGGTGGGTGAGCGCAATGCCGAATCCCAACTTGCGCCACTCAGCAGCCTTTGCGTCATCGGTTTTGAAATCGGAGGAAGCATTGTAGTAACTCTTGATGGCATCGTTCCACCCGTAAGCGCCTTTGATGTTGGGGCTGAGGTCGGGATTTTCAAATTCGGGCGAAGTGGACTTGCCTGCTGCCACGCCATATTCTGCAAACAAATCAATGAACGAAGGATAAATGAACTTGCCGCTCATGTCGTGCACAATGGCGCCTTTGGGAATGGCAATGTTTCTGCCCACAGCTTTCACTTTTCCCTCTTTAATCAGCAGCGAAGCGGAATCAATTTTGGTGTTGTGGGTTGTGAAAATGGTTGCGTTGATGAATGCGTGAATGCCTTCGCGAAAGTCATCGGGACCGTTGGTGCGGAAGGTGGTTTCGGCAGGGAGTTGGGCAATGATGGTGGCAGGCAAAAAAACGAGTATGAACGCTGCGGCAACAGCCGCAAAAAACTTTTTGAACATGAGGGCGAATATAGGAAGTTGGATGGTATGCCATTGCACACACAAACTGCAGGAATATCCACGAACGCCTATCCGAAATGATTGTTGTATTTTCACGCTGTAAACCATTGGTTAACCATGAAGCGTTTTGAACACATTACTGCCGACCCTGATGTTTTGGCAGGCAAGCCAATCCTAAAAGGAACAAGAATCAGCGTGGACTTTATTTTGCAGTTGGTAGCTTCGGGGGCAAGCATTGATGACATCCTGCAAAGCTATCCACACCTGAATCGAGAGGCAGTGGTTGAGGCGCTTCTTTATGCAGGCGAAGTGGTAAAAAACGAACTAAATATTGAGATTAAGGCAGCGTGAAATCAGCTCTGAAATTTCTTGCAGATGAAAATATCCATTCAGCTGTAGTTGAGTTTTTGCAATCGAAGTCATTCGATGTTATTGACGTTTTTAGTTTAAATCTTCAATTAAAACCGGACAAGGAAATTTTATTAAAAGCGAAAGCGTTAAACAGAATAATCCTGACGCACGATTCAGATTTTGGTCAGATTATTTTCAAAGAGCATATTGATTTCAATGGCGTTATTTTACTCCAGCCCGGTCACATTCAACCACAGTTCACCATACAAACATTAAATGCCATCATCAACGCAAATCTTACATTGATTGAGCCTTTTATATTGGTGGCAGAACAAAAAGAACACACTATTAAATTGAGAATACGAAACAACATTACCCATCAATCATGAACTATTTTCCGATTTCGCCCGACCCTGCCGTAAATTTTCAAATGGTGGCAAAAACCATTTTCGGTTTAGAAGAGGTGTGTGCCAACGAACTGCGAAAAATTGGCGCTGAAAACGTGGAAACACATGTGCGCGCTGTGAGCTTTGAGGGCAACATTGGTGTGATGTATAAAGCCAATTTGCTGCTGCGCACCGCACTGCGCGTGTTGGTGCAGTTTGTGAGTTTTGAGGTGGAAGATGAACACCAACTTTATGAGCAAGTGAAATCCATAGACTGGGAAGCGCTCATTAACAAAGAGGACACCATTGCCATTGACACGGTGCTGAACACCGATATTTTCAATCACTCGCAGTTCATTTCGCAAAAAACAAAAGATGCCATTGCCGACCGCTTTCGCGAAAAGCATGGTGTGCGCCCTTCGGTAGATTTAGACAACCCAACGCTGCGGCTGCACCTGCATGTTTCAAAAAACAAATGCACCATTGCGCTGGATAGCTCGGGCGACTCGCTGCACAAACGAGGCTACCGCGACAAAACCAACCTTGCCCCCATCAACGAAGTGCTTGCTGCCGGCTTGGTGCAGCTGAGCGGATGGAACGGCAAAAGCACCTTTCTTGACCCCATGTGCGGCTCGGCAACCATTTTAATTGAAGCTGCCATGTATGCCGCCAACATTCCTGCGGGCTATCACCGCGAACATTTCGGTTTTATGAACTGGAACAAAATGATGGGGTTTGACAAAGAACTGTGGCAAACAATTGCTAACTCGGCTATCGAAAAAATTTCATCGGAGGACATTCAGCTTTTCGGCATTGAAATTTCGCCCCATGTGGCGCGCAAGGCTAAAGAGAATGTGAAACGCTCGAAAACCGATGACATGATTAAAATTCGCTGTGCCGACTTTTTAGCCTCAGACCCACCACCGGCAAAGGGCAATCCGGTTTTGCTGATGAACCCGCCCTATGGCGAGCGCATGAACCGCGAGGACATTGCAGCGCTGTACAAAAGCGTTGGCGATACTTTTAAACACAAATACAAAGGCTACGATTGCTGGCTCATCAGCTCGAACCTTGAAGCCGTGAAACACATCGGCTTGCGCCCCACACGAAAAATTACGGTTTACAACGGGCAGTTGGAATGCAGGTTTCTGAAATTCAGCATCTATGAAGGAACCAAGAAAGTGCATAAGTTGGGGTGAGACCTTGGATATGAGATGTGAGATGTGAGACATGAGAGAACAGCCGGAATGCAAACTTGATTTGTTGATGAGGTGATTTGAAAATTTGAAGATGGGGCGACTGGTTTGTGTAATCAAGGATTAACGATTTAAGATTAACGATTGCAGATTTTAGAAGGCAAACTCATTGCGCAAATGAAGGTGCGATTTTGGAGTGAGCAGCAAGAAAGAATACTTGACTTGAAAATTTGAAGATGGGGCAGCTGGTTTGTGTAATCAAGGATTAACGATTTAAGATTAACGATTGCAGATTTTAGAAGGCAAACTCATTGCGCAAATGAAGGTGCGATTTTGGAGTGAGCAGCAAGAAAGAATACTTGACTTGAAAATTTGAAGATGGGGCAGCTGGTTTGTGTAATCAAGGATTAACGATTTAAGATTAACGATTGCAGATTTTAGAAGGCAAACTCATTGCGCAAATGAAGGTGCGATTTTGGAGTGAGCAGCAAGAAAGAATACTTGACTTGAAAATTTGAAGATGGGATAACACAAGCATTCGCATTAAAACCTTTCTTTCGCACTCCTTTTTTGCAGATGCGCCTGTTTGTTTTCAGTTCACTTTTACTCATCGCGTTTAAGCTTTTTGCACAGCAAAAACTAACGCTTAGCGGCACCGTGCGCGATGCACAAACCGGTGAAGAGTTGATTGGCGCAATGGTGCGGGTTGCCGACACTGCAGGTTTGGGCGCTGTTACCAATGCCTATGGTTTTTTTTCGCTTTCGGTGCCTGCGGGCAAAACCCGGCTTGCCATCACCTACATGGGCTATGCCGAAACCATTGTGGAAATCACAACAGCACCATCAGCCCCGCTTAGCATTGCCTTAAAGCCCCTTTCCAAAGAACTGGAAGCGGTGGAAATTTCAGCGCGCAAGAGCGATGAAAACGTGCGCAGTGCAGAGGTGAGCGCAGTGCGCTTAGACATTAAGCAACTTGAAAAAATTCCTGTGCTTTTTGGCGAAAAAGATTTGCTGAAAACCATTCAGTTGCTGCCGGGCGTTCAAAGCGGCTCCGAGGGCAACAGCGGCTTTTTTGTGCGCGGTGGCAGCAACGACCAAAACCTGATTATGCTGGATGAAGCCGTGGTTTACAACGCTTCGCATTTGCTGGGTTTCTTTTCCACTTTCAATAACGATGCCATAAAAGATGCCACGCTTTACAAAGGCAACATGCCCGCTGAATATGGCGGACGGCTTTCAAGCGTGCTGGATGTGAAAATGAAGGAGGGCAACAACCAGAACTATGTAGTGAGCGGTGGCATTGGGCTGATAGCTTCGAGGCTGAATGTGGAAGGACCCATTGTGCGCGACAAAGGTTCGTTTATGGTTTCGGGCAGAAGAACCTATGCCGACCTGTTTTTGAAACTCAGCCGAAACGAAAACCTGCGCAACAACAAACTTTATTTCTACGACCTGAACGCTAAGACAAACTACAAATTCGGCAAGCGCGACCGCGTGTTTGTTTCCGGCTATTTTGGACAGGATGTTTTTTCGTTTGCCGACCGCTTTGGTATTCAATACGGCAACGCCACTGCCACCGTTCGATGGAATCACATTTTCAGCGATAAGTTGTTCTCAAACACCTCATTCATTTACAACGATTTCAACTACACAGTGGGTTTAAATCAGGGCAACATTGACATTAAATCCATCATTCGCGATTTCAGCCTGAAGGAAGATTTGGATTGGTACATCAACACCAACAACAAGTTGAAATTTGGCTTCCTGAGCATCTTCCACAGCATTGTGCCGGGCGAAGTGGTTTCCAAAGACACCTCGCGGCTGAACACCATTCGCCTAACCAAAACCTATGGCTGGGAAAATGCGCTTTACGCCCAACACGAAGTTGCACTTTGGGGCAAGGTGAACATTAACTACGGAGTCCGCCTTTCGGTGTTTTCGCAAACCGGACCCGGTAACTTTTACCAATTCCGCGACTCAGAAACTATTGACACCCTCAGGCTGCGAACCGGAAAATTCGGGAAAACTTATGTGAACCCCGAGCCGCGCTTTTCCATCAGCTATAATTTTTACCCCAACATGAGTTTTAAAGCGGCATACTCGCGCAATGCACAAAACATTCACCTGCTTTCAAACACCACCACCTCACTGCCCACCGACCGCTGGATTTTAACCAGCAACAACGTGAAACCTGAAATTGCCGACCAAGTGAGCGCGGGCTATTTCGTGAACTTCTTCAACAACATGTTTGAGCTTTCGGTGGAAGGCTATTTTAAATGGATGCAGAACCAGATTGACTACAAAAACGGTGCAATCCTTCGAGCCAACGAAACAGTGGAAAATCAATTACTGTTTGGTGTGGGCAGAAGCTATGGCGGTGAGTTTTATTTCCGCAAACGCACCGGAAAATTCACGGGGTGGATAAGCTACACCCTGGCGCGTACCGAACGGAAGTTTACCGACATCAACCGCAACACCTGGTTCCCTTCGCGCTTCGACCGCACGCATGACCTCAGCATTGTGTTGATGTATGACATCACCCCGCGCATCAATGTTTCTGCCACTTGGGTTTACTTCACCGGCATTGCCGCCACTTTTCCGGTGGGGAAGTATTGGGTGGATGGCAACTTAACTCCGCTTTATGGCGATAGAAACCAAGACCGTTTTCCAGCCTATCACCGCCTTGACCTTGGCGCAACATTTGTGCTGAAAAAAAGGCGCAACTGGGAGCACGATTTGAACCTGAGCATTTACAACCTCTATGCACGAAAAAATGTTTATGCCATAGATTTTAAGTTTGATGATAACGGAGAGATGTATGCCGAGAAAACTTATCTGTTCAGAGTGGTTCCATCGGTTACCTACAATTTTAAATTCACTGCCATTTGGAAAAAACGCAGCGAGCGTTAGTTTGCCACTACCAACAACAAACGATGAAGAATGAATAGTGAAACAAAAATTAAAGGAGCGGAAATCATGAAATCGCTTCGCTTATTTTCCCTTGCCATTGTGCTGCTGTTTTTCACAGTAAGCTGCACCGAAAAAATTGACTTAAAACTCAAAAACGATGAGCCGCAATTAGTGATTGAAGGCAAAGTTACCGATGAGCATTATGCTGGGGTTTTCATCACCGAGAGTATGAGGTTCAATGAAGCCTTAACCTATAAATCAGTTCAAAATGCCACTGTGATAATCAGCGATGATGCGGGGAATGCCGACACACTGTTTCAGGAATACGATGGATTTTACCGCAGCTACAACATTCAGGGCACCTCCGGCAGAACTTACTTCCTGAAAGTGTATCACAACGGAATCACTTACGAAGCTGCATCCACTATGCCTTATGCCGTGCCGGTTGATTCTTTAACGGTGGAAGAAACCTTCGGCAACTTTGCCGACCCCGAAAGCAAACGCCTGCGCGGAGTGTGCCACTTTGCCGACCCTGCAGGCATTCGCAATTTCTACAAAGTGGAAGCCATCAGAAACGGGCAATATCAGTACTCAAAATTTGTTTCATCCGACCGTTTGTGGGATGGAAAAATCCGCACATTCAATGTTCCGTCCGACACACTTGCCGTTGGCGACACCTTAACCGCCCGCCTGATTTCCATTGATAGAAATGTGTTTGAATACTTTTTGGTGTTGCGCAACTTAGGCAGCCAACTGAACCAACCTGCCGCACCCGCAAACCCCACCACCAACATCGCCCCTCCCACACTTGGCTATTTCAGCGCACACGCAGTGCGCACAGCAACGGTTGTGGTGAAGTGATACAACCCGCAACGTGTATGTTGATATTGCAGGTTTCCGAAGCTCAAAATTACTTCCATTTGTAAGCAGCTAAACATTAGTTTCGTTATCAAATAATTGACTTCATGCAAAATTCAACACCTGTAAAATATGGCATCATAGGCGGATTGCTGATGATAGCCGGTTACGTAATCATCTATTTAATTGACGGTGCTTTGCTGGCATCGTTTGCCACCCTTGCGCTATACATTTTTCTGCTTTTCTGCATGATTTACGGTGGCATTACTTACCGAAAAGAAATTGGCGGATTCAACTCGTTTGGCCAGGCATTTTTAGCAGTGTTTACCATTGCTTTCATCGGTTCATTTCTGATTGATGCTTTTGGTTTTGTGATGTTCAAATTCATTGACCCCGGCTTGGTGGATGTGGTGAAAGAAGCTGCATTGGAAAAAGCAGAAGCCATGATGGAGAAGTTCAACACACCGGAAGATGTGATGGAGGCTCAACTCAAGCAAATTAAAGCCACTGACTACACCCCTTCACTTAAATCGCAATCTATTCGCTTGCTTTCTTCCACCGTTGTTGGCGCTGTTTTATCACTGCTGATTGCCGTGTTCGTGAGAAGAAACGATTCTAAAAGTTCCGAAGCCGCATAAATGGACATATCTGTTATAGTTCCGCTTTTTAATGAAGATGAATCATTGCCCGAACTGACCAAGTGGATTCAGAAGGTGATGGCAGAAAACAGTTTTAGCTACGAAGTTATTTTAGTGGATGACGGCAGCCGCGATAATTCATGGAGAGTGATTCAGGAACTTGCTAAAGAAAACCCTTGTATAAAAGGAATTCGTTTCAGAAGAAATTATGGCAAAAGCGCTGCACTGCACAGCGGCTTTCAGGTGGCAGAAGGCGATGTGGTGATAACGATGGATGCCGATTTGCAAGACAGCCCCGATGAAATTCCGGAGTTGCACCGAATGATTACCGAAGGTGGTTTTGATTTGGTGAGCGGCTGGAAACAAAAGCGGTTTGACCCCATCACCAAAACCATTCCAACAAAACTTTACAATGCTGCAACGCGCTTGGTTACAGGCATTCAGCTGCACGATTTCAACTGTGGCTTAAAAGCCTATAAGCGCGATGTGGTGAAAAGCGTTGAAGTGTATGGCGAAATGCACCGCTACATTCCTGTGCTGGCAAAGCGAGCAGGTTTCGGGAAAATAGGTGAAAAGGTGGTGCAGCACCGCCCGCGCAAATATGGCACCACCAAGTTTGGGTTAGAGCGATTTCTTTTCGGATTTTTGGATTTACTGAGCGTTAGTTTTATCACAGGTTTTGCCAAGCGCCCCATGCACTTGTTTGGCGGTTTGGGTGTACTTAGTTTTTTCATTGGGTTTTGTGTGTTGCTGTACCTCACTTTCGCAAAGTTTTTGCTCGCAGCCTACCGCATGACCGACCGACCGCTTTTCTATTTTGGCTTAGTAACCATTGTTATTGGTGTGCAGCTTTTTCTTGCCGGCTTCCTAGCTGAACTCATTTCGCGCAGCGCCACCAACCGCAATGAGTATGATGTGGCGGAGCGGCTTTAATCCGAATTCAGCATTAAAATACTGAAACGACTAAGCGTTTGTAAATCAGCGATTCAGTTTTTTGAAAAGGTAAATCCTAACTACCTAAGAATAGTAATACTTCCCTTAAAGTCGTTGCGCACATGGTTGTCTATCCATGTGATGTTCAACACATATACTAAAACACCCGGAGCCAAATACTTGCCGTTGTGCGTACCATCCCAACGGAAGTTTTTATCGGATGATTCATAAACCTTTTCGCCCCAACGGTTGAAAATCTTCATGTTCATTTGCTTCCAAGCTTCTTTATTACCGAAAATTTCAAAGAATTCATTTCGGTTATCACCCGTTCCCGGGCTGAAGGCATTGGGCACATAAACCGGATAGTCAGGCTCCACAATGATATTCACCGAATCAACCCACACACAGCCGTTGGTGTCGGTGGCGGTTATCTCATAAAGTATTGACTTCATTGGGTTTGCAACCGGATTAGTGCAATTGGTGCAACTTAAAAACTGCGGTGGGCGGTAGGTAATGGTTTGAATTGGAGTTGTCCCAACATTACTCACTAAAATCTGCGCTTTACCTCCAAGCCCGATGGTGGTGTCCTGAGGTGTTGCCACAAACCTGAATGCAGAGTCGGTTTGTACAAACAATATTGTATCCGCTTTACATCCTCTCGAATCCTGCACCGTTACCCGATACTCGCCCGGAGCGAGGTCCGTGATGTCCTCTGTCAGTCTGCCATTGCTCCAAGTGTAGCTCACCGGTGGAGTTGCTCCACTATTAGCAATATAAATGGCACCATTTTCTAAAGGCGCACATGTTGCATTTACTACCAAAGGAAACAGATTGATTGGCGGTAAAGCATTCACAAAAATATTTCCAACATTAACACTGCAATTATTGGCATCAGTAACAGTGAATGCATAAACATTGCTGCTCAAACCTGACACAACAGCAGAGTCGGCAGGCGCATGGCTCCATAGGTAGCTGTAGGGCGAAGTTCCACCAACAGGCAAAGCAGTTATTGTTCCATCGCTCAGCCCCGGACAGGTTTCGGGGGTTGGATTGGCAGAAGCGGATAATGCAGAAGGCTCCGATACAACGATGTTTGTGCGCACTGCTGTGCAATTGTTTGCATCAGTCACAGTTACAGCATAATTACCAACTCCAAGTCCGCAAACTGCGCTATCGGTTGAAGATGTGTTCCAGAGATAAATGTAGCCGGGTGTTCCACCATTGGCAATAGCAAATACACAGCCGTTTGTTTCGCCAAAACACAAGATATTTTGAACTGAATCTGTAACAGTCAACAACTCCGGCTCGCGAACACAAATAGTGGCTTGTGCAGCTCCACAACCTGTGTTGTCGGTTACTGTGATGGTGTAGCACCCTGCCGGTAGGTTTTGCAAATCTTCTGTGATTGCACCATTGCTCCAGCCATATGTCCAAGGCGCACCTGCACCTGAAACAGTCACATCAATGGCGCCATTATTTCCGCCAAAACAACTCACGTTGGTAATCGCAGAGTCAATAAATGTTCCCGATGCAGGAGCGTCTATTACAAACGAAATAGAATCAGCACAATTATTGCCGTCAACAAAGTAAACGGTGTAGTTGGTGTTGGCACAAAGATTCGTTTGTGTATTACCCGTTGGTGCGCCATTAATGCTCCAAGTAATTGTAATGAATCCTGTTCCACCGGAAGCGTCAACTGTTGCTGCGCCATCGCAAACCGTTGGACATGAAACTCCAGTGGTATCGAGTAATTCAGGAGCCAGAGGCAAAGGCTCAAAAATGTCGCCTCCGGCAGTGGAAGTACAGCCGTTTGCGTTGTCGGTAACGGTTACATCATACCTGCCGGGACATAAACCGGTTATCCTTCGGGTGTTTCCCCCGTTACTCCATTGGTAGGTATAATTCCCACTACCCCCCACATGACCAACGCGAATAGTTCCATTGCACAAGCCAAAGCAAGATGCGTTGGATAAACTATCAATGAAAGCAGTTAATCCGGTTCCTGACCCAATGATTCCACCGCTGGTGGCTGTACAACCTGTGGCATTATCGGTAACGGTTACGTTATATCCGCCAACCGGCAAGCCGGCAGCGGTTTCGGTGGTGGAGGTAATTGGAGGTTGCCACTGATAACTAAAACTGCCCGATGGGGAAGGTATAGCCGTGATGCTACCTGAAGGTCCGCAAACTGCCGGTGTGGTGGAGAAGGAAAGTGTGGGAGGAGGACGCACAACAACTTCAAAAAATGTGTCGGCAGAGCATATTCCGGATTCACTGAACCCTGTGAGGAAGTAACTGAAATTTGATGGAGGTTTTGCAACTACGGTGTTGCCGGTTGTTGCGCTTAGGTAGGTAGGGGGCGTCCATGAATAAGTAACTGCACCATTTGCAGTAATCACAGCGCTATCGCCCGGGCACAAGCCCAAAAACCCTGAAAAACTGAGCACAGGTACAGGGTCAACCCATAAATAAATTGAATCGAAAGGCGAGTATCCGCAACACGATGTACTTACCCTTAGTTTTATTTTAAATACTCCGGCAGTGGTAAATGTGAGGTTGTTGATTTCATCAAACTGTGGACCTGCATAAGTGTTAGGTGTTACTGCACCACCAAAATCCCAAAAGAAGGAATCTGCCCCGGGAATCAAGCCATAGAAACTTGCCGATTGCCCTAAGCACAAAATAAAAGTATCGGAATTGCCAATTTGAGCTGCTGTCGTAGCTATGTCGGGAATATAGCTATTGGCGTCAATGGGAATAATCGTAAACCCTGTGTAAACATTGCTACCGAATGTTATATTCTTTCTTCCAAAAGTACTGAACTGTGTAACAACATTGTTTCCGCTTGCAGTGTTTGGCGAACCGCTCCCCCCAAAATTCCATGCACCTGAATTTGATGCGCTATAGTTGATGTTTCTGAATGTACAATTTGTGTTAGTAGCTGTAATAGTCGGTTGGTTAGTCAAGTTAAACTGAGTTGGGTTGTTTATTCCTACGTTTAGCGTTTGAGTGCTGCCACCGGTAATTACCACAGGAACTCCACCATTTGCAACTATTGCTGCACTTGCGCCATTAGCTCCGGGCTGCCCGTTGCCACCTTTACCACCATTACCACCATTACCACCTGTGCCGCCTACAGCAAGCGGGCTGCATGAAATAAGCCCCGAACCTGTTGTGGATGTTCCCGGTGACCCCGGCTGACCCGGTGACCCCGGCTGACCAAGCCCTCCCACACCGCCTAAGCCCGCAGTGTTTTGCAGCAGGTCGCAATCGGTGAAGTTTGCACCGGCACCATTATTATACAAGTAAACTCCAAAACATCCACCTCCACCCCACCCTGCAGTGCCTGCTAATCCTCCATTTCCTCCATTTCCTCCATTTCCTCCATTAGCAACGCCAGATATACCACAAGTGCAATCTGTTCCCTTCGAGCCTCCGCCTCCGCCTCCACCTCCGCCTCCTGCTGAGCCATTCGTTCCATCAATTCCCTTTAATCCAACCTGAAAGAAAATGGGGTTAGTAGGCGGGGTGGGGTTAGTTGCAGGTCCATCAACACCAACTATACCTGGAGTTCCATTTCCTCCATTTCCTCCATTTACTGCACTGGCACCACAACCAAAAATGTTGCATCCCTGCCCAACAGCACCTGCGCCTGCTGCTCCCCCTGCTTCTCCTGACGAGGCTGCTGTGCCGGCTGTGCCGGCTGTGCCATTTCTATTGCAGCCTGTGTTTGGATTGCCGGCACCGCCAGTTCCGCCAGTTCCGCCAGTGAATGCCTGACCTGGAGGAGCAGAAACGCCATTCCTGCCATCGGTGGCTCTACCGGGGCGTATTACGCAACGAACAAAGTCGTAATTTGAACAGTTCGTAATATGAAAAACATAATTGCTGTAACCTGCGCTATCTGTGGGCAAAAGTGGAGGACAATCGGCAGTTTCAAAAGTAATGTCTTGAAAACGGAAGTAAGCCTGGCTATTTAGATAAATAGCCACAATTCTTTTCTCAGCAGGGGTAGTTCCCTCCAAATTAAGTGCACTTCGTCTGATAGTTGTAGCACCGGGTGTGCTGGTTTTAGCCCAAGTGGTGGAGTTATGCCCACCTTCAATGGTTGTGTAGCTTGAGATGTTGCTTATTGCTGAATCAAGAATATAAGTTCCGGTAGCAAGTTTGATTAGCGCATTGTTACACTGTGCCATGTTAATAGCGCCCTGCAAATTGGTCGGGTTACTTTCGGTGCCATTACCTGTTCCATTAACAGTAGCATAAATTACCACGCAGCTTTGCGGTGGCGGTGGCGGGCTACTGGTAATGTTCACAAAAGCCGTATCACTTGGGCATCCATCAGCGTTATATGCAACCACTCTGTAAACCGTGCTTGTATTTGGTGATGCGTTAACAATTTTGCACGTGTCGCAATCTAAACCGGCAGATGGAAACCAACGCTGTGTAACAGCATTGTTTGTGGTTGCGGTAAGTTGAATTGATGCACCTGCACACAATGTTGCATTTTGAGGGAACACACTCACTGATGGTGTGCTGCTTCTGCGCACTAAAACCTGATCGGTTTTCACGCATCCATCGGTGTAGGTTATTGAGAGTGTGTAAACAGTTGTTTGAGGTGGATTAACCGTCCATGTAGCGCCATTTTGAGTGTTTGTGCCATCGCTCCACCGGTAGCTTTGCACAGTGTTGGGAGGTGCAGTGGTTGAGCCAACAAGGGTGGTGCTTTGCCCGGGGCATAATGCCACATCCGGTCCTGCTTGTGCAGGTGGTTGAGGACATGGCAGAACAATAATTGTAAATGAGCGTGTTCCCTGCCCGGTAATTGGGCAATTATCATCCTTTACACTCACAGTAAATATGTGTGTGCCCGTGTCATTTTGTGAAGTTTGCCAGCAAAACTCGCCCACCGGGCGCGAACCGGGAGTGGTGGTAAAAGTAGCTCCGGGAATGGATGCATTCCAGGTCATGGTAACGTTGTCATTCGGGTCATTATCAGCACTGTTCATGTTGAAGCAAATGTTTTGCCCCGCATAAATTGTGGTGGTTGTATTTGTGCCACCGTTTATCCCCGTAATAGTTGGGTTTTGGTTGCTACAGTTGATGATGGTATATTGAATATCGCGAACAATGGTGCTGATGAGTTGTCCGTTTCTATACTCCTTTACCCGAACCGCAATTACAGCTACCTGAAGCTGCGTTGGCGTGAAGTTTACATCACCATTGGAAGGATTGATGGTGATGCCGTTTTGTGTGGTCAATGGATTGTTTACATTAAACCCGCCTGAGTACGTTACGTTTCCTGACGATTGTTGCGGTATGGCAAATTCAAAAGCCAGCGAATCGCCATCAATATCTGTACCGCCAGGGTTGAAGAAAACCGGTTGATTGATACAGGTAAAAGGAACAGGCGGAACTGAAAATATCGGAGAGCTGTTGCAGGGCGAAAGCGTGTTATCAATGGTTGTTATCACAGCCATGTCCTGATTTCCCGGACCACTAAGTGTGTTAATAGCATTGTTGCGGCAGCAGTTACTCCAGCCAAACACCCAGTCATTACCACAGCCCGGGGGCAAGTTCACCACACCTTGAAAAATCCATTCTTGAACACCATAAGGGAGGTTGCCGTTAGAGCATCTTGAAGATTGCCCGGGGCAGGTGGGTGTAATATCAATCGGGAAACCCTGCACAAGTTGTAAAGTTACTGAACTGGTTACGCCACATTGCGTGGAGCGATAAGGAACAGAAAGCGCATTACCAACAGACACACCCCTGCAGTCGCGATAAACTTTCAATGTTAATCTGTACTGCCCGGGACCAATGCACTCGTAGGTTAAATCCGCACCCATCAAGTGGGTTGCGTTTACATTTTCTGAAAAACAGAAAAGAAGTATTGCGATTATAAATGAGGGTAAAAATTTTTTCATCGAAAAAGACCCGATATTTTCCAGTTAAATAAAGTTCAGATAATGAAAAGATGAAATAACATACATGTTCGTTGTAAAGCAAGTAAAATTGATAAAATGTTGGGAAAAAAGAAGTTATGCGTTTAAGAACATCATCGCACACGTTTGAAATGATAGAGGCGGTTTTAAAAAACTACATTTGCCCGCTTTAATTTTTCCAATGTCATTGAAGTTATTTTTTATCCGAAAAACCAAAGCGCTTTTCATCCGGTTTCAGCTTCATCGAGTTTTTGAGCCTTTCGCTGGCGCTTTGCTGAATTTAGCTTACCTGACCAAAGTGTCGCGGTGGCACCAACAGCATGGCGCTGCATTTAAGCTAAACGACTTTTATGCTTCAAAGTGGGATTATGACAAACGGTATAGTATTTACCGATTTTTGATTCAAGAAGAAGCGCTTACCAACCCCATTCAATACATGGAGTTTGGTGTTTGCGAAGGGCACTCCTTCAAATGGTGGGTAAACGCCAATTCAGATGCCGATTCAACCTTTCATGGTTTCGACACTTTTGAGGGTTTGCCTGAAGATTGGGGCGATTTCAAAGCCGGAGATATGAGCGTTGGTTCAAACTTTCCAAAAGTAGAGGATGGCAGAGCAAAGTTTTACAAAGGCTTGTTTCAAGACACTTTACCTGATTTCATCAAAAACGAAATCTCAAGTAAGCGAAAGGTGATTCACATGGATGCAGATTTGTATTCCTCAACACTATATGTGCTGACATCGCTTGCACCTTACCTAAAACCCGGTGATGTGATTTTGTTTGATGAGTTCAATGTGCCGCAACACGAGTTTTTGGCATATCTGAACTTTACTCAAAGCTATTACATTAAATTGCAGCCGTTGGCAGCGCTCAACAATTATTTCTTTGTTGCTTTCAAGGTGGTGTGAAGTGCTGATTTTACAACACTTTGACTTGTAAATCAAATATGCTCCGGCAGCGGGTCTTTGAATTTTGCTCCGGCAAAAAACGCCACTTCCTCTTCATCGGTTATCAGGCATTGGTCTAACTCGGCAGTGATTTCATCGCTGTTTACATCCTGACCAATAAAAACCAACTCGGTCATGCGGTCGCCATATTGCACATCCCACTTGCTCATCACATGGTCTAAATCTTCTTTGCCTATGTTCCAGCTTTCGCGCGGAATGGAAACCCACCAACTGCCTGCACTTTCGAGGCGCGATGAGCCGCCTGCCTGACTCCAGTTTAAAGCCACCGAGGGGCGCGATGCAATCCAAAACAACCCTTTGCTGCGAATGATGTTTGAGGGAAATTCTTCGTTCAGATATTTCCAAAACCGAACCGGATGAAAAGGGCGATGCCTGCGGTAAACAAATGAGCCGATGCCATATTCATCGCTTTCGGGTGTGTGAAAAGGCTTCTCTAATTCTTTTATCCAACCTGCGTTGGATTGCGCTTTTTCAAGGTCGAACTTGCCGGTGTTCAGAATTTTTTGGAGCGGAACTTTGCTGAAGTTTGAGGTAATGATTTCAGCTTCCGGATTCAATTTGCCAATCATGCGCTTGAGCAGTTCCACATCACCCGGCTTCACCAAATCTGTTTTGTTGAGAATGATAACATCGGCAAACTCAATTTGGTCGGTGAGTAGGTTTACGATGGTGCGTTGGTCGCGTTCATCATCAGTAAGTTTTCTATCGTGCAGCATGTCGGCACTGCAAAAATCCTGCACAAAATTCAGGCAGTCCACCACCGTTACCATGCAGTCAATTTTTGCAAAGCGCGAAAGGTCAATGCCGTTATGCTCATCCACAAACGAAAACGTTTGCGCCACAGGCACCGGCTCAGAAATTCCGGTTGATTCAATGAGTAAATAGTCGAAGCGATTTTCTTTGGCAAGTTTTTCAACTTCAATCATCAGGTCTTCGCGCAAGGTGCAGCATATACAACCGTTGCTCATTTCCACCAATTTTTCTTCGGTGCGCGAAAGTGTTTTTTCATTTTTCACCAACTGCGCATCAATGTTCACCTCGCTCATATCGTTCACAATCACGGCAACTTTCATGCCTTCTTTATTGTGGAGCACATGATTAAGGAGCGTAGTTTTTCCTGCCCCCAAAAAACCGCTTAGAACGGTTACGGGTAATTGTTTGTTTACCATAAAATGTGTTTTAAAATGAGGCATGAGCATTTCCGCTCATGCCTCAATAATCCATTACTTAATCTATTGAACCTTCACTTCAAATAAAACCTCTAAATCGGTTTCACCTTTTGTCGGGTCGGTTGATTTTGCATCGTCATAGTGCTTCAAAACAATTTTGAGTGTGCCGTTCTTTTTTGCGCCAGCCACCCAAGTAGAGTTCAAACCAAAGTTGGCTCCTTTCTTGTCCTTGTCTAAATTGCTGATAGCAACTAAATCAGACGGGCTTGGGGTGTAAAAAAACTGATGGTCGTTCGACTCATCAACAATCTCGGCAGTTAAATCTTCGGCAGGAGTTTTGCTTTCATCCAACAACTGTAGCGCGGCAGCGTAGGTTGCGCCTTCGTCTAAAACTATTTCATCTTTTGTAGTGGTTCCATTTAAAGTTTTGTATGTAAAAGTTGTTTCGCCACCACCGGCTTTTGTGAGTTTCACTTTCAGTGTAGTGATGTTTTCCTGACCGTGGTTATGCTTATCTGGCTTGCAGGAATTCAGTGTGGTTGCGATTACCAAAAATGCAGCCAATGCTGTGAAAAGATTGCGTTTTGAATTGAACATGTTCATTTGTTTTTGATGTTTAAAAATGATTGTTTTTAAAAAATAGGGGCACGCGCACCCGAAGCGAAACATTCACTCCTCGTGCATCGCTGAAATAGCGGAATCGGTTGAGGTATTCACGATAGGATTTGTTCAGCAAATTGGTTGCGGAAAGGTTGATGCCGATGGGTTGGGGCATTCGGGTTTTAATTTCAAAACCGGCTTCGGCATTCCACAGCCAATAAGCAGCGGGTGGCTCGGCAAAGTCCTGATTTTTTGGCGCTAATGTTTGGCGCAAAACATTCACCACCGAAGTTCCGAAATACAAATTGCCAATGCCTTTCAGTTGCTTGAAAGTGTAACGCAATCCGTTTTCAAAACGTTGTGGCGGCATCCAAATCAAGCCCTCTTTCGTGCTGCGGTTCCATGCGCGCAGCAGCGAAGTTTTGCTGAGGATTTGAAACCCTTTAAAGGGTTTCAGCTCAACATCTATATCTCCACCGGTGAGCGACACATTTGCCTGACTGTATTCAAACAAAGGGAATGTGCCGCGAATGGTTTCGATGGTTTGAAGCGATGGTTTGATGTAGATAAACTGCTGAATGAAATTTTGATAGAAACTCACATTCACGTTTATCCATACCGATGATGCTTCAAATGCCGATGAAATGTTGAGCGAAATTTCGGGTTGCAAATTGCGGTTGCCTCTGTCAAAAGAAGCTGCGCCATGATGCACCCCATCGGCAAACAGCTCCACCATGTTGGGCGCACGCCATGCCGATGAGACGTTTACATTCCACTTTATTTTTTCGGTGAAATGATATTCGGCACCTATGCTGCCCGAGGGCACGGCATAGCTGAATGCAGGGCGTTCATTTTGCAGATATGCCTGCTGCCAGCGGTAATCGAAACGAATGCCGGCTTCCACCTCCAAACGCTTGTATTGCCAGCGTTCAATCCAAAACACGCCACCATTGAAATTCCAAAAGGGCGGGATGATTGAACTGTAACGTTGATTGTTGGTTTGCGTTAAAAAACTCACACCCACCATACCCGTGAATTGCTTCACGCGATTGTGTTCCCAAAGCACATCGGCACTCATGGTTTGAATGCCAAATTCTGCACCGGGTTTCTGTTGCAGAATGTCATCGCTGTTGTATGCACGATGTTTATCAAACTCTCTGCGCAGGTTGTACTGATATGCGAAAATCATTTTCACTTCACCAATGTCGCCTGTTTGAATGAGCGATGAAACTTTGAGCAGGTTGTGCGAAATTTCCTGACGCGGCAAACCTATTTTGTAAGTGAAAGAGGCATTGTCATCGGGGTTGCCGCGCGCAATGGCGTTTTGCAAATCGGTTAAATTGCCAAAGTGCGATGAAGATAAAATGCCAACATTGGTTTGAAAACGCGAATAGAAAACTTCAATGCCATATCGCTTTTTGTTCCATCCCATAGCAGCAGAAAAATTGCCTTCTTCCACACCCGTGTTCTTCAACCAATAGTTAGCCGTTCGCGCATTGCCGCCTCTGCGGTAAGTGCCTTGCACGCGCCACGCCAATGCCGGAATTTTTGCATGGTTGCCTTCCAGCATGGCGCTTAGGTTATGCTCGGCATTGTTGCTGTGTGCCACATAATTCATCTCAGCAGCTATGCCGTTTTGATTGGGCAGTGCATTGGGGTCAACCAGAATCACCCCGCCAATGGCATCGCTGCCATAGCGAATGGAATTTGCGCCTTTAATCACCGTGATTCTTTGCGCCAGAAACGGGTCAATTTCGGGTGCGTGTTCGTTGCCCCATTGCTGCGCCTCTTGCCTGATGCCGTTATTCATAATCACAATTCTGTTGCCTTGCAAGCCGTGAATCATAGGCTTGGAAATGTTGGTGCCGGTGGTGAGTGTGGTAACCCCCGGCAACTGTTTCAGTGTTTCGCCAAGCGTTAAGCCGCGCAGCTTTTCCAAACTTTTACCTTGCAGTTTCACCATGTCCACCGTTGCCTGCACATCGCTGCGGTGCAGCTCCACAAGCACTTCTTCCAGTTCCTCTTCGGTGTGGTGCATGATGAGGGTTATGGAAGTGTCTTTGCTAATCGCCACATCATAAAACTCAGGCTCGCAACCCACATGCGAAACATGCAAAGTGAACTTGCCCGCACACAAGTTTTTGAACACAAACTTTCCGTATTCATCGGCTAACACTTCCTGTTTGGTTTCAACAATGTGGATGGATGCAAAGTCCAGCGGCTTGCCGGTGTGCACGTCCATCACTTTGCCTTTCAGTTGCAAGCGGCAAAGCGATTCCTGTGCATTCATACCAATGCATAGCAGCAATAACAATAAGATTATTGAATATCTTTTAGACAAGAGACGATAATGAATTGAGATGATTCTTGTTGAATAAAGTAGGTAGTAATCAGTAAATAGTAAACAGACGTTTACAAGAGATACATGATGCACCTCCGCTTGCTTAGTCTAATTACTAACTACCAAATACTATTTACTCAGCCTGGCATCTCAGCAGGTGGTCCGCGAAGGGAATAGGAAATGAGGAGTGATGCGGAGAACGGGGAGGCGTGAGAGAAAGTGAAAGGGGAAAATGAAAAAGGGATAAAGGTGAATGGAGAAAAAGTTGTTTCGCTTTCAAAAGCAGGCAGGTCAATTTTGCAGAAGGTGCAAAGTTCGTGTTCGTGAGATTCGTGCAGGTGGTTGTAGCACTCATCGTGATGTTCATCGGCATGGTGCAGAAAAAGGAAGTGAATTTCCTTCACCGTTGTGGTGTAGCAAAACACCGGCAACAGCAGCAAGGCAAAAAACTTCATCAGGCTTTTCCGCATCAGCGCGAAAGTATAACTTCATTTTTGCTTAACACAAGCGGTTTAACTTTCGGCTTAAACATTTAACGAAAGCGTAATGAAGACATTCATTCTTGTTCGGCATACCAAAAGCAGTTGGAAAGACACTTCGCTTCCCGACATTGAACGTCCATTGAAAAAGAGCAGAATAGATGATGCCATCAGGGTGGCTGCTCAAATTCGGGATTTGCGCTTCAAGCCCGATTTGATTATCAGCAGCCCGGCTAAACGCGCCTTGGACACTGCCGTGATTTTTGCAAAAGCATTGAGTTATGCCAACGATAAAATCAGGATTGAACCAAGCATTTACGAAAGCAGCGAAACTGAACTGCTGAAAGTGATTAACACCATTGATGAAAAGTTTGAGCGTGTGATGATTTTCGGGCACAATCCGTGTTTTGAAAACTTTTTGGAAACCTACACCGACAGCCACATTGAAAGCCTGCCCACCACCGGAACAGTTTGGTTAGAAATTGAAGAAGATGAGTGGAAAATAAATAAACGCAAAAAGGCATTCAGGAGGCATTATATCTATCCGAAGATGCTGCGCCATTTAGACGATGCGGATTAAATTACCCGTTTATCATTCACAACCGGCAACAAAATGAAAATATATCTATCCATTTTTTGTGCAGCGTTTGTATGGCTTACCAATGCACAAACCTTCAATGTAGTAAACTTTGGTGCGGTGGGCGACAGCGTTACGCTCAACACAGTTGCCATCCAAAAAGCTATTGACAGCTGCCACAGCATAGGCGGTGGTACAGTGATGATTCCACAAGGCATTTTTTTGAGTGGAACTATTGTGATGAAGAGCAACGTTACCTTGCAAATTGACTCGGGTGGAACGCTGAAAGGCAGCAACAACTTAGCTCATTACCCTAACATCAACCCGCAGTTGCGCACTTTCACCGATGAGTATCCGCAACGCTCGCTTATTTATGCCGAGAACGTTGAAAAAATTGCTTTTCAAGGCAAAGGAACCGTGAACGGAAACGGGCTTTCGGGCGTGTTTATCAATAGCAATAACAGGGTATTCGGCTTTCGCGTTTTCAGTAGCACCAACGTTCGCTACGAAGGATTGACACTTATTAATTCAGCTTTTTGGATGATGCACAACTGCAACATTGATACACTTGTTATCCGTAACCTCACCATCACCAATCATTGTTTTGGAAACCAAGACGGCATCAACATTGACGCCTGCAGGAATGTGCTGGTAGAAAATTGTGATGTGGATGGCAACAACGACCCTATTGTGATGAAGGGCACATCGCTGAATTGGTGCGAAAATGTGCTGGTGCGCAACTGCACTTTGGCAACCTATTCGCGCGCCATTAAAATAGGCACTGAAACACAGGGTTGGTTTCGGAACATTCATGTGCAAAATTGTTTTGTGAAGAAAAGCACGCGCGGTCCGCTGGGTTTAGATGCCAAGTGTGGCATTAACCTTGCCATTGTGGATGGCGGCAGCATAGAAAATGTGTTGATTGAAAACATAACGTTTGAAAGCGTGGTTACGCCTATCATGATTCGCCTGGGCAATCAGGCGCGCAAGCATACTGCATCTGCGCCAAAGCCGGGTGTGGGTTTTGTGAAAAACATTCATTTAAAAAACATCAGCGCCATAGCATCGTCCAACATTTCTTCCACCATCACCGGCATTCCGAACCATGCAATTGAAAACATAAAACTTGAAAATGTAAGCATTCGTGTTCCGGGTGGAATGGGCGCGCTGCCTGCAAATTTCGCAGTACCTGAAAATGAAAATGGCAAACCTGAGCACGACATTTTTGGCGACACCATTCCTGCTTATGGAATTTTCATAAGGCATGTTTCCGGCATACAACTTTGCAATGTTTCCATCACCGCCATAAACCCCGACAGCCGACCAAAATACATCTTCGAGCAAGTTAGCGGCATGGACAGTGCTTGTTTGAGCAGTAACGTACACGAAGCAGTTTCAGCAAACACTTTTGCAGTTTATCCAAATCCATCGGCAGGTTTGTTGCATTTCAGTTCGGGCGAAGTGATTGAGCGCGTTGAAGTGTTTAACCTGAGCGGAAAATTGCTTTTAAATGAAAACTTTCTACTGCAACAAGGCATAATCAACATTAGTGAACTGCCTTCGGGTTTATACTTTATCAAAGCCCTTAGCAAGAGTGGTTTTGCTTGCAAGCGGTTTCAAAAGTTTTAAACGATTTAATCTACAAGCGAAGTTCTTTATGCTTCACTCCAAAAACTTTTAAAAGTGCAACATTTCGCAGCTGTGTATGTTTACAGAGCGAAATTGAAAATTGTTGGAACAGGCAATAAACATCACTGCACTCTCAAAACACTATCCATCGCTTGTGGCGGTTGACAACCTCAACCTAACAGTAGCAGCAGGTGAAATTTTTGGTTTTCTGGGTCCGAACGGAGCAGGCAAAAGCACCACATTGCGCATGCTGCTCACGCTCATTAAACCAACATCAGGCAGCATTGAAGTGTTTGGAAAATCGCTGCTGGAAAATCGCGAAGCAGCGCTTGCAAACATAGGCTGCATCATTGAAAAGCCCGACTTCTACCTTTACATGACAGCCGAACAAAACCTTAGGCTGCTTGCACAACTAAATGGGGTTGCACACATAGAAAAGCGCATTGATGAAGTGATGGATTTGGTTGGGCTGAAAGGCAGAACAAAGGATAAGGTGAGCGCCTATTCACATGGCATGAAACAGCGGCTGGGCATTGCTCAGGCATTGCTGCACAACCCTAAACTGATTGTGCTGGACGAACCCACCACCGGTTTAGACCCCCAAGGAATTATTGAATTGCGCCACCTGCTGCTGCGCTTAAAAACCGACTTAGGAAAAACTGTTGTTTTGTCATCGCACATCCTAAGCGAAGTGGAATTGATTGCCGATAGCATGGTAATTATGAACAAAGGCAAAGCAGTGGCGCAGGGAAAGGTGAAGGCATTGCTCTCCAATGAAAATTTGATTGTGAAAGTTGAACTGGATGATGAAACAAATGCCATGAAGGTGCTTGGTGAATCGGCATTTCAAACTTGTTTGGTGCGGAAAGAAACCGGCAGCGTGTCGTTGAAAATTTCGCGCAGTGCAATCCCCGAACTCAATGGTTTTTTATTGGAAAAAGGAGTGGCTGTTTATGGCATAAGCTATCAACGTCCGTTAGAAGAATACTTTCTGAAAATTACTGAAGCGGGAGATGTGTATGCTTAGGCTGCTGCGTGTTGAACTTTACAAAATCTTTTCAAAGCCGCGCAGCTACATTGGTTTTGCTGCCATTGTCGCCATTGTGTTGCTGATTGAAATTGCCTTAAAAGTTGATGGCAAAACATACATTTCATTTATTCTGCAATCGCTTGAGCAATCGTTCAGTGTGCAGGGGAACATCCTGAACGGCTACTTAGTTTGCTTCATTATTCTGCAAACGCTTATTGTTCAAATGCCATTGCTGGTTGCGCTGGTAACGGGCGATTTAGTGAGCGGTGAAGCCGCATCGGGCACACTTCGCTTAATGCTGTCGCGCCCTTATTCGCGGTTTCAAATCCTTACTGCAAAATACGTTGCCGGCAGTGTTTACACACTTGCGCTTTTGGTTTGCCTGGGGTTGCTGGCGCTGGGGGGTGCGGTGGCGCTTTTTGGCGAAGGCGACCTGATTGTGCTGAAAAGCGAATCGCTGGTTATTTTGCGCAGCAGTGATGTGTTGTGGCGCTACATGGCTGCACTTGCCCTTGCTTTCATCAGTTTGCTCACGGTGGCAAGTTTTGCACTCATGCTTTCCTGCTTTACCGACAACTCCATTGGACCCATTGTTTCTGCCATGGCTGTCATCATTCTCTTCACCATCATCGGAACGCTTGATGTGCCTTTGTTCGATAAAATCAAACCGTTTCTTTTCACCACGCACATGATTATCTGGCGAAATCTTTTCGACCAACCTATTGACACCCTGCAAGTTTTTGTTTCGGTTTCAGTGTTGCTGCTGCACATCATCGGATTTTACCTCATTGCGCTTATTCATTTCACCCGAAAAGACATTTATACCTGATGCGAGTGTTCATTTTGCTTTTTAGCCTTCCATTTGTGCTTTGTGCTCAGCCTTCGGCAAAGCAGCTGATTGCTGCTGCCAACCAGCGCTTCGACAAAGTAAATTCCTACAGTGCAAACATTAACCTGAACTTCAAAATCCCCGGTGTTCAGCTTGAACCGATTGCAGGAAAAGTGTTTTACAAAAAGCCTTCAAAGTTTCGCATCCATGCCAAAGGCATCATTTTTCTGCCAAAGCAAAACCCTTACTATGCCCTGCAAAGCGTTCGCGACACCAATGCATTCACCGCTGTGCTCACCGGAACCGAAACCATAAATGGCGCAACAACAGCTTTGGTAAATGTTATTCCAAACGATAACAATGGCGATTTGATTTTGGCAAAGTTTTGGGTGGACGAGGCAAAGAACTTGGTGCACAAGGCACAGCTCACCACCAAAAGCAACGGAACCATTTCCATTGAACAAACTTTTGGCAGCAATGCCGGCTTCGGCTTGCCAGATGACATAAAGTTTGTGGTGGATATGGCAAAGTTTAAAATACCGAAAGCGGTGGCTATGGAGCTGAACTCGAAAGCCAAAACTGCAAAGCCTGATGAAAGCAAGCGCGGACTTGGCGAAATTCTTCTGAAGTTTTCATCCTTTAAGCTGAACGAACGGATTGATGATACTGTGTTTGAAGAACAGACGAATTGATTTTATTCTTCTTCCGATTTCAGTCGTTTTCTCGAATAAACAAGTGTAGCTCTTGATGCTTCAAATCCTTTTGGAGTGTGGCTTTTAATGGTTTGAATCAATTTAAAACCCGACTTCTCAGCAACCCTAATGCTTGGCTTGTTTGTTGCATCGCAACTTATTTGAATTTCATTTAGTGTCAATATGTTATCAAACCCAACTTCTAAAAGCACTTTTGTTAGCTCTGTGGCATACCCTAACCCCACATGCGCATAATCAATCCAATAACCAATTTCATAAATTCCCAATATCCCTGTCGGGTGAACTCCTGCTGAGCCAATGAAACTGCCTGAGTTCTTCAAAAACACTCCAAAAGTGTAGTCGCTGTTTGCTTCAAATGCTTGGTTGAATGAGTTGATTAGTTTTTCTACCTCCTCCACCTGATTAGGCAACATTTTCGCCCACCACATCCAGTTTTTGAGGTGGTTTTGATTTCGCTTTAATGCGCTGAAAAAAATTTCAGCATCATCAAGTTTATAGCGCCTGATAAGCAGCCGGTTGGTTTCTATTTTTTCGGGTAAAAGCATTTCCCAATCGCTAATTATTTTCAAACATACCAATTCATTGCTTTGAGATGCGTTCATCTTTTCTATTTTCGCCCCCGGAGAGATGGCAGAGCGGTTGATTGCAACTGTCTTGAAAACAGTCGTGGGTGATGAGCCCACCGGGGGTTCGAATCCCTCTCTCTCCGCATCATCAGAATCCTGCCTTTTGGGCGGGATTTTTTGTTTCAGAGCGGTTGCTTGCATCCCGATTTTGAAAAATCGGGACGTGGGTGATGAGCCCACCGGGGGTTCTCCCGACAGATAGTCGGGACTCTCTCTCCGCATCCTAAAATCCTGCCTTCGGGCGGGATTTTTTGTTTTTACCCAACAGCGGTTGATTGCATCCCGATTTGAAAATCGGGACGTGGGTGATGAGCCCACCGGGGGTTCTCCCGACAGATAGTCGGGACTCTCTCTCCGCATCCTAAAATCCTGCCTTCGGGCGGGATTTTTTGTTTTTATCATTTGCGGTGAACACCATCATAAATGCCTGACGAAACCTTATGCTCAACCACCAAGCTGCCTGTTGCCTGCTGCCATACTTTTGGGAGGTATCTCCTGTCGGTTAATTAGTGTCTAAAAGTTCTTGTCGGATGAAGGGTGAACCCGTGCGCGGGCTTGTAGGTGGGCTATCTTGTAACAAAGCGGATATTGAAATTCTTGGCGCGGAGAGGAGAATACTAAATGCGGATGGTAACTTTCTCGGTGCTTATAACAGATTTCTTTTTGCAGCAGTCAGCTATTAAAAGTTGTGCGATGGTTTACTTGCCTCAGAATATAAAAGTCTTGCTGCGGGTACCAATTTACTAAAAACAGAAGGGAGTTTTCTACGTGTGTATGAAAACTCCCTTCAATATGTTATCAACTTTCTATTTCTACGAATGTGAAGTTTTTGTGAGTTGCATACAAAGGAACTTTTGAGGTTTACTTACTCCCAGTGTAAGTGTAATTATTTTCATCGAGAAGTGTATTGCTTGCTGCATCGAATTCTTTTTCGTTACGAGTTATCACAACGTTGTTTGCCGATGCAGAACCGGAGCCTGTATATTCATATCTTTTTCCTGAATCCGTTTCTGTTACTTTGTTTAAAGTAAACGAGGTTTTGGAGTTCATTTTAGATTCTGAATGTGTTTGTGATGAACTGAAACCGTCTTGGATGTAAACGGAAACGGTTGTGTTACTTATTCTTGTGATGATTATCTCACGATAACTGCTTCCACTGCCACTTGAGTATTTACCTACTACTTCGGTGGTTAAATCATCGTTTGAATCTTCTTTTTTGCATTGTGTGAGGGAAAAGGCTAAAAGAACAAAGAGTAAAGTTGTTTTGAATTTCATGGTGTTTGATTTTGATGTGAAGATAGAATTTTATTTATTGAAGAAAGTTTGATTGAAGCCGATAATTTCGCCTTTGTCTATGGCTTGGGGAATATCTACCACATAGCCTCCGAATCTGGCTTTTATGAGGAGTTGATACTGCTGAATGGATTTCCAGTAAAGCACTTTTGACACTATCGCTGTTTTAGCGGCATATTGTTTATCCATGCCTTGAGGTGGTGAGCCGTTTTTAATATACATGAAGTTGCCGCTTGGGTAGCTTCCATATCCAATGTGAACGGTATCGCCTTTAGCGATGGTGTGTGTTTTGCCGTTAGCTGTAACCTCATAGTTAAGTTCGGGTTTTTCGTTCTTCTTTTTGTCTTGAGAGAAAGTAAGTTGGCTTGTGATTAGAAGCAGGAGAATTGTTGTAATGATCTTCATGGTGTTTGATTTTATTAAAAACAAACTTATGCTATTTGAATATGAGATTATAGATGTTTACATCTTACAAGTAACTACATTCTGCTTTTTGCCATGCCAACCTATGCTAAGGAAATGTCACGGAATGATTGTAGCCAACTATGCCTTTCGTAAAAAAAAGCGTGTTTCAGTACTAACAAATAGCTTGTAAAAAGAAACTGCTGCTGAGTATAGCAGCAATGCCACTGCAACACATTTGCCAACATTGCGCAAACTAAATCCGCAATCGAAGTTTAGTAGGGTATTGGTGCTGCCTGAAAACACAACAACTGTGATAACAAGTGTAACCAGATTGGTTCGTGGGGAATTGAAATAGTTTTCAACCGAGTTGCTTTGTGATGTATTGCTCATGATGGTAGCTGATTTTTACTGTGAATATAGCCCATCTGCAACGAAGTTGAAATTCAAATGAGGTGTGCCGGTGTTACCCACTTCATCATCCCTCATTTCAGCAAACCCGTTACTACTTTGCCCACACTGCCATTCGGCTCCTGAATTTTCAGCAGGGCTGCAATGGTTGGGGCAATGTCGGTCATGTAAGTGCGGCTGTAATCTTTTCCTTGCTTTATGCCCCAGCCGAACCACAGCAACGGAATGTGGGTGTCGTAAGGAAAAATACTTCCGTGGGTGGTTCCCTTAGGGAAATCGCTCATCCACGCTGGCTCGAAAAGCATTTGCACATCACCGCTGCGCTTGGGGTGATAGTGATTATTCAAGCAGGTTTTGTACCATTCGGGCAGGGTGGTTTCGTTCAGTTCCTCAAAGCTTACCACGCGCGCCATTCCTTTTTCATCACCCAGAAACTCCACCAATGTTTTCACCACATCTTCCACATCAATTTTACTGCTGTGAATCACCTCATAGTTTAAAACCACTTGCTGATTGATAACCGCATGAACCATTTTTTTGCGGCTGTACATGGCGGTTAAAAATGAATCCACTTTTTGATAAAGTTTTTTTTCAAACTGGTTTCCGGCAGGGATGTGGTTATCGGTGTTGAAACCCACGGCATGAGCCGCGCCATGGTCGGCACTGAGGAACAGGGTGTAATTACCCTTGCCCACTTTTTCATCTAAAAATTTCAGGAAGTCGGCAAGTTCGATGTCGAAGCGGATGTAGGCATCTTCCATTTCAATGGAGTTGGGTCCGAAGGTGTGCCCTATGTAATCGGTGGAGGAAAAACTAACAGCCAGAAAATCGGTGATGCCGCGGTTGCCGAGCGTGTCGCCCAGCACGGCAGCTTTTGCAAATTCAAAAGTGAGGGTGTTGCCAAAGGGGGTGGTTTTAATGATTTCGGCTGCCGAGGTTTTCAGGTCGGTGAGTTTGTGTTCAAAAACCGGAAGGTCTTCGTTGGGCAGTGTGGCTTCATACCACATGTTGTCTTCGGTGCTTTCCCAATACTTTGAAATTTCGAGCAGGGTGTTCCAGTTCTTTTTCACATAGGCATCCACTAATTTTTTGGCGTTGAAATCCTTTGCCCATTTCGGCAAATCGCTCATGTAGAACGAGCTTGAAATCCAGTTGCCGTTTGAGCCGTCATACCAATAAGCGGCATTGGCGGTGTGCCCTGCCGGAAGAATGCCGCCACGGTCTTTCATGGCAATGCCAATGGTTTTTGAGCGGAAATTTGTTGCCAGCCTCAGCTCATCGCAAATGGTGGTGGTGAGCATTCTGCGTGGCGATTGCTGCCCGGTTTTCTTTGCTCCGCCAATGGATTGCACAGTGGTGTCTTCGGTGCAATAGACCACCCTGCCCTCGTTGCGGTCGAACCAATTGTTGCCCGTGATGCCGTGGATGGCAGGCACGCTGCCGCTGTAAATGCCGGTGTGCCCGGGGGCGGTGTAAGAAGGGAAATGGTTGATGAAGGTTTGCTCATTGGCATAGCCTTCGTTCAGCAAACGTTTGAAACCGTTGGCGGTGTATTTTTCGCTGTAGCGGTAAAGATAATCCCACCGCATTTGGTCCACCACAATGCCCACCACCAGCTTGGGGCGTGCGCTTACGGTTTGCGCCTGCGCGCAGTGCATGGCTGATAGGGCTAAAAGAATAACAAGCAAAGCATTTTTCATGCTGCGAAGGTGCGGCTTTTAGGTTAATGAAAAGTGATGAAGTGGGATTTTGTGATTAGCCAAAGTCCATAGGTGAAAAGAAAGTTTTAACCAGCTATACAAAAAAAGGCTGACCCGTTTGAGTCAGCCTTTCTGTTGATGTGTTAAGGTTGAAACTATTTCTTGCTCCAGCGTTTCATCAAATCAACCATGATGGGCGAAGCCACAAACACCGATGAATAAGTGCCCACCAGCACACCAATGATGAGCGCGAAGGAGAAACCGCGAATGGCTTCACCGCCAAATAGGAACAACACCAAGGCAACAATGAACACCGTTACCGATGTCATGATGGTACGGCTCATGGTGGTGTTGATGGATGCGTTCACATTTTCTTCGATGGTGCGGGTTGGGTACAGTCCCAAAAATTCGCGAATACGGTCAAACACCACCACGGTGTCGTTCACCGAATAACCAATCAAGGTTAGAATTGCCGCCACCACGTTTTGGTCAATTTCTAAACTGAACGGAACCACTTTGCGCAATGCTGAGAAAATGCCTAACACAATCACTGGGTCGTGAATCAAAGCCACAATAGAACCGATGGCATAAGCCGCTTTGCGGAAACGCAACGAGATGTAGATAAACACCCCGGCAATGCCGAAGAAACCTGCCCACCATGCGCTTCTGCGGATGTCATCGGCAACAGTGGCGCCAATTTTAATCGAGCTTTTTACATACGCATTTTCAAAAGTGGTGAAGTCAACAGGCGAAGTGTAAATGCCTTTCACACCTTCGTAAAGCCTTGCAAAAACTGCGCTGTCGGCTTCGGCAGTGTTGTCGTCAACCAGGTAAGCAGTGGTGATGTTTACCGTGTTGTTTGCGCCATAAGTTTTCACCTGCGGCACACCACCCAAAGTTTTCTGAACTGCTTCAACCACTTCATTGGTTTTCACATCCTTGTCAAATTTCACCACATAGCTTCTGCCACCTTTAAAGTCAACACCCAAATCGAAACCATAGAACAACATCGAACCCAGGCAGGCGATGAAAATGACAACAGAAAGAATGTAGGTTTTGCCTTTCAAAGCAAGGAAATCGAAATTCAGATTTTTGAATAAGCCCATGGTGAACTTGTTTCCGAAGTTCACTTCCAGCTTTCTGTCAAAAGCAAAATCGAACACCAAGCGCGAGAACAACACAGCGGTGAATAATGAAGTGAACAAACCAATCACCAACACCGTTGCGAACCCTTTCACCGGACCCAAACCGAAGAACAACAACACAAAGCCCACCACCATGGTGGTTAAGTTGCCGTCAATAATGGCGCTGTAGGAATGGCGATAACCTTCTTCCACTGCAAGGCGCAAACCCTTGCCGCGTGCCAGCTCCTCGCGAATACGCTCGTTGATGATAACGTTGGCATCCACCGCCATGCCCAGCGTGAGTACAATACCCGCCATGCCCGGCAAGGTGAAAGTGGCACCCGGAATGGAAGCCACCGTTCCAATAATCAGGAACAAGTTCAAAATCATGGCAATGTTGGCAATCAAGCCCGATGAACTGTAGTAAGCCACCATGAACAAGAACACCATCAAAAAGCCCAGCCCTAAACTGATTAAACCCGATTGAATGGCTTCTTTACCCAGCGATGGTCCAATTACCTGTTCCTCAATCACGCGGGTGCGCGCTTCCAATTTTCCGCTCTTCAACACGTTGGCTAAGTCAACTGCCTCTTCTAATTCGCCAATGCCGGTGATTTGCGAGCGACCACCGCTGATTTTCGATTGCACACGGGGCGCACTGTAAACTCGGTTATCCAGCACAATGGCAATACACTTTTTCACGGGCTTGCCGTTCACTTCGCCATTGAAAGCCGCATCGGTCATTTTCTCCCACTTTGCAGCGCCAAGGCTGTTCATGCTGATATCCACTTCGGGAATGCCAAACTGGTCATAGTTCTGAAATGCATCGGTGATGGCATCGCCTGTAAGTGGCGCTTCATCACTTGCAGGGTTTTTCTTAATGGCATAAAGGGCAAAAACATTGCCATCAGAAGAAAGTGGCTTGTTGCCCCACAGCAAACGCAAATCGCGCGGCAACACGCTGCGCACTTCATCCATTGCCAACAAGCGATTCACCTTTGCAGTGTCTTTTCCCAATGCGCGACCAACAATCGGTCCTTCGGCTGTACGCATAGATTGTCCGTCCTGATAAATGGAAGGATACAACACATCAAACAATGGGTTCACATTTTTATCGGCAGTGTCGGCAGCGGCTTTTGCAGCCGAATCGGGAGTGGCTTTCACAGCGCTGGTGTCATCGCCAAAAAGGATGGAAGCGGCATCGGTTTTTTCTGCACCTTCTTCATTAGCGCTTTCTTCGGTGGTGTTTTCTTTGGTGATAGCAAAACGAGCGCGCAGGGCAGTGTTTGCCTGGTCTAAAAAGTTAATGATTTCCTCGTTTTCGTAGGTATCCCAAAACTCCAACTGTGCAGTTTGAGAAAGAATTCTGCGCACGCGGGTGGGGTCGTCAACACCCGGCAATTCCAAAATAATTCTGCCTGAACCTTCCTGCAACGAAATGTTTGGCGCAGCAACACCGAACTGGTCAATACGGGTTTTCAAAACATTGAAAGTATTGCCGATAGCTGCTTTCATTTCTTCGCGCAACACTTTCAGCACCTCATCGTTGGTGGAGTTATAGTTCAACCTGCCTTGATAAGTTTCGATGGGGGCGAAAATGCCAGCGAGTTTCGCATTCGGGTCAATTTCCTTAAATGCCTCACCAAATAATGCGATGAAATCACCTTCTTTTTCGGCTTGCTTTTTCACTGCCACTTCAATGGCTTTGTTGAAGGTTGGGTTCTTGCTGTTGTAAGAAAGTTTGCGCAGCACATCGTCTTCCGAAATTTCCAGCACCAGGTTCATGCCGCCTTTCAAATCCAAACCAAGGTTGAGTTGTTTATCGGCACAATCCTTATAGGTGTACTGGAACAAGCCCAGGTTCAGCACAGTTTCGTTTTGAACACTGTCTAAAAAAGCTCTGCGTGTTTTGCGGAATTCGCGCTCCAATGAATCTTCCACAAACACGCGCTGCTGACCGGCTAAGCCTGCGGGCACCTCGCCAACAGTGGCGCGGGCAAAGGCTTCGGCTTTCTTTTCAACCAAACGGGCGGCAACGGTAAACGATAACTGATAAGCGCAAACGAGTGTAATGACAATCGTGAAAAAACGGACAACTCCTTTTAGTTGCATGGTGTGTTATTTGACTATTTTATGATGGGTTTTCCCAAAAAAGAGGCGCAAATATAGAAATTGAGCGGACATGAGGGATTTTTACGGAACTGTTGTTGCCGCGCCTTACCTTCGCAGCCAATTCTTGATTTTGGAACCCGTTTTTGAATTCCTTCAGCATTATTTGGGCAGCGACTTAAAAGCCGCGGGGCTAATCATCCTAAACCTGATTTTGATTGAAAGCCTGCTTAGCATTGACAATGCCGCAGTGCTGGCAACCATGGTGATGGACCTGCCCGATGAGCACGACCGCAGAAAAGCGCTTAAAATCGGACTTTTCCTTGCTTACATCTTCCGTGGCACCGCTTTGGTTTTTGCCAGTTGGCTCATCCAAATCAATTTTCTGAAACTTATCGGGGGGGGCTATTTACTTTATCTGAGCATTCACTTTTTCTATAAGTATTTCAAAGAGCGCGCCACCATCATGCAAATGCAGGGCGATGAGCTTGAGCCGCAAGTGAAACATCCGAAAAAAATTCCGGGGCTGAGTTTGTTTTGGAGCGTGGTGCTGCAAGTGGAGGTGATGGATTTAACTTTCTCGTTAGACAATGTTTTTGCCGCAGTGGCTTTTACCGACAACATTTATCTGGTGTGTTTGGGTGTGTTCATCGGCATCATCACCATGCGCGTGGTGGCAGGCTACTTTGTGGTTTTGATGGAACGTTTTCCGTTTTTGGATAAAGTGGCTTTTGCCATTGTGGGGCTGCTGGGTTTAAAATTGTGCGTGTCGTTTATCTGTCATCATTTCGAGCACACTGCCTTCTGCATGATGGCAGAAAATGAACAGGCTGATATGTATTTTTCGCTCACCACGGTGTGCCTTTTTGTGTTGCCCATTTTGGTGGCAATGGTGGCGGGCAGAAAATCTAAGCCATAAAGGTTCAGGTATTTTATATTCGCCAGTTCAACTTTTTAATGATGAAACATTTTATCTCGTTAATGATGGCGCTTTGTGTGGCGTTTTCGGCTTTTGCACAAGGCAAATTTTTAAAACACAAAGTGAAGCAGGGCGAAACCATCGCATCCATTGCCCAAAAGTATGATGCCGATAAAAAATACCTTTTAATGCTGAACGACTTTCCCGACAACATTCGCCTGAAACCGGGCGACTTGGTTTTGATTCGCGAATTGAAACCGGGCGAAGTGCAAGTGATGGAGGAAAAAGAGTTTTTTGAAACCTCCTCCCCCACAGTTGCTGCAACTTCAACTTCGGCACCCGCAAAAGCCGAATCCAACAAAGCAAGCAGCGCGAGCGAAAGGGCAACTGCCGCTCCGGCAGAAGCCAGAAAAGCTGAGCGCCCAGCCGCTGCAACTTTTGCCGCACCCACCAGCGACCCTAAAGCAGGCGCCAATGCACAAGCAGGTGATGTGGTGAATTTCAATGGTGTGATTTACAATGTTTCCGACAACGGCTACCATGTTTTTGAGCGCGGACAAACTTTGTTCAGGCTGAGCGTTATCTACAAAACATCGGTAGATAAGATTAAAGAGATGAACGGGCTTAGCTCAAACAATGTTCCGGTGGGCACCAAACTTCGGGTGAAGTAATAGGAATTTCAGTTTGACAGCAGAAAGAATCATAGTAGGCATTGACCCGGGCACCATTGTGATGGGCTATGGCATTATTGAAGTGAAGCAGCAAAAGATAACACTGCTGAGCATGGGGGTGGTGCAACTTGCCAAATACGAAGATTCGCTCCATAGGCTTCAAATCATCAGCGAAAAAGTTGGCGGACTCATCAACCAATATCACCCGGACGATTGCGCCATTGAAGCGCCATTTTTTGGCAAAAACGTTCAGTCTATGTTGAAGTTGGGGCGCGCACAAGGCGTTGCCATTGCCACTGCGCTTTCGTTGGGTTTAACTGTAACGGAGTATTCGCCCAAAAAGATAAAGCAAAGCATCACCGGAAACGGAAACGCATCGAAAGAACAAGTTGCTGCCATGCTCCAACAGCTTTGCAGCTTCACCCTTCAACCCAAGTTTTTGGATGCCACCGATGGCTTGGCAGCAGCCGTTTGCCATCATTTTCAAACAGGCAACCCGCTTTCCAAAACGGGTGAAAAGTTTTCGGGCTGGAAGCAGTTTTTGGAAAAGAATAAGGATAGGGTGAAATAACCTGCAAGCTACTTCACCACACTGCCATTCCCCACTACCTCGGTAGGCGACACAAACACCAACTTCCCATCGGCATCTTCGGCAAGCAGAATCATGCCTTTCGATTCAATGCCGCGCAGTTTGCGGGGTGCAAGATTGGCAACCACACACACTTGTTTGCCGGGCAAATCTTCGGGCTTGAAGTATGCCGCAATACCCGAAACAATAGTGCGCGTTTCAAAACCCAAATCCACCGAAAGTTTCAAAAGCTTATCCGCCTTTTCCACCTTCTCGGCAGCCAGAATTGTTCCTGCACGCAAATCTATTTTGGCAAAGTCGTCAAACACTATTTCGGTTGAATGGCTGGAGGTGAGCGGTGTGGGGGTAAATTCACTTTTCTCTGATTTCTGATTTCTGATTTCTGAACTCTTTTTAAGTTTTTCCACCTGTCTTTCTATCGTTTCATCTTCCACCTTTTCAAACAGCAACATTGAAGTTCCAAGTTGATGCCCCCCCTTCAGCAAACCTGCATTGCCAATGTCTTCCCAACTTAAATTATTTTCATCAAGGTTCAACATCGTAAGCATCTTCTTTGAAGTGAAAGGTAAAAACGGCTCGGCAATCAAAGCAATGTTGGCAATCAGTTGCAGGCAGTCAAACAACACAATGCCTGTAGCTTCTTTATCGGTTTTAATCAGCTTCCAGGGTTCTTTTTCGGTGAGCAGTTTGTTGCCGTGGCGCGCCATGTTCATCATCTCTTGCAATGCTTCGCGGAAGCGGAAATTTTCAAGCGATGCCTCCACTTTTTCTTTCTGCTGAAGCATGAAATTTTTCAGGTCGGAACATTCACCTGCATGTGGCACTTTCCCTTCAAAATACTTTTCGGTGAGCACCATCACGCGGTTCACAAAATTGCCAAAAATGGCAACCAACTCATTGTTGTTCTTCGCCTGAAAATCTTTCCAGGTGAAATCATTGTCTTTGGTTTCGGGCATGTTGGCGCAAAGTGTATAGCGCAACACATCCTGCTTGTTCGGGAACTCCTGCAAGTATTCATGCAGCCACACCGCCCAGTTTCTCGAAGTAGAAATTTTATCCCCTTCCAGATTCAGAAACTCATTGGCAGGCACATTGTCGGCAATAATGAAACCACCGTGTTCCATCAACATGGCAGGGAAAATGATGCAGTGAAACACGATGTTGTCTTTACCAATAAAATGAATCAAGCGCGTGTCCGCATCTTTCCACCAGGGTTCCCATGAATTAGTTACAAGTTGCGAGTTACGAGTTGCGGGTTGGTTTCGCCCCTCGCCCTTCGTCTCTCGTCCTTCGTCTCTCGTCCCCCGTCCCTCAAAATATTCTATCGTATTTGAAATATACCCTATTGGCGCATCAAACCACACATACAAAACCTTGCCCTGCGCACCTTCCACCGGCACAGGAATCCCCCAATCCAAATCGCGGGTCATGCTGCGCGGTTGCAAACCGTCTCCGCTTTCGAGCCAGCTCTTGCACTGCCCGTAAACATTGGTTTTCCAGTCGGTGTGTTGGGCGAGGTATTGCTCAATTTTCGGTTGCAGTTTATTGAGCGGCAGAAACCAGTTTTTGGTCATACGCTTCACCGGAGCAGCACCGCTCAAAACACTTTTAGGGTTAATCAAATCGGTGGGCGAAAGCGATGAGCCGCATTTTTCGCACTGGTCGCCATAGGCATTTTCGTTGCCGCACACGGGGCAGGTACCGGTGATGTAGCGGTCGGCTAAAAACTGCTGCGCAGCCTCATCATAATACTGTTCGGTTTCGCGCTCTTCAAAGCCTCCTTTTTCATACATGGTTTTGAAAAAAGCCGAAGCCGTTTCATGATGTGTTTTGCTCGAAGTTCTTCCGTAAGCATCAAACGAAATACCAAACTCGGCAAACGATTGCTTCATCATGTTGTGGTATTTGTCAACCACCTGCTGCGGTGTGATGCCCTCGTTTCGCGCTTTGATAGTGATGGGCACGCCATGTTCATCGCTGCCGCAAATGAACAACGTTTCGCGTTTGCGGCTGCGCAGGTAGCGCACATAAATGTCTGAGGGAAGATAGCAGCCCGCCAAATGCCCGATGTGCACAGGACCGTTGGCATAAGGCAAAGCGGCAGTAATGGTATATCGTTTCCAGTTTTTCATTTTCAAGAGTGTTGGCTTTGCAAGTTGTTTTTTGTGCTCAAACATGAAGTGTGTTCAAATCAAAAAACAACTAATACACTGAAATTTTCATCCGATGCAAAGATGAAAATTGATGCAATAGTTGTGCTGTTGCTTTATGCAAAGCGTTGTTTGAACCATTCGCGGGTGTTGTAGCCCAAGATGTAAAGACACGGAACCACGAGCAGCGTGAGGAAAGTTGCTACAATCAAACCAAACACCATTGTCCAAGCAAGCGGACCCCAAAATGCAACGTTATCGCCACCGATGTAGAACTTAGGATCGAACTCGCTGAAGAGGGTCATGAAATCCATGTTCAAACCAATAGCCAATGGAATCAAGCCAATGATGGTGGATGTGGCAGTGAGCACCACCGGAGTTAAACGCGTTGAGCCTCCTTCAATCACCGCTTCAATGGCTGTTAAACCACGCGCGCGCATTTCGTCAATAAACTCAATGAGAATAATTCCGTTTCGGATAACAATTCCTGCGAGCGAGAAAATGCCCACACCGGTCATGATGATGCTCATCGGCATTCTGAAAACGGTGAACCCAAGCGCAACACCAATCATGGAGAAAATTACGGTAGATGCGATGATGAAAGGTTTCACCACGCTGTTGAATTGCGTTACCAAAATCAAAAACATCATTGCCAACGCGCCCAAGAAAGCCACCGAAAGAAACGCGCCTGTCTCAGCCTGTTGTTCTTGCTCGCCCGTCATCACGGCTTCGTAGCCCGATGGAATATCCATATTGTTGATGACATCCTGAATCAACGGAACGATGTTGTTAGCTGAAAAACCTTCTACTACATCGCTGGAAAGTGTTACCACCCGCTTCTGATTTTTGCGGTTGATGGAAGTGATGGAATTATCGTAGCGCAACTTCGCCAATGATGAAACCGGAATTTGCTTAAACGCACCAATTGCCATATCCATAAAAGAGATGTTGATGTTCATCAACTCTTCGGCTTTTTGTCGGTCTTGCTCGCGCAGTCGAATCATGATGGGTGCATCTTCGTTGGCATCGCGGAACTTGCCTGCTTCTTTTCCAAACAAAGCAGTTCTTATTTCCGAAGCCACCTGCCCCAGCGAAACGCCCTCGCGCTGTGCTTTTTCACGGTCAATGTCAATGATAATTTCAGGCTTGCTGATTTGCAAATCGCTCTTCAGTTCATCAATTCCCTCAATTCCTGCTTTTTCAATTTCACTTTTTATTTTTTGCGAAAGAATGTCCAACGATTCATAATCATCACCACTTATTTCAATGTTGATAGGTTTGCCCACCGGAGGTCCACCTCTTTCCGGTTCAACAGAAATAGTTGCTCCTATAATTCCGCGCTCCTTAAATTCTTCACGAATGGCAGTCAGCCATTTTGAAGTTCGGGGGTCTTTCCGCTCGGCATATTTTTTGAAAGCAACTGTAACCTTTGATTTGTTTGGTGTGGCAACACGGTCAGGGTTTTGCGGGTCGCCAGCGCCAATGCCCACGTTGGTAATAACCGAAGTTACATCAGGATTGTTTTCGCCAATCACTTTGTAAACACGTTGTTCGATTTCCATCGTTAAACTATCGGTTACGCGCGCATCTGTGCCTTGCGGCAACAAGGTGTAGATGTAAACAAAGTTGGGTTCACCATTCGGGAAAAACTCAATGGTGGGGTTGGTGAACAAAAACAGTGCCCAACTAAAGATTAAAGCGAACACAGTTCCAATTGCAATCCACAGCGGGCGCAAGCCTTTCATCATCCAATTCAAAATGTTTTTGTAAGAATTGATGAATGGGGGCCAGATTTTGGTTTGCCACTTGATGATGGCATTGTGAATGACAAAGTGATAAAGCAAAATGAGGATGATAAAGAACACGGAAAGATTGCCCATGCCCACATAACCCGTAATGTAACTCAACACCGCAAACACCGCAAAAAAGATGAAGCCTTTGGTGTAATCTTTTAGTTGAGACTTTGCATTCGGGTCATCTTTTTTCATAAAGCTCACTGCAAAAACAGGGTTCATAATGAAAGCAACAAACAGCGATGCACCCAAGGTGATGATGAGGGTAATTGGTAAGTTCTTCATGAACTTACCCACAATGCCGGGCCAAAAAAGCAATGGGAAAAATGGAGCAAGCGTGGTCATTGTTCCTGCCAGTACAGGCACAAACACTTCGCCAGCGCCATACTTCGCTGCCTGCTCGATTTTGAAATCATATTTATTGAAAATGCGGTGTGTGTTTTCAATTACCACAATGGCATCATCCACAATAATACCAAGCGCAAGCAGGAACGAGAACAACACCATCACGTTCATGGTCATGCCGAGCGAAGGCATAAGGATAAACGCCACCATGCACGATAGCGGCACCGAAAGCCCCACAAAAAATGCGTTGCTGAAGCCCATGAAAAACATCAGCAATGACACCACAAAAATGAATCCGAGAATTACGGTGTTGGTGAGGTCATGGAGCTGAATGCGTGTGTTGTCGGAAGTGTCGCCCGTAACTTTCACTTCAAGCCCCTGCGGAAATTTTGTGGCTTTAAATTCATCAATGATGTCGTAAATTTCATCGGTTGCAATGATGAGGTTCTCGCCTGCGCGTTTGATAACATTTAAGGTTACCACTTGCTTGTGGTCGAGGCGGGCAAAATCTTGCCGCTCTTTGTAGCCATCGGTTACCGTGGCAAAATCTTTCAAAAATTTACTGTTACCCTGAAAGGAACGAATAACAAGGTCTTCAATAATTTTAGGGTCGCGAAATTCACCACGCACGCGAAGGTTTCTGCGCAATTCGCCCACGCGCAATTCACCACCGCTTACGTTAAGGTTTTCGCGCTGAATGGCATTTTCAATGTCGCTGAATGTGATGCCCACCTCAGTCATCCGATAGAGGTCAACATCAATTTGAATTTCGCGCGTTAAACCACCGATGATGTCCACACGCGTAATTTCCTTCATGCTCTCAATTCTATCCTGCAGGTCTTCACCAAATTTTTTGATTTGGTCGAGCGGCAAATCGCCTGCAAGGTTGATGTTCATGATGGGAAGTTCGTTGATGTCAAACTCCTGAATTTGCGGGTCATTATCGAGGTCAGTAGGCAAATCTTTTTTGCCACGGTCAACCGCATCGCTCACTTTTTGCTTGCAAACAGTAGGATCTAAATCGGTGCTGAACTCGGCTACAATCAATGAGAAATCGCTGATGGAATTGCTGGTTACTTTCTTAACTCCATTGATGGATTTAATTTGCTTTTCGAGCGGCTTGGTGATGAGGTTTTCAATGTCTTGCGGAGTGGCACCCGGGTAGATGGTGGAAACGGAAATGGTGGGCACCACCACATCTGGGAAAAGCTCTTTGGGCAATCCGTTGTAAGACACCATGCCGGCAAATGCCACGATGATGGTAAACACATAAACAGCAGTGCGGTTGTTGATGCACCAACTGGTGAAGCCTAATTCTTTAAGTCGCTCAGTGTTCATTATTTATGGTTTGAATGAGCAAATTCAACTTCAGATTTCGGATTCTCGAATGCGGATTGAATGAGCTCGTGATTTTCATTTATCTAATGTCTGTTGTCTCACTTATTGAGTCTAATTCATTATCGGCTGTCCGTCCACCAGTTCGCTGAAACCAAAAGTGATAACACGGTCTCCGGCTTTCAAGCCATCGGTGATAACTGTTTGTCCGTTGTATTCATTACCGGTTTTCACGCTGCGTTTGCGCGCCACTTGTTTACCATTTTCATTTTCTGCCACCAACACATAAATACCATCAATGGAACGTTGCACCACATTGGAAGGAACCACCAAAACATTTTTCTGCACCTCGTCATTGATTAAAAGTTTGGCAAGCATGTTGGCTGCCAACTCGCTTGAGCCATTGTTCAACTTGGCTTCCACATTGAATGTGCGGCTGGTTGGGTTCACCACCTGCCCTGCATAACTGATAGTGGATTCAACAGATTTGTTCAAGTCGGGAAAGAAAATTTTCACCTTATCGTTTTGGCGCACTCTGCCAATGTAGCTGTCGCTGAGTTTTGCTTTCAGAATCAATTTATTGGTGTTGATGATGCGGATGCCCGGCATGGCTGCGCTTGGAGCTGCCATGTCGCCAAGTTTCAAACGCACTTCATCCACTGTTCCGTTGATAGGCGATTTCACTTTGGTCATTTCCAACTGCGCTTGCTGTGCTTTCAGTTGCTTTTCCAAAGTTTCTTTCTGTGTTTTTGCCTGCAGATACTGGATTTCGCTGCCAATGTTTTGTTCCCACAAACGTTTTTGTTTTTCAAAAGCGGTGGTGGCAAGTTCCAAACTTGTTTGCAGGGCTTCAACGCCTCTTTCATAAGCGCTGCCATCGGTGGTGGCAAGCACCTGACCTTTGGTTACGCGGTCACCAGCTTTCACAAAAATGGCTGTTACCACTCCGGGTAACTGGTTGATGGCAAGCACGTTTTCTTCGGCATCCACTGTGCCCTGCACTTCGATGAAATGACTGAAATCACCCGGTTGCAGGGTATCAATTTTCACCAGCTTCACTTTTTGCTCGGCACGAAAACCGGTGTCGAGTTTTGCAATTTCTTTTTCGAGTTGCAGTACTTGGTCTTGCAGTTGCTTCACTTTCAGTTTTGTTTCAGAAAGTTTTTTCTTCTTGCCTGCAATATCTTTGGGTTCGCCACCTCTACACGAGGAAATGATGAGCGAAGTTGTTAGTCCGAAAACTATTATGGTAAACAGCTTTTTCATTTAAGATGTATGATTTATTGATTTAAGATTTGGAAGTCGGAAGTTGGATGTGTAATATGTTTGTTCATTTCTCTCTCTTTTATTTTCCCTCCGGCTAAAGCCGAAGGTATTTTTGACCAATGGAATTTTGTTTTTTAAAGCGGGCTAAAGCCCGCGCTCATTCAATCATTTCCCTGTTTTTTATCTCATGTCTAAAATCTAACATCTCAAGTCTAAAGCTATCTTACCCCCAACGCTTTATCCAAATCGGCTTTGGTGCTTAACAGGTTTAACTGTGCTTGAATAAATTTCAATTTGTTCTGCACTAAATCTTGCTGTGCCTGCACTAACTCAAAACTGTTGCCGATGCCTTCACGAAACTTGATGTTGCTTTTTGAAAAAATCTTTTCGCTCAGCTCAACACTTTTCTTGGTGTAGAATTCTTCATTGATGGCTTGGGTGAAAGAAGCCTGTGAACTTTGCACTTGCAGTTTTGAGGCGCGCTCAAAATTTTCCAAGTCATTGCGCTGTTTCTGCTCGTCCAATTTCCCCTGCTGCACATTTGCCATGCGGTTGCCGCTGTCGAAAATCGGGATGTTGAGTTTCAAGCCAACGATGCCGGTTTCAAACCAACGGCTTTTGCGCTGCACATCGCCATCGGGGTAGGTTACTTCGCGCTTGCTCCAGAAATCGCCAAAGTTGTTTACCTGTGCTTGCCAGCCATAGTTTAAAAATCCAACTAAGGAGGGGAAATGACCGCTGCGTCTTTGTTGCACATCATAGCCGCGAATGCGCACAGCAGTTTGCAATGCTTCATATTCTATGCGCTGAGTAGGGCTAAATTCTTTTATCACTTGCGGGTCAACTTTTTCGCGGAGTGTTTCTATTTTATCGGTGAGGATGATTTGCTCTTCCATTTTCAAACCCAACTGGAATTTCAGGTTAGCCAATGCCACATCGGCAAACAAGTTGGTGCTGCTGATTTGATTTTGCAGGTTGCTGATGGCAAGTTCAAGGCGGTCAACATCCAACTCTTCAATCAAACCTTCCTTGTAAGTTTTTCGCGTGTCATCAGTGAGTTTCACAAGTAGGTCTAAAACATCCTCCAAGTATTTTTTGCTCTCGGCAGCGGCTTGGGCTTGATAATATGATTTAGTGATGTTGTAGCGAACATCCTGGTCACTTAAATCTTTCTGCAGGCGTGCAGCACGGGTGAAATCACGGGTTGCTTTCAAGCCTATAAAATATCTTCCATCTAAAATTACTTGTGTGAGGGTTAAGCTGGTGTTGATGTTATGGGGCAACACAAAACTGATTTGCTGCCCTTTGCTGTTCACTGCACTGTTGTAAAGAATCTGCTGAATGTTGGGGTCAAGCTGCGCCAAATAACCGAAAACTTGAGTGGTAGGGCTGTTTGGGTCGTTGAACAACTGGTCGGCAGCAGGGAAAATAGGCTGGCGGAAATAATAAGTGTATTCTGCATTTGCCGAAACGGTTGGCAAACCCACCGATTTAATCTCCCAGTTGCGCCAGCGTGCTTTTTCAACTTCTAACCTTGAATTTTTTGCGTCATTGTTGTTTTGCAATGCAAACTGAATGGCTTCCTGCAATGAAAACGATTTTAAAAATTCGGGCTGCTGCGCGTTTAGTATGATGCTGAAAAAAACAGCTGTGGTGGTGGCAAAAATGTTTTTCATAAAACGATGTTGTTCTGACGGCAATGCGTCAACTATATTTTACTCTCCTTGAACTTTACTTTTTGAATCTCCAATTCTGCTAACCCCTTATCGGTAACAATGGCACGCAGGTGATAGTCGAGGTATTCTTTCAGCACATCAACAAAAGCATATTTTTTTGCGGGGAAAAGCTGTTGGTCAACAAACACTTTCAGCAAGCCGATATAAATTTTAGCAATTACATCCTTATTGAAATCGCCTCTGTATAACCCCGCTTGAACACCCGCCTCCATGTTTTCAATCAAGCGATTGTAAAGGAAAGTTGTTCGGTGGTGAAAGAACAGTTTGTAACTTTCGGGGTAGAGCTGCTGCATATCGAAAAGCGTTTCAGGGTTGAAGCCATCCGTTTGTTTGAGCACATGGCTAATCATCAACATCATTTCGTGCAGCGGGTTTTCTGACATGCGCTTAATTTGCTCATGCACTTCATGTTCGCTGCTTACATAGCGTTCAATCACCTCCTTCACCAATTGCGATTTATCGCGCACCATCAGGTAAATGGTTTTCTTGCTCATAGACAGGGATTTTGCAATCATGTCCATCGTAAGATTTTTTATACCATGCTTTAAAAACATCTGCCTGGCTTTTTCTAAAAGCGCATCGCGTTGTTTTAAATTTACCGTGCTTCTCATTGCGGGCGCAAATGTATCATTTGGAAACTCAAACAGGCAAGTTGTGTTTCCTAAGTTTTGGCTAAGAAGTCGTTAATGATTGTTGAAATGAAGGAAAAACAAGCTGAAGTGAAGGGAAACTAAAAAGCCATCCGGCTGACTGAAGGCAAGCGCCTTTTCATCTGCCGAATGGCTTGTAATGGTTTATGGCAAGTTTATCGCTGTGCTAAGTAATCATTTAATTCTACCACACTTGAGCTGAAGGTAAAAGTGTTGCTCACCGTGAAGTAGTTCTGCCTATCCACTGTGCGGTCATACATCCGCTTGGCAACATCCAATTTTGTTGACTCAAAAGTGAACAACCCAATCAACTCGCGCACCTGATGCGTGGTGAACCAAAAGTTTGAAACGCTCTGATTCAAAATGCTCTGCTTGGTGCTTTCAAACTGAGTGCGGTTAATGGTTTCTTTCAACTGCTGAAACGTTAATGCATCCATTATCTGCGGTTGTGGCTGATAGTTTACATGATGAGTATGGTAAATATCAAAGTTGTCATAAGGATTGTCCCAGTTCGTATGGTATGGATTGCTGTTCCATCTTCCGCGTGGATTGTTCATGGCTACAGTGTGCTCCACCACAAAACTGTTGAACCTGTCTAACGAAGCATAAACGATTCTGTTTGGTGCAACGTTTATCCAACCCGTGTAGATTGTTTGCATAGGTGCCACATGTCTGCGATGATGATGAAAACGTTGCTGCACAGGCACCGCCACACTGATTTGATGCCTTCCGGGGCGCAAGTTTTCAACTGTTGCGCGGGTGTTCAAATTGCTTACCTGCACACCGTTTACCATCAACGCAAACGTAGTATTGTTTTGCAAGCGGAAGTTCAACACCGTGTTAAACTGCTGGGAAATTGCAGCGATGGAAATCATCATTGCTGTCATCATGGTAAACATCGTTTTCATAAACTGTTTCTCCTTATTGTTTAGTGAAGAATATGCCCGTGTGATGAAGCATTGATTCCGTAGTTTAAACCACCGCGTCTAAGCAACTTCTTCTAACAGCAAAACTGCCTGAAATGCTTATTAAATAAGGGATTGAAGAGGTTCTTAAAAAGTGTAAATGGTTAAGTTGACACTATTTTCTCTGCGTAACCAACCAAACGCCCCACAAAATTAAAACCATCCCGAACGCTTGAATTAGCGAGAATCGTTCATTGTCGGCAATGCCCCAACCCACTGCCACTAAAGGTATTAGGTAGGTTACTGAAGATGCAAACAATGCATCAGTTTTCTGAACAAGCCTGTAGTAAAGCATCCATGCAATAAAAGTTCCAAGAATGGATAATGCAGCAACGTAGATAAAAGCCATCCATGCACCATCGGCTGTTTGCATGGTTTGCGGCACCGATTGCAGGGCAATGATCACCGAAGGTGTGCCCACCATCAGCATGGCAAGTGCTGTCATGTGCATAGCGCTTTCCCCTGCAAGTTTTTCCTTCACAATGTTACCACTCAGCCCGTAGCAAAACGTTGCAAACACCGGTAAAATTGCCCATGCTAAATCGCCATTCAGCGAGCCATTTTCTTTAAACAAAACCAACGCAGCAGCTCCTATAAAGCCAATAATAATTCCCGTTACACGCTGCTTTGTGGTGGTTCCTCCAAAAATGAAAATGCTGATGAGCAACGTAAACAAAGGTGAAAGCGAGTTGATGATTCCGTTTACAGAACTGCTGATGCGAGTGATGGAAAATGCAAACAGAAATGCCGGAATCATGCTGCCAAACAAACCGGTCATGAGCACATAACCGTATTTTTTCACCGAAACCATTTTCACGGCTCTGAACACAAACGGAAGCGAAACCAACATGGAAATACTGACCCTCAGCGATGCTAGTTCAATTGGAGCAAATACGCGTAGCGCCTTTTTGATGAGGATATATGAACTGCCCCAAATGAGGGTGAGTGCAATAAGAATAAACCAATTTGCCGGAGTGTTTCTAGAACTCATTTTCCTAAAAAGAAAAGCCACCGCACAAGCAGTGGCTTTGTTGAATTTAAATATGAAAACTAAACTTCGTAAAGCCCTTCGGTGGAAAGATAACGCTCTCCGGTGTCATAGTTGAACCCAAGCACGGTTGCCCGTTCGGGAATTTCAGTCAGTTTCTTGGCAATGGCAGCCAAAGTTGCGCCACTTGAAATGCCACCAAACAAAGCCTCTTCTTTCGATGCGCGAATGGCATATTCAAAAGCTTCGTCTTTTGAAACCTGAATTACTCCATCCAACACTGCCGTGTCGAGGTTTGCCGGAATAAACCCTGCGCCAATTCCCTGGATGGGATGCGGACCCGGATTGCCCCCGCTAATAACCGGTGAAAGTTCAGGCTCCACAGCATAAACTTTTAAGGCAGGAAACTTTTCTTTCAGAACTTTTGCCACACCGGTGATGTGCCCGCCTGTTCCCACTCCGGTAATCAAGTAGTCAACACCATTGGGGAAATCGGCAATAATTTCCTGCGCTGTGGTGCGTACATGCACTTCCACATTGGCAGGATTATCAAACTGCTGAGGCATCCAAGCACCCGGAGTGCCTTCAACCAATTCTTTTGCTTTTTCAATGGCGCCTTTCATTCCCTTTTCACGTGGTGTGAGTTCAAACGTTGCACCATAGGCTTTCATCAAGCGCCTGCGTTCCACACTCATGCTTTCGGGCATCACCAAAATCAACTTATAGCCTTTCACGGCTGCCACCATTGCCAAACCAATGCCGGTGTTGCCCGAAGTTGGTTCAATAATCACGCTTCCGGCTTTCAGCAAACCGCGCTGTTCGGCATCTTCAATCATGCTGAGCGCAATGCGGTCTTTAATGCTGCCTCCCGGATTAGCGCGTTCCAATTTCACCCACACATTGTGTTTGTTTCCAAACAAGCGGTTGATGCGCAAATGTGGCGTGTTGCCGATGGTTTCTAAGATGTTGTTTACTTTCATTATTTAAAAGAATTTGTTTTCACAACAAAGACCCGCAAGGGTTTTAAATTCTTGCGGGTCTATAGAATTACTTGTGGAATAAGTTAAGCGTCAACTACCTAACAACGCTGAAATTGCCCAAGCCTACCGCTTTGCCTTCGCGATGTAAAGTGAAAAAGTATCTGCCGTTTGCAAGTTCCGAAACATCGGTGCTGCTGTTATGAACCACACGTTTGTAAACCACTTTTCCATCCAATCCATAGATGGTAGCTGTGGTGCTTTCAATGCTTTCTGTTGTTTTAAAATTTACAATACCTGAAGCGGGATTTGGATAAACCATAACTGTTGGAGTTTCAACAGGCACCTCAACAATACCTACTTGAGTGGTGTAAACAAAGCGTACATGGTCAACCCAAAGCCGTGAACCTGCATTGCCAGCAAAGCCGCTTGAAAAGAAGCCTATTGTAACTGTATCAGGGTCTAATCCGGCATAAATTGGATCATAGTCAATCGGCAAAGTAATTGTATCCCAGTCGCTTCCTGGTGTTTCAAACAAACTCTCTCCTCCACCTGCGATAAACTCAGAACTATCTACAAGTGAATTAAAACGTGATAAACCAACGAAAAAGTTAGCGGTATCAACACCGGCAGGTTTGTATTTATAGGAGAACTTTAAAACATCCGGTTTTGAAGAAAATGGAGCGCCTTCAAAACCAAAATCGCCAGTAAGACTTACACGCAACTTGCTTAAAAAAAGAATTCCCGGAATCATTCTAGTTCCAAATCCGGGAATTGCAAGGGAATCAGTTTGAACGCTTGCAGCTGCTGCACCTTCAACAAACTCACCTGCTGCGGTTTCTTTGTTGGTGAATTTTTTGTTGCCAAGGAAAAAACCAAGTCCTGCATCGTTTGCAGCAGATTCTATGGTGCTCCAGCCTGTGGGATTTCTGTTGTTGGCAGGCCATGTTTCAAAGCCGCCATTGGGTGGTTGTTGTTGTGCAAAAATGGTTGTTGCCAATGCAACTGAAGTGATGAGCGTAAATGCTTTTTTCATTTGTCTATAAATTTAGTAGAGAATGTAAGAATAGCACAATAATAGATGATTGCAACAACATGAAAAGAAAAGTTTGAATTTGTTTTGTTAAGCAATTATCCATGTGAATGGTAAGTTGAATTGCTTCGCTAAACACAAAACACCGTTAGCATATTCTGTTTGATTGCACAACATTTACAACCTACATGCGTTTCTGCTTCGGTTTTCTAAATTCGTGCGATGTTGAAATCAATCCTGCTTTCAGTTCTGTCAGTAATTTTCCTGCTCCAAAACAGCTTTTGCCAGCCATTAGGCACATGGCGCATGCACTTCACCTACCGCGGAAATGTGGACATGAGAGACGCAGGAGATTTGGTGTATGTTGCCGGTGAGCAATCTGTTTTTGCTTACAACAAAGCAAATGGCGCTATTGATTTTTTCGATAAAGCCAATGTGCTGAGCGATGTGGGCGTGCGGTGCATTGACTATAACCCCAACGGAAAATTTCTGCTGATTGCCTACAATAACAGCAACATTGATTTGCTGGAAAACAACACAGATTTATACAACATTCCCGACATCAGGAACCGTGTGGTAACCGGCACTAAAACCATCAACAACATTTGCCACTTTGGTTCGAGGTTTTATTTGGCAACCGACATAGGCATTGTGGCAATCAACCAGCAGAAAAAGGAAATTGCCGAAACCTATGTGATAGGGAACAGCGGAGGCAACGTGCGCATTTTTGATGTGGCAGCCGGAGGTAATCAAATTTTTGCCGCCACCGAAGAAGGTGTTAAAAGCGCATCGCTTTCATCACCCAACCTGCAAAACTTTGCAACATGGAAAACATATAACAGTGCCGATGGCTTGCCAAACGGAAACCCCGCTCACATAGTTTTTGCTAACAACACCTTTTATACTTCTATCAACGATACCGTTTTCAAATTTGATGGAACTGCATGGCAGAAAGAACTTTTTCAGCCCGGATGGAAAGTGTTACGCCTGCGCAGCCACAGCGGCAAACTTTACATTCTACAAAACAAGCCGGACAACTCCCTTGCCGCAGTGCTTGAAATTTCAGCATCGGGCGCTGCTTTAAAACAAGAATTTGGCAACCGCCCCATCAACTATTTTACCGATAACAACGGAACAATTTGGTATAGCGATGAATGGAATGGTTTATTCAGAAATGGCGAGCCCATTCAACCAAGCGGGCTATACACCAAAAATGCTTTTGCGCTTTCCATTAAAAACGATGTAGTGTGGGTTTCGGGTGGCGGCACCGACCTTTCATGGGGACCAACTTTTAACTACAGCGGGTTTTATGTTTTGCAAAACAACAAATGGCGAAATTTCAACGAGTACTCATCGCCCAAGTTGAATGACTTTCCTGATATCGTGTGCATTGCTGCCGATGAAAGCGGAACAAAAGCCTATTTGGGCTCTAACCTTGCGGGGATGGCAATTGTAGATTTAGAACAAAACACCATTCAGCAGTTTGATAAGTTCAACTCGCCCCTCACCGGTGCGCTTGGCGATTTGCAACGAACCAAAGCCACAGCAATTGCTGTTGACAAAAACAAAAATATTTGGATACAAAATGCTTTTTCCGAAGCGCCCATAACGGTTTTGAAACCCGATGGCACATGGAAGAAATTTCCCGGCTACATGTTTGGTGTGCTTGCCAAAAAACTGATTATCACCTCCAATGGCTATAAGTGGTTTGCGCTGCGCCCGGGGGTGATGGCGGTTTTTTATGAAGGCGCCAGCTTAGACAACACTTCAGATGACGTATATCGAATCATTGGCACAGGCAAAGGCAACGGAGGCTTGAACAATGGCAATGTTTACTGCATGGTGGAAGATAAAAATGGCGCTGTTTGGGTGGGCACCGATGAGGGCATAGAAATCTTCTTTTGCGCACGCAGCATCCTGAACCAAAACGGCTGCGATGCACAAAGAGTAATTGTGGAGCGCGATGGTTTTAATGGTTTCCTTTTCGGAACGGAAGTAATTCGCGCACTTGCAGTGGACCCCGCCAACCGCAAGTGGGTGGGCACCAACAATGGCGTTTGGTTGATTTCGGCAGATGGCAAAGAAGAGTTGCTGCGTTTCAACACTGAAAACAGCCCTCTGCCATCAAACTTCATTTCAGACATTGCTGTGAATGAAAAAACAGGTGAAGTGTTTTTTGCCACCGAAGGTGGATTGGCAAGCTACCTTGGCGATGCCATTGCCGGTGGCGAAACATGCAGTGGCGCATTTGTGTATCCTAACCCTGTTGAACCCGAATACAGCGGACCTATTGCAGTGAAAAATTTGGTTGATGATGCTTATGTGAAAATCACCGATGCCACCGGCACTTTGGTGCACCAAGGCAAAGCCAATGGCGGACAAATGATTTGGGATGCAAAAACATACAGCGGCAGAAGAGTGGCTTCGGGGATTTACACAGTTTTCAGTGCAAACGAAATGGGCAAAGAACGCTGCGTGGCAAAAATTGCCATTGTAAACTAAGACCGCTTTCGGAAGAAGTAATAAATGGTTTTTATCCATTCATTGTTGATGGCAATAAGACCTTCTTCTGTTTGCCACCATTCCATTTCATTATAGCGCGAACTTGGCACACCGTACACTATCAAATGAACGTTCAACCCTGAAAATTTTTTCTTAAAAACCCTTGCAGCGCGAGCCGTGTGGATTTTAGAAGTAAGTAGAATTACTTTCTGAAGTTGCATTTCGCGCACAATGCTGCCAAGTGTATCAGCCTCCTCTTTTGTTCCTGTGCCTGCAAGAATAACATGCACAGCGCTATCAGGCACCCCCAAGCGCACTAAATTCATTTTTGCCAACTCACTTTCTTTCATTTTCATGTTCAGAATTTCAAACTCAAGAGCATCGTTGCCTCCGGGGCAAATCACCACCGGTGCATAGCCTTCGTGGAACAAGCGTGCAGCTTCATTGCCTCTGTCATAGCCACTTCCTGAAAGCACAATAATGACATCAGCTTTTTGAAGTTCATTTTCATTAATGAGCAGTAAAGCAACAACAGGCAACCAAACCTGCCGCAGCAAAAAGCCTGCAAAAAATACTGCCGACAATATCAAGCACCAAAAAACTTTTCTGTTCATATCGCTGCCCCAAAAAACAAACGCCAACCGAAGATTCGATTGGCGTTCTATTTAAATCATTAGCAAACTTATTGCTTGATAAATGAATGCGTTGCCTTTCCTTTTGCAGTTGCTATTTGCAGGAAATAAATTCCAGAAGGCAAATCCTCAACCGAAATTTTCTCACGCACATAATTTCCGCTTACAGGAATTTCCTTCAACTGTTTTCCGAACATATCCATCAACTTCAATTCAGTGATTTCTGAAACAGCTTTTAACTCCACACTCAAATAATTCTTTGCCGGATTTGGCGAAAGATTGAAATGTGTAACTCCTGTAACATCTTCAATGCTGCTGATAGTAACTTGTAGGGTTGAAGATGTATCGCGGCAATTTCCGAGTGTAACATCAACCGAATAGTTTCCGGAGACAGTTGGGGTGAAAGATGTTCCTGTTGCATTTGGAACCGGAACACCATTGTTTAACCACTGGTAGCTTGCACCGGTGGTAGCCGGAACGCTAAGTGTGTTTCCTGATTGCGTGGCATTCACATTGGGCGAAGGAAGCTGTATAACTGAAACAGATGCTGTTGATGTGTCGCAACCGTTGCTCACTGTTACTGTGTAATTCCCTGCGGATGACACAACTGTTGATTTATTCATCACCTGATTGCTCCAGCGGTAGGTGAGGTAATCTTGCTGAACGCTAAGCTGTGTGCTTTTGCCTGCACAGAAAGAGTTTGAACCTGTGATAACCGGAGGAGTGATGACACCCGGAGTAGGGCAATTGGGGTTAGGCTCAAAGTCGCCAGCGGTTTCATCAAAGTCGGCACAAGCGCCTTCGCAAGATGCTAAACGCAGGAAGTAGATTGGAATGGGCAAACTGAATGCCTGCGCCAAACCTCCCAACTCACCGCTCAGCGGTGCAAATGGCGATGCCGGAGTTCCCCAAATGGTGATAAACATTTTCACCCGATATTGACCACACGCAGCATTTGAAGTGCCTGAAAATTGCAAACATCCAAACTCGTTATTTCTGTATGTCTTCGAGCTTTTGTTTGGAAGACTAATAATTCCTTGCGGCAAGTTGCCTATACTGTCAATGCGCACCGAATCAAAAGGAATCAAAGCTGCAACTGCACTCAAATTCAGATAAATAGTTTCTGAAAATGGTGCGCCTTTGATGGCACATTGCAAATCCTCAGGCTCCGGTTCAAAAGGTGTGGTTTGCGCTGTGTTTGGGGTGCAAGCGCCACCTGGTGCCAATGTGGTGAAAGTTAAGTTATTGCCATTGGCAGTTCCTGCAGTGCTGGAACCCACCACACGGAAATTGTAGGTTGAATTGGGAGTTAAACCTGTGATTGTGGCAGCAACATTAGTGTTTGCAGAGCCCGTAACGCTGGATGGAACAGCATTCACTGTGCTTCCATAGGCGGTTGTCAATCCATATTCAAAAGTAACAGTGGTGGTGTTGGAATTTGCATTCACCAAGCCGTTTAAGGTTGCGCCATTGGTGGTGATGGCTGTTGCAGCAAGTGTTGTTGCACTTGGCGAGCCGCCTGCGATGCCACAACTTTGGTCGGCAGTAAAGTTCTGTCCGTTAGGGTTAACTGCCGGGCAAGTACCGGCAAGTTCTTTCAACCTGATGTAAATGGGGTCGAAACCCGGAATTGCAAATTGAGTTGCAAGTGCGCTCAACTCGCCAGTCTGTGAAGGGAAACCCTGAACATTCACGGTTACATTTATCAGCATTTTATATTGCCCGCAATTATCATTTGAAGCACCCGCAACAGTGAAGCACCCGCTTGCCCCCCCGCTGTAGGTAGCCGGGTTTTGATTAAAAGTTGCAGACATGTTTGATGGCAGGTTGGTAACACTGTTGAAGGTTATACTCGTAACCGGAAAACCACCCACGGATGAAGGAACCACAAAGGTGAACACCTGTGAAAAATTCTGCCCCTTATCGGCACAAGGAACATTGGATGAAGTTGGCGAAATTCCGGAAGATACTGCCGGATTTGGCGTGCAAGTTGTTTGCGAAAAAATCTGACTAACAAACAACAAACTAACTAATGCAATGGAAAGTTGCTTCATGCGAATTGGATTTGTTTTTGGCGAATTAAAAACATCCTCACTATTATTACAAGCCTTCGTTTGTTTTTCTGTGGAAAGCACCATCACACTAAAAAATTTTGAAACTGTTGAACTGTCGCAAATCAATAGTGTGGCATCGCTTTTCCGATTCGACACCAAGTTTTTGTTCAGTGAACATAAACTAAGCGAACTGCTTGAATTGTTGAAAAACAATTTCAGCATTTTGCAAATTGCCAACGAGGTGCAACACCCCTACCACACCCTTTATTTCGACACCCCTGAGTTTAAACTTTACCTCGACCACCACAACGGTAAACCCAACCGCATGAAGGTGCGTGTGCGACACTATCAAACATCAGGGGATGTTTTTTTCGAGGTAAAACACAAACTCAAAGGGTTGCAAACCGGTAAGTTGCGGTTACCCCGGCAAAAATTAATGTTTGAGTTAACTGCCGATGAATGGAACGCCATCAAAACACACGATAAAAACATTAAAGGTTTAGAACAAAAACTCATCACCAACTTTGAAAGAATTACATTGGTAAATAAGCAAGCTGATGAGCGCATTACCATTGACACCAATCTTTCATTCAATAATTTCAGAGAGAAAAAAATGTTGCATGGTGTTTGCCTTGCGGAAGTAAAACACACCGCCCCGCAAATTTCAAATGAAGTGCGCAATGCGCTGAAACAAATCAATGCCCGCGAAACATCGTTCAGCAAATACGCCATAGGCATTGCCATGTTGGAAAACAAGGTAAAAAGTAATCTTTTCAAACCCACTATTTTGCAGTTGCAAAAACTCACCGATGGACTCAGTTGATTTTGTTCAGGAAATTACGGCAGCTGCTTCGGCAGGCATAGGCGCATTTATACTTCGCTTTCTGCTGAATGCCATTTCCATTTCGGTAGTCATTCGCTTTATCTACTACCCCATTTACAGAAACAAAGATTTTGTTTTCACCTTCTATCTTTTCAATGTCATCAACTTTCTCATTTGCTATCTGCTTAGCAGTGCGGTGCTAAAAATTGGCTTTGCCTTTGGTCTGTTTGCCATTTTCACCATGCTGCGCTTTCAAACTGTGCGCATTCCGGTGCGCGAAATGGCTTATCTGTTTGTGAGCGTAACACTTGGTATTATCAATGCCTTAGCCAGCATAGAATTAGGATTGCCGGAGTTGCTCATTGCCAACGGTGTAATTATTGTCTTTGCTTATTTTTTGGAGTTTAAAAGCAAACTTTCGCACGAAAATTTCAAGGCAGTTACTTACGAAAAAATCGAACTCATCAAACCCGAGCGAAGGGCAGAATTGATGGAAGACCTGAAACTGCGCACCGGACTTCCGGTGCATCGCATCGAAATCATCAGCATTGACTTTCTGCGCGACACCGCCATGCTGAACGTGTTTTACCATAGCGCTGAAAACGAGGCTTCGTCACGCGGCATAGGTTGGGGAGAATGAATGCTTTAAAACCTTATATCGCAGAATGATTCTTTTGCATTAAATTTGAAACATGGCAAGCATTAGAGTTGACATACTTAATCCGAAGGCTGCAAAACTCCTCAAAAACCTTGCAGACCTTAATTTAATTTCTATTCAGGAAACTCCCCGAAATGGCTTTGCTGGTATTTTGAAAAAGTTACGTGCTAAATCTAAATCCGCACCATCGCTTGAAGAGATAACCAAAGAAGTTGAATTGGTACGCGGCAAACGTTATGCCAAATAGAAATTGCAGAATTATTCTTGACACCAACCTTTGGATTAGCTTTCTAATCACAAAAAACTACGACAATCTTGACGATATTCTGTTTTCCGGAAAAGCCGTGCTGATTTTTAGTAGCGAACTACTCAATGAATTTATATCTGTTGCTAAACGACCAAAGTTCAAACAGTTCTTTTCCAATGCCGACATTGAAGCGCTAATTTCAACCATTGACGAGTATGCAGAATTTGTAAGCGTTCATTCAAAGGTAAAAGCATGTAGAGATGCCAAAGACAACTTTTTACTTGCATTATCCACCGATGGAAACGCTGACTTTTTTACTAACGGGCGATAAAGATTTACTTCAACTCAAAAACTTTGGCAAAACATCCATCATCACAATAACTGAGTTTTTTGACAAAGGCTATTGTGGAGTTTAAGCAAAACAATCTCAAATGTTCAGCTGCTTACGCGGGCAATTCCCCCACCATTGTTTTAGGGTCAACCCAAGCGTCAAATTCTTCTGCGGTTAAATATCCCAATGCAACAGCGGTTTCTTTCAACGTGCTGCCGTTTTTATGCGCTGCTTGTGCAATTTCAGCGGCTTTGTAATACCCGATTTTTGTATTCAATGCCGTTACAAGCATCAGCGAATTGTTCAGGTGGCTGGTGATGTTCGCTTCAATTGGTTCAATGCCCACTGCACACTTATCGTTGAATGAAACACAGCCATCGCCAATCAGCCTTGCGCTGTGCAGGAAATTGTAAATCATCACAGGCTTGAAAACATTCAACTCGAAATGCCCGTTAGCTCCGCCAATGTTTATGGCAACATCGTTGCCCAGCACTTGCGCTGCAATCATGGTCAGCGCTTCGCATTGTGTGGGGTTCACTTTGCCGGGCATAATGGATGAACCCGGTTCGTTGTCAGGAATAAAAATTTCACCAATTCCACAACGCGGACCAGATGACAACATCCGAATGTCATTTGCAATTTTCATCAGGCTTACTGCCACAGTTTTCAATGCGCCATGTGCTTCCACAATGGCATCGTGGGCAGCCAACGCTTCAAATTTGTTTTCGGCAGTAACAAATGGCAAGCCTGTGAGTGCAGCAATGTGTTTAGCCACATTTGCCGAGTAGCCTTTTGGTGTGTTGATGCCGGTGCCCACTGCCGTTCCGCCCAATGCCAGTTCGGCAAGGTGCGGCAGCGTGTTTTCAATTGCTTTTATGCCATGGTTCAACTGGCTTACATAACCCGAAATTTCCTGACCTAAAGTGAGCGGTGTGGCATCCATGAAATGCGTTCTGCCAATTTTCACAATGTGCATGAACGCTTTGCTTTTTGCTTCCAAAGTGTCGCGCAGCTTTTTAACTCCGGGCAGTGTTACTTCCACCAAAGCTTTGTATGCCGCAATATGCATGGCAGTAGGGAAAGTGTCATTACTACTTTGCGATTTGTTCACATCATCATTCGGGTGAACCGATTTTTTTTCATCAAGCAAACTGCCACCCGAAAGCACATGCGCACGATAAGCAACAACTTCATTCACGTTCATATTGCTTTGTGTGCCACTGCCGGTTTGCCACACCACCAATGGAAACTGATCGTTGAGTTTATCTTCTAAAATTTCATCGCACACCTGCCCGATGAGCTTACATTTTTCCTCGCTAAGCGTTCCTGCTTCAAAATTTGTGATGGCTGCCGCTTTTTTCAAATAAGCAAATGCCTGAATAATCTCCTTCGGCATTTTATTGATGTCTTGCGCTATTTTAAAATTCTCGATGCTGCGCTGTGTTTGCGCACCCCAATAAAAATTTGCAGGCACATTCACCTCGCCCATTGTATCTTTTTCAATTCTGTATTCCATGATGTGTTTTTTTTAAAAAATGCGGGGCGAAAATAGAATAGTATTCAAAAGCGGGTAGCAGCCACAACATCATTTTAGAAACAAACACAAACCAACTCTTCCCAAACAGCTGCTCATCATTTTGAAAAATTCAATCAGTCAATCTCAATTCCCTCAAAATCCTATTTTCGCGCTTCTCAAAACAAACAGTATAAACGATGACTCGTTCAGACATTGCTCAACTCATTGGCGAAGAAAAAGCCAACTACCTGCTCAACCACGAAAGCAAAACCATCAGCAAAGAACAATTGCACCTGCCGAATCCGGCATTCATTGATAACATTTGGATAAACAGCAATCGCTCGCCACAGGTGTTGCGCAACTTGCAAGCCATTGCCAACAACGGCAGACTTGCCGGCACAGGTTATGTATCCATCCTGCCGGTTGACCAGGGCATTGAGCACAGCGCAGGCGCATCGTTTGCACCAAACGTGCCCATGTTTGACCCTGAAAACATTGTGAAACTTGCCATCGAAGGCGGTTGCAATGCAGTGGCTACCACCTATGGTGTATTGGGTATTGTGGCGAGAAAATACGCACACAAAATTCCGTTGGTGGTGAAGATTAACCACAATGAATTCATCAGCTACCCTAATAGTTTCGACCAAATTATGTTCGGCACCGTGAAAGATGCCTGGAACATGGGCGCGGCAGCCGTTGGCGCAACCATTTACTTCGGAAGCGAAGAAAGCAAGCGACAAATTGTGGAAGTTGCCGAAGCATTTGAATATGCACACGAGTTGGGCTTGGCAACTATTTTGTGGTGCTACACCCGCAACAGTGCATTCAAAAAAGATGGTGTTGATTATCATGTTTCAGCCGACTTAACCGGACAAGCCAACCACTTGGGTGTTACCATTCAGGCAGACATCATCAAACAAAAACTTCCTGAAAACAATGGCGGTTACAATGCAGTGAACTTTGGCAAAACACATAAGAAAGTTTACAGCGAACTCACCACCGACCACCCTATTGACTTAACACGCTATCAAGTGGCTAATTGCTACATGGGCAGGGTTGGGTTAATCAACAGCGGTGGCGCATCAAGCGGTGAAAGCGATTTGGCAGAAGCTGTGGCAACTGCCATCGTCAACAAGCGCGCGGGCGGCATGGGCTTAATCAGCGGCAGAAAAGCGTTTCAACGTCCGCTGGCTGAAGGCGTAAAATTGTTGAACGCCATTCAGGATGTTTATCTTTCAAAAGAAGTTACCATTGCATAATTTGAAAATTTGAAGATGTGCCGCATTTGAAAATGCGGCAGCAAAATCATCTTCAAATCTTCAAATTGATTCATCTTCAAATTAGCGAAAGTGAGTTGGTGGAAAAGAATACGAAAAGGGGTTGAAACAACCACGAGCGAAAAGAAAGAAGCGCCCGATGGTGTGTGGCATCAGTGTACCAACTGCAAAAAAGCATCGCTGGTTACCGAGATGAAGGCTCATGCCTACACTTGCCCGCTTTGCAACCACCACGAAAAAATTGATGCCGATGATTACTTCGACATCATTTTCGACAACAGTCGTTGGGCGGAACATTTCGCAGAACTTGCACCCGTTGATGCGCTCGGTTTTGTTGACTTAAAGCCTTATGACAAACGCATCACCGAAGCCACTTTAAACAGCGGCATGAAAGAAGCCATTCGCGTGGCATCAGGCAAGGCAGGTGGCGAAGAGCTAACTATTGCCGCCATGGATTTTCGTTTCATTGGCGGCTCTATGGGCAGCGTGGTGGGCGAAAAAATTTCCAAAGCAATTGATTATGCCATCGAGCATAGAACACCCTTGCTCATCATCTCAAAATCGGGTGGTGCGCGAATGCAGGAAAGCGCATTCTCGCTGATGCAAATGGCGAAAACTGCTGCCAAGTTGCATCAACTTGCCGAAGCTAAACTTCCTTACATTTCTTTAATGACGAACCCCACCACGGGCGGTGTTACAGCATCCTTCGCCATGTTGGGCGACTTGAACATTGCCGAGCCGGGCGCGTTAATTGGCTTTGCCGGTCCACGCGTTATTGAAGAAACCATCAAGAAAAAATTGCCCGAAGGCTTTCAAACTTCCGAGTTTCAGTTGGAGAACGGGTTCCTCGATTTTATTGTTGACAGAAAACAACTGCGCGAAAAATTGATTGCGGTTTTGGCGCTGCTGAAAAACTGATTGTCAGCAAAACTGATTACAATCTTTTTTGTTGAAGAAGATGAATGTCATCTTTACCCATCAGCATAGTTTGGTTCAAGCGCGACCTGCGCCTGCACGACCACTTGCCTTTGAAGTGCGCCATTGAAAGCGGCTTGCCTGTGCTGATGTTGTATTGCTTTGAGCCATCGCTTATTGCTGCACCAGAAAGCAGCAACCGTCATTGGCGCTTTGTGCTGCAAAGCATAGATGACATGAATAATCAACTTCAAAAAAGTCAACCACTTGCTCAGGTACATAAAGTTTATGGCGAAGTTTTGGAGGTGTTTGAAAAAATCGCATCACAATTTTCAATTCAACATGTTTTCTCTTACCAAGAAACAGGACTTGCCATCACCTATGAGCGCGATAAGGCGTTCAAAAAATTTTGCCGGAGGCTCAACATCCAATGGCATGAATTCCAATGCAACGGTGTTAGTCGCGGGCTAAAAAATCGCAACACCTGGGAAACCGACTGGCAGCAATTCATGCGCCAACCCACCGATGAACCCGAACTGAAAAAATTGATTTCACTGCAAATTCCGAGTGGACTGTTTGGCGTGTTCAGCAACGAAATTTTTTTTAAAAATGATTCCGACAACCACAAGTTGTTTCAACCCGGTGGCGAAAAATTTGCGCATCGCTACTTGCAAAGTTTTTTGAATGAGCGTGCAAAAAATTATAGCTATCACATTTCCAAACCGCGCGAAAGCCGCGAAAGCTGCAGCAGAATTTCACCTTTTCTGGCATGGGGAAATTTAAGCATGAGGCAAGTATTTCAGGCAACCAAAAGTGTTTATGCCGAAAGCAGTTTCAAACGCCAACTCAACAACTTCATTTCGCGGCTTTATTGGCATTGCCATTTCATTCAAAAGTTTGAAAGTGAAGAGCGCATGGAATTTGAAAACCTCAATCGCGCTTTTGATTCCATTAGAACTGAGTTTGACGAAAAGAAATTCAATGCATGGCAAACCGCCACCACGGGTTATCCGCTGGTGGATGCCTGCATGAGATGTGTTGTTGCCACAGGCTACATCAATTTTAGAATGCGCGCCATGTTGGTTTCGTTTCTTACGCATAACCTTTGGCAACCTTGGAAGCCCGGTGCCACACATTTGGCAAAAAAGTTTTTGGATTTTGAACCCGGCATTCACTTTGCGCAATTTCAAATGCAGGCAGGCACCATGGGCGTGAACACCATTCGCACTTACAACCCTGTGAAGCAATCGAAAGACCACGACCCAAAGGGAATGTTCATCAGGCAGTGGATACCTGAACTGAAGCAGGTGCCCGATGCGTTAATTCATGAACCGTGGCTACTGACTTTCGCTGAACAACAAATGTATGGCTGCATCATCGGTAAAGATTATCCGCACCCTATAGTTGACATCATTGAAACTTCGCGCAGTGCGTCAAAGCAGCTTTGGGGATTGAAAAAAACCGAAGAAGCAAGAAATGAAAACAAAAAAATTCTTGCTGTGCATGTAAAAAAACGAGGGAGATAATTCTCACAATCACTCTGAACAGCGCAGCAAAATGGCATCTGCCGAGCCCGGGCGAGAACTTAATTTTTTGCTCACAACCGGTTTCATTTCTCGAAGTGTTTTTTCGTTGCTGATGTTTCCCTCATAGATGTCAATTTTCAGTGTGTTTGGCGGAATGCTGCCCACATTCCATGCTTTTGAAATAATAAAGTTCTCGCCTTCAGGTTTCAGTTGCACCGGAATACGAAAAGCATTTTTTAAACTGTTTTTCTTCAACACCTTTATCAATTGCCTGTCCACAATAATTTGGTTATTGAAAATGATGGTAACCGAATCTCCATCCTGCTGCGCATCGTCATAAATGCAAAGGGTTACATCGCAACTGTTTAATGTAATTGGCGCATGGTTCACAGTAATAGAATCTTTGCCCACATTTAACTGCTCGCCTATCACCTTTGGCAATGCTGGCGCTGCTTTGCTTGGCTGAACAACTATATCAAACGAACAGGTTTTAACGTTACCTGCTTTATCCGATGCCGCAATGGTTTGGGTGGTTTTACCCAACGGAAAATAACTGCCGCTTTTCAATCCGCTAATGAATTTAAGGGGCATCACTCCACAGTTATCATAAGCATCAAGTTCAAAATTCACTACCGTTCCTTTTCCTATTTCATCGGCTGTTGCAACAATTTTTTCAGGGCACTTAACCATCGGTGGTTCCGTGTCATCAACAATCACTTTGAAAGCGCATTGGCGGGTAATGCCCTTCCATGTTCCCACAAAAGTATTCTCCGTTTCACCCACTGCAAACAGCGAACCGCTCGTTAAACCGGAGGTTTGCTTAATCACCACCTGTGTGCTGTTGCCCACCGAGTAAGGCGGGCTGTAACTTACCACCGCACCACATTTATCCGGGTCATTTTTCACCCGGATGTTTTGCGGGCAATTCATTGTAAAATCATCGCAGCCAACAGTGATGGTAAAAGCGCAAACGGCTTTGTTGCCGGATTCATCCACAGCCTCAAAGCGCACCATGTTCACACCCACAGGAAAGTTTCCTCCGCTTTCCATCCCCTGCACCAATTTAACCGGAACACTCACACCGTTTTTTGTTGCAGTGGGGCGTGTGTACACCACTGTTGCGTATATCTTTCCGGGGTCGCAATCAATCTTGATGTTCTTCGGACATTTCATCACTGGCGGAAGAGTGTCATTACCCGCTGCATTGATGCTCAGCAACATCATCACACTCCACAAAAACAACAACACCGTTCTTTTCACCCGGGCAAAGTAAAACATCTTGCTAAGACAAAAGCGTTAATACAAACAGCAGTTGCGATTTTTCACAAAGTGAATCCATCCTAAATTTTCCGCTTACGCCTTACCGAAAACAAATACAAACCGATGAACATAAACAGCAAACTCACAGCACTGCTTGCCAGCACACGCGCAAGCAGTTTTATCAGGTTGTAAAACGTGCCCGACTCGATGAGCATAAAAAACGAATGATGAACAAGCACACTCAATGAAGTATAAATGAAGAACCATGTAAAACCTTGTGCGAAAATGTTGGGCGATTGGTCAAACTCAGTGCCGCGCGGTGTGATAAGCGTAATCAAAAACGGGCGTATGTAAGCCAGCAAAAGTGTTGCAGCAGCATTCATTCCAATGGTTCCCAAAAACACATCTAAAACTAATCCGGATAAAAAGCCAATTACAATTAACAGCCAACGCGGGGTGGGGAATGGCAACATCAAAATGAACAAGGGAAAAATGTTCGGGCTGATGTAAGGGCTCAATTTCAAATTACTTACCAGCAACACCTGAATGAACAAGAGCAGAAAAAAACGCAGTAAGTTTTGTTGAATGAATGCAAACATTACTTGGTATTCTGTTTACTGATGCTGTCCAATGTCATAATTTCTTTGCGGTGGATGTTGTTTACCACATACACATAATCAAGGTTTCTGAAATTTGCCGACAACTGAATATCTATTTTTAAAAACGGCTTATCCGGCTCCGATTTTACATTCGTTACACTGCCCACCAAAACACCTTCAGGGAATAGCGTTGAAAAACCGCTGGTAATGATGGTGTCGCCAACTTGCACAGGCACATGTTTAGGAATTTCATCCATCACAGCATCCATTGTGCTGTTGCCTTTCCATTTCAAATTCCCGAAGTAATTATTCTTTTTAAGTTTTGCGCTAACCTTGAACTCCTTGTGCAACACACTCATCACAGCGGCATAGTTATCGGTAACATCAATCACCTGCCCAACTATTCCATTCATGTTAATAACACCCATCTGATTATCCACTCCTTGCAATGCTCCCTTGTTGATGTAAATAATGTTGTTGGCTGAATTCACTGAGTTTCTGATAACCGTTGCCGGTATGTAAGTAAAACGCTGAACAAGTTTGTTTTCCACAGTATCCAACTGCCTTTCCACCAATGATGAAGTATCAAGTTTTGCTGTTAACATCATTGCACGCAACCTTGCATTATCCGCAGCTACACTGTCATTCACCCTGCCTAAAAAAAGATAACCTGTAACATCGCTGTATGCCTTAAAAACTCTTCCATTCAAAGCGTTTGCAGTGTTCAAGTAACTCGCTCTTTGATAGTTGTTGTTGGCACCAATCAAATAGAAACTTAAACTCTCCAAAGTGATGAAGAGCAAAAACAAATGATAGCGTATAAGAAACCGAATAAGGTTATACATCTTGCTGGCGCGAAACTATTGGTGAAAGTGAAACAATCTTCCATTTGCCACTTTGAATTTTATTCACCTTTTTTCTTGCTGTGTGAACTAAAACTTCATCACCGAAGCATTGCATTAGAAATGCTGAAACGACTAAGCGTTTGTAAATAAGCGATTTTATACCGTTAGCACATCCGTAATAGTCCAATTACATTGTACTAAACGGCTGTTGCTACGGCATTATACAAGAAAACTTTGGACTGTTTCATAAGTGCATTTGGTATAACAAATCGCTTCAACAACGCTAAGTCTGGATTACCCTTCCCGATGAAAAATCGGGACAAGCTATTGAATCAATAAAAAACTTCCATGAAGTTTTCTATTGATTAATTCGGGTTAAACATACAAGCACTGAATTGCCTGCACTCTACATCGCAATGTTTAAAACCATGCTGCTGTACTAAAAACCAAAGCAGACGTTTTACCTAATATTGCTTAACCAAATTCCTGCCTGTTCTTGAACTGGAAAAAAATTCTTGCCGTTGCTTTTTTCGCTCCTGCAATCCTATTTCTGATTGCGCTTCTGGCTGCGCTTTTGCTTGAAGAAAAAATCAAGCAACAGGTCATCACAGAAGTTAACAAAGAACTCACTGCCCCCGTGAAAGTGGGCGGCAAAATCACCCTCAGTTTCTTGCGCCATTTCCCCGATGCCTCCTTGCAGTTTGAAGCCGTGAGCATTGCCAACAAACTGAAACCCGCGCAGGATGATTTGGCTTCGGTGCGCGAACTTTCCTTCCTTTTCAGCCTGCCTGATTTGCTGCAAGGTAACATCAACATCCGCAAAATTTTTCTGCAAAGCGGCTCGGTGTTTGTGCTGAAAGACAAGGACGGAAAAACCAACCTCGACATTCTGAAACCACAAAGCGAAACCGACAATGGCGTTGGGCTGCAACTCAGCAACATTGTGTTGCAGAACGTCAACTTTCGTTATCTCGATGAAGGCAACAATTTCAACCTCAAAGCACGAGTGCGCAAAATGGATTTGAAAGGCGAATTTGGAAAACCCGCTTACAGCCTCAGCGCCACTGGAAACTTCTTTCTCGAAACCGTTCAGCAGGGCGAAGAGTCTTATGCTGCAAACAAACAAATAGGTATTGATGCGCTGCTCAACATCACCCTAAGCGGCAAGCAAATTGCCATTGCAAAAGGCAATGTTGATATAGAGAAAAACCCCTTCACTGTGAGCGGGAGTATCGGCATTGAAAAGCGCAAAACACTGCTTGATTTGCAGGCGCGCAGCGAAGGCAACGACATCAGTAATTTTGTTGCACTCATGCCGCTTTCGGTGCGCAACCGCCTCAAAGATTTTGAAGGCAAAGGCGCCTACAACATTCAGGCGAATGTGCAGGGCGAAGTGAGCAAACTGCAATCACCGCAGGTGAAAATTGTTGCAGGTTTAGAAGATGGCAACATCAAACTTTCAAAGTATGGGCGCGAGTTGAACCATGTGTTTGTGAATGTAGAATATGGCTTGAACGAAACGGGCGAAGACTATTTGCGCATCAGCGATTTTCGTTCGCGGGTGAGCGAGCAGCCTTTTCAGTTCAGCCTGCTGCTGAAAAAACTTGCGCAACCCGATTTTGTGTTCAATGCCAACGGCACCTTGCACCTCACCGAAGTTGCCCCTTTTATCCCCGACACTGTGATGACAGACCTGAAAGGCAGTGTGCGCTTCACTGCGTTTTCTTTGCATGGCAATGTGGAAGATTTGAAAAATCTATCGCGCGTAACGCTCAATGGCGGGGGTATTTTTCAGCTGAATGATGTGGCGTTTAAAGCGCAACAAATTGCTTACCATAACATCAATGGCATCATCACTTACTCGGGCAAAAAATTGGAAGCAAAAAATCTGTCTATCGCTTTTCTCAATACCGATGCAGTGTTCAACGGCAGCATCTCAAACTTGGTGCAATACATAGCTGCACTTGTGGAGCGAAAACCCATGAACGATATTGTGCTGGATGCTGAAGGAAAGCTGGAGGTGAAAACCCTGCAGCTTGCCGAAATGATTGAAACCTTCAGCAAGCAGCAAAAACAATCGGGCGGCAGCAAGCCGAAAGTGGATGTGCGCGATGTGTTTCGCATCAACGGCAACCTTGTGGTGAACATCCGAAAATTCAGTTACAAAAAAATGGTTTTCGATGATGTAAATGTGAACGTAACCCTTTCGCCACTTCACCTGCGGCTGAACAATTTTTCAACCACCACAATGGGCGGAAGCGTGAAGGGCAATGGCTATTTTGTGTTCACCGGCACCAACGATTTACTGATGAACATCGGCACCGAAATCGCTGATATTGATGTGGGCGAAGTGCTGCGCCAAACCGAGAACTTCGGGCAGCAAACCCTCACCGATAAACACTTGCAGGGAACGCTCAATGCTAAGTTCTACATGAAAAATGTTTGGAAAGAATATACCGAACCCGACCTCAACAACCTGAATGCCATCATAGATTTTGAATTGAAGAATGGTGCGCTCAAAAACTTTGAACCAGTGAAAGCCGCCTCTGCTTTCATTCGCGTGGAGGAGTTGATGAACATCAAATTTTCCGACATCAGAAACCGCCTCACCATTTTCAACCGCACGGTTTCCATTCCTGCTTTTGAAATTCAGTCGAACGCTTTGAACCTGATGTTTTCGGGTCAACATGATTTCGATAACATGATTGACTATCGCTTTAAAATAAACCTGCGCAAAATGCTGGCGAATAAATTTAATCGCAAAGGGCGCGAACAGTTTATTGAAGACGACCCTTATGAAGGTTTGAACATTTATCTGAGCATGAAAGGTCCTTTAGCGAACCCCAAAATCCAGTATGACAAAGCCACTGCCGCAGCCAAAATCAAAGAGGATTTTAAAAACGAAAAAGAAGTGCTGAAAAACCTTTTCCGCAAAAACAACGAACAGGACAAGAGCGATAAACGCGAAGAGAAATTCTATCAAATTGAAGAACAACCCAAGTTCATGGAGTTTGAACAATAAAAAAAGGCGAATGAAAATCCATTCGCCTTGATAATAAGTTCCGCTCAACTATTAATAGTTCCACAAGTCGTGCTCAAAAACAAAAATTTCGTTTTTAACTCTATCGCTTTCTAATAAACCGTCAATGCCGGTTGCATATTCCATAATCATACGGTCATAAACGTTAGACTCTTTGTAGATGTAGCTTTGAAATTTACGAGCTTCAAACAAATCTTCCCAACTTAGAGTAACCGCATCATTTTTGGGGTTAAACACCTCATACTTCGCCAACACAGGACGCAAGTCAGGATAGTAAACCCAATACATTGGTTGGTCACCTAAGATAGTTTGTGTGTTTGGGTCAATCTTCTCCATCACCGGGCAAACACCAATAACTCTAACCATCAGCGTTGAAGTTTCCTCGTCAAAAACCCAATCCTCTTTCAAACGGAACTTTACCACTTTCAAGGGGTCGAACTCTGAGGTTGAAACAACTTCCTTCTCCTCCAAAGTAATTGGGTCAATAACCATGCTGGTGTCAGTGCTGGCACCAATTTTATTGACATCACCAACAGGTAAAACCATTTTGAATTGATCCCCATTATCAACTGCTGCATCATAAACAGTGATTTCACCATTCTTGGCAGCGGTGTGAATAATATCAATCAAAGGCATCTGAGGATAGCGGAAAGCAAGATTCATCTTCTCGCGCGTGTCAATGGTGCGCCAAATGCGCTTGCTCCAAAAAACGTCAGCTTCGCGGATGTAATCGTAAGGAATGATTTCCTTTTCCTTCGTCAGCACCTTTTGGTAAGCACCATCCAATGGTTCTTGCGCAACGGCTACGGCAGCAACCGAAACCATTGAAAACGCTACCAACATTTTTGCCACAATTTTCATATTGTTACTATTTAACGTTTAAATCAATTAGACAATCTTAAATGCCAACTGAGGTATTTTACGCTGAGTACCATCCGGTCCCACAACTTTGATGTCATCAAAAATAATGATTTGCTTGGGTTTCAAACCGTTGAGGATGCCTTTTACTTTGTCGTTAAACAAAGCTCCTTGAACTTTCTCTTCAAAATAATCCGGTCCCTTTTGGTAGCCTACAGTGAAACTAACGATGTTAAACCTTGCCTCAAAATCAAAATTCTCTAACAATGCAACTAAACCGGTTTGAACTTTCAACTTTCCGGCAGATTCAGAACCACCACGCAAAACACCACCAACTGTTGGAATTGGGTCAGGAATACGTTTGATACGAAATTCCTCGGTGCCCATTTGCTGAACCTTACCATCAATTTTAGCCGAAACGGCAATAACTGTTTTACCGGGTGTTTTCACCTTAGCTACATAGGTACCATCAGCATTTTTGGTCAAAGTGCCATCGCCTTGAAAAGTTGCAGTAACATCATTTGAGCTAACGCCCGGAACTGAAATTTTCATTGGGTTGTCAACACCAATGTAAAGCACGTTCATTTTAGTTGGTGCAATTACCACTGCACGGGCACCAACTTGATAAGCCATTTCAAATGGGTAAAAAGTATAGCCTCCTTTAGGGTTCTTCAAACGAACAGCACCGGAATATTTCTTCTCTCCAACACCACGTCCAACAACCTCATATTGACCTTTTCCACCAACCATTTTTTCCAATTTTTGGAAACCGGCAGGCAACTTTTCATCTTCCACGTCCTTTTCTTTCCACCCACCTGAATCTTTGTCTTTTTCAAAACCAGACAATGGTCCTAAAAAAACCTCAGGGTTTTGAGTTGACGATGATGCAGCCACGAAAATTTCTGATTTGTATGGCTGCCCTTCCAAAACATAGCCTGAAGGTGAAATTACAGCTGCAGCTAATTTGTCAAATTTAAAGTCAAAAGCACCAATTTTCTTAATCAAATACTCAATTACCGCGCCTTCAGAAGCAATAACGTCATTTTGAAATTTTGAGAGAATGGTAACAGCAGCAGTTACAGGAACGTGATTAAATGTGCGGTATTCCCATGCATTTACACCGGTTTCGTTTGCAACTTTCTTTCCGCCAATGTCAGAGGTTAAGGGTAATTTTAACTCACCCCCCGAAAGCCTCATCAACTCTTCCTTGGTCTTATCAATCTTAGCTTTTAGCGCTTTTCCCTTTTCGCCATTCTTTTCAACAAAGTAAGCGGTGGCATAATCAATATTGTCCCGCTCAACAATTTCACCGGTTTCAGGATCAACACCTTGTGCTAATTTAACGAGAGTGCTCTTTGCTTCCTCTAAGTAAGTATGCAAGTCATTGGAAAGTTTCTTTACTTCTTGTGCCTTATCAAACCACTCTTGAGCTTTTTTGGGGTCTTCCTCCAATTTCTTCTGAAAAGTAGTATAAATATCAGCGTTCTTGCTTGCAAGCGATGTATTTGAATTTAACAAGCCCTCGTTTACCAATCGGAAGGCATTTAGTACCTCGTTGGACACGTTCAAGGCGAGAAGGGCTGTTAACACGAGATACATCATGTTAATCATCTTCTGCCTGGGCGTCAGTTTTCCACCAGCCATTTTATTGTATTTGGTTTAGTTTGTTTGTTAATGAATTGATAAACGTAATTTTCTCAAGAAATTATGAAGCCTTCATAGCTGCCAACATGCTGCCATAAACGGTATTCAATGAACTCAAGTTTTTGTTGAGTTTACCCAATTCCTCTTTGTACTTAACAGCATCGTTTGCAGTACCGCTTAGTGCCTCGGCAGCAGCATTCAAATTACCAAAGAATTTGTTCATTGCCTTCAAATGGTTGTTTGAATCTTGTAACTCCAACTCGTAAATGGCATTCAGTTGTGAAAGATTTTTCACCATGCTTTGAACCTGCTCATGGTAAGTTTTGGTGTACTCAGCACCTTCAGCAATTTTTCCAACTGAACCGGTAGCTGCTGCAGCAGCTTGTGCAAATGAGTTTATTGTTCCTGAAGCACTCTTAGCGCTTTCAGCAAAACCTTTTGCAGCAACTGATGCGTCAGTCAAATCATTTAGCTTTCCGGATGTGTCTGCCAAATTCTTCAAACTACCTCCTAAACTGGCAATCAACTCCGGACCAACTTTTGTTTCAGCCAATGCCTTATCCAATTGTTGAGTTAATGATTTTTCACCTTTTTTCGCCTCGCCACTCAAAGCCAATTCAGGGTAAACTCTCTCCCACTCGTAATGCTTATCAACGTGTTGCGGCTCGAAAGCCGAAATCAAGAAGATGATAACCTCAGTTCCCATCCCTGCAATAAGCATGATGTTTGCACCGGGCCAGTGCATGATTTTGAAAAGTGCCCCTGCGATTACAACCGCAGCACCACCTGAATAGGCATAGTTTAGAATTCTTTTTCCACTTACGGTTTCGAACATTGACGGTTTTCCTGAAGCCATTGTTTTCTGTTTTTTAGTTTAGTTAATGAAATTAAACAAATAGGTATTTATGTGATTTATTGAAATACACTCTTGAAAAATGAAGGTTTTCGGTAAAATACAAAACGGATTGATGCGCTAAAAATTATTTGCCATCCATGATATCACGTCCCAAAAAGGTGGTGATGCAACGGAAACCAACATAAGACTTTGCTGAATCGGCATACTCCCAATGGCGTGAACCACATTCGATATAGTAGCCGATATCTTTCCAAGAACCTCCGCGAATTGATTTGCGCTTTAAGGTTTCGGTTTCATTGTTTTCAGCATCGTAACGAATGTCCGGATTCAAGTCATGAATGAAGGAAGTAGCATTTTCATAAAACGCTGATGAAGTCCACTCAGCAGCATTGCCCGCCATGTTGTACAAACCATAATCATTGGGCCAATAAGCATCGGCACGAACAGTGTAGAAGCCCCCGTCTTCAGGATAATTTCCACGACCCGGCTTGAAATTAGCCAAAATACAACCCTTAGAATTGCGAACATAAGGACCGCCCCAAGGATAAGGAGAGTTCTTCTTACCTCCTCTGGCAGCATATTCCCATTCGTATTCAGTTGGCAAACGGAACTCGTCCATCAAAGGCTCGCCACGAGCTGTTTTGTAATCTTCCCAAAAACGTGTTCTCCAGGCGCAGAAAGCTTTTGCTTGATACCAATTCACACCCACAACTGGGTAGTCATCAAATGCCGGATGGCTGAAATAATGACGAGTCATTGGCTCATTGTAAGAATAGGTGAAATCGCGAACCCAGCACAAAGTGTCAGGATAAATGGCTACTGCCTCTTTCTTGATAAAAGATGTTCTGTCTTTACCTCTGTTTTTAGTAAGAGATGCGCCTTTCAAATCATACCACTCGTAAACGTAGTGCAACTTGTTCGGGTCAATTTCTTTTCTTCCCCAAATTCTTTGATTCTCCGGGTAGTAAATTTGGTCTAACTGTTCGTTAGCCTCTTTCCCATTCCACTCAATCTTTTGCTTCCAATCTATCTGCTGTTTCCCATCACCATTCTCATTCATGTGTTCAAGGAAGGTGTGAGCGGCTGAGTCGCGCACCCAATTCACAAACTGGCGATACTCGTTGTTTGTGATTTCGGTGTCGTCCATGTAGAAGCCTACAATAGACACTTGTTTTGCACGAGCATTGTAAGCTGAATTTACATCCTGATCACTTGGACCAATGTGCAGCACACCTGCAGGAACAAAAACCATTCCATAAGGTGTAACCGGATTCCAACGAGGTCTGTTTAATTCACCAATCAACTGTCCGTTGTATCCGCCACTGCATCCTGCGACAAAAAGTGTAGCTGCGATTGCTGCTTTGCCGAAGAGACTTGAAAGATTTCTCATGTTGTTTGTTTGCTTGTTTGGCTCTGTTTTGAGAGGCGTAAATATATACACTTTTCGTATTTGCAAATATTTTCTCTGAAAAAAACTTACGTTAAGAATTATTTTTTGTTGCGATTGTGGTTCATGGCACTACAAAAAGCGTGGGTTGTGATAAAAAACTGGCTTAAACTCTCGCTTTTTAAGTGGTATAACATAAGCCACACTAACTTCATGACTACCATTGTTAAAACTCTTCAGCGCTGAAAGATTTATATCATACGAATACATAAGTCTGAACCCTTTAACTGTGAATCCTGCAAAAACTGCAAGCGCGTCAATCGAACTTCCATCATATCCTCTAAACGAAATCCCTGTTAGAAAATTGCGCGCGATGGTTGCGTTCAAAGCAACATCAGTCTGCACTTTTTTAAAATCTGATTTCAGGAACACTGAAGGCATAAGGCTGAATTTCTTTCCCAGCGCAATGTCGTAGCCTGCAGAGAAAAACAAGTTGCGGGAGTAATTGAATGTACTTCCGGGTTGAAACTTGACTTGCGAAGCCACAATGTGGTTAAGCGCAGCCCCCACAAACCATTTGTTGCTGTTGAAGTACAATCCGAATGAAATATCCGGGGCAATTCCCTGCTGCAAACCCATAGGTAAAGTTCCATCGTTATGATTAATGCCATCTTGATAATCGCCATCGGGAGCGCGCAGTTTGGCGCCATCCAAACCGGCTTGAATCATGCCCGCACCAATACCCACGCCAAACTTACCCCACTTGAATTTTTTGCGATAGTTGTATTGCAACGAGATGTATGTTGAACGCAACGCGCCCCCAAAATCATTTACAACACTCAAGCCTAAGCCGGAGCTTATTGCATGAACAGGAAGGTTTACGCCCAGAAATTGAGTGTTGATTGCATTCGGAGCAATGCTCACATATTGGCTGCGATGGAGCGCATTAATTTCCACTACATCATCAACGCCCGCATAGGCCGGGTTGAAAATTGCCCGATTGTACATGTAGTGGCTGAATTGCGGTTCGCTTTGTGCTTTCAGCTCAATGTGGGCACATGAAAGCACAACGAGTGCAAAACAAAAAAAACTAACCTTAATGAAACTACCGTTAAAACTCACTTACTGCTTTTTTAAACACCAAATTTGTGCTGGTGTTCACATCACGAAACTATTCAATTATTTGAATAACGGACGTTGACTTCAACTGATGAATGAAGTGTTGCAAACAACACAATTCTTGCCATGCTTTGAAGTGGGATAAATAACAACCGAAAAGAGATTATCTCGCTTTCTTTTTGATTTAAGGTTGTAGTCCCGACAGGAATTGAACCTTTGAATTTTAAGTTTATCGAAAATTAGCTCAAACCCTTTGAAAACATTACTATTCAATAGTTTCAGAGATAAACTTCAAAAAAGAGAAATGAACATTTGTAAAGAATTTAGTTTCCCCCATAGTTTCCCCCCGAAATAAAACACCCTATATTTGCCATGTTCAAAAATCAAAACATGGCGAGTTTTAAGTTTTACCTGAAAGACGGTAAGAGCAAAAAGGCAACATCTATTTACCTGTTGTTTGATGACGGAGTGAACCGTTGTAAACTTTACATTCAGGAATCTATTTCACCAAAAGACTGGAATTGCGATAAGGGCGAGGCGAGAAAAACCTTACAAGGTTTCTCTGATTTTAACCTGAAAATTGAGAAGATAAAAAACAAGTGTAAGGAGCTACACACCTCACTAACAAAGGACGGAGTGTTTACAACCGAAACACTGAAATTGAGATTCAAAATTTTCATTGACGAACTAAACAACCGCCTCAAACAAAACACCACGGGCGCGAATCGCACCTTTTTGAACCTCACTGATTTTGCAGACTACTTCATTGAATCAAACAAGGCAATCAAAACGAACACTACTAAAAACAGGCTGCAAACCCTGAATTTGCTGAAAGAGTTTGAAACCCAAAAGAGAAAGAAGATAAGATTTGAAGGTGTGAACATTGGTTTGTACAATGGTTTTATAGATTTTATGACGGAGAAAAACTTCAATGAAAACACCAAAGGCAAACACATCAAAAACCTGCGGCACTTCTTAAACGGAGCAACAAAGAAAAGATTCAACAAAAATGAGGACTACAAAGACGAGTTTACAATACTTAAAGAGGACGTAGTTACCATTTACCTAAATGAGGACGAACTGTTTACAATCTTCAAACATGATTTCTCAGGAAACAAACGGTTGGAGCAAACAAGAGATTTGTTTTTAATTGGTTGTTATACAGGTTTGCGTTTTTCCGATTTCTCGCAACTTACACCCGAAAACATACATGGCAATGAAATAACCGTTACCACTCAAAAAACGAAACAAAAAGTGGTTGTTCCCATTCACCCCATTGTGAAAGAGATTTTGAACAAATACAACCAAACCGCCAAAGGTTTGCCGCGTGCCGTCTCAAATCAGAAAATGAATAAGTATTTGAAAGAAGTTGGAAGGGAGGCGGGAATAGTTGAACCGATACTAATTGAGAAAACCAAAGGGGAATTGAAAGTAAACAAAACGCTGCAAAAATGCGATTTGATAACTACTCACACCGCTCGCAGGAGTTTTGCAACTAACCTCTACAAAAGTCGTTTTCCTGCGATTTCAATAATGAAAATCACAGGACACACCACAGAAAAATCTTTCCTGCAATACATCAAAATTGGTGAGGAGGAGAACGCAAAAGATTTGCAGGAACACTGGAGCAAACTAACTAAACTAAAAGTGGCGTAACTTCATTTTCTAAACAGGGCGAACAATGGCAATTTACAAACTCACACCTCCACTATGGTTACTTACTCACAACGAAGATGGAGGTGAGCGACTTAAACTAATGAAAGTGGATAGCTGGCATGAATTTGATGTTCTTAACTGGAATCAATACAATAGTGAAGGTGTAGAAGTTAGGGCGTCATCGCAGGAATTTGATGATAAAAAATTTATCGAAAAACTCTTAGGCATCAAACCAATGGAGCGAGTAGAGATGTTCCTAAACTATCAATATAAACACACTGAGAGCAAAGGTTTGTTTTTAGAACATTTAGGTAGTGGCGCAATAGTGAATAAACTTAAAGACCACAGAGAGCAACAGAAAATTCTTTTGGAGTGGGTAAAAATCAAACTTGCCGCCCTTGAAAAAGATAATGAACTCGGTAAATTACGGGGAGTTACCGAGGAAAACAGCGAGAAAAATTTAGCCGACAAACTTTTAGTGATTCGCTACTTACAAAAACATAGTTTGTTCCCTTCTCAGGAAAGTGGGAAGGGAGACACCGCAACACAGTTTCATATCTTCCTTTCATTTCTACTAAATGAAAAACCCGATACTATAAAAAGTTCATTGGCGAGAGTTGATAAAACTATTCGCAACAAGGGTATAACCAAAGAAAACAAAACACATTGGCTGAGAAAACTAAACAATGTTTTATCTCACTTTAGACGTATTAACCTAACTGAACCGCAACCCGATATAGAAACACTCATAAAGAAGATAGACAATACTTCTTTTGAATAAACATTACAGGTTTGGGACGTCCCTCGAATGTCCCTCGCCTTAAACCCGAAAAACATTTGTACGCTGATAAAAAACAGCGTACAATGCAACATAACATTTTACTCAGTCCTATCAGTTTGGACGAATTAGAAACGCGCCTTGTTAGCCGTTTCAAAACTGAAATTCTCGCCACAGCTCCAAAGAATCCAAAGGAATCGGAGGACGTTTTTTTGACCGCCAAAGAAGTTTCTAAACTGTTGGGTGTGTCCCTTGTATCGCTCCACAAATGGAAACGAGACGGCAAAATAAAGTTTCACCGTTTCGGAACTCGAATAAGATTCAAACGGAGCGAAATTCTTAACACTCAAAAATTTGGGAGAGCCGCAAAATGAGAACCGCCCCTGAATTTCAGAAACACATTTACAAGGTGAATGAGGTTTCGGGTTACTTTGAAAAAATACTCGCTCCCGTTGGTTTTATCAAACTGCCAAACGAATTGAAGTTAGCAGCCCCACAGCGTGGAGACTACAAACAAAAGGACGTTAAGTTTATCCTGAGTAGTCGAATCGTAAACGGTAAGAAAACGTTTTTCACAGGGTTAATTGAAACAGGGTTTGAACGTTGTTTCTACGGAGACCACTTTCACCCCTCAGAGAAGGTGAAAAACAGTTTTTGCCTATTCTGTTTTAATCACACCTCTACTGAAATAACCGTTTATTACTTCAATCACTTCTCACTATTCCCAAAAGAGAGAGAGCGTTTTATTACTAACTTCTTATCGCAGGTTTTATGAGGGCGAAACACAAAATGAAAGGTGTGTTAATCGCCCGTGTAAACAGCAAAGGCGAGCTAACCATAAACAAAAGGGGAGGCGCAAAACCTCCCCATGTTCAAAAATCTATTCACAGGGCGAACTGCAAATGATTTGTGGCGTAAAGATAGAAATAAACAGTAAGGAACTTTGTAACAAGTTACTCGCTAACCCTTTGTTGAAATTCCTTACTCCTGTGGAGGAACAAACAGGAGAAATGCACTTTCCGAAATACGCCACTTTCCGCCACTTGCATTTTTCCATTTACCAATCCAACAGAATCGAAATTCGAGGGAGTTTGCACAAATACTGGAAAGGCGAAAATCATTCAGATTTCAGTTTTTCAGAAATAGGAATGTGTTTGAATGATTTGGAGCAAAAATTGAATCTTAACCTATCGCAGGCGCGAATATCAAATTTAGAGTTTGGCGTGAATGTGTCTCCAATTTTCAACCCTTATGAGTTTGCCGAAAGTTTATTGGTGTACAAGGGAGAAACATTTGAGAAAATGAGAACCAAAAACGGAAAACCAAACATTGGTTTTGAATGTGGACGCAATCAATACAGGGTAAAAATTTACGATAAGGGAAAACAATACCTCAAATCATTCAACATCTTACGAATTGAGATTCCCGTTACTAAAATGGCGTACTTATCGCAGGTGGGAATAAACACTTTGGCGAGCCTGCGAGAAAAACCTGTTTTAAAGGCATTGGGGAACGTTTTGTTGAATTGTTACTGCAATGTGTTGGTGAATGATGAAACGGTAAAAAACGCCTGTTTAAAGGCGAATGAAAGGAGAATTTACAGTTTGTGTTCAAACCCAAAGGAATGGGAGCGATTTAACCGAAAAGAGCGTTACAAAAGGAAAAAACAATTTGAGGCAATAGTTACAAGGTATGGAAAACGAAAATGGAAAAACGAGGTGGAGAGACTAATTGCGGATAAATGGGGAATGTTACTCAACACCTAAAAAGTGGGGACGTTTTGACCGCAAAAAGACGAAAGGCAAAAGGGGACGTTTTGACCATTTAGATAAACGGTAAATTTGTCCCCTGTTGTTACACTCTAAAGTAGAGAGAAATAGAAAGAGGCGAAACTTGACAATTACGCGCACGAGGGACAAAAACTAAACAAAACCCATAGCAATGGCAAAAGGTAAAAAAACAGGTGGGCGCGAAAAAGGGACACCAAACAAACTAACCAATGAACTAAGGGAGCGAGTTACAAACTTCTTAAACTCAAACTGGAGTTTGGTTGAATCTGATTTTCAAAAATTAGAACCTAAAGAAAGGTTAGTTTTTTATGAGAAGTTAATGAGTTACGGGTTGCCTAAACTTCAAAGTGTAGGTTTGGAGACACCAGAAAATTTATTTGAACCTAAATTCCCTGAATGGTTACTAAATACCCCCGAAGGTTCAACAGCGTAAATTTAGCATTTATGAAGGCAAATAAAGAGTTTGAAGGTGAAAACTGATTTGCGCTATAAATAGGCGAAAGTAGGCGAAAGTTACCCCCATAGTTTCCCCTTTTTTAAATACCACCTTTTAAATATCTGATTTTCAATGATTTAAAAAGTGTGTTTGTAGTCCCGACAGGAATCGAACCTGTATCAAAAGTTTAGGAAACTTCTATTCTATCCATTGAACTACGGGACCAAACAACAACCTGCAAAAACAACAAAGGTTTCAGATGTATAAAACACTTGAAACCTTCACTGCGTTGGGATGTTCCGTTGCCCGAGATGGATTCGAACCACCACAAACTGAACCAAAATCAGTTGTCCTGCCATTAGACGATCGGGCAATCTGCTTTTTACAAAGCGGCTGCGAATTTAAGCAACTTAGGTAAAAATGCAACTTCATTATTTTATTGCGAAGCGTGCAAGTATTGCAACAAGGTTCGCTTGAGCATTCCAACTAAAAACTTCGCGCTGTTTTTTAATCTTGCAACCATTCAATGCAACACATCGCCATTTTCGCTTCAGGGTCGGGCACCAACGCGCAAAAGATTATTGAGCACTTTCAAAAGCACAGTAGTATAAAGGTTTCACTTGTTGTTTGCAATCGTACTGACGCAGGCGTGCTTGGCATTGCCAAAACATTTGGCGTGCCGGACGTGGTTGTGAGTAAAGCTCAACTCAATGACGAAATGTGGATGCTTGCATTGTTGAAGCAACACCGCATTGATTTTATTGCACTGGCTGGTTTTTTGTTATTGGTTCCGGGTTTTCTTGTTAAGCGCTTTCACAAACGCATTGTAAACATCCATCCGGCTTTGCTGCCTAAGTATGGCGGAAAAGGAATGTATGGCAAACATGTGCACCAAGCTGTTTTCGATAACAACGAGAATGAAAGCGGCATCACCATTCACTATGCCAGCGAGCACTACGATGAAGGCGACATCATTATTCAAAAAAAAGTCGCCTTGGCTAACAACGAAACATCCGAAACCATTGCACAAAAAGTGCAACGATTAGAACATGAATGGTATCCAAAAGTAATTGAAGAAACAATCACAAACCCTACACATTGAGGTAGCGCATGAAAGAGTCGTAACGCTCTTTCAAGTCTTCGGTGTAGCCGGTTTCATGGTAAACGCCTTTAATTTGATAATCGAAGCGCTCGAAGGCGGCAATGATTTTTGTAAGGTCAGTGGTGTTCAGCTTCAGCGTTACATCCACCTTAGCAACATCTTGCCTGATGTTTGTGAAACAACTCAATATCTGCGTTTCATTTCCTTCCACAATTCTGGCAATTTCTGTAAGCGAAAAATTTTTTAGCGCCACTTCCAGCTCCAAAATGCTTCCTTCATCGTTTAGCGAGCTGAAGTTCGAAAGCGCCCGCAGAATGTCGTCAGCGGAAATTAAGCCGCAATAGTTTTCATCTTCATCCAACACCGGCACCACGCCCACTTTCAACTTATTGCCCAACTTAATCACCTCCAAAATATGTGTTGTTTCATAAACAAACGGATGGGCGTACGAAACTCTGTAATCGGAAAGAGGGAGATTAAAATCGTTTGCATTAATCACATCTTCCATTGAAACGAGGTTGAGCAATTTTCCATTGCTCACTACCGGCAATTCGTGCACAGCAAACTCGTGCATCCACTGCAAGGCTTTCTCACCGTTGTCGCTGGGCTTCAGCGGTGGAATGTTGTCTGCTATGAGGTGTTTCGCCAACATGGGAGATGATTTATGATTTGTTATACGAATGTTTTTTCAAGGTTGTTACCAACTTTAACGCTAAGACATCCGAAACCTGATAAGGTTGCGCTCAACTTTGTAATTTTTTTGTCAGGAAATTGTCCAACAATGCGTTGAACTCCTTCGGGCGTTCCATCATGGCTGCATGACCACACTTTTCAATCAAATGAATTTCCGAGTCAGGCAACAGTTTATGAAACTCCTCGGCAACAAATGGCGGAGTGATGGAATCACTTTTGCCCCAAATCAGGCAAACAGGAATTGTAATTTTGGGAACATCTTCGCGCAAGTTGTGGCGCACAGCGCTTTTGGCAATCAGCACCACACGCAAGGCTTTGTTGCGGTCGTTCACAATGTCGAACACCTCATCAACCAATTCTTTGGTAGCCACTTTAGGGTCGTAAAAAGTTTCTTCTGTTTTCTTTTTCACAAACTCATAGTCGCCTTTGCGCGGATAGGTTTCGCCCAATGAGTTTTCAAACAAACCTGAACTGCCCGTAAGTGTGATAGTGCTAACAAGCTCCATGTGCTGCAGATAAAAAACCAGCGCAATGTGCCCGCCTAGTGAATTGCCAATCAGGTTCAATCGCTTGTAGCCCTTTAGGTCAACAAATTCTTTCACATGATTTACCATTCCTGTAACTGTGGAACTATCCAATTCCAACTCGTAGAGTGGCAAAAGCGGAATTACAACTTTATAGTTTTTCGAGAAATGGTCAATCACATCTGCGAAGTTGCTAAGCGCCCCAAACAACCCGTGAAGCAACAGAATCACTTCTCCTTCGCCCTCTTCGCAATAGCGGAACTTCCCTTGCTGTTTTATTTCTAATTGCATTTGAATAACCTGTGGCGGTAAAAATATCTTTGTTTGGCTATAATACAACTTTGGGCGCAAGGGCAAACTCAAACCAGTTGCGCAACATTGTTAATCCCGATGGCGTTAAAATTGACTCCGGGTGAAACTGAAAACCCGTAATAGGTAAATGCCTATGCTGAATCGCCATCACTTCCCCCGATTGTTTTGCGCTTGCAATCACTTCAAGCACACTGTTTTCTTCCGGCTTCAAAACCAATGAGTGATAACGCATCACTTCAAACTCAGCGGGCAGATTTTTAAATACAGCGCAGCCATTTTTCGCAACCAAACCGGATGTTTTACCATGAATGGGTTTTTGCGCCTTCACTAATTTCCAGCCAAAAAACTCACCTATTGCCTGATGCCCCAAACATATGCCGAGCAGTGGTTTTGACAAGTAAAACTTTTGGATGAACTGCATGGTGATTCCTGCCTCAGCCGGTGTTTTAGGTCCCGGTGAAATCACTGCCGCATCAAACTTGAGCACATCAAACTCATTCAGCATTTTTTCATCATTCCGCACCACCACACATTCGCGCCCAAGTTGCATGATGTAATCGCGCAGGTTGTAGGTAAACGAATCGTAGTTATCAATAATCAGAATCAAGTTTTTTCGTCTAAAAGTTCTTCAAAATCATGAAAGGCATCTTTAAACACCGGAACAACTTTGCCGGAATAATCAATGATGGTGGGTGCCATGTCGTCAATGTAAGGATAAACATGCGAAGACGACTGCTGTGTTGCAGGCAGCGCGCCCCATTTGTTCACAAACCAAAGCAGCACACACAACACATAAACCCCTATGGCGGCATGAATGGCACCGCCAATAATTTTGTTCACAAAGTTGAGCGAAAACGATTGCAGAATGTTTTCCAGCGCCCACGCCACCACGCGCACTAAAATCACCACAACCACAAAAACCAAAATGAACGAGATTACCGCAGTAAGTTTAGGATCGGGATGAAGTGTTTCTTTTACAAAACTTGCCGCCATGTAGGAGAATTTCAATGCACCAACGATGCCCAGAAAGTAGGCAATGAGCGAAAAAACCGAATAGATGATTCCTTTTGTGAAACCCCACCAAAAGCCCACGCCCAAGAAAATGATGAAAAGGATGTCTATTATCATAGTTGTTTGGTTGAAGTTACTCAACGCGCCAAACAAAAAAATAGTATTGCCGGCTTGAACTTCTGTTTTGCAAGCTAAAGCTATCCACCGGCATTTGTGGAAGTGGCGAAACGGGTGGGCAAGGTTCACCCACCACCGCAAGGAAGAATTACAGCCAAGAATTAGGAAATTTCGCCATCTGCGTTATCTTCGCGCTCCATTTTTTAACCAAACAAAGCAGATAAACATGCTTAATCAGTACGAAACAACATTCATCCTCACGCCAGTGTTATCGGAAGATGACGCCAAAAAAGCAATCAGCGCTTATGTTGATTTGCTGAAGTCCGCAGGCGCTGAGTTGGTGCACCAGGAGCACTGGGGTTTGCGCAACCTGCGTTACCCGATTAAGAAAAAGACCACCGGAATTTACCATTTGGTGGAATTCAAAGCGCCTGCAACGGCAATCAATCTTTTAGAGATTGCTTTCAGACGCGATGAAAACATTTTCCGTTACCTGACGGTGAAACTCGACAAGTACTCCATCAAGTACAACGAGGACAAACGTGCAGGTAAAATCGGCAGGAAAAATCAGGAAGTTAACGAAAAACAGGAGGCTTAATCATGGCAGTAGGTAACGAACAAATCAAATTCTTAACTGCAACCAAAATTGGTTTAGTTAGAAAAAAGTATTGCCGTTTCAAGAAAAGCGGAATCAAATACATTGACTACAAAGACCCTGAGTACCTTTTGAAATTTGTGAACGAACAGGGCAAAATTGTTCCGCGCAGAGTTTCAGGTAATTCATTAAAGTTTCAACGCAAAATTGCAACTGCCATCAAGCGTGCCCGTCACCTTGCTCTGATGCCTTATGTTGCCGATTTGCTGAAATAATCATTCACCGAAAAAATTGAGCAGAAATGAATATCATACTATTAAAAGACGTTGAAAAATTAGGCTACGCAGATGATGTAGTAACCGTGAAAAACGGCTACGCATTGAACTACCTGATTCCGCAAGGCTATGCAGTGGTGAAAAGCGACACCAACCTGCGCGAACTGAACAATCGCCTGAAAGTGAAAGAAAAGAAAGAAGCTAAACTGTTAGAGCGTTTGCAGGAAATCACTGCACGTTTGCAAGAGGCTACTTTAAAAATTGGCGCGAAAGTTGGCTCAACCGATAAAATTTTCGGTTCTGTTACTTCTTACCATGTTGCCGAAGCCATCCGCAGCGCAGCAAGCGTGGAGGTTGACCGCAGAAAAATCACCATCGTTGAAGGCGAAGTGAAAACCTTGGGAACCTACACTGCCGAAATCGGTTTGGGTAAAGAACAAAAGGTTACTGTGAAGTTTGAAGTGGTAGCCGAATAATTTTCACAGCATTTACCATACTTATATCAAGCCTTTCCGTTTCTTCGGAAAGGCTTTTTAATTTTTTGATGCAACAAAAAACTTTCTTACCGCGCAATAACATCCACCCCCTGCCCTCGTTCCGGATAGGCGGGATTTCATCTGCGCTTGAACCAGCCGGGAAAATGGGTTTTAGCGCTCAAAGCGCGATAACGAAGAGTGAACAGCAGATAGTTCTCACTACTCACTACTCACTACTCATTACTATTCTGCTATTCGCATTCACAGCAACCGCCCAAATGAATTTTGATTTTCAGGAGGGCACTTTTATGATTAAAGGCAATGTAAGCGACCTTCAAACTAAGGCGGGAATACCCAAAGCCAACATTGTTTTTAAAAACAGAAAAGCCGGGGCAACAGCTGATATTGAAGGCAACTTCACTATGTATGTTTATACAACCGACACACTAAAATTTACTGCCATAAACTACATTAGCAAAGAAGTTGCCGTTGCTGAAATTCAGAGAGACTCCGTTTACAACATCAGAATAGCTTTAATGAAAGATTTCATCAAACTGAAAGATGTGGTGATTTACCCTTTCGGAGATGTGGACGGGTTTAAGCAAGCGTTTATGGAAGCTAAAGAGGTGAACAAATTTGTGCTTCCGGGCATTGAGCCTCCAAAGTATAGCACCAATGTTCCACGCCCAAAATTCACCAATCCAGTTTCGTTCATCTATGAACGTGCGAAGAAAAAACGGGCTGCAAACCCCGATTTTAAACCATAAGTGTTACGGTGTGTAGCAAATTTTCCTTGTTCCTGCCCTGAAAAGCGGACCTCTTGGCTTGCCGGTGTTTTGCTCAGCTGTTGTGTACATCCAACAATCGTGGAGCTTTACGCTTGCGCCTTGTGTGCCTTTAACTTCTGTCATTTCAACTTTGAAATCACTTTTTGATGCCTTCACGAATTTGACTTCAATAGGTGTTCCTTTAGAAATAACTTTTTGTCCGTCAACAATAACATCCTCATCAATCTGAAACATGCCGTTTCCACCATTATCTTTCAAAATTTTAGCGTTGAAATCGCGGGTAGCAATCATTTTCACTAAAGTTTTAGGCGGAACTGTTTGTGAATATGCAGAACCTAAAAACAACGTAGCGGCAAGTAAGAAAACTAATGATTTCATGTTAAACTGTTTTTGTTTTTTGTTTAATAAATAAAGTAAACAAAAAAGCCACCCCAAATGTTTGAGGTGGCTTTACCTTTAATTTAAATTACTTCTTAGAAGCAGTGCCGGAAGTGCCGAAACAGAATACTGTTGTGTTTGTTGCAGCACCCTGAGTAGTGTTTTGGAAAGCATACTCAGTTCCAGATTCAAGCGGGGTTACAGGACGAAACTTGTAAACACCCGGTTCAACTTTTTCATATTCTAATTTCACGTCATCGCGCTTTACTGATTTGCCTTTTCCACCGAAAGCAGCAGCCATAGCAGCAGCAGACTGTGCAAGTTCCAATTCACGCGATTTTTTTGCAGGAATAACTTTTGTAAGGTTCCATGCAGTTTCCGGGTCGGTGTCAGCATCAGGAAGTTTTACAATGAATGAAGCATCAGCCGGGTTAATAACCACCGGTGACTTTTCACCTAAAATGTTTACAAACGTTACCACTGAAGCACCGTAGCTGAAGCCCTTTGTTTTTGACTTAACTTCGGCTACTACTTTTTCGAGTTTTCCGAGGCTTCCGTCTGCCTTTAAAAGCATTGGAACGTTCTTAAACTCAGGAATTTGGGGGGCTTGTGAAAAGCCAATGGTGGCGGTCAGGATTGTTGCCAGTAGGAATGTTACTTTTTTCATAAAACTGTTGTTTTTTTAGTGAGACAAAAGAGAATAACTAAATTGATTCTTGCAAGCGCAAAGTAAGAATTTAATCATTTCAGTCGCGATAGATGACAAAAGTCATTCAAGGTTTAATCGCAAAATCATCCTTATCATTCAAAAAAGGATGTTTAATTCTAATTTCATCCAAGCCTGACTTTGACAACTTAACTGAAACCACAGCTTCCTCCATATTCCGCTCTTCAATGCAACTGCCAACAGGGTCAATAACTGCCGAATCGCCCGAGTGATGAACAGCATTGCCATCATTGCCAATCCGATTCACGCCTGCCACAAAACATTGGTTTTCGATGGCGCGGGCACGGAGTAGTGTTTTCCATGCTTCACTTCTGCGTTGGGGCCAGTTGGCAACATAAAGCAGCACATCATAATGGAATACATTTCGGCTCCAAACCGGAAAACGAAGGTCATAGCATATCAAAGGCATAAACTTCCAGCCTTTCCATTCGGTGATAAGTTGGTTTTCACCGGCTGTGAAATAGATTGGTTCATCGCTGAGCGAAAACAAATGCCGCTTATCATATTGCTTGAAATGCCCATCAGGCTGCATCCATATCAACCGATTGTAAAACCTGTCATCTTCCCGCATCATTAAAGAACCCGTGATGACACAACCGCGCGAAGCAGCATTATCCCTCAACCATTTCATTGCTTTACCATCCATGCTTTCAGCCAATGATGTGTTCATGCTGAAACCCGTTGTAAACATTTCAGGCAACACAATTAAATCAGTGCAGGCAGGAACCTTTTTCAGCCAGTCATCAAACATTTGCAGGTTTGCATCTGCATTTTCCCAATGCAAACCGGTTTGAATAAGTGCGAGTGATAACTCAGGTGTTCGCGTTGGCATATCAGGTATGAGCAAAAGGAAATGGAACTTGCAAAACAGAAGTCAACTCAAATCTAAAATCTAAAATCAGGAAATCTAAAATCACCCATCAATGCCCGCCCACTTTCTCCATTTCGGGGATGTCAATCAACTCCACATGAATGCCTTTTTCTTCTGCTGTGTGGTTTTTAAACTCATGTATGATTTCTGCCACATCATAATCAATGCTTACCGTGCGCGAACCATCAATCACCACTTTGCTTCCTTCGGGAAGATTATTCAATGTGAGCAGGATGCTGCCTTTATTCAAAAAAGTTACTTCCTCAGAGAGTATCAGTTTTACAACCTCTCCTTCGGGGTGTTGTTCCTTTTTGTAGTAATAAGAGTGCTTATAGTTTTTGCGCAGGATAAAATAAACAGCCACCACCATCCCAACACCAATTCCTTTCAATAAATCGGTGTAGAGAATGGCAACAACAGTGGTAACAAAAGGCACAAACTGTTCCCAACCCAATTTATACATGCCTTTGTAGAGCGATACGTTGGATAGTTTATAGCCTACCAAAAGCAGAATGGCAGCAAGTGAAGCAAGCGGAATGAAATTCAAATAAGCCGGAATGAAAATGGCAGACAACAACAATATCGCCCCGTGTGTTATGGCTGCAAGTTTTGTTTTGCCACCGGCATTGATGTTTGCCGAGCTTCTGACAATGACTTGCGTAACCGGCAAGCCGCCAATTAAGCCCGAAACCATATTCCCAATTCCCTGTGCTTTCAATTCCCTGTTGGTTGGGGTGCTGCGTTTAAAAGGGTCTAACTTATCGGTTGCTTCCACACTCAGTAAGGTTTCCAAACTTGCCACAATAGCTAATGTTGCTGCAACTTTATATACCTGAACATTGGTTATGGCAGAAAAATCGGGCAGGCGAAAAAAAGAAACAAATTCAGGCAAGCTGCCCGCCACAGGCAACTGCACCAAGTGCTCCCCCTGCATTTGAAAATCGGGCATGAAGGCAGCGAAAAACAAGTTCAGCGCAACACCCGTTATCACTACAAACAATGCCCCGGGCACAAACCTGAACATTTGAATTTTGCGCATAAAAGGTCGCTCAAACAACAGCAGCATGGCAATGGAAACCACTGAAATAATCACAGCGCCTTTGCTATGGTAAACTGCAGCGTAATACAACTCGCTAAAAGTGTTGTGCCCGTCTTTTTGCATAAAATCCATGTCGCCCATAAAATCCTTGTCATAACCAAGCGCATGTGGAATTTCCTTTAAAATGAGTGTGATGCCAATGGCTGCAAGCATTCCTTTTATCACCGATGAGGGGAAATAATAGCCAATGATGCCCGCCTTTAAAAATCCTGCCAAAAGTTGAATTGCGCCCGCCACCACAACTGCCAGCAGGAAGGCTTCGTATGAACCAAGCGACTCAATGGCACTTAACACAATCACCACCAAACCCGCTGCCGGACCCGACACGCCCAAGCTTGAGCCGCTAAGCAAACCAATGACTATGCCGCCTATAAAACCTGCAATAATTCCTGAAAAAAGTAAATCGGGGCGACCGGTGGAAGCCAATGCAACACCCAAACACAACGGCAGCGCAACAAGGTAAACCACCAATCCGGCAGGCAAATCTTGCCTGTAATCCTTAAAAAAATTGTTCATGTGGTGAATGGGAGCGAATCTACACTATTGACTCGAACTTAAATTTGTAAACCGTGTCTAACTGGCTATTGTCACTTACAGTAACTTCAAGGTCTTTCAAAATTCCATTTTCAAGGTCGTAAACCAATCCGTGCACCTGCAAAAACTTTCCTTGCGCCCACGCATTTTGAACAATAGAAGTTTTAGTTAAGTCATAAACCTGCTCTTGCACATTTACTTCAACCATTCTTCTTTGCTTTTGCTCAAGTGTTGGCAGTGCATCAATTTCATCTTTGTGCAAGCGATAAACATCTTTGATGTGGCGCAACCAATTGTCAATAATCCCAACTTGTTTGTTGGCAAGCGCTGCATTCACACCTCCGCAGCCATAGTGCCCGCAAACAATCACGTGGCTCACACCCAGCACATTCACTGCATAATCCAGCACACTCAACATGCTCATGTCTGTGTGCACCACCATGTTGGCAATGTTTCGGTGCACAAAAATTTCACCCGGCTTTGTTCCGGTGATTTCGTTAGCCGGCACGCGGCTGTCGGCACATCCAATCCAAAGAATTGGCGGCTGCTGCCCGGCTGAAAGGTCTTTGAAATAGTTCGGGTCTTCGTTTAATTTTTTTTCAACCCACTTCTTGTTGTTCTCGAAAATATCCTGATAAATTTTTGGCATAAAAACTTGTTTATGTTGCTTAGAAAGAAATGATTGTAATGCTTGCGATGCGCCTTCGATGTTCATTGCAAAAACATCAAGCCGAAAGTTTTCGGCTAAGAAAAATTTGGAGGCGGAGTTTCGGGCAACGAGTGAAAAACCTCGAACCAAGATACAGACTCAAACGAGCTGTCATTGCTTGAAAACGGTGCAGCCTTCAAAAAAAAATGGCATTGGTTGCAAGTTACCACAACCTCCTTTTTTTCTTGCTGTTGTTCCTTTTCATCATGCTCTTCAGTGTTGTTGGGCAGCGAAATCAATGCAGCATTTTTAACCGCCAAAACAGCAAACACCTGCGCGATTTGCGAAGTGCTGATAATACCTATCAGCAAAACCAAAACATACTTCTTTAAAAATTGCAGGTTTCTGTGCATAGAACTAACTCAATCAGTCAAACATAAATCAACTTCAATGATTACCATAAAGTCTGCTTATGTTTTTTGATGAATTAGGAAATCAACCCTTGAGCTTCTCGTTCTCTTTATGCCTGCTGCTGTCGCGCGATGTTTTCTTTTCCATGTTTTTTTTAAACGCCTCTGTTAAGTCAACTCCGGTTTGGTTGGCAAGGCAAATTAACACCCACATCACATCTGCCATTTCATCTGCAAGTTCTGCCTTTTCATCTCCTACTTTAAACGACTGCTCGCCATACTTTCGCGCCATTATTCGCGCAAGTTCGCCAACTTCCTCCATCAAAATGGCTGTGTTGGTCAACTCGCTGAAATAGCGAACGCCAATCGTTTTTATCCATTCATCAACCTGGCTTTGTGCTTCCTTAATTGTCATACTGATTATTGCTTTTGTTTGAAATTTTGGGTGTCGGGAAAATGTTTACTTTCAGCGCGTAAAAAACAAACATTCTTAAGAATTATGGATATTAAAACTGAACTGAAAGATGGTGTTTTGGTGTTTTACCTTAATGGAAACCTTTTGGGCGAACACGCTAACGCACCTGTGATGGAAAAGCTGAAATCAAGCATCGAAGAAGGAAACAACAAAGTGTTGTTTAACCTTTCAGACTTAAAGTTTATCAACTCAACCGGGCTTGGCATGTTGCTCACGGCACTCACCAAAACGCGTAATGCAAGTGGCGAAATGACATTAACCAACGTGCCTGAGCAAATGAGCAAGTTGCTTGTGATGACTAAGCTGAAAGACATTTTCAACCTCCACGAAAACGAAGCCGCAGGAATTGCATTTCTGCAAAATTCCTAACCCTTATATTTGCAACTTTTTCAGCGCGGCAATTACATAATTGCTGCGCTGTTTTGTTTTTAGTTTATCAAGTTTCATTATTAAAATTTTAGCTGTTTTTTATGCATGCAGATATTTTGTTAGGGCTTCAGTGGGGTGATGAAGGGAAAGGAAAAATTGTGGATTATCTTGCCGATAACTACGACATCATCGCGCGGTTTCAGGGCGGTCCGAATGCCGGACACACTTTAGTGATTGATGGTATTAAAACCATTTTACACACCATTCCCAGCGGAATTTTGAAAGAACATGTTGTTAACCTGATTGGCAACGGAGTGGTGATTGACCCCACCACCTTGGTAAAGGAAATTGAGCAATTGGAAGGCAAAGGTGTGGAGGTAAAAAAACGCTTGTTGGTGTCGCGCAAGGCGCATTTGATATTGCCCACGCATAAAATTTTAGATGCTGCATCGGAAGCAGCAAAAGGGCATGAAAAAATCGGTTCAACACTGCGCGGAATCGGACCCACCTACATGGACAAAACCGGCAGAAACGGCTTGCGCATAGGTGATATTGAAGCTAAAGATTTCCGCCAGCGATATGAAAAAGTGAGAGACAAACACTTACACCTGCTCACGCTTTACAACTATGAGTTCTCGCTCGAAGCAATTGAAAAACAATGGTTCGAAAGCATTGAATCCATTAAAGCTTTGCAGTTTACAAATGCCGAATACTACCTGAATGATGCTTTATCAAACGGCAAAAAAGTGTTGGCAGAAGGTGCGCAAGGAACCATGCTCGATATTGATTTTGGAACCTACCCTTATGTAACTTCATCAAACACTGTTACGGCTGCTTCGTGCAACGGCTTGGGCATTCCGCCCACCAAAGTGCGCGAGGTAATTGGCATTGCAAAAGCATACTGCACCCGTGTGGGCAGCGGACCTTTCCCCACTGAATTATTGGACGCTACAGGTGATTTAATCAGAAACAAGGGCAACGAATTCGGTTCAACCACAGGACGCCCGCGCAGGTGCGGCTGGTTTGATGTTCCTGCTATGCGCTACGCATGTATGATTAATGGCGTTACTCAAATTGCCATCACCAAAGCAGATGTGCTGAATGATTTTGAACAAATTTCTCTTTGTGAGAAATATGATATTGACGGCAAAACAACAAAGGATATTCCGTTTGATTTAAGCGGAAGCAAAATCACTCCGGTATATCAATCGTTTTCAGGTTGGCAGCAATCGCTTGAGGTGTGCAAACACTTTAATGAACTTCCCGATGCTTTGAACAAATACTTAGCGCACATTGCTTCAACGCTTAATGTGCCGGTTTCCATGCTTTCAACCGGACCCGGGCGCGAACAGCTTATTGTTGATTAATAGTTACTGACTTTCAACTTCGCGCTTCATTTTGCAGTTGCCGCAAATGCCGTAGAGATTCAATGAATGATGCGTGATGGTGAAATTGAGCAAATCGCCCATCATGGTTTTTATCTGCTGAATGCGTGGGTCGCAAAATTCAACCACCTTTTTGCAGTCAACACAAATGATGTGGTCGTGCTGTTTATAGCCATAGCTTTTTTCATACTGCGCCTGATTTTTCCCAAACTGATGTTTTTTCACCAAATCGCAACTCACCAAAAGGTCAAGTGTGTTGTAAACAGTGGCGCGGCTGATGTTGTGCCCTTTTTGCTTAATGTCAATGTAAAGCACTTCGGCATCGAAATGGTCGGTGCGCGAATAAATTTCCTCTAAAATAACGAACCGCTCGTTGGTTTTTCGCTGTGCTTTTTGCTCAAGGTAAGCAGAGAAAATTTTTTTTACCTCATCAATGGTTTCAACGGTTGCGCCCATGCGGCTAAGTTAACGGATACTGCAATACAAGTGGTTAAAAAGAAACTAATGAGGATTACTTTAAAACCTTACTTAACTCAGCCAAATCATTCAGCATAAAATCTGCAATGGCAAACTTTGGATTGGGACGGTCGTGCGCGGCAGGAATTGCCACACAAGCCATTTTTGCCGATTTTGCAGCAATCACTCCAAACAGCGAGTCCTCAATCACCAAACATTTTTCGGGCTTCACACCAAGTTGTTTTGCAGCTGAAAGAAACACTGCAGGATGAGGCTTGCCGTAAGGCTCAAACTCAGCCGAAACCAACGCATCGAAAGCCGCATCATCATGCAATCGTGTTGCCATTGCTTTTATCAGCCGCAGTGCTGACGATGACGCCACTGCAAGTTGTGCACCTGTGGATGAAGCAAATTTTATGGCTTCGTGAACCGAAGGCATCAACGGAGCATCGTGCAGAATGTGCTGCTCCATTCTGTCAATCACTTCGGTTGCCACCTGTTCCACCGCTTTGCCTTGCCACGGATGACGGTGATACCAATACTCCACCACTTCATCAAACCGAAAGCCTGTGGTTTTCATGCAGTCTTCCTCGGTTAACTCCAGCCCAACGGTTTTAAAAACTTCTATTTCGGCAATTCGCCACCAGGGTTCTGAGTCAATCAGCACCCCGTCCATATCAAAAATTACGGCTTCAAACTTCATGCAGTTTAAGTCCGCTTATTTTTCAACCACCTTGGTGTGCTTTTTGATTTGATCGGCAAAAACCTTAGCAGGCTTGAATGCAGGGATGTAATGCTCGGGAATTTCAATGGCAACATTTTTTTTGATGTTGCGACCGATTTTTTTTGCCCGCTTCTTTAACACAAAACTTCCAAAACCTCGCACATAAACGTTTTCGCCACTCTTAAGCGAAGTTTTCACTTCTTTAAAAAAGGCTTCCAGCGTAACCAACACATCCACCTTCGGAACGCCTGTGAGTTCTGTAACACGACTAACAACATCTGCCTTTCGCATAATTTAGATTTTTAATGGTTAATAAACTTGTTCGCGTCCGTTTTGTTCCCGAATATGCAATAAAAATCATTTCCAAATGATTGTTAGTCAACAATTTAAAGTTTGTTGAACTTATCGGTCTTAAAATGCAAAATAAATTCAACAAAGTTTATGCCGCTCACCTTATTAGATTATGCCAGGAAACGCTAACTCCTTCTTTACCAAAACCTTACTTAATTGGAACGCAAGCTGCAACAAGCGAGAGATGCCGTGGAAAGGCGAGCGTAATCCTTACTTAATTTGGCTAAGCGAAGTGATTTTGCAACAAACGCGCGTGGAGCAGGGCTTGCCTTATTTTGAAAGTTTCAGGCGGCATTTTCCCACCGTTCAGCAGCTTGCCGATGCCGATGAAGACAAGGTGATGAAGCTGTGGCAAGGCTTGGGCTACTACTCGCGTGCACGCAACCTGCATTTCACGGCAAAGTTTGTTTCAAACACACTTGACGGAGTTTTTCCGAAAGCATTTCAGGATTTGAAAATGCTGAAAGGTGTTGGCGACTACACCGCAGCAGCCATTGCGTCATTTGCTTTTGGCGAAGCAGTGGCTGTGGTGGATGGCAATGTTATTCGTGTGTTGGCGCGCTTTTTCGGAATTGAAATTCCATTCGACACCACCGAAGGAAAAAAGCATTTCAACCGGCTTGCCCAATCGCTCATCAGCCACACCAAACCTGCTGCTTTCAACCAAGCCATCATGGATTTTGGTGCAACTGTTTGCACACCCAAAAATCCGGATTGCGCAAACTGTTTGTTGGCTAAAAATTGCTTTGCTGCACAGCATGAACTTGCCGCAGCGCTACCGGTGCGCAGCAAAAAATTGTTGAAGCGCGAAAGGCACTTCAACTTCATTGTGTTCAGGCACAACAGCAACACTTTCATTCGCCAGCGAAACGGCAACGACATCTGGAAAAAATTATATGAATTTCCATTGATTGAAGGCATTGTTGGGGAGCATGAAATGGAGGAAGCGATTGAGTTGCTGATTCATGAAAACTCGTTCAGTGTGCTGCATCAATCAGCAGTTGCCACGCAAATGCTCACACATCAAAAACTTCACATTCGCTTTGTGGAAGTGGAATTGCACAAACCTTGCGCGTGGCTGAAAACAAATTTCAAAAGCGTGAAAATTTCAGAACTTCATCAACATGCCTTTCCGAAAACTTTAGCCGCTTATGTTTCGGAGAATTTTCCGATAGGTAAATTGATTTGAACTGTTGTGCCTTTGTTCAAAATGGAGGAAACTATGATTTCGCCATTGTGCATGCGAATGATGTTGTTGGTGAGTGGCAAACCAATTCCATAGCCTTCGTAATTCTTGGTGTTTGACGCACGGAAAAACGGGTCATAAATGTATTTCAACTCAGTGTCAGGAATACCTATGCCATCGTCTTTCACCACAATCACCACTTTGTCATCCGAAGCGCCAATGGAAACATTTACTTGGTGAAAATCAGAATACTTGCAGGCGTTACTGATGATGTTGGTAAGTGCAAGATGCAGTAGTTGTTGATTGCCTTTCACTTTTAGTTTAATCGGATTCTGCGGCAGCAAACTCATGTCTAAATGTACTTTGTTTTTCGAGTTAAGTTTTTCAAGGGTTTCTTTCACATCCATCAGCAATTGGTCTATGCGCACTTTTTCAAACTTCAGCGCCTTGCCGCTGAAGCCTGTTTGCGCAAGGAACAACAAAGCCTTGGTTTTCTGGTCTAATTTTTCCGCCTCATCTAAAATGATTTTTATGGTTTCAATGTACTCATCCTGCGTCCGCATTTTCGAGAGCGCCACATCGGCTTCGCCAATGATGGCAGTAAGCGGTGTACGCAGTTCATGCGAAGCATTGCTGATGAAATTGTTCTGTGTTTCAAACGAAGTTTCAATTCTGTCCAGCATATCATTGAAGGTGGAAGTAAGCTCTTTCAGCTCATCGCTTTGGTCGTGATGTTCCAGCCGTAGCTTCAAGTTTTCGGAACTGATTTGTTTTACCTTTTCGGTGATAACGCGCAGAGGTTTGAAAATGTATTTTGAAAGATAAAGTGCAATGAAAAACGAAAACACAAGCGCTAACACTATGGCTATGTAAAGCGTGCGTTTCAGGTATTGGCTGTGATTAAATTCAAAATAGTTGTTGGCAGAGGCAATGACAATAAAACTTCCCGATGGAGCATTGTAGCGAATGCCTTTAAAGAAAAGTTCATTGCTATTGAACCGCGCCTTACCGTTGGCAGCAGCATCTCGAAAAAACCTTTCAGGCAAACCTAACCTTGCGGCTTCTTCGGCATAGCTTCCATGCTCTACAACAGGCACAATGTAATCCTGCTCGTTCGGAATTTTTTCAAAAAACTCATTGCGCAAATCGGTAACACTTTTGCTTAGCTTTTCTTCTAACTCGGTTTTTGCATAAATGGTTGCGCGAATTTCAAGCAGTTTGTAAAACTCTTCATAAGGGTACTTTGATTCAAACAAATACACGAAAGCGCTGAACATCAAAATGATGGTGAGAAACGATGCCAACAACAGCAAAATTGTTTTAACCTGCGTGGTGATATTCATCTCAGCTTTCTTTCAAAACATAGCCCATTCCAATCACTGTGTGGATGAGTTTATTATCGGATAAACTGTCAATTTTCTTGCGCAAATAATTTACGTACACATCCACCACATTGGTGTTCATGTCGAAATTAACACCCCACACTTCTTCCAAAATATCCACGCGCGAAACCACTTTGTTTTTATTCTTTAGAAAGTAATGCAGCAAGCGGTACTCGGTAGTGGTGAGTGAAATAACGGTGTCGGCACGTTTTACAGATTTGGTGTAATCATTCAATTCGAGGTCTGCAATGCGGAAAATGTAATCTTCCTGCACATCGGTTTGCTGCGAGCCGCTGTTTTCTACCCTGCGCAATAATGTTTTAATGCGCGCTATCAACTCTATGAACTTAAAAGGCTTAACAAGGTAATCATCGGCTCCGGTGTCCAAACCCAAAACCACATTTTCGGATGTGCCTAAAGCGGTTAGAAAAAGTATCGGCACAGCCTTATTCACCGCACGAATTTCGCGGCAAACATCCAAGCCATTAATTCCCGGCAGCATGATGTCGAGGATAACCACATCAAAAGCACCATCGTTGAATAACTGCAAACCGGTTTTGCCGTCAAAAGCCACAGTAACCTCAAAGCCTTCTTCCGAAAGTCCCTTTTTTATGAAAGAAACCACATGCGCTTCGTCTTCTACCAACAAAATTTTTTTCGTCATGCGCACAGCATTTATACAGAAAGCGTTGCAAACATTTTCAATTCGTTCCGAATTTAAGGTTAGGGTTTGCAATGGCAAATTTTTTTAGCACCCCAGGGAAGAAATCGGAATACTCAGTTTGTTTGTTTGGAATTTTACAACCTATCAATTTTCCTCTAAAAGCTTTTTTGCTTCAGGTTCTTCTTTCCATTTCCCCCAAACATGCCAAAAGTATTCTTTTGTTACACCACTTGCCGGCATGAAATGTCCCAAACACATTCCGCAATTCACCCAGCTCAAAATGCTGATAACAGCTATAGTTAAATACTTTGAGAAGTTGAAAGCAAAAAGTTGCTGAAGCATCAAAGCCATTGGGAAACTAAGCATTGCGTAGGATTGAACCATAGCGCGATGCCCGTAACCACCGCCATAATTCCAGTTGCTCCAGCTTAAAACTAAAACGATGTTTATTAAAAAAAACAATGTTGTTACAAGCGCAAAGTCATAACCTCTAAACCACTGAAAAACTAAACCCGCAATTGCAAGCCACATAACCGGAGTATAAACAAGCCATCCCCTTTCATAGCTGAAAAGACCTTTATAGAAATGAATGTTTTTGAAGTCGAGATACTCGCCCCAATACACATGAAAGTACCAATCGCTCGTAATCTTTTTCCAGTAGAAAAACTGGAGTGATGTAACAGCAATGAAAACAAGTAACATGATATAGTAGTTCCGATTTTTCAACCGCCTTAAAACTTCACTTAAAAAGTTGGTATTCAACTTTACGCCCCACACCAATGGAATGAGCAGGCAAATGCCGTCAGTAAAACGGGTGAGCATAATTATTCCGCAAACAAAACCAATCAACAAAGCGCGTTTTACACTTGGTTGTTCATTGAATTTCAGCGTTAGTAAAATCAATATGGCATAGTGCGTAAATAAATAACAGTGGGTCATTGGCGCACTCCATGTTGCATAAGGAATGATGTTGGTGGCAAATACTAAAATTATAATGGTAACACCAACCGTAAGTTCGCTGAAGTATCTAATCAAACTCAACCTTAAAATCCAAAAACCCAAAACAGCATAAATTGTGCTCCACCAATTGATGCAGAATTGATAAGGGTAGCTAAATCCATCCACTGCGTAGCCGCCCAACTTTGCCCAAAAGTGCGCCACCAAAAATGCAGGGCTGTAAAGAATCGCCTGCCCCATGGAATATCTGAACACCTGATTGCCGTTACCTAACTTGATGGTTCCATACCATTCGGGCATTGGGTGATAGGTTTGCATGATGTAGTCAACATGCTGTGGATTTGAAAACCAATCATAGAAAAAAGAGGGAAGATACATGTAGTAGCCAACCACATCCCACGTAAGCGTGTACATCACTTTGTAAGCGCCCATATACCACGATGCCCAAAGCAAAAACACCGAAGCGATAAATGTTGCAAGAACAGAAAATGATTTAAGCGAAGTAGAGATTGGTGTCATGGGATTTGGCAAATGAGTTTACTGTTACTAAGCTAACATGAATCTAACAGTTTGCCATAATCCAAACTCCCAAATCCAAAATCTACAATCTACCATCCTCACCCCTCTTCTTTCCCGTGGCAAGCCTTGAACTTTTTGCCGCTGCCGCAAGGGCAAGGGTCGTTGCGCCCAATTTTCGGACCCACACGGATGGGGTCAACTTTTTCGCGCGGTGGTTGCTGCATTTGCTGTTGCGGCTGACGCTGCGCTTGTTGCGCTGCTGCACTTTCCACTTCACCACGGCTCTCGCTCATGCGCTTGGCAAACTGCTGAGGTGGCTGCTGGGCTGCGCGTGCCTGCTGCCCGCCTTCGCTGCGCGGAATGTGCCCTTTGAAAAGGAATGAAGCAATCTCTTTATTCACCTGACTAAGCATGGTTTGAAACACTTTGAAGGCTTCGATTTTGTATATTACCAACGGGTCTTTTTGTTCATAGCCCGCAGTTTGCACTTCCTGTTTCAAATCGTCCATGGCACGCAAATGACGTTTCCACGCATCATCTATCAAAACTAACGAAATGGAACGCTCAATAGCCGATTGCAGGTTCGCGCCTTCAGCCTGAATGGTTTGCAACAAATCAACAAACACATTGATGCCGTGCATACCATCGCTGAAAGGAATAACCACATTCTTCACCTGGTCGCCACGCTCGTTAAACAAATTGGTGAGCACCGGCAAAGCCTCCGTGCGGATGTCCGCCATTTTACGTTCATAAATTGCCACCACTTCATCAAAAAGTTTTGCGCTTAAATCGTTGGCGTTGCCTTTCATGAATTCACTTTCAGAAATGGAAGTATCCAACGAGAAATAGCGAATCACATCCAACTTGAAACTCTCATAATCTTTCGCGTCCAAATTCACCTGCACTAATTCTGCGCTCAAATCTTCAAAGGTGTTTAGGATGTCTAACGCCAAACGCTCGCCAAACAAAGCATGTTTTCTGCGGGTGTAAATCACATCGCGCTGCTTGTTCATCACATCGTCATATTCGAGCAATCGTTTACGAATGCCGAAGTTGTTTTCTTCCACTTTTTTCTGCGCACGCTCGATGCTGGTGGTTATCATGCTGTGTTGCAGCACTTCGCCTTCTTTGTAACCCATGCGGTCCATGAGTTTTGAAATGCGGTCGCTGCCGAAAAGGCGCATCAAATCATCTTCGAGCGAAACATAAAACTGCGAACTGCCCGGGTCGCCCTGCCTGCCCGCGCGTCCGCGCAGCTGTCTGTCCACCCTGCGCGAATCGTGCCTTTCGGAACCGATAATGGCTAAGCCTCCGGCTTTTTTCACATCGTCTTTTATTTTGATGTCGGTTCCCCTGCCCGCCATGTTGGTGGCTATGGTAACTGCGCCAGCCATACCCGCTTCGGCAACAATTTCTGCTTCGCGCTGGTGTTGTTTTGCGTTCAACACATTGTGTTTGATTTTGCGCAGCGTGAGCATCCGCGCAAGCAATTCGCTGATTTCAACGTTGGTGGTGCCCACCAACACCGGGCGACCGGCTTGCGTGAGTTTCACCACATCGTCAATGATGGCATTGTATTTTTCGCGCTTGGTTTTGTAAACCAAATCTTCTTTGTCATCGCGCGAAATGGGGCGATTGGTTGGGATGGTTGAAACTTCAAGTTTGTAGATGTCCCAAAACTCGCCTGCCTCGGTTTCGGCAGTTCCGGTCATGCCCGCAAGTTTGTGATACATACGGAAGTAGTTCTGCAAAGTGATGGTTGCCAATGTTTGCGAGGCAGCTTCCACCTTCACATTTTCCTTTGCCTCTATTGCCTGATGCAAACCATCGGAATATCTTCTTCCATCTAAAATACGCCCCGTGTTTTCATCCACAATTTTCACCTTGCCATCCATCACCACATAGTCCACATCGCGCTCAAACATGGTGTAGGCTTTCAGCAACTGATTCACGCTGTGGATGCGCTCGCTTTTGATGGCGAAGTCTTGCATCAGCTTGTCTTTGCGTTGCAGTTTTTCTTCGGCAGCAGCAAAGGTTTTTTCAATTTCCGCAATCTCAGCGCCCACATCGGGAATGATGAAAAAGGCAGGATCTTCGCCCGTTCCGGTTATCATTTCAATGCCTTTTTCGGTAAGGTCAACCGAGTTGTTTTTTTCATCAATGGTAAACAGCAATTCCTTGTCCACGATGTGCATGTTTTTTTGCTGCTCCTGCAAGTAGAAATTTTCGGCTGCACGCATGATTTGCTGCATTCCGGGTTCGCTGAGGAACTTGATGAGCGCAGAGTTTTTGGGCAAGCCGCGATAAGCGCGATACAATGCCAATCCGCCTTCGCCTTCTTTGTAGCCATCTTTGCCGTCCTTAATCAATCGCTTGGCATCGGTGAGAAACTGCGTGATGTTTCTGCGCTGCGCATCGAACAAACGTGCAATGCGCGGCTTCAACTCATAGAACTCTTTTTCATCGCTGCTATCCACCTGCCCCGAAATGATGAGCGGGGTTCGTGCATCATCCACCAACACCGAGTCCACTTCATCCACCATGGCATAATGATGTTTGCGCTGCACCATTTCTTCGGGTGTGCGCACCATGTTGTCGCGTAAGTAATCGAAACCAAATTCATTGTTGGTGCCATAGATGATATCGGCTGCGTAGGCATTTTTTCTGCCTTCGCTGTGGGGTTGATACTTATCAATGCAATCCACTTTCAAACCAAGGAATTGAAACACTGGTCCGTTCCATTCGCTGTCTCTTCGCGCCAGGTAATCGTTTACGGTAACGATGTGCAAACCTTCGCCCGGCAAGGCATTCAGATATGCCGGCAGGGTTGCCACCAATGTTTTTCCTTCACCGGTTGCCATCTCGGCAATTTTGCCTTGATGCAACACTATGCCGCCAATCAACTGCACATCATAATGCACCATGTTCCACTTCACTTCGGTGCCTGCGGCAAGCCAGGTGGTGTGATATTTCACATAGTCGCCTGCAATTTCAATGTTCGGGAATTTAGCTGCGAGGTCGCGGTCGAGGTCGGTGGCGCGAGCATCCACCACATCCTTGTTCGAAAAGCGGTAAGCCGTTTCCTTCACCACTGCAAATGCTTCGGGCAGAATTTCGTTCAGCGCCACTTCAATTTGCTTGTCGCGCTCTTTGCGCAGTTCATCCACCTGTTTGTAAAGTGCGTCTTTGTGGTGCGCATCGGTGGTGGTGGCGCCTTCTTCATTGAGTGCGGCAATGCGCTCGTCAATTTCTTTCAAATGTTCTTTGATGCGGGCGCGAAACTCATTGGTTTTTTCACGCAGTTGGTCGTTGCTCAGCGCTTTCAGTTTTTCGTATTCTTCATTGATGGAAGCCACAAGCGGCTGCATCTGTTTGTATTCGCGCTCGCTTTTGCTGCCAAACAGTTTTCCGAAAACCTTCTCTAAAAAATTAGCCATTGGTGTTTATCTGTAGTTGCTCTATGTCGTTTGTAACGAAGAGGTATTGTAAAAAAATGCGCGCTAAAATAGGTTTTTGCGGGTGTGGTGGCGTGAAAAAGTGGAAAAGATTGTACATCGCTGGGCAAGGAAGATGTTATGAATATCTTTATTAATCATTTTATGCTTTATCAGTGATAAACCAAGTGTTTCCGCACATTACTTACCTAAGGCTTGCGAGGCTTTCTATATTTGTGGCTTTCGCTTTTAAATGATGGCTATTAAATCAATCAACCTTCACCGCGCAGCACCTGCCATTGACTGGGCAGTGCTGTCAATAGTTTTTTTATCGGGGCTTTTGCACCCTGCGGTTTGGTTATTCTATCAAAGCATGGGCATAATTTTTATTGCGCTGACCGCAAGTGTTTTAGGTGGTGGTTTTTTGCTCTACAAGTTTTCGATGAATGCCGGGCAACGCATTCAGGGCACACGAAAAAACGCCCCACCTATTGCACACGAAATTTTTGAAACCGTGAGAGCCATGTTCATTGGCGCATGCCTTGCTGCCTGGCCTGTTGCGCTGTACCGTGCCGGGTTGCCCACCGGCTATGCCTGGACGCTTGACGAAATGGGACTTACCTGGTGGATGGTGATTTTGCAGATGTATGCAGGAATAGTGGTTATTGACGCCTACACCTATTGGAAACACAGGTTGTTGCACACTCGTTTGTTTTATCCTTTTCACAAGCATCATCATTCTTTCAAAGACCCCACTCCTTTTTCAGGCTTTGCGGTTGGTCCGGTGGAAGCGGTGCTTACCTTTTGGCCTGTTGCCATCATTTGCTACCCACCGGCTAAGCATTTTGTTCCGCTTTACCTCACTGCCATCATTTCATTTGTAATACTTAATCTATACCTCCACTGCGGGGTGGTGTTTTCGTGGGCAGAAAAAATTCTGCCGCGCGTTGGGCTAAACAGTTCTGCATGGCACAATGTGCATCACTCGGATGTGATTGCAAACTTTGGAGAAGTGTCATTTATCTGGGACAAAATTTGCAAAACATCGCGCGAGCACATTAAAACAAAACGCGATTTATCGCTTGCAAAGGAGTAGGTTTCAACTCACCCTTTTCATGTAAACTGTGGCTATGGAAATGTGAAACTCCATTTTAGCAAGTTCGTCATTCACATACTTGTAAATGCTGCGGTTGCCATCCGAACTTTTTATCTCAAAAGTTTTCTCATTGCGCTGAATGAGTTTAGTGAAATCGCTTTCAGCCTCGTAGAAAATTTTGTTGATGCCTTCCGGTACTTGATAGTAAAGTTTAAGCACCGAAAAAACCGGAGACTCGCTGAAAGTTCTTTTGCCGCGGTATGAATCCACTTTGTAACCCTCCGTTGTGCTTCGCACATACGTCCACTTTTTCAGCACACCACTCTCCACCTGCCTGAAACTTGAGTGAACTAATTTTCCCTGTTTATACCGCACTTCATAAAAAGTTTCATCGCTGCGCTCCATCCAAAGCACTTTCAAGTAGCCCTTTGCATGAAGGGTATAAACCTCGGAACTATCGCTTTCCCAATAGCGGTTCACGGTCATTGTTCCAAAGGTGATGCCAAATGCACTCATGTCAAAAACCATTCTTTGAGCATGAGCCGCATTGCAAAAAACAATCACCACAATCAATGAAACTAATCGCATAAAAGGAGCGCGAAGTAAAACATTAAAAAGAGTTTATGATGGTAGCATTTTCGTGTTTGCCATTCACGCCTTGCTTAATTTCTTTGCACAGCAAATTTTGCGCACCCTTGCCATGAAAATTGAAATGAACACTACAAGGCAAAAGTTTTTCGTTGTTGCATTGGCAACATTTTTTATTGCAGGTTGCGGCAAAAAAATCACCGATTTATCTATTGTCAGCACCGGCAAAAAATTAGCGCTCGGCACATTAAACCAAGACACCCTCAGGTGGATAAACACAGGCACTGCGGGTGTTGTTGTTCAATATAAAAACACAGGCATTATCATTGACCCGTTTGTTTCAAACCAGCCACTTAGCAAATGCGGGGTTAAAGTTTCCGCAGATGAAAATTTGGCAAATGCAGTTTTTAACGATGATGTTATCAAGCACACCAAAGCTGTTTTACTTGGGCATGGGCACTATGACCACGCCATGGATATTGTGCCACTGAGTAAAAAATTAGATTCAAACACAACGGTTCTTTGCAGCAATTCAACCAAGAACCTCCTTGCGCCTTTGAACTTTGGAATATATCCTGAGACCGACATTTTAATTCACAAAGACAGCCAAGCAACAAATTGGATTTATTTACCCGATAGTTCAGCAAGAGTAATGTGCTTCAAAAGCCTTCATCCACCTCACATTTTGGGCATCACACTCTACAGCGGCTCGCAGAAAAAACCGCGCAAAACATTGCCCGATTATTTCAGTAAATGGAAGATGGGGCATCCGCTTACTTTTTTGATTGATTTTTTGGAAAACGGCAAACCTGTGTTCAGAATTTTCTCACAATCGTCATCGGCAAAAGGAAACATGGGCTTGCCGCCCGCAGCCGTGCTTCTGGAAAAAAGCGTAGATGTTTGCTTTTCTGCAGCAGCTTTACCAAAGCACAAAACCGAATACTTAGACACTACTTTGCAGCGCATTCGCCCAAACGTGTTTGTGCTTACACATTGGGAAAACTTTTTTAAAAAATATGATGAAGCGCAACCCGAAGGTGTTCTGAAAGCAGACATTCAAGCCTTGTATGAACGCTTGAAAGAGCAATATGGCAATAGCTGCGCGCTGTTGCTGCCAAAGCCTTTTAGCAAATATGAATTGGTGAAATAGCTTTTGTCATTTTCTGAACCAGGGCACCAACATGCTCACCTGCTGCACATATAAAGCATAACCTTCTTTGCTTCCGGCATTCTTCTTTTCCATCATTGGGATGCTAATGAAAACAAACATCAAAGCCATTGACACCCAACCTATGCCCGTCCACCACAAACCAAAATCCACACCCAAAGTCATCACCCATAAACCAAACCAAAATCCTATTTCACCAAAATAATTCGGGTGGCGGCTATAGCACCACAGACCCTGCTGAATGAATTGGGTGCGCAGTGCGTTTTTCTTGAAAGTACGCATTTGCTCATCGGCAATCCACTCGATGAAAGTGGCTGCAACACTTATTACTGCTCCAGCAATCAAAAACATATTCCATTCCAATTCAGTTTGCACAACGTAATACACAGGAATCAAACCAAGGAAAACCATCACGGTGGAAAACATGTGAATGCCCGAAAAATTGATAAACTGATAAAAGCCCGGATGCTGCTCGCGCAGCATCACATAGCGCCAATCCTGATGACCTAAACCACTCCAGCCGCGCGCCCAGTTTAGTGTTAGGCGAGCTGCCCAAAGCAAAATAACAATCAGCACCAACGCTTTTGGAACAGTAAAATCAGGCATCCAATAATAAGCCACCACCGGAGGCACCACACTCCAATATGGGTCGTAGATACTGCTGTTTTTGTATGTCACACTAAATGCAAACACTACAACCGTGGCAACAACATCAGCCCATGCCACAAGCCAAAAAACAGAAAGTTGCCAAGGCAAAAATTTCACTGTTGCCGCTGCCGCACCAAGCGCTATTATATAAACCAACAAGCAAACTATCAGTCCTTTTAATTTTTCACCTTTCATTTCGTCAACAATTTTTTGTATAACTTTTTCAAAACAAACTGAAAAAATTTCAGTTCAAACTCCACCGCAATGGAACTATTGACGCATTCAAAAAAAATCTCGGACAAACTGACTTAAAAAGCCCGCTGGCACTTGGTTTGAAGTAAGGCAATCAAAATTGTTTCACAAAAAAATTACAGTTATGAGAACTTTACAATTAAAGCCTTTGGCACAAAACGGACACCGCTTTTCAAGTTTAATTGAAAGCATTTTCAATGATGATTTACCCACTGTTTGGAACAACGAATGGATGCGCAATGCACCATTGGTAAACATCAAAGATACGCCTGAAAACTACCTGATTGAAGTTGCCGCTCCAGGCTTCAACAAAGAAAACTTTTCGGTGAAGGTGGAAGACAACATCCTGACCATTGCAGCCGAGCAAAATGCCGAGCAGCAAGTGGAAGGTGAAAAGTACACCCGCAAAGAATTCAGCTACCAAAACTTCAGCAGAAGCTTCACTTTGCCTAAACGCATTGACGGAGGAAAAATTCAGGCTGCTTATGAAAACGGCATTTTGAAAGTAAGCCTGCCAAAACCTGAAGAAGAAAAACCGAAAGCAGCCATTGAAGTAAAAATTGCTTAAGCCAATTTGACGCTGCAAATCAATGCCTTTGAGAATACTCCGGTGTTTTCAAAGGCATTTTCTTTTTGGCATTTTTGAACAAAGAATCGCCCCAACTCATTTACTTTGTTCAAAATAAATTGCCATGAAACAACCAACACCATATTCTGATTTTTTACAGCAACAACCAAAGTTGGAAAACGAGTTTGCCAACGATGCCTTTCTCACCGATTATTTGAAAACATACATGCCAGCCGATGCGCTTAAAACCATCACACCCGACCTTGAAAGGTTCGGAGCGTTGGTGGCGGGCGAAATGCGCGAGTGGGCACGCGATGCCGAAGTGAACGAACCCAAGCTGAAACAATTTGATGCATGGGGAAACAGAGTGGATGAAATTGAAGTGGCAGAAGGCTGGAAAAAATTAGAGCGTGCTGCCGCCACCGAAGGTTTGGTTGCCATTGGCTATGAACGCAGCTTTGGCGAACACTCGCGTTTGTTTCAGTTTGTAAAATTGTATCTCTACACGCCATCATCTGCCATTTACACCTGCCCATTGGCAATGACCGATGGCGCTGCTCGATTGATTGAAGTTTATGGCGATGAATTTTTGAAAGACAACGTTTTTAAAGGATTGATTTCGCGTCAACCGGAAACTTTTTTAACCAGCGGACAGTGGATGACCGAACGCACCGGGGGCTCTGATGTTTCGCGCTCCATGACTTTTGCTACGCCTGATGGTGAGGACTATGTGTTGCATGGGCACAAGTGGTTCACATCGGCAATCACTGCAAGCGTGGCGTTTACACTTGCTTCCACCGAGCAGCCTCAGGCAGGCAAACGCGCACCTCTATCGGTTTTTTTTCTGCCCATAAGGAATGAAAACGGCACCCTCAACGGCATTGAAGTGGAAGCGCTGAAAGATAAACTAGGTACGCGCGCTTTGCCCACTGCACAACTTTTGCTGAAAGGCTGCAAAGCAAAATTGGTGGGCGAAAAAGGCAAGGGAGTAAAAACCATCTCCACGCTCTTCAACATCACCCGCATTTACAACACCATCAGTGCAGTTTCGTACATACGCAGGGCTTTCGCCCTCTCTGAATCCTACGGCAAAATCCGCGAAGCGTTTGGAAAAAAAATAAACGAACAACCGCTTTACAAACAAACATTGCGGCAGTTGGAAATTGCTTACCAAACCAACACATCTTTGGCTTTGTTCCTTGCCCGACTGCTTGGAAAAGAAGAATGTTTCACTGCCTCCGAAACCGAGCAGGCGCTGCTGCGGTTGCTCACTCCGATTGCAAAACTTTACACCGCCAAACAATCCATAAAAGCAGCATCGGAACACATCGAATCATTTGGCGGGCTTGGTTATTTGGAAGACAGCGGCATTCCATCACTGCTGCGCGATGCACAGGTGCTGAGCATTTGGGAAGGAACCACCAATGTGCTTTCGCTTGACATGCTGCGCGCCATGGAAAAAGAAAATGGATTGAAGGCATTTGCTGAATTTATTCCGCAAACGCTTAACGCCATCAGCAATGCTTCGCTGAGCAATGAAAAAGAGCTGTTGGGTAAAAAGTTCAAAGCGCTAATGAGTTTCATCGCGCAACTGCAAACCGATGAAGCAAGAATTACTGCATCAAAAAATGTTGCCTTCTACCTTGCGGAACTTACCATTGCTGTGCTGTGGTTAGAGTTTGTGAGTTTGAATGCAGAAAATGAAAACTATCGTCAAACCTTAGATTATTTGCTTGCCTTCAGCATGAATGAACTGCAACTGAAAGAGGCAGAAATTATGGGTTTAACGAGCATGGCTAAATCAACTTCATAACCCATTGTTTAAAACCAGAGATGCGCTCCAAAGCGCAAAATTTTGACGCTTATCCATTTTGCTTTATTCACTTTGCATTGAGTAACACAACATAATCTCATCCGGTCAGATGATTGAGCATACTACGCTACCCATTCAAAATGTTGAACATTTCAAGCAGCAGGTTTTGTGTTGGGCGAACCAATTTTCGGTTTGCTGCCTGCTGGATAGCAACAACTATGCGCATCAAACCTATCGCAGCTTTGAGTGGAAAATGGCGGTGGATGCCATAGATTTTGTTTCGGCAAAAGGCGGGAACGGCTTTAGTTCATTGAAGGCATTTTTTGAGCAACACCGCACCGAAATTTTTGGATTGCTCAGCTACGACCTGAAAAACGAAACAGAAAATTTAGAAACGCGCCACACCGATTTTATCGGCTTTCCCGATTTATATTTTTTCAAGCCGCGCTATGTTATTGAGTTGATGGAAAATAAAATTCGCATCAACCGAAATTACCCCGAAGCCTTTGCCATTGTGGAGCAGATTCTTCAATTCAAAGCTGCGCCAGTTAAGGCATCGCCACCGCAACTGCAACTGCGCACTAACCGCAGCAGCTATTTAAAACAGGCGCAAACCATCAAGCAAAAAATTGTGGAAGGCGACTTCTACGAAATGAACTTTTGCATCGAAGCATTTGATGCCGAGGCACACATTTCACCCACAGATGTTTTTCAAAAACTGAACGCAATAGCACGCGCGCCATTTTCCGCATTTTTTAAATGCCGCGATTCATTTTTGATGTGCGCCAGCCCCGAAAGGTTTTTAAAAAAAGAAGGAACAAAACTGATTTCGCAACCCATTAAAGGCACGGTGCGCAAGAGCGAAAATGAAAACGAAAATGAGCGACTGAAAACCGAACTGCAAAACAGTGAAAAAGAGCGTGCAGAAAATGTGATGATTGTGGACTTGGTGCGCAACGACCTTGCCCGCTCATCAAAACCCGGCAGTGTAAAGGTGGAGGAACTATTCGGCATTTACACCTTTGCCACAGTGCACCAAATGATTTCAACTGTTACATCTGAAATTGCCGAAGACGTTCATTTCATTGAAGCCATAAAGCATGCCTTCCCAATGGGCAGCATGACCGGTGCACCTAAGATTGAAGTAATGAAAACCATTGATGAAATGGAGCACTTCAGGCGGGGCATTTTTTCGGGGGCAGTGGGCTACATTGATGCCGATGGCAATTTCGATTTCAATGTAGTCATCCGCAGTGTGCTTTACAATGCCGCCAGCAACTACCTTTCGGTGCGCGCTGGCAGCGCCATTACTTTCGATGCCGATGCAGAGCAGGAGTGGGATGAAGTGATGCTGAAGTTAGCAGCGATGAAGAAGAGCTTAGCATGAAAAATCACACCGGATACTCAAAATAATTTCTGTCGGTTTCCCATAGGCGCACCACCAAATCATATTGCTCGCCCAATTTAGCGCGAAGCAAGTTGTAAATCACCACCACAATGTTTTCGCCCGTAGGGTTTAATTCTTTAAACTCCTCGGTATCTAAATTCAGGTTTTTGTGGTCGAAGCGCTCCAACACTTCATTTTGAATCAAGTCGTTCAGGATTTTAAGGTCAATGAGGTAGCCGGTTTCAGGGTCAATTTCGCCCATCACTTTCACTTCAAGTTTATAGTTGTGTCCGTGCCAGTTGGGGTTGTTGCACAAACCAAACACCTCTTCGTTTTTTTCAAAACTCCAATCTTTCCTGTAAAGGCGATGCGCGGCATTGAACTGCGCTCTTCTGAAAACGGCTACACGCATAGCTGCAAAAATTGTTTGGCAATAATAACCTTAAAACTGTTGGTTTGTTTGACGCAAAATGCTGATTGCTAAATTTACACCCTTCAAAGTAACATGCCATCTTTCACATCCAAACTTCCGCACACAGGCATCACTATTTTTTCAGTAATGAGTGCGTTGGCAAAAACGTATGGAGCAGTAAACCTTTCGCAAGGCTTTCCTGATTTCAACCCCGATGAAAAATTGCTGCAAGCCGCTGAAGCGGCTCTGCGCGCCAACCTGAATCAATATGCACTAATGGCGGGTAGCCAAAGTTTACGCACCAAGCTGGCAAAAAAATATGCTGCATGGTTTGGCATTGAGGTGGATGCGGAAAATGAGATAACCATCACTGCCGGTGGCACTCAGGCAATTTTCACCGCAGTGCAGGCGGTGGTAAATGCGGGTGATGAAGTGTTGCTTTTTGCTCCTTGCTACGATAGCTATGCACCTGCGGTGCAACTTGCGGGCGGCAAGTGTGTGTATTACATAATGAGTGCACCTGACTTTGCCATCAATTGGGATGAGGTGCGCAGTTTGATTTCGCACAAAACCCGTTTGCTGGTCATCAATTCGCCACACAACCCAACAGGTGTTTGTCTTTCAGAACACGACCTGCTGCAACTGCAACAAATTGCGGAAGCGCATGACCTGATGGTGCTTAGCGATGAAGTGTATGAACACATCGTCTTTGATGAACGAAAACACGAGAGTGTTTTGCGCTATCCGCAACTGCGCCAGCGTTCGTTCATGATTAGCTCGTTTGGCAAAACTTATCACTGTACGGGCTGGAAAGTGGGTTACTGCATTGCGCCTGCCGCACTCACTGCCGAGTTCCGAAAAGTGCATCAATTCAATGTGTTTAGTGTAAACAGCATTGCACAGGCAGCTTTCAACACTGCACTGGATTTCCCTGAGCTTTACACATCATTGAATACATTTTATGAAAGGAAACGCGATTACTTCCGCAGCCTGATGAGCCACACAAAATTCAAATTGCTGCCCTGCGCGGGAACCTATTTTCAACTTGCCGATTACAGTGCAATCAGCGACCTGCCCGAAACCGATTTTGCCTGTTGGCTGACCAAGGAAATTGGTGTTGCTTCCATTCCGGTTGCTGTTTTTTATCCGGATGCCGGAAAAGAGCAACAACTTACTCGATTCTGCTTTGCCAAAGAAAACAGCACACTGGAGGAAGCGGTGAGCAGACTGAGCGAGATTCAATAAAAAAGCCCGCGAAATTTTCGCAGGCTTTTAAAAGTTGTTTTGGCGATAATTAGCTAAGGTGTTTGTTCAAAATATCTACCAACTGCGCTTTAGGCACTGCACCCACTTGCTTATCCACCACATTTCCGTTTTTGATAAACAAAATGGTAGGAATACTGCGTATGCCGTATTTCATTGCAGTTTCGGGATTGTTGTCCACATCCACTTTGCCTACCACTGCTTTGCCGTCATATTCCTTAGCGATTTCTTCTACAATGGGACCTACCATGCGACACGGACCACACCACTCCGCCCAAAAGTCAACCACTGCCACTTTATCGCTTTTCAATACGGTTGTTTCAAAGTTGCTGTCTGTTAATTGTAAAGCCATGATTCTTATTTTTTGATGTAAACGAATAGCGTTCAAATGTATTTTAATTGGTGGATTACTCAACACCAAGTTTTGTGAAACGGTTCACATAAGTTCCTATTCTATATAAGTTTCTGTAATGTTGCACACTTATTTCATTAACAAACATTTTAAATGTCTGCATCCGAAAACTTCTTCAGCAAAGAAGACTTGAGTTTCCTTGAAAACTATCTGAACACTTATTCGCCCACTGGCTTTGAGGTGGAAGGCCAAAAGGTTTGGCTCGATTACCTGAAACCCGCCATTGATGAGCATCATATTGATAATTACGGAACGGTTTATGGCGTTATCAACCCGAAAGCCGATTTCAAAGTGGTGATTGAAGCACATGCCGATGAAATTTCGTGGTTTGTGGCAAACATCACCTCCGAAGGTTTGCTTTATGTGCGCAGAAACGGTGGCAGCGACCATCACATTGCGCCATCCATGCGCGTTTGGATTCACACTGATAAGGGAAAAGTGCCCGGTGTGTTCGGTTGGCCAGCCATCCACCTGCGCAAAACTGCCAACGGTGGCGAAACACCTCCAAAAGTGGAGAACATTTTTGTGGACTGCGGCTGCACTTCTGCCGATGAGGTGAAAGAATTGGGCATTCATCCGGGCACTGTCATTACTTTTCAGGATGGTTTTTTCACGCTCAACAACCGCTACTTTGGCGGTCGCGCGCTGGACAATCGCATGGGAGGTTTCATGATTGCAAAGGCTGCACGCATGCTTAAAGAACAGAAAAAAGAATTGCCGTTTGGCTTATACATTGTAAACAGCGTGCAGGAAGAAGTTGGTTTGCATGGCGCTGCCATGATTGCACATACCATTCACCCGAATTGCGCCATCATTACCGATGTGGCACATGACACTTCCACACCAATGATTGACAAAAATGTGGATGGCGATTATCGCTGCGGCAAAGGTCCAATTTTGACCATTGCCCCGGCTGTGCACAACAAACTGCTGAAACATCTGCGCGACACTGCCGCCAAAAACAACATAGACTATCAAATTGATGCTGCTTCGCGCTCATCGGGCACCGATACCGATGCTTGGGCTTACACCAAAGGCGGTATCCCATCGGCTTTGATTTCTCTGCCGCTGCGCTACATGCACACCACGGTGGAATTGGTGGCGCAAAAAGACGTTGAGCAGGTAATCAAGTTGATTTACGAATCGGTTGCCGACATGACACCCGACTTCAACTTCAAGTATTTTTAAGACAGAAACTATTCTCCCTCGCTTTTCCCTCCGGTCATCAACAATTCATTGGCGATGATTTCGGTTATGAAGCGCTTGTTACCTTCTTTGTCGGTGTAGCTTCGGTTGGTGAGTTTGCCTTCAAGCATCACTTCGCTCCCTTTTTTCAAAAATTTTTCGGCAATGCTTGCAAGGTTTCCCCATGCCACCACTTGGTGCCAGTAGGTTGCTTGCACGCGCTCACCTTTATCGTTTTTGTGCACCTCGTTTGTGGCAAGGCTGAAACGCGCCACTTTCTTATCGTTTGCAACCACTTTCACTTCGGGGGCTGCGCCCAAGTTGCCCATCAGGCGAACGCTGTTCTTTAAATTGCTCATAACTTTTTGTTTTGTGCTCCTTATTCGGAACGGTTAAAAAATTGATGATGCAAAGGTGCTAACGCTCCAAGCCGTTAGTCGGAATTCAATTATTTGTTTACGGAATTAACCGTTAGCAGCCGTTTGAAAACGCTTTTTACCTTAATGAAGGTAATGCTTGAATGGTATTCTTTGTGAAGGTAATCGCAACATCTTGCAACACAATTCGTTCCATCCTATATTGCACACCAAATGGATAACGAGCGCATACAAAGCATTAAAGAAGAAATTGCCAACGCCATCACGCATGGTGCCGGAGTGATTTTTGCTTTAGTTTCCATTCCCTTTTTAATCACCTATGCAGTTGAAAGGGGAACTACGGGCACCATTTGGAGTGTGAGCATGTTCAGTTTTGGAATGCTGATGGTTTATTTATCATCCACATTATATCATGCCATTCAGCATCCTAAAGCAAAATTCAAATTGCGCATTTGGGATCACGCCAGCATTTTTCTGATGATTGCCGGCAGCTACACCCCTTTTCTCCAAAAATATGCCGATGAGCATACTGCCACAAACTTCCTGACTGTGTTGTGGAGCATAGCAGTCATTGGCGTTTTTAAAAAGTTGTTTTTCACGGGCAGGTTTGAAGCGCTTTCAATAGCAATGTATTTGGGCATGGGTTGGATGGCAGTGTTTATTGTTGGTCCTTTAGCACAAAAAATGCCTGCGTCCATTTTTGCCTTATTGATAATTGGCGGGTTGAGCTACACGCTGGGCATCATCTTTTATTTGTGGAAGCAGCTTGCATTTCAGCACACTATTTGGCACTTGTTTGTGCTTGCAGGAACGGTAACACATTACTTCGCCATTTACTTGAGTGTGCCACTGAAACTTCAGTAATTTCATAGCAAATTCGCTGAATGACAAATGCCATAGACAACATTTCAGAGCTGCAATCGTCACCTGAGTTATTAGAGAAGTTGCACGAGTACTGCACCGTGAAATCCTTCAAGGCGGGAGATGTGATTTTGAGTGAGGATGCCTACATCCGTTCCATTCCAATTGTTGCAAGAGGCATCATTCGTGTAATAAAAACAGAAGATGACGGCAGGGAGATTTTGCTCTATTACCTGACACCGGGCGACAGTTGCATCATGTCGTTCCTTGGCGGTATTCATCATGAACCAAGCAAGCTGCGCGCTGAAGTGGAGGAAGACGCTGAACTTTACTTCCTCCCCATCGAAAAAGTAAATCTTTTCATTCGCGAGTATCCGCAGTGGTTAGATTATATTTTCAAACTTTACCATAAGCGGTTTGAGGAATTGCTGGAAGTAATCAATGCAGTTGCCTTCAAAAAAGTGGATGAGCGCTTAATGCTGCTGCTTGAAAAAAAGGCTGCACTCACCGGTTCAAAAGCAATTGCGGTGTCGCATGAACAACTTGCCAACGAGCTTGCCACTGCACGCGTAGTGGTTTCGCGCTTGCTGAAACAATTAGAAGACAATGGCACCGTGAAACTTGGCAGAAACAAGATAACCTTACTGTAATCCACCTACACTTCCCCCGCCAATGTGGCGTATAGCAATAAATTTTTCCCCTTTATTGACATTGTAACCTAAGTTGCAAAAGGGCAAATCTTGCATTCAGAGTTTTGTGCTCAAGTTTTATGGAGTATCTCGGTTATTTCTTTTCGGTGCTTATTGGTGTTTCGCTCGGCTTAATTGGCGGTGGAGGAAGTATACTCACCGTTCCTGTTTTAGTTTATTTGTTTCATCTGGATGTTGTAACTGCAACCGCCTACTCACTATTTATTGTAGGCTTCACCAGCGCTATCGGTTCGTTCAACTATTTCAAATCGGGCTTGGTTGACATCAAAACTGCGGTAGTGTTTGGCATTCCCTCCATTGCAGCAGTGTTTGCCACTCGCGCATGGATTGTGCCTGCCATTCCAAATGAAATTTTTTCTACCAATGGATTTGTGCTTTCAAAAAGTGTGCTGCTGCTGCTGTTGTTTGCAGCATTGATGATTGCAGCATCATTCAGCATGATTAAAAAACAAAAAATTGCAGTTGCGAACTCCGATGAACAAAAGTTTAATTATCCACTAATACTATTGGAAGGCGCAGTGGTGGGCACACTTACGGGCTTAGTGGGCGCAGGCGGTGGATTTTTGATTATCCCAGCGCTTGTCATGCTTTCGAAACTTTCCATGAAAAAAGCAGTAGGAACATCGTTGGTCATCATTGCAGCAAAATCATTGATTGGTTTTATGGGCGAAGGCGGAGAAACGCTGATTGACTGGAAGTTTCTTGTAATTATTTCGGCATTTGCCACCGCGGGAATTGTTGCAGGCTTTTTGCTTTCAAAAAAAATTGAGGGTGAAAAACTCAAGCCCGCTTTTGGCTGGTTTGTATTGGCGATGGGGTTTTACATTATCATCAAAGAAGTTTTTCTTCACTAAAATTTTACACCAATGCAGGAGGATATAAACTGTTGTAAAGAAGCGTGTCCCACTAAGCTCAATAAAAACTTTTGGGACAACCAATATCAAAACAACGAAACCGGATGGGACTTGGGCAGCGTGTCTCCACCACTGAAAGAATTGATTGATAAGTTAGAAGACAAACAGCTCAGCATTTTAATTCCGGGTGCAGGTAATGCTTATGAAGCGGAATATCTGATAGAAAGAGGTTTCACGGATGTAACTGTTATTGACATTGCACCCACGGTGGTTGACAGCCTGAAAAGAAAGTTTACAAACAGCAAGAGAATAAGCATTGTCCAGGGCGATTTTTTTGAGCACATAGGGCAATATGACTTGATTCTTGAACAAACATTTTTTTGTGCATTGAACCCGAGTTTCAGAAAAAGCTATGTTGGAAAAATGTTCAGTCTTCTTAAACAAAATGGCATTTTAACCGGCTTGCTGTTCAACAGAACTTTTGAAAAAAGCCCGCCATTTGGAGGAAACAAAGAGGAGTATGAAATGTTGTTTCAACCCTATTTCGATTTCCTGATTTTTGAGCCATGTAAAAACTCGGTTGCTCCACGTGTAGGAAGCGAGTTGTTCTTTTCGTTTCGCAAGAAACTATGAAGCAGTTTGCTTATTCATAAAATACAAGTGCAAGTCCTGGGCGGTGTTAAACACAGGTTTCTCAGCAAGAATTTCATAGAAATCAATAGGGAAAACATAATCGTCCCAACTTTCAATTTTGCCGATGTTGAAGAGATTTTGAAAATCGTTAGAGATGGTGAGGTGTTCAAACTTGTCGCGCTCCACCTGCGGTGGGCGAATGAACTCAATCAAAAATCCTTTTTGCCTTAGCGCTGAAACCACTTCGTGCAAATCGGCAATTTGATATTCATACGCCTCATTGATTTGCTCAGCAATGGCATTGATGCGCTGCTGTTCCCACTCGTTTTCGCTTTCGCGCAAAAACAAATCCTTGATGTAAATTTTCCCTCCGGGCTTCAACACTTCGTAGGCTGCGTTTATGGCTTTGCGTTTATCGTTGCTGTGTCCGAAAGACTCTAAAAAGTAAACTCGATCATAACCTTCCTTCTCAAAAAACTCATGCAGTTTGTGATAATCGCCTACCTGAACATTTACATTTGACAGCAAATTTCTTTCGACAGTTTTCTCTTTACTTTTTTCTGCCTGCACTTGCGAAACTGTTACTGCATCTATGTTTAAACCATCCACCCGCGCAGCAAAATGACAAGCAGGACCACAAACTCCACAGCCTGCATCAATTGCTTTCATTCCGGGTTTCAACTGCATAGATTGAATGGTATAGTCCAGATAATCTTCCACATTGTTGGTGCGGAATGCCTGAATGATTTCGCCATAAACAGCCAGAAACTTATCGGTGGTTTCGTTGTAAAATTTTGAAACAGATTCGGGTGTGTTCTTTGAGTGTGCATGAGCCTTCACGCCTTCCGCTTTTTTGCTCATCAACAGCCAACCTACTATGCCGAATTGAAACAGAATGATTGCAACAAGAATTATGTACAGCATCATTTGAAAGCGTTCAATAGTTTTCTGAAAAATGATTGCTTGGGTGCATATCTGTTTGCCAATTCATTAGTATCAATCTTTGGATTATCATTCGGAATACTGCGCAACATTTTTAAACCCGAAGGTCCTTGATTGATGTTTTCATTGAAGTAGAAATCTTCTGTGCAGGCATATTCTTCTATCCGGTTTTCATTGCCAAAATAATAACGCATTTCAGCAGCAGAAGGAATCAAGCCATACACCACCACTAAGCGAGGTGTATCTGTCTTGTTGATGCCGGAAGCGTGCAGCAACCGATGGTCATACACCAATGCTTCGCCTGCTTTCATGTTGATGGGTATGAGATATTGCCACACTTCATTCATTACATTTTCAAATGAAGAAGGGATGTTTAATCCTCTGATGTTTTCAAAAAGTTTGTGGCTGTCGGGTAAAATCAAAAGCGTTCCGTTTGCTTCGTTTACATCTACCAATGGCAGCCAAATGTTGTAAGAAAAATGCTGCGATTCATCCAGAATACTCCAATCCTGATGCGGATGCAGCGAGCCGTTTTCGCCTTTGCTTTTCACCATGAAAGTGGCGCCAAGCGCAGTTGCATTTTGAAAAGTTACATCCACTGCACGCTCACATACTCGCTTGATTTCTTCGTTCATTTTTTTTCTGAAATCAAAATCTCCGGCATGAGAAGATGCATACATTCCATCCGGCAATGAGGCATGATGAGCATAGAAAAAGTCGGTGAGTGATTGCTCTTCTGCTGCGCTCAGAAATGGAACAACAACATAGCCTTGCTCGCGTAGCAATTCGCTTTTAGATGAGTCTTTCAGAATATCAACGTAAGGCATAAATGAGAAGCGAAGCAAAGAAATTTAATCAACGACTTCACATGAATAGTTTTTGCAGATTGGGAATCAGATTCCCAATCTGCAAAGAAGTTTTACTTCCTTATTAAACATTTTCCGAGATATAACTCATCCATACCACTGGCATAAAAACTTGCTATTGCTTCGCGTGGCGTATTTACAATAGGTTCGTGGCTAAGGTTAAAACTGGTATTAAGCAAAACACCAAAGCCTGTTTTGCTTTTGAAGGCAGTAATCAAATCGTAGTAAAGCGAATTTTGTTCTCGGTTGATGGTTTGCACGCGACAAGTTCCATCTGCATGAGTAACACCTTTCAGCAATTCGCGATACTGCTCTTTTACAAAAAACACTTTGGTCATGTAGGGTGCATTGCTGCATTTGGCTTCAAAGAATTGATGAAAATCTTCTTCCAGAACACTGGCGCCAAACGGGCGAAATCCTTCACGAAATTTGATTTTGTGATTCACCGTTTGCTGAATGCCGGGCGCGGCAGGATTTGCCAAAATGCTTCTGTTTCCCAATGCGCGCGGTCCAAACTCCATCCTTCCCTGAAACCATCCTATCACTTTGTTATCGGCTAATGCTGTTGCCGCGGAATCTGCAACATTTTCTACCACCGAAAACCGTAATCCGCAGCGCTGAATGGTTTCTTCTATCTCGTGTTGTGAAAACCGGTTGCCAAAGAAAGTGTGCGTCTGCTTTTCGAAAGCAGTTACGCCCTCATCTACACTTGCCAGATAAGCAGCTCCCAATGAAATGCCTGCATCACTTGAAGCGGGCTGCACAAACAGTTCATCCACTTCCTGCAAGGCTTCAATTTTTTGATTTGCCAAACAGTTTAATGCCACACCACCTGCCATGCACACTTTTCTGATGCCGGTTTCTTCAACATACTTTTTCACCAAAGCAGTTAAAGCATTTTCCAATTGTTTTTGCGATGCGGCTGCAAGGTGTTTGTATGCATCAGGAATGTGCTTTTCAACTCTCCGCTCCAACTGAACTTCAGCAGTCAACTTATCACTAAACAACATTTCATGGCGCGATGGCGAAGATTGCCCCGGCAGGATTTTCACCATGTAATCTTCATTGAAGTGATATCCGTTTTCATTCACCTGCAACACATCATTGATGTTGTATTTCATAGCATCGCCATAAGCCGCCAGACCCATCAGTTTATATTCATCAGCATCGCGCGTAAAACCACAGATCTGCGTTATCATGGAATAATACATCCCCAAACTTTGCGGACGCTCGTAACGATGCAACACTTCTAACTTTCTTTTTTTGCCCACTGCAATTTGTGTGCTGATACCATCACCCGAACCATCTACAGTTATCACTAACGCCTCTCCGAAACCTGATGGGAAGTAAGCAGAAGCGGCATGGCAATCATGGTGGTGATAGCGTTTAATAGGCGGGCAATAGCCGAAGTAACTTTCAAAATGTTTTTTCAAAACATCCTCAATAGTTGCCTGCCATGTGCTGCCATGAAAAGCAACAACTGCCACATCTTTTATATCAATGCCTCCTATGTGCAGCACTTCTTTAACAGATAAGATGGGCAACTGCCCTGCGGCATGTTTCACTCTGTTTAGTCGTTCCTCTTCAATAGCAGCAATCACCTTCCCATCGCGCATCAGCACTGCAGAAATGTCCTGATAGCCCGAGCGTACGCCACCATTTATTCCAAGAATGAGTTGCTTATTTGCTTGCATAGGCTTTTGTAATTAAAAAAGTGAATGGGGCAACATAAGCAGGAAAGAAAGAGCCTCTCTATAATTCAGGAATTCATATTCTAAACCTAATTTGCGCAGGTTGTTGTAGTAAGCGCTATGAGCTTCGAAATAATGCTTCTCGCTTTCAATGAACCATGCCTTTTCACCCAACTTCTCCGCTAAAAACCATTTTTCCAAAAGGCGGGCGCACCTGCCATTTCCATCGCTCCATGGATGAATTTTTACAAATACTAAATGAATCATGGATGCATAAAAAAACACTTCCTCAAAAGTTAGTTGTTGCTGTAAAACAGCTATATCACTCCAGAATTTCTTCATTTCATCTTCCACCTTTTGGGGTAGCGCAGCTACATACTCAATTCTGCCATCACCTGTAGTTACAAACATATTCTCTGTGCGATATACCCCTCGCTTGTGTTGTGGCAGTAAATTTTTACTTAGCAGATTATGTGCCTGTTTCAAATTTTCACTACTCAGTTTGTTAGCTTTAGCAAAAGTGTAAGCCGTGTACAAATCATCTATCTTTTTTGTGTAGTCGGGCAGGTAACTCACGCCAAATTTCTTGTGCTTGATGTAACTATCCAATTCAACTTCTTCGCCCTCAATTTTGCTGCTATACACCGATGCCACCGAAGTGTAAAAACTAAATGTATCAGTTGAAATTTCTGCTTCATGAAGCAACTCAAACTGTTGCTTCGCGTGAGCGGGGAATAACTTCAGGTATTCCTGCAGCAGCGCATCATCAAGTATTTCAAGGTTTACTTTACTCCCCACACAAAAAGTATTTATCGTAAACAATTTCAGGCATGAAGCCCATTTTGGTGGCGAGTTTGATGAATGGGCGCAACCACAACATGGTATCATATCCTGTGTTATAGTCGCGGAAATTTTTTGGCGGCAACTTCAACCACTCGTCAAATTGTTCGCGCGAAATTGCCAATCGCTTTAAGCACAAGTCAATGATGCGCGGGTCTTCCATCACGTAAGGTTTCTTCACGGCTTCAATTGCCCAATCTCTGTCCATTTGTCCATCGCGCACTAACGCGCTGTAGGCATTCAAGCGAAAGTCTATATTGAATTTTACGCGGTGTACGTAAGTGATAAGCGACCAGTACAAATCATCGTAGTAATGCGCTCCGGGATACACCCAATCATATTCACGCTTGATGATTTCTTCTGCTTCTTTGCGGATGTATTGCTCGTAATAAAGCGGTGAATAGGCCTTGATGCCTTTAATGATGCTGTAGTAGAAAAGTTCTTTCCAACCCAAATGATAATTAGGGTCGTCTGCCTTCCACGGGCGCAATTTCACTGAGCCGAATTTCTGCTGCACATCATTCACATAATCACCCACCATATACGCCCAACTCATGGGCTTGATACCTTCGGTGCGGAATGACTGACCATAAATCATGTGTTTGATACCTTCCTTATGCGCCACACCAAAACATGATGCCGCAATGCCCACATCGGTACCTTCGTTCAGCTCGGGTACGCTTGCTTTCAGAAAAGAAATTTTCAGGTCTTTGGCTTCGCGCCAGTCGCTGGTGATGGTGCGGAGTTCTACGCCCAACTTTCGCGTGATGTTTATCATGTTTTCACCACCAACGGGATTATCAAAACCATCATTAAAATGCACTGCCAGCGGACGAAGCTTATACTTTGTAACCACAAGATGCAACACATAAGTACTGTCGCGTCCGCCACTGATGCCTACAACGCAATCATACTTTTTGCCTTTGCCATCGTGTTTGATTTGCGCTAACTGCTTGCTCCAAATTTCCTGTCCTCGTTCATCATTTGGATACATCTTCTCCCACTTATCGTGCAGATGACAGAAATTACATACGCCCTTCGCATCAAACTTTATCCCCGGGCAGGTGCTGTCGCTGATGCAGCGCGTGCAACGTTGGTAGGGGATGTTTTTAGGAATGCCGTTAACGATTACAAAATCACTCATTATCAAATGTTGCTAAAAATTCGGCATCAATTTTTTCTTACTGTAGTGTTCATCAATGAAGCGCACCACTTCATCCATGTCATCGGTAACATGGAACAAATCCAAGTCTTCAGCATTGATGTTAGCAGCATTTTCAAGCATGGTATTTTTTATCCAGTCAATCAACCCTTTCCAATAATCGCTGCCATAAAAAACCATCGGAATGGCTTCAATTTTTTTTGTTTGAACCAAGGTCATCACTTCAAAAAGTTCATCCATGGTGCCAAAACCACCGGGCATGTAAACCACACCTTGCGCATAGCGCACAAACATCACTTTTCGGGCAAAAAAGTATTTGAACGAAATAATTTTATCGGGGTCAACAAATTCGTTGCAGCCTTCTTCATGTGGCAGCTGAATGTGCAAACCTACTGAAACACCACCGGCTTGTTTTGCGCCTTTGTTTGCGGCTTCCATAATGCCCGGTCCACCGCCTGTGATGATGCCATAACCTGCATCGGCAAGTTTTGATGCTATGGTTACAGCATCTTGATAATACTTGTTATCGGGTTGAGTGCGGGCAGAACCAAAAATGGAAATGCACGGACCTATTTCATCTAACTTTTCGAAGCCATCAACAAATTCAGCCATGATTTTGAACATGCGCCAGCTTGATTGCGCTTTGAGTTCCGTCCAGTTTTTACGTGCGTGTTTTGGCATATCAAATCATTTAGTTTTCTCTGCTTTGGCTTGCATGTCGCGAAGCAATTTCTTTTTCGTGTAGCGGTGTGTCCATGGATTAATGTCTTTACCAAACTGGAATGTTCTTGCAATGGTGAAACCAAGCCGAAACTGCCCTTGCGCCCAATTGTGAGGATTATACGCAAGAAAATCCTGCTCAAGCAAACCCGCAGTGTTGGTTAAATTGATTTGAAAAACGTGCCCACCGGTTTCAAACTCCACACCTATGTTTAATGGCGGGTAATAGCCGGCATTTTTCAAGCCGCGCAGCATAGGAAAGTATTGCCTTAATGTAGCCTGATTTCGGGTGATAGGTTGAAAGTATTCAAACACAATGGCTGAACGCTTAGTCATTTTTGCACGCGCTGAAAGCCCCAAAACAAACAAGCCATTTTTATCGTTGGGGGTAACCAAATTACGCCAAATAAAAGAAGGTGTAAGTTGAATACTAAGCCAGTGTGTGGCTTTGATAGCAATTATAGATTGCAGGTTGTAAGTAAATCTGTGATACCATTTAGGGAATGAAACCAACAAATCTGCCGAACCCGCTTGCCTGCGCTGGCTTGAAACTGAAGCCTGCGCCAAAAAAGTGATGGTGAAAGGAAATTTAAAGTCGGTGGTTTGTTTTAGCGCCTGATACTTCACATTGCCAAACCACAATTCATTCAAAGGACCATTGCCCTTTGCGCGCCCGGTGCCAACACTCAAATTTTCAAGAATGCCATAATCGAACGAAAACAAAATGTCAGCGGCTTGGTCGAAACCGAACATATTATGAATGTGGTCATTATTGGAAGAAGCAATGTTGCCGAAGCGGTGAGCGATTCTAAAATCAAGCGCTTGCTTTTTTGTCATTTCAACTGTTTGCCCATTAATCAGCCTTGTTGATTTAAAAGTTGCAAACACATACTCCCGCGATTTTTTCGATTCATCCTTACCAAGCTCATCAATCAAATCCTGCGCTAAAACCGAAGCACCAAAAAGCATCAACAACAGTGGCAAAACATTTTTCATTGGCAAAACATTTTTTTATTGAAGCCGCTAATGTAATGTTAGGCTTCAAGTTTTAGTCACAACCAGAAATGTACACGATATGTTTGGCTGCAAAAGTTAAATAGGTGGCTGCAAACGCTTTCATTCAGCATATCGTCTTTGCAATCGTTTAACTTTATTATTTTTCGCGGCTTTTTTGAAAAAAACAACCTGTAATGATGAAGCAAATTTTCACAGCGGCAGTTTTAACTATTTATTTTTTCAATGTAAATGCACAATCAGCCTCTTGTAATTTTCAGGCAATTGACGCAGCCATGCAGCAGGCAGGTTTTCAGCTTTTGAATGTACAAGGTTTTCCGTGCGCGAGATATTACCGCAATGCACAAACCACCAGCAACTGGAACACTGCACGCGCTCAGGCGGCTGCTGTTGGTGCAACTTTGTTAACCATTAACAGCCAGGCAGAAAATGATGCAGTGTGGCAAGCGGCTGTGGCGGCAGGTGTAACAGGTGGATTGTGGATTGGCTACACCGATGTGGTAACTGAAGGCACTTGGGTGTGGGAGGATGGCAGCACTTCAACCTTCACTAACTGGAATCAGGGCGAGCCTAACAACACCACTGACGCATGTTCTTCAACAGGTGAAGATGCTGCAATCATGCAAATGAGCAACGGCAGATGGAATGATGTTTATATCAATCCCGGATTTCCTTGCATTGCCCCCCAACAATACGCCTCATTGGTGAAAGTAAATCTTTGCCCTGAATTAAATGTGCCGGCAACTGCAACCGTTTGTGCGGGAGACCCTGCAAACATTACTGCAAGCGGACTTTTCGGCTCCAGAAATCCAAATGGCGGCTACACATGGATTTGGGGAATTGTTCCAAACCCTGTTCCGGTTGATAACGACTCTATTTTCAGTCAAACACTTCAAAACAACTCGCAGTTGGTGGTGCTGATGCAAGACCGCTATGGCTGCTCTGACACAGGGTTTGTGCAGGTAACGGTTAACAACTGCAACCCACCAACCGGTCCTCAGGGTTGCAACATTCAGCAAATTACCACCACGTTTACGGGCGCGGGCTACATCCCATTGAATGTGCAAGGGCAAGATTGCAGTATGTATTTTATCAACCCCAACTCGCAGGATGCCGATCAGGCACAGGCAGCCGCAGCACAGTTAGGTGCCAATCTGGTGGTTTTCAACGATGCGCAGGAAAATCAAAATGTAGTGGCGGCACTTAATGCAGGAGGCTATTTCAACAGTGGGAATTTTATTTGGATTGGCTATAAAAGAACAGGAACTGCACAGCCCACTTTCCGCGCTTTGGATGGAAGCACAGGTCCATTTTTAACGCCAACAACAGGCGGTCCAACACCAGGCATTTACCAAAACTGGGCGTCTGGCGAACCTAATAACGACAGCTACCAGTGCGCACCGGGATGTATCATTGGGTGCAACATTTATGCTTGCCAAAATGGAGAGCAATGTGTTCAGATATACTCCAATGGCTTGTGGAACGATGAAAAATGTAATGCTGCCAGCATTTCGGTTATTGAAGTGAATTTATGCCCTGAAGTAAACATCAGCAACGATACTATCGTGTGCGAAGGGCAAACAGCAAGAATTTCATCCACTCCGATTTTAGGTTCGCAACCCTACACCTATGCCTGGAGTTCGGGGCAAGCTACCAATCCTGTTTTTGTTGCGCCACAGCAAACCACCGAGTACAAAGTAACCGTTACCGACCGCTACGGATGTTTTTCAACCGATAGCTTAACAGTAACCACTAACACCTGCCAAACACCAACCGGTCCGCAAGGCTGCGACATTCAGCAAATCATCACCACCTTCACCGGTGCGGGTTACATTCCGCTGAATGTGCAAGGGCAGCCATGCAGTATGTACTTTATCAACCCCACATCGCAAGATGCCGCACAGGCACAAGCCGCTGCCGAGGTGTTGGGTGCAAACACGGTGGTGTTGAATGATGCGCAAGAACAAGCCAATGTTCACGCTGCTTTAACTGCCGCAGGAACATACAATCAAGCTCCGGATGGGACAATTTGGCTTGGCTACCGAAGAACCGGAACCGGGCAACAAACTTTCTTTGCGCTTGATGGCAGCACCGGTCCTTTTATCCCAAATCAAACACCCTCTGTTTATCAAAACTGGGACGGAAACGAACCCAACAATAACGCCTACAATCAAGGATGCTTTCCTTTATTTAATTGCTCATCATGCAGCGACCAATATCGCTGTGTGAATGGCGAGCAATGCGTTCAAATTCGCAGTAATGGCAGATGGAATGACCTGCCGTGTAACCGCTCAAGTTGGTCGCTGATTGAAGTGAATTTGTGTGTGGATGTGAACGCTACGGTAAACAACCAAACGCTTTTCAACCTTAAAAAAGATACTTCGGTTTGCGCGGGCGCAACAGTAAACCTGCGCAGCAATCCTATTCAAGGTTCGCGACCTTACACTTACCAATGGACACCCTCTGCTGCCACCTCACAAAACACACCGGTACAGCCTACGCAAACCACACAATATGTAGTGCGTGTTACCGACCGCTACGGCTGCTTTTCTACCGACACACTTACTGTGAATGTTCTGGGCACTGCTAATGCAGGTTTCACTGCTAATCCGCCACAAATTTGCGATGGACAAATTTCAACACTCAGCTTCAATGGCACACCTTCGGGCAATGCCACTTTTACATGGGGTTTAGATGGAGGAACCATAGTGAGCGGCACTGCCACCGGACCCGGACCTTTGGAGGTGCGCTGGAATGGTGCAGGAACGAAAAACCTGACTTTGGATATCTCTGATGGCGCATGTACCATACCTCAGGCAACCGGAACGGTTACAGTGAATGCCAATCCGGTGGCTAACGCAGGACCCGATGTAACCATTTGCAGTGGAGGAACTTCACCAATTGGCGGGCAACCGCAAGGTAACTACGCCTATTTCTGGACACCCGCAACCGGGCTTTCGGCAACCAATATTGCCAACCCGATTGCACAAGACACCAACCTTACCCAACAGCCAAAAACAAGAACTTACAACATGGTGGTAACCATCAATGGCTGCTCGGCTGTTGACTCGATGGTGCTCACTATTGACCCTGCACAGATTGCGCCTGTTTCACCCGCAGGCACAGTGAATGTTTGTTTAGGAGGCGACACCACACTCACCTCAACACAACAGTTTGTTCAATACTTATGGAGCACAGGAGCCAACACTCAAAGCATTAACGTTAGCCAAAGCGGCCAGTATTCTTTCGGGGCAATTGATGCCCAAGGCTGCTTGTGGCGTAGCGATGTGGTGAATGTTGTGGTTGCCACAACGCCTCTGCCGGTGCTCATCACAGCCGATGGACCAACCTCGTTTTGCCAAGGCGGCTCGGTTACCCTCAGCACCGATGTTCCTTATATCACTTACAACTGGAGTAACAACGCTGCTCAGCCAACCATCACCGTCAATCAATCGGGCACTTATCGAGTAAGCACCACTGATGCGGATAACTGTCAAGGTTTGAGTAATGATATTGATGTTACTGTTTGGGCTTTGCCAACTGTTAGCGCAGCAGGTATTGTTGACCAGCGTTGCTTTCAGGAAGCAGATGGCGCCATCACAGTTGCGGGCGGTTTGGGCACTCCGCCTTACAATTTTGTTTGGGATAATGGGCAAACATCTTCAACCATTTCTAACTTATTGCCAGCCAGCTACAGCGTTACTATTACCGATGCCAACCAATGCACCGGCAACGGAACATTTACTGTGGCGGCAGCGCCTTTCTATGATTTAACTACTTCCAACGTAAAGAACGTTACCTGCTTTAATGGCGCTGATGGAAGCATTTCGGTTGCAGGCTCGGGAGGAACACCGGGCTACACTTATTTGTGGAGTACAGGCACACAAAACGGCACTGTTTCCAATCTTCGGGTGGGCAACTATTCGGTAACTGCTACCGACAGCAAAGGGTGCACCAAAACAGCTTCATTCACACTTACACAGCCGGATGAAATTGTTGCCATTATGCCTGAAGTGGCAGAAGTACGCATAGGCAAAGAAGTTCAGGTGAATGTTGAGGTTGCGCCATTGAGCAACAACTACACTTATCAATGGCGTCCGCAAGCGGGCTTGAGTTGCTACGACTGTCCCGACCCGGTTGCCAATCCGGTGAAGAGTTTAAATTATACTTTCATTGTTACCGACCCGAATGGATGTGCCGACACTTTGCTGATTCCGTTCACGGTTGACCCAAGCAAGGTACTGTACATCCCGAATTTCTTTTCGCCAAACGGTGATGGCGCCAATGAGTTTTGGTGCATGTTCAGCGATGCTGTGCAGGTAATTGACTTGCGCGTGTTTAATCGCTGGGGCGAATTGGTTTTCCGCACCGATGACATCAAGCAATGTTGGGATGGTTTTTACAACGGAATCATGAGCGACCCGGGCATGTATGTTTATCATGTAAGAATATCCTACATTGATGAAACTTGGACAGAGCGCAAAGGCAGCTTGATGCTATACAGATAGAAATGAAGCCATGAAGTTGATGCTGTTTTTTGTTGGATTGGTTCCTTTGGCAGTTAAGTGCCAGGATACTTTGGAAATAAAGCACATCAAACAATCGAAATCAGACAGTGTGATGATTGCACCAAACAACATCAACTTTAAACAAGTTGTACCTCGCTACAAAACTCCGAAGGGCAACATCTTTTGCCGAATGGAAGATGTGGTTACGAAAAAAACCGGAGTATGGTTAAAAGTTGGGGTAACCGACAAACCATTCAGATAGGTGATAGAGAAATACTATCTACAAAAATTTATCCAGGTTTGCTACTTTCAAGTCAACCGTAATCTGTTTGATTTCCTGCTCTTTAGAACGCTGGCAAATCAGCAACACATCTCCGGTGTCAATCACACACAAACCTTCAATGCCCTGCACCACCACTAACTTCTCATCGGGTGTCATAATCATGTTGTTGCGCGCGTCATACACCTTCACATTCGCGCCTTTCACAGCGTTGCCCAAGTAATCTTTGTCATACACTTCAAAGAGCGAATCCCACGTGCCAATGTCGCTCCAGCCGAAATCAGCAGGCATGGTGTAAACATTGTTTGCTTTTTCCATCACACCATAGTCAATGGAAATGTTAGTTACCACCGAATATGCTTTCTCAATGAATTTTTTCTCTTTGGCGGTGTTGTAAACTTTCGCGCCATCTTCAAAAGCATCAATCACTTCGGGAAGTAACTTATGCATGGCTTTCAAAATGGTTTTTGCGCGCCACACAAACATGCCCGAGTTCCACAAAAAATCTCCACTCGACAAAAATGTTTTCGCAATATCCAACGAAGGTTTTTCAGTGAAAGTTTTCACTTTATGGAAACCCTCATCTTCTTCTTTTTCAAGAAACTGAATGTAGCCATAGCCGGTTGAAGGCTTCGTGGGTTTCACACCAATGGTTACCAGCACATCTTGCTTTGCCGTAAACGCCAAGCACTTGCGCAGAATGCGCACATATTTATCGTTGTGCAAAATCAATTGGTCTGAAGGGGTGATAACAATGTTGGCATCCTTGTCTAATGCAGCAATTTTATCGCAGGCATAAGCTATGCAAGGTGCGGTGTTTCTGCGCACAGGTTCTTTCAGAATGTTGTTTTGTGCAAGCTGCGGGAGTTGTTCTTTTACCAAGCTTTCATATATATCTGCCGTTACCACAAAAATGTTTTCGGGCGGGCAAATGGGTAGTAATCTTTCGTAGGTAAGTTGCAGTAGCGTTTTCCCAACGTTAAGAATATCCAAAAACTGCTTCGGTTTGGCGGTTCGGCTTTTAGGCCAAAAGCGGCTGCCTATTCCGCCCGCCATAATTACTGCGTAGGTATGACTCATCCGATGGTAATGTCTTATTGCAATGTAGAAACGGGCGCAAAAGTAACCGTTCTAAGTTTGCGCAAAAATTTTAATTTCGGCTCCCTTTTGAAAAAAGGAGGTGATGTTTTGAGCAACACTCCCTCGCTGAATGTTGTTTAGAAAACATTTTGGTTGCTCAGAAAAATTACCTATAACTTACACGGTAAATTTTGCTTTATGCAGATAGAAGAAATTTCGCTCACAGACGCGCTACAAGAGAACTTTGGCTTCAATGGTTTCAAAGGAAATCAGGAAGAAATTATCCGCTCGGTTCTTGCCGGAACCGACACTTTGGTTTTGATGCCCACCGGTGGCGGGAAATCGCTTTGCTATCAGTTGCCCGCAGTGGTGCAGGAAGGTGTTGCCATCATCATTTCGCCATTGATTGCATTGATGAAAAATCAGGTGGATTTGATGCGCAACTATTCCGACAATAATGAGATTGCGCACTTCCTGAATTCATCGCTGAACAAAACGCAGAAAACGCAGGTGATAAAAGATGTGCACGATGGCAAAACCAAGTTGCTTTATGTGGCGCCCGAAACTTTGAACAAGCAGGAAACCATTGATATATTCAATGAAGTGAAAGTGAGTTTTGTGGCGGTGGATGAAGCGCATTGCATTTCGGAATGGGGACACGATTTCCGCCCTGAGTACCGCAGAATTCGCGAAATCATTGACCAACTTGGAAAGAAAATTCCGGTGATGGCGCTCACCGCAACTGCCACGCCAAAAGTGCAAAGCGACATAGTTAAAACATTGGGGCTGCGCAAACCAAACATCTTCAAGTCGAGTTTCAACCGCACGAATCTTTACTACGAAATCCGCACCAAAAAATCGCCTACGCTTGCCAACCGCAACATGGTGCAATTTGTGAAACAACGCCCGGGCAAGAGTGGTATCATTTATGTTATCAACCGAAAAACTGCCGATGATTTGGCAAGTGTTTTGCGCGTAAACAATGTGAAAGCCGAAGCCTACCACGCAGGTTTAGACACCAAAAAACGCGCAGGCATTCAGGATGCATTTTTGATGGAAGAAATTGATGTGATTGTTGCCACCATCGCATTCGGCATGGGCATTGACAAGCCGGATATTCGCTACATCATTCACTATGACATTCCTAAATCTTTAGAAAACTATTATCAGGAAACAGGGCGCGCAGGGCGCGATGGTTTGGATGGAGAGTGCATCACTTACTTCAGCTACAAAGACATTTCAAAACTCGAAAAACTGCTGCGCGACAAATCGGTAGCCGAGCGCGAGCGCGGATTACAATTGGTGAACGAAACTGTTGCTTACATTGAAGATTCAGGCTGCCGCAGAAAATTTTTGTTGCACTATTTCGGTGAAGAATTTTCGCAGGAAAGCTGTGGAGGTATGTGCGATAACTGCCGCCATCCTAAAGATAAAATTGAAGTGCAAAAGCACGTTCAGCAGGCGCTGAAAGTGATTCAGGCAGTGAAAGAAAATCACGATTTGCCTTACATCGTGAAATTGATTATCGGCAAAAAAGTGAAAGAAGTAACCGACTTTAAATACGACAAGCAAGAATGGTTCGGCATTGGTGCCGACTATGATGAAGGCTACTGGAATGCGGTTATCCGCAATGCCATGATGCGCGGCTTGATTGATAAAGACATTGAACAATATGGCTTGCTGAAACTGAATAAAAAAAGTTTGGATTACCTGAAAAAACCTTTCAGCATCAAGGTAAGCGTGAACCACAACTTTGAAGATGACGGCACGGATGTGATTGCTGAAAATGCAGGCAAGCAAAGTGCGGCATTGGATGAACCGCTTTTCAAAATGCTGAAAGATTTGCAGGTGAAAACCGGTAAGCAGTTCAACCTTCCGCCTTATGTTATCTTTCAGGAATTATCGCTGGAAGAAATGGCAACGCGCTATCCGATTACGCTCGAAGAGCTTGCCACCATCAACGGTGTGAGCAAAGGAAAAGCGGAGAAGTACGGAAAGCCGTTCATCAAGTTGATTGCCGACTATGTGGAGGAGAATGAAATTGACCGCCCAACTGATTTTGCTGTGAAAGGCATTGCCAGCAAAGGCGCGGAAAAAATCAAAATCATTCAAATGATTGATAAGCGCCTTTCGGTGGAAGACATTGCCAAAAACATGGGCATGAAGCGGCAGGAACTAATCAACGAAATGGAAAGCATTGTGCACAGCGGCACCAAGTTGAATCTCGACTACTATCTTTTCGACATCATGGATGAAGAATTAGTGCAGGACATTTTCGATTATTTCCGCACTGCGCCCACCGATTCGTTAGATGCAGCTTTCAATGAATTTGAAAATGATGACGTGGAAATTGAAAACATCCAACTCGTTCGTTTGAAGTTCATGAGCGAAATGGCGAATTAGGTTTTAGGTTTCATCAAACTGCCATTCACCGCCTCCCTTAGAAAATTTCTTTCGCGACTCGGCTTTTTCTGTTTCGCGCTGGATGATGGCATCTGCCATCACACTGGCAAAGGATGCGGGTGGATGATTTTGCAATGCTTCTTTCAGCTTCTGCTCGCTCACATCCACTCTGTAAAGCAGCCACATCAAATGTTCCATGTTGCGCTCGGCTAACTCTTCAATCCGCTGAATGAGCAACTGCCGAAAGGCATTGAACTGTTGCTGTTGGTCGTTCAGCACCGGCAACAATTCAGCATTGATTTCAAAATCATTCAGCAGTTTTTCTTCAATGGTCATGGCGCAATTTTACTATTCATTTCCAACCCCAAGCCAAACAATGCAAAGTCATATTTCACAGGGTCGTGCGCATCAAAACTGCGTAGGTTCTCGGTTAGTTCCAAAACAGTTTGCCAATCGGTTTGCTTGCGTTGAATCAAACCCAAATTCCTTGCCACGCGCTCCACGTGCACGTCTAACGGACATTGCAAATGCGCAGGATTTATTCGCTTCCACAAACCAAAATCTACTCCGCGCTTATCCTTGCGAACCATCCATCGCAGAAACATGTTCAATCGCTTACATGCGCTGTGGCGCTCGGGTGTAGCAATGTGCTTTTGGGTGCGCTGTGGCGCATCCTCCAGTGAAAAAAAATAGCGATGAAAATGTTTCAATGATGACTCAACCGACATGAATTTTTTTAGCACAAAGGCTTGTTCCAACGAATGATGCTTTGCAAAATGCTGTTTAAAAAACTCAATGAAGTAAAGTGCATCGGTTGCATTAAACGTACGATGTTTAAAATTCAGCAGTCGCTTTAAATCGCTTTCGTGATGTTGGGTGATGAACTGATGCGGAGCATTGTCCATACAGTTAAAAAGCAAGGTGGCAGAGTTGATGATGGATTTGCGGTTTCCCCATGCCAGCATTGCCGTCCAAAATGCAGCAACTTCAATGTCCTGCAACTTTGAAAAACGATGAGGAATCAGAATGGGGTCGTTTGCAATAAAATCTTTGCGATTGTATGCCTCATATTTTTCCTCAAGCAATTGATGAATAAAGTTTTTGTCAAGTCTTTTCGTTGCCATCAAAAAAAGTTGGATAGTGAAAGCGGAACTTGCTGTCGGCATGAAGTTCGTTGATGGCATTTTTACTGATGCGCCACGACATAATTAAAATGCCAAAAGTGAACACCCCCAGCACCGGAAGATTCTTTTGCATGATAAAAAAATCGTACGCGCCATGCATCACCACTGCATAGAAAACACCTTGTGTCATCAGTGAAAACCGATGCTTGGGAGCAAACTTTGCCTTGCCCACATAGTAACCCATAATCACACCAAAAGAAAAATGTGCAGGCACAGCCGTGAACATACGCATCACCCCTGTGCCAAAGCCATGCTGAAACACATAAGCAATGTTTTCAACCGTTGCAAAACCCAATGCAACAAAGGCGGCATAAACAATGCCATCGAAAGGCTCGTTAAATTCCGGTCTGCGATAAGCATGCAAACGCAGCATCACAAATTTGCTCAGTTCTTCGCTTAAGCCAACAACTGCAAATGCGTAAAATGCCGTTCCCAAAAAACTATGCGAAATTCCAAAACCCATCTTGCTTGCAAGCGCCCCCAAAATCAGTGCCGGCACCACACTAAAGCAACCCCAAAGAAACGCCACCAATAAAATCCGCTTGGGTTCAGGGTCATACTTATCGCGCCCGTAAATCACCACACCCAGATAAATACTCGGTGCAAGTGCCAATGCCAACAACACCCAAAAATTTTCCATTTGATAAAGTGAAGATGAGATTTATTCTCGGGTATTGATGTGCTGTGAATAAGTTCTAAAGCCCTTTTCAGCCGTTCAAATAAGTTTACATTCGCATAAAACCTCCCGAAGTTTTGAGTAAAAACATCGTTATCATTCCCACTTACAACGAACTGGGCAACATTGAAAAGATGGTGCGCAAGGTGATGAGCCTTGAACCCAAGTTCGATTTGCTGGTGATTGATGACGGCTCGCCCGATGGCACTGCCGATGTGGTGAAAAAACTTCAGGAGGAATTCAGCGATAAACTTTTCCTGATGCAGCGTAGCGGTAAGCTGGGTTTAGGCACAGCTTACATTGCAGGTTTTAAGTGGTCGCTGGAACGCGGCTACGATTTCATTTTTGAAATGGATTGCGATTTCAGCCACAACCCTGATGATTTAATTCGCCTGCTAAACGAAGCACAAAACGGTTACGACTTAGTAATTGGCTCGCGCTACGTGCAAGGCGGTGGTTTTGTGAACTGGCCCCTGAGCCGGATTTTGCTTTCGCGCGTGGCTTCCATTTATGTGAACATGGTTACATGGCTTGGCATTGCCGACACCACTGCCGGCTTTGTTTGTTTTCGCAGAAAGGTTTTGGAAAGCATCAACCTCGACAACATCAAATTCATCGGCTACACTTTTCAGATTGAAATGAAATTTGCCACCAAGCAGCTCGGCTTCAGAGTAAAAGAAATCCCCATCATTTTCACCGAGCGCGTGGAAGGCGTAAGCAAAATGAGCACCAACATTGTGAAAGAAGCCATCAGCGGTGTGTTGCGCATTCGCTGGAACAGTTTGTTTCATTCCTACAGAAAAAAATAGCGTTGTAATTCAGCCGACAATTTCAGGCGAAGCGATACGGTAATATTGCTATAAAATTTTATGTAGCTTATGTACAAAACATTACTGCTAATTGTTTCAGTAAGCATTGTAATAATGACATTCGGTCAAAGCGATGCGTTGAGAAAAGAACATTTGAATCACAAAATGGGGGTAGCCATAAATGGTTATGACCCTGTTGCATATTTTACAGAAGGAAAAGCTGTGAAAGGGAGCAAAGAAAATATGCTAACCCACAAAGGAATTGCTTACTGCTTTAGTTCAACTGAAAACAAAAAAGCATTTCTCACTAACCCTGAAAAATATGAACCCCAATATGGCGGCTGGTGTGCATTTGCAATGGGCGATTATGGTAAAAAGGTTGAGGTAAATCCTGAAACGTTCAAAATTGCAGATGATAAACTGTTCTTGTTTTACAATTTTTATTTGAACAACACATTAAAAAGTTGGAATAAAAACGAGAAAAACCTTCAAGCAAAAGGCGATAAGAACTGGACTGTAATTTTCGCTCAATAAAATTTTAAAATGAAGTCGTTCATAAAGTACTTGACGTTTGCTTTGCAGTTCTCTATAGCAATTATTTTTCTGCAAACACTTTATTTCAAGTTTACGGCTCATCCTGAATCTGTAATGATTTTTTCATCGCTTGGCGTAGAACCAATAGGGCGGTGGGCAACAGGAACAGTTGAACTTTGTGTTTCAATTCTGATTGTGCTACCCCGAACTAAATTTTTGGGAGCCGTACTAAGCGCTTTGATTTCGTTGGGTGCAATTGCCGCTCACTTAGGTCCCATAGGAATTGAATCAAACGGAGATGGCGGTCAACTTTTTGCAATGGCTTTAGGAATTTTCATTGCAAGTGCTCTGATACTCATATTGAACACTGAATCGGCAAAGGTGCAATTTAAATCGCTTCGTAAGTGAGTTAGCTTTTCATTAACCCAATATCTCTTCCACCGATTTCCTGATGTTTTCACTGATTTCATCAGTAGGTAAATCATTAGCATCCTCACCAAAGGGGTCTTCAATTTCCTCGGCAATCAACTCTAAACTTGCCAGCACATAGAAAATGAAAATCACAATGGGAATTATCAAATACCCCACTGAAAACACATAACCCCAAGGCAAAGTAACAATGTAGAAGAAGATAAATTTTTTGATAAATGAGCTGTAAGAAAAAGGAATTGGCGTGTTTTTAATGCGCTCGCATGCGCCACAAATTTCAGTGAATTGCTGCGCTTCATTATTTAAAATCAAAAGCTGTTCCTGCTTAATCGCCCCGTTTTTAAACAGCTCATTGATTCGTTCAAAAAGCATTCGTGCAATTCTGTTTGGCACGTGTTGTATATTTTTTTCCAACTCATGCTTAATCAACTCCGGCTTTGAAAATTCCTCCGCAATCAACTTTTTCCGCAAATGATTTTTTAAGGCAAAAGCATAGTTGGGAATAATGTGCGAGAAGAAAAATCTGTCTTCGGTATTTTGCACTTTCAGCATGGGATGAAGTTTGATGGCAAGGTTGCGGCTGCAGTTCACCAGCGCGCCCCACAACTTTCGCCCCTCCCACCAGCGTTCATAAGCAGTGTTGGTGCGAAAAACCAACAACAGTGAAATAACCAAACCCAATATGGAATGAAGAATTGAAAAATTGGTGAGTGGATTTTCCTTTGAAATGTGTAAATACTCTATTTCAATCCATGCAACAATAAAGGCATAAACGCCAATCCCAATCATCATGGGCGTGAGTTTGCGGAAGGTGTCGGCTTTATGAAACCTGAAAATAAAAGTGAGCCATTCTTTAGGATTGTAGGTAATCATTTTTGTGGATAGATTTTGTGTGTCAATGATGCGCGAATTTCAATTTTTGAGCGAAGAAATTTTTATTCAAAATTCTTTCAAGCACTGAAAAATGAAACTTGGCTTAGCACAACTTTTGGTGGAAGGCACTGAACCTGAAAGGAATTTTGAACGTGCCGAAAAAATGATAGACCGTGCAGTGCAACAAAATTGCAACATGGTGTTGCTACCCGAAACCATTGACTTTGCATGGACACACCCCGATGCTTTAAAAGAAGCAAAGCCAATTCCGGGAGATTACAGCAACAGGTTTTGTACGCTTGCAAAGGCAAACAACATTTGGATTTGCGTGGGCTTAACCGAGCACACCAATGAAGGCAACTACAACACTGCTTTGTTGATTGACAACCATGGAAACATTGTTGGCAAACACCGCAAAATCAATTTGCTCACCGTAGAGTTTCCATACTACCAAGTGGGGCAGAAGCTGGAAGTGTTCAACACGCCTTTCGGGAAAATAGGATTGAACATTTGTGCTGATAACTATTTAGATGCTATTGATATAGGGCATGCATTGGCGCGCATGGGTGCGCAGCTGATTCTTGCACCTTCGTCATGGACAGTTGAACACAGCATCACCGAAGCCGAAGACCCCTACCGCGACAAATGGATAAAACCACTCGGCATTTTAGCCAAAGCACACAACATGGTGGTTGCCAGTGCCACCAGCGTGGGCTACATTGTTGGCGGACCTTACGAAGGGAAAAAAATGGTGGGCTGCTCGCTGTGCATTGGTAAAGAAGGCATCATTGCGCAAGGCATTTTTAATGAGTTTGCAGGCGATTTAATTGTTGCGGATTTCGACCTGCCCGAAACAAAAATTAAAGGAACAGAAATTAGCGCATCGCTGAAACAGCAAGGCTTTCGGTTTGATGTTTGAGCGCAAATTACTTTCGCCCAACCAAAAAATAATCTTCTCGCCTTTGAAAAAAATATAGCTTTCGCCAACAAAACAAACTGCTGCCTGTGTGCCTGAAAATTGACATTCACACGCATATCACTCCAAAAAAGTTGCCGCGCTGGGCAGATAAATTCGGCTACGGAGGATTTATTCATTTAGACCACCACAAAGCCGGCTGCGCACGTATGATGCGCGATGATGAATTTTTCCGCGAAATTCAGGAAAACTGCTGGGATGCCGATGTACGCATAAACGAATGCAACACACACGGTGTGGACGTGCAAGTGCTTTCCACCATTCCGGTGATGTTTCATTATTGGGCTAAACCGAAAGACTGTGTGGATACCTCAAAGTTTTTAAACGACCACATTGCCAAAGTGGTGGAGCAATATCCCACACGGTTTATTGGCTTGGGAACCATACCCATGCAACATGCCGAACTTGCAGTGAAAGAAATGGAACGCTGCAAAAAAATCGGTTTGCGCGGCATTGAAATCGGCTCCAATGTGAATGATTTAAACCTAAACGAACCGCAGTTTGCTCAAATTTTTGCAGCTGCCGAAGCTTTGGATTTAAGCGTGTTCGTTCATCCATGGAACATGGTTGGTGCAAAGCAAATGAACAAGTATTGGCTGCCGTGGTTGGTGGGCATGCCGGCTGAAACTTCGCGCGCCATTTGCAGCATGATTTTTGGCGGAGTGTTCGAGCGCTTTCCAAAACTGAAAGTGGCTTTTGCACATGGCGGTGGCGCTTTTCCTTCGGGCATCGGGCGCATTGAACAAGGCTTTAAAGTGCGCCCCGATTTAACTGCCATTGACAACCCTGTGAACCCGCGCGAATACATCGGCAAATTCTTTATTGACTCGCTGGTGCACGATGCTGCATTTCTAAACTACTTAACACAAACCATGGGCATTGAAAACATTTGCCTCGGCAGCGACTATCCCTTTCCGTTGGGCGAAGCAGTTCCGGGCAAGTTGATTGAAAGCATGGAATGGAAAAAAAATGAAAAAGAATTGCTGCTGAGTGGCAACGCGCTTCGGTGGTTAGGTTTGGAAGAAAAAAACTTCAGAAAGCAAGGATGAGTACACAAGTCAATCTTCCTTTTAAACCCGATAAAACATGGACGCTGTTTTTAGACCGCGATGGAGTTATTAATTTGCATTACCCTAATGATTATGTGAAAAACTGGAGTGAGTTTATTTTTCTGGAAGGCGCAGTGGAAGCCATTTTCAGGCTATCGAAATTATTCAGGCGTGTGATTGTGGTAACCAATCAACAAGGTGTGGGAAAAGGTTTGATGAGCGCTGCCGACCTGAATTTTATTCACGAAGAAATGCGCAAAGCCATAAAAAAGGAAGGCGGGGTTATTCACGCTATTTATGCTGCCACCGATTTGGCTTCGCCCGAAAACAATTTGCGCAAACCTGGCATAGGAATGGCATTGCAGGCAAAAAAAGATTTTGAGGGTTTAGATTTTTCAAAAAGCATTATGGTGGGCGATTCGGTTACCGACCTTATGTTTGGCAGAAACGCAGGCATGAAAACCATCTTCATTGGCAACTTCGATGAATTAAGCGATGCTGAAAAGCAGCTTGCTGATGTAACGCTGAATAACCTAAGCGAACTTGTGGCTGCGTTGGAAAATGGCGACTATTCAGCCCTGCGCTCGTAGCTGTAAATCACATTGCCATCTTTATCAACAAACAACACTTTCATGCTGTTGTCTTCTACTGCAACCAATGCAAATCCTGAAACGCTTTGTGCAAAAAGTGTGTGCTCGTAAGATGCAGTTGGGCGAAGCTTTGAGCCGGCACCCGAAACAATGTAATCTACTTTGCTGCCCTTGGGCTGCTGATGCTGAAGGTCGTGGTCGTGCCCGCAGAAATAAACCTGAGCGCCACTTTTTTCAAGCATTGGTTTTAGTTTTTCAATAAGCGCTTTAGTGTCGCCATGCGATGGATTGGATGAGTAAACAGGATGATGCCCCACCACGAATTTCCAGCGCGATTGCGTTGCATTCAATGAACTGTCGAGCCACTGCCACTGCCGTTGTGTTTCCTCATTGTTGCTGTGGGCAAGCGGCTCGGTGTTAATGAAATACATGCTCATGGAGGTTTGCCCATCCACTTTCGCTTCCAAGCCGTGATACTTCTCGGGCAAAATCCATTTCGGATTTTTTTTAGAATACTCCACTTGCGCGTCTTCATTTCCGTAGTGGTCATGATTGCCAAGCGAAACATACCACTTCACGTCCTTGATGTGTTCACCGGTGTAAATGTCCTCAAATGACTTTTTCCAGAGTTTATCATCCACACTTTTCACACCTAAAAAATAAAAGTTGTCGCCCGTGGATGCAATAAACTGCGGCTTTGCCAAAGCTGCCGTTTTGTTCATGGACTCCGCCACTTCACGCTGGTTGAATTTTCCTTTTCTACCCCAATCGCCAATTACATAAAACACATAAGCGCCTTCGTCAATCATTGATTTATCGAAAGGCTTTGGCACAGCATTTTGTGCAAACAAAAATGCCGTCTGAAAAAAAACAAACAGCAGAACAAACTCCTTTTTCATGCCTGCGAATTAAACAAAGGATTTGCTGAATGCTGCGTTAATAAAGTGAAAGCGCAGATAAACATGCTTTGTATCTTGCACCCGATGTCATCAGTAGTAACCTATTGCGATGTTATTCTGCCGCTCGCGCTGCCGCGGGCTTTCACCTATGCAGTGCCGGTGGAACTTGCACAGCTTGTTCGGGTAGGGCACCGGGTGATTGTGCCATTTAAAACCAATAAGTTTTATACAGGAATTGTTGCAACCGTGCATCACAACCCGCCACCCGTTCAAGCAAAACTTATTGAAACCATTGCCGATGAAGAGCCGATTGTTACACCCGGACAACTCAAACTTTGGCAATGGATGAGTGAATACTACATGAGCGCCATTGGCGAAGTGATGAGCGCTGCATTGCCAAGTGGCTTGAAACTGAGCAGCGAAACAAAATTTTTTTTCAACGAATACTACGATGGCGATTTTGAGGCGCTCAGCGAACAGGAGTTTCTCATTGTTCAGGCTTTGAAAAACAAACGCGAATTGAGCGTGCCCGATGTGCAACAGTTGTTGCAGCGCAGAAATGTTTATCCATCGTTGCGCTCGCTTTTCAATCTTGGCATTGCCATTTCAAAAGAAGAAATGGCTTACAAGTACAAACCGCGTTTTGAAACCTTTGTGCAATTGCATGCAAAGTTTAGGAACGATGAAGCGCTGGAAGGCTTGTATGAAGAATTGCAGCGTGCACCCAAGCAAGTGGAACTGCTTTTGGCTTACACTCAGTTGAGCAAAAAAGCAGCCTACATCAAAAAACAAGATTTGCTTGAAGCAAGCGGTTGCGATGCGGGAGTGCTGAAACGCCTGACCGAAAAATCGGTGTTTGTGGAAGTGAAATCGGAGGTGTCGCGGCTGGGAATTTTCCAAACCGATGCAGTGGAAATTGCAGTGCTCAATGAAATGCAACAACAAGCAGTTGAAGCCATTAAAAATGCTTTTGCCGAAAAACAAACCGTGCTGCTGAAAGGTGTTACGGGCAGTGGCAAAACGGTAGTGTACACCGAATTGATAAAAGAAACAGTGGAGCAAGGAAAACAAGCGCTGTTCCTGCTTCCTGAAATTGCGCTTACTGCTCAACTCATCAACCGATTGCGTAAATTTTTTGGCAACCAAATCGGCATTTACCACTCAAAGTTCAACCTGCACGAGCGCGTTGAAATTTGGCATAAAGTGCTGAATGGCGAATACAAAATTGTGTTGGGCGCTCGCTCGGCTTTGTTTCTTCCTTTCAAACAACTCGGGCTGATTGTGGTGGACGAAGAGCACGATGCATCCTACAAACAGCAAGACCCTGCTCCGCGCTATCAGGCGCGCGATGCAGCTTTGATGCTAGCAGCACATGCAGGAGCAAAAGTGGTGTTGGGCAGCGCAACACCATCGGTGGAAAGCATGTTCAATGCCGAGCGCGGCAAGTTTGGATTAGTGGAAATGAAACAGCGCTATGGAGATGGTGCGCTGCCATCCATTCAGGTAGTGAATGCCAAACGCTCAAAAAACAAAAAGGAACTGCACGGAAATTTCACACCTCAACTGATAGATGAAATTTCAAAACAGCTAAGCGAAAAGCGTCAGATTATTTTGTTTTTGAACAGGCGCGGCTATGCCGAAATTCAGCAATGCACCACTTGCGATTTTGTTTATCGCTGCAGCCGTTGTGATGTTAGCCTCACGTTCCACAAGTTTCAAAACAAATTGGTTTGCCACTACTGCGGCTTTAGCATGAAACCCGATGTAAAATGCAAAAGTTGCGGCTGCCCCACATTGGAAATTGGAGGCAAAGGAACCGAACAAATTGAAGAGGAAATTGCAGCGCTTTTTCCTGCGGCAAGTGTTGCCCGATTAGATTTAGACACCATGCGCACCAAGCATGGCTATGCCAATGTGATTGCATCATTTGAAAACCGCGAGATTGATATTTTGGTGGGAACACAAATGGTGAGTAAGGGTTTGGATTTTGACAATGTGGGGTTGGTGGGCATTTTAGATGCCGACCGTCTGATTTACCATCCGGGCTACCGCAGCGCTGAGCGCGCCTATCAAATGATGACACAAGTGAGCGGACGTGCAGGCAGAAAACACGACACCGGCAAGGTAATTATTCAAACTTCAAATGTTGCACACCCTGTTATTCATTGGGTGCTTCAGGGCAACTACCGCGCCATGTTTGAAACCGAAATTGCTCAGCGAATGCAATTCGCCTATCCGCCATTCACCAAGCTGATTCAATTCACACTGCGTTGCAAAGAATTGAAACCGCTGGAGCAGGCATCGCTTTGGCTTGGCAATAGCTTTCGTAAAAAAGTGAAAGCAGATGTTTTGGGTCCGGCAATTCCATTCATCAGCAAAATGAACAATTACTATTTGCGCGAACTGATGGTAAAGCCGAATAAAGAAACTGCTTCAGTTCAAGCCATGAAAACACAGCTGCTGGAAACCATCCATGAAATGAAACAACTAAAAGACTTCAAGCAAGTGGATGTGAGCATTGATGTTGATGTTTAAAAAATTGATTGGCGAGTTTGTGGAAGCGCATAAAACATTCAAAAACTTAGCTGCATAATTCTACACCGTAAAACACTATGATTGCAGCCGCATTTAAGCATGGCTAAAAAACAAAGTCCGGTTTTATCGCATCGGTTTTTCCCTTCCAAGCTGCTGTTGTTTGGCGAGCACACCATCAACAAAGGCTCGATGGGCTTAGCCATTCCTTCGCATCGCTTTGAAGGCTTTTTCAAAAAAGATGCTGCGCTAACGGGTGCAAAAGCCGCTTCCAATCAAGCGCTGGAAGTGTTGGCAAACTATCTCATCTTCCATCAGAAACTTGCTCAAAACATTGACACCGACCGGCTGCTGATGGACATTGAGGATGGCTTGTATTTCGACTCCACCATTCCGCAGGGCTATGGCTTGGGAAGTTCGGGCGCACTGGCAGCGGGCATTCTGCACAACTATGCTTCATCGCGCTTCAATGGCAAAAGCATGGCAGCTGCGCGCGAAATTCTTGCCGACATTGAAAGCTATTATCACGGAAAAAGTTCGGGTTTAGATGCCTTAGTGAGTTACTTAGATACTCCGGTGTTCATCACAGATAAAGGAATTGAAAAAGTAGCGCTTCCTTCATCAAAACCACAAAAGCTGAAGTGGTTTTTGTTAGACACGGGCAAGGCGCGCAGCACTTCCGACTATGTGAATCATTTTTTGAAAAAAACAGGCGATGAATCATTTTCAAAAGAGGTTTCAACCTCATTGGTTCCTGCGGTTAATCACTGCATTGAATTGCTACTGAAAGCGCAACACGAAAAACTTTTTAAAGCCTTTGCAGTGCTATCGCAAATGCAACTGAATTTGATGCCCGAGTTCATTCCTCAGCCACTGCATCGCCTTTGGCTCACCGGACTGAAAACAAACAACTACCTGCTGAAAATTTGCGGAGCAGGAGGTGGAGGTTTCATGCTGGGCATCTGCAAGGCTGATGTTGAACCAAGCCGGTTTTTCAGTGATTACAAAGTGATTGATGTGCTGAATACTTAATCTAAGTACCCACCGGTTTTAAATCGTACCTTCACTTCAAATTCTATTGATGAATAAATTTTTCACCATTCTGCTTTTGATGCTTGCCATCGGATTAACCAAAGCAGTTGCTCAATCAAAACTTTCTATTTGTGCAGGAGTGGACGGGGAGGGAAACTGCTACCTAAACAACACAAAGTTCATCACTTCACCCGGCAAAGCAGATGGCTTGTTTTTTATGATGGTAAACAACAAAAACGGCTTAAATACCAACAGCATTGACTTCAAAATTTATGATGTGAATGCCAAGGGTGAGGAATCGCTGACGCGCTCAGTTCGGCAAGACATTGGGCGCGATTGGATTTTTGCATGGAAGTCGGAGCTGTTTAACTCGCCCGGCAAATACAGTGTGGAAATTACCGATGGCAATGGTTTGTTGTTAGATAAAAAAACGTTTGAGCTGATGCTGTTCAAGTAGCAATTCCAAAACGATTGCTCCTTTTGTTTGTTATTCAAAAAAATTTGTTGCAATGATTACTCAACGGCACTTAGAGCAAGCCATATCCTATGCTGCTTATTTGGAACTCACGAAAAATATAATTGAAAACGCATCACCCCCTGCGCCTTACGACAATGAAAAAATGCTCGCCTACACACAAAAAAATTTCGGGCGGATGCAACGCATCAGCTCCGAAATCGCTATTGACCAAAAGCTGTACAACCTACTGAGTAGTGTTTCGCAAAAATGGATTTGGATAATCCTTACCGAACCTTGGTGTGGCGATGCTGCACAAATTGTTCCTGCACTCTGTGCCTTTGCCGAAGTGAACCCAAACATTGATTGCAAGCTTTTGTTGCGAGATGAAAACCCCGATGTGATGGATGCCTTTTTAACCAATGGCGGCAGGAGCATTCCTAAACTCATTTGCCTGAATACCGAAACACTTCAGGTGATTGGCACATGGGGTCCTCGCCCGCATGAAATTCAAAAAATGGTGGATGAATTTAAACACGACACCACTACCTCATTCGGTGAAAAAGTGCGGCTGATTCATCAATGGTATGACAACAACAAAACCCATGCCGTGCAAGAAGAGTTTATTGACTGCATAAAGCAGTGGAGCAATGCGTGAGCATTAGTCCAACCCAAAAGATTCGCGGTGTTTCTCCCATCCGCTTTGGTTAGCTTGTTCAGTTTTTGCAAACAGGTAATTGCCAATCACCAAGTAATCCATTTCAGTGCTCATGAAGCATCGGTAGGCATCTTCGGGTGTGCAAACGGGCGGCTCGCCACGCACATTAAAACTTGTGTTCACCATTGCTACGCATCCGGTTTGTTGCTCAAATTCATCCAACAACTTCCACAATTTTTCGTTGGTTGACTGATGGACGGTTTGCACACGTGCACTAAAGTCAATGTGTGTGATGGCGGGCAAATCACTTCTTTGATAATACAATTTATCAAGCAGTGGCATCGCGGTATAGTTTTCAGGCAATGCCTTGCGAATACGCTCACGCACAGGAGCCACCAAAAGCATGTAGGGCGAAGCACAATTTAATTCAAAATAGCTGCTGCTTTTTTCGGCTTTCACCACCGGAGCAAACGGACGAAACCCTTCGCGATACTTTATTTTCAGATTCAGTTTCTTTTGCATCTCGGCATTGCGCGCATCGGCAAGTATGCTTCGATTGCCAAGTGCACGCGGACCAAACTCCATTCTGCCCTGCACCCAACCCACCACATTTCCCCGCGCAATAATGTCTGCCACATTGCTCGCAAGCATTTGAAAGTTGTCAAACTTTTTTGCTGCGGCATTGTATTTTCTGATAACACATTCCGTGTCAATGTCAGAAAACTCGGGACCCAAAAACGCGCCCTGCATGGCATCGGAAGTTTCAACCTGACGCTTTTGTTCAAAATAAATGTGTTCGGCAGCCAATGCCGCGCCAACCGCTCCCCCTGCATCGCCCGATGCGGGTTGAATAAAAATGTTTTCAAACAAGCCGCTGCGCTGCAACTTGCCGTTTGCCACACAATTCAAAGCCACGCCACCTGCCAAACACAAAGCATCAGCGCCTGTCAGCCGCTTTGCCTCTTCAGCCATTTTCTGCACCACTTCTTCCGTAATTTGCTGAATGGCTAAACCCAGGTTGCAATGTTGTTGCAACAGTTCATCGGCTTCATTTCTGCGTTTGAAACCAAAGAGTTTTTCCCACTTGTCATCTTCAGCCATTCGCAAGCCTGTTGCATAATTGAAATACTGCTGATTAAGCCAAAGCGAACCATCGGGTTTTATGTCAATCAGTTCCTTTTTGATGATGTCAACAAACCGTGCCACATCGGGCGATTCCGGATTTCCGTATGGCGCAAGCCCCATCAGTTTATACTCACCACTGTTTACTTTAAAGCCCAGAAAATAAGTAAATGCCGAATACAACAACCCAAGCGAATGCGGAAAATGCAACGCTTTCAACACAGTAATTTTTTCGTCTTTGCCATGAGCAATGGAAGCTGTTGCCCATTCGCCCACCCCATCAATAGTCAGTATTGCGGCATCGCGAAAAGGCGATGGATAGAATGCGCTGGCTGCATGTGAAAGATGATGTTCAGGAAACAGAAATTTTGTTTTACGCCTATCGTAGCCATCAATTTTTGAAAGCTCCTCGTGCATCACACGTTTCAAAAACATTTTTTCTTTCAGCCACACAGGAATGGCAGTGATAAACGAGCGGATGCCTTTTGGCGCAAAGCCATAGTAGGTTTCCAGCAGCCTTTCAAACTTCAACAAAGGCTTGTCATAAAACACTATGGCATCGAAATCATTGATGCCAATTCCTGAAAACCTGATGCAAAATTCAATGGCATTAATCGGAAACGATTCGTCATGTTTCTTGCGTGTAAAACGCTCTTCCTGCGCAGCACAGATGATTTTTCCATCTGCAACAACAGCCGCTGCCGAATCATGATAAAAAGCCGAAATGCCAAGAATTTTCATTTAGGGAAATTGCAAATGCAGTGCATATCTAATACAACATATTCAAAACGAATGCGCCTCTTTTTAACGCTAACTTCCCTTTTTCAAAGTTCTATATTCGCCTCCGCTTCTATGTGTGGAATTGCCGGATATGTGGTGAAAAAAAATGCCGAAGGCTATGTGCAGCATCTGCGCAAAGCTGTGGCACAACTGCACCAGCGCGGACCCGATGCCCAAAATGTTTTCAGCCACAACCATGTGGGTTTGGGTCATGCAAGGCTCTCTATCATTGACACTTCATCAGCCGCCAATCAGCCCTTTGCCGACCTCACAGGCAGATACCATATTGTTTTCAATGGCGAAATTTTTAACTACCGCCAACTGCGCGAGGCACACCTTGCCGATGTAAACTTTCAAACCCACAGCGACACCGAGGTGCTGCTGCATCTTTTCATCCGCAAAGGCGTGGAATGTCTGAACTTGCTGAATGGCTTTTTTGCCTTTGCATTTTACGACCAACAAACCGGGGAACTATGGTTAGCCCGCGACCGCTATGGCATAAAACCGATGGTGATTTTTGAAGATGAACACAGGTTGCTGTTCGCCTCAGAAATGAAAGCCCTGCTTCAGTTTCCGCTAAAAAAAGAAATTGACTTTAACACCCTTTCGCTTTACCTGCAACTGAACTATGTGCCTTTGGATTGCTCCATGCTGAAAGGTTTCAGGAAACTTTTGCCCGGTTGCTGGATGAAGATTTACGAAAACGGAAATGCCACAACCACACAAACCTACTACGCCATCGAAAGCAGTGAAAATAATGCACAAAACCTTAGCTATGATGGCGCGAAAAATGAACTTAAAAATTTAGTAGAAGCATCGGTGCAGCGCAGGCTCATCAGCGATGTGCCGTTGGGCGCTTTTTTAAGCGGTGGCATTGATTCATCGGTGGTGGTGAGCCAGGCAGCAAAGCACACCAAACATCTCAACACATTTTCGATTGGGTTTAAAGACGAACCCTATTTTGACGAAACCAAGTATGCCAACCTGGTGGCGAAAAAATTCCAAACTAACCACACCGTTTTCAGCATCACCACCCAAGAAATGTTTGAAAACCTTGAAAACATCCTCAATTACATTGACGAGCCATTTGCCGATTCATCAGCAATTGCCGTTTACATCCTCAGCAACTACACGCGCAAGCACGTAACCGTTGCCCTTAGCGGTGATGGTGGCGATGAGCTTTTTGCAGGCTACAACAAACACAAGGCAGAGCAGCGCGCACGCCAACGCAACCTCATCAACTTTGCGCTGAAACATTCAAAACCCCTGCTGGATTTACTGCCTGCATCGCGCCATTCAAAGTTTACCAATCTTTTCAGGCAGTTGCAGCGCTACAGCGCAGGCTTGCAACTGAACCCTGCCGAACGCTACTGGCGGTGGTGTGTGTTTGTGGAGCAAAACGATGCTTTGAGATTGTTGCAGAAGCCCGAAAAAGTGACTCATGAAGCACAGCGGGTGAAGGAATTTTTGGCGGGTGTAATAGACTCAGCGCAAAGCATGAATGCCATGTTACTTGCCGACACCAAAATGGTGCTGCCCAACGATATGCTCACCAAAGTGGATTTGATGAGCATGGCAAACAGCCTTGAGGTGCGGGTGCCTTTGCTCGATTACACTGTGGTTGATTTTGCTTTTTCGCTTCCTTTCCATTACAAACTGCGAAACGGGGTAGGCAAGAGCATTTTAAAAGATGCGTTCAGAACCGAGTTGCCCGAAGAACTCTTTACCCGCCCTAAAAGTGGTTTTGAAGTGCCACTGCTGAAATGGTTCCGCACAGCACTGAGGGATAAAATCGAAAATCATTACCTGCAAGATGAGTTCATTGCAGCGCAGGGCATTTTCAATTTGCAGGAAATAAAAAAATTAAAACAACAACTCTATTCATCCAATCCGGGCGATGTTCATGCGCGCATTTGGGGGCTGATTATATTCCAGCATTGGTATAAAAAGTGGATGGTGTAGCGGTTACTTTTCTTCATTTCTTACCACCAACATCACCCAATCGTTTTCAATGGGTAAGAAACCATGTTCATAGCAGAAAAAGTATGTTTTACCTGCCTTGGTGTGTAGGGTGTTGGTGTGGTAATCGAAGTTGTAGCCTTTGAGGAGCAGTTTTGATTTGGGCACTTTGGTTTTGCCGTCCACATTCAATGTTTCAAGTATTCTGCGGTTTTTGCGCAGTATGTTGTTCACCGTGCGCATGTAATTGGAAACATCGCTGTTCAGCGAATTATTGTAGCTGCTGCGGCATTGGTCGTCACAAAACTTTTTGTCGGAGCGCCCTTTTACCGGTGCGCCACAGGCAAGGCAAGTTTTGGTGTCGTTGGTGTTCATCGGTAGTTTACATTCATCACAATTCGCGCTTCGCATCGAAGGCTTCGAGGTAATCGCCCACCCTGCGCACAAAACTGCCGCCAAGCGAACCGTCAATGATGCGATGGTCGTAGCTGTGGCTGAGGAACATCATGTGGCGAATGCCAATGGTGTCGCCTTCTTCGGTTTCAATAACCACTGGTTTCTTTTTAATGGCACCGGTTGCCATGATGGCTACCTGCGGTTGCAAAATAACAGGTGTGCCCATCACATTGCCAAATGTGCCCACATTGGAAAGTGTGTAAGTAGCGCCTTCAATGTCATCGGGCTTCAACTTATTGTTTCGTGCACGGTTGGCAAGGTCGTTCACCTGCTTTGCCAATCCCACCAGATTCAGTTGGTCGGCATTTTTAATTACCGGAACTATGAGATTGCCCGATGGCAGCGCAGTTGCCATGCCAATGTGAATGTCTTTTTTCACCACAATGTTGGTGCCATCCACGCTGCTGTTTACCAACGGAAAATCTTTCAATGCGCGAATTACAGCTTCAATAAAAATGGGTGTGAAGGTGAGGTTCTCGCCATAGCGCTCTTTGAATTTATCTTTCATTCGGTTGCGCCAAAGCACCAAATTCGTAACATCTGCTTCCACAAACGAAGTAACATGTGCCGAAGTTTGCTTGCTCTTTACCATGTTTTCGGCAATGAGCCTGCGCATGCGGTCCATTTCCACAATTTCAACATTACCGCTGTAGCTTTTTGCAGGTGCTGCTTGTTTTGTTTCGGGTTGTGGTGTGCTTTGCTGCTGCACGCTGGGTTGCGCTTGCTGTTGTGGAGTGTTTTTGCGTTGCTCCACATAAGCCAGAATATCTTTTTTGCTCACCCTGCCGCCTGCGCCTGTGCCGGGCAAAGTTTCAAGTTCGCTCATGCTGATGCCTTCCTGCCGTGCAATGTTCAACACCAATGGCGAGTAAAATCTATCAGAAGGAATAGGAGCCGCAGGCGCAACGGTGGTGGCTGTGGCAGGCGCAGAAACTGAAGTTTTCACCGATTCCGATTTTGCAGGTGCGGCAACCGCAACGCTACCCGCGCCTTCGGTGGCAATGATGGCTACTGCTTTGCCCACCGGCACCACATCGCCTTCATTAAAGAGCATTTCGCTCAGTACTCCGCTCACGGGCGAAGGTACTTCCGAATCCACTTTATCGGTAGCAATTTCCAAAACAGGTTCATCCTGCTTAATGGAATCACCCGGTTTCTTCAGCCATTTAAGGATGGTTGCCTCGGTGATGCTTTCGCCCATTTTGGGCATAATGAGTTCAAAGTTTGCCATGATTATCTAACACACACTGTTTGTGCGGGCTAAAATAGTTTTTATCGCGGATTGCGGGATTTCAGCGCGTTCAATCCGCAAATCTTGCATGCTGAACCGGGTTACATCGTCAGCAAAATAGCCATGCCTGTTGCCACGATATTGAAAATGGCAAGCGGAATTAAAACCTTCCAGCCCAGGTTCATCAACTGGTCGTAGCGGAAGCGCGGCAACGTCCAGCGAATCCACATGTAGAAAAAGATGAAGAAAAAGATTTTGGCAAACAGCGCACCCACACCCAAAAAGGTTGCGGCATTGCCGCCAAAGTTTGCGCTCACCCAACCCATGCCCGGATAGTTGTAGCCACCAAAATACAATGTAGCCAAGATAGCGCTGGAAATAAACATGTGGATGTATTCGGCAAAAAGGAAAAAGCCGAGCTTCATAGAAGAGTATTCTGTATGAAAACCGCCAATCAACTCCGATTCACACTCGGGTAAATCGAAAGGTGTGCGATTGGTTTCGGCAAATGCACACACCAGGAAAATCAAAAACCCAAGCGGTTGGTAAAAAATGTTCCAGTTCATGCCGGAAACTCCCAGAAAATCAGTGCCTTGCTGGCGAACAATGTCTTTCAAACTCAAACTACCCGTTAGCAACAACAAGGCAATGATGGAAAGCCCCATAGCAATTTCGTAAGAAATCATTTGCGATGACGCACGCACCGCGCCCAGCAGTGCAAACTTGTTGTTGGAAGCCCAACCGCCAATCATGATGCCATAAACCCCTACGGAAACAATGCCAAACACAAACAGCACCGCCACATTGATGTCGGCAATGTGCAAATCCACATCATACCCAAAAATACTGAGATGCCCACCCCACGGAATTACCGAACTGGTCATCAGCGCGGTGGTCATAAACATTGCCGGACCAAAAATGAAAAGGAACTTATTGGGTGTGTTGGGGATGAAATCTTCTTTAGTAAACATTTTCACACCATCAGCCAACGGCTGCAGCAAACCCAGCGGACCAGCGCGGTTGGGTCCCATGCGGTCTTGAAAATAACCGGCAAAAACCCGCTCGGCAAATGTGGAATACAATGCAATGAACATGGTAATTCCCCATACCACTAAAATGATGATTCCTTTCTCGATTAAAAATGTTGTTTCCATGCTTTTTATTGCTATTCGTAAGGATTGGATTTCGGGTTCATTTTTTGATTAATCACTCGCGCGAAAATGATTGTTGTGTCTGTAACTTTGTAGTATAACCAATTGTTTTTGTATAAACTCACTTTTCTTATTTCCGGTGTAGCTTTTGATGCCCTCCCAATTTCAGGATGAGCCGCAATAATGCTTGATTTAAGTTCTATTTCCTTAACAAAATTGTCAGCAACCGCTAACCCAAAGTTATCAATCAAATAAATCACAATTCGCTCAACATCAGCATAAAACTCATCGCTCCAAACAATCACTGTCACTTCAGTAAATTTCTTAGTTTACGGATAGCTTCGGTATGTGCCACTCCACCACCTGCTTCCACTTTTTCTATGGCTTGAAGAATACTGCTGCGCTGTGTTTCATTCAACTCATCAAGAATGTCATTTTCCGAATCATCGGCTGCTTTTGCTTCAAGCATTTCGTATAGGTAAAGCAAAAAATCAGTGTCAGTTATCCTCCTAACAACTTGTACCACTTTATCTTGTATTTCAACTGCATTCATCTCTTCACTTTCCTAATTTGTTTCTAAATGGGCTTTGAAGCAATAGATAATTCATTTCAGATGCTCACTTCCCATCGCTCAAAACCTGCTCCGCGGTATAATCTCCGGTCATGCTGATAGCTTTGCGGTCTTCCCTTCTGCCCAACAAAACGCGTGGGTCGGCATCAATTTCCACTTTTTCCATCGGGCGGGTGTAGTTGTTTTGGTTTATCACGCTCCAGTTTTCCATTTTCCGAGGTCCCTCAATCACCCAATCTGCCGGATTTTTCTTTTCAAAGCGGCAGGTGTTGCAAATCCATGCAGGGTTGCCGTTTTCATCGTTCTCCACTTCGTGATATCCATCTTTGCGGGCGGTAACGCGGTAAATTTCTTTGCCAAACATCCACACGGTGGTTTTGCCGCAGCACTTGTCGCAATCGCGATGTGCATCAAATGGCTTTAAAAACCACACACGGCTTTTAAAACGGAAAGTTTTATCGGTTAATGCTCCAACCGGGCAAACATCAATCATGTTGCCACTCATTTCATTATGGATTGCACTTTGAATGTAGGTTGAAATTTCAGCCGCATCACCGCGGTTGATGATGCCATGCACACGATTGTCGGTGAGTTGGTCGGCAACATAAGTGCAGCGATAACAAAGAATGCAGCGCGTCATGTGCAACTGAATTTTATCGCCAATGTCAATTTTATCGAAGGTTCTTCTGCCTTCCTGATAGCGCGTTCCCTGCGCGCCATAGTTAAAGCCCAAGTTTTGCAAATCGCACTCTCCGGCTTGGTCGCAAATGGGGCAATCGAGCGGGTGGTTGATAAGCAAAAACTCCACCACACCTTTGCGCATATCCTGCACGCGCTCACTGGTCATGTTTTTCACTTCCATGCCATCGGCAATGGGTGTGCAGCAACTTGCCTGCAACTTGGGCATGGGGTTGGGGTTGGCTTCGCTGCCTTTTGAAATTTCCACAAGGCAAACGCGGCATTTTCCTCCGCTGCCTTTCAGCTTGCTGTAATAGCACATGGCAGGCGGCACCAAATCGCCACCAATTTTTCGGGCGGCATTTAAAATGGTTGTTCCCGGTTCCACTTCAACGGTTACTCCGTCTATCGTAACTTTTGGCATAACTCAAATTCTTTGTTCAAAAACGCGCAGCGCGAATGTATGTGTTTTGAAACATTTTCGATAGCTGTTTAGTTGCAGACATGGCTAAAAACAAAACGTCCCCACCGAACCGGCAGGGACGTTTTGAATCAAAGTGATAAAGATTACTTGTTCACTTTGTCGCTCAATTGCTTGCCTGCTTTGAAGCGCACAACTGTTTTAGCTTTGATTTTGATTTCTTTTCCGGTGCGAGGGTTGCGTCCTTTGCGGGCAGCACGCTTGCTAACTGAAAAAGTTCCGAAACCTACCAATGTAACGCGGTCGCCTTTTTTCAAAGTGCCTTCGATACCTGATAATACTGCATCTAAAGCATCACCTGCTTGTGCTTTAGTAACTCCTGCATTCGCAGCGATTTTGTCGATCAAATCTCCTTTGTTCATGAGCTTGTTGATTTTTAATTATGAAAAAATTTGTGTGAGCGAAAGAAGTGAGGCGCACCAATGCTTGCAACTCCTCTTTGCAAAAAGTTTGTTGATAACTGAACAACGAATTAAAACCTTACAAAAACACAACGTTCAAAAATTTGATTTTCAATGATTTACAACCATTTTGTTTGCATTGCTAATTTTCAAGTATGTGGATATTTCAGTTGCTGAAAGCCTTACTCAGTAAGGTTTTGAACGAAATAATGCGACTTTCAGCGAAGTGGCATTGAGCGGTATATGCCTATCTTAGCGCGGTCTGAACACTTGAAACATCATTGGTTCAGCATCAAATTGAAAGGTATGAAGCAAATTATTTCGGTGCGATATATGTTGATGATTTTTGCGGCATTGCTTGTAATGTCAACTGTGCCATCGTGCAAAAGCAACAAACTTGATTGCCCTGCTTACAGCGATAACCCCGCACCGCAAGGCATTCCCAAGGGCAACAAAACCAAATCGGGCGTCTTTCCTCCAAACATGAAACGCTAACTGTTCGCCATTCACTGATGACACTCTCGGTTGTTATTGTCAATTACAATGTAAAGCACTTTCTGGCGCAATGCTTGCAAAGTGTGGTTGCGGCTATTCAAAAAATTGATGCGGAAGTTTTTGTGGTGGACAATAGCTCTGCCGATGGCTCTGTGAACATGGTGCAGGAAAAATTTCCGTGGGTGAAGTTGATTGCCAACAAAGAGAACATCGGCTTTTCGCGTGCAAACAATCAGGCAATAAAACAAAGCACCGGAAAGTTTGTGTTGCTGCTAAACCCCGACACTGTTGTTGCAGAAGACACTTTTGAAAAATGTGTTGCATTCATGGAAACCCATGAAAATGCAGGCGGATTGGGCGTTCACATGATTGACGGCAAAGGAGTTTTTCTGCCCGAAAGCAAGCGAGGATTGCCAACGCCCGCTGTTGCATTTTACAAAATGTTTGGCTTAAGTTTTTTGTTTCCAAAATCAAAAACTTTCGGCAGGTATCATCTTGGTTATCTCAATGAAAACGAAAGCTGCGAAGCAGAAATTTTATCGGGTGCATTTATGATGATGCGCAAAACAGCATTGGATAAAGCAGGCTTGTTAGATGAAACATTTTTCATGTATGGCGAAGACATTGACCTTTCTTATCGCATTGAAAAAGCAGGCTTCAAAAACTATTACTTCAGCGAAACTTCCATCATTCACTACAAAGGTGAAAGCACAAAAAAAGGAAGCCTGAATTATGTGAAAGTGTTCTATCGGGCGATGATAATTTTTGCGCAAAAACATTTTACCGGAAGCAGCGCAGGATTATTCTCACTGCTCATCAATGCAGCAGTGGTATTTCGCGCCATGCTCACTTTGCTCACCGGCATTTTGGCTTCATCGCTCCTGCCGGTGATTGATGGACTGCTGATGTTTTTCGGCATTGCAGTCATTGAAAATTACTGGGCTTCCAACATCAAATCTGCGCCCGAATATTATCCCGAAAAGTTCTTGTTGCTTGTTGTTCCTGCATACATTATTGTTTGGATTTTCAGCGTGTTGCTGAGCGGTGGCTACGAGCGCCCTTATCGCATCAGCCGTGTGTTGCGCGGCATTCTGATAGGCACTTTGCTCATTGCTGCAGCTTATGGTTTGCTGCCTAATGAATGGCGGTTTTCGCGCGCCATCATTTTGCTTGGCGCTGTGGCAAGCGGCTTGGTGATGCTGCTTACGCGCACTGCTTACAATTTGTATAAACACGGACAACTGAGCATTGAACCCGAAGCACAGCGCACCATTGCCATTGCCGGAAACGAAACCGAAGTGTTGCGCACCAAAAACATTTTGAGTCAGGCAGGAATTGATGCCGTTATCATTTCAACACATAACGTGAACGAACTGAATGCGCTGCAAAAAATGTTTGGCATCAATGAAATTATTTTCTGTGCAGCCGACATCAGTTACAAAACAATTATTCAATCCATCAAAAATTTAGGGAGCAGCATAGAATACAAAATCATTAACCCGGGCAGCAATGTCATTATTGGCAGCAACTCAAAAAACACTGCCGGTGACATTTATGCCGATGAAACTTCTTACGCACTTGGCAACCCGCTCACACTGCGCAAAAAAAGAATGCTGGATATCAGCATCGCATTGTTATTCGTTTGGTCATTTCCGCTGCTGCTGATTTTTATGAAGCGTAAAACCATTATCACTGACAGCATTCAGGTGTTGCTCGGCAGAAAAACATGGATTGGCTATTGCGGAGAAGCAAACACCTACACGCATTTACCGAAAATTCCCGCAGGCATCATCGGCATTGATGAAGCAAAAAAATCGCTGGCAGGCACACGCGCAAATGAGTTGAATAAATTTTATGCAAAGCGATACAAAGTGAGTGAGGATTTAGTTCTACTATTTAAGGCTTTGAAGTAATAAATTTAAGCAAGGCTGAAAATCCATTCCATCTATTCATTACATTTGTTGAAAGCGGAAAAATGACAGTTGTAATTAAAAAATCAGACACTGCTGAACAGGCAAAAAAGAAACTGGAAATGTTTTTTAAAAATTCTGCCAAAGCCCGAAAAAAAAGGGGCTTTCCTGCGCGCAAGTTTGCCGGCTTAGGAATTTTTAAGGGGGCAGACCCATTGTTGTTACAAAAGCAGATGCGTGATGAATGGGACAGATAGATTTTTGTTAGACACCAATGTGCTGATTGCTTTAGATGCAAATCACCCAAAAGTGGTCAGCAGAATTGATGGCATAACAGCGCACATAAGTTTTGTTTCTGAAATTGAGTTGTTAAGTTTTAGAGGGCTGACATCCAAACAAAGAAACCATCTTAAAGAAATGATTTCCCATTTCACTGTCATTGATGTTTCAGCACCGATAAAAAACAGAACAATAGAACTCAGGATTAAGCACAACATCAAACTACCCGATGCGCTGATTGCCGCAACGTCCATTGAATATCAACTTCCTTTAATAACTGCCGACAAAGGCTTTGAACGCATTCCTGAACTTGAATGTATTGTAATGGAGTTGTAATGCATATTCAATCCTTCAATCTTTTCATCAGGTTTTTTCCTGTTATTGCCGAGGCTGTGAGTAATCCAGCTGAAAGTGCCCCTCCCACTCCGCACGAAACAACATCCTGCCCGGTGAGGAAAAGGTTTTTGACAGGTGTTTTCGGGCGCAAAAAAGTTTGATTAAATCGTTGCACATTGTGGTCAATGCCATACAGTTCGCCAAGTGAATAATTGGTGAAGTGTGCCGTGCTGAGTGGCGTTGAAAGTTCGTAGTAATCAATTTTATCGCGCAGTTGCGGCTCCTGCTCAAAAAGTTTTTCCAGCAGACGCAGGCTAAGTTTTTCCTTCTTAGCTTCATATTCTTCTCCCCGTTTCATCCAAGGTTTGTCTTTCCAATCGGCATACCATTCATGAGGCGCAAGCGTGATGATTTCAATAGTAGAACGCTCCGGAAATTCCTTTTCCCAATCCGGGTCTTTTGCCGAAGGAAACGAAATGTATGCCACAGGGATTTCCGCATCTGGGTTTTCAAGGTACGCACCGATGTTTTTATCGTGATTGTAGTTGCCGGGGAAAATCCAGTAGTTGGCTTTATTCAACTTTAGCGATGATTTGGAATGGCGCAAGCCAATATACAAACACACATGCCCCACCGAAGGCTTCAGGTTGTTCAGCTTCATTTTCAGCCCGTGTTCCTCTGCAACTTTTTCCGGCAGCAAGTGATTGAAAGTGTTGAACACCCCTGCGTTGCTCACAATTATTTTGGCATAATACGCATCGCCATTTTCCATGCGCACACCAACTGCTTTATTGTCTTTCACAATAATTTCCTTCACCCCGGCATTCACAAAAATTTCGCCTCCGCCAGTGCAAATGGTTGGCGCAATGGTGTCGAAAATTTTCCCCGAGCCGCCAACAGGATAACTGCCGCCCTTTAGGTAATGCTTAGCCAAAATAGCATGCATCATAAAACTGCTTTCGGAAGGCGGCAAGCCGTAATCGCCAAACTGCCCGGTGAGCACGGCAATCAACTTTTGGTTTGAAGTAATTTCATTCAGCACATCCAAAGTGGGTCTGTTCCATTTCAATGCTTTTTTCCGCAACCAGCGGCTGAGCAACGGCTGAAGAAACCACGGCAGCAGCTTCTCCATAAAAAACATCATCTGCGAGCGCTGTGCTGCATAGATGGTATCCACATAAACATCAATAGCCTTTTGGTCTTCGGGTGCAGGGAAGTAGCGCTTCATGGTCTGCTTAAACTCATCCACACCTTTCGTGAATTCATAAACATCTTTCCCGAAAATCATTTTATCATAAACATCACCCATGTCTGCCCATTGCAACCTACCCTCGCTGATGTACTTAAACAGCTTGGTCATCATGTTTTTCTCATTCTGCATTTCGCCCACATAATGCACGCCCACATCCCACATATAGCCCCTGCGCATATACACATGTGTGAAACCACCGGCAGTGTAATGCTTTTCAAGCACCAGCACCCGCTTACCTTCTTTTGCCAGCAATGCAGCAGTGGTAATGCCACCCATGCCGGAACCAACAATGATGGCATCAAAATTTCCGGTTGGTTTGTGTGTAAGGTAAGATTGGATGTGCTTTGATTTAATCATGATGATGGAATTGGCGATGAATGTTTAAAGCTATCATTTTTCGTGAAGCCCAATGCTAAGTAAGCGGGAGACCGGAGTGAGCAACAGCAAAAACAGCAACCCTATTGCTACATTGAAAAATAAATGTGCAAGGGCAAGCCTGATACCCTCGTTGGTGGAAAGTGTGGAAACATAATTTGCCAGCATGGTTACCAAAGGGGTGAAAATCAAAACCCCGCATAGGTTGAAAATAAAATTGGCAGTTGCAGTGCGCTTGGCAATTTGCTGCATGCTGATGGAAGCAATAAGCGCGGTGCTTGTGGTGCCCAAATTTGCGCCTATCACAATGGCAATGGCATTTTCTAAAGTGATGAACTGCTGCTGAATGAAAATGATGGCAATGCCGGTAACCACCGAGCTGGATTGCACCAAAGCAGTGATGAGCACCCCGCCAACAACCGACAGTATGATGTTTTTTTGCTGAAGAAATCCAATGATTTCAGGGCTTGATTTTATGGGGTCAAGTGCAGTGGAAATCAACTCTAAACAAAACAGAATGAAGCCGAAATAAAACAATGATTTGCCCGCCACACTAAGCTTGAAATGAAACATGCTCAACACTGTTCCCAAAATGATGAAGATGGGACCCAGCAAAGGAATTTTGAACGAAACTATCCATGCAGTGGCGGTGGTGCCCACGTTTGTTCCCAACAAAACGGCAAGGCTGTTTGAAAAGGAAATGATTCCTGCATCAACCATGGTAACTGCAAGCGAAGTAACCGCGCTGCTGGATTGCAACACACCGGTTACGGCTGCGCCTAATGCAAAACCGGCAAATCGGTTAGCAGTAATTTTTTGCAACCAGGCTTTCAGTTTGTCTTCTCCAAGTTCATGAAGCTCTTTGCTTAAACCACGCAAGCCATATAAAAACAGCGACACCAAAGCCAACACCAAAACTGCCGTTTGCCAGTAACTCATGGAGCTATAATAATCAATCTACACATGAGCGCAATATGAATGAGCGAGTGTTTTTTGCTAAGTTGATTTGTTGATGAAATTATGAGGCTTTTGCGCAAGAAATCATGTGTAAAAATCATTTCGAATGACTATTCGCTGATGTGTTGGGATAGATGTACAGACTTTATCTCTAGGAAAGAATTACTTCCTCCTTATCCCCGGCTCAAGCAGTGGCATAATTAGGTAAGAATAAATGTAGCAGCCGATGCAAAACGCAAAAGCGGCTTCCATAAATGCTGCAAAAATCAACATTCCTGTTACCACATAAGCAGGGATATAAAGATTGAAAAGCATTAGAATGAGGATGTTCACACTAAAGATAATGCCCACACCTGCAGCAAAGCGTTTCGGCTCGGCATCAATGGCAACAATGGGCAAGTTAAGGATGTTGGCAATCAACTGACCTGCAAGCCTGAAAATGCTCAAATCTTTCCGATTGAAAGCGCGCGCTGTGAAGTCGAATATCTGAGGGATGAAGAGATACCAAAGGTCGAAATAAACAGCAACGATGGTGTTGATGATAATCAAAATGGCAACCACTCTGGCAACTGAGTTATTTACTTTATCGTTAGAAAGCGGACAAACCAAAGGGCGCATCGAAAACTTTTATGCAAACAAAGATAAGCCGCTATGCTACTTCTTCAAATTAACGGGCAGCGAAAAATTCAAGAAGTGGATGGGGTGAAACACCACCTGCCCAAGCGTGTTGAATTCAATGGCGGGGAAAGGCAGTTTGATGATGTTCAGCGCACCAAGAATCATTCTTCCGGTGCGGGTGCGGGCTTTAACTTTGGTGAGGTCGGCATCAATGGAAATGAAAAACTTTCGGTAGCGCTTCACATCTGTTCTGTCAATCAGGTTGCCGTCTTTATCGGTCCATTTGTTTTCAAAACCGCCATACATGTTTCCTGCACCGTAGCCAATGGCAATGTTCAGCCACTTGGCGTGCTTCTGGCTTTTAAAAAACGATGAAGTGTTGAAACACAACCAGGTGTTGATGTTGTTGTAATCCTTAATAATTTTTTCACCAATGGAAGTGCCAAACAATTCATCTGCTCTGGTTTTCAATTCGCCACGCGGATAAGACTGCAAATGCAGCGAATACTTCAACTGAATTCTTTGTTCATCCCAAATGGCATATTGAATGGTTGCCAAAGCTGCACCGGCAAAGTTGGCGGCAAGGTCGCTGGCGCTGGCGCCCCACTTCACCGAAAATCCATCCAACACTTCAATGGAAGAAATGAAAACAAAACCAATTGCACCCGAACTCAGCGCTGCAGGCACACGCTTCACACCGCTCCACCGCAGCATGTTGTAAGTGTAAACCGAAATGAAATAGGGCGCAAAAGCATGACCGCATTTGTCCACCTGATTCCACTCCTTTGAATCATCAAACCACCTGAATTTTCCACGTTCGTATTGCGCATACCAAATTTGGTCTAAGCCCACCATTGCTCCGGCAAACAATGCTGTTGAACCGCCCACAACTCCTGCAACACGCCATTTGTTCAGCGTGGGTGCCGGCTCAAGCCAGTGCGGTTTTTTTACAATTGATTTTGAAACAAGTGCGCTATCAACTTGCGAGTAGCTGCTGTAACACCAGAAAAAAAGCAGCAAGAAGATAATTGCTTTGTGCACTGCAACAATTTTACCCAAACATCGGCAAAACATTAAACGCCACAAACTGCCCGAGGAAACCAACAAAGTAACCCATGAAAATTTCGGAAGGTTGATGCGCATTCAAAATCAATCGTGCACTGCCGATGATGCCGCCAACCAACACTGCACTAATAAGCAGCAAAGTGAGGTTGTAATCGGAATAACGAACCAACACTAAAGTCAATCCGAAAAAGCAACCTGCGCCAATGGCATGCAAGCTGATTTTTTGAAAAATGTTGATGAAGAAGCCAATGAAAATGGCAATTGCTGCACCCATCATCATGGATGAAATGAACTCATTTGCAAACATGGTGTTGGAGGTTGATGGGCGAAACATTCTGTAAGTCCACAAATAGAAAGTGGCAGTGGCGATGTATGGAATGATACGTTCCTTAGTGGTTTCCAGCTTCAGTGAATCAATCATTTGCAATTTGCGCATCATCACCAGCCAAACCGCTGGAAAAACAAATGTGAGCATGAACACCAAAAACACCCAAAGCGATTGCTGCCTGAAATCGAAGTTGCCGAACAGGTGAGGGTTCGCAAAAATTATTGCAGCCGTTCCGAACGAGGGGAAAAGCAACGGATGAAAAACATAAGAAATGATATGGGCAACTGTTCGCGACATTGGGTGCGAATATGATGATTTTAGCAACTCGGCATTCTAAACACTAAATTTGCGGCATGAGCCAGAAACCTCCGCGCCCTTATTTCGACCCGCGCATATTTTGGGATGTTGACCACACCAAAATGGATTATGAATTGCGCGCAAACTTCATCATTGAGCGCGTGTTTGAACGCGGTGATGTGGAAGACATTCGCTGGTGCAGAAGGTTTTATGGAGATGAACGAATTGGAACTGCACTTACCAAGGCAAAATGGCTTTCAATCAAAACCATTCATCTTGCAGCAGCAGTTTTAGATAAAGAACTTAATGAATTTAGATGTTACAATATAGCGCAGTCAGACCCGAACTACTTCACATATTGAAGCAGTTAATGGCAATTCCTGAGCTGAAAAATTTCTGTTTGGTAGGAGGAACAAATCTTTCATTGAAGTATGGGCACAGAATTTCGGTGGATATTGACTTGTTCTCAACTGAAAACTTTGAGAACGCTTTTATCATTGACGTGCTTGAAAAATACTTTGACAATATCTCTTACAGGAGCGATGACAACCCGGTTGGAGTTTTTTGTTTCATCAATGGTGTGAAAGTTGATTTAGTGAAGCACTATTACTTTGGTTTAATTGACTCAACAACTGAAACAGATGGCATCAGAATGTTTGGAGATAAAGATATTATAGCCATGAAGGTTTTCGCCATTTTGAAACGAGCGCAGAAAAAAGACTTTTGGGATATTGCTGAATTGCTGAAACATTATCCGATAAGCAACTTTGTTGATTGCTACAAAAACAAGTATCCCGGAAACCAAGTTGCAATCTCAATTCCTTATGCTATTTCATATTTTGCCGATGCCGAAGAAAGCGAAACTCCGATAAGCCTGAAGGGTCAAACGTGGGAAAGCGTAAAAAAATCTATTCAAAAAGCTGTAAGCGATTATTTAAAGTAAGCCTCCATGAAGTTATTCACCATTCCCAACATACTAACCTTAATCAACCTGTTCAGCGGATGCATGGCGGTGGTTTTCGCTTTTTCCTTCCGCTTGGATTGGATACCCACCTGCATTGCCTTTTCATTGATTGCCGATTTTTTTGACGGCATGACCGCACGCGCCCTCAAACTACCCGAGGGGATAGGCAAACAGTTGGATTCGCTGGCAGACATGGTGAGCTTTGGCATAGTGCCTTCGGCAATAGTCTTCCAACTGCTTTTTCAGTATTGGGAAAGCCGCAGCCTGAATGAAACAGAAGTTTTGCTGGCTTCATCGCCTGCATTTCTACTTGCTGTTTTTGCTGCCTTGCGCCTTGCAAAATTCAATGTGGATGAAAGGCAAACATCGGGCTTCATTGGCTTGGCAACACCGGCTGCCACCATTTTTGTTACAGGCATTTTATTAGTTTTTTTGAACAACAGCTTTGGGCTTTCCGTAATCATTTTTCAACCTTCCATGCTTTATGGAACTATTGCTGCGCTTTGCTTTTTGATGATTGCAGAAATTCCGATGTTTTCATTCAAACTAAAAAAACTCGCCTGGCAGGGCAACGAAATTCAAATCGTTTTTCTGCTCATGGTTGTGGGGTTGGCTGCAACGCTTAAATTCGCAGCCATTCCGTTGAGCATTTTGCTTTACGTCATTCTTTCACTTATTCAATCTTTTATCAAAAAATGAATTTCCGTGCCGAAATAAATGTGATGCCTCACAAAGAACTGCTCGACCCTCAAGGCAAAGCCGTGGCAAATGGTTTGCACAACATGAATTACAATGCCGTGCAAGATGTGCGTGTTGGCAAACACATCACCATCACACTTTCGGCTAATTCAACTGAAGAAGCAGCAAAAGTTGTGGAAGATGCCTGCAAGAAATTGCTTGCCAATCCCATCATGGAAGGCTACACTTTCGAGCTTTTCGAGCTTTGAGGCAAAGCAACCTCCGCTTGTTTTTCTTCCTTGCCCCCAAATCTATTTAACATTTAAGCCGTGCCTGATGTAATCCGTTTATTGCCCGACTCCATTGCCAACCAAATTGCGGCAGGCGAAGTAATTCAGCGCCCTGCATCGGTGGTCAAAGAGTTGATGGAAAACTCCATTGACTCGGGCGCAACTCAAATTCAACTGATTGTAAAGCAAGCAGGCAAAACATTAGTTCAGATAATTGACAACGGCTGCGGCATGAGCGAAACCGATGCGCGCATGAGTTTTGAAAAACATGCTACTTCGAAAATCAGCGCCACCGAAGATTTGTTCAACATACGCACCATGGGTTTCAGAGGCGAAGCACTGGCATCGGTGGCAGCAGTGGCGCAGGTGGAACTTAAAACAAAGCTGCACGATGAATCAACCGGCACTTTAATTGAAATTGAAGGTTCACGCATTGTGCGGCAGGAGCCTTGCCAAACTACTAACGGAACATCCATTGCGGTGAAGAATTTGTTTTTCAATGTTCCTGCAAGGCGAAATTTTTTAAAGAGTGATAATGTTGAACTGAAAAACATTATTGAAGAATTTACCCGCATTGCTTTAGCGCATCCGCATGTTGGGTTTCGGTTTCAGCACAACGACTATGAACTTCACAACCTGAAAGCCGGCAACTTAAAGCAACGCATCACACAAATGTTTGGCGATGACTATGCGCAAAAAATTGTGCCGGTGGAAGAGAAATCATATTCGCTGAGTGTTACCGGATTTATCGGCAAACCTCAGTACGCAAAAAAAACACGCGGTGAGCAGTACCTTTTTGTAAACCACAGGTTCATCAAATCGGCATATCTGAATCATGCAGTGGCGCAGGCTTATCAGGAAATGATATCGAAAGAGCACTTCCCTTTTTATGTGCTGTTTTTAGAAATTGACCCTTCGCGGATTGACATCAACGTGCACCCTCAGAAATACGAAGTGAAATTTGAAGATGAAAAGTTGATATACACTTTTGTGAACCTTGGCACAAAACATGCGCTTGGCGCCTACAGCATTTCGCCAACTTTAGACTTTAATCAGGAGCAACATTTAGATACTGCCGGAGCATTTACAAACCCCAACTTCACGGGCAGTTCAGTGATTCAACAAACGCCAACCATTGAACGCGAAGCCAAAAAATTCGCACCGCCATCAAACTTTCAGCCCTATCAGCCTGCACGCGAAGCCAAAAAATGGCAACAACTCACCCAAGGCTTGGAGATAGTGAACACGCATCAAACACAAAACTCCGATGCAATGGATGTGCAACAAACCGATGCGCCAACAAACGCGCCAACACATCCAACATCAAACTCCGAACTCACCTTCAAATCATCGCAGGGTGGCGACAAAGCAGTGGTGCAGCCGCACCAGTTGCACAAGCGTTTTATTGTTTCACAAATTAAAAGCGGCATCATTCTCATTGACCAGCAAGCCGCTCACGAACGTGTGTTATATGAAAAATATCTGCGCCTGATTGCCAACAACCGCAACACCAGCCAGCGGCAACTGTTTCCGCAAACCGTTGAGTTTCCGGCAGCCGATGCGCAGTTGCTTTCCGAAATTCTACCTGACATCAATAATCTTGGTTTTGAGGTGCAGGCGTTTGGCAACAACACTTTTGTAATTCATTCTTTCCCTGCCGATGTAAACAATGGCAACGAGCGGCAAGTGCTGGAAGAACTGCTTGAACAATTCAAAAGTCAGTTGCACATCAGCAAACTTTCAAAGCGCGGAAAACTGGCTCAGGCGCTGGCAGTAAGTTCTTCCATAAAAACCGGAAAAACACTTTCGGTGGAAGAGATGAAAGGATTGATTGATGAACTTTTTGCTTGCGAAAACCCTTACCACGCACCCAACGGCAAGCACACATTCATTTCGCTTGGCTTTGATGAATTGGAAAAAAAGTTTGAAGGCAAGAAAACTTGAACAAAGCATAAGAGAACTGAAACCACTCCAAGCACCTTTTGTCATGATAGTGTAAAATTTTCAGTGCAAAACGCTCAAGTTTTCTTTCTTACTAATTTGGCGAAGTTTTCAACTATGACAAAGGGTTTATTCGTTACGTTTCTTTTCCTCTGCTTTCAGCAAACAAATGTGTTTGGATTTGCCAACAAAATTTCGCGCGATTCAACAAAAACAAAACCAAAATACTCTTTCCTGTATGGCTTTGAGCAACCATACATTCCGGTAAAAGACACCGCTCAAAAACGGAAAATAAAATATCCGAAAGGCGGGATTTTTAGTGGCAATGCAGGCTTTCAATGCAGCCGCTTGATTTACAACGACCCGCAAAGCGGTGAATGGAAGAACCGATTTCGCGGCTCTTTGACGGGCACTTTCAACATTCAACTTTACAAAGAGTTGATGTTGTCAACTACATTTTTCTATCACATCCGCACCAAAAACGATCCGCCTTTTCCTATTTGGTTGTCGGATATGTTTTACTCCATCAAATGGTTCAACTGGCGACCCTACACCTTTAGTTTCGGTTATGAAAACTATGCGGATAACCGCTTTAATGAACCCGCCCGCAAATGGGGCGAAAAATTTTTGCAGGGTTTTGTGTTCGTGAGTTTCAACGCCAACCTTCCGCAGAAATGGATAAACAAATTTCGGTTAGACAAGTCCACCAATTTTGTTTTTGTGCCTTCCATCCGATACTTCCCCAATTACAGAAATGAACGCGATGAAATTCTTGCTCACAAATTGCAACTTGGGCTTACCGCCCGATACACAATATGGTTTCGCTTATTTGTGGAAGCGGGCGTGTATGCCTATCCTATTCCTAATAGTCGTATGCCGTGGGACCCCGACTTTACATACGGTTTCGGTTACTTCGATTATCGTCCGTGGCGTGTTTCGGTTACTTACGGCAACTGGATTGCCAATCGTTTCACTTTCAAAAAGGAAATTCCCGGATATAATTTCTTAGATGGTAATTTAAGTGTGTTATTTAATTACCGTTTCTAAATGAAGGAGCTACTTTCTATATACCTGCTATTGATTAATTGCGCTGCCCATGCGCAGGTGAAAACTGTTATTGAAGATTTTGAAGGCTTTGCTGATGGTCAAACTTCTTTTGTAAATGAAGGAATTTATGCCTACGGTGATGTGCGCTTGATGACCGAACAAAAAGTTACCACCGGCTTTGGCTATTCGGGCTTGCGGGCTTTGAAAGTGGAATGGAGCGCAGAAAAATTTTATGGTGGTTGGGGTAAAGGGTTAGACTTGTTTAAAGAGTTGGATGCAAACACCGACTATTTCAATTTTTATGTGCTTTCGCCAGAGCGCAACAGCAAAGCAACTTCTATGCAAGTTATCATTGAAGATGACGACAACGGTAATGCTGTGTTTGAACCTAATGCTGATGAGCAATGGGCTTACACGGTTTCAGTTTCACCCAACAAACATTGGCAGCTGTTCAGTATTCCATTAAATCAATTCAAAAAGCTAAACAAAGCGGGTGATGGTATGTTTAATGTAAACCATAAAGAAGGGCGCCTGCTTACTGTTGCATTTAACTTTCAAAATGCAGAAGAATTGCCTGCCACACATCAACTCTACTTCGATTTTCTATGTTTTTCAAAAGGGAAATTTGCACCCGAAAATTTGTTTGACCCACCTAAAGCAAGACCTGATGATTATTGCGTTTTCGGCTTTTGGAGTGAGGAAGGACTGAGCGGAAATCCGAAAGACATTCACACGGCTTTTGAAAACCTTTACGGTTGTTTCAAACCCGGAAAAATTGGTGTGGTGAGTTTCTATAAACCATTTTCGATTGATGGAAATAAAAAGCCGAATTTTTATCCAGATGTGAAGCAGCTAAACGATTTGATTGACAACGGTTACTTACCCATGATAACTTTTGAAGCACATCACAAATCAGATGTGCCGAACTTCAAGCAGCCCAATCTTTACAGCATCACCGAAGGTTGGTTCGATTATTATTTTGCCGAGTGGGGAAAAACCATTGCCAAAACAAAAGACACGGTTTTGGTTCGTTTGCTGCATGAGTTTAATGGCGACTGGTATCCCTGGTGCATTGCCAACAACGACAACAACCCGCAACTCTACATCAAAGCCTATCGGCACATCGTAAACATTTTGCGCAACAATGGCGCACACAACGTAAAGTTTGTTTGGTGTCCGAACTCCATTTCCACACCGCAACAGCCGTGGAATTATTTTGTGGATGCTTACCCGGGAGCTGAGTATATTGATTTTGTGGGCTTGGATATTTTCAATGGAGCAGGGCAAAAAGGTATTCCGCAATGGCGTTCATTTCGCCATGAAACTTCCGACTTTTATTATTTGGCAACCACAAAATTTCCCGATAAAAAAATCATTATCTGCGAAACCTCCTCACGCGAAAGATTGCCCGAAGAAAAGGGTTACTACACTGAAAAATCTGACTGGATTCGCGGCATGACCGAAACGCTGAAATCGGATATGAACAAATTCCGTTTGTTGGTTTGGTTTAATGAAACTCCACCGTTTCGCGTAGAATCCTCAACAGAATCGTTCGGCACATTCTTCAAATATTTTTGGTTAGATGATTACTTCCGTGCCAGCCCTGATAAACTGATAAGGAAATAAATGGAACAGCAACAACACGAAAGAATTTACTTTCTGAATCTTGACATCATTCGCTTTGTGGCGGCATACATGATTGTTGTCTTTCACACCTTCTATGGCTGGCAGGCAAACTGGGGTTTCCCAAAGTTTATGACCGACAACAACGGCAACCTTTATTACTGGGCAAAGTTTGTAGAAAATGTCATCCACAACTTTTCATTTGGCGTTGACATTTTCTTTCTGCTGAGTGGTTTTCTAATAACCTACTTACTGCTTGCCGAAAAGCAGCGAACCAATTCCATCAGCGTGAAGAAATTTTACATGAGAAGGTTGTTACGTATCTGGCCTCTTTATTACCTCACACTTGGTATTGCTCCCTTGCTTGCATATTGGTTCAATGAACCCATGCCGCAAAATTTTTTACCGCATTTGTTTTTTGTAGGAAATTTTGAAACCATTTCCAATGGTTTCAGTTCGGCAGCAACCAATCACCTGTGGTCTATTTGCATTGAAGAGCATTTTTATTTCGTGTGCCCTATACTGTTTGCTTTTATCGCTGAAAAGCGATTGCCACTTACACTATGGGCAATCATCTTCATCAGCTTTTGCTATCGTGGCATTATTGTTGGAGCAGAAGGGTATTGGATGAATATGTATTTGAACACTGTCAGCCGCATGGATGTGTTAGCAATAGGGTGTTTGGCGGGATATTACTTCTATCACGGCAACCTGAAGTTTCAACAAAGCAAATGGCTGCTGGGTGTGTTGGCGGTGTTCTTTGTTTTGTTATTCAGCAATGAGGTGTATGTGTATTGGGATAACTTCTTTCTTGCCACATCAAAAAAGTATGTGTATATCATTATCGCGGGAATCATCATCGGTAATCTACTGTTTAACTCCACTATAAAATTGATGCCTGAAAAGAAGGGCATCTGGCATTATTTCGGCAAAGTGAGTTATGGCATTTATATGTTCAACCCAATTGCTGTGGCTGTGTTTGTAAAACTGTTTCACATCAAAGGATGGCACGATGGCATCACCTTCTTTGTTGGCATTCATGTGTTGCTTCTAATGCTGGTAGTTATTTCTTTTGAGTTGTTTGAAAAACAATTCCTGAAATGGAAAGACAAATTTGCGGTGGTAAAAACGCGCAACTACTAAGGTTTCATTTTTACTAACGCCCCACGCAACTTGTAATTCAATGCCTCTAAGATCACTCCGTTAGTGTTGGCGGTGATGGCTTTGTTTACCGAATCTGTTTTTTCATACTTACCCGAATACCATCCGTTTTTTTCATCGTATAAATTCTTCACCGAATTAAAAAGTGTTTTGGCGTAAGGGTCGTCATACAATACCCACCATGCAAAAGCTGCTTTAGTACTTATTTGCTTAAGCTCATGCACTTTATCGCCACTTTCCGAAACACAATTCCATTTTTCGCCATCGGCATAAACACAGTTGTAAATAAAATACGGCTCACGGTCCACATGGTCTTCACTCACACTGGTTACAATTCCCGTTTTTTCATGTCGTTTTTTTTGCGCCTTAAAAACACGATAAGCCAATTCTTTTGAACTCACATCCCAACCATATTCTAAGCCATCTAAAATATATGGCTCAGAGGTTACATAATTGTAAGCAGGGTAGTATTTCACCTCCCGCGTATCAATAGCTATGTCCTCGCCATACACATCTACAAACTTCGTAAAGTCGGTGTATGACAATGCTTCCGTAACATCATATCCTGCAAACGAAATTCCCTTAGCGGCATATTCTTCATAACCCAACTTTCCTTCCTGTACAATTTTCACCGAGTTATCTTTTGTACTGAACATTACCCCTTGCAATGTTCCATCTTTAATGATTTTATCAATATGCCATCTGCCTATTGCTTTATTAAGTTGCTCGGAATAATGCGGATAATTGTTTCGCACGCGAATAACAAACGAAAAAAATCTACCTATGTCCATAGCACTCCAACCCACCCCTTCTTCCACAGGTTTGTTGCCGTAATTGGTCATTTGCAGGGTGCGCGTGTCATATACTTTGTTGGGCAAACTGTCATTAAACAACTTCATACCTTCCAGTGATGAAAACATTTTTTTCATCCGTTTATCAAACTTCACCGAATCAATCAAGCCCAATTCATAAGCCGAACACAGCGCGTGCATATAACTTGCCACATCCCAAAATGTGGTGGATGGATAATACTGCACGCTGTTTACAAACCCGGTTGAATCCTGATAATTATTTTCAAAATAGCTCCATGCAATTTTTGCATACTTCATTTCCTGCGCTGTGAGCGAATCGCTGAATGCACGAAGCGGATAGCTTTCGCTGCGCTGAATCAACACTTCTTTTGAAAAAATATCGCGGTAAAATCCGAAATCGGAAGGGCGCAATTTTTCGATATACAGCACTAAATAAATGCCCGTCAAAAGCGAAAACACAAACAATATCGGCTTCACTAAAAATTGGATGGATGAAAGAAATTTGCCCATGTGTTTAGATTTTAAATTTACTCGTCATTGCTTTTCCAAAAAGCCGCAACAACAATGATGCTCAAATTGTAGATGTTGTAGATGCTCCAAAGTGCGTTGGCTGCAAATCCCGAATAACTCGGATGTGTTCCTTTCCACATCAGCCACACATTGTAAATCATTCCTAAAACAGTAATTCCGATAATGCTGATATGGGGAATTACATAGCGCAGGTTTCGCGCCACTGCTCCTGTTTTTTGCGTAACATGAAATTTTACTTTTTCACCTTTCAGCACAGCAAAAAAAGATTGCAGCATTAAGGCAAAACTCGACACATAATATTGGTCTGCCCGCTTGGTGGGAATACCCCATGTGCCGAGTGTCATCGTTATCACATTGATAATTTGAAACGGAATAAAAATTTTGAAGAAATCAAAATTGAAAGTGCTTACAGGGGGCGTAAGCGTGAAGAAAAATATAGCCGGGCTTAGCAAAAACACCAGCAACCAAAACGGTGCGAGATAAGAGTAAACCGTTTGAAAATAATTGATTCGCTGACCCAAACTCAATCCTTTCATCCAAAGTGGATTGTCATTAAAGGCAATATCCAAAGAACCCGAGGCATAGCGGGCGCGCTGCTTCACCCATGTGTCTAAATCTTGCGGTGAAAGCATTTTGCATTCCACCGCAGGGTGCTGATACGATTGCCATTTATGCTTATCGGCATGTAGGTATAGCGAAGTGTAAATATCTTCCGAAGCGTGATACACAAACGGACGAACCTCTGTTTCCGATTTCAACTTTTCTAAAATTGCTTCATCGCTTTTTACTCCATTTTCTTTTAAGTGCGCTTCATACTTTTTCTGAACTTCCTGTTCATACACCTCTTGTGCTTTTTGCATAATCGCCTTCCTGCGATGCACCGAACCCGCACCGCAACAAAATGCGGCATTGTATAAATTTCTTCTGCGCAGAATTACATCATAAAATATCTGAGGGTCGTTGCCAAAAACATCTTTGCCAAGTTTTATAGCACCCAGTGTTTTATCAAGAAAATTCGGTTGCTGCGGTTCACGAACATTAAACACCCAACGCAAAAAAGTGGTGAGGCGAACGGGTTCGGTTAAATCGTAAAACCATTGCGGAGTTTGCACCCACGCCATTTTTCGGTTTCTGAAATAGCCGATGGTGTGCTCTAAAAATTTCGGAAACGGACGAGTATCTGCATCCAAAATCACAAACAAATCACCATCGCTGTTCTCTAATCCATTTTTCAAGTTGCCCGCTTTGTAACCCGCATTGTTTGGGCGCGTAAGGTAGTGTGCGCCTTCTTCTTCGGCTACTCGTTTCATGCTTTCACGCCTGCCGTCATCCAACACCCACACTTTAATTTCAACATCCGAAAACGGATAAGTCATTTGCATGGCATCGCGCACGCTGTATCGCACCAATTCTTCATCCTCATTGTAAGTGGCAATAAACACATCAATCTTCAACGGGCGGTCATCTTGCTTACTTACATCTTCAATGTCTGATAGAAAGCGTGCAGGCGCTTTGGGCTTCACATCTTTGTTGTCCCAATAATTAAAAACCACCAGCACCGTGCTGATAAACGAAAATGTTTCTGCCATTACCAACGGCACCGAAAACCATGCGGCTTCCCAATTCATGGAATAAGTCCACCGCCAATACAAATAATAAACGCCAAGAACAATGAGAATTGAGCCGGATACCTGAAACAACGCGCTTAACAGCCACCATCTTTGTGTGGTTGGGTACGGTTGTTTTTGCTCATATTTAGTGAAGTAAAATCTTTTCAATATCGGCAGATTGGATGTTTTCAAATTTACAATTTTCTAACTTGAACAACCAATCTCGAATTAAATTGAATTACCATTCTCTCAACGGAAACTGAGATGTGCACCTCCACTTCAAAGCGATAGCTAATGCTGCAATCGCTTAACAGACAATCATTTCAATCATTTAAAAACTTACAGAACCCTTTATTGTTAGAAGAAATCAAACCTGAAGTCTTCAACCGAAGCCATTTTCTTGTGGGCTTCGCCAATTCTTCCGCTCTTGCCTTGCACCTGCGCATTCAAGTTGAAAGTATAACTGGTGAAATCGGTTGCTTTTGGCGGTTCATTGATGCTTGAAACCTGAATAGCATAAACTCCGGTGTTGCCTTTCACGGGCATCAGCAATTTGTCTTTTGGTGCGCCAACTGCTGCCGCAGCCACATTAGGTTCAAACAGCGTTCCGTTCAGGCTTGGATTGCTGAATGCCGCTCCTGTTACCGCCACTGCTTCTTTACCGAGTTTAGATGCCACTTCGTCAATGGAAGAACCTTTAGCAGCATTCAATTTTTCGGTGAGTAGTTCCGCCTTTTTATCGCGCAGAAAATCAAACTTCACCTTGTCTTTCACGGCATCTAACTCAGGCGTTCCTTTTGGCGAAACCTCAGATAGATAAGCCACAACATATTTTTTGTCAACGCTCATAATGCTTGAGATGTCGCCTTTTTTAGCAGTGAAAGCCCAACGCACCACTTCGCGTGCATTGCCCAACCCAAACACATTGAAATCGTTTTTGCGAACATTTTCAGCAGTTCTCGACTTCAACTTTGCAGCCGCCTCAGTGAACTTCTCTTTAGTTTGATTTTCGGCAGCAAACTTGCTGGCGTTGCCATAGATGGTGCGCTCTGTTTCAGGGCTTGGCAAAATGGTTTTGGTGAGGTAAGCCACCTGAACACCTTGCTTGCTTGGTTTCTCTTCCGTTACGGTGAAAATGATTAGCTCATTTTGTGTAGCAGTTTGATATACCTTTCCTTTCTTGGCTTGATAGAATAATACATCGTTGTAATATTTTGGTTTTTCGTTGCGTTTCACCCAACCAATGTCGCCACCTTTCAGCACCGAATTTTGGTCCTCGGAAAAATTCAAAGCAAACGACTGAAAGTTGCCTTTCAATGAATCCAACTGAGTGAAAACACTATCGAAAACCCTGCGTTTTTCGTTAGCTTCTTCTTGGGTTTTCACATTGGCAAAGGAGAAAACAATTTCGCTCACACGCACTGAATCGCTTAGCATTTTGCGGTCGGTGATGCGGGCAAGTTTGTATTTATCGCCATCCACAAATGGACCCAAAACACTGCGCACAGGAGCGGTAAAAAGCTCTTCGGCAATGGGTGAAAACTGAATATCGTCTTTCTCGGCATAAACAATGCTGAAAGGCTCTTCGCTATAAAGCCGCACAAACAATGAATCTTCAGAAGTGGTTGTTCCGGCTTCAAAAGCCTCCTTTTTATCTAAAAGGAATTGCAATGCAGCCTGAGTGTCTTGCGCAAAAGGCACCACATCAAAAGCCACATATTCAAACTTACGCGCTTCATCATCCAGCTCATACTTTTTTGCGCGCTTTTTCAAATAAACTTTCAAGTCATCATCAGTGTATTTTATTTCATCATCTTTCACTTCTGCGTATGGCAACTGAACATATTTAAAATCAACTGTGCGCAATTGGTTGTTGTATGCGCCTTCTGCCATCCATGTTGGAATGGTTAAGCCTTTTGAAATCAGGTTAGCGTATTTTTGGCGTGCCTGGTCTTTCTTCAACTCCTTTTCAAAGTTATTCCACATTCTTCTGCGGGTTCCCGGCTCTGCACCGGGGTCATCTTGGTCAAGCTGCTGCAAAAAGAAACGAACCTGCGAGGCATCAAAAACACCCGTTTGAGGATTAGTGAAACTTTGTGTTACATAAGCATGAGGGCTGTTGCCAATAGTGATTTCAGCAAGTTCTTCGGCAGTTACAGCCATGCCGAGGTTAGCATAAAGTTCTGCATTGATTTTTTCTGAAACCACATCATCCCACACCTGATTGCGCACCATGTTGCGCTGTTCATCGGTAATTTGGGTTTGCGGTCCCATTCTTTCTTGCAAACTGCGCACGCCATCTTCCACTTTGCGCATAAACTCGGTGTAAAGGATTTTTTCGCCATTCACTTTACCCACCGTGTCCTTTCTGCCACCGCGCAGCACACTGGTGTTGCTGTTCAGTGCATCCATTAAAAGGAAACCCACAATGCTTAAACCAATCACCGCCACCAACAAACCCGAACGCTTTCTAATTGAACCTATTGCTGCCATATCTTAACGATATATTATATGTGTTTTTGAAAAAGAGTGCGCAAAGAAAGAAAAAGCCGCGTATAAATAAAGAAAACGCCATTCAGTCAAACTTTTAACCCGCGGTCGGTGTTTTCGACAACCCAAAAATTCGCTTGAATGAAACTTTAAAATCCGCACAGCGTATGAAGTTTCAGAACCATTTAACCTATGAAAAATTACCTCTACCTATTTATCACACTGCTTATTGCAAGCAACATCTCGGCTCAAACTGTTGAGTTTATTGATGATAACGAAGTGTTAGTGCCCGGAAAATACACCGGCAGTTACAATGAAAAAGGCGAAAAACATGGTCAAGGAAAAGCATCCCTTTCTACCGGTGAAACTTACGATGGCAGTTGGGCAAACGATAAACGCAACGGCTATGGCAAAGCAAAACTGAAAGACGGCTCAATGTATGCAGGCGATTGGAAAGACAACAAGCGCCATGGTCAAGGCATTTACACTTTTGCCAATGGCGATAAATATGTAGGGCTGTTTGAAAAGAACAAAATGAATGGACAAGGCATCTACTACTATTCTAATGGCGACCGCTATGAAGGCAATTTTGTTGCGGGTGTAATTTCAGGTAAAGGCACCTTTTATTACAAAACTGCCGATAAGTATGAAGGTGAGTTTTGGGAAGGAAAAAAGCACGGCTTTGGCAAATACCTGTTTGCCAACGGCAATGTTTTTGAAGGATTGTATGAGAACGATTCACGCACCGGAACAGGAACTATGATTTTCCCAAGTGGCGACCGCTATGTTGGTGAATTTAAAGAAGGACGCAGAACCGGAAAAGGCAAATTTCTTTTTGCAAATGGCGACAAATACGAAGGCGATTTCATGAACGGAATGATGCACGGCAGCGGGACATTTTTCTGGGCTGATGGCGACCGCTTTGAGGGCTACTTCGTAAACAACACCCGCGAAACAGGAAGGCTGTACCGCAAAGGCAGTGAGCAAGCGCAAGGCACAGCAAGCACCAAATAACTTCTATTTCAACTTATTATATCAGAGCAGGTGCCGCCTACAAGCGGCACTTTTCTGCTTTTAATGGCTTCATCAATTTTTAATGAAGCTGAGTGTGGTGGCAACTCCTTTTTGCCGAGCCATTAAAAAATCACTTACCATATCCAAACCTAAATGTGTGCAATCGGCTTGCAGCATCCAAAGCACAAAAGTGCCATCAGCCAAGAATGAAAAGATGAAGTTACCATAAACAAAAAACGCCTGCATGTAGCAAGCGTTAATGCGGAAAGAGAGGGATTCGAACCCTCGGTACCCTTTAGAGGTACACACACTTTCCAGGCGTGCCCGTTCGACCGCTCCGGCATCTTTCCGTGTTGGCGCAAAGCTAAACATATTGTTGATTGAGTTACATGTTTTGATGTTGGGCATTAAAATGTAACTTCACAACCGATTATATCACGCAAAACATTCGACTATGAGTATCTTAAAAAACATTCTCATCGCCATTGGCGTAATTTTAGCCATTGCGCTTATCGGCATCTATTTTCTTCCAAGCAGCTATGTTGTAACTCGCACCATTTTGGTGGAGCGACCGCCCGAAATGGTTTTTGAAAGAGTTACAAACTATGAAACATGGAGCGATTGGGACCCTTGGCACAGCATGGAACCGGAATCAGAACGAAAGTTCACCGGTGAACCCGGAAAACCCGGGCACGCTATGTCATGGGTGGGCGAAAAGGTTGGCGTTGGTTCATTAACTATTGAAACTGCTTCGGTGGAAGCCGGTGTGAAAGCCAAACTCGCTTTTGTGAAGCCTTTCAAATCGGAGGCGGATGACATTTGGCAATTTGAAAAAGTAGATAACGGCACAAAGGTTTCATGGATTAGCCAAGGCGCTTTGGATTATCCCATTGGCAGACTTTTTGGATTAACAGTGGAAAGCATGCTTGGTCCGCAAAAAGAGCAAGGGTTGGAGAAGCTGAAAGTAATTTTAGAACTTCCTCATGCTGCAGAAATTGAAGAAATTCTGAAGCAGGCGACAGAGGAGAATAATCCCTAACGGTTGCGTTTCTGTTTTGCATTTTCACCCCCTGAAAATTGCAAGCAACAATGAATCTTCACACCATCAACACCGGTTTTTTTAAGTTAGATGGAGGAGCCATGTTCGGAGTGGTTCCTAAAACCATTTGGCAGAAACTCAATCCGCCCGATGCCAATAACTTGTGCACTTGGGCTATGCGATGCCTGCTTATTGAGGACGGGAAACAACTCATTCTAATTGATTGCGGACTTGGAAATAAGCAAAGCGAAAAATTCTTTAGTTACTATGAACCTCATGGCGAGGACACCCTTGAAAAAAGTTTGCATTCGCTTGGCTTCAGCAAGGCTGACATCACCGATGTTGTGCTTTCGCATCTTCATTTTGACCATTGCGGAGGCGCCATCGAGCGTGTGGGCGATAAACTTCAACCTGCATTTCCGAACGCAACTTATTGGAGCAATGAAAAACACTGGGGATGGGCAGTGAAGCCTAATGCCAGAGAAAAAGCATCGTTTCTTTCTGAAAACATACTGCCGATTCAGGAAAGCGGGCAACTCGAATTCACCGGTGAGGGAGAAAGAAAAATTCATTCCTCATTGTATTTCAAAACAGTGAACGGGCACACCGAGTCTATGCTAATTCCGCACATTGAATGGAAAGGAAAAACCATTGTTTACACTGCTGATTTATTCCCCTCGATGGCGCATCTTCCACTGCCTTACATCATGGCTTACGACACTCGCCCACTGATGACTTTGGATGAAAAACAGCAATTCTTAGTTGATGCAGTAAAAAATGACCACATCTTTTTTTTCGAGCACGATAGCGCCAACGAATGCTGCACCCTCCAGCAAACAGAGCGCGGCATTCGCGAAGCAGAAACAATGCGTTTAAGTGAATTGAAATAGAAAAATTATATTCGCGCTCCGTTTGGCGAGGTAGCCTCCCGACTTGTCGGGGATTCGAGTTGCAAGAAATTGTTCTTTTGAAAAAATTATTTGGCGAGGTAGCTCAGCTGGTTAGAGCGTCCCGCTTAATAAAGCGGGAAGGTCGGGGATTCGAGTTGTAAAAAATTGTTCTTTTGAAAAAATTATTTGGCGAGGTAGCTCAGCTGGTTAGAGCGCAGCACTCATAATGCTGAGGTCGGGGATTCGAGCTCCCCCCTCGCTACAAATCCCGCAACTGCGGGATTTTTTATTTATGACATTTTACGTGTATATACTGTACTCCTCAGCTGCAGACAAGTATTATGTCGGGCATACGGGTGATTTAGAAAGACGATTGATAGAGCACAATTCAGGACAAACCCGATTCACAACAAACAAAGCAAACGATTGGAAAGTGGTTTACACTGAAGCATTTGAATCGCGAAGCATGGCAATGAATCGCGAGCGTCAAATCAAAGCCCGAAAAAGCAGAAAACATATTGAGGCTTTAGTTGCTAAGCGGTAGACCTTCCCGCTCTATTGAGCGGGAAGGTCGTTCCTACTCGAAGCAGTAGGAAGAGCCCCCACTCGCTACAAATCCCGCAACTGCGGGATTTTTTATTTAACCACGCAACATCCAGACTATATAGCTATCAACTGAAACCGAAAAAATACTTTGTTTGCAGTTGTTTATGCTCTACGAAACACCTTATCATCATCAGCCGCTCCAAAACCATTCGTTTTTAGTTACCGGTGGAGCCGGATTTATCGGCTCTCATTTGGCGGAATACTTGCTGAAGTTTGGCGCGAAAAAAGTCCGCGTTTTAGACAATTTACTTACAGGCAGAAAGGAAAATGTGGAACGTTTTCTTTCACACCCCAACTATGAATTTCTGGAAGGTAGCATCACTGATTTCACCACTTGCCAAAAAGCATTAGAGGGTATTGATTACGTCAGCCATCAAGCTGCATTGGGTTCGGTGCCACGTTCCATTGCCAACCCGCAAGACACTCACCGCAACAATGTTGACGGATTTTTGAACATGTTGCTTGCAGCGCGCGATGCCGGTGTGAGAAAATTTGTTTATGCCTCGTCATCCAGCGTGTATGGCGATGAGCCAAACTTACCAAAGGTGGAACATCGCATAGGCAAACCACTTTCGCCTTATGCCGTAAGCAAGCACACCAATGAACTTTATGCTAAGGTGTTTCACACCAACTATCAAATGCCTGTGGTTGGCTTGCGATATTTCAACATTTTTGGACCACGCCAAGACCCCAACGGACAGTATGCAGCTGTGATTCCGCTTTTTGTGGATGGCATTTTAAAACAGAAGCAAGTATTCATTAATGGCGATGGCAGCCAAACACGCGATTTTACTTTTGTGGAAAATGCAGTGCAGGCAAACGTGAAAGGCTTCTTTAGCACAAGTGAAGCCGATGGAGAAGTTTTCAATATCGCTTTTAGCGAGAACTTTTCTGTGAACACGCTTTACTTTGCCATTCAGGAATTATTGCATTCCAACCACCAGCCAACCTATCGCGAACCTCGCAAAGGCGATATTGCACACTCGCTGGCTGACATTTCAAAAGCAAAAAATCTGCTTGGCTACGACCCTAAATTCAGTTTTAAAGATGGCTTGAAACTCACTGTAGATTTTTTCAAAAATCTGTAGCAGCCCTACCAAAAATCATTTGAAAGTTAATCGCTGATGTTGTCAGCATATTTTTCATTCAAAACTCTTTTTCTTTCGCTTTTTCGCAGCCCGTATTTTTTAATACAACAACAAGAAATGAGCATTTTAAATAGAAGCATTCCACCGGCTACCCACCCCATCGAATCTGTTGATTTACCTGCGGTTGAGCAAATTAACTTAGACAATGGATTAAAAGTTTACGCCATTAACGCAGGCGAAGAAGATGTGGTGAAAATTGAGTTTGTGTTCAAGGCGGGAAAGTGGTACGAACCTCAAAACCTTATTGCCGACATGACAGCGCGCATGTTGCGCGAAGGAACAAAAGGTAAAAGCGGGAAAGAACTTGCCGATTTTTTCGATTTCTATGGTTCTAACTTTAACACTGCATCGGGCAACGAAGTGGCAAGCATTAGTTTGTATTGCCTGACAAAGCATTTGGAGGTGCAACTACCTGTGTTGTTTGAAGTGTTTACGCAAGCTGCTTTCCCTGAAAATGAACTTCAAACCATTTGCACAAATCGAAAGCAGCGCCTTGCCATTGAATTGGAGAAAAACGATTTCCTCGCAAATCGTCATTTTGCGCAAGCATTGTGGGGCAGCAAACATCCTTATGGCAGAATAACTCATGCCGAGCAGTTTGATGCGTTGCATGTTGATTCGCTGCAGTCTTTTTACCGCAAAAACTTTCATTCCGGAAACGCTTTTGTAATTCTTGCCGGAAAGTTCGACAGCGGATTACTTTCTACTGTAAATAAAATTTTTGGATCCAAAGATTGGGTTGGTGAAAATGAGTCAGAGCCAGTGTTTCAACCCGAACCTGTTCAGGAGCATATCATTCACGAAGAGCGCAAACAAAGTGTGCAAAGCGCCATTGAAGTGGGCAACATCACTATTGGAAAACACCACCCGGATTTTGCAAAGTTTACGGTGATGAACACCCTTTTTGGAGGATATTTTGGTTCGCGCCTGATGGCGAACATCCGCGAAGAAAAAGGATACACCTATGGCATTCATTCCATCATTGCTTCCTATCCTCATGGCGCATTTCTTGAAATAAGCAGCGAGGTGGGCAAAGAGGTGAGGCAGGCAACTTTGGAAGAGATAAAAAATGAAATTGACCTGATGCGCAGCGAACCTGCCGATGATGAAGAGTTGGAAACCGTGAAGAACTACATGAGCGGAAGAATACTGCGCAGCGTGGATGGACCGCTTCGCTTTTCTGAAACATTAAAAGGTTTGCTACTCTATAATCAGGACATAACTTTCATTCCTAAACTATTGAAAGAAGTGCAAGCTACCACTGCCGAGGAAGTGCTTGAACTCAGCAACAAGTACCTCAACTTTGATGATATGTATAAGGTTTCGGTGGGGTAAAACTATTCCTGCATCAACTTCACAGCCATCCAACTCATGGCTGCAACCGAATGTTTCAGCGCATCTTCGTCAATGTTGAAGGTGGGTGTGTGAATGGCAGAAGTGATTCCCTTTGCCGCATTGCCAACGCCAAGCCTAAAAAAACATGCAGGAACGTGATGTGTGTAATAAGCAAAATCTTCCGAACCCATTCGCTGTGGAACATCAATAGCAGCCTCCTCGCCTAAAATATCTGCGGCTGCCAGCTTTGCGGCTGCTGTGGTTTCATGGTCATTCACCAACACCGGATAACCTTGCAAAATGTTTACCTCGCACTTTGCGTTGTGACGCAAAGCTGCTTTAGCTGCTTCATCCTTAATGAACTTGTGCAATTCAAAGCGCAATTGCTCATCAAAGCAGCGAAGCGTTCCGGCAATTTCCACTTTTTCGGGAACCACATTGGTGGCGCCTAATCCTTCAATTTTACCGAAGTTCAGCACCACGGGCTTTTTTGCATCGCTCACTTTTTGCAATTCCAACAAAACCTCAGATGCAGCAAAAAGCGGATTAACGGTGTTGTGCAGCTGCGCGGCATGACCGCCTTTGCCAATAACGGTGATGTAAATTTCATCGCTGGATGCCATGAATTTTCCGGCATGGAAGCCAATCTTTCCCACCTCAATTTCCGGTGAAACATGCAAGCCTAGCATGCAGGCAGGTTTTGGATTTTCAAGCGCTCCGGCTTTTATCATGGCATCGGCACCGCTTGGAATTTTTTCTTCGCTTGGCTGAAAAATAAACTTGAAGGTTCCCGATAGTTCATTCCTCAATTCACTCAAAACGCTTGCCACACCAAGTAGGTTAGCCGTGTGCACATCGTGTCCGCAGGCGTGCATCACCCCTTCGTTTTTCGAACAATAATCCACCGCATTTGCCTCCAAAATGGGCAGTGCATCCATGTCGGCACGCAGTGCCACACACTTACTTTCAGAATTGTTGCATTTCAGCAAACCAATCACTCCGGTTTTTGCAACCTCTGTGGTAACATCCAACCCCAATGAACGCAAATGCTCTGCAACAAAGGCTGCAGTTTGCACTTCCGCATAGGCAAGCTCGGGGTTGGCATGAATCTTTCTGCGCCAGCTTACCACATCGTTGTGAATTTGCCCGGCTAAGGCGATGATTTTTTCTTTCATCAGGCTGCTAAGATGCTGTTTGTTTCTTTCACTCAAAACCATACTTTCGCTCACATTACCATGCGTATGAAAAACATTTCTTTCCTTTCGGCTATCGCTGCTTTCACATTTATTGTTGCTTCTTGCGGCAAAACTCCATCGGCATGTTTTGAAGTGAAAAACGGCATTGACAGTGTTTATGTGAATGTGCCCACTTTGTTTGATGCTTCGTGCACCAAAGATGCCACGCAATACAAATGGAAATTCAGCGACCAACCGGATAGTGTTTACTACTCCATGCAGGTTTACCATACATTCGACTCTATCGACACTTTCAAAGTTTCGCTCACTGCTATTTTGGGCGGACGTGAAGATGTGCGTGAGCAAGTGGTAGTGGTGAAACAACCTTAAACATCAAACTCCTTGTCCACCGAGAATTTTTCGGGGAACTTTCCTTTAATGTTTTTGTAGAACTGCATGATTTCCTGCATATCCTGCTGCATGTTGCCCGTTGGATAAATCACTTTACCCACGCCTGCTTCTTTTTTTGCGTAATCTAAGTAGCCCAATGCAATGGGAACTTTTGCGCCTGTTGCCACATGATAAAAACCTGTTTTCCATTTTTCATTATAGCTGCGGGTTCCTTCGGGGGTTATCAAAACCACAAGTTTCTCTTTGTTTTCAAACAGGTCAATCATAGCCTCTGTCATACTTCTGCGTTCCTGCCCCGCAACTTTGGGCGAGCGGTCAATGGCAATGGCTCCCAACGGATTAAAAATCATATTGAACGGAAACTTTATCCATTCCTTTTTTACCGTAAAACGCACTGAAATGCCCATCAAAAAAAAAGCCGCACGCGCAATAGGAAAATCCCAATTGCTGGTGTGCGGCACAGCTAACATTACTGCGCGATTAAAATCATTTGGGTTTAAGCCGTTCAGGTTCATTTTCCAACCTAACACCCACATGAACAACTTGCTTAATAGTTTCAACATGAGCGCGAAAGTAGATTATTACGCTGCTTGCGGAAAACCTCTTTCATTAAGGTATGGTAAAAATTTTATTGTGCAGGCTTCCCCTCGCTGAAGTCCCACCCGAAAAGGTCGTAAAGCGGGCAATACATCATGTAGTTGGTAACCACCAATGGTACTCCGATGAGCGCAAGCCACCAAGGACCAAACATTATTGCAGTAAACAGCAACAACATTGCAATCAGCATTCTTAAGAAACCATCATAACCTCCGATATTCTTTTTCATAAAACTTAATTTTTATGCGAAGGAAATGGCGCTACCATTCAAAACTTGTGAGCAGCGTCAGCAGTGGCAGTGAGTTTTGTCAGCGCAAAAAAAGCCGCACCAAAAACATCGGTGCGGCTTTCCATAAATAGGTAATCTTTAAATTATCTGTTCTCGAAGAATAGCTCTAATTCATAAGCACCATCTTTCAAAACAATTTTTCCATCGCTGCCTGCAGTTGACGGATTTGCAATGCTGAATGACTTCATAAGTTCTGAACTTGCGCCAAAGTTGTCGCTATCGCGAGCCTCAACAGTCCAATCATAGTTTGAAAGGAAGATATTTTGCTGAGCAACATTCCATTGCAATGGAAGCATAGCTGCTTTTACATCATCAACCGTTGAGGTGTTGAAAGTCCACCCGGTGCCAGGCGCAGATATTCTTATGAAAATATCCGCCTCAGGGTTAACTGTTACGCCCGGAATTGATGAAGGGGCATCCCAAACAGAACCGTCAGGCTTTTTGTCGGCAAATGCTTTCAACACAATTTTCGTGAGGTAACGGTTTTTTCCATTCACAGTGATGGCGACAGAAAAACGGTCGGTTTTCTTCTTGTCCTTTGAAAGCACACGTAAGTTAACAATGTAAACACCCGGAGTGGTGTAAGCGTGTTTCACTGTTTCGCCCTCACCTTTTTGCGAATCTCCAAAATCCCATTCAATAGTGCTGGCGTTATCCGCACAACTGGTGAAAGTTATCTCCTCATCCACATCAACCACTTTTTTACTTGCCGTTAAGCAGGCAACAGGTTGTTTGGTGCATGATGCAACAAAAAATAAAATCGGCAGCGCCAATAAAAGAATGTTCTTGTTCATACTGTTTTGTGTTTTGCGGCAAGTTTAAAAACTTTTTGCTTAGCGAATCAACATCACACTCCCTTTTCTTTTTTCGGTTTTTCCATCAACATAAGTGATGAAAGTGTCATAGATGTAATTTCCCGCAGGGGCGGTTTCGCCATTGTAAAATCCATCCCAGCCTTGCAGGTGGTTGTTGGTTTCAAAAACCTTTTCGCCCCATCGGTTGAAAATTTTCAGGCTGAATTGCTTCACCGAAAGGTCATCGGTGAAAATGCCGAACATATCATTGCTGCCATCGCCATTGGGCGTAAATAAATTGGGGATGTAGAGTTGCTTATCTAACAGCACAAAAATGCGCACCGAGCCTGCGGCAGTGCAGCCTGTGGCATCGGTAACCAGCAAATCATATTCCATGTTTTCAAGTGTGGAGGAAACGGGCGATTCGCAATTGCTGCAACTCAGATTTTTTGTGGGTTGCCAATCAAAAGTGTAGGCACCAACACCGCCCACCACCTTGTTGCGCAGCAACACCGGATGACCGAGGCGCACGGTGGTATCCTGCAACATGCTGATGATAATTTCATCGGGTTGCAAAATCTGCGTAGCATCAGTTGTCGTGCAGCCCAACGCATCGGTTACGGTAACTGCATAATTTCCTGCTGCCAAATTGCTGCCTTCGCTACCAAAAACACCTGCGTTGTTCCATTGATAGCCATACCCGCCATTACCACCATTCACCGAGGTATTCAGTGTGCCGTCATTCGATAAATAGCAACTCAAATTGGAGTGTGCAATGCTCACGGTCAGCAAATTTGGCTCGGGCAAATTCAGCGCAAGCGAATCGCGGCAATTATTATTGTCAATAACTGTTACCGAATAAAAACCCTGCGCGATGTTTTGTGCGTTTGCACTGTTCAAAGTGTTATCGAAATTCCATTGATAGGTATATGCCGTTACACCGCCCGATGCACTCACCACAATAGAACCATTGCTTTCGCTAAAGCAACTCGGTTGTGTGGAATCAACCAAAGCCAGCAACAATCTTGTGGGTTGAGTTATGGTAATATTCGCAATTGCCGTGCAGCCGATGAAATCGGTAACGGTTACATCATAACTGCCTGCAAATAAATTTTGCGCCACCGCAGTTTGTTGTGGCGGGTTGCTGCTCCAGTTGTAAGTGTAGCCCGGAATGCTGCCCTGCGCCACCACTTCTGCGCTGCCCTGCGGATTTTCAAAACACAACAAGTTCAACACATTTTGAATGTTTGCCGTCAGCAGCGAAGGCTCTTCAATCAACACCGTATGAGCCAAAACACATCCGTTTGCATCGGTAATGTTTGCTATGTAAGTGCCCGCAACAACATTAGAAAGTGCTGCAGTTTGTTGAGGCGGATTGCTGTTCCATAAAATGGCGTAAGGCGTTATACCTCCGCTGATTTGCAGTGTTGCACTGCCATCGCTTCTGCCAAAGCAACTCACGCTATCGTTCAAAATTTCCGTGCTTGAAAGTGCCGCAGGTTCAGTGATAGTTGCATCGGCAGTATCGGCACAACCGTTGGCATCTGTAACACTCAGCGCATAAACATTGGGCGAAAGATTTTGAATGGCATTTGATGTTTCGGCATTGCTCCAGGCATAAGTGAATGGCGCGGTGCCGCTGTTGATGGTGGGTGTTATGCTTCCATCATCAAAGCCATTGCAACTCACATCGGTTGGCGCGAGCATGATTTGTGGCAACGCATTCACATTCACGATTACACTATCCGCAGCCATGCAATTATTGGCATCGGTAACGGTTACCACAAATTGAGTGGTGTTGGTTGGCGAAACTGTTTGCGAGGCATTTGCAACACCATTGCTCCACAAATAACTTCCACCACCTGTTGCATTTAACTGAGCAGACTGGTTCAAACAAATGGCAGTGTCGTTTCCGGCAAAAGGTGTTGGCAATGCAAACACTTCTGTTTGTTGGGTGTCGCTGGCGTAGCAGCCTGCGCCATCGGTGAATTCATACACCACTTCATGCACTCCAACACCTGCACTGTTCATGGTGAAATCATTGCCTGAAATTCCCGCGCCCGAAAACAAACCACCTGCCGGAGTTCCTTGCAGCGCAACACTTCCGGCATAGTTGCAATAGTTGGCATTCAAGCCGGTGAAGGAAACCACAGGTAGTGCATTCACGGTTACATTTTGTGTGTCGGCATTGGTGCAGTTGTTGGCATCGGTGAAAGTGTAAATGATGCTGTGCATACCCACACCCGCAGCATTTGCAGAAAAATTATTGCCCGAAATTCCCGCGCCCGAAAATGTTCCTCCCGCAGGATTTTCACTTAAAGTAACTGTGGCTGCATCCACACAATATGCCGGAGCCAAACCGCTGAAATTAGTTGGCGTTAACGGATGAACAATGGTGCTTTCGGTGGTATCCCAACCGCAATTGTTTGCATCGGTAAAAGCATAAGAGATGATGTGATTGCCCGCACCTGCAACTGCAGGAATAAAATCATTGCCTGAAATTCCGTTGCCGCTCAGTGTTCCACCTGTTGGTGTGAGCGATAAAGTTTGCGCAGCATAATTCACGCAATACTCAGCTTGTAGGTTCGCAATGGTTAGGAATGTTTTCGGGTGTATGGTGGCAACCAAAGTGTCGCTTGTGGTGCAGTTGATTCGGTTGGTGGTAAGCACCAATTGTTGTTGAACACTTGATGCCGTAAAATTATTTGCGCTGAAAGTGGTGAAGCCCGAAGCAGCATCTGCAACGCCTGTTGCAGGTGTCCAAGTGTATTGATAGCCCGTTACATTTACCACTCCAATCGGCATCACTCCGCCCGAGCAAATCGCGCTATCGTTCCCCGCATTAAGGTATGGAATGTTGCCCGAGAAAATTTCTGTTGCGCTGCAAACACAAGGATTGGTGTTGGTTTCAATCAAAGCAATCAGGTTGCAACCATTGCCTGCATTCACATTAAATGAAGCAGAAAAATTATAGGCGGCAGCCGAAGTAATTTCATCTAAAACAGTATCGGTGTGCAGCAAAACATCCGCGCCCGAAAACACATTGTTGCCATCGGCATCGCGGTAATATTTTACCACCAAACCTATACCCTGTGCTATGGTTTCGCCAAAGTTGTAGAGGCTGCCGTTCACTTCTAATCGCTCGGCATTATTGCCCGCAGGGTAGGCAACTGCACCAAGCGCGGTAAATTCCAAACTTGCTTTGTAAACATAAATCGGCAGTGTGGTATCGCCTGTGCGCACTTTAATGCCGCAGCTTTGGTTGTTTTGAATACACAACAAATTTTTCGCGCTCACTGTGAAGGCTTCAATGGTTTCAATGCCACACACCAAGCTATCTGCCACCACATCAAACTGCACCGAAAATTTTATGCTGTCACCTGCGGCAATTCCATCGGGCAGTTGCCAGGCAATGTGTTGCAAATTATTCAATACATATTGCTTGAAAGATGCCGCAGGCGGTGTGTTGTGAATGCCCGAAAAACTTCCGTTCACGTAAGCAGCATGGCGCGGCAAAACAATTACCACCGAATCTAAATTTGTGGTGGCTAATGGTCCGTTGTTTTTTACCGTAACCGTAATGGGTGTTGAACTCACACATGGCGAAATGTAAGTGCTGCTCAAATGCACTTCTGCATCATAAGGTTTATCGGCACCTGTTACTGCCAACTGCGATGAAAGCGAAATTTCCTGCCCGGTGTAAAGCCCGCATGCGCTTCTTCCATTGAAGTTGAAACCAATTAAACTTCCCGAAGTGTAATCGCAATCGGTGCGTACCCGAAAGCGAACTTTCACATTGTTCAAAGCAGTTTGCAAAATGCCTTTCAAACCATCGGCTCCAAGCGTGGCGTTGATAACCGATAAATCCCATTCATAAGAAGTGCCGGAAATAAAAGTTGGGTTCGGAATGTTGATGAATGGCGCGCCCGGTGGGTAGCTCAACTGCGAACTTCCAGGAGTGATGATAACACCCGGTGGAAGAATCACACGCAATTTCAAATCGTAAGCAGTACCCAACTGAATGTTCACACCTTCAACCACATAGCTTGCCGTGTCGCACAAATCCACCGTTCCCGAAGGGCTGGTAACATTAGCAATCAGCGTTGGAATTTGTGGCGAAAGCGTGAGGCGAATTCTATCGGTGGTGCAGGGGTAGGTGGAAAGGTTTGCGGGATAATTGCCGCAGTTCCATCCGGCATGAAGAATAACCGAATCGGGTGCGCACGAAGTATAACTTGCTGTGATGCACAGGTTGCGGATGCCGTTTCCTGCCACTTGCCCAAGCTGATAAATTCCACCTGCTGAAGGATTCACCACCGCATTATTCGTTACATCAAAAACTTCCACCACTGCCACGCCCGAAATTTGCGGAGCCGCAACAAAAACATTTTCAGCAGCAAAAGCGGTGGTGTTTGAAATAGAAACTTCCCAGCTTGCCGTGGCATCTTGCGCCAGCACCGATGGCAGTTGCGATTGCACAAATAAATCGGGACCTTGATAGGTGATAAAATCCAAATCGCCACGCGAACTCACGTTGGAAGTGTTGGTGCCAATCAGGTTTACACTTTCACCAAAAAACCAATCATACACCACGTTTGATGCCACATTTTGAACAACCCTACAAGTGGGTTGAAGTGTAACTTCCAGTGTTCCAAAGAAGCCATCATCGCTTTCCTGAAATGCACCACCAAAGCGCGAAAAATATTGCTCCACTGCAAACTCCAGAGTGTCGGGCGAATTGTTGGAAGGCGTTAAAGCCTGCCATGCCGAAGTGTTGGTTACTTGTGAACCCGCTGTGCGGATGTGATTAAATCTTGCCGAAACAAAAGTGTAACCCGTTGGTGGCACCACGCGCAACATTTGCGGATGCGCCCAATAGCGATACTCGTATGGAAACATATTTCCGCCTGCATACTGTTGGCAGCATGGTCCTATACTCAAATAATAATTGTTGGTGAGTGTTACGGTGTTGCATGAATTCACCACAAAACTATTCGGTCCCCAGTTGGTATAGTAGTAGCCTACAATCGAAAAAGCGCCATCGTAGTTATTGCAGAAAAACTTATTTGCCGCAAGTGTAGGGTTGGCAATATCACTGGTGAAAAACTCATTGGTTACGCGACACAGCAGCACCGCCCCACCTGTGTTTCGTGTAACCCGATAGCGCGGACGGAAATTCACCACATCGCCTGTTTGAAAAGTGAAGCCCGCAGGCACACAGCCCGAGGCAATTAAACCCGCTGCGCTAAGGTTGTAGCGAAAAGTTCTTGTGTTGCCCGCATTGGTAACGGTGGGCGCGGGTGAAGCGCAGGTGTATGTTGTTCCGCCTCTTGTGATGGTAAGTTCACCATCAATAAAAGTGAGGTAGTTGTTGCCATTGGTAATTGCCGATTGCGCAAACAGATATTGATAGTTGCCATTCACTGTTCCGCTGAAATGTGCTGTAACCGTGTCGCCAAACATGGCGCGGTCGCGCCTGATTAAGTTCAACGAAACCGGTCCGGCTTCTGGCACTCCATCGTTGTTATCATCGCGCTCACCATAGTTGGTTCTTGCAATGGTGAAGTTGCTGATGTTCATACCTGCGCAAGTGGTGGGGCACACCACCGTTATCGGATGATTGATGCATGCAACGCGGTGATTGCAGGCGCAGTTAGGGTCGCTGATGAAAAAACTTTCTACGCGAATAGTTCCTACTCCGCCTGTGCCTCCGCAGCTTGCACAGTCTGCCGTTAAATCAAAACGCAAATCGCCATTGGTGCGGTTGAATGGTGGATTTCCGTTGAAGGTTATAGTTACTGTGTTTCCGGCAGTTGTTACACTTGCCGGGTTCCAAACATTGATGCCGTTGGCGCGAACAATGCGCGCATTGCCTGCATAGCTCATGCAGTTGGGCAGCGTTACCACATAACGCCATTGCCGTGTAGAAAGACTTACAAAACCATTTGCATCATTTACAAAAGCAAAACTAAACTGAAGTGTTTGCCCGTTGGCGATGGTGGCGGGTGAATTGTTGTCGGCAAAGTCAGAGTATAGTTGGTCATAAGAGCGCGCATAAGTGCGGGGAATAATATAATTGTTCTGACAAATGTTGCTGTAACTCCCCTGATAACTCCACCCCGCGCTGGTACCTGCGCCAACACCTGTGCCTGCGCAATCATCCTGGCAACATGAATAGGTATTCCAAAGCACAATGATAGAATCTCCTGCATTGATGGGTGGCAAATTGAGCGTAACATTTCCGGTGCGCATTCCTGCAAGGCAGACATAGTTGCCGCTTAATCCATTTACGGTAGGAGTTATCGGCTGAGCTGCTCCGTTGTTGATGCGATAGGTGAAACTGTTTGCATCCATTGCAGTTTGCATGCCCGCAACAAAAGTTGTTCCTGTGGAATTAAAAACATTAATGGAAACGTTGGTTGCCTGCCCAAGCCCGGTATTGTGGATTGCCAATTTTTGTTGATTGGCTGTTGCCATGCCATAACATGCACTTTGAGATGGCGTGTGCGTAACCACAAGGTTTGGCGTAAGGTTCGGAAAAACCACATTGGCGCTTGAATTGGAGGATTGGCACACCTGATTGTTGCAACCCCAGGCTGCCGTGAATGCAGATGAAACCGCCACGCAATTCGTTACCGTAATGTTTTCGCAAATGGTGATGCTTTCGCCCGATTCAAACAAACCATTGCCATTACCGATGGTGGCAAAATCTGCTGCGCCAAGGGTTACAATTTCGGTGTTGCCTTGTGTAACCCGTGTGCCGCGGTTGATGCTGTTGATTTGAATGCCGTTGTCGTGCTGGTCGGTGAAAACAAACTGCGATAGTGCGCCCAAGCCGCCATTAGTGATGGTGATGCAGCGGGTGTAGGTATCACCCACATTGCCCGAATAAGATTGATTGGTTACGGTGGTGATAGAAACATTGGGTTGTTTGATAAGATAAGTGAATGAAGTGTCGCCATCAAAAGTGTTGAAGCCATTGGCGGTGTAGTTCACGCGCGCAAGGTTTCTTGCCGGAAGCCCCGCAGCCAGATAAGCCATCACATCGCAGCCCGCACTTGCCGAAAAAGTAATGGTGCGGTTAGTTAAAGTGGCAATGTCATTCAGTGCAAAAACAGGAGCGCTCAGGTTAGAAATATTTTGCTCGGTGCCACCGCTGATGCTTCCTGTGGTGTAGCGCATTCCATCGGGAAGCGTAACACTCAATGAAACATTGGTGAGCAGGTTGGGCGAGGGATTGTAAAGTTGCAATGTGAAAGTTTGTTGCTCACCGCAAACTGTGAGTTCCGTAGGAACCGATGATGTGATAACAAGCCTGTTGCCTTGCGAGAATGTGGTTTTACTAAAAAGAAGAAATGAGAAAAGTAAAATGTAAAAATGCCGCATCCAAAATCGTTGTGAAATGCCGAAAGTAAATGCTTTGAACTGCATTTACTAAGCTCATTCATTTATGTTTAAGAACCTATATTCTTTTACTTACGGATGGTTCAAATATCGCTCCCTGATTTCATCAATTTGTTCGTTCATTTTTTCGCAGGCATCCACCGAAAAGCGAACCATTTCCTTTGAATCCTCATCCATACTTCCTCCCATTCTTTTTTGTAGCAGTTGCAGAAAACCGGCAATGCTGCGCAGCGGAGTTTTCAGCTGATGATAACTTTGATAAGTGAAATCGCGCAACTGCTTATTCTTCTCTTCTATCGCCTTGTTCATGGCATCGCGGTTTTCAATTTCATAGGAAACACTTTGATAAAACAAATAACTCATCACACAAACAAACAATAGTGCAAAAGAGATGAGCACAATCACAGTGAGCGAATATTTGTTCTGCAGCTTTTGTTGCCTCACTAATTTCTTGTCAAGCGAAACAATTGAAGGTTCAATGAGAAGGCGAATGCTATCCATCAACACTCTGCCTTTTCCGCTTTTAATTAAGTCTAAAGCTGCACTTCTGTTCCCCGAATGATGCAGTGAAATGGAAAGTTGCATGAGTATGAATTTGTCTTCAGTCAGTTTTTTTAGTTGGTTGAATTGCGAATCATTCAATGCAAAATCAACTTTGTTCTTCTCATAGTCACTATCAGAAACTTTAAGTGTGCGGATGGCACGATAATATGGCTGGAGAAACTCCTCCTTTTCTGTAAGCAAGTAACCACGCTGTCCTGTTTCTGCGTTCAGCAACTCAGTCAACACTTCGCGCAGATAATTTTGCGATTCAATGTAGCTGTCAATTTCCTCTGAAATATGCTCGGCACGCTGATAAACAAACCAACTGAGTATGGCAATTATCATCACCAAAGCAGGCGTGAAAATGAGCAGAAACAAAAAGCGCTTATTGAGCGTCATAAAAATGATTTGGAATTAAAGATAGCCGCTTCGCTGCGATTTACATTATGGACTCAACGGTTATTTGGCGCGCATAAAAGTTGCTACTTACTGCTTAGTTGTTGTTCCCATGCCCATGCAGTGCGCATCATGTCATCCAGCGTGCGTTCAGGATTCCAGCCAAGTTCAGCTTTGGCTTTATCGTTGTTAGCGTAAATGGCAATCACATCGCCATCCCTGCGCGGGGCGGTTTGGTAATTCAGCTTAGTGCCTGAAACTTTTTCAAACGATTGAATGGCTTCCAGCACACTTACCCCATTGCCAGTTCCCAAATTGAAAACTTCGCACTTCGTTTTGTTCTTCCCGTTCAAACAAAACTGCAATGCTTTGGTGTGTGCGTTGGCAATGTCCATCACATGAATATAGTCGCGAATGCAAGTGCCATCGCGGGTTGGATAATCTGTACCAAATACACTGAACGATGGAAATTTGCCTGCGGCAAAACCCGTTATGCGTGGAACAACTGCTGAAACAACTGCAGTGGGATTTTCGCCAATCAAAGCGCTTTCGTGTGCACCCACGGGATTGAAATAGCGCAGCAAAATGAAATTTACCGATGCGTTTTTTGCCACTGCGTTTATGATTTCTTCCCCAATTTGTTTGGTGTGTGCATAAGGACTTTCGGCTTTTTGGAAAGGAGTTTCCTCAGTAACCGGCAAATCGGCAGCATTGCCGTACACCGAGCAGGATGAAGAAAACACAAAATGCTTCACGTTGAATTCCTCAGTCAGCCTCAGCAGGTTAGTGAGCGAAACAATGTTGTTGTGATAATACTTCAAGGGCTGCTCCACCGATTCCGGGACGCTTTTGAATGCCGCAAAGTGAATAATGCCCTCAATTTCGTTGGCTTCAAAAACTTTTCTTGTTGCATCATAATCGCAAAGGTCAATCTGGTGATTCACCACTTCTTTACCCAAAATTTTTGAAACACTTTGGATGGTAGCCGGTGATGAATTGGAGCAGTTATCAATGCTGATGACTTCAAACCCACTTTGCACCAAATCCACTAAAGTGTGTGAGCCAATGTAGCCGCAGCCACCCGTAACAAGAATTTTTTTCGCCATAAAAGTTTAGCAACATTAGGAAACATATCAGAAGATGCGAAACCCAAACATCCCCCAACAACAAATAACATTTTACGAACCTGAAACACTTACTTTCACCGCGCTTTATGGAAGGCGAAACCACGAAAAAACAACTCATTGATTTTCCTCTTTTATGGCGCATTCTGCGATTGGCAAACCCATATCGCGTTTGGTTTCGCTTGTCCATTGCGCTTTCACTTATGCTGGCGGTTATCGCCCCGCTCCGACCCAAAATTGTTCAGTTCACCGTAGATAATCACATCATTCGTTTCAATGCCGATGGCTTGAAGTGGATGGCGCTGCTACTGCTCGCTATATTGCTGATTGAATCGGCTTTGCGCTATGGTTTCAACTTCCTCACTGCATGGCTGGGGCAAAGCATCATTCGCGACCTGCGCGTGAGGGTTTTCAATCATATCATCCGTTCAAGGCTCAAGTATTTTGACACCACGCCCATTGGCACTTCAACCACCCGCACCATCAACGACATTGAAGCCGTGAGCGACACCTTTTCCGAAGGCTTAATCACCATTCTTGCCGACATCCTCACCATTGCCGTTGTGCTGAGTTTTATGTTCTACACGAATTGGAAACTCACACTCATCAGTGTTTCCACACTGCCCGTTTTGCTGCTGGTAACCCGTTGGTTTCAGGAAGGCGTTAAACGCTCGTTTCAGGATGAGCGAACACAAATTGGGCGCATGAACGCTTTTTTGCAGGAGCACCTTACGGGCATGCGCATCATTCAGTTGTTTAATGTGGAAGAAAAGGAGTTCAGCAAATTTTCCGACATCAACAATGCCTTGAAAAAAGCCAACATACGCGGCATTTGGTACTACTCATTGTTTTTTCCTGCGGTGGAAATTTTGCTTGCGGCATCGGTGGGTTTGCTGGTGTGGAACGCATCAAAACAAATTTTGCATGGCGAAGCCGAAGTGGGTGTCATCATGGCTTTCATTCTTTACATCAACATGCTGTTTCGCCCGCTGCGTTTCATTGCCGATAAAGTGAACACCATCCAGCGCGGTTTGGTGGCTTGCGAGCGTGTGTTCAAATTACTTGACCGCGATGAGCAAATTCCAAACACCGGAAAACATGCACCCGATACGGTGAAAGGTAAAATTGAATTCCAAAATGTGTGGTTTGCTTACAACGATGAGCATTATGTTTTAAAAGATGTGAGTTTCACTTTGCCTGCAGGCGAAACGCTTGCCATTGTTGGCGCCACGGGTTCGGGCAAAACATCGTCCATTTCCCTTTTGGGCAGGTTCTACGACATCAGCAAGGGGAAAATTTTGTTAGACGATGTGCCACTGCCCGAATATGAACTGGGTGCATTGCGCAGGCAAATGAGTGTGGTGTTGCAGGATGTTTTCCTTTTTGCCGGCACTGTGTTTGAAAACATTACGCTGCGCGATGAAAACATCAGCCGCGAAAAAGTAATGGAAGCTGCAAAATCAGTTGGCGCTCACCACTTCATTTCGCGCCTGCCCGGTGGCTACGATTACAAAGTGATGGAGCGCGGAGCAACACTTTCCATGGGGCAGCGGCAGTTGATTTCGTTTGTCCGCGCCTTAGTGTTCAATCCGTCTATTCTCATTTTAGACGAAGCCACCTCATCTATTGACAGCGAAAGTGAAGCCATCATTCAATCGGCAATAGAAAAATTGGTGCAAGGCAGAACTTCCATAGTGATTGCACACAGATTATCTACCATTCGTCATGCACATAAAATTGCGGTATTCGATAAAGGAGAGCTAAAAGAGTTTGGCTCACACGAAAAGCTATTGGCGGCAAATGGCTATTACCGAAAACTGTATGACATGCAGTTTATGGCTCAGTCAGAAGTTTGAGTAAAATCTGCAAAAAATTACTTTAACCACATAGCCACATAGTTGAATCAGTAAACTTGTGATAGCTATGAATGGCTTTGAATGCTTTGTGATAGTTTAAAAGAGTAAGTTAAAGAGCGCACTTGTCAGATAAACATAGTGTTTCAATAAGGTCAGTTTTTAAGCTTATATTTTTACTATTTGCCTTTTCCGCTTGCGGAGCAAGTCGTGGTTATTAGGTTTTCACTCTTGAGTTTTTAGAGGTGCCTTAGCACTATCAATCCAACTTTATCTCCTCATCATGTTCATCGAAGAACTGATAGTCGGTGAAAGAAAGTGATTCGTTGCTGTAAACCTTAATGTAGGTTTTATATCGGAACCACCACTTAGTACGAATAGAAGGAAAGCCTTTTTTCAAATATGCCTCCACAATAGGATGAACATACAACTTCAAACTGCGGTGCGTTTGCGTAAGCGTTTGCAAATCGCTCTCAATTTCATCTAACAACAACAGCGAAGACTGAATGGCGCCTGAGCCTGCACACGTAGGGCAAACTTCGGTGGTAATGATGCTGATTTCGGGGCGCACGCGCTCACGCGTAATCTGCATGATGTTGAAGCGCGAAAGCGGCAGAATGGTATGTGTGGCGCGGTCGGTTTCCATAAATTCGCGCATTTTCTGGAACAACTCTTGCTTGTGGTCGGGCAGTTTCATGTCAATGAAATCCACCACGATAATTCCGCCCAAATCGCGCAGCCGCAACTGACGCGCAATTTCTTTTGCAGCTTCAATGTTGGTGTGCAGCGCGTTTTTTTCCTGCGTGCCTTCGTTGGTGTTGCGGTGTCCGCTATTCACGTCCACCACGTGCAGCGCTTCGGTTTTTTCAATAATCAAGTAACTGCCGTTGGGCATGTTCACCGTTCTGCCAAACGAAGTTTTGATTTGCTTGGTAATGCCGTAATGGTCGAAAATGGGTTGCTTTCCTGTGTAGGTAGAAACCATGTTTTTGCGGTCGGGCGCAATGCGTGCAATGTAACTTTCCAACTCGCTTGAAAGCGAAGCATTGTTGGTTATCACTTTGTTGAAGTCGGGGTTCAGCAAATCGCGCAAAATGCCTGTGGTTTTATCCACTTCGCTCAGCACTTTTTTCACGGGTTGAGCGCCTTTCAGGTTCTGCGACATTTCCTTCCATTTATCCACCAGCATTTGCAAATCCTGATGCAATGTAGCGGCATCTTTTCCGGCAGCCTGGGTGCGCACAATCACACCGAAATTTCGGGGCTTCAAACTTTCCACCAGAATTTTCAGTCGCTTGCGCTCATCTGCACTGTCAATCTTTTTTGAAACCCCAACCGTGTTGTTGAAAGGCGTGAGCACTAAATATCTTCCGGCAATGGAAATTTCGCAGGTAAGGCGCGGTCCTTTGGTTGAAATGGGTTCTTTCAGAATTTGAACCAGCAAAAATTGCTTGCCCGAAAGCACTTCTTTCACATTTCCGGTTTTCACAATTTCAGGCTCAAGCGAAAAATTGTTCAGCGTTCCATCATTGCTGCCCGCCATGCAGTGGGCGGTGAGTTTCATCAGCGAGCGAATGTCAGGGCTGAGGTCGGTGTAATGAATAAAGGCATCTTTTTCGTGCCCCACATCAATGAAAGCGGCATTCAAGCCGGGCATCACTTTTTTAATTCTGCCCAAATAAATATCGCCAACGTTAAATTGATTGGCAACGCGCTCCTGATGAAGCTCCGTTAACTGCTTATCTTCCAGAATAGCCACATCGGTGCTACCCTGAGATGTATGGATGATTAGTTCTTTGTTCACAAATCCTCACGATATGGTGTGCGGCAATCCGCAACCGGTTTATCAAAATTATCGCACCGAGAAACTCAGCCACAGGTTAACAACAGGCAGGCAATTTGTGGCTGTGCCGAACAGAAAAACCCCGAAGCCACAAACGCGACTTCAGGAATTTTGTAGTTTATTTCTTCTTATGACGGTTCTTGCGCAAGCGCTTTTTACGCTTGTGAGTTGCAATTTTGTGACGTTTACGTTTTTTTCCGCAAGGCATATCTGCTCTGTTTAAAGTGAAAAAATTTAATTCGTTTTTGTTTCCTGAATATACCTGTCAATCTCTTTTTTAATCTCCTCGTTATCAATCAGTTTTCTGCACTGTTCAAAGAGTTTAACCGCCCTTTCCTTGTTGCCGGTGTTCCTGTAAGCCTCAGCCAACAAAAACATCGCTTCCAAATTTTGGGGCTGCGAATGTAAAACTTTTTCCAATCTGTTGATAGCTTTCTCGTTTTGCCCGCTCATCATGCTGAATTTTCCGAGCATAAACTGTGCATCGGCATTGGTGGAATCTTTTCGCACAATGTCTAACAACATGCCAATGCCCTGCATGGGGTTGGTGCCTCCCTCCACATAGCAGGAAGCCACTTTTAGCTTAAAGTTCACGTTAGCAGTGTCGGCTTCAAGCGCCTTTGAATAAGCATTCAGGGCGGCATCGGTGAGGTAAGTTTTCACATCGCCTGCCGGAGCACGGCTGATGAGGGAATAAAATTTATCACCGCTTTGTTCCCATGTTTCGGTTTTGTTCATCAGTTGGGCGGCTTCATTAAAGTAAAAAGCATTACCCAGCGGGTCGCCAACCGAAAGGTAAGCAGATGCCACTTTCATGGCTGCTTCTGCCTTTGAAGTACGCTCGGTGTTGGCAGAAAATTTTTTGAATTGCGCTTCGGCTTGTGTGAGCATGGCAAGGGTATCTTTTGATGCAATGCTCTCACGAACCTTCTGCAGATAAACATTCATATCAAACACATCGTGTTCATGTTCATCATCATCATGTTGATGCGTATCGGCTTTAGCTATTTTTTGCGGAGCCTTAGTTTTTCCGAAAAGATAAAACCCTAACAAGGCAACAGTTGCCATGCCAATCAAAATCCACTGCGAACGATTCATTACAAAAAATTGAGGGGCGAAGCTATGAACTAATGCCTATAAAGAATGTGAAACCTTTTAGGACTAATCCAATTTCAGATAAGGCTTCACCATCAAAAAGGCACTGTCACCCATCTGCAAAGCTTTTTGCGCTTCGTCCAGCGCGCGAAAACCGTTATGTGTTTTGCGATAAGCATCCAGCCGCTTGGCATTGTAAAACTTTATGTAAGGATGTTTTGCAAATGTTTCTTGCTCGTCATGATTCAGCGAAAGCTTCACCAGCAGTGCATCATCAATCACAATGTGTGGCAGCACCTGCTGAATCACGGAGTCAGGCAAACCCCACACCTCGCGCAGTTGTTCGCTGCTGTGAAATCCACCAAGCGCTGTGCGATATTTAAAAATCCTTCGGGCGTAGCCTGCCCCAATGCCGCGCAACCTGATCAGTTCAAAAGTATCTGCTGCATTCAGGTTGATGCTGAAATTCGTGCCGGGTTTTTCATGTCGGGGTTCAAAGCCTCTATTGTGGTAAACAGGCGGTGCCTCATCAGGCAGGTCAACAAAATTCTTCAGCCGCTCGTAGCCTTTCTCACCAATCACCCTCACTTTAGCAAGGTCTTCCGCCTTGCGAAACTTAAAGCCGGTTGCTTTCAGCCGCTCAATGGATTCTGCTTGCTTTTCAGAGAAGCCAAGCATCACCCATTCCGCAAAACCAATGGTGTTTGGATTGAACTTGAACAGTATGATTTCTCTTGCGCTTGCCTTCTTTCTGAAATCAAATTGCCTGTCATCAAACGGATTGTATTCCGGCACCTCTGCTTCGTGCTTTGTACTTTTCAATCGCTTCTCATTTAATGCTTTTTGAAAAGCAATCATTTCCTTTTGAGCGTCTTCACTCAGGGAAAATGTTACCGGAAAAAAGTAATTGTAAATGGTTGGGAAAACTGCTGCAAGCAGAATCAAAATCACCATTCCGATAACGGCACGAATTTGCGGCTTGGTGAAATAAAGGAATTGCCTGAGTGGGTTCATGGCGGAGTTTGTGTGCCATGAAATTAAAACTAATTCTGCTAAATCAAGCGCCCTCGGAAATGCAGCACAACTACATTAACGTGAGTTATGGATTAGGTTTTACTTTCCTTTCTAAGTTCTACTTCTTTTTCCTTAGATGAAAAAGAAGCAAAAATTATTCGTGAAAAAATTTTTAGAAAGAGGTACTCATGATACGCTTCGCTTGATTCAAGGCTTTGCGGGGCTTTTGGCTAAAAATCCGCAATGCCACTCCCACTATGCCCAAACGAAGATTGATAATCCATAACTCACCCTACATTACATAATCCCTCAAATAGCTGAATGGCTCATTCAACTTACCTGCTTTTGCGATGGTGGCTTTGTGAATCACTTCGTTGTTGCCCTGCATAATTTTTGGAATTACGCGGCTGATAAGCATATTGCCAAAATCTTCTGATGCATCGCGCGGCAGTTCATTGGGCAGGTTATCAATTGCCATCACATCAATACTATTTTCAGAAAACGGCTCGCAAATTTTTTCAGTTGCTGCATTGTAGCCAAAATAAGGCTCATCAATGGTGGAAGATTTCAGTGTGCTTGGGATGGACGAGTCAGGTGCAATGTCGCAGGTGATGTCGGCAATTTGCTTGATGCGAAAGTCCGGCTTAGCCATTTGGGTTTTGGTGAAAAAAACAGGGATGCGTTTATCCCAATAAATGCCGTTGATGAACATGTCGCACACTTTGGTAAAGGGGTAAAATGCGCTTTTGTAAGGCGTAGGATTTGCGTGATAGTCTTTAGAGTCAAACTCATCAAAACCCTCGCGGTAAAACAAGTGCTTGCTCTCTAACTGCGCATAAACAGCTTCATTAAACTGCCTGCGCAGCAAGTCGTGCGGCTCCACTTTTTTCACCCCTGCAAGGTCAAGCAAGAACTCAGCGCCTTCACTCACTCTGCCTGTTCCCGTAAGCACCATGTTCCATGAAGGCAAATCAATTTTTTGAAGCTCTTTCTGCGCTTCTGCAAAATTATGGCACTCGCTCATTTGCTTCAGCTGAAAGCGGGCGGTGCGCATTCCAATCATCCTTAACGCATGGTAGCCTCCTACAATTCCTGCCCACCTGCCAAAGGCAATGATGCGCTTGCCCTTTTCATCTTTCAGGCATTCGTAATCAATGAGTGTGCAATTTTTTTGCAAAATGGTTTGTAACATTTTTTTGTTGTGAGGTTGCGCCTTGATGGTGTGCGAGAAAAACAAATAAGTTTTTTCGGGCAGCAGCAAGTGAGGTGGAATTTCTTTCACACCAAGCAGGTAGTCGCATCCGCTTAAATCTTCGCGCACAGGTACACCCTGCCAGCGATACTCGTCATTTGTGTAGCATCGGTGTTCGCTGGGTTGCAAAGCAATCCAAAGCTCAGGATGTTCTTCCATCAGCCTTCGGCACTGCGAAGGCGTGAGCGGAACACGATTATCGCGCGGTGTTTTTTCTTCGCGGAGGATGCCAATTTTCATGCTGTTAATTTTGGTTTTGGTGATGCAAACTTCCCACTATCTTATTTTTCGCTTCAGGTCCTAAGCTGAACAGCACATCCAGCACGCAAAGGTTTGGCAAGAAACCGTGATTGCTTTCAAAACACTGAAAATAAACAGGAGGTGTAAACCCGAATGGCGAAAAATTTTGACTTGAAGCATCTTTGAAGTTTGCCCGAAAATCAAAAAGTTCAGCGTGAGTTCTTTCGTAACTTTCGGTGAAATTTACCTTGTGCGAAACCTTGAGCATAGAGCAAATGGTTTCAAAAAGTTGAAAGTTGAAGTCGAATAAAAACTCAAACTTTTGATGATAGAAAGGCGCTAATTTTTCTTCATAGTATTCAAAGTAAGCCGACCTGCGGTAGCAACTGCAAAGCGTTTGCCAATGAATTTTTTGCCAGTTGGCTGCATAGCAAATGCGCACATCTTTGAACAACTGCCGGTGGCTTTTCCCGCCTTCCACCGGAACCGAAATTTTTAAAGCTCCATTGGTGCCGGCAATTTCTGCGCGGTTGCGCTGTGTGCTTTTCACAAAGTTTTCGTGCTTTTCAAGCAGCACATTTTCGGCATTCAACATCACTGCAAACCATGCAATGGAAGGCAGATAGCAATTGGGCAACAGTGTTTTTTCAATCAGCATTAAGGGCAAACGTAATGATGGATTTGGGATTTTTGATTGCAGATTAAGGATTGAGTAATTCTCGTTTTCTACTTTTCAGTTTTCGCTGTGTTTTTCAGTTTTCCTTTTTTCCGCCTGCCCTTCTCCTATCTTTGCCGCATGATTCGCATTGGCAACATTGAATTGCCTGACAAACCTTTGCTGCTTGCGCCCATGGAAGATGTGAGCGATCCGCCTTTCAGGCACTTGTGCAAAAAGCACGGGGCTGACATGCTTTACACAGAGTTTATTTCGGCTGACGGACTGATTCGCGATGCCGAAAAAAGCACCAAGAAGTTAGACATATTTGATGATGAGCGCCCTGTGGGCATTCAAATTTTTGGAGGGGAAGAATTGCCTATGGCACGCAGCGCAGAAATTGTGGAAGCTGCCAAACCTGAATTGCTTGACATCAACTATGGCTGCCCGGTGAAAAATGTGGTTTGCCGCAATGCAGGCTCCGGCATCTTGCGCGACATAGATAAAATGATTCGGCTGACCGAAGCCGTTGTGAAATCAACAAAACTGCCGGTAACAGTGAAAACCCGTTTGGGTTGGGATGACAACTCCATCAAAATTGTGGAAGTGGCAGAGCGCTTGCAGGATGTGGGCATTCAGGCGCTTTCCATTCATTGCCGCACACGCCACCAAATGTACACGGGCAGGGCAGACTGGAGCTGGATTGCCCGCGTGAAAGCTAACCCGCGCGTGAAGATTCCTATTTTTGGCAATGGCGATGTGGACTCGCCCGAAGCCGCAAAAGAAATGCTGGAAAAATATGGAGCAGATGGTGTGATGATTGGGCGCGCAGCCATTGGTTATCCATGGATTTTTCGCGAAATCAAACACTACTTTGCAACCGGCAAACACCCGCATCCGCCAACTTTGCACGAGCGGTTAGAAGCAGTGAAAACGCACTTGCAACGCTCGGTGGAATGGAAGGGGGAAAAACTCGGCATCTTTGAAATGCGTCAACACTACGGCAACTATTTCAAAGGCTTGATGAATGTGAAACCCTTTCGCAGCCGCTTGGTGGTTGCGCCAACTGCAGCCGATGTGATTGCCATTTTAAATGAAATGGAAGTTTACTACACAACTAACAGCCATCAAACAAATTTCGATGCCAAGCGATTGAACAGCGAAACTCAATATGCTGATTACTGAACAATCAAACGCTGCCGGTGCATTATGCCCTCCTGCCGAGCAACAGCCTGATAAACTCCTTTTGGTAAAGCGCTGACATCAACCACCGAAAGGTCTGCGTTGATAGGTTGCAACAGCACTAATTTGCCCTGAACATCGAAAAGCAAAAGTTCAGCAGGCTTTTTGGCAGCAGCAAACTGAACGCGCAGCATATCGTTTGCCGGGTTTGGATAGATGCTGATTTTCTTTTCTACATCGTCTGCAATGCTCAACAAACTTACAGCAACAGCATTGGAAGTTGAATTACAACTGTTGGCATTTATCCCCACAACGCTGTATATGCCATCTTCAGCAGCTGTATATGTTTGTCCGCTGGCACCGGCAATCAAGGTGTCGTTTTTGTACCATTCATAAGCAGAAAAACCACCTGTTGCCATTAGTGCATTTCCATTGGCAGAAACAGATAGGGGCAGCGTGTCGGTGATGCTGATTGCCAACCATGCAGTGTCGCTGTTGCCGCATTGGTTCGTGCCATAAACACGGATGGTATCAGCCTGATTGGTTCGCGCAAAACTTGCCGAAAGATTGCCTTGCCCATTCGTTACCTGCCATGCTCCGGCAAACCATTCAATTGCGTCTTCAAACATGAAACTTCCGCTCAAACTCACCTGCACTTCGCTTGGTGCGTTGCTGCATAGTGTTGCAGGACCTGAAACCACACCCGTTAGTTTTGGTTTGGAAACAATGCTGATTGCTAAAGAATCTTCCTCGCTGTTACCACATTCATTTACAGCCGTAATAAAAATGGTGGCAGTTTCGGTGGGTGTTGCTGTTGCACTTAGTGAAGAATCGTTTGAAATTACATCCCACACGGCAGGTAGCTCCCATACATAATAATCGGCTCCCGAAACAGCATTTATGGAAAACACCACATCGGTTTCGCCTTCGCAAATGCTTGAAGGGTTTTGCTGAAGCGATGGTTTTTGCGGAGCAAATTTTTCGGCAACGGTAAATGCAGGTGAACTGATAGCGCAATAAGCATTGCTAACACTTACTTCATAGTTACCCGATTGATTCACATTGATGTTTAAGCCTGAGGAATTATTACTCCATGTGTAGCTAAACCCGGTAGGTGAAGCGGTGAGGTTAGCTGATGAGCCGTTGCAAAATGCTGTGTCGCCTGAAATGCTTGCTGTTTGCGGCACATTCATGTTGCAAACTTGCTCGGTTGAAATGCCCGAAGTAGTTGTAATATAATTTTGAAAAACATCCCACTCGCTGCAAATGCCTTTCAGAAAATAATTGAAGTAAGGAATCATAATGCTGCGGACTATTACAAGTTGCTGGGCAGTGCTGAGGGAGCTGGAACCACATCCGCTCGAACCCTCGCCAAAATTGCAGGTTGTGCTGCTGCCATTGCTGAAACTGCAATGGCGCGCATTGGTGATGGAAACAAGTTGTTTGCATTCGCTCACTTTCAACGAGTCATACATAGGCTTTTGGTGTCCGCTGTAACCCGCCACACAATCGCGCGTTCCGCTGAGTATGCACATTGGCTTGGTGATGGTTCTGGCGGCAACCGATGATGAAGGATTGGTGATGGCAGGCGCCATTGTTAAGTAGCAAGTGGCATTGTTGGTGTATTGGTCGGCAAGGAAACTTGCACCTCCGCCCATGCTATGTCCGCCAATGGCTCCCCTTCCATTTACTTTGCCAAAAAAAGGGGATGAAGCCACGGTGTCAGCCTGAATCAATCGGTCTAAAACCAAAGCCAAGTCTTTTGCAAAATCAGTATGTGATGGAGAAATATCACCCTCAGTTCGGGGCAAAGCGCAGATGTAGCCTAATCGTGCCAATGAATCGTAGAGCGGACGATAAACATCCCATGTCATCACAAATCCATGCCCGAAAACAACCACCGGAAACTTACCATTGGCTACTGCCGTGTTTGCGCCAGCTGAAACAGCCGGATAATAAATTTCGGTTTGAATTTGTCTGCCGGGTCCACCACCCGAGCCAAACCCTCCGGTACGGCTGGGGTCATTAAAAGTAATGGTTCGCGAACCGATAGGAAATATCTGAGCAGACAAGGTGATGGTTGAAAAAAGACTGATTGTAAAAAGACTGAACTTCATTTTTGAGCGTTTAGAAACTTAACTAAACATGAATGTAGAACATTTGTTTGGATACAAGTATTTGCCCTAAAAACTTCTGCTCAATCGCAGCAAACAATGCTACCGCCCTTTCGGTAGAAAACCACCGGCTTGCCAAGCGGGGCATCAACAGTTGCTGTTTTAGCGGTTTCATCCACTAAGGGAGTAATGCCTTTCCATCCATAAATCCATTCCCCCTCAGGAAGTTTCACTTGCATGGATTGCTTTCCCTCATCTACAACGGGCGCAATCAACAAATCATTGCCCAGCAAAAACTGATAAGGGAATGCCTCAAAACCATGTTTGAAATAAAATGGACGAATCAAAGGCTGAACATTCCCATTTTCATCCAACACCGATGCTTGCATATATGCCTTCAGTTTGTGGTGAAGTTTCCCCATTCGAGCAAAAAAATGCACTGCATCGCTGTCGCTATACACCTGTAGGTTTCGCTCAGGCTTCAAGCCTTCGTGTGTTCTGAAAAAAGGCGTAAAGGCTGCAAACTCCATCCATCTGTAAAGCAACTCACGGTTTCTGCGAATGCGCACATTGCCAAAGTCAACATTGGTGTAGCCTCCAATGTCGCTATGGTTAAAAAGAATGCCTGAGGCTGCCGAGGTAAGCACCGCTTTCACTGCCGATGGAAGTCCGTCATGCAAGCCGAAATCGGTGGTTTGGTCGCCTGCCCAAAGCATTTTTGCATAGCGCTGCGCGCCTTCGTTTCCGCTACGGTGAAAAATCACCAGCGAGTCATCTAACCCGCTTTCCTGCGCGGCTTCGCGGTTGATGCGCGTCCATGCAACAGGGTAGAAATTGTGAAAGTTTTTACCGGAAAAATTATTGTGCAACCTGGCATCAAGCGGCAGCCATTCGGCAAAATCAGCCATCCATCCGCTAAAGCCATTTGCAATCATTTGTGTTTTAATGACTCCCTTAAACCATTCGCAGGCGGCAGGATTGGCAAGGTCGAGCAGATAAGTGTCAAACCCACCGGCTTTCAATTTGTAATCGCTGCCCTTTGCGTTTTTCACCATATAATTTTTTGCTGCTGCTTCAGCAAATCATTTACTCTCTTTAATGATGAATGGATTGATGTAACCAAGCACTTTCACCCCTTTGCCGTTCATTTCAGCAATCCATTGCTTCATGTTTGGGTAAAGCAACGTGTCAGGCTCCCATTTCCACCACAGGCGCGAACCAAAACTAACTTTGCGCCTGCCCACCCAATCTTGAATCCAAACTGCTGTTACAGGGTTGCCTGCCGCAAGCGCTTCATTCACCACGCTTTCCACTTTTGCTTTACCGCCTTGCAAACCCATCACAGTGCCAAAAGCCCAATCAGGCAGGCTGTGGAAAATCGGCTTAAACATTTCTGAAACCGTATCGGCTTCGATGTTGAACAAACACTTTTCATCGCCACATGCAAGCGATTCAAAACTGATTTGCCCGGGTTGGGTGAAGTCAAAAATCACATGGTCAGGTTTCACCGAAAATGCACTTCCTTGCTCGGTAAAAAATTTAGGCAGGGGAAAATATGTAGATGTTTCTTCGCCTTTCACACCCACCATTTTAGTGAGTTTGCTCACCGGCATATCGCCCCTTCCAATGCCGTTTTCCTCGGTGAAGTTTCTGAATTTTTTTCCCGCAAAATCAAGCACACTAAACTGCTCGCCAAAGCCATAAAAATGTTTTGCATTGGAGTGAATGGTGAGTGTGGCGGAAGCAAGCAAATGAAGTGTGTCAAAAACTTTCACACTCATCCAATAACGCTTTGGGAAAGAATCATTCAAAAAAACGCCTATTTGATAGGGCACAACAGCTTTGCCATCGGACAGGCTTCCGGTTACAAAAAAACTGTTCCCAAATTGTTGCACTTCAATTTCGCCCGTTTGCTCAAATGCCCTAAAATTTACAGGCTTGAAGTGAAACGAGCCAAACTTCATTTTCACTTTTTCATCAAACGCTTTTGCGCTGATGAAACTCTTTGCAGGGAGAGATAAAGCTAATGAACTGTCGCTTGCAAAAAACCGAATGGAGTGCTCGGTTAGCCGATATGTGCACCCGATTCCTAAAATGCTTTTGGCAGAAAAAAAAACGGTTGTAAGCAGTAGGAGATTTCTACAAAACATATATATCAATGCCAATTGGCGGTATAGCTGTGCAAATAACCATTTTATTAACGCTGCAAAGAAAATGTATCAACCAAAAATTCACTTACGTTTGCCACTCAATTTTTAATTGCGCATGAACATTATTATTCCAATGGCAGGCTGGGGAACGCGCCTGCGCCCACATTCACTCACCATTCCAAAACCCATGTTGCCCATTGCAGGCAAACCTATTGTGCAGCGGTTAGCCGAAGACCTGATGAAAACCGTGAATGAGAAAGTGGAGAACATCGCCTTCATCATTCGCAGAGATTTCGGCAAAAAAATTGAAGAGCATCTACTGCAAGTGGGGAAAGAGTTGAATGTGAAAGCTCATATTTTTTATCAGGATGAGCCACTTGGAACGGCACACGCCACTTTGTGTGCGGGCGAATTGCTTTCAGGAAAAATCATTGTGGCTTTTGCCGACACCTTGTTTCGATTCAATAAGCAATTAGACACTGCGCAAGATGGTATTATATGGGTGCAAAAAGTGGCAGACCCAAGCGCTTTTGGCGTGGTGAAAATCAACAGCGAAGGAAACATCACCGACTTTGTTGAAAAACCGAAAACGTTTGTGAGCGACCTTGCCATCATTGGCATTTACTATTTCCGTGAAGGCGAAAAGCTGCGGGCTGAAATGCAGTATTTAATTGATAATGACATACGCGACAAAGGCGAATATCAACTCACCAACGCGCTCGAAAACCTGAAACAGAAAGGCACAAAGTTTGTTCCAGGCGAAGTGAGCGACTGGCTCGATTGCGGCAACAAAATCGCCACAGTGGACACCAATAATCGCTATCTGGAATTTATCAAGCATGAAAACCTGGTGAGCGAAAAAGCGGTGATTGAAAACAGCATCATCATTCAGCCTGCGTTCATTGATGAGGGTGCAAAAATTGTAAACAGTGTGGTTGGTCCGCATGTTTCCATCGGCAAAAACACGGTGGTGGAAGATTGCATCATCAAAAACAGTATTGTGCAATCCCAATCTTCATTAAAAAATCAGTTAATTCACAACAGCATGGTTGGTAACTTCGTTAATTTACACGGAAAGTTCACCGACCTCAGCGTTGGCGATTACACAGGAATTACAGAATGAATTTGAAAGGCGGTTTGTTTTTTCTAAGCGTTTGCGCTTGGGTTGTTGGAAATGCAATGTCGGATGTCGGATGTCGGATGTCGGATGTCGGATTTAAGTCAAATGTTGTTCAATCTTCCATCTCACGCAACTCGTTTATTGAACTTTCTTCCGCGCAACTCGCAACTCGCAGCTCGCAACTCCTTCTAAGTAACGCTCAACCCAAAAAAGAAAAAAAGCAAAAGCCCTCAAAAAAAGCTGACCCCGCTGCCGACAAAGCCTTGCAGGAAAAAGCCGAGCGGCTGTTCATTGATGCACAACGCGCCAAAATGATTGAAGATTACGAAACTGCCCAAAAGCAATTTCGCGAAGTGCTGATGCTTGACCCTGCATGTGCCGATGCACATTTTCAGTTGGGGCAAATTTATTTCAGCACAGGCGATTTGAAACTGGCTGGCGAAGCTGCCGAGCTTGCCGTGAAGCATGACCCAAATAATAAGTGGTACAAAGATTTTTTGGGCGGAATCCTTGCACGCACTTCGCCAAAAGAAGCAGTGGTGTTGTATCGAGAGCTGGTGAAACAATATCCCACCGACCCCGATTTCTACATGAGTTTGGCTTATCTTTTAGTGCAGCAAAAGCAGCCATTGGAAGCCATCAAAGTTTACGACCAGTTTGAAAAAGTTTTTGGGTTAGACGAAGGCATCATTTCGCAGAAGAAGGGTTTGTATCTGGCGCTGAATCAGTTTGATAAAGCCATGAACGAACTGAAAAAATTAGAAGAAGCCTACCCTGACGAGCCTGCTTTTTTGATGATGCAGGCAGACCTTTACACTGCCAACAACATGCGCGATAAGGCATATCCGCTCTACAAAAAAATCCTTGAACTCGACCCCGAAAATCCGCAGGCTTTACTTGCCGTTGCCGATTACAGTTCAAAGCAAGGCGACACCACTGCGCGCAGAGAAACCTTCAAAAAGATTTTTTCAAACCCGGGTTTAAATGTGGATGCCAAAGTGAAAATGCTTTTCCCTTATGTGCAGTTTTTCGACATTAAAAAAGATAGCCGCCCCGAAGCCCTGATGTTGGCAGACATCCTTGCAAAAACACATCCTAAAGAAGCCAAAACACACGCCATTCGCGGTGATTTATACTATTTGGATAATCAGTTTGACACGGCATTGGCAGCCTACAAGCGTTCACTTGAATTGCAGAAAGATGTGTACAATGTTTGGCAGCAATTGTTTTTTATCTATAACCAAAATCGCGACTGGCAAACACTGAAAAACATTGCCACTGAATCGCTTGAATATTTTCCGAATCAGGCAGTGACTTATCTGTTTAAAGGCTTGGCTGAAAATCAGCTGAAAGATTATGATGCGGCAATAAAGAGCTATTCAAAAGGCGAGAAAATGAGCTTGGATAACGATAAGCTTCGCGCCCAACTGCTTTCTAACCTTGGCGATGTGCACCACAACCTGAACCAACACACCGAGTCGGATGAATGCTTTGATAAAGCGCTGAAACTTGACCCCGATAATGCCACAGTGCTCAACAATTACAGCTACTATCTTTCACTGCGCAAGGTGAATTTGGAGCGCGCAAAACAAATGAGCGCCTACGCCAATAAATTGCAAGAGAACAATGATTCATTCTTGGACACTTACGCTTGGATTTTGTTTGAATTAGGTAACTATAAGGAAGCAAAAGAATGGCAGGAAAAAGCCATTAAACACGGTGGCGAAAAAAGCGCAACTATTTTGGAACATTATGGCGACATCCTCATCAAACTTGGCGACAAAACAAAAGCCATTGAAAGCTGGCAACGCGCCAAAGAACTCGGCAGCGACTCCAAAACGCTCGACCGCAAAATTGCCGAAGGGAAGTACATAGAACAATAACATGCCGCAACTTTCAGCCATGTTGTGTTTTGTTTTACCAAACATTTTTATGCGACATTGGCTTGTTATAGTTTGCATATCCGCTTTGCTTTCCTGCCGCGAAACTCCAACCTCGGCTAACGAAACTTTTCACCCCACCCAAACCAATCATTCAATACCGCAAGGTGAAACACCCGAGGGTATGGTTTGGATTCCGGGCGGAGTGTTCAGCATGGGGGCAAAAAACCCTGTGGGTTTGCCGGGCGGTGGTGCTCAGGCTTTTGATGACGCTCGTCCGGTGCATCGGGTTAGCGTAAGTGGTTTTTGGATGGATGCCACCGAAGTAACCAACGAACAATTCTTGCGCTTTGTTGCCGCCACCGGCTACAAAACCATAGCAGAAATTCCGCCAAGCAAAAATGATTTCCCCGGTGTGGATGAGCATTTACTGGTGGCTGGCTCGGCAGTGTTTATGCCACCTGCCAATGGCGTTGATTTAAAAAACTCATCTGCGTGGTGGCAGTATGTGGAAGGCGCAAACTGGCAGCATCCTTTAGGAAAAGAAAGCACCATTGCAGGCAAGGAAAGTTACCCGGTGGTGCACATTGCATGGGAGGACGCCAAAGCCTATTGCCGGTGGGCAGGTAAACGATTGCCCACCGAAGCCGAATGGGAGTTTGCCGCACGTGGCGGCATGAGCGGAAAGTTATATCCGTGGGGCGACACACTCGTTGCCGAAAAGGAATGGAATGCAAATATTTTTCAGGGCGTTTTCCCGCAGCGCGATGATGCGCAAGATGGCTTTGCAGGCATTGCTCCTGTGGCAAGTTTTCCGCCAAACCATTACGGCTTGTTTGACATGGCAGGAAATGTATGGGAATGGTGCAGCGATTGGTATGACGAGCATTACTACAAAGCTTTTCATCCCGATTCGGTTGCCGAAAATCCGCAAGGTCCGAAAGTGTCACGCAACAGCGAATCGCCCGATGAAGAATTGAAAGTTCAACGCGGAGGCTCGTTCCTTTGCACAGCACAATACTGCACGCGCTACATGGCAGGTGCGCGTGGCAAGGGCGAATGGCGCAGCAGCGCAAATCACATCGGTTTCAGGTGTGTGAAAAACGTAGAGTAGTTACGGGAATGCCGGCAAAATGGTTCCACTGCATGCTCCAAAGCCAATGCGTTTGTTACCGTTCGAAGCATAAGCACGCAGCACAAGACTATCGCCATCCTGCAGATACTTCCGCTCGCTACCATCGGGCAGCAAAATTGGCTTTTTGCCGCCTTCTGTTATTTCAAGCAATGAACCCAACGAATCGGGTGTGGGTCCGCTGATGGTGCCGCTGGCATAAAGGTCGCCAACCTGAATGTTGCAACCATTCACGGTGTGGTGTGCAAGTTGCTGATGAACACTCCAATACAAATACTTGGTGTTGCTGCTGCTGATGCGCTGCGAGTGCCCACCCGAAGTTTCTAAAAACACTTCAAGTGTGATATCAAAATTACACTTGCCGTTTTGCTGCAAATAAGGTAATGGCTGCGGCTCCTGCACAGGCGAATCAACTCTGAAATCATTCAGCGCTTCCAAAGGAATAATCCAGGGCGAAAGCGTGGAGCCGAAGTTCTTCCCCAAAAAAGGTCCAAGCGGCACATATTCCCATTTTTGAATGTCGCGCGCGCTCCAATCGTTGAACAGCGCAAACCCAAAAATGTAATCCTCGGCATTTCCGGTTGAAACACTTTCGCCTAATGCGGTTGCTTTGCCCACCACAAATGCCATTTCCAACTCAAAATCCAATGCTTTTGAAGCGCCAAAAACAGGCATTGCAGCATCATCGGTTTTGGTTTGCCCTTTCGGTCTGCGAATGGGTGTGCCACTAACCACAATTGACGAAGCCCTACCATGATAGCCCACCGGAAGGTGTTTCCAATTGGGCAGCAGTGGGTTATCGGGGCGGAAAAGCTTGCCCACATTTGTGGCATGTTCAATGCTGGAATAAAAATCGGTGTAGTTTGGAACGTGCAGCGGCAGCAACATTTCAACTTCATTCATTGGAATCAACGCATCAATTTTCAAACTGATGTCATCGCGCAATTCTGCAACACCGGCTGAAAGCAAATCTTGAATTCTTGCACGAACTTTATTGGTTACAGGCTTGCCAAGCGCAATGAAATCATTTAGCACAGGTTTTGAAAACACCGAAACATCCTTCACAATTCCGCTGAACTTGCCTGCACCTGCCAGCACGGAAAGGTCAAGCACCTGCTCGCCAATGGCAACTCCCGCTCGGGCATTTGTGTTTGCTGTTTTGAAAATGCCATAAGGCAGGTTGTGAATAGAAAAGTCTGAGTTGGAAGAAACCTCTACCCAACTGCTCAAATTTGCGTTCATGAAAACTGATTTCTATCGCAAACCTGCATGAAAAAAACATTGCCAACAAACCAAATGAAGAACCAGATGCAGGTTCCCTCTGTCCGCTGTTTTCAAATTTCTTTCAGAGGGATGCAACTAACAAAATCTTAATCGCAAAAATTTTTTTTGGAAAGAAGTAAACCTTACCTTCGTTCAAAGGTCAGTTTTGGGCTTCGTAAAAAGCCGTCTTTGGCGATTTTTATTTCAATGGTTTCACAATGAATAGAAGAAAATTCCTCACGGCATTTTTGCCCGAAGAAGAAGTTACCCTTCAGGATGTTGCCCCACGCGGCAGCACCACAGGCATCAACCAATACAACGGGGCTTGGACACGCAAGCAAGTGGCGCACCTGCTGCGCAGAACCATGTTTGGCGCCAAGCTCAGCGACATTGATTATTTTGCCGGAAAGGCCATGAGCGATGCGGTAGATGAACTGCTAACGCAAGGCGCTGCGCCTTCGCCACCTTTAAATAATTACGGCAACGACCCCACCGTTCCCAACGGACAAACCTGGGTGAATGCGCCTAATCAACCCCAGTTAAACCAACAGCGTGCCTTTTCATTAATGGGTTGGGCAGCAGGCAACATGCTGAACCAATCGCGCAGCATTGAAGAAAAGTTGCTGCTTTTTTGGCATAACCATTTTTCTACCGAGTTAACCATTTATGCCGACCCACGCTATGGCTATAAATACTGGAGCACCCTGCGCCAACATTGCTTGGTCAACTTCAAAAACATGACCAAAGCCATCACCGTTGACCCTGCCATGCTGGTTTACCTGAACGGAACCAAGAACACCAAAAACGCACCGGACGAAAACTATGCCCGCGAACTTTTTGAACTTTTCACCCTCGGCAAAGGACCCAACTCACAGTTTACCGAAGATGATGTGAAAGCCGCAGCAAGGGTTTTAACAGGCTTCCGTGTCGTTCCGACTTCGGCTACTTATATTTTCAATTCAAACGGACACGACACCGGCAACAAACAGTTTTCTGCCTTCTTCAACAACACGGTGATTGCCGGGAAAAGCGGAGCAGCAGGCGAGCAGGAATTAGATGATTTGCTGAACATGATTTTTGCGCAGCAGGAAGTGGCTAAATACATCTGCCGCAGGCTCTACAAGTATTTTGTTTACTATGAAATTGATGCGCATGTGGAGTCAAACATCATCACGCCCATGGCTGATGCCTTCCGCAGCGCAAACTACGACATCAAGGCTCCGCTTGCATTACTGTTCAAAAGCGAGCACTTTTTTGACGACTATAACTTAGGGGCAGTCATCAAGCAGCCGTTGGATTTAACTGTTGGTTTTTGCCGCGAAGCCAATGTGCAGTTCCCCGATAATTCCAATTTGGACACACAGTACTTTATGTGGCAGCAAGTGGCTGTTACTGCCGGAGACGGTTTGCAGCAATTGGTGTTTGTGCCGCCAAGTGTAGCGGGTTGGACAGCCTACTATCAGGCTCCGGGCTTCCATGAAAACTGGATTACCACCGTAACCCTGCCCACGCGCAATGGGTTAACGGATGTTTTAATTTATGCTGGCATCACACGCAACGGATTCAAGTTGATTGCCGACACTACCGATTGGCTAAAGCAATATCCCGATGCCGGAGATGTGAATAAAGTGATTGACAATTTCGCTGCGCATTTACTTACCCACCCTATTTCTGCTTCCATAAAAGCCGTTTTGGTTTATGTGATGACTCAAGGGCTAGGCGCGCCCTATTGGACACAAATTTGGAACGCCTACATTGCCGACCCCACCAATGCACAGAAGAAAAAAACAGTAACCGATAAACTGCAAAGCGTGCTGAAATACATCACCAGCATGGAAGAGTTTCAACTGAGCTAAAACGACAACATTTCAATTTCATAAAATGAAAAGAAGAGATTTTTTACGCACCACAGTTCCTGCCATTGCCTTGCCGAGTGTGCTGAATGGCATTTCGCTGAATGCGCTTGGCGAAAGCCCGATGATGGAAAACCTTACAGGGGCACGCGGCAACAACGACCACATTTTGGTGGTGATTGAACTGAATGGAGGCAATGACGGATTAAACACCGTAATTCCGCTCGACCAATACAGCAATCTTTCGGCAGCACGCTCCAATGTGCTCATTCCGCAGAACAAAGTGCTGCCCCTGCAAGGGCAAACGGCTGTAGGTTTGCACCCGGCAATGAGTGCCATGCAGCAAATGTATGATGACGGCAAAGTGCGCATTGTGCAATCGGTGGGCTACCCCGACCCGAATTTTTCGCACTTCCGTTCCATTGACATTTGGAAAACTGCCTCTGATGCCAATGAGTATTTCGATACAGGTTGGGCAGGCAGATATTTGAACTACGAATATCCGAATTACCCCAGCGGCTACCCCAACGGTGTGATGCCCGACCCGCTTGCCATTCAGGTGGGTTCGCTGGTTTCCACCATGTTTATGGGTCCGTTCATCAACATGGCTTTTGCCATCACCGACCCCACTTCGTTCTACCAGTTTTTAGCCAACATTCAAGACCCCGTTCCTCAAAAACCTTATGGCAAAGAATTAACCTACATCCGCACCATTAAGCAAAAAACAACCGACTATGCCAATGCCGTGAAAACTGCGGCAAACAATGTAACGCAGCAATATGGCGGCTACCCTGCCAACAACCGCCTTGCCGAGAATTTGAAAGTGGTGGCACGTCTTATTGGCGGTGGTTTGAAAACTAAAATGTATAAAGTGGACATTGGCGGTTTCGACACTCATGCCGACCAAACCGATGAAACCGACACCACCATTGGCGCACATGCCAACCTGCTACAGCAGGTTTCGGAAGCCATAAAAGCTTTCCACGAAGATTTGAAGTTTTTAGGGGTTGCCGATAAAGTGATTGGCATGACTTACTCGGAGTTTGGCAGAAGGGTGAAATCGAATTTCAGCACCGGCACCGACCACGGTTCGGCTGCACCTATGTTTATTTTTGGCAATAAAGTGATACCCGGCATTTTGGGCGACAATCCCGTAATTCCTTCGGCTACTTCGGTGAACGACAACCTGCCTATGCAATACGACTTCCGCTCGGTGTATGGCTCGCTGCTGCGCGATTGGCTGTGTGTGCCGCAACAAGATGTTGACGCTACCATTTTGCTGAAGAACTTCCAAAACCTGCCCTTGGTGCAAAATGCCGATTGTGCTGCGGTTGCCATCCGCGAATTGAATCAGGCAGCGGGTGAAGTGTTGGTTTCGGTGTATCCGAATCCTTTCACCACTTATGCCAACATTCAGTTTACCACTTCGGGCAACCACACTTTGGTGTCGGTGTTCAACGGACACGGGCAACAAATTAAAACCTTAGTGGATGCCGAAATGCAAGCCGGCACTTACACCGTTAGTTTTGAAAATGAAGGCTATGCAGAGGGGCTTTACTATGTGCGCTTCCAAAATGGAGCAGTGCAGCAAGTGAAGCCTTTGGTGCTGGCGCGCTAACCGCTTATTGCAACAAATTGAAATAGAAAGCAATTGGCATTGCAGCAAATAATGCCGGAACAATGATGGAGAAAGCCAAACCAACATTGGAGATAATGCTGTTGTATTTGACATGGTTTAGTCCTAATGTTTGAAAAGCGCTTTTAAAACCATGCAGCAAATGCCAAAACAGCGACACACAACCGCCAACATAAATCAGCACCACCAAAGGATTTTGGAAAACATCCTGCATCTTTTTGTAAAGGTCTAATTCCTCACCGGTGATAAACTGGTTGGCACGGTTTGGAATCCAAAAATGTGCGCAGTGAATAACCAAGAAAATCAACAAAAGTGTTCCGAGCAAACCCATGCTGCGCGAATACCAAGTGCTGTTGGCTTTCGCTTCCGAAACTTCATACTTCACGGGGCGGGCAGCGTTGTTTTGTTTCCAAAGCAAAAGTCCGTCAACAATGTGCAGCAGAAAACCCGCCACCAAGCCAATTTCAAGGGTGCGGATGATGGGGTTTGTGCCCATGAAATGCGCTAAATGCAAAAAGGTTTCACCCCCATCGTTATAGAAAATTGCAGCATTGATGCCTGCATGAATAATCAGGAAAGTAATCAGGAACAATCCGGTTAAACCCATCACGGCTTTTTTGCCAATGGATGATTTGAACAGATAAGTTGCTATGGATGCAGAAGTTGCTTTGCTCACGGTTTTCAAATTTTAGCCCGCCAAAAATAGCCTTCGCAAACAGATTTGAAAGCCTTTGGCAGATTTTATTGAAAAACAGTTTTGAATGCCGGATTGTTTTTGCTCAGTATTTGATGCAAACATTTTTCGGCTCGGTGAAAAAACGCAACGCCTCCCATCCGCCTTCGCGCCCCATCCCGCTTTGCTTCACACCGCCAAATGGCGTGCGCAAATCGCGCAGCAACCAGCAGTTCACCCACACAATTCCGGCTTCAATTTGCTCAGCCAAGCGGTGTGCGCGTTTTAAATCATTTGTCCAAACAGTTGCCGAAAGCCCATAGGGCGTTTCGTTTGCCATTTGCAGCGCATCGGCTTCGGTGGCAAAAGGCGTTAGTGTTGCCACGGGTCCAAAAATTTCTTCTTGCTGTGTGCGGCAGTGGTTGGGCAAACCTTCTATCACCGTTGGTTCAATAAAAAAACCCTCAGCGCACCTGCCTTCGGGTTTTAAAGCGTTTCCTCCACACAAAACTTTTCCGCCTTCTGCTTTTGCTAAATCAATGTAGGAAAGAACTTTTTGGTGATGCTGCTGCGAAACAATTGCGCCAAGTTTTGTTTCAGGCAAATTGGGGTCGCCCACTTTCAACTGTTTCACCTGCTCCACAAAAGCGGTTTTGAATTTTTCATACAAACCGGCTTCCACATAAATGCGCGAGCCGCACAAACAAATTTCACCTTGATTGCTGAACGATGCAGTTGCCACCTGCTTAACTGTGGCTTCAAAGTCGCAGTCGCTGAAAACGATGGTAGGGTTTTTGCCGCCAAGTTCCAGCGATAATTTTTTAAACATTGGCGCTGCGGTGGCGGCTATTCTTTTTCCGGTGGCGGTTCCTCCGGTGAATGAAATGGCTTTTATACCCGGATGCCCCACCATTGCCTGCCCTGCTGCGGCTCCTGTGCCATGCACTATGTTCAAAACACCTGCCGGAAGTCCTGCTTCCATGCAAATTTCAGAAAGCAAAAAAGCAGTAAGCGGTGTTACTTCGCTTGGCTTTGCCACCACACAGTTGCCGGCTGCCAGTGCCGGAGCAATTTTCCATGTGAATAAATACAAAGGCAGATTCCACGGTGAAATGCAGCCCACCACGCCAATGGGTTTGCGCAAAGTGTAATTGATGGCAACACCCGGCATTTCATGACTTTCAGCAGCAAAATGCTGAATGGCAGTGGCAAAAAAGCGAAAGTTGGAAACAGCGCGTGGAATATCCACCGACTTCGCCAGCCACACCGGCTTGCCATTGTCTTTGCTTTCGGCAAGCGCAAATTCATCTAACCGCATCTCAACCAGGTCAGCAATTTTCAGCAGCGTCAACATTCTTGTTTCCAAAGGCGAATTGCTCCACACCGGAAAGGCTGCTGCTGCTGCCTGATATGCCATTTCAACATCGTGATAATTGCTATCAGGCACCTGCGAAAAACTCAAACCCGTTGCAGGCTCAATGTTTTCAAAGTAACTGCCCGAAGCTGGCGGAACTAATCTTCCGTTAATGTAATTCTGAATTTTCAAAGTGTAGGTTTTGAACCGCAAAGGAATAAAGAACGTAAAGAATTGATAAAACCGCTCAGTTTGTTGAGCTGATAAAGTTTCCGATTGAAGGATGATAAGGCTGTTTTAAAACCGAGTTCACTTCACCTCATCCACCACTTTAAACTCGGTTCTGCGATTCAGTCTTCTGCCTTCTTCAAAATCGCTGCCATCGGGATGCTCGTTGGGTGATGCAGGTTGATTTTCTCCATAAGGTTTGTTGATGATGCGGTTGCCGGGTAATTTTTTGCTGAGTAGATATTTCACCACTGCCGCCCCTCTGCGCTCCGAAAGTTTCAGGTTGTAATCATCGCTGCCTTTGCTGTCGGTGTGCGAGCCTACTTCAACAATGTATTGCGGATTTGCAGTCATAAAGTTCACCACTTTGGCAAGGCTATCAGGCGCAGTGCGGGTGAGTTGAAATTTATCGTAGTCCCAATACACGGTTGCCAACTTTGTGCCAACATAATTTTCCGGAATTACCTCTTCAAAATTTAAGTTGATTTTGAAAGTGTCGCTTTCGGTTATTCCTAAAGTATTCAGCGTTTGTTCAACATCTTTTTTGCCTTCGCGTTTTGCAATCAGCTTGTAGGTTTTTTCTTTCTCCAAATCGAAAAAATAGTTTCCGGCTGGCGCTTGAGTAAAAGCAATTTGCTCGTTAGTTTTTGCATCGTATAAAGCTATGCTTGCATCGTTTGTAATTTGCTTCAAACCCGCGCGACCATAAGTGATTTCGCCCTTCACCGCAGGGTAAAGCGCAGTGGATTGAATCAGCCAAATGTCATCGTTGCAGGTGGTGCAATCGTTGCGGCTGATGGAGTTGCGGTTGCTTGCCACAAAGCCTGTGTTTTTGCGCGGATTGTAAACAAAACCATAATCATCAGCACCACTGTTCACGGGCATTCCAATGTTTTCCGGCTCCAGAAAATCGCCAATCACCAAACGCTTTGCGCCAAACACATCGAAGCCGCCAATTCCGCCTCGCCCATTGCTGCTGAAATAAAGCGTGTTGGTTTCGTAATCATAAAAAGGAGTGATTTCATCACCGGTGGTGTTGATTGCCGTTCCCAAAGTTTTAGCACGCTGAAAAGTGCCATCGCCATTGCGCACGGCATAAAAAATATCGAAGCCCTTGCCGGGGTTGCGGTTGCTGCTGAAATACAAACATTCTTCACCACCAGGAGCCTTGCCCGCGCAAGCCCAAAGGTTGGTGGCGGTGGGCAAGTTGATGCTGCTGTTCAGTTTTTCGCCTTTGCTCCAGATGTTATTTGCAAAAGTGCTTCGGTAAATGTCGCAACGCAATTTCAGCGGAGTTTCTTCTTTGCACAAAGAATAAAACAAAGTGTTGCCATCTTCTGTGAATGATGGTGCAGCAATGTGTGCATCCTCCGGCACTTTGAAAATTTCGGTGATGTTTTCTGCTTGCCATGCTTTGCCTTTGCGCGCTGCGCTTTGAAGGTTGGTGAGGAAACCATACTTCCACGCTTTTCCATTTTGCACAAAAGTTTGGTCTTCAAATCTTTCAAACACCAACAAATCGCCATTGCGCAAAGCCGGTGAGCTTTCTTTTGCAGGCGAGTTGATGCCTTCGCCCAAATGAACCGCCTTGAAAGTTTTTTCAGCCGATGAATCGGATTGTGCTAATCCAAGTTTTGCGCCATCAATGGCTTTGCCAGCCTGTTTATATTGCTCAATGTATTTGTTGTTGCCTTTGGAGAGTTTTCTGAATGCGTTAAAGGCATCAATTGCTTCTTGGAATTTTTCCTGCTGTTGCAAAGCCATAGCTTTGTAAAAAGTGTATTCCGGTTTTTTGTTCTTGCGGTCTTTAGCTTCAAGCGCTGCATAAAATTTTTCTGCGGCAGCATAGTTGCGAACATTGCGTTCGGCTTCAGCAAGCATCAGCACAAGTTTCTTTTTATCGGGCTTCTTTTCATTGGCTGCTTCTAAATGCCGCACTGCCGAATAGATTGCACCTTGCTTTATCAGTTTTTTTCCGGTGCTTTTGTTTTTGGAGTATGAAAGGCTTTGAGGTGCCGGAAGTTGGGCGTGAGCGATAAAGCCAAACATTACCAATCCTGCAATACATAGAAAATACTTCATGAATTATTTTTGCGGGAAACTAAAGTAGGGTATTGCCAAATCCTATTCACAACAAGATATGCAACCCTTCCTGTTCATAAATTCCCGTTTTTGAATGCTTCAATCAACTACTTTCCGTTTTGCAAAGCGCAATCGTTCTTTTTAACTTATTGTTCACCTATCAAAGCATAAATTTGTAACCATGCACGAGCACGAGTTTTTTGACCCGTCATTTGGCGAAATGATGGAATTGATAAGGCAGTATGAGGAAGCAACGCAACACAATTCCCCGGCTTATTTAGACGAAGAGAGTTATGAGAAACTAATTTTCTTTTATCAGGATAACCGTGAGTTTAAAAAGGCAACACAAGCTGTTGAGCACGCTTTGGAGCAGTATCCATTCAGTAGTGAATTTATGCTGAAAAAGGCTGAGATACTTGCCGAGCAAAACTACTTGGACGAAGCGCTTGAAGTGCTTGAACATACCGAGCAACTGAACCCGATGGATGTGGGCATTGCCCTCACACGCGCAGACATACTGCTGTTTAAAGGCGCACACGAAGCCGCACTGAAAGAAATTGAACGCGGTTTTTCATTGGCAGAAACAAGCGATGACAAATGCGAATTGTTTTTGGAGAAAGCTGATGTGTATGAAGACAAAGAGCTTTACTGGGAAGTGATTGAAAGCCTGCAAAGCGCACTCGAACATGAACCTGAAAATGAAGAAGCGCTGAATCGCCTTTGGTTTGCTACCGAAATCACCGAGAAGTATAACGAAAGCATTGCGTATCATAAAACACTGATTGACCGAACGCCCTATAATCATTTGGCGTGGTTCAATTTGGGTCATGCTTATGCAGGTAAGCAAATGTGGGATGAAGCGCAGGATGCATTTGAATATGTAACTGCCATTCGCGAAGATTTTGATTCGGGCTACATCTGTTTAGGCGATGTGAAGTTCATGAAAGAAGAATATGAACTGGCGTTGAATTTTTATCACGATGCCATCAAAATCGGCAAACCGCAGAAAGAGTTGTATTTAAAAACCGGAGAGTGTTATGACAAGCTGAACGACATGCCTAAGGCGCGGAACTACATCCGCAAAGCCATTGCAGCCGACCCGCATTATGATGAAGCATTTTTTCTGCTGGGCGAAACCTACCGCAAGGATGGCAACTGGGGGCAGGCAATCAATGCCTTTGAGCGGGCATTTAAGTTGAATAAAGACAACACCGATTACATGCTTGCTTTGGCAGATGCTTACCTCAACATTGAGGACATTCAAAAGTCGGTGGATTTGTTTGAGCAGATTTTGGAAACCGACCCGAAATCGAAATCGAATTGGGTTAACCTTGCAGCGGCAAAATTTGAAATGCACGATTACACTAATGCATTTAAACTGCTAAATGATGCCGCAGCAAAGTTTGAAGGTGATGCGGACATTCTGTACATCAAAGCGGTTTTTTATTATCAAGCCGGCAACAAACATGAAGCGTTGCTAACGCTCGAAACCGCATTGATGCTGGATTTTGATGCACACACCATGATTTTTGAGTTAGACGATAATCTGCTGAGTGATGAAGCCATTTTGCAGGTGATTGAACAATACAGAAATTGATGTGCAACAAGAGTTTTTAACCCGAATTGCGCCAACACCAAGTGGTTTTTTGCACAAGGGCAATGCCTTCAATTTTTTGCTCACAAAACATCTTGCCGAAAATTATCATGCGAAAATTATCATGCGCATAGATGATTTGGATGCGCAGCGTGTGCGCGATGAATTTCTGGAAGACATCTTTCAATCGTTAGAGTGGTTGGGTATTGAGTGGAATGTTGGTCCTGCGGGTGTGGATGATTTCAAAAAAAACTGGTCGCAATCATTGCGCATGGAAAGCTATCGGCAATCGCTGAGAAAGCTGCGGGATAAACATTTGTTGTTTGCCTGTACTTGTTCACGCAAGCAGTTAGAAGGCTTTGATGTTTATCCAAAAACCTGCCTTCAAAAAGGCATTCCGCTCGATGCAGAAGATGTTGCGTGGAGAATAATGATCCAGGATGATGCGCTGCAACATTTTACGGATGAAATAAAAGGCGAAACAAAAATTGATGTTGCAAACAAAATCGGCTGTGCTGTTTTGCGCAGGCGCGATGGCATTCCTGCCTATCACATTGCATCGCTCACCGATGATGAAAAATTTGGAGTGAACCTTGTTGTACGCGGTGAAGATTTATTGCATTCAACTGCTTTTCAGTTGCAACTTGCAAACAAGTTAGGCTATGAAAAATTCAGCCAAGCAAAGTTTTTCCATCACCCACTTTTGCAAAAGCCCGATGGCGAAAAGCTCTCAAAATCAAAAGATGATACTTCGCTGAAATTTATGCGGGAGAACGGCATGAAAGCAACCGATTTAAAACTGGAGTTTTACAACTGGCTGAATAATTTTCTTTAGGAATTTAGTCTGGCAAAAATGCCCTTCTGCTTTTTGTAGATAGTTTCGTAAATCGCGAAGCGCTCATCGTAAATGCTGCGATGTGCAGGGTTTGGAGAAAAAGTTTTGCGCACATGAACATAGCTGCCGATGTCCTCCACTTTCATTTTTCCGGTGGCACACAAAGCCAGCAATGCCTGCCCGCGCGAGTTGGCTGAAATAGGGTCTTCCACCTGCAAAATTTCACGATTCAAAACATCAGCCATGATTTGGCACCACACTTCAGAGTTTGCGCCACCGCCAATAAAACGAATAGCTTCAAACTGTTTGTCAATCATCTTTTCTGCATATTTCATCAGCCAGCGATTGTTGTTGGCAATGCCTTCAAATACCGAACGAATTATGTCGGCACGAGTGTTTTTAAGCGATAGATTGATGAACGATGCTCGGGTGTGGTGGTCGTCAACCGGGCTGCGCTCGCCATTTAACCAGGGTGTGAACATCACGCCATTGCTGCCTGCCGGAACATTTTTCACCGCTTCATCGGCAAGTTTGTAGAAATCTTTGGGCGAGGTTTGTTGCGCAATTTCATCGTTGGCAAACAGCAGATTATTCTTCACAAAATTCAAACATGCACCTGCTGTTTCCTGTTCATTGATAAGCAAATATCTGCCGGGCAGCGCACTCGGAATTGCCGCCATGTTGTGAAACAAATCGGTTTTTTTAAACGGCACATGGCACAACATCCAACCAGATGTGCCCACATACATGTGTGCTTCAAAATCTTTCACCGCACCCGAACCCACAGCCGCAGAATGAGTGTCGCCCGAGCCGCTCACCACCTGCACATCGTTGCGCAAACCAAGTTTTTCAGCCACTTCTTTTCTAATGTTTCCAATCACGCTGTTGGTGACAACCAATTCAGGCAACTTCGATTTGTCAATGCCTGTTTGTTTTATCAATCCATCGTGATAGCAAATGTTGTTGATGTTGCGGTTGTCGGTTATCCAATGCAGCGTGATGGAATCGAACGAGGCACAAACCCTTCCGGTGAAATAATAGTTCAGATAATCCTTCGGCTCAAGGAAAAACTGTGCGTTGTTGTAAACATCGGGTCGCTTGTGTTTCAGGTAAAGAATGTGTGCAATGGAATCCTTCCCCGATTTTGTTGGTCCACCACCGGTGATGCTAATCCACTTCAGAATTTTGAAAACATCATAGCCATCCACTTTAAAAAAACCATCGGTGAGTTTTTGCGCATATTCTGCTCCGCGGCTGTCCATCCAAATGATGCCGTTCATCAGCGGCTTCCCTTCTTTGTCAATGGCTACCGTTCCGCTCCACTGCGATGTGATGCCGAATGCATCAATTTCGCTTGGATTGAATTTTCCGCGCTGGCGTATAACATCATACGCTTTGAAAATTGCATTGAGCCAGTCTTGTGGTTCTTGCTCCACTCCGCCATCGGGCGTAAGGATTAACTGCGTTTCGCAAAATGCCGAGTCAATGAGCTTCGCCTGCGCATCAAACACGCAAACCTTCGGACCCGAAGTGCCTAAATCAACAGTGAGGACTAATGAGTTTGCCATAGCTACAATTGAAGCGGAAATTTATGAGATAAATTGGAACGTTTGCCTGATTTGCAAGGAAACCGAAACGCACGTTTACTCAAACGTTTTTAATTCTGTTTTTTCACCATCAAACACTGCATAAGTGTTGTAAACCAACCAATCGCCCAAGTTAATGTAAGTACTATGCTCGTTCAACGCTATGTTTAGAGGCAGATGCCGATGCCCGAAAATAAAATAGTGAAAGTGCTCCGCTTGCAGTTTGCGCTTGCAATACTGAATCAGCCACTCACGCTCTTCACCTTTAAATTCTTCCAAAGCATTTCCGTTTCCATATCGGCTTTTCTTTGAAAAATAGTTTGCCACCCTAACGCCCACATCAGGATGCAGCCATTTGAAAGCCCAGCGCGCCAATGGATTGGTAAAGAGTTTCTTCATGCGCTTGAAACCCTTGTCGCCAGGTCCCAAACCATCACCATGCCCAATGAAAAACTTTTTACCGTTCCAGATTTTCACAACAGGTTTATAGTGAATTTCTGCACCTAACTCTTGTTGCAAGTATCCACTCATCCACAAATCATGATTGCCGGTGAACCAGTGCACCTTAACCCCTGCATCGCACAAAGCGGCAATTTTGGCTTGCAGGCGCACATAACCCTTCGGAATCACCGTTTCGTACTCATGCCAAAAATCAAACACATCACCCACCAAAAAAATTTCATCGGCATCGGCAGCCACTTCGTTTAACCAGCGGATAAACAATGCTTCGCGCTGCTTTGAAGCAGCAGCATCGGGTGTGCCTAAATGAAGGTCTGAAGCAAAATAGATCCGCATGACTTGCGCCCGAAAATGAGCATTTATTTGATTGCGATTAGCTTAACACAAATTAAACGTTGCAACCCACGTTTCAGTGCATACATTCGCAACGCAATTTTTGAATTAAAAACAACAAAAAAATCATGGCTGTATTAGTAGGAAAAAAAGCGCCTTTGTTTAAGGCTTCTGCGGTTATCAATGGAAATGACATAGTTGATAATTTCTCGTTGGAACAATACCTCGGCAAAAAAAATGTGGTACTGTTCTTTTACCCAAAGGATTTCACTTTTGTGTGCCCCACCGAGCTGCACGCGTTTCAGGAAAAACTTGCCGAGTTTGAACAGCGCGAAACTGTGGTGGTTGCTTGTTCAACAGACACTGAACAAAGCCACTGGGGCTGGCTGCAATTGCCAAAAAGCAAAGGTGGAATTGGTGGTGTAACCTACCCCATTGTGGCTGACACCAACAAAACAATTTCGGCAAACTACGATGTGCTGAACGGCTCATTTTACTACGATGAAAATGACCAGATGCAAGCCACTGCCGAGTTGATTGCCTACCGCGGTTTGTTTTTGATTGACAAGGAGGGGGTAGTGCGCCACCAGCTGGTAAATGATTTGCCACTTGGAAGAAATGTTGACGAGGCGCTGCGCATGGTGGACGCACTTCGTTACTTTGAAGAAAACGGAGAGGTTTGCCCTGCCAACTGGAACCAAGGCAAAGAAGGAATGAAAGCCACACACGATGGTGTTGCGAGCTATCTTTCAAAGCACTAATTTTTTTGAAAAGAGAAATTTTAAATAAGCCGGTGAGAAAAAACTCATCGGCTTTGTTTTTTATTTACGAACTGAAATGAGAAAAACATTCTTTGCAGTTATAGCCTGTGTTGCGGTTGTTGGCTTTCACTCCTGCAACAAAGAATTTGGAACCACCACTGCCAAATGGGTGCATGTTTCGCCCGATGCACCTGCATTGGAGGTGTTCAACTCAGGAAAGAAACTGCTTGAAAACTTTAAGTATGGCGATGTTTCCGACTATCTGACATACGACCGCAGCAACCTTTCCTTTCAGGTGAAATATATTGGCGAAATCAGAACTCGTGTCAGCAATCCCATTTGGGAGGAAGGCGGCAGATATTCTGCTTACATCATTGACTCGTTTGGCGCATTAAACCGTTTAATTTTAAACGATGTGTTTAGTGCACCCGAAGCAGGAAAAGCACAGTTCAGGTTTTTACACCTTTCGCCCGATTTGCCACCGTTTGAACTGCTGGTAAACGGAAGTTTGTTTTTTGAAGAAGAAACAATTTTCGACTTTGGAAATCAGGGTTTGGCAACCTTCAACCCCATTGATGAAGGAACTTACACCTTCAAAGCTTTGGTTGAAAATACCGCCTCCACCGACACACTCACGTTGGGCAACATTTCCATTGAAAACGGTAAAACATATACGCTGTTTGCAAAAGGCTTTTTAGCAGACACGGCTACCAATAAACTCTCGCTCGGAGTTGTTATTGAAAACTAAAACACGCCTACCTGCATTAAACCATCATGTGCGTAATGGTTCACACCCGCATTGTTTCATTTTAAAACTATGCGTTATGAAAATCATGCAGTTTATTGTTCCGCTTGCATGCGTTGCCATGCTATCCTTACCCATTCAAAGCGAAGCCTCGCCTCGCCATCATCACAAAGGGAAACATCATACTTGCAGAGGAGGTATGAACCGAGCTGATGCAGCAAGGGTTCATTTTCAGCAAAGCAGAATTAATGACTTGCGCAGCATGGCGTTAGCCGATGGAAGAATAAGCCGCAATGAGCGCGTCATCCTGAAATATGAAGAGCGAAAACTTGTGACAGGTAAACACCACCACAAAAGAGGTTCAAAAAGAAATCGCTAAAGAAGCAACTTACCGCGCAGCTTGCTTTAAAGCAATCTTCTTGATGGAGAAGAAAAATGCGGTGCCGCTTTCGGGTTCGCTTTCAAACCAAATTTCGCCACCGTGCAGGTGAGTGATTTTTTTGCAGATGGCTAAGCCGATGCCCGTTCCGGGGAAATCCGTTTCGGCATGAAGACGCTGGAAGATTTGAAAAATCTTTTCCTTGAATTCGGGTTGAATGCCGATGCCGTTATCGCGTATAACAAAAATCCACTCGTTCTTGTGGTCTTCCACATTCACTTGAATAAGTGGCTTTCTGTTTTTCACAAACTTGATGGCATTGTCAATTAAGTTTTGAAACAATTGCATCAGTTGGTTGCTGTCGCCCACAACTATGGGCAGGGTGTCCAACCGCACTTCTGCATTCGATGCCTGAATGTTGGTTTCCAGATTTTTCAGCACCACCTGCATCAGGTCGTTAAGGTTAACCTCGGCAAACGGTTTTGGGCGGGTGTTGATGCGGGAGTAATTCAGCAAATCCTGAATTAAGCGCTGCATTCTTTTTGCACCGGCAACCGAGTACTCAATAAACTCTTTTGCATCGCCCTGCAGCTTGTCGCTGTAGCGGCTTTCAAGCAACTGCAAATAGCTGGTGATGGTGCGCAGGGGTCCTTGAAGGTCGTGGCTGGCAACATAGGCAAAGCGTTCAAGTTCTTCATTGCTGCGCTTTAAATCCTGCGTTTGACTTTCTAATTTCAGTTGAATTTTTTTCAGGTCAGTGATGTCCACCACCATCAACATGCCATAAATAATTTCACCGTCATCGTTGCGAATGGGCAGGTAATTAATTTGATAGCTCTTCCCGTTTTGGTCGAAGTCATAGGAACCGGAAACGCCATCCATCGTCCACTTGTAGATGTGCTCCACTTCTTTCAACTGCTCTTCGGCAAACAACTCATAAATGCTTTTCCCTTCAATAAATTCACGTTCAAGACTGATGAAGCCGATGAGGTTTCCTTCAGCCAAAACATACCTAAGTTCTTTATCAAAAACAAAAATTGCCGAGCGTGGAATGTTCCGTGCAATTTGACGATAAAGCTGTTCGGAAATTTGCAGGGTTTTGTTCAGCTCTTGCAGGTCGGCAGTGCGCTCGCGCACTTTATTTTCCAACTCTGTGTTGATTTTATGCATTACATGATGCGACTTCACTCGCTCGGAGATATCGCGCACATGCATCAACAAAGCAGATTTTTTGTTGTAAGAGAATTTTGAAACTTTCACTTCAATTGGAGTAAAAGTTCCATCTGCGCGCTCAATTTGCGATTCAAAAACTCTTATGTCGCCTTTTGAAAGCAAAGGTTGGCGCACATCCACTGCCTCGTGTTGGCTTTGCGGTGTAATGTCGTAAACATTCTTTCCTATCAATTCCTCTCGGCTGCATCCGTAAAGCCTGCATGCCTCATCGTTTACATCCAAAATTTCTCCATTTAAACTCTCCACAAAAATGGCATCGGGCGAGGCATCAAAAATGTCGCGAAAGCTTTGTTCGCTTTGCCGCAGTGCAACTTGTGTAAGTTTGTGTTGCTTTATTTCGTTCAGCAACTGGCCGTTCATGGTGGTTAGTTCTCGGGTGCGCTGATTCACCAAACTTTCCAATTCTTCCTGCGAAGCGCGAAGTTGCTCCTCGTAGGTGCGCTGGCGGGTGATGTCAGTGTGGGTAGCAATGGAGCCGATGAAGTTTTTATCCTTGTCAAAAAACGGACGGCCGTTAACCCTCAGCCAAATAGGCGAACCGTCCTTCTTGCGCATCTTGATTTCGTAAGTATCCACCACACCCTTTTTACGCAATTCCATTTTGTTTTTTGAAAGTTCGCGCTCTTTGTCGGTTTCAAACAAATCGTAGCTTGAGGTGCCGGTGAGTTCGTTTTTGGTGTAGCCCAACTGCTTGCAGTATTGTTCGTTGGCATAAAGAATTATGCCATCCTGATTTTTGATGCAAATGCCTTCGTGAAAAAGGTCGAGCAGCGCTTTGTAGTCCAGCAACTCATCGAAACTGATTTCATTGAAACCCGCAATGGTGTTATTTTTTTTAGGCGGCTTTGGCATAATGCATCTGTGCAGGTGTGAAGTTAAAAAAGTGTGGGCACCACACAACTAACGAAAAACGGCCTGCAAGGTTTCTTTTTCCGGCATCGCTGCACCGCACCACTTACTTCAAAAATTAACTATCTATGTAGGCAGAGGGCAAACTTTTGGCAGTAAATTTGTTGAAGTAGTTTTCAGTTTATGAACAGTGCGTCAATTATTGATGAGTTAAAATATCGTTTCAAAACAGGCAACATGGTTACGAAATTGATTTTCGCCAACCTCATGGTTTTTGTTGCTTTTAAGTTGTTTGGGTTGGTGCTGTTCTTTGCACAAAGCCAGGGCGTTCAACACCAGGTTGCCATGCAGTTGGCAGTGCCGGCATCGCTTTCAAAGCTCATTGTGCAGCCTTGGAGTGTGCTTACCTACATGTTTTTTCACGAGGGTTTTCTGCATATTCTTTTCAATATGCTGTGGTTGTTTTGGTTTGGCGAAATTTTTGTGCTGTACCTGGGCGACCGTAAAATTCTGCCGCTTTATGTACTTGGCGGATTGATGGGTGTGGTGTTTTATCTTGCCGCTTTCAATTTGTTTCCGGTGTTCAGCGAGCAAGTGCCGCGGGCTGTGATGCTTGGCGCTTCGGCAAGTGTGTTGGCTATTGTTTTTGCGGCTGCCACCATCAACCCCGAGCATGAAGTTCGCCTGTTGTTTTTTGGCGATGTGCGCATTAAATACATCGCTTTTGTTTCGTTGCTTATAGATGTTATCAGTATTCCGCAGGGCAATGCGGGCGGATACATTGCTCATTTGGGCGGTGCGCTTTGCGGGTGGCTGTTCATTAAGGGTTTGCGCAGCGGGGTGGATGCCGGAAAGCCCATTGGCGAATTTGCCGAGATGGTGGCTTCGCAGTTCAGCAAAGAAAAAATGAGGGTGAATAAACCTGCAAGTGTTTTAAAGCCAACCCATGGCAGCGGAAGTGCAGCAGCCATTCAACGCACGCAAAGCGAGCAGGAGCGCGTGGATGAAATTTTAGATAAAATTTCCCGCTCGGGCTACGATAGCCTTACAAAAGAAGAGAAGGAGTTTTTGTTTCATTACAGTAATAAGTAGAGATTAATGCACAAACCCAAAACGAGAGTGTGAAAGCCGCTCAGCGAGACAACCTGCGTAGAGACAAGGAAATAGAAATGATGGAAAAACAAATTGAAATCCTTGAAGTGCTGAAAGCGAAAATTGATGCCATGACCGATGGCAAAGAAGCTGCCGAAGCCTACCGCAAACTGTTTAACATGAACAATAGCGAAACCGACTTGGGCGTGAACTTGGATGTGAACACCAATAATTCTTAACCAATGGCAGAGGGCAAACCGAAAGAATTTACGCCCGAAGGCAGCGCCAACCCCGAAACACGGGGCGGAAAAATGGGCAATGCCGTGTGGAGCGAAGAATACAAAGCATGGATGCTACCCGAGGTGGAAATTGAGGGCAGAGGCAGCGCAGATAAATACAGCGGCAAGGGCGAAAACCCCATCGTTAAAACCCGAAACATCATTGCCGGCACCATGCAAAGTTTTTACCCTGTTGGCAGCGAAGAAAGCCTCGACCCAGCCCAACAAGCGCACTTAGATTTTTTAAAACGCCAGCAAGAAATGTTAGATAAGGTGTTAGGCATAGCAGCCATTGAAGCGCGGCAAATGATGGTGATGCCGCAAGACAGGCTGCGCAGAAAAATGTTTTCTGAAACCAATCCTGTAGATACTACTCCACCACCGCGCCCACAAGCAGGCACTACTACCATAGGCAATGCGCAGCCCATGTTGCCTTACAACCAGTGGGGCAAACCCCAACCCAAATACCAAAAATACTACGCGGGATTAGAATACGACCTCTACCTGCTACCCGACACCGATGGAGAGCGAAAGTGGGTAGCCACACGCATTACCAACGCATGGTACTCAAAAGAATTTTTGTGGTATAACAACCACAGCAAACGCTGGCAGGCATTTGTGCCCTTTGGTTACCACGACCCCGAAAAAGTGGTAAAAAGCCTTGCCTCTGCCACAGGCGAGTTTGGTAAGCAATATGAAAAGCTAATACAGGCAGCCGTTTTTTCCATGCTTGGTGGTGCAGCAAGCGGAGTGGGCGTAGGTTTAGCTCGGCAATACAGCGTGCTGCTTGCGCGCTCAGCCACACAGATGGCAGTGGAAATGATGCGCCAAATGGCAGTAGAAGGTAAAAACCTCCGCACCTTACAATTAGATGATATTGCCGCAGCAGGCATATCACCTGATTTACCCAAGTGGGTTCATGCTTGGCTGTTTGAGAGTTTGAAAATAGTAATTACAGACTTCGTTAGTTTATCAGCAAGTTCAGCAGAATTAAACTCAAGCCTTTCAAGGGAGGCTAAGGTTAAAACTATTGTTCAAGGAGCACTATCGAAATATACCCAATTAAGCAAGGAGTTCTTTGGCAAAAATGATGAGGCAATAGCTGAAATAGCAGGTTTGTATTACGCTTTTATTTCAAATTCAGTGATTTATGAGTTCTTCAATAAAAAGGAAAATAATTGACATAATTCTATTTACAATTTTCATTGGTTTCTTTTTATCTTATGAAATTTATCAGGCATTTGTTGATGTTGGTATTCAAAAGCGAAAAAAAATAGGGTTGGGAAATGTAATTGAGTTTACAGAGCCAAGAGGTGCTTATGTTAAGTATCATTTCAATTCAAATAATTTAAAAATTCAAGGTGAAGACTTAGTAAAAAAAACTACTTACGTTAAAAATTGCCTTTACAACGAAAAAGGCAGATACGAACCAAAGTGTGTGGGAGATACTTTGACAATAGTATATGACTCGTTAAAACCGGAAAGAAACTATGTGCAAGGCTTAACGGCAAATCATTGCGAAACAAACGATTGCTTTTTTGTTAAACTCCTCTTGTTTTTGGGTATTGATGGTGATTAAAAAGAAAGAAATGATAGTAGAAACTAAAAACCTCCGCACCTTACAATTAGATGATATTGCCGCAGCAGGCATTTCACCAGATTTACCTAAATGGTATTATGAATGGATGTTTGAAAGTCTTAAAATTGTGATTACAGAATCTATAAATTTAAATAGGAGTGGTATTAGTACAAATACTCCAAATCTTACAGAAACAGGCGCAAAGGCTATTGTACAAGGCGCGCTTTCAAGATATGTAAAAGTCAGCAAAGACTTCTTTGGTAAAAATGATGAGGCAATAGCTGAAATAGCAGGTTTGTATTACGCTTTTATTTCAAATTCAGTGATTTATGAGTTCTTCAATGAAAAGAAAAATAATTGACATAATTCTATTTACAATTTTCATTGGATTTTTTATTGTTTGGATTGGATATTATGCTTACACAGACATTAACATTCATAAACGTCAAGAAACAACTAATGGAGTTGTAATTGAATTTTCGGCACAAAATGCTGGTGCAAATGTTGAATATTTCTTTTTCGTGGAAGGAAAAAAAATTAAAGATAAAGACGCTATTAAAAAAACATACTATGTAAAAAATTGCCTTTATAATGAAAAAGGCAGATACGAACCAAAGTGTGTGGGAGATACTTTGACAATAGTATATGACTCGTTAAAACCGGAAAGAAACTATGTGCAAGGCTTAACGGCAAATCATTGCGAAACAAACGATTGCTTTTTTGTTAAACTCCTCTTGTTTTTGGGTATTGATGGTGATTAAAAAGAAAGAAATGATAGTAGAAACTAAAAACCTCCGCACCTTACAATTAGATGATATTGCCGCAGCAGGCATTTCACCAGATTTGCCTAAATGGGCTCATGCTTGGCTGTTTGAGAGTTTGAAATTGATAAGAGAATAATTGGCTAAAGGTTTTAAATGATGATGTGAAACACAGAGGAAACTATATAACACTATTTTGAAATCCAGCAAATATGATGGAAAGCATTCATTATGTAAACCGCTAACAAAATTCACACATCAAAACCAATGGAAAAAAACCGCAAAAAATTAAAACGCGTAAACATCAGCCTTAACCGCAATAACGGAACTGTTGATGGTGGCCTGTACCAGCAAAAAAGCGAAAAAGGGGCGGCAGGCGGCTACGCTTCTTTAGACGGCAATGCTAAAGTGCCGCAAATTCAACTGCCTGCCATAGCCATCACCAACACTTTTGTTGTAAACAGCGAGGCAGCCATGCTTGCTTTAGCAGCAGCCACAGGCGATGTGTGCATCCGCACCGACCTCAACAAAAGCTTTATCCTTCAGGGCACCGACCCCTCCTTGCTTACCGATTGGCAGGAGTTACTTTCCCCCACCTCCACCGTGCTTAGCGTGAACGGGCAGGTGGGCGCAGTTAGCCTAACCAAAGCCGACATTGGCTTGGGCAATGTGCCCAATGTGGATGCCACTAACCCGGCAAACATTAACCAAAACAGCGCACATCGCTTTGTTACCGATGCACAAATTGCATCGTGGAATGGTTTTGCCTCTCCGGTAATTGATTGCTGGAATGGCGCAGTGAACACCACAAGCTCAACTACCGAGCAGATTTTGCGCACCATCCTAATTCCGGCAGGCACCTTGCTGCCTAATGATGCTTTATCAATGCAGTTTCTGTTTGGTAACACTTTCACACCATCATCTGGCAGCACAACGGCTATTTACAGAGTTAGAATTGGCACAACCCTATCGCCTGTAAACATAGACTCAGAAACGCTTCTCGGCACCTTCAGTTTTGCTTATAGCCTCAGCGTAGGCAGTTATGTTATTGATTTTCAGCGCATTTTAGGCATAACTGCTTCGGGCGTACGCTTACCAACAGCGTCAGGAGGTTTTGTGGGCTCCGGTGCAGCAACCGGTGTATATGTGCAAACCATCGCCATTGACTGGAGTGTTGACCAATATCTCTACATCACAGGAGCGCAAAGCAGCAACGGACATACCCGAAGAATTTTTAGCAGTGTTGTGCAAAGAATAAGGGGTTAGCAACGCAACATCATTTTGTTAAGTGTTATATCTTTTGCGCTGTAGGATTTTTACTCCACAACCATTGAAATGAAACAAAAGTGCTGCTAATCCGGCTTTAAATTTTAAATCGCTGCATAAACTCAAATTATCTCAAAATACCGCTTCATTTCCCAATCAGTTACCACGCGGCTGAATTGCCTCCACTCCCATTCGCGGGTTCCTGCAAAATGCTCCACAAATTCTTTGCCGAACAACTCTTTTGCAATGTCGCTTTCTTTCATGGCTTGTGTGGCTTCCCACAGGTTGCGCGGCAGGGTGCCGTTGCTCAAATCGCGGTAGCCGTTGCCCACCGATGCGGGTTGTTTCAACTTTAGTTTTTTGCGAATGCCATATAAGCCGGCTGCAAGGCAAGCTGCCATAGCCAAATATGGATTGGAATCGCTGCCCACCACGCGCGTTTCGAGTCTGGCGGCTTTGCTGCTGCCGGGCAATGCGCGCAGCGCCACAGTGCGGTTGTCAACGCTCCAAGTTAAGGTGGTGGGCGCCCATGCGCCTTCCACCAAGCGCTTGTAGGAGTTGATGGTGGGCGCAAACATGGGCAGAATGAATGGCAAACAATGCAGTTGGCCTGCTATGTAGCTCTTCATCATTTCGCTCATTTTCAGTTTGTCTTTTTCATCGTAGAACAAATTTTTCTTCGATGCTTTATCCCACAAACTTTGGTGCACATGTCCGCTGCAGCCGGGCAAATTTTCATTCCACTTAGCCATGAAACTTGCCATGATACCGTGCTTGTAGGCAATTTCTTTCACTGCCGATTTAAACAACACAGCGCGGTCTGCCGATGGCACAATCAAACCATATTGAATGGCAGCTTCATAGGTGCCGGGTCCGGTTTCGGTGTGCAAGCCTTCGAGCGGCACATCAAACTTGCGGAGCAACTCGAACAAGTCGGTGAAAAATTCATTTTTCAAACTGCTGCGCAAAATGGAATAGCCAAACATGCCGGGCGTGAGGGGTGTGGGGTTGGTGTAACCTTTGCTGTGAAAACTTTCGGGTGTTTCGGCAAAATTGAACCATTCAAATTCCTGACTGAAATAGGGCGTGAAGCCTTCTTTTTCCGCCTGCGCTTTCACCTTGTTCAGCAACTGCCGCGGACAAATTTTTGCGGGTTCGTTTTTCGCATCCACAAACTCACCAAGGAAAAACGGCACATCCATTTCCCACGGAATTTTGCGGAAAGTGGTTAAGTCAATTTTCACCAATGCATCGGGGTAGCCGGTGTGCCAGCCGGTGAACTGCGCATTATCGTAAGCCACATCGCTGCTATCCCATCCGAAAACCACATCACAAAAACCTAATGAGCCATCTGCGATGGAAAGAAATTTTTCTGCGCTCACATACTTGCCGCGCAAGATGCCGTCAATGTCGGTGATGGCAAGTTTCACTTTTTGCAACGGGTGTTGCTTAACGTATTCAATGATTTGCTTGGTTGTCATTATTCAATGATTTATTTCGTTTGCCAATAAAAGTGCCTTTTGATAAAGTTCCGGTCGAATTCTGAAATTGCAATCGTTAATCAGTTTATCCATCAAAGGTTTCACGTTTTCTATTAACCCTTCCGCTTTTGCCCTCAGCAACACACCAATGATTCCTGTAACCTTGATGCCTAATTTTTCTGCCTCGTTTCGCCCTTTAATTTCATCCATCAACAAAAAATCTGCTTGCAACTCCATAGCTAAAGCAATTGCCGAAGCCTCGCCTGCATCTAACTTTTGCGCTAACAATTCCACTTGCGCGAAGTTGTGAATATCGCGTATTGAAATCCACTCGCAATGGTCAATGAATGTTTTTTGAGCAGCAAGTTCACACAGTTCATCATAAACAGAAGGAGGAATAACTACAACGCTGAAAATGTCGCGGAGTAAATGAAGCGCGTTAATTTGAGTAAGGTTCGTGATTGGAGAGGTGTCGCTGACTACAACCATTACTTCAAACCTAAATTTTTTACATCGCGCTCCATATCCTCAACACCGTATTTCAAAAAAACATTTCTATCAGCCAATGCTTTTTGAAAACCCAAAACATCTAAGCCCGAAAGTTTCCTTGCCTGACCAAATGATAGCCTTTCTTTATCGTATAAATAAACGGCAACATCAATCAGGAACTCGCCTGCGGTCAGCTCAGCGCTTTTCAGAACTTCATCGGGAATGTTTATGGTCATAAAATGATTTGATTGTAAAGTTAAGGCAACTTTGCATTGAAAGCCAAAAAAACATGGGTGTCGGGGGAATCTATATTTTCGCCCGAATTCAATTTTAATTCATGCTCAAGCGTTTCACTCCGCACTTCATTGCGGTGGCAGTTTTTGCCACACTTACGTTCATCTATTTTATGCCAAATTTTCAAGGAATGATTTTGCGACAAGGTGATATCATTCAATGGAAAGCCATGAGTAAAGACATCATGGATTGGAACGAGAAACACCCCGATGACCCCGCACTTTGGACGAGTCGTACTTTTTCAGGAATGCCTTCAGCGCAAATTTCATTAGTGTATCCCGGCAACATCATCGCAAAGCTGCTTACGGGCATTAACAGTGTTTTCCCAGATGTGAGTTCGCTGGTGTTCCTGCATTTTCTGGGCTTTTATGTTTTGCTGCTGTGTTTGGGCATAAGTCATTGGTTGGCGATAGCAGGAGCGGTGGCATTTGGTTTATCGTCATTCACTTTAATTTCCATTGAAGCCGGGCACAACACCAAAGTGCAGGCAATGGCATTGATGGCGCCTGTTTTGGGTGGGGTGTTGCTTGCTTATCGGAAAAATATTTTAGCAGGCGCAGCACTCACGGCACTATCATTATCGTTTGCCATAGCCGCCAACCACTTGCAGGTAACCTATTACCTGATGATTTGCGTTGGGTTGTTGGGTTTGTATGAATTGATTGCAGCCATCACCGAAAAAAAATTGCCGCATTTTGGCAAAGCAACTGCCGCATTGTTTCTGGCAGCAGGTTTGGCTGTGGTGCCGAACATTGCTAACCTTTGGATGACGCGCGACTATGGCAAAGAAACCATTCGCGGTGGCAGCAGCGAACTCACGCGCAAAAAAGCCAGCACCGATGGCGGATTAGATTTTGAATATGCTTCGCGATGGAGTTATGGCGCAAGCGATTTGGAATTTTTGAGTGTGCTTTTGCCCAACATCAAAGGCGGTGGCAGCGGCACCGACATTGGTGAAGAATCGAACTTCGGAAAAGCCCTGCGCCAAAAAGGTTATCCGCTTTCTTACACCCGCCAGGCGCCAACCTATTGGGGCAATCAGCCTTTCACTTCGGGTCCGGTTTACTTTGGTGCAATAGCCGTTTTTCTTTTTGTGTTTGCCATGCTTTATGCACAAAACAAACTGAAATGGTGGGCTGCGGCTTTGTGTGTCATTTCATTCTTGTTGGCTTTCGGGCACAACACGCCTTTCTTCCGAGTCGCATTTGAAACACTTCCCTTCTTCAACAAATTCCGCACCCCCTCCATGGCTTTGGTGATTGCGCAATTTGTTTTTCCAATGATCGCTTTCATCGGTTTGCATGAATTGCTCACCACAAAATTCGATGTGGCTAAGGTAAAAAAGCAACTAATGATTTCAGCCGGAATTGTTGGTGGAATTGCCTTGCTGTTTGGTGTGATGGGCAGCATGTTTTTTGATTTCAAAGCCGAAAGCGATAAACAAATGAACGAGCAAGGTTTGACTTTCCTTACGGCTGCCTTGCAGCAGGACCGTGCAGATATGTTGCGCAGCGATGGATTCAGAACTTTGTTTTTTGTGGGTGCTGCCTTTGGGTTGTTGTGGTTTTTCATTCAGAAAAAAGTTTCGGAAACCATTTTGATTGCCGGTTTGGGTGCGTTAATGTTGGTGGATGCGTGGGGAGTGGGTAAACGCTATTTGAACGATGAAAATTTTGTGGAGAAAAATGATTACGAAACATCGTTTGCTATGACACCAGCCGACATGGAAATTCTGCGCGACACTGATGAAAACTATCGTGTTTACAACCTCAGCCGCGACCCGTTTAATGATGCCATCACTTCTTATCATCACAAGCACATTGGCGGTTATCACGCGGCAAAACTTATCCGCTATCAGGATTTGATTGAAGAGCACATTTCAAAAGGAACGCCACAGGTCATCAACATGCTGAACACTAAGTATGTGATTCAAAAAGGCAACGACAATCAGCCTCGCGTGCAGCGCAATCCGGGCGCTTTGGGCAATGCGTGGTTGGTGAAAAACATCCGCAGCGTGAAAAATGCCGATGATGAAATTGCTGCGTTGGGCGATGCAGAATTTTCGCCTGCCGAAACCGCAATTTTGGATGAAAGATTTCAATCGTTCACCTCTTCAGTTGAATACAACAGCGAAGGCAGCAACATCATTCAAACATCTTTTTCGCCCAACAAAATCACTTACGAATACAACGGTGCCGATAAAAACTTTGCAGTATTCTCCGAAGTGTTTTATCCCGACTGGCACTGCTATGTAGATGGTAAGTTAACCGATTATGCCCGCGTGAACTATGTGTTGCGCGGTGTGGAATTGCCTGCCGGAAAGCACAACATTGAATTTAAAATTGAACCCAAAGCATTTGTGGTGGGTAACAAAATTGCCTACGCAGGCTCGGCATTGCTCATCTTGTTTTTGTTGGCGGTGGCGGGCATCAACATTCGCGAACTTCAACAGCAGCAAGGCGTTGAAACACAAATAACTCCGGCAAAAAAGAAGTAATCGAGCAGCATGAATTTGAAAGACAGAGTTGCAGTAATCACCGGTGCAGCATCGGGCATTGGCAAAGCCACCGCAATTTTGTTTGCGCAGCATGGCACCAAAATTGTGGTGTGGGATGTGAACACAGAAGCAGGTGAAGCGGTTGTCAACACAATCAATTCATCGGGAGGTTTTGCGCTTTTTCAAAAAGTGAACACCGCCAACTTTTCAGAAGTTGAGAGCGCAGCAGAGGCATTGAAAACACAATTTGGCAACGTTCATATTTTAATCAACAATGCAGGCATCACCCGCGATGCTTCGCTGCTGAAAATGACAGCCGAACAATGGCAGCAAGTGATGGATGTAAACCTGACGGGTGTTTTCAATTGCACCAAAGCAATCGCTCCGCTGATGATTGCCGGCAGTTACGGACGAATCATCAACACATCTTCGGTGGTTGGGCTTTATGGCAATTATGGTCAGTCGAACTACACCGCAGCCAAAGCCGGTGTGGTGGCGCTCACTAAAACGTGGGCGCGCGAACTTGGCAAACACAACATCACCGTAAATGCTGTTGCGCCCGGTTTCATCGCTACCGAAATGGTGAACACCATACCCGAAAAAGTGCTCCAACAATTCAAATCGAAAACCCCATTGGAAAGGATGGGAACACCCCAAGATGTCGCTAAAGCTTACCTCTTTCTTGTCTCCGATGATGCAGCTTTCATCACCGCAACAACCCTGAGTGTAGATGGCGGTTTAGTGTTGTAAACAAAAGCTCATTTCTAAAATCATTAAAACTTTACAGTTTATAGCGGTTCAGAAACTTCTGTTTTTCAATAAACCTTTTATGTTCGCAGGGCTTTGAACAAAACGGAGCAGATTTTAACAACAAACTATTAGTTATTATGGGAGAAAAAATAAGTATCAGCCGCGGGAAGCTGAAAGTGCCCAACAACCCGATTGTACCATTTATTGAAGGCGATGGAACCGGACCTGACATTTGGCGTTCATCGGTGCGCGTGTTGGATGCCGCAGTGGAAAAGGCTTACAAGGGCAAGCGAAAAATTGAGTGGAAAGAAGTGTTGGCAGGCGAAAAAGCTTTCAACCAAACCGGCAATTGGCTACCTGATGAAACACTTGCAGCTTTCAAGGAATATCTGGTGGGCATCAAAGGTCCATTAACCACACCTGTTGGTGGTGGCATTCGTTCCTTGAATGTTGCTTTGCGCCAGATTTTGGATTTGTATGTGTGCTTGCGTCCGGTGAAGTATTATGCCGGAACTCCTTCGCCTGTTAAGCGCCCCGAGGCAGTGGAAATGGTAATTTTCCGCGAAAACACCGAAGACATTTATGCCGGAATTGAATATGCCGGAGGCAGCGAAGGCGCGGCAGAAATTTTGAAGTTCCTGAAAAAGAAATTCGAGAAGGAATACGGAAAAATCCGCTTCAACGACAAAAAACGCGGCAGGGAATATCTGCGCCTTGCACGCTTGAAAGACACTGACCCCGAAGCGTGTGTGGGCATTGGCATCAAGCCTGTTTCAAAAATCGGCTCGCAGCGCTTGATTCGTTCTGCTATTGAATATGCTTTGGAGCACAAGCGCAAGAGTTTGACTTTGGTGCACAAAGGCAACATCATGAAATTCACCGAAGGTGCATTCCGCGATTGGGGTTATGAACTTGCCGAAACTGAATTTGGCGATAAAACCTACACTTGGAATCAGTGGGAAAAAACCAAAAAAGAAAAAGGCGAAGCTGCTGCCAATGAAGAGCAAAAAGCAGCTTTGGCATCGGGCAAACTGCTGGTAAAAGACGCCATTGCCGACATCACTTTGCAGCAAGTGCTCACGCGCCCCGAAGATTTTGATGTGATAGCCACGCTGAACCTGAATGGCGATTACCTGAGCGATGCACTGGCAGCGCAGGTGGGCGGAATAGGCATTGCACCCGGAGCCAACATTAACTATGTAACCGGTCATGCAATTTTTGAAGCCACGCACGGCACCGCACCTAAGTACGCCAACCTTGATAAAGTAAACCCGGGTTCGGTGATTCTTTCAGGAGCCATGATGTTTGAATACTTCGGGTGGAATGAATCCGCAAAACTCATCCACAAAGGATTGAGCGGAGCCATTGCCGGCAAGCGTGTTACTTACGACTTCGCCCGCCTGATGGAAGGCGCCACCGAAATCAAGTGCAGCGAGTTTGGTGATGAAATCATTCGTAATTTCTAAACCTTGCGTTAAGGTTCATCATAAAAAGAGATGTCGGTCGGCATCTCTTTTTTTTGAAATCGCAACTCCTTTTTTCAGAACACCACACCTATCAAACACTGCAACATCTTTCTGACATATTGATTTTGGGAGCCGGACCAGCCGGAACATCTGCCGCTTTATTTTTGGCAAAGCAGGGAATTGCCTCAACCATAGTTGACAAAGCCGTTTTTCCGCGCGATAAAATTTGTGGCGATGCACTGAGCGGGAAAGTGGTGGAAGTGCTGCGCAAATTAGATGAACAACTGATAGCTGAAATTGCTGCCGATAAAACTTTTTTAGGGTCGTGGGGTGTAACCTTTGTGGCGCCAAATGGCAATGCCCTCAGGGTGCCGTTCACCGGGCAACCCGAAAAGCGAAAGCATGCACCGGGTTTCATCGCCACGCGCTTGAACTTCGATGATTTTCTTTTCCGCAAAGCGAAAAATCAGCCGTTAATCACTGCTTTTGAAAACACCGAAATCAGGCAATTTCAAAAAACACCCACAGGTTTTTTGGCGACCGATAAAACCGGAAATGAGTTTCACACCAAACTTGTACTTGCCTGCGATGGCGCCTACTCAGTTTTTGCAAAAGACATAGCGCAACTTGCCACCGAGCCTCAGCATAACTGTTTCGGGCTGCGGGCTTACTATAAAAATGTTGCCGGTTTGGATGGTGAAAATTTTATTGAGCTGCATTTTATGCAGCAGGCGCTACCCGGATACTTTTGGATTTTTCCGCTGCCCGATGGCAAAGCAAATGTGGGCATAGGCATGAGGGCTGATAAACAGAAAGCGAAAAACATCAACCTCAAAAAACTTTTTGAAGAAATCATTGCAACACATCCCACTGTGAGCAAGCGTTTTGGCAATGCCGAATTGGTGGATGGGGTGAAACTGTTTGGCTTGCCACTCGGCTCGAAAAAGCGAAAGCTTTCGGGCGACAATTTTATACTGTGCGGTGATGCTGCCATGCTTATTGACCCTTTCACGGGCGAAGGCATTGGCAATGCGCTGATGAGCGGAATGTTTGCAGCGCAGCAGGCAGCAAAGTGCTTGCAGCAAAACAATTTTTCAGCCACATTTATGAAGCAATATGATGAAGCAGTTTACCATCGGCTTTGGCACGAATTGAAGTTAAGTTACAGGCTGCAGCAGTTGGTTAATTTTCCGAAATTGTTCAATTTGGTAGTAAACAAAGCCAATCGAAGTCCGCAACTTCGCACTGCAATCATGAGCATGTTTGAAGATTTGGATTTAAGGGCGCAACTCAAGAATCCGCTTTATTATCTCAGAATTTTATTTTCGTAAAAAATCAATAGTTGAAATGAAAAAAATATGGTCAGTTGCAGTTTGCTGCTTGTTGTTTGCCAGCCTTGCCGTTGCTGCAAATCAGGATTCAAAAGCAGATAAAAAATCAAAGAAATCTGCCAACACTTTTGGCGAAGCCATCACCAAAAAAGATGCTGTTGCAGCCGAGAAACTTTTGGAAATGATGGATGGCAAAGAAAAAACAGAAGTGAAAATCACAGGCAAAATCAACGAGGTGTGCAAAGTGAAGGGCTGTTGGATGACTGTGGATTTGGGTAACGGAAAAAACATGCGCGTTACTTTTAAAGACTATGGATTTTTTGTGCCGAAAGATGCCGGTGGTAAAACTTTTTGGGCTGAGGGTGAAGCAAAAATGAAAACCACTTCGGTGGAAATGCTGCGCCACTATGCCGAAGACGCAGGCAAATCGAAAGAGGAAATTGCAGCCATCACCGAGCCTAAAAAGGAACTGATTTTTGTGGCGAAAGGTGTGATTGTTGAGTAGGAAAAACCATACAAGCATTTGAACAAACCTTTCATGAAAATTTTTGGCATCAATCTGGCAATAGCATTTGGCGTTGTGCTGCTGTTGGTGGGCATAGTGTCGTGGCGATTAAGCAGCTACACACGCCACGGGCAGGCAATTCCGGTGCCCGATTTGAAAGGAATGAAAATTGAAAAAGCCATTGAAACTTTAGATGCGCTGAATTTGGATTATGTGGTGATGGATTCGGCTTACAATGTTGAAAAGCCGCTGAACAGCATTTTGGAACAAAACCCAAAAGCCGGCTCAAAAGTGAAGGAAGGCAGAAAAATTTATTTGGTACTGAACGCCAGCAAAGTACCCACCGTTGAAGTGCCCGACCTTGCCGGAAAATCATCATTGAAATATGCCACTTTGCAGCTAAAGAGTGTGGGCTTAGTGCCCGGCAACACCATTTACCGCCCCGACCCGCACCTGAATGCCGTGATTGGCTTGGAAGTGAACGGGCGCCCTGTGGGCAAAGGCTCGAAATTGCCGAAGGGCACAACGATTGATATTGTTTTGGGCGATGGAATTGGCGGTGAGGAAATTTTTGTTCCGTATGTTTTGGGCTTAACCCTGCAGGAAGCAACATTCACTTTGCAAGGGCGCGGAATAAACCTCGGTGCCATTGTGATGCAGGCAGGCATTACCGACAGCCTCCGCGCTTTGGTTTACAAACAAATTCCTGCTTACAGTGAAAACCGCAAAATACGCATTGGCGAATCACTGGATTTGTTTGTTGCCGAAAAATTGCCCGATGGTTTAGAAATTGATGCATCGCTTTACAACCTGAACAACAACAGCGAAGCGGAAGCGGAACAGTAACATAAATTTCTGCATGAATCCAAACACCTTCGGAAAGGCATTCAGCATTACCACCTTTGGCGAAAGTCATGGCGCGGCAGTGGGCGCTTTGATTGATGGCTGCCCTGCCGGACTAACGGTTGACATGCACTTTTTGAACAGCGAAATGCAGCGCAGAAAACCCGGTCAGTCAGCCATCACCACCCAGCGAAAAGAAGCAGACGAAGTGGAAATTTTAAGTGGTGTGTTTGAGGGCAAAACACTAGGCACACCCATTGCTTTACTCATCAGCAATCAAGATGGAAAACCGCAAGACTACGAACATCTGAAACACGCCTTTCGTCCATCACATGCCGATTTCACATGGCAGCAAAAATTTGGTGTGCGCGACCACAGGGGTGGCGGCAGAAGCAGTGCGCGCGAAACTGCAGCCCGTGTGGCAGCTGGCGCCATTGCAAAAATGTTGCTGCGCGAGCACAACATAGATGTGAAAGCATACGTGAGTGCAGTGCACCACATCAGCATTCCGCAACCCTACACATCGGTTAACCTAAGTGAAATTGAAAGCAACGAGGTGCGCTGCCCGCACCCCGCAACTGCCGAAAAAATGATTGCCGCCATTCAGGATGCGCGCGCAAAAGGCGATACGCTTGGCGGTGTGATAACCTGCATTGCAAAGGGCTTGCCTGCCGGCTTGGGCGAGCCTGTTTTTGATAAGTTGCAGGCTGTGCTGGCACACGCCATGCTTTCCATCAATGCCGTTAAAGGCTTTGAGTATGGCAGCGGCTTCAACGCTGCAAACATGAAAGGCAGCGAACACAGCGATGAGTTTGTAAACAACAATGGTAACATCGAAACCATCACAAATCATTCTGGGGGCATTCAGGGGGGCATCAGCAATGGTATGGATGTTTATTTCAATGTGGCATTCAAGCCGGTAGCCACCATCATGCAGCCTCAAACTTCGGTGAATGATGCCGGTGAAGAAATCATATTAGAGAACAAAGGCAGACACGACCCTTGTGTGTTGCCCCGCGCTGTGCCCATTGTGGAAGCCATGACCGCAATCACCCTTGCCGATTTTTTACTCAGGAGCAGATTGAATAAAATTTAGAAGTGTCGCTCATCAATTTTAATGGCAAACTGCTGAATGAAGCAACTCCCGTTTTTCCGGTTTCAACGCGGCTGCGCTTTGGCGATGGTTTTTTCGAGTCTATGCGCATGTTCAATGGCAGCATAGCTTTTTGGCACGAACATTTCCAGCGTATCATGCAAAGCGCAACCCTTTTGCAGTTTCAAATGCCCAGCCATTTCACCAATGAATTTTTAAAAAACGAAATTTTAAAACTTACTGAAGCGCTAGGCATTAAACATGCAAGAGTTAGAGTTCAGTTTTTCCGAAGCGGTAGCGGCAGGTATAAACCCGAAACAAATGATGTGATGTTTGCTGTGGAGGCGGATAGTGATGGAATGGAAAGCTACCAACTTCACAATGTGGAGTGGCTTGGCGTTTCAAAACTTTACCATAAAGCATACAATAGTTTTTCTTGCATTAAATCGGGTAGTGCGTTGTTGTATGTTTTGGCATCGCTCGAAGCTGATGACTGTGGCTTTGATGAAATGATTTTGCCTGATGAACAAGGCAATGTTTGCGAAGCATTAGCCTCAAACATCTTTTGCGTAACTAACGATGAACGCTTCATCACGCCTCCGCTTTCGAGTGGTTGTGTGGCAGGTGTGATGCGAAAAAAAATCATTGAACTCACAGGTGCAGAAGAAAAAAACTTAACGATAGATGAATTGAAAAGTGCGCGTGCGATTTTTCTAACCAATGCCGGCAAAGGAATTCAGCATGTGAAGCAATTTGAAGAAGTTGAGTTTTTAAAATGCGCTGAATTGAATGCATTGGTGCAGCGGCTGAACAGTTTGGCTTCAGCAACTACTTGGTGATGTAGTTGTCTTTCTTCCAAACTCCGCGCAATTTTTCTTTTCCGGTGCTGTGGTAAACCACGCCTTCGCCTTCGCGCATGTCATCAGCCCATCCGCCTTCATAGCGCTGCCCGTTTTTCCAGAAATAAATTCCTGTTCCATGGCGATGGTCATCTTTATACTCGCCTTTGTAGCTTTCGCCATCTGCCCATTTGTAATGCCCGAAGCCGTGGCGTTTGTTGTCTTTCCAATCGCCTTCATACACACTTCCACTCGGATACCAAATTCCAATACCTCTGCCATTTGCCTTGCCGCCTTCCTGCTCGCCAACGTAGAAAATTTGCTTGCCCGCAGGCGATTTTATTGCCAAAAATTCTTTGGGTTTGCCTGAGCTTTTCAGCGATGATGCAAGGCTATCAACCACCCTGCACATCTCTGCATACTTTCCTTCCAGTTCACCGCAAGGCACTTCATCCTTTGTTTTGTAAACGGTTACAACTTCTTTCTCCACAATTCTTTGAACATATTGCGAAGTATCATGTTCGGTTAATTTATTGAAAGCCTGGAGTGTGGCTGAAAAAACGGAATCGTTCAGTGAATTTTTTTGCCTTAGTAAAATTGACTTTGCTTCATCGGTTTTGCCACTTGCCAGCAGTTGGTGCATTGCGCCAATCGAGTCCATAAACTGCTTATAGGCAATGGTTTCGCTTTCGTACTTTGCCACAACCGCATCGGCATTTTTGAGCGAAAAATACATACCCGTTACCGATGCCAACGATAGCAGCATGAGCACAATGGAAACAATGGCAAGAAGGTTATATCTGTTTTTTATATCCATAACTTAATCCCAGTAGCGCACGCGAAGAACATCCTTCTTACCCAAGTCGCCAAGCTGGTCAATGTAAATACCAATCATAAAACCATGGCCGTTATCGAACTCGTAACCCGTGCCGCCTCGCGTTCTGAATCTGTCCACATATCTAAGTTCAAAGCGCATGGCATTCAGCACCCGAACGCCCACCCCCGCATAAAAACGGTTTTGATTGAATGTGTTCCAGACCACATTCCTACCCAAATTCAAACCTATTTCATTTGAAATAGAAGCATAAACAACGTAGTTATCGTAGAAGGCTTTATTGTTCAGCATTATTCTGATGCGATAGCGAAAACGTGCACGCATAAAAAACCTGTAAGTATCTGTAAGCGGCTGTTCCTGCCAGCGGAATTCATAACGATATCGCCATGTGTGCATAATCCTGCCTTTCCATTGCTTCAGGTGATGATAAAACTGAATGGTGCTGCGCCATTCCAAATAGTCGGGGCGGTCATAATCAGAAGGTTTTCCAACATACTCGGTGGTGTGCATGATGCCAAATGGCGAAATCGAAAGGCGGGCATTCTCGCTAAACTGATAGTGCACCCACAATCGAAAACTTTCCCGATTTGGAGCTTTGAACATGTTTGCGCTGTTCAGCTCGCTTTTTGAGCGCAACACAACATCTGCGCCCAGCCCAAACTTGTTGTTGAAAATATGATTAAACTCTGTTTTAGACCAAAAAATAGCGTGATGGTAAATCTGTTTTCGGTTCTGGCTGAATGAGGCATTTGTCATCAACAGAAGCGGAACGATTGCAAGCAGTTTCAAAATGGTCTTGTACTTCTTTTTCAAATCGCTTTTGGTTAAAGGCTGCGGCTGCAAAAAAAACAGAACTTGAAAACTATCAACTTAATGTTTCCAAAAAAACTTCAGCCCTGCGCAGATGTGCATTTATTTTTTCGGTGTTGGAATCTAATTGTTTGGTCATAACACTCATGCGCGGGTTTTGCTCAAAAAATTTCCGGTGCTTATGAATGAACCGCCAATACAATGCATCAAAAACACTGCACCATTCGCCTTTTGCGTGATCGCTCATTTTCAAAATATAGTTTGAAGATGAAATATATGGCTTGGTACTCATCAAGCCGCCATCGGCAAACTGGCTCATACCGTACACATTAGGCACCATCACCCAATCGTAAGCATCAATATACATTTCCATGAACCAACGATAAATTTCATCGGGGTGAAATTCGCACAAACACATAAAGTTTCCCAACACCATCAACCTTTCAATGTGGTGGTTGTAGGCAGTTGTTTTCAATCTGCTAATGGCATCGTCAATGGGTGGAATGCCTGTGGTGGCATTGTAGAAGGCAGCCGGAATTTTACGCTGATGATTCCAGTAGTTTGTGATTCGTTGTGTGCTGCCTTCGCGGATGTAAATGGCACGAATGTATTCGCGCCAACCCAAAATTTGCCGCACAAAACCTTCTAACGAGTTAACCGGAACCTGCAACTCATTGGCGACTTCAATTGCTTTTTGAATAACGAACTCTGGTTGCAGCAAACCAATGTTCAGCATGGGTGTAAGCACCGAGTGAAACAAAAAGTTTTGATGCTTAACGATGGCGTCCTGATAAACGCCATAACCTAAAAACCGATGCCTTAAAAAATCATTTAACCACAATTCACTGTCATGCTGCGTTATGGGATAGATAAAATTTTCAGCGCTGCCGGGATTGTTCGGAAAATGTTTTTGAACATACTGCTTTGCCTCTTTCACCCAAGGATTTTCAGGCAAGGTTGGCAAAGCAGGTACCACAGTATTTGCAGGCATTTTCTTTCTGTTTTCTGCATCAAAAGTCCACTTCCCACCTATTGGCTTTTTACCATCCATCATCACATTCAACCGAATGCGTTGGTCGGTGTAAAAACCGGTAAGAAAATAGCGCTTCTGCTTGTTAAAGTATTCGTGTAAGTAACTTTCAGTGCAAATGAAATTTGGCGATTCCATGCATTGTGCCACAACGCCCGATTTTGCGCAGGCTTCGCGAATGTGCTTTTCAAGCCAGTTATCAACGGTGTTGCAGTAAACTATCTTTTCCACACCTGCTTTCGCCAGCTCGCGAATCAGTTTGCGCACATCAGCATAGTCTTCATGTGCTTCAATGTATTCAACCGAAAAGCCTTTTGCTTTTAATGTTTCAGCATAACATTTCATGCTTGCGCGGTGCAGCGTCAACTTTTGTTTATGAAAAGCATATTGCTTGAAGAATAAAAATTCTTCCACCACCACCACTTTGTTTGAGCTGTGCAGGCAAGGGTTACTGCTAAACAACTGATGCGGAAAAACAAGCGAAACTGTATTCATCGTTTAAAAACATAACGATGTAAACAAAAGTTTTTTAAGCGCAGTGCCGACAAATAAAAGTTGATGAAGTTTGCATGAAAGCATTACATCTGCATTGTAAAATTTAAGTGAATGAAAAACAGACATGTGCTCCATCCGTGGCACGGAGTGGAAATTGGAGAAGAAGCCCCTGAAATGGTTACCGCATTTATTGAGATTGTTCCCACAGACACCGTGAAATATGAAGTGGACAAAACCAGCGGCTTGTTGAAGGTTGACCGTCCGCAGCAATTCTCCAATATCTTCCCTGCATTGTATGGTTTCATTCCACAAACTTATTGCGATGAGGCAATAGCAAATTTTTGCATGAAACAAGCAGGGCTAACCGGCATAAAAGGCGATGGCGACCCAATAGATATTTGCGTACTCACATCGGTAAACATCCCGCACAGCAACATTTTGGTGAAGGCAATTCCCATTGGCGGCTTCAGAATGATTGACCGAAACGAAGCCGATGATAAAATCATTGCTGTGATGAAAGACGACCCGCTTTACGGCAAATGGGAAACGCTTGAAGATGCCAACAGCGCCATCATTGACAGAATGAAACACTATTTCCTTACTTACAAGGATATGCCCGGAGTGAAAAAGAAAGTTGAAATTACACACACCTACAGCCGCAGCGAAGCCATTGAAGTAATTCGCCACAGCATCAGCGACTACTCAAAATGTTTTGGATAAGTTATTCGTAGAATTTATCCATCCAAAATTTAATCATCAGGAAAATGAAACCATACACCAGCGCCACATAAATGTAGGAGTGGTTGATTTCAAAAATTGTTGCAGAGTAATAGCGCTGGATGTAAGCCATTGAAGCAACCCTGAAAGCATTGATTAAAAAAATAGAAGCAATCCCAAGCGGAACAAACCAAAGTTTGTGTTGCCATTTGCCCGAATAAATCAAAATGAATGCCGTGAAAATCACCATTGCCGGAATGCTCAAACACAAATCGGCAACATAAACACCTGCAGCACCTTTAATAATTAAATAGCGTGGATAAACAGTAATTTTATCAGCAACAAATGGTGCAAGCATAAAGGCAGCAACTTTGGTGGTGGCAGTTGCCAATTGCTCTTTCAGCCTCACCCACACCGGAAGGTCAAAGCAATAGCGCGAGAAAATCCTCCACCCTCCATAAACCAAAAAAATTTTCAGAACAAACTCTATCGCCCTTTTATTCTGCTGAAAAAATGGACTTTTAGTCACGCTAATGCAAAACAATTTCATCAGTTGAATTTTATCCCTTTGTCCATCACCACTGCTGCCCAGTAAGTTGCTGCCATAAAAAGCAAAAGCAGGACAATGCTTATTTTCTGAAGGCTGTGTTGTCTATTTACATCGTCATAGTGCATACTCACATAAAAAAGAATATACCACCCTGACACAACAAAAACAACAACATAAACAAGGTGTGTTACCAAACAAAAAATATACTTTTCAGGGAAAACAAGCACGGTTTCATACATCAATCCAATTAGTGCAGGAACCATTGCAATTTCCACAAAATACTTTCTCCTGTTTTTCAGCTTTTCAACCTTTCGGTAACTGTATGCATTTTGAAGAAACAAGCGTGTGAACAAAACCCCTGAAGCAAGAATGGAGAATAGAAAAAAAGCAGCAGCTACAAATGCAATAATCGGTTGAACATAAAGCCATGCCATTGCTATGGCAAAGCCTTGATAAAATGGCGAATGAAAATCGCTTAACCCCAATGCGCCATTCAATACTTCTGCACCCGACATTGTGATTCCCAATACTGCAAGCCACAAAAAAATCAGCCTCAATGGCGAATCATATTTTTTCGTAAACCAATAAACCAGCAATCCAATGGCAGCTGACATCAACAAAAAAAGCAGCCCGGAACTATAAGAAAGCACTACGCTTTTTTTAAACCAGTCTTGAATGGGCGATGAGTAAGTGAAACTATGAAATGTTACCGTGCTGATGATTCCATAGCTGTTGGCTGCTGCAGCGGTTATCAAAAAATAACCGCTTTGAAGTAGCACATAAGCAATACCATAAGCCATTGCTGAATTTACAATTCTAAACAGTTTGCTATTCCATTTTTCCCTTCCGCTTGAAAATTCCATGCTATTTCAAAATTTATTTGCGCGGGCGATAATTGGCTTTCTGCGCAATGGTTTTGTTATCATATTTTGTAAGCAAGTCTTTCAATGAAACCTTTCCATCGGCATCATTCATAAACTTGCGCACCATTTGCCAGCCTATCCATGAACCTAAATTGCCGGGGCTTTCGGCTGGCATTCCCGAAGTGGTTGGTCCATCGGTTAAATAGCGTTTATGTTCCATGAAACTTTGAGTATAAAGCAAATCTTTTTCATTCATGTATTGCCAAATGGCGTACTCACTCAAATTGCACCAGCGCATTTGTTCAGCAGTAAAACCAATCAATACACTATCGGGCATTTCAGGCAGCATCATTTCCATGAAGTATAATTTCTTTCCTTGCCCAATCATTGCCTCTAAAAGCGGAGTGCCGGGCTCATAAGCGTCATCACCAAAATATAAATTGTAAAGCACCGCAACCGAATTCGGCACAATGTAATTGCTATTCAACTTGTGTTGGATGTAGCGCGGAATTTCGAGGTAATCATACACTTTGAAATTTTCAGTCAGGAACATATCTAAGCTGATGGCAAGTGTGGCTGTGTCGTAAGTAATTGCTCCATAGCTAAACTCAGAAATCATGCTGATAACTTGCGGTGTGGGCAACTCAGGAAAGTAAAACTTTAAATGCCTGAAGGCATTTTCTAATCCGGCTTCAACGGCTTTCAAATCCTTGTAATGATGTTGCACAGTATCATGCAAACCCTTGATGGCATTGTCATTCAGAAAACTCAAAATGGCTTCGCGTTCGTTTAAGTTTTTTGTTTCTTCATTTCTGAAACCGCCCATTAAATCATTAACATAAAAATCAAAGAAATTACCGTAAGCTGTTTTCAGTTCAGTTGCTTTTGAATCGTAGTTACTTTCATTGATGCTGAAAAAATCACGGTCGAAACGCTGAACATTTACTTTGATATTGATGTTTGAAACATCAACCTGTTTGCGCGATTTATTACACTTGCAATCGGAAAACAGCAGCATAAAAGCTGCCATAACAAAAACAAACTGAATTACACTTTTCATTCAAGTGGCGAAAATATCTTTATCGCTCGTTATTGAAACATCATAATGCAAATAGCCTTAGCACAACTCAATTATCACGTTGGAAATTTTGAAGCCAACACCAAAAAAATTATTCAGGCGATTGCCGCTGCCGAATCAAAAGGCGCTGAGCTTGTGGTTTTCAGCGAGTTGTGCGTTTGCGGCTACCCGGCACGCGATTTTTTGAATTATCCTCACTTTATCAAGCAAGCTGAAAATGCCATTCAAAAAATTGCTGCTGCCACAAATGAAGTTGCGGTTTTGATTGGTGCACCTGTAGTTAATCCTGATATTGAAGGAAAAGATTTGTTCAATGCAGCACTTTGGTTGCAACACGGCAAGGTTCAAAAAGTGTTTCACAAAACGCTACTGCCCACTTATGATGTGTTTGATGAATACAGATATTTTGAGCCGAACAGCAAGTTTGAATTGATGGAATTGAACGGTAAAAAAATTGCCGTAACCATTTGTGAAGACATCTGGAATGTGGGCAATGAAAATCCGCTTTACACCATTTCGCCAATGGATGAACTCATCAAGTTGCAGCCCGATTTTATGGTAAATCTTTCGGCATCGCCATTTTCTTATGTTCAACATGAAGAGCGGATGAAAGTGTTGAAAGCGAACGTTGAACGCTATAAAATTCCGCTTGTGTATGTGAATCAAATTGGCGCACAAACCGAGTTGATTTTTGATGGCGGAAGTGTGGTGATGAATGAGGCAGGCGAAGTTGAAAAGCAACTTCCGTTTTTTGAAGAATCCATTGTCGTGACAGACATCGGTCATCGGTCATTAGTCATCAGTCATCAGTCATCAGACACCATTCAAAGCATTCACGCTGCCCTTGTGCTCGGCATCCGCGACTATTTCTCAAAACTTGGTTTTCAAAAAGCCGTGTTGGGTTTAAGCGGTGGCATTGATTCGGCAGTGGTGTTGTGTTTGGCAGTGGAAGCATTAGGGAAAGAAAATGTGTTGAGTGTGTTGTTGCCTTCGGAGTATTCTTCGCAACATTCGATTGACGATTCCTTAGCGTTGGTAAAAAATCTTCAATCGTCTCACGAAATTGTTTCCATTCAACCTGCTTATCAAGCGTTTTTGGAAACCATGAAGCCACACTTCGGCAACCTGCCTTTCAATGTGGCGGAGGAGAACATGCAATCACGCTCGCGCGGTTTGATTCTTATGGCTTTCAGCAATAAGTTTGGCTACATTTTATTGAATACCACCAACAAAAGCGAAGCGGCTGTGGGCTATGGAACACTTTATGGCGACATGTGTGGCGGCATAAGCGTGTTGGGTGATGTTTACAAAACACAAGTGTATCAACTTGCTGAATACATCAATCGGAACGCTGAAATCATTCCGCACAACATCATCACCAAACCGCCATCTGCCGAGTTGCGCCCGAATCAAAAAGACAGCGATTCACTTCCCGAATATGAGGTACTGGATAAAATACTTCATGCTTACATTGAAGCGCATAAAGGCATTGACGAAATCCTTGCAATGGGATTTGATGAGGCTTTGGTACAAAAAGTTTTGCGCATGGTGAACATGAACGAATGGAAACGTTTTCAAGCCCCACCTGTGCTGCGCGTTTCGCCAAAGTCGTTTGGAATTGGCAGAAGAATGCCGATAGAAGGAAAGTATCTGGGATAAATAAATTCAAAGTTTTGCCATTCAAGCGTTTTTGCGCACATTTCGACTCTTAACTCGGTTATGGAAGAACAGGAAATACGCTCGCGATTATTGAATTATGCTGCAAAAGCATGGGGCTTCTCCGATGCCGCCATCGAAAATTCTTTCGACCCCTTGGTTAGTTTATTGCTTGGAGCAAGCGCGCATGAAATAGGAAAAGTTTACAGCGAAATTCATTCCACCGAAAGCAGGTTGTTGCTTAAACTCACACAACTGCTTACCCCCGATGTGATAACAGGTGCCACACCTGCCCATGCGGTGATGCAGGCTGCTCCTTTGGACAATAATTCCTTTGCCGATGAAAGCCACCAGTTTTACTTTCAGCGAAAAGTAGATGGAGGCTTCGGGCGCGATGAATCGGAAGATATATTTTTCACACCTGCCGGAAGATTTTTGCTGTGTGCTGCCAAGGTTCGCCTGCAGGCAGCGGGAAACAAATTGTTTGCTTACAAAAGTGCGCTTACTAAAGAGTCGCTTGCAAGTGCAGTGGAAGGAAACATTCCACCCAACAAAGTTTGGATTGGCGTGGAAACTGATGAACAGCTGAAAAACATTCCTTCACTCACATTTTTTTTCGAGCACAGGAACCCTTCTGAAGCAAATAGTTTTTACAACGACTTGGCTGCTGCAAGAATCACCTGCAACGGAGTGGAGCTTAAAGCAAAACAAGGAGTTAAGTCTATCAGCAAAACACCAAAAACGCAGCATCAAAAGTTGATTGAAGCGCATTATGACATCACTGCGCAAATAGAAGCACATGCACATTCTTACTACAACCACCAGTTTATCACTGTTGACATTCCCGAAGGATTAGATGAATCCAGCGCACACGCCACCCCCGATTTTCCACATGATGTTTTCCCTGAACAAGCATTTCAAAAAGTAACCGGCAAACTAGTGTGGTTCAGTTTTGAAATTCCCGGAAAAAGCAAAACATACAATCTTTCAGAAGTAGGATGTGCACTGAATTGCTTTCCGGCAGTAAACCGGAAGAAAGAGGAGTTTACCTATCGCGTAAGTGACAAGCACACCATCATTGCATTGAATTCACCCGGCAAGTTTTTAGATGTGATTGACGTTAGCGCTCAGGATGGCACGCCATATTTTGAAACCGCCATCAGCAATCCCACTCAGGCAGAGGTTGGAAGCTACTTGTTGCGCCACAGTGGTGTGGGGCGTTTTGATAAACGCAATGCAATGGAAATGACCGAGTATGTGCTGCAGTTATTGCGCGATGAAAGCGCTTCCTTTTCTGCTTTGGGAAGGGATTTAATTGAATCGCAGTTAAAGCAAGTGAATCAGATTATAGCTGCTATTGAACAGCGCATCAGCAGTGCAAAAAAATCGGCTGATGATGTGATAACTTACCTCATCCTGAATGCACTCCGCTTTCCTGAAAACATTTTTGTGCGCTACTGGCACACAGATGCCGAACGAGGAAACAGTGTGCGTCCAGGCACAAAACTTACTCCTTATCAAGGTAATGAATTTATGCGCGATGACATTTGCCTGATGACCACTTCAACCGGTGGACGCAACGCACTTTCCCCCACCGAAAGCGTGCAGGTTTACAAAAATGCAGTGCTCACCCGGCAGCGAATTGTAACACCAAAGGATATTGAAACCGCCTGCTTCATGATTGCAGGAAACAAACTGCAATCTGTGAGCATCCAAAAGGGTTTGGCAATTGAACCCGGAACCGATGGCAATTACATCCGCTGCGTGGAAGTAAAGCTGATGTTTGCCGCTTCGCTTGATGCCGAGGCTAAAATGAGCATCAGCCGCGAGGTGCAAACCTATTTAGAAACCCACTCCAGCGGCATGTATCCTTTTAAAGTTCACACCAACTGACAAGTTCATAATTCTTCAATGTAGTTGAGGTCTTCGCTGAAAGTTTCCCTCATGCCATGCAAGAATGCAAAGGCAACCGAAAGGCAGATTGCGCCAACAATCATTGCCCCGATGAGCAAATTGGTGTGCCCCTCAAAAAACCTGAACATGGCAATGATGAGCACCAGCGCTCCGCGCACAAAATTGGGAACAGTGGTGGTTACGGTGGCACGAAGGTTAGTGCCGAATTGCTCGGCAGCAATGGTTACAAAAATCACCCAAAAGCCATTGGAAAAACCAAGTGCAAAGCAAAGCGCATAAAGCATATTTTCGCTGATGCCAAAAGCATTCAGGTAAACAAAAATGCTGATAGCGCTAAGCGAAAGAAAAATCGCCATCACCTTTTTGCGGCTGCGCAGATACTGGCTTAGCAAACCACTTGCCAAATCGCCACCCACCAAGCCTGCATAAGCAAACATCACCGAAGTGCCCGCGTCAATGTTCCCAACTACACCCAGCGCTTTTGCAAACTCAGGTGAAAAAGTTACCAAAATGCCAATGGTAAACCAGGTTGGAAAACCAATAAAAATGCAACGCAGGTAGCGCAGAAAACGCTTGCCGCTGGTGAACAATGCGAAAAAATTTCCGCGCGAAACATTTGATGTGGCAGCCTGTTGGAACATCCCCGATTCCGAAACACCAACGCGCAATGCAAGCAGCGCCAAACCAAGCCCTCCGCCAATAAAATAGCACAGCCGCCAGTCAAAAATTTTTGCAATTAAGCCCGCTGCCACTGCCCCGGTCAGCCCCACCACTGCCACAATGGTGGTGCCAAGTCCGCGTTTTTCCTTAGGCAGAATTTCAGCCACTAATGTGATGCCTGCACCCAATTCGCCCGCCAAGCCAATGCCGGCAATAAATCGCCATGCAGCATAAGCCTCAATAGTGTTTACCAAACCATTGGCAATGTTGGCAATGGAATAAAGAAAAATGGAGCCGAACAAAACACTTAGCCTGCCCTTTTTATCGCCCAGCACACCCCACAGCACACCGCCAATCAGCATGCCAAACATTTGCATATCAATCAGATGCAAACCCACTGTTTTCAACGCTTCACCTTCAAACCCCAGCGACTGCAAACTTGGAATACGTACAATGCTGAAAAGCAACAAATCATAAATGTCCACAAAGTAGCCAAGTGCAGCCACCACCACACCGGCTGAAAGCAATGAGGAAGAAGGTTTGTTCATGAATATCAAATGATAAAGAGTGAAGAAAGCAAAAACGCGACAAGGGTGAAAAAAGCATTTTTGCCTATCCAAAAAATCAGGTTAAGTGGGCTGCTGGAACATCAGAATCCTTAACGCTTGTTAAACAACTTTCGTTTTGCCTGCCTAACCCAATAAAAATCATCCACCTTCGTCAGAGTGTTTAATGAAAGACACTGCCATAACACTTTCACTCAGCATGGCTGAGATACAAAACGAATTAATTCGCGACACCTTCCGCAAAGAGCAGGAAAGACTTTACGCTTTCATCCGCAGCCGCGTGCCCACCACCGAAGATGCCGAAGACGTTTTCCAAGATGTATTTTATGAATTGGTGAACACTTACCGCATGATGAAACCTGTGGAGCAAATGGCTTCGTGGATGTTCACAGTGGCGCGTAACAAAATCACCGACCGTTTTCGCAAGAAAAAACCCGAAAGCCTCGAAGGCTACTTTGCCCTGCGCGAAGAAGATGGCGAGCGTTTAGACATCAGCGATTTTTTGCCTGCAGGTGGAACTTCTGCCGACCGCGAAATGATGCGCGAAGTGATTATGGACGCGCTCACCGCAGCCCTTGCCGAGTTGCCCGAAGAGCAGCGCAGTGTGTTTGTGATGCACGAGTTTGAAGACAAAAGCTTTAATGAAATTGCCGAAATCACCGATGCGCCTTTAAACACCTTACTGAGCCGCAAGCGCTACGCAGTGATGCACCTGCGCAAGCGTATGCAGCATTTATATAACGACATGTTTGTCAGCTAAAAAACTCCGAACTATGAATAGTTGGTTAATCAAAAGAATTATAGCAGCCATTGTGCTCATACCCCTTGCCGTTGTGCTTTTTGGCATCACCATCATGTATCTGTGGAACTGGCTGATGCCCGAATTGTTTGGTTTAAAAGCAATCAACATTTGGCAGGCATTCGGGCTGTTTGTGTTGAGCAAACTACTTTTCGGCAGCATGAAAATAAGCGGAGAAGGAAAAAGAAGATTCAAGGAGAAAGTTCAGGAGAAAATCGACTGCATGACACCCGAAGAGCGCGAAAACTTCAAAGCAAAAATGCGTGAACGCTGCAGGCAATGGGGCAGCGAAAAAAACAACTGAGTTGAAGTTAGAAATTGAAATTGCGTATGAGTTACCCAAATCTACCTGACCGGTTCTACTTTAAATCCTTTTTGCCTAAGCAATTCAAGCACACCGTCTGCTCCGGGCAAATGCAAAGCGCCAATCGCTGCAAACACATTTTCTTTCATTGCCATTCGGGCTATTCGTTCAGCCATTTTAAGGTTGCGATCAGCTAACAAAGCCCGCTCTAATTTTTCGGGCATTGGGTTTCTGCTGTTCAGGGCAAGCAAACTATCCATCATTCCATTGGCATAAAAAAAACTCAAAGAATCGGCTCCTGCCGCAATCTGATTCATCTTTGCCAATTCCAATGAAATCATTTCAGCTTGCTCCTTGTAGGACAATGCTTGCAAAGCCTGCAGTTGTTCCGATGCTGTTTCTATACCTATAGTTTTCTTCCTTTTGCTTTTTGCAAACTCATACAGAAACAAATCCAAAGGCAATTCAAAATCATTCTCAAACGAAGCTTGTTCCATCACCGCCATCAGCACAATGGGTTGAAGATTATCCAACATCATTAATGGAAAACCGGTGGCGGCAGTTAACAGCGAATCCAACAAAAAGTATTGTTCCTCGGTGAACAAAGACTTCAGCGTTGTACCGTCTTTCATCACCAATGCCATCATCAGGCTCAGGTCGAGGTTTTCATCAGGCAACATTTCCATTGCAAAAACATCACTGGCTTCAATTTTTGCTTTTGCACTTTCGGCAAAGGTGTACGCTGCTTTTGTGCCACTGTGCATGGTGCCAAAAAGATATGAAGTATGCTTTGCAGAAGGATGTTTCACCTCCCAAAGCAAACCTGTGGACTGCGCACACAAGCCCTGCAAAAAAACCGGCAGAAGAAACTGAAGAAAAATTTTGGCGAACATGTAACTGCGAAGTAATTGTTCTTAATCGGAAATCATGACGCTTAAAAACCCAAAAAATGCAATCTTCGTCTATCGCAGCAGCTCAGAAATAACAACTTCACCCGGCTTGCGTTTACATTTGTGCATTGTAAGATGAATATGTTTCGTAAAAAAATTTGGATTGGAGTTTTGGCTATATCCATAGGTATAGCAACCATTTCGCTCACCACTGTTTCCTATTTTGAAATCAACAAAAACCTCGATGTTTTTGCTTCGCTATACAAGGAGTTGAACACCTATTATGTGGACACCCTCGACCACGAAGAACTGATTCGCGCAGGTATTGAAAACATGCTTGAGCAAATTGACCCCTACACAAGTTTCATCCCCGAAGAAGATGCAGAAGACTATCGCCTGCAAACCACCGGAAAGTATGCAGGCATTGGAGCCTTGATTGGCAACCGTGGCGAGTGGGTGATGGTTACTGAACCCTACGAAGGCTTTCCGGCAGCAAAAGGCGGCTTACGCGCAGGCGATAAGGTTTTGGAAATTGATGGCAAAAGCACCCGCAACTTCAAAACCGATGATGTGAGTAAAATGCTGAAAGGCAGACCGGGAACAGAGGTAACGGTGAAGTACCGCAGGCTGAATGCCGATGGAACCGAAACCGACAACATCATCAAACTCACCCGCGAGGAAATCAAAATCCGCAATGTTTCTTACTATGGAATTGTTGCCGATGGCATTGGCTACATCAGGCTTTCCAACTTCACCATGCGCGCAGGGCAGGAAGTGCGCAATGCGCTGCTGGCAATGGAAAACGGCAAAAAACTGAAAGGTGTGGTACTTGATGTGCGCGGCAATCCGGGCGGCTTGTTAGATGAAGCCATTAACGTGGCAAATGTGTTTGTGCCCCGCAACACCGAAATTGTGAGCGTGCGCGGCAAAACCCGCGAAGACACCTACATCCGCAAAACCATCAACGACCCGGTTGACATCAACATTCCACTGGTGGTTTTAGCTGATGGCAATGCGGCTTCTGCTTCAGAAATTGTTGCAGGCGCCTTGCAGGATTTAGACCGCGCAGTGGTAATCGGCAGCCGTACTTTCGGCAAAGGGTTGGTGCAAACCACCAAAGCATTGCCTTACAGCGCAAAAGTGAAAATCACCACAGCTAAGTATTACATCCCCAGCGGTCGTTGCATTCAGGCAATCAACTATGCCGAGCGCGACAGCACAGGGCGCGTAACCAAAGTGCCAGATTCATTGCGCACGGCATTCAAAACCAAAGCCGGACGCACTGTTTATGATGGTGCCGGCATTGAACCCGACATTAAAACCGAGCCTGAAAAAATCCACAACATCACCATCACGCTCTATGCTCGCAATCACTTTTTCGACTACGCCACCGAGTTTCGCGCAAAGAAAAACAGCGTTCCCTCGGGTAAAGAATTTAACCTCAGCGATGCCGAATACGAAGCGTTTGTGAAATGGCTTTCCGACAAAGAATATGCCTACAACACCCGCACCGAAAAACTATTGGAAGACTTCAAAGCAGCAGCGGAAAAAGAACATTACTACAATGCAGTGAATGAAGAATTCGATATGCTGAAAGCAAAAATGATTGGCGATAAAAAAGAGGATTTGCAAAAACAAAAGCAGCAGGTGAAAATGTTTTTGGAAGAAGAAATTATTTCGCGCTATTACCTCAACACCGGTCGCTCGGAAGTGCAATGCCGCTACGACAACGACCTGAAAAAAGCTATCGAAATTTTAAATGACAAACCCAAGTGGAATGAGATTTTGGTGCGGAAGTAATCCTTACTCTTAAACGTAAAATTCAAAAGCATGAAAACAGAAACACCATCAATCCCGCTTACGAACATCCAGCTTGAACTTTTGAAAATGTTCGGCAATAATGTTCCCGAAAAGCAACTACTTGAAGTAAAAGATTTGTTGGCAAATTATTTTCTTCAAAAAGCAGTTGAGGAAGCAACCCGTGTTTCCGAAGAAAAAGGCTATACCACAAAAGATTTTCAAAGTTGGGTGAACGAAGATTGATGATAGTTGTTCTTGACACTAATGTTTTGGTTGCTGCTTTGTCATCAAGTTCGCCCTATCATAAAATTGTTGAAGGGCTTCAAAAAAAACATTATCAAATTGCTATTTCCAATGAAATTTATTTTGAGTACGAAGAGCAACTTTCAAAGAGATATAACAAAGAGATTCTATCTGTATTTCTGAGTTTTGTTTCATACAGTAGCAATGTTATGGTAGTTGAACCCCATTTCAAATTTCAACTGATAAATGAAGATAAAGACGATAACAAATTTGTTGATTGTGCCATAGCCGCAAGCGCTCACTTTTTAGTAACAAACGATAAGCATTTCAACATTTTGAAGCAAATAGATTTCCCAAAGGTTAAGGTGATTACAGTTGAAAGATTTATAGAAATATTAGATGAAACCGAAACTCATAATTAGATGAAAAAAATATTTGGAAAACTCCTCCTGATAACTGTAGCAATCATTGCAATCTTCTCCATTGCGGCAGGCAACCGCTATTTCCGCATTTCGCAGCATCTGGATTTGCTGAGTGCCGTTTTCCGCGAAGTGAACACATCGTATGTGGACGACACCGACCCCAGCAAAATGATGCGCCACATGATTGACGGAATGCTGAAAACTTTAGACCCTTACACAAACTATTTCAGCCAATCGCAGGTGGAAACCGCGCGTATGCAACAAACCGGAAAGTTTGGCGGAGTGGGCGTGAACATTGATGTGATGGATAGCCTGCCTGTTATTGTTGAAATCATTAAGGGCTTACCTGCCGATGAAAACGGACTGAAAATTGGCGATAAAGTTTTAGCGATTGACGGCACCGCAACGCGCGGAAAAAACAAAGAAGATATTGAAGTGGCATTGCGCGGTCAGCCCGGCTCACCGGTTGCGTTGAAAATTCAACACATTTTGCCCAACGGAAATTCCGAAGAAAAATACCACACACTCACCCGCATCGAAACGCAGGAAACCAACGTGCCTTACTTTGGCATGATAACCGCAAACATAGGCGTGATTCGCTTGAAAATTTTCAATGAAAATGCAGGTAAGGATGTGAAAAATGCTTTCGATAGTTTGAAGCGCGCCAACACCAACATGAAAGGTGTGATTCTGGATTTGCGCGGCAACCCGGGTGGCTTGTTGCACGAGGCAGTGAACATCGTTAACATCTTCACCGAAAAAAATCAGTTGGTGGTAACCACCAAAGGCAAAGTGAACGAATGGAACTCCACCTTCAAAACTTTGAACGACCCCACCGACACTAAAATTGGCATTGCCGCCATCACCGACAACATGAGCGCTTCGGCATCTGAAATTGTTTCGGGCAGCTTGCAGGATTTAGACCGTGGCGTTGTGGTGGGGCAAAAAACTTATGGCAAAGGCTTGGTGCAAATCACCAAAAACCTCAGCTATAACACAGTGCTTAAAGTTACTACCGCCAAATACTACATACCAAGCGGGCGCTGCATTCAGGCAATCAACTATGCCGAAAAAAACCCCGATGGCAGCGTGAAAAAAATTCCTGATTCGCTGAAAAATGTTTTCAAAACAAAAGCGGGCAGGGTGGTTTATGATGGCGGTGGAGTTGACCCCGATGTGGAATTGCCTAAACCCGAAATGAGCCGCATTGCACAGCGCCTGATGGAAAAGCATTTGATTTTTGATTTTGCTACTCAATTCAAATTCAAAAATCAAAACATTGCAACGCCTGAAAATTTCAAACTAACAGATGCTGATTTCAATGATTTTCTTGCATTCATAAAAGATAAAGATTATGCCTACACCACCGAAAGCGAACGTCTTTTAGAAGACCTGAAAGCCACTGCCGAAGAAGAAAAATACTTCGATGCCGTGAAGCAGCAATATGAATCCATTAAAGCAAAACTTGCGCACGACAAGCAACAAGATGTGGCAAAACAAAAAGCTGAAATCATGAAGTTGCTGGAAGCGGAAATTGTGGGGCGTTACTATTTCATTTCGGGCAAAGAGCAAAAACAAATGCTTTCAGACGACCGCATAGCCAAAGCAATTGAAGTGCTGAACAACTCTGCGAAGTACAATGAGATTTTGAGTGTGCGGAAGTAATTTCACTAAGTTATTCCTAGTTCATTCACGGCATTCAAAGCCGCATTTTGCTCCGCCACTTTTTTGCTGAAGCCCTCGCCTGCCGCAACAAACCTTCCATTCACCATCAGGTGAATTACAAAATAACTGCGGTGGCTGCGCTTACTTTGTTCATGCATCCTAAACTCCAGCGATTTGCTTTCGCGCTGAGCGTATTGATACAACTTGCTTTTGTAATCATACTCGGTGGCTTCAATATCATCAATATCAAGCAACCGCGTGAGCACCCGCTTTTGAATAAATTTTTTTGTGCTTTCAAACCCGGCATCAAGGTAAAGCGCGCCAACCAAAGCTTCAAAGGTGTTGCCTGCCATGTCTTTTCCGGCTTCGCCCAACTGCCGTTTATGAAAGTCAAGCTTGCTCAGCAATCCCAATCGTTCGCCCAATTCATTCAACTGCCTTCGGTTCACCACTTTACTGCGCAATGCGGTGATAAACCCTTCGTCTTTGTATGGATATTTTTTGAACAGATAATCGCACACGCAGGCATCTAAAATGCTATCGCCAAGCAGTTCAAGGCGCTCGTTGTTTTTATCAGGTTCGGTAAATTTTGAACGATGACTGAACACCTGCTTGTAAAGCCGCAATTTTTTGGGTGCGATGCCGGTTATTGCTTTCACAAAAGCAACGAGTTCCTTATCGGTTGAAAAAAAGCGGTTGTATAGTTGTTCTATCACAGGGCGGATGATTAGCAATTCCGAAATTTGAAAAATTCAATCCGAGAAAAGAAATGAATGAGAGAAAAATTTTTGGCACATAATTCTGTTTTCACAATATGACTTTAGTGCATAATTTTAAACGCTTGAAAAAACGCAATCCGCTATCATTGCTTTGAAATGATTGAGCAGCCTTCTTTTTTGTTTGCCGAAACAAAAACATTTTTCACGCCCGAGCCGACATTGGCTAAAAAAGCCGATGTGGTGGTGGTTGCTGATGCTAAAGGCGAAACACTTCCGGCAAATGAACGTGAGTTGCTGTTTAAAATTATGGCATCGGTTAAAATTGAAGAAGATGACATTGCTATTGTTTACACGCACGATTTAAAGCACTCTGTAGCGTTACTGAAAAAGCATTTTTCGGCATCAAAAATCATTGTGTTTTCGACATCTGCCAATGCTTTGGGCGATAACCTTCGGCTGCCGCTTTACACGCTCACAAACATAAGCGGGTTGCAAGCGCTACGCGCTGCGCCACTCGAAAAAGTGATGACACAAGCCGAACACAAATCGGTGTTGTGGAAGAACTTAAAAGTAATGTTTGGTGTTTAAGCAAAACCGCAAATCACCCCACCCATCAAAGCAAAACTCAATATCCAATAACCGGCATTTATGGAAATGTAAATCCATGATTTTCTTTCAAACATGCCATTGATTGCAATAATCGGCAAAGCCACAGTGATGCCGAGAATGGTTCCGTGCAGCGCACCATGTTTGAATGTTCGGAAGTTGTTGCCGTACAATTCCATAAAACGAGCAAGCATTTGCCCAAGTTCAGAATCGGGATTGTTCATGTCGGGCACATTCATCACAGCTGAAAAAATATGCGCGTGGTGCACCACATTGTAAAAAACCGAAACTGCAGCCAACACTCCCAGAATTGCTGTTAACACAAGTACTTTTGCAATGTTCACTTGTTTTGCTTCTGTATCTGTGATGCCGGCTTCTTTCATCCAAACCGTTCCAAAAACTTTGGGGTGATACCAAACAAAACCGAGAAAAAGCGGAATGAGGGTGGTGGAAACCACAATGAGCCAATTTGTATCCATAACCGAAATTTTCAGCAAAAATAGTTGAATTATTTTCGAACCGAACAATGCTTAAATTATTTCGTTTGAATTACATTCACCAAAATTTCCGTGCATGATTCAAACTGACCAATTCAAATTTCTTGTTGAATCAAGCGCATATGGCGTTTGCACCAAACTGGGCGAGCGGCTTGGGATGCCCATCAAAAACATTCGCTTGTTTTTCATCTATGCAAGTTGCTTCACACTGGGCTCACCTGTTATTGTTTATATGATTTTAGCATTTTGGTTAAAGATGCGCGATTATGTTCGCGCTAAACGAAACCCCGTTTGGGATTACTAAAAAATCTGCAAAACCTGAATTATGGCTGAAAATGACGTGCCTGTAAGCACGCCAATACAAAGACTTCTTAGGCTAATCAACTTAGAGCGGAAGGAAATCGGCTATATCTATTTCTATGCTGTTGTTAGCGGTTTAATTGCGCTTTCACTGCCATTGGGCATACAGGCCATCATCAACTTGCTGTTTGGCGGAACCATATCCACCTCATTAGTAGTGCTCGTTATTGTGGTGGTTTTGGGGGTAACTTTAAATGGGCTTTTGCAAATCATGCAAATGCGGATAAACGAGCGTATTCAGCAAAGAATTTTCACGCGCTATGCCATGCAGTTTGCCTATCAGTTGCCCCGCCTGCGCTTAGACAAAGTGGACGATTACTATCTGCCTGAATTAGTAAACCGTTTCTTTGACACCGCATCGCTTCAAAAGGGTATCAGCAAGTTGCTGTTGGAGTTTCCTGCTGCGCTTTTGCAGATTCTTTTCGGCATGATTCTGCTTTCGTTCTATAATCCTTTCTTCATTTTTCTCGCCTTCTTTTTGGTGGGTTTGGTGGTGCTTATTTTCCGCATCACAGGACCCAAAGGGCTTTACACCAGCCTTGAAGAATCAAACTATAAATATGAAGTGGGCTATTGGCTTGAAGAAATTGCACGAACGCTCAAAACCATCAAATTCATGGGCATGGTAGAATACCCCGTTCGCAGAACCGATGGATTAGTAGCCGGATATTTGAATGCCCGCGACAAACACTTTGATGTGTTGGTTACGCAATACCGCTGGTTCATTTTTTTCAAGGTTTCCATCACTGCATCGTTGTTGATTTTAGGCAGTGTTTTGTTTGTTCAGCAGGAAATCAACCTTGGTCAGTTCATCGCTTCTGAAATCATCATCCTTTTAATTTTATCATCGGTTGAAAAACTCATCATCTCGCTTGAAAGCGTTTATGACACCCTCACATCCATTGAAAAAATAGGCAAGGTTTTAGATAAGCCAATGGAACGCACAGGCGGCATTGACATTGCTGACACAGCATCTACTTGGGGTGTAAGCATGAAAGCAATGAACATGAGTTTTCGTTATCCCGATGGAGGCAGAAACGTGCTCGACAATCTTTCCTTTGAAATTCAGCCGGGTGAAAAGGTGTGTATTTTCGGTAGCGAAGGTTCGGGCAAAACAACTTTGCTGCGATTGTTCTCCGGTGCGTATCCTGAATATAAAGGCGGACTTTCTTACAATGGTGTGCCGCTTGCCGACTTCGACCTTCGCTTACTCCGGCAGGACATTGGTGTTTATCTCGCATCGGTGGATTTGTTCTCCGGCACACTGAAAGACAACCTTACGCTTGGCGATGACAGCATCACAATTGAATCTATCATCAAAACATCGGAGGAGTTTGGTTTGTTACCATTCATTCAAAGCCAGCGTAGCGGATTGAGTACACACATTGATTCCACCGGAAAAAAACTTTCGCGCAATTTGGTGGGCAAAATGTTGCTGGTGCGCGCACTACTCACCAACCCTCGTTTATTGCTGCTGGAAGACTGTTGGCAAAGTTTGGAATTGATGGAGCAGGAAGTAATAATCAATCGGCTAACATCAAAGGATAAACCTTACACCATGATTGCCGTTACTAACGACCCGGTGTTTGCATCAAAGTGCGATAAGATAATGTTGCTTGAGGAAGGAAAAATGATAGCCTTTGGAAGTTTTAATGAAGTGAGGAAATTGCCCGAATACAAAAAGATTTTTAAACAACTCAGCTTGTAACACATGTGGCTGCATGACGACACCATAGAAAGCTTGGAGCGCAAGAAAAGCCTGAAATCCTATCAAAAATGTTTTGAGGATAAACAGGAAATCAATCGCGTTCGCCTGATGCGTAACTTGTTGGTTGTGGCATTGGCGGTTTTGTTTTTGCCATGGACGCAAAACATCAAATCGCCCGGAAAAGTAACTACGCTCCGCCCCCAACAACGCCCGCAGGAACTCAACTCCATCATTGCCGGGAAAATTGACAAATGGTATGTGCGCGAAGGCGACATGGTGAAAAAGGGCGACACCATTTTGAAAATCACGGAAGTAAAAGAGGACTACTTAGACCCCGAACTTATCAACCGCACCGGTGAACAGATTGATGCAAAAGTTTCAACTGTTCAGAGCTATAAGGACAAAGCCGGTTCCATTGACAAACAGTTGCGCGCGCTGCGCGAAGGACGAGATTTGAAAATGGAACAACTGCGCATTAAAGTGCAGCAGGCAAGGTTTTATGTGGAAAGCGACAGCATGGGTTTGGAGGCAGCAAAAAACGAGCTGTACATCGCAACAGTGCAGTTCAAGCGGCAAAAAGAATTATATGACCAGGGTTTGAAATCGCTTACGGAATTAGAACAGCGCAATCAGGCATTTCAAAATGCGCAGGCAAAAAAAGTGAGCGCTGAAAACAAATTTCTTGCAGCAAAAAACGAGTTGCAAAACTCCATTATTGAACTCAGCACCACCGACCGCGAATACAACGAGAAAATATCAAAAGCTGAAAGCGAAATGTTCGGCACACTCTCGCTTGCCGCAACAGGCGAAGGCGATGTAGCCAAGCTGCGCAACCAATACAAGAATTATGTTATCCGCAGCGGATTCTATTTCATCACTGCTCCACAGGATGGGCAGATTACCAAAACCATTCGCGCGGGCATTGGCGAGGTGGTGAAGGAAGGCGAAATGCTCATTCAAATTGTGCCTCGCGAATTTGAGTATGCAGTGGAACTATTTATTGAACCAATGGATCTGCCGCTGCTGCACGTGGGCGAAAAAGTGCGTTTGCAATTTGATGGTTTCCCAGCCATTGTGTTCAGCGGTTGGCCTAATGCAAGTGTGGGAACATTTGGCGGAGTGATTTCAGCCATTGAAAACAACATCAGCACAAACGGTAAATTCAGGATTTTAGTTGCCGAAGATAAAAACGATAAACCCTGGCCCAAAGCAATGCGCGTTGGCGGTGGCGCAATTGGTTTTGCATTGCTGAACAATGTGTTTGTGTGGTATGAATTGTGGCGACAATTCAACGGCTTCCCGCCCGATTTTTATTTGCCTCCTTCAACCGATGCAGGAAAAAAAGATGGAAAGAAGTGAGCGTGATTTCATGGTGGGGCGAATGACGAGGGACGAGGAGCGTTGCGTTTCTGTACTTCATGTTTTTTGGGGGTTGTTTGTAAGCATGTTCAATACCCGATGTCCGATGTCCGAAGAACAAATTCCGGATGGGTTCCCTGCAGTTATCAATTCAAAATTCATTACTCATTATTCATCACGTAATCCGCTCTCACTACTCACTACTCACCACTCACTGCTCATTGCTTTTATTCTCTTTTTTAATTGCTCAACCACCGCTCAAGATTCCACCTATGCACTTTCGCCAAACGATTACCTGAACATTGTTTTGCGTTATCACCCCATTGCCAAGCAAGCAGATTTAATCCGCAAGCAGGCACAGGCTGAACTCGAACTTGCGCGTGGCGGTTTCGACCCCACCATCGGCAGCAGCTACGACCGCAAAACTTTTGACGGCAGCAATTACTATTCCCTCTTCAACAGCGAAATCAAAATTCCATCGTGGATTGGCGAAGTGAAAGCAGGCTATGATAATTACTATGGCATCAACATCAATCCCGAAAACAAACTTCCGCGCGAAGGTTTAAGTTATTTTGGTTTAGAGTTGCCGCTGCTGCGCGATTTGATAACCGATAAAAAAAGAACTGCATTAAGGCAAGCAAAACTTTTCCGTGAAGCGAGTGAATTTCAACGCGCTAATCAGCTAAACGATTTGCTCTTTGATGCGCTTCAGGCTTACTACAATTGGGCAAGCGCATATTACACCGTGAATGTTTTTCGCGAAGCATTGAATGTGGCAAATGCGCGTTTGGACTTCACACGCAAAACCGTTGAGTTTGGCGACCGCGCTGCCATTGACACTGTGGAAGCGCTCACGCAGGTGCAAAGCCGCGAATTCGATTTAAACGAGGCACAACTGCAACTGAATAACACCACACTTTTGCTCGCAAACTTTTTGTGGTATGAAAACGATGAGCCGCTATTGATATCCAACAAAGTTTTCCCATCGGCTTTAGACGATGATTTTATAACCGATGACATTTCGCTGCAACAAGCCGAAGAACTTTCCACACAAGTGCGCGGCAACCATCCGTTGCTACAGGCTTACAGGCTGAAACTAAAGCAGCTTGTGGTGGAGCGAAAACTGAAAGCGCAAAACATTCTGCCGCGCTTAAACGCAGGCTACAATGTGCTTTCGCGAGAAGTAGATTTTTTCCGCAACCCCGAAATTGCCGCCATGCGCAACAACTATAAGTTTGGCATAACGTTTTCTATGCCGCTTTCATTCACCCAAAGCCGCAGCGAACTGAAACTGGCACAACTGAAAGTGAAAAACACACAATATGAAATCAACCTGAAAGCATTGGAGCTTACCAATAAACTGAAAAGCTACTATAACGAGTTGCTGAACTATCAAGTTCAAACCAAATTGTTTAACGCCACTTTAGAAAATTTCAAACGACTGCTGATTGGCGAAGAACAACGATTCCGTGCGGGCGAAAGCTCTATGTTCCTTGTGAATGCCCGTGAAAACAAAGTGATTGAAAGTGAGGTGAAACTGATTGAACTGAAAGCCAAATACAACAAAACCGAAGCCGCTGTGAAATGGAGTGCCGGCAGGTTGTTTTTGAATCAGTAAATGGCAAATCAAATTTGCGTTCAGTTTTTCAAAACTAATCCAAGCCACGTTCACATTCACAAACTCAGATGTGCCATTCGTAAAATGAACTTGACTTTCATTTTGGCGAATGGTACATTTGACCTACTTAACATTAACAACAATGAAAAAACTATTCTTCGTATCAGCATTAGCAGCCATCAGTTTAGTAAGCTGCAAAAAAGAAATTGTGAACTCACCAGTTACTGAAGGCGCCAACGTGGTGGCAACTAAAGTGGGTTCATTTAAAACAGAAGAGGATGCGCCAAAACTATGGTTCACCGGCAATTTTAAGCAACTGATGATGGCGCTTCCCGGAAATGGAAGAGGCATTTGTCAATTTGGTAGATGTTATTCTTCAGAATACACTTTTAAACTAACTAATTCATCAGGCAGCACCATCACCTCCAAGTTAAAAAGGTTGGGTAATAGCAATAATTATCGTTCAGATAATTTGAACATGTTTAATGGGGGGAATTTTATGCTCTGTGATTTTGTAGCAACTGATATGGATGGAGTTGAGTTGTATAGCGGACAAATTTTCATTTACGAATCGGGGCAAACTGCCGAGCAAAATCCTAAGGTTGCCGATATTGAGAAGTTGGGTCAATGGACTCATTCAAGCGGAATTGAGCTTATCGAAACACTTGTTGTAACCATTTCAGGCGACCCGGCTCAGCAGATAGACAAGCTAAGATTTATTCCAGACCCTATCCGCGTTGAAACTGGCGACCCAAGAAATCCATTTAAAACTATTCAGTTGCCCTCGTTTGACTTAGAAAAAACTCATTACAGCCAAACCACAGGAATCGCGCGTTTTAGCAGCATGAACTATATTAAAAGTCTTTATATAGACAGTTTTGAATATACCATAAGCGATGGCGAACTCGTATCAGGTTCAATCTACTTCATGAACAAAGGAGACCTTATTGATAAAATTGCTGAAAAGGCAGGTTTGAAAAAGGCAGATGCTGCCCAATAATTAACTTTTTTATTTACCCCAACAAATTGGGTCTTGTTACTGAAAAAGGTCTTGGCGATTTACCAAGACCTTTTTTGTTTTTTCTTAATGCCCCTTAACTTCTTAATGGTTCAAACGCTATGAGCAGAAAGAAAAACCGTTAAGGAATTAAGGATAGTTAAGAATAAATACTCTTAATGAATCTTTGCTTCTTAATGGTTCAATCACTCATCAGGGAGCAATCTGAAATATTCATTTACAAAAGGTTTCAATGTTTTTGAAATATTGTCGGTGAAAAAATTGATGAGTAAGCCTTGTGGTTTTTGAAGCAGTTTCATATAGGTGAGTATTTGTGCTTCGTGCACTGGCAAAATGTTTTCAATAGCTTTCAGTTCTACAACAACGGTATTATTAACCAATAAATCTAAACGTAATTCAGTATCCATTTCCAACTCATCATAAACAACCGGAACTATTAGCTGTTGCTGAACACTATAGCCATTCTTCTGCAATTCATATTTCAGACATTTTTCGTAAACACTCTCTAACAATCCCGGACCAAGTTCCTTATGTACTTTAATAGCACAACCTACTATTTCATAAGATAGCTGTGTAACTGTCTTCTTTGAAATTGGCATAGGAACTAATTGAATTGACAAAAACCATTAAGGAATTAAGCATAGTTAAGGTGAATAAACTTAATGCACCTTAACTTCTCAATGCTTCAAACATTTAAAGCTATGAATAAAAACCATTAAGGAATTAAGCATAGTTAAGTTGAATGAACTTAATGCACCTTAACTTCTTAATGGTTAAACCTGTCAAACCTGTCAAATAAAAAACCATTAAGGAATTAAGCATAGTTAAGGTGAATAAACTTAATGCACCTTAACTTCTTAATGGTTAAAACTTTCAAGCCATCAAACCCCGGCTTCATCCATCACCGCCAACTCCACATCCACTTGATTGCGCAGTAAGTCATCTAAAGTTTCGCGCTTGCGAATAAGGTGATGGCTGCCGTTGTGCACCATTACTTCGGCAGGGCGAAAACGCGAATTGTAATTGGATGCCATGGTGAAACCATAAGCGCCTGCATTGCTGAAAGCAAGAATATCGCCCTCGCGCACTTCGTTCAACTTTCTGTCCCAGCCAAAGGTGTCGGTTTCGCAGATGTAGCCCACCACGGTGTAAATGCGCGGAGTACCCGTTGGGTTACTTACATTGGTGATATGGTGATAAGCATTGTAAAGCATGGGGCGCATCAGGTGGTTCATGCCCGAATCAACCCCCACAAACATGGCTGCGGTGGTTTGTTTCAGCACATTCACTTTCACCAAAAAAGTGCCGCTTTGGCTCACCAAAAATTTTCCGGGCTCAAAGCACAGTTCCAAATCTCTGCCATAATCTTTGCAGAATTGCAGAAAACGCGCGCTTAGCTTTTCGCCCAGTTCCTGAATGTCGGTGTAGTAATCATCGGGCTTGTAAGGCACTTTAAAGCCACTGCCAAAATCAATAAACTCAAGGTCTTTGAAACCTGCTGTTTGCTCAAACAAAATTTCTGCGCCACGCAAAAACACATCCACATCCACTATGTCGCTGCCGGTGTGCATGTGCAAACCGTTCACACGCAAGCCGGTGCTTTTCACCACACGTTCTACATGGCGCATTTGGTAAATGGAAATACCGAATTTGGAATCAATGTGCCCGGTAGAAATGTTGATGTTGCCGCCCGCCATCACATGCGGATTGATGCGAATGCATACCGGAACTGTGCTGCCATATTTCGTTCCGAATTGCTCAAGAATGGAGATGTTATCAATGTTAATTTGCACACCTTCCTTCACTGCCAGTTCAATCTCCTCCATCGAAACACAGTTGGGCGTGTAAATAATTTCAGAAGGCAGAAAGCCTGCTTTCAAGCCCACCCACACTTCCTGAATACTCACCGTGTCCAAGCCGGCACCCAGCTGCTTGAAAAAACGCAGCACATTGATGTTGTTCAAAGCCTTGCAGGCAAACTTTACTTTGGTGTTGCACTTGCCGAAAGATTTTTTCAGCAGTTCATACTGCCGCTGCATCACGGCAGTGTCATACACATAAAGCGGAGTGTCATACGCATTGCAAAGTTCCTGCACCGGAATGCCGCCAATTTCATAGCGGTTGTTGTTCAACTGAATCATATCATCAAAAAAATGAGGCGCGAAGGTAAGTGAAGTTCCTTTAAGTAGTAGAAGCCTTAAAGAATGTGGCAACTTAACTCACCGGATTCAGCGAAATGCTGAAAATTTTATACTGGTTTAAATCGCGCTCGTAAAAGAATTTATCCAAGGCATCGTACATGTTTAAGGCGCGGAAATAGGAAGTGTGCAGTTGATTTTCGCCCACTTTCATCCACTGAATGGTCATGCTGTTTTCGCGGTGATAATGTTCATCAATGTAAACAATCATTTTGCGCAACGCATCCACTTTGTCGGTTCCGGTTACAGAATGAAAAAGAAACGATTGTTCGTGAGCAGGATTGATGGTAACCAAATCAAACTTTACGGTTTCGTTTTTCTGCTTGAAATTGAAAATGGCATTTTCAGACTTTATTCCAAGCCTGCTTAATATATCGCTTTGCAAGCGCGCTATTTCAACATGTTCATCAGCTATTGTCATGATTTTTCAAACAGTTAGGCCACCGTAAAGTTTCGCTAATTTATTTTAATCCATCGGCAATGCCATCCACAATGCCATATTCCATTGCCTCTTTGGCATTCATCCAATAGTCGCGGTCGAAATCGCCCATTACCTGTTCAAATGTTTTGCCGCAGTTATCTGCCAAAATTTTTGCGCTTAACTCTTTTGTTTTTTGAATCTCGCGTGCAGTTATTTCAATGTCGGTGGCTTGCCCATACATTCCACCCAACGATGGCTGGTGAATCATTACCCTGCCATTGGGGAAAATCATGCGTTTGCCTTTTTCACCGCCACTCAGCAAAATAGAACCCATAGAAGCCGCAAGCCCCATGCAAATGGTGGTTACGGGTGAAGTTATCAATTTCATGGTGTCGTAAATTACCATGCCACTGGTAACCACACCACCGGGCGAGTTGATGTAAAAGAAAATTTCTTTACCGGGGTCGTTAGCCTCCAAAAACAACAAGCGATTTACCACGCGCTCTGCGCTTTCATCGTGAACCGGACCCCATAAAAATACTCTGCGTTGCTCCAGAAATTTGTTGTCAAATTTCATCATGCCTCCGGCAAGTTTTTCAATTGTCTCGTCCGATTTTTTGGGTTCTTCTTCTAATTTGAAATTCATACTGATTTAATAATTGCGGTTTCAAACGTAAGTAAATTTGGAATTTGACCAAGTGCGGGTTTTCATCATGAGTTTTAAAACAAACTTATCCTAACCTTGTTTTCCATTTCATTTTGGTTTGACGCACCTTCGCACGAATTATTGCATGAATGGAACAATATCATTTTCCCGATAGAAAAACTTTACGCGACATTTTAAAGCGCCCTTCACAGGATTTCAGCCAACTGCTTGGCGCTGTTCAGCCAATTTTTGATGCAGTTCGGCAAACGGGCGATGATGCGCTGTTTCATTTCACCAAGCAGTTTGATAAAGTTTCATTTACAACACTATCTGTTGAACAAAGCGAAATTGATAGTGCAGAACACGAATTGAGTGAGGATTTGAAAACCGCCATCCGAACCGCAGCTGAAAACATTACAAAGTTTCATGCCGCACAACTCAAGCATGAGCAAGCCATTGAAACCATGCCGGGTGTGCTTTGCTGGCGCGAAAACCGCGCTATTCAGCGTGTGGGTTTATACATTCCCGGAGGCTCAGCACCTTTGTTTTCTACGGTGCTGATGTTGGGCATCCCGGCAAAAATTGCAGGATGCAAAGAGGTGGTTTTGTGTTCCCCGCCAAATGCCGATGGCAACCTTCATCCGGCAATTTTATACTCTGCACAGCTTTGTGGCATCAGCCGCATTTTCAGGGTTGGCGGTGCACAGGCAGTGGCAGCCATGACATTCGGCACACAAAGTATTCCATCTATTTTCAAAATTTTTGGTCCGGGCAATGCTTACGTAACCGTTGCCAAACAACTTGCTCAGCAATATGGTTTGGCAATTGACATGCCTGCCGGACCAAGCGAAGTGATGGTGATAGCCGACCACACTGCCAAACCCGATTTTGTGGCTGCCGATTTGCTTTCGCAAGCAGAACATGGTGCCGACAGTCAGGTTGTTTTAGTTGCCGACAATGCACAGTTTATAGCCGACACCTTAGCTGCTTTGCAACATCAACTTGCAAAAATTCCGCGCAGCGCAATTGCTGAAAAAGCCTTAAAACATTCAAAGGTCATTCTGGTGAACAACGTTGCCGAAGCAATTGAAATAGCAAATGATTACGCACCGGAGCATTTAATTCTTTCAGTGCAAAATGCTGAAACACATTTGCAACAAGTTATCAGTGCCGGCAGTGTTTTCATTGGAAATTTCACACCTGAAAGTTGTGGTGATTATGCATCGGGAACCAACCACACTTTGCCCACAAACGGTTTTTCACATGCTTTCAGCGGAGTTAGTGTAGATTCATTTCTTCGGAAAATGACGGTTCAAAACATCAGCGAAAAGGGTTTGAAAAACCTTGCAAAAACAGTTGTTGCAATGGCAGAAAACGAAGGCTTGCAGGCACACGCTAACGCTGTGAAACGAAGGCTTGAAACTGACTGAGTGCTACATCAGCCTTTTCTTAGTGTCCACCTCAATGTCTAAGATGCAATAGTTGGCATTTGTTCGCAATCTCGCCCTCTTCACCACTATTTTGTTGTTAGATTTCAGGTAGTTGAAAAACTCGGCAAGGTTTTGCTTTTCAGCATTGTTTACGGTTACCACAATGTCGCTTTTGCCGCAGGAATAAGTCAGCAAATCATTCAGCTGTGTTTTGCCTTTTGCAATTTCGTTCAACAACTTCGTGAAGTCCTCATCACTAATGAGTGGCGCTTTAACTCCTTTTGGAAGCGGCTCCGTATTTTGAGGTGCTGGTGCCGGAACGGGTTCGGGTGTTGGCGCTGGACCACCATCGGGTCTCTTCTGAACATTCACTTTCTTGGTTACCACATTTGCCAATCCGTTTACATAAACCGTTACATTTTTCTGCCCGGCACCACTAAAAGTGTAACTCACTTGTTTTCCGCTGGCATCGGTTCGTTCTGTTTCGCCAAAATTCCACTCAAAAGTTTTTCCGTTGGTGGAATCGGCAGAAAACATAGCAGGCTCGCCAAGATAAATACGCTTTGGTGATGTGATAACCGGCAACTTTAAAGCGTCATCTACATCAACAACCACTTGTTTCTTTGGCAAAATGTTCAGGGTCAACAATTTTTCGCAACTGCCGTTTACGGTTAACTTCAGTTCATACTTTCCCGGTTTTTCATACACATGCACCGGAGCTTTAATTTGCGAAACAGGTGTGTTGTCGCCAAAATTCCATTCCCATGATTTTGCTCCAAAAGTTGTGTCTTTCAAAGTGATTACTTCGCCCGCCCTGAAACCGTCTGAAACCACCACAAAGCCAACCTTGTTGCAATCCTCACCGGTGAATACACGGAACGCAAGTACACCCAAAAACACAAACATGAATGCAAAAAGTACATACACCACAATTGGGTCTAATGATGTTCGTGTAACAGGAGAGTTGTTGTTAGTCATGTGGCGAAAATAAACTTATGGCAGTATTTACAAGCAGAATTAACCGCCAATCAAAACGGTGGGCAATCCTCCAACTATGGAACCGCCATGTGCAGTAGTGTCGCCCATGCGCGCAGCAGGTTTGCCGCCAATGAGCACAGTTGCCGAGCCTTTCACAATGCTGTCGGGCGGACCAACACAGGTACACATTGTGCCAACAGTAGCTGCCGGCATGTTACCGATTAAAACCGTTGGCACTGCACCCGCAGGCATCACCGGACCTCCAACATGCGGGATGGGCGGCACCCCAGGAGTTTGCATTGGGCAAAGGTGCATATCACCCGCTCTGGCTGCTGGAAGGCTCATACCTAAAATTTGTTTTTCAGTGAATTGATTGTGTAAATAAAAAACATTTGCATTTTCAATCCCAACTATTTTTTCAGACATAAAAAAATATCATGTCATTCACCGATTCAGTAAGAAAAGCGGTTCACATCGCCCAAGCACACGCTAAAGATTTTTCGCACAGCACTTTTGGTCCGGCTCATTTATTAAAAGCATTGTTGCATAAAGATGTTGGCTTGCGCAGCAAGTTAGAATCATCGGGCAAGGATATTTTTTACATGGAAGAATGGGCAGATGTGCGCATTGAAACTTATGCCAAAGGTCGCCCGGAAGAAAGCCCCAAGCCAGATGCACAGGCAGAAGCGGTGTTCACCGAAGCCGATAACATTCGCTTGAAATTCGGTTCAGATGATATTGATGCCATTCACCTTTTAATTTCCATTGCCACACCGGGCGTTGGTTTCACTTACGAGCAACTGAAAACTTTTGGCTTAACAGCCAACGAGTTGATTGAAGATGCGGTGGAAAACAAAGCAGTAAGCAACCTTGTAGAAAAGGGCGGAGCAGCAGCAAACGGTGGTGGCGAAAAGAAAGCAGGCAACAGCGCACTGCTGAAATTCTGCACCGATAAAACTGCCGAAGCGCGCACCGGAAGAATTGACGAAATCATCGGGCGCGATAAAGAAATTCGGATGATGGCGGAAATTTTGGGCAGACGCAGCAAGCCCAATGTGATAATTGTGGGCGAGCCGGGTGTGGGCAAAAGCTCGTTGGTAGATGGCTTTGCGCTGAATGTAGTAAACGGTCATGTGCCCGATAACTTGAAGAACGTGATTGTTTTTGAATTGGATTTCGGCTCGTTGGTGGCAGGTGCTTCTTACAAAGGCGAAGTGGAAGACCGCTTGAAAAACATCGTGAAGGAATTGAAGCAATTCGATAAAGCGATTTTATACATTGATGAGATTCACCAATTGCTCGATAAAAACGGTGGCGCATCGGGTGCGGCAAATTTGTTGAAACCCGAACTGGCGCGTGGCGAACTGACCGTAATTGGCGCCACCACCAACGAAGAATATCGCAAATACATTGAAAGCGATGATGCGTTCAGCCGCAGGTTTGAGGTGGTGCGCGTGGAAGAACCCGATGATGCCACAGCCGTGCGCATGTTGGGCAAAATTATCCCTTACTATGAAAAGCATCACGGCTTAACCGTTGATAAAGATGCTGCACCCGAAGCCATTCGCTTAGCCCGCAGATTTGCTAAAGAGCGCAGCCTACCCGATGCGGCAATTGATTTGCTCGACCGCACTATGGCATCGGTAAAATTTGCTGCAAACACGGCAACAACCGATTTAAAAAAATTAGAAGAAGCATTGAATGAATTGCTTGCCAAAAAAGAAGAGTTGGATTTATTGGCAGAACTAAAGTGGTTCCACAAGGAGTTGAACAATAAAGTGAGCCACGTACTCACCGGGCAATTGGATGACGAAACCGACATCAACACTTTGGAAACTTCCGAAGCAGTTGCCGATTATTTGAAAGATGTTTTGGTGCGCCTTACCAAACTTGCCGAAGACATTAAAAGCCATGTTGACAAAACCGATATTGCTGCCATGATTGCCCACAAAACCGGCATTCCGATTGGTAAGCTGGGCGGGCAAGAGCGCGAGCGCTTGATGGGCATGGAAGCTATTTTGCAAAAGCGGGTGGTGGGGCAAGACCACGCCATCAAATCGTTGAGTGAAGCCATTTTGGAAGCGCGCTCAGGATTGAACAAACAAGGGCAACCGATAGGTTCGTTCTTCTTGCTCGGACCAACAGGCACAGGAAAAACCGAAGTGGCAAAATCGCTTGCCGAGTTTTTGTTCCAAACAGAAAGCGCCATGATTCGCTTTGACATGAGCGAATTTAAAGAAGAGCATTCTGCAGCATTGTTGTATGGCGCGCCTCCGGGATATGTGGGCTATGAAGAAGGTGGTGTGCTGGTGAATAAAATCCGCCAGCAACCTTATGCCATTGTGTTATTCGATGAAATTGAAAAAGCGCATCCATCGGTGTTCGATATTTTCCTTCAAATTTTAGATGAAGGAAAAATGCACGACCGCTTGGGCAAAGAAGGCGACTTCAGCAATGCGGTGATTTTGTTCACTTCAAACATCGGTGCCGAAAACATCATTCAAAGTTTTGCAAAAGACATTGTGCCAAAATCGAGCGACCTGCTGGAAATTATGGCGAATCATTTCCGCCCTGAGTTCTTGGCGCGTTTGACGGAGATTGTGCCATTTGCCCCCATCAGCGAAAAGAACGTGGTGAAGATTTTTGAAATACACGTAAAGAGCCTGCACAAAAGTTTGGAACGCCAGGGCATCACCCTTGAAATCACACCCGAAGCAAAAGAAAAAATTGCGCTCATGGGCTTCACACCCCGCTATGGTGCGCGTCCGCTCACGGGCATGATTCGCACCCAACTGCGCAGACCGCTTTCGCGCATGATTATTGCCGGAGAAATCGGCAAAGGCAGTCATGTGAAAGTGAGTGTGGAAGGCGGGGAGTTGAAGTGGGAGAAGTAGATCCTATAGATACACTACTTTTTAATCATAAAATATTGAAGTGTGGAACGTTTAAAAATCAAATCCTTTGGTCCAATTGCTGAGGCAGATGTACGTTTTGGAGATTTGACTCTTTTAGTTGGTCCTCAAGCAAGCGGTAAAAGTATTTTTATCCAGTTGCTTAAACTTTTAATTGATAAGAACCATATCAGAAAAACACTTGAGCAGTACAACTATATTTGGGGCAAAGACCTCAACAAGATATTAGACCTCTATTTTGGAGAGGGTATGTCTAAAATATGGAAGGAAAGCTCAGAAGTAAGTCTTGACAACAAACTTTACAATAAAGATTTTCTGCTGCCCAAAAAAGGTACTTCTCATGCAGAAGAAACATTGTTTTATATTCCTGCACAAAGGATTTTAAGTGTTGCTGATGGAAGACCCAAAAACTTTATGGAATTTGATGTTTCCACACCTTATGTACTTAGACAGTTTAGTGAAACACTAAGACAGTTGTTGCAGAATGGAATGGAAAAGTCTGAATCAATTTTCCCGGTAAATAATCGTCTTAAAAAACCACTTCGCGATTCTTTTAATCATAGTATTTTTCATGATGGCAGGGTTATTTTGGATGAACGAACCGGGCAAAAGAAGTTAAGAATGGAAGTGGAAGGCATGAGTGTTCCTTTCATCACATGGAGCGCAGGACAAAAAGAGTTTATGCCTTTATTAATGGGATTTTATTGGTTATGCCCTCCATCTAAAGTAAGTAAGAAAGATGACTACAAATACGTTGTTATTGAAGAACCTGAAATGGGGTTACATCCACAAGCTATAAGATCCGTAATACTTCAAGTAATTGATTTACTTTCCCGCAATTACAAGGTTGTTATTTCAACACACTCCCCGGTGCTTTTAGAGTTTGCCTGGGCTTTTAATCTCTTAAAAAAATCAAAGGTTAGTGATGATGCGTTATATGATTTATTTGACTTGAAGAAAACTGCACCAACCAAGCGGCTTTTTGAAAAGATACTTTCAGAGAAAAAAATCAATACCTTCTATTTTTCTAGAGAAGATACGAAGGTCGTGTTAAAAGACATTACAAGTTTAGATTCAGGAAGTGAAGATGAGTCAACTGCTGCATGGGGAGGGCTTTCTCAATTTGCCGCAAAGGCTACAGATGTAGTTTCAAAATATTTTAAAGATGAGCAATAGGAACAAATTAACCCGAAAGACATTTAAGCAAGCTGTTTTAGCTACCCCAGATGTTGCAACAGGATTCAAGTCAGGTTTGACTGCATTAGGAAAAAACAGCAACAAAGTGCATGTGAATAAAACAAACTTGATTCAAGGCAGCATTGATATTGACACTTGTACTATCGAAAAGTATCCAAATGCAAACCGCTGGGATTATGCTTTTGCCTACAATACTGAAGTGTTTTTTGTTGAAGTACATTCCGCTTACTCGGCAGAAGTAAGTGTTGTTTTAAACAAGTTGCGGTGGTTGAAAGATTGGCTACGGAATCATGCACCAGAGATCGAAAAACTCAAAGCAAAGAGTATTGCTCCATTTTATTGGATTCAGTCAAAAGGATTTGATATTCCAAAAACATCACCTCAATATAGGGCAGCAGTTGGCGCGGGATTAAAACCGATTGGGAAATTGTTCCTTGAGTAACCAATAGCGAAATCGGCAAAGGCAGTCATGTATAAGTGAGTGTGGCTGATGGGGAGTTTAGCATTTCCTTTGTTTTGCCTTCAAGAAGCGTCTTAAACATCTACTCAGGAATATCCTTCAACAACTCTTCTAACTCTTTATCTGTGAGGTTCGCTTTTTCTGACTTATCATAAATAGAAAGCAGGTAAACCGTTGACTCTGTAACAACAAAGTTTGTGATAATTCGCGCTCCTCCGCTTTTGCCTTTGCCTTTTGAGGCAATTGCTATGCGAATCTTAAAACAGTTTTTTCCAATTGGTGTTCCTTGCTGCGGATTAACCTTAAGTCCCTTGATTAACTCAAGCAATTCTTTTTTCAGCGAAGCATATTTCTTGATGAGCCTCTTGGCTTGCTTTTCAAAAACCTCAATGGTCTTTACACTAAAGCTCATTCAAAAAATCTTCTGCATTGCGGGCTTTTTTCTTACCCGCTCTAACCAATTTCATTTCTTCAACAGCTTCTTTTATCTCCTCCATTAGCAATGCCTTGGCATCAGTAAGTTGCTGAACTTTCACATACGATATGCCTTTGAGCACATCAATCAGAGAAGATGCTTTGCTATCAGGAATATCTAACAGAATTTTCATAGGAATAACCTTGTTGTTGCACAACAAAGAACGGAAAAATTTCCTTTCAGCTTAAAGCCAAATGTGAAGTAAACTAAAGTGGGGCAAACTGATTATTAACTCCCGGAGAAATCGGCAAAGGCAGTCATGTGAAAGTGAGTGTGGAAGGCGGGGAATTGAAGTGGGAGAAGTAGCTTCTCATTTTAAAAAACTACATTCACGGTATCATGGCAAGAATTAAAACGATTTCAGACGGAACAAAAATTGTGGTTAGAGAAGAGAAGGTTGGCAAAGCCGGTGAAGCAATTTGTTTCCCCGGATTAAGTTCTTGCATAGCCATTGTTGGTGTGCAATCATCGGGTTTAGTGGGGGCACACATTACCATCGGCAATAATGGAGAAGATTTTGATGCCATGGTTGATGAGTTTAAAAAGTATGGTGGAATCATCGAGTTCTTTGTTGCCGGTCAAATAAGAATGTTTAAGGACCACACTAAATCCCCTTTCAACACACGCAAAAAAATCCGCGATTTTTTGAAGTCAAAATTCACCAATGTTGCCTCAGTGAAGTTTCATGATTTAAGTGGTGGTGATGTTCACTTCTTCGTTGAAAGAATACATTACAACATTAAATTTTACAAAACGCCTTCAAGTAAAGTGGTTGTGAGTGGACCCAATTATCCTTCGTGTGAGCGAACCGAGATAAATAAAAGCGCGTTTGTTGTGCGTTAGTGCAGGGTTTACTTTCCCTCTTCTTTCTTCACATATCGCTTGTAGTAATTCCACCCGAAAAGTGTGGCTCCGGCAACAATCAGCATGTTGCCGTATTTCAGTAGTTCCAGGCTGTTTTGCTCATCGCTTATCATGCGTAGTCCTATGCCCCAAAAGAAAAGAATCAGCGCAAGGATGATTAAGCCCTCTGTCAAACTATGCTTCATGGCAAATGAATTTTCAGGTAAATGTAAGTGAAACTTAACATCTGAATCAGTAGTAAATCAGTTATTGATTTCAAGGCTGAAAGAAATAATTTGTTAAAAACACTACTTTGTATTGCATAGTACATTTCGATAAATACATCTTTGCATCGTTAAATACAGAAACATGGAAATTGAAAACAGCAAAGCGCAAATGAGAAAAGGAGTGTTGGAGCTTTGCATACTTGCCATTCTGGCTGAAGGCGAGCGCTACCCTACCGAAATTTTAGAGCGCATGAAAATTGCCGATTTGCTGGTGGTGGAAGGAACCATCTATCCTTTACTCACCCGCCTGAAAAACGAAGGGCTACTTAACTACCGTTGGGTAGAATCTACCGGAGGTCCGCCAAGAAAATATTTCACGCTTACATCCGATGGAAAAAAATCCCTAAAACAGCTCAAGGAAGCCTGGCGAGAAATGAATGAATCGGTGGGCAAAATTGTTGGCATTTAATCATCAAAAAAATTCACTCAAAACATAAAAACATAATCAAATGAAAAAGACATTCACCATAAACTTAGGCGGCATGCCATTCATTATTGATGAAGATGCTTATGCCGCATTGCACCGTTATCTGGAAGCTATTAAGCAAAGCTTTCGGAACGTGGATGAAGCCAATGAAATCATCCAGGATATTGAGGCGCGGCTTGCAGAGTTATTCAGCGAATACCTTAAAAACAGAGCACAGGTAATTGGCGTGCAAGACGTGGAGTCTGCCATTGGTGCAATGGGTCAACCTGCCGACATTGCCGGTGCTGACACTGAAACAACCGATGAGCAAAAAAGCGCGTATGAAACATCAAAAACCACGAAAGGCATCAAACGCAAACTTTTCCGCAACCCCGATGACAAAGTGCTGGGCGGGGTGCTTTCGGGCGTGAGTATGTATTTAGGCATTGAGGATTCCATTTGGCTGCGCCTGATTTTTGTTGCACTGTTCTTTCTTGGCTTAGGTTCCACATTTTTCATTTACATCATTTTGTGGGTGATTGTTCCGGTGGCAAAAACCACTTCGGAGAAACTGCAAATGCGCGGTGAACCCGTGAATTTAGACAGCATTCAAAAAGAGGTTACCGAAGCTGCAACACGCATCAACAAATGGGGCAGAGAAGAAAGTGTTGGCGAGCGATTACTCAATTTGATTTTGATGTTGGTGAAAGGCGCATTCAAAATTCTGGCAGTAGTTATTGCATTTGTGGTGATGCTCGTGCTGTTTGTTTTCATCGCTTCATCGGTTGGCTTTTTGTCCATCGCTTCCATTCCATCCATAAGTGAACTTGCCGATGTTTATGTTGAAAGTTCCACAGTTGTTTATTCAGCAGCCATCGGATTATTGCTGCTCATCATCACACCTTTGATTGCGGTGCTATACGGTGCAATGCGATTGATTCTTGGTGTGCGCACAAAAATCCCACATATAAAATGGGCACTCTCGCTCAGTTTTCTTGCAGGCTTGCTGTTGATGATTTTTGCGGGTGTAAGTTTTGGCGTGAATTTTAAAAACAGCGCTGTTACTTCTGAGCAATATCCGCTGATGCAACCTGCCGGGAACACACTTTTCGTTCAGCTTGCCGATTCATCAGGCGCAGTGTTCGATGAGGAATTTTTTGATGAAATAGACGAGGATAACTTTGGTGTATTTGTCAATGGAGAAATTGCCAAAACAAAAACCGGCTACAAAATCGGAAGACCACACATCAAGCTGATGCCCTCAAAAAGCGATTTGTTTTATGTGGAGCGAAATGTGCACTCGAAAGGAAAAACAAAAAGTGCAGCCGCGCGCCATGCCAAAGAGGTGAACTACAACTTCACACAAACCGACACTGTGCTTAACCTGAACAGCTATGTGGAGGTAAAAAATGGCGGCAAATGGCGCAGCCAAATGCTTTACTTCAACATTGCCATTCCGGAAGGTAAGCTGGTACGGTTTTCAGAAAACATTGACTTTGTTCCTGCCACGGTGAAAGACAATCGGGCATACAATCGCACACTGTTTGCCAACACAACTTGGACAGTGAAAAACGGCAAAGTAGTTTGTTTAGATTGCGAGGATACTGCTGAGGAAGACTGAACAAACAAAGCGATAGGAGTTAGTCAAACTCCACCATCACTTCGCCTTTTTCAACAGCTTGTTTCAGTTGAACTTTTATCTTTTTCACTGTTACATCGGCAGGAGCCTTGATAACATTTTCCATTTTCATGGCTTCTAAAACCAAAACAGCATCACCTTTTTTAAGCGCTTGTCCTTCGGTGGCAGGAATAGCCACAATCAAACCAGGCATTGGCGCTTTCAGGTTGTTCACTTTTTGTTTTGAAGCACTCGATAATCCTAATTTTTCAAGCAGTAAATCAGTTTGGTCTTTCAATGCCACCTCATAGTCGTTGCCGTTTACACGCACCACCACTTTTTTTTCTTCGGCATTAAAGCTGATAACTGAAGCGTTGAAAGAATGATGGTTCAGCAGAATATGCGCATCGCTTTCGCTCAAACGCTTATAGTCCACAGCCAGCTGCATACCGTTTACATTTTCGCCTTCAATCGAAAATTTTTTACCGCCAACAGTTGCCTCAATCATTTGCAATAAATAAACAAGAAGTAAAAAATGCGCCTATGCGTTTATCATCACAGGCATCACCAGCATCATCAGGTCTTCGCTTTCAGCTTTGTCCACAGGGCGCAAAATACCTGCACGCGTTGGCGAAGAAAGTTCGATTTCCACATCACCGCTATCCAACACACCGAGCATCTCAATTAAAAAACGTGCATTGAAAGCAATGTCCAAATCAGCGCCTTCGTAGCTGCAAGTCAGTCGTTCGTTTGCTTCATTGCTGAAGTCAATATCCTGTGCCGAAATTTTCAACTCGCTGCCGGCAATGTTCAAAATTACCTGATAGGTAGTTTTGTTTGAGAAAATTGAAATCCTGCGTAAAGCATTCTGAAACTCAAGGCGGTTTACCGTAAGTTTATTCGGGTTGTTGGTGGGAATCACCGCATTGTAATCAGGATAGTTTGCCTCAATTAGTCGGCAAATCAAATTGGTGTTGTCGAAATTGAAAAAAGCATTCGATTTGTTGTAACTCACATTCACCGGAGTGTCGGTTACGGGCACTGCGTTTTTCAACAGCGTGAGCGCTTTTTTCGGAACGATAAACTGAGTGGCTTTCGCAGCACGCACATCAGCACGGTGCAATTTCACCAACTTATGCGCATCGGTTGAAACAAAAGTCATTCCATCGGCATCCACCTGAAACAGCACACCGGTCATTGCCGGGCGCAACTCATCGGTGCTCACGGCAAATAATGTTTTGCTCACGGCAGAACCCAAAACACTGCCTGCAACATTGATTTCGGTAACCGAATCAGGCTGCGGGATTTTCGGAAAATCCTCAGGGTTTTCGCCTGTGAGTTTATACCGCCCGGTTTCGCTGGCAATTTCAATGCCAAAAGTTTTGGTGTCAATGTTGAATGTGAGCGGTTGCTCGGGGAGGTTTTTCAATGTGTCGAGCAAAATTCTTGCAGGAATGGCTATTCTGCCTTTGTCTTTACTTTCCACATTCACCACGGTGCTCATTGAAGTTTCCAAATCGGTGGCAAAAACGGTGAGTCTTCCGCCCTGCACATCAAAAAGAAAATCTTCTAAAATCGGCAACACTGTGGTGGAGTTGATAACCCCGCCAATCAATTGAAGGCTTTTGAGCAAAGAAGTGGTGGAAACAATGAATTTCATGATGTGTAATATTTTTTTGATAGCGCTTTTTTCAAGCGGCACAAATCAGCATAAATGAAGTGAAATCAACAAATTAAACATTCAGCCAATTGTGTGTAACTAAAACTTGGCTTTCACACCTCCAATTTCTGCGCTGCATAACATTTTAGCAACATTCCCTGCCGTTCTTTGCAGCACGTGCTTTCAGCCCTTCATTTTCTTTACCGAACTTTAAACTTCAGTGAACAAAACATTGAAGCAAAGCCGCTTTCTATTGAAGCCAATCAGAAAAAATTTGAGGCGGTAGTGTTTCAATCTTCAAAGCGGAAAACAACCAAAGGAACCGTTTTGGTGGTGAATGGATTTTCGGTTTACGGGCACAAAGATGAGCGCACGCTCAAAATTGCAAAGGCATTGGCGCAGGCAGGCTTCAGGAGTGTTGCTGTTGCATTTGAAGACTTGAATCGCCTGCACATTCACCCGCGCATCATTGATGAAATGGCTGATGTGATTGTGGCAATTTCAAAAAACAAATCACTTTGTGCATCAGGTAAAATCGGAGTTTTTGCGCCTTCTTATTCAGCAGGAATGATGCTGAATGCGGCAGCGAAAATGCCTGCGGGAAAACACATTTCATCGCTGTGCGCCATCGGCACTTACGGCAGCATAGAACCCAGCCTGAACTTTGTAATCAACAGCAACAACATTGATGACTACGGACGAAATGTGCTGCTCTATAACTTTCTTCCCTACACCAATTTGGCAACCGAAGGTGTTCTAAACATTATCAAAACCGCCATTGAGGATAACGGCTTCAAACGCGCAGAACCCTTGCTGCCAAAGGTTTTGAGCCAAGCCGAAGGGCGCGATGCAGAACTGTGGAAACGTTTTGAAAACGATATTCCGTTCAGAAAAAAGACCTTGGAGGAAGCTTTTGAAAATGTTCCGAACAAAGATGCTTGGGTGAGCGCGTTCAATGTGTTGCCAAAGGTTGTCGCCATTGAAACGCCTGTGGTTTTCATTCATGGAAAAAACGATTTGGTGATTCCGGCAAGCGAGTCGGAAACGCTGCATCAGGAGTTTTTAAAACACGGAAAAAATTCTTTCCTGTGCGTTACCGGTATTCTCGACCACGGTGATGTTCAAAAAAACTTATCCGTTGCTTTTGAAGCCTCGCGCATGGTGAAAGCATTTCATCGGTTTTTGAAATTTTCAACCGAGTAACCATTTCATAAACTTCATTTCACTTCAGCAAAACAGTTCCATAATAAGTTTGGAACTGAACATGGCGCTTTCAAAACCCATAGCTGCCGTTGCGGGTGTGCAACGCATTGCGCAATCAAGCGGACTGAATGAACTGCTTGAAAACATTAGCATTTCAGTGAGTGAAAAAGAACTGAAACACCTTTCGCAAACTGGCGCTTTTATCACCGTGAGCAACCGCCCTGTGGGTGCTGTGGAAGAGTTGATTTTGATGAAGTTGCTTGCAGACGTGCGCAATGATTTCCGTTTTCTTACCAATGAATTTTTGGAGGAAAGCAATATCGCTTCGCAAAGTTTTTTCTTTCAAAATCTTGAAGATGAAATCAGCCAACTCAACGAAAAAAATCGCTGCATTTCACTGTTTCCGGTGGGCAACATTTCTAAGTTTCAAACTCCGCAACTTTCATTCACCGATAGCAAGTGGGATAAGTTGGTGCTGAAACTTATCTATGAATCAAACCTTGCTGTTGTTCCGGTTTACATCAGTGTTTTGGATGATGGCATCAACAAACTGCTGGGCATGTTGCACCCGGCTTTGAAGGTGCGCAGGTTGGTTTCGCATTTGATTGAAAAGAAAAAAGTGGAAGTGAAAGTGCGCATCGGCAAACCGCTTCATCCGCAAAAAATTGGGTTGAAAAATGCCGACCAATTCGGGCGGTTTTTGCGTGCAAAACTTTACTCGATTGGTTCGGCTTTGGAAGTGGAAAAGTTTTACCAACCCAAAAACGAGCAGCAGATTATTGACGAGGTAAAGCCGGAAATTATTCGCGCTGAGTTGAAGGAAATTGAAGTCGAAAATTTGATTGCCGAGCAAGGGGATTTTCAGTTGTTTTTAGCAAAGGCAAAAAAAATACCCAACACCCTCAACGAAATTGGCAGACTGCGCGAGATTACCTTTAGGAGTGTGGGCGAAGGCACTTCCAAAGCAGTGGATTTGGACGAATTTGATTTGCATTATCTGCACCTGTTTTTGTGGGACAAAAAGCATGAGCGCATTGCCGGAGCCTACCGCATTGGCGCAGGCGATTACATTATGAAAAGCATTGGCAAAAAGGGATTTTACCTGCGCAGCCTTTTCAAAATCGGAAATGAAATGAATGAGGTGCTGGCGCAATCGCTCGAACTTGGTCGCTCATTCGTAACCGAAACTTATCAGCGCCATCGCCTGCCGCTTTTTATGCTATGGAAAGGCATTGCCTATTTCATTCGCAACAATCCGCAGTTGAAATACATTATCGGTCCGGTGAGTATCAGCAGCAGCTATTCAAAACTTTCGCGCAGCCTGATAGTGGCTTACATCAAAAAGTATAAATGGAACGAAGAATTTGCAGCATTCGTGAAGCCGAAAAAATCTTTCAAGCCCGACCTGAAAGGCTTAGATGTGGAATCTATTTTGGAACTTACACAAGATGATGAAAAAAAGTTCGACAACATTATTGAAGACATGGAACCCACCAACCTTAAAATGCCTGTGCTGCTGAAAAAATACTTCAAACAAAACGGGCAAATCATCGCCTTCAATGTTGACCCTGCGTTCAACGATGCGTTGGATGGTTTTATGATTTCAGAAATAAGTAAGCTGCCTGCCGATGCGTTGGAGACTTTTTAAAAATACAGCTCAATAACTCAGCAACTCTTCCATCACCTTCGCCACTTTTTCTGCATTGGGGAGCATGGCTTTTTCAAGGTTTTCATTGAGCGGGATGGCAGGTGTGTTGACTGCGCCAACGATTTTCACAGGAGCATCCAAATGCTGAAAACAGTTGCTTACAATGCGTCCGGCAATAGCTTCAGCAAACGAGTTGGTGATGGTTTCTTCGGTGAGCACCATTACTTTTCCATGCCGTTTCACTGCTTCATAAATTGCTTCTTCATCAATGGGGTTGAGGGTGCGGAGGTCGAGCACTTCCACTTGCCCTGCAAAGTTTTTCGCAGCATTCATTGCCCAATGCACACCCATGCCGTAGGTAATCACTGCGATTGATTCTCCGTTTTCAACTTTTTCTGAAGCGGCTTCTAAGGCGATGCGCGCCTTGCCGAGCGGGACAATGTAGTCCTCATCAGGCTCCACTGTTTTTGCGGCTTCGGTGCCTTTTACTTTGCTCCAATACAATCCCTTGTGTTCAAAAATCACCACCGGATTGGGGTCGTGGAAAGCGGCTTTTATCAAGCCTTTCATGTCGGCAGCATTGCTGGGGTAAACCACTTTCACGCCTTTGATTTGCAACACAAAACTTTCTACGCTTGATGAGTGATAAGGTCCGCCACTGCCATAAGCGCCAATGGGAATGCGGATTAAACTTTGCACCGGAAATTTTCCGTTGCTCAAATAACATGAACGCGACACTTCGGTGAAGAGTTGATTGACACCCGGAAAAATGTAATCAGCAAACTGCACTTCTACAATTGGTTTGCAGCCTACAGCACTCATGCCCACTGTGCTGCCAATGATATAGGCTTCCATGATGGGCGTGTTGAACACCCGCTTGTCGCCATATTTTTTTGCCAGCAATGCCGCTTCGCGAAACACGCCACCCAACTCTCCGCCCACGTCTTGTCCATAGAGCAAAGCCTCGGGTGTGCTGCGCAAAATTTCATCCACTGCATGAAGTGCAGCGTCCACCATCACTACTGTTTCGCCATTGGCGGGGGTGCGGTTGCCGCGCTCTTCGGTGATGGGTGTGGGTGCAAAAATGTGGGTGGTTAAATCGTCTTCGGTGGGGTTGGGTTCGCTCCATGCGCGCTCGAAATCGGCAGCCACCTGTTGCCTTGCTTCTTCTTCAATTTGTGCAATGGCTTCGGCATCCAGAATGTTTTCATAGAGCAAGAACTTTTTCATTTTGGGGTATGGGTCGCGGGCGGCATCGCTCTCCAAATTTTCTGCGGGGCGATACCATTCTTTTCGCACACCCGAAGTGTGGTGATTGAGGAGCGGCACTTTGGCGTGAACCAGAAAAGGCTTGCGGTCTTTGCGAACGGTTTCCACGGTTTCGCGCATGGTTTCTTCGGCAAGTTTGAAGTCGGTGCCGTCAATACTCATCACGCGCAAGCCTTTAAAGCCTTTGGCATATTCGGCTGCGTTCATGGCGCGCACTTCGCTGCTGTGGGCGGAGATGTCCCACTCGTTATCCTGCACCAAATAGATAATGGGATAGTTGTGCAGCACTGCCATTTGGAGGGCTTCGCTCACTTCGCCTTCGGTAACGCTGGCATCGCCCAAACTGCAAATCACGATTGGCTCTTCACCGCGCTCAAAAGTTTTTATGCCTTGCTGCTCTTTGTATTGCAAGCCTTGTGCGGTGCCGGTGGCGGGAATGGCTTGCATACCCGTTGCGGAACTTTGGTGCGGTATTTTAGGAAGGTCTTCGCGGTTGGAAGAGGGATGTGCATAATAGGTTCTGCCTCCGCTGAAATAATCGGTTTTGCGTGCAAAGATTTGCAACATCAAATCGAAAGGGGTGAAGCCGATGCCAAGCAAAATTGAATCATCGCGATAGTAGGGAAACACAAAATCCTGCGGCTTTAACTGAAAGGCTGCGGCAAGCTGAATGGCTTCGTGTCCGCGCGAAGTGGCGTGCACATATTTGGCGCACACATCTTTCCGCTGTTCATAAAGTTCTGCCATTGCCTTGGCGGTTGCCATGAGGCGGAAAGCTTTGATGTAAGTTTCTTTTTCGTTCAAAACCGAGTGTTTAATAAGCTGCGCAAATAAGCGGGTTTATGTGGAATGTGCAACCGCAGAGGGAGAATGTGGGGTGAGGGGGAGTTGCGAGTTGCGATGTTGTTTAGACATGAGATGTGAGACATAAGACATGAGATAACAGCCGGGGACGTTGTTGTGTGCAGAAATGTGAATTGGGAATGGTTCAGAGATGGTTTCAGAAATCGTTCAGACGGTTTGGGAAACCGTTCAGATGATTTGGGAAACCGTTCAGACGGTTTGGGAAATGGTTCAGATGGTTTGGGAAATGGTTCAGACGGTTTGGGAAACCGTTCAGATGGTTTGGGAAATGGTTCAGATGATTTGGGAAATGGGGGTTTTCCCGAGCAAACGCCACCTCCGACAGTTACAGACCCGTGTTTTCCCGAGCAAACGGCACCTCCGACAGTTACAGACCCGTGTTTTCCCGAGCAAATGGCACTTCCGACAGTTACAGACCCGTGTTTTCTCGGGCAAACGGCACTTCCGACAGTTACAGACCCATGTTTTTTCTGGCAAACGGTACTTCCGACAGTTACAGACCCTCGTTTTCCCGAGCAAACGGAATTCTGGCAACAATGCCATGTTACTCATTCTAATTTGAACTTTGGTTACCACTCCCAAACATGACCCGGTTATTGATTTTTTTGGGTTGTGTTGCAAAAAAGTAACCCAAACTACTTCACTAAAGCTTAGGAAAATGAAGTGGAACGAAATGAAACTACTTGTGTGAGGGCTTTAGCCAACGCCTCGCGCTTATAGGCGAGATGATTGACGAGGAGAAAATTGATGGCTTTAATGTGGGGAAACATTCAGGCGAAGGAAATAGCACCATACCCTTAACCCGATTGACGCTTATGGAGTCAAGCTAAACGATTCCTACATTTTAACAAACTTGGAAACTGTTTTTGAGCCCCCTTTGTCAACTTCTATGTAATAAAAACCCTGCGGCAATTCATCAGATGCTATCGGCAGTGAATGTTTGCCTTTGGCAAAAGGTTGAGCAGTTATTTCTTTAACCTGATTGCCATTAGCATTGAAAATTCGCACCGAAACAAACCGATTATCAGACACATAAAATGTCAAAGTGCTTTCACCGGCACTTGGGTTTGGATACAAAATATCTTTTTCTGACCGCTCACTTGCTTCATCATGAACCGAAGTAAAAACAGATACATTGGAACGCAATAGCACAAACCGGTTGGGCGATTCGGTCATTGCATAAATCTTGCCATCAGGAGCTTGCCTAATATCGCGAAACCGCGCATAGCCATTCATACTTCTTGTTGAAGACACTTTTTTATCGTCTTTCATTTTCAGCCAGTGAATGTGGGTGCCGGCTAAGGCGCCAATCAGAATATCTGCTTCATTGTTGGGTTGCCCATTCCTGATAAAAGTCATTCCGCTCGGAGCAATGGAAGGAACCCAATACGTAAGCGGAGCTTCTATTCCCGGAAGGGTGGTGTCAGGTGTTATGGGCGTGCCATCGTAGTTAATGCCAAATGTTACTATGGGCCAGCCGTAATTGGTGTTGGGTTTGATTAAATTCAGTTCGTCTCCACCTTTGGGTCCATGCTCGTGTGCATAAATTTCGCCTGTGGCAGGGTTCATTGCCATGCCTTGAATGTTTCTGTTTCCCCAACAATATATTTCAGGTTTTGTGTTGGGAACACCCACCAGCGGATTGTCGACAGGAACAGTTCCATCATCATTGAACCGCAACACTTTTCCAAAATGGTTGCTTTTGCTTTGGGCGCTGTCTTGCACACCACGGTCGCCCACCGACATGTAAAGCAGATTATTTCTATCGAAAACAATTCTGCTGCCAAAATGTGTGCCTGAATTGCGAATGGGTAGTGCCCTGAACAACTCCGTAAAATTTTGAAGCTGGTTGCCCACCAGCTTCCCTCTGCCTAATGCAGTTGTTTGCCCACCGGTGGCATTGATGGCATAGGTGAGATAAACAAAATTGTTGCTGCTAAAATCCGGATGTAAGGCAATATCCAATAACCCACCCTGCCCAACTTGCGCAACAGCAGGCACCCCGCTTATTTCACTCAGTGTATCGGCAGAAATAATATAGCGATACAACTTTCCTTGCTTTTCGGTAAACAGCACTTCATCGCTATTGATAAATGTAAAACCCCAGGGAGCGGCTATGTTGTTGATTAAAACTTCATCTTCAAACAATTCAGGTGTTTGAGAAAATCCCGCATTTGTCAATAATGCAAGCGCAGCGCTTATCATCATCAAACCCCATTGAGCTTTTCGATGCAGATTGGCAAACAAGTTTTTGATTTTCATTGTGCTCCCTATTGAGCTTTGGTAACAGACCTCATTCATCATTCAAATTTTTTAGTTGCTCTTTTTACTCCTCCCAAGCGTGCCGCCTCGGCTTAAGTTGAGCCTAAGTCTTTCCAAGAATAATGCTTTTAGCGTTTAACTTTCTTATCCAAACTAAAAAAGCGTTATTCCAAAGCCCATCAAAATGAGCAACAACGGTTTTCAGTGGCACGAAGCCATGTTTGTTTCCGTCTTCAACCCCATGTATGCCATTAAAACGGATTTCTAAGCGCACGACCTTTACAAAAACCGGCTGATTGACGGAGGGGCAATCCGTGAGTGCGGATGGAAATATCTTTCATTTGCTGATTCGGGTTTAAGCCGGGTTAATTCATCTCACATTAGTTAGCAGTTTCACTAACGCAGGATTTATGTAGTAGTTGTCGCGCCCTGATTTTTGCTTTTGCAATAACCCGATGGTTACTATTTGGTCGAGGTATTTGGTAGCTGTTATTCGGCTTACTTCCAAGTCATTCATTACAAATTCAATTTTAGTATATGGATGCCTGAAAAAATTGTTAAGTAAATCCTGCGAATAAATCTTGGGCAATTCGCTTCGCATTTTATGCTTGTATTCCTGCATCAGTTTTTTGATGCCACTGATAGTTTCTATTCCCTGTTGCGCAGTTTCTTCCACACCCGCCAGCATAAACAAAATCCATTCTTCCCACTCGCTTGTTTCGCGCGTTTGCTGCAATAGCTTATAGTAGCGCGCTTTATGTTTTATGATGTAACGACTTAAATATAAAATAGGCAAGTGCAGCAATCCTTTCTGAATCAGATAAAGTAAGTTGATAATGCGACCCGTGCGCCCATTGCCGTCATAAAACGGGTGTATGCTCTCAAACTGGTGGTGTATAATTGCCATTTTCACCAATGGGTCGGCAGGATAAATGAAATCGTCATTGATAAACGTTTGAAGATTATCCATGAGTTGAACTATGGAGTCGAAATCCTGCGGGGGCGTATAAACCACCTCGTTGGTTTTGTCGTTAATAAGTTTTGTGCCCGGCAGCTTGCGATACCCCGCGCGGTTTTGGTCAATAACTGCCTGCACTTCTAAAATATAATTGTTGGTAAGCAAGCCGTGTTCCTTTATCAACTCAAATCCTCTTTTGAGCGCAAAAGCATATTGGTAAACTTCTTTACTGGCAGCCGAACTGAACATACCCGAAAATGGGTTGCTTGTAAAAAGTTCATCCTGCGTGGTTACGATATTTTCAATTTCGGAACTGTTTTTTGCCTCCTGCAAACCAAGTGTATCAATTAAAATCTGCTGGTTAGGAATACTCCCCGCTATGCCCTTTAGTTCTGCCAATGCGCTACGCGCTCCAATCAATTGATGCAGCACCTTATCGGTTTGCAGGTTTTGGGCAGGTGGTAGCAATGGCACTTTATACATAGCAAAACAGTATTTTGTTTATATGTTTTCTGCAAACATATAGAAAACGGCTGTTTTCTATATGCTTTTCGTAATTGTGTATAGTTTCTATAGAACATTGGTTACCACTATCAAACACAACCCATTTATTGGATTTTTTGGGTTGTGTCGCAAGGAAGTAACCCAAATTGCTTAATAAATGGTTGGGAAAATGAAGTAGAACTCAAAAAAACTACTTGTGTGAGGGGCTTTGCTGGCGCAACGTCCGTATAAAGGCGAGACATTGCGGGGAAAAAGGTTGGGGAACTTTTGTTACTTTCGTGCTATGTCAACTGTAACTAAAGTAAGAAAAGCGGTTAGCGTAAAGGGCAAAAGCATCTCACGTTTAAAGAAGAATCAAAAGATAACTTCTTTCGTGAAAAGTTTCTATTTGAAACATGGCGAGGTAATGAGCAAGTTGGCTAATGAGTAGGCTATCCTCAGTAAAAATTGAAGATTTCAAATTGCTTCTTCGCGAAGCACAAAAGAGCCACATTGCTAAAAATGAACCAATCCCCGAACTTGGAGATGACCTCTCTAAAATTGAAAGTTCATTACGCACGCCTTTCCAAACATTTTCCGGCAGAGATTTATACAAAGGATTTGAAAAGAAAGCAGCAATGCTGTTTTACTTGCTGATAAAGAATCATCCTCTTGCAAATGGCAACAAACGCATGGCGTGTATCACACTTGCTTTTTTTGCTGCAAAGAATAACCGCAAATTAGAAATACCCTCTGAGGTATTTTATTCAATGGCGAAAGAAACGGCTGCATCAACCAACAAGGAAACTGCACTCAGTAGCATTGAAGAAATAATTTCAAAGTACCTCAAAAGGTAGTTGCTTTTACCAACGCAGCGTCCGCTACGCGAGACGACTGCTGCGAAGGAATTTGGAGGTAGGGAGACATTGGGGCGAAGGAACTATTCAAGCGTACGTAGTGATACAATTGTCATGTAAAAAAAATACAACATTGGAATTGAAGATAAAAGAATCGTAGCTCGATTAGAAAGAATGCTGCTAAGTATTCCAATTAATAAACCTCCCAATAGTGCAGCACTTACAAAGCCAATAAAGAATAATGTTAATCCGACTTGCCAAGAAACAAAAATTGTCGCATAAATCATTGCTGCATAATTCGCAATTCTACAAAGTAATCCATAAACTGGAATCATTGCTTTGGCAAAAGAATAAAACCCAGAATTTGCATCTTCTAAATCTACGGTTTGCTTGTTGAATTGATGGTATCTTGCAAATGCTACCCCATATAACCCATAAAAAACTGAGAATGCCGCAAAAGTCAAATAAAGGGTAAAGTATTCTTGTCTTATAAATTCCACACCTAATTTTTTATGAAAAGTAATAAAGTTTTTGAAGAATCCCCTAGGCCTAGGCTACTCCTACATCCAACCCAAAATAATGCCCTCAACATTTACACTTTACCCCACCAAAACCTCTTCCAACGCACCTTCATATTGCGTTTTCATAGAGGTAAACGGTAGCAGTTTAAGCTACTTTAAATTTGGCTTTGTTGGTTTACCGGATATTTTTTTCAAATCGGCAACAGTGGAAGCAGTCTTTGACAAGATGTAGGCAATAGCATCGTATAAAGACATGTTTTTTACTTCCTCATAAGCCTTTTGCTTCCAATCCCAAACTTCTAATTGTGCTTTCGCTTCTTTACTCTTCATTGCTTTTTTAGAAAATACTAAGCCGCAAGCTCGGCATCTACTTTTAAAACAAATCCCAAATCGGTCATTATTGATTCGCAGTCTTCCCAAGTTAAACCAAATTCCTTTACATCGGCTGCGGCAATTTTTCCTAAAATAGTCATCAGCATTTTAGCATTGTTAGGTTCTAAACCGCCATTCATTATAGCCTGTTCTGCCCAATCCACTAAATCGGCAATGGTTACTTTGTGGTTCAAATAATTTAAAAGTTTCTCGGCAACTATTTGTTTGGTTATCATTTTGCTACTTTTTTATGTCCTTTATCTATCGGGTATTTTTCGTGAATTTCAATCAGTTTGTTCTCTGAACTATAAATTTCCTGAACAAAAGATACAGTTACTTCATTGTTATCAACCGTTTTTATGTATCGGGCAAATCCTCCGGCTTTTCCTTTTATGTCAAACCAATACTTTCTACCACCACTTTCCAAGTCTTCCCAAAACTCAAACTCATTTTCATTCTGCTCGCGCTTGTTGGGGTTCATTTGGAAAAACTTCTAATTGTAAATTTAAAACTTTTCAGCAGCAGATAAAGATATTCCTACCCCACCAAAACCTCTTCCAACGCACCTTCATACTTCGCTTTCAACTCAGTAGTTGTGCCGAAGTTTTCGCAATTGATGTTTATTTCGCCAGCGGTTAAAGCGCATATTAAGTTGAGGTAAGGTATTTTGAGGTGCCTTGCAGGACACTCTACTGCGAAGGAAACTATGCAGATTGCAAATCTGCTTTTATCTGTTGTTCGACATGCCTCGTGGAACATGTCGAACAGCGGTATGAAGGAAACTAAGCCATTAAAATTTCGTAAGGAATACCAAGGGTTTCATGCAGTGAGCGTATCATTCTTTTAGAAAGTTCCCGCTTGCGATTAAGCACTTCAGACACTTTGCTTTTATCACCTATGGATTTTTCCAGGTCTTTTCTTTCAAGCCCTCTTTCTTCCATCATGTATTTAATTGCTTCAATTGGGTCTGGGGCTTCAATTGGAAAATGAATGGACTCGTAATGGTCTATCAACGTTGCTAAAATATCCAATTCATCGCCCTCCGGTGTGCCACTTTTGGCTCCCCACAGCACTTCCATTCGCTTGAGTGCTTCATTGTAATCGCGTTTTGTTTTGATTGGCTTAATTTTCATATCAAATAGTTTTTGCATCAATTTTATCATAGGCTTTGTGTGTGCCAACAAATCGTATCCATAGTATTTGCTTTTCATAGTCCAAAGCAGCAACTAGCCTATAATCATTGCCTTTTATATTAAAAACGATACGGTCGTTGCCTACCACACTTGCATTTCCAAACTGTGCTTTTAGCTGATTGAAACTTTTCCACTGTGCTTTTTTCACTTCACCGAACCAAGTTTTGAGTGGTGTTTCAGCATCGGCATGTTTCTCCCAAAAAGTCCTCAATGTGCTTCGTGCAATAATTCTCATGCTTTACAAAAATAAAAAAGGTTTCCAAAATGGAAACTCGTAGTAAAAGTAAATTTGCTTTGAAGCATTCGGCTGAGTAAAAGGAGTTTCAAGGAAAGCCGTAAGCGGTGGTTATGCTCAACAACGCAGCGTCCGCTACGCGAGACGACTGCTGCGAAGGAATTTGGAGGTAGGGAGACATTGGGGCGAAGGATATTGCAGATTGCAAATCTGCTTTTATCTGTTGTTCGATATGTCTCGTGGAACATGTCGAACAGCGGATTTACCTTAAATTTGTTGATTTTAAAGTATAACAGATGAAGTTTTTGTAATCACTACTAAAACTATGTGTCCTAATCCCAAATTCATCTTCAAAATCAAAATCCATTATGACTTCAGTTATCGCAATAGTTGCATTTTCTACCACGCTAATAAAATGTGAAACTGACTTTGGGTGAAGAAAACTCAATGATGTTGTGCTTTGAAGCAATTCTTTTTCTTTTAGGTAACTCTCTACCTTTCTTAGTTTAAAGGATTCAACCCCACCTCTTTTCACAACTATAGGGTTTCCATGCATTAACTCATTTCTTATTTCATAAAGCGCTTTTATTCCTTTCCAATTCTCGTTGCCGACAATATCATGAAGGTTTTTGCGAATTACGTTTTTAAATAAATCTTCATAATTTTTAAGTTGTGCTTTTCGCATTTTGTCTTTTATAGATTCTACATCATGTGCATGGTCGTGATTCTCTAATTGAAAAAATAAGAACGTTGCTAACGTATCGTTTAACAATGATTCAAACCAAACACATAAAAGAAAATAAGAACTTAAAGAGATGTCAGACGAATTGACCTCAAACAACTCAAAATCATTAAATCTAAAACTTTGCAATCCATACACCATTTTCGATGCGGACTCCCAAGTTTTGTATTCCCTTGTAATCATTATATTGAGTATTATTTTCCTCGTTTCAGCTTAGGCTACGTCCAGCCAAAATTAATGCTTGCAGCATTTAACTTCCCTACCCAATCAAAACCTCTTCCAACGCACCTTCATACTTTGTTTTCAGTGCGGCAGTTGTGCCGAAGTTTTCGCCATTGATGTTTATTTCACCTGCGGTTACGCTGCCAAGATATTCGTGCGCACTGTTGCCAACTACATCTAAGAATGCTTTTTTGTTGGCGGCTGAAACGCTTACTACCACACGGCTTTGGCTTTCGCCAAACAGCCATGCATCGTTTCTTACAGCGGTTTTGTTTTCAACTTTAAAGCCTACACTATCAACCATCGCAGATTCCAGCAAAGCGATGAACAAGCCGCCTTCACTTACATCATGTGCCGATTCGATAGCTTTTGAGGCAATCAGTTTTTTCACCAACTGTTGCAATTGCACTTCTTCATTGATTTCAAAATGTGGGGTAGATGAAGTTTCTATGCCATGATATTTTACCAAATACTCTGAGCTGGAAATATCGTTGCGCGAAGTGCCTAACAGGTAAATTTCATCGCCTTCATTTTTGAAGTTCAGCGTCATGGCGTTTTGCCAGTGGCTGAGCAAACCAATCATGCCAATGGTAGGCGTAGGGAATACCGCACCGCCTTCGGTGCTTTGGTTGTAGAAACTTACGTTGCCGCCCGTTACCGGAGTGCCGAGGGCTTCGCAGGCAATGCCCATGCCTTTTAGCGCGTTCACAAACTGCCAATATACTTCGGGGTTGTATGGATTGCCAAAGTTGAGGCAGTTGGTGATGGCGCTTGGGTCGCCACCGCTGCACACAATGTTTCTTGCTGCTTCGGCAACGGCAATTTGCCCGCCCACCAAAGGATTTGCCCACACATAGCGCGCATTGCAATCTACGGTTACTGCCAAAGCCTTGTCACTGTTTTGTTGCACACGCACCACAGCCGCATCGCTGGGGCGATTGGTGGAAGTGTTTGCCACACCCACCATGCTATCGTATTGTGTATAGACCCATTTTTTGCTGGCGATATTCAGCGACTTCACCAATAGTTCGGCAACAGGTTTCAGGTCTTTCGGCTCTTCAATGGAATCTATGTTGAACTTCAAGTTTTCGGCAAAGTATGCCGGCTCGGAAAACTCGCGGGTGTACACCGGAGCGCCTCCGCCCAGCACCAGACTTTCGGCAGGCACTTTTGCCACCAAAGTTTCGCCCATGTAGTACTCTAAAATATCTCCGTCAATCACTTCACCAATCACGGCACAGTGCAAATCCCATTTGTCGAACACAGCTTCCACCGCGGCTTCCATGCCTTTCTTCACCACAATCAACATGCGCTCCTGGCTTTCGCTCAGCAAGATTTCCCAGGGCTTCATGTTTGCCTGACGAGTAGGCACTTTATCCAGTTGAATGCGCATACCCGCTTTGCCTTTTGCGCTCATTTCGGAAGTGGAGCAAGTGATGCCTGCAGCACCCATATCCTGCATGCCTACCACAGCACCGGTTTTGATGACTTCCAGCGATGCTTCCAACAATAATTTTTCCTGAAAAGGGTCGCCCACCTGCACGGCAGGCAAGTCGTTCACGCTATCGGCAGTGATATCTTTTGAAGCAAAAGCCGCTCCGTGAATTCCGTCTTTTCCGGTAGAGCTTCCAACAATGTAAACCGGATTGCCCTTGCCTTCGGAAATTGCCGAAACGGTTTCGCCAATTTTCACAATGCCCACGCTCATGGCGTTCACCAACGGGTTGGTTTGATACACCGAATCGAAATACACTTCGCCTGCAACGGTTGGCACACCAAAAGCATTGCCATAATCACCAATACCTTTCACTACACCGCGCAACAGATACTTGGTGCGGTCGTTTTTCAAATCGCCAAAGCGCAATGAATTGAGCGAGCAAATCGGGCGCGCACCCATAGTAAAAATATCGCGGTTGATACCGCCCACGCCCGTTGCTGCGCCTTGGTATGGCTCCAACGCACTCGGGTGGTTGTGGCTTTCAATCTTGAATGCACAAGCCAATCCATCGCCCACGTCCACCAAGCCTGCGTTTTCTTCACCGGCTTCCACTAACAGGTGTTTGCCTTTGCGCGGTAACTTTTTGAGGTAGGTGATAGAGTTCTTGTAAGAGCAGTGTTCGCTCCACATCACCGAGTAAATGCTCAGCTCGGTAAAGTTGGGCGTACGCCCAAGTATCTCTTTTATCTTGTCAAACTCTTCGGGGCGAAGACCCAATTGTTTTGCCTGTTCTAAAGTGGCTTCCTGCAAGGATGAAGTTAAATCTGTCATGATGTTTATTTGATTGGCGACTATGCGATTTTCGATATGCGACTGAATTTGTTGAAAAGCGAAGCGGTCGCATATCGAGTTATCGTATGTCTTTTTTTAAAAACGAGCCGCGAAGTTGCGGAAAGAGATGGAATTGAGGTTTGAATTTTTGTGGTAAAAATGAGAAAGTCAAATTAGCGGAGCTATTGGGCTAATGGTCTCTCCATTAGAAGCTTTGTGCCAGTTGCTTCAACTCTTCTTTGTGCTGTGAAGCCCACTCCACCACCAAAGCCAATGCCTTTGAGGGCAAAAAGCCTTCCTTTACACCAAAGTTTTCAATTAGAATTTCAGCATTGTATTCTCCATACTTTGCATGAAAGTGAGGAGGGTTGTGGTCGCGGAAATACATCATTATAATGATGCCATAGAAACTACTCACTTTAGGCATTCCATTTAAAATTTTGCGTGAGTTCTTTGTAAATGGTTGATGGACATATATCTAAATCTTCATTCCATGCTATAGACTCTGTTTCTGCATCTATATACACTTTTCGGAAGTTGTCATAATTGTTCCAATAGCCAAAAACACCTTTGCCGGACAACTCTTTCAGTGAGATTTCTCCTTGAACTCCATCACTGAAACGAATCCAAATTTTGTAATTATCCAAAGGCTTAACTTCAACGGGTTTCATAAAGCTAAGGTACTAATTTCCTTAGTTTTAAGTGTTTTATGTAAAAACTGAAATGCTGCATCTTAGCATAAAATCAAATCGTTTGAGAAGTATCATATTCTTTCTGTTTATTGTTTTTCTTACCTCCTGCTACACCAAAAACGTGTATGAATATCCTTTGGCTGAAAGAACAGTTCGCGATACCATTGTTGTTCGCGACACGGTGATAGTGTTGCAAAAAGAGGCAAATTTGCCGAGTGCTTCGCCAATGCAAAAAACCAATGATGAGCCAAAGCCTGTGGTGAAAAAAGACCCATCGCAACCTAAACCGGTTATTCACATGGTGCATGAGGAAGAACCGAATACTCGCATACAGGTAAAAATATCAAACAGGTTTTCAGATACCACCTATCACTACTACAAAAACAGTAAGCAAGTTTCGGTGAAAATCACTCCGCAAAATGCCGACAGGCATTGGACAATTCTTTACGACCCGCAGGGAAACGAAACCTACCGCATGGAATCGGTGCGCATGAGCTATCAGGTTTCGGTGAATTTGAAGTTTCACGACAATGGCGCTGTGCGCGAAGCCAAAATTTCCACAAACCCGGGGGCAAGCATGTATTGGTATGAAACATACATCACCTTTTCCACCGCCAATGAACCTGAATGGAGGCGAAATGAAACCCACCCGCAACGCAGCCTTGAAATTCCGGTGAAAGAATACTGGGACAGGAAAACAAAAAACTGGGTGAAGCAGGAAATGATGGAGTGTAATCCGCCACGGTAGTTGAGTTAGTGCTTTTGATGCCACTTCAACAATTCCCTCACCGGCTCTTTGCTGATGTTTTGAACGCGGCAATCAAACTCTGCTGCAGCCGTTTTTAATTCATTGCTGAAGTGAAAAGCCAGCGAGCCTACAAAGTGAACCGGATAGCTTTTGTAATTTTCGTAGCACACCACGTGATACCTGAAAAACTCGCGGAATCCGCGCTGAACCAAGCCTGAAATAAAATCTTTATCGGGACTCACCGAAAGCAGTTTTGCAAAACTTGCAAGGTAAACATTAGCATAAGGTTGCCTGTAAACCTTTTCAAAAATCTCCTCTTTTCCTTTTGCACAATGCGCTTCAAAAAGCAGGTGTGTTTTTTCGGGTAGCAAGTGGTATAAATAAGCCCTGGCAAGTTCCTTGCCGAACCAACTGCCGCTGCCTTCATCGCCAAGCACATAACCCAGCGCAGGCACTGTTTCCGTTAGGTTTTCGCCATCAAACAAGCAAGAATTTGACCCCGTGCCTATGATGCAACTGATGCAGGTTTTACCGTTGTAAGTGGCAAATGCTGCAGCTTTTAAATCGTGGTCAACAGCAATGGTTGCCGCAGGGAAAAAATCTTTAAGTGCCGAGGCAATAATGGCATTTCGCTCGGGGCTGCTGCAACCCGCGCCATAGAAAAACACAGCCGAAATTTTGGCTGAAATGTTTTTCAACTTCGTGTCTTTTGCCATGGCAATCAACACACTGTCTTTGGTGTGGAAGTGCGGATTGAAGCCAATGGTTTCAAACAGTTCACCGGTTTCGGTAAGCCATTGTGTTTTGGTGGAACCGCTATCGGCAACGAGGAGCATCTTAAATTTCGGATTGCAAATTTCGGATTGCGGAATCAGGCATATTTTTCTTTGTTCAGGTGATAGTGCACCAACAGCCAAACCATGCAGCCAAGCGAAACAATGGCAGTGGATGCCAGCATCACGTCAAACCAATTGATGTGCCAGTAGTAATAGTAGGCATCTAAGCCCACAGCAATGGCAAGCAGGCGCACCACCTCCAAAATCCACGTCCATTTTTTTCTTTCAAAAATGCCGCTTATCAGCAGCATGGAAAGCACTATCAGCGAGGCAAAATAAACTTGAAAGAATGGAGTGATGTTTGAGAAATGATACAAAAACGCTGAAGTGCCGCCAAGCACAATCAGGAACTGAAATGCGGCATACCAGCGCAAGTTAGTTTTCACATCCGCATCATATTTTTCGTATTTGTTTTTATCCACTTCTTGCGGTGCCTGATAACCTCCGGCATAATCGGGCAGCCAACCCGGGCGTGCAAAAAGCATTCTGATTTTATCGGCAAAACGGAAATTTTTTGCTTTTTCCCACATCTCAATGTAGTAATGGAAATTCGCCCAAACAGGATTCCAACTCTTGAGTTGGGTTGTGATGCCATAAGTGATTTCATCGGCAGTTTCTTCTTCTTTAAAAGTGCCGAACATTCTATCCCAGATAATTAAAACACCGCCATGGTTTTTGTCAATGTATTTTGGGTTGATGGCATGATGCACGCGGTGATGCGATGGCGTGTTGAAAACAAATTCAATCACCGGATGAAACTTGCCCATGGCACGAGTGTGAATCCAAAACTGGTAAAGCGTTTGAATGGCTGCTCCGGCAGCAAAGGTCATGGGCGAAAAACCCAGCAACGGCATGGGCAAAAAGAAAAAGAAAGCCAACATGTGATGAAACCACGACTGGCGCAATGCCACACTCAGGTTGTATTCCTCGCTTTGATGATGCACCACATGCGCTCCCCAAAACAAGTTTACCTCGTGCCCATAGCGATGTGCCCAATAAAAAATGAAATCATACACTAAAACACACAGCAACACACTCCACCATGTGAAGGGTAAATCGAAAAATTTGTAACGCTCATAAATCAGTACAAACAAACCGAACAAAATTACCTTGCCAAACAGGTTAGAAACCTGCTGCCCCATGCCCACCAGCAGGTTGTTGATGGTGTCGTTCAGGCGATAGAGTTTCAGATTTTTCTTTCGGCTGTACCAATACTCAAAGGCAATGCTGAGCAGGAAAAACGGAATGGCGATGAGAATATAAATCGGCTGCATAAACAAATTTTCACTTCAATGGACGCGGAAAATAAGCAAACATTGCCACCCAAAAAAGGGTTTGAAAAATTTTGCCTTATCACTAACTCCGAACGCTATGCAGGGATTACAGGCGCAACACTTACCGAAAAAATTAACTTCGCGCGGCTTTTTTAGCATAAACGGATAAAGAACTCGTCTCACAGATCATTTACAAATGGATAATCGCAATACACTCATAGGTTCGCTTTTGATTGGCGTGCTGCTGATAGTCTTCATTTTTTATTCTAACAAAAAACGTGAAGAACAGGAGGCATTGAAGCCTAAAAAAACAACCACCCAAACCGAAACACCAAAGCTGCAAAGCGCAGAAGCGAAGGAGCCGGGTATTAAAGCGGCTGAGGGTTCTGCCGTTCAAGAAGAAGGGTTAACCGATTCATTGGTTGAAGCAAAAACAGTTGAGGTGTTTGGCGCTTTTGCCGATGCATCGAGGGGCGAATCACAAACCATCACGGTGGAAACCGATGTGCACAAAATCACCTTCAACACAAAGGGGGGCTTCATTCAAGCCATTCAACTAAAAGAATACAAAACATGGGATAAGAAAGATTTGATTCTGTTCAACGAAAGGAACACGCAGTTTTCCTACCAGTTCATAACGGGCGATAACAACATTGTGAACACCTCTGATTTGTATTTTCAGCCATCGGTGGAAACGCTAAACATCAAAGGCGATGAAACAAAATCTATTTCCTTTAAGGCTGCGGCAGGCGAAGGCTTCGTTGAGCAAACGTTCACTTTCAAAGGCAACAGTTATGAAATTGACTATGCCTTGAATTTCAAAAACCTTGAAAAGGTAATTGCTGCTAACAACACTTTCATCAGCGGCACATGGAACAGCGCTTTGCCAAATCTTGAAAAAGACCTTCCAACAGAAAGAAGATACTCTGCACTTTATTTCCGCCACAAAGAAAGCGATGTGGCGCACCTGAAAGATGATGGCAACGAAGAGCAAAACATCAGCACTCCGCTCGAGTGGATTTCATTTAAGCAGCAATTTTTCAACACCACCATCATCAGCCCCAAAGCCGACTTTAAAACTGCTGTGCTGCGCACCGCGCATGTGAACGAGGAGCAAGGCTATGTAAAACGTTACAGCGCAAGTTTTACCATGCCCTATAAGCCTTCAAACGATGTGGCTTACAGCTTCAAAATTTACTCGGGTCCGAATCATTTTAAAACCCTTGCCGACATAGGGCAGGGGTTTCAGGAAATTCTGAAATTGGGTCCCGACTTTTTCCTTTTTGCATGGATTAAATACATCACGCGTTTCATCATTTGGGTGTTCGGAATTTTTGATTCGGTTAATCTGAACTATGGCATCATCATTTTGATTATGACCATCTTCCTGAAAGTGGTTTTGCATCCGCTCACATACAAGTCCTATAAAAGCGCAGCCTCCATGAAGCTACTTCAACCAGAGTTGAATGAACTGCGCGAAAAATATGGCGATGACCAGCAGCGCATGGGGCAGGAGCAAATGAAGTTGTATCAAAAAGCAGGTGTGAGTCCATTTGGCGGCTGTCTGCCGCTGCTGCTCCAAATGCCCATTTTGATGGCGATGTATTATTTCTTCCCGGCTTCAATTGAGTTGCGCCAGCAGCCGTTTTTGTGGGCAACCGACCTTAGCACTTACGATGCCATTGTAACCTTCGGCACTGCATTGCCGCTTATCGGGCAACACATCAGTTTGTTCACGGTGCTCATGACCATCACCTCCATTGCACAAGCTGTGATGAACAAAAACATGAACCAAATGGGTGCGCAGCAACCCGGAATGCAGTACTTGCCATACATCATGCCGCTGATGCTGATGTTTCTGTTCAATAGTTTTCCGGCAGCGCTTACCTACTATTATTTGTTGCAGAACGTGATTGGCATGGGGCAACAGTGGGTGATTCAGAAGTTTTTTATTGATGAGGACAAACTGCGCAAGCAGATTGAAGAGAACAAGAAAAATCCTAAGCCGAAATCTGCTTTCCAGAAAAAACTGGAAGAAATGCAACGTCAATCGCAGCAGCAGCAGGCTGCACGTGGCAAGAAGAAGTAAAAGGCAAATGGTTTCTTATACACTGAGAGGGGCATTGGAATTTTTGTAAATTCGTGCGAATTGTTACCAATGAAATTTATAGTTGAAATTGACGATTCCACTCGTGAGGGGCTTAAAGCCATCAACTTTCTTAAAAGCTTAAAACCTGTTAGAAACGAGGTTTACATAAGGAAATACTCAAAAGACAGCATTGTTCCGCTTAGTCCCGAAGAGTTGGCTCTACCCTATGGAAAAAAACCTGACAAAACTCAACTGCGCGCCTACCTAAATCAACCGCAAGAAACCGGTGCAGATATTGAAACTGTCAGAAAAAGAATTGTGGGCAGTTTGACAAAATCTATCAAGCCTTCCAATGCGAAAAATCCTCATCAAGCCAAACGCTGAAAGAGCAATTAGAGCAGTTGCAGATTTTATAGAGTCAAAAAACACGGAAGGTTCGAGCGCGAAATGGGTTAACGAACTTTTAGATTTTATTATTGCACGTGCATCATTGAAAACAAATTTCCCACTGTGCAAAAATGCTGAGCTCGCGCACAAAAAGTTTTCATGTACTGTTTTTAAAAGAAAGTGGGTGATTGCATTTAAAACCACGAAAAACAGTTTTGTAGTTCACCACATCATTTGGGGAGCGAAACTCTCATAGCTGCTGAGGTTATCATTGAACGCTATCTATTTTCTCGGACTTCCGCATTCGCAAGTTTGCACCCATTCGCGCATTTCGCGAGTTTTCATGCAGCTAACTTTGCACTGCAATGCATCAGGCAAACAACAACAAAACGGCTGGTATCAATTTCCGCGAATGGTGGCAACTGCATTCCGAAAATGGCAGGCAAGTGTGGAAGTTCCTCCCACCCGAAGCATTTGCTCATGTTGATTTTAACTCGCCCGAAGGGCGTGCCATGCTCGATGAAATGAGTAGGCAATTTGTTTTTGATAAAACGCAGAATCCAAACAGCGGTGATGCAGTTTTCCGTTCATCAAAAACTCAAACTTTTTCAAATGCCAAAGCGCAAACAGCAGCGCAAGCGTTGCAAAACGGGTGGGATTATTTCACCGCATTGCAAAGCGATGAAGGACACTGGGCGGGCGATTATGGCGGACCAATGTTTTTGCTTCCGGGCTATGTGATTGTTTGCCACATCACAGGCGTGCAAATCGCTGTAGCGCAAAGCGTTTTGATGATTCGCTACATGCTTAACCATCAAAACAATGACGGTGGCTGGGGGCTGCATCTGGAAGGCGGAAGCACCATGTTTGGCACTTGCCTGCAATATGTTTCGCTGCGCATTTTGGGTTTACCTGCAAACCACGAAGCTATTGCCAAAGCCCGTGCGTGGATTCACAAAAATGGAGGCGCAAAGGGCATTCCGCCTTGGGGCAAATTTTACCTTTCGTGCTTGAATGTTTATGAGTGGGAGGGTTGCCACTCGCTGTTGCCCGAGTTGTGGCTGTTGCCCGAACTATTGCCGATTCACCCATCGCGCTATTGGTGCCATGCGCGTATGGTTTATCTACCAATGGCATACTGCTTTGGTGTGAAGTTGAAAGCAGCACAATCGGAACTTACAAGCCAACTGCGCAATGAACTTTACATAGAGCCGTATGAAAAAATTAACTGGCGCGAAGCGCGAAGTAAATGTGCCACAGCCGATGTATATCATCCGGCTCATGCCATGCTGGGCGTGTTGAATTTTTGCAGCAATACCTACGAAGCGGTTTATTCAAAAAAGCTCCGAAAGAAAGCAACAGATTTTTGCTACAACTACATTCAGGCAGAGGACAAACAAACCAATTACATTGATATTGGACCAGTAAACAAAATGATGAACATGCTTTGTGTTTGGCACAAGGAAGGTGCAGAAAGTGTTGCGTTTAAAGCGCATGAAGAACGCCTGCAAGACTACTTGTGGCTTTCGGAAGACGGCATGAAAATGCAAGGCTATAACGGCTCGCAATTTTGGGATACAGCGTTTGCAACACTTGCCATGAAAGAATCGGGAGCCGATACAACAGATAGCGATAATTACAAAACAGCAGTTGAGTTTATTGTTTCGCAGCAAGTAACGGAAGAGCCGTTTCAATGGAAACAGTTTTTTCGCCACAGTTCTAAAGGGGGCTTTCCTTTTTCAACAAAAGCACACGGTTGGCCCATCACCGATTGCACTGCCGAGGGAGTGAAAGTGCTGCTGAACGAAAACATTGAAACAGCATTGCTGCATGATGCTGTGGAATTGATTTTATCGTTTCAAAATGCCGATGGCGGTTGGGCGAGCTATGAAAATTCGCGTGCGCCAAGGTGGATTGAAGCCTTGAATCCATCGCTGATTTTTGGCAACATTATGATTGATTATTCCTACACGGAATGTTCCTCGGCAAGCATTCAAGCGTTAATCAAATATCACAAAAAATACCCCGAGCGCAACGCTCATAAAATGCTTTCTGCCATTAAAAAAGGCATTGGTTTTATTCTTGCAGAACAACACGAAGATGGTTCATGGTATGGCTCGTGGGCAGTTTGTTTTACTTATGGAACATGGTTTGCTGCCGAGGCTTTGGCAGCAGTAAAATCACTGAACTTGTTTGATGAACGCATAATCGAAAATGCGCTTTCAAAGACAAAACATTTTTTGCTTTCAAAGCAAATGAACGATGGTGGCTGGGGCGAGGATTTTGAAAGCTGTGTGCAGAAAAAATACATCCACAGCAAAACCTCGCAAAACGTGAACACCGCTTGGGCTTTGATGGCGCTTATGTGCTGCAATGCAGAAAACGAAGTGATTGAAAAAAGCATTCAACTGTTGGTAGAAAAACAACTGCCCAATGGCGATTGGCAACAAGAACAGATTTGCGGAGTGTTCAACCACAACTGCATGATAAGCTACACCAACTACCGAAACATCTTTCCATTGTGGGCACTTGGAAGGTTTGTGCGCCTTCGAAATGCAACTGCAAATCACTAAACCGCTTTTCATATAAGGCAATGCACGCTATGCAGGCACTAATGTAGATGCGTTCATTTGTGGCATGTTTTTCTGCCATTGTAGTTTTAAAATTTAATCATCCATTACAATACTTTCGCCTGCCATGAGCATCACCGCAAAAGCAATTATTGAAAGCATCCCTGACCGTTTTCGTGCCGAAAAAGCTGAAGGGTATAGCACCATTGTGCACATTGACTTGACGGGGCTTGCATATACGGTTGAAATTAATGCAGGGGAATGTTTTTTGAAGGAAGGGTTGCATGGCACTGCAGTGTGCAAAGTAGAAAGCATTGAACAAAATTATGTGGCATTGGAAACGGGTGAACTGAATCCGCAATGGGCATTGATGAGCGGAAAAGTGAAGGTGAGCAACCTTGCTGAAATGATGCGCTTTACGAAATGTTTCCGCAGGTTTGACGGGAATGCTGCAACACAAAAAGTAGTTTCCGGTGTATTGAAATTTGCTGAGCGACCAACATTGGAGGGTCCTTTGAAGGGTGTTAGAATACTTGATTTTACAAGGCTTTTGCCGGGTCCCATAGCCACCATGTTTTTGGCGCAGCAGGGTGCTGAAGTGATAAAAATTGAAGACCCCGACAGCCCCGATTACATCCGCTCGTTTGAGCCACAGGTGAATGGCGAATCGGTTTTTTACTTGGCTTTGAACAGCAACAAAAAAAGTTTGGCGGTAAATTATTTGAGTGATGAAGGAAGAAGCATCATCAAAAAATTAGTTGCGCAAGCCGATGTTTTGATGGAGCAGTTTCGCCCGGGAGTGATGGAAAAATTCGGTTTGGGTTACGAAGATTTAAAAAGCGTGAACCCGAAGTTGATTTATGTCTCGGTTACGGGTTATGGTTCCACTTCATCAAAAGCAAACCATGCCGGGCACGACCTGAATTACATTGCACAAAGCGGTTTGCCTTTCATTACCGGAGCGCAGCCAACGCTGCCGGGCTTTCAGGCGGCAGATGTTGCCGGTGGAGCTTACATGGCGATGAATGCCGTTACCACTGCACTTTTTGAGCGCGAGCGCACCGGCAGAGGCTCGTTTGTGAATGTTGCCATGACAGATTGCGTTTTGCCACTGATGGCGTTGCCGCTTGCCGCACAGCAGTTAAGTGATTCTGAAATCAACACATCGAATTTTGAATTGGCGGGAAGTATTGCCAACTACAACATTTATGAATGCAGCGATGGAAAGTTCATTGCGCTTGGCGCTTTGGAACCAAAATTTTGGAACGCGTTTTGCGAAGCAGTAAATCAAACCGATTGGAAAAATAAGTTGCTGGCAGGCAAACAGGAAATGCAAAAATTGATTGATGCAACTGCTGCTTTGTTTAAAACAAAATCGCGCAACGAGTGGTTAGAATTTTTGAAAAACACCGACTGCTGCATCACGCCCGTAAACGATTTGCGGGAAGTGTGGTCTGACCGATATTTAAACGAGCAGGAACTTTTTATTGAACATCAACATGCGCGTGTAGGAAATTTTAAGACTTTACGCCACCCGCTTCAATTTCAAAGTTCCAACTTTGCGCAGCGGTGGAGCGCACCCGATTTGGGTGAAGACACGACAAGTGTTTTGAAAACAGCAGGATTAAGTGATGAAGAAATCAGAAAGTTGTATGATGGCAAGAAAGTTAGATAGCAGACTAATGACAAATGACAAAAGACAAATGATAAACCACGAGTTGGGAGAAGATAGCAGTTGTATAAAATCTACTACCAAGTTTTGGTTCTTTGTCCTTGCTCTTCTCATGCTTTCTGCGTCAGTTCAAGCCGGTGATGTGAAGAAGGGTTTCAAATTGCTCACCACAGGGCAGTATGATGAAGCGATTCAAAATTTTTATGATGAACTGAAAGGCGCACCGGAACATGTGGCTGCGAATTATGGCTTGGCAAAAGTTTTTAGTGCGAAAGATTTTGCGCGCTACAATTTAGATTCGGCATTCCTGTTTGCACAGCGCGCATTTGTGAAAGTTCCGCTCAATCCCGATGACAAAAACACTAAAAAGTATCTGGAATTTGGCGTGCGCGATTTCACCATTCAGGAGTTATATAACTCCATTAACAAAGAAGCATTCGAGGCGGCAAAAAAGCTAAACACTATCGAAGCATACACCCACTTTGCAAATACCTTTGGCGATAAAGATTTGATTGCTCAAGCCGTTGCAAAGCGCAACGCATTGGCGTTTGAAAAGGCAAAAGCAACCAACGATAAAGATGCCGTGAAAAAATTCCTCACCGATTATCCCGAAGCAAAAGAAACAGCACAGGCAACATTGCTTTACGAAGAGTTGCTCTATAAATTCATCACTGCCGATGGCAAGCCCGAATCGTTCAAAAAGTACATGGAGCAATACCCCAAAGGCTTATATTTTGAAGAAGCGAAATCAGAATTTGAGCAAAAGGGGTTGGAAAAAACATTGAAGGAAAACACATTGGATGCGTATGTGAAGTTTCAGAAAAGCTATCCGAATCATCCGGCTATCGGCAGAGTGCAGGATAGCATTTTCGTGTTTCTGACACGCGAAGGCGAAGCAGATTTGTATAAACACTTCATCAAGTTTCACCCGAACAATCGAAACATTTTCACCGCATGGCGCGAGTTGAATTTGGTAGAAACCCTCCACGACACACCCGAAGAGCACGAAACCTTTTTGAAAAAGTATACCGACTATCCTTTCAAAAATGAAGTGGAGCAGCAGCTTGAAAGTGCAAAAATTGAATACAAAGTTTTTGTGAAGGATGACAAAGCGGGCTACATCAATGCCGCCAATGGCGAGGTGTTGATTCCGATTCAATTTACTGAAGCCAATGATTTTTATTGCGGCTTGGCAGCTGTTTCCAAAGAAGATTGCGATGAAAAGTGCCATTACTATTACATCAACCGAAAAGGCGACACAGCCTTTGTGGGTGTGTTCAATTATGCCGGTGATTTTGTGGAAGGGCGCGCAGTTATCGGCATTGGCAATTGTGAAGAAGACTCATGCAAATATGGCGTGATTGATAAACGCGGCAGATTTATTGTGCAGCCGATTTATGAAGAAATGGATGATGTGAGCGAAGGTTTTTATGCTGCTGCTTTGAACGAGAAATATGGCTACTTGGATAAAAAAGGGAAAGTGGTAATTCCGTTTCAATATAATGATGCATTGGGTTTCCGCGAAGGAAAGGCATCGGTGAAAACCAATGACGGATGGATGTTTATTGACACTAACGGTGTTCAAATCATCGAAAAAAAGTTTGCAAAAACATCATCGTTTGCAGGCGGCTTTTGTGCTGCAACAGCCAACGATTCCACATGGGGTTACATCAGCCCAAGCGGCAACTGGGCGATACCTCCAGCCTATGCCGAAGCTGGTGATTTTGCCAATGGCTTTGCAGTGGTTGCCACCCGCGAGCGCGATAAAAAAAACCGCAATCTGTTCGTTTACCAGCGATTTAAGATTGACATCAGCGGCAAGGTGATTGAAAAAATGCTTGCGCCTGTGCCTGCAAAAAATGCGCGCAAAAAGAAAAAGTAAACCGGCTTATTTTTTCTTTTCAATCACAAACATCAGGTCTGGTCCGAAGTTGGTTTTGCCGGTAATGGCAAACTCAACTTTTCCGATGTAGTAGAACATATTGCGCAGCAAAATCCTTTTCCAATCTAAAACAAAGGGTGAAGGATACTGATAATAATGTCCAACCAGATTTGCCCATACGGGGCTGTGAATTGGCAAAGGAATAAAAGTGTCTTTTACGCGGAAGTTGCACGACTCAGCCATTTTTTTGAAAGTGGCGGGCGTGTAATGCACCACATGTTCGCAGCAATCCCAAATGTCCATTTGTTTGGTTTTGCCGGTAAGTCCGGCAAGCTTCATTTTGAAATGGTTGTAATCGCCATTGGGAACTTTGATTACCACAATGCCGTCTGGCTTCAATAACTTAAAGCACGTATTCAGCAGTTGCTTGGGTTGTGTTACGTGTTCAAAAACATCTATGAGTGTGATTACATCATAGTGATTTTCAGGCAGGTTGGCATCTTGCAAAAAAGCAGTGTGAATTTTCAATCCCCAGTTGTCGCGCGCAATTTGCGAAACTGCCGGACTTGGCTCCACGCCTTCAGTTTCATAACCCGCTTCGCGCGCTTTGCGCAGAAAAAATCCCATGTTGGTGCCCACATCCAGCAACTTACCCGATGGCTTATGCTTTTTAATTTTTACCAACTCGTATTCGTAGTTTCTGTCGCGGTGGTGTGGCTTTTTTCCTTTAAAAATCAGCCTCGCTTCTTCGTAAAAAATATCGGCATTGCTGAAATAATTTTCCTGAGCAGTGGCGGCACGCGGATTGGTGTAAATCAAACTGCAACTGTTGCATTTTACAACCGATAAACCTCTGTCGCTATCAAGTACCGTAAAACTTTCGCTGTCGCAAAGCGGGCATTTGCAATGCTCGCGCTCATGTTCTTCGTAAAAATCTTTTTGGCTGCCACCGTGGATATAATCTTCTCTGCCGAGTCTTTCCATAAATGATGAATTGATGTGCTTGAGTTTTAAAAAAGCGCAACAAATGTATTTGAATTTTGCGGCTTGCAGCGAATAAAGCGTACGCGATAGGTAATTCTCACAAAGGCAAAAAGCACATTAAGTGCTTTCAAAGTGGTTATCTGAAAACTTACAGTGCGTATTTTTTCTTTCGCAAGTAGCTGTAAACCATTCCTGTCAACAACACTAAAACTATTGGAAAACCAACGTTTGCAGCTTGCCATGTTGTTTTTTCTTCATCCACTTTTATCTTATCCAACAGGCGTAGTTTTACTTCCTTGTTTCGGGTTTCCAGCAGCCCCTCGTCATCGGCAAGAAACTCAATGCAGTTCATGATGAAATCTTTGTTGGCAAGTGTTTGCTTTGTGAAAGGTTGATAACCCAGCGGATAGGCAGAATTATCATTACGTTTTTCGTTGCGAATGATGTCGCCATCAGCAATTACAATTTGGCGTGTTGGTTTGCTTCGGTCAATGAATGATAACTCGCCAAGCGAATCATTTATTGCTAAAAAATCCTGCGCTAAACGGTTCTTGAACACGGATTCAAATTCGCCTTCTAACAGCACCGCCACAGGCAGGTTCTTTTGGTTGTAATAACGAGGGTCGGGTCGGTTGGCAAGAATGTCAAAAGCTACACGAGTGGGTGTCATCACCGCTTTGGTGTTTTCGGATGTGTGCAGCAAAATGGTTTTGCGCACACCAGGATTTTTGAGCGTGTCAATGGTGCTTGCAAATTGGGCAGCCACAGGGTCGAGGTTACGGCTGATGGCGTGATTGTTGCTGCTGATTAAATAAGGGAAGTAATACCACGGGAATAGCTGTGTTTGCGGGCTGTTACCCATTTGCCCAATCACCAAAGGCACCGAGCCGCAAAGGTTGATGTCCATCACCAAATCGGTGTTGATGCGCACGCCATATTTAAAAAGCTGGTCGTCTAAGTTCAACGGTTTATCCACCACAAACTGACCTGTAAGATTTTGTTTCAGGGTGTCCATGTCGGCAGTGGTGGCATCCAAAAGCCACAACACTTTTCCTCCGCGCATGAGGTATTGATCAATTTTGTATTTATTTTTTTCATCAAAGGCGGTTTGCGGCTTGGCAATAACCACCACATCAAACTTTGAGGGAATGGCAAACTGGCTATCAATAAACATTTCCTGAACTTCGTAGCGCTGGCTAACAAGTGTGTTAAGGATATCGGCTAAATCTAATCTGTTCAGCTGTCTGTTGCCTTGCAAAAATGCAATGCGTGGCGAGCGATACTGGGTCATTTTCTTAATGGCATTCGCAAATTTATATTCCAACTGAATTACGGAGTTGTTCAGAATTTCCTCGGGTGAAAAACCTGCCTGATTCTCTAAAAGGTTGATGGGAAAACTGTTTCCCTGATAGTTTACGATGGCTCCGGGCACGATAATCCTTTGGCGGTTTTCGTCTTTGCCTTTGGTCATCAGGTTGGTGCCGGTTAATCCTTTTTTTGCAAGGTCTTCAAGGATATTTTTCTTTTCCTCTTCGCTCTTTCCTTCCAATGGGTCGAAAAATTCATATTGAATGTTAGCGCGGTTAAAAGCACGCATCTCATTCAACAAATCGCGTGTTGACTCTTTCAGTCGCACAAAACCTGCCGGCAGTTCGCCATCTAAATACACCTTCACTACCACTTCATCTTTTAGGCTGCTCACCAAATTTTTGGTGGGTTTTGCGAGCGAGTAACGTTTCTCGGAGGTGAGGTCGAAGCGGTAGTAAAACAATCCTGCAACTACATTCAGTAGCAGCAAAACGGCAAGTGTAAGCGCTAAGCGCGTAACTGCATCCTGTTTACTATTCACAAGTTGTTTTTGCATGACTGTTTGAGCGGCAAATTTCATTTAAGCTGCCAGTGCGGCAATGGTTTCTAAAGGATTTAGCGAAGAAAAAACTGTGTTGCCTGCAACAAGAATCTCTGCGCCTGCGGCTTTCAGCATTGGTGCGTTTTCAAGCGTAACGCCACCATCCACCTGAATTTTTGCATTGCTGTTTTTAGTTGTAATCAGCGCTTTTGTTTCGCGCACTTTCTCTATGCTTCGTTCAATAAATTTTTGTCCGCCAAAACCCGGGTTAACGCTCATGATTAAAACCACATCAAGCAAATGCACTACTTCGCTGAGCACATCAACCGGAGTAGAGGGGTTGAGCACAACTCCGGCTGTGCAGCCTGCATTTTTTATTTGGTGAATAAGCGAATCTAAGTGGGGGTTGTTTTCAAAATGAACAGATATGTTATCTGCTCCGGCTTGTTTGAATTGTTGGATGTATCGCTCCGGTTTTTCAATCATCAGGTGCACATCGCAAAACTTTTGGGTCCCCTTTCTGATTGCCTGCAGAACAGGAAATCCAAAAGAAATGTTTGGCACAAAAACGCCATCCATAACGTCAATATGAATCCATTCGGCAGCGCTGCTGTTAAGCAATTCTATGTCTGCTCCAAGCTGAAGAAAATTAGCGCTGAGCACCGAAGGCGCAACTATGGTTTTGCTCATGGGGCGAAAATAGAAAATTGCAGCTGCCCTTTGGGTCTTAGTAAAGGAAAGGAATAACCTTTTTCACCCTGTGCTGATAATCCTTGTAGGCATCTCCAAACTCTTTAATCAGTTTTTGTTCCTCGAGCCGAATACCAATTTCCAAATACACAAGCGAAGTAATCACTGCGGCAAGTGTCATTTTAGTTGGCAGCAACAAAAACAAACCGATTAATGCTATTAAGATGCCTGTGTAAATTGGGTGGCGCACCAAACCATTCATCCCCGAAACATTCAGTGAAGATGTTTTTCTTGTTTTTGGGATTGGCAAAAGCGCATTCAAGCCTGTGAACTCTGTAAAACTATATCGAATTACTGCAAAGGCAACCATCGCCAAACCCAAGAGCGATAGCGTTACTGCGCCATATTTCAGCAACGCACTTTCAGTAGAAAACAAAAACTCATATTCATGTTTTTCGATAAAAAACCACACGATGTAACTGAAGAATAACAACGAAAAAAATGTGTACAATAAGCGATAAAACCTGTACGTGTTTGGAAAGGAATTGGCAATGGTTTTTTTAACACTTTCTGCAGCCAAAAAACTGTGTGAAGCGTAAAAAAGTGTCAATAAAACTATGAGTGTGAACATGAGAAATTGATGAATGGTTTAGCAAGTAAAGAAAGCCTACATTTGCAAACAGAAGTGAGTTTTATGAAAATCAAGATTGCTTATGGATTGTTGATTTTAGGTGCAATGCTACTTTTTTCTGCAGATGCAGATGCGCAGTGTGCGATGTGCAAAACCGCTGCCGAAAGTTCACTTGAAAGTGGCTCAAGTGCAGCAGCGGGGATTAACAAAGGGGTGCTTTATTTGTTTTTAACCCCTTACGTTGTGGGCGGCACCATTGCATTTTTTTGGTGGCGTGCACGAAAGCGTGCAGCACAGGGAAATTAGAAACTTCACGTTTTCAATTTCAATGCTTTAACCTTGCATTGTAAATGTTTGAATTAGGAGCAATTTTTCCGCTGCTGAGGTTAGAGTACAAACTCAACGCTTATGAATTGGCTTTAGCTCCTGTTTATGCTTTCATTCTTTTTCGCATTGCCAACAAATATCGGCAGCGGCTTCGCAAGGACCCTATTCTATACAAGTATTATGGCATGGGCTTCAACCTTAAAATGTTTAGCTCAGTTTTCTTTTGCCTGATTTACATGTATTACTACAATGGTGGCGATACAGCCGGTTTTTACCATTGGTGCAATCAGTGGTTCTATTTTCTGTTCCGAGAGCCGACACATGCGATTGCTTATATTTTATTTAATGATGAAGAAAGCTTCTGGAGGTTTTTTACTACTTCTGATTTGCGTTCGGGATATACCTATTTGATGCGTTACGGCACCAACGAGAATACATTCAATCGTATTGCCTCGGTAGTTAACTTGATTGGGTTAAATTCCTTTGTTGCCACCACAATGATTTTTGGCTATTTATCGTTTTTGGGTGGTTGGCGTTTGTTTATTGTGTTTTACGACCAATATCCACACCTGCGCAAGCAAATTGCAATGGCTTGTTTGTTTATTCCATCGGTGGTGTTTTGGGGTTCGGGTTTGATGAAAGATACACTTACACTGATGGGTGTATGTTGGCTCACCTATTCTCTTTACTTTGGATTTGTAAAGCGACAAGATGTTACCAGAAATCTGATTTGGGGTTTCATTATGGCTGTGATGGTTGCAAAGCTGAAGGGCTACATCATTCTTGCATTCATTCCTGCTGCAGCTTATTGGGCAGTTAATAAATACCGCGAGAACATCAAAAGCGGCTTTTTACGTGTTGCAACGGGTCCGTTCTTTATGATTGCTGCCGGTATTTTAATGCTTGGATTGATGAGGTTGGTGGGCGATTCTTTAGGTAAGTTTTCAATTGATAAACTTGAGCAAACGGCCTCAGGATATCAATCCTGGCACACTGAAACCGGAGGTTCCTCTTATACTATCTACGGAGCAGGTGATTTCTCGCCCTTGGGTTTGCTGAAAACTTTTCCGCAAGGAATAAATGTTACACTTTTCAGACCATATCTATTTGAAGCGCGCTCCATTTTCAACCTTATGGCTGCAATAGAAGGTGCAATTATGCTTTATCTCACGCTCAGTATTCTTTGGCGAACGAAAGTTGTAAGGTTACCGGAGGCATTAGCGAAAGACACCAATATTGCTTTTTGCCTAACTTTTGCATTGATACTTGCTTTTGCTGTGGGCATAACCAGCTTCAACTTTGGCGCCTTGGTGCGCTACAAAATTCCGGTTATGCCCTACTATGCTATTGCGCTGATTTTGATAGATGACGTTATTCGCAAAAGTCCGCTGCTTGGCGGTAGAAAACGCTAAACCTCAAACAGAGAAAGGAAATTTTCGGTGTTTGACCGAACAGAATAGTGCGATTGTATTTTAGCAATGGCGTTTTTGCTCACTTGATTTCTGAATTCGCTATCCTCAATCAATCTCTTTATTGCACATTCCCAATCATTATATGTTTTGCACAAAAAACCATTCACGCCATCATCAACAATTTTAGTGTTCACACCAACCGGACTAACTAATGCCGGTATGCCCAAGCTCATGTATTGAAGCGCTTTGAAACCACATTTGCCACGGCTCCAATCATCATCGGTAAGCGGCATGATGCCAATGTGAAAACGTAGTAAATCATCTATTTCAGTTTCTTTGTTCCATGGGATAAACACAAGGTTTTTTAGATTGAAGGTTGGCGGCTTGTTAGCAATAACCACGAATAAAAAATCAATTTCCTGCTCAAGTTTTTGTAGCACTGGAACAATGTCATCCAAATATTTCATGGTGGTGTGTGTGCCTGTCCAGCCAATGGCTATGGGTTTATCGTTTTGATTTTTCGGTTTGTTATGATGACCTTCCGTGTCAATAGTGGTGGGATTCACCACAACACAATTATTGAATTGCCGGGCATAGCTTGCCAAAAAATCGTTGCCACACGAGCAACGGAAAGCCCAATTACAGATAGAAGCTGTTTTGGAGTGCCATTTCAACTTTGCAGCAATTGCATTTTCTGAGGAAGTGTTGGAAAGCCAAATGGCATCATCAAAATCGAAAACGATTTTTTTGCGAAACACCTTTGCAATCAACCATTCAATGAAAGGTGGACCAACAGGAGTAGCTTCGCGATGGATGAACACTATGTCATATAGTTGAAGCCGACTCAACACTGCAATCCTTCGTAAAAACCCTTTTAGAATGCCAACGATTTTTGCAAAACCATTACCCGGTTTGTAGAGCACTTTCCAAGTGGCAGCATCCAAAAAACTTTGAACCTCAAACTCGATATTGTTTGCATTTAGCAGTTCAAAATACTGCTCGAATCGAAAGCGCTGCGATGGCGCTTCACCCAAAGGATAAGGAACCAGAAAGAGAATTCTTTTGCTCATCTGTGTAGGTGTTGCAAATTAAGCAGAAGATAAACCAAGCAGGGTGTTTAATAAATTAACACTGAGTGTTTTTGATGTTGTTATATTCGCGAACTTGATTTTTTCACTAAACACAAAACGTAAAGACAAAATGAAAAAACTTTTACTAAGCGCGTTCTCTTTCTGCGTGTTGGGTGGCGCAATGGCGCAGGTGCCCGATGGAGGATTTGAAAACTGGAAGATTGACACCTCAAAATTGGATCTTTCAGGTCTTTTGCCAGGCTTTGTTCCTGACACTTTCACATTTGAAGACCCACTAAATTGGACTTCTGTTAATTACATCACAGGTTCTGATACGTTCACACCCGGTGTTGCAGGTGGTGCCATCATGGTAACAAAATCAGCAAATGCGCACACAGGTTCGTTTGCTGCACGCATTGAAACACAAACTATCACCATTCCGGTATTGAGTTTGCCAGCGGTTATTCCTGGTTTCATCATCAGTGGTGAGTTTTCAATCGACATTACAAACCTTGCCGGAAGTGGAGGGTTCAACCCAACCAGTTTGCCGGGCAGCGGCATCCCCGTAGCGGGTCGCTTAGACAGTTTCAGTGTTTGGGCGGACTACACACCGGTGGCAGGCGATTCGGCTTTGTTGTTGGCTGTGCTTAGAAAAGGAACCGATATTGTTGCTCAGGCTGCAGGTTTTGTAAAAAGTGCAACTTCGGGTTACCAGCGATTTGCAGTTCCTTTCACCTACCTCACCTGCGATGTTCCTGACAGTGTAACTTTTGCCTTTTCTTCAAGCAACTTGTTTGAGCTTCAAAACCTACTCGAGTCATTTGGCTCTGGCTCTTTGCAAGCAGGCAGCGTTTTGTTGGTTGACGATGTTGATTTCAGCACAGCTCCTGTAAACTATGTTGTGAATCCTATTGCTGTTTTGGATGACACTTTCACATTCAAAAACAACCCCATCACCGTAAACGTGTTGGCTAATGACTTTGATTGTAATTCATCAGCAACGCTGAGTGTTGGAACAATTTCAACAACCACAGCTCATGGCTCTGCGGCAAAATCAGGTAACAACATCACCTACACACCAATCAATAACTATGTAGGCTTAGATACTGTTTTCTATGAGTTGGAATCATCTACAGGAAAAAAATCACAAGGCGTGTTGCGTATTAACGTTCGCGATAACACCAGCATCAGAGAAGTTAATTTGGTTGCAGTTAGCGCTTATCCAAACCCAACTTCAAGTGTGTTGAACATAGCGGCTAAATTGGAAAACGCAACTGTAAATGTGTTTGACTTAGCAGGCAGAACAGTGTTGAGCGCAAACAACTTCACTAACAACATTGCAATGGACATCACTTCATTAAGCAATGGAACTTACATCGTTAACTTGTTGAATGAACAAGGCGCGGTTGTAGGAAAAACAAAATTCGCTGTAGCGAAATAATCGCAAGTGCTTGATAAAAAACTGAAGAGGCTGTTCCAAAAGAGCAGCCTCTTTTTTTTGCTTATTCTTCAAGAATCTTCTTCACAGAGTTCTCTCCGATGAACACATCTTTTATCACTGCGCTGCCTTTGTTCACGCTCACTAAAGCATAAGATACCAAAGTGGTATCACGAGTAATTTCAAAAAACTTTGCCTCGGCTAATGGCGCTTTGTTTTCCTGCAGAAAAAACTGCTGAAAGGGGAACTCAACAAACAACTCATTAACTTCTTTTCCTTCTTCTCTCATTGTAGCAATCACACTCACTTTTGCCTGTACAAAATGTATGTTTTGGGTGGGTGGAGTTTTTGTTACACCGGCAATTTTTGCAAAGCCATTTTCATCTTCTTTTAATTCCACAAAGCATTTTGTGCGCCCATGCCAAGTGGTGTCGTTTGTTTTCCAGTTTCGCGCTTCAAAATTTAAAGTAATGTACTTGCCTCTGAAAGGATCAGAAGGGTCAACAGGGGCTGTTTTAAACTTAAATACTTTTCCTTCACGCAAGGTGTTTTCGTGTTTCAAAATCATTTGAAATGCAATGGCTAACTGTGCCACCACCATGATACCGAAAATCACCCAAGCCCAATTTTTTCTATCCATCAGCTTTCCTTTTTTTCAGCATGGAGTAATTGGCAACAAAGAACCCAACACCCACCATCACGAATAAAATTCCACGCACAACAAAACTCATGTTGGTGTCGAAAAACCTGCAAACCACTAATGCGGTTACAATCAGCAATCCAAAATTTAAAGCGCGCAAATTGTTGCTGCGCGCGCCATCGGCTATAGTGATTACCCCCAGCGCCAACACCACCGCATTTGAGAGTACCGTTGCACCAACTACACTGAACGTGCTTGTGATAAAAATGGGAATGAACCATACAAAAGCAATTTCAAAAACATTAAAACCTTGCTGCTGCTTTTTGCGATGCAAAAGAAAGTAGGCAGCAATGGCAACAACTGAAATTAAAGCAGCAACAAAAAATTCGGTGGAGCGAAATTGATAGCCGCCTTTATACACACTTTCCCAAAACCATTTAAAACTAAACAATAACATGGCTGCAACAATGCCTAACGAGCCGGTTTTTTTGTATTCATCGGATGGCAAAAAACCGCCAATCAAAATCATTAAACTAAACAAGCTTATGTAGGCAATAGCCATCCATTCTTCAGCACTTTTTGCCACCGTACCCAATGCAATGGCAACCGACAGCACCACCCAGCGATGATGGTGCGCAGTAAAGTTGCTTTCGGAATTTTCTTTTATCAACCGGAGGTAGTGCGGAATCATCAACAACAGCAGCAGCCAGTACAAAAAGGGATTGCCCCCATCATAGCTTGCCCAATAGCCTGTTTCGCAAACGTAGTAGGTGATGCCCGCCAAGTACAGCAAGGCAGCAACCGAAGAACGCATGGCGTAGATAATGGGTAAGCAAATCAACATCCATGTGAGCAGGAACGAACTGATGCTGCCACCCAAATGATAGATTTGACTAAGCAAAGAAATGTTTGCCCCAACCGCCAGGAAAAGGAAAGCAGAAGTGCCTTCACGCCATGCAATACTTTCCGGCTTTCTGCTTAAAGCAAACGCACACAATGCCTGACCAATAAGTAAAGGGATAAATGCCAACACGGTTTTGAACCATCGCTGAAGTTCGTCCCAATTGTGTGCAATGATTAAGATGATGCCTAAACCTACCAATAGCGCCCCCAAAACGCCAAAGGCAACCAACAGCCGATTGGGTGAAGAAGATTGTTTTTGCCTGTAAAAACTTTGAATGTTTTCAGCTACCTGTTTTGGAATTACTCCTGCAGCAACAAGCTCGTTTAAGTCAATTTGCATGATGATGGACTGTAAATGTCAGCTACCCTCAGCGTTTTATTTCTTCCACTTCATCCACAAAGTATTTGGTGTCGCCCTGCCACCAAAAATTTTTAATCACCTCTTTGTAGTGCAGACTCACATATTTTCCTTCCATCTCCATCAGTTTGTTGGCAACATTTTTGTCTTTCACCGAAAACTTCCAAATCAAATTTGCGCCAACCGTGGAAGTGGGTGGTTGCATTCCGCCAATGTTCAATTCACCTTCATGGGTTTTGAAAACATATCCGCGTTTTGAAAACTTAATCAGTAAACCTGCGCGCACCCCTTCGCTGTAGGTAAATGAACTTACAAGGAAAAAAACAAGCAGCGAAACGACTGCAAGTGCAGCTAATCCCAAGCCAACTTTTCGGAGCGTGGAGTGAAGAGAAGATGGTTGTTCCATGGGAAAGATTTTCGTAAAGAAACAACTTATTTCAATTCGCTGCGCGCGCCATTTTGATACTCAGTAAACACCTCGCGCACAATGCCATCGCCCAAGCCGATTTTTGGGACAAATAATTTTTTTGCATTTGTCCATCGCATGATGGTAAGGAAAATTTCACCTGCCGGAATAATCACATCGGCACGGTCGGGGTTGAGGTCGAGAATTTTCACACGGTCTTCAATAGTAAATGACTTGATATGCGAAACAATTTCATTCAGCAAATCAAAACTCATTGCCTTGCCCGGTTTAAGCTGTGCGATTTTTGAAATCCGATTGATGTTTCCGCCCGAACCAATCACCGAAAAATTCGATACACTTTTCAACTCTTTTTTCAGCCAGTCTTTGAGTTGTTTCCAGTCATCTTTTGTTACCTGATTTTGCAAAATGCGAATGGTGCCGATGTTAAATGAAGTGGCAGCCACGGGCTTGTGGTTCACGAAAATGGTAATCTCGGTGCTGCCGCCCCCCACATCCACAAACAAGCAGTTGCTGCTGAGTTTACCCGCCTGCGCATGTTGGCTGTTGAATATCATGCTGGCTTCGCTGTTGCCGCTGATGATGCCGATGTCTAAGCCGGCTTCTGCTTTAATCCGCTTTACCACATCTTTACCGTTTTTGGCTTCGCGCATAGCGCTGGTGGCACAGCCTTTGTAGTGCAACACTTCGTTGGCGCGCATGATGTGCTTAAAACCAATCATGGCATCAACCAAACGGTCAGCAGATGCCTTTGTAATTTTATGGTCACTGAAAGCATTGGCGCCAAGGCGAACAGGCACGCGAATCAGCGCGCTCTTTTTAAACAAAGTGCCAACGCCATTTTCCACTGCATTCACAATTAGCAAACGCACCGAGTTGGAACCAATATCAATAGCTGCAAATTTCTTTAACTCCACACTGAAGTTTTGCTCAAAGAACAATTCATTGAAAAAAACAGAACAAACAATTTTTCAACTAAATGTGGAACGTGAACGAAAAGTTAAATATGCAGCCATGTAGCTGCTGTTATCGTCTTTGATTTTCAGGCTTGTTGCTTCTTTAAGTTGAATGGCTATTTTTGAAAAAAATAAATGAATTGCATGTTTAATAAGTTACGAATTTCTTGCGTTGCTTTAGTTTCAATTCTGCTGTTGCAGAATGCTGCTTTTGCGCAAACCGGATGCCCGGGCTGCAACATTGACAACACCTGCACAGCCAATCAGGATGTGGCTATTTGCCCGCCTGCATTGCCTGATGCATGTTTTGGCGATCCTTTTGACGAAGACCTTACTTTCTACATTCCCAGAAATCTGATTTATCAAGGACAAAATGTAACGCTTGGTAGTGTTCAGCTCGTAAGCATTGTGGGTTTGCCAAACGGGTTGTCGTGGCAAATTGATAACCCAAGTGGTAGTTATTCATTAGCTGGTGTAACACAAACTCGTGGTTGCATTAAAATTTGCGGAACTCCGGCTGCATTCGGCAATTTCTTCATCACTGTTACTGTAAATGCTAACGTAACAAACCCTATCACCACCACACAAACACAGTCTTTTTCATTGCCATTAGTTGTAAAAAACTGTGGAGGGGGCAATCCATTCTTTAGCTACAATACATCGGAGGGGTGTGACACATTAACTGTTCAATATGAAGGATTGTATGAGGCACAATCACCTAAAGTAACAGTGTTTAACTGGGATTTTGGGAATGGTCAAACTGGCACGGGAAAAAAACCAGCACCAGTGTTTTACAGCCAACCCGGTCAATATTACCCCGTATTGAACACTGAGTGGTATAACCTTTCATTAGATAGTGTAATCGCTATAGTAACCGGAAACTGGTTTTGTGGTGACATTGAGGAACCCAATCTGCCTATTGTTGGATGCACCGCACAACCTGACCCACAGTTCTTTTTTACCAGCGGGTCAAAAACTATCAAAGGCAACTACAAAAGCGACACTCGCAATGCAAAATGGACGGCAAATGAATTGTTACAGAACGGTCAACCTTTCACTTTGGAGAGTGCAGCCATTTCTTTGCGTTGGGAAGATTATGACCCAACATCAGCAAATGATGATGGGGGAACTTACACAACCGTACTGAATGGTCCTGGCGCTTATTCTTTTTCTACAACCTCTCCATTTGGCGGAGGCGTTTCGGGCACTTTTTATATTGGTACAAAATTAGATACTGTTTTTACGGAAAGAGATACCATCACAGTAAATTCACTTCCACCGGCAACCGCAATTCTTGCATTGCCTGACACCTCACTATGTGGTACCGATACTATCTTCCTTTCGGTTTATGATGGTCCTTACCGCTATGTGTGGATTAAAAATGATACTTCGGTTATTCCTTTTGAAAATGAAAGCAGCTACATCATTCCTGCCGACCCATTCTTGTTTTTCGACACCACTACAGTTGTGAAAGTTCAAATTTCAGATACCATAACAGGATGCTTATATACTACCCAAAACATCAACGCTACACTCAGAGCGCCAATTCCACCTTATGTTGAGTTTACCGGAATCTTCCAGGTGAATGCAACAACGTTGCGCGCAGAACAAGGTTTTACCTATCAATGGCTGTTCAACGGATTGCCAATAGCCGGAGCAACAAATCGCGACTACAACCCATTGATAAACGGTCAGTACTCTTGCATATTCACTAACGCCAGTGGATGCTCTGACACCAGCAACATTATCAATTTTGTGCTTAGCAGCATTCAAAACATGAATGATTTCAGCAACCTTGTTGCGTTGTTCCCTAACCCTTCAAACGGGGTAATGACATTGCACGTTGCCACTGCAGAATCTAATCAACTTAACTACATAGTGTTTAATAACTTGGGGCAAGCGGTTGCATCAGATAAAATTGAAAGAAGCGGTAACAGTTTCACACAGCAACTTGATTTCACCGCTTTGCAACCGGGCAACTATGTTATGCATCTAAATTTAGAAGGTCAATCGGCAGCTAAGCGATTTGTAATCTTCAAATAGATGTAAGTTTGTTTGTTTTCTTGGAGGCTTTGTCGGAAACGGCAAAGCCTTTTTTGTTTTAATAGCTGAGCAGCAGATTTAGTTTTTCCTGCAATCTGCTCTTCGCCAAAAAATTCTGCTCCAAAGGAATAGCAAACGGAACGGGAGTGTCCAAAGAAGCACAGCGCATCACAGGAGCATCCAAGTATTCAAACAAGTTTTCGTTTATCCATGCAGCAATTTCTGCGCCAATACCTCCGGTGAGGGTGTCTTCGTGCAGCACCAAAACTTTACCTGTTTTTTTCACTGTGTCTGCAATGGCTTCTTTATCAAATGGCAACAAGGTTCTTAAATCCAAAATCTCAATGCTGATTTCTGATTTCTGGTTTCTAACTTCTTCCAACGCCCAATGCACCCCTGCGCCATAAGTGATGATGGAAACGCCATCGCCCTCGTGCACCAATTTTGCTTTGCCGATTTCGAGTGTATAATAATCTTCGGGCACTTCGCCTTCGGTGCCGCGATACAGCGCTTTATGTTCAAAATACATCACCGGATTCGGGTCTTCGATGGCGGCACACAACAAACCTTTTGCATCGAGGGGGTTGGATGGATAAACAATCTTTAAACCCGGCACATGAAAGAACCAGGCTTCGTTGCTTTGTGAATGAAAGGGTCCCGCACCAACGCCTGCGCCTGTGGGCATGCGCACCACCACATCGGCATTTTGCCCCCAGCGCCAATAGCTCTTTGCAAGGTTGTTTACAATGGCATTGAAACCGGTGGAAACGAAATCGGCAAACTGCATTTCCACCACACTTTTCATACCCTTCGCACTCATGCCCAATGCGGCACTCAAAATTCCGCTTTCGCACAGTGGAGTGTTGCGCACCCGCTCTTTCCCAAACTCTTCCACAAAGCCTTCGGTGATTTTGAAAACGCCACCATACGCTGCCACATCCTGTCCCATGATTACAAGGTTCGGGTGCTTCTGCATAGATTGTTTTAATCCTTCCGAGATAGCGTCAACAAGGCGAATAGTCCGATGTCCGATGTCGGATGCCGGAGGCAAATGCAAAGGCTGTTTCACTTCGGACATCCCACTTCGGACATCCCACAAATAAACATCTTCTTCTTCTTTCTCTGAGTCAGCCGTCACCTCGGGTTGTTTGTCGGCTGCATCAAAAGCTGTGCGCACCTCGGCATCCATTTCTTCGCGCAGCATCAAAGGATAATCGGGGGAAATGATTCCTTGTTCGATGAGCCAGTTTTCATAGTTCATCACAGGGTCTTTCTTTTCCCACAGTTCAAACAATTCTTTGGGCACATATTTCACACCGCTGGCTTCTTCATGTCCGCGCATTCTGAAAGTCATACACTCTAACAAAACCGGATGAGGGTTCGCTATCATTTCCTCGCGCAACTGCTTGATGGTGTGATATACTTCCAAAATATTGTTGCCATCAATCGTTATTCCCATCATGCCATAGCCTATGGCGCGGTCGGCAAGTTGTTTGCAGCGGAACTGTTCGTTCACCGGGGTGGAAAGCCCGTAGCCATTGTTTTCAATCAAAATAATGATGGGCAAATCCCACACGGCAGCAATGTTGCAGGCTTCGTGGAAGTCGCCCTCGCTGGTGCCGCCATCGCCTGTGAAAGCAACGGTGATTTTCTTTTCGCCTTTAAGTTTTGAAGCCAGCGCAATACCATCGCCCACGCACAATTGCGGACCCAAATGCGAAATCATACCCACAATGTGGTGCGCATTGGTGCCGAAATGAAAGCTCCTTTCGCGTCCCTGCGAAAAGCCGTTTTGCTTTCCCTGAAACTGTTCAAACAGCTGTTGCAAATTGCAGCCGCGTGTGGTGAACACCCCCAGGTTGCGATGCAGCGGACACACATATTCATCTTCTTCTAACGCAGCAGTTACGCCCACCGAAATGGCTTCCTGCCCAATGCCGCTGAACCATTTGCTTACCCTGCCTTGTCGCAGCAGTTTCAGCATCCGCTCTTCAATTACGCGCGGCTTTAGCAGTAGTTTATATAGATGAACAAGTTCTTCGTTGCTTAAGTTTTTTCGATTGAAGTTCACGCTCAAATAAATTGGATTTTAATTTTCCCTTTCAAAGGTTTGAATTCTTTGTCGCCTGTAATCAGTGTGGCATCAAGCCTTTGTGCAAGTGAAGCTGCAAAAGCATCGGCATAAGACATGGTGTATGTTGCTTTTAGGTGTGCTGCTTCAACACATAAATCCAAGCTTGGCTCAACTATAACAAGTGGAAAATTTTTGAGCATTTCCTCAGCTTTTAAGCCCAAGTCTTTACCCTTTTTTCGCCATGACATGTATATGACCTCACCATAGTTTACAGCACTTATGTAACCTTCCTTCTGTCCGTCAAAAATTTCATGCAGTGTTTTTTCGGCTTTTTGAAAACTTGCATCAACAAGCAGGTAACTTAACCATACATAACTGTCCAAAACTACTTTTTCCATCCTTTCAATTTTCTGTTTTCATGTTCAAGTTCTTCTTTGCGGTTTTCCCTAACCCAGTCGAGTGCAGTTTCATTTTTGTTTCCATTAAAAATGCCTCTGAAACTTTGAATGTAATCCCAATTTACTACGCGAATAATGATTTCACCGTTTTCTTCACGCATCACAAGACGTGTGTTTTCATCAATGTTAAGTTTCTTTCTGATTTCGGCAGGAATTACCAATTGCCCTTTGCTGGATATTTTCGTTACGATGGACATTATGCAAAATTTCTTACAAAAGTAACTTTTCTTACCTAAACCAAAATGTAAGAAGCCAGTTCGAGCAAAACTCTTTTATCATTGCACACAATAAAAGCGCCATTATTTCGATTATAGGTGGCTTTTATGCAGTCAGAATGAAACAACTCTTTTCACTAAGCACCATTTGCGTTTTTCTTGTTGGGCTTGTTCAAGTTAGGGCGCAGGCACCCATTGGAGGAGAAAACATTGCAGAAGTGCTGAATAATCCTTTTAGTGCGCGCATTCAGGCTTTGGGTGGCATAAACCTAACTCTGCATGGTGAAGATGCATCCTTGGGTTACAGCAATGCGGCTACATGGAACCGGCAGATGCACAAAACAGTTGTTTTTGGCACGCAGTTTCTGCCCGGCTTCAGCAACGCTGGCAATGTGCAATACACGCATCATTTTGATAAGAAAGCAACATTTGGTTTTGGGATGATTTACCAAACTTATGGCAACATGCTGCGCACCGATGAAGCCGCCAATGAAATTGGGAAGTTTACCGCCAATGATTTTGCTTGGTATAGCGGAGCAGCTTATCACTTTGCTAAAATGCTTTCGGTTGGGGCAAATGCAAAATTGTTCTACTCGCAGTTAGATAACTTTCACAGCATGGGCATGGCTGCCGACATTGCTTTCAGCATGAACGATACTGCGCATCACATCACCGCAACGCTTGCAGCCACCAACATCGGCTATCAATTCAAAACGTATCGCAGGGGTAATAATGAGTTGCTTCCATTCGATTTGCGTTTAGGTTTTGCTTTTGGTTTCAAGGGTTTTCCATTAAAGTTTCACTTAACAGTTCACAATCTTCATCGTTGGAACATCAGCTATGACAATCCTGCGGATGATGCGGGAGGAAACTTGTTTCAGAACAACACTGCTGAGCGAAAGAAAAATTGGGGTGATGAAATTTTTCGCCACATCATCATAGGCACCGAAGCCAACATCAAAAAGATTGTGCGTGTTCAACTTGCTTACAATCACCAACGCAGACAAGAGTTAAAGCAAGCCAATGTGCGCGGCATGGCAGGTATTTCATTTGGATTGGGGCTTCACATCAGGTATTTAGATATTCAATATGCATTGAACCCGGCTGCGCTTGGCAGAACCGCCAACCACCTTACTTTCGCCTTGAATATTGCCAAACTGCCAAAGCGAAAAAAGGTTTCATAAATGAGAGAACAGTGTACAGATAATAGAGATTGGAAAACAGAGGGAAGAAATCAGATGCCTTCTGAACATACTTTACTTTGTTCTACGAAGTTTATATTGTCCCACTACTCACTACTCACTACTCACTACATTATTACTTCTACACTTTTAATTTCTTTCATCGCAGCACTCACACTCCAAAGCTGTAATTTTTCGAGTAATGAGTCCGGCAAAACAGCCGAAGTACCAACAATGGATTCTATTGACATGGAAACAGTTGGAGGGATAACACAAGCCATTCAGAAAGATTCTACCGATGCTAATTTATATGTGATGCGTGCCAGCATTTTTGAAACTAATGAAGACTATGGCAATGCAATTCGCGACATGTATAAGGCAATGATGCTGGACTCAAATTATTTGCCATACTACAAATATACCGCTGAACTGATGACCAAAGGCGGAGACCCCCAGCGCGCCATTGCGATGTTGGAACGTGCAGCCTCACTTGATTCTGCTGATGCCGAGGTGTATGCATTGATGGGGAAGTATCGTTTTATTATGCGTGATTATGAACGGGCTTTATTGATGTACAATCAGGCTTTGACGAAAGATCGCTTCAACCCGATGGTGTACTTCTATAAAGGAATAACACTGAAAGAAATGGGCGATACCACACGCGCCATCAATGCTTTTCAAACAGCAGTGGAGCAAGATCCGAATTACTATGAAGCATATATGCAACTTGGTTTGTTGATGCAGCAACGCAAAAACAGTTTGGCGCAAAAGTATTTGGATAATGCCGTGAAGGTGAAACCTAACAGTGAGGAGGCTTTGTATGCTAAGGCATATCAGTTGCAGGAAACAAAACAGTATAAGCAAGCATCAGATGTGTTTCGCCAAATCATTTCCATAAACTACAGAAACGATGCTGCATTGTATGCACTTGGTTATTGCCAGTTGATGCAGGACTCCCTTCAGGAAGCCTACAAATCATTTGAATTGGCGATTAAAGTTAATCCCACTTATGCGGAAGCATACTACAAAAAAGGAGTTTGTGCTGAGCAGCTTGGAAAAAAGGAAGAGGCAATAATGCTGTTCAGAAATGCCCTGAATATTAACGCTGAATATAAGCCTGCGAAGGAGGCGTTAGCGCGAATGGGTGGCAGCTAAACTTTACTCAACATTTCTACCTTTCCGGCACGGCAATCTTCAATAAGGCCGTCAATTTTTTCTTCGTTCAAAAACTCGTGGTAGAAATCGCCCAACTGCAACATGGGTGCATAGCCGCAAGCGCCTAAGCACTCCACGCCTTTCACGCTAAACATGCCATCGGCAGTAACTTCACCTTCTTTCACGCCTAACTTTTTGCAAGTGTATTCCATCATGTCTTCAGCACCGCGCAACACGCAGCAACTGGTGCGACAAAACTCAAGCATGTATTTGCCCACGGGCTTTTGGTTATACATGCTGTAGAAACTTGCCACTTCATACACCTCAATAGGTTTGATGTTGAGCAGTTCAGCTACTTTATCCATTGCCTCCACAGTAAGCCAATGGTTGTTTTCATCTTGCACTTCGTGCAGCACGGTGAGCAGCGCACTTTTTTGTTTTCCTTCAGGAAAGCGCGTTTTCAACTCTTCAATCCTTTTCAGCAAGCGTTCCGAAAATTTTACTTCGGTGTTTGTTTTAATGTTTAGTCCCATGTTTTTGAGTTGTGTGTTGCCAGTTGTGGATTGCGTATTTTAATTTTCGCCATCCATCAACAAGAAACTATCTGTTCAATAAATTTTTTAGGTTCAATTCAAATCCTTTCAACACATCATAGCCGTATAGTGTTTGTTCAAACGATTGCACAAAAGGCTTCTCGTTTTTTCTGTAAACCCAAATAGTTTCATCATCAGGGTTCACCAACCACGCCAGCAAACAACCGTTTTCCATCCACTCTTGCATTTTCAATTTCAGTTCTGAAACCGAATCGGAAGGCGATTTTACTTCCACCACAAATTCGGGACATGCCGGAAGGAATTTCTCCTGCATTTCTTTTGGAATTTCAGAAAGAATCTTGTCTGAAACCCAAGCCGCATCGGGCGAGCGCATGGCATTATTGGGTAGCACAAATCCCGCACTGGAAGGAACGGTTCTTCCAGAATGATTTTCTTTCGCCCAGTTACGCACCTCTCCAAAAATTTCGCCTGATAAATAATCACTTTCAAATCCTGAAGGCTCCATGAGAATAAGGTTTTTGTGTGCATCGCGTTCAATGCGATAGCTACTGTTGCTTCGCGCTATTTCAAAAAGCTCATCGTCTGTCAAATCAATTTTTGACAGGTTCAGCACTTTTTTATTGTCGTTGAAAAGCATGGTTCAAATGTAGTGATTTGAAAATGTAACTTAAGCGAATGGGTTCGTCCATTTTCTGTTTTAGCCTACGCATCCAACTCCCCGGCAATCACATTCAAGGAACTCAAAATCAGAATGGCATCACTCAGGTATCCACCTTTAATCATCTCGGTGAATGCCTGATAGTAAATGAAACAAGGTCTGCGGAAATGCAAACGGAATGGAACACGACTGCCATCAGAAATTAAATAATAGCCCACTTCGCCATTGCCGCCTTCCACTGCATGGTAAACTTCGCCTTTGGGCACAGGTATTTCACCCATCACAATTTTGAAGTGATAAATGAGCGCTTCCATGTTGTTATATACCATTTCTTTCGGAGGCAAATAGTAGTCGGGCACATCGGCATGAATGGCGCCTTCGGGCAAGCCTGCTAATGCTTGTTCAATGATTTTTATGCTCTCCCACATTTCGGTGTTGCGCACACAAAAGCGGTCGTAAGTGTCGCCACTCTTGCCAACCGGAATGATGAAATCAAAATCCTGATAGCTGCTGTAAGGATTTGCTACGCGCACATCATAATCAATTCCCGCTGCGCGAAGGTTGGGTCCGGTGAAGCCGTAGCTCATGGCTTTTTCGGCACTGATGCCACCAACGTTGATGGTTCTGTCCATAAAAATCCTGCTGCGCGAAGCGAGGTCTTCAAACTCGCGCAAACCCACTTTAAATTCTTCGAGGAACTTCTTCAGTTTTCGGAAACCTGTGGCGCTCATGTCGCGCTCCAAGCCTCCGATGCGCCCCATGTTGGTGGTTAATCGCGCCCCGCAGAGTTCTTCATATATCTCATAAATTTTTTCGCGGTATTGAAAGATGTATAGAAAAGGAGTGAATGCTCCGGCATCGAACACCAGAATGGAATTGCAGATGATGTGGTCGGCAATGCGCGCCAGTTCCATCATAATCACCCGCAGGTATTGTGCACGTTTTGGCACTTCGATGCTAAGCAGCTTTTCTACCGTCATCCACCAGCCAAAGTTGTTGATGGGCGATGAACAATAGTTCAGCCTGTCGGTGAGCACATTGATTTGGTAAAACGGACGGTTCTCGGCAATTTTTTCAAAAGCGCGGTGAATGTAGCCCAGTGTTTGTTCGGCATCCACAATGCGCTCTCCATCCATCAGCAACACATTTTGAAAAATGCCGTGCGTTGCAGGATGCGTTGGTCCCAAGTTCAGAATGCTTAACTCGCTGCCATCCTCATTTTCGCGCTGGTGAATGAGTGCATTAAACTTTTCCTCTATAGTAACCGGTGCTGTAATAAGTTGGTTCATGTTTGTCTAAACAGTTTATTGGCTCAAGGGTTGTGTAAGTCAATACGGCAAACCTAATAAAAGCAGTCTTTACTTACTCAAAACTTTGTCTAAAAATCAATCTTAGAGGTGCTATCTTATTTTTTTTAGATGCACCCTTTAGCATTGTTTGAATTCTGTATGCGAAAGAGAATTTCAGAACAAGGCATAAGCAAGATGAACTAACCCTGCAATTTGAAAATAAAATTTTCAAATTGCAGGGTTAGTTGTTTTCAAAAAACGCATCTAACGAGCAAACATGAACCCCTTTTTTCAAAGCAAAATAAATGCCGTTGCCGGGCACTATAATTTGTGCTTGCTTTACTTTCAGGTCTTCCATGCTGTTTAGCAGACCCTTGCTTACCTGTGGCTCACTGTTCATTTTCACTTCCACAATTTGCACCGGCTTGTTGTAGTGCGCAATCACCAAATCGGCTTCGGTCCCGTCTTGCGTTCGGTAGTAGTAAAAATTTTTATCGCTGCCATAATAATTGATGATTTGCTCCATCACATATCCCTCCCACGAAAACCCCGCTTTGGGGTTTGAAAGCAAATCTTTCATTTGGCTTACACCCAACAAGTGATGTAACATACCGCTGTCTCTGAGATACACTTTTGGCGATTTCACAATCCGTTTTTTGGCATTATTGGAGAAAGGCTGCAACACCCGAATCAAATAGGCATAAGAGAGGTAATCGAGTATGTTGCCAACGGTGGGTGCCGATACACCCAAGGCTGCGGCATACTCGCTTTTGTTTAATATCTGCCCTTGATTATATGCCAACATTTGCAACAAACGGGTGATGGTAAGCGCAGGCGATGCCAGCCCGAGCAACGGCAAATCTTTTTCTACATAAGTGCGCAGAAACGAGGCGTGCCATGTGTTCCATAGGGCTGCGCTCTTTTGCTTCAGCGCTTCGGGGTAGCCGCCACGCAACCAATGTTTGTCGTAATTCACTTCATCGGAAATTTCGTTATACATCAATGGCGACAACTCCCTGAAAACAATTCTGCCTGCAAGTGTTTCGGAGCTTTTTTTGAGTAAATCGGGGCTTGCCGAACCCAACAGCAGAAATCTGCCCGGCTTACGATTGGCATCTATTTCGGCTCTTAAAGCAGGGAACAATTCAGGCATACGTTGCACCTCATCAATCACCACCAAATGGTTGCGGTAATTTTCAAAAAAAAGCCTGATGTTTTGCAGGGCATTCCAGTCGTCACGGTTTTCCAAATCAAGGTAAACAGTGTTTTTGATGTTGCCCATGATTTGCTTGGCAAGCGTAGTTTTTCCCACTTGCCTTGGACCAAGCAAGGCAACCGAAGGAAACGACTTAACGAGTTTCAGCAGGTTTTTTTGTATGTGTCTTGAAAACATTTACCCTGCAAATTAAAAATAAAATTTTCAAATTGCAGGGTAGTAAAAATTTGCTCAAACGCTGAAACGCAGGTTTTATACCGTTAGCACATCCGTAATAGTCCAATTACATTGTACTAAAAGGCAGTTGCTACGGCATTATACAAGAAAACTTTGGACTGTTTCATAAGTGCATTTGGTATTATCTGTGTTTTTTGGAACACCTAAGCAAGAAATACTTAATTGCTCAGTATCGGCTCTCTGCCAAAATATCTGTCATCTTTATCGGTTCTTCCTGAGTCTTCCAACGGAAATTCTTTACGAAGCGGAAACGAAACCATTTCATCCATATTCAAAATGCGCTTCAAATCAGGATGCCCCTTGAAGACAATGCCATAGAAATCATAAGTTTCTCTTTCCTGCCAGTTGGCAGAATTAAAGAGTGGTGCAACGCTTGCTACCTCCGGGTTTTCCCCATTCAAAAATGCCTTGAAACGAATACGAACATTGGCTACCCAATTGTGCATGTGATACACGGTTGCGAATTGGCGTTCAACATCATTATCGGGAAAATGAACGCCACATACGTCAGTAAGAAATGTAAAGCTCATTTCTTCATCATCGCGCAACCATTGCATTACCTCAAAAAGTTTATCGCGCTGCACCTCGAAGGTGAGCATGTTCCATGGTTCTTCAAATGCTGAAACTGCATCGCCAAATTTGGCAACGAGTTTTTGTTGGATGATTTCGTTGGTTAAAGTCATTTCTGTAACTGCTTTAATGCTTTCAAATTTTGTTTGGGGTCGAAAATTGCGGTGATGGGAATAGTGAAACCTTTGATAGCTGCCGAACTGATTTCACCATTTTTTGACTTTAAGTTCAACTCATAACTGCCATTAGCGAGTAAGTACTGCTCCACAAATTTTTTATCGGGGTCAATAATCCAATACTCTTCAACACCATGCGCAGCATAGTCTTTAAACTTTATCTCTCTATCGTGTTTTTCGGTTGAGGGCGAAACAACTTCCACCACAAAATCGGGGGCGGGAAATTGCATTTGGTCGCGTTTGAATTTTTTTGCTTTAGCGGTGTTCCAAAATGCAATATCGGGTTCGTAGTCGTTTCTGGAAAGCGATACCAACAACTTCTCTATTCCTACAAATCCTAAATCGTGAATCGCCACAAATGTGTCAATCACCTTGAATAACAATTTTGTAGCTGTATTGTGAGAAAGTTTTACCGGTGATTGAAAGAAAACCTCGCCATTGATGAACTCCATTTTCTTGTTTTCTTCCACTATTTCATAGAATCGCTTGCGGGCTTTTTTTTCTTTATCCAAAGCAGTTTCCACGCGTTTCAAAAACATGTGTACATCCGGCTCCGAAAGAATTTCATTAAAAAGCGATTCCTTGAACATGGCATTTAATTTACTGCTATCCCGTAGCTTGCTAAAAGCGATTTGTATTCGGGTGAATTTCTTCTGCGCATGGGTTCGTTTTTCACCAACTCTTGCAGCTTCATTACACCATCTAAAATTTGTTCGGGGCGTGGCGGGCAGCCCGGCACATACACATCCACAGGTATTACTTTGTCAATTCCCTGCAACACCGAATAAGTGTCGAACACACCACCGCTTGAGGCACAAGCTCCAACGGCAATCACCCAACGCGGCTCAGCCATTTGTTCGTAAACCTGACGCAACACCGGAGCCATTTTTTTGGCAATGGTTCCCATCACCATCAGCATATCTGCCTGGCGTGGCGAAAAAGAAGGACGCTCGCTGCCAAACCTTGCCAAATCGTAGGTAGATGCCATGGTTGCCATAAACTCGATGCCACAGCATGAAGTGGCGAACGGCAGGGGCCACATGCTTTTGCTGCGTGCCAAACCAACCACTTTATCTAAAGTAGTTAATTGATAACCCTCTCCGTTAATTACCGGTGGAAGAACCACTTTACTCCCTTCGCTCATATTTTAGATTTATGATTTGTTGATTTTAAGATTTAAAAAATCGGCAATCCGACTTCCGCAATCCGCAATCAAAATTTATTCCCACTCCAATGCTTTTTTCTTAACGATGTAAAAGAAGCCAATCAGCAACAGCCCCATGAACAGTAACATTTTCAACATGCCATCCATGCCCATGTCGCGGAAGTTTACTGCCCAGGGATAAAGGAAAATTACCTCCACGTCAAACAATACAAACAAAATTGCTACCAAAAAATACTTGATAGAAAATGGAATACGGGCATTGCCATGCTGCTCGATTCCGCACTCGAAATTGGCGTCTTTCACCTTCGAACTTCTGCGTGGTCCGATGAAGTGAGAAATTAAAATGGTAACGCCCACAAAACCTGCAGCAAAAACAAACTGCATCAGAATGGGCACATAATTCATGGTTGAAGTATTCATATCACCGCAAAAGTAAACTTCCAAGCTATTTATTCAACCATTAAGCAAACAAAAGGTTGTGAAAGTTTGGGTCAAGAAAATGCTGTTGTTACCACGGCTTTTTCAGCACATCTTTCAGCTTGTTTTCAGCATCTTTTTTCGCTTTGTCGGCTGCCTCACGCGCTTTTTGTTCGGCTTCGCGTTTCACACGGTCGGCTTCTTCGCGTGCTCTTTGTTCAGCTTCCTGCTTGAGTCGTTCGGCTTCCTGCTGCGCTTTTTCTTTCACTTCATCCACTTTTTCCTTCACGGTTTCCACCACTTGTTCTTTTACAGTTTCGCCAACACTTTTTCCTCCGCCCATGCCCACTTTTGCAAGTTTAATTTGGGGTTTTGAAGCGGTGCCTGTGGCTTTGAGTGTGAAGCTGACCACATCGGGCATTTTGAAAGGCACGCCCGGCACTTTCGGAATCATGTTTTGTGCCAGCGATGCCGCCCCGCCCAGTTCACTTTGAGGCACATCGAAGCGAATGTCGTAATCAATAGATTGGTCGAAACCATTGCTGCCACGGTAGTTCACATTGTAGTTTCCTAATTTCACATCAGCCGGTTCCACATTCACCCTTCCATCTTTGAATTTCAAAACCGTCCATGCGTTTTTCATTTCTAAATTGCTAAGTGCAGGGATTTTAGTTACCTCCGCAATTTTGGTGAGGATGGGTAAGCCCACAATGCGTGCATTCGGAATTTCCACTTTGCCATCGCCTTTCAGCGAAGCATAGTCCACGCTCATATCGGGGTTGAGTTTGCCGCTGCCGGTGAGGTCGCTGCTGTAGTTGCCCTGGATGTGTTTGATGATGGGCGCCATTTTTTCTGCCATTTCCACAAACTTGAATGTCTCCTGAAAATCGAAGTTTTTAATCACGTAACTGAAAGCAACATCGGGGTAGGGTTGCTGTTTGGTGTTGTAGCGCGCAGTGATTTTTGCGCTGCCGCCAAGCAGGTTTGCCGAAAGGTTATTGAGGTTGATGGCTTCATCTTTGATGGTGATGTTTCCGGCTACATTGTTGAGCACCAATTTATCGTAGAAAATTTTACCAAACTGTGAATTGGCAGTGAAATCAATGGCTTTGGGAACACGGAAGAAATCGGTAACCGTGTCTTTTTTAGCGGCTGATGATTTGCTGTTATCGGTGCCGATGAATTGATTGGCATCGAATACATTGCTTTTCAAATTCAGCGTGCCCACCAAATCGCCTTTGCCGAAAGCATAAGCCATGAAATTTTCTAAAGTGCCACTTGCCTGAATGTCGCTTCTACCCAGCACTGCGTTGAGGTTGGTAAGCGTTACGTTGCGCGGATTAAAACCTAACTGCATGGTTGAAACTTTCACAGGCATTGGGGTTTCGGCTGCGTCATACACTAAGTTTGTAATCCTTGCATTGCCATCGGCTTTAATGTTTTCGTAGCGCTTTTTGTCCACATCGCTTTGCCTGCCTTTGAAGTCTAAATCCATTGCCAGCAAGCCTTCAATTTTTTTCACGCCTTCGAGGGGATAAAGCTTTGGAATGTTGGCAAGGTTGAGGGAGCCTTTGATGGTGGCATTCACATTCGGGTCGCTGATGGGTGTGCGGATGTTCAGGCGGGCATCAATGGGGTCGGTGCCGAGTTCGGCATGGAATTGTTGAATGTCAATCACCATTAAATCCAAAGCGCCCTGCGGCTTTTCCACCTTGGTGTTGATTTGAATGTTGCGCACTGCCACCGGCAACGATGGATATTGAAACATGGCATTATCCACTTTCAAATTCAGGTTGATGGAAGGATAGTTTTCTTTGAACAAAGTGCCTTTCACTGCGCCATCGAGCGCCAATTTTCCATCGGTTTTCACTTTGTCGAAATCCTTTTTGTACACTGCGGGAATCATAGAAAGAATGCTCTTGAAATCGGTTTGTTTGGTTTTGAATTTCACATCGAGGTTCAGGCTTTCGCTGATGGTTTGCACAAAGCCATCGAAGCTGAGTGCAAGTGCGTTGAGTGAAATTTCGTTTTCCTTGAAAGTGTATTTCGCGTTTTTGTTGTCCACTTCCACATCCACTTTGGCGCTGAGTTTGGCATTGTTCAAAAACGCTACTCCACCACTGCGCACACTCAAAGCATCAATGCCGGTGAGGGTTTTCAAAACATACACATCTTGGGTTACATCACCGCTGCCTTCAAAATTCAGGTTGCTGATTTTTGCTGATGTGCCGCCCGGCAAATCGGTGTAGGCGATAAGCCCTTTGCGGATTTCAATTTTTTTGAGTTGGGCGCTGAAGGGCATGGCTTCTTTGTCTTCTTTGGGTGTGGGTTTCACAATGTCCCAGTTGGGTTTGCCGCTGAAGTTCACCATTGCGTTTACGAAAGGTTCATCTACCACCAAGCGGATGAGTTTGTATTTTTTTCCTTCAAAAACACTCATTAAATCAATGGTGAAACTGATGTTGCGGATGTGTGTTAGCGTGTCGCCTTTGAAGTCGTTGATGCCGGTTACGTTTAAATCGTTTAGCGAAAAGCTGAAGTTTGGAAACGAGCGAATGAGCGATAAATCGAAACTGCCGTAGTCCACTTTGGCATTGAGGTTTTCGTTGATTGCCGTTTTTACTGCGGCATTGATTTTATCCTTAAAAACAAAAGGAATGGCAACGATGGCGGCAATGAGCAGCACGAAAACTACGGCAATGGAGATGAGAAACTTTTTCATGAAGGAAATTGTGTGGGCTAAAGGTAGGGAGTTGCGTGGAATACAATGTTAGAAAATGAGAAGAGGCTGGCTGCCGCGGATGGGGTGCAGTGCGCTGTGCAAGGTGGGCGGAGGGTTGCCGATGGTGGGCAGGGAGTTGGGCGTGGGGTGGATTTAGTGATGGAAATGGGGGAATGGAATAGGAAAAACGGGAAGACGAATATGGAAGTTGCGTGGAGGAATGCTGATGATGCGTGAAGGAATGCTGATGATGCGTGAAGGAATGCTGATGGTGTGTGTAAGAACGCTGATAGTGCATGGAAAAATACTGATGATGAATGGAGAAATACTGATAATGCGTGGAGAAATGCTGATAATGAGTGTTGAGATGCTGATAATGCGTGGAGAAATACTGATGATACGTGTAAGGACGCTGATGATGGATGGAGGAATGCTGATGGTGAGGAGGCGAATTAGGGGTTTTTGAGGTGGGAAGCCGGATTTGCGGAGTGAAATGAGCGTTTTTTGCAGAAAAAGCATGATTTTGGGGTGATTGAGGGGAGTATGCAGGAAAGCGTTACCCGACCTGAGCGAACAGGTTGGGGTGGTTTTGTTGTTGCTTTTAAGACCGCCCGTTTAACAGTTTGTGGATGAATAAAAATAATAGATTTGAAATTAAGTAACTCCTCAGGTTATGGCGCTTATCTACCTATTTTGATTGGGATTAGAGACATAATGTGGGGGTTATATACAAGTTGGTGGCAATGCTACTGACGACACAGACAAGAACAATAAAAAAATAAAAACACATAAAGAATAAATGTTAGACCAATCCTTTTCAATAGAAAATTTCAGAAAGATTCTTGATATAGAGAATCGTAAAGGAAATTATTTGGAGGGTGAGTTTTTTGAAGACATAGTAGACATTAGCAAAAAAATAAAAGAAGCTAACGGAGAAATTCGAATACTCAAACAAAAAGGTTTAGACAGAGAAACGTTCATTGAAGAGCGTGGTAAAATCAACGAAAAGAAAGATGAACTTAGTGAACTTCGAGAACAAAAGCTAACTGAAAAACTTAGAAAAATTAGTTCAAATGTTACAGCTTCAAACTTTAAACTAAAAATTGTTCAAGATACCACAATAACAGATAAGCCTGTTTACAAAACTGAATATAACTTAGAAAACATTCTAACACTAAAGCAACTTCAATACAATTTCAGGAAACTTTACAAAGTAAAACAATCAAGTCGTTACTCTATTATAAGTCAGTTAAAGAACTTGCTTGATGATGGATTTCCTAAAATTATTTTGAAGACCGATATCAAAGAATTTTACGAAAGTATTCCCCACGAAAATTTATTAAAAAAAATCAATGATGATAATTTGCTAACGCATTTATCAATGCGTTTCATTCAACAAATTTTAAATGAGTTCAAAGAGAAATCGGGGGCAACTAAAGGTGTTCCAAGGGGTATTGGCATTAGCCCATATTTGACAGAACTCTATATGCGTGATATTGACTCAAAAATCAAACAGCTTCCCAATTTGATGTATTACGCAAGATATGTGGATGACATTATTTTGATTTTTATGCCTCAAATAGATGAAAAAAAACGAGACTATATCAACGATGTAAAACAAATTCTGGCAAACGAAAATCTCATAATGAATGAGACGAGCGACAAAACAAAATTATATGAATTAACAGATAAAAGTAAAGCTGTTAAACACAGTCTTGAATATCTTGGATACAAATTCTTGTTCGGTTTTGAAGAAAAAGAGATTGAAAAAAACGGAACTAAAAGCATAAAAATTGAAAGACAAAATTTAATTGTTACAATATCTGATAGAAAAAAAAGACGCTATGAAGATAGATTAAAAAAGGCGTTTGAACTTTACGCCAAGCAAGCAAGGCTTAACGAAAAACAAGCGAGAAAACTATTTGTAAAACGAATCAAGTTTTTGATGAGTAATACAAGATTAGTAAATAACAAGAAAAACGTAATCACAGGAATTTATTATACTAATAGTTTAATCTCAACAACTGATGAATTTAAGGACTTAGACCTTTGCTTTGATAACTTCATTAGTAGTTTTTCTTTACCAGCAAAACTTGCTACAAGAATTAGAAACTCAAATTCATTTGTTTCGGGCTTTAATCCAACAAATATTTCAAAGTTTAATGCAATTGAACTTAATAAAATGATGAACCACTGGACAAAGTGAAAAAACGAAAGAAAAAATATATTAAGTATAAAAAAGAAAGAGTAATTCTTTCCGATGTATTGCCATTTGAAGTGCCGATTACATTTTCTAATCGCCATTTCTATGATTTTCTTTTGTCTTGCAAAATAGAAATTGAAGGCGAAAAAATCGCAATTGGGAAAAATGAAACAATAACAAACCAAGAAATTGTAAAACTTCTTTTTGGCATTAACAAGGACAAACCATTTACTGATGGCAAAGTCAATTTTGAAGAAGACAAAAGAGACGCTATTCCTTTTGGATATAAGATTGTTCACAAAGAAAATGATTTTCGAGAATTGGTAATTATCCACCCCAAAAACCAACTTGCAGTAATAGATTTTTATGACAAATACAGAGACTTGATTTTATATTACAGCAACAAAAGTCAATTTTCAATTAGAAGACCACACAGGATTGCAAAATACACATATTTCAAAGACCGACTCCACATAGAAAAACTTGCGGAAACTAACGATGAAATAGTTGAGCAAAATGATTTGGAGTATGAAAACCTAAAAACATTTTTTGTATACAAGAAATACAGTAACATTCATAAGTTTTATGAATCGTATCAATATCATCGTTGCGAGAAAAAGTTCAATTATCTTTTCAAGTTCGATATTTCAAAGTGTTTTGATAGCATTTACACACATTCTATTTCTTGGGCGTTATTAGATAAGGAAGTTGTAAAGAAATATTTAACTGATGGCAAGCAAACTTTTGGAAATAAGTTTGATGCTTTAATGCAAAAACTAAATTATAATGAAACAAACGGGATTGTAATTGGACCTGAATTTTCAAGAATATTTGCCGAACTCATTTTACAAGAAATTGACGACCGAGTAAAGAAAGAGTTGAAACTTGCAGGACTGCATTACAAAAGGGACTACGAGATTTTCAGATACGTTGATGACTATTTTGTTTTTTATAACGATGAATTAGCCAAAGATAAAATACTAAGCACTTTTAGGTTGGGCTTACGAGAGTTCAAACTTTCATTGAACGATTCAAAAACGATTCAATACAAAAAGCCAATTATTACCGAAATCACGATTGCAAAACAAAAAATTAACGACTTACTAAATACAATTTCATACAAAGTAGATGAAATAGAAGACGGCTTAGAAGCTGACGGAATAACACCAATTAAGAAGAAGAAAGGCAAAATATATATTGATTCTAACAGCTTAATAACTAAGTTCAAAACAATAATATTTGAAGCTGGTATTGATTACAAAGACATACTCAATTACACCTTTTCAATTATTGAAAGGAAATTAAATTCGTTAGTAAAAAACTACTTCAAAATAATTGATGAAAAGAATACAGAAAAGGACTTTATAAATGCGTTGCTCGAGTTGTTAGACTTTGTGTTTTTCCTTTATTCCGTTTCGCCAAGGGTGAATACGACAATTAAACTTTGTAGAATATTAAGAATCGTCACATCTACATTGAATTACAAAAATGAGTTTAATTTAGACTTTAAGCATCTTGTCTTCAAAAAGATTTATGACAACATTGCTTTTACTTTACATAAAAACAAAACCGTTAAACATACACAGGTAGAAACTTTATATTTACTCATAGCTCTTGGTGAACTAGGGAATAGATATTGGCTTACAGAAGATGTGCTTGCAAGTTATTTGCGAATTGAAAACAAAGAAACTCATTTCTATTCGGAAACAGAACTAAATTATTTTTCAATAGTAGTATCGCTTTTTTATATGAAGGATAAAGTTCGTTTCAAAAAACTCCGTGAGTTTATCTTAGATAAAGTAATTGAAAAATATAATACTGTTGATTATAACGACAGAATTAAGAAAGCAGAATTAATTTTACTTTTGTTCGATATTATCGCTTATCCATTTGTGAATATTGACACGATAAAACGAAAACTACTAACATTATACAAGATAGATGATGCGGGTTTGCAAACGGATATTATTAACGCAAGAAACAATTGGTTTACAAATTGGTCAGAGTTTGACTTTGGAAAAGCTCTTGACGCAAAGCAAAGTCAAGAAGTATATTAAGAAACTGAAACAGTCCAACCGTTAACGCCATAGGTGGCACACACACAAGCAGAGTTAGGCATCACTATGAATGAGGTGTTTGACGACAAGAGCAGCAGGGACTGGCTGCTCTTTTTTAAAACAAAAAGGGCAACAGATAATAGACAAAAACAAAATAAAATCATCACAACAAAAAATGAGCAACTATGCGACAAACATAAAAAGCACAGCCACCATCACGGATTTTTCGATTTCTATTCTTCAAACAATGTGATGGGTATATTTTTTTCTGATAGACTCTGATTTATCATCTGAGCGTGGTGTTATGGCTCTCCCTTCATTTACGGATGGTGAAAAACACCAACCGTGGCTAAATGAAAAGTTGCGGATATTTGGCGTGTTTTAAGGGAGTGCAATTCAATTTTACGCGCTATAAATTATGTTTAAGCACAGGGGGCAGGCAAGAACTTTATCGCACAATTTGGGTGTGGCATCGTTGTTGTCGTTTGTGGCGGGGTTGGTGAATGTTGCCGGTTTTTTGGCGGTGCAGAAACTGACCACCAATGTTACGGGGCACTTCGCATTTTTTGTGGATGAGGTTTTCAAACTTAATTTTTGGGAGGGGCTGCATTATTTCATGTTCATCCTGTTTTTTTTCGCAGGCTCGTTTTTTTCAAATCTTTCGATTGAGCTTGTTTCAAAATTTAATGCACGGTGGACTTTCAGCGTTCCGATTTTGATTGAGAGTGTGCTGCTTTTTGCGGCTGCAATTTTTGGTGCGCAGTTGATTGCCCAAAGCCCGAATGCTTTGGCATATATGCTGTTGTTTGCCATGGGTTTGCAAAATTCGCTGGTTACCACCATTTCGAATGCCACGGTTAGAACAACGCACTTAACGGGGCTTTTTACCGATTTGGGCATTGAACTTTCGCAGTTGTTTTTTTACAAATTGAAGGAGCAAAAGCAGCAGCTTTATGCTTCCATAAAATTGCGATTGACGATTATCAGTTTTTTCTTTTTGGGTGGAATTGCCGGAGGTGTTTTTTATACCTCTATACAATTAAAAGTGTTGATGCTTGGCGGGGCGCTGCTTTTGGCGGGATTGATTTATGATGATGTTAAACTGAAACTGGCAAGGAAACTGAAATGAACGCACCTAACGGAATATAGATGCAAGCGTTATTTAATTTCTTCAAAAACCACTTCGCTGCTTTTGTTTTTGGATGAAGTTTTGGTGGGGGTGGCGCAGGAGTTGGCTGCGCAGCAGCCTGTGTTGGTTAGTGCCTGCAGCAAAAACAAACCGCCCAATGCCCAAGCAAAGACTTCATGCTCGGTGAATGCGAAATAGAAAAGGTAAACCGCTATAAAAAGCCTGAGCAGGCGCATGAAATTCCAACCTGTGAAAAGCATTTGTGTTATTTGGTTCATGCTGCAAGGCTTTGGTAATTCTCCACATCTAACCACGAGCCGGCATTCAAGCACTCGAAACCTAATTGCGAAAGCAGGTGGGTTGCAATGCCGCTTCTGCCGCCCGATGCACAACACAAAATGAGCGGCATTGGCATGTTTTTGAGTTCTTCAACACGTTCGGTTATTTCCTGAAGTGGAATGTTAATGGAATTGGCTGCCGAGCCGCACATGAATTCTTCGGGTGTGCGCACATCCACAATGGTTCCTTGCTGTTCTTTGATTAGCTGACTGATGTTCATAATGCTGACTGTTTGTTTCGGATGCAAAAGAAGCGTGGGCGTTGCAGGTGAACAGCTACTTATGTTACACAGTGCGCGCTGATAAATTTTCCCAAGCCATCGCGCAGCATTGCCTGATAATTGGGCATAAAAAAGCCCCGCAGTAATGCGAGGCTTTTCTGTTTGAAAGCATGGAATAACTATTGCTTAATCAACCTGCCGGTGATGTTGCCGCTTTTGCCTTTAATGCTGTAGAAGTAAACTCCGGCACTGATGTTTTCAGGTTGCCAAAACACTTTATTGGTGCCTGCCGGATAAAAACCATGGTGGTTGTAAACATTTCTGCCATTCATATCTGTGATGATGATGGCTAAAGCATCTGCCTGAGTGGTGGTAAAATCAATGATGGTGTTTACTGTAAACGGATTTGGATAAGCCTTTAAGGTAGTGATGTTTGATTCTTCAATACCGGTGGTGCCATCTTCATAGGTTTCGTAGTAATAAAAGTCTCTGTATTCACCTTCCCAAACACCACCAACTTTTTTCTGATTTAAAGTAGTTAGGTATTGATTGTATGAATTATAGGTGTATAAATATCTATTGGTTTCAGCCCAGGCTCCGGCTGTCCAATTGTAGCTGGTTTGCATTATTTGGTTGTTGTTAGCGTCATACTGATAAGCATATCTGACGTTGTTTTCCCATGCACCGCCTACCCAGTTTTCTCTCTGATAAAGCGTTCTGTTGTCGTTTGCATCATAAGTGTTGGTAATTCTGTTGTTGTTGGTCCAGGCACCTGCCGTCCAAGTTTCATACAAGGATGTTAACTGCTTCGTTGCGCTGTTGGTATAAGTATATCTGTTTGAATTTGTCCAGGTACCTGCCGAGTAGTTTTCGCGCAAGTTGCTAAGTATTAGGTTGTTTGCATCATAGGTGTAAGTAAAGCGGTTGGTGGGGTCCCACGCACCTGCATTCCATGTAAAATTATTTTGGGTTAACCTATTTCCGTTAGCATCATAAGTGTAAGTGGTTCGGCTGGTTTCAGTGAACGCACCCCCGGAATAGTTATAGTTTGTATTAGTGGCTAACTTGTTCGCTGTAGTGAAGGTAGAAGCTGTTCTGCTGCTGGGCACCCAAGCACCTGCCACCCAAGTTTCATAAGTTAACAAGGTTTGGTTGCCGTTAGCATCATATTCATAAAGGTATCGGTAGTTATTTTCCCAAGCACCTGCCACCCATTTTCTGGAAGTAAATGAAGTTCTTTTATTGTTGGCATTAAACACACTCACACTCTCATTATTGTTCTCCCATGCACCTGCCACCCATTTTAATGAAGTAGATTTTGTGGTGTTCATGTTGGCATCATAAGTGTATATATAGTCATTGGTTGGCACCCATGCACCGCCAACATATTCGTAATAGGTTTCGCTATTGGGATTATAAGAGCCTCCGTTCCAATCGCCACCGTTGGTGCCGGAGTAAACCATTTTCCCTGAATCGCCTTCCGCCCATGCACCGGCAGTCCAATCTTGACTTTTCCAGCCAATCAATCGCGAGTTGATGGCATCTACTTTGTGAGATTTGCTGCGCGGTTTTTGCAATTCGGCATCTTCTGCAAACAACTCAGGGTGCAGTTCTTTAAACCTTTTAGGAAGGTTGTCAATAGTGGGTTGCTGTGCAAACAAGCCAAAGCATAGAAGGGTTGCAGTAAAAAGTGTAGAAAGTTTTTTCATGTCCAGAAGTTTTATTTTTTGAATGAATGAAGCAAAGTTATCAAATCATTTTAATGGGATTAAGTGTGATTCATATCATATATCCATTAGGCTCAGCCATGAAGTGGTGTGATTTAAATTTTCATGAGCGCAAAAAGCAAAAGCAATTGTGCGGCAAAAATGAGGATGCCGAAGCCAAGCCCTCTTTTGCCCGACAGGAGGAGTTTTTTAAAACTTACATTCAGCCCGATGGCTGCCATGGCAATAGTGAGGGCTAACTTCCCTGCTTTATCTAAAACCGAAAGCGCTGCGGCAGGAAAGGAAACCACCGAAGTGAGTAAGGTGATGAGAATAAATCCCCATAAATACCACGGCAGGGAGAGGTGCGATTTCCAGCTGCCGGCTTTGTCTTTGTTCACCAAAAGATTAAAGAGGATTAGACCCGGTGAAAGCAGAGCCACGCGCGCCAGCTTGATGGTGAGCGCTGCATCACCGGTTTCTTTATCCAGTGCATAGCCTGCGCCTGCAACATTGCCCACCGAGTGGAGGCTGCCCCCAATGAGCAACCCTAAATCATTGGCATTGATGCCGGAATGAAGGAACAGAAAAGGCATGGCAATCATGCCGAGGGTGCCAAGCAGGTTAACCACCGCCATGGCAATGCCGATGTCTTCTTTGTTTTTGGTAACCGATGGAGCAAGTGCGGCAATGGCAGAGGAGCCGCAAATTGCAGTGCCGAAGCCTACAAGCCAGCCTGTGGAGCCGGGGCACTTTACTTTGACGGCAAGGTAAAAAGTGAGCAGCAGGATGGCAACGAGCACCACCACCACCACCAAAAAACTTTTTATGCCAAGCGCCTGAATGTGCTGATAGTTGATGCTGAAAGCAAGGAAAAGAATGGACAGCTCAAGCAGCTTGCCTGAGGTGAAACTGATGCCGGATTGAAAAGTGTTTGGCAGTTGAAAAAAATTGCCCAGCAAGATGCCGCCAAACAACGCAAGCATCACGCTGTTGAAAAAAGAAGGGGTGAAATCTGACAGCAAAAAGGCAACTGCCCCAAGCAAAGTTGAGAGCAAAACGCCTTTCCATTCTTTTTCGATTGCTGCCTTCAATTTTTAGCTAATTGACCTTTCCATGAACCAATGCCACCGCTTAAGTTATACACCTTTTTGAAACCCTGACCCGCCATATACTGCGCAGCAGCTGCACTGCGCCCACCGCTGCGGCAATATACGATGTATGTTTTTTCTTTATCGAGTTGCGCAATTTTTTTGGCAAAATCAGAGCTGTTGATGTCGGCAAAAACTGTGGTTTCGGGAATGTAGCCTGCCGAAACTTCGCCTGCCGTTCTCACATCCATCACAATGGCATTTTCAGCGTTGAACACTTTTGAAAACTCGGCAGCGCTGATGTTTTGAATGTTTTGCGCCTGAGCGCCCGGAGCCGTGCATGACGAAACCATAAACACTGCTGCCAGCACCAAGCCTGAAAACTGAATGACTTTCATATTGTTTGTTTTGAAAGGCAAAGCAAGGTGGTTGTGCGCGGCTTGATGGTAACATAGGTTACAGTGCCCACTCAAAATTTTACAAAACGCTGTGTGCCAAATTCATTGGCGCGATGCAGCATGATGAAGTAAATTCCGGCAGGGAGGTGGCTTACATCAATGTCGGAATCGAAGGAATAGTTGCTGAGTTGCTGAATGCTTTCGCCATGAATGTTGATGATGCTGAGGGCTGCATTGCCATTGTTTCCGCTGATGCGGATGTGGGTGTGTGCGGGGTTGGGGTAAACCTGCAAACCTTCCATTTCCACCACTTGCAAGCCGCTGAAAAGTTGAGGGTTGATGTTGATGTTATCTATGAAAAGATTGTTGCCGAAATGATTGGTGAATTCAATGCGGAACATGAACCGGCTGTTGATGAAATTATTGGGAATGACGATGGAAACGCGCTTCCACTCGGTTGAATCCTGCGGCAGGTAAGCCGAAGATGTTTGCGCAGTGGTAATGCTGCGCAATGCGGCTCCGGTTCTGCGCAGGCGGCTTTGCCATGTTTTGCCGCAATCGCCCGAAAAGAACACTTCCAGCACATCATCGCTGTTCAGCAATTTTTGCGCGCAGGCGTAATCAAAACTCAGCGTGGGCGAACCGGTGGAGGTGAGGTTGAGCATGGGCGAATACAAAATCGTTCGCCCGCTGAAAAGCGGTGCAGTGTCGTTCATCAGAATGGCAATGCTTTTGCTGCTGTTGTAGCCCGTTGAATTGTTGAGCGAAAATTGGAGGTTGGGGTTATCGGCAAGGTTGAACAAGCCCGTTGCATTCACCGATGGGGTGTTTTCAAAATCTTCAACAAAGTAGGGGTTGCCGCTGTCGGAGTTGATGCGGATTTTTAATGGCGCGCTGGTTACTTCCGCTCCGTTTTTCTTTGCTTTCAGCACCACATTGTAATCGCCTTCCTGCAAATAATTATAGCTTGGGTTTTGAGCATTGTCGGTCAGCCCATCGCCAAAATCCCATTCCCATTCATCGGCACCGAAAAGGGAGCGGTCGGTGAAAGTGACGTTGTCGTTGATGCAGGCGATGCGGGCGCTTGCAGTGAAATCTGCCACACACAGCGAATCAAAATTCAGCAAGCCGGTGGCAATCAAATTGCTTTGCGAAACCAAATTGTTGCGGTTGGCAATGGGCGAATGCAGGGCAGCCCTCATGCGCTGTTTTTGCCCTTCGGTGAACATGAAATTGCAATAGCTGTAGTCCATGGCATTTTGCACATTGTCCACCACATTTCCGCACGAAGCTGCATTGAGGATGCAGCTTTGCCAGCCTTTGGTGTCGGGCGTGTCGTGCACATCATCGCCAATGTTGCAGTTGGCGGTGTCGCCCACAGGCAGGTAAAAATAGCCCGGCACATTGTTGCCGCCCCAGATGTGGAAAAGGTTGAGATAGTGCCCTGCTTCGTGTGCCAGCACCACCGAGCGCAATTTGTTCGAGGTTCCAATGTCGCCTACATACTGATGGCTCATCACAATGCCGTCCCACTCGGGCTTGGCAGCAGCCTGGTCGGGCATTAGGCAGTGCCCCGCAAGGTTTGGAATGTTGCGCACCACATAGATGTTCAAATACTTTGAGGGTTCCCAGTGAATCAGGTTTTTCACGCTGTGGTCGCCAATGGTGGTGAGGGTGGAAGCAATGCGGTTGATGCCGTTGGTGCAGTTTCCGTTGGGGTCTTTTCGGGCAAGTTTGAATTCGATTTCGCAATCGGCAGCAATGGATTTGAAAGCCGGCACAATGGTGGCGGTGTCGGCAAGTTGCTTGCGGAAACCCTGATTCAACACTTTTAAACCGCTCATGATTTGCGCCTCCGAAATGTTCTCGGTGCCGTAGTTATGAATGACATGAAACACTACCGGAATGGTGAGGATGGAATCGTTTGAACGGCTGCCGTAGCGCTGCTGAACATAGCTTTTGGTAAAGCTGCCGAGGGCGGCACGGTTTTGCCTCATCTGCTGCTGAAGGTGCGGATGGGTTTGATAAAACTCCAGTGCATATTCATCGGCTCCGCAGGCGTGCGGAAACTGTGCGAATGATGATAGCCCGAAGAAAAATGTTAGCGCAAAGAGTAAAATTCTGTTCATCCAAAAACTGATTTTAATGGGATGCAAACTACTAAACACCTTTCACACTACAACCTCACCGACAATGCTCCTCCGCTTGGCACATCAATTTCTTTTTCAATGGTGGTATGCATGGTTTTGGCAAATTTCGAGCGGTAGATGAGTTTGTATTTGCCGGGTTGCAGCGCAATGGTTTCCTGCTTTGCAGTTTCGCTGAAGTCGTAAATTTTTTTCAGTCCGCTTTTTTCGGTTGTAAAAATTCCTCCGTGCAGTTCGTAGCTTTTATTGAAGGTTACCATGCCCGGGGCAGGCACTTTTATGGTGGTGGTTTTGCTTTGTTCAACAGCAATCAGGGTGGCTTGAATGGGCGGCAGGGTGATGATTTCCACTTCGTAATTTCCGGTAAGCAATTTGTTTGTGCTGTTCATGTTTTGCACGCACAGGGTTTGTTCATCGCCTTGCTTTTTCACTAAGCATTTTATCCTTTCCACCACCGGTGATTTTGGCACATTGCCGTCAAACTTCACTTCCAGAAAACCCTGAGGTGCAGGCTTTGAAAGGATGTTGTGCTCATTGCGTTTGAATGCCACATTTTTTATTTCCAAAGGCGGCAGGGTGTGAATGAAAACATGATAGGTAAACAGGGGCGAAACACTAACCGTGTCGGGCAAGCCGCGTGCATTCAGTGTGTGGTGAAAATGATATTTGGCAATGCCGGTTTTTGCATCGGCAAGTGTGAACGCCACATCGGTTTCGGTGGATTTTCCTGCGGCATCCAGCAGGTTAAGCTGGAAGGTGGTTTTGGCAACTGTTTCATTCACCACCCTTTTCAGTTCGCGGTTCAGTTGCTCGGCTGATTTGGTGTTGATGAGTTCGCCAATGCAGGCAAATTGCTGTTCCAACACTTCGGGCAACTGAATACCCAGCACAATTGGTTTCAATATCACATTGTTGCGTTGCAGCATTTGTGCCACCGCGCAAGGGTCGCCACCACAGCTTTCTTCGCCATCGGTAACCAGCACCAGAAAGTTCCTGCTGGCATCGGCAGTCATTGCAAAATCGTTTGCGCTGCGCTCCAGCGAATAGGCAAGCGGGGTAACGCCATTAGGTTGAATGTTGATGAGCTTCTTGCGAATGGAACTCGGGTTTACATTTCCGAAACTCATTTCAAGGCGCGAGTCGCGGCAGTTGTTTTCGCGCATGGGCGATTGGTGTCCGTAAATGCGCAGAGCAAACTCCACATTGGGCATGGCAGCAAGGCTATCGGTGAGTTCAATCATGGTGTTCATGGCGGTTTGCCAGCGCGTGCCGCCTCCCCAGCTTTTATTCATGCTGTAAGAAGCATCTAACAAAAACAGTATGCGTGTTTTGGGAACATCCTGCGCAAACAACAGCTGTGCCGAAATGATTAAAGAGAAAAATGTTGTTGCCTTGATGTTCATCATTGAAAACCTGTTGGTGAACTGCCCATAGGCAAAGGTCTGTTTTCAAACGAAATTATGTGCAGCGAATTGTTGTGCCGACAAATTCTAAATTCGCGCCATGCTGAAATCAATGACCGGATTCGGGAAGGCTTCCAACACCGTGAACGACACCACCGTGAATGTGGAAGTGCGCTCGCTGAACAGCGGCAAGGGTTTAGACCTTGGTACCAAACTTCCTTCGCGTTACCGCGAGCAGGAGTATCAGCTTCGGCAGCAGGTGGGCGCGAGGTTGCAGCGCGGAAAAGTGGATGTTTATGTAACTGTTATAAGCGATAAAGAGCAAGCCGCCATCAGGCTGAACAAGGGTGTATTAAAAACACACTTCAATGAGTTGAGGCAGGTGGCAAATGAGCTGAACATTGCCTCCACCGACATTCTTCCTGCCATTTTGCGGTTGCCGGATGTGTATGAAGAAACACAAACCGAAATAGACCCCGAGGAGTGGCAGTTGATTGAAAACACCGTGTTTGCAGCGGTGGATGAGTTAGAAAAGTTCCGCGAGCGCGAAGGCGCAGCGCTGCAAGAAGATTTGGTGGGCAGAATAAAAATTATTGAATACTTCATCACTCACCTGCGCGAGCAGGACAAACGCAGGGTTCAGGAAATTCGCCTGCGCCTGCGCAACAACCTTGAATTGCTGATTCCAAAAGATAAAATTGACCCGAACCGTTTTGAGCAGGAAGTGATTTACTACATCGAAAAATTGGACATCACCGAAGAGCTGACTCGCCTGCGCGCGCACTGCGACCACTTTAAGCAAGCCACCGATGATGATAACGATGAAATGAAAGGCAGAAAGCTAAATTTCATTGCACAGGAAATAGGCAGAGAAATCAACACCATAGGCTCGAAAGCAAACGATGCTGCCATGCAAAAAATTGTGGTGAACATGAAGGATGAATTGGAGAAAATCAAAGAGCAATCGAATAATGTTTTGTAGTGCGTTTACTCTTCAAACACACCAAAACGCTTACCTTCTTTCATTGACTTTTTGAACACTTCTGCGGTTTCGGCAATGGTGGCGTTTACCGGGCGGAACGTTGCGCCAAGTTGCTTTACTTTTTCATTTGAAAACCTGAATTCCATGCTTGCCAGACGAGCCATTTCGGGCGTGAGCAGTTGGCGCTTGCCGGTTAGTTTTGCTTTCAGCCATTCGGCAATCACCGCAATGCGTGCCACCGGAGCCGACACTTCAATGAACGGTGGTTTGGTTTGCAGCGCATTTGCAATTTCGCTCAGCAGTGTTTTAAAAGTTTTGTTTTCGGCACTCACAATGTATTGCTCGGCATTTGTGCCTTTTTCCATCAGCAAAATCAGTGCATCGGCAGCATCGCGCACATCCACAAAGCCATTGCTGCCGCGCGTGTAAAAAGGCAAACCGCGGTGCACATCGCGAAAAACGCTGTTGGGTTCCATATCCCACCTTCCGGCACCGATGATGGTGCCCGGATTAGCCACCACCACATCCAAGCCTTCGGCATTGGCGCGCCATGCCTCGCGCTCGCCAAACTGCTTGCTGCGGTAGTAGTGTATCATGTCTTTCCGCTCGTGGTAAACGGTTTTTTCATCAATTACTTTTTCGGGTTTGTGCAACCCAAAAGCCGCCACCGAACTCACATGCACCACACGCTTCACACCGGCATGCAGTGCAGCATTCATCACATTGGCAGCGCCTTCAATGTTGGCTTTCATCATTTGCGGCACCTCGCGTGCGGTGAAAGAAATTACTGCCGCGCTGTGAAAAACCTGTTCCACTCCGTCCATTGCTTCTTCCAATGCCACCACATCCGATAAATCTCCGTTAACCCATTCAACAGCTTCGGCATATTCGCCAAGCAGTGCAAGGTCGGTGGAAGGGCGCTTCAAAGCACGAATGCGTTTGCCGCTTTTAATCAGTTTTTTGGTAAGGTAAGAGCCAAGTAAGCCGCTGGCACCGGTAACAAATATCATTTCGACAAACCTAACAGAAAAAAACACTGTGTGGTTTTGAGGATGAAATCACATAGGTGTTGACGACTATCCCGAATCTTTTTTCTGCTTATCATTTTACCCGAAATATATTTGTGATTGGTGGTAACAGAATTTCGTTTTGTTGGAATAAGAACATTGAAAACCGTGGTGTTTTGCATGGTGGCGGGCATTATTCCTTTCACTGTTTACCTTATTGTGTGGCAGTCGCTGGATTTGTATCAGGAAATTCACTACAACTCACTGTTTGCAAAACTTATTCCTGTAACCATTTTGCTAACCATCGGTTTCATTGCAAAAGGCTTTTATGCTTCGCTTTCGTTTGTGCAGGCAAACATCACCGACAATGAATGCAACGTGAAATTGAACAGCCCGCTTAGGCTGTTTATTCCCAAGCGCTACACATTCAGGTGGGATGAAGTAACGCATTATGAGCTTGAGAACGATATAGGAAATGTTTCGTTGGTCATTCACCTTACAGGAGGAAGAACCATAGAAACCAATCACTCCATTCTGCTGAAAGGCGATGAGGATTTCCGAGCATTTGTAAGTGCCATCAATCAAAACACAGGACTTTAATTTTCATCTAATATCATGGACTATAGTTTCAGCGTTTTTGCTCATCCCGATGCATGGATAAGTTTGCTTACACTTACTTTTTTGGAGGTGGTGCTGGGTATTGACAACATCATTTTCATTTCCATTGTTACCAATAAACTGCCACAAGAACAGCAGCGCACAGCGCGCAATGTTGGTTTAAGCCTTGCCATGATTTTTAGGGTGTTGCTGTTGCTGGCAATTGCATGGATTATCGGGTTAAAAGCCACTTTGTTTTCGGTGTTCGGAAACCCCATTTCGGGGCGCGATTTGATTTTGATTGGCGGAGGTTTCTTTTTGATTGCCAAAGCCACTTCCGAAATTCATGAAAAGGTTGCCAACACAGAGAAAGAACACAAAGTGAGCGCAGCCAAAACCATTGGCGCTGTGCTGATTCAAATTGTGCTGATAGACATTATTTTTTCGTTCGATTCTATTCTCACCGCTGTGGGTTTAACCCAGCATGTGATGGTGATGATTGTTGCGGTGGTGATTTCCATTTTGGTAATGATGTTTTTTGCAGGCAACATCAGCAATTTCATCAACAGATATCCCACGCTGCAAATGCTTGCACTTTCGTTTTTAATAATGATTGGTTTAACACTGATTTTGGAAGGCTTTGAAGTGCATGTGAACAAAGCCTTTGTTTATGTGGCAGTGTTGTTCTCGCTTTCGGTAGAAATGCTGAACATCAAGCTGAGGCAAAAAATGAGCTAATCCTCCACAGGCTTGTTGCTGAGCAGGCGCAGTGTTTCTTTCAATCGCTCTCTGCGTTTAGCGTAGCCATCGTGCAGCATCCACAAACTGCCCAGCAGTGCCGGAGTTGCTAAATTGAGCATCCAAATGATGATGGTGCTTGCCACAATGGCAATAGTGTTTTCGCTGATGACGGAAAACACAAAAAGCGCAATGCCGCTGCGAATGGCAACATCAAGCAAAGGAAGCGCAGGAGCCACCGATTGCAGCAACAACGAAACGGTTACAGCAGCAATCAGTGCAATAAAATTGTCGCTCACATCAAGCATATCGGCAGCCAGAAACCACTGAAAGGCGTAAACGCCATAGCGCAAAGCCGAAAGCAGCAGCACAGCAAAAAGGATATTGAATGACGGGTGTTTTGCGCGTTCGTAGTTGCGCAAATGCACATCAAGCACAGGCAGGCGCGGCATCAGTTTTGCCACTTTATCGAAATGAAAAAAGGCAGCCAAAAACACAATGCTGATGCCCATGCAAACTCCGGCAAAAAATGGCGAGGGAAGAAAAGCAGGCAAAAATGCCAAGCCCACCGCAGCGGTTACAAAAGCCTGTGCCAAACCGCCAAGCATGGAAAAGTAAAAACTGTGTAAGTACATTTCTTCGCTGATAGGAAACAACCTGCCAATAAACTCACCGCTGCGCCACGGAGTGGCAACTCCTGCCGAAACACCCATCACCGCACTTTTAATGCTCTGCACAAATGAAACTTTTGTAACCGTGTTCATCATGATGCGCCATTTCAGCGCTTCCAGCAGCCAGTTGAGCGGCATCAGCGCCACCATGCCTACAAACCACAGCCACTTTTCTGAAATGCTTTTTTTAATCAGCAGTTGCTGTTCGCGCACATTGCCTATGTTTTGCATTTGCTGAACAATGACTGCAATGCAAGCTGCCACCACTGCAATTTTGATGAGGCTTTCCCACCATCTGCCGGCAAACCATGCACGAAAAAAGTTCATGTGCGAAAAGTAGGTATTCTGCATACTTTAGCCGAAAGAAATTTCCTGATTCCGATTTCATGGACATTGAATCCTTCCGCGATTATTGCCTGGCAAAGAAAGATGTAACCGAGTGCTTTCCGTTTGATGAAGACACTTTGGTGTTTAAGGTGGCAGGCAAAATGTTTGCAGCAACTTCGTTGAGCGCGCAACCTTTCACGGTAAATTTGAAAATGAACCTCGAATTGGTGGAGCAATATCGTTCAGAATATGCCGGGGTGCAGCCCGGCTACCACATGAGCAAAAAGCACTGGAACACGGTGAGTTTTGAGGGCGGTGAAATTCCGCGCAAAGCACTGCTTTGGATGATTGACCACTCCTACGCAGAAGTGGTGAAAGGCTTGCCTAAAAAAATCAGAATGGAATTGGAACAATGATTGGCAACTGCATCAGTCAGCCAAAAACTTTTCGCATTGTTTCCAAAAATTCATGAACGAACCCGAAACGTTTTTCACCATCGGAAACATCCACTCCGGCTCTTCTTTTATGCCCTCCCAATGCGCAAATGCAGGGTGCGCAACACTAAAAAATTTCGATTGCGGAAAGGCTTTCTGCAATGCGCTCAACTCGCCCGCAAAAACCTGAATATGCTCAATGTTGCGCGCCACGCCAAGGTAGAAGTCCATCACTTTTTCGCTCACCGGAAAGCGTTCAAAAAAACTCGGCTCCAGCACCAAAACGCGGTTAGCATCCATGTAATTCCGCCACAAAGGGTTTAATGAAAACGGATGATAAAGTAGGAATGGTTTTGAAGCATCTGCTTCAACAATTTTTGCGGATGGCAGTTGGGTTGGCAAAGCCGATTCAGCAATGTTGTTCAGCACCTTTGGTTGCTTGCAGATGGAAAGCGCCTCATAGCTTTTATCTAAAAAGGTGTTCTGTTGATTACTGTGGGTGTACTTATTGATGTTCTCCTGATTGCACAAGTACTTTTTGTTTGAAAAAGCGCCCGCAACCCATTGCCAACTCAAAGCATTGCTTGCCGGGTCGCCATCCAGCAGGTGGTAATACATCCACTGCGAAGGAACAAACCAATGCGCCTTTCCAATGTTGCAAGCGATTGAAGCAACATACATGCGCAGGTGATTGTGCATGTAGCCTGTGCCGTAAAGATTTTCAATGCTGCTGTCAATGGATGCAATTCCTGTGGCTGCTTTCAAAACAGCTTGCGGCATTTGGCGGTGAAGCACATCGGCTTGAGGATGCTTTAAATCGGTGAAAATGCTGTTGCCTTCTTTGAGCCAAACACGCTGAAAGTATTCGCGCCAAGCCAACTCAAAAATGAACTTATAGGCTTCGGCAGGGGTATGGCGCTCCAGAACCTTTTTGCGCACAAAATTCAAACTCACTACCCCGCGCGAAATGTAAGGCGAAAGCAAACTCACACTTCCATCTATGAAATTGCGGGTGCGCCCGTAAGCCACGGCATCTAATGTTTCAATTCGGTTGATGATGCTGGGGTAATCGGTAGGAAACATATCACCTCAACAATGTTGCGCAGGTGTTGTTCGCTACACTGCTTTAAGCACCGTTCTGAAAGCCACAAACTTATCGGGAAACAAATCTTTGGCTTCTTTCTGCAATGCCTTGGCGTGTTCATTTTGGTAAGTGAAATAATCGCTCATGCCATGTGCGTAGTATTGAACGGCATAAGTGATGCCATCAGTTTGGTCGGCTTCAACCACCCTAAACATTTTGTAGTCGTAAAAACATCCGGTTGCCAACACTCGCGGAATGTGTTCTTCTTTCATCCACCGCACCCAAATGTCGTTGATGTTCAGGTCAATTTTGATGGTAACATTGTAAATAATCATCGTTTCAATTTTTGCTTTTTCACTTACCCGAAAAATCATTTTGCGCTTTGGCGTAGTCTTCGGGAATGCCAATGTCAATGAAATAGTTTTCGTGCAAACATGCCTGAAGATGCAGGTGTTGCACGCCTTCTTCCAGCACTGTTTTTTCAAACGAAAATTTTTGCAACAAACTTTCACCTGCAAATCCGCTTACCTTCTCAAACAAGTTTTTGTTTACCACATAAACACCACCGTTTATCCACCCCGAAGCACAAAATTGTTTTTCGCGAAATGCAGTGATGCGCTGGGTTTCATCAAATTCAACAGTGCCGTACCGGTCAAAATTTTTTTGATGCGAAAGCGCCAGTGTGATGTCGGCACCGGAGGCATGGTGTGTGTTGTTCAATGCCTGCAGGTCAACTTCAAACATGGTGTCGCCATTCAACACAAAGCAGTCTTCATCGCTCATCATCAGCGATTGCCTGATGGCGCCACCTGTGCCAAGCGGGGTCAGTTCTTCGCAATAAATAATTTCGATGTTTTGATAGCGGCTGCCGAAATAGTTTTTAATCACATCGGCTTTAAAACCCACCGAAAGAATCACTCGTTTGATGTGTTGCTTTTCCAAAAACAGCAACAGAAAATGCAGGAATGGCTTGCCGCAAACCGGAGCCATCGGCTTGGGCACATCGCTAACCACACTTTGCAGCCGCGTGCCTGCTCCGCCTGCCAAAACAATGGCTGTGCTTGGTTTGCTGTGCGCCATCAAATAAATTTTTCAGCCACTAAATTTTCTTCCACCAACTGGCAAATGATGTGCCCCAGCAAAATGTGCGCTTCCTGAATGCGCGGAGTGTCGTTTGATGGAACATTGATGAGCTGATGACAATGCGCTTTCATCGCACCACCTGTTGAACCTGTGAAGGCAACCACTTTCATGTGGCGCGCTTGGGCTTCCTGCATGGCATGAATGCAGTTTTTGGAGTTGCCGCTTGTAGAAAATGCCATGAGCACATCGCCCGATTTGCCGTGTGCTTTGATGGCGCGCGCATACACTTCATCGTAGCTGTAATCATTGGCAACAGCAGTTAAAAAAGAAGTGTTGGTGTGCAGGGCTTCTGCCGGCAGGGGGTTTCTGTCGGTGTAGAACCTGCCGGTGAATTCGGCAGCTAAATGTTGTGCATCGGCAGCGCTGCCGCCATTTCCACACAGCAAAACTTTATTGCCTTGCATGAATGCGTTTGCAATTTCAACTGCAATTAGTTCCACTTTTGAAATCATTGCATCATCAGTTAAAATACTTTGCTTCACTGCAACCGAAGCGCTGATGATTGCCCTTATTCTTTCAACCATAAAGCGAATGTAGGCAAAGCCACCATGCAGCAAAATTTTTTGATGTGCTTGATATTTAGCATCGTTTTTAAAACACCACAAAGCGATGTTTTTGTAAAACAGATTTTGGATGACGGTAAAACTTCCGGCAAGTTTTCATTCTTTAGCCCTTCAATCATTTACATGAAAAACTCAGAAATACGCTTCAAGATAACTTTAGACGAACGCAACCTTCCGCAAAGCATTAAATGGCAGGCATCAGATTCGCAACACAATGAGTTGAAAGATTGCAAAACCATGATGGTTTCAATTTGGGATGCCGTTGAGAAAACCAATTACAACATGCACCTGTGGACAACCGACATGACTACGGATGAAATGCACAGTCACTTTTTTCAAACATTGCTCACCTATGCCGATTCTTATCATCGTGCCACAGGCAATCCGCATGTGAAAGAAGCCATGAAGAAATTCACGAATGAACTTGCAGGCAAAACTGCCGATTGGGAAATTGCAAAGCAAAATCCTTAAACCCAATTTATTCATTAGCAGCAAAGCGAACTAATGAATAAGCGCGAAGCGCATTGGGTTAACCCCGATTTAGAAAATCGCAATTTGAGTGAGCGCAGCGAGGCACAAATTGCTTGATTTTCTTAATCGTTATGCAATAGAACTTTGTTCTAATGCATAGTTTGGGCTCAAAGTAATCTATCGAGCGAACGTCTGTCGCGTTTGGTGGGTCGCCCTTGTTTGCTTTGCCGCTTGCCGGTGTACTCAACAAATGCTGACGATTGTTTCGGCTGTTGAATTTCAACAGGAGTTAAATCATTGTAGTAGTTCACAGCTTCGCTGAAAGCTTTTCGTTGTTCCACCAGCGCAACAACTTCAATCAATTTTATTCCGGCTTCGTTTTTCAGCTCATACACTTCGCCCACTGCAACTTGTTTTGAGGCTTTCACCACAGTGTCGTTGCATCTTACCTTGCCGCTTGCAATGGCAGTTGCTGCCAGTGTTCGGGTTTTGAACATTCTTATAGCCCACAAGTATTTGTCAAGTCTCAAAATCCAAATTGTTTCATGCACGACTAACCCTTCCAACACGCGGCTTCAAAATCCCAAATGGACCTCGTTGATAGGTTTCTATGAAAAACCCATAATTGAAATGATTTTGAGAACTGTCAGAGGGGTTGTTTATATAAAGCTCAGTTCCATTTGGAGTTCCGTTTCCGCTCATTCCACTTAAAACATAAGCATGCAATCCCAAATACCAATTCCCTAAAACAATTACAGGCGAACTGCGAATTAAACTTTGAAGTTCGGCAACCGTGTATGTTCTATGAGGGTGAAGCGTAAACCTGAAACGCTCTGCAAAATTTCTGAGATTAGCATTACTTGGATTCAGCGTTCCATTGCCCATCAGAAATGGAGCAAACTCTGAACTTCCCAAAGGGCGAACACCTCTTGCGCCTAAAACCATTTGCATGGAAGAATGCCAACAACATGTTGGATTGCGTTGTCTGATGTGGTGAACTCTGTGCCTGATATTCATACTGTTTTCAAAGAAAATAAAAAGGCAGACATCTTAACAATGCCTGCCTTTGTTTCTGTGCCCGGGAAGGGACTCGAACCCCCACACCTTGCGGCTCTCGCACCTGAAACGAGCGCGTCTACCAATTTCGCCACCCGGGCTTTGGCTTACAGCGCAAAAACGCATTATGCTGCATCAGCAGCAACTCACCGCAGTGAGTGCGTTTCAGAGGGCTGCGAATATAATCGTTTACTTCAACGCGTGTGTGTGCAACAAAATTAGTTGCGTTTTGAAATTGCCATTAAGCCAAGGAAAGTGATGGCGCCATTGATGATGAGCAACTCATTACCGATTTGATAGCCTTTAAAAAGCACCGGTGCAAACTCGTTCAGGTAATAAGAAATGAGCGGTGCGATTAAACACAACAGCGGTATAAACTTGTCTGTTGCTTTGCGTTTGGTAAGGATGCCAAAGGCAAACAAGCCAAGCAGCGGACCATAAGTGTAGCCGGCTAATTTCAGAATAGTGTCAATCACAGCCTGGTCGTTGAGTGCCTGAAAAAGCATGATAACCAACAACAGCAAAACAGCAAATCCAATGTGGATGAGATGGCGTGTGAGGGTTTTGTTTTTTTCAGAAGCATTGCTTTTATCCATCCACAAAAAATCAATGTAGAATGAAGTGGTGAGCGTTGTAAGCACCGAGTCTGCACTGTTGAAAGTGGCAGCGGTTAAGCCGATGATGAAAACCATTGCGGCAAAGGTGCCCAAATGATTCAGCGCAAGCATGGGGAAAAGCGCATCGGTTTTTTCGGGCAAGGCAATGCCTTTCGATTCAACATATACATACAACATAGCGCCTAAACACAGGAACAGCACATTTACCAAAAACATCACAAAGCTGAACCAATAAACATTTTTTTGTGCTTCGCCCAGCGAGCGGCAACTGAGGTTTTTTTGCATCATGTTTTGGTCTAAACCGGTCATTGCCACTGCAATGAAGGCGCCCGCCAAAAATTGTTTCAGGAAAAAATTCTTTGGCACCGGGTCCCAGAAAAACACTTGCGTGTAAGGCGAATCTTTTATGGCTGAAATCATTTCAACAAATGAAAAGTTCAGGCTTTGAGTGATGGCAACAATGGAAAGCACCACGCCCAACAGCAGAAAGGAAGATTGAAAAACATCTGTCCATACCAATGTTTTAATGCCTCCGCGATAGGTGTAAACCAACATCAAACCAATAATGATGGAAACGCTCAACTCAAACGGAACGCCAAATGAGTTAAAGACAAAAATCTGCAATACACTTACTGCCAGCCAAAGCCTGCCTGCTGCCCCAAGCAATCGCGAAAGCAAAAAGAAAAATGAACCGGTGCGCTGTGCAGCCACCCCAAATCGTGTTTCCAGATAAGTGTAGATGGAAGTTAAATTCATGCGGTAATAAATGGGCAGCAGCACCGCACCAATAATAAAATAGCCCGCAACATAGCCCAGCACCAACTGTAAATAGCTGAATTTGGCTGCGCCCACCGCACCCGGAACCGATATGTAGGTTACACCACTCAGCGAGTCGCCAATCATGCCGAAAGCCACTGCATACCACGGGCTTTGGTTGTTACCCAAAAAGTAGGCTTTGTTGCTCGCTCCGCGTGAAGTGATGTAACTGATGAGCACCAACGCCAAAAAGTATAGCGCCACAAAGCCAACTATAAGCCACGGATTTATCACCGGAAAATTTATTGATGAAAGCGAATTGCAAACGCAAGGAAGGTAAAAATCGGATAACAGTCAGGCGCTCTATACACACAGGCATTGTGTATAGTGCGAATGCATCTTTTTTGGAATTATGCCTTCTGTTGCGGCATAGCAGTGCCGTTAATTTGAGGTAGATAAAAACAGAAACCTTTTCAGTGAACAGCTACTTGCCCTCCTCATCACAACCCAAAAACTTCCTCCGTCCTCCGTCCTCCGTCCCCTGCTGTTTCTTAGCTCTTGGCTCTTGATTCCCCATTAGCATATCAACACATTATCCCATCAGCACATTGGCTGTTTCACGCCACACCCCCCCTCCTGCTCTCCCAAAAACACATTTCCCACTACAACTACCCGGAGATGGCGTTTGCTCGGGAAAACGGGGGTCTATTCAGGCACTATTTTCGTTTTTTTCGATTCAAAATGCTGTTTTTTAACAATAAGTGGTGTTTGCATCTCGGTTTTCGCCACCTTCCAATCCTCACCCTTCTCAAATCTGCAAACGTTGAATCTGTTCCCTCATTATTACATTCTCTCTTCATCATCAAATCCCAAATCGGTTGTTTCATCTTCAAATTTTCAAATCACCGCATCATCAAATCAATTTTGCACTCGGCTGTTTTCTCATGTCTAAAATCTCACATCTCAAGTCTAACTAAACTGTTGAAACAATTTCCACATCATCCACCGCAACCCTTCTATTTTTAGCGCATGGATTTTTTGGAAAAACTGAATGATGCCCAGCGCGAAGCCGTTGTAAATTTTGAAGGACCAACCCTCATTGTTGCCGGACCCGGCTCGGGCAAAACCCGCGTGCTCACTTATCGCATCGCCTATTTGCTGAATCAGGGTGTTAGCCCCTATTCCATTCTTGCGCTCACTTTCACCAACAAAGCCTCGGAAGAAATGCGCCACCGCATCGAGCAAATTTCGGGCACCAACGCCCGCAGCTTGTTCATGGGCACCTTCCACTCGGTGTTTGCAAAAATTCTCCGCATCGAAGCACAGCGAATCGGCTTCCCTTCCAACTTCACCATCTACGACACCGAAGATTCACGCAGCCTAATCAAAACCATCATCCGCGAAAAAAATTTAGACGAAAAAATCTATAAACCCAATCAGGTTCAATACCGCATTTCTTCTGCTAAAAATGCCCTCATCACTGCCGATGAATATCTGCTCGATGCCGAACTGCGCAAAGAGGATTTGGAAATGCGCAGACCCGAAACCGGAGCAGTTTACAAAACCTACACCGAGCGTTGTTTCAAAAGCGGAGCAATGGATTTTGATGATTTACTGTTGAAGACATACGAAATCTTGAACACCTACCCCGATGTGCTTTACAAGTATCAGCACAAGTTCAAGTATGTGTTGATTGACGAGTTTCAGGACACCAACCCGCTGCAATACGGCATTGTGAAGCGCATAGCCGATGTGTTTCAAAACATTACTGTGGTGGGCGATGACGCCCAAAGCATTTACGGCTTTCGCGGAGCCACCATTGACAACATTCTGAATTTTGAAAACGACTTCCCCGACCTCAAAGTTTTCAAACTCGAACAGAACTACCGCAGTACCCAAAACATTGTAGAAGCCGCAAACAAGTTGATTGCAAAAAATAAGCATCAACTCAAAAAAGAAATTTGGACCAGCAATGGCGAAGGCGAAAAAATAAAAGTGGTGCGCGCCCCAAGCGACAATGAAGAAGGGCGCTTTGTTGCCGAATCCATCAAAGAACTGAAAGAGCGCGAGCAGTTGTTCAATCGCCATTTTGCCATTCTCTATCGCACCAATGCACAGTCGCGTGCGTTTGAAGAAAGCCTCCGCAGGATGAACATTCCCTACAAAGTTTATGGCGGCATGAGTTTCTATCAACGCAAGGAAATCAAAGACCTTTTAGCTTACCTGAAACTTGCCGTGAATCATTACGATGAAGAAGCGTTGAAGCGCATCATCAACTATCCTGCTCGCGGCATCGGGCAAACCACCATTGACAAAATCACCATCCTTGCCGCCAACGAAGGCAAGCGGATATGGGACATTCTCGAAAGCATCGCTTTCACCGATTTCCCTTCGCGCACCAAAAATACTATCGAAGATTTTGTGTTGATGGTGAAAAGTTTCACTGCCATTGCACAAGAAAAAACCGCCTACGATGTAGCGCAACATGCCGGAAAAGTTACCGGCTTACTCACCGAACTCTACAATGATAAAACTGTGGAAGGCGTGAGCCGCTACGAAAACATTCAGGAGTTGCTGAACGGCATAAAAGAATTTGTGGAAGAAGACGTGGTGCAGGAAGAAGATGAAAACGCCCTTCCGAACGATAAATCGCTGGGCGCCTACATGCAAAACATCACCCTGCTCACTGGCGATGAAAAAGATAAAGAAAATGTAGACACCGTGAAACTGATGACCATTCACAGCGCAAAAGGCTTGGAGTTTCCGGTGGTGTATGTGGCAGGTTTAGAAGAAGGGCTTTTCCCCAACGGGCAATCGCTCTACAGCCTCGATGAACTGGAGGAGGAAAGGCGTTTATTTTATGTTGCCATAACCCGCGCTGAGCGCAAACTTTTTTTGACTTACGCTTCCACACGCTACAAATTCGGCAGCCTGCAATACTGCGAACCCAGCCGCTTCCTCACCGAAATTCCTGAAAACATTCTTGCCATTCATGGCGACCTCAAACGCGAACAATCGCGGCAGGTTATCGGCAGAACAACCCTAAACATGAAGCCGCTTTCCACGCCTGCACCGCGCGCTGTGCCAACAAACTCCGAGCCATTCATTCCCGATGATGCCAGCGGACTGCAAACCGGCATGGAAGTGGTGCACGAAAAATTTGGCGATGGCAAGGTGATAGCCATGGAAGGCGCGGGCATCAACCGCATTGCCACCATTTTCTTCGAGGGCTACGGACAGAAAAAAATTATGCTGAAGTTTGCGCGGCTGAAAATTTTGAAACACAGCTGAGCATTTTCTCTGCTTCGCTAAATATGAATTTTCATTTAGTCTGTTATCTCCACGATAATTTCATTGCCGTAGAGTAGCTCTAACGCCCTTTGAAAGTTGGCGGATAAAATCTCTTTCAGCCTTGCATTTGAGGTGTTTCCGCATGTCAGCAAAATAACTTTGGGTGGTGAACCGAGCCTTTGGACAAGGATTACAAAATCAATATCCTTAGTAAGCACGATGCAGTCGTGCGTTTTTGCGTAAAGAAAAATATCTTCATCCTGCGAATCTCTTAGTCCCAAATCGCGCAATGCCTTGCAATCAGTTTGAAATGTTTCTTCAATCCATTTTGCAATTGCAGGCGAAAGTTGCGCGTCAACCAAAATCATCAAGCTGCTTTTAAAACCGGATAGTTAATCCGAGCCGAAGCAAATGCAATGCTTGCGGTAATATCCTCAGGTTCTAAGTCGGGCAGTTCCTTAAGAACATCTTCTCTTGAATAACCGCTTGCCAACAAATCAAGCACATCGGTTACCCTGATTCGCATCCCGCGAATGCATGGTTTCCCGCCACATTGTTTTGGGTTGAATGTAATTCTTTCAAGATACTCCGCCATGACTGCAAAACTAACACAATTCAAGATGAAATGCTTCCTCCTAAATAATTCCGCATAATGGAATCAAGTCATTTTACATTTCCTGCTACGGGCAGAAAAAAATAATGCTGAAGTTTGCACGGCTGAAAAATTTTAAAACACAGTTAAACATCAACTTATGGAATTGAACGGAACACTGATTCAAATGCTGGAAGCACAAACAGGGGTGGGTAAAAACGGACCATGGAAAAAGCAGGGTTTTGTGTTGGAAACCAAAGATAAGTTCCCTAAAAAAGTTTGTGTGTTTGCCTGGAACGAAGCAGCCGACACCGTGGAACGCCTGAAGCCCGGCATGGCTTTGAAAGTGTTTTTTGATGTGGAAAGCCGCGAATACAACGGCAAGTGGTACACCGATGTGAAAGCATGGAAAGTGGAAGCCTCGGGCGCGGGAGCATCAACAACTACCTCCGGCACGCCTGACGATGACTTTGTGATTGAAAAAGACACCGAAAACGAGCCACTGCCGTTTTAATGAATAGCTTTTCAGCACCGGGCACTTAAACGGCAAGACCTAAATTTTTCTGAACAACACAAACGTTTTGCCGAAATGTTTCATCTTCCATTTTGTGAAAAACTTATGTTGGTTATTGTTGCCGGTTGCGCTTCTGGCGCAGAAGCATGAGGTTGAAAATGTTTCAAGCCATTTCCTGAACGGAAGGAAGTGCATCTCAAATTTTCATGCTGTTGCCATTGGGCAGGAAAATGCCGATAACATCCGCAGCAAACTGCCCTTGCTCACCGCGCAGGCAGCAACCGATTTTGTTTTGGAAAGCGAGCAAGCGAGCCTTGCAGGCAGGCACTATAGTTTTGTTCAGTTTTTGAAAGGCTTGGAAGTTTATCAATCGCAGGTTCGGGTGAGCACCAATGGCAAAGGAACAGTAACTGCTGTGTTGGATAACTCCGTTCATCAGCCGGTTTTTGTTCACGAAAAACTGAAGGCGGTTTCAGCGCTTCCATTCATTCAACCATTGCTGAACGGCAAACAACTGCACACGCAAAAAGAAATGTGGTTGCCCGATGCCGACAACAAATTGCGCAATGTTTATGTGTTGAAAACAGAAGGCGCACACGGCAGTTGGAGCGAAGTGATTGCCGACAATCACAACATCATTTTCGAGCGCGATTTGAACATGTATTTTGCTCCACCCGATTCCACGGTTAAAGGATTTGTTTTTCTGCCCGACCCGCTTACCACTGCCGGCAAAGTGTATGGCGGCATTTATGTGGACAATGCCGATGCCGATGCACAATGGCTAACAGACGAACGAAAACAAATTGATTTTACTGCCGATTTCGACAATGGTACTTTTCGACTGCGCAATTCTTTTGTACGCATCAGCGATTACGACTTGCCAAGTTTGGCTGTGGCCACTTCCACAACACCCGAGTTTAATTTTACGCGCAGCCAAAGTGGTTTTGAGCAGGTGAGTGTAATGTATCACATCAGCGAGTTCGGAAAGTATGTGCAGCAAATGGGATTCAACAATGCCAATGTGTTGCTTGAAGCCGATGCGCATGCAGTGAACGGTGCCGACAACTCCTATTTTGCTTTCAACTACAACCCCATGCGTTTGTATTTCGGCATTGGCGGAGTGGATGATGCCGAAGATGCAGATGTGGTGATTCACGAGTATTCCCATTTTCTTTCCTATCGTGCTTCACCTAACAGCAATGTGGGTCCCGAGCGCGAAGCCTTAGATGAAGCCTTTTGCGATTACAACGCGGCATCCTATTCAAGAGCCATCAATGCTTTCAACTGGGGGCGCGTTTACAATTGGGATGGGCACAATGAGTTTTGGAATGGCAGGGTGGTGAACTCCTCAAAAATTTATCCTGCCAACATGGGCAGCAGCATCTACCGCAATGGCGAAATTTGGAGCAGCATGTTGATGCAATTGTGGAGCGACATTGGCAAGGCTGTTACCGACAAACTTATTTTTCAGGCGCATTTCAGTTTTGCACAAAACATGTCATTCCTGGATGCTGCAAACCTTCTGCTGCAAGCTGACCAGCAACTTTTTGGCGGACAATACTACTGCCCCATCACCCAGCGATTACACGAAAGAGGCTTGCTGCCTGCGGGCAAAACACTTTGCCCAATTGGAATTGATGAAGTCGCAAATGAACTTCCGGTTCAGGTTTTTGGTAGTGAAAATTGGCTCGTAATCACTTCAGGCGAAACGCTTTGGAATGCAACAGTGGAAGTGTTTGACGCAAGCGGAAGAAGCGTTTACACAGCGCCTATGCATGACGGAACGCACCGCATGAACACTCAGGGACTTTCAGCAGGCATCTACATCATTAAAGTGAAAGCGGATGCGCGAAGCAAAGTGATGAAGTGGCTGAAAAAGCATTAAAATCTATACCTCAGCCCTAACTCACCACCAAAAAACATGGGTCGCGCTTGTTGCTTTCCGGTGTTGGAAATACTGAGTTGATAATTGAATCCGGTATTGAGCAGCAAGTTGGAAAGCAGCTTCACTTCCACGCCTGTTCGAGCGTAAAAGTTTGCAAAGTAGCGGGCACTGCCCATGCGATAGTTGCCTATGTTCACGGTTTCGTTTGACGTTGAAAAATGCTGCTCAAATATATTCCCTGAAGTTGTTGGAATGTTTTGAAGGTTATCCATCTGCTTAGTTACAGATGGTAATTCAAACAGCATATCCTCCTTGATTTTAATGTTGTTTACTATGCCTGCACCCACATACCAATCCACGCGTTTTGTGCTAACCGGATAAACATTTACGCCAATGGGAATGGAAACAGATTGAATGTTTGAAGTGTAAGCAAAAGGCGAAAACGAGGAATCGGTATTGGTAACCCGATGAACCGAAAACGATGTTTTAGCATAGTGAATACCGTTGGTAATTGCCACATACTTTCCAATGCGGAATGACTGTTGCAAGCCCGCAAACCAATTTGCCTTGTTGTGAATTTGCTGCTGCGTAAACGAAGCCAACGCCCCGGAAACAACACCCAATTCGTAGTTGAACTTTTTCTTTTTCACAGGCAGTTTCACGCTGCCATCATCCGATATTCTTTCATCGGTTGCGCTGACGCCAAACGCTTTAAAACTCAATAAGCTCGCTGGTTGCGCATTCAGCGAAGCAAAAAGCGCATCTTCCCGAACCTGAGCAGTGGCAGGAGTTTCAGTAGATATCGAATTGCTTTTTGTGAAACTATTTTTTGATAACTGTGAGTTATTATTTGCAGTTGGCTTTTTGAAAGAAGTAAAAAGTGGTTTTAAGGTTGAAGACGATTTCTGTTGAACTGTTGAGGGTTGATTATGTTTTGGAGTAGTAATAATGCTTGCATGGTTTGCATAGCTATTTTCACTTTTCATTTCCCGCATTCCTGCTCCGGTTTCAAACTCCTTTCCCTGCGCTCGTTTTTCATTTTTCGTTGTTCTGCCTTCCTTAACCGCACTCCATTTTTCCATTTTTCCATTTTCCACCTTTCCTCCGGCCCAATGCTCATTGTCAGCCTTTGGTGCAAGCAAAAACAAACCAACGGTGGCAAACACCGCAGCCACGGATGTGCCGCTTAGCCACCACCAAAAAATTCCTCTGCGTTTTTTGCGGTTGTCGAGCATGGCATTCATTTGCTCCCAACCTTGTGCATCGAAGGGAGCGGTGAACGCGCCAAGCTTGTCGCGCAGCATTTTATCGTTCATTTCATTTTGCATAAGCCTCAACATTTATTTTACTGTTCGCCTTTATCATTTCCTGCATTTTCATTCTTGCCTTTGCCAAATTGCTTTTTGATGTTCCTTCCGAAATGCCCAGCAATTCGCCAATTTCAACATGCGTGTAACCTTCTACCACATAGAGGTTGAACACTGCGCGATAAGCCGGAGTGAGCCTGTTTATCAGCGCAATTATTTCTTCTGCCTGCATGTTGTTCAACACATCAAAACCATCTTCTTTATATAAGGCTTTGTCCACCTCTGAGTGGTGATGCCGCGCTTCGCTGCGCAGGTGGTCAATGGCGGTGTTCACTACAATTCGGTACATCCATCCTTCAAAATTTCCGCCTGCATTTTTGAATTGTGCAATGGTGGTAAAAATTTTAAAGAACGCATTATTCAACATCACCATTGCCTCATCGCGGCACGAAGCATAGCGCATACAAACACCCATGAACCTTCCGAAGTAGCGCTCGTACAAACGCTTCTGCGCAAGCCTGTCTTCTTCCAAACAGCCTGCTATCAGTTCATCCAAAGTTTGTTTGTAAGCAACTTCCATTTATCACATTGCGGATTTGGGATGGATGATTGCGGAGTTCTAAAACTTCCGACATCGGACATCCGACCTTCTCACTTCTCCACCAAAATCCTGCTTAGCAAAGTTATGTTTTGAATGTCAGCATAACTGTATTGATATAGTCCGTCATTCCCGGTCATCCATAAGCGTTTATTGTGCGGAATCACATCGTTCGATTGAATGCTCGGGAAACTTGCAATCGGGTTGTCAGTAATTTTCATCACATCGCTGGCATTGAAAACTTTCAAGCCTGCGCTGCCATCACAGATAAACAAAGTGCCGTTGTCAATTCCCAATCCATGCGGGTTCACAAACGGATAGGTGATGAGCAACTTTGGTGCAGTGGCATTTGAAACATCAATAACATCCAATTGATTGTTGGCGTTGGTGCACAGCGTTCCTGAGCGCAGTGTTACAAAAGCATGGTTGTTTTCCACTACCACCGGGTCGCAAGCGGTCATGTGGGTGTAGCTGCCCAAAAATGACGGCACATCGGGGTTATTCAAAGCGTAAATTCTCATGCCGGTTTGCCCGCCAATGAACAGTTTATCCTGATAAGGGAAAATGGTTTCGATGTCCCAACCGATGTTGGCAGTGGAAGTTTGAATTGGTTGTGAAGGATTGTTCAGCGAGAAGGCTTTGAGGTTGCTGTGGTCAACAATGTAAAGTCGGTTTGCAGTAATCGCGAAGCGCGCCATTGAACCGCCTTTTCCGCCCGCAGTTGTTGTGGTTTTCACTCCACCTGCAGAACTATTTTGAACAGGCATAGCACCACCATCAAAAAATTCGGGACCGCCACCCCACCAGCCGCCACTGCCCGAACCGTTGCAGTTGGTGTTCATGCTGTCGGTTTTCATCACTTCCTTCCAGCCGGTTAAAACGCCTTTGTTCGGGTCGTAATAGTAGCCTTGCATACCGCGATCGGGAATAGCATTTTCAACGCGGCTTACCTCGGTTGCTGCAAGCGGATTGGCGATGTTGAGCGTAACCAAATCCACATAGCTGTCGGCATAAAGCATATCGCCATAAACGGCAATGTCAATGTTGCCGGGAATGTTGATGAACGAAACTTTTTGTGGTGCCGAAGGATTGGTGTTGTCAATGATGTGAATGCCTTTGTCCACTTCATTCACAAACAGATACTTTCCGTAGAGATAAATTTTGCCCGGATTTTTCAGTGGCTGCGGGGTTTCGGTTTTTATGGCGCTGCGCAATTCTTCTTTCGAGATGTATTGCGGCTCGTAGCTTTTGTAAGTAATGGTTTGAACACAATCTTTCTTACACGAAGCCATAAAAAAAGCGATACTAAACAGCGGAAGGAAAATGATGCGTTGCATACAATTATTTTTTTGAGTGAAACAACCTTTTGTTGCATTGCAAACGTTTGCACTAAAACAACCGTTGCCTGATGATGAAAATATTTTTCATTTCATATTAAAAGTATCTCATGTCTAATATCTCTAATATCATATCTGTTTCTCTTTTCTCTTTGTTCATTTTCACAAAAGCTCATGCAGCCGATAGCTTGCTTGCAAAGCCTTCAAAAGTTTTTTATGCCAAACATAAAGGTTACATGGGCAGCGTGGAAGCGGGCTTGTTGGTTGGTTTTGAAAAGGTTTATGCCATTCCTGAAAACTGTTATTACTGCGAACATCTGGGGCAGCGAAAAGAAAATCTTGCTGTGAGTTTGCGCACCGTTCACGGCTACAGATTTTTTCCGTATTTGTTTGTGGGCGGTGGTGTTGGGTTCGATAGATACACGGCAATTTTTCAATCTTATGTTCCGCTTTTTGTGCGGCTGCAATCAGAGTTTTTGAAAAAGAAAATCACACCGTTTGTTGCCGTTGATGCGGGCTATTCTTTTTTGGTGCAGTTCTCGAAACAGGAGAATATAGTTTACACCAAAAACGAAGGCGGTGTTTATGTGGCGGCAATGGGCGGAGTGAAAGTTTACACGCGCAGCCGTGCAGCAGTTAGTTTTCAATTAGGCTACACCATGCACCGCAGCGCCACTGTGTTTCACTATCAAAACATTCAAGATTTCTACTACACCATCAACAGAACTTTGCAGCGGATGAGTGTAGGTGTTGGGGTGAGTTTTTAGGGATTAAATAATCTGTTTTTATCGCGCAGCGTAACAAATGGTTTGCTGGTGCGAAATTCATTGGTGGGTTTGGTTAGGTATTTTGTGAAATGCCAGGTGCCCGTAGCGCTCTCTTCGCTTAGCTCCAAAAGCAGGTAGCCGTGGTCAACAAGGTTGATGAATTTGAGGTGGGGGTTGTGCTTTTTCTTCTTCACCAAGCTTGCTGCAAAGTTGGCTATGCCGGTGCTTACGCGCTCGTTCAGGTTTGCCGATGAAATGCTTGGTGTAACAAACTCTGAGCCAATAACACCTGCACCTGTTTTTGGGTTATAGCTGTTTTTATCGCGCGGATTATTCACCAAATCGAAAGCCCATGAAGTGTGAATGTCGCCAGTGATGACAATGTTGTTTTTCACGCCATAAAAATTCAGCGAATCAAAAATTTTGTTGCGTTCAAAAGGGTATCCATCCCAGGCATCGGTGTTGCGCGGTCGCTTTTTTATCACGTGCCCCCAATACACTTCCGAAAAAATTACTTGATTGCAAATGATGCGCCATGCAGCTGAATCATTTTTCATGCCATCAATCAACCAATTGGTTTGGCGCTTGCCAAGCATGGTTTGGCTTTCAGAAAAAATAGCCGGGTCATTAACCTCTTTGATTTGTTTGGCTCTGCCTTCAAGTCTTCCATCCAAAAGGAATAGGGTGACTAAATTTCCGTAACTCAGTTTACGAATAATTGAAAATGAATCGGAACGGGTGACGGGCATCCATTCAAAATAAACTTTGCGGGCGCGTTGCTTGCGCGCTTCCCAACTGCCTTCCTGTTGCTGATGATTGCCCGCTCCATCGCGATAAGAATCGTTTGCCACTTCATGGTCGTCCCAAATGAGCATGAAAGGATGCAGCCTGTGCGCTTCCATCAAGTCGGGGTCAAGGCGATACTGCGCATAGCGTGTTCTGTAATCTTCCAAACTCAAAATTTCGTGTGGTGGAATGTGTTGCCTAACATTCGGGCTTTTGCCATACTCGCGGATGCCATATTCATAAATGTAATCGCCCAAATGAATCACAGCATCTAAGTCGTGCCGGTTGGCAATCATTCTGAAACCATTGAAATACCCCGACTCGAAGTTGTTGCAACTTGTTACGGCAAAGCGCAGTGATTCAGTTTGAAGCGGTGCCGTTTTTGTTCTGCCGATTAGTGATGATTTCCCTTCAAAGTTGAAAGCATAAAAATACATTGTGCCTGCCTCCAAACCTTCCACCGCCACATGCACACTATAAGCGTTTTCGGGAAGCGCATCTGCGTTGCCTTCTGCTACAATGTTTTGCAACAATGTATCTTTTGCTATTCGCCATTGAACTTGTTGCGGTTGGGTGTCGGCAATTAAAAGTTTTGTCCAAAGCTGAACCGAGTTTGAAGTGGGGTCGCCCGATGCCACACCAAATGCAAATGGCTTGCTTTCATCAGTAATTAAATCGCTGAGTTCTTTAGCAACAAAATACTGTGCGTGTGTGCTTAGGTGAAGCAATAGCAACAAAACAAAAACGTAAAATTTCATCGGCAGGGCGCAAAACTATCAGACTTGCCCGTTTGAAGATTACCCGAATGTTTTCCTTGTTGAAAATTTTGAATTTTTCTCACAGCAAACTATCAACGCAACTAACGCTACAAGAAATTATCCTTTGGGCTTGGGCTTGCCTTTAAACTTCGGTTTGCCGTGTCGGGCATTATTTCCTTTGGGCAAATGAGGGCGTTTAAGGTTTGGCTGATATGCAGGCGCTTCGCCAAAACCCTCCGGCAGCGGCACCTTGGGCACCTCGCGCCCAATCAGCTGTTCAATGCGTGAAAAACGTTTTTGGTCGCGCTCGTTGATAAATGTTATGGCAGTGCCCTGCCTTGCAGCGCGTGCCGTTCTGCCAATGCGGTGGACATAATCTTCGGCATCGGCAGGCACATCAAAGTTCACCACCAAATCAATGCCTTCCACATCAATGCCGCGCGATAGAATATCGGTGCCAATGAGCACGCGCAAGTGCCCGTTCTTAAACTGGCGCATGAGTTCTTCGCGTTCATTTTGCTCAAGGTCGGAATGAAAAGCCGCCACCTTCAATCCCTTGCGCATCATTTGCGCACCCATTTTTTTCACCAATTCTTTTGTGCCCGCAAAAATGATGATGCTCTCAAACTGCTGCTGTTGCAGGATGTGATTCAGCAACGGTTCTTTTTGTGCGTCATACACCAAATACGATTGTTGGTTGATGCCTTCAGCAGGTTTTGAAATGGCAATGTTTATCTCCTTCGGGCTTTGAAAAATGCGCGCAGCAAGGGTTCTGATTTTTGGTGGCATGGTGGCTGAAAACAGCAGAGTTTGCCGCTTGGCAGGCAACATGTTGATGATGCGAAGAATATCGTCATAGAAACCCATGTCCAGCATTCTGTCGGCTTCGTCTAAAATTAAATGTTGCAGTGTGCTAAGGTCTGCCTTGCCCGACATCAGCAGTTGAATAAGCCTGCCGGGTGTTGCCGTAACAATGTTGCTGCCCTGAATCAACGCTTTGCGTTGTTGCTCCCACGTTATGCCATCGCCACCACCATAAATGGCAATGGAACTTACCGACACAAAATAGCCGAGCGCTTCAATTTGCTGGTCAATTTGCAGTGCAAGCTCGCGGGTGGGCGCAATGATGAGTGTGTTCAGTGTTTGCGCATTTGTTGTTACTATCTTGTGAATCACCGGCAACAAATAGGCAGCCGTTTTCCCTGTTCCGGTTTGCGCGCAGGCTATGAGGTCATGCCCTTCCAAAATTGCAGGAATAGCTTGCTGCTGAATGGGGGTGGGTTGTTTAAAATTCATGGAGTGTAAACCCTCCATCAGTTGTTCGTCTAAGTTAAAATCCTGAAAAGTCAATCGTAAAAAGTTTGCATGAATAAAAGCAGCGTGTCAGCCACGTGCAAAGTAACGATTAAAGTGTGAAGCAAAAATGAGTTTGCTGTTTTATGTGTGTGAAAATGCAGTTGCTTCAACAGCTATTTTTTCTTTTTCGGATTCAGAATGTACATAAAGCGGAATGTAAGCACGTTGTTATACTGCTTGCGAACCCTTGAACCCGGCAGCGCATCGCGGATGCCAATGAGCGAATAGCTGAAACGCGCACCAAGCGCAAACTGCTCTTTAATTACAAAATGCAGACCCACCAAAGCACTCAAATCAAAACGGTTAGGTTCAATCATAAAAGCCGAAGGTATGGGCGCGTTTGGTTCGGGATTGGTGTGGTCCACTCCGCTTACCATCAGCCTGTTGCGCACCATGTAACCAAATCCTAAACCGGCACTTGCCATGATAAACTTTTTATCGTGCACATTAAAAAGCAATGGCACCTGAATGTAATCATGCACAATGCGAAAAGTGCTGTCGGCAGCCATGTTGTTGAACAATCTGCGCTGTGCGCCTTTCATGGTGTAAAGCATCTCCATGCTCACGCTCATGTGCTTATGAAATTTAACCAACACACCAACGCCCACATGTGCGCCTAGGTAATTATAGCCATAACCTTCATCGCCATCTACCTGTGCTGCATTTAAGCCTGCAATGAACAATCCTTTAAACAACCCGTTTCTGAAATCCGGCTTTTCCTCCTGCGGCTCGGGCTTGGTTTGGTATGGATTGGGCGAATAATCATCTGCTACCTTTTTCTTTTTATCTTTTTTCTTTTCGATTACTTCTTCATCGTCATCGCTGCTATAGGTGGGCTGTGGGTTTTCCTGCTCTTTTGTTTCGGTTTCCTTTTTCTTCTTTCCAAAATCGAACTGAAAAACAGGAGCTTCCTGCGCTGACAAGACTGCCGGAAACAACAATATCCACAGGGTGTGTTTTTTCAACCAATTATTCATGCAGCCGATTCGTTAGTTTCGTTGCAAGTTTAAGGCTTTGAAGTTTAGCGAATGCCTTAATTAAAACAGTTTATCAATTCAGCCATGTTTAAATACAATACTTCATTACTGAAAAAAGTGGAAGATGTTTTTCACGAAGGCGGCTACACCGTTCGCTACGAGAAAGGAAATTTCAACAATGGCTATTGTGTTTTGGAAAGTAAACGAGTGGTGGTCATCAACAAGTTTCACGACATTGAAGCCAAGATTAACAGCCTGATGGATATTCTTTCGGAAATAGACATCAATGTGGATGGACTTTCAGACGAAACTAGAAACCTTTACACCAAAATCATTTCGGAGCGCGCTGAAACGTTGTTTGGATAGTTGCTGCACGCCAAACTGCAATTAGTTTTTATTTTCAAACTCCATGCAAGTAACTTTTTTGGGAACGGGAACCTCAGCCGGAGTGCCGCTCATTGGCTGCAACTGTGCGGTGTGCACCAGCCCCGACCCGCGCGACAACCGCTTGCGATGCGCAGCATTGATTGAAGATGAAGGGCTGAGCATTGTTATTGACCTTGGTCCAGATTTTCGCCAGCAGTTGCTTCGTGCAAAAGTGCAACACGTGGATGCGGTTTTGATTACACACCCTCACCGCGACCACATTGGCGGGTTAGATGAAATTCGTGCGCTGAACTTTATGATGCGTAAAGCCATTGACATTTACTGCGATGGTATTTCGGAAAAAGGTATCCGTGAATTACATCCTTATGTATTTGCAAAATCAGATTATCCCTATCTGCCACAACTCAACTTTGTGCGCATTGAAAACGAAGTGTTTCGCATCGGACATTTAAACATAACGCCTGTTGAAGTGCTGCATGCAAAAATGCCGGTGAAAGGTTTTCGGATAAAAGACTTTGCCTACATCACCGACTGCAAAACTATTTCAGCGCTGGAAAAGAAAAAACTGCAAGGGGTGAAAACACTTGTGGTGAATGCGCTGCGCGATGAAGAACACTATTCGCATTTTACCTTTGAGCAAGCCATAAATTTTGTTCGGGAAATTCAGCCTGAACGCACATTTTTCATTCACATGAGCCATCAGGCAGGTTTGCATGCCGAGCGTGAAAAAACTTTGCCCGATGACATTTTTCTGGCTTATGATGGGTTGAAAATTGAAGTGTGAGTTGACGCTGTGTGTACTGCTAAATACTAAAAAACAAATGCAATAAACACATAGTAACATAGCTAACTACAAGTTTAAATACAGACTTTATTGTGATGATGTGTTACCCTAACGTGAGTTATGGATTAGGTTTTACATTCTTTTCTAAGTTCTACTTCTTTTTCCTTAGATGAAAAAGAAGCAAAAATTATTCGTGAAAAAATTTTAGAAAGAGGAACTCATGATACGCTTCGCTTGATTCAAGGCTTTGCGGGGCTTTTACTCACAAGTGATTTTTCATAAAGGATTTCGTGAATGCTAAAGCATTTGGCTAAAAATCATTCTTAAAGCCTAAACGCTTCAAACTCGCCATGCAATATGTTCTTGAAGTTGCAAAGTGTGTTGGGCTCAAACAGCGAAGCGTTTTTAACGGCTTTAAGAATGATTTTTTTAACGCCAAAATCCGCAATGCCGCTCTATCGCTGCCCAAACGAAGATTGTTAATCCATAACTCACGTTACCCTACTAATTGCGCTTCTCGTTTACTCATTTGTATCGAGGTTCAGCATAAGAAATAACTATAGTAAAGTTCATATAGCCACGCATAGCCATTGCAAATTTGCTGCTTCAACTATGTTACTATGTGGTTGAAATAGTTTTAAAATGACCCCTTGAATTTTGAATTAGAAATGTTGGCAGAAAACTAAGCAGGTTTACTCCTGCTTCCTTTTTTCTAATCATCCAAGTCGGTGATGCCACCACTGATGATAAACTTCATGGCATCGGCAGCCGAAACACCAATCATAGGTTCTACTTGTTCGCGCTTTACTAACACCACATTGCCCGCAAAGCTGTAGCTGAAAGGCAAATACACCGCCACCTTGTCTTTGATGTTGATGTCTGACAAATTTTCTTGTGTGATAAAGCCCACCCGAAAAATACCGGTGCCTTTTCCCATTTCCACCGTAACCGGTTTTTTGAATTTGCTTTTGTTGCCAATGAATGCATTGAATAAATCTTTCAGCGAGCCGTAGATGTCGCGCACCAAAGGTGTTCGTTCCAAAATTTCTTCAAACAAATTCAGCAAAGGCTGCATCAGCACTGTGGAGCCTAACATGCCAATGATGGTGATAACAAAAAACACCGCCACCAAGCCAATGCCGCGAATTCTTTGCCCCATCACCAACTCGGTGAGGTCGGTGGCATGGGTGTCTAAAAAACTAAAGACCAACCAAATGGTGTAGAAGGTAACAAACACCGGTGCAATGAGCAGCAAGCCGCGCAAAAACCAAGTGATAAACTTTTGAACAAAGCGCATGAGTTTGATGAATTGGAAAGTGAAGTTAGCTTATTGCTTCAGCTGTTGCAGTTTCATTTTCCAACAGGGCACAGGGAATGCATTTAGTTTTTTTTGAACGGAATTGAATAAGCAATATTCATCACCACATTGCTTTCGGGGTAAGTTTCGGTTGCGGTGCGTGGCAGGCGATTCACAAAAATGTAGCCGGCTTCAAAGCGCAAAGTGGGGTGAGGGGTATAATGCAACTGCAAAAAAATGCGGTTATGGTCGAAGGAATTTATTTTGCTGTAATCTCCAATGTTCATGAACACTTCATCAAACAACTGCATCGAAAGTTTTTGACTGAAATCGTAGCGAACACCCACCCGATAGCGCAACCGAACAATGTGTTTTGGCTCAAAGTCAAACATCCGATATTCAATACCCGGGCGAAAAATGGCAAACCACTTTCCCTTGATGCGGTTTTGAAAATCAACCGCGGCTGCAAAGCGATATTCATTGTTGGCGGGTTTAAGTTCATCGCCAAGGCGATTGATGATGGCATTGTTCGTGAAATATGCGAATGGCGAAAGCCACAGCATCACCTTATCATTCACCCTGTAAACGCCCCAAATGCGGAAGGAAAACATCAGGTTTTTATCGTAAGGATTTTGATTGCCAAAACCGTTTTGCCTGCGGTGTTGAAACTCGGCATCGAAACGAAATTTCCGCTCGGCAGGAATGCTGAGTGTGGCGCGAAACCAGCTATTGATGTGATGCATCGCAAAAGCATTTGCTTCCATCAACAAAAAACAAAACAGCAAAAGCGAACGCATCGATGATTTGGTTTTAAAAAGTTGCACAAAGATTTAATGTGGCAATTTTTCCCGGAACTTTCCGTAAGTCCATGTGCCCGCCAAAGCCGCAAGCAGTGTTACCACCACCACCGTAAACCCCGAGCCAATTTGCGCAAACAACGGACCCGGGCATGCGCCTGTGATTGCCCATCCCAAGCCAAACATCAACCCTCCGATGATTTGCCCTTTGTTGAACTCCTTGGGGTGGAAGTGAATGGTTTCGCCATAAATGGTTTTGATGTTGAATTTTTTAATCAGCAAAACCGAAATCAAACCCACCAAAACCGCAGTGCCAATAACACCAAACATGTGGAATGATTGCAGGCGAAACATTTCCTGAATGCGGTACCAACTGATGATTTCGGCTTTCACAAAAACAATGCCGAAGGCAATGCCCACCAGCGTGTATTTCAAATTGTAATACCAGGGATGTTGCAACTCGCTTTCATTCACGCATATCGCATCCAGGGAGCGCACTTCAAAATCGGTGTTCACATCAACTTTTTCGTTTGTGTTCATCATTAAAGTTTTAGCAGGTAAGGAAGAATGAGGTTTGCCATTGCAAAACCGCCAACCATAAAACAGATGGTGGCAATAAGCGATGTTAACTGCAAAGTGGAAAGCCCCATGATGGAATGACCACTGGTGCAGCCACCGGCATAGCGTGTGCCGAAACCAATGAGAAAGCCGCCAACAATCATCATCACGAAACCTTTTAGGCTGAACAAACTTTTCCAGTTGAAAATTTGCTCGGGCATTAGCCCGTTGATGTTGGTGATGCCATAGGTTTTCAGTTCTTCGGCAAGTGCCGGATGAATTGCAATGGGTTCGGGGTTGGCAAGCAGCGTTGAAGCAATGATGCCGCCCGAAAAAATTCCGCCAACAAAAAACAGGTTCCAAATTTCTTTCTTCCAGTCATATTGAAAGAAAGGAATGTTTGCCGGCAGGCAAGCCGCACAAACATGGCGCAGCGATGATGAAATGCCGAATGCCTTGTTGCCAATGATGAGCAGCACCGGAACCGTTAAACCAATAAGCACGCCAGCCACATACCACGGCATGGGTTGTTTCAGAAACTCCATGAACAATAAAAATTAGTGATAGAAATTAGTTTGAAAGATTGCCCACTGCGCAACTCACATAAGATTTTGCTTTGTGCAGCAGGTTGTTTTTTCCCTTTTCGGGGTAGCCGAGCGAGGCGAGTGTGTTCACCAATGCTTCGCGTTGCGCAGTGGTGCTGATGCTGACAGTTTCTTTGTCTTTATCAATCGTCACTTCCTGCACGCCTTCCTGTTTCAGCAATGCTGTTTTGATGCTGTTCATGCAGCCGCCACACTTGATGTTTTCCACTTCGATGTTGTAAATCATGCGTGTTGTTTTATGATAGACACAATTTCATTTTTCGGCAACACACCGCTTTGCCGCCAAAGCATTTTGCCTTGCTTGAAAAGCATGAGGGTGGGCACACCACGTATTTGATAAGCCGATGCGGCTTGCGGATTTTTATCCACATCAATTTTGATGATGGAAGCCGATTCGCCTATTTCCGATTTCACTTCTTTCAGAATGGGGGCAAGCATTTTGCAGGGTCCGCACCACTCAGCCGAGAAGTCCACCAGCACAGGTTTTTCCGAATTGATAATTTCCTGAAAAGTCATTTTCTATTGCAAGTGTTTAAACCAATTAAAGTGTAAAGCGGGCAGAAACTGATTGCCGATGTCAAAACAAAAACACCCGCCAGCAATAAAAGTATGATGGCAACAGTTCCCTGAATGATGTTAGTCATGTATAACACCGCTATGATGGCTGCAATGCCCAAGCGAATGATTCTGTCTAAGCCTCCCATGTTTGTTTTCATGTTTTTGAATTTAGTTGTTTACAATGCTTCTCACATTTGTCCAAGAGCCGCCATTCACCACATTCTTAAAACCGTTTTGCTCCAGCACATTTTTTGCCTGCGCGCTGCGTGCGCCACTGCGGCAGAACACCACAATGTTTTGCTTGCCTTTGAATTTTGAAAGCTGATGCTGAATGCGGTCGAGCGGAATGTTCACCGAGCCTTTCACGTGTCCATCGGCAAATTCTGCGGGTGTGCGTACATCCACCAAAAATGCGCCATTGCTAACTGCTTGTTGAAGTTGGTCGTTTCCTCCGCCACCTCCGAAAACTGATTTAATGAAGTCTAACATGATTGTTGTTTTTTGTTTTTGCCTCACCCCCAACCCCTCTCCGAAAGAGAGGGGAGAAAAGAGTGTTGTTTAAAAATTATTGGTTTACTAAAACTCACCCCATCACTTTGCTTTGGCAAACGAAATTGGTTTTGGGCACAGCGGTTTGTGCAATGGCATTGAAGCCACCGTCCACCTCGGAAAAATTGCGATAGCCGCGCGCCTGCAAAATGGATGCTGCAATCATGCTGCGGTAGCCACCGGCACAATGAAGGAAGAAATGCTCTTTCGGGTTAATGTCTTTTATCCATTCGTTGATGTAAGCCAAAGGTTTGCTGTATGCCTCTTCCACATGCTCGGCTGCATACTCGGTTTCTTTGCGCACATCAATCACTTTGCTTTCGCCAATTTTCACTTTGGTTGAAAATTCCAAAGCGGAAATTCTGTTCACGCTGTCTGTTTCTTTTCCTGCATCCACCCAGGTTTGAAAGCCGCCTTTCAGATGCCCCAAAACATTATCGAACCCTACGCGGCTCAGGCGAGTGATGGCTTCTTCTTCGCTACCTTGTTCGGTAACAATCAACAGTGGTTGTTTCACATCCACAATCATGGCACCCACCCATGGAGCGAAGTCGCCTTTCAAGCCAATGTTGATGGATTGAGGCACAAAGCCTTTTGCAAAAGCGGCTGCATCGCGGGTGTCTAAAACCAAAGCTCCGGTGGCTTCTGCCACTGTTTCAAACTCTTCGGGCGAAAGTGCGGTCATGCCTTTGTTCAAAACACTGTCGAAACTTTCATAGCCTTTTTTATTCATCGCCACGTTCATGCCGAAGTAGCCGGGAGGGGGCGTTAACCCTTCAGTTACGGCTTTAACGAAAGCCTCTTTGCTGGGTTGATTCAATGCATAGTTCATGCGCTTTTGATTACCCAAAGTGTCCACCGTTTCTTTCATCATGTTTTTGCCACATGCGCTGCCGGCTCCGTGTGCAGGGTAAACGATTACCTCATCTGCCAACGGCATGATTTTGTTCATCAGGCTGTCATAGAGCATTCCTGCTAATTGCTCCTGCGTGAGGTTGGCGGCTTTTTGCGCCAAATCGGGGCGACCCACATCGCCCAGAAACAAAGTGTCGCCCGTGAAAATGGCATGGTCTTTACCGTTTTCATCTATCAACAAAAATGTGGTGCTCTCCATGGTGTGTCCGGGGGTGTGCAGCACTTTTATTTTCACTTTCCCAAGTTCAAATATTTGCTCGTCTGTTGCGCTTATGCATTCAAACTCGCAAGCTGCGTTGGGACCATAAACTATGGGCGCGCCTGTTTTGCGGCTCAAATCCACATGCCCCGAAACAAAGTCGGCATGGAAGTGTGTTTCAAAAATGTATTTGAGTTGAACGTTGTCTTTTGCAAGCCTTTCCAGATAAGGTTGCACTTCGCGCAGCGGGTCAATAATTGCGGCTTCATTTTCGCTTACAATGTAGTAGGCGCCTTGCGCCAAACATCCGGTATAAATTTGTTCAATCTTCATCTTAAAGCAATTTTAATTTTTAATGAAAGATGGAATGTGCATGACTAGATTGTTTTGATGTTATCGGCATCATGCACATTTCATAACTCAATCGTTTTTTGATGATGCAAAGATGAGTGAAGATAAACAGGGGTACAGCTACTTTTGTTACAAAAGCACTTGCAAGTTACTTCGGTCTGTAAATCGCCTCAGCATTTTTGTACCAATGTGCTTTATCTAAAGTCATTGGTTTGGTTTGCTGATTGATGTAAAGGTTCATTTGGTCGGTGTAATGTTTTGATGATGGTTTGTTGGATGCGCCATAAGGTGAGATGGTGCGAATTTCGGGTCCGGCTTTTGTAAACTTCACCAAGCAGATAAACGATTCGCCAACAAACACGCGGAACTTACCGTTTTTGTGCGGGTCGGGGTACATAGCGCGCCACTGGTCGGGTCCGCCAGAAACCGGTAATTCTATATCGCCTCGGTGATGCACAAACACTTCACCATAAGGCACAAAAATTCTGCCGAAATCTTTCAGCAACTGGTCGCGTCCTATGCGCAAATGTTTGGCATACATATCGTGGCGAAACTGTTTGTCTTCAATGCACTTTTTTTCCAACTCCTCGTTGCCAAGTTCGTTGAACAAACTCCAAAAACTTTTCAGGTATAAACCCATCAATGTGTCGTTGGCTTCGGTGGTGCGGTCAAATTTTTTCAATGCAACGATGATATCTTTGATGTCGGGATAATTGTTTTCATCCAACTCGGTGAAATCGGTGATGTCAATGTTGCGCAAAGGCATGGTTATTTTTTGCGGAAATTTGTTGTCGTATTTAATTTTCAAAAAGTCGTTCCAGTCAATTTTGTCATAGTCTTTAATCATTTCATAGAACCTTCGGCTGCGGTTGGTTTCGGTGAGTTTGTAGCCCATTTTCTCATCAAAGTTTTCGGGCTTGGGGTTTTCTGTTTCGCAGGTGGTGTGAAATGCCGAATTGTTAGTGTTGAAAACATAACCACACTCAGGATTCAACACTTGCGGCAACTCTTTGGTGTTGTGAAATTCCTTCCACAATGTTTTTTCGGTGTTGCCCGGCACAGTGCTGCGCCAGTTGTAGCCTTCGGCACGCTTTGGCACCATGCCATTGCTGAGTGAATAAATGGTGTCGAAGCGGTCAGCATAAATAAAGGTCATCATTGCCGCAGCTTGAGTGTCCAAAGCAGCCCGCCATTCGGTGAAGTTGCGCGCCTTGTTCATGCGGAAGTACTGCTCAATGGTTTTGCAGGTTTGAATGGCACCCAAGCGAATGGAAAATGCGCCTTTTTTAGTAACCAAAGTTGGTCCGTAAATACTGTTCCAATACTTTTTGGTAACAGGCAAAATGAACTTACCCTTTTTACTCAGGTTCACATGCAGCTTGGCTTTGTAGGTTTCTAATTTGATGCTTTTGCCATCCACGATGTAGTGGTTCTTTTTCTTGGGGTCAAGTTCCAACTGAAACACATCCACCAAGTCAAGTTCATTCACAGTGTGTGCCCAACCGAGGTTTTCATTCACCCCATGAAAAACCGTTACACCGCCATGAAAAGTTCCGCCATGAATGTTCAATCCTTGTTCGCTTGCCAAATGAATTTCATACCAACTTAAAGGACCTTCGAGCGGTTGGTGCGAATTAATGTCGAGGTAAGTGTTTCCATCTTTAGTGAATTTTGAATTGGCAGCAAGCGCATTGGAGCCTTTGCCTGCGGTGCGCATGTCAGCCGGTGTTTCTTTGCCTTCAAAAATTCTGCGTAATGGTCCGTCCACTCCGCTCAGCAGTGCATACGAAAGCATGTAGCTAGTAACTACGTCTTTCCCCGTTGCCGGAAATGCTTTTTTGATAATTACCTCTTCGGGATGCAATTCGGCATACTTGTTTACTGCCTGACACATGGCTTCAATGTATTCGCGCACATCGGGCGAAAGGGTGTGGTATTGCGCTTCCACAATTCTATCCACTCCCAGCAATTGCCCGGCAAAATCAATGACTGCCCCGTCTTTGTCTTTCCATCGCGCCATCATGTGTTTACCCGCAAGCAGACTCCATTGCAGCGTTTCAAAATCATCTTCGCAGGTTGCCCAACCTAAGCCATAAGCAACATCGGCATCGGTTTTGCCAAAAATGTGCGGCACGCCAAAACTGTCGCGCACAATTTCAACATTGGCAGCGTAATCGCGTTGGGCAAAAGTTAGAAAGCCAAGGGCAAGCAGCGCAAGCAGAGAAAACAGCCGAAACATGAAAAAGAATTGAAAAGGTGAATGAAGCCCTGCGAAAATAAAATTGCTGTAAGGCTGCATTCGTTAAGAAAGGGTAAAAGATTCGGGCGTTATTTAGCAAGTGTTCAACCATATCGCAACACATCATGTGCGCGCAAAATACTTGCCACAGAAAGCGCATCGCGAATTTCACCGCGCCTGACCATTTCCACCACCTCGGCAAAGGGTAACTTGCGAACGTGCAGCACTTCATCTTCTTCAGGTTTTAAGCCAATAAACTTCAAGCCGCGGGCAAGGTAGGTGTAGGAAATTTCATCGGTAACCGAATTGGAAAGCTGCATCTCCAAAATCAATTCATAGTGTTCGGCTTCCAAGCCTGCTTCTTCGTGCAGCTCGCGCTTTGCTGTTTCCAAGGGCGAAGTTCCGGCAGGGCAGCCACCCTCGGGCACTTCCCATTCGTAGCTGTTCAAGGTGTAGCGATATTGCCCAACAATCCATGTGTTGTTTTCTTCATCCAGCGGAATCACCGCCACGGCTATGTTTTTGAAATGCACCACACCGTAAATACCCGGATTTCCGGCAGGGTTCAACACCTTGTTTTCAACCACTTTTATCCACGGATTTTCATACTTGGTTTCTTTGGAAAGTGTTTGCCAGGGATTGTGGGCTTCGTTGATTTTCATTGTTTGAAACAAGTTTGGATATTAACCGCTGAAGCGCAAAGCAAACAAAGGAGAAACACTAATGCTCAGTTGCCTATCAGCTGTAGCTTTTTGGAAATCAATTGCTGCTTGCCATTGTTGCCTGCAAAATTTGCCTGCATCAAATAATTTCCGGCTGCAAGCAATGAAACATTCAATGATTGAATGGATTTCCCGCTTTGATAGTAGTTATCGGTAAAAACATTTTGCACCACTTGCCCCAAATTATTCAGCAGCGTTACTTCCACCCTTCCTTCTTCCGGAAACTCATAGCCAAACCAAACCTCAGTTGTTGCCGGATTCGGATACACCACAAACGAACCAAAGTCGGTGCGCTCAGCATCCAGAATTCGGGTAACATTCACTTCGGGTTGATGAAAACCCTGTGTGAGGATGTTGTTGCCTGCCGAAAAAGTTTCCACCATTGCCATTTCGCCCACTGTGTAGGAAAGATTTACACCTCCTGCACTTGAGTGACCGCCTCCGCTGGCAATAACTGTGGGCGTGAGCACCTGTGCATTCGTCATGAAAAGCGCAGACGACAAAATGAGCGTGAATAATGTTTTCATTTGAAAAAATTAGCAGTGCTAATGTAGCTTTTCTGCGGCTGGTTTTCTGTTTTCGGCTGCATTAAATTTTCATCAATGAACATTACCTCGTTTGAACAAAAAATTGGTGGCGCGAAAATTTTAGGAACTTAGCATTGAAATGAAAGTTGAAGGCATAAAACAATTTTGGCACAGTATCCCTCGCTGGTTGCGCAATCCCTACTTGTTTGCGCTCACTTTTTTTGCAGTGTGGATGTTGCTTTTCGATGAAAATAATTTTTCGGTGCAATGGAAAAGAATGCAGGAGGTGAAAGCGCTGGATGAAAAAATCGCCTTCTACGAACATGGCATTCGCGAAACCAAACAAGAATTGAAAGAGCTGACCACCAACCCCGAAACACAAGAGAAATTTGCCCGCGAACGCTATTACATGAAACGCGAAAACGAAGATGTTTTTGTGTTCCGAACTTTTGAAGAAGAAAAGCCACAGCCTAAAAAGTGGTGGCAAAAATTGTTGCCATGAACCCTGTGCTTTCACTCGCGCCACAGCATTTTGAAAATTATGAATTGCTCGATTCCGGCAATGGAATGAAGTTGGAACGCTTTGGCGAATTCATCACCATCCGCCCCGAGCCTCAGGCTGTTTGGCATCCGGGTGCCGACATCAAACAATGGGAGAAACAAGCGCATGTGCAGTTTGTGCCCACATCAAGCAACGCAGGCAAATGGCACAAGGCAAAACCTATTCCCGACAACTGGAAAATAACTTACCGCCACGAAATCACCTTCACACTCAAACTGGCACTCACGGGCTTTAAGCATGTGGGGGTGTTTCCGGAGCAAGCTGTGAACTGGGATTTTATTGTGCGGAACATACTTGCATTGAAAGCAAAAAATGTTGTGCCCAAATTTTTGAATCTGTTTGCTTACACCGGTGCAGCCTCGCTTGCCGCAAAGGCAGCAGGTGCGGATGTTACGCATGTGGATTCCATTAAGCAAGTGGTTACATGGGCAAACGAAAACATGCAACTGAGCGGGCTGAACGACATTCGCTGGGTGGTGGAAGATGCCATGAAATTTGCCAAACGCGAACTGAAACGAGGAAACACTTATCACGGCATCATTTTAGACCCTCCTGCCTTTGGGCATGGACCTTCGGGTGAAAAATGGAAACTGGAAGACCACATTTTAGAAATGATGGACACCGTTCAGCAACTGCTGCACGAGCAACATCACTTTATGATTTTGAATGCCTACTCGCTGGGGTTTTCTTCGTTGATTTTGGAGAACCTGATTCAACCAAAATTTAAGGAGAAAAATTTTTCCATTGGCGAGTTGTTCATTCCTGATAAATTCGGAAAAAAGCTGCCGCTTGGTGCTTTTGCAAGGTTCAGCAGTGTGGTTAAATAGCGTATTTCTGCTGTAAAAATACTTGCAACTGCTTGCCTGAAACCATTGCAATATCTTGCCAAAACACTATTCGGCATTTGCTCCGCAGGACTTTAAAATCGTCTTTTATTGCAGTAACAGTTTGTATAAATCTTTGGGTAAGATCCGGTCTTCTGCTATCGCAAATTAAGATGAAGTTAAAATCATATTGTGCAGCGGCAAGTATGTTGCGGATAAGTTGATAGTTATCATAAAATACGGCAGTTTGAGTTAGCAATTCTTTATGAAAAACAGACTCAAACAAATCGTATTTTTCTACTTCTGATTTTCTCATCTGAGTAAAATCGCTTTCTGTCAATTTACATTCACAAAACACCTCATTGAAAGCCACATCCACTTCGGTACTATCCGGCAAACCAGCCTTTTTTACGCCCGGAAAAAATCCAAACTTTATCTCTGAAAATTCATCAACACCAAAAAGATTTCTCACTCCTTTCCATTTTTTGAATTCAGGATGGCAAAAAACATTCATAGCTAAAGCATCGCTACTGTTGCATGACTGCATTTCTTTAATGTTTAACGAAGGGGCGAACGAAGTGTGAAACTTTTCAAGCCGATGTTTCCATCTTGGATTTTCAAAAAATTCATTACCAAAAATTGAATTGAAGTTAAGTCGTATATCTTTAAAAATAACCGAGTCTGTTGTTGCTACTGCCGGATGAATGTAGTTGCCGAGGAAAAACGCATTTCCATATTCGTGCGCCAAAGCAGTAAGTTGTTCACGCAAAAGTTTACTGTACATCTTTCTGTGTTTTCTTGTTTCTATTCTTTATTACATCCCGCACCTTCATCAATAAAATGGTGCCTGATAAAACTATGGTTACGCTATTTGCCAGAATGATGGGCAACGAATGAAGCAACAAACCATAAACCAACCACAACAACACACCCAAATTGAAAACAGCATACATGCGCAGCGAAATGCCATCGGTGCTTTTGGTGCGCAGCAGGTGAATAATTTGCGGCACAAAAGCAAAAGTGGTGCAACATGCCGCGGCAATGCCTATGGCTTCGGTTGGGTTGAACATCATTGCAAACAAATGTAATTTGCTTGCAGATAATGCAAGCATAACACACAGCATTCAAAAACAATTTCTAACCTTAACTGCCAATTTAAGTTTTATGCTCACTGTTGATTTACATTGCCACCCGAACCTGAAAGCCTTTAACTCAGGCAAAGACGCGCCCACAAAAAACTTGTGGGAAAATATTCACCATAACATCGCCACACCATTTGCACGCAGGGTGGGCAGCCAAACATCTCAAATTCTCAAGCAATCGCAATCAAATTTTTACCGCCTTGCCGAAGCCGATGTGCGGGTGTTCAACATTTCGCTTTACCCTATTGAGCGCGGCTTTCTGCACCTGCGCAACCTGCCAAAAGCATTGGTGGGCAAGCAACGCATCAACACCATGCACGAGGTGATTACGGGCTTTGATGGCAAACGCATTGCACAACTGATGCAAAGCGATGACTATTTTGCTGAATTGGAAAGCGAGTATGCCTATGTGGAACAAGCGGTGGGTTCAAGCCCCGATGGAAAGTGGCGCTTTGTTATTGCCAATTCTTATGACGAAGTGCAGCAGTTGTTGCAGCAACCCAACACCCTCATTGGTATCATCAGCATTGAGGGCGCGCACGCTTTGGGCACAGGCAACAGCGATGCCGATAAACTTTCGGAAACGGAACTAATTGCACTCACCACTCAGCGCATTCGCAAAATGAAGCAATGGAAATATCCGCCATTAACCATCAATCTTTCGCATCATTTCTGGAATCATTTGGCGGGGCATTCCACCACCTTCAAGCCGCCTATTAATCGCATCATCAACCAAGACAGGGGCATTGAAACCGGCATCACCGAAGCAGGATGGAGCGTGATTCGCGAGCTGCTGAGCACACACAACGGCAAGCGAATTTTAATTGACACCAAGCACATGAGCGTGGAATCGCGCAAGGCATATTATCAATTCATCCGCGCCTACAACCAACTCAATCCCACCGACACCATTCCTATTGTGTGCAGCCACACCGGCATTGGCGGCTTTGCCACCATGAACGCCTCAATTGCCGAAAAGGATAACAAACCCAAAGCGCTGAACTCAAGGCTTTACAATTGGAGCATCAACATTTCGGATGAAGAAATTCGCATCATTCACCAATCGGGTGGCATCATTGGTTTGATGGTGGACAGGGGCATGTTGGGTGGTTTCAGGACGGTGAAAGAAATTGTTGCCATAAAAGATGAAAGACAAAAGCGCATAGCTTACTGCAAATTGTTTTGGGATAATGTTTTTCAAATCATCACCGCCATTGGCAATGCTTCGGCATGGGAGGTGGTGGCACTGGGAACCGATTTCGATGGCAGCATCACCCACATGGAGCCTTATGAATCGGCAACTGAACTGCCTAGGTTTCAGGCAGATTTAATTCAATACCTAACCGAAAGCAACTACCGGAAAGAACTGTGGCACGGGCAAACACCGGAGCAAATGGTGGAGCGCATGATGCACCAAAACGCCATGAAATTTTACGAACGCTTTTTTATTTGAAAATGAGTGGTTATGAAACAACAAATTATTGAAGAAATTTTTTCGCTGTATGAAAATCACGGCAACAAAAATTACAGTGGCGAAAGAATTTCGCAGTTGGAGCACATGGTGCAAGCCGCAGAACTTGCCGAGGCAAACGGCTATGATGATGAAGTAATTCTTGCCGCATTTTTTCACGACATCGGGCATTTGCTCCACAGCAACGGAACTGCCGAAACCATGGGCGACTATGGCGTGAAGGAACATGAAAAAGTGGGCGCAGATTTTTTACGCCATTCAGGGTTCAGCGAGCGAATGGCACAATTAGTTGAAAGCCACGTGCAGGCAAAACGCTACCTCACTTTTGCAAAACCCGAATACTATGCATCGCTATCCGAAGCCAGCAAAAAAACACTTGAGTTTCAGGGTGGACCCATGAATGCTGACGAGGCAAATGCTTTTGAGCAACATCCGCTTTTCAATTTGTTTATAGCCATGCGCCTTTGGGATGAAGATGCCAAAGTTGAACATCAGCCCATGCCGCCACTCGGCAAGTACAAAAGCATGGCAGAAAAGATTTTGAATGCCTAACATTGCCCATCATGCAACAACTTTCTATTTTATCCTACAACGTAAACGGCATTCGTGCAGCCGAAACAAAAGGTTTGAGCAACTGGCTGAAAATCGTGAATGCCGATGTAGTGTGCCTGCAGGAAATTAAAGTGAGCGAAGAAGATTTTGACGGCAGTAAATTTCAGGCGCTGGGCTATGAATGCTTCATTTTTCCGGCAGTGAAAAAAGGCTACAGCGGTGTGGCGGTGTTTTCAAAAATAAAACCCGACTTTGTTCAAAAAGGGATTGGCATAAAAGCCTATGATGACGAAGGAAGAAACCTGCGCATTGACCTTGGCGACCTCAGCATCATGAGCGCTTATTTCCCCAGCGGAACCACCGGTGATGAGCGGCAGGCAGTGAAAATGAAATATCTTGACGATTACTTTGCCTACATCCACGAACTGCGAAAAACCCGCAGCAAAATTGTGGTGGCTGGCGACTACAACATTTGCCACACCGCCATTGACATTCACGACCCCATTCGCAACAAAGATGTTTCGGGTTTTAAACCCGAAGAGCGCGCCTGGATGGAAAAGTATTTCAACAGCGGCTTCACCGATGCGTTTCGATATAAGCACCCCGATGCACTGCATCAGTACAGTTGGTGGAGCTACCGTGCCAATGCCCGAAACAACAACAAAGGCTGGCGCATTGACTACATTACCGTTACCAACAACCTGCAAAGCAACATTGCCGAAGCGCGCATGCACCAGGATGCCAAACACAGCGACCACTGCCCGGTGGAATGCCGCATGGTGTGGTAATATTCCTCTGAAAAAATTTGATTTGAAGTGAGCAGAGAGCACCCGCATGAAGTGCTTCATAGAGCTTGCGGGTAAAGATTTTTTTCATGCAAGTTTGAATGAAAGAACTTGCTCGCCATCAAAGCTTTTAAACTAAATTCGCAGTTATGAATGCGCCATTAACACGCGATGTCATCATCAACAAATTGCGCGAGCAAAAGAAGTTTTTGCGCGAACAATTTCATGTAAAACAAATTGGCGTTTTCGGCTCATTTGCACGCAACGAAGCAAACGAACAAAGCGACATTGACTTCCTTGTAGAGTTTGATGAAGGTGATTTGGATTACTACTCCATCCGAAGAAACCTGAACGACTTTCTTGCAAATCAGTTTGCGCGCGAAGTGGACATTGCCATAAAAAAATCCATCAAGCCGTTTTACAAACAAAAAATACTGCAACAAGCCATTTATGCTTGAAACCGATAGAATAGCGCTTGTTGAAGCCTTGTTTTCCATCAACAGAATTTTCGATTTTCTTGATGGCATCAGCAATAAAGAATCGTTTGTAAATGATGATAAAACCCATGATGCCGTTTTGCTACAGTTCATTGTTTTAGGGGAATCTTGCAAGCGGATAAGCAGTGCGTTTAAGGCTCAGCATCCTCATATTGACTGGCGCGGTGCAAACGATTTCAGAAACTTTATTGCACATGACTATTTCGGAGTAAGTGATGATGTGGTGTGGTCAGTTATCAGGTTTCACCTTCCCCAACTCAAAGCCGATTTCCAAGCCTTACTCGAAAATCATTCAGGCTAATGCGCTTTTCTGAAACAACTTGAAATGCGCAGTTGTTTTACATTCACGCATGCAACAAACCCAATTCTATCATTCCGCTGTTGCCGCCAACAAGTATGACGCAATCATCGTTGGCTCGGGCATCAGCGGCCTGGCAACTGCCGGTTACTTAACCAAGGCAGGCAAAAAAGTGCTGGTGCTGGAAAAGCATAGCGTTCCGGGTGGTTTTTCACACACCTTTTCGCGCAAAAAATTTGAGTGGGATGTGGGCGTGCATTACATCGGCAACCTGCATAACGAAGCATCTCATTTGTGGAAAGCCTTCCACTATTTGAGCGATGGCGGAATTCAGTGGGCTTCGATGGGCGAGGTGTATGACAAAGCAGTTTTTGGTAAAGATGAATATGAATTTGTTGCTGGCGAAGAGGCGCAAATGGCGCGCATGATTACTTACTTTCCCGATGAGGAAAAAGCCATCCGCGAATACTACCGCCTCATCCGCAAAGCCAACGGATTTGCCTCCATGTACTTGGGCGAAAAAGCCATGCCTTTTTGGTTGAGCAGAACAGTTGGGTGGCTGCTGCGCAAACCCATCGAAAAATTTATGCGCAAAACCACCTACGAAGTTTTGCGCGCACTCACCGCCAACGAAAAGTTGATTGCCGTGCTTACCACGCAGTGCGGCAACTACGGACTAACGCCCAAAAAGAGCCCCTTTGCTGCCCATGCCATTGTTGCCGGGCACTACATAAACGGTGGCGCCTACCCTGTGGGCGGCTCGGCACAAATCAACCGAAAGATTATTGAAGCCTTCACCAAGCGCGGCTCCGAAATTTATTGCAAAGCAGAAGTGGAACAACTGCTTACGGAAAATGGCAAAGCCAAAGGGGTGCGCATGAGCAACGGTGATGAAATTTTTGCACCCATCGTTATCAGCAGCATTGGCGCCTCCAACACGTTGAACGGCATTGCAAAAAACGAACCCGCCCTTGCATCGCTGCGCCATGCCGTGAACAAGGTGCAACCCTCCACCGGACACTTATGCATTTCGCTGGGGCTGAGCAAAAGCGATGAGGAATTGCAACTGCCCAAGCACAACATTTGGTTTTTCAACAGCTACGCCACCGATGCCGATTTCGATGCCTACACCGACATTGAAACACAACTGCCCTCGCTGCTTTACATTTCATTCCCCTCGGCTAAAGACCCCGCATGGAAAGAACACAACCCGGGCAAAGCTTCAGTGCAGGTGATTGTGCCCAGCAACTATGAGTGGTTCCGAAAATGGGAAAGCACCCGCTGGGGGCGCAGGGGCGAAGATTACGATGCACTGAAAGAACGCACCGCGCAGCGCATTTTAGAAAAGGCTTACGAAGTGCTGCCCCAACTGAAGGGCAACATTGAAATCATGGACGTTTCCACCCCGCTTTCCACTAAGCATTTCAATAGCTACGGGCATGGCGAAATTTACGGCTTGGAGCACAGCCGCGAGCGCTTTGCCATCAAAGACCTCCGCGTGTTCACCCGCATCGAAAATTTTTATCTCACCGGGCAAGATGTTATTTGCGTGGGTGTGGGTGGCGCATGGGCGGCTGCCATGTTCACCGCTTCGGTGATTTTGAAAAAACTGCTGCTGAATACAAGCGATGAAAAAAAATAGCTTTACGTGAGAGTTATGGAATAAAATTTTTGACTTCGTTAGAAGGGAAATGGCATTGCGGATTTTGGCGTTAAAAAAATTATTCTTGAAGCCGTTAAAAACGCTTCGCTGTCTGAGCCCAACGAATGCTATAAATTTAACGACACATAAAATGGCGAGTTTGAAGCGTTTAGGTTTTAAGAATAATTTTTAGCCAAAAGCCCCGCAAAGCCTTGAATCAAGCGAAGCGTATCATGAGTTCCTCTTTCTAAAAATTTTTTCACGAATAATTTTTGCTTCTTTTTCATCTAAGGAAAAAGAAGAACTTAGAGCAAGAAAGTTATGTAAAAACTCTCGTTAGCTTTACTGCGCACAATTTACACCATGGTTAAAAACATTTTCCTGCCCGAAACCACACAAGCTTTACTTGCCAGAATCAATCTGCTTTCAGCCACCACCCCTCCGCAGTGGGGCAAAATGAATGTGTCGCAAATGCTGGCACATTGCTGCGTGCCCTACGAAGGCATTTACGAAGGCAAACACAAAGTTGGCGCACTGAAAAGTTTCTTCATCCGCTTGCTTTTGAAGCGCGCGCTCACCAACGAAAAAGGCTATGCCAAAAACAGCCCCACAGCACCCAATTTCATCATTGCCGATGAGCGCAATTTTGAAAACGAAAAAGCGCGCCTGATGGCTTACATCATCCGTGCCGAAAAAGATGGTGCCGCCTTTTTTGAAGGCAAACCATCGCCCTCCATGGGCAGGCTTACTGCCGGTGAATGGAGCAATATGCTATACAAACATCTGGAACACCACCTCACGCAGTTTGGTGTTTAAGCAGCATGGCAAAGACTAATCATTCTCCCCCGCTGGCGGGGGTAGGGGGTGGATATAATCATTTTCATTTACACAACGTTTGAAACCAAATTCAGCATTAGCAATGTTGAATCACGAAACTTTTCTGCCATAGGTTTCGCCATGCTGCGAAAGGTCTAAGCCTTCTTCCTCTTCCTGTTCGCTCACGCGCAGGCGCGAAATTTTGTTGGTGAGCAACAGCAGCAAATAGGAGCCCACAAAAGCATAAGCAGAAACAACCACCAACCCAATCAGGTGCATCACAAAGGTTTTGCTTTCGCCATACACCAAGCCTACATCTTTGGCAAACACACCGGTTAAAATCATGCCGCAAATGCCGCCCACCCCGTGGCAGGGGAACACATCAAGTGTGTCGTCAAGGTTCGATTTGTTTTTGGTGGAAACCGCCAAGTTGGAAATGATGGCTGAAATGAAACCGATGAACAACGCCTGCGGAACATTCACAAAACCCGCAGCCGGAGTGATGGCTACCAAACCCACCACTGCACCGATGCACGCCCCCATTGCCGACACTTTTTTGCCGCGCACGGCATCGAACCCCACCCACGACATCATGGCTGCTGCCGAAGCCGCCACGGTGGTGGCAAAGGCAAGCACCGCAGTTTGGTTGGCGCCTAGCGATGAGCCTGCATTGAACCCAAACCACCCAAACCACAACATGCCCGTACCCAACAAAATGTAGGGGATGTTTGCCGGCTCGGTGTGGGTGTTGCTGCCAAACGACCTGCGCTGCCCCAGCACCATTGCCCCTGCCAATGCAGCATAGCCCGCACTCATGTGCACCACCGTGCCACCCGCAAAATCAAGCACGCCCCACTGCCGCAAAAACCCCTCGGGGTGCCACGTCCAGTGTGCCAATGGTGCATAAATGAAAATGGAAAACAGGCAGATGAACAACAGATAGGCGCTGAACTTCACCCGCTCGGCAAAGCTGCCCGTGATGAGCGCGGGAGTGATGATGGCAAACTTCATTTGGAAGGCAGCAAACAGCAGCAGCGGAATGGTGGGCGAAAGCGATTCATCCACATTTAAGCCCACGCCTTTGAACATGGCAAAATCGAACGGATTGCCAATGATGCCATAGTAACTGCTGCCAAACGAAAGGCTGAACACCACCGCCACATATAGCACGGTGATAACCCCAAGTGCAATGAAACTTTGCAGCATGGTGGAAATAATGTTTTTGCGGCTCACCATGCCGCCATAAAAAAACGATAAGCCGGGTGTCATCAACAGCACCAAGCCCGATGCCGAAAGCATCCATGCAAGGTCGGCAGGGTCAATGCCATCGGGCACCACTTCGGGTTCGGGAAAATGCACAAACAAACCAATGCAGCAAATGAAAGCGAGAATACCAAAAGGCAGCAGGAACTTTCTTTCCATGAAGCGAAAAATGAGCGGTTGATGAAAGGCGCGAAACTATTGTTTAGCCCCGAACTTTTGGGTGCGAAAATTTCGGCATTACCACACTAAATGTTGTTGCGCACAAAACTTATTGCTTGATGCTCACCAATGCTCCGGGGGCTGTGGTGGCAATCGTTAAACCATTCACCCAGTTTATCAAAGCAGGGTTGATGGCAACGGGAATCGCTTTGGATTTGGTGCTTGGCGGCAAGCTAACCACTACCGAGGCATTGGGTGTGGTGGCTGCTGCCTGCGCCTCGGTGTTATCCTGCACGCTGCTGCCCTGCCACAGGGTGGAACTGCCATCAAGCACAATGAATGGCAGCTTCAGGCTCAGCGGCTGCTCGTGTGGCGGAATGATGAGGTGCGCCACCGGATTGAAAGGCGCTGATTGCCACGAATGATGTAAACGAAATGCGGCACCACCGCCATACACCACCAGCTTGCCGTTTTCGGCTGCTTTCATTACCTGTTCCTTACTGAGCGAGCTTTGGCGCACTATCAGGTTAATAAGTTTACCAAAGGTTTTTTCATCCTCGCTTCGGTTGTATTGGTCATAGAGCGAAAGCATTTCAGTAAAGGTTTTGCGCCCATCGGCAGTGGAGGTGTCTATGGCTACGGCATCATTCAGGTAGCTAAACACCAGCGATGCGCCTCCGGGCAGCACTATTTCCGAAGTAATTTCTTCCACAGCCACGGGGGTCCAGTCGAAGTGTTCGCATTTGTTGCCAATGAAAAACTTAGGGTAGTTGTCTATTACTTCATACCACTTCAGCAGCGATTCGCCAAAGTTGTTTACGGCTTTGTAGCCATAAGCTTTAATGCCTTTGGAAACGCGGCCGGTGTCATCGGTAAGTTGCTTTGCGCTGAAGAAGTTCTTATTGCCATCGGCAAAGAGCAGGGCGTGGGTGGCGGGGTTGGGGTCAATGGCTGCCATGTTGCCTTTATAGTTAAACTCGGGGAGGCGGTAATAGGTTAAGTGCGCCATCCTGAAATGGCTTGGGTGGAAAGCGGTGTCTAAATTTTCAAGTGCGCAGATGGTGTTCAGGAAAAAATTCACCGCGTCAACCGATGCTGATGAATGAAATGCCACCACGGGGTTTAGCAGCAAGGCTGCGCTTTTGCTGTCGGCTGCGTGCACGGGCGTGGCAGGAAAAAGCTGCTTGATGATTTTGCCCAGTTTTGTTGCCACGGCAAGCCTGCGGTCGTCTGCGCTTTGCTTGGCGGTGCCTTGCAGCAGCCAGTTGAAAAAGTGGGTGTTGCTCTTAAAAACATCGGCAAGCGAAGTGTCGGCTCTACCACCGCTGCTTTTGGGCACAAACTGCGGGCGGAACGCCACGCTGCTATCGGCAGTGTTTTTGAGGGTGTCGGTGAGCAGTGCGCCAAACACGGGTTTTTTACCTTCGGTGAGATAGGGCGCAAAGGTGATGGACGTTTGCGCGCTCAAGGCTGCGCTGAGGAGCAACATGGCAAAAATGCCGGCAATGTTTTTCATGCTTGAATGCTTTTTGTGCATAGCAAAGTATAAAAGATTTTTTCAGATGAAAGCGGGGGGCGGATATTCAAAGCCCTTCACTTTTCCTTTGCCGCACCCAGCGCCTCTGCCACGCACTGCGCCATCAGGTGGTAGCCGCGCGGGTTGTGGTGCCCGTCAATGGTCCAGTAAAAATCTTCTGCCCTCATGCCGCTGGCGCTAATTTTTTGGCGATAGCACGGAAAGGCATCAGCCCACTGCACATGCGGCAGGGTTTCGATGTACTGTTTGGCTTCGCTGAAATCAAAATCGTAGGCATTGCGGAACACCTCATATTTGGTGGGATAGAAAAGCATGAGGGCGGTGAAGCCGTTTTGGGCAGCTAATTTCTCGTAGCGGTCAAAAACTTCTTTCAATATGCGGTTGTGGTCGGCAATGAGGGCGGGGTTGGTTTTGCTGCCGCAGGGTTCGCTCATGTTGCATCCTGCTGCGTGCATAAACATTCGCAAGGAGTAACTCATGGCATAAAGCGGCTCCCACCAAGGTGGGCTGTTGAACCGAACGGTGCTGTCGGGCTGAAAGCGCTCATAGCCACCGCGGATGCAAAAGTCAAACAGCACATCGTTTTCGCTCACTGCCTGCACCACCACATCGGGGCGGTAGGGCAGCAGGCGGTCTTCCATGTTTTTGATGCCAAACACGGGGTCGCTGCCGCGCACGCCAGCATTGAGGATTTCAAAATCATTGCCCAGCATGTGTTGCAGCAGGGCGGGGTAGCAGGAATCCATGGGTGCGCCATCGCCTTCGGTAAAGCTATCGCCCAGGGTGATGATGCGTTGGCGGTTGGTTTTTTCTTCTGCCCATGCAGCACCCGCAAAGCCTAAGGCATTGTATTCTATACTAAAAGTGAACTCGGGAGCCTTAACGCTTACTTCCTTGCCTGAGTTGTAGATGTGGTAAACATTTTCCGGCTCAGGATCGAAAGGAGAACGATAGAACCCTGAGCGCTCTTCACTGTATGTTTTGTGTTTGCTGGTAATGGCAAATAATACTTCGCTCACCACTAATGCCAACCAGACAGCTATTGCTATGCTTAACACTTTCTTCAATCCATCGCCTCTTTTGAAAAGGCTGAACACATAAACGGGTGCAAACAGCACCCCACCCCAAAGCAACGCACTGAACACAATGCGCGTATGCCATTTAATGAAGTATAAACCAATCTTATTCCACCAATAAAGCTCCCAGCCGAGGTATGCTGCTAACAGCGCGCCCGCGCCCCACAGCAGCAGTTGCAGCCCCGTGAAGCGGATGGTGAACGAATAGGTGCGTTGTAGTTTTTCTTTCATTAGCTAAATGATGAAGGTAAATGGGTTTGTGGGGGGGCGTAGTTAAATAAAGAGCAAAATGTAAATCCTAATGCTATTAAAGCGTGGCTTCTTTTTTAGGGTGCAACGTTCTGTTTTTAAAAAACCTGTTGAAGATAAAGTTGGCGGTGGTGGCATATCCTATTGGCTTAAAGTGTCCATCTATTGGCCAATACAATAGCTCTGCACTTGGAATTGTTTGCAAGCTGTCTCGTAGGTCAAAAAAGTCAGTACCGGTTTGGTTCAAAAATTTTTGCATCATACTATAGCATACATAATCGTAGTTAACTTCAGAACCCAATGGTTGCAGTACAATTTTAAGATTAATGTCTTGTTCATTACACCAAGGTTTTATCTGGTCTTCAAACAATCGAGCTATTAACTCTATCGCTTTTTTCTCCTCCTCTTCTTGTTGTTTGGAAGTCATCAACATGTGATTAAGCCCATAAGCACTCTGAATGAATACACGAAAAACATGACTTACTGCATAAAAAGGCTCCCACCACAGACCCTTTCTATACTGTAGTCCATTTACCAGAAAGCGATCATTGCCACCGCGCGTCATAACATCCATGCAATCACTATGGTTTACCATGAAAATGGCTGTAGATACATTGAATTGAGCGTGAAGGGATTGCAGTCTTTTAAAATCAAAAAAGGGGTCGCTGCCCGAAATCCCTGCATTCAAAACAGCTATAGAACTATCCCATGTTTGTAAATGTTTTTCCAACAAAAAAGGGTAAGTGCTGTCAGCCGGTGCGCCAAAAGATTCTGTGAACGAATCACCAAGAGTAATTAACACCCGATTGGATTTTTGGGGTAGTTTTCCCCTTAATCCTAATGCATTAAAGCGCTCCTTAGTATAGTCAAACTCCACAGTAGTGTAATCGCGTATGTGGTTGGGATCCATAAGAGATAAATGAAGCCTTTTTATATCCTCCGGCTCTGTTTCTCTGTAGCCTCCATGATCATACATACTGGAATATCTACTCCATTGTATTTCTGAATATGTGGAGTACTTTTTAACTACGAAGCGCAGTAACACCTCTGTCGCGAACAGGGCAAATATTAACGACATATATACCAACCATGCTGTATTCATATGAATAAGTCGCTTATACATCAGCCCTAACGGTATTCCAATAAGAAGTAAAAACCACGCCAATGTAGAACTGAAATCAGAGTTGCCTCCAAACGGTTCAATAATCCTACCTATGAGGTATAACACCGCAAAAACTCCTAAGAGCCATTTCGCCCTATTCCCCCATTTTTTTCTTTTGTCGCTTTGCATGTGTAATTACATTAAGGTTTTTTCTTCGCTAAAATTGTACAAAAATTCAACACTCGTATGCGAATGGCGAAAGTAGAGGGTTGGTGGTAGAATGGCGAATGACGGTTGACGCAAGCAATCTAAGATTCTTGATCTTGCCGCATGCTTCTTCATTTTTGATTTTATCTTCGTTCCTCATGCTTGCGCAATTCAAAAAACTTTTTGGCAGTAAAGAAAGCGGCTATCGCCCCCTCGATGCTGCACAATATGCCGCCTACAACCGCTACCGCCCTGAAGGCGCCAAACCCATTTTCTGCTAACTGCCGTTTAATAGCTGCCAATGACATATTTCTAAATGCGTTAATAATCAATCAATATTAGGCTGCCCCTGACTTCCTCTATCTTCGCAAAAATGATACTCTCAATGTGTCTCTTCCATCACCCTTTCAAACTTTGCGCGCGGGCGGATGGCTTCAAACACTTCTTTGTTCAGCGAATCGAGCGAAACGCCAATTTGAAAATTGCCGCGGCTTAAAATGTCTTTCACGCGGCTGTTGCACACCGTTCCGTTGGTTTGCACCATTGTTTTGCATTTGGGATTGAGCGCAATAATCATCTCCCAAATTTTATAGTTGGCTTCAATCAAAAACGCCTCGCCCGAGCCGCTGAAACGGGCTTCGTGCAGGTGTGGAATAAACTCGCGCAGTTGTTCAATAAATGCATCGTCATACACCTCGGCAATGGGCGGCAGCTTTTCGCGGTTTTGCCTGATGAGCGATGAAAATTCGCCCTGGCACATCACGCACTCTAAGTTGCAGATGTTGGTGAGCAAAAACTCCATCATGGTGGGGTGGGTGCGGTGGCGGGGCAGGGTGTCGAAGTGTTTTGCGCGCACCTCTTGGAAGGCGCCCATGTCAATGTCGGCACTGCAAATTTTGCAGCCTTCGCCCAGGCGGTAAGTGCGCATCTCTTCCCTTATTTTTTCGGCTGCAGGGCTGTTCCAAATTTCGCTGATGCTTTGTTCGGGATATTTGCCGATGGCGTATTCCATGTTGTGGGCAGCAGAGCTTCACGTTTCCATCCTGCGCAAAATACATGTGCTTGTTGCACAACTCATAAATAGGTAAATGCAACGTAAAATTCATACGCCAAGAGGCTTTAGAATTTATTAAAATCATTTGAACTACAGATGAGCATTGAATAGCCAAATCTCAAGGGTTTCATACTATGTAGATTTATCATTTCGTTAGTTGTGCAACAGCCACACATGTTCACCGAAGTGCATAGCAAAACGCTGAAAGGTTTTTGGTGGTGCGGGTTTGGTTGTAAGCCACCATTTGCGCGCCAATGACGGGGGGCTGTTGGTTGGGGTTTGAAAAAAGGTTTTTGATGAAAGTGAGCATATCAAAACTGAATTCACGGTTTGCCTATCGCCTGCCTGCCGAAAGTAAAGGTGTTGAATTTCTGCACAACCCCCGGCTGTTTGAGGGCGGCAAATTTGCCTCAGCCTGTTTTGGCGGGGCTTAGCTCGGTGGGGGCTTCGGCTTTGGGGGCAAATTCGGCAGGCAGTTCAAAGGGCACCTCTTCCATCACCTTTGAAGCGTTGGCGGCTTTCAGCCCAATTTTAGCCATAAAAAACCTGCGCAGGTGATAGAGGTTGTGCATGGCATAGGCGCTGAACTCGGGGTTGCGCTGCTTGAAGCCGGTAATCAAATCTGCCATCATGGAAAGCGGGCGGATTAAAAAGCCCGGAATGAACATGACCTTATCGAGCGTGAAGTTGATTTTCCAGCTTTCGGGCAGTGCGGGCATGAGGCGGAAAATCACTTCATAAGCCTTGTATTTGTCCATGAGGTCTTTGTCCTTCACATTGTCGGTGTTGCGGAAAAAGTAGAAGTCTTCGCCTTCGTTGATTTTGCGCACCTGCTCGGCAGTGATGGTTCCTTTTTCTTCGGCTTCGCGCATCATTTGGGTGCCGGGCAGGTAGCAGGTCCAAAAAGTTTGTATGCGCCTGGGGTGGGTTTTTGCATAAAGGATGCGGGCGTTTTCCTGCGCCACAATGGGTTCATCGGGCAAGCCAAACATGTGGTCCACTTTGCCGTGCATGCCATATTTGCGCATCATGTTCAGCGCGGCTTCAACATCGTCCGAGCGTTCGTAGCGCATCAGGTTGTCTTTCTTAAAGCCTTCGTCCATGCTTTGCACGCCCATCTGTATCCACTCGCAGCCGCTTTCTTTCAGCCACTTGGCAATGTCTTCATCCATGTAGCGCGGGTGGGTGAGGATGTTGTAAGGCAGGTTGATTTCCTTTTTGTATTTCCACGAAAACTCTTCGAGCCATTTTTTGCTGGTGGCAAAAACATCATCCTGAAAATCTATTTTATGCAGTTTGTATCTGCGCTTGGCAATTTTCAACTCGGCAATCACATGGTCAACACTGCGCAGGCGCACATATTTGCCGCTTTTTTCTTCGGGCAGTTTTGCAAAAAAATTGTTGAAGCAAAAGGTGCAGCGGTAAGGGCAGCCGCGCGAAGCCATGGTGATGTATTGCTCGCCATACCTCACAAATTCTTCCCACAGGGGTTTATCGTAAAAAGGCAGGGTGTCTAAGTGCTGCAAAAATCCTTTCTGCAATCCGCTGATAACTTTTCCCTCTTTGTTTTTGAAGCGGGTGTTGAAAATGGGCTGCGAATAATCATCGGCAGCCACGGCTTTCAGAATGGATGGGAAAGCCTCGTCACCCTCGCCCACCACCACAAAATCCACCTGCGGGCGGGCAATCACCAAATTGGGCACTGCCGAAGGATGCACCCCGCCAAAAACCACTTTGGTGTTGGGGTTAATTTCTTTTGCCTGCCGCGCCACATCCAGCATCCACTGATAGGTGGAAGTGAGCGCGCCAAACGATATCACATCGGGCTTTTGGTCTTTAATTGCCTGAATAACGTTGTGCGTGTCGTCAAAATAGGGAGAAATGGAAGGAAACTCCAGATTAAACCTGTCGTGAAAAAGCGATGCGCTGAAAGCCAAACCCACCTTGTGCCCATCGCGCTTTGCAAGTGCGCTGATTTGGCTGATGCCGAGCTGCTCGGTGCCCAGCCCCACAAATGTTACGTTGAGTTTTCTCACTTATTTAGTTCGCGTCTAAATTAGATAAATTGAATTACCGCTCAAGTATTTTGCAAAAGTAGCATGATTAACAGCGGGTATCTTGATTAAGTTCGCGGGCAGATGAGCAAACCAATGGCAGTAGAGCGTGTGGCAGCATCAGCGGTGAAAGATTTTGGCAGCTATGTTGCCGCTTCGCGCCCGGTGGTGCTTGTGGACTTGGCAGAATGCCGGCAGGCGGTGGGCAAGTGGACGCCCGATTATTTCAGCGCCCAGTTTGGCGAGGTGAAAGCCGTAGTGATGCGCACGCGCGGCAACTACTGCGATGTGGACACCTACGATGAAACCGACAGCGGCAAAAACACGGTGGCAGCAGCCATTGGTTCGTGGAGCAGCGGCACGGCAAAGCGGCAGGTGATAGCCTCGCCCGTGGAGTGCTTTCCGCCCCATTTTTTTCACGACTATGCCACACCCGCAATTGCCCGGCAAGGGAAATTTTTGCGCAACCGCATTTACATAGGTCCGCGGGGCATCATCACTTCGCTGCACCAAGACCTGCCCGAAAATCTTTATGTGCAAATTTCGGGTGCGAAAAGAATAACGCTGTTTGCTCCGGCAGATAAAAAGTATCTGTACCCCCATTCGCTGTTTTCAAAACACCCTAATTTTTCGCGCGTTGAGCTTTCAAATCCCGACTTGGAAAAGTTTCCGTTATTCAAAAAAGCTACGCCCCTTGTGGTGGAGCTGCAGGCTGGCGAAGCACTGTTTATACCATCGCTGTGGTGGCATCATTTAGAAAACATGGAAGATTCGGTTGCCATGAATTTTTGGTGGAGCGTGGGTTGGAAGGCAGCCGTGGCATGGGGCGCAGCCATGTATAAAAGAACGATGTGGTGATTAGTTAATCAATAATATATGTATTGAATTTACTAACAGATTGAGGGTGTTTTACATGTAACAATTCGGTTTCTCCTATTGTTGTAAATGTCACTTCTGTTTGATGAATAATCTTCATATAGCGCTTTATCATATCCACTCTCTCTTCAGTGGAGATGTAAATTACTTTGTCGTTTTTCAAAAAGCGAAAAAATTCTACGGGAGAAAATGGGTTGCAATCACAGAGTGTTGAAAGTCTTTCAGCATATTCTTTAAGATATGGCAACTGTGCCAAGTCGTAGAAATAAATATTGTTTTTCGGCATAAAAGAACTGAATGCATAATCATCAAGAAGCTCTCGTGTGTTAACATCGTAGAATAAAGCAGCATCACGATATCTGGATTCGAGCTTTTTTTGCTCTCTTATTTTTTCATTAATAGATAGGCGGTTCTGCCAAACATCAATTGCATGGCATGACAATAGGAAAAGCCAAAGCAATAGTAGTGCAGATATGGTCAGTTTAGATTTTGAAAAAAATGCTACTAATCCGGTCGAAGCAAAGAAGAAATTGCTAATCATTAAAATCTGAATAATAGGAATGTAATGCCATTGCTCCATTTTCATGGTATATGCCAGAATAAATATGATACAGATAACAGCAACGTTGAATAAAACCTGCATAACAAAATGTATCTTGGTTCTCATCCTCCACGTGGCGAAGAGGCTAAAAAACATCAGCATAATAGCTGTAACTGTAATCATTTTATTATTGGCGATAGTTGGTGTGATCACCTTTTTAATTTGATTAAATACCTCGACTGGTGAATAAATAGTTTTTTTTAATAAGTTCCTTTTGTAGTCAGCGAGTTGAGAGTAAAATACATAGTTTATAGTAGATGAGTCTATTAAGCAAGAAGACAATGCCATTTCAATTTTTATAGAATCCTTTTCATCAGTTGCATCATAATGTGGTTTATTCTTTGAGTCGGTTACATAAAAAATAATTGGCTCAACATTTTTAAAGAAGTCTGACTGCTTGACAGCAGAATTATAGTTGTAAAATGCCCCTAATGACACAGCTAAGGGCAGCCACATTACTTGCAACCATGCGTAAAAATTACGCAGATAGCAACATGTAAAAATTCCTGCAAAAAGAATCCCCCCGTAGCCTGACTCCAATCGTAGCCCAAATCCCATTATGATCATAAGGACTGCAAGTGTATAAGCAAAGATTTTTAACGTTATTGCTAATCTCTTTTCAATGACAAACTGAATAGATATCGTTGCTGTATAGGTTAACAACAAGCCCATGCACGTTATCGAAAATTCAGTGAACGAATAGCCCCATATAAGTGCTTGAATTATTAACCAGTGAATAAAGAGGATTTTCCAAGAGGGCTGCTGTAAACGATTTATGCTTAAAATCACAAGCATTGTTACCGTTTGTATGTAAATCCATCCGGAAAACATAAGTATAGCTGTCCAAGGTGCAGAAGGAGCAGCTATATGAAGTAACTTAAGTGTCTTGGCTAACCCCCGAAGACCAAGATGGTATGACTCTTCGATATGTAATCCTCCTATAGAACCACTTGCAAGCAGTGCCATAAAAGAATCATAAAACCCCCAGACAGGATTAATAACAAAAAGCAAAGTCACGGAAGATGCCAAACATACAGTTAACACTTTTAATGGTTGCCTTACTTCATCAAATCTTCTAAGCCGATTGACAAACACTGCTTTATTCACCTTTAATTTTCAGATATAACCATAAAGGAATTGCCGCTGCTAGTGCGCAAATTTTTCTCAACCACAATGGCGACAAATCATACAAACCTGTTTTGTTTAACAAAAGCCTCGTGGCTTCAATACCTAAACAGCGCGCGCAAATCCATGTGCGCAAATGATTAAATTCTGGTCTTATAAAATCGAAAACAAGTACAAATCTATATTCGCTGGTATTATTCCATGCTTCGTGCTGAAAAGCATCATTGAATGCAAACACTTTTCCTTCTTCCCAACTCACGGTTTGGTCAAGAACCTGAAAGCCAATCTCTGGAAGTTTACCGGGCACTTTTAGTCCTAAGTGGCATCTTACTATACCATTTGTCTCACCACAATGGCGCATGAGTTTGCTGCCGGGCGCAAGCATAGTAATGCCGGCAAGTGTGATGTTAGGATTGCTATTCAAAAGTTCGTATGTCCTGGGAAAGTATTTTTTCCCCAATTTGTTTTTCAACAGGTAATTCTTAAAATAGATATTTTTCCAACTTTCAGGGTAAGTCATTTTAGGTGCCCCAGGATTTTTGTAGCTTATATCAATCCTACGATTAATATAGTCGTCTGCCTCATTCCTTATTAGTGAATAGTTATCTAATACAAACTTTACTTCAGGATAATTATCCGGATTATAAAGTGCTGGTTCATCAGATTTATAGATTGCGAAATCACTATGGATGAAATGAAGCTTTGCTTTCATGATTTGATGCTGCGCGTTGTATTTAATGATTTAATTCTTCTTCTATCAATCGTTTACAGTGGAAAAGGCATGTTACTGTTTTGGTAATTCTTTCAGGAAATCTGATATAGAGCGGGCTTTAAGTTCTTCCCCTTTTTCATTGGTGTGTATTCCGTCAGTAAGCATGAAATGGTCTTTTGAAAATTTGTGCTCAGGCAACAAGCGAACAAACGTGTTTTGATGAGAGGCTACAATCTTATTTATCATGCCCTTGTTTAACTCAAGTCCTTCCAAAAGTTTTAGTCCTAATTCTGCCGGCATTTTTGTAGTGTCAATTACTTCAGGAACAAACAAAACGTCAGCGCCCCTTCGGTTGGCAACAGAAACAAGGGTTTTCATGTTATTGTAAAACGCATTAAATGTGGTGTCGGTAATGGCGCTGTTGCCCGGCTCAAACCATATTTTATCGTTTGTGTGTAAGTAGAAGATGTTATCCTCCAAGGTGTTTTTCAAAAAGTGTTTCAGGCGCGACTTAATAAAGTATAAAGCATATGCTTTTGAAAGGAACAGCTTTCGTTCAAAGCAAGTTGGTAGCTGCGGGTCATAATACACCCTCCTGCTGTTGTGATAATCAGGCTGATAAGTTGAACCGTATATTTGCGCGTAAGCGAAGGCATCATTCACACCGGTATGTATCACAACAATATCAGGCTGTATATATTGATACTTAAACTGATAATGATTGAGTATTTCAGCGCTAGTCAATCCATGCACACCTCCGTTCAGACATTCAATGTCAGTGTATTTATCTTGGGCTGGTAAAAACTCTGTCCTCAGTATTTTTTCAACCATTCCGGGAAATGCATCATGGTCTAACTCAATTTCACCAAATGTTGTACTGCCTCCCAGAAAAAGTATTCTCAAGGTTTGCTCAGGCTTTGTAAGTTCAATCTCGCGAGGATACCTGATGCCCATTTTGTTTACCTCAAAGTTTCCACGGCTGTCGTGAAGCCCCGGGGTGTTGATGTAATTAAGAAAGGGCTGCGAAACATAAGGCACTACTGCTTCCGGATTGGTAATTGCATTGTACACATTTTGCATGTCTGAGTCCGATTTGAATATCAGCAGCCGAATGGCTAACTCAATCATGAATAGTGTTGTTGAAATTAGGATAACGATATAGAGTATGTAAAGCGAAAATCGTCTCAAACCTGTTTTTGTTTTGTGTTAGATAATTACCCTAAAAATTAGAATTGTCTTCTCAGCATTTGTATGCCTTCTTTAATATGCGTTATGAATTCGTGAGGTGAACTTATGGAAGCAATTCTTTTAAGGATATAGGAAGGTCTAAGATAAAATTTCAAATATGCTTCCCGCTTAAGTCTTAAAACTTCATCCTTGCTAAGGTTGCCCGTTCCCATAGCAATAAAGGTCCCCGATTGATCCATAACAATTTCATTTTTGCTTATCAAACCTTGTTCAATGGCTTCTTCACGGAAGGAGGTGTTTGAACGAGGTGCAGCCACATTAAAAGCAGCATAATCTGCTTCCAACTCAATGGCAAAGCGAATAGTGTTTCGGATAGATGAAGCTGTTTGTCCGGGAACACCCATCAGAAAGGTGCCCATAGTTTTAATTCCCACTTTTTTGGCTAAAGCAAAAGCGGTTTTCACTTGCTCCGTATTGTAATTTTTCTTGTATTTTTTCGAATACTCATCATCTGCCCATTCCACCCCAAACATGAGAACATTGCAGCCCGCGGCTTTCAGTTTGCGCATTTTTTCCTCGTTCATGATATCCACTCTTGAGTAGCACATGAAACTGAAGTTTAACTTTTCTGATACCATAAAATCAAGCAGATCCTCTGTGAATTCTTTATTCACATAAAAAGTCTGGTCTGAAAAGTAAACATATCGTATCCCCATTTTTTTTAGGCTGAGCAGTTCATTTTTTACTTCCTGCACCGTTCTGGTTTTGAAAGGTAGTGTGCTCATAATGCAAAAAGTGCAAGGATATGGACATGCAAAGTTGGTCAGTACTGTTGCCATAGGTTTGCTGTCAGCGAAAGGAACTATGTACAGATCGTTCCTGAACAATTCATGGCGAGGTTGTGGCAAACTTACCTTTTGCGTTCTGCGTTTAGTCTTTTGATTTTCTTGTAGGGAGCTTCTGGTTATCAGCCCCTCTGTGACAATGCCGCTATTTTCAAGATACTGAAGCGGACCATCAGCAAAAAAATCCGTGATAATACCATCTAACCATTGATAGTTCTGCAAAAAGTGGTTGGGGTCATCCAAAAATATATCCCCCGAAGATAAAATAGGAACATCCGGCAACACAGCTTTAACGTTCTCAAAAAACTCGCGGTCTTCATAAAATGAAACCGCAGCACATTGAGTAATGATAAGATTGGGGGCAAATGACTGAATTGCTTTTATGCATTTATCTACTGAGAGCTTTTCAATAATCGCGTCAATTACTTTGAGTGTGTGCCCCCGCTCGGCAAAATATCCGGTTTGCATCAGCAAATCAACCGGTTGGGGCATGTAATTTCCTTTCGACACCTTAGAGCAGTAGTAATCTCTGATGTATTGATTTTCCCCCGGAGGGTTCAAAAACAAAATTCGCTGAGACTTGGTATTCTTAGTGTCCATTACTTTCTGATGCAAACAAAAGAATAATTCATCTGTGGTACTTTCTTTTCAAAGTTAGCTGTTTGGGAAGTGCACATTGTATTGTTCAATAGCCTTTTTTATTGAAACATCTGCTGGCTTCAATTCTAAACCCAGTAATTCCTGAATGGGTTTGGTGTCAAAAGCTCTAAAGTGCTTTAATCCTTTCAAGTTCTCGGTGTTAACGGGCAACGGCAAAATCTTTCCAATTACCGTCATAGCAGCATAAACAAGCATGTAAGGCACATTAATGAATACGGGCTTGGCTTCGAGGTGTCTTGCCATGATTTTGTATAAATCTATCATTGGATGCGCTTCTGACTCAGCTACAGCATAAACCCCACTCAAACTTTTTTTTTGGCTCCTTAATATAACCGTAAATAAGTCATCAGCTTCAAGTGTTTGAATAGGTTGCAGTCCATTGTCAATCAATGGAATAAACTTTGAACGCTTTACTATTGGCGAAATTCTATGAATGAATCCTCCTGTGCAGCCAATCACCAACCCCAACTTAAGAACAAGGTCTTTGCTAAGATCCATAGCATACTCTGTTTTATATTTTGATTGCCCGTAATGAGAAGTTGCTTCGGGATGAGCCGATGCCGTTGAGATAAAAACAAATTTTGCGTTTATCCTATGCGCTATTTGCTGCATAGCTATTGCCCCATTTATGTTTTCATTATCCGAGTTGGTTGCTTTGCTTGAATAGGGTTGCCAAGCACAGTGAATAAGCAGGTCGGTGTTTACTAATGCGCTTTCGTCAAAATTTTTGTTGATGATGTATGGAATAATATTGAATCTATCGTCACCCGGCTCGGGCTGCCTTTGCAGCGCAACAACACTCCACCCGATATTGTAAAACTGATTGCACAACCATCTTCCAACAAAGCTATTTGCACCCGTAATCGCTACTTTAGGCATTCTCGATTTTATTGAAACCTGCTTTCTCTAACCAAATCGTAATTTTAAGCAAGAAAACTGTAAGACCTCATAATGCAATGCCATTTTAATGTCTAAATTCGTCCGTTGATTAAAGTAGTCAGATTGACGCAAATAGTTAGTTTGCATACACATGTTAAATGAAAATTCTTCACCTCTGTTAAATGTTCTCTTACTGAATCCGCCCGGAAAGAAGCTTTACCTAAGGGATAACTACAGCTCACCGGAATCGAAGGCAGGATACTACTGGCAGCCTGCCGATTTGCTTGTGCAAACCGGTTTCCTACGTGATTCATTTAATGTTGATGTGTTTGATGCCATTGTCGAAAAGAAAACGGATGAGGATGTTCTAAAGTTACTTGCACAAAAAAAGTATCACTCTATACTTTGCCTGACAGGTAGCGCATCTTGGCCGGAGGACTTTGCTTTGTTTGAAAAAATTAAAGTACACCATCCCGACATTATTCTTGCAGTATCCGGTAACCTTCCCCTGTTTCGACATTCAGAAATTTTTAGCAAGTGGAAGTTTTTAGATGTTGCATTACTTGACTACACTACAGACGACTTTAAGAAATTTCTTTTGGGTGAAAGAGATTCGCTCTATAAAATCGTTTACAAAAATGAAAATGGCGAGGTAGTAGTGTGCGACCGCAGACCACCTAAAGAATTCAGCTATTCAATTCCACTATTTGAAAAGTTTAAAAATCAACTGTATAGATTACCTTTTGCCAAACACCACCCGGCAATAGTTGTGGTGGCAAGCTATGGTTGCCCACATCGGTGTGATTTTTGCGTTGCAAGCGAGGTTAACTACCGCTTTCGTAACGTAGATAACTTGATTGATGAACTAAAGAGTCTCCGCAAAGCAGGTTTCAAAGAAGTAGCGTTCACGGAGTTTATGTTTGAAGCGAACCGTAAACGTACATTAGAAATTTGCGAAAGAATGATTGCCGAGAATCTAAACCTCGGATGGTCGTGTAATTGTCGTGTGGATACGCTTGACGAGGAATTACTTGCAAAAATGAAGGCTGCCGGTTGCCACACCATCCAGTTTGGAATTGAAAGTGCAGACCAAACAGTGCTTGATGCTCACAGTAAGCGCTACAGAGTTGACAAAGCCCGCGAAACACTTGCCCTATGTAAAAAAACGGGAATCAGAGCATTCGGAAACTTTATTATTGGTTTGCCCGGAGACACCGAAGAAAACATGCGCAATGTGGGAAAGTATGCCAGAAGTATTGGTTGCACTAACGCGGTTTTCTCAACTCTTGTTCCTGACTTTGGTACCAACCTTCGTGAAAAGGTAGTGATGGAGGGTAAAATAGAAGATAATCTTTCTGTATTCAGCAGCACCGATAAAATTTTTGAAAAGCAATTGAACGGTGTGGGGCAAGAAAAACTTGCCATTATTCGGAGGAAAGTGATGATTGACTTTTATCTACACCCGCAATTTTTTTACGACAATTTTATCAGAGCAGAGAGTTTTTATGAGTTAAAATCTAAAATCCGATTCGGGCTGAAGATGCTCACTAGAATCTAAGTTTTTCCTTTGTTAATATAATGTATAACCATCCCAAGTATTTGTATTATTCTATGGCAGACAATAACAACAGTGACTTACATAATTGGATACTTAGTATAGTGCTATCTGTAATAGCATTCATTGTTTCAGATTTGCTTTTTGGAATGTATTTGGAAGATAATGAAGCCATTGTTGCAGCTATACACTATGGTGTTATGGGGGCATTAGGGGACGAGCAATACTTCTCTAATTTTCACACCTTTTTGTTTCCTTTTATTTACAAGTTAGGTCAAGTTTTTCCCAGAATACCATTTTACGGAATTTTCAAAATAAGTTTTGTTCTACTCATTTATACAACGCTTTTCAAATATGTGTTGGGGGAATTAGATAGGTATAGACTAAAGAGTAAGATTAACTTGTTTATAGCTCTTATGCTGACATTTGTAATTGTCAGCGATAATGTGTTCCATTTGCATTGTATAAGGCATTCAATTATTCTAAGTTTCGCAGCATTTTTGTTAAACTATCAAAGTGTTATTCAGCACGGCAAAACCTCAGTTGCAGCAGTTGTTATTTTTTTAATAGCGGTAAATACTCGAAGCCATTCATCCGCAATTATGTTAGGCTGTTTTGGTGCTTTTTTAGTTCTGTCAGGAATGCCCATTAAAAATATTATAAGACATTATTGGGTAATGGCAGCCATAGCTGCGGGATTTTTAGTGGTGTATCATGTGTATGGTAAATACACGACAAACATGGGGAAATATATTGAAGCGCATTACGAATATGCTTTGATAGAAAAACCTTCATTGTACCCGTTGGAAAATATGAAAACTACCAAGGATACAGCCAAGTATATTGCTGTTAGCCAGTTTTTTCTATCTGACTCTGCAGAGTTGACCATCTCTTTTATTGATAGGGTAGCTAATATTAAATATGAACAAAAACCCATTTTCACCCGCGATAATTTTAGGGTTGCAATCAATGAAATTTATCGTCAGAGCTTACCAATTTTGCCGGTTTTAAGTTTTATGCTCTTTGCGGTTCTTTTCTGGTATGATAAAAAAGTACGCCAAACCGCAGCGTTAAAAACGATTGCTATGGTGATAGCTGTGCAGCTTGTATTGTTTTCACTATTGTTGATTTTGGTAAATGATATGAAGCCGAGATTTTATTCCGCTTTAATGTCTATGCTTGTGTTTAGTGTCGTTATGTTTCATTTGCCCGTTATCTTGCAGAAAGCTACGAAATGGGTTACGATCGGTTTTTTGCTATTGATAATGTCTATTGGAGTATGGCAATGGAGTTATCTATCTAAAACAGCTGCTGCTGCTGCTAGCAAGGAAAAGCAGATTAGACTAAAAATGCATCAGCTCAGTAGCATTACAACCCATCATCCCGTACTTATGTTTATGGGAGCTGAAATTCCATTTTCGACCGATCCTCTTTATCGTAGCTCATCTGATTTATATCCAAAGCTTGCCAGTTTTGATGGAGGCTACTTAGTGTATTTTAGTTATGGTAAAGAACGTTTTGAAAAATTATTTGGTATTAATCCCGTCAATTATCCCCAGCTCATAGATTTGCTGTCGCACAGAAATGATATATTATTTTACATCACTCCCAACAGAATTCCATTAATCAAAAATTATTTTGCAGTTGTGTATGGTATTGACATGACATTTCAAGCCGCGAAAGTTGATTTAGATGTGTCTCTGTTGGGTGGGGACTTTTATAGTGTCAAACTATTAGAAATTTAAACAATATTTTATCGTGTTCGCTCAAACAGCAAACATTCATAAATTTGAAGGCACATAATAATGAACATGATTGAACACAAATACGAATGGCCCGAAGGTGAGGAAATAGTATATGTACGTCCACCAGATGAGCGATATGAAGGAAAATTGCACAACTACTACCGTACTGACTCATTCCCCGAATTACAGCCGTTGTTAGACAACTGGAAGGGAATACGCGATGAGATTTTAGCCGTAGAAGCGAGAGACGGTGTGCTTACCAAACAAAACTCATTATCTCCTGCAAAAGTGGAAGGTGAAGGCAGTTGGAGTTTAACCTACCTTATGAGTTTTAATTGGCTTTTTCATGAAAACATAAAAAGGTTTCCCTTCACCTGGAGTGTGATTCAGCAAATTCCAAGTTGTGTTTTTGCTGGGGTCAGCATCCTTCCCCCTCACACAGAAATAAAACCACATTATGGTGATACGAACGGAATTGTACGCGCACATCTTGCATTAGTGGTACCAGAACCATACCCAACAATCGGCATCCATGTGAACGGTGAGGAGCGCGGCTGGAACGAAGGTGAAATTATGGCTTTTATCAATGTGCAGAAACATCATGTGTGGAACAGAAGCGAAAAGCGCAGGTATGTGCTGATGTTTGATTTTGTCCCCAAGCCACTGCTGCATCGAATGAACGAAATATGCTGCGATGCCTTGGGCAGCCAAAGTTTCATTTTTTTCTACAAACGGTATGCTTTTGTTCGTGAACTTCCACAATGGACGCACAACCTCATAGTTAAAACATTCTCATTAATCTGGCGATTGTATTTGCCCATTCAGCGCAAATTCAGTTGGGCAACAGTAAGGTCTGGCAATGTGGTAAAAGATAGTCCATACTCAGGTTCAAAATGAAAATCATCGCATGGTTTTGTGTTTTTGCCTTACTAAACCTCGTTTTAGCAGTTTTAGGATTGTCGTCTGTTTTTACAACTGTTTCAATATATGGTTTGCTTGCTGTTGCCCAAAGTAAAAATGAGCGAATAAAAATACAGATACACTAGTGACTCGTTTGATTTACAGCTTATCGGTTTGAAACCTTTTCATGGTTGTGCCGTAATAGATGTAAAAAACAATTCAAAATGAAAAACATCCTAACAACTAAGAGCTTTTTTTCCCTTTTGGTGGCTGCTTTAGCCTTTAGCAGTTGCAAGAAGGAAATTCCGGTTAAACCAACAAAGCAAGACAACCAAAAGGTGTTCAACCAAACAGCCAAACTGAGCAACTCGGCTCAAAAGTTTGCTCAGATAGTTTTGGCAAAGCATGGTTTTAAAACCTTTGCCAAAGTTCCCGACTTGTCTCATATCACACCATGCGCAGTGATTACATATGATACACTTGCATATCCGCACACCATAACTATCGATTTCACTAGTGGCTGCGTGGATGATCAAGGCATTTTCCAACAAGGAATTGTAACGTTATCCTACAATATGGACTTTGATTTTTTGGATGAGGCCGGATTGAGTTTACAAATCGAATATCAAAATTTCTCCGCTGATGATACTACAAGACTTGATGCAGCTTTAAACTTCAATAACTTTGGAACAAACGGAAGTGGAAACACTCATGGTTCTATGGTGGTTAGTTTTACAATGAGGGAACTAAATGGCAGCGGAAGAATTGTTAATGGAAACTATACCCAAAATTTTGAGGTGTTTCCATCTTATATTGAAATGACAGGTGGTATGACCGCTTCTGATAACCTTGGCAATACCATACAGCATGTTCCACTTACACCTCTTCGTCAAGGCAATTCTTCTGGCTGTAATGAAGTTTATGTGCAGGGTATGGTTGAAGTTTATGAAAATTCGGCTCTGCAATACACTATTGATTATGGCGATGGGTCTTGCAACACTGATGCAATTAAAACATTTCCGGACGGAACCAGACAAGTGGTTTTGGCAGGAGAGGATGTTCAATAAAAAAGTTTCTAAAACATTCATCTAATTAAAGGGGCTGTCATTAGCCCCTTTTTTATTGGGCAATACCGTATTTCATTGCATTAAAAACAGAACTCACCGGTTTTTCAAAAAGCAGGTTAAACTCCAACATCGGACCCACAATACATTGAGTGCAGGGAGTTTTTCTTTTAAAAGCCTGCTGCCAATTTTCTTCAAGCAGATTAATGCCTGTAGTTTTTCCTTTTGTGTAGGCGCAGGGGTAAGCCGTTCCGGTGGCATCAACAAACAAATATCCCAATCCGGCTGCACATCTTGTATTTGGATTGTGCAATGCGCTTTGCCTGTAATCATGCCAATTTGCTAAGTAGGAGAAATACTCTTCCGAGCTAGTAAGTGGAGCACCTTCCCGCTTCCTTTTAAGAAGCTTGGTCCAAAAATCTCTCGCTTTCTGTTGGTCAAGATGTTCATCGGCAGTTCGCAATACAATTTCTGTATCAAAACACTCGGGCTGAAAATGAAGTGTAAAGTCTTCCTTTTCAGACAGGTCAATCAGATAATCAGCATCTGCCATTTCATAATCGGTAACTACACAAATTGCGGTAATGCGCTTGCCGCGCTTTCTTATGTCGCGAATGCCATTCAATACTTTCTCATAGTCCTGCTTGCCCCTGTTTTTTACATGCCTTTCCGGAGTGCCGTCAAGACTTGTAAAGAAATAATCTATATCGTTAAGCTTGTCTTGAAACTTATCATACAATAGCAGATTGCTGTTGAGCGAAACAAAGAATCCAAGATGTTTTGCGATGGCGATAATGTCTAAAATATCCTTTCTATATAGCGGCTCTCCACCCAGCAAACCCAATCGCATCACTCCCATTTGCTTAAGATTCTTGAGCAGGGTTTCCACTTGTTGAAGCGTTAATTCCGGCTCTTTCATCAAAGGAAAATTGCAATAGCTGCAACGAATGTTGCAGCGGTTGCTCACCACAAACGATGCACTAAAGGGGCGAGGCGTTCCATCTGTTTTGTATGAAAGCAGACTCTGGCTGTACGCAAGCCCCATTTGCAATGTTTTAAAAACTTCCATACACCGAATACAATAACATTAACCAGATAGTTGCAAAATAAATACGCGATAAATGCCAAGCGACTTCATGCTGTTTCAACATAAAATAAAAAAAAAGCGGTAAGACTGCTGAGGCGGCTATCAATTTGTTTCCAAGTGTATAATACAAGCTTGTAGCCAATATGAAGCATAACAAGAAAATTTGTGTTGAAGCAGTGTTGGGATAGCGCACAATTGCTGTACTAACACTTGTTTGTTGGTCGGTATCCTTATCGCTGAGCATTTGATAAACGTGGGCTATACCTGTCATAATTCCTGCTATAACTGATAACTCAATGTTGGCAACCGGCACACAAAGTGTTATCGCTGAACCCCAAAAAGCCACGATAACAATGTCTGCAAATGGGATTTTTTTAATGCTGAGAGAATAAACTGCATTTACTGTGATAAGCAAGAGCACATATTTCGCGTGGTTAGCGCTATAAATGTTATAAAAAGCAATCAATAGGGTTGTGCTTAAAACAACGTTCAGCAGCAAAAAGATATTGTGATGTTGATTCACAAGTGCAACAAATGACTTGTTCTTTTTGGGATTAAGCATATCCCTCTTCCGGTCAATGTAGTCGTTAAATCCGTACAGTGTACATAAAACAACGGTACTCAATATGGCAACAATAAAAGTTTGTAAGCCGCTCTTTGTAGCAAACCAAGTGTGCGTTACATTGAACAGTACTATGCCCCCTTCGCCTAATCGGATGCGGAGCAGCAATGGGTATAATAAAAGTTGTAACAGGTTTGTGGCCTTCATTCCATAAGAATACACAAAGCTTAACAAGGCTTTATATTGTATAGAAGAAAAAAAATCAACAGTCTGCAAGAAGTATAATTTTGCTGGTATGAATTTAATAAAAACAAGAACCGCTGGTTCAATTGCAATAATAGTGTTGCTTTTCTTATTGATAGGGATGGTGGAGTGGACACTGGACAAATATGTTTATACACAAGGTAGCGTATATAGAAACCTCCATAACTACATTGTTATGGTGCAAGAGCAGCCAGAGTATGTACCTTTGCCTTATCAGAACTATATAAATAATCCCGGATTAAATGAGCCTGATAGAAGATTAAATAATAACGCTGGGCTGAGGCTTAACTATGAAGTTGATTTAAATAAGCCCGATAGTGTTTACAGGATTTTATTCTTAGGAGGTAGCACTACATACGGATGTTTGGTACACGATACAGATTCTTATGTTTCTCGGTTAAGTGGCTTGCTCAATGCTCAACTTCCGGCATTAAAAACAAGATACAATAAGGTGGAATGTCTCAACGGAGGAATGGGTGGTGCCACAAGTGCTGAAATACTTACGCATTATCTGATGAAGTATCAATACATGCACCCGGATCTTGTTGTAGTGAATGCAGGCATCAACGACTGTGGTGCATATGGCGATTTTGAAGGAGCTGTTTATCAGCCCGACTACAGGCACTGGAGAAAATCTGTACAGGAAATCCCTAAAATTCCTGCATGGCTGAAACAGCTTATGGTTTCTAAAATCATTTCTCTTGCTGTGCTTAAAACAATTTACGGATATTTTTTTAAAATGAAACTGACAGACAATGAGTTGCAACATTTCAATGACAAGTATCAGTGGTTCGGTTTTGGTCGTGACAGCATGCTTGTGCCTCGCTACAATGCTTTTTACAACAACCTCTTTAATCTGGGCTTGGTGGCTGGCCACCACAATCAGCAGTTGATGCTCGTAACAGAGGTGATTGATACATTAACCATGCCAAAAGAGTTTGTTACTTTATATCACACCTCGCTTCTGCAAAACAACCGTATGCTAGATTCGCTAGCGCATCAACTACCTTGTTATCTGCTAAAACTCGATAACACTGAATTTACAAGCAAGGAGTTTGTTGATGACGATCTTGATGGTATTCATTTGAATCCTGATGGAGAACGGCTTAAGGCACTTAAAATGGCACCGGCAGTGGTTGATTTAATAACCGAGTAATTGATACGCAGTTTTATGACGAATTGCCCATGAAGAACCATAGCCTTCGTTCGGCTTTACTGCTAAAAGCCCATTTTAAGTGCTATTATTTACCAATAATTTGTTTTAAGACCGGCAGGATTTTTTTTGCTTTGAGTTTTTCCCCTTCCTCGTTTACGTGAATACCATCATTTTCCCCAAATAAATCAGTTGTAAACTCATTGTTGCTTAAAACACAAATTGGCAGGTTGTTTTCAGCGCTAATGTCCATCATAAATTTTTTATTAACCTCAATCCCTTCAACAAGCATTTCTTTGAGTTGTTGCGGCATTTTTAGCGGGTCAACCACCTCTGTTACTAATACAACATTTTTGCGCGGCAGCAGGTTTTTCACAAGTTCCGAAATGTTGTTATAAAATCCGTTTGCCTCTTTTGAAAACTTTCTTTCATTGGCATGTTCAAACCACAGGTTATCTTGATGATAACTAAAAAAATCATTTGCAGTAAAACTGCTGTTTAACTGTTTACGATAGTAGCGATTAATGATAAAGTAAGACACAATTTTACTGTTGGCAAGCAGCTTCATCATTGGAGTTACCGAATGAAGCGGCTCCATAATTTTTTTAGAGGTGTGGTAATCGGGTTGGTAAACATAGCCTGGTATATTGGCAGTGGTAAAAGCATCGTTTATGCCTGCGTGAATTACCACTACATCCGGATTCAGGTACTTAAGTTTAAACAGGTAGTGCGTAAGGATTTCGGCACTTGTGGCTGCCCCCATGCCAGCATTGATGCACTCCACACTATTGTATTGCGGATTAATAACTCCTATGGAATCATTCAGTGCTTTTTCAATAAGCGCGGGAAACACCTTTTCGGTTTTGTTGATTTCGCCAAAAGTGGTACTGCCCCCTAAAAACAATATGCGCCATGTAGAGTCGGGCTTGGGCAATTTGATATCAACAGAATGCCGCAAACCCCATTTGTTTATCTGACTTGATTCGTCATCCATCAACCGTTGGGGATGATTGATATAGTTGAGGTAAGGCTGGGGAAGATACCGGGGTATGGTGCCTCCCGTGAGGATATAACTGCGAATGCCCGGGAAAGGTGTGTCGGGTTTAAATACAAGAAACCCTACGGCAACATCAGCAGCAATGAATGTAACCGCAGTTATCAGCAAAGGTAAAATGAAGTGTTTCGAATTTTTCATTTGGCTGTAGTTGTGCCTGAAAATTTAGGGAATAAAACCGCGAACGCAAGCAGCAGCAGCGCCACCGGAAGTGCAATGTGAACAAACCTAATTTCGCCATAAAGAATTATCAGAAACAGAAACACGCTTAACAGCAAAAAATAGCCCGGCAGCCAAAGGGCAGGTAACCTGCCGGTAAAAAGCAAACCGCTTAACCCCGCTAAAACAAAATAGAAAATGAGCGCTGCCCAACCTTTTGTGTTTTTAAGTTTTGCTATAGTTATTTCAAAACCAAGTTTCGGAAAGCGGCTGTAAAATTTACACAGTTTAATAAAGTTAGGGTCATCTAAACACGAATGGTAGAAAGATGTTTTTACGATGCGCCATTCCGGATGGAAATCACCATCGGTGCAAAATTCGTTATGTACATTTAGAATGTTGTATTTGCCATTTTGGTTGCTGATGAACACAAAGCCGTTTTCGCGGGCGTGCTGATACTGATGAAATTTGTTGAGGTGTTCAACCACTGTTTCAATATAAATTCCGTTTTCGGCAAAAATGTGTTCATGCTTATCGAACAAAAACTGGGGGGTGGAGGCTTCTAGTTTAGCGGCAAATGCCAGCCTGTTTGGAATATTGTTTTTTAGTAACGGATTAATGTATGCCATCCATAAAAGTATCGGAATTGCCAGTCCGGTTGCAAACCCCGCAAAGTTTTTCAGTGTATGCACTGATTTTATTTTCAGGAAACGAACCAACAGCCATACTCCGAAAAACAGGCAGGCGAACGAAAAAATGCCCTTGGTAAGCATAAGCAGAGCCAAAGTGGTGCCTGCCAAAAAGTAAAACGTTGCCCTTGTACCTCCCATTGCAAGCATGGCAAACAGCATAAACACAACTGCCAAAGCAGTAGTTAGCATTGCGGCATCACAATTGAAAAGCGGTGGCAAAAAAAACTTTACCCATGCCCAAGCCACCAGCAGGGCAAGCATTACCCCTCTCCAACCTTGCGCTAAATAACCCGCAAAAAACATAGCCAACATAGCTAAAAGCAGGCAATAAAAATTAAACCAATACACTATGCCGGAACTAAAGCCGAAGTACTTAAAACTAATGCCGAGCAAGAACGAATACAAGGGTGGCTTGCTTACAAAAACCATGCTGCCTGCGCTGTATGTGTCGACAAAATATTTGACCGATTGCGGTTGCGGGTGGATGTTGTAACTTTCCATAGCGTCCATAAAGCCATAGTATGGAAACTTATTGTGCAGCGCCAAATTGGCGGCAGGCATAAAGTATTCAAATGCATCGGGGTTGTAGCCTTCTTCAAAGAAATATTCACCACTTGGGAAGGGAGGGGGGGCCACCACCACTATGAGTGTAATAAAAACAAAAAAGAATCCAATTCTTTTCATTATTTTTTAGCTCATCATTTGTCCCTAATCATTAGACCTGCGCAACACATAATGCACAGCATCTTTTATGGATTGATGTGAGAACACATGTTTGGGAGCTTTAAGTAAAAAGCCGGGGCTTAGGTAAAACTTTTTGAAGAAGCGGTTTTTGCGCTCGGTGGCGGTGCGATTATGAGCATTGTCCTTAAAGCGATTCTGATATGGATAAAGCGAAAACTCTACCAAATGCGCATACTTGTCGTAAAGCGGAGTGCCGGGATATACCAACAGCTCGTCCACAGAAATGAAGTGGCTGGTTTTTTTTGCAAACTCAATGCTTGCTTCCACATCGGCATCTGTTTCGCCCGGAATGCCCACTAAGTAAAACGTCATAATCTGAAAGCCCATGCTTTTGGCTTTCAACACGCTTTTCAGTGCTTCATCGGCTCGTGTGCCTTTGTTCAATTCGTCCATCAGGCGCTGGCTGGCGGTTTCCACCCCAATGGCAAGGCGGATACAACCTGCCTTCTTCATCCAGTGCAGCATTTCCTCATTAAGTGTGTCGGCACGGCTCAGGCAACTCCATTGCAGATTAACCTTGTGCTCCAGCATCAGTTTACAGATTTTAATCACACGCGATGGAATGGCTGTAAAGGTGTCGTCAATAAAACGCAATGATTTGATACCAAAAGTTTTCTTCAAAAACAGAATGTGTTCTATCACATTTTCGGGAGTGAGGGCGGTGAGCTTGGTGCCAAAGGAATGAACACAATAATTGCACATGTAAGGGCATCCACGCGCACTCTGAATCATGCCAAAGGGTGATTTCAAAAATGGCTCGCGATAGAGTTCGGCTTTCAGCAAATCATAGGGCGGCATGGGCAATTGGTTGGGGTTGGGCACCCGCCTGTCTTCTTCGTTTTCTGCTATGCTGCCATCTGCTTTTTTTACAACCGTTCCCGTAGTGTTTTCAGGTAATTTTCCGATAGAAAGTTGCTGCAACAGTCTTTCAAAAATCATATCCGGCTCGCCCAACATCACAAAATCACAGCCGGTTAGTTCTATAGTTTCTTTAGCAAAATGCGTAGGATAATGACCAAACAATCCTATGAGCAGGTGAGGGAATTTTTCGCGTATTGCGCGCACTTCGTCCACATCTTTATCAAACCACTCAAAACTCATAATGCTGATGAGTAATTCTGGTTGTATGGTTTCGATAAATTGAAGTGTTTTTGCGCGATTGGCTTTTTCAGCTACTGCATCAAAGAAAAATACTTCCTGCCCTGCCTGTTTGGCAATACCTGCAAGCGCCAGCAAATCATGTGGCGGAAAAAGATACATTTCGTTTTGTGTAGAACACATGTATCGCCTCGTTACCTGAATGTGGCATGGAAGGTTAAGAATTAAAACTCGCATAGCGTAATGCTAAAGGTTTTTATCAGAAAATTTAAGCGCTATCGTGTTCATGGGTGAATTGTATTAAATGTTAAGGCCAAATATATGTTAGAATTAACTTCATATTTGTTGTTCTGATTAGCTTTGCTAAGGTTTTCTATGGTGTCGAATTTTTTTTTCAGGTTGGTTTTGGGGTTGGTGCTGATGCCTCACTTTTCAAATGCTTTTTATCCTAATGAAATAAAAGTTGTAAAAACTAATACCAGAGACACTGTTCTGGTAAACAACAAGCGCTATAAAAAATCATTTGTTGGGTTTACAAATCATGATTCCCTGCCTGCTTTTGTGAGTGTGTATGCAAAGGATGGAGTAGATTTTTCCAACGGTAGCGAAATGTTGAAAACAGCATTGGCAGGGAAAGAAAGCGGCAAGGAAAAAGCATTTGCAATCTGGAAGTTATGTTCGGCAGTGGGCTTTCATTTTGAGTTTCCTTATTCCAGTAATTTGCCCGACAACATACAGCCAAAGGCACTGGTTAATTTTCCTTTTTTTATGTGTGGGGAAAAGGCAGGTATTGTTTGTAACCTTGCTGCTGCTGCCGGCCTCAACGCTCGCATTGTATCATTGGATGGCCATGTGGTAACCGAAATCTTTTATGATGGTAAATGGCACATGTTTGATGCCGATGAAAACATAATTTTTTTAGATGATAATGGCGATGTGCTTAGTGTGAGTGAGTTGGCTGCTCAACCTGATCGAATTCAGAAAAAGCATGCTACGCTGTTGCCCGAAAATGATTTTAACGGCTTCAGAAATTATAAGAAATACATGTTATCCTATTTAAAAGATTCCACTTTAAGGTATAATTATCCATGCCATGCAGACTCCACGAACTGGTCAATGGAAGTGCGCCTGAATAAATTTGATACCCTGCGTTATGACTGGAGCAAATCTTCCGGTGGTAAAAGAGTAACGCAATCCAGATTTGATTTTCATACTATGGGCAATGTTATCAGAAGTCTTGCTAATCCGGAGGCTGCATTATCCAAGCTTACAGATACTGTTTTTTTGTTCAACGAAGAGTTGCCCTACTATATTAAAAAAGTGCAGGTGTTGCTGCCGGATACAGCCAAATTGAATATGCAGCCGGAGATTGTTGTTTATAACAGAGTTGCAGGAAAAGAAATCACATTGCCATTGCTGCGCAGCACAAAGCGCAGCAATGCTTTCGAAATTACTTTTAATGCCCCTGCAAGCGAGCATATTTATTACCACTACCGGTTAAAGCTGGGCGGTGCCAGCGAGGCACAAGTAAGAAAAATGAGGGTAAAAACATCATTTGAGTTTAACTCACTAACCTTTCCTTTCATTCAGTCCGACAAAGTGATAGTTGAAAGTACACAGGAAAAGAATTCGCGCTAGCACACCGCGCTTTTTAACTCCTGCAATTTACTTAAATGCTCTGCTTACATCCTTCATCAGCAAATCAACTCCTGAAATATCGGTGCAGATTAACTTGCCGTTTTTGCGCTCAAATTGGCTGACAATTCTAACGGGGCTGGTGTTTCCGCATGTTAACGAAGCTGTAACCTTTTCAGGCGTAATATTTATGTGGTCGTTTGAGGTACTTTGCAGGTAGGTGATGTCCTGCAATTTTTTCAGAAAATGTGCCGGGTGCTGAGCGCTCACAGCAAAAGAATCTACCAGTGCTGCATAGGCGCCAACCTTGCGGGCTGCTGCAAGCTGGCGAGCTATATGGTTTTGGCATGTATCAGAGAATGTTATTCCCGCAGGGTCTTCTCCAATGATGATTTGATATAGCGCCACATTGTTTAAAAATGCCTTTTGATTTAGCCTGTATGAAATGGCTGTAAGGGCAATACTCGTGACAAGAAGTATGAGGTACTGAATTTTTACGTTCATGGCAATCCGTTTAATATAAGCTGTGCTTTGCGCAAAGTATCCGAACAGAAATAAACCTCATCCAGACCAAAGTATTTCTCGTAGCCATTATTTGCCGACTGCCGGTTGGGGCGCATGTCAACCGGATAGTAAATTAAATTCTTCTCCAGTGTTTCATCTGCAAAGCAGGCTGTCCGCCAACCTTGTTGCTTTTGTAGTGCGGTGCGGATGGCTTTCAGCCGATTGTCATAGATGGTTGCAAAGCGGGTATAGGTGCCATTGTTATATTCTTTCAGTATGCCGGTGTAATTGTTGTGGCCGGCAATAGCAGCAATACATAGAAGCCCCATAAGCAAAGCGGGCAGTTGCCTGTGTTGGATGCGCGGTATCGGCAGATACACTATTAGCACAATAGCACATATATGTAGCAACAAGCCCAACACTGCAAATATGCGTCCCGGGGGTGCCGTGTTGTTATCTACTGCAATTAAATACACAAATGCACCGGCAAGGCCTGCTATGGTTATCAGTAAACACCAAAGCATTATCTTTTTGAGTGGAATGGCCTCTACCTTGAGGGGCAACAGCATATTCCGCATAAGCACTAATGACAGCGGCAGCAGCAATAAACTGCCGGTTACATAGGTTGATATCATATTCAGGCAGGCCAGCAAGCCATTCCAAAGCGCGCCATCTACACCCGGGTTGCTGATATGTTGCTCTATCAATACTCTGTAACGCCAGCCCGGGCTTGAAATAAAAAAAAGTGCACTCACCACCCCCAGCCCAAGCAGCGGCAGCAATGTTTTGATGCGCAATAGCCCTCCTGATAAAACAACTACTCCGAATATGGTGGCTGTATTCAATAATAAAATTTGCTCGTTGGTGCCGGTGGAGGCAAAGAGGCACAATGCTGCTATGCTAAGCCATACGTTTCGCTGCTACCCGTTGCCGGCAGTGTAGTAGCGAAATGCTGCTGCTGTCCAAATCAACCACAGGCTGCTGCCGTAGAGGTAAACATACACGGCAATCATGTTAAATAACTCGCTGCTGATGTCGGGGCTTAGGCCAAAATGAACAAATACAAAAAGCAGTGCAGCGGGCACGCCCTTTTTTCGCGAAACGTCAAAAAAGGTTCTCAGCCAAAAATATACCGCAAATGTAAACAGTGCTATAGCCGCCAGTGGCAAAAAATTATAGGCGTCAAAATAGCCCCGGGCCACCGGGTTCAAGCCATGAAGCAGATTGGTGAAATAACGCCCGTCATAGCTCAGCATCATTTTTTCTGCTGCCGGCAGCAAGCCGCTCCGCATCACATCTGCTGTTATTTCTAGCGTCTCGGTGTTGGGGCGGGTGTAATAGCAACCAATGAAAACCGCAACACAAAAAAGTGTGGCCATTATGCCGGCAAAAAAAAGCGTAGTGCGCAATAGCAGTTTTTCCAAAACAATTTTTATAGGCGTAAACTTAACAAAACAATGTGCAGAGATTTTCTTTTATTGCCCTTTGCAAAACAGGCAATCATGAGTTCTTCTTCGGCAATGTGTTTTAAAAATCAAAACCTGCAACATGAATTTCAGCAGCGCGGCTTTACCACCGCTCCGCTTCTTAACAGTGCGCAGGTGCAGGCACTCACCGAAATTTTCTATCGCCATTTTAATGCAAGCGAGCTACCCGATGTGTATGACACTGTTGCCTCCACCCCTGCTGCCGTTATCCGTGCGGTGGACGAGGAGGTGGTGAACATCTGCAAGCCTGCGTTAGACACCCTGCTGGATAATTACCACTGGATTTGCGCCATTTATTTCATTAAAAAATCAACTCCTCAAAGCCATTTGGGGCTGCATGTGGACCCCTCGCTCACCACCGAGGATTTCAGCACCATCAGCCTTTGGATTCCGCTTTGCGACATTGACGAAACCACCGGCAGGATATGCTTTTTGCCGGGCAGCGAAAAGCTTTTGCCGCCCTACTTTACGCCCACCATGCCCTTCCCTTTCAAAGAGGTGGAGCCGCTGGTAGCCCCTCACCTGCAATGCCTGAGCATGAAGGCAGGCGATGCGCTGCTGTTCAACAACAACGCCCTGCACTGCACCGAAAAAAACACCTCGGGCAACACCCGCCTTGCCATTGTGGCTAAACTGATTGATAAAAACGCCCCGCTGGCTACCGTTTACTACAACCCCGCTTCAGAACCCGGCAAGCAAGTGGCGCTTTACGAGCAGCCCAAGGATTATTTTCAAACAGCCGCCTTCCGCAGCCCCGAGCCGCCTGCAGCAAGCAGGTTTCTGAAATTCATCCCCCGGCTGCCTGTGGTGCTCACTGCCGAAGCTTTTCGGCAATGCTATAAATAGCTATTGCTGCAGCAGCCCCTTTTTATCTTATCAACCGCCTTTGCTGCCACCCACTGCGGCAAGTTGTTGGCTCGGTAACTTCTGCCCGATTGCTGCCTTTCAGCGCTGCCATTTTGTGGTGGGTTGCCATCAAAACATCCACAACTGCCTGTGCATGCACAATAGTTATTCACAAAGTGCCCATGCAAGCAAAAATTATACCATGTGAACCAAATTTTTTCCTGCAAAAGTTTGAATGTGTTCTTCATCACCAACAGGTTTATCCACAGGGGTGTGCATTCATTTTTGCTATTGTTTTTGTGGCATTTGCTGCTTGAATTTTGTTCAAAAATTTTTTTCACCTAAACAAATTCAGCTTATGCCAGTTCCAACAAAACTTGCCGTTGAGTTTACTCCGGCCGAATTCGCAGCTATGGTTGATGCAGCAAAGCTCATCAACGACACCATTAAAGCCAAAATTGACCTTAACCTGAGCAATCAGGAGCGCAGAGACCTCAGCAAGGTGGGTCCTGAGCGCCAGCATTTTGTGGAGCTTTCCGTAACCGATTACGGCACTGCTTTTCCGCACCTCAACGGGCTTTCGGTTCCGCATGCCGATGCCCTGCTGGATGCCAACACCAATGCAGAAATGAACGATTTGCTCATTTGGGTAAAGCAAGCCACCGAGCGGGTGGAGGAGCTGGAAATGGTGTCGGGGCATTTTGCTTTTCAGTTCATGCGCGAGCAGTATGAAAACGCCAAGAATTACAAGGACAAAAATGTGGAAGGCGCACAGGTGGTGTATGACGGGCTTAAAGGTTGTTTTGAAGGACAAGGTCCCCAAACCCCGCCCACGCCCGAGCCTTAATCGCGCTGCCTGAATGCTTAAGCGCTTGCGGTTGCCTGCGTAGGTGATGAACACCTGCCGGGCAGCCGCTTTTTTTATGCTTTTAGTGCAAAATTATTTAGTGATGATGTAAAATAGTTTAGTGATGATGCAAAATAATTTAGTGATAATGAAAAATAGTTTAGTGATAATGAAAAATAGTTTAGTGATGATGTAAAATAGTTTAGTGATGATGTAAAATAGTTTAGTGATGATGTAAAATAATTTAGTGATGATGCAAAATAATTTAGTGATAATGAAAAATAGTTTAGTGATAATGAAAAATCATTCATTAAATTTGCGCAGGTAAAAGCCATAAAAGCTCAAAAACTATGGAAATAATCAAAAAAGAAGCGGTTCCGTCAATTTTGCCTGTGGCAGGCGGGCGCGACACCCGGCTGCGGACGATGTTGCTTCAGCTTCAGCCGGGCGATGCCTTGTTTTTGCCGGCTGCCGAATGGCGCAACAAACGCCCACCCTACAATGTGGTGGCGTATATCAAAAAAACGCGCGGCATCACCTTTGAATATGGTCGAAAAGCCGATGGCAGCGGCTGGCTTTTCCGCAGGCTTAGCTAATGGCAGCATGGCGCAGCCACCGAGCAGGCGCATGCAGTTTTTTGGGTGGTTCAGCTTTGCAGCGGGGCTTAGCGCTTCAGGAAAAAATTCTTTAGGCTGCTGAGCAAACTTGCCGATTGATTTTTTGCGGCTTCAAACCGGGCAAGCCCAACTTTTTGGGGCGGGCTGAAAGTCCGGCTGCTTTTGAGCGGAAAGGGCAGCGAGGCTTCGTTCATGTATTGCTGATAGTAATTGAGCAACAGTTGCTCGGTGGCAGCGTAGGCTTCGGTGGTGTTTTGCTGCGCATTGTAGTGGTAGCAGAGGGTTTCGGCTTCGGCAGGAATGAGGAAAGCCGAAAGAACAGGGCGGTCGCTATCCGAAAGGTTTTGCCCCGAGTAGTGCAGCAGGGCGGTATCAAAAATCACCGCCTGCCCTTTTTTTAGCAGCAGCGTTTTGCCAAACTTTTTTTGAATTTCCAGCTCTTCGCCCGAAAAATCGTATTTGCCAAACACCATTCCCTTAAAGCCTTTAAACAGTTGGTTAGAGCAGGGCACCACCCCCAGCGGTCCGTTTTGCAGGTGGGTGTCCACCAGCGGGCACCATAGCAGCAGGGTGTTGAAGCGGCTTTCGTCCACAAAGGAGGGGTCGCGGTGCAGCCCCGAGGTGTTTACCTTGCCGGGCAACTTGTTGATGAAGCCCGAGGCAATGATTTTGTAATTGTTCAGCACATTTTTTAGGGCGGGCGCAATCTGCCCGGTGGCAAGGCGGTGGAGGCGCAGCTTGCGCTCGGGGTCGGTTTCTTTAAGCGAAAGTTGCAGCCCGTCATCATTTTGAGGGGGGTGGGTGCGGTAAATTTGTTCTAACACATCCGGCAGGCGGGGGTCAATGTTCACAATGGCATAGCCATACTGCACAAAATGCGCCTGATGAGTTGAATCCAAAAAAGTTTGCCTGCTGCCGCTCATCAATTGCTGCTAAAATTTGGTGGCAAAATAGCTGCGCAGCAGTTCGGTTTTGGAGTAGGGTTTGTTAGCATGTTCAAGCTGCCCGATAACCGAAAGGTTGGCGGGCATTTCAAGCCCGCTGTTTTCGATGTAAAAAGGAGTGTCGGCATCCACCATCAGCAGCTCGGTGCTGCCGGGTTCTTTTGCCAAATAGTGAATGGTTTTCACGTTTTTGGGAATAATCATGGCTGCCGCGGCAATGCGGTCGGTGGAGGAAAGGTTGCTGCGCGATTCGTGAAGTGTGGCGGCATTAAACAGCACCGCCTGCCCCTTTTTCAGCAAAACCGGCTTAAGCAAAAACCTGCGAATAAAATCTTCTTCCTTCAGCGATGGGCGCTCAATGTTACGTCCGCGGATGCGGGTTTTAAGGCGGTGGCTGCCGGGCATCATCCAAAGGCAGCCGTTGTGGGTGTCGGTGTCGCTGAGGGCGCACCAAAAGTTAACAGCATGGTGGCGGGGTTCGTCCACAAAATTCCAATCCTGATGCATGCGGCACTCTCCATCAGCGCCACTGTGCTTCACCATAAACTGGGTGTAAAGCACCCGGTGGTTCACAAACAGCGGCTCAATCAGTTTCTCAAAGCGCGGATGCAGATAATCTTCCACTGCTTTGCGATAGGCGTAGTTTGCGCTGTTTTGTGTGGCAAAAAAACGGTCGTTCAGCCCGGGCGAAAGGGTGGCATGAAAAGCAAGTATTTCATCACATTCGGCTGCCGAAAATGCATTAAAGGTGATGTAGCCTTTTTTATCAAAATCTGCCTGAAGCTCAGTGTTTTTGAAAATGGAGTTCATTGTACTGCCTGCTCAACTGGTTTCTGATAGCTCCAAAAATTGCGTTTTTTTCTAAGGAAATAAATCAAGTAGCGCTCAATTCGGTTTTCATAAATGCCTTTGTAAACATTCCTGATGGTTTTAAAAATCAGCGATGGAGTGCGCACATATTTTGTGATGAAAAATGAAGCCACAAACAGCGAGTAGTAGAAGTTATACCACCACGGAGACACATTTTCATTGTTGAAAGAAGATTTTGCTTCTTCAATGCACATAATGGAGTCAATGAAATAATCATCGTTGTCATAATGAATTTCACCTTTCTCCACCAGCTCCTTATGCAGCTGTGTGCCGGGGTAAGGTCTGAAAATGCCAAGGTGCAGCTCATCTACCCCCAACCAACTGCAGCGAATGATAAACCACAGCGACTGCAACACATCTTTGTGCGTTTCGCCCGGCAACGCCAAAATCATGTTGATAAACAAAAACAAACCCGCCTTTTTACTGCCTTTAATGGATTCCAACATTTTGGGGATGCTCACTTTTTTGTGAATAGCATCCAACAAGCGCGGTGAGCCGCTTTCGGGCGCATAAGTAAGTGTGTAGCAGCCCGATTCCATCAGGGCATTTGCCACCTCCGCATCAAGCGCCTCGGAGCGTGTTCCCGAAGGTATTTTCCAGTAAATCTTGCGCTCGTAGCCTTTCATCAACTCGGCAAGCTCCATCACCCAGCGCTTTTGAATAATGGCAGTAAGGTCATAAAACTCAATACTGATGGTGCCATACTTTTTGTGCAATTCCACCATTTCGTTAAAAACATTTTGTGGCGAGCGCATAAAGTAGCGCGTGCCCCACATGTCTGGACTGGTGCAAAAAGTGCAGGTATAAGGGCATCCTCTGGTAGCCAGAATAGGCAGCGTGGGGGCATTGTTGGGTTCGGGCAAGTTGTTGTGAACCTCGTAATTGGCAACCGGAAACATATCCCATGCCGGCAGGGGCAGCTCATCCAGCGAGCGCAGCCTGTTGCGTTTTGCAGTTCGGGTAATCACCCCATCGCGTTTAAAAACGATGCTCTTAACGTTGGCAAGGTCTGTTTGCTTTTCAAGCGCCTCCATCAGCTCAATGGAAGTTTCTTCGCCCTCGCCCACCACACACACACTTAAACACTCCACTTGTTTCAAGCACTGTTCAGCAAGCCCGCTGATGCTTTCGCCCCCTGCAATAAAGGTTACCTGCTTGGGCAGGTGTGCTGCCATGTAGTTCAGCAAATGGCGGTCGGCAAGCCAGTTGTGCGTAAACATGCAGCTGATGCCCACCACATCCACATCTTTTGGAATGCGAGCCACCACCTCGGCAGGCGTTAAGCCGGCTGTTCTGATTTTATACTTGCTGCTCAGCCGGTTGGAGTCAAAAGGAATTTCAAAGGTGTTTACACGATAGGGATCCTCGCCATTGCCGTCTATAACGGTTACTTTGTGCCCCGCGCTGCGCAGGGTTGCTGCAATAAGTGCAAGACCCAATGGAGCCGTAGCATGTGCTGAACTGGTATGTGAAACTTCGGTATCCAAGCCGCCCTCAAGCAGCAGCTTTGAGGGCCTGATTAAACATATATTCATGACGCTGTATATTATGAGTTGTTCATTTTTTTTGAGTCGTTGTTACCTACAAACCTACGTAAAATCTGCTGAGATTGTTTTTAAGCCTGATTGGCGCCTGCGAGAACTTCCAAATATATTCCTGCAAATGTTCCGGATCCTCAACCACTTCAAACTGCAGGGGTTGGCTGGTGAAGGAAACAAGCTCATCATCATCATCGCTAACGAAATAAGAAGCATAAATAACAATGTTATAGATGCCTATGTTCAATAGTCCATCTTTTAAGTTCACCACCTCGCGATAAACACCCTTATTCACAGCGTTAATTTCGGGCACAATTGTTTTAGGGATGCCGTAATTATCTGAAACCGACAGCACATTGCTTTTCGTTACCGAATCAACAATGAAAACAGTAAATGTCACGCCATAGGCAGGAGTCCTTTTTTCCCATTCCAACACAATTTCAAAATCTTTCCAGAAAACAACTTGATTGGCTTTAATGCCATCCTGCAGCACATAAACATTTTTGATTTCCATGATTTCGGGCTTTAGGTTAACAAAGCTCGGCAGCATTGAACCATCCGGCATGTTCCGGTACAAAAACTTTATGTAAGAAAGATAAACCGCATCCGGCAATCCATCCATCACCACACGCCCGTCATTAAGCCAGATGCACCTTGTGCAATGAGCTCTTAACTCTTCAAAACTATGTGTGGCAACAATCACCGTTTTGCCCTTTATGAATTCACTTTCCAAATAATCGTAGCATTTTTTCCTGAACTGAACATCGCCCACCGCAAGTATTTCATCAAACACAAGCATGTCGGTATTTAAAAACGCATTGATGCTGAAAGCCAGCCGCAAATACATACCCTGCGAATAGTTTTTGACCGGCTCGTTCAATTTACTCCCCAATTCACTGAATTCTTCAACAAACTCACGCAACAATCGAATTTTATCAGCATCCAGCCTATGCAACCTGCCAATCATCTTTATATTGTCATAGCCCGAAATCTCAGGCTCCAGCCCCGAACCCCAATCGTTAATGGCTGTAAGCGAACCGTAAAGCAAAATTTCTCCGGCCGTTGGTTTTACAATGCCCGAAATGCTTTTCAGCAATGTTGATTTTCCGCAGCCGTTTTTTCCAATTATTACAACAAATTCGCCTGGCAAAATGTTGAGGTTGATGTCATCTAAAGCCTTGATTGTATGTCCTGTGTTTGACACATAGTATTTTGACAACTTGTTTAGCGACAGTATTGGAGCAATCATTCCTTGCGTTAGTTGTTTTGAATAGTTAGTTTAGCATCGTTACGAAAGTAGATAAATACATGAAAGTTGTTCTTGTAAGACCACCAAAGTATATGATAGAAGGAACACCGGATATACCGGTCATTCCTCCGCTTGGAGTGGCACTAATTGCAGGAGTTTTGAAAAAAGAAGGGTACAAAGTTTCCATCATAGATGCTATTGCCGAAGCACCCCGCCAATATCAATCAGAAAACATTCCTGTTTATTCCGATAGAGTGCCGAAAGGCTACCGGCTCATAACTATGGGGCTTAGTTTTTCGGAAATTGCAAATCAAATTCCACGCGATGTGGATGTTATTGGGTTAAGCTGCATGTTCAGCATCAACTGGCCCTGCGACAGAGCGCTCGCCAATTATCTAAAAGAGCAATTTCCAAATGCCACACTCATAGCCGGTGGAGAAAGCACCACCGGCATGGCCGAGCAGTGCTTAAAGCAAACAAAAGGACTATCGGTTTGCGTGCTGGGCGAGGGCGAAGAAACCATTGTTGACCTGATAAAAGCACTTGAGTTAAATACCCCATTAAGCGAAGTCAGCGGAATAGCCTATAAAAACGAGCAAGGCGAAGTAATCAAAACAAAAAAGCGGGAAAGGATTAGAAACGTCAACGATGTTCCTTTTCCGGCATGGGAACTGTTGCCGATTGAAAATTATCAAACCCATTCTGCCTATCCCGGAGAAAAACCAAGAATCACTCTATCAATTTTGGCAACTCGGGGGTGTCCCTATGAATGCACCTTCTGCACAAGCCCCGATATGTGGGGAACAAGATATTTCATGAGGAAGCCCGAGGTAGTGGTAGCAGAAATCGAGTATGCAAAAAATAATTTCGGAGCTACCAACTTTGAATTTTTTGACCTCACGGCTATCATTCAAAAACGCTGGATAATTGAGTTTGCAAAGTTGGTTGTCGAACGTCAACTTGACATCACTTGGAAAATTCCTGCCGGCACCCGAAGCGAAGCCATTGATGAGGAAGTGGCGTACTGGCTCAAAAAATCAGGTTGTTATTTCATTACCTATGCCCCCGAAAGCGGTTCGCCACGTCTGCTTAATCTGATAAAGAAAAAAGTGTCCTTAGAAAGCATCATGCAGTCTATGCGTTATGCCAAAAAACAGGACATGATAGTGTATATTAACATGATAATGGGGCTGCCAGATGAAACACACCTGGATGTTTGGAAAACATTTTGGTTTCTGCTGAAATGCAAATTTAACCGAGTGGACGAAATGCCTTTTGCGCTTTTCAGGCCTTACCCGGGCAGTGCATTGTTTGACAGGCTGATAAACGAGAATAAAATTCAGGTAAACAATGATGATTATGTAATTGATTCGTTGTTTATCATAGATACCCTCACAGAACATCAATACTACAACGACAATATTCATCCGTTTTGGTATAAAATATACATGGCTTTAGCTTACACAGCATTCTACGGTTTAGATTACATAAAAAATCCGTCCAGAATTATTCGCATGGTGCGAAACATCAGCGACAAAAAATATGAGTCTGAATTGGAAAAGCGGTTGATGTTTCCTGCAAAAAAAGTAAGCAGTGCCGTTTGATTCAACCCAGCATCACGCTGTTTTTATTGCTCCTAAACTCGAACAAATTTTTAGAAACAAAGGCTATTGTGCTTTCCCTTTGTTAAGTTCCGGTGAGGCAGATGAAGTGGTGGGCATTTATGAAGATTTTGAAAAACACCACGGGGCTGATGGCAATAAATTTCACGGCACGGGATGGATTCAAGATACTGAGTTGCGTGTGATAATAAGCAATAGCGTTACTCCTATAATCGTTTCTGCGCTAAATAGAGTTTTTAAGAACTACAAGATTCTTGGCAGTAGTTTTTTGCAAAAAGAATCGGGCGAGGATACCGGTGTTCTGCTTCATCAGGATTGGACTTATGTAGATGAAAATCAATTCTATTCAATGAACATTTGGATTGCATTGGAGGATGTGAGTATTGATAATGGAGCGATGTTTATCATTCCTTACTCTCATAGAATTTTTTCAGGCTATTTGCGTCCGGCACCCGACTATCCTGTTCCTTTTAGAAACCTGATTGGTAAGTTGGAGCCTTACAAACAAACTATTGAACTGCGTAAAGGTGAGTGTATATGCTTTAACAACGCGCTGCTGCACGGTTCTCATCCAAACCTATTGAACTCAAAAAGACTGGTCGTGGTAACAACCCTTTTGCCAGAAAATGCTGACTTAGTACACCACTATGTTCAAGATACTAAGCAACCCGAGAAAATCATTGAATATACCCTTGATGCCGTATCGTTTTTAAAAATTAAACGAGGACAACACCCTGAAAACTTCATCTCAAAAAAGCCTGTAGCTTCTTTGTATAAACCGAGGAGATATGCCGGTTTTATTGCTAATTACATTTTTTACTCGCTCAGGAATTGGTTTTTTAGCCGTAATTTTTAGCTCCAGTAATAGACCGTTGTTCGGTCCGGACTTAATGCCATGAATCCCCCTAGTGTTATCCTGTCCCCGAAGTCTTTTTCTGGAGGAATAACCTTATGCCAGTAGCATCCGCCTTTAAACATCAGCAAACTGCCGGCTGGTGTCTTTACTTTGATATGTTCCATCTCATCTAATTCTATCCTTTTCCCTTCGGGTTTAAGCATTGCAAACTGTCCGTCTTTCACACAGTCGTCATAAAGATTATCTGCTATCCACAACTCTCCTCCTTCAATGGGGTCTTGTAGCGTAAAATACCAACTCATCATGGTTTCGGGTAAAATATACTGCACGATCTTTTCGCTCACCTCATCGTGTATGTATGGTAACAACTGCCCGTCCTTGTGTACAAACAAACCTCCTTTTGCCGGAAACACCACTCTGAAACTATAGGGTAGAAATCCGGGGAGAGGGAGACAATTGTATGGAGTAAAATATTTTTCAAGACTGCTTTGAAGCCATTGGGCAACGTCTATTCCTGCTGCATGGTTTACTGCCCGGCAAAAGCCTTCAATTTGCTTGAAATACTCCGCTACAAGATCTATTGGCTGCGTTTTATGTAACTGACCAAACATGGCAGGTAAAGAATAACCATTTCCATTATTTAGGTCGTGAAAGAATGATGTTTTTAACGCGATAATGATCTTCTTGAAATGCTCACATTCCTTGTCGGCAAGGCAATTCTCAATCACCATACCTGTAATTGAATCAGCAATAATATCTGACAACAATTTTTCAGACCTGCCATTGTAATATCTTTCAAACTTCAGCATGTTCATTAATATTCTTGGAGCAAAAATTACGCAATGAAACAATCATTTCCTCATCAGTGATATTCAGCGCTCTATATTGCACTTTCTGAATTTTTTTCCCAAAAGGCTTTCCTCCTTTTGCCAAATCATCTAATCTTCCAAACAGATCATCATCTGTCATTTCATAAGTCCAGATTTCATTGCCTTCCTTGCTGTGATAGGTTTGCTGAGCTTCAATATGTGCAATAGCTGCCACTACTGCCAGTCGGTCTTGCTTAGTCTCATTTGCCGCAGACCCATGAAATAGTGCCGGGTGATATAAAACAACATCACCCTTTCTAACATTAAGGTGCAATATCTTATCTTCCAGCGATTCAAATGGCAAGAAGCGAATTGAACAACTTCCGGAGCGGTAGTTCTGAAAACACAAATGGGATTTAGGCAACACTGCAAGGGTTCCGTTTTCTCTGCTTGTATCTTGTAAGGGAATCCAACAGTGCAGAACGCCATACAATTCTTCCCTAACAATGCTCCAATCCTGATGAAGATTAAACAATCCTTTGCTACCAGGTGCTTTTGCCGCAAAATGCGCAATAAGAGGTTTAAAAGCTTCAAAGCGAGCTGTCATAAATTCCTTCGTCAGCTCAAATATCTTGTTGCTAAATTCCTTGTTGCGGCTGCTGTTTCGTTCAGCATGATGCGTTACATACATGCCTTCTTGAGTCTTAAAGTTTTCTTTGTAGAAGTTACTTAAAGCCTCCACGTTTTCCATTGGTAGCGCATCCCTAAGAACCAGGAATCCGTCTTTTTGAAAAGATGAATGTTGGGCAATATCCTTTATTAGTTTGTGCGAGCATTGAACTGTTCTGTAAGCCGCTATAATATCACTTGCGGTTGGTAGTGTTTTTTTGTTCTCGGTTACAAACTCCTTCACAGCACTGTTGGGCAATGGGCTTTTGGGTATTTGTGTCAGCATACTATTGAACTCACTCACACTCAACCTATAACCGGCTATTTGGGCTCCTTCATTAACATAATGCATAATAGGAGATTGTTTGTGTTTCACTACAAACCCCAACACAGGCCTGCTGTTATCAGACACATTTGGATATGAACCGTGAAAAGCAGCCTGATGAAACGACAAACAAGTGCCGGCTTGCTGCTCAATATCAACGCGTATTTCATTAGGAATGTCTTCAAACTCTATTCTTGCAGAGTCTAACGAATCAGAGCGATAGGTGTCAAATGTCAAGTGTGTTCCTGGCAAAATACTCATGCAGCCGTTTGATTTGTTGGTGTCATAAAGCGGTATCCAACAGGTGGCAAAAGCGTGAAGCTTTTCATAGGTATAAGACCAGTCTTGATGATAAACAAAGGTTGTTTTTGTATGAGGAGGTTTTGTGATAAAAACATATCCTAACACTTCATATTCGAAGAAATGCTGATTAAGCGCAGTTTGTATAACTTCCTCAACAGGTTTCATGATACGCTCGTTTTCTCCTGCGCTGAGCGTTCCTAAGCTGTAATTTACACCATAAAATTGTTCCTTGTTCAGCCTTTGTGATTGGTTTGCCTGATGGTAAATTTTTCTTACCAAGGACAATTGATGTTCATTAAGAAAAGAAAAAACTGTGTAGCCATTTAAGATAAAATGATTTGCTACGTCTTTATTTTTAAATGCCGTTATCATAAATCACGCTGTCGGTGTAGCAATCATCTGTACCTCCTCAATTGTAAGAGGCTTAAACTGATAATTTTCAATTGTTTTAATTGGGCTTAGGTGATTAGGTAACTTTTTAAAAGGGGTTCTAATCAGGTCTTCAACTCTATCTATTTGATACAAAAAGAAAGTTGTGTCACCTTCCTGCTCAGCAAAATACATTTGAACAGGCTTGTCATTGGGAACCATCACTAAAGTGGCAGCAATTCGAATTTCTTCCGATTCGTTTTTGGAAGATAAGTGCAACAGGCGATGGTCATATATAATTGCCTCACCGGGTTCAAAATCCACATACTGCACAAACTTATCTGCGATTGCGTCAGCGTTTTTGTCGTAAGCAGCAATTATATTAATACCCCTATGTTGATGCATGAGCTTGTGCGACTTCGGAACTATGCCCAACGTTGCATTTCTTTTATTCGTTTTTGATAGTGAAGTCCATATGTTTAGTGACAAATCTTCTGTTTCATCTGTGTATTGAAGGTCTGAATGCAATGGCATTTGGGAGCTTCCGCTTTGCTTTGAAAAAAAGTTCCCCCAAAACGGCACGTGTCTTCTAAAAACCCCACTTAGGGAAGGCTCAAATATTTCTTTTATTTTAATGTCAACAGCTCGCTTGTATTTAAAGTCATCCGACATAAAAGTAGTAAATGGTGCCTCATGTTGTTGATGAGTAAGTTGATAAAACTCACCAAGGCGTTTTTGTTGATCTTCGTTAAGAAAATTGATTTTTACATATCCTTGATTGAACAACTGACTATCTAACTCTTGGTCATAAAACACTTTCTCTATCATTATAGCAGAACCTTATATGACCTCGGAAAAGATTGCGTTTTCTACCCATTCTTTTATCTGCGGAGCAGTTAATGCAGGAGGGTTGTAATTGAATCTTTTGAGTATTGGAAAACGATGATCCTGATTGCCCCAGGCATTTTCAAAAAAGAATGGGTATGGCACCTCATAAACAGTAACAACATTACTGACCTCGTCAAGGTAGTAGTAATACAATTTTGCTTCGGGGTGTAAAAGCCCGAAGTGAACTACTGGTCTTGGCGCGTTCGTTTTGTTCGGCATTGAAGCGTGTAATGCTAGATCACTATAAATAATAACATCTCCTGCCATTGCGTCTACAAATTGACAATATTTGAGCAGTAGTTTCTCATGCTCCAGATAGGGCCAAACCGTGTTATGCGGTAATGGGTAGTTAAACAGTTTGTGACCTTTTGGAAGTACACACAACCTACCGTTCTCTTCGTTAGTATCAACCAAAGGCAACCAAATGTTTTGATATGAAAACTCTGGTTCATCCTGAACACTAAAATCGCGGTGCAAGGTTACAAGTCCATCCTCAATAGGGTTTTTAACAAGGAACGTTGCTGCGGGACTTACATACTCTGTCAGATGCTCGTCCAGTCGAGGCTTGACGATTTTTAGAATCTGGTCACTAAGTAGCTTTGACCTGTCATGAGGAATATCGCATAAGCTATTCCAAAGAGTAGTGCTTGATCCCTCATCGGGATAATGAAGGTGAAACAACTTCAACAGCGCATCAATCTCATCGCCATTAATTATGTTTTTAATAACAACATATCCATCCTCATGATACTTTGTATCCAACTCAGAATTTTTGAATCTTGGTGTCTTCATTTTTACATTTTATAGTTTGCTAAGTTAGGCAATTCAATGTGAAATAGCTGCCGAAGGTGAATGTAAGAGGAGAATCATGTAAATTGACAACTTTGACACTATTCAACAATATGACATGGTGGATTCCTTATGCGGGTTCTGAAATGATTTGCATTTCATTAAGAGGATGAATCAACTCTTCGATATTAGTTTGCGTTACGCCATTAGCTGCGGCAATACTCAAAAAATCATACATTGAAATCTGAGGAAGTGGAGTACGAATCAATTCAATCTGCTCACCACGATATGGACGGGCAGTACAGTCTTTATAAAATGCCTTATTTGTTATTAGAAAATCTTCATCCTGACGAAAAATTTCAATTGGTGCGCCAGGTGTGTTTTCGTCTTTATACACTGATATGATTTCTGCTTCAACCGGAAAAATCCCGCTCATAACTACAATGCGTGGCGACTTAGAAGAGTTGAGATGCGAGTAGTGGACAAGACGATTGTCAAACAATAAAATATCTCCAGCTTTTAAGTTTATTGGCACCAGATAACGCCTAACAACATCTTCGTACTCTGCGAAGGGGCTTGCAAATGAAATACCCCGATATGGATGAAAAAATTGATGACTTTTGGGAACAACGCAGAGTGTTCCATTAGCAAGATCGGTATCCTGAAGGGGAATCCATGCGCTAAGCGGAGACCATTTTCTTTCGTCTAATCCGGTAGAATCTTGATGGAGAGAAAAATCACTTCCCTTACCAGGTGTTTTTACGATAAACGAGTTTATAACAGTTTTATAGTTGCTAAAATAGTTATCGTACACAGGTTTGAGAATGTCTAATACTCCACAATGAACTTTTTTTCTGTACTCAATATCATCGCTGTAAAGGCTATAAAACATTCCTCCGTTTTTATCAGAAAACTCGTGTAGTGAATCATAAAGCGAAAGAATTGATTGAATGTTTTTAATCCCAATGTTGCCAGCAATTACATACCCTGTTATTTTAAGTGTCTCGCGTAGTGTGTTGTCTTTAATGATTTTATTTTCTATAGCCTCCATATTTGAACCTGTATTCTTCTGAGCTAAACTACACTATTTTACCACAATGATTAGGGTGTTAAACCTAGAGAATTGGTTAATATGTTCATTTTATTACTAAAGAAAATTAGAGAAAATAGTTTGTTTACTTTTGGCGATTATAAAGAATGAGTATAGGTGAATAAGAAGTTGCAAACAAATTTCGGCTTAATAGGCTATGGTTATTGGGGAAAGAACATTCTAAGAAATCTGATAGAAATTTTAGGAGTAGAACACGTTTTTGTGGCTGAAAAATCACCTGAGAAGCGTAATGTTCTAAAGTCGGCCTTTCCAGGCACAACAATGTTTTTTTCAGCTCATGAAGCCATAATATCAGATAAGGTTGACGCAGTTATAATTGCCACAGAAACAACAACTCACTATAGCCTTGCAAAGCAAGCCTTAGAGTTAGGAAAGCATGTTTTGGTAGAAAAACCAGTTACCACCTCTTTGGCGCAAGCAGAAGAGTTGGTTGAAATAGCAAAAAGAAAAGGGGTGGTACTGATGGTAGATCATATTTTTCTATACCATCCTGTAGTAACTAAAATGAAAGAGTATTTCAACATAAATGAACTCGGCAATATTAAATACATTGATTCAACTAGGATAAATCTTGGAATTTACCAGCAAGACATTAATGTGTTGTGGGATTTGGCATGTCATGATATAGCTGTTGTTAATTATTTAGTTGAAGATTTACCTGTTAGAGTGCGCGCTATTGGCAGTGTAAATGCTGAGCATGGGGCAGAAGATATTGCTTATCTCTTTTTAGAATACTCATCAGGGATGTTAGTGCACATAAATTCTTCGTGGGCGAGTCCGGTTAAGATGCGAAAAATGATAGTTGGAGGTGAGAAGAAAATGCTCATCTATGATGACATAGAGCCTTCCAACAAACTAACCATTTACGAGTATGAACAAAACATTCGCTTTGATGAGAGCAAAACCAAATTGACAGACTACAGACTTGGCAACATTATTATTCCAAAATACGAACCTACAGAGGCGTTGAAAAATGTGCTTATTGACTTTTTTGATTGTATTACCAACAAACGAGAGCCACTTTCAGATGGGGTGAGCGCACTTTCAGTAGTAGCAATTTTGGAAAAAGCACAAGAGTCTCTAAAATTGGGCGGAGCTACACTACCATTAAATTGAATATTTCATTCGTCATTTTCTGCTACAATGAATCAGACAATATCGAAGCTGTATTGCAAAGTCTTGTTTCTGTAATTGACCTGAAAAAATGGCATGCAGAAATCGTAATTGTAAATGATGGCAGCACAGATGGCACAGCCGGGGTTTGTTGCAAATTGGCAGACAGCCATTCTATAGTCAAGGTCATTAATCATGAAGTAAACAAAGGTATAGGTGCAGCTCTGCGAACCGGCTACGATGCCGCTAAATTTGAATTTGTTTGTGCAGTGCCTGGAGATGGACAATTTGATATGAATGAGCTTATTGAAATCAAAGAATTTTCATTTAATACCTATTACTCTTTCTATCGTCCTCAAACCAACTACTCATTTTATCGCTCGGTTCTAACATGGTTAAACAGGCTTTTTAATCAACACACTCTTGGTGTGATGCTGCGAGATGTAAACTGGATAAAGGTTTACAGAAAAGATCAGTTAGAATTAGTAAACCCTAAACTCACCAGCTCTTTAGTTGAGAGTGAAATCTGTGCTAAACTTTACAAGGAAGGCGTTATGCCAATAGAAATTCCATCCGTATATTATCCGAGAAAATCAGGTGTTTCAAAAGGTGGGAGTTGGAAAACACTTAGAAAGGCAATGCTTGACTTGGTTTTCCTCTGGATTGAAGTATTCAAATACAACGCTAAAACTGAATAATAGCCTTACTTTACTTTGTCCAAAACAATGTGCTATTCACCTATATTGTTAAGATGGTGTTCAACGTTTTCTTCGCCCAAAAAATCATTTTCCATATTCTTTGCGCAGCAAAAAAGTGAGCGAAGATGAGTGATGAATTAGAAAATGACAGCCCTGCAGATGGAGCGGTGCACATTGACGGCATGTTCAAAAACTGGTTTTTGGATTATGCCAGTTATGTGATTTTGGAGCGTGCCGTGCCTGCCATTGAAGATGGCTTGAAGCCTGTGCAGCGCAGGATTCTGCACGCGCTGAACGAAATGGATGACGGGCGTTTCAACAAAGTGGCAAACGTGATTGGGCAAACCATGCAATATCACCCGCATGGCGATGCCAGCATTGGCGAGGCGTTGGTGAACATCGGGCAGAAAGAATTGCTGTTTGACATTCAGGGAAACTGGGGCGACATCCGCACTGGCGACTCCGCAGCCGCTCCGCGATACATTGAAGTGCGCCTTTCAAAATTTGCCAAAGAAGTTGCCTTTAACGATGAAACCACCGAGTGGCAACTGAGTTATGACGGGCGCAAGCGCGAGCCGGTGAACCTGCCCATGAAATTTCCGCTGGTGATTTCGCAAGGCGCAGATGGCATTGCGGTGGGGCTTTCCACAAAAATTCTTCCGCACAATTTCATTGAACTGTGCAAAGGCTCCATTGATGTTTTGAAAGGAAAGAAGGTAAAACTCTATCCCGATTTTCCAACGGGCGGTTTTGCCGATGTGAGCGAATACAATGGTGGCGCAAGGGGCGGGCGTGTGAAGGTGCGCGCTAAAATTGATGTTGCAGATAAAAAGAATTTGGTCATCACCGAAATTCCCTTCTCCACCACCGTTTCATCGCTTATTGACAGCATTTTGAAAGCCAACGAAAAAGGCAAAATCAAAATCAAAAAAGTAACCGACAACACCGCCAAGCATGTTGAAATAAACATAGAGCTGCAAGCCGGTGTAGATGCCGATAAAACCATTGATGCGCTTTATGCTTTCACCGATTGCGAAGTGAGCATCAGCCCAAATGCGTGTGTTATTCAGGGTGAAAAACCGCTGTTTACCACCGTGGATGAAATTTTGCGTATTTCCACCGAAGCCACCAAAGCATTGCTGAAACGCGAATTAGAAATAAAACAAGCTGCGCTGAATGAAGCCTGGCATTTCGCTTCGCTCGAAAAGATTTTCATTGAAAAAAGAATCTATCGCGACATTGAAGAAGCCGAAACTTTCGAGGAGGTTATCAGCAGAATTGACAAAGGTTTGAAGCCTTACAAAAAACTGTTCCGCAGAGAAATAACACAGGATGACATTCTGCGATTGACCGAAATAAAAATCAAGCGCATTTCGAAATACGATTCCTTTAAAGCCGATGAGGAAATCAAAAAAATTGAAGAAGGACTTTCGCAAGTAGCGCATGATTTGGAACATCTCACCGATTTTTCCATTGCCTATTTTGAAAACTTAATTAAGAAATATGGCAAGGGGCGCGAGCGCAAAACCGAATTGAAAGGTTTTGAAAACATTGAAGTGAAAGCGGTGGTGTTCAACAACACTAAACTTTATGTGAACCGTGCAGAAGGCTTTGTGGGCAATGGTTTGAAGAAAGATGAATTTGTGTGCGACTGCTCGGATATTGACGACATCATTGCCTTTACGCGCAGCGGAAAAATGATGGTCTTTAAAATTGAAGACAAAAAATTTGTGGGTAAGGACATCATTCATGTTGCCGTTTGGAAAAAAGGAGATGACCGCACTGCCTACAACATGGTGTATTACGATGGCAGCAGCAAGCGCAGCTTTGTGAAGCGATTCAATGTTACCTCCATCACCCGCAACACCGAATATGGTTTAACGCAAGGCAGCGCAGGCAGCAAGGTGTTGTATTTCACCGTGAACCCCAACAGCGAAAGCGAAGTGGTGCGCGTGCAACTGCATCCGAATGCTGCTGCCCGCATCAAAGAATTTGATTTTGATTTCGGAAGCCTCGACATTAAAGGAAGACAGGCGCAGGGCAACATCCTCACCAAGTTCCCTGTGCGCAAAATTGATTTGAAAGAAAAAGGCGCATCAAGCATTGGCGGTTTGAAAATTTGGTTCGACCCGGAATATGGCAGACTAAATCGCGATGAAAAAGGAAACTATTTGGGCGAGTTCGACACGGGCGATAAAATTTTGGTTGCCTACAAAGACGGCAATGTGGAACTCACCGATTTTGAGTTGACTAATCGCTACGAACCGAACGACATTTACTTAGTTGAAAAATTCAATCCCGAAAAAATTTACAGCTGCGTTTACTTCGATGGCAACAGCAAAAACTGGTATGTGAAGCGCTTTAAAGTGGAGTTGAAATCAGAGAAGGTCAAGTCTTCCATCATCACCGAACATAGGGATAGCAAGCTGGCGATGTTTTCGGGCAAAGCAAGCCCTGTAGCCAAGTTCAACATCATTAAAGGCAAAGACAAAGAAAAATATGAAGTGGAACAGCCTTTGAACGACATCATGGATGTGAAAGGCTGGAAAGCATTGGGCAACCGCCTGACGCAGTTTGTGGTTACCGGAAAAATTCAGGACGTTTCTCCCGATGATGAAATTGCAGAGAGTGATTTGCAAGTGGGCGATACCGTGGAATGGAACATCAGCGACAAAGCCGGAAAAAAAGGCGAGCAGGGCGGACTTTTTTGATTGCGGATTAGGGATTTCCGATTGTGGATTTTTATATTGTTGCCCGTTAGTACTGATTGAAACAAACGAATGAAGGCTAAAAGCGCTAAAGCTGTTCCTGCTGCAAAAACCGGTTTCTTGGATTTCAAGTCGGTGATTTTTGCTGTGTTGGCAATTGTTTTTTTGGTTTATGCCAATTCACTTTTTAATGATTACAACATGGATGATGAAATAGTTACCATCAACCATCCGCTTACATCACAAGGCATTTCGGCAATTCCTGATATTATCAAATCCCCTTATTTTCAAAGTGATGTTTACTCCTATGAATATCGCCCGGTTGTGCATATTTCGTTTGCCATTGAACATCAGTTTTTCGGGCAAAGTCCTTTTATCAGCCACCTGATAAATTTAATTTTATACCTACTTTTAATTCACGTTGCTTTTCAAGTTGTTCAGTTGCTTTTCCCGGATGTAAACAAGTTGCTTTTAGGTGCAATTATTTTGATTTGGGCGCTTCATCCCACACACACCGAAGTTGTTGCCAGTATAAAAAACAGAGATGAGGTATTGGCATTGCTATTTGCATTACTAGCTTGGAAAGAAGCCTTGCTACTGAACTATAAAAAACAATGGTGGAGGGTTTTTTCTGCTTTACTCTTTTACATGGTTGCAATGGGAGCAAAGATTACTGTTATCTCGTTTGCTTTCTTAATTCCACTATCCCTAATTCTGCTTACTAATGCAACTTTCGTTGAAACGATTTTTCTAGCTGTTACTCTCTCCGCTGCCGGTGTTGTTTGGATTCCGTCAATTAGTTTGGATAGACAAGTTTTGTTGGCTCTAACTAATGTTTCTATTTTCTGCATTTATTTTTTTATCTCTCAATTTAATCTGCTGATTGCTTTTTTGAAACCTTCCCGCGATTCGTCAAATCATTCTGCTGATGAAAATTTCGTTGTGGGTATCAACAATTTATTTTTGCTCTTAAAAGAGAATTGGGTTTTAAGTTCCTTTATAATAGGATTAAATATTTTGTTTTTTACAATTGGTATTTCAGCATGGTCCTTATTTGGTTTGTTGTTTTTGAGTTTTGTTTTTTTTCTTACTACAAAATCTGTTCATAATAGAATTTTTTGGATTTTTTTCGCCCTTTTTTTGGCACTTGAGTTTATTCTTCTTTTTGAAACTAAATACACTACAACCTCTGCTTCAATTGTTGTTTTTTTAATACTTGGGTTTGTTTTTTTTAATCGATTTTTCGATAGGTTTTTAACAGGTTTTTTTGCGTTGCTTCTGTTTATAATATGCGCAGCTAAGGGGCTTGGAATCTTAGTTGTTTTATTATTTTTTGCTTTTACTAGTTATAGAAAATTTAAATTTATATGGGGTTTTCTATTGATTTCCTTGGTAGTTCTATTTTCTGTTTTAAAGGAGTTTTTCTCTGGCTCGGGTATTGAAAATCCAAACGTATTAATTCAGTTCTCTTTTCTATTGCTGACAACTATTGCTTTGTCGGTAAAAAGAGAATCTCAAAAACATGTACAGATTGTTTTATTAGCCTTTCTGCTTACCTCTATTCTTTCCGGGGTGTTGCTTTATAAATATGATGAAATCAATCTATTGGGTGTAGATATTGACAAGCAATTAAGAACCTCTAAAGAAACCTACGTTAATGTTATTCCCTCTCAATCCTATCGCCCTGTCCTTTTTGCAGAGTTTCCAATTGATCATTTAAATGACAAATTTGAACTTCGTGCCGGCACTTCAGCTGATGTTTTATTGCGCTATCTTAAGCTAACGCTGCTTCCCTATCCGCTTTCTTTTTACTATGGCTATGCGGTAATTAAACCCGTTTCTTTATCAGAAGCAATTCCAATTCTCTCCGTAGTTATTCATTTAATGCTGTTAATCGCTTCATTAATTCTTTATCAAAAAAATAAACTGATTGCTTTTGGCATTTTACTTTATTTGGTAAGTATTGCCCCCTTCTCTGCTTTTGTAGCACCGATTCCCGGGGTTATGGCTGACAGGTACTTATTTGCCCCAACACTTGGTTTTGCCTTTGTGGTTGTTGGTGGTTTGTTTTGGTTGTTTAAGCTTGATTGGAAAGCAAATGTGTCCAACCTCGCATCTTTTCCAAAATACTTTCGGTTTACGATTATTGGAATTTTGTTGGCTTATGCTGGTTTAACTATTGCGCGAAATGCTGATTGGAAAGACCGATTGATCTTGTTTCAAAATGATATAAAACATGTTTCTAATTCGGCACAAGCGCACAATTTATTAGCTTATCATTTAAACAGAGTTGCTCAGGATGTTCAAGACCCTTTTCAAAGAAAAAGTATGATGGAACAAGCAGCCGTTCATTTTAAACGCGCAACTGAAATCTGGCCCGAGTTTATGAATGCCACTTATGATTATGGAAGAACCAATGAACAATTAGGAAACTGGAAAGAAGCAATTGGCGCATATCACAAAACGTATGAAATTGACTCCTCTTTTTCCGATGCAATTTTTAGAATTGGTGTAATCTATGAAACACTGAATAATTTAGACTCTGCCGTTATTGCCTATAAATATGTTGTTGAATCTAATCCCATGAATGTTACTGCTTTCAATAACCTAAGCTTTTGTTATTTCAAACAGAAAAACTATCGCGAAGCTATTGAAACCAGCAAGCTGGCTTATTTCCATCACCCCACCAACACCGACCCAATGGTTAATGTTGGTAAAACATTCCTTCACATTAACGAAAATGATAGCGCGCTTTACTATTTCGAAAAAATTTATCCTGCCCGTGCTGATGATCGTGGTTTAACAGAAGTGCTCTATAAACTTTGGAGTGAAAAAAGAAACTCTGAGCGCAGCAATTTTTATTACCAGAGAATGCGCGCTTTGGGAATGGTTAGGTAATTCTAATTAACCCTCTTCAACCAACGGGGTAAAACTACTATTCCCAATATAATGTAAATGTAGTAATTGAACATTCGCCAAATGGTTGCAACGAATGCTGATGTTCCTTCAGGAAAAAACTCGCAATTCATGGCAATAAAACTCAATTCTGCCAATCCGCTTGCGCCCGGTGTGGACGGAAGCAACAAAAACGTCCACAACACATATTGCCGCGCAAAAACCTCTAATTGACTGAAAGTTTCACCCGAAAAAGCAATCACCAATCCGTTCACTAAAGCATATCTGCTTACCCAAGTAATTATTGTTATTGCTATAGCTTTCAGCCAAAAGGTTTTGGGTTGATGTAAGAAAGTTAGCGATGTGGTAACCAAATCTTCGCCCAATTGCTTGAGTTTTTTTTCAAATCGGCTCAGCAATTTTTTTTCTGACAGTTTAAAGAATATATTTTTTGCTTTTTGTGGATTCACAAACAAGCCAAAGCTCAAAAGCATGGTTATGCCTATCTGAAGGAAATAAATTATCCATGCGCCTTTTGAGAGCGATTGTAATCCTTGAAGGATAAAATGCCCTTCCAAATCGGGGCAGAAGGTGGAAACTGAAAACATGCTGTTTCCATAGATTAAAAGCAATAAGGAAAAAACGATGATAAAAGCAAGATTATCGAGTATGGTGGCTAAGATGATGGTGGCTGTTGTTTGTCCGTAGCTGATGCCTTCTTTTCTTAAAATGAACAAAGCCAGTGCTATTCCTCCAACTGCTCCGGGTGTTATGGCACTGCCGAACTCCCACAACAAAATTACTTGTAAACTTACCCACCAGCTCAACTTGTTTCCGGTAAGCAATCTGATGCGATACATGTATGCCGCATCTCTCATCATCACTGTTGCCAATGCAATGAACAAACCAACTAAAACTGTGGCTGAAAAAGATAGTTTAGCGAATGATTTAACCGAAAAGTTGCTGTAAATTAAGTAGGCTGAAACTATAACGCTTATCGTTACAGGAATCCAAACCCTACCTAATTTAACTGGTTGCTTAGGATTTTTCAAGCTTTCTTTTTCCTCTCGGCTCATTAGCGGTTGAAAGTAGCTTTCTTTTCTTTATCTGATTTGTTCACACAGCGTGCATAACCATGTGTATAACCGTTGATTTCTTTAGCGAAAGATTTTTTGGTTTTCCGCTTCGCTTTTTCATTCCCTGTTTCCATCACTTCTTGTGCTGATAACTTTTACTTAATCCACAGCGGTGAACACTCTTTGTGTAATTCTTTCTTTCCTCATTGGGATGTTAGATTGCTATTCACAATTCAAATTACTTTGTGGAAATGCTGCAAAATCAAGGATTGAAGCATGTTGATGAACTGTTGATGATTGTTGGCAACAAGAAAAACAAGAGATGCAGCCCTAAATTTATCCAACAATCCACCACCCTAATAACTGTAGTTTTTTCCTTTTTATATATTAAATACTTATAGTAATTCATTAGCGCTGTGAACAAATTCAGTTTCTAAAAAATTCACTTGCGATTAAACCTTCGGATATGTTTGCACACCTCAAAACGCAAAATTTCGTTTACTGTTCATGTCGCTTTTATTCATGCTGCTTTTGGCAAACGCTCACTTGGTGAAAGACACTAACTTTCTGGAAAGGCAGATGGCTTTCAGCAGGGTGGATGCCGCAATGGAAAAAAACATTCAGCGCATCGAAAAGCAATCAGCAAAAGTTGGAACCGATAAGTTCAGCGAAATTTACATCAGGGCATTCAAGCAAGAAAACATTCTTGAAATTTGGAAGTGGAATGGAACTAAATATGTGCTGTATGATACTTTCCCTATTTGTCATGCTTCAGGCGTTTTGGGTCCAAAAATCAAACAGGGCGACCGGCAAGTTCCCGAAGGCTTTTATGAAGTGAAAGTTTTTAATCCTGCCAGCAGCTATCATCTTTCTTTGGGCTTAAACTACCCGAATAAGCGCGATGAAATAATTAACAAACCACCGCGTGGAGGTGATATTTACATTCACGGAAAGTGTGCCAGCATCGGTTGTTTGGCAATGGAAGATGCGCCCATTGAAGAAATTTATTGCATTGCTATGTTGGCAAAAGCTGCGGGTCAGCAAACCATTCCTGTTCACATATTCCCATTCCGAATGACTGAACAGAACATGAAAAAAGCAAACCAAACCATGTTTAAAGTTTTGATGGATTTTTGGAAAACTATTCAACCGGCTTTCAGCAACTTTGAGCAAACAAAACTGTTGCCGAAAACAAGTGTTGATGCTAAAGGAAATTATGTAGTGGGTTTATAGATTTTAGAACATTGAAATTGATTTTTGCTGATGAAATTTTTGAAATACACCCTTTTGATTTTGTTGAGTGTTGTTTTGCTGCTTGCAGCATACTATCGCTTTTGGTTTTTGCGTTTGCCGCAGCGCGTTATCAGTCCTGATGAAAAAGTTTACATCAGTCCCGCAAATGGTTTGGTGGCAAGCATCACTCCGTGGAATGATTCGGTGATGCAGGTGTTGAAAGGCAAATATGGTGTAATTGACGTCTGGACAAAGGACGTGGATACTGCCGGCACAATGATTTCGATAGTGATGAACGTAACCAATGTACATTATCAGCGAGCGCCTCATGAATCGAAATTGGTTTCAAAAAATTATGTACAAGGAAAGTTTAATAATGCCGTTGCGAACGATAATCCATTTGGTATTCGTTTTGAGAATGAACACAACAGCATGTTGTTTGAAAAGCAAAATGGCAAGCGATATAAAGTGATTCAAATTGCAGGTTTGCTTGCGCGCAGAATTGAGGATTTTGTGGAACCCGGAGATGAATTGAAGAAAGGGGATTTGATAGGCTTAATCAAATTGGGTAGTCAGGTAACTGTTATTCTTCCTTCGGGTGTTCAACCAAAAGTTTCTGTTGGTCAAACCATTTTAGATGGTGATGTTTTGGCAGTGGAAGAATAGCCATCTAAACCCATTACAAACAAACTCAGGAAGTATATCAACAACACACCTGCAGTTGGCGAAAGCACATGATATTTTGCCTTGGTGAAGTGATGAATGTGCCAAAAGGATTCAAAGTTTTCTAATCTGCTCATGTTGAAAATTGTGTTACTGCACATGGTTGAAGTGTGTTGTGAGAAGACACACAAAGCATAGAGTAAAAAGAATAATACACATGTTGAGGAAATCATAATAAATTCTTTTCTGCGATAGAAAACAACACGCTCAGAATTCCAATTAGGCAGAAAAACCTTTAGTGCGATGAGCGCAAAAGCACAACCCAAAACATCAAGAACAATATCGTTGAATTCAAAATAGAGCGAGTAGGATGGATAAAAAATCTCATACTGAAGATACTCATCAATCAACATCACAGGAATACACAAAACAATACTTAATCCAAATTTACCTGTTGCTGTAAAAAACAAAACCGCAAGCACAGCATACTCTACCGCATGAATGATTTCAATGTTCATTTCTAAAAGGAAAAGTGAGTGAACAATTAGAAGAAACATGGTTGAGAAAAGATAAAAAAGCACCCTGGTTCTTTCGGGGTGTTTAAACGCCATCACAATTAGGAAAAGAAAAAAACTTCCGCCAAGAACAACAAAAGTGTTCCGGACCAATTCGTTGTAACGCGGCAGCGAAAACTTATTCATTAACACAATAGAGAGTTGCACAAATGAGTCGTGCAACAAAATGATGGCAGTAGCATAGAGCAAAGCCAACAGCAGTGCAACCCATTTTCTTTTCTGTAATTGTTTAAACAACTTCTGCAACATCTGTGTAAAGGAACAAAGTTCACCGCACTATACATTCAAAAAGTTTTGTTTAAACAATCAAAAGAAATACACGCAGCTATTACTTTTTTTAGCGCAAAAGAATAGTTCATGCAAAACGCATTTGAAGTAACTGGTGGAAAAAAACTTAACGGAGATATTACGCCACAAGGCGCAAAGAATGAGGCGCTGCAAATACTTTGCGCAGTGTTGCTTACGCCCGAGGAAGTAACCATCAACAACATTCCTGCAATTCGCGATGTGTTGGCATTGATTGATATTTTGCGCGATTTAGGCGTGAAGGTTACCAAGCAGTCAGAAGACACTTACACCTTCAAGGCAGATGAAGTGAATCTCGATTTTCTGAAAACGGATGCTTACAAAAAGAAGGGCGCAGCACTGCGTGGCTCCATCATGATTATGGGTCCGTTGCTTACGCGCTTCAAACGCGCCTACATGCCAAAACCCGGAGGCGATAAAATTGGGAGAAGGAGATTAGATACACACTTCTTGGGGTTTGAAAAATTAGGAGCAAAGTTTAATTACGACAGCAACGAAAGTTTCTACAGCGTTGAAGCGGATAATCTTCAAGGCACTTACATTTTGTTGGATGAACCATCAGTTACCGGAACAGCAAACATTGTGATGACGGCAGTGATGGCGCGCGGCACCACCACAATTTTCAATGCGGCATGTGAACCCTATTTGCAGCAGCTCTGCGCTATGCTCAATCGCATGGGCGCAAAAATTTCGGGTGTTGGTTCTAACTTGCTTTATATAGAGGGTGTTGAAAGTATGACCGGAACCACACACACCATGTTGCCCGATATGATTGAAATAGGTTCGTTTATTGGTATGGCAGCCATGACACAGAGCGAACTCACCATCAAAAATTGCAGGGTAGATATGCTCGGCAACATTCTTCCGGTGTTTCAAAAACTTGGTATTGAATTAGAAGTTAGAGGCGATGATATTTTTATTCCTGCACAAGAGCGATATGAAATTCAGCGTTTCATTGATGGCTCGGTGTTAACCGTTGCCGATGGTCCCTGGCCCCTGTTCACGCCCGATTTGCTTTCTATTGTTTTGGTGGTTTCCACCCAGGCAAAAGGCAGCGTGTTGATTCATCAAAAAATGTTTGAAAGCCGATTGTTTTTTGTGGATAAACTGATTGACATGGGTGCGCAAATTATCCTCTGCGATCCGCATCGCGCATCGGTTATCGGCATTAACCGCGAATACAAATTGCGTGGCATCACCATGAGTTCACCCGATATTCGCGCGGGAGTTTCGTTGCTAATTGCTGCTATGAGTGCAGAAGGAAAATCAACCATCCACAACATTGACCAAATAGACAGGGGTTATCAAAACATTGATGGAAGATTGAATGCGCTAGGGGCAGAGATAAGGAGATTGTAACGCCTATTTCTTATCTCCTTTCCCAATTTTTTACCCCTCATCAACGTCTTTCAGTAGTTCTGAAATTTCTTTATCAGTCAAAGAGTCTTTTTCGGATTTATCAAAAATTGAGAGAAGAAAAACGGTTGTTTTCGCAACAACTATATGTGTAATAATTCTTGCTCCTCCAGATTTTCCTTTTCCTTTCGAGCTAATTGCCATTCGTATTTTGTAGCAGTTTTTCCCCAAGTCAACTCCTTGTTTGGGATTAATTTCAAGACTATTCAACAATTCTTCAAAATCAGTTTTTAAGGAAGGATATTTTTCGCCAACCTTTTGATTTCTTTCTTGAAGCGAGGAACCGCAACGAGGTTATAGCTCATCTAAAAGTTTTCTTGCAGAAACGCCTTTTAACTTACCGGCTTTAATTTGATTTAATTCATTGATGGACTCTTTAAGACCCTCAATTTGTTCAGCCTTTTTAGAAGAAATAATTGTTGCTTTTACATACGGAAGCCCCTTCAAAACTTCCAACAGATGCAGTGCTTTGCTATCTTTTATATCTAATAAAATGTTCATGTCATTGCTTTTATTGTTAGGACACCAACAAAAATAGTAACAATTAACCGAGTAAGCACAAGTCACCTCCTCCTCAAATCAATGTTTTGGAAAAAGAAAAAGCGAACAGCGTGAGCAAGTTCGTAAGAGTCTGTTTTTTGCTGAAACAAATTCATGTAACCCAAATGAAACAAAGACTGTTTTGAAACCACAACACCCAAGCCGGCAAAAAATCTGTTCTGGTCATAAACATAAAAGTTGTCTTCCGCATGGATATTTAACATCAATTCATTGTTCAGCACAGCAAGAATTGAGCCCGGCTCAAAACCTTTTTTTGAAAGGCTGATGTTGGCTAAAACATTATAGCGAACTCTATCACGAAAAATAAAATCGTTTTCCGCTTTTCCATCTTTCACCTTTTGAATCCATCTGTTTTCATTTCTGAATAGATGGGTAATGCGAATCTTATCATGATTATGGCCAAACCAAAACTGCTGTGCCATGCGGTGTTCACAAAAAGCAGTTTTGCGATCGTCATTTTCAAAGTTGTAAAGAAAAGTGTAGGTAAGTGAAGGGCGAAAATGGTCTTTTACGTAAAACTGCGGACCGGTTCTAATCAGAAAGTTATTCATTGCCGCACCAAAATTTTCTTTACTGCGAATGTGTACATCATTCCACCAGCCGAAGGATTTTGTAATTCGAGTTTGGTTGATGTAGCCCACCCACATTTGCTCATCTTCCACCACCTCTTTGTTTTTGAAAATATCATTTCCAAAAAGGTTGTTGAAAGACACAACACAGGCCAGCGCAAGAATCCAAATTCTCATTTATGCAAGTTTACGTAATGCATAACGAGATAGTTGGCAAATTATGTAAAAAGAAAAGTTCCGCCTTTTCGGACGGAACTTCCCAAAACTAAACACAAACTAAGAGTAAATTACAGCGTAGGCAGAATTACCTTGTCAATAACATGTATTACACCATTGCTACCCTCCAGGTCAACAGTGGTAATGTTTGAAACGCGTGCGTTTTTATCAGTTATTTTAGCTCCACCAGCAAGCGAAACAGTAAATGTTTCACCTTGTAGCGTTGTTACATTCTGCCCTTCAGTTAGTGAAGAAGACAGCACTTTACCCGAAACAACATGGTATTTTAACACAGCTTCCAATGTTGCTGCAGGAATTGCATCCAACGAAGCGTAATTCAATTCAGTAAGTAAAGCCGAAAAAGCCGCATTAGTAGGCGCAAACACAGTGAACGGACCAGTTCCGCTCAGCACATCTGCGTAATTTGTTGAAAGGTCGCTGCGGGTGAGCGCTTGCACTAAAATGCTGAAGTCGCTATTGCCTTGTGCAATTTGAACCACATTTTTTGGGTCTTCTTCTTTTTTGCATGAAGACATAGTTACAACCGAGGTGAACAAAATAGCCGAAGCTACAATCGAAAACACTTTTTTCATTTTCTATGATTTTTTGATGAATAATTATGTTACAACATCAAAGCATCACAGATTGTTTAAGTAAAAAGAAAAAAGACTAAACAAAAAAGGTTAAAAACCAAATTGCCCTTATTATTTCCATTGGAAGGTTTTCAGCATCACCCGCAAATCCTCTTTCACGAAGTCCACAACGGGTTTCATGGAATCGGCATTGGGAGGATTGTTGAAGTAAAGCGCACCCCTAACAAAGTGCTTTGTGGAATCGGTGAGAAAAAACTGAATGTTTGAGGCTGCATCACCACCAACTTCATAGAGCAAACCACCAACTCCATTTGGATTTTGAATCAGCACTTCATCAATGTAATCGGCTTTTTTGCTGTGTTTGAAGGATAATTTATGAGCATCCTCTAAAAGTTTTTCAAAGCGTTGGGTGTCATTTAACGGTTTGTAAGTCAGGTTCACCGTTCCATTGAAATCGGGAAATTGAATGTTGTACCAACAAGCATTGCTCAATTTCTTATCGAAATAAACAGTGTCTTCTTCAGCTCTTGTATAAACCGGCAGGTCAAACGAATACGGGCAGCCCGCAGGCTCAAAGCGAGCATAATTTCTTTCGGGAAAAACAACGCGCGGATATGCTTTTGGTTTTGGCGAGTACTCCTGATTGCAGGAAACAAGCACCAATCCAATAAACGGAAAGAGCAATTTTTTCATAATAGCGAACAATCGAAGTTGCTACAGTTAATAGTGTTAGCATTTACTGCAGAGAAATCAGCATTAATGTGCAACTCTTTTTCAAAAATATCATTAATAAAAATAGAAAATCTGGTTGCTCCTTTATTATTTAGGTGATCGCAATCACCAAAATCAGAATAAGGAAGACCGATGTTTGAAAAATCAAGGAGCAAAACATCCGCAAAATAAGTTTTCCTTATTTTTTCAAACTCCTCATTGTCGTAATTATTCCACAAAACGGGGCTGCTGATGAAAATTGGCTTAACACCATTTTTCTTCACCAAATCAACAATACTTATTAAAGCATCAAGATTTCGGCTGTTAAAAGAACTTAGTCGAATTTTGTTACAATCCGTTTTAACGCTATCCATATTTCTATTTAGTGGCCAAAAGCCACCCCAATTGGAATTGCAGTTAGATTTTCCAAAACCACACAAACCAATGTTTCTTAGAATAGATAAGCCGGCAGCACAATGAAGCAACGCTTTAGGATTTTTTTTTGAAAGAATAAATAATTCTGATAAGGAGAATTCAGAAACATACTTTGGAAAAAACTCATAAATGTATTTATCCTCCCAAATGCTCTCATTGACACTGCTGATTTCCGATGGAGAAAATTGTATCAGCGCATATTTAATTTCCTTATTACTTCTAAGAACGGCTTTGGTTTTTTGCAGCAGATAAAAATAACTTTCACCCGACCGGCAAAGGCTGTGGCAATTTTTTAATATACTGTCATTTAAAGCACATTCGGCACGTGAATTTCCTATTACAATTGTTTCTTTTTCTGGCGAAATTATTGGCACATTTTTTTTGATGTAATACAATGATGCAATGTAGTTTGCCGGAACAATAATTGCCCCAAGCATTACAACAACCAAAAAACACCTAATAAGAAACTTTACCATTTAAGTTAGAACTGAAAATAAATAAATTCAACTTCATTTCCACCCAAAGCCAGCACGAAAAAAAACAGAATTAAATACAAAGCCCACCTTGCAAATGGATTCAGGTTGTAGGCTACCCCCTGAAGTGCAAACTCCCTTTTTCTGCCAAGCCATTCAATAATTATGAAAATGAAAAGGAACATAAAAACGGGTAATTTCACCTTGTAGAATAAATAATTGTAAGTATCAATGTAAGCGAGTTTTGATGCCACCTGTACGAGTATCTTTCCAATCATTTTGAAAGCCGAGCTCACGTTGTCTGCCCTGAAAAAAATCCAGGCAAAGCAGGTTATTATGAATGTATAAACTATTCTAAGGAAATCAGAAAGGGACGGAATGATTTTGTCCTCAGCAACAATATCTAAGTTGTTTCTGTTTTTACCCCGAACTAAAAGAGGGATAAAATACAATGCATTCAATGCTCCCCAAAAAACAAAAGTCCAATTAGCGCCATGCCAAAAACCGCTCACAACAAAAATTATCATGGTGTTACGCAACTTGCTCCACAAACCGCCTTGGCTGCCCCCCAGTGGAATGTATAAATAATCGCGAAACCAGGTGGAAAGCGAAATGTGCCAGCGCCTCCAAAACTCAGCAATGTCGCGTGAAAAATATGGGTATGCAAAGTTTCGCATCAGGCTAAATCCGAATAATCGCGAAACCCCGATGGCAATATCCGAATAACCTGAAAAATCGCCATAAATCTGAAAAGCAAAAAACACCGCACCTAGGAACAACACTGGACCAGGAAGCGCATCAGCACCCTTGAAAATGTTGTTTACATAAACAGCACACAAATCAGCAATTATTACTTTCTTCACTAATCCCCATAAAATCTGCCGCATTCCATCCACCGCATTTTCGTAGCTGAATTCTCGTCTGGTGTAAAATTGCGGAAGTAAATTACTTGCCCGTTCAATTGGTCCGGCAACCAATTGCGGAAAAAAACTTACGAAGGCGAAGAATGAAACAACATCCTTGGTTGGTTCTAATTTTTTTCTATAAACATCAATGGAATAACTCAGGGTTTGAAAAGTGTAGAAACTAATGCCAACCGGAAGAACAATTTTTAAATGGGTAATTTCAAAACTATTCCCGAATAAAGAAAACGCATCAACAAAACTGTCAACAAAAAAATTATAGTATTTAAAGAAACCGAGTAAACCTAAGTTTACAAAAAGGCTTGTTGCCAGTAAAAATTTTCGCTTAGAGGTTTTTTCCTCGTTAGAAAGCTTAACGCCAATAAAAAAGTCCACCAAAGAACTGAACGCCAAAAGCGACAGGAATCGCCAATCCCACCAACCATAAAAAACATAGCTTGCACCAACAATAAATAAATTCTGCAACCGAAGGTTTCTGTTGGTTACAAACCAATAGAGAACAAAAACAATGGGAAGAAAAAGAGCAAAATCAAGCGTGTGAAATAACATCGCTTACTCTAAATCAATTTTGTAAATACTCCTCAAATTCCTGCCCAAGCCATTATAGTCTAACCCATATCCCACAATAAAATCATTCGGAATTTCCAAGCCCACAAAATCCACTTTCAAATCAGCTTGAAGCGCAGAAGGCTTAAACAAAAGCGAAGCAATTTTTAAGGATGCAGGCAAACGCAGCTGCAATTCGGGTAATAATTTTGCCAAGGTGTTCCCGGTGTCCACAATATCTTCAATAATAATGATATGGCGGTTTTGAATATCCTCTTTTAAACCAATCAACTCTTCCAGCAAACCGGTGGAGCGGTCGCCACGGTAGCTCGATGCCTTAATAAATGAAAACTCGCAAGCAATCGAAAGTTCCTTTGCTAAATCAGCCGCAAACAAAAACGAGCCGTTTAGCACCGGAATAATGAGGGGTTGTTTTCCTGCATATTCCAAATTTATTTTTTCTGCCACAGCACGAACGGCATCAATAATTTTATCTTCGGGAATGAAGAGGGAAAATGTTTTGTCGTGTAAAACAATTTTATCCGCCATGTTGTAAATAGTTTCTCAAAACGAAGAAAGAAAAATAAAATGCAAACAGAAGAAGACCCTCGTTTATCCATCACCGGATTTCCATCACCGGCAGCCGATTACAAAACAAAGCCGCTCTCTTTGGATGATTACCTGATTGATTTTCCTCTCTCAACTTTTTTCTTTCGGTTTAAAACCGATATGTATAAGGAAAATTCAGAATTCAGGAATGATGATGTGCTGGTGGTAGATAAAAGCAAAAAAGTAACGCCCAAAACAAAATACGCTGTAGTGGAAAAGGACGGGGAGTTTTTATTGTTCGACCGCGAAAAAATGGCAAAAGAAAAACAAAATCAAAAAGATAAATGTGACATAAAAGAATCAACTGTTCGGTTGTTCGGGGTGGTAACAGGTTTGGTTAGAAAGTTTTGATAGTGAAACCACATAGGCATTAGATAATCTGCCTTCTTGCTCTACGTTTTCTTGGAAACTACTCGCCTGTTAATTGAAAAGAAGTAGAAAAAAATCAAAGCAACATAAGTTCACAACCAACAATGTTTTTATGTGATTAAAAAATATGATAGCCATCATTGACTGCAACAGTTTTTATGCCTCCTGTGAGCGCCTCTTTCGCCCCGATTTGCGAAAGAAGCCAATTGTTGTGCTATCTAATAATGACGGCTGCATTATTGCTCGTTCCGATGAAGCAAAAGAGCTTGGGGTGAAAATGGGCGCAGTTTTTCATCAGGTTAAAAGGGAGTTGGATAAACTTGGGGTTTACTATTTCTCTTCCAACTATCAGCTTTATGGCGATATGTCTGACCGGGTAATGCGTTGCCTTCAAGCAATAAACTCAAACATTGAAGTGTATTCTATTGATGAGGCTTTCTTAGATTTATCTGCTTTGAAAATTGACGATTATGCAAAGTATGCTCTTGGGGTAAGAAACAAAGTTTTTTCCCAAACCGGAATACCTATATCCGTAGGCATTGCACCCACAAAAGTTTTAGCAAAGGTCGCCAATCGCCTTGCAAAAAGGGATAAGGAAAAGACTGGCGGGGTGATGGCGCTTGTTAACCAAGAAGAAATTGAAGAAGCACTGAGAAAAACACCGGTGGGCGATGTTTGGGGTTTTGGTTATCGCAAGGCAAAGAAGCTGCGGTTAGATTTTGGTTGGGTTACCGCATACGATTGCTACAAAAACATGACCCCCGAAATTATGCGTAAGCAGTTTGCGGGAGTTGTGGGGTTGCGCGTTTTGCGAGAGCTGAGGGGTGAACAAAGTATTCAAGTTGCCTTTGGGGCAGAAAACAAAAAGCATATCGCTTCCACACGCTCTTTTGGCAAGCCCATCAAAAATCTTTCAGAGCTAAAAGAAGCTATATCAACATACACCGAGCGTGCCATCCAAAAGATGGAACATCAGCACTCTGCCTGCCGCACTGTTGGCGTTTACATTCGCACCGACCCCTTTAAGCGCGAAGATGGTTACTACTCAAAATCTGCCTACGGAACACTTAAGCACTCCACAACAAATCCACAAGAGATTATAGAGAAAGCGTGCGCGTTGGTGGAACAGATATTTAGCCCAAAGTACACTTATGTGAAAGCCGGCATTTTTCTATCCGGTTTTGAATCTGCAGACCCAAACCAGCTCACCTTGTTTGTGGAACAAGAGAAGCAGCAAGAAAACCATGCTGCCGGAGAGAAAATAGCAGCGCTCCTATCCAACTCCGAAAAGCTGTTTGGCAAGAAGCAAATCACCACCGCCTCTTCCGGCATCCAACCCGAATGGCAAATGCGTATGAAACACTCCTCCCCCGGCTACACCACCAAGTGGAGCGACTTGCCGGTAGTTGGAATGAAATAGTTCCACGTGGAACAAATTGGCGCATCTCACAAAGCCACCTAAGATTGTTCCACGTGGAACACCTAATCATAGTTCTAAAATCTAAAATCATACTTTTGTAGCTTGATGTTTCCTGAATACGATGTGATAGTGGTTGGCGCGGGGCATGCAGGCTGTGAAGCTGCGGCAGCGGCTGCCAATATGGGTTCAAAGGTTTTGCTGGTAACCATGAACATGCAAACCATTGCCCAAATGAGCTGCAACCCTGCCATGGGTGGTGTGGCAAAGGGGCAAATTGTGCGCGAAATAGATGCGCTGGGTGGCTACTCAGGAATTGTTTCCGATAAAAGCATGGTACAATTCCGCATGTTAAACCGCTCAAAAGGTCCGGCAATGTGGAGCCCCCGCACCCAAAACGATCGCATGATGTTTGCCGCACTTTGGCGCGAAATGCTCGAGCAAACCCCCAATGTTGACTTTTGGCAAGAAATGATTAGCGGGTTATTGATTAAAGACGGTAGGGTTCAGGGGGTGCGCACCGCAATGGGCTTAGAAATAAAATCCAAAACTGTAGTGCTCACCAATGGCACTTTTTTGAACGGGCTGATTCACATTGGCGAGAGGAATTTCGGAGGCGGCAGGGCTGGCGAAAAAGCAGCTCACGGTATCACCGAACAACTTATCGAGCTTGGCTTTGAAGCCGGAAGAATGAAAACCGGAACACCACCACGCATAGACGGTAGAAGCTTAGATTATTCCAAAATGGAACGGCAAGACGGGGATGGGGATGTGGTTGGCTTTTCCTATAAAGAAACTCAAAAACCCTCAACACAACTTCCCTGCTGGATAACCTACACCAACTCCAATGTGCATGACATTCTGCGAACAGGCTTTGATAAATCCCCCATGTTTACGGGCAGAATAAAAGGCTTAGGACCGCGCTACTGTCCATCGGTGGAAGATAAAATTGACCGCTTTGCGGATAAAGACCGCCACCAGATTTTCGTTGAACCCGAAGGATGGAACACGGTAGAAATCTATGTAAATGGTTTCTCTACTTCCTTGCCGGAGGATGTTCAATATAAAGCCTTGAAACTTGTTCCCGGCTTTGAAAACATGAAGATGTTCCGTCCGGGCTATGCCATTGAATACGATTATTTCCCGCCCACCCAGCTAACCCTCACTTTGGAAACCAAATTGGTTCAGGGTTTGTACTTCGCAGGGCAAATCAATGGCACAACCGGCTACGAAGAAGCTGCTTGCCAGGGATTGATTGCGGGCATAAACGCCCACCGAAAAGCCAAAGAGCAAGATGAGTTTGTGCTGAAACGCTCCGAAGCCTACATTGGTGTGCTGATTGACGACTTGATAAACAAAGGCACCGAGGAGCCATATCGAATGTTCACCTCAAGGGCAGAGTATCGCATTTTGCTCAGGCAGGACAACGCAGATTTGCGCCTCACCGAACAGGGCTATAAACTTGGGTTGGCAGACGAAAAACGCTACCAAACCTTGCTTCAGAAGCAGCAAGCAATGAAAGAAATTCAAAAATTCTTTGAAGAGTTTTCCGTTAATCCCGAAGAAATCAATGGCTTCTTGGTGGAGAATGGCACAGCAGAACTGAGGCAAAAAACAAAATTTGATAAGATTCTTGCCCGCCCGCAAATGACATTGAACTTGCTTAGGAAGGCATTGCCGCAGGTAGATGACTTTTGCAGCAAACATCAGCAAGGTTTTTTAGATTCATCAGAAACGGAGTTTAAATACTCCGGCTACATTGACCGTGAAAAGGAAATGGCAGAAAAAATAAACCGACTGGAAGACATTCGGCTGAACCCGGAGTTTGATTACAACCAAATTAAGGCGCTTTCTATGGAGGCACGCACAAAATTGGCGCGAATTAAACCCACAAGCCTTGGTCAGGCGAGCAGAATCAGCGGAGTCAGCCCCGCAGATGTATCTGTTTTATTAGTTCAATTAGGGAGATAAAACAGAAAAATTGAAGCAGGAAAAATTAAAAACACTTAAGCTGTGGGTGCAAAAAAGCACTCCTCGCTCCGCTTTCCTTGCCTCGATTTATCTGTTGGTTTTTGGATTCGCTTATCTTCTTCTCATATCCTGCGCTAATGAAATGGCACCCTCCGGAGGTAAACGAGACACCGAACCACCCAAACTCAAAGCGGCAGAACCTGCAAACAAAACCACCAATTTTACAGGCAACAAAATCAAGTTGAAGTTTGATGAATATATTGAACAAACAGGCGGCTTTACACGCACTTTAATTTCTCCGCCATTGTTGGTTCGCCCTAAATTCAGGGTTTCGGGGAAAACATTAACCGTTGTTTTGCCCGATGGATTAGCTCCTTCAACCACTTACACCATCAATTTTGCTGACGATTTGAAAGACTTGAACGAAGGAAATCCTATGAAAAACTTCATCTATGTTTTTTCAACCGGAGATAAAATTGACTCGCAATCGGTGAGCGGAAAAGTAACCGATGCTTTCAGCGGAGAGCCGCTTGAAAATGCTTTGGTGCTGCTTCATCCGCGCGACTCCACCGATGGATTTAAGCGCAATCGCCCCACCTACTTTGCTATTGCCGACAAAGCCGGCAACTATGAAATCAATTACATCAAAGAAGGCGAGTATGAGGTTTTCGGCTTAATTGACCAAAACCTGAACTATACTTACGACCAGCCAAACGAAAAAATTGCCTTTCAAACTGAAAAGGTTAACCTCTTCGATTCGCTACCTCCACAGATTGCTTTGAACTTTTTCCAAGAAGAAAGCAATAAGCAAAAGCTGATTGAAAAGAGTTTTGTTGAGCCCGGGCACTTGTTGTTGGTTTACACATCGCCCATAAAAACTATTTCTATCAAAAGCAATTTAGACAGCGCAGGAGTTTTTGCCTATCTGTCAAAAGAAAAAGACAGTTTGCATTTTTGGTATGCTAATCCGTTTGAAAAACAGGCAGAATTGCAGCTTACGGTCAATGATACACTTTTTGACACCGCGAGAATCAAATTAAATCCACCGAAACCCGACACAACATATCAAGGAGGAGTTAAACCATTACATGTTGATTATCAACAAGTTAAATCGTCCGTAAGAGGTTCTAAGGAGCAAATTTCGCTTTCACAAGAGCTTTATGGCTCGTTTAAAATTTTCTTCTCCCGCCCGTGCATCGGAATAACCGATTCTACAGCAACCATTTTTGCGACAAATGACACCACAAAATCGGCAATCGCCACAAAGGTAACCATTGATGCCAACACGAAACTTTTTGCGGAAATTGAGTTTCCGAAAGAGGAGGAAACTTCTTACACCATAAAAATTCCCGCTGGATACTTCACCGATATTTTTGGAGCAAAAAATGACAGTGCAACTTTCCATCTGCTTACGAAAAAGAAAGGAGACTATGGCGTTTTGAAATTGAAAATTGAAGCCGCTACCGATGAGTATAAAATTGTTGAATTGATTTCGGCAAAAACAAATGAGGTGGCTGAAACAATTTATTTATCTTCTGCTGGAACGCGCACTTACAATTTTAAAAACCTGCGCGCAGAAAATTATTTCATAAAAGTGATTGATGATGCCAACAAAAATGGCAAGTGGGACACCGGAAATTTTGCTGAAAAAGCACAACCCGAAAAAATTACTTTCTACAAAAATTTGCCCGAATTGAAGGGCGGCTGGGAAGCAGAGTTTGAACTGAAATTGCAATAGCTATGAATATACTGATTGTTGGGGTGGGCAACATGGGCGCAACTTATGTGCGTTGTTTATTGAACTCGCATTTCACTGCGGCTGAAAATCTTTGGCTGCTCGACTCGAAACCCTTGTCGCTAAAGGGTTTGAAGGGTGTGAGCGAAAAAAATGTGTTGCCGCAGCCGAGCGAAAAAATCGCGTTGGCAGATATTATTCTTCTTGCCGTAAAGCCTCAGGATTTTGAAATGCTGAGTACCGAAATTGCTCCGTTTCTTCAGCCGCAGCAAATTGTTTTATCTATCATGGCGGGTGTTTCGATGCAGAAAATTTCTGCACTGTTGAATTTAAAAAAAGTAGTGCGCGCCATGCCGAATCTTGCAGCACAGATAGGCATGGGCATGACGGTTTTCACTGCTTCAAATGCGTTAGATAAAAAGGAGTTATTCATCATTCAGAATTTGCTGAACACCACCGGAAAAAGCATTTACACCGAGGATGAAAAAATGATTGATGCGGCAACCGCAATTTCGGGCAGCGGACCGGCTTATGTGTATTACTTCATGAATGCCATGATGGAAAAAGCAACGCAAATCGGATTCACAAAATCGGAAGCGGAGCTATTGGTAAGCCAAACTTTTTTGGGCGCGGTGCACTTGCATCAACAAAATGAATTTTCGTGCGAAGAATGGATTGCAAAAGTGGCATCGAAAGGCGGCACAACCGAAGCCGCACTTAACGTTTTCAAGTCAAGCGAGCTTTCAGAAAAAATAGCATCGGGCATTAAGGCTTCGCATGAACGTTCTGTTGAGCTTGGAAGGTAAACAAACAAATTTGCAAAATCTTGCAACGCGTATTAAAATCTTGATATTTATCAAGCAATTCATTTTCTCGTAAAATCAAATTTCTGCCATGAACTTCTACACCAAACCAAACACACCACGCAACTTCAGCGCAAAAGGAACGTTGGTTTTCTTCGCCATCATTTTTGGCGTTATTATTTTTATAGCAACTTTTAGTTCTGCTTTCATCACCATTGAAGCCGGAAAAAAAGGGGTGCTTTTTAAGCGTTTCGGAGGTGGTTTAGATAAAGAGAACATCTATGGACAAGGCTTTCATATTGTTGCGCCATGGAACACCATGTTTGTTTATGATGTGCGCAAACAACAAAGCGAGGAAGCAATGGATGTGCTTTCGTCCAACGGGCTTTCCATCACGGTGGATGTGTCGGTTATCTATCGCCCAAAAGATAAATTTATCGGGTATTTGCACGACCTCATCGGCACAGAATACCTGAACAGAATCATCATCCCGGAAATGCGCTCGAGTGTGCGAAAAATTATTGGCAGATACACGCCCGAGGAGCTTTACTCCACAAAAAGGGAGGTGGTACAAACGGAAATTTTTAATGAAACCACAAAAATTTTAGATGAAAATCACATCATTTTAGATGCCGTTTTAATTCGCTCCGTGAACCTGCCGGCAACCATAAAAACAGCCATTGAAAGTAAACTGAAACAAGAACAAGAATCGCTGGAATATGAATTCAGAATAACGAAAGAGAAAAAAGAAGCCGAGCGCAAAGCCATTGAAGCACAAGGTATACAGAACTTTCAAAAAATTGTTACCGAAGGAATTTCGGATAAGTTGCTGACATGGAAAGGCATTGAAGCCACTAATGAACTGGCGAAATCGCCCAACTCAAAAATTGTGGTTGTGGGTGGCGGAAAAAATGGCTTGCCTTTGATATTAAACACCGAGAAGTAACTTCATCGCGGAAGTTCAATCACAAAGTTTGCGCCACCAAGGCAGCTATCTTGTATGTAAATTTTTCCATTTACGGCATCAACAATTTTTTTGCAAATGGAAAGTCCGATGCCTGAGCCTGAGTATTCATACTTAGAGTGCAGGCGCTGAAACAGCTCAAATACTTTTTCGCGATACTCTCCGGCAATGCCAATGCCATTGTCTTCAAACATGATGCGCACTGAATTACTCAGTCTGTGAACTGAAATTACCACACAGGGCTTTTCACTTTGATTATACTTCAGCGCATTGCCAATCAGGTTCTGAAAAAGCTGCACCATTTGAATATAATCTGCCTGCACAATGGGCAAAACATCAGCAGCAATGGTGGCATTTTTTTCGGCTATGCTTTCAGAAAGATTCTGCTTTGCCTGAATCAAAATTTCATTCAAATCCACTTGTGTGAAAACCGGCTTGGCATTCAACTTGGCAAGTTCCATGAGGCTGTGAAGCAGCAAGTCCATTTGTTTCACACCGGCTTCAGCAGCTTTAATTAACTCGGTTTCATCTTGTGTAAGATTGCCGTTGAGGTGTTTGTTGATGAGTTGAATGTAGCCGCGAATCATGCGCAGCGGCTCTTTGAAATCGTGCGCAACAAGGTTAGTGAACTGCTTTAGTTCATTGTTGCCACGCTCTAAGCGCTCAGCAAGTTGTTTAACTTTTTCAGCCTGCGATTTCAGCGCATCGGTTTCTCTTTCATTGCGGCTGATTTCAAACGAAGAGATGGTTTCGTTTATGCTGTTTGCCTTATTGCTGCTGAACAATTCATCGCGAAGTTTATCATACAACACCTGATGATTATATGCTTTGTCATACTCTCCCAAACTTGCATAGCTTTCTGCAATGTGCAAATAGGCTTCTGCGAGTAGTTTTTCTGCTCCAATTTCTTTTAGCAATTCAATGGCAAGGCTCAGAAAACGAATTGCCTGACGAGGCTTTGCACACTTGTTGTAGCAAACACCCAAATGAATATAGGACTGTGAAATGGTTTGTTTGTTGCCTTCTTGCTGCTTCATGGAAAGCCCCTTTAGCAAAAACCCGATTGCCTCTTGATGCCGCCCCGCCTCAACATGTGCAAGCCCAATGTTATTGGTGGCAACAGCAATTCCTGTGCGGTCGTTTTCTTTCTCTGCCAGATGCAAAGCCACATGAAGGTTTTCCAACGCTTCATCAAACTTTTTTTCCTCTAAATAAACCCCTCCCAAGCCATTCAGCACACGCCCCTCCAGCAAAGTGTTTGGATGTTGTTTTAAAATGTTCAGCGCTTTGAAAAAATACTCTTTGCGCAGTTCATACATTTCACTGTTGGAAAAAACGGTGCCTACGTTGTAGTATAAACTTGCCAAGCCCCAAGGTTTACCAGCGCCTTTTTTGTTTTCCTCTTCGGCAATGCTAATGCCGCGCACATAGTACTTCAGCGCAACGTCTAACTTTCCTTTATAGTAAAAGTTTATGCCAATGGCAACGTTTACTTTAATGAGAAACTGAGGTGGGGCAGCATCGCCTGCAACCTCTATTGCCTTTTCAAGCAATGAAATTGAAGCATCAAAATTGTTGATGGTTTCGCAGTGATACTGCGCCTTAGCGTGAAACACTTCGGCTAAAAGCAGCGGCTCGCCATAATTTTGAGCTAACGAAAAGGCGTGTTCAATGAGCGGAAAAGCGTCTTTGCTTTTCTTCCCGTTTAACTCAGCTACTCGCAAAAGCAGGTTGCGAATCTCTGTTTCAATGGGGGCGCTGGATGTTCCGGTTTCCATAATTCTTCACTTTTAATCACAGAAGCAAAGCGCCAAAGCCGGAACTAAACGTAATGAAAATTCCTAAAACCAAAAAAGATTGCGACCAATGCTGCTATCAGAGTTATCAGAAAAATTCAATCATCTGAAATGAAGAAAATTTGGTTATCCACTGATGAAGGTCATAAATATCTGTTCACCATTCCCCACACTTTTGCAATCGGGAAATACTTTCTCAGAAACTAAAGGTGTAGAAAAAGCGATTTTATGGAACTGAAAATTTCAAGAGACCAAACTATCCGCGAAATTCAAAACGAATTTCACAAGGCATATCCATTTTTGAAAATGGAATTTTTTAAGCGCAGCCATCGCGCGGGGATGCCATCGCCCAAAAGCGACTTGATTCCGGTTTCAACACCGCTAAACACTTTGATGAACGGCTTCGAAGCCGGTGCCGTCAACATAGAAAGTTCAAAAACTGTTGCTGCTTTAGAGGAAGAGTTTCGCAAGCGGTTCGGTTTGAATGTCCAGGTGTTTAGAAAGTCGCAAAGCCTTTGGATTGAAACCTCGCTAACCGACCATTGGACACTTGCCCGCCAAAACGAGGAGGGCGAAGTTTTCAGCAAGCCGCACAAGCCGGAAGACTTAGACCTAAGCGACAGAGATAGGTGGGAGTAGTTTCCAAATTGGTTTCAACCAAAAACTGCCTGCAAAACTTCGGGCGATTTAAGTGTTCCAAATCCTTCGATATGATGTTTGTAATACATCATCAGATAGTTTAGCAATGTGTTGCGTTCATTGCTGCTTGAAAGAAGGTGCTTATTAGTTTGAAAGTTTTCATTCATCAACAATGAAATGTATTGACTAAAGGGTTTGCCAATTGCACCGCTGCCCGAAAGTGCCACACTAACAAAAGCTCCTTCCTGCAAATCGAAAAGCGGAGTAACAGATGTGAAAGCTCCATGAGGCTGAAAACCCAAATAGGTGGTGAGCTTTACAAGGAACAACAAATGAAAATCGGGGTTTAGCGCATTGGTTTCATCCAAATGAATCAGGCTGTCAAACACAAACACAAACAACTCGAAGTTTGGCTCGTGCGGGTGAAGTGTTTTGTTCAGCACCTCCACCATCAACTGTGCCATGCTTGATTTTCGGATGTCGAAAGGAATGCCGGTGAAAGTTTTCAGCCTTCTGATTTCGCTTAGGCGCTGGAGGTTTTTGTTTTCGCGCTGAGTGGCTTCAATTTCGAGCAAAGTAAGCGGTTGCAGCAGCGAAGCTTTGCTTTTGCTTTTCGAAGTGCGCACACCGTTTACCATGTAGCTCATCACCCCGTGCTGCTCGGTGAGCAACTTGCAGATGACACTCGTTTCCGAGTATTTAATGTTTTGCAAAACAATGGCGCGCGAAGTGAAGTGCATGAAATTTTCAGCCTCGAAAACACGAATAAAATCAAAGCGCGGAAATAGTTTTTTAAACAGTTTCTTTAAGGCATGAAACACGCATTACTCCTTATTTCACTTGCAGGCTTTTTGTGGGGCTGCAAACAGAAAGCAACTACAAAGCAGGCGCATGAAACGCCCGATGATTTGAAGCGGCATTCAGAAGTTTTCAATAAGCGAATTGAAAAAGTGGGCGAGAACATTTTTGTTGCCATTGGATATGGACTTGCCAACAGCATTTTAATTGAAGGCGAAGACAGCACAATTATTGTGGATTGCATGGAAAGCATGGAGGCTGGCGCTGAGGTGAAGCGCGCGTTCGACAGCCTTTGCCCGAAACCGCTGAAAGCTATTGTTTACACTCATTTCCACACCGACCACACTTCGGGTGCAAAAGCGCTGGCGGGGAACGCTCAGCCCGATGTGTATGCCCAGGAGTTGTTGCCGCATCACTTAGACCAAACTGCGGCAGTGGTGCGCCACATCACTGAAAAACGTTCCTATCGGATGTTCGGAGTTTTTTTGGATGAAGTTGCCCATGTGAATTGTGGCATAGGTGCAGCATTACGCATAAAAAAAGGAAGTGAGCTGGGTGTGCTGCGCCCCACAGTTACCTTTTCCGATTCGCTGGATGTGGTAATTGCTGGCGTTCGGCTGAAGTTTTACCATGCACCCGGTGAAACCCCCGACCAACTCATGGTGTGGCTGCCTGAAACTAAAACACTATTGTGTGGCGATAATCTCTACAAGGCGTTTCCAAATCTTTACACCATTCGCGGAACAGGCTATCGTGATGTGAACCTTTGGAAAAGCAGCCTTGATAAAATGCGCTACCTCAGCCCCGAAGTAATTATTCCAAGCCACACCGAAGTGATACGCGGAGCAGAAAAAGCGCAGCAAATTCTAACCGACTATCGCGATGCCATTCAGTTTGTGCACGACCAAACCGTGCGCGGCATGAACAAAGGTTTAACCCCCGATGAACTGGCAGAAGCGGTTGTTTTGCCCGAACATCTTCAGCGCAGCGAATGGCTGCAAGAGTTTTATGGCAAAGCGAAATGGAGTGTGCGAACAGTGTTTGATGGCTACATGGGTTTTTTTGATGGCAACCCTGCCACCCTTTTGCCTTTGGATAAAACCACGCGTGCAAAAAACATTGAACAGTTGGCAGGCGGAAAGCAACAACTTCAGCAACAGATTGCCCTGGCTGTGAAAAATGAAAATTATCAATGGGCACTGGAGCTTACCGACCACTACCTTTCGCTTTACCCGAGCGATAAAACTGTTTTGCAAAATCGAATTCAAGCGCTCATGGCGCTTGGCAATGCACAAAGCAATCCGAATGCACGCCACTACCTGATAACCTGTGCGCTTGAATTGCAAGGGTTGAAAAACGATGGATTGATTGCGCCAACACCGGAGTTGGTGAGGGATATTCCTTTGTCTGCAATTTTTAATGGCATGGCAGCACACTTAAACCCGGAAAAAAGTGCAGATGTTCATCAGCGTGTGCTGTTTGAATTCACCGACACCAAAGCTGTTTGGACCGTTGAGGTGCGCAGAGGGGTTGCCGAGGTGCAGCCGTTTAAAACAGCAAAGCCCGATATTACCGTTCAGGTTAAGGAAACGGTTTGGAAAGAAATGCTGGCAAAAATCCGAAAGCCTGTGCCTACCTTTCTGAGTGGAGAAATAAAAGTGGATGGCGGGCAGATTGCGCTCATTAAATTTTTGAAGTTGTTTGATGTGGATGAATAAAAGTGAATTGCTGCACAGCGAATGTTATGCTAAGCCGGCAACTTTTACTATGAACAAAACATACATCAACAGAAATAAAATTCCTTCCCATCTGGAAAGTCGCTTGTCTTGCGTTAGCAAGTAGAAAAACAGTCCGCTCATCACCATCACCGGCAACGAAAAAACAAGCAGCGTTTGCGGAACGGCAATTTTACCAAACAGCGAAGCCACCCCCGAAACCACCAGCGAATTAAAAATGCACGAGCCTAACACATTACCAATTGCCATTTCGGCTTTGTCTTGCCTGATGGCTGAAATGTTCACTGCCATTTCAGGCAGCGTGGTGCCCAACGAAAGCAGTGTGAGCGCAATGATGGAAGGCGAAATGTTTAGTGAAGTGGCGATGTTGTTCAGCGCATAAATAGTGTAATCGGCACCAAAATAAATGCCCACTCCGGCCGCAAGCAAAATCAGCAAAGCCGTAACCGGAAAAATTCTTTTTGCTTGCTCGGAGGAGTTTTGTTCGTTATTGGACGATTCGTTTTTTAGCAAATAGAAACTGTATGCAACAAATGCAACAACACCTATGGCGGCTTCATAAAAATTGATGTTGCCGTCCATCACTGTGATGCCGAAAATAATGAATGTTCCAATGAGGTAATGCAGGTCAATGAAAATGTAGCTTTGTGTAAGTTTAATTTCCTTGCCGTTCAGCAAAGCCACCATGCCGGTGATGAGCAAAATGTTTGAAATGTTTGAGCCCATGATGTTGCCCGGCACTATTTCCGAAACACCTTGCCGCACCGATAACACACCTGCAACCAACTCGGGTAATGATGTGCCGATGCCCACAATGAAAACCCCAATCACAAATTGTGGCAAACCAAAGTATGCGCCAATTTTTTCGGCACTGCCGGTAAAAAACTTAGCCGATAGCAACAGTGCGCACAATGCCGCAACGAAAATGCCTAACTGAACAATCATCGAACGCTAAGTTCAGAAAAGCATCAAAACATTTCACAACACAAAAATTTTATCTTCGCACTCCCGAAAAATAAAATGCCCGGGTGGTGAAATTGGTAGACACACCATCTTGAGGGGGTGGCGTCCGAAAGGATGTACGAGTTCGAATCTCGTCCCGGGCACAAAAGCAAAGTAAGTTGGGTTGTTCAAGTGTTGCTTCTTGAGCATTTGTGGCAAGCAACGGATTTCAACTTACAAGCCAACTCCGGTTCGTTAATTTGCGTGCAAAATTCAAGTGGTTTAAATTTTGATTGCTCTTTTCCGCAAGCTATCCTACGTTACCCGCGCCAGCGACTGGCGGCTCAGTTTTGTGCCGTTTGTGATGGGCTGTGTTTATATGTGGCTATGGTGGTTTCAAATTTCGGTGAGCGCAACAACACTGTGGCTCACTTTTCTTTCGCTGGTTACCACGATTGGCTTTGCATCACTCGGCTATTTCATCAACGAGTTTTTTGATAAAGAAAGCGATGCCAAAGCCGGAAAAATCAACAAACTCGCTTACCTGCCCGCTACCTATCAGGCGGGTGTTTTTCTGGTTGCTGTCACACTAACTTTTTTGCCGTGGATTTGGCTGCCCACTACCGCTTTATCATGGATGCTCATAGCATTGCAACTTGCGCTGTTTTTGATTTACTCACTGCCTGTACCGCGCCTGAAAGAACACACTTATCTTTCGCTTGTTATTGACTCCGGATATGCGTATGTGGTGCCATTGCTGTTATCATTTTACACTTTCAGTTTGATTGCCGGACTACCAGGCTTCCCCATCTGGTTTTATCTCTTCATGAGTGCCGTTTTCTTTATCGGCATTAGAAACATCATCATCCATCAGGTGCGCGATGTGTTTAAAGATGCGCAGAGCGGTATGCGGACACTCCCGATGATTTTGGGTGTGGAGAAGACAAAAAAAATGGTGGTGGTTGTGTTGTTGTATGAAGCGCTTTTGTGGCTGTTGGCTGGTGTGCTGCTTATTCAGTTACATGCCGTTTTTTTACTCTTCGTATCACTGCACACTTTAGTTGCACTATGGGCGTTGCGCAAATCTCCACTTCATCTTTACGACCCGCAAACCGATGAGTTGTTTATCAATTGGTCTTACTTGTACTTGTTTCCGGTGATGATGATTTTATTGGCCGGTATGTACCATCCATTGTGGTTAATGTTGTTGCCTTTTCATCTTGCGTTGCTTTTTCCCTACTATCTGTTTGAAAAAGCAGCGCTACGCACAAAGCGCGCTTACTATGGCATCATTACTTTTATAGCGATTGACGTGCGCAGAGCAGGTAGTGTATTGGTGAACTATCCTATTTACTACGTCTTCAGAATAGTTGGCATTGATTTGATTAAAGAAAAAAAATCTGCGGCTGAAGTACTGTTTGGCAAGAAGAAGAAAGAATAACCATGTGCGGAATTGCGGGAATCATTGACAGAGAAAAACGTGTAACGGAGTCCGAAATCCGCAGCATGACCGATGCCATCAAACATCGCGGACCCGATGATGAAGGATTTTATTTCAATGCAGAAAAAACGGTGGGGCTTGGGCACAGACGACTTTCTTTTTTGGATTTAAGTGAGAAAGGCAGACAACCACTGAGCAACGAAGACGGCAGCGTTTGGATAAGTTTCAATGGAGAGATTTACAATTACCGGGAGCTGAAATCGGAACTGCAAAAAGCAGGACATCAATTTCATACCAACACCGATACAGAAGTGTTGATTCACGCTTATGAGCAGTGGGGCGAGCAAATGCTGGATAAGCTCATTGGCATGTGGGCTTTTGCTATATGGGATGAAAAAACGCAAACGCTTTTTGCTGCACGCGACCGCTTTGGCATCAAGCCGTTTTACTATGGCGAACAGAATGGGCGCTTTGTTTTTGCTTCGGAAGTAAAAGCTATTGCAGCACTCGAAGATTACAAACGCACATTGAATTACACCGCTTTTGCTGATTACTTCAACTATCGTTATGTGCCTGCACCCAACACCATTTGGAATGAAGTAAAAAAACTGCCGCCCGCACATTTTTTAGTTTGGAAAAGCGGTAGCATTTCTATCAGAGAATACTGGCGATTAGAAAGTAAAAACGAAGCACCCAATCATCAACAGCTTGTTGAGGAAATTGATGACATACTTTACAAATCGGTACAGCTACATGCGGTGAGTGACGTGCCTGTAGGTGCTTTTTTGAGTGGTGGTTATGACAGTTCAGCCATTGTGTATTACCTGCACCGAATGGGCTATCCGCTGCAAACTTTTTCTATTGGCTTCGACAAGTGGGAACGCAGCGAACATCAATATGCCGAGTTGGTGGCAAAACATTATCAAAGCAAGCACACTTCATATCTGGTTGATGATGCACATTTAGAAACCTTAGACCATTTAGCGTGGGTGTATGACGAGCCGCTGGCTGATATTTCTACATTGCCAACCTACATGGTGAGCAAAGTGGCTGCACAGCAAGTAAAAGCAGTGATGAGTGGCGAAGGCAGCGATGAAATTTTTGCCGGCTATACTTGGCAGCGCGAATATGTTCCGCCAACTTTTTTTCAGCAGTTGAAATATACTTTGGCGGGGTATCAAAATCCATATCCTGTTGCATACTATGCCGAATCTATGGCAATGGGCAGGATGGATAAGCGGCAGCAAGTTGCTTTGCTAAGCAGCGATTTGCATCAACACCTCAGCAAAAACAGCGATTGTTTTTACGGCTCACATTATCGGTCAAAACTCACGCCACTCAAAGCCATTCAGCACATGGACATGAAGTGTTTTATGGGCGAATTAGTGCTTACAAAAGTTGACCGCGCCAGCATGGCAAACAGTCTGGAAGTGCGCGTTCCGTTTCTGCATCATCAATTGTTTGAAAAGATTTTCAGTATGCGCGAGTCAGCTTATCACCATCCGCAGCAAACCAAGTGGCTGCTGTATGAACAACTGAAAAAAGTGCTGCCTGCAGAAGTGTTGCAACGAAAGAAACAAGGTTTTGTAGGTCCCGATAGTTACTACATGAACATAGATTGGTATCGCAGTTTGTTGGCAGAATGCAGATTGGTGAAAGATGGGTTGGTGAATGCCGCTTATGTAGATGCACTGCTGAAAAAAGATTATGATTGGCGGTTGTGGAAATTAGCCTTGATAGAATTGTGGTATCGCAAATGGATGTAGGCGCAGATGATTAGTAAAAACATTTTTGTATTTGTGGTGTGTGGTGGCGCAGAGCATATTGATGCATTGCACTACTCACTATCTGCACTCCGGCAATATTCTAAGAACGACATCATCATTCTTACCGATAGCAGCCGTAATGAAATTGCGGTTCATCACCATCATGTAATTGATGTAAAAACACCGGAGCATCTCACGCATCATCAAGCGAGTATTTTTTTGAAAACCGCCATTCATCGCTATGTGCCTGCGGGAAACACTTATTGTTATTTAGATACCGATGTGGTGGCGCTGAGCGAAAAAGTGGATGAGATTTTTGCACACTATCAACCACCGGTAATTTTCGCGCCCGACCATTGCCTGATGGATAAATTCAGCCCAAGCGCGGTGAATTGCGGATGTACGGAAGAGTTCAAAACACGCACTAACGAACTGCGTTTTCTTTTCAAAAAACATCGCCACCTGATGCGGCAGCCGGAAAATGAAAAGAAGAAAAAAGTGCTCGTCAAAAAATTAGACGACATCAAAAAAGATAAACTTGCCTACAAGCTGCTGTCTATCAAATTCAATTTGTCGCGCTATAAGTTCCGATTAGACGATGATAATTTTTTAGACAAGCGCAGACAGTTTTGGCACGATGCCAAAGGCGATGCCGTGCTGTATGAAAAAGAGGATAACGCCATTCATGAAATAGAAAGCACTACCGATTATCGCTGCGACCTGAGCCAAAATCATTTGTGGACTTATCGTGGGCGCAAAGTGTTTCACATTCAGTGCGACCACTTAGCAGAGCAAATTGAAAAAACCTTCGGCATCACCATTGCAGATAAGCAATGGCAACATTGGAACGGTGGTGTGTTTTTGTTTGATGAGCGTGGGCACGATTTCTTGAATCGCTGGCACGAAAAAACCATGCGTATTTTTTCATTGCCCGAATGGAAAACACGCGACCAAGGCACATTGATTGCCACCGCCTGGGAAATGGGTTTGCAAAACCACCCCACCTTTCCATTTCGCTTCAACCTAATTGCCGATTACAACCATCATGCGCTGCATCACCAAGGCAACTTAGTGTTTGAAGTAGGGGAACAAAAGGAATTGGTGAAGCCCGATTTCATTCATGTGTATCACCATTGGGCAGACCATGAATGGGAGGTGTGGCAAGCAGTGGAAAAACATACCGGATTGCACATTCAACCCGAAGTGAAAACTGTTCACGGACTTTGGATTGGCGATACGCTCAGTCCGCTGGAGTTGCTCACCATCCATTCCTTTTTAGATAAAGGACATCAGTTCAAACTGTGGTTGTATGATGAATTGAAAACTCCTCTACCAACAGGAGTTTTGATTGGCGATGCCAATGATATTATCCCGCGTGAAAAGATATTTCGCTACAAAAACAAAAGTCAGTTTGGGCATGGCAAGGGAAGTGTGGCGGGCTTCAGCGATATTTTCCGCTACAAATTGTTGTATGATGAAGGCGGCTGGTGGGTGGACATGGACATCGCTTGTCTGAAAAAATTGGACATAGACAAACCGTATTTTTTTCGCAAACACCACAACCTGAATGTAGTGGGCAATGTGATGAAATGCCCCAAAGGCAGCTTACTGATGAAACGTTGTTATGAAGAAGCCATTGCTGAAATTGATGAACACAACACCGATTGGCACAAACCCATTGACATACTCAACAAACACATTGATGCTTTGCAATTGAACGGCTACATTGTGAAAGATTGCAGCAATCAAGACCGTTGGGATGACACCGGAAGGTTCATTTACGGCAACGAAGAATATCCCGACCAGTGGTATTTCATCCATTGGCAAAACGAAGAGTGGCGAAACAAACAATTAGACAAACACACTTTTTATCACAACAGCACTTTGGCAGAATTGCTCTACAAATACGGCTTATATCAACGTCCGAAAAACTTGTTGATGCAATGGAAAAGTGAGTTATTGTTTTCACCCATAGTAAGGCGATTACGAGAACGTCTATAAAGTTATCTTCACGCATCCATGCAGCTACATCCAAAAGTTATTGAACAATATGCAGCCACACGCAGCGGCACTTACAAGCAGATGGTGTGTCATGCGCCTTTTGTGAGTTTAAACTTTGAACAAAATGGAAACGTACGTGCTTGTTGTTACAACACTAAAGATATTCTCGGCACCTGGCCCGCACAAACTATCAGCGGTATATGGCATGGAGCGCAGTCAGCAAAACTTCGCAACCACATTCGCAATAACGATTTGGGTGGCGGCTGCACCGAATGCGGCAACATGATTATTGCCGGAAATCATCAAGGCGTGCGCGCCAAATTTTTTGATGAGTATGCACCGAACAATCTCTCTTCGCGCATTCATTATTTCCGAAACAAACTAAGCGGTCACATCAACTATCCTCGGGTGCTGGAATTTGAGTTGAGCAACGAATGCAACTTGGAGTGTGTGATGTGCAACGGTTATTTCTCTTCCTCCATTCGCAAGAACAGAGAGGGGTTGCCGCCTATCGTTTCGCCTTACAACGACAAGTTTGTAGATGAGTTAGATGAATTTATTCCGCACCTCACCGATGCAAAGTTCTTGGGAGGCGAGCCATTCATGATTGAGATTTATTTGAAAATATGGGAACGCATTTTGAAAATTAATCCATCGGTGCGCATTCACATTACTACCAACGGCACTTTTCTGAATAATCGCATCAAGGATTTACTGGAAGGATTGAAGGCGGGCATCATCATGTCGGTGGATTCGGTGAATGAAGACACCTACAAGAAAATCCGCATCAACGGCAACTTCAAAAAGGTGATGGAAAACATGGAGTATTTGTTGCAATACACGCAGCGCAAACGCACCTTCATGTCAATGGCGGCTTGTCCAATCATTTACAATTGGCACGAGCTTCCGGAAATGTTGTCGTTTTGTTTGGAAAGGAATGTTGCGCTCTACTTCAATGCCGTTTTCACACCCGAAGAGCTTTCTCTAAAAGAGCAGCCGGTGGAGTTGCTGCAAGAAATTATTTCCTTTCTTGAAAAAAATCCTGCGCCCGAAAAGAACGGCAATCCTCAATCGCCACGAAACCTCAGCATCAATGCCTACAACGATTTTATCAAACTACTGCGCGGTTGGTTGCAGGAGCGCAAAGCCAAACTCAAAGAAAAATCGGAGCGGCTGCAGGAAGTGAACGCAGCACAAATTGCCACCGAGGTAAAGCATGAAAATGTGTTGTGGGATGCTGAAGCATTTCTCGCTTTGCTGCACCAACTTACCGACCTGAATGGCAAAGGATATTTCGAAGATGAAAAGAACGTACAGGCGCGTTTGGCGGCTATGTTATTATCATGCAATGCTGAAAATCTGAGCGAAGTATTTGCGGCTTACCTGCGATTTTTTGCGCAGTTCAGCGGCTTGAAAGAGGTGGCTGTTGATGAAGAAAAAGTGAAGTTTTTATCGGGGCTGATTGCAGCACATCCTCAGCGAAATGCAGTGCTTACACAAATTTCAAAAGTGCCTCCCGTGCAGTTAGGCGGCTTGTTTTTCAACAGGGAATTAGCCGATTTACAAAACGATTTAAAAGCGTTTTTCGGTTAAGCACTCACCTCCTGCGAGAACCAATGTTCAAACTCTTTTTGCAACTGCTGAGCGCTGCTGCCTTGCAATCGGTTGTATAACACATCGGCAGGCGAAGAAAGTATAGAGGTGTAAAAGCGCAGGTTCGGATTTTTTTCCAGCAAGCCGGTTTCAATCACTTTCAGTTTTTCGGTGATTTGCTGCACGCGATATTTTTTCTGCTCTTCACCTTCATTGAAATGCAGATAGATGTAATCGCTCAGTTTTTTCAACAGCACTTTTTCGGCTTCGCTTTCGCTAAGTTGTTCGGGGGCTGCTTCACCGCTGGCTTCGCGCTCTTGTGCCTCATGCCACCAATTTTTGAATTGCACTTCCACTAAGTTTTTATAGATGCCAATGTTGTAAGCCGCAAGCGGTGCGTTGCGCTCTTCCTTAGTAAAAACGGTGTTAGAAAGCGTGGTGTAGATTTTCTTCAATTCTGCAGCGGGTAAAGCCCAAATACTCCACTCCACAGGACGATGAATGGTATTAAACCAAATGTTGACGTTGTGCTTATTCACAAAGCGGATGAATTCCGGCATTTCGTGCCAGTTGTTGCGCATGGGGTTAACCATCACACAAAGTGTGCGTTTATTATCCTTGCAGTATTGATGATAGAATTGAAAATGTTCCATCATCCTGTCAAAATGCGCATTCACTCGAACGGTTTCATAAATATCCGGTGTGAGTGAATCAATGGAAAGGTTGATGTGGATGTTGAGCTTGTTCAGCCACTCTTTCACTTTATAGTTCAGCACGGTGCCGTTGGTGGCAATGGTGATTTTTAGTTTAGGGTTGAGCTTTTCAACTTTCTCAAAAATCTTGAAAACAATACCAATCAAAAACGGCTCACCGCCATTAAAGCGCAACTCCTTCAAATGCGGAATAAACTCTTCTAACTGCTCCACAAATGCTTCGTCATACGGGCTGCGGATGGGCGGTAGTTTCTCTCTATTTTTGCGGATAGAAGAAGATAGTTCACCAATGCACATCACACATTCTAAGTTGCAGGTGTTGTTCAACTCCAACTCTAACATGCTTGGGTAATCTGCAGGTTCATTTACATCATAAGCGCGCGCCAGCACCGAAGTGAAATTGCCACCCTGCAAATTTTTTAAGCACACATTGCACTTGTCGGTAAGGTTATAGACCAACAAATTTTTGCGCAACGATTGATACTTTTCGCCAAACCAAATTTCACGAATAGATTTTTTGGGGTAGGAATCAGGTTCAATGAACGTAAGCCAACAAGGCGCACAATCGCCATGCACATTAAAGTACATATTGCTAAAAGGGGCGTGGCAAATGTGTGTTGCATTGGGCTTGCTGCGAGCCGCGTTGTATGCAGTAATGGTATCGCTGCACAGCCCCGGACCTTCCGGCTTGCGCACCGTTCCGATGATTTTGCTCAATAGATTAACGGCTAACTGCTTCATGCCAACACCACTTTTTCAAGACCTTCCGCAGTAATTGCGCGCAGCGACTCCACACTTTGGGATGTCAATGCCTGCACGATTTCTTCCGGCTTGCCCTGCATAATCATACTATATAATTTCTCTCGTTCGCTTTCTTCAAAAGCAGCTACCACTTCTTCCAACTTGGCTTTCAATTCACCTGCATTGAGGTGGCTGAACTCCGGTTGCTGACTAACCACATTTTCAATAGCGGCTTCTACATCGGCTTTGCCCGAAACCTGTTTTATCACAATAGCATTGCGCTTGTGTTTCAACTCCGGTGCCTCGTTTTGAATCATCTCCGCCTCAAAGCGATAATCGTGATAGCGCTTCTCTTCGGGGTTATCAATGTAGGTTTGAATGTATTTTTTAAAATCTTCAAAGCAGCGATGGTTGTGGCGCTCTTTTTGTGTGAGACGCGGCAGGGAAACATTTTTCATGTAGTCCAGCACTTCCTGCAATTGTGCCGTGCTGAACTCGGTGATAGAAAACTCCACCGGTCTTTCTAAGTAGCTCACAAAAATGAAAGCGTCCACTTCGTTGCAGAGTTCAATCACGCGCGGCAGTTCACGCCAGTTGTCTTTTTGCACCGTAAAACTGAGTGACAGATACTTCCCTTTTTTGCGGCACACTTCACTAAACCTTCTGATGTTGTGCATCAGTTTGTCGTGCTGAATGTTTTTGCGGATTCCCTCCACAATATCTTTGTCAACCGCATCAATGCTCACCGCCACATCAAAGTCTAAGTCGTTGATGAGCCCTTCAATTTTGCTGTTCCAATGGCTGCCATTGGTGATGATAAAGAGCGGCAACTTAGGATTGAGCTGCTTTATCATTTCCCAAATCTTATAGTAGATAGAAATGAGAAACGGCTCACCGCCATAAAACTTCGCCTCTTTTAGGTGTGGTATATACTTCGCTAACTGCTCCAGAAATTTATCGTCATACGGCATAGGAATGGGCGGCAGCTTATCGCGGTTTTTGCGGATGCTGCTGCTCACTTCACCCACACACATCTGACATTCCAGGTTGCACTCGTTGCTCAACTCAAACTCCATCACCTGCGGAAAAGTGGCTTCCGTGTTCTGATAGTATTTATCAAACACCAATGGCTTAAGGTTGCTGAATTTTCCTTTTTCAAAAAAATAGCGGCAGTGCTGGCAGCCATAATCCAAATCGTTGTTCAGCATGTGGGTGCGCAATTGCCGGGCTTCTGTGCTGTTCCAGATTTCATCAATGCTCTGGTTCGGGTATTGCCCCAACTGCACATCGCGGTTGTAGGAGCAGGCAAACACTTTTCCCGAAAAAGAAAAAGTCAAACTATTTAATGGCACATAGCAAAACACCGGCTTGGCACCTAACGGACGGAAGTTGTTATACTTACGATATTGCCGCAGGTCAAGTGTGTTGTAACCCGCAGCTTTGGAGGCTTCATACTTGCCCTTGTCGCTCAGGCGCGTTTTAATGTGTTCAAACAAATTCATTGGCGCTATGAAAATAGAAAGCTATCGGAAACATTTGAACCATTAAGTATATTAGGTTAGGTTATGGTTTACTCTACCTATTTATACTTGCTTTAGACATGCTTTACCTTTTCAACAATTTGACAGCTAACAGGACTTCAGGTTAATGGGGTATGAAGCATGAGTGAATCAAACAACTGTCGGGAAAATATCAAGGTGACACCTCACAACCATCTATATTGCACAAGTTGCTTGCTAAAGTAATTCACCACGTCAATCAATAAAACCAAAGAGCTGTTTTAAGCAAAAATCCGATTTGGGTTACAGCATTAATGCTTATTCGGAAGATTTTTTTGATACCACACGTAGTGTTTTCTATTAAATCCCAAATACGCTTTTCCACCAACTCTTCTCAGCCCTATTTTTTGGGCTATCAACAGCAGCTGGTTCAGGAGTCGGCAGAAACTCTGGTCGGGTGCTCATCTCAAACCCCGCCTTTTCTTTCATCTCCTTCAACTTTTCATACAGCGCTGCTCCGCGAAGTTGCGGCAGTTGGTAGGGAATAAAACCAATGCTTTTACCGAGATAGGGACGCTTGCCAATATCGTTGGCAAAATCCTTGAAACTGATGAGAAAGCTATCGTCCATCTCAAACACTTCCAATTCATCTTTATCCGGCAACTTGTAGTGGAAATACATTTGTGCGTCTTTGCTTTTCAAGCCTGCGGTGACGGCTTTGCGGATGGTGTTGCTGCGGTTGGGTGGCGAATAATGAATCACACTTTGGTTCAAAATAACAGCCGTTCCGGCAGACACTTCCATAGGCACCAATTCTTTCACCACCATTTCGTCATCGCCACTAAAAAAGAACGGCAGAGTGGGCGCGCGAATAACATTGAAATTATCGAAATGGCTACCGGGCAAAATGCTAAGTGCGCCATTTTCTTTAGTTACATCACAAAGCGGCACCCAGCAGTTCAGCGCAACGTTTTTGGTTTCGTCCACAATTGTCCAGTCCTGATGGGCAGCTAACTCGCTGTTTTCGCCCGGAACTTTATAGAGAAAAGCTGCGCCAAAAGGCGTGTAGTTCACAAACAATTCTTCATAAGCACGCGTGAAAATTTTCACCACTGCATCGCTGGCTTTTTTCTTGTAGTCAATATCACCGCTATAGCTGCCGCTGAAAAAACCACCGCTGCTGAGGTTGGGGTGAAGCTCATCAAACAGTTTATCCAACTGCCCTACTTCATCGGGCGTGATGAAGGGCAACACAATAAACCCTTGTTTATCAAACAAAGCCTGATGTTCATCGCTTTTAAAAATTCTCTTGCTCATCTGCTGAACTTAAAATCGAATAACACATTTTACTTTTACATTTACATCACTAAATGCTCACACACGCCAACAGAAACAGAACACACATCAAATTTCCGCAAAAAGCAAATTCCATCTCACATGAAAAAAATCATCCTTCACACACTGCTGCTGTTCTATTTTACACAAGCAAAAGCGCAATCGGCAGGCATACTTGATGCCGATTTTAACGCCAATGGAAAACTTACCTTTCCGTTTAGTCAGGATAATGATTTTGGAGCCGATGTAAAAATTGACAAGAACAGCAAAGTAATTGTGGGCGCTACTTCGGTGCTTGCCGGCAAAAGTTGTTTTGCCATTGCAAGGTTAAACCCCGATGGCTCGTTTGACAATAACTTTTCGGGCGATGGAAAAGAACTTACAGGCTTTGGCAACGATAATGTTTCGCTGAAAAAAATTCTCATTCAACCTGATAACAAAATAATTGCAATCGGTTCAAAGGGTTCCGATTTTGTGCTGGCGCGCTACAACACCAATGGCACTTTAGACAACGATTTTAGTTTCGATGGCAAAGTAACCACTGCGGCATCCGCCAATTTCAACACTGCTGCTTTAGATAAACAGGGAAACATTTTTCTACTTGGGAATAAGGGCTTGTTAGACTCGGTAGTAGTGATAGTAAAATACAAAAGCGATGGCAGCCTCGACCAAAATTTTGGAACAGCAGGCACAAAAAATACTCTCATTGCTTTCGATATCCGCCCCGATTTTTTGCATATTGACGATGACGGAAAAATGCACATTGCGGGAACCTACACAGGAGCACAAGGGCAATTGTTGTTTTATACCTGCTTTACAGCCAATGGCGATGTTGATCAAAATGTGTTAGGCACAGCTAAGTATCGCTCGGCAGGTTTTGCCCAATCGGCTATACTCAAAACAGCCGTTAAAAATCCCGATGGCACATTTTATTTAACCGCATTAACCAACTCTGGTTTGGGACTGGTAAAGTTAAGTTCCACCGGAACAGTGGTGGCGCAGTTTGGCAATGGAGGAAGAGTGGAAACGCTTTTAGGCTACAAAAATGCTCAGGTAAGCGGCATTGCTGTGCAGCCGGATGGAAAGATTTTGCTGGGCGGCAAAGCTATCCAGCAAAATTTCATTGAGGCAATGTGGGTAGCTCGATTTAATGATAACGGCAGCCCCGACAACACTTTTGGCAACAGTGGCGTACTCACTGCAACTTTTGGCACAAGTGTCAATGATTATGTTTATGCAAATGCCTGTACCTTGCAACCCGATGGACGGTTTGTGGTGGCAGGAACATTTCTGAAAAACAGCAAAGCAGATGTTGCGCTCATCAGAGTGCTCACGGGCATAACAACATCATTGAGCGAAGTGGTGAAAAATGATTTTTGGGTTCGCCAGAATGAGCAAGGAGATGTAATGATTGCAACTCAACATGAGTTGGATTTGACCCTTTACAACATTGCAGGACTGCATATCGCAAACTTAAAGGTTGAACCCGGCACGCAAGTCCTTCCGCTTTCGTTCCTCAGCCGGGGTGTGTATGTGATTTCCGATGGAAAAACCGCAGTGAAATTTTTGAAATAAAAAAAGCTGTGCCGCTTTTGCCGTTCCAAACATGAAGTTTGGACTAATGTGCGATGCCCCTACCACCGTAGGCAACACACCAAACAACGCGCACACAGCCCGTTTCAATAACTTTAAAATTTTACAAGTGCGTGATGAACATAGGGAGGTTCAACTCGCGAATGATTTTGTTGGACATACTTTGTTCAAAAATTCTGGAAACCGTATTCCTTCCATAAGCACCCATCACTACAATCGAATTTGGACCGTTCACTTTCAGATAGTTCAGCAACTGCGATTCGGGTGTTCCGTTCAAAATTTCCATGTCGGCTTTCGGGAAATGTACTTTGGTAAATTCGGTGAACGATTCCCCTCCGGCAACATCACGATTTCTGCCTTCGTTCACACTCACAATCACCACATCTGTATCTTCCAATTCAGGAAAAAGATAGCTGAACTGTTTCATGGCATAAGTTGATGATGGGCTGCCGTCATAGCAGAAAATCACTTTGTCAAAATACTCGTAAGTCATGGGTACAATCAGCACCGGGCATCGCGATTCTGCCAGCAAATCTTTGATGAACGGACTTGGTGTTTCATCCGTTAACGAATAGAAACTCAGGTTCTCGTCAGCCACAATCAAATCGGCATAGTTGCTTTCGCGCAGCAACTCGTTGATGGGCACGCCTTTCTCTTTTTTCACCGTAAAAGGAATGTTGTGTTGCTTGCACTCATTCGTAAACAGCGCAACATTCTTTTCTATCTTTTCCAAATCCTCCGCTTCAATTTCGGCAATCGCAGCAAAATCAATAAAAGGTTGATCCCACACATAGCTGTAAGTCATGCTCAGGTAGCGCATATCGTGCAGAAAAACCCCTGCCACTTCGCTGCCCGAAAGCTTTGCCAACCGAATGGCGTAGTCAATAGTTCCCTTTGAAAACTTAGTGCCGTCAAATGCGGCAATGATGCGTTTTTTCATGATAGATGGTAGTTTAAATTATTGGTGCAAATATACACCATCAGTAAGTGGCTAAATTATGACAATGGTTGTTGTAAAACATGACTTTGGTCAACTTCACGTTTACTGATGTTTGCGCTAAACTTTGAACAAACGGTATGCTCATCACTCTTGCAGGTGAGGTGTAAATCAGCAAATCTTTCCTATTCTTGCCCCTGCAAAAACAATAACAACATGGCAACTACCGCAGACATCCGCAACGGATTGTGCATTGAATGGAACCACGACATTTTTCAGTTCATCGAGTTCCAACACGTGAAACCCGGCAAAGGCAACGCATTCGTTCGCTGCCGCATGAAAAGCCTGCGCACAGGCAGAGTGTTGGAGCACACTTTCCCCTCTGGTCACGAAATCATCACTGCTCGCGTTATCCGCAAGCCGCATCAGTTTCTTTATGCCGATGACAGCGGATTCAACTTTATGGACCAGGAAACTTTCGACCAAATCACAGTTGACGGCAAAATGATTGAAAACAACGACCTGCTAAAAGAAGGCGATGTGTGCGATGTGATAGTGCACGAAGAGCAGAACCTTATTCTTGCTTGCGAACTGCCAAACTTTGTGGTGTTGGAAGTTACACAAGCCGACCCCAACGTGAAAGGCAACTCGGCATCAAACGTTACCAAAAACTGTGTGGTGGAAACAGGCGCAACCATCAAAGTGCCCATGTTTGTGGAGGCTGGTGTGAAAATTAAAATTGATGCACGCACCCGTGCTTACATGGACCGAGCGTAATTTTCTTCTTTAAACTTGCACCGAAAATTTATTTACAGTTACATTCACTTCCCCGCCAAGCGCGGGTTTTGTTTCTAAACTAAACCTTCCGAAAATGGAATTCAAAGAAATACAGGAACTCATCAAGCTCGTGAGCAAAAGCAACATCAGCGGCTTGAAAATCAAACAAGGCGATTTTGAAATCAAAATCAGCAACAAAGGCGAGGAAGTGATTACTACCACCGTTCCCGTTGCCATGCATCAACCGCAGGTGGTTGTTCCGCAAACTGTGATGCAACAGGCACCTGCTGCCGAAGGTGCAGCACCCAAAACCGAAGCACCAAAGCAAGAAGCTGCTTCTGCCAACACTTACACTTTCAAATCGCCCATGATTGGCACTTTCTACCGCAAACCTTCACCCGATAAAGATATGTTTGTGAAGGTGGGCGATGTGGTGAAAAACGGTGATGTGTTGTGCATCATTGAAGCCATGAAGTTGTTTAACGAAATTGAATTTGACGGGGGCGAAGGGCGCATTGTGAAAATCATTGCCGAAGACTCATCGCCTGTGGAATATGACCAGCCGCTTTTCCTGATTGAAAAAATAGCCCCCTAAATCCCCCGGAGGGGGACATAAACAAAGCCCCCTTCGGGGGTTGGGGGGCTGAATTGATAGTTATGTTCAAAAAAGTATTGATAGCCAACCGCGGGGAAATTGCCCTGCGCATCATACGCACTTGTCGCGAAATGGGAATCAAAACCGTTGCTGTGTATTCCACAGCCGATCGCGATTCGCTGCACGTGCGCTTTGCCGATGAAGCAATTTGCATTGGTCCGCCACGCAGCAAAGATTCTTACCTCAACATGCAAAACATCATGGCTGCGGCTGAACTCACCGCTGCCGATGCCATCCATCCGGGCTACGGATTTTTGGCTGAAAACGCAGTGTTTGCCGAAACCTGCACCAAGTATGGTATAAAATTTATTGGACCCACTGCCGACCAAATCCGCGCCATGGGCGATAAAATCACCGCCAAAGAAACCATGATAAAAGCAGGAGTGCCGTGCATTCCGGGCAGCGAAGGCTTGGTTGAAACACTTGCCGATGCCAAAAAACTTGCCAAGAAAATCGGCTACCCCGTTATCCTGAAAGCTACTGCGGGCGGAGGCGGAAAAGGCATGCGCATTGTGCGCGAAGAAGCCGAAATGGAGCGCGCCTTCAACACAGCCCGCACCGAAGCGGGCGCAGCCTTCGGCAACGATGGCATGTATATGGAAAAGTTCATCGAAGAGCCGCACCACATTGAAATTCAAGTGGCGGGCGACCAATATGGCGCAGGCACGCACTTGAGTGAGCGCGATTGCAGCGTGCAGCGCAGGCATCAAAAATTGGTGGAGGAAGCGCCTTCGCCATTCATTGATGAAAAGGTGAGAAGAAAGATGGGCGATGCCGCAGTGAAGGCGGTGGAAGCCATTAAATATGAAGGTGTGGGAACCATTGAATTTTTGGTGGATAAACACAGGAATTTCTACTTCATGGAAATGAACACCCGCATTCAGGTGGAGCATCCCGTTACCGAAGAGGTGATGGATTTTGATTTAATCAAAGAACAAATTCTGCTTGCAGCAGGGCAAAAAATTTCGGGCGCGAAATACTTCCCCGAAAAAATGCACGCCATCGAGTGCCGCGTGAATGCCGAAGATCCATTCAATAACTTTGCGCCAAGCCCGGGCAAAATCACCGCGCTTCACACACCCAAAGGCTATGGGGTGAGGGTGGACACACACATTTACGCAGGCTACACCATTCCGCCATACTACGATTCATTGTTAGCCAAAGTAATTTGCCGCGCCAAAACACGCGAAGAAAGCATAGTGAAAATGAAACGCGCCATGCAGGAGTTTTTCATTGAAGGGGTTAAAACCACCATTCCTTTTCACATTGCGCTGATGGACAACGAAGCCTTCCGTGCCGGGCAATATGACACTGGTTTGCTCGAACGTTGGGACTATGTGGGCGCCATGCGTGAGTTGAATCTGGAGGGATAAACATTAAAGGCACGTTGCCACACATGGCTGACGGCATTACCTTATCCTGATTGCACCTTTTTGGATTACTGAAAAAGCTTTAGGCAAGCGATTTTGATGCAGTGTAATTAACTTGTGAACTATCATTGCCCTTTCAGCAGTTTCATAGCCATCTAATCTAATCAGTACAACACCGGAATGAAGTTTGTGTAAACGAAAAACCAATTCACCAAAATCTTTGTCGCGAGTAATCAAAATTCTTTCATCCGCTAATGCTTGCTCAAGAATCGTTTGATCATCGGTTGAAGGAGATAACTCCGCAACATACCAAACATCATAGCCCTCATTTCTGAGTAAATCAACAATGCTCTTATCCACGCCCTCATCTGCAAGAAACTTCATGCAGCTACCGGATAAATGTTTTCCCCTTTAAGTGCATCAGCAGCAAAATCAAGAGCAGCGTAAATTCCATCGCGTGTAAGTCGTGGATGCGCGGCTAACAAGTTCTCAAAACTTTCACCGGCAGCAAGCGATTTCAGGATAAGCTCAACAGTAAGCCGAGTGCCTTTGATAACCGGTTTACCCATCATCACCTTCGGGTTAATTTCTATCAGGTTGTTGTATGAATCCATGTTTAAGCGTGCTTATTGGTTCAAATATAATGATGACAAGTTGAATATCGGTTCAGCATCCAAACAGCTGTACAATTATTGTGAAGCACGAGCCTTTGAAAACTAACGATCCAACATTTCTGTTTCTCCCTTTTCTTTTCTTCGCACCCGATTGTAAAGCAATGAAACAACTGCGATTGGTTTTTATGGGCACACCCGAGTTTGCGGTTCCCATGTTGGAAGCGCTGCTGCTTTCGCGGCACGAGGTGGCGGCAGTGGTAACCATGCCCGATAAACCCGCAGGCAGGGGAATGAATTTGCAGCAAAGCCCTGTTAAGCAATTTGCGCTGCAACACAACTTAAAAGTGCTTCAGCCTGAAAAACTGAAAAACGAAACATTCCTTGAAGAACTGCGCGCACTGCAAGCCGACCTTTTTGTAATTGTTGCCTTCCGCATGTTGCCCGAGGTGGTGTGGAACATGCCGCCATTAGGTTCCATCAACCTTCACGCTTCGCTTTTGCCGCAATATCGCGGAGCTGCGCCCATCAACTGGGCAATCATTAATGGCGAAAAAGAAACGGGCGTTACCACTTTTTTTCTAAAACATGAAATTGACACAGGCAACATCATTTTTCAGGAAAAAGTTGCCATAGGCGATGAGGCAACGGTGGGGGAACTTTACGAACGGCTGATGCATCTGGGCGCAAAAATTTTGGCAAAAACAGTGGATGCCATTGCTGATGAAAACTACCCGCAAATTCCGCAGGCACACATCACCGAAGTAAAACACGCACCAAAAATTTTTAAGCAGCATTGCCTGATGGATTTCAGCAAGGGCGCAACCGAACTGGTAAATTTTGTGCGCGGGCTAAGCCCCTACCCTGCGGCTTACACCATGCTGAACGGAAAAACACTGAAAGTTTTTAAAGCCGGTGCCATTCATCAAGCACACAACTTTGAAGCAGGCTCGCTGCACACCAATCATAAAACTTTCCTGCACATTGCCTGTGCCGATGGATTTGTTGAGTTGCTGGAACTGCAATTGGAAGGCAAAAAAAGAATGGGCGTGCAGGAGTTTCTTCGCGGGGTTCAACTTGGTTGAATTTGTGTGCTTGCGGCATCCGCTCACCACTTCACCACCTTCTTCCTCACCACACTTCCGCCAATTTCCACCGAAATAAAGTACACCCCCGCAGGCATATCACTCAATGAAATAGATTGATTAGAAGCAGACAATTGCTGCTTTAAGCACGCTGCACCATTGATGTTGAAGAGGGTAACATCGGCTGAGGTATTGGAGTTGTAACTAACATACACCACATCGCTTGTCGGGTTGGGGAAAAGTCGGATGTCGGATGTCGGATGTCGGATGTATGAAACAGCCGATGGCTGCGCAACAGTATTCGTTACTGTATTCGTCACCACCGGTGCATTGAAATCAAAATAGATGCTGGCGGTGTTTTTGATTTGGGTGCCAAGGGCAAGGTTGGTTTTCTTTTTGATTTTGTATTGCAGCCAGCCTTTGCTTTCGGGTTCGTTGGTGGCGCTGTCTATGAGGTTGATGTTGGGGAAGTTGAAACGGGCAAACTTGCCTTTGATTTCGGTGAGCATACGGTGGCTGCTGCCGAGGATTTGTATGCTGCTTTCATCTAAGTTACTATCCAAAGTATCCATCACATAAATGTGTATGGCGGGTGCATTGCCCATGTTTTGGAAGTGAATGGTATAAGTTAACCAATCTTCATCAGGAGCGATGGTGTTGATGGGGCTTACTTCTTTCATGTTGGGGTCGTAGCTGTTTACTATTTCAAAGCAATAAGTAGCCGTGTTGTTGCTTACGTTATTATCACCTGCGGTGGGCGTAACCACTACATTTAAACAAAGCTGCTGCCCAATTTGCGCAAAGGTGTCAACCAGAAAGCGCAGTCCGAAAGCAGTTTGCATATCTATGGCACCAAAATCTGCAATGCTGTAGGTAAGGGTGTTACCCGAAACCACAGGCGCAAGCGCACCACTCATCACCCCTGCAAAACTCACCGGACCCGAATAAGTAATATTCACCGCACCGCTTACACCTGCTGCGCAATTTAAACCATAGAATTTGCTGAGGTCTCCTGCTGTTACATGAATGCCAGCTTGCTGCGCAGGAAACAACATTCCGCTATCCCTCACCGCACTTAACACACCCACATCAAAACTAGTTTTACAACGTAAGCCGAAATCAATGTTTGTTTTAATAGAATCTTGAGGCGTGAGTATTACCGTTTGTTTGCCATTGGCAGGGCAGGCTACTTGGTATGGCAAACCTGTGGTGTCTATTCGGATTTCAAAGGTGTCAAGGTCTGTTTCGAAAGAATATTGACCAAAGTTGTTAGCGATACTTTGTTGCTCTAAATCATTATTTCGATAGAGCAACAACTTGGAATTTTTAAATGTCTTTTCAATTGTATCTTTCACACAATTTTGAATGCTGTCTCCAAAAACAGTTCCTGAGATATTGTAGAAAACATCGCAACCATTTGCATTAAAAACACCGCAAAGTGGGACAGAGTTTAGAGGCGGACCACTCAAAATATTTCCTTCAGGATAGTTAGGTAAGCAAGTAATTGAGGTGCCAGTAAAAAACAAGTAATTTACAATTCCCAATTTTGGCAAACATGATAACGAAGGATTGTAGTCGCAGTCGAACCAATAAAGACTATCTGGCAATGAAGGCAACGAAGTAATTAGGTTTTCTTCAATGTTTAACTCAGTTATAGAATTAGGTAATGTGGGTAATGAAGTGAGTTGATTTTGTTGACAAAAGAGTTTAACCAAAGAATTGGACAAGGAGGGCAAGGATGTGAGATTATTATTAACACAAGCTAAATGAACTAAGGAATTAGGCAGTGTAGGCAAAGAAGTGATATCATTGAAGCTACAATTTAAATAGGTCAAAGAATTAGGCAACGCAGGTAAAGCTGTGAGTTGATTATTAGTACATAGTAAATAAGTCAAATTATTGGGTAATGTAGGTAGGAAGGTTAGGCTCTGTTGACCGCAATACAATACCTTTAGATTATCAAAATAGCGAATCCCCTCAATACTTCTAATATTCGAATAACTATTGCTAAAATTAATTGAATCCTCACTCACCACCTCATTACACGTAGTATCCATCTGCCACCCCAACGTGCTATTTCCTTGCAAACACATGTTGTACCCATTTGTATTCAGCCACTTCCCAAAGTTCGTATCAGGAATACTGACCCACTGCGCATTAGCATTGAAAGCAGCAAGGGTTACACAAAAAGCAAGCAGTAAGTTTTTGATGGGGAGCGATGGTGGTGCATAAGATGAGTGTTTATTTTTAAAATTTTACTTCAATCTGGAACCATGTACAAATTGATAAATAGCAAGTTTTGAATCTGTGTACTTAAAAACTACTATCCACTGTTTTTTGTAAACAAAACAACTGTATTTTTTTGCAGCAAATTTGTGATAGTTGCATAATGGAAATTTGATACGAGTAGTGCCTGCGCGCCTAACTATAAACTTTATCAGTGCATGATACCACTTCACACTACTGCCGGGTGTGTTCTGCTCTTCAATGAATTCACAAACTGCATCAATTGCGCTGATAGCTCTCTGTTTGAATTCTACTTCGCGCATAGCATTGTCTATTTGGTTTTGAATTTTTTATCCAAGCGTTCCAATAACTGCGCAGCAGAAACCGGCTTGCTTTTATCTGGGCGCTTGAGCCACTCATCAAATTGTTCTTCGCTGGGTGGATTGCCGGGCAACGCCATTTCGGCATCGGTGAGTTGCCGGAATTTTCTTACGCGCACTTCACTATCGCTGGCATTCAACTTTTGCACAAACGCCAAAAGCGTTTTACCTTTCTCTGTTTTTTCATCAACAATCACCGTAAGCATAAGCCGAAGATAAAGTTTTGTCTGCTAATATTTCACCACCTTCTTCCTCACCACACTTCCACCAATTTCCACCGAAACAAAATACACCCCGGCAGGCAAGTTGCTTAGTGAGATGCTTGCCAAACCTTCCAAGTTTCCAAAACTTGGAAGGTTGATTTGCGCACCATTTAAGTTATATAGGCTGATGGCAGGCAATGTTTTGGATGAATAAGAAATATACACCACATCATTTGTCGGATTGGGGAAAAGTCGGATGTCCGATGTCGGATGTCGGATGTATGAAACAGCCAACGGCTCGGCAACAACATTGGTAACTGTATTCGTTACCACCGGAGCATTGAAATCGAAATAGATGCTGGCGGTGTTTTTGATTTGTGTGCCTAAGGCTAAACCTGTTTTCTTTTTGATTTTGTATTGCAGCCAGCCTTTGCTTTCGGGTTCGTTGGTGGCGCTGTCTATGAGGTTGATGTTGGGGAAGTTGAAACGGGCAAACTTGCCTTTGATTTCGGTGAGCATACGGTGGCTGCTGCCGAGGATTTGTATGCTGCTTTCATCTAAGTTACTATCCAAAGTATCCATCACATAAATGTGTATGGCGGGTGCATTGCCCATGTTTTGGAAGTGGATGGTGTAGGTCAGCCAGTCTTCATCAGGGGCGATGGTGTTGATGGGGCTAACCTCTTTCATGTTGGGGTCGTAGCTGTTTACGATTTCAAAACAATAAGTAGCAGTATTGTTACTTACGTTATTATCCCCGGCAGTGGGCGTAACCACCACATCTAAACAAAGCTGCTGCCCTATTTGCGCAAAGGTGTCAACCAGAAAGCGCAGCCCGAAAGCAGTTTGCATATCTATTGTGCCAAAATCTGCAATGCTATAACTAAGTGTATTACCCGAAACTGTTGGCACAAGCGCACCGCTCGTCACCCCTGCAAAACTCACCGGACCCGAATAAGTAATACTCACCGCACCGCTAATACCTGCCGCACAGTTTAAGCCATAGAATGAACTTAAATCTCCTGCTTTTACATGAATGCCTGCTTGCTGCGCAGGAAACAACATGCCGCTATCCCTCACTGCACTCAACACGCCCACATCAAAACCAAGTTTGCAACGCAAGCCAAAATCCTTATCGGTATCTATGGAGTCTTGTGGCGTGAGTATAGAAGTATGAAAAAATGTTGATGGGCAGGCAACTGTATAGGGTAAACCTGCGGTGTCTACACGGGTTTCAAAGGTGTCGAGGTTGGTGTCGAAAGAGTAGGAACCAAAAGTCATGGTTACAGATTGCTGTTCTAAAACTCCATTTCTGAATAACAACACCTTCGTATTTCCTTCTACTTCGGCAACATCTTTAACGCAGTTTTGAATAGTATCAGAAAATACTTTGCCTGAAATGTTGTAATAAACCTCACAGCCATTTGCATTAAGCACATCACAAAGAGGAATTGAATTTAAAGGAGGGTTGCTACTATAATTTTGTTGAGGGTAATTAGGAAAACATGTAACTGATGTGCCACCGAATACAAAGGATCTAACAATGCCCAATTTAGGAAGGCATGATAATGGGGGGTTGTTTTGGCAATTCAAGTAGTCAAGTTTATCAGGTAATGCAGGCAAAGAGTTTAACAGATTGTCTCTACAGTTTAATTCAGTCAAATGGTTAGGTAACGGAGGTAGAGTTGTGAGCTTATTGTAACCGCAACTCAATTTGCCAATAAGAGGGGTGAGTGCAGGTAAAGATGTGAGTTGATTATTGTCACAGTTTAAATCACCTAAAACACTGGGTAATGTTGGTAATGAACTTAAATTGTTGTTCTGACAATGTAGAATAGACAAAGAATTAGGCAATGCGGGTAATGAATCAACTTTATTTCCACCACAATACAGTTGATACAAAGAGTTAGGTAGAGCAGGCATGGATGTAAGTTGATTGCTACCACAGTTTAAATTGATTAAAGAGTTTGGCAATGTGGGCAGGGAAGCCAGTTGATTTCTATTACAGTCTAAGTAGGTTAAAGAGTTGGATAGCACAGGCAGGGATGTAAGTTGATTTAAATAGCATTGTAAGGAGGTCAAGGAATTGGGTAATGTAGGTAATGAAGTAAGTTGATTGCTATAACAAATTAAGGTAGTCAAAGAACCAGGTAAAGCAGGTAAAGTTGTAAGCTGATTATTAATACAGAATAGCTTAATCAGAGAATTTGGCAAAATAGGTAAAACCGAGAGTTGATTGGAATTACAATCCAACTCTCTCAGCACGTTTGGTAAGGATGGTAAGGATGCAAGAAGATTTTCGTGGCACCACAACTCAATTAAAGTATTCGGCAATGGAGGTAGGGATACTAATTTATTCTGGTGGCATCGTAAAGAATACAAAGAATTTGGCAAAGAGGGTAAGGATGCAAGTTTATTTTGATAACAGTACAGAATGTTTAATGTGCTGGGCAATTCAGGCAAAGAGGTTAATTCATTCGAAGTGCAAATTAAAAGTAATAGGGTATCGAAATACTGAATTCCTTCAATACTTCTGATGTAAGCGGCATTACAATTGATGACTGTCTCACTCACCACCTCATTACAAGTCGTATCCATCTGCCACCCAACACTACTATTTCCCTGCAAACACATATTGTACCCATTTGTATTCAGCCACTTCCCAAAGTTCGTATCAGGAATACTGACCCACTGCGCATTAGCATTGAAAGCAGCAAGGGTTACACAAAAAGCAAGCAGTAAGTTTTTGATGGAGGAGCGATGGTGGTGCATAGCCGTGAAATTGTTAGTGAGAGAATTGTTTACTTCAAAAGTGCATGGATAGAAATGTCTTCATCAATTTCATTCCAATGAATGCCGTAGCCCGAGGGGGAAACTGTGAAATTTGCGCGTTGCTTTTCGTCAGCCGCAGCCAACCTTGCCGAGAGCGCAGCCCACGGAAAGCGCAACTGCTTTCCATCAAACACTATACACAAAGCATCCGCCTCAGCCTTTACCTGAGCCGCGCTAACGGTAATTATTTTCTCTTCTGATATTGTTCCCATTGTTCTATGATGTAATCAAAATGTTCAAAAATTATCTTCCTCACTTCGCGCTTATCTTTTGGCGACATGTTGAAAGCAAACGCCTCCCTGATTTCAAACAATTCCACTTCTAACCAATACTTCCCCTCACATTCTCCCTTTTGTACATGAACATGCACGGGCTCGTTATTTTCATTAGAGTAGAAAAAAATCCTCCAACCGTAAAGCAACAATATGGTAGGCATTCAAACTGATTATTACCAAAGGTAAATAATCTATTGCAACTACCACTTCACCACCTTCTTCCTCACCACACTGCCTTCCACTTCCACCGAAACAAAGTACACCCCCGCAGGCAAGTTGCTTAGTGATATGCTTGCCAACCCTTCCAAGTTTTGGAAACTTGGAAGGTTGATTTGCGCACCATTCAAGTTGTATAGGCTGATGGCGGGTACTGTTTCAGGTGAATAAGAAATATACACCACATCATTTGTCGGGTTGGGGAAAAGTCGGATGTCCGATGTTGGATGTCCGATGTATGAAACAGCCGATGGCTCTGCAACAGTATTCGTAACTGTGTTTGTAACAACAGGTGCATTGAAATCAAAATAGATGCTGGCGGTGTTTTTGATTTGTGTGCCAAGGGCAAGGTTGTTTTTCTTTTTGATTTTGTATTGCAGCCAGCCTTTGCTTTCGGGTTCGTTGGTGGCGCTGTCTATGAGGTTGATGTTGGGGAAGTTGAAACGGGCAAACTTGCCTTTGATTTCGGTGAGCATACGGTGGCTGCTGCCGAGGATTTGTATGCTGCTTTCATCTAAGTTACTATCCAAAGTATCCATCACATAAATGTGTATGGCGGGTGCATTGCCCATGTTTTGGAAGTGAATGGTATAAGTTAACCAATCTTCATCAGGAGCGATGGTGTTGATGGGGCTTACTTCTTTCATGTTGGGGTCGTAGCTGTTTACTATAGGCAAGCAAATTCGTAATGTATTATTGGTGTTATTGATGTCACCCGCAACATCAGGAATAACTGTGATACTTAAACACAATTGCTGCCCTATTTGCGCAAAGGTGTCAGTAAGAAATATTAAACCCAAAGCAGTGTTGATGTCAATTGCTCCGAAATCAGCAATAGTGTAGGTGAGTGTATTGCCCGTTATGGTAGGCGTTAATGAACCCTGTCTTACACCCGAATAGGTTACAGGACCCGAGTAGATAACAACCACTTTGCCACTCACACCCGACACGCAATTCAACCCGAAAAGTTGACTTATGTCCCCTGCTTTAATGCGAATGCCTGCTTTTTGGGCAGGAAAAAGAATGCCACTATCTCTTACAGCGGAGTGTACTCCTAAGTCAAAGCCCGGTTTGCAATACACACCAAAGTCTTTATCGGTATCTATGGAATCTTGTAGAGTAATTACTGAAGTATGAGATAAAGATGAAGGGCAAGAGACCATTACAGGAAGCCCAACAGTATCAATACGAATTCTATATACATCTAAATCAGTATTAAAAGTATATTGTCCGAAACTATTTGTAATGGACTGTTGCACCAATACACTATTTCTATAAAGTAGTAACTTGGTGTTGTTCGATACCTTTTCACTTACATCTTTCACACAGTTGTTATTACTATCAATGAAAACCATTCCTGAAATATTATAGAAAACATCACAACTGTTAGAATTAAATGCATCACATATTGGAATAGTGTCTAAAGATGGCTGGCAAAAATTATTCTGCTGAGGCATATTAGGCAAACAAGTAATTCCCGTTCCTCTAAATTCGAGAGATCTTACGACACCTAGTTTAGGTAAACATTTTAAGTTGGTGTTGTAACAATTTAAAGAATTCAAAAAGCTAGGTAAAGCAGGTAATGAAGAGATGTTCACATTTCCACCACAATCAAGGTATTGGATTGTACTTGGCAAACTAGGTATTGAAACAAGTTGGTTATAGGAGCAATTTAAGCTAATCAAGGAATTTGGTAAAGTAGGCGGCAGTGATGTTATATTATTCCAACTACAAACGAGTCCGGTCAGAGCTCCACCTAATGTGGGCAGAGACGTGATTTTATTATTGGGACAATACAAAACAGATAAATTGACGGGTAGGCTTGGTATTGCTGTCAACAAGTTATAGCCACAATACAACTTACTGAGAGTATTAGGTAATAAAGGCAATGAAGTCAACTGGTTTTTATCACATGATAACTCTTTCAATAAACTAGGTAAAGTGGGCATTAGACTTATCTGGTTGTTAGCACAATACAGTTCCTCTAAAGAATCATTTAAGGTGGGTAAGACACTTAAACTATTGCCACCTATATTCAATGTCTTAAGGGTGTTTGGCAATTGAGGTATTGACGAAATATTGTTTTGCTGGCAATGTAAATGTTCAAGATTTATAGGAAGGGCGGGCAATGCTGTAAGCTGGTTATAGGATGTTTGAATGTATCTTAATGTATGAGGTAGCTGAGGCAGAAATGTAAGTTGATTAAAGTAGCAAATCAGTGTATCAAGTAATTGTGGAAGATTTGGTAAAAAAGATAATCTATTACTTGAGCAATTAAGTTTTCTCAAATTTATAAAGAATTGAACCCCTTCAATACTGCTTAGATTGGAAGAATCACAATCTACTACCGTTGCACTCACCACCTCATTACACGTAGTATCCATCTGCCACCCAACATTACTATTTCCTTGCAAGCACATGTTGTAGCCATTCGTGTTCAACCACTTCCCAAAGTTCGTATCGGGAATACTAACCCACTGCGCTTGTGCGCTGAAGGCAGCAAGGGTTACACAAAAAGCAAGCAGTAAGTTTTTGATGGAGGAGCGATGGTGGTGCATAGCCGTGAAATTTTATTGCTATAAAGTTAAACGCTTTTTTTCGAGGGTGGCAAATTGATAAGCCATTATTATGGCGCTGCATCTTGGCAAGCATGAACATCAAAACCCGAACTACATTTCTATATTCGCGGCATTCGTTCACACCCAACGTATTTGGTTTTGTCGCTTCACGAAAAAATAAAACATCAGGTTCAGCAGTTGCAGGGTCCCATTTTGGTTATTGGGGCGGGGGGCTTTATCGGGGCAAATTTGTTTCGCCAAATCTTCCAACACCGCACCGATGTTTTTGCCACCACCAGCAAACCTTTTGTGCCTTGGCGCATTGACGACCTCCCCGACAAACACATCCTCCACTGCAACATCACCAAAAAACACGAACTCGAAAAACTGTTTGCCCAGCATCAGTTCAAAACCATTTTCGATTTGGCGGCTTATGGCGCCTATAGCAAGCAGGCTGATGTGGAGTTGATTTATGAAACCAATTTCATGGGCTTGCTCAACCTGCTCGAAATCACTTCAAAGTATGCTATCAAAGCCTTTGTGCACGCAGGCAGCAGCAGCGAATATGGCTTGAACTGCGAAGCCCCTTTGGAACAGGAAGAACTGAAACCCAACAGCCATTATGCGGTAACTAAAGTGGGCGCGGCACACATGATAAAATACTATGGCGTGCTGAAGGAAATGCCGGTGGTGAACCTGCGCTACTATTCCATTTACGGACCCTACGAAGAACCCGACCGCCTCATTCCGGTGCTGGTGAAAAAGGGCTTGAACAATGAATATCCGCCTTTGGTGCAGCCCGACATTTCGCGCGATTTTGTGTTTATTGATGATGCTGTTTATGCCACGCTGCTTGCCGCCAATGCCGACTTTGCGCAACTGCGCGGTGAGTCGCTGAACATTGCCAGCGGACTAAAAACCACCATGCGCGATATTGCCGCTGCCGCAAAAGAAGTTTTCGGCTTGCAGGGCGAGCCGGCATGGGGCAACTTCCCCAACCGCAAATGGGATTTGAAAGACTGGTATGGCAACGCCCAAAAAGCCGAAAAACTCTTAGGCTGGAAAAGCCAAACCACTCTGGCGGAAGGCTTAAAGCAAACTGCCGATTGGCAGCGCCATTATTCCATGCCTTTGTATGAAAAGAAATTGGTGCAGGATAAAATCCGCCACAAGCTGAGCGCGGTTATTGCGTGCTATAAAGATGAGCAGGCAATACCCATTATGTATGAACGCCTCACTGCCACCTTCAAAAAAATAATGGTGGACTATGAAATCATTTTCGTGAACGATTGCAGCCCCGACAACACTGCGCAGGTGTTGCAGCATTTGGTGAATCAGGACGACCACGTTATTGCCATCGAACACTCCCGTAACTTCGGCTCCCAAAGCGCCTTTCTTTCGGGCATGGAAGTTTCCACTGGCGATGGGGTGATTTTGCTCGATGGCGACCTGCAAGACCCACCCGAAATGATTGAAAAATTTTATGCCGAATACCTCAACGGTTTCGATGTGGTGTATGGCAGGCGCGTTGCCCGCGAAGGCAATCAGCAATTAGCGTTTTTCTACAAAGTGTTCTATCGCATTTTCCGCAGTGTGAGCTATGTGCCCATTCCGGTGGATGCAGGCGACTTTAGTTTGATGGATAGAAAAGTGGTGAATGAATTGATAAAAATGCCCGAAACCGACCAGTTCCTGCGCGGCTTGCGTGCATGGGTGGGCTTCAGGCAAACGGGGGTGGACTATGTGCGCCCCGAAAGAATGTTCGGCACCACCACCAACAACTGGCGCAAAAACATCGGCTGGGCGCGCAAAGCCATTTTCTCGTTCAGCTTTGTGCCCCTCGAACTGCTTTCTTACAGCGGCTGGGTGCTCACCGGCTTATCGTTTGTCGCCATCTTCATTCAAATCATCCTCTATTTTGCCCTGCCCGGCACACCACATGGCATCACCACCATCATTGTGCTCATCCTGCTGTTTGGCGGCTTAAACATGCTCGCCATTTCCATCATCGGAGAGTATCAGGCAAAAATCCTCGAAGAAGTAAAACGCAGACCCAAATTCATCCGCAGGCAGGTGTTCAGGCATGAGTGAGGATTTTAGATTGCGGATTCGGAAATTCAGAAAAAGGAAAATTATTGTTTAGCATGGTGAGATGCTTCATACCTCAACCAAATAGCAGCAATCACTCCCGCTAACAATAAAATTGATGATAAAATCAAATACTCCATAAAACTATTTTTTGTCATTGATGCTGCAATCCCAAAATACAAACACATGAAAATTCATTACACCAATGAACAGCTTAAACCTGACGACATATTTTTCCTTTATGAAGAACTTGATTGGAACAGCTTTTTAAGTTTAAACCGGCAACAATTGGTTGCAGCAATGCAAAAAAGTTGGCTCACCATTTATGCTTATGTGGATGAAGAATTGGTTGGCACCGGCAGGGTAATATCCGATGGAGTTACAAACGCCTATTTATGCGGACTCGGGGTTAAACAAAAACACAGGGGGCAAGGCATTGGAACAGCAATTACCCAACAACTCTTGCAGCAGTGCAGAAATCATGGTTTGCATGCGCAGTTTTTTTGCGAGGAACACCTGATTCCCTTCTACACAAAAATGGGATTTGAAGTTTTTTCGGTTGGTATGAGGTTGAAGGCTGCGAATTGATCCAAATTCATCCGCTGGCAGGTGTGCAGCCAATGACTGAGAGGTAGTTGTTTTAAATTCATTCTATCAACGCTTTTTGCCTGCAGCTGCCTCAGTATTTTTGAACACACCTGTTTTAATTGCGCGGTTTAAAATTTCACGTGCGCCATCTGGAATTACCGGAGGTGAAACCCAAGTTGCATTTGGCTCGCATAAGCTTTGGGCAAAAAGTTGTAGTTTCTGTTTGCGCAAAACCACCTCAGGGAAAAAGAAGAAGTTTGAAGTAAAATGAAAAACAATGCACGCAGTCAATAAAAACCTTGCACCATTGACATAAAAAAATGGATATGTTTTAAACAAAAAAATCGCGCAGCAAACCAAAGCCATCGCAGAATAAATTCCATATCGAACAGACATCCATTCCATCACATCCCTGTTGCTTCGGAAAAAACCTGCCACGAGCGAGCAAAGCAGCACATACACCAACACCCAAAAAACAAATGGATAGGATTTGTAAAACTTATTTTTCAACATTAAAAGCAGGCAGGTGTAAATAAAAACGCCTGCAAAAACAGGTAAATAAACCTGATACATGAACTGAAAGGAGCTTCCTAAAAAAACCAAGCTGAATGGAAATAAACTCAGCAGTGTTTTTTGCCATTGAAAATTATAGGAAACCGGAGTGAAATTATGGAGGTATAAAAAAAAATCAAAATAGAAACACACCCAAGAACAACTGCTTTGAAAAGGTTTTTCTGCATAAGTTGATACAACAGCACAACCGGTATCAGGCTGAATCCATTTCCGTAAGTAAAAACGGTGATGATTAGCGTTGCTGTCAGAAAAATAAAATCCGATTTTTTATCCGACAACAACAGCTTGATGCATAGCATGCCAAACAACAGCGACCAGATATTTTGCAGCGCAGAAGTTGCCCAAAAAACAGCATCATAGTATTGAAACTGAAAAAGTAAGAACACTATAGCTACAGCCATGAGGCGATTTTCTTTCACTTCTTTGATAAATAAATAAGCGATAAACACTAAGCCGGTTGCGGCAAAAAGTATTAAATGGATGAAATTGAGTTCTTTAAAAAAATAAAAGTCAAGCAAGCAAACTGCTCTTGTAAAAACAATTCTTGACTCGTTGTAAGGAACAGTTAACCCGCGTAAAATATTGGTGTCTTGTTTGAATTTCAGCAGCCACTCCACCAATGCAAAATAATCATCAGTGATGGGCAGGTTATATGCAAACAGAAAAACGATGGAAAAGAAAAATGCAACACAACCGATGGCTGCGCCCATCCATTTTTGTGAGTTCTTTAACTGTGGTATCAGCCAAATGAATGCCAACAACAACCCTTCGGCACCAACAACTAAAAAAGAATATTTCCAAAAATCAAGTTGAAGCATAAATGTAAACCAAAGGGTTGCAGCTTGAAAAAGTTGCTGCTAATTCTGCCCAACAGTGTTTTTTAATCCACCAAAAAAGTGGCGTTTACCACTGCGGTAATTTCTTTTTTAATACTGCTTACATCATTCACGCCATAATCAGAAAACATGTTTGAGTTTTCAGGTGTAATTTGCAACACACCCATGCGAGCCGATGTAAGCGGTCCTATTTTTCTTCCGGTAGCTTCGGCAATTTTTGTTGCTCTGTTTTTGGCATCGGCTGCGGCTTCTGCCTGAATTTCAATTTTCATCGGAGCAAGTTTTGTGTAGTAATACTCGGGTTGGTAAATGTTGAGGCTCAACCCTTTTTCCAGCAGCGTTGAGGCTTCCAGCGAAATGTTTTCAATCAGCTTTACATCGTCTGCCTCGATGTTCACCTCCTGCGAAACAGTGTAAGCAATAACCCTTCCGGTTTGGTAGCCCGATTCGCTCATTTGATAAACAGGCGAAGCATTCACGGGGCGCAGTTTGATTTTTTCCTGCGCTATGCCTTTGCTTTTCAAAAACTCCATCAGCGCAGGTTTTTGCCTGTTTATTTCCTTCATACCTTCTAATTGCGAAACCGCATTCACCGAAAGATTAAAACCAAGTTTACCCAGGTCAGCAACAATGTCGCGCTTGGCAGAGCCGGTTACATTGATGGTTTGCTTGCTTTTGTTGAAATCCTTCAACACACCGCTCAGCATAAATGCACTGATAATGATGGCAGCGGCAATGATGATGGATGGTGCGGTTTTGTTTTCCATGTCAGAAAAATTTGTTGCCGTAAATGTAGTGTTTCAAAAAAGATTGAGAGCAGTATGCAATTTACTGCGCTGTTCTCCGCTTTAGTTCTGCGGTAATCAATTTCAGTTCGCGGCTCATTTGCCCGCCCACCGAAGTGTTTTCCTGCGCTCTGCGAATGAGGTATGGAATCACATCTTTCACAGGTCCGTATGGCAGATATTTTGTGGCATTAAAACCAAGTTTTGCTAAATTAAAAGTGATGTTGTCGCCCATGCCGTAAAGCTGCGAAAACACCAAATGCGGATGATGAAACGGAATGTTTTTCTGCTGCATCAACTGCATGGCAAGCAAATTGCTTGCTTCGCTCTGCGATGCCACACACACCGCAACGTGTTCCAACTCGGTGATGCACAGTTCCAGCGCAGCATCAAAATCTTTGTCCACCGCCTTTTTGTTTTTATGAATGGGTGAAGGGTAGCCCATTTCGGCAGCGCGGTTGTTTTCTTTTTCAATGTAAGCACCGCGAACCAGCTTTGCGCCCAGCACAAAACCATTTGTCTTGGCGCGTTTCAGTTCTTTTTTCAAATAGGTAAGGCGGTCGTGGCGGTAGAGCTGAAAAGTGTTGAACACCACCGGGTTTTCGGTGTTGTATTGCGCCATCATGTTTTCTACCATGCCATCCAGCGCATCTTGTATCCACGATTCTTCGGCATCTACATACAGTTGCACTTTGTGTTTTGCTGCAGCTTCGCACAAGCGATGAAAGCGCGCGGTTATTCTTTTTAACTCTTCGTTTTCGTGTTTGCTTAGGGCTTCGCCTTGTTGCATTTTTTCAAACAAGGCAAATCTGCCAAAGCCCGTTATTTTAATACACACCACCTGCACCGATTTGTTTTTTCCGGCAAAAGCAATGGCTTCAAGATTATGTTGAATGGTTTTTTCAAAATCGTCTTCGCAGTCTTTCAGTTCCACACCATAGTTCAGCATGGCGCCCACACCATAGTTGCTGAGTTTTTTGATGGTTTGTTTGCACTCCTCAAAAGTTTCACCACCGCAGAATTGCTCGTAAACGGTGATGCGGAAAAGCGGAGTAACCGGCAGGCGAAGCTTCAAAGCCACCTGCGCAAAAAAAGTGCCGGTGTTCACCAGCGCATTGTTGTTGATGAGTTTAAACAGCAGTTGCGCCTCCTTCAGCTCACGGTTGGTTTTGGCGGCAAAAGCAGTTTCGGTGTCCTCAAAAATTCGCTGATGAATTTCCATGCGGCAATAATAACGATTGGGCGTTAAGGAAGGTTTTGAGCGGAGTTATTCTGCCGTTTCGGGTGCAGCGCCAATGGTGTTTTCTTCTTCCGGCATCACATCTTTCAGCTTTGGCAACTCTTGTGTGGAGTTGATGCCGAAATAATCTAAAAACAGCGAAGTAACTTTATACAACACCGGTTTTCCGGGTGCATCTTCCACTCTGCCTGCCATTTCAATCAATTCTTTTTCCAGCAGTTTTTGAACCGAATAATCGCAGTTCACACCCCTGATTTGTTCGCATTCGCTTTTGGTAACCGGTCCGCGATAGGCAATGATGGCAAGGGTTTCCAGCGCAGCGGTGGAAAGTTTTTTCTTTTCTTTTTGCCCGATCAAAATGCTTACGGTTTTGTGATAGTCAGGCTTGGTGAAAAACTGATAGCCACCGCCAATCACCCGCAACTCGAACGAAAAATAATCCGGTTTATATTTTTCGGCAATGTCGTTTAAAACGCGGTCAATGATTTGTTCATCCATCACCTCGCCCGTCAGCTTGTTGATGCAAACGGAAATATCTTCTCTGCTCACCGCAGTTTCTGAACTGAAAATTAACGCCTCAATATGTTGATGAAGATTTTCCATGATGATGTGCTAATTTGTTGATTTGAAAATTTGAAGATGGAACCATTGTGTAATAATCTTCAAATCATCTAATTTTCAAATTGACTATTTCTCTTCCAAAGCAGCGGCTCCGCCCACAATCTCCAAAATTTCTTTGGTGATGGCAGCCTGGCGCTCGCGGTTGTATTGAATGCTGAGGGAACGAATCATTTCCTGCGCATTGTTGGTGGCGGCATCCATTGCCACCATGCGCGAACCGTGTTCCGAAGCGTTGGTATCCAGCAAGGCGCGGAAGAACTGTGTGTTCAAAATTTTTGGTGCAAGCTCTTCCAACAGTTGTTGCTTCTCGGGTTCAAAAATGTAATCGTTTTTCTTGGCTTTTTTGCCGCTTGCGTTGCTTTTCAATGGCGCTACGGGCAAAAATCTTTCCACTTCAAATTTCTGAGTGGCAGCGTTTACAAATTGCGCATACACAAGTTCAATCACATCAAACTCTTCTTTCAAAAACGAGGCCGTTAAGTGTTTGCTCACTTGCTGTGCAGCGCCAAAGTTCAGCGTGCTTAGCAACGTAACGTACTCGGTGTTAAACTTCAACTTATCGTTTTTCTTAAAGTAGTCATAGCCCTTTTTGCCAATGGGCAACAGGGTAACGTTGCCTGCGGTAAGTTGCGAACCATAAGTTTGATTCAGCAGGTTGCGGGTGGTTTTAATCAGGTTAGAGTTGAAGCCGCCACACAAACCTTTGTCGGAAGTAATCAGCACCACCAGCACATTTTTAGGCTCGCGCACTTTGTTCAGTGCCAACGAAACATCTTCGCTTTCTAAGCTTTCCATCAGGTTGCTGAGGATGTTGTTGAGTTTCAGCGAGTAGGGGCGCATTTGCACAATGCGGTCCTGCGCACGTTTTAGCTTGCTTGCCGCCACCAACTTCATTGCTTTGGTAATTTGTTGTGTGGTTTTAACGCTGCCTATGCGGTTTCTTACTTCCTTTAAGTTTGCCATGATGTTGAATGCTTCTTCAAAAAAGCGGGGCGAAAATAGCAGAAATGGCGGAAGTCGGAAGCCCGAAGTCAGCAGCAAACGGCAAATCATCCATCATCAAAGCCCTCAACCGTAGATTAATGCATACACCACAGCAAAAATCAGCGGGAAAAGGCTTGTGTTGATTAAAATTCTGATTCCCTTTGCCATCTTAGCTGCATGATTCTTTCAGGTTTAGAAATCAGGAAAAAATTAGGCTCCGAAATTTTCATCGAGCCTTTCAGCGAAGCACAACTGAACCCCAACAGCTACAACCTCAGGTTGCATAATGAATTGATGGTGTACAGCACCGAAGTGCTGGACATGAAACAACCCAATGCGCATGAAACTTTCACCATTCCCACCGAAGGCTTTGTGCTGCAACCCGGCAAACTTTACTTGGGTAGAACGGTGGAGCACACCCGCTCGCTGAACCATGTGCCCATGCTTGAAGGGCGCTCGTCCATTGGGCGATTGGGTTTGTTTGTGCACGTTACGGCAGGTTTTGGCGATGTGGGTTTTTCGGGTTTCTGGACACTCGAAATGTTTTGCATTCATCCCATCCGCATTTACCCCAATGTGGAGATATGCCAAATTTATTATCACTCCATTGAAGGCGATTTTGAAATTTACAAAAGCGGTAAATACCAAAATAATCAAGGCATTCAGCCCAGTTTGATGTATAAAGACTTTGAAAAGTGAGGAAGCAAAAGCAATGATGAGTTTTTGTTGATTCAAAGTTCATTGTTGTATGCAACTGCACAAAAGCAGCACTGCATCACAAAACCTCCATCACCACTTCCCTAAATTCACTGAGCATAATTGCCGTTGCGCCCCAAATCACATGCTCGCCATAAACAAATGCAGGCACTTCAGTTTTCAATCCCTGCTGCAAGTTGATTTCGGTGAGGCAAACATTCTTTTCATCGCAAAAAAACGATAGCGGGATTTCAACAATCTCCTGCACCTCGCGCTCCTGAGGTTTGAAAATTTTTTCGCCCTGCCAATGCGCCACCACCGGATGCACCAAAAAATTACTTGGTGGAATGTAGAGCTCGGTGAGCCTGCCAATCACTTCCACCGATGATGATGCAACACCAATTTCCTCTTCGGTTTCGCGCAGCGCTGTTTCAACAATGCTTTTATCCTGTGGCTCTTTTTTCCCTCCCGGAAAACTCATTTGCCCGCTGTGCACACCTTCGTATTTTCTTCTTTGCGTAAAAACCGTGTGCCACTCATTGTTGTTTTCATAAAGCAACATCAACACCCCCCCGATGCGCGGATTCATGGCATGAATTTGTGCTGCACTCATCCGCGGGCGATAGGTGGGCGCCATGCGATATTGTGCCTCTTCACCGGGCAAAGGCTGCTGCAAGCGCTGCTGAATTTTAAGAATGAATTCGGGAGTGTGTTTGCTATTCATGGTTTTGTTCAAAGAAATTACATTTGCTTCCTTTAAAAACTAACATAGAAGTTTTCACGGAAAAGTAACTCATGCAAACGAGATTCACGGCAACTGCTACAGCCGGAGACGGGAAGGAAATTTTTTTGGCTTTTGAACTGTTGGAAGAAGCATTTCAGGTAAACCTGAGTATGATTCCGCGCGGAGCATTAACAGCCGAACAATTAGAGCAGTGGACAAAAGGCGAAGCGGTTGAATTTCCGGAAGGAACAACCACCATCAATCCAAACCTTAATGACGATTCAATTTTGCCTGCCGAAATCAAAACAGAGGAAACAGGCAAAATTCGAGCCAAGCAAAACGAGTGGGCTTATCGCCTGCTCACCAACAAGCTGTGGGAAGTATATCTGAACGAATTGGAGGCGTTGAAAAAACGCGCTTCGGAGTTGACATCCTACAGCCGCGAGTTGTTTGACGATGCAAAAAGTTTTTGGGAGCGCGTTTTGGAACACAAAAAAGAACGCGACATCTCGCAGGCTAAGCTGGATGAGATAAAAGAAGAGGTGAACAAAATTTTTGAAACACTGAAAGGGTTGCGCAAAAACGAAAGTTCACTTTTTGAAGAAAACTCGGCAAAGCAGCGCGATGAAACATTGGCGCAAATTGAAACCTTCAAAACCAAGTTGGTAGAAGGCGCCATGTTCAAAGAATTGTTTGAGGAACTGAAGCAATTGCAGGCTTCGCAACGCGGCAAGCGCTTCACAAAATCAGACGACACCGCCATTCGCAAAGCATTCGATGGCGCTTTTCAGCAGCTGAACGAGGCGCGAAATTCTTTTGCCTCAAACAAAAATGCTTCGCGCATCGAAAACCTCACCAAGATTGTTGCCAACATGGAAAAATCGTTGCAGCGCGATAAAAACGATTTGGACTACTACACCAAAAAAATCAACAGCCCGCGCGCAAACGCCATTGAAATTCAATTGGTGAAGGTGAAGCTGAAAATGCTGGAAGAAGCCATTGCATCGAAAGAGGTGAAGGTTGCCGACATCCACAGCACACTATCAAAACTTCAAAACCCCAAGCGCAAAAAAGCAAGCGTGGGCAACAAAATCGAAGCAGAGCAAACCCCTGAACATCACGAAGAAACCGCTGCCGAACAAACAGTTGATGCTGCGGAAAATTCAACCGAAAATGTGGGCGCTGAATTGGAAGAAACAACTGCCGAGCCATTGGAAAACACAGAGGAACCAAAAGCATAAATTATGCGTGTTTGGGCTTGGATAACAATGTTGGTTTTTATTGCAGCTTCTCAGGGCTGCAAAATCTATTCGTTCAGCGGAGCCAATGTTCCGCCCGACATCAAAACTGTGCAAATCGAGTTGTTTCAAAACCGTGCCAACAATGGTCCGGCATTGCTCAGCCAAATTTTTACCGATAGGCTTAAAGCCAAATTCATCACCGAAGGAAACCTAAAGCAAGTGAGCGGTGATGGCGACCTTCAGTTCAAAGGCTACATCAGTTCATTTACTTACACCAGCCAGGCGCCAACAGGCGGAATTGCCAGCAGCCTGAACCGCTTAACCATGAGCGTTACGGTGGACTACCTGAACAACAAAAACGAAAAAGATAAGTGGCAACAAACATTCACCCGCTTTGCCGAAGCACCTTCTACTGAAGACATTTTCACCATTGAAAATCGCTTGATTAATGAAATCAATACACAGTTGGTGGATGACATTTTCAATAAGGCATTGGTGAAGTGGTAGCCAGCATAAAATCTTGCCTTGTCCGCTTAAACTTAGCTGGACAGAAATAAAACCAATGCCTAAACGTCAACCAAAGCATGAAAGCAATTTACCTGATTAAAAACGGAAAATCATCCGAAGCATTTGAAGTGCGCGAGGCACAGCCGCCTGTTCCAAAAGCGGGTGAAATACAAATTCAAGTAAGCGCCTTTGGCTTAAATTTTGCCGATGTGATGGCGCGCAAAGGCATGTACCGCGATGCACCGCCCATGCCATGTGTTTTGGGCTACGATGTGGCGGGCGTGGTAACGGCTGTTGGGCAAGGTGTAACCAATCATGCCATAGGCGACAGGGTTACTGCCATGACCCGCTTTGGCGGCTATGCGCAAAGCGTGATTACCGATGCGCGCGCAGCAGCAAAAATTCCTGACAGCATGGAAATGAATGCTGCCACCGCACTCACCACGCAGTATTGCACTGCTTACTACGCTGCTGCCGAAATGGTGAACTTGCACAAAGGCGATAAAGTGTTGGTTCATTCGGGTGCGGGCGGTGTGGGAACAGCCTTAGTGCAATATGCACTGCACAAAGGTTGCGAGGTTTTTTCAACCGCAGGGAGCGATGAAAAAGTTGCGCTGTTAAAATCATTGGGGGTGCATCATCCCATCAATTACAACACACAGGATTTTGAACAAGTGGTGAAACAAACAACCAATGGCGCAGGGGTGGATGTAATTTTCGATGCCGTTGGCGGAAGCTATGTGCGCAAGGGCTTTCGTGCGCTGGCGCATGGCGGCAGAATAGTGTGCTATGGCGCAGCCGACCTCAGCAGCAAAAACATTTTCGGAAAGCTGAAGGCATTTTTGGGTTTTGGAATTTATCACCCTGTGGTGTTTATGATGAACTCGAAAAGCATGATTGGTGTGAACATGCTGCGCATTGCCGACCACAAGCCCGAAGTGTTGCAGCGGTGCCTGCAGGAAGTTATCAAACTGACCGAGCAAGGGGTGTTTAAACCCACTGTGGGCAAAGCCTTTCCGGTGCATGAACTGGCAGCAGCACACGACTTTTTGGAAAGCCGCAAAAGCACCGGAAAAATTGCGGTGGTGTGGGAGTAAGTTTAAATACTTCACAAGCTTTTAATCTTTCGGTGGTTTTCTATTTAAGTAGCCGATGATTGGAGAGCAGAGGCGTAAACGCTTGCTAATATTCTTGCATGAGCTGGCATATTACCAACCCTTAACCCGCATCAGCCACCACAAATCCCTTCCATTTTTTCATATACGCTACAAACGTGGCGCTAAGTTCCTGCTGCAATAAATGCTCTTCGGTAAAAGGCGGGCGCGAAGGCTCCGTGACGTTTTCTTTTACCTGTGCGGGCCAGTTGGCGTGGGCAATGGCTGCCATACCCACAGCTACTATATCGGCACCCAAAGCAATGGCCTGTTCGGCATCGGCACGGGTCCATATTTTACCGGCTACCACAATGGGTGTTTGCGGAACCGCTTCGCGGAAACAAGTAATCAACGCTTTGTCACCGCTGGCATATTTTTCGGGTTTCTTAGCGGCATCCCAGGGGGAGAGATGAATATAATCGGCTCCATCCTCCGCCAGTAGTTTTGCCAGCGCTACGCTTTCATCAAAATCAATTCCCTCAAAACTGTATTTGTCTTCGGGCGAAAGGCGCACACCCACCATAAAATCTTTTTTAACCACGGCTTTAATTTGCTGCAACACCGTGCGCAGTAAGCGGTTACGGTTCTCAAAACTGCCGCCCCATTCATCGGTGCGCTTATTAGTAGCCGTGCTTAAAAACTGATGCAGCAAATAACCGTGCGCCCCGTGCAGCTCCACTCCATCAAAGCCGGCCTGTTCGGCACGCAACGCAGCCGCTGTAAAATCATTTATCACGCGGTCAATATCCTCTAACGTGGCTCCGCGCACTTCTACCGGAACCTTAGCATGAGGCATGGTGTGCGCACTCGCGCTCCAGGGTTGTGTGCCTATTAAACTTTCGGGGCTGCGCGCACCGCCATGAAATATTTGCACCACTGCTAAACTACTATATTGTTTTATGCCCTGCGCCAGACGCGTAAGCCCGGCAGTATGTTTATCGTCATAAATTCCCAGTTCACCTTTCCAGCCCTGCCCATCGGCCGACACGTTGGCGGCACAGCTTATCACCATACCAAAGTTTTCTTTAGCTCTGCGCACTAACCAGTTGTATTCGTCATCGCTCAGCGTGCCGTCATCATGGCTTTGCAAATTGGTTAAAGGCGCCAGCGAAATGCGGTTGCGCATTTGCTTACCGCTCGCCCGAAAAGTAAATGGAGTGAAGAGTTGATGTTGCGGCATGATGTTTCGTTACACTTGATTTTAAAAACCCAAAGAAATGAAATGGTGGGATTGTTTGTTGTTGGTGATAACATCAACAAAGGCAAAAAACCAATTTATATCCGTTTTTATACGAACAGATACAAAACAGATTACGCACATACGCAAGAAAGCTATGCTAAGTCCAGTCGGGTCAGTAGTCGCTTACCTAATGACTAAGCCTCATACTACGGATAGCGGGGGACATGAAAGCTAATTAGGAAAACGTTTTAAAAAGGTAATACATCTCCGCTTACAACTTCTCCAACTGAATTCGCTCTTCTTTTTTCTGATTCAGCGGCTAATGAATCTGGAAAGCGTTTTGCTATAAATTCCATGAGTTCGTAATATACGTCAAACAACTCCAAAAACTTTGTAGTATCACGGAAGTCGTTGCCATCAATTTCCAAATCTACAGTGGGCACCTGAAAGTTATCATTTTTTAAGCTCTGTTCTGTTGTAAACATGGCATATATCGCTACTGCATCTTCAACACCTAACTTCTCATATTTTAAACACCAGTCTATTAAATCATTCTTGGATTTGTTTTGGGTAATTACATCATATTCTTTAATGGCAATACTACTTATTGCCTCCAACCTATGATACTCTGAAAGTTCATCGAGATAATAATATGCTTTCCTAAAAGCAACTCCGCTATCTTTGTCAGGCGCCAGACTAAAAAGCCTGTGTGTTTTTGAAGCATCTTTATACAAATCACCATACTTCAAAAGCCACCATTCTACAAAAGCAATTGAAACAACTTTTGAATTGCCTTTGTAAAGTTCATTAAGAGCTTCTAAAAAGAGTGTTGTCATGTTCACAAATCAACTGGAGTAAACTCATATCCAAGTTTTTCTTTTATCCACTGGATGTCGTCCGATACTTTACTCAGCGTTTCTTGTTGACTTGATTCTTTATGTAGTTTTCTGTCTAACGCATTTATCCTATTGAGTATGGTTGTAAACAATACAATATTGTCAAGTTGAATAATCTGAAATGTATTGTCACCATCCTTTTTTAAAAAACCATTTTGAACGAGTATCTTAAGTAACTCAAGATTGAATCTATACTGTTGTCCTTCGTTGTTAGCAAGGACAAGTATTTCAGTGTTTTTTTCGTAACTGACAACTTTCAAGTATTTCATTCCACTCTTTTCATCTCTTACTTCGAAGTAGAAAAAGTAAAATCCCATTACTAACAAATAAAAAATCCAAACCACTCCAGTATTGGAAAGTTCGAAAGCACCGTCATCATGATTGACGCAATTGGCAATCATGTAAAAGTTGATGAATAAAATTGTTGTAACAATAACAGAAACGATAATTTTCTTCGTAAATGGTAATGCTTTATATCGCGCTAAAGTTTTGTGAAAGACTTTCATGACATTAGATTTTATTACTGAATTGTCTTGAATGCTGTTTTACATACTCCTCCTATACTGCCCTCCGACCTCAAACAGCGTAAAAGTAATTTTAGTTATTTTTTTGCCACCAAAACCCAATTTTTTGCAATTGACAATTAAGGAGGAGATGCAGGCGGGGTGCGAGATGGAGTTGTTGGTGATAAAATCAACAACGACTCAAATTTTTTTTCCTATAGTTCAAAATGTCATAAATTTTTATTGGTTCATTAAACTAACTCACAAATCAAGAATTGTATGATGCCTTACCACTTCATATATATATGGTTCGTTGTCTTTTAAGTAATTGTTTAACGAAACACATAATATTTTGCCCATGCCAACATCTGACAAACAGTTTAAAAACATTAATATATTATCATAAGATTTCCTAAGACGGGTTTCGTCATTAAGCGTTGTTGACCCACATTTAAAAACAAACATTAGACCTCTAAATTCTATCATCAAAGACTTTAAAATGTGTAGGTTATCTATAGTCACATAATCCAAACTAAAAAATAATGAAATCAAACTATCGTAATCAGATTTCGATATAGATTTTAGCTTTACATATATATTCCCTTCTATGGCTATTTCAATAGCTTTAATGGATTCCTTTGTCATTTTATAATCACACAATAATCCAGTATCATTGCTATGTAGCACCCAATCTCCATTGCTATCCTCGTTTTTTTTGTACTGTTCTTTGCCCCACCTTAACACCTCTCTAATTAGAAAAGAAAGCCTCCATTCATACTTAGACAAATTTAAACTCGCATAACTTCTTTTGGAAAGAATAATATCGGCTTTAATAATATCGATTAATTGTTCTTTCAATTTTTCTAATCTCCCCAAGCTTTTAGGATAACTCCGGTCTAAATGTCTATATTCTGGTCTTTCATCTAATAGTTCTGGATCGGGAGTGTTAGCAATAACTATTTCATCAATTCTATCGGCAAGCTCTTCTGAATTAATCCGACATAAAAGATTTATTATTTCAAACGGCTCAGTAACTGGAATTAAATTCATGGTAATTTTTTAGCCGTTGTTGGCGTTATCACCAACAACTAATTCTTACATACTCCTCCTATACTGCCCACCCACCTCAAACATCGCATGGCTAATCTGCCCCAGGCTGCAATGCTTAATCATACACCAATTCCCTTTTTCGTTTTGGCTCATCATGTTCTAAATCGTAATGGCGGTTAAATGCTTCGTGGCTTACAGCAAACAAATGGGAAAGCCCGCGTATTACTTCCTTGCTCATTCCCTTTTTGTAGTTCAGTATATCAGAGATTAGCCCCTTGCTTACGTTTAGTTTTTCTGCAAGCGTATTAGCTTTCATGTTTCTCTCAGCCATTAAAGACATCAGCAATTGCACCGGGTCAAGGTCATCAAAACTATTGTGCGCTTCGTCCCAAGTTTCAATCAATAGCGTCAGCAAATCAATTTCATCTTTTACTGCTTTGGTTTTTGCCTTGCTTTCAAGCAATGCATCTAATGCTTTGCAATAAGTGTGGTATTGCGCTTTGCTTTTTATCACTTTATACTTCAAGGTTTCCATACGCTGCGTTTTAATATTCGTTTACGGTGTATTGCTTTTTCTCTTTACAAAGTTTGTCGTACTCGGCATGTGTGCCCATCCAACAAACAAACAAATGCACTTGCCTTTCACCAAATATGTATTTGCAAATCATGCGGTAATTGTTTCCGCCAATATCAAACACCACGCACTCGCTCCCCTTCCCCAGCAAATCAGCCGCACCAAATGTTTTTTTGATATCGGCTGCTGTTTCCCAATCGGCAAACTTCACTTTGCTCAGCCACTCACCAAACGGCAGTCGGGCTGAGGCATTCTCCTTCACAAAATCTTCAATGGTTTGCCTTTTTATCAGGTGAACGCGCATACGAATATACGTTGTGTTTTTTTAATTAGTTCACATTTTGTGAACTTTTTTACATGCTCCTACTATACTGCCCACCCACCTCAAACAACGTATAGGTTATTTGCCCAAGCGAACGGCACTTCACGATTTCCATCATGCAGTAATTTCAATTCCTTCCTGCTTTACCACAGCAATAAGCGGAGAGGCATCATCGGTCAAAAATCTTTTCTCACTTACGCTTACCGGCTCAATACGGTGGTCAACATCGGCAGCATATCGCCACGGCTTGGCTGTTTTATAAATGTCATTCGTGTCAAAATAATCCGAAACCAACATTACATCAATATCACTGTCGGCACGGGCATCGTTACGCGCATAGCTGCCATAAATGTAAGCATGGCTTACCGGTATGCCATTTTGCGCCAATACGGCAAGATACTTTTTCACTATGCTTTTAATTTCTGCGTTAACCATTGTGCAATTTCTTTGGTTTGATTTAATAAATCCAGAGCTTCTTTCTTTTGCGGTTTTGGAGGAAATGTTTCCGGATAGCGTCCTTCAATTTGGTATTACATCAAAACCCCGAAAAAATCTTTTTGTAGTTCACTCAATTCTATTGAAGCTTTCTCCGAAAGGTAATGCAGTTTATGCGACTTTGGCGCTAATTCTCCTGTGGTTTTTACAATAAGGGCTTTGAGTAATTTCTCAACTGTTAAGTGACAAAAGAAAAGTCCCTCAACGGTTTTACCGCCTTCAATTAGTAAGGTAGCAGTTTCCAGATTATCCTCTGCACTGCTTTTCCAATATTCAATTTGCCTCTCTTTGTTTATCACGCTATTAATTTATGAAGCTCTTATTACATACTCCTCCTATACTGCCCACCCACTTCAAACAACGCATGAGTAATTTGCCCAAGCGAACAACACTTCACGGTTTCCATCAATTCCTCAAACAGATTGCCATTGTTGATGGCTACTTCCTGCAATCGTTTGAGTGCCGCTTCGCTTTTTTCGGCATGGCGTTTCTTGAAAGCATTAAGCGCAGAAATTTGAAACTGCTTTTCTTCTTCGGTAGAACGAATTACTTCGCTCGGAATGATGGTGGGCGAGCCATTTTTACTCAGGAAAGTGTTCACGCCAACAATAGGAAATTCGCCTGTGTGTTTCAGGTGTTCGTAGTGCAAACTTTCCTCCTGAATTTTATTGCGCTGATACATGCGCTCCATTGCGCCCAGCACACCACCGCGCTCGGTGATGCGTTTAAATTCAGTAAGCACAGCTTCTTCCACTAAGTCAGTCAGCTCTTCAATTAAAAAAGAACCTTGATTCGGATTTTCATTCTTTGCCGTTCCCAACTCGCGGTTAATAATCAACTGAATCGCCATAGCCCTGCGCACGCTTTCTTCGGTAGGTGTGGTAATAGCTTCGTCATACGCATTGGTGTGCAACGAATTGCAGTTGTCATACAACGCATACAATGCTTGCAATGTGGTGCGGATGTCGTTGAAGTCAATTTCCTGTGCGTGTAAACTTCTGCCCGATGTTTGAATATGATACTTCAGCTTCTGCGAGCGCTCGTTGGCTTTGTATTTATGCTTCATGGCTTTTGCCCAAATTCTGCGCGCCACCCTGCCAATCACAGAATATTCCGGGTCCATACCATTGCTGAAAAAGAAAGAAAGGTTAGGCGCAAAGTCATCAATCTTCATGCCTCTTGAAAGATAATACTCCACATAAGTGAAACCGTTTGCCAACGTGAAGGCTAATTGCGTAATTGGATTAGCACCGGCTTCGGCAATGTGATAACCACTGATACTCACCGAGTAGAAATTTCGCACTTTGTTTTGAATGAAATATTCCTGCACATCGCCCATCAGTTTGAGTGAAAACTCCGTAGAAAAAATGCAAGTGTTCTGCGCCTGATCTTCTTTCAAAATATCAGCCTGCACCGTTCCGCGCACCGCCTGCAGTGCTTTTAATTTCAGTTGTTCATAAACATCTTTCGGTAAAACATCGCTACCACTCAATCCAAGCAATTGCAAGCCAAGACCGTTGTTGCCCGCTGGCAAATCTCCGTTGTATGTTGGAAGGTCTTGGTTCTTGGTTCTTGGTTCTTGTATCACGTTCTCAGCTATGTATTTTTCACACTCTTGGTCAATGGCTGCATTCATAAAGAAAGCAAGAATGATAGGCGCAGGTCCATTGATGGTCATGCTTACCGAAGTTTTCGGGTCGCATAAATCAAAGCCGCTGTAAAGTTTTTTGGCATCGTCAACCGTTGCAATGCTCACACCGCTGTTGCCTATTTTACCATAAATGTCGGGGCGCAAATCGGGGTCTTCGCCATAAAGTGTAACGCTATCAAACGCAGTGCTAAGGCGATGTGCGGGCTGCCCCAATGAAACATAATGAAAGCGCTTATTGGTGCGCTCCGGTCCGCCTTCTCCGGCAAACATGCGCGTGGGGTCTTCGCCTTCGCGCTTTAATGGAAACACACCGGCTGTGTACGGAAATTCTCCCGGTACATTTTCCTGTAATTGCCATTTCAGAATATCGCCCCAATCGCTGTAGCGCGGCAGATACACTTTTTTAATGCTGGTGCCGCTCAGCGATTTGTACGTAAAAGGCAATTGAATCACCTTATCGCGCACCTGAAAGCCAAATGTTTCACCACTGTATTTCTCTTTCAGCGAATGCCATTCATCCAGCAACTTTTTGCAATCAGGATGCAGTTTCAGTTCCAGTTCAGTATATTTCTTTTGGAGTTGTTCGATTATCATGGTTCTTGACTTTAAATTATATCTAATTCATCCTTCTTGAAAAGCTCTATCCAGTTTTTCAGAGTTGTTATTGAAGGTGCATTCTCTCTAAGTAATGCCTTGATGAAACGATGGAAATCTATGTTCTTATCAATATTTTGGGTCTTGGTGATTTCTTTGAATCCTTTCATGCTTTCAGGCAAACCATAATCTATGGGGTTAACATTTACTGCAGTTGCATCACTCATCAACCATTCTTCAATCTCAGGACACACAAGAATCAAATACTGCTTGAGATTCTTGTGCTTTTTTAGAATTAATTTGTTTTCTGTCTTTATGGTTTGAAACTCAGAAAAATACTTTGCTTGAGGACCTTTGTTTTTATCCTCGTCAATTATTCCTATTGAAATTTTATTCCTGAGTTTGTTTTTGAGCTGATTAGCTACATCTCCACAACCATGTTGATGATTATATTTTCGAGTTGCATGTCCTGCTATTTCAGCCACCTTGGTATCCACATAACACTCAGGCACTATATTCAATTCTGTCATCCAAGTAACGATTGATGTTAAAGAATATGTCAACCCCATAATCCAGCAACTCCGATAACTCATCGTTACTTAATCGCTTTGTAGTGGTTTGGAGTTTTTCTTTATTGTATCCGCATACAAAAACCGCCAAGTCGCTCTTGGGGGCATTCTCAATTAAGTTATTTAATAAATACGGACTGTGAGTTGCTATAAAAAACTGCCTATCCTCTTTTTTGATGATCTCGTCCGCAAGCAAACTAACGTAGCGAGGAAAAGAATGCGCCTCAGGCTCTTCCAAGGTTATAGCATAGGCATTATTCGTTCTAATAGCTGCTACATAAAAAAGAATTCTTCTTAGGGTGTCAGCTAACGATTGGAAAGGTAAAGTATAAACAACGCCTTTGCTAAGTTTTAAATAAAAAGAAATGCCTTTAGTAGATTTATCTAATGCAAATTCTACCGGAGAGTCATGCAGCAATTCTTCTATGAAGTTTCTCAAATCAGGGTTGTATTCTATTACGCCTCCCAGATTGTTACCATATGGGGGCATAAGAACATTGTAATAATTACCTGAATCGTGAAACTTAACGTTGTCTTTGAACTTATAGGGATGTATAGGAGATTCGTAAAAGAAGTTCCCATCTTGATTTTCTTCTGTTGATTGAAAATTTTTGTCAAATCCTGTTACACTTCCATTGCTTGTTCTCCATTCAAAAGTCCGTGAATCCTCATTAAATTGAATAAAATCATCAGGACAGAATCCAGAATAATGGATTGAAATTGGTTCCGTCAGATTACCTAAATGAAACAAATCTGCTACGCTTTTAACCCTGAAGTATTCCTTAATGTTTAATCTTCGGTTTTTGACTTTTAATGAATTATTTCCGTGAAGAAGCCACGACAAATAAGACAAATCCAACGCTTCTAAAATGTTTGACTTCCCAACATTCGGCTCTCCAACAAATACATTGATTCTGCTGCAATCTAAATCCAATCTTTTGATTGACTTGTAGTTATTGATTTGCAACTTCCTTATCATTTCCATCTGAAGATGTTTTTGGTGGGTAAAATTCCTAATAATTTATTGAGGGCAAGACAATTGTAAAAATCACGGAAGATTTTAGCCAAATCACTTTGCTCTTTAGGCAATGTCAGGTGAAAGTTATTTGTCTTTTTCCTTTCGTGCTGACGATGATAAAGGTTTGAAGTAACTTGATACAACAACACATTGCGGCTCCACCCATTTTTGATTGTTTGCTCAATATACCATTTACGCTCTTCTATAGATACAACCTTATCAAGCAAAAGTATATGATGCCCCCATGGAATTTGCGCAACAGCTTGTTGTGTAAATTGTGCAGCAACTTGCTGCCCAATTAAGATATCAGAATACTCTACAGCAAACTGACGCATATATTTAAGATTTCTCGCAGACAAACCCTTCATATCCGGGAAAGCTTTCTGTAAATCTTTAGCCAGTTGCTCTATCACTTTTGCACCCCATCCTTCTGTATCTATCTTTTGTGCAATTTGTTTTCCAATATACCAATATACCAAAAGCATATTGGCATTCACTTGCAAAGAAGTTTGCATTCGAACACCGTTGATATGCTGCTTCAGTTCAGCGAGCCATGTCTTGTATGGTTTGGTCAGGCGTGTCATTGCGTTGTCAATTAAAAAACTGCCTTAGCAATTTCAATGGTTGCTTCATTGCGGCTCATGGTGTAATAGTGCAGGCAAGGTGCTTTAGCTTTTTTCAACTCTTTCGATTGTTGAATTGCCCACTCAATGCCCACGCGTTTCACGGCTTTATCATCCTTGCATTTTTCCACTTCGCTCACCAATGCTTCAGGAATGTCAATGTGAAAAATCTTTGGTAAAGTGTTGAGTTGCGACCTTGAAGCTATGGGTTTTATACCCGGAATAATCGGCACATGAATCCCTGCTTGCTTACATTTTTCTACAAATTCAAAATACTTTTTGTTGTCGAAAAACATTTGTGTTACCACATATTCTGCACCGCAATCCACCTTGTGTTTTAGCCACTTTAAATCGGTGTTCAAATTAGGTGCTTCAAAATGTTTTTCGGGATAACCTGCCACACCAATGCAGAAATTTGTTTTCATCTCATTCTCTGTTTCTTCATGCAGGAATCGCCCTTTGTTCATCAACGAAACCTGCTTCACCAATTCGCTGGCAAAGCGATGTTCTTTTTTGGTGTCGCCCGATTTTGCATTTTTATCTGAATCGCCCTGCAACAGCAACACATTGTTGATACCAAGATAATGCAAGGTAAAAAGCGCATCTTCTGTTTCTTCGGGGGTGAAACCGCCACACACCAAATGCGGCACGGTGTCTACATTGAACTTTCCTCGAATGGCTGCACAGATGCCAACCGTTCCCGGGCGTTTGCGCAAAGGCACTTCTTCAATCAATCCATCGGCACGCTTTTTGTAAATAATTTCTTCGCGATGGTAAGTTACATCAATAAAAGGCGGCTTAAACTCCATCAGCGGCTCAATCACACGCAACAGGTCATCAATGGTTTTGCCCTTTTGCGGTGGCAAAACTTCAATGGAAAATAAAGTGTCTTTTGCGGCTGCGAGGTGTTCGGTAACTTTCATGATAATATATCGCTTTCAAAAAATAGAGTGGCGAAGTTATCAGAAATAGGCAATCTGTTTCACCCGCCACATTGCTTTAAACAGCTTTCGAGCGTTTGTTGTTCCTGAGCCGACAAGCCCTGAAAACCCCGAACCCGTTTCAAACGTTCAACACTGCGCTTGCAATCGCCTTTTTGATAATAAAGCAAGCCCAAATCAAACTGAATAATAGGATTGCCTTTGTTTAATCGGTCAGCTTTTTCATAACAGTGAATGGCTTCATCAAGCGATTCCGGCTGCTGCATGGTGGCTTTGTAACATGCTGCCAAACTTAGCCACGCACCTGCATCGGAAGGTTTTGCTTGTGTGGCGCGCTGAAACAATTCTTTCGCTTGCGCTAAAAATTTTTGTTGAAAATAAACCGAGCCTAATCCCATCAGCGCAGGGAAGTAATCTTCTTTTTGTTGAAGCGATTGCGCAAAAAAGTTGCCTGCAGTTTGCAACAGCAGCATCGCACTATCAGCAGCAGCGGCACCACTTCGGTTGTAGTAAATTTGCCCCAACAATTCGTTGCCTTTGTAGGCATCTTCTGTTTTTAAAATTGCCTCGGCAGCCTGCTCGGCAGCATCAAGCATTCTTATGCTCATGAAATAAGTGATTTCAGCAATTTTATTTTCGGCAAATGTTACAGATGACGGCTGATGAAAGGGATTCAAAATTTGATTGATAAAACCCGCAGCAGCTGATGGGCTGGACAAAGGAATAGGATGAAAAAGCACAGCAGAAAATGCTATTTCCTTACGCACATAAACAGCCGCAACGGCATCGGCAAAGGCAAGCGCAAAGCCGTTTCCTTGGGCAAGAAATTGGTGCAACCCTGAAAATTGCGGACGGTAAAGCACCACATAATCGAAATGGTATTGTTCGTTTAATGCTTTGAATTTTTCGGGGAAAATTACCCCTTCGGTGAAGGCATTGAAGAACGAAGCCGGAAACACATCAAGGTCGCGCAAATCAATGAAGGTTTCAAAGCCGGGAATTTTCCAAAGCAGGTAAGATGAAATCAGATAATCTGAAAAGCATTTCCCGTTCAATTGCTCGTTCAGAATAAAATCTGCCGCGCCCACCGGATTGAAGTCGGGGCGAACTTCCAAGCCAAACCTATCGCGGCTTTTCGTCCATTCATAATACTTGTTGGAAACCACCAAAACATAAATGAAAAGCGGAATGAGTAGTGCGAAAACATTCAGAAAAGCGGTGTTTTTTTTAATGCTTTCCAACAAATAAAACAGCATAAAAAACAACAGCGGAAACAACACAATCTGCACGAAAATGATATTGCGAAAAGCTGATGTTGCCAGATAACTAAATGCAACAATGGTGAGCAAATAGCCAAGTGGAAATTTGCTGAAAAATTGTACCACATTCTTCTTGCCCTTCACAAACAATAAAATCAACCCGCCACCAACCGCAAGCAGCGAACCCACGGCAAGCCACGCTTCCTTTTGCCAGTATTCGGATGTTGTGATAGAGAAAAGCTCGGTAGTGAATTTGTTCTCAAAAACCTGACCGAAAATTTTCAACGGTTGCAGCAGCATTTTGTAGCCGTAGGGGTTCACAAAAACAACCGCTACACTCAACACCAGCAATATGCCAAGCTGCTGCACTTGCTGCACACCTACATCTTTCAGCTTCAAAATTTTCCATTCCAGCAATGCAGCAAAAAAGAAGATTGCCACCAACACCATGCCAATGGCAAAGGCTTCGTGAAAATTTGCCCAAACGCCTTGCAGTGGAACAATCCAAAACACATGGCGCGATGGATGAAAACGATTTTTCAGCAGCAAAAAAAGAAAAGCAGCGGTGAGTAAATGGCTGGTCATTTCGGGTCTGCCGTTCATCCGATATTCAATGCCTGCCAACAGCAGCGGAAACAAAATTGCCGCAACAATCAGCGGGTTGAATTTTTTACCATCAATAAACAGCAGCGCTGTTTTCCAAAGCATCCAAAGCATTAAAACACTTGCCAGCGCCTGCAAAATGAAGACAACATCGGGTGCAAAAATTTTTGCGATTAGTGCAGCTACTACTTCAAAACCCCACTTAATGTTTATCCATGAAGTGCCTTTGTGTGTGAACGAAAAAACATCTTCGGTGGGCACTTTTCCGTTTTCCAAAATCCATTCACCGGTTTTGATTTGCCACCACAGGTCGGGCTCGCGCAAAGCCTTCATGCTGAAAGCCACCGCCAATAACAAGCAAAGCGCAAAGCCGATTTTCGGGAAGTGTTTCACGCATCGAATCTATGCGGTTTTTCAGTGGAAACAATTGCTGAGAACTGCTGTTGTTTTCTGCATGGAAAAACTCAAAGACAAAAACATTTTGGTGGTGGGCGCTTCGGGAACCATTGGCACACACACTGCAAAACTGCTTGCTTCAAGTGGCGCAAAGGTTTTCATTGCCGGCAGAAACAGCGAGCGTATTCAACAAACGGCAGATGAGGCAGGCATTCCGCTCAGCCAAGCCTTCGTGGCAGACATCACCAAGCCCGATGATGTTCAATTTCTTGCCACCCAACTACCTGTTTTGGATGTGCTGATTAACGCTGCCGGAATAGGTATCATCAAACCCTTTGAGCAACTCAGTTTTGAAGAATTGCAGCAAACGGTGGAAGTAAATCTCTATGGCACATTTCATTTGTTGAAGGCTTTTCTGCCCGCTATGAAAGAGCAGAAAAAGGGATTGATTATTCACCTGCCCGGTGTGTTGGGCAAATCGCCTATGGCAGGCGCAACGGCTTATGCTGCCAGCAAATATGGCTTGAATGGCATGATGAAAAGCCTGCGCGAAGAACTGAAACGCACTGACATCCGCATCACACAAATTTTTCTGGGTGGTGTGGACTCGCGTTTTTGGGATACCATTGACCTGCGGGTGCAGCGCGACAAAATGATTATTGCCGAAGAAGCAGCCAAAGCCATTTGGTTTTTGTGCCAGCAACCCACCAGCGGAGTGGTGAGTGAAATGGTGATTCAACCCTTCAATCATCAGGTCATTTAATTCATTCGTGCAGTGTTGCATAGTTAACCACAGAGGTTTGCCTGCAATTCACGTCAAGAATCCAGAGGCAAAACTTTCGCGCTCGTGCAACGCCACAAGTTCAACATCTCATCATGTTGATAAATAAATCTCATCAATAGTTTTCTTACCCTATACATTTAAACTTCATGGAAACAGCAATTTCATCGGGCATCGAAATCATTGTTGAGCCATCTTTCAGCCCTCAACATTCGCATCCGCTATCGGGCATTTTTGTTTTTGCCTATCACATCGAAATGCGCAACCGCAATCCTTTTCCGGTGCAGCTGCGAAAGCGCCATTGGGTGATTACCAACGGAACCGGAAACATTGAACATGTGTTTGGTGATGGCGTGGTGGGCGAGTTTCCTCTGCTTGGACAAAACGAGGCATTCACTTACACCAGCGCATGTCAACTTCCAACACCCATAGGCACTATGGAAGGCGAATACATTTTTGAAAACAAACTCACCGGCAAAACATTTGAAGCAGCCATCCCGCGTTTCCGTATGGAAGCTCCGGTGCTGCTGAACTAAACACTTTCCAATTCTCATGAACACTCGAAAAATTTTTGTTGTTGATGATGACGAATTGTTGGGCGCTATGCTCAGCGATTTTTTAAAAGCTAAAGATTTTGGCGATGTGAAATTGTTCAATACCGGTGAGGCGTGCCTGCAAGCCATGAAAAACGAAAAGCCCGATGTGGTGGTGTTGGACTATCACCTCAATGCCGTGTTCAAAAATGCGGCTAACGGCATGAAGATTCTGGAAAGCATTCACGAGCAATTTCCGGATGTGTTTGTGATTATGCTCAGCAGCCAAACCAGCTATGGCGTTGCCACACAAACTATTGCGAAAGGCGCCACGCACTATGTAATAAAAGGGAAAGACTCTTTTGAAGAAGTTGCCTCGGTGATTGAAGAGTTGTAAGAATTTGCTCATAAACAATCCGCGTTTTTGTATGCAAAAAGTTATGGTAGAGATGACTTTCGGAGACCTTGATAAACAAGTGCTTTCAAAATTGATGCGTAAACAACGCGCACAGCTATCCAAACTGCTTCAACAAGGAATTGTTGCCAACTACTCCATAGCATTTGATGAAACCAAAATTTGGATAGTGTTCAACAGTGCTTACAACACGTTTGAAATAATGGAAATGGTAACCGAGTTTCCATTATCAAACTATGCCGACACTTTCGTTCAGGATTTGTGTTTCAGCGAACAGTCAAGTTTTTTAACCGAGGAAACTTCATTGAACTGAGTTTTATGCTATAAGCATCCTTCGACTTTCCTTTAACCTTATTGCTTTTTGGGTGTGCTATTTTTATAATCTATTAACCAGCAATTTGGCTTAACTACTTTCCTTCATACCCCCAACAAACACAATTCTTATATTCGGCTTCTGTTATCAAAGCAACTTCACATGAGCCTCTTGCAGGAATTTAAAAAGCTGATTGGAAAGGGAGAAATCCCCAAGCGCGACCCCGATAAATCCGACTTCTGCTACTATCCCTTTTTTCAGGTGCTGATGACAGCTGGTGGCAAGTATATGCCATGCAGCAAACACGAGGCATTTATCACCCACCAGGGGCGTGTGCTCACTTCCGATAAGGACTCTATAGAAGACGCATGGAACAGCGACTACATGCGCGAATTGCGCGATTCATTTTTGAACAACGGCCCTCACTTTGATGGTTGCAAAGAATGTTGGCGCGAACAGGAAATGGGCTTGCGTCCTATGCGCTATGATTCGTACGGCTACAATGTTTCGGAAGAGCAGGTGCAAACACCCAAGATGCCGATGCGGGTAGAAATCAATGCCAGCAACATCTGCAACTTGCGCTGCCGCATTTGTATGCCCACCGCCAGCCACCGCTGGATTCCCGAAGCCAAAAAGCTCTACAACTGGAATGAAGAAACGCACTTCAACATGACCCCTCAGAACATTGAGGCGATAAAAAGTTGGGTGCCAAACTTTACACAAATTGGCCTCTTTGGCGGTGAGCCGCTCATGAGCCACGAAAACCTTGACCTGCTGCGCTACTGTGTGGAAACAGGCCATAGCAAACACATTTCGCTGTTGCTGAACACCAACGGCACGGTTTACAGTGATGAAATCGTTCAGCTATTTCTGCAATTTCAAAAGGTGTTTATCAATTTTAGTATTGATGATATTGGCGAGCGCTTTGAATACCAACGTAGCGGTGCCAAATGGGACGAGGTGGTGCAGAACATGAAAAACTACCTGAAGCACGGAGGCCACACCGATGCAGATATTATAGAAGCCAAAATCTGTTGCAGTGTTACCAACATGAACATCTGGTACTTCCCCGAGTACTTTGCTTTTATGAATGAGCATTTCCCCGGTATGCCCGTGTATTGGAACTTGGTGTATGCCCCCTGGGAGTTCTCTATTGAAATTTTGCCGGATGAGGTGAAAGAAAAAATCCGCGAACGCCTGCGCAATTATGTAAAAACCACTTACCAGCCTACGCGCGAAAAAACCAAGACTATTGAAGACCTCATCATCTTCCTTGACAACAAAATTGATAAGGACTTTAGCGGCTTTATGAAAAAAATAAAGCTCCATGACGACTACCGCCAGGAGGACTTTACTAAAACTTTTCCTGAATGGTGGGAAGTGATTAAGGAGTATGAGGCGGTGGAAGTATAAGTAGAACTATGAAACTTTTTTGCAAACTTCCTTTCGGTAGAATTTCCATTGATGATGATGGTAATGTGTGGCCTGCTTGCTGCCCTGAGTGGCTTGAATTTCCATTAGGCAATGTGTTTAAGCAAACATGGGATGAAATATGGATGGGTGAAAACGCCACTAAATTGCGCGACTCTAGTTTTGATGGCTCATTGCGCTATTGCAAGCATGATTGGTGCCCGAATATCATTGATGCACAAAGCGGCATTGAAAATTACCATGTGATTCCACTTGAGAAAGCGCCTACATCATGGGCCCCTGCGCCACCAATACATGTAAATCTTAACTACGACCAAACCTGCAACTTAAAGTGCCCAAGTTGCCGCGTAGATTACATAAAACTTAGCGGCAATCAACTTAAGCGAGTGGAGCAACTTCAACAGTATGTTGAACAAAACATACTGCCTTTTGTGGAATCAGTTGCTCTAACTGGAGTAGGAGACCCTTTTATGAGTTCGGTATTCAGAAAGTTTTTGTTGGAGTTTGACGCTAAAAGATATCCCAACATAAAAACCGTTCATTTGCACACCAACGGACAATTGTTTGATGAGAGAACATACTTGCAGATGAAAGGATTGCACAACATTCGCCTTTCAACAGACATTTCTATTGATGCGGCAAGCGCGGATGTGTATGCAAAGGTCAGACCACCCGGTCAATGGGACAAGCTGCTAAAGAATCTGAACTTCATTAAACGGTTAGACAACCTTGTTTTATTGGGCATCAGCATGGTGGTGCAGCGACAAAATAGCCATCAACTTGTTGATTTTGCTGCTTTGGGTGAAGGTCTTGTACACAAAAATCGCCCCACTTTTGTAGAATATAAGCGTATGCGCCACGACCCGCACATGACGCATGACGCATATGAGCAAATGAGCATAGACACTGCTCCGGACACAGAAAAAGAAGCTTTTTATGAGCAGCTAATAGCGCTTGAAAAAAAGCGGTTAGAAAACGCCCGCTATGGAAAACGTCCCGAGATAAGGCACAATCTGCAAGTATATCTGAAAGAGCAGATTACGTTGCCCGAACCCGGTCTGGTTGAAAAAGGTTGGATAAAAGCAAACAAATTATATTGGGCAGTTACAGCAAGGTTGTAATCCAAGCAATTACAATACCAAATCTGCCAGTTCAGAAAAGGTGGAAGCAAACTTTTCTCCGCGCAATTCATCTACTTGTAGAATTCTTTCGCGCAGGGCTTGTTGCAGATTGCCTTGCTCGGAAAACAAATATTGACGCACACTAAACAGATGGTTTTTGAAGTGCTCGTGGTTAGGAATATTCGCAATTTCATTTTGCATAAATGCGTCTATCCGATCAGCGGCCTTTTCTTTTAGTTCAGGAGTAAGCTGGGTGATGGAAAAACACTCTGGTCCAAAAAGTAAATAAAGATTCATTCGGTCTGATTGTATGAATTTCTCTTCCACCATATACTTATAAAAGCTACATACATCAAAAACATTGAAAATACTCACCGTTACATTTACACCCATTAGCACATTGGGGCATTTCTGCATCACCTCGCGAAAGTTATCTTCAATCTTATTCCACTTTTGACCTTTGCGCTGATAGTCGCCTTTCTCGCCCATGCCGTCAAGGCTTGCCCAAATTTCTACACGTTTAAACTTGCGCCACATTTCAATCACATCATACTTTTTGTAGCGCAGTGTAGAAAAGTTAGAGTTGTAAGTAAGCACCACATCGGTGTTGCCTATTTCAATGAGTTTTTCCAGCACGCGGTAGTGCTCGTCCATAAACAGCGGCTCGCCACCCGCAAAGTGGATTTGCTTTACGGTGGGCAGTTGCGCCTCCAGCGATTGCCACAACTCGGCTGTGCGGTGGGTAATCAGTTTTTCCTTAACCGGCTCGCTGCCGTAGTAGTTGCCCACCACCAGTTCTTCTTCGTACCACAAGCCCGAATACTCCGAATTGCAGATGCGGCATTTGTAGTTGCATTTGTTGCTAAAACGCAGGTCAATGATGGGGATGTCCGGCTCGTGGAGGTAGCCGTTAGAGTCGGTCATCAGCAGGCGCGAAATGCTGCGTTTGTGGTCGCGGTTGTAGGTCATGCGCTCGCTCATCTTACCGTGCAACTCGTACTTGTAGCAATTGCCGCAAATAGGGCTTTTCTTTCCCTCCAGCATGTTTTTGCGCAGCTCCTGCATGCGGGGGCTGTTCCATTGTTCGCTCAGGTTGGCGTTGTGGTTCAGGTTGCCGGTTTCTTTGCCTCCGCTAGCATCGGCCATGCAGCAGGGCGCCACCGCTCCGTTGGTTTGCGCATGGATTTGAATCCAGGGTGCCATGCAAAACACTTCGCTTTGTTGCAGCAGTTCTTTTTTCCAGCCTATGCGGCAGAGTACGGCATTGACGACCGGAAAGCGCAGCGTGGCGCGGTAGAAAAGAGTGACCAAAAAATTCGGTTTGCGCTTCATGAATCAGTTTGCATGAGGGGACAAATTTATGAGCTTGTTTTTTTCCAGTGCATCTTCCACTAATTGCGCCATGACGGCATAGCCGCGCGGGCTGTGGTGTCTATCCTTTAGCCAATAATAATCGGCTGTGGTGCCTCCGTTTCCTATCTGCACCCTTTCGCGGTAGGCGGGAAGCAGGTCCACATGGTGAAACTCCGGATAGTTTACAACGAGTGAATCAAAGAACGACATATCGTAGTCGTATTGATTCAAATCTATTTCGCTGCGCTCGGGTTTTTTAAACAGCAACACTTTGGTGTTGTGCTGCTCGGCAAGGCGGGCTATTTCAACAAACATTTCATTCCACTTGGGCTCTAATGCTTTGAGTTGCCGTTCCTTTTCGGTTTTGGTCATAAAGAAGTGGTTGTAATGAATGCCTGCAGCGTGAAAAAACAATCGGCTCACATGGCTCATGGCATAGAAAACCTCCCACCAGGGTCCCTTGCGTGTTTGCCAGCCGCCTTCCACAAAACGCTCCAATCCGCCACGGCTCATTACATCCACCACAAAATCGCCTGTGCCATAGCAGAGGACAATCACATCGGGCTTAAAGGCACTGCCCACTTTACAAAACTGCGTTACGTAAAAGCCCGGGTCATTGCCGCAGATGCCGTAGTTCTGCACCGTGAAGCCATCGCCCAAAAGGGTGCGCAAAATGGCGGGGTAGCTGCTATCAGCTGGGGCGCCATCGCCTTCAGTAAAGCTGTCGCCATAGGTTTGGATAAGAATTTTTGAAGGGTCTCTGTAAAACTCAGCATCGCTGAAGCGGTGGCTGTTGGTGATGCGTTGGTAGCTAAACTCTGGCGATTTTAAGTAATGAACTGCATTGGGTTTGTAATTGATGTGCAGGGAATCATTACTTGAGTAACCAAACAAGGATTGATACTGATTACTTCTGGTTTCTGAATAGTTTTTTACACGGGGCGAAATGCTCAAGAAAAGCTCTGCAAAAAGCCAACTACCCATCAAGGCGGCAATGCTCAGTTGCACTTCCTTTTTGGTGGTGATAAAACTAGAAACGAGCGCCAGCACAAACCAAAGGATAAGCAGCACCATAAAATGCGTGTGCCACTTCACAAAACTCAGCCCCACCTGTGTGTACCAATAAGCCTCCCACACGGCATAAGCCGCCAGCGGCAAGCCAAAGAACAGCCACAGCGGAACAGGAATTTTTTTGTTGAGGAAATGTTTGGCCGGCAAGGTGTGCTGCTTTTGAACGCTGACGAATATATCGGAATATTGCTTTGTATAGAAACCTCGAAAGATTGAAGTCAAACTTCATAGTTCTAATAGTTGCACTCGCACTCATATTCATTACATCAGAAGTAGTTCTGAGAAAATTGGGTGTGGCAGATACTTTTAACGAACAAAAAGGCGGATGTTATTATTCGCTCTATAATGCCGAAGTGCCCAACCATTACCGATTACTCCGTTTCAACGAACAGTACAAGAATTGCAATCCTGAGTTTTGTTACGCTCACTACATTGGTCCACACGGATTCATTGGCAACCCACCATTAGAGAAAAACAACCGAATACGAATACTGGCTTTTGGCGATTCCTTTATGGAAGGAGTGGGTGCGCTTTCACCTGATAGCAGTGTGCCTGTTTTGTTACAACAACATCTCAATAGGGATTCTGCCTGTTTTGAAGTTTTCAATTTTGGCAATGGAGGTAGCGATGTGGTATTTGAAATGAAATACATTCTTGATTCCGTTGCGCGTTTTCAGCCCGATATGGTCATGATGATGTACAACAACTCTGACATTGGCGATATTATTCAGTGGGGTGGTGAAGAGCGTTTTCGTGCAGATGGCAATAGCAAAGCAAAGAGCGGACCTTGGTTTGCCTGGCTTTATGGGCATTTGCGTTTGGTTCGTTTGGTAGTTGCCAATGGGTTAAGGTATGATAGGGAGTTGTTGTTATCAGCATCAGCATATGAACAGGAAAAAGAAAAAGCCATTGAAACGGTGATAATCGCAGGAGTAAAATCTGCCGAATATTGTTTGAAACACAACGCTGATTTTGTAATGGTGTTAATGCCTTTTGGGCCTGATATAGCGTTACAGAAAGAAACATCCGCGGTATTTTTCGCACAGTTAGATGAGCGCCTGCGCAAAGCGGGCGTTAAAACCATCAACCTATTTGAGCCAATGGCAAGTGAAATGAATAATTCCAATTCTCAAATATTCTGGTGGCAACAAGATGGGCATTACTGCAACCGTGGCTACGAATTGATAGCGCGCATCATTGCAGATAGCTTGTCAGGAAAAATGCAGCACAATTTATGTACTCATAAAGTGCTGACTCTTTAAAAATGACTTGTGATTATCATGAAGTGGTCAAGATTTGTTTACAAACTACTCCCGTCTCATTCCATCACCACCAATGGCAATTGTTTTAACGCCATTTCGCGAAGCTCGGCCACAGTTTTGGTTTGTATGTAGTGGATTGCCTCATTCAGGTTTGACTGATAAATCATGCCATAAATTTTAGGCAAATCGGCAGCCGGAATTTCAGCATAAACCCCATCTAACTTCTCCATTAAATCCGGCACGGCAACAGGCAACGAATTTTTAGCAACAAAATCTTCAAACGCAACACAAAGTTCTGCTCTGCTTATTGCCTTACGCACTTTTACTAACGAATGTGTTTTAAGCAGCGGGCGAGCATCTTCACTAACTCCTTCGGGCAGGTAGAAATAATCTTCATACTGCGGCTCCTGTTCGTTGTCAATATATTTTTTTACGTAGGTCAGGAAATCTTTCAGGCATTGGGCGTTGTGGCGTTCCAGCGCGCTGGTTTCGGGAAACACTTCATTGGAAAGTTCTGCATGAATTTGTTGCAGCTCGGCTTTGCTCATTTCCGAAATGGCGAATTGCTTGGGGCTGTCTAAATAGCTAACATACACCGATGCCCGGATGCTGTTGCAATGGCCAATAAAGGCAGGCAGCTCCTGCCAGTTTTCCTGCTGCACGGTGAAGCTGAGCGAAAGGGTTTTGCCTTTGCGCTGCATGGCTTCGTTGAAGCGCGTGATGTTGTCCATCAGTTTTTCAAACACGGCATTCTTCCTTATTTTTTCTAAGCGCTCTTTTTGCAGCGAGTCAATGGAAATGGCAATGTCGAGGTTGAGGGTTTCAATCAGTTGCTGAATCTTGCTGTTCCAGTGAGTGCCATTGGTGATGAGGAAGATGTTGCAGGCGGGGTTGAGCGCCATGAGGCGTTCCCATATTTTGTAATAAACAGGAATGAGAAACGGCTCGCCACCATAAAACTTGGCTTCGCGCAGGTGGGCAAAGTAGGGTTCTAATTGCTCCACAAATTTATCATCGTAAGGGTTGGGCAGGGGCGGCAGTTTGTCCTGGTTTTTGCGGATGCTGCTGCTCACGTTGCCATTGCACATCTGGCACTCAAGGTTGCATTCGTTGCTGAGTTCAAATTCCATCACGCGCGGAAAATCGGCTGTGGTGTGTGCGTGATATTTATCAAACGCAAGCGGGCGCAGGTTGGTGAATTTGCTTTTATCGAAATAAAACTTGCAGTGGTTGCAGCCATACTCCAGGTCGTTGTGGCGCATGTGTTCGCGCAGCTTGCGGGCGGGCGCACCGTTCCAAATTTCTTCAACAGTTTGCTCAGGGTAGCGACCCAGCAGGATGTTTTTGTTGTAGTTGCACACAAACACATTGCCGCTCATGGAAAAGGTGAGGCTATTAAACGGCAGGTAGCAGAAAATGGGTTTGGCTCCTTCGGGGCGGTAGCGGTTGTAGGTGGCATATTGCGCAGCATTGAGGGGGCGATAGCCGTTGGGGGTAGGGCTATCTTTTTTGCCAAAAATGTTTTTGAGTTGCTCAAGCATGTGGAACGAAGATAGATAGAATCAGGAGCTTTCTGACTGCACACACATGCGCCCACACACCAACGCATGCTTTGGGAAGCTCCATCGCCCCTGTTTTGGCTGCTTATGCAGGTTTTGTCCTTCTTTTAACTGCTTTTGCATGGTTTTGGGTGAAAAACAAGGGTTCCCGCGCTATGCGTTGGCGTTTCTGCGCCATGCGCGCAAGCGAACGCGCCACGCGTATAGACGAACGCATCGCGCGAAGAAAGGTTCCCATCGCGTTAGATGGTTTACACCATCTCCCTCAGCTTCTCCACTATTTCTGCTTTGCTGAAGGGCAAGCCCTGAACTTTGTTGAAAGGAATAACATCTTTCAAAAACTTTGCGCGAAGCAGCATGGAAAGTTGCCCGGTGTTGATTTCGGGAACCAGCACTTTTTCAAAACCATTCATCAGCTGCGCTAAGTTTTTGGGGAATGGATTGAGGTGGCGCAGGTGTGCATGCGAAACCGAATGCCCTTCGGCAATCAGTTCTTTCACTGCTGCGCGGATGGAGCCATAGGGCGAACCCCAACCCAACACCAAAACCTTACCGGTGCTTTCGCCTAATTCCACTTGCAGTTCGGGAATGCTTTCGGCAATCAGTTCCACTTTGCGGGCGCGGGTTTGCACCATGTGTTCGTGGTTGGCGGGGTCGTAGGAAATGTTGCCCGTGCCATCTTGTTTTTCCAAACCACCAATACGGTGTTCCAAGCCTTTTGTGCCGGGGATTGCCCACTGCCGCACTAAGTTTTCGTTGCGCTCGTAGGGTAGATATTTTTCGGCAGTGGCTTCGGCAAAATGCACGCTCAAATCGGCAAGGTTTTCTTCCGCAGGAAAACGCCACGGCTCTGCGCCATTGGCAATGTAGCCATCGCTTAAAAAAATTACGGGCGTCATGTGTTGCAAGGCAATTCGGCAGGCTTCAAAAGCGGCATCGAAACAATCTGCCGGAGTTTTTGCCGCCACAATGGGCAGCGGGGCTTCGCCATGCCTGCCAAACATGGCAAAAAGCAAATCTGCCTGCTCGGTTTTGGTGGGCATGCCGGTGCTGGGTCCTGCGCGCTGCACATCCACAATCACCAAGGGCAATTCCAACGAAAGCGCCAGCGAAATGCTTTCGCTTTTCAGCGCCAAACCCGGACCCGAAGTGCCCGTTACGCCAAGGCTTCCGCCATAGGCTGCGCCAATGGCACTCATGGCTGCGGCAATTTCATCTTCTGCCTGAAAAGTAACCACCCCAAAGTTTTTGTGCTTTGCAAGTTCGTGCAAAATGTCGGATGCAGGTGTGATGGGATAGGAGCCATAAAACAATGGCAAACCGCTTTTCACCGATGCAGCAATTAACCCCAAAGCCGTTGCCTGATTACCCATGATGTTGCGGTAGGTTCCGCTTTTCACTTTTGCCGGTGCCACCTGAATGCGTGGCATGGAGCTTTCCACCGTTTCGCCATAGTGAAACCCTGTTTGCAACACTTTGATGTTGCCATCGCGCAGCAGTTCGTTTTTGGCAAATCGCTGCGACAAAAAATCAATGGTGCTTTTCAACTCGCGGTTGAACATCCAATACACATAACCCAACACAAACATGTTTTTGCAGCGGTCTATGCTTTTGCCATCCAAGCCGGAGTCTTTCAGGGCTTCTTTGGTGAGTTTGGTAACATCAATTTTTTGAAGCTGATAGTTGGCAAGCGAATCGTTTTCAATGGGGTTGTCGTTCACATCATAGCCGGCAAGTTTCAGGTTTTTGCTTTCAAAGCCCGAAGTGTCGGCAATAATCAAGCCGCCTTTTTTCAGTTGGCGCAGGTTGGTTTTTAGCGCAGCGGCATTCATTGCCACCAGCACATCGCAGCTGTCACCCGGACTGTCAATTTCATCGCTGCCAAAGTGGAGTTGAAAACCCGAAACGCCCGGCAGGGTGCCCTGCGGGGCGCGAATTTCGGCAGGGAAATCGGGGAAGGTGGCAATGTCGTTGCCAAACAGCGCGGCATTGTTGGTGAACTCGGTGCCGGTGAGCTGCATGCCATCACCGCTATCGCCCGCAAACTTGATTACTATGTTGGATTTGTTGTCAGTTTCAGCCACAGCTTTCTTTTAAAGTGGGTGCGAATGTAGGCAAGGAAAATCTTCCATTGCACACTTAACAACAATTCATTCTACTTCGGTGTTTTGATGGTTACCTGCACAAACCCATCCGGCTGAAATCTGAAATCATCCACCTTCACAAATGCCTGCTTGGTTCCTCCCGCAGATTGATATTCAAAAAACCAAAGATTGGAGGTTAACGTGTTTGAAGTTGTATTAATTAACTTCTTTGCCTGATTGCTATTGTCAGTTCCGGGCTTGCGTGCAATGGCAAGCGCATCGTTAAACTCATCCAAATTATCCATTGCATCAAAACTGCTTACTGAGTATCCGCTTAAACTGCTACCATCCCTGATTTTGGTGGTGTTGTAAGCGCTCCAAGTATTCATGCCCGTGAGGTCGAAGTAGTTAACGCCCACGTTAACTGTGCCAGGCTCTAAATATTTGTAGGCGGTTGGTAATTCTTTGATTGATAAAGTTCCTCCTCCTGGGCTTAAAAAATGCACATCGCCAACTGAGGTGCTTGTTGTTGTGCCATCATACATCACCACATCAATTTTTCCCGGATTAGCTTTTGCAGTATTTAAACTATAAGCAACTCCATCGCTAAGATTCAGGAAAACCTTTTTTGAGGTATCGGTGGCAATCGGAACATTTGATGCATTGTTGGTTGAAGGGCGGGTGTCAAGTGTAACCGTGAAAACATTGATGGGCACTTCTTTCTTTTTGCAGGAATAAATGCTTAGAAAAATGATAAATGTGAGTGTAAATGCTTTATTCATTTTGTAGTTTTTTGCAAATTAAGAAACGAATACATCATAATTACAACCACTCGATTCTATGTAGCGAAGCAATTTTTCCGTTAGGTTTGAGCGGTGAACTTCATTAAACTTTTTTGGGCGGCATTTGTGGCGGGCATTGTGGTGGTTGCCGGTTTATTTATTGCACTAGCCAACGATTGGTTTGGCAAGTTGCCCACCTTCGAGGAATTAGAAAATCCTGAAAGCGCTTTAGCCACCGAAATTATTTCTACCGATGGCGTGGTGATTGGCAAATACTATGCGCAAAACCGCAGCAATGTGGATTACGCCAATCTGCCTTTGTGCCTCCGCCAAGCGCTGCTGGCAACCGAAGACATTCGTTTTGAAGAGCACCAAGGCGTGGATTTCAAAGCCTTGTTCCGCGCTGTGTTTTCGGTGGGCAGCAAAGGCGGTGGCAGCACCATCACGCAGCAGTTGGCAAAAAATTTGTTTCCGCGCGAGCGGCTGAATAAATTTCAGTTGGTGCTGCGCAAACTGAAAGAGTGGATTATAGCCGTGCGCTTAGAGCACAACTACACCAAGCAGGAAATTTTTGCCATGTACCTGAACACCGTTGAGTTCAGCGACAATGCTTTTGGCATAAAATCTGCCTCAAAAACCTATTTCAACAAACCGGTGGATTCATTGAAGGTGGAAGAAGCTGCGGTGCTGGTGGGCATGTTGAAAGCGCCCTATTACTACAACCCGCGCATCCACCCCGAAAATTCAACCCGCAGAAGAAACACCGTGTTGGGGCAGATGAAAAAATACAAGTTCATCACCAAAGAAAATTTCGATTCGCTGAAAGCCAAACCTATTGTGTTAGACTTCAACCCCGACACCCACGAAGAAGGAATTGCGCTGCACTTTCGCGAATACCTGCGGCTGTGGTTGCGCAACTGGTTTGCCCAAAACCCCAAGCCCGATGGCTCGGTTTACAACCTTTACAAAGACGGTTTGAAAATTTACGTAACGCTCGATTCGCGCTTGCAGAAATATGCCGAAGAAGCTCAACTGCAACACATGAGCGAACTGCAAACTATTTTCTTTGAACACTGGAAAGACAAAGACCCCTGGAAAGATTTCAAAAAAGAGTGGGAGGCGGTTTACAGCCATTGCGATCGTTTCAAAAGCATGAAAGCCGCAGGCGTTAGCCGCGAAGAAATTGACAAGGTGATGAAAACGCCCGTGCGCATGAAAATCTTTTCCTACAGCGGTGAAAAAGACACCATGATGTCGCCCTACGATTCGCTGCGCTATTACCGGATGATTTTGCAAAACGGCTTTGTGGCAATGGACCCCGAAAGCGGCTACATCCGCGCATGGGCGGGTGGTGTGAACTTCAAATACTTTCAGTTCGACCACGTGAACACCAACACCAAGCGGCAGGTAGGCTCCACTTTTAAACCGTTTGTTTATGCCACCGCCATTCGCGACAAAGGCTATTCGCCCTGCATGAAAGTGCCCAACCAGCCCGTAACCTTTGAAGCCGGAGACCCGCGCTTTGGCTTGCTGCAAGACTGGACACCCAAAAACAGCGATGGCAAATATGGCGGCATGTTGAGTTTGAAAGAAGCCTTGGCAAATTCCATCAACACCGTAACTGCCTACCTGATGCACGAAATGACACCGCAAGCCGTGATTCAATTAGCGCGTGCGGTGGGCATAAAAAGTGACATTCCCGAAGCGCCATCCATCTGTCTGGGTTCGGCAGATATTTCGCTGCTGGAAATGGTGGGTGCCTATGCTACTTTTGCCAACAAAGGCGTGCACACCCAGCCGATTTTTGTTACACGCATTGAAGACCGCAACGGCAATGTGGTGAACGAATTTTTTGCACAAAAAAATGAGGTGTTTGACGAAGCCACCAACTACACTTTGGTGGAACTGCTGCGCGGTGTGGTGCAGCATGGCACCGGTGTTCGCTTGCGCTATCGCTATAAAATTCCGGGCGACATCATAGGCAAAACGGGAACCACCTCCAACTATGCCGATGGCTGGTTTATCGGCTGCACACCCAACTTGGTTGCCGGCAGCTGGAGCGGCTGCGATGACCGCTACATTCGCTTTCGCAGTATGCAATACGGACAGGGCGCCACCATGGCGCTGCCCGTGTGGGCTTACTTCTTTCAGCGCGTTCATGCCGATAGCACCAACTTCAGCAGCGAGTTTAATGCTACTGCCACCTTCAACATGCCCGAGGGTGTAAACTCGTTGGTGTATGACTGCGCTAAATACAACCAAAGCGGAGGCAGCAGCAAAAAAGTGGGCAGCGATTATGATTAAAACTGCACTTTCGCACCGCTAAAATTTTTTGATATGAGTTTGCTAACTGTTGGCACTGTTGCCTTTGACGCCATTGAAACCCCATTTGGGAAAACAGATAAAATTGTGGGTGGCGCTGCCACTTACATTGCATGGAGCGCTTCGTTTTTTTCCGATAAAGTGAACATCGTTTCGGTGATAGGCGATGACTTCGATATGAATGAACTTGCCCTGCTGAAACAACGCGGTGTGGACGACACGGGAATTGAAATAAAACCGGGCAAAAAAAGTTTCTTCTGGAGCGGGAAGTATCACTTAGACATGAACACCCGCGACACTTTGATTACCGACCTGAATGTGCTGCTGGAATTCAATCCTGTGATTCCTGAGAGCTATCAAAGCAGCGATATTTTGATGTTGGGAAACATTGACCCCAACCTCCAACTCGGGGTGCTGAATCAGCTTAAAAACCAACCTAAGCTCATCATCCTCGACACCATGAATTTCTGGATGACCCCAACCTACAAACCACAGTTGCTGGAAGTGCTGAAACGCATAGATGTGCTTACCATCAACGATGCTGAGGCGCGCGAGTTGACCAACGAGTACTCATTAGTGAAAGCGGCTAAAAAAATTCTTTCGATGGGTCCCGATTATTTGGTGATAAAAAAAGGTGAACACGGTGCATTGCTGTTCCACGAAAACAATGTGTTTTTTGCCCCCGCGCTGCCATTAGAAGATGTTTTCGACCCCACAGGCGCTGGCGATACTTTTGCTGGCGGCTTTGCGGGCTACTTAGATAAAACCCGCGACATCAGTTTTGATAACATGAAGCGCGCCATCATCTACGGCTCGGCAATGGCATCTTTCTGCGTTGAAAAATTCGGCACCGAAAGGTTGAAAGAACTCACCCACGAAGACATAGAAGCTCGCGTTCGCGACTTTATTGACTTAGTGCAGTTTGATATTGTGTTGGAGGGGTAAACAAGAAGTTTCAGTAACTTCGTCTCATGCAATTAAATGTTAGCAACACTGCCTTTTGGGATGTTGATGTGCGCACGCTCGATGAACATAAACATTCGGCATTTATTATTGCACGTGTTTGTCAGTAAGGATTGATTACTGATATTAAACAAGTGGTGAGATTTTACACGCCTGAAGATTTCAGGGCTGCGGTAGAAACTACTCGTGGCATTATGGATGAAAAAGCGTTGGCATTAGCAAATGCTTTTTGCAGCAGCGTGAAAATTTACAACCCAATTATACAGATTACATAAAAAAATTATTTTCGCAATCTTACTGTTTGTTCGGCTATGAAATTATTTACACGCAATTCGTTTTATTTTATCATTTTTTCGTTGCTAATGGGAGCAAACTCGTGCCGCAGATGTACAGATGATTCTTGCCTAAATGGCACTTGTATAGACGGCAAATGTATATGTCGCAGCGGCTTTTTCGGGTTGAATTGTGAACTAAACAAAAATAATTCTACCATCTCAAAAGGAAGTGTTGTGTTTCATGTGAATTCTAGTATAGCCAGTTCCTGCACCTATTATGTTATCCAACTAGGTGCTTATGGCTCCCAGTACATTACTTCCGCTGTTTCTTCGCCCAATTGTGGCAATTCAAGCTCTGCGAATTTCAGCAACATACCCTATGGCACTTATCAATACACGGTAAGCTGTTACAGCACAGGTGCGACTCTGAGTAGTGGCACAGTGGTGGTGAATAGTGCTTGTGTGAAGCAGTTGGTAAATGTAAGTACGGTTAATAATGGGCAGGTGATTTTTCATACTACCAACAATAATGGCTGTTATCCAATAGTTACCATCCAAGGGTATGGCACGCAAACCATGCAAAGCTTTCAAAGCAATCCATCGAGTTGCACGGCAAGTTTGGGTGCTTTTTTTTCGCTGCCTGCTGGCACTTACAATTACACCGCCTATTGCGGCAACTACACTTGGACATCCGGCTCGGTAACAGTTACCGCTAACTCATGCACGAAGCGGAACATTGGCACCGGCACTTATGTGAATACAGGGCAGGTTATTTTTCACACTTCCCAAAATTTGGGATGCTACCCCACTGTAACAGTGCAGGGATATGGCTCGCAAACTTTGCAAAGTTTTAATGGCAATCCATCCTCTTGCTCATCCAGCCTTGGTGCATTGTTTACCCTACCTGTGGGCACCTACAGCTATTCTGCCTCTTGCGGCAGCTACCAATGGCCATCTGGAACGTTCACCGTGAGCGCCAATAGCTGCACTAATAAAAATATTGGCAGCGGCTCATCGGGCGGCACAGGCAACGGGCGTTTGTCGGTGTATATTGCCAGCAGTTCTTATTTTTCGCTTTGTCCAAACTTCGATGTGGTGATACAAGGCTATGGTTCTAAATTTATTACACAGGCGGTATCCGCCTCGGTGAGCAACTGCACCACTACAGGTGGCGCACATTTCGATTTACCCCCCGGAACCTACGAGTTGAAGGTGGGTAACAGTTGCACTTTACTTGCCGGTAGCTCATTGGGTAATTTTTCGGTAGTAGCCGGTGGTTGTAATATTCATGTTATTCCATGAGAAATATTTTTTTACTCTTAGTGATGTTGTTTGCCTGCTATGCAGGTTCGCTTCAGGCTCAAATGTTTGGAAGCCCAACCGAAATATACAATCGTAATGGGGTGCGGGTGAGCATTGCTTTTAGAACCAGCCAAAACTCCTGCGACCAAGGTGGCAAAACCCATAAGTATCGCTTTAATATTGAAGGAAATTTACATAGTTACAAAAAGGAGTTAAAAGTTACCATCAAATATTTGAACTGCCAAAACCGCGAGATTGTGCAAACAACACTTATAGATATTGGCACTGGCGGCTCTGTTGGCATCAATGAAAGCGGAGATTATACACTCACCGGAGACATCAGCGAGAAAGAGGTGAAAGCAGAAGATAACTCAGCCCCGCAGCAAACAGCACAACCTGTATATCGCCCCAATCCAACTCCCAACCCCACCACCACGTACAATCCACCGTCTACTCAGCCATCATTAACCACCGTTAATGTGGCAAAAAGAAAAAAATACATAGGCATGAATGTAGCAATTGGTGCTGGTTTTGATTTTGGCTCGCGCCCAATGGTTGCCACCTACCGCTCTACTTCTAACCAAACCTCATCGCTAACAGGATTTACCGAAACATTCAACTCCACAAGCCAGAAGCTAATTAACCCTGCCGCAACAGGGTTACGTGGTGATTTTATGTTTCACCCGCTTCATCGCTCATGGCTTCATTTGGGGGTGTTTGTTGGTGGCGCTTACGGAATCTCACCTGCCATGTTAGGGGGGGGTACCGTAAAAAGTAAAAGTACTGATGTTCAAGGCACTTTTATTGATAAAACTAAATACAATTACCATAAATTCGATGTAGGGGTTGATTATGCAATTGGTGGCAGAGGATTTAAATTTTTGATTCGCTATATTAATAGCTTTCAAGAGCACAATTACAGCTTCGTCAGGAATCTCAGTTACACAAGTTTTGAACCATCCTTAGGAAGCAGTACACTTAGAACAGATGTTATTGAGGAAACTGGCTTTGCAGGTTTAAGGCGCGAAACCTTTCAGTTGGGCTTTAGAATCTCGGGCAAAAGGGGCGCAAAAATTGGTAGAAACAAACGAAGTGCCCCGGCCGAAGTTGATATGTTTTACAACATTAGTCGCGATAATAGGTGGAGTTGGAAAGACAAAAGCGCAAGAAGCGCTGCAAAAAGTGATGAGATTCAGTTTTTGGGTGGCGGCATGACTATTAACATTGGAAGACTAATATATATATCCGGTGAGTTTGCTTACCAACCAATCAAGCCCTCAAAACTTTCTTCGGAGATTGTGCCGCCTAAAAAATCAAAAAATTTATACACACAGTTCACTTTAGCCTATAATTTCTCGCACTCGTTTTAAAAAAATTCCGATGAATTTTTGCACACATCATCTTGTCTCTTTTCTTGCTTTATTCTTTTCGTTTGGCGCAGTTGCCCAGCAACTTACCAAAGAGCGTTTTTTTGATGCTGAAGGCAACTTCAATTACCCTTTATATTTAGATGAACTTAAACTTCACGAGTTGGGGAGTGTCAAGCTTCACCAAAAGCAAATAGACTCAATGGGTTTTAGTGGACGCGACATTATTTATCAGGCACTTACCCAAGAGCTATTCCGCTCCGACTCAGCCGATTATCCAACCGATTCTTTCGCCTACCTGGTGCAAAAGTTAAACCTCGGGCGCGATTTTAAAACCATTGGAGATTGGGATACCTACGACCCTATTCTTTACAAAGCCATTGGCGATTATTGGTTAGAATATGTGTCTAACACACTCCAAAACATGATAGGCGAAAATCGCGACAGGGTTTTTGAATATGACATTCGCAAAATTCGCGAAGGGCTTGTAAACTGTGGTTTTAACTTTACCCTGCCACCGGTTTCTAAGTACCAAAAGTTCTTCCTTGAAATAACTGAAGAGTATGCCTGGGGGCATGTGATGAGCCGCTTTTGGTCGCGCTCGCCACTGTACCTCAAACTTGGTGGATTTTTGGGTGGTATTATCTTTTTCATTGGTTTGTTTACCAGTTTTTCGTTCATTAAAAATCAATTCATAAAACAGTAAACTTTAGAACATGAGAACAATTTTGACTTTAGCGATTATCGCCACACTTTGCTCTTTCAATGTAGGTCACTCCGGGGTGCTGCGACATGCCAATTTTTCAAATGAGGTAGAAGTTACCTCATCCAAATTTGGTAATAAGGTGTACAAAATGATAACCATGAATCGTACTAACCAACGCGTGAAAGCCAAATACTTTGCCTTCCGCGAAGGTGGCTTAAGTGTTTACGAACGCTATCAAAAATGGAAAACCGGGAAAGACATTGTGTTGATTTCTAGCGGAACTTACATAGATTTTGAGAGTTACAAAAATGCCAATTATTTGCCGGAAGGCTTAACTATTGACAATGGGCGCGTGGTAAATGAAAAAACCACAAATAGCTTCGATGGGTTTGTAATTGTGTATGCCACTGGCGGCATTGCGGTAGCTAACCTCAAAGAACAAAGCGTGAACATGACCTGCAGTGGGCAAAGCAAAGCATTTGACTTGCGCAATAGCTCGTTCCAAAGGCAGGAGTTTATTCAATGCGCCAAAGAAGTGGAGGCTACAACCTTTCAAACACACCTGCTGGCATTCAAAAACCAACCTAGAGTGGGCTTGAACGGTAGCCCCAAAACTGCCTCAAGAAGATTTTTGGCTGCCTGCAAAATGGATGGAGTACTTTACCATGTGATTGTTCACACCGATGAAGAACAAACCCTTGCTCGCGCTGCTTTAGATGCTTTCGACTTTTTGAAAAAATACAAAGAGATGGACGAAATAATTTTTATGATAAACCTCGACACCGGTATGCAAAACGTGTTTGAACTTTATGATGGCAATGGCAGCATCCGCAACGATATTAAAGGAAGCACACCAGCCCGTAATGCCACTAACTTATTGGTTTATTACTACGAATAGCAAGTAGTTTAAATTACACTTGTTGAAGAGGCTTTTTTCTGTTTCGCTTATTGCATTTAGTGTTGTTGTGGCTTTGGCACAGCCGCCCAAGCAGGGTCTTATTGCATATTACCCATTCGATAATTTTAGTGCAGACGACCGCAGTGGCAATGGCAACAACGGGCAACTGATTGGCGGATTAAAGCGCGGTTACGACCGCTTTGGCAATGGCTGCGGAGCCATAGAATTTGACGGCACTTCGGGCTACATTTCTGTGCCCAATTCCAATAGCCTGCGCACACCCATTGATGAATTTAGTGTGGCAGCATGGATAAAGATGAAACCCGGTGTGTACCCTAACATCAAGTGGATTACCCTAATCTGCAAAGGCGTGGATAAAAAGGAAACCGATAACAATCCGCATTATCGTGTACAGGCATTGGAGGGTCCGCAAAGCACCGTATCCATGAACACAGATTTTACTGAATATTGGACTCAAAAGCTAAACTTCGATATATGGTATTTCTATGCACAGGTGTATGACCGCAGAGAAGTAAAAGTGTATTTAGACGGACAACAGGTATGGAGTTTTCCTTACAATAAAAGCCTTGTCCAAAACAACTCCCCTCTTGATATTGGACGAGATGTGCCGGGCAACACCGAGTTTTTTTGCGGCACCATGGATGAACTTCGTATTTACAACCGTGCACTTTCACCCAGCCAGGTTACTGCGCTTTACAACGACCAAACGGGGTCTGTTTTCTCCAACCGATTCGAGTTTAGAGCCACAGCCAACATTGCCGCCACCACCGACCCTTCAAAATGTTTTAGCCGGGTAAACTACACCGAACCCCCCTTGATTATTGACTGTGGCACGGCAAGGGTAGCAAAGGTGGCAGGACCCTCAAGCGGTAGCACTTTCCAAGCCGGCAGAACCCCCCTTTCGTTTGTAGCTACCAACGATGTGGGAGAGCAAATTTCAACCACCATGTATGTGGATGTGCGCGATATTGAGCCTCCATTGCTCAACTGCCCTGCCGACATCAAAGTGCAGTGCAATGACGATGAAAACGCAAAAACCGTAAACTATCAAATGCCCCGAGCCACCGACAACTGCGGCAATGCCAATGTTGAAGTAATATCAGGATTACCATCAGGCAGCAGTTTTCCAGTTGGTACCTCTACCGTGAAGCTAAAAGCCACCGATCCTTCGGGCAACTTTTCGGAGTGTAGTTTTCGGATTGTGGTTGAAAAAGAAAAAACTACTACCCCACCGATGGTGGTGGACAAAACCCCTCCTTCCATTACCTGCCTGAAAGATATTTCGGCAGATTGTGATGCCGGGCAAAGCTATGCTACCGTAAATTTTGTGCGCCCCACAGCTACTAAAAACGGAAAAACATTAACTGTAAAACTTGTTTCGGGTTTGGAAAGTGGCAGCAGGTTTCCCATTGGCAGCACCATTGTGAAGTATGAAGCCAAAGATGAAAATGGGGTGAAAAATGAGTGTTTTTTTAAGGTAACTGTATCGTGCACCACCGATGACCTGCGCGTGAAATGCCCCGATGATATTCGCAAATTTACGGATGCCGGAAAATGTGGTGCCACCGTAAGCTACGATATACCCAAAGTAACAGGTAACTCCAATGCTACCCTTTCGCAAACCGATGGCGAAAAAAGCGGCAGTTTTTTTAAGGTAGGTACTACCGACAATGTTTTCAAAGCTAGTGCCGGAGGTATTTCCAAAAACTGTTCGTTTACCGTGCGGGTTACCGATAACGAAAATCCTAAAATTGAGTGCCCTTCCAACATCAAAGTGAAATGCAGTGCTGACGAAAATTCGAAAACAGTAAACTACACCCTGCCCACCGCTACCGATAACTGTGGCAGTGCCAAAGTGGAATTAGTATCGGGAATGCCATCGGGCAGTAGCTTCCCGGTGGGCACTTCTACCGTAAGGCTAAAAGCCATTGATGCTTCAGGAAATTTTTCGGAATGCAGTTTTGAAATTATTGTAGAAAAAGAAAAAGCCGCAGTCGCTCCGGTGGTAGATAAAACGCCTCCTTCCATCACATGCCTGAAAGACATAGTTGCCGACTGCGATGCCAGTAAAAATTACGCTACCGTAAATTTTGTGCGCCCTACGGCTACAAAAAATGGCAAAACCCTAAGTGTAAAACTTGTTGCGGGCTTAGAAAGCGGCAGCCAGTTTCCTATTGGCAGCACCGTGGTGAAGTATGAAGCCGAAGATGAAAATGGTATGAAAAACGACTGCTTTTTCAAAGTAACTGTGTTATGTACCACCGATGACCTGCGTGTGAAATGCCCTGACGACATTCGCAAAAAAAATGATGCCGGTAAATGTGGTGCAACAGTAAGCTATGACATGCCAAAAGTATCGGGCACGCAAGATGCTATAATTGTGCAAACTGATGGCGAAATGAGTGGCGGCTTTTTTAAAGTAGGAACTACCGATAATGTTTACAAAGCCACTGCAGACGGGCTTTCAAAAAGCTGCTCGTTTAGCATACGTGTAACTGATAACGAAGACCCAAAAGTAGTGTGTCCTGCCGATATGGTAATAATTGTAGAAGCAGAAGACGAAGGTGCCACAGTGAACTACGAAATGCCCAAAGCAACCGACAACTGCGCTGTGGAAGAATTGAAGCTTTTGGAAGGCATTGGTTCGGGAGGTTTTTTTGAAGTGGGATTAAACACCGAAACCTACAAAGTTACCGATAAAGCTGGCAATTCAGCCCGCTGCTCGTTTGATGTATTAGTAAAACAAAAGCAAGGAAAAGCTGCTGCGCAGGTACCGGTGCGCATTGACACCAAGCTAAATATTGGCACCGACTCGGTACTTGCCGACCAAAAAGTGATTACCGTGCCAAGTTGCTATGTAACCTTAGCAATTTACGATGATTTGCAGGAGGACGGAGATATAGTTTCCATAGTAGTAAATGATAAAGTAATTCTTGATAAAGTAACGCTAAGGATAATTGACAAAGAAAAGAAAAATTATTCCCGAGCTTTTAGAGTGCCCGTAAAGCTGAATCAGGGCGAGACCAACTATATCATCTCCAAAGCGTGGAACATGGGTTCTATTCCACCAAACACTCTGAAGGTAGATATTTTTGAAGGAGAAATAAAAGATGAAAAAATGCTCAGGAAAATGAAACCTATAGTTAGCAAAACCATGAAATCAAGACCCGGACTTGCAGGGGCTATACTTTTAAAATGCAGCAAATAAAACATCATAAAATGGTTTACTCGCTTATACTGTTTGTGTTTTTGAAAATATTTGGCGGCTGTGAAAGCCCCACAAAAAGCCATCAATCAGGCACAGCCTATTCCTTTCCGTTAGATTCGCCATCTATAGCGCTTCACAGTATCAGCGATACCATTCTTTTTTACGAAAGGCGCTTGGAGCGATTAAAAGACTCCAGCATTGCCCTTAAAAACTATTCTAAGCAAAAGGGACTTTCAATATCTGACAAGGAGATTTTACTGAAGCAAATCAACGGAATTGCAACAGGCGAAAAAATATACAAAACTAGGGTAGATAGCCTGAAAAATGCGCTGAAAAATCAACCACAAAAGCCTGTTGCTACCGACAAAAAAATTGTTGATAAACCTACGCAGCCTGCCGATACTCCCAAAGACGAACAGCCCTTTGCGCCACAGTTTTTAAAAATAGAAAATGGCGCAAAGCGAATTTTGCTCCCCGAAAACAACCTTTCATACTTGGTGTATGTGGTAGATTTGAATGAATATGAAGTAGAAATAAACTGGGCAGACACCTCGAAATACAGACGCAACTACACCAGTTTTGGCAGACTGCTGAACGAGCGATATAGAGACGTAAAAGACAAAGTGAAAATGATGATGAACGGGGGAATTTTTAAAGTAGCCCGCGAAGCCAATACCCACAGTGAGCCATTGGGCTATTATTTTGAAAAAGGCGTAGAAGTGTGTCCTATCAATACTACCTATCCCAACAACGATAATTTTTATCTGAAACCGAACGGTGTTTTTTACTGGAGCGAAAAGTCGGCAGGTATAGAGTCTACTGACAGCTTCCTGATTAAAAAGTCGAAATTAAAATACACTAATGCAGTGCAGTCGGGCCCTATGTTGCTGATAAACGATAAGTATCATCCGGCTTTCAAAAAAGGCTCACAAAATGTGAACATTCGAAACGGAGTGGGGGTAACTAAAGATGGAAAGCGATTGGTATTTGCCATTTCCGAAGACCCCACCAATTTCTACGACTTTGCTACCCTTTTCAGGCATTTTGGTTGCGATGATGCCTTATATTTAGATGGCGCAATTTCGCGAGCTTATGTGCCCGAAAAAAATCGTAAAGAATTGAATGGTAGTTTTGCATCCATCATCACCGTTTTGAAAAAATAATGATCGGCATGTTTTTAAGGCATATTTTGGGGTTTGAATGCTGTGCTTTGCGTGTGGTAAGTGCTGTGGCAGCTATACTGCTTGCCCAAGGGGCAACTGCACAATCCAAGGGCTATTCCTCGGTGCCTTTTGGCGGTACTACTTTTAAAGTTTACACCGTGAAAATAGACACCTACTCGGTTAATAGGTTTGAGTTGGTCCAAAACACCCGTGATGAGGCCCACGGGCAAGTTGCTTCCCGCTTTTCCAATAGCTTTTTAATCAATGGTGCAATAGCCGAGGCTGGCTGCAATTTTATTGGCTTGGCAGTGAACAAAGGCAAGGAGATAAACCCCATTAACCTGAGTTCAGGCAATGGTGCTTTTTACATGAAACCCAATGGTGTTTTTAGTGTGGGGGCGCAAAAAGCCGAGGTGGTGGAATCTAACATATACCGCTCACCTGCCGATAAAACAATGGCTATTCAAAGTGGCCCCATGCTGATTATCAATGGCAGAATGCACCCGGAGTTTCGCGAAAATTCTACGAATAGATTTTACCGCAGCGGGGTGGGTGTAGCTGATGTGGGTGGCGAGCAGGTAGTGGTTTTTGCTGTGTCAAATGAGCCGGTGAATTTGTTTACTGCTGCGGCTTTTTTTCGTGATAAGTTTAACTGCAACAACGCTCTTAGTCTGCAAAGCAGCGCCACTGTCATTGAGCTGCCTTTTATCAACGCCACAGCCTCTAATCAGCAATCAAAATTTTGTAGCTATATAGTGTTCAGGGAATAGGATATCACCAACTTAAAGCCATAGAATTTCACAAAATGTTTTCAGAAAAAATTTTCGCACTTTGGAGTTTTGCATTTATAGTTGGCTTTAGTATATTTTCATGTAGTGCAGTTGCTGTTTCAAACGACACACTTACTGTGCCGCTAAAATTTTACGATTCTTCACCAAAACCCATCGGTATTACTTTTTCCGATAGCCTTATTCAAAATGTATTATTCATACTTCCTTTCTCATTAGAGTCGCGCACAGTGGATGGCGTGGAAACGCAATATTCTGATAGTGTTGTTGTTAGTTTCAAAGCAGGAAAGTTAGCAAGTGTGCGGCACACAAAAACCACCTCGGGTAACAGTGCGACTTGGAAATCCATTGATATTTTTGATACCAAAACCCCAGAGCTAAAAGCACTGAACGATTATTACCAATATCATGGGCACAACCCCTACAATGGCGATTCGCTTCACTTGATTTTTCAAAAATCAACGCCAATGATTGAGGCTGCCAAAGGAGAGAACATACAACGGTTCAATAGCCAAACACAACAGTGGAGCACCGAAAAGGAAACTGAAATTGGCGAACTATCGTTTTTCTACGACTCGCTAAAAACGCTGCGAAATGTTGTAGTAAATGTATCCTATCCGCTGGCTTATGGCAATGGAACCCTTCAGAACGGTAAAAGCCAACTGATGAGCATGATGCTGGATGAGGCGTTGCAAATCCGATACTTGGTGGTGTATGATCAATGGGAAGTAGTGGTGGACTTCACCACAAATGACGAAAACACCTTTTTTGGCATAAAGGAATTTTACTTCCAAAACGGAAAATTGATGCTGGAAACCGATTAAATGGTGTGTTGTGAAAACAAAATCAGTTTTTCAGGTTCTTCGCAGTATCCAGTTTTTCGGCAAAGCGCACAAAACTGCTGCAAGGCAATTCCCTTTTATCCAATGGCAACCCATTGCTGCTACTAACGGCACTGTGGTATCCGATACTTTGTATTTGAGCCGGCAAATTGTTGATGACAAACGATTTGAACACAGCGACATACTGGTTTTTATAGACTCTTCATCACATTCTTTTACTCCGGCAAATCATACCTTCGCTAGTTATCTGCTCAGCCACCAAAACAGTGAGATAGAAATAGATTTTTTGCAGTTGATGAAGAAAGAAAAATGTAGTTTATGGCTGCATTATCATCAAAGCACCATCGGGTTACCCGAAAGGGAAAATTTCAGGTTGTGCCATTTGAAAAAGAATGAAGCAGTAGAAGTGTTGATAAATGGCAAATTTGACTTTTCGCTTGCGGCACGAACCCAGCGCACCTATTTAGAGCAGAAGTATTCAGTATCCTATTTGGGCGATTTCGACACTTTTGAAATAAGTAAAACCACATTTGATAAACAACCGGAAAACAACCCGAAAAAAGTGATTGATTTACGAAAAATACTTTGGTAGGTGTTTTTGCTTTTTTTTCAGATACTCTCGTAGCAGAAAACTCATTTCAAACCCTCCCGCGTTTTAGTCATCTTAGATTTTGCTTGTAGATATGTGCATGAATGTTTGCACGTTATTGCAGTGATTTGAAGCGCAACATGAAATTCAAAAAAACAGCATCCCTTATTTTATTTTTCGCAGGCTTGTTCGCCTTCAATGCAAGCGCCCAACATTCCGATGATTACTTTTTGGATTGGCACAAAGACAAAAAATGTCGCCATTGGGTTGATTCAGTTTATGATGCTTTGACGGTGGATGAACGCATTGCGCAGTTTTTCATGTTGCCCGCACACACCACAGCCAGCAAGGATTACAACATGGACACAGTGGTGAAACTGATGGGCGAAGGCAAAGCTGGCGGGGTGATTTTCTTCAAAGGCGTGCCCGCCAACCAAGCGCGCTGGACCAACAAAATTCAGGCGGTTTCAAAGGTGAAAGCAATGGTTGCCATTGATGGCGAATGGGGGCTTTCGATGCGGTTGGACAGCACCATGATTTATCCCAAACAAATGGGCTTGGGTGCAATTAAAGATGACTCACTCATTTACCGAATGGGCAGGCACATTGCGCAACAATTCAAGCGCATGGGTATTCATGTGAACTTTGCACCCTGCGTGGATGTGAACAACAACCCAAAAAATCCGGTAATCAACGACCGAAGTTTTGGTGAAGACAAAACAAAAGTGGCGCAGAAAGGCGTGCAATACATGCGCGGAATGCAGGATGAAGGGGTGCTGGCTTGCGCGAAACATTTCCCCGGACATGGCGACACCGAAGTTGATTCGCACCACGATTTGCCAATCATCAACAAATCATGGAGCGAGTTGGAAAAACTGGAATTGTATCCTTTTAAAGTATTGTTTGAAAGTGGCGTTGGCAGCGTGATGGCAGCGCATTTGTTTCTGCCGCAGTTGGATAGTTCGGGTGTGGCAGGTTCACTTTCAAAAATCGTTACCACCGATTTGCTGAAAGGCAAAATGAACTACGATGGCTTGGTGTTTTCCGATGCGCTGAACATGAAAGGCGTGAGCAAATTTTATTCGCCCGGCACGGTGGATTCTATGGCGTTCATTGCCGGAAACGATATTTTGGTTTTCTCGCAAGACTGCCGCAAGGGCACCGAAAAAATTCGCGCAGCATTGGAGAACGGAACCATTTCGGAAAAGGAAATGGAACAGCGCGTGAAAAAAGTTTTGGCTTACAAATACAAGCTTGGAGTTCATCAATTCACACCCATTGACCCTATTGCGCTCACCAACGATTTGAACACTTTTGTTTATCAGCAAACGCAGGAAGCCTTGTATGAACAAGCAGTTACCATTGTTGCCAATGCCGATTCATTGCTGCCCCTGAAAAGCAAAGAGCCTGTGAAACGAATTGCCGTGCTGAGCATCAAAACCAAACGCAATACTTCGTTTCAAAACTTCCTGAAACAGTGGATGGAAACCGATGAGTTTATTGTTGAAAATGATTCGGACACTAAAAAATTCAATGCGCTTTTTGATACGCTGATGCAATATGATGTGGTGGTGGTGGGCTTGCACGACCTCGGCAGATGGGCGCAGAAAAACTACAACATCACCAAACCCACCATTGATTTTGTAAATCGCCTTTCGGGTTCAACAAAAGTGGTGCTCACCGTTTTTGGCAATGCTTATGCGTTAGCAAATTTTCAGGATGTGCGAACGGCTGTGGTAGCTTATGACGACACCGACCCTGCCCAACGCGCTGCGGCAAATGCCATCATGGGTGCCATTCCGGTGAGCGGGCGATTGCCCGTTACTGTTGGCAAATTCAAAGCGGGAACGGGCTTTCAAATCGAAAAACCTTATCGCTTGCAATTCGCAAAACCTGCAACGGTGGGTATAGACCCGTTGGATTTAAAAGATTTAGAAGAGGAAATTTACGATGGCTTGGTGAGTCGCGCCATGCCCGGTTGTCAACTATTGGTGGCACACGACAATCGCATCATTTGGAATCGCCCCTATGGCAACCCAACCTATGAAAGTTCAAAAAAAGTAAGCACCACCGATTTGTATGATTTGGCTTCGCTCACCAAAATTCTTGCCACCACACTGGCAGTGATGAAGCTGCATGACGAACAAAAAATAGACCTCACCAAAACAGTAAAAGACTATCTGGAACTTGATGCCAGAGCAACCATTGGCGACATAGCCTTGCGCAATTTGCTGTTGCATCAATCGGGTACAAAATCACATATAGAGTTTTTCAAACGCCTCAGCGACCCTTACGATTTCAGGCAGTTTTTTGCACCCGAGCAAAGCGAAAAGTTTTCGGTGCCCGTTGCCGATAAATTGTTCATGCGCAGCGACTACAAAGATTCTATGTGGCATATCTTATCGCACTATCCCATTGACCCCAAACCCAAGTATGTTTACAGCGACATCAATTTCTACATCCTTCAGCGCATCGTTGAAGGCATCACCGGCAAGCCGCTGGATGTGTATGTAAGCGAAACTTTTTATGAGCCTATGGGCTTAACGCGCATCGGCTATCAGCCGCTCAACCGCTTCGATTTTTTGCGCATCATACCCACCGAAATTGACACTGCTTTCCGCAAACAAACCATTCAAGGTTTTGTGCACGACCCGGGCGCAGCCATGATGGGCGGTGTGGCGGGGCACGCAGGTTTGTTTTCCAATGCTATGGATGTGGCAGCTATCATGCAAATGCTGTTGAACAAAGGCAACTACAACGGCAGGCAGTTTTTCAAACCCGAAACGGTTTCATTATTCACCAAAAAACTCAGCCTAATTTCGCGCAGGGCTTTGGGCTTCGATAAACCAGATGCCGATGACCCAAAAGCCAATCCATGCTCGCTCAACACGCCCCCATCTGCCTTTGGGCACACAGGCTTCACCGGCACAGGCGCCTGGGTAGACCCCGACACCAAAACCATTTTTGTGTTCCTCAGCAATCGCATCTATCCTTCATCGGGCAACACCCGCCTCATCAAAATGAACCTGCGCCCACGCCTGCAACACATCGTTTACAAAGCAGTGCGGCTGCATGAGATTAGGGAGTGAGGATTTGCATTAAAGTAATGTGAGGTAGCCTCAATTCTTTACTTGTTTGCGCAGGGTTTTTGCCCGCAGGTCGGGTCCGTCATGGCTCCAGCCCGGAGGCATAAACAAATACTTCAGCTTATCGCTGAAAGTGGGAGCGCGTTGAATGTCTTTCCAAATGTCTTTGTATTCGTGCGAAACAATTACCAATGGATTGAACGAATTGATGTTTTTGGTGATGCCATAAATGGGCTTTTCATCCGCTTTTTCTTCGCTGAAGGTACCGAACATTCTGTCCCAAATCACAAGAATGCCTGCGTGGTTTTGGTCTAAGTAGCGAATGTTTGAAGCATGGTGCACCCGATGGTGCGAAGGGGTGTTAAAAATAAACTCAAACCACTTTGGGAACTTGTGAATGAGTTCGGTGTGCACCCAAAACTGGTAGATGAGCGAGATGCTCATCATCATCAAAATCATCAGCGGATGGAAGCCAAGCAGAGGCAACCAAAACCACCAAAAGTATTTGTAGAGCAGCTCAGTCCAACTTTGGCGAAGGGCAGTGGCAAGGTTTAGCGATTGCGAAGAATGATGCTGCACATGTGCCGCCCATAAAATTCTGATTTCATGGCTGAGGCGATGATGCCAATAAAAGGTGAAGTCATCGGCAAACAAAATCAGTATCCATGCCCACCATTGCCAGCCGATTTCAAAAACCCGATATTGATATAACCAGGTGTAGCTGGCAAAAGCCAATGCTTTCATCAAAATGTTCACCACCAGCGAACCCAGCCCCATGCCAATGCTGCTGAGGGCTTCACCGGTGTTGTAGAGGTTTCGTTGTTCTTTCCAATTGATGAATAACTCAATGAAAATAAGCGCCAAAAAAAACGGAATGGCATAAGCCACAGGTTCTTTTTCAATGGGAACAGCCTGAAAGTTGAGCGATAGAAACATAGCAAACGATAAATTACTGTGAGTTACGAAGGTATGTTTTCTGTGGCTTTACCCGAAAGGTTAGTTCCCCTTAAAAACAGGATTTCTTTTTTCAATGAAAGCAGCCATGCCCTCTTTTTGGTCGTTGCTGGCAAAAGTGAGGTAGAAGTTTTTTCGTTCAAACAGTAAACCTTCATCCAAAGTGGTTTCAAATGCCGCGTTTACGGCTTCCTTAGCCAGTTTCACTGCCACAGGCGATTTTGCGGCAATTTCAGCCGCAAGTTTCAGTGTTTCATTCATCATCACTTCAACAGGCACCACGCGGTTTACCAATCCGTAGTGAAAGGCTTCTTCAGCGCTCAAAAAGCGTGCGCCAAGCACCACTTCCATAGCCACAGCTTTGCCCACAGCACGGGTCATGCGCTGTGTGCCGCCTGCACCCGGCATGGTGCCGATGCGAATTTCGGGCTGCCCGAAACGGGCTGTTTCGGTGGCAATAATCATGTCGCAGGTCATGGCAAGTTCGCAACCCCCACCCAACGCAAAACCGCTTACGGCTGCAATGATGGGTTTCTTTGTTTTTTTGATTTGGTCCCAGGTGCTGAATTGGTCAATGTTCAACATATCTATGGCTGTGGCATTTGCCATTTGCTTAATGTCGGCTCCGGCAGCAAACACTTTTTCGCCACCGGTCAGCACAACAACGCGCACAGAGTCATCTTCATCTAATTCGCGCAGTGTGTCGCGTATTTCCAGCATCAGTTCACGATTCAGTGCATTCAACTCTTTCGGGCGGTTCAGCCAGATTACGGCAACAAAAGGTGCTTCTTGTTTATTAACGGTAATGAACTTGGTTTCCATGCTTTGATGTTTCGGGCGAAAATAGAAATTGAAGGCGCTTTCAAACCGAAAGCTTTGGGTTTAAATACTTTGATAGTAAGAAAATAGCTGGATTATGTTTTAATCAGAGATGCCGTTGAAATGACATAAGGAATGCTAAATGCATTGTAATTTTTGTGTCATTTAATTGTCTGCAGTTTTTTTGTGATGGGGTAAAGCAGTTGATTTGACTTAAAATTACATTCAATGAAACATTTACCCGTTCTGTTCATGGTTGTCTTTTTTTTATCCAGCAGCTATGCACAAATCAATGTGACGTGGAAGCATCTAGGTCCTGACAATCTTGGAGGCTGGGTACTTGCTTTTTTGATTGATAACAGAGACCCGCAACGCAATACGCTTTATGCTGCCCCATCGGGTGGCGGTTTGTTTAAAAGCACTGATAAAGGAGACTCTTGGTTCAGATTGCCTTGTTTGATAAATCAAACCATTTCATCCATAACACAAGCAAATGATGGAACAATTTATGTGGCAACCGGATTCTCTAATGAATGTAATTCCATAGGTGATGGTGGTTTGCCGGGTTTGGGTGCTGTGAAGTCAGATGGGATTTTTAAACTTGATGCTAATGACAATGTATTTCTGTTAAACTCAACACGTAGCAATGATAACTTCAGATGCACTGGTGCGATTGAGGTGAACCCCATTAACAGTCAGCAGCTTTTTGCTGCAACTAACTATGGCTTTCTTGTCAGCAACAATTCAGGACAAAATTGGGATACAATTGTAACAGGGAATTTCACGCGTAGCAGAATCAAGTTCAGCAAAGATGGTAAATTCGCTTATGCATCTTTAGGTCGGGTTGCTTCCACTGCAAGAGTTTTCTGGTATGCGCAAAGCAGGGGTACATGGTTAAGATTAAATCCAACCGATAATCCAGGATTTGCTATTTTTTCAACTGCATTCACTTCCATAGCTTTTGCCCCTAATAACTCATCGTTTGCAGTTTTGCAAGGCAGTGCCTCGCAAATAGATTTTGGTAGAGAGCTTGGTGTTGTGAAAACAGAGGATGGAGGGCAAACATGGGATACGATAGTTACCTCAAAGAGTAGCTACAGACCGTTTCCGGGGTATGAAGGTTGGCTGCATAACGTTGTTGCTGTAATAGGAACAACAGGCGACTCGCTCATTTTTGGAGGTAGTAAACTGTATGGATATACCAAGTCAAATGGATTGCTGCCACACTCAACTTTTGATTATCTGCCCAACCAAAATCAAAGCATCTTCTACCCTCAAGAAATTTTTGTGAATGATAAAAACTATAATGAGGTTTATATCACCACAAGCACAGGGCTTTTCAGGAGTTTTAATGCAGTAAAAAACTTTCCAACTCCATATTATGTCTCATGCAATAAGAATTTAAGCGCAAGTCATATTCAGTCATTTTATCCTGCTTTTTCAGGCGAACAAGTAAGCGTTACTATTGACGACATTTGGCTTGCGAAGAGCTACCCAAATTCCAAAAGTTTTTTTATTGATGGCAGTTTGTCAGGCATATACGCAACAGCTATCTCACATATTGATGAATCAACAAGTTTTAAAGCGTTTTATCAAGGGGTTAAATTCCTGCGCAGACGCACAACAGGTGGATCGTGGGCAGAGGGGTATAACAGCCAAATGAGAGCAAACATCAGCTCTAATCAATGTAGAGGGCAGTTTTACTTTAAGTTTTTCTTGGCAGAAACCATAAGCGCTGATAAAGGCAGAGATAGCGTTTCCTATAAGGCATTACAAAGCAAGAATGTTGGCGATACCATTCAGCCGACAAGTAAAATTGGCAACTATAAGTTTGTGCACACCTTGCAAAATAATATCTCATCCGGTGTCACAATCAATGTGTGTGATAAAGTGAAATCAAGAGTTTTTTTGCCATTGAATTGCGGTTTGTTCTTCTCCGATAATTCATTGCATACTGATACAGTTATGCGATGGTATCGGTTATCGGGCAACACTCAGGTTAGATTTGTTGATTGGAGTGAGGATGTTGATACAATACATTATTTTACTTCTTCAAGAAAACTTTTTCGCATAACCGGACTAAACTTTTTGGATTATAGCACAGTGAGTTCGTCAAATGATACTTTGTTTAAAAATCCAACCCAGTTGACATTTCCTTTTACAGGTAGTGAACGAAATCCCGAGGCACTTGCAATGGATAAAAACAACGCCAATCACTTCATTATCTGCGCATCGCAGAATAGTATTACTAAAGTACAAAACAACCTTTTCAAAACAGAAGATGGTGGGCAAACATGGGAGCCGTTTCAAGTTGGACCAGTTGGGCTTTCTATTTTTAGTTGTTTAATTGATAAGCACAATAACAACAGATATGCTCTTGGAACAGAGAGTGGGATTTGGATTTCTGAGGACAGAGGATACAATTGGTTTCAGACAAATGAGGAGTTGTGCGAAACTACAGTGTTAGATTTGAAACAACTTCCCGTACAGGATTGGAATTGTAATGCAATTTATGCTGCAACTACCTCAACTGGTGTTTGGCGCACTTTTTCTTTTACACCTCAAGGCTGCAATACCAAAGTGGGCATCAGTGAACAGGAGCACAACAAATCAAATCAAATCATGAAAATATACCCTAACCCGGCAAGTTCTTCAGTTAATGTTGTTTTTGAAGAAGATATAAACGATGATTTTGAATTTGCTTGTTTTACTACTGATGGGAGGAAGACTCTTTTAAACTGGATAAAAAAGTCATCAAACATGTTTGAACTAGATGTAAGCAAACTCCCACAGGGCTTTTACATTTTCACTACCACCTCAAAAGGTGTTTCCATACAAGCTAAACTCATGATTGGGAGATAACTTAAAAGCGACTATTTTTTAATGATAGTTTTGACAGTTCTGCTATGATTATTCACATCAACCACCTCCACAAAAATAGCCCCTTTACTGCAAGCGCTCACATCAAGACTCACAGAGCCTGTTGAGTTTGTTTCCAAAAGCACTTGCCCTGCATGATTCAGTAAAGCGATTTTGTAATTCCCCTCACGAAGGTTCAGGGTTATTTTTTCACTTGCAGGATTAGGGTAAACGCTTACATGCAGCGGCTCCACAATTTTTATACCTGTTGAGATGTTTTGCAGCGTTAAATTTCCACTGGCATCAAACGGGTCAGACCATTTGGTGTCGGTGTAAAGATTGCTGCCGGTTAGTGTTTTCAAAAACGCAATCAGCGCATCTTTTTCTGCTTGGGTGAGCTGAAGATTGCCGCCCGGTCCGGCAAGGCGCTGGTCAAGGTTGGTGTTGTTAGCATTCTGCGGAATCAGGTTGTAATGATTGATGACCGCAAGAATATCTGCGAAGTTTCCGTTGTGCATCAGCGGACCATTCAATGAGCCTGCCGGATTAAACAAATCGCGCAGCGAAGGAGCGCGGGTATTGAATAAATCCAAGGTGCCCGGGCTGCCCGCAACTGCAATCACCCCATTGTTTCTTGAAGCAGAATCAATATCAAATTCCGGTGCGCGGTGGCAACCCTGACAACCCGCACCGCCCTGTGGAGGTGGTGCTAAAAACAAATTCTTTCCTTGGTTTTCTTGCTGTGTGAAATTTGGGAATGGCGCATTCAGGTTGTTCACCTGTGCCCTGCCTGCATCAAATTTTGAATCAAAAGATTGAATGCTGCGCACAAACTGTGCCAGCGCATATTGCACCCGCACTTCATTGATAACACTATCGCCAAACACATGTGTGAACAAGGTTTTGTAATAGTCAACCTTTTGCAATTTTCTGAAAAGCGAATCCAAATCAGGGTCGCCATTCAAGCCGCTGAAACCCATTTCAATGTGGTCTTGAATGGGTTGTGAAGTTTGATGTTCAAGGGAAGAAGCGCGTTCGTTCCAAAAGAAACGAAACTCATCGCTGAAGCGCGCATTCACCAAGCGCATGGAATGCCTGCCGGTCAATCCGCCCGATAAGCCCTCGCTTAAACCGGCAGTGTCGCTGAATGCAAATTCCTGCCTGTGGCAACTTGCGCAACTTACAGCGTTGTTTGCCGAAAGTTTTTTGTCATAAAAAAGTACCCTGCCTAAAGTTGCTCCTTTGTTGGTAATAGGGTTGAATGCAGGTGTGTTGTCTTTGGTGATGTAAGCAGGAACAATTTGATTGGAATAATTGTCGAGATTGTTCAAGTCTATGACGGTTGACGCCATCAAAAAAAATGCCGCTCCACAAACTGTGTAAACTAAAACTGCACGAATGTTCATGTGATAAAGTTTCGCTTAGGTGAATTGATGTGAAGATATACAGCGTTTTGTTTTCAGCATGTTTATTGTTTTCATAATCTTACCCATTCAACATCTTTTTATGGCAATTCTTTGATCTACAAGTCATTGTAGTTGCTTGCCAAAAAATAATTTTTGAAAATAAGATTGTTCCTGCGAATTGCGTGATAGTTTTGCTGCATGGAATTTTTGATTGACGCAACCGGATGGTTGGGCGCAGTGTTGGTGTTGTATGCTTATTTCATGGTTTCCACCAACAAACTCGAGGGGGACTCGCTGCACTATCAGGCGGCAAACATTTCCGGTGCCATCTGCTTGATGGTGAACACTTATTTCCACCACGCCTACCCATCGGCAATTGTGAATGTGATTTGGATTGGCATCGGCATTTATTCATTGATGAGGGGTGGGAAAGCAGATACCGGTTTAGCAGATTAAGGTGTTGAATCGGCAATCTTGTTACTTCATCTTCTTCAAATTTTTGATGAATTTCAACTCGCTGTAAGCTACGAAATCAACAATGTCTTGCTTGGTTTTTTTATCGTACTTGCTCATGAGTTGATTTCCCGCACTCAGCACATCAATGCCCAGTTGAATGGCTGCCAAGTCTTGTTTATCGTAGGTGTCTTTTTGCAGTTTCATTTCTGCATGAACATCGTAGAGAATTGAAATAATTTTTTCGAGCAGCACGGTGTCGGTTATCATCAAAAACAGTTCTGCCAAATCATCCACAAAACCTTTTAATTGTTTTTCGGGCAGCGAGGCAAGGCATTTTAAAAACTGCTCATCACTGATGGGTGTTTTCAGCTTCATGGTTTTTGCGGCATCCATCAACAGGCTTTCAAAGCGCGATGCTGCCGTGTGTGTTTCTAATGTTTTAATCCCTGCTTTAATGGCTTTGGGGAAATGAAACCCAAATCTGAAAACTGCCGAAGTGAGGTTACCCATCAAACCCCAGATTTTTGCAGGGTCGGAAGTGTAGCTTTCCAAGCGCGCGAATGCTTCATCTAATTTATCGCGTTTTGCAGGCTCGGTGTAAAGGTTATCTAAAAAGAAACTCAACAATTCATCTGCCATTTTTTTAGTGAAGTGTGCCGGCAGTCGCGGGTCATTTTTTACATTTTCATAGTCGTAGCGCTTGTAAATGGAGTTGCGGTAAAGCGTGATTAACTCGTTTTTCAGTTGTTTATCCATATAGGCAAAGAAGCAGTTTTGTATCAAATTTTTTTGGTGATTTAAACGCCTTGTTTATCTATGTGTCTGAACGCAAAAAATTTTTCGAAATGAAACAACTACTCACCGCAGCAATTACGCTGTTTACCATCGCCACCTTTGCCCAGGTAGAAATTGCGGGCGTAAAACTTCCTGCAACATTCAAAGCCGGAGATGCCGACTTAAAGCTAAATGGAGGAGGAATTCGTAAAAAATTCGGATTCAGCATTTATGTTGGCGGATTGTATGTAACCAATAAGAGTAAAGACGGTAACGCAATCGCCAAAGCCAATGAAGCGCAAAGTATCAAAATCGCCATCATATCAGGCATGGTTACTTCTGAGAAGTTTATTGAATCCACTAAAGAAGGTTTCCAAAAATCCACCGGAGGAAACACCGCGCCCATTCAGGCAAAAATTGACAAGTTCCTGAAGTTGTTCTTGCAAAATGAAATTGTGAAGGGTGATGTTTATGACCTTACTTATGTTCCAAGCGAGGGCGTGAAAGTGTACCGCAATGGAAAAGTGTTGGATACCATTCAGGGAATGGACTTTAAATCTGCACTTTTTGGCATCTGGCTGGGCAATCAACCGGCTGATGAAAAGTTAAAAACCGGAATGCTCGGTTCGTAATTCGCTTTTTGCGCAATCTTTGTTAAGTAATTTTCAGGCTACAATGCAGTTGGCTTACAACTCATTGTAGCTTTTTTTATATCTATCCACAGGCAATGTAACTGTAACTTAACAGTTTCGGCATTGCGCAGCGATTGTTTCAATGCTATATTTGCGGGCGTTTTTAAAATGGCTTTCTACGTATCGGCTTGAAAATTGTTGCGTTTTTGGCTATTATTGACGAAATTTTTTAAAAAAAACCACCCGTAAGCATGAGTAGTTTTTACTGCTTGCTTAGCTTTATTGTATCAAAATTCAGAAGCGAGGCTATTGCCATGCCTCGTGTTCTCATTTCATTTTTTTTAGACCCTCTCACTCCACTGCATCAGCCTAAAACCGTTGATGTAGCTTCATTTAAACTTCCGTGCACATGAATTCCAGACATTTATCTCTACCTAATATGCAAACATTTTACTCAATAGCGCTTGCGCTATTTGTGTCGTTGTTTTTGGCGCAGCCGGCATTGGCACACAAAGGAGGCAACCACAATCATGCCGATGCTCAGGGAAAAATTGAGCAATACGAAGCCGGCAAACACGGCAAGGTTTCCTTCATGGAAAACAAAGGTCAGTGGCCTAAACATGTCTTGTTCCGTGCTGATGTTCCCGGAGGGCAAATGCTGGCAACCCCGGAAGGTATGTTGGTGGGCGTTTATGACCCCGAGAGCATTGAAGAGCGCGGGGAATACCTGCACAGAGAAGAGGAGTATGCAAGTGGACAAATTACTTTGCAGGAACTTGGCGAAGAAAAAACATTGCGCGGGCATGGATGGCGTTTCAACTTCCTTGGTGGCAGTTTGGCAACAAAAGCAAGCATTGAAAGAAAAGGTGAAAGCAGCGACTACTATAACTTCCTGATTGGCGATGCCTCGCAGCATGCCACCAACATTCGCGCTTATGATGAAATTGTTTACAAAAATGTTTATCAAGGAATAGACGTTCGTTACTATACTGCTCCAAATGGCGATTTTGAAAATGACATTATTATTGCACCCGGTGCTGATTACACCAAGTTATTGCTGCAAATTGAAGGCGTAGAAACCCTAAGAATCAATGAGAAAGGCGAAGCCGTTTTCAGCACAACCGTGGGTGAGCAAACCATTCCTGCGCCAATAAGCTATTTGGTGGACAGAGAAGGAAGAAGAACACCCATCACTGTTAAGTTCAGGCATGAAGGCAAGAATACCATTGCGTTTGTGATTCCGAAATATGATGTAACTCAAACACTCGTAATTGACCCGATAGTTATGCGTTGGGCAACTTTGATAAGCGGCAACTCCTCAGGCGATGCGCACTTTCATGGTATTGACTTGGATGCACAGGGCAACATTTATGCCACAGGTCGCTATGATAATAATTTGGTAACGGTTGGAGCATTTCAATCTTCTAATGGTGGCGGAACTGATTTATTCATTTCAAAATATGCCGAGCCTGTAACCCCAGGTGGCAGCGGAACAAGGATTTGGCAAACCTATTTGGGCAATTCAGGAACCGATAACCCTTATGCTATAACTGTTGGTTTGGATGGCTATCCTTATATTGTAGGTAACCACGGTGGTAATCTTACCAAAACTTACGGAACAGGTTTTACAGCCGGCAGTTGGACACAACGCACAGGTTCAGGGCAAGGTTTTATTGCTAAAATCCACCCCAATGGAACAGGTGCTGCGGTTAGGTCTATTGGTTCAGCAAGCGGAAACTGGGGCGTTCAGTTATACGATGTCAGGGTTTACCCTACTACCGGCAGCAATTTTGATTTGGTAGTTGTGGGAAGAGTTAACCAACAGGCATCAGGCTCAAATGGTGATATACCCCAAGCACAGCAACCCAGTGGAACAAACGTAACCAGCACCAGCAATGAAAACGGATATGCTTTCAGAATAACTAACAACTTAGAAACGCTTGTTTGGACAAGGCAAATCAGCTCAGCTGATGCCAATGCTGACCGATTCAATATATGTGCTATTGACAATGCCAACAATATTATTGTTGGCGGTTACACCGATGGCACATCGGGAATTTCATTCAATAATCCATCGGGGCAAACCACTCGTGTTGGTAACAGAGACGGATGGTTGATTAGATTCAATGCTGCAAATGGAGCCCCTTTATGGTCGCGTTATTTTAACTCTTCATCGGGTAACTCTTCCAGCATTTTGTGTATGGAAACCAACCGCCTGAAAACACAATTTATCATTGGTGGTCGTGCACAGGGAGCATTGTCAAACGTAAACACGACTGCGGGCGCATACGCACAAAGTTATTTGGGTGGAACTGCGGACTTTTTCATTGCTTCATTACCCATTAACGGCAGCGCAACTACATGGGGAACTTACTTCGGTGGAAACAACAACGAAGTAAATATGATGGGCTTGAACCTCGACCAAAACGATGATGTGTATGTTTTGGGATACTCATTCAGCAAGAACGTTCCTACAGTTGATAACCCGCTTCAAACAAACACTTACGATGGCAGCAATCAGGATGCATTGTTCTTTAAATTAAGCGCTAATGGTTCAACACTGTTGCATAGCACTTACATTGGTGGTACCGAGGATGAAAGAGACCCTGTTGGTCAGCGCGGTATCAAGTTTGCGGATTGCAGGGTTTACTTGCCCATCACCACTTACTCTACAAATTTTCCACTAACTCAGGGAGCACTTTCTACAACAAAATCATCAGGCAGTTCAATTGGTGAACCTGCATTGATAAGCATGGCAAATCCGCCAGATTTAATTGGTAACAACATTACAAGTGGCGCTAACCAAACCATTACTTGCGGTAATGCGCCAGCGCCAATCACTGCAGCAGTTCCGTCTTATGTTTTTGCGAACGTTATACGTAACAATTCAGTTCAATCAAACGGGACATCTGGCGCTTATCCAAGCGGCTTGCCAACCATCACTTCTTACCAATGGCAAAGAAGCGAGGACAGCGCAAAAACCTGGCAGAATATTGCTGGTGCAACCGCTCAAAATTACACTCCACCTGCCATCAACAAAAATGGTGTAACGCTTTACAGGAGAATCATCAACGGTGATGCTTGTAACAGAGCGAGCGATACATTGGCGGTGGTAACTATTTTGGTTACGCCATCAGTTGCCACACCAACTGCAACAAGTAATGGACCAAGATGTGTGGGTGATACTTTAAGATTGTTTGCAACAACAACAACGCCAGGAGTAACATACAATTGGGCGGGACCAAACGGTTTCACCAGCACGCAGCAAAATCCAATTATCACGAATGTAGGAACGGTAAATGCCGGTACATATAGTGTAACGGCAACATCAACCGGAAGCGGTTGCCAATCGTTTGCCGGAACAGTTACAGTGGTGGTGAATACAATCCCTGCTGCACCAACAGCAAGTAGCAACAGCCCGATTTGTGCAGGAGCAACGTTGAACCTTACATCAACCGGTGCCGTTGGTGCAACCTTTTCATGGACAGGTCCAAATGGTTTTACCTCAGGATTGCAAAATCCAAGCATTGTAGGTGCAACAACCGCTGCTGCCGGAACTTACACCGTTCGTCAAACGGTAAACGGCTGTTTATCTCCTGCTACAAGCACATTGGTTGTTGTGAACTCGACAGCCAAGCCAACCAACACCACTGCAACTCCAAATCCGGTTTGCGTTGGGAATACAGTGCAGTTTAACACTGGCTCATTGGCAGGTGCAACTTTTAGTTGGACGGGTCCTGCAAGTTTTACCGCAAGCACTCAAAACCCAAGCAGAAACATCACCAACGTAAACATGGGTGGTTTCTACATCGTAACAAGAACTCAGAATGGTTGCGTTTCCGAGCCTGACTCAGTGCTGTTGGTGGTGAATGCAAATCCATCGGTTTCAACTGCGGTTGGTGCCAACCCAACCACATGTGGTGGAACTAATGGAACCATTACACTTTCAACTTTCACTTCGGGTGTTCAGTATTCGGTTGCTTACCTGAGAGCAGGTGTAAGCCAAACACCACAGGTTTTGACTGCGAACGCAAGTGGGCAGCTAATTCTGACTGGGTTGAATGCGGCATCTTATTCCAACTTTGTGGTAACGCAGGTTTCAACTGGCTGCTTCTCTCCAACATTTGCCGGACCTGTTGTGATAAGCAATCCACCTAATCCTGCTGCGCCAGCCATTACCACCAACTCTCCTGTTTGCGAAGAAGATACCATCAGGCTATCAACGCCAACAGTTGCGGGAGCAACTTATTCTTGGTCAGGACCCGCAGGCTTTTCATCTTCATTGCAAAACCCGATTATACCGGACGTTACAACAGCAAATGCAGGAACATATTCATTATTTATTACGGTTAACAATTGCAATTCGTCAACTTCAACTGCACAAGTGGTTGTGGGGACCAAACCTGACGCAACAGTAAGCGCTACGCCTTCTTGGTGTTCAGTTTGCAACGGAACTGCAACGGTAACCGTTACCGGTGGGCAAACCCCATACACTATTCGTTGGAGCACGGGTGCAACTTCTGCGAGCGTTACAGGTTTGTGCGCAAACACTTCATATTATGTGGTGGTTTCCGATGCAAGAAATTGTGTGTTGGATACCATTTTCACTTCCATTCCATCAGTTGACCCCCCGGTGGTGAGTTTAACTTCTACCAATGTTTACTGCTTGGGCGACAACAGCGGAACAGCAACTGTAAATCATGTTAGCGGAACAGGACCTTACACTTATGCTTGGAGCAACGGGCAAACCACCCAAACTGCAACCGGTTTGGGAATTGGAAATTATACAGTTACAGTAACTGACAGCCGAGGATGCAGCGTTGTTGCAGGAACGAACATTGTTGAATTCAGCACATTAGTTGTTGCAATCAATTCAACACAAGCTAATAACGGAAACAATGGAACCGCAACTGCGCAGGCTTACGGTGGCTTGCCGCCATATTCTTATTTGTGGAGCACAGGCTCAACCAGCCAAACTATTACCGGCTTGGCAATCGGAACCTACAGCATAACTGTAACTGATGCCGAAGGAAACTTCACGGTTGATGTGGTGCAGATTACATCAGCTTCTTTAATCAAAGCAGGTTCATTTATCATCAACATGGGCATCACGCCCCAAACCATCAACAATGGTTTGCGCCCTTATGGTCTAATCTTCCAATTAGTAAGGAACCAGAACGTTCCGGTGAAGTGGATCATCAATCCTTCAAAAGCAAAAGATGGAATTGATTTCACACATAACAGTATCAGTTATCGCTCTGGTGCCTTCATTGTTGATGCCGATTTCAGAACTCCGGCAGTTAATGCATTGATTACAAGTTGGCAATCGCAAGGGGTGGTTGGTGCCACAACTGTTTCAGACATGGTGCTGCCTGTTTATGGCGTGATTACCACCTTCTCGAATTTGGTTATTGACCAGCAAAATGAGCAATTGGTTACACCTTATTTTACTAATGCTAACATTCCATCATCCATTTATCGTGTTGGACTGCCATCATTGTTAGGACCATGTGACGACTCTTACATGCTCCCTCACGCTGACCCTACTTGGGCTAATCATGGCAACCTGCGCACCTTTAACATCAACAACAGAGGTTTTATTTGGTCAGGTTGTCATGCACCATCTGTTTTAGAAGGAATTTTCAATCCGGGCAATTCATCGCAAAGGATGAACTTCCTTACTACAAACGGATTACAATGTTTTAAAAATAATAGCTGTGGTTCGTTAATTACTGAAACTCATGCCGGAGCTCCTGCTACGCCTTACACTTATGACCCTGCTTACGATACTGACCCGATTATGCAGTTTATGGGGGATTTAACCCCTTCTACTGAAAACGGCTCGGAGCAGTGGTATATCCCATTGACAACTGGCGCTTGGAGAGCCACCACCGCACCGGCAATTACCACAGCCAATGGTGCACCACCGCGCAGAGGCGTTAAGCTTGCTTACGGTCCGGGTTATGGTGATAATAATAATGGCTTTGTGATGTATGAAGCCGGTCACACTTCTGCGGGCAGGGGAACTATTCCTTCGCAAGTTGCCTTCCAGCGTGCTTTCTTCAACTTCATTTTATTGTCGGGTGTTCAAAAGCAATTGCTGATTAATGCCAACATTCCTTCAACATTTGTTTCGGGCGTTCCGCAAAGTGTTAGTGTAACTGTTTCGGGCGGTTCAGCACCATACACCTACACGTGGTCATCGGCTTGTGGCGCTACTTTCAGTAGCGCAACCTCAGCCACCACCAATGTTACTTTCCCAAGCCTTGCGCCACAAACCAAGTGTTTCATCACTTGTGTGGTTCAGGATGCCTGCGGCAGAAGAAACTTTGTTTCTGTTCCGGTTTCATCTATCACACCACCGCCACCGCCATACAGGATTACGGTTGATGGTGTAACCAATGCTACATGTTTTGGTGTTTGCGATGGTTCGATAAACATTACTACTTCGGGTGGAACAACGCCTTACACTTTCCAATGGAGCAATGGCGCAACCACCGAGGACATCAGCGGCTTGTGCGCTGGTGAGTACCGCTTGACGGTTACAGATGTTAACGGTTGTATAAAATTGGACACATTTGAAATTACACAGCCGCCTTTGGTTCCCGGAACTATTGCATCCAGCAATTCGCCAATTTGCACAGGCGATACTTTGAAACTTTTTGCCACAACTGCACCGGGCGCTTCTTATTTGTGGACAGGTCCGGGTGGGTTCACCTCATCATTGCAAAATCCAATCAGAACAAATTCGCCTTTAACTCATGCTGGAATTTACAGCGTAAGGTCTTTTGTTGGCGCATGTACTTCGGCAGTTTCTAACACAACAGTTGTTGTGAACCAACGCCCAACAGCACCAACGGCATCTGGTTCAAACCCAACAAGTTGCGGAGGGGCACAAGGCAGCATAACACTAAGTGGTTTAACGAATGGTGTGCAGTACACGGTGAATTATGAGCGTAACAGCGCGGCACAAGCCCCTGTAACACAAACTGCAAGTGGCGGGCAGATAGTGATAAGCGGACTGAATGCGGGTACTTATGGAAACTTTATAGTTACAATCGTATCAACCGGATGCAGTTCGCTAACATCACCACCGAATGTAGTATTGAGCGATCCAAATCCACCTACAGCACCAGTTGCCACAAGCAACAGTCCTGTATGTAGCAGCGACACGCTTCGATTATTTGCAAGCACAGTGAGCGGAGCAAGTTATTTGTGGAGTGGTCCTGGCGGATATAGCTCAACACTTCAAAACCCGATAAGGACGAATGCCACAACAGGGATGAGTGGAGTTTATGGTGTAGTATCAATAGTGGCGAATTGTACTTCAAGTGTATCTAACACGACAGTTGTTGTGAACCAACGCCCTTCTGCTCCAACGTTATCCCGTACAAATCCATCAACATGTGAGGGAACTCAAGGCTCCATCACATTAAGCGGATTAACAAGCGGTGTGCAATATACCATCAATTATGAGCGCAATGATACAGCCCAAACTCCGGTAACTGCAACTGCAACAGGTGGACAAATCACGATAACCGGACTAAGAGCGGGTACCTATGGAAACTTTATTGTTACAATAGTTTCAACGGGTTGCAGTTCACTTTCGTCTCCTCCAAACATTATACTCACCGACCCAACACCACCAATCATCGGTTCAATTTCAAGCAATTCACCGGTTTGTTATGGCGATACACTAAAATTGTTCACTTCTGCTGTTCCCGGGGCAATTTATTCATGGACAGGTCCGGGTTCCTTTACATCCATTGCACAAAATCCTGTAAGAGTAAATGCCACCCCGGCAATGAGTGGAACTTACACCTTAGTTATTAATTTCAATAATTGTAACAGCGCTCCGCGCACAGTTGACGTAACCGTAAATTCATGTCCACCTGTTGCGAATAATGACTTCTATACTACCCCTGAAGATGAGCCTCTGATTATCAACACACCCGGAATTTTGATAAATGACTTTGACCCTGCAAATCCTCAACAGCCATTAACTGTTACCACCACTCCTGTTTGCAATGTGAAAAACGGAACATTGGTGCTGAGCTTTAACGGAAGTTTTAGTTACACACCAAACCAGCATTTCAATGGACAAGATACTTTCTGCTATCGCGTTTGCGACACAGAAGTTCCGCCAGCTTGCGACACAGCAATTGTTGTAATTACCGTAACACCTGTGAATGACCCACCGGTGGCAGTAGATGACTTCTACAGTGCCGGCAACGATACAGCCATCAATGGCAATGTTCGCAACAATGACTTTGATGTGGATGGCGACACGTTAACCATTGGCACAACGCCAATAACCAATCCGGTTTATGGAACAGTAACCATCAACTCAAACGGAACATTTACCTACACGCCACCTGTCAACTTTAACTTGATTGATAGTTTCCAATATGTGGCTTGTGACGGAAGCATCATTCCTCCGGTGAATCTTTGTGACACAGCTTGGGTGTTCCTTGACTACACTCAGGTAAACCGTCCGCCAATAGCTAACCGAGACAACTTTACTGTGCCTGAGGATAGCTCAATCACTGGCAACATTATGCGCAATGACTTCGACCCGGATGGCGACAGCATTTATGTGATTACCACTACGGTATTGAATGTGAAAAATGGAGTTTTGACACTTAATGGCGATAGTACCTTCACTTACACCCCAAATCCGAATTTCTTTGGTCAGGATACTTTTATTTATCAGTTGTGTGATAATGGTGTGCCAAGCAAGTGCGATACTGCTTTGGTAGTAATCACCATCACCCCTGTAAACGACAAGCCGGAGATACCTGATACAAGTGTAACGACTTGCGAGGATTGTCCGATAACGGTGTGTGTGCCTATAACAGACATAGATGTAGATGATTTGCATACAGCCAGCATTTGCGGTCAGCCTTTAAACGGTACAATTACCAGCGGACCAACTGTAAACAACAGTTTGAATCCGCACATTGCTTGTTTAACCTACACACCGAACAAGAATTATTATGGAAAGGACAGCATTTGTTTGATAGTGTGTGATAATGGAATTCCAACCTTGTGCGACACAGGTAAAATCATTATCACGATTACGCCTGCAAATGACCCACCGATAGCTGAGGACATTAAATTCAGAATAGAAGAAGGCAGCAGCATAGGCGTAAACGTAGGCGCAAGTGTGAGCGACCCCGAGGGCGACCCCGTGATTATCAGCTATCCGAATGGCTTCCCTGTTGTTCCGGGTGTAACATTTATACCAACGGGCAATGGAACATTTGATGTAAGAACCACAGTGGGCACAGCCCCTGATTCAATCACATTCCTGTATCAGGCATGTGATATAGCGAACTATCCCGTAACGCCATTGTGCGACACAGCAACCATCACCATCGTTATACTGCCTAAGAACACAGTGAACGATCCGCCTTATGCAAACGATGACCGTGAGCAAACACCGAAAAACAAATCAGTTAAGGTGAATGTGTTGGCGAATGATGGCGACCCGAATGGCGACCCATTGACAGTAACTATTCTGACGCAACCTAAGAATGGTACAGCAACATTGAATCCTGACAAGACGATTACATACACACCAAACAATAATTACGTTGGCGATGACACCTTCCGTTACTTCATCTGCGACAACGGCACACCAAGTTTGTGCGACACAGCGTATGTATTCATACAAGTGAATGATGACCCGTTGGATGCAAATGACCCGCCATATGCAGCAAACGATTATTATGTGATACCGGAGGATAGCTTCGTGAATGGCAATGTATTGCTCAATGACAGCGACCCGAATGGTGACAGTTTGATAGTTACGCCTACGCCACTGCTGAACCCAACGAATGGCACAGTAACCTTGAATCCGAACGGCACATTCTTGTACACACCGAATCCGAATTATCACGGGTTGGATTCATTCATCTACCGTGTGTGCGATGATGGTGTTCCATCATTGTGTGATACCGCAACAGTTTACATAACTATTACGCCAAGAAACGATCCACCTGTTGCTGAGAACATCACTTTTGTTATTGAAGAAGGTGAGAATTTGGGTGTGAATGCCGGAGCAAGCGTAAGCGACCCTGAAGGTGACCCTGTTATCATCAGCTATCCGAATGGTTTCCCTTCGGTTCCCGGTGTAACTTTCATCCCAACAGGAAATGGAACATTTGATGTGAGAACGGATGTAGGCACTGCGCCAAACACCATCACATTCCCTTACAGCGCTTGTGATATTGCAAACTATCCAATCACGCCATTGTGTGACACTGCAACCATCACTATTGTGATTATTCCTAAGAATACACAAAACGACCCACCTTATGCCAATGATGACCGTGCACAAACGCCTAAGAACGTTCCTGCCGACATCAATGTGCTGGCGAATGATGGCGACCCGAATGGCGACCCATTGACCGTTACAATTCTGAACCAACCAAAGAACGGAACAGCAACACTTAACCCTGACAACACGGTTACATATACGCCTAACCTGAACTTTGTTGGCATTGACACCTTCCGTTACAGAATTTGCGACAATGGAACGCCTGCATTGTGCGATGATGCTTATGTGTACGTTCACATCAATGACGACCCACTGGATGGCAACGACCCACCTTATGCTGCTAACGATTACTACACCACACCTGAGGACACTCCGGTTTCAGGCAATGTGTTGATTAACGACAGCGACCCGAATGGAGACAACCTTACTGTTACTCCAACTCCGGTGCAGCAACCTGTGAACGGAACTGTGATTTTGAGTCCGAATGGAGTGTTTGTTTACACACCAAACTTAAACTTTAACGGCATAGATTCTTTCATCTATCGTGTTTGCGATGATGGAATTCCTTCGCTTTGCGACACTGCAACGGTATTTATCACAGTCCTTCCGCGCAATGATAAGCCGGAAATACCTGACACCACAGTTACTACCTGCGAAGACTGTCCAATCACCATTTGTTTGCCAATCACAGATCCAGATATCACGGATTTACATTCTGCAACCATTTGTGGTTTGCCGCTTCACGGAACCATCACCACACCGGTGGTAAACAATGGAGTTGACCCACACACAGTTTGTTTGACTTACACGCCAAACAGAAACTTCTACGGAACAGATAGCATTTGTGTAATTGTTTGCGATAACGGTAATCCATCGCTTTGCGACACGGGTAAAATTACCATCATAGTAGAACCGGTGAACGACCCGCCTTATGCTGATACCGTTCGTGTGTTTACTTACAGAGATATTCCTGTGCCGGTGAACACAAGTTCAGCAACCGGTGACCCCGAAGGCGACCCGCTTACTTACACTTATGGAACACCAAGCGTAACCGGAACAACAGTTACTGTTACCGGAACTGGTGCCATCATTGTTACACCTCCGGCAGGTTTTGATGGTGTAATTGTAATTCCTTACAAAGTGTGTGACAACGCGAAATACCCGGTTACACCGCTTTGTGATTCTGCTGTGATTATTGTAACCGTAATTCCTCCGGGTGACACTTTGAACAATCGTCCTCCGGTGGCGAATAATGATTTCTCAGTAACCAATAAAAATACTTCGGCAATCATCATGGTGAAGAGCAACGACTTCGACCCGGATGGTGATTCGCTGAGTGTGCAGATTGTTTCGGTTCCTGCCAATGGAAATGTGGTGGTGAACCCGAATGGAACTGTTACCTACTCGCCAAACTTCAACTTTGTAGGCGTTGATACTTTCTTCTATGAAGTTTGCGATCCGTTCGGAAGCACGCTGCCTCGTCCGTTGTGTGACATTGCTATGGTGGTGGTGTTCGTGAACGACACGCCAAACACCGATGACAACAACCCACCGGTTGCGGTGGATGATTTGGCATTTATCTGTCAGGGAAGTTCAACGGTGTTGAATTTGTTGCTGAACGACAGCGACCCTGATGGCGATGCCATAACTTTATTGAGCATCATCAAAGCTCCAAGCAACGGTGTGGCTAATCAGCTTTACTTTGGTGGTTACCGATACACACCAAGCGGTAGCTTTGTAGGAACAGATACTTTCACTTACAGAATATGCGATAACGGTGTGCCTTCATTGTGTGATACTGCTAATGCCATTATCACCGTGAGAGCAACTCCGGTTATTACAGCAGTTCCTGCTGCGCTTTCAATTTGCAGTGGCGATAGCGTGAACATCGCTATCAACTCAACCGCTCCTGCAACCATTACATGGACTGCCACAAATGGCACAAGTGGAACAGGAAATGTGGCAACAACACTTATCAATTCGGGATTGAACGATATTGTGGTTGTTTACACTTTCAGAGGTGTCGCAGCAGGAGGATGTTACAGTAATGTGATTGATGTTCCTGTAACGGTAAAACCTCGTCCATTGGTGTTTACAAATCCATCGGCAAACCAAGTTTGTGATGGCGAGCCGGTGGTGATTGTGATGGCTTCAAACTATTTGGGCGTAACCTTCGATTGGACAACCAACACAGGAAAGAGCGGCAATGGTATTTTCATCATTGACACACTCACTAACTCAGGTGTAATTGATTCAACAGTTACATACACCATCACTCCGGTGCTAAACGGATGTCCCGGAACGCCTGCAACAGTTAATGTTGTGGTGAAACCTCGCCCAGATGTTACATTGACGGTTGTTGATGACTCGGTTTGCAACGGTACACAAGTGGTTATCAATGCCACTTCAAACTTGCCGGGCACTGTATTCAGTTGGAATAACTCCCTTGGTCAGTCAGGAAGTTCAGTTCCGGTGTTGAACACACCATTGAACGGAACAACTGCTCCGCTAAATATCACTTACACAGTGAATTCATTTAACGGAGTTTGTGCCGGAACGCCTAAGCAGGCTCAAGTGGTGGTGTTCCCACCGGTGTTTGCTGATGCCGGTTTTGATAAGTCAATGCCGGGATGTGCAAATGCAAGTGTTTCAATTGGCGGAAGACCAACTGCTTTTGGAACAGGACCATTCACCTACAATTGGAGTCCTACAGGAAACTTGAATGATTCAACGGATGAAAATCCGATTGTTACAGGTTTGTTTGCTACTACCATCTTCACGGTTACTGTAACAGATGTTTATGGTTGCACAGCCACTGACATTGTTCAGGTGGAAGTAACGCCAAGCACTTTAACTGCTGAGGCAGGAAATGGTGGAACTTACTGTTTCGGTCCGGGTGGTTTTGTGCAGTTGGGTGGATTGCCAACCGCGGTTGGCGGACAGCCTCCTTACACTTACGATTGGTCGCCTTTGACTGCGTTATTCAACCCTGCTTCATCTAACCCGTTGGCGCAGCCTACGGCAACTACTACTTACATTGTTACGGTAACTGACGCTAACGGTTGTACGGCTGTTGACAGCGTTACGGTAACTGTTCGTCAAGCACCAACCATCAATGCAGGAGGAGATACTTCAATTTGCCGTGGTTTCAGTGTGCAATTTAATGCTGTTACCACCGGTGGTCAGGCGCCATATACCTACACATGGACACCGCCATTCGGATTAAGTGGTTTCACTATTCCTAATCCGGTTGCTACGCCTGACATTACTACTTACTATCAGGTAACAGTTACCGATGCCAGCGGATGTACTGCAGTGGATGATATTCAAGTTACGGTTCGTGAGAACCCAATTGCCGATGCAGGCTCCGACCAAACATTGGTGCAGTGTGCAGGCGATAGTGTTCAAATTGGAGGAACACAGTCGTTCCAGTTTGGCATTCCACCATTCAAATACAAATGGACGCCAAGCACAGGATTGTCATCGGATACCATTTTGAATCCGTGGGTGAGCGGAATTACACAAAATACCATCTACACCTTAACGGTAACCGACACCACAGGATGTATAGGAACAGACAATGTATTGGTGCGCTCATTGCCAAACAGCTTAACGGCTGAGGCAGGCAATGGTGGCAACATTTGTGCCGGAGCGGGCAGCAGCATCCAATTGGGTGGCTTGCCTACTGCGGTGGGTGGAACTGCACCTTACATTTACACATGGTCACCTGCAACAGGTTTGAATGACCCAACCATTGCAAACCCGACAGCTTCGCCAGCAGATTCAACCACTTATCGCGTTACTGTTACCGATGCCAAAGGCTGTACAGCTGTGGATTCGGTGAAGGTAAACGTAAACGGTTCGATTACTGTGGATGCCGGTCGCGACACTGCCTTGTGTAACGGATTTGCCGTTCGCTTAGGTGGTGCGCCAACAGTTTCAGGCGGAAGCGCACCATACAACTACACTTGGGCGCCCGGAACAGGGTTGAGCCAAAATAATGTGGCTAATCCTTTTGCAACACCAACTGTTACCACAAGCTATTTGCTCACTGTTCGCGATGCAAATGGCTGCACGGGAACGGACGTGGTTACAGTTACTGTAAACTCAAACCCTACTGCTAATGCAGGACCGGACAGAACCTTGGTGAATTGCTTTGCCGACAGTGTTCAGTTAGGTGGAACTCCTGCTGCAACAGGTGGTTCAGGGGTTTACGCTTACTTGTGGTCGCCTTCACTGGGTGTTAATGACACTGCTGCTGCAAATCCATTCGTAAGAGGAATTTCAGCTTCAACACTCTACAATTTGTTAGTTACCGATGCTAATGGTTGCACTTCAACCGATGTGGTGTTGGTGAATGTGGTGCCAAGCACCTTGCGCGCAAACGCAGGAACCGATAAGGAATACTGCGCAGGAAACCTTAATCCTGTAACGCTTGGCGGCACACCAACTGCTACTGGTGGCACACCGGTTTACAACTACACATGGTCGCCTGCAACAGGAATAATTGGCAGCACAACTGTTGCTAATCCTTTGGCATTGCCTGATACCACAACAACTTACTTTGTTACTGTAACTGATGCAAAAGGATGCAGCAGTGTGGACTCAGTAGTGGTTCGTGTGAATCCTTTGCCTGTGGTGAATGCAGGGGCAGACACAGCAATTTGCCTGAATTCGCAAATCAGAATTGGCGGCAACCCAACTGCAAGCGGTGGAACACCGGGCGGTGCAGGTGGCTACACTTACTTCTGGCAGCCTGGAGGCGGCTTGAGCAGCACTTCAGTTGCTAATCCATTTGCTTCGCCAACCGTAACCACAACTTACAATGTAACTGTTACCGATGGCAAAGGCTGTACGGCTTCTGATAATGTGGTGGTAACCATTCGTCCGAACCCGACTGCAAATGCAGGTGTTGACCAAACGCTTGCTGCATGTGCAAATGATAGCGTTCAGTTGGGCGGCTCGCCTGCCGCTTCTGGCGGACAAGGGCCTTACACTTATTTGTGGACGCCTTCAACCGGATTAAGCAACGTAGCTATCCCGAATCCGTTTGTGAAAAACATCGGAAGCTCAACCACTTACACTTTGGTGGTTACCGATGCCAACGGCTGCACAGGAACAGACCAGGTTTTGGTAACTGTTGTTCAAAGCAACTTGGTTGCCGAAGCCGGTAACAATGCAGCTTACTGCAAAGGCACAGGAACACAAGTGCAATTAGGCGGAACGCCAACTGCTTCAGGCGGTGTAGCTCCAATCACTTACACTTGGTTCCCAACAACCGGTTTGAACCTCAGCAATATCTCTAATCCGTTGGCTTCGCCAGATACAACAACAACATACACTTTAATCATTACCGATTCAAGAGGTTGTCAGTCGAGCGATACCGTAAGAATTACAGTGTTTGAGAAACCTGTGGTGAATGCAGGTGCAGATACAACATTGTGTTTCAACGGAACAGTTCGTTTAGGTGGCAGTCCTACTGCAACCGGTGGTCGCGCTCCATACAGCTATAGCTGGACACCAACCAATGTGGTGCCGGTGAACGGAGCTAATCCTTTGGCATTCCCAACCGGAACAACCACTTACATTGTAACAGTAACCGATGCCAATGGCTGCACCGCTTCCGATAATGTGGTGGTGAATGTGGCTCTGCCACTTAATGCAAGTGCAGGACCCAACAGAACAATTACAACTTGTTCGGGTGATTCTGTAACTATTGGCGGCTCGCCAACTGCCACGGGCGGAACAGGTGCTTACACTTACACTTGGACACCAGCCACAGGTTTGAGCAGTGCAACAGTTGCTAACCCTGTAGTGAAAGGTATCACACAATCTACTATCTACACCGTAGTGGTAAGAGATGCCTTAGGTTGCACAGCAACAGCTTTGGTAACTGTTCAGGTGGTGCCAAGCACATTGCAGGCAAATGCAGGCAATAACACCACAATATGTTTCAACCCGCTGTTGGGTTCTCCGGTGATGATTGGTGGAAATCCTTCAGCAACCGGTGGAACTTCGCCTTACGTTTACAGTTGGTCACCTGTAAGTGGTTTAAGCAACACAACAGTTGCTAACCCAATGGCAAGCCCGGCTTCCACAACTACCTACACGCTTTTGGTAACCGATGCTAAAGGTTGCACTGCGTTGGATACGGTTCGTGTAACGGTGAATCCGTTGGTAACCGTAACGCTCGGTCCTGACACGGCTATCTGCGCAGGCGACACAGTTCGCTTGGGTGGAGCTCAGGCAACAGGCGGTGGCGGCACACCTCCTTACACTTATGTGTGGACACCAACCACCAACATGTTGGGCGCAACAACTTCTAATCCGCTCGTATTCCCAACTGCAACTACAACTTACGAAGTGGTAGTTAGAGATGCGATTGGCTGTTCGGCAGTGGGCTATCAGCAGGTGATTGTGAACAGCAAACCAATTGCTGACGCAGGTTTAGATAAAACTTTAGTGAACTGCGTTTCAGCTTCGGTAACTATTGGCGGCTCGCCAGCTGCCAGCGGTGGAAGCGGAAACTACAGCTATACATGGTTGCCAATTGACGGTTTGAATAATTCAACGCTTACTAATCCAACTGTTAGCGGAATAAGCGCCAGCACAACTTATGTGTTGATTGTTACCGACCAGTCGGGTTGCACAGGCCGCGATGAAGTGCTGGTTACTGTAACGCCTTCAAATTTGGTGGCGGAAGCAGGAAACAACATAGCAGTTTGCTCGAGCGACACCTCCGGCATTCAATTGGGTGGCTTCCCAACTGCGGTTGGCGGAACTCCTCAGTTTACTTATACATGGTCTCCGAACAACGGAACTTTGAATGCAACTAACATTCCTAATCCGGTTGCTAAACCTTTGGTTACTACCAAATACTTTGTAACCGTAACCGATGCAAACGGATGCTCTTCGGTGGATTCTGTAACCATCACCGTTAACCAACGTCCGTTTGTGCAAGCGGGTGCTGACACTTCAATATGTAATGGTTCGCCATATACTTTGGGTGGAAATCCAACTGCAACAGGTGGCTTGGCTCCTTACACTTACAACTGGTCGCCAACATTGGGCAATGTGGCTAACCCTGTGGTTACGCCAAATGCAAGTGTTGTTTACGGATTAACCGTAACCGATGCTGCGGGCTGTTCTTCAACAGCATTTGTGTCGGTAACGGTTCGTCCTCGTCCTACTGCAAATGCCGGCAACGACCAAACTATTGTGGCTTGCAGCGCGGATAGCGTGAGAATTGGCGGAACGCCAACAGGTTCTGGCGGCAATCCGCCATACACTTACCAGTGGTTCCCTCCTGTTTCATTGAGTTCAGATACGATTGCTAATCCGTGGGTGAAAAACTTAGGTTTTGCTCAGGATTACACTGTGTTGGTAACCGACCAGTTTGGTTGCACTGCAACGGATGTAGTTCGTGTGAATTCAATTCCGAACACGGTGTTTGTGAATGCCGGAAACGGTGGTGCAATTTGTGCAGGAACAGGCAGCAGCATTCAATTGGGCGGAAGTCCTACTGCGCAGGGCGGTGTGTTCCCTTACACCTATCAGTGGATTGGCGCGGGCATTAACAATCCAAGTTCACCTAACCCATTGGCATCACCGACACAAACTACAACATATATTGTGATTGTAACTGATGGTAATGGTTGCCAAGGAAGCGACACGGTAACTGTGGTGGTGAATGACAGACCTACCGTTGATTTCGCGGTTGATTCGGGTTACTGCGTAAGCACCCAAATCATTCCGTTGGTTGGAATACCTGCGGGTGGAACCTTCAGCGGACCTGGCGTGGTGGGCAATGCCTTCTATCCTTCACTCACCGGTGCAGGAATCTTCCAAATCACTTACTTCTACACTGATGGATTCGGATGCAGTAATTCAATTACTAAAACGATCCGCATCAACGAATTGCCTGTTGTTAGCATTACAGGTGCAAACGGACCATACTGTTCAAATGATTTGCCGGTTAATTTGATTGGCACACCTGCAGGCGGAACTTTCACAGGGCCGGGCTACAGTCAGGCAAATGGACAGTTCAATCCTTCGCAGGCGAACATTGGTGTAAACACCATTACTTATACTTACACCGATGCCAACGGTTGCACTCAATCAGCTACTGTGGATATTGTGGTGAATCAATCTCCAGCCATCAACATCACAGCAAGTGCAGATACTATTTGCCGTGGCGGAAGTGTTACCATCAATCCTACATTCAGCACAGGAGTGTTCAACATTCAGTGGTATGACATTGATGGAACCTACTTGCAGGCAAGTTTGAATGGAATCACGGTGAACCCAACACGCACCACGCATGGTTATGTGGCGGTGGCAAGCAGCATTCCAAACAATTGCACGGCAAGAGACACAATCTTCATTCATGTGAATCAAACTCCGGTTGCGGGTGATGATTTCATTGAAATGTGTGAGGATGAAGTGGCGTTTTGGGATGTTGTAGCGAATGACTTTGACCCTGAGGGTGACGACAACTTCATCACCATCGGTTCTACACCTTCAAACGGAACAGCAACAGTGTTGCCGGGTGGTGTGATTCGCTATGAGCCTCGCCCTAACTTCAACGGTGGCGATTCGTTTACTTACATCATCTGCAACACCCAGTGTGTGAAAGATTGCGATACAGCTTCGGTGTTGGTGGATGTTTGCTCAATCAACGATACTCCAACTATTGTGATTGTGATTGACAGCATTCCTGAGGACTCGTTCATTGTGATTTGTCCTCCGGTGTTTGATGCGGATACCGACCATTTGGTGGTAACGCCAATCATCTGCAAGCCAATCAACGGAACAATCACTTATGTAACAGACACTTGTTTCTTATACACGCCAAATCCAAACTGGCATGGAACCGACACCATTTGCGTGGTGGTTTGCGATCCGCACAATGCTTGCGATTCCAACATCGTAATCATCACGGTTACACCGCGCAATGAGCCTCCGGTGGCAGACACCATAAGGGTGATAACATTGAAAGATGTGCCGATTCCGGTGAACGTCACTTCGGCAACTTTCGACCCGAATGGCGACCCAATGGATTACACCTACGGAACACCAAGTGTGCCGGGAACTGTGGTTACGGTTACCACCAACGGTGGCATCGTGATTGCGCCTCCTGCGGGCTTCATTGGTCAGATTGTGATTCCATACATTGTATGTGATGATGCTGCTTATCCGGTAACGCCATTGTGCGACACCAGCGTGGTTATTGTAACAGTAATTGACACAGGTGGCGCGAATAATCCTCCGGTAGCGAACAACGATTACGCTTCAACCCCTAAAGGTGTGGGTGTAACGGTGAATGTGTTTGCCAACGACTTCGACCCGGATGGCGACCCGATTTCGGTGGTAAGCATCATCAACTTGCCTGATAATGGAGTAATCACCGGTATCAATGGTGGCAATGTTGGCTATCAGCCAAATCCGAACTTTGAAGGTTGTGATACATTCACTTATGTAATCACTGACGGAAAAGGAGGTTTTGACACTGCCGATGTGGTGGTTTGCATTGTTGACAATCCAAGCTATGGCAACAACCCGCCAACAGCCGTGAACGATTACGCAACCACACCGCGCAACAATCCTGTGATTATTCCGGTGTTGAATAATGACAACGACCCGGATGGCAATGCTATCATTCTTCAACCTACACTGCCTTGTCCTCCATTGCGCGGAACGGTGGTGGTGAACCAAAACGGAACAGTTACTTACACACCGGGACCTTTGGCTAATGCACTGCAGCCCGATACTTTCTGCTACGCCATTTGTGATAATGGAAATCCAAGCCTCTGCGACACAGCAGTGGTGGTAGTTACCATACCAAACAGCGTGGTGGCAGAGCCGGATGATACAATCACAGGCTTGAATAATCCAATTACCATCAATGTGTTTGAAAACGATTATGACCCTGAGCAAGACAGTTTCTGCTTTGCAGAAATTATTGCTCAGCCGTTGTTCGGAACATTGACTTACACTTACATTAATGGTGATTCTTGCCGTCCGTTGATTACTTACACGCCTGACAGCAACTTTGTGGGCAACGATGGCTTCTGCTACTCCATTGTGGATGAATGGGGAGCAAGAGACACTGCTTGTGTAAGCATCAATGTGATTATTTGTATTCCGCCTCAGGTGATTGGTGATTCTGTGTTCATGTTCCAAGACACAGACACTTTGCTTGCAGTGTTGAATAATGACATCAATTACGGAGTGCCTTTGAATGTAACCATTGAACAAAATCCTTCAAACGGAACTGTTCAGGTGATTGGAAATCAGGTTTACTACAAACCTAATCCGGGCTACTTCGGAAATGATTACATCATCTACCGAGCAGGCGGCATTTGCGGAAGCGACACTGCTTACATCAGCATTACTATTCTTCCGATTTGCAGCCCTGTGAAGGCTTATGATGACTATGGATTGACCATGCAGAACACGCCAATCGGCATCAGTGTGCTGATAAATGATAACAATCCAAATCCGCTGCCATTGAATGCTTCGCTGTTGAGCCAGCCGAAAAACGGAACTGCAACCATCAGCGGCAATGTGGTTACTTACACGCCAAACAACGGCTTCCTTGGTTTGGATACCATGAAGTATATTGCCTGCACCCGCTGCGGAAACAGAACCATCTGTGATTCAGCGTTGGTGATTATTCAGGTAGATACTACCATGTGTCCGACACCTGTGGTTGCGGTGGATGATGTGGTTTCAGTTGGTTACAACTGCGATGGAGAAGCTAACGTTGTTTCAAACGATGTCAACTTCATTGGCGGAACAGTTACCATCATTGATTCTGCAAACCTTGGTATTTCTTACATCAGCAGTCGCAACGGTCAGTTGGTGTATGTGCCGGGTGGTCCATCAACCATTGGTCAGTCTGATACTGTTCGTTACCAGCTTTGCAACAACTGTGGTCAATGCGACACCGGAACGGTGGTGATTAAAATTACCGGATTCCCATGTAATGGAAATTACCCGGTTGCAGTGCCTGATACCTTCAAGGTGTGCAAAAACAGCATCACTGATTTGTATCCGCTAGCGAACGACTACGACTTGGATGGCGATATCCTTAGCTTAGATACATTCTTGCTGCCAGGCAACGGTGTGGCAATTAAAGTGGGTAATGTTATCCGCTATGTACCAAACACCGATTACTTGGGAACAGACTTTATCTACTACACGGTTTGTGATAATGGAACGCCTAAGCTATGTCAGAGCGCAGGTATTGTGATTGTGGTGGATAGCTGCGTGAATCGTCCTCCGGTGGCAGAACCGGAAGTGGTTTACGACACTACTTACATCAACACGCCAAATACTACCTGCATCAACATTGTTGACCCTGACGGTGATTTGGTGAGCGTTAGCGGAGTGTTTGGTGTTGATCATGGAACGGTAACTTTCAACAGCAATACCAACTGTTTTGAATACACACCAAACAGCGGCTACACCGGCAATGACACCTTCTCGGTGGTGTTGTGCGACAACAGTCCGTTTGGAACGCTGTGCGATACGGTAACCGTAATTTACACCGTGTTGCCAATTCCTGCAGGTCAAAATCCGCCTGTGGCTGTGGATGACGTTACAGGAACTGAGCCTGGTCAATCAGTAGTTATCGGAATTATTCTGAATGACTTCGACCCGGATGGCGATAGCATTTCAATTTGCGTTGCTCCGCTCTCGCCTCCTGCAAACGGAACGGTGGTAAACAACAATGATGGAACGGTTACTTACACTCCAAACCAAGGATATGTAGGGGTTGACAGTTTCTCTTATGTGTTGTGCGATAATGGAACACCTTCACTCAGCGACACTGCGAAAGTGTATGTGTATGTTGGTGTTTGCGCTCCGGTGAATGCAGTGAATGAGGCTTGCGACACCGATAGCACCAAGAACAGCACCCCAATCACTTTGAATGTGTTGGTTAATGATGTGTTGCCTCTTGCCAGCGACACCATTGTTACCATTTCGGTGAAACCATTGAATGGTAATGCCGCGGTGAATGGCGACAACACCATCACTTACTTGCCGAATGATGAGTTTGCAGGAATTGATAACTTCACTTACTCGGTGTGTGTGGTGATTGGCAGCCGCATTTGCTGCGACACTGCAACTGTTTGCATAACCGTGGTGGACACAACATTTGATTGTTTGTTCCCGAATGGTTTCTCGCCAAACGGTGATGGTGTGAATGACTTGTTCCTGATAAACTGTAACGATGAATTCCCTGAAGCGATGTTGCGTGTGTTCAACCGCTGGGGCGATGAAGTTTGGTTCAGCAAAGGACATTATCAAAACAACTGGGATGGCAAGAACTTGTTAGGCTCGGATGTGCCTGATGGAACTTACTTCTACATCTATGAATACATGGACGGATCAAACAGAAAAGAAGCCCGCTTCGTGGTAATTCACAGATAAACAATAACAACGGCTGCCTCCATTTGGTGATGGAGGCAGCTTTTATCAAACTAAACGCAAACTCAACGATATGCGAAAGATTTATGCGACACTTGTAACAGCCCTTTTTTCGGTTGGCGCTTTTGCCCAACAGGATGCCATGTACAGCATGTACATGTTCAACGGCTTGTTCCTGAATCCTGCTTATGCGGGTAGCCATGAGGTGATAAGCACCACCGCCATTTACCGCCACCAGTGGGCAGGTTTTGATGGTGCCCCACGCACGTTCAATGCCAGTATTCATGCGCCTTTCAAGCGCGACCAGTATGCACTGGGTGTTACGGTGATGAACGATCGGCTTGGATTAACGAATATGTTTTCGGTTACTCCGGCTTTTTCCTACAGAATTAAAGTGAAGAAGTCGAGAATTTGTCTCGGTGTTCAAACCGGTTTCACTTACTACCAACAGCGCAACACCGATGCGGTTTTGCCCGATGGATTAAGTAACGATAATCTTTTCAGCGTGAACCAAAATCTGCCTTTGTTTAATGTTGGCTTTGGCATTTATGTTTATGGTAAAAGATACTTCATCGGAGCATCTGTGCCACATTTGATTCCCAACAGTTTGAACGGAAGATTCAGCCTTGCAGCGGCAGGCGAGCAAGTGGCAAAGCAATACAACCACTATTTATTGACAGCCGGATATGTTTTCGGAAAAGATGGTTCCATTGTGAAGGTGAAACCTACTTTCCTGATGAAGTATGTGCAGGGCAACAGGCGCAATTTGCCGCAATTCGATTTCAACTTGAACTTGTTGTTCATTGACAGATTGTGGGTTGGTGCAGGCTGGAGATTGGGTGGCGACTATGAGCGTTGGAGAGGGGAGTCTATCATTGGCATGATTGAAGCCAAAATCACTCCGCAGTTGCGTGTGGGCTATGCTTATGATGCAACGCTTTCCAGAACAAATCCTTACCAAAGCGGCACGCACGAAATTATGCTCGGCTATGATTTTTCATATAACCGCAAGCGTTTTGTTACACCGCGTTATGTGAAATACTTCTAAACCTCTGAATTTAAAACTGACTAAACTCTCAACATGAGCAAGCGGATATGGATACTTGGTGTGGCAATGCTGATGATTTCGGCAAGCGCCAACGCTCAATCGGGAACAGAAAAAGTGGGCGATTCCTACTTTAAGCGTTTCGATTTTAAAACAGCTTTGAGTTATTATGGCAATGCCATCAGGCGCGACAGCGGCAACTCGGCATTGCGCCAAAAAATTGCCGATTGCTATCGCTTGCTGAATAACAGCGAAGAAGCAGAAAAATGGTACGCCAAAACTGCCAACGATGCCGGTTTGAAGCCTGAAAATAAACTCTACTATGCCGAGGCTTTGCGCAGTAATCAGAAATATGCTGAAGCAAGAACTTACTACAAAGCTTATTTGGATGCAGGGGCAAAAGATGAAAGTGTTACCAAGCGCTTGGAAGGGTTGGATAAAGTGAAAGACTTGGCGAAAGACCGCGGTATTTACAACATCGAATTGCTCTCTATCAATACCACTGCTTCCGACTTTGGTCCGGCTTTTTACAAGGAAGGGAAATTGTTTTTTTGCAGCAATCGCCAAAAACCTGAAGGCGGTGTGGGCAGAAAAGATAACTGGACAGATGCGCCTTTTCTCCAACTCTATGAAACAGAAAATGATGGCAGCGGGAACATTGTTGGTGCGAATTTGGTTGCCGGAAATCAACCCAATAGGAGATTTCATGAAGGACCATTGACCTACAACAAAAAAAGCGATGAAATTTATTTAACGCGCAGCAACTACGTTAAAAACAAGCCGCGCACCAGTGCTGATAAAACAGTGAAGTTGAAGATTTATCGCATGGTTTACTTGCCCGATCAGGCGCGTTGGGGAACCGAATTGACTGAGCCGGTGCCTTTCAACAATAAAGAGTATTCTGTTTCGCATCCAACCATGACTGCCGATGGGCAAACGCTCTATTTCGCCAGCGACAAGCCGGGAGGACTTGGTGGCGTTGACTTGTATGTTTCTTATCGCAAAATAGGCGGGGAGTGGAGTGTGCCTGAAAATTTAGGACCGGAAGTTAACACACCCGGTGATGAAATGTTTCCGTTTATTGCTGAAGACAGCACTTTGTATTTTGCCTCAAACGGACACGTTGGTTTGGGCGGTTTAGATGTTTACAGTGCGCGTTTGGTGGATGCCAAATGGTCAAGCGTTGAAAACTTGGGCTATCCCATCAACAGCAATAAAGACGATTTTGGCTACATCATTGAACCTGATAACAAATTCGGCTACTTTGTTTCTAACCGCCCGGGCGGCATTGGTGATGATGACATTTACAAGTTCACGCGTAAAGGCATTGTAATTAACACAGTGGTGTTTGATGCCAACACCAAAGAGCCAATTAAAGATGCTCGCGTGGTTGCGTACGAAAATCGAGTTGAAAAAGGTGCACGCTTGAGCGACAAAAATGGCGCTTCGCAATTCCCGGGTTTGCCGCGCAGGAATTACAAATTCATAGCCACCAAAGAAGGCTATCAGCAATCGGAAGTTGAGGCAAAAACTGAGGAGTTGCCAATAACTGTTCAAATTCCAATGACACAAGCCGGTGGCGGTATTCAAATTGAAATCACCGTTATTGACAAGAAAACACGCGAGCCGCTCACCGATGCCAACGTGCGTATTGTGAACATGAACAACAATGAGTCGCGCAAGGCACAAACCGATGCAAGCGGCAAAACTTACTTTGAAGGTGAGCCGAACACCAACTACCGCATCGAGGCAAGTAAGGAAATTCCAAACGACCCGAATGTGCGCTATCTGACAGTGTCTTCAACACTCACCACAGTGGGTAAAAAAGTTCCTTCAACGGTTTATGCAACCTTAGAGTTGGAAAAAGTGAAGAAGGGCGTTGCCATCAAAGTGGAAAACATTTATTACGATTTGGATAAATGGAACATTCGCCCCGATGCAGCACGCGAATTGGATAAACTCGTGAAAATTTTGCTGGATAACCCAACCATGCAAATTGAGTTGAGTTCACACACCGACTGCCGCGCCACTGCCGAATATAACCGTCAGCTTTCCACCAAGCGTGCCGAATCTGCGGTGAGTTATATCATCAGCCGCGGAGTGAATAAAAACCGCTTGGTGGCTGCCGGTTACGGTGAAGCACGTTTGGTGAACAAATGCGCCTGTGAGGGCGATGTGAAGTCAAACTGTACTGACGAAGAACACCAAGAAAACAGAAGGACTGAATTCAAGATTTTGAAGTTCTGATGTGAAAGAGATTAAACTAAAAAAAGGACGCAACGGATGTTGTGTCCTTTTTTGTTTTTAGCTTCTGTTGTTGTGTGAAAGAAGGGTGGCTGAATAAGCAAGAAGTGTTTACTTCGCTGCTGTAATCTTTATAGAAAAATTCTAATGAATAGTTGGAAAGCGCTTATTGAAAAGCATCATGGGGCTATAGGCATAGCGCTTTTTGTGTTTACGGTTATTTTCACTCACGCCCCATTTTTTCTTTTTATACCGGTGCCGGGTATTAATATGGATACCTTTAATTATTACTGGTTTGCAAAAGAAATTTTCGATGGCAAACTACCCGTAATTGACCAGCCGCATGATTTCCCGTGGGGCTATCCGTTTTTTCTTTTTATGCTGAAAAAATTTGGAGCTAACATTCAAATTGTTGCATTTGTTCAAACCCTTGTGTACACAATTTGCGGTGCTTGGCTAATCAGGCAATTTGCAAAATCATTGAGTTGGGGTGGAATAATTGCAGGCGTGAGTTTGCTGTTTTTTACATTAAGTCCATTTACTATCAGGCACAACTTAACGCTTTACATGGAGTCGCTTTATACCTCGAGTTTATTTATCGTGGCAGGTGGAGTGGTGCTTTATTCAAAGGAAAAATCAGTTAAAAGTTTTGGGGTAATACTCCTGGGAGTGCTTGCGGCAATGCTAATCAGGCCAAACGGAGTTACTCAAGTTTTAGTTCCCGTGTTAGCTTTGGTTTTCGCCTACTTGAACAGACTAATCTACAAGCCATATGTTTTTTTATTACTGGCAATGTTTGCTTTTAATATCGCTGGAAATTTGGTTTTTAAAGGGAAGATTTCTTTTGGTGATTCTAACAGGATAGAGAAGGTTGCGAATAACTTTAAGAAAAAGTATTTTGGTATCAAGGTGGTGAAAGATGGTCAGGTGGTGGTGAAGAAAAAAGTTGTGCCTTATGAGAATACAGCTAAAGGTATGTTCATTAAATACTTCTCAAATTTTGTTTCGCCAAAACCCTCATACTACTATTCATTGATGCCAACAAACTACAATTTGGTTGTGCAGAAAAAAATGCCGGACAATGAAGGGCTTAAAATGTTTGACAATAGATTTTCGGTAGATACTTTCTCACCGGGGTTGAGGAATTTTTTGTTTGAAGGATTTAGCTATGAAAAATACAACAGTGCCAAATATGCAGATGTGATTGACTATGATAAGAAAACAAGTAAGATGATGTTCGCCTCTCATTTTGTGTTTCAAATGCTGCATTTGTCAAAGTTTTTTTATGCAGTGTATTTGCTTTTTTGGATGTCTGTGTTTTATGCCGCCTACCAATTTTTTATAGCCGGAAATAGAGATGAATTGTATTGGTTGATTTTAATGTTGTCTGTAATTCATTTTGTGTCATTATTTCTGCTGCCGTTCATTCACGGGCGTTTTCAGTTGCGCTATATTCATGTAAGTGAATTTCTGATTTACATTAATGCATTGCTGGGTTTGGCAGCCTATTTCACAATTTCACGAAAAGAGAAAACACAATTAAATTAAGTGAAACTAATTATTCAAATACCTTGCCTGAATGAGGAGCAAACACTCCCAACCACCTTTGCCGATTTGCCAAAGGAGATTGATGGTGTTGATGTGGTGGAGTATTTGATTATCAATGATGGCAGCACCGATAGAACGGTTGAGGTGGCAAAGCAATTAGGCGTGCATCACATTGTTTCTTTCCCTAAAAACAGAGGCTTAGCCAAGGCATTTGAGGCAGGCATTCAAAGGTGTTTACGCGAAGGTGCCGACATTATTGTGAACACCGATGGCGATAACCAGTATTTTGGTGCCGACATTGAAAAATTGATTCAGCCGATTTTGAAGGGCAAAGCTGATGTGGTGGTGGGGGATAGGCAAACTTCAAAAATTGCACACTTTTCTCCATTAAAGCGTTTGCTGCAATGGCTGGGTACTTACGTAACCAACACACTTGCCGGAACAAAAATTGACGATGCGGTGAGTGGATTTAGGGCTTTCAGTCGCGAGGCTGCAAGCAATTTGAATATTCTTACAGGTTTTTCATACACCACCGAAAGTTTAATTCAGTTGGGGCACAAACGTTTTTCTATAGTTTCGGTTCCTATCCGAACAAATGAAAAACTCAGAGTTTCCAGGTTATTTAAAAGTATTCCACACTTTTTGATTAATCAGGTTTCCACCATCATTCGCGTTTATTCGCATTATCGTGCGCTTAAAATTTTCACCCTTCTTGGGGTTTTGCTCACCATTCCCGGATTGTTGGGGATAATCAGATTTCTATTTTATTATTTTACTTCATCCGGAACAGGTAAAATTCAATCGCTATTAATTTCGGTGATGCTGATTTTAATTGGAGTGGTAATTATTTTGGTTGGCATATTGGCAGATATGATTAGCAACAACCGAAAGCTTATTGAAAAAATTCTTGCAAATCAATTGGAAAATGAAAGGAAAAAAGATTCTGATTGAAGTGCTGCATCCTGCACATGTGCATTTGTTCAGGAATTTTATTCGGTATTTAAAGGAAAATAAAATTGAGTTTGTTGTTGTAAGTCGTGAAAAGGATATTACCAACAAGCTTTTAGACTACTATCAAATTCCCTACCTGAATTTATCGAAAGCCCAAAAAGGAATTTTAAAATTACTGTGGGAGGCTTTAACACGCGATTGGCGTTTTTTCAAATTGCAGTTGAAACATAAATTTGATGTGGCATTCACCACCGGCACATCATTTTCTGCAGCACACGTTTCTTTTTTCACAAAATTGAAAACCCATAATTTTATTGAGGATGACGATGATGTGGTTGGCTTATACTGCAAAGTAACTTATCCTTTTACCGATTACATTGTTATTCCTGATTGCTTGCGCTACGAAGGTTTTGAAAGCAAGCGGGTGATATATCCTTCTTATCATGAACTGGCATATCTGCATCCGAATCATTTCACTCCCGATGAAAAAATTCTGGAAAAATATGGTTTAGAGAAAGGAAAGTTTGTGATTTTCAGATTGGTGTCGTTAACTGCTCACCACGATGTTGGCGCAAAGGGAATTTCGGATGAGCTGCGCAAAAAAATGCAAGCGCTGCTGGGCAACTACCACATTGTGGAATCGTTTGAAGGAAAGGCAGGAAATAAAGTTGACCCGTGGGATATGCATCATTTATTGGCTTTTGCTAAAATGATAATTTCCGATTCGCAAACCATGACGGTGGAAGCGGCTGTGCTGGGCGTGCCCGCCATTAGGGTAAACACTTTTATTGGCAGGTGCACCGTGCTGGATGAATTAGAGCAGCGCTTTAAATTGGCTTACGGTTTTTTCCCGCATCAGGAAAATGAAGTGCTGGAAGCACTTCAAAGCCTGATTCAAAATCCTGATTTGGAAAATGAATGGGCTGAAAAAAGAAAAGCGCTGCTGAACGAAAAAATAGACTTCAGCGAGTGGATGATAAAATATTTTGAGAAGGCGGTTTAGAAATTTTTAATGGCAGAAAAAAAGAAGATACTCGTCATTGCATTCAAATCCTTGCGCGATAATAAACGCATCTACAACCGATTGCATTTATTCAAGCAACATTTTGATGTTTACACCGCAGGGTTTCAGCCATCTGGAATTAAGGGGATAACTCATTTTGAAATTATTCCTACGTTCAAAAAAATGAGCTTTTTAAATAAAGCAGTTAACGGAATTCTTTTTTTGTTCAGGTTGTTTGAAATTTCCTTTGATTACATCTACAACTACAATCAGCTTGCCAAAGCTGCAACATCAATTCAATTTGATTTAATTGTTTTCCATGACCTTAAAACCCTTCCGCTGAAAAAGCGACTGTTTGGAAATTTCCCCGATACTAAAATACTTTTTGATGCACATGAGTTTTATTTAAAGCGAGGAAATGAGCGGCTGATTGATAAATTGTTTCTTGCTCCTTATGATGCTTACTTGTATCAGCGTTATTTTCTGAATTTAAATAATGTGGTAACGGTGGGTAGCTATATTGCTGCTGCCTACGAAAAGGAACTGAACAGAAAAGTGGAGGTAATTTACAGCGCGGCAAAGTTCTATGAACTTGCACCCACAGCGGTTGACCCCAAAAAAATAAAAATGATTCATCATGGCATGGCAGACCCCAACCGCCAAACAGAACTCATGATTGAAATGATGAATGATTGCGATGAACGGTTTCATTTGGATATTATGCTCAAAGGTATTTCCATCGGCAGCCAATCCTACATTGAAAAACTCAAACAGCTTGCCGCAAAAACTCCACGAGTTCGCATCTTAGAGCCTGTTGATTCCGAAGAAATCATTGCCTTTTCGAATCAATATGATATTGCAGTTTATTTATTACCCGATACATTGGATAATTTTCGATATGCAATGCCTAATAAGTTCTTTGAGTTTATTCAATCGCGATTGATGATCGCCATTTCACCCAATGTGGAAATGAAGCAAATCACTCAGGAACACCGGCTTGGAGTTGTTGCCCCGAATTACTCCCCAAAGGCATTGGCTGCCGAGTTGAACAAATGCTCGGCTGATGAAATCAGCCGATATAAACAAAATACCCATCTTGCAGCCTCAAAACTTTGCAGCGAGGCGCAGCATGAAAAGGTTTTATCTATTGTCAACAATTTATTGAAATAAAAAAATAGCAAAATATGAAGGTGCTTTCAATTGTGGGTGCACGCCCGCAGTTTATTAAAGAGGCGGTGGTACAAACTGCTTTAAAAAAGGAAGGAATTACCGAAGTGCTGGTGAACACCGGGCAGCACTACGATAAAAATATGAGCGATATTTTTTTTGATATCCTCGGTATGCCGCAGCCGCAATATAACCTGAATGTAGGTTCTGGGAAACACGGCAACATGACCGGCAGAATGATTGTGGATTTAGAACCCATAATGGAGGCTGAAAACCCCGATTGGGTGCTGGTGTATGGCGACACCAACAGCACACTTGCCGGAGCGGTGGTGGCATCAAAACTCAAAATTCCCATTGCGCATGTGGAAGCCGGAATTCGCATGCTTCCTAAGGATATGCCCGAGGAAATAAACCGCGTGATGGTGGACAGCGTTTCAAAAGCCATGTTTTGCCCAAGCCGGTTTGCGGTGGATAACTTGCACAGAGAGGGAAAAAATGAAGGTGTGTTTTTGGTGGGTGATGTGATGTATGATTTGTTTTTGAAAATGCAGCCCTCGTTCAGCCACAATTTGTTTAACGAGTTAAAGTTGACTGAAGGTGAATTTATTGTGGTTACGCTTCACCGCGATTACAATGTGGATGACCCCGAAACGCTCACCACCGTGCTGCAGCAACTTTCAGAAATTGCAAAGCAAAAAGAAGTGGTTTTCACAGTGCATCCGCGCACACGCAAAAACATCGAAAAATTTAATTTGCAGCATTTGGCACAGGCAATAAAAATGGTGGAGCCGCTGGATTATTTAAACCTGATGGGCTTAACCCAAAAGGCGTGGAAAGTGGTAACCGACAGCGGAGGCTACCAAAAAGAATCCTACTTTGCCGGCAAACAAGCAGTGGTGATGATGCCCGACACCGGCTGGCGCGAACTCACCGAGCAAGGATTTAATGTGCTGAGCAAGCCGCACGAACTGAAAGATAAATTGTTTGATAATCGTTCCCCCGATTTTGCCAATCAACAAATTTATGGCGATGGAAAATCGGCTGAAAAAATTGCTGCTTTGCTGAAATCGTTTAAATGAGTGAAAAGTTATGGCTGAAAATAACCTTGTTGCCATTCATATTCTGCACAACAATTTGTTGAACGCTTCGCGCTTAAAAAAGGAGGTAACAAGCCTGAGCGAAACAGGGAAATTTCAAAAAATTATAGTGTTTGGTATGGGTGCAAAAACGCCTAAACACGATTTCAGCGCCTATCCAAAAAACGCAGAGTTTCATTTAATTGATGTGAATGTTTCCAATCCCATTTTTAAAAAAATGGTTTACGGCTATCGTTGCTATAAGCAAATTAAAAACATCAAAGCCGATTTTGTTCAGCCCCATAGCGTGGAAACCCTTCCCATTGCAGCGTTCTATAAGTTAAAGCACAAATCAACAAAAGTGATTTATGATGCACACGAGTTAGAAACAAAAAAGCGCCCGCTTAAAAACTGGAAAGATTATGTGATGACCTTCATGTTTATGTTAATTGAGCGGATTTTATTTAGGAGATTTATTGATGCCCAGTTGGTGGTGAGCGCGAACATCAAAAAATGGTATGAAAAAAGATTTAATCATTCCGTTTACCTAGTCCGAAACATTTCATCACAAAAGCCCCTACAAGCTGGGACCGAGAACCCAGAATTTAGTTACCGAAAAATATTCAAAATTGAAAAAGAAGATTTAATTTTTGTTTACACAGGGGCAATGGAAACAGCCCGTAATACCGATTTACTTTTAGAGGTTTTCAAAGATATGCAACCGAATAAACATTTAGTTTTGATGGGGAGCGGCAGGCTGGTCGAAAAGGCAATTCAATATGCCGAGCAATGTCCAAATATTCACTTTTTGCCTTCGGTTCCAATGGAAGATATTTTACATTACACTTCCTCTGCCGACATTGGGTTTTCTATTCTGAGAGATTCAAACCTTAACCACAGATATTGTCTTCCCAATAAATTTTTTGAATACATGCTTGCCGGCATTCCTGTAATGGCAAGCGATTTTGAGGAAATGGGTTTTTACATTGATAAATATAAATGCGGTGTGAAAGTGAAACCTGAGTTTGGTAGTATTCGCGAAGCCGTTGCGGCATTAACAAAAGAACAGGTGAATGAAATGAAGAAAAATGCAGTGGCAATGCAGGCAGATTTTGATTGGAAAAACGAGGCAAAAGAAATGTTCAAAGCCTATGGCATTTAATTATTGCGGGTGAATAATAATGTCGGAACTTAAGCGGAAAGCCGCAAAAGGATTTGTGTGGGATTTGCTGGGCGTTTTTTCGCAAAACGGCATCAGCTTTTTTATTTCCATTTTTTTGGCGCGCCTGCTCAGCCCTGCCGAGTTTGGCTTGGTGGGCATGGCAATGGTTTTTATCTCGCTGGCTCAGGTTTTCATGGACATGGGTTTTGCCTCAGCACTCATTCAAAAAAAGGAAGAAAATGAGCGCATTTACTCTTCGGTTTTTTTTCTGAACATTTTTGTGGGCTTATTGCTTTCTGTTGCAGTTTTTTTCAGTGCCGGTTTAATTGCTGCGTTTTACAAAGAACCTCAGCTTTCTGGCGTTGTGCGGTGGCTGTCTCCGCTGTTCATTGTTTCGGCATTCAGCATTGTGCAGCGCACGGTGCTCACCCGCAACATCGATTTTAAAAAACTCACCATCCGCAACATCGTCAGCCAAATCATTGGCGGAGTGGTTGGCGTGGCAATGGCGTTCAGGGGCTATGGTGTTTATGCGCTCATTGTGCAGCAATTACTGGCGGCTGTTATTAATTCGGTTATGCTTTGGTATTTATCAAAATGGCGTCCTGTGCTGATTTTTTCGTGGCAGGATATTAAATCCTTAACCGGATTCAGTTTTTATGTTTTCATGAGCCAAGTGGCAAATCGGATGGTAACAAAGTTAGATGTACTGATTGTTGGAAAAATGTTTTCTGCCACAAACTTGGGATTCTACACACGCGCTCATTCACTCAATACGCTGGTTTCAAATTACTCTTCAACATCCATCATGCGGGTTTTTTTTCCGGTACTAAGCAAATTGCAGGATGATGATGAACAATACAGGAAAGTTTATTTGCAACTTTCAACCATTGTTGCATTTGTTTCATTTGCCCTAACCGGATTTTTAATTTTTGCAGCAAAGGATATTGTGGTGCTGCTGTTTGGCGAAAAGTGGATGCCCTCGGTTTTTATTTTTCAGGTGCTTTGCCTGAAAGCGTTTACTTATCCCAGCAATTCCATCACCGTTAACGCTATCCTTTCAAAAGGATTTTCAAAAGAAAATTTTTGGATAGGAAACATCAGACGAACAATAACCGCAGGCGCTTTAATCCTATCGTCATTTTTTGGTCTTGAAGCCTTGCTTTGGGCTGTTGTGTTGTCTTCTTACATCAACACAATAATCAATTTCTATTTCATGTCGGTGAAAACAAACATCACTTTAAAAGTGCAGTTGTTAACCTTCCTGCCTTACGCATTAATTTTTGGAGTGGCTTTTTTTTCAGTTCACCTCGTTATTCCGAGCAACATTGTATTTGCAGGTTTTGCCAAAGCAATCACATTTATTGTTCTTTATTTGCTCATCAATACATTCTTTAAAACCGGAGGTTGGAAAGTTTCAGGCTCGCAAAGCGCACTGATATGGAAGAAATTAAAAGGAAAATACTCAACAAAGTAAAAAAAGTTCTGCCCGGAAATTTGCCCGATGTAATTATTGGGGGAACACAAAAGTCGGGTACCACTTCTTTATACAACTATCTCAGCGTCCATCCGCAAATGATTGCTTCAAGCGGAAAGGAGGTGGCTTTTTTCGATTGGAAAATTCATCATGGTAAGGATATAAACTGGTATAAATCTTGTTTTAAAACCATTGGTTCAAGGAAAAATAAATTATTTTTTGAAGCCACACCCAACTACATTTATCACCCTGAGGTGCCGGGTTTGGTTAAACAGTTTGCACCTGATGTAAAACTCATTTTCACCTTCCGCGAGCCTGTTGCAAGAGCTTTTTCAGCATGGAATATGTATAAGGATTTTTTTAACTCCGGAAGAAGCTCCCGCTTTCTTTTAAGACGCTTACCCAATGAACCTAATCCGATTTACACCCATTTGTTTGAAAACCGAAATGTGTTTCCAACTTTTAGAGAGGCAATTGATATTGAACTTGATTTGATGAAAAACAGAGGTCCCTCCGAGCCTGCTATTTTAAGAAAAGGTTTGTATGCCCAGCAATTAAAGAATTGGTTTCCTCATTTTGACAAATCGAATATTCACATTATTGGTTTTAAAGACCTTGTGCAACAACCTGAACAAACGCTGAATAAAATCACCGAGTTTTTACACATAGATAAATTCAGCCATTTTAAATCGGAAAAGCAGGTGTTTAATAAAGGAGCTTATGCCGAGAAAATTTCAGACACCGACAAAGAATTTTTAAGTGATTTTTATTCAACACATAACCGGTTATTTTTTACAATGATTGGTAAAGAGCTGAATTGGTAAAAAAAATAATTAAAAAAATGATTCCGGTAACCAAGCCGTTTTTGCCGCCAAAGCATGAATACAACGCCCTCACCGATGGCATTTGGGAAAGATGCTTGCTCACCAACAACGGACCTTTAGCCTTGCAGTTAGAACAAGAGCTGAAAAACTATTTAAATATTGAGCATTTGCTGTTTGTGGGCAACGGCACCGTTGCCATTCAAATTGCCATTAAAGCATTGGGTTTAAAAGGCGAAATTATCACCACTCCATTTTCCTATGTTGCCACATGCAGCAGCATTGTTTGGGAAAACTGCACTCCGGTTTTTGCCGACATTCACCCGCAAACATTCAACATAGACCCCGCAAAAATTGAAGCCTGCATCACACCCCAAACCTCAGCCATTCTTGCAACCCATGTTTATGGCAATCCTTGCGATGTTTATGCTATTCAGCGCATTGCAGAAAAACATAATCTTAAAGTGATTTACGATGCGGCACATGCATTTGGTGTGAAGGTGGATGGCAAATCAATTTTCAGTTTTGGCGATGTGAGCACCACAAGTTTTCATGCCACCAAACTGTTTCATACCATTGAGGGAGGTGCGGTTTTTACCAACGATAAAGATGTTTTGAAGCGTATGGCATATATGCGAAATTTCGGGCATGACGGACCCGAAAAATTCAACGGTGTAGGCATCAACGGAAAAAACTCTGAGTTCCATGCAGCAATGGGACTTTGCAACCTGAAATACATAGAGTCAATTCTGAACGCTCGCAAAAGTCAATGTTTGCTTTACAACGAGTTATTTGCAGATGCGGAAATTCAGAAACTTAATGTTGCCGATAATGTGGATTTTAATTATGCCTATTATCCGGTCGTTTTCAAAAGCGAGGAAGTTGCTTTGCGCATTAAAGAAAAATTGGAAAAAAATAATATCCACCCGCGCAGATATTTTTACCCCAGCCTCAGCGCGCTGAATTATGTTGCCAAAGGCAACACCCCTGTGGCAGATGATGTTTCGTGCAGGGTGCTTTGTTTGCCGCTTTATCACGCACTAACCAACAACGAAGTGGAATTTATTGCGAAACTGATTAAAGAAGATTTGTAAAATGAAACGAGTTTTTGTGTTAGGTAATCCGCGTTCTGGAACAAGCATGTTCAGGCTGATGATTAATGCTCACCCTGAAATGGTGTGCCCACCCGAGTGTGGTTTTCTGCACTGGTGGAGCAAAAAATATCTGCATTGGAATTTTGATGAACAAGGTTTTGAAGTTGTTTTAAAGGATGTTTTGCAGTCAAAAAAAATTGAGGCATGGAATTTGGATTACGATAAAGTGCATGATTTTATTTCAGAAAAAAAGCCTGATAACTATGCCGGATTCTGTGCGCTGATATACGAGTTCTATGGATTAAGTCGGGGAAAGCAAACCATTAAAGTGGTTGCCGATAAAAACAATTATTACATCAACCATTTAGCCGACCTTTTTCAAATTTGGAGCGATGCTGTTTTTGTGCATGTGGTGCGCGATGTGCGCGATGTGGCAGCATCCTACAAGGACCTGAAAAAGCTGAATACCGATTCGGCATATAAACCGGCTCTGTCGGCTGATGCCCTTGAAATTGCTCACGAATGGATGAATAATAATGCATCCATTGCCGATTTCATTCAGCTGAATAAAATTAATTCCATAACCATAAAGTACGAAGATTTGGTGCTGAACACATCATCAGCGCTCGCGAATTTTTGTAACTTCTTGGGCATAGAGTTTTCTGATGTTATGCTGAAATTTTATTTGCCGGAGTTTCATGACGAGCCGGCAAGCACCATGGATTGGAAAAAGAAAACGCTTGCCCCACCGGATGCTTCATCGGTGGGCAGCTACAAAACCCGATTAGCGCAAAAGGAAATAAGCGAAATTGAAATTGCTGCCGCTGAAATGTTGAGGGCATTTAATTATTGAAACTACAATATCATTTGAAACCAATCCGCATTCTTCATCTTTTTCACTCATCGGCATTTGTTGCGCTCGATTTAGAAAGGGCAACAGCTTCTGAAACAGAAAATGCGAGTTATTTTTTGGTTTACGATAAGCCATACACAGGTAAATATGCTGAAAGTGTAAAGTCCGTTTATCCATTTTCAACCGAGTTTTTCAGCATCATTAACGAGGCTGAAAATTTTGATTATTTATTTGTTTACAACCTCACTTATGCAAAGGCATTTATTGCCAACCGGATTTCAAAACGTGTGAAAGTGGTTTGGAGGTTTTATGGGGTTGAACTTTACGGCAGTCCGTTTTTAAAATGGCAGTTGTTTTCAGATGAAACAAAAATGGCAGCCGGATTTAATCTTCAATATCACCTGCGCAAAAGCAGAATTTTTTATTTCGACTACTTAAAGTATTCATTAAAAGGGAAATTGCACCCACACCAGGAAATAAAAAAAGCAATCAAGCGAGTAAATTTTTTTGCATGGTTTGATAGGGGAGAGTATGATTTTTTGCAAACGCACTGCAACATCAAGCTTCCGGAATTTATTGCTTATCCGCACATTGATAACATTCACAAAACTGACATTGCAACCCCAAAACACAACGCCATCATGGTGGGTAACTCCTGTGTGCCCGAAGCCAATCATATTCCTGTGTTGAAAATAATCAGCAATGCCGGGTTTAAAGGTAAAGTGGTGTTGCCGCTTAGCTACGGAGGAAACAAAATTTACAGCCGGAACCTCACACAATACATTTCTTCACTGCATTTGCAAACACATGTGTTGGACGGATTTTTACCTTACGAAGAATATATTTCACTCACCACTGGCAGCGCGGCAGCGGTTTTTAATTCTTTCAGGCAAATGGCACAGCAAAACATTCTTGCCATGCTTTTGAACGGTGTAAAGGTTTATTTGAATAATCGAAACCCTACTTTTCATATGCTGCAACGGAAGGGTTTTTTGGTTTTCGATTTGGAAACGCAACTTGCTGAAGACATCGGGCAAAAAAATTTAGAACTCTCTGATGCCGATAAACAACACAATCGAAAAATGTTTGCTGCCATGAGCGCACCTGAAAGAAAACAGGATTTTATTCATGCGCTCGTTGCCGGAGTGGGTGCGTCAGGCTAATTTTTGAAGCACAAATTGCGACTCTTCAAAATAAATAATACGCAGGCGGTTGAAGTGCTTTCCGATGAACTCGTTCACGGCTTTGGTAACACCGTCTTCCCACCAGCCCACTATGCCATAGTCATCACCCGTCAGGTAACCATTAGTTTTAATTTTGTTCCATGAAAGCTCCAAATCGGTTTTCACAAATTCATAGGTGTGGTTGCCATCCACATAAATCCAATCCATGGAGGCATTTTCAAGTTCATTGATTCCCTGGTCAGAGTTCATGCGCAAAATTCTAAGCCTGCCTTGCTCCATTTCAGGGGCAAAGCGCGTGTTAACAGCATTAAAAATATCGTCCATTTTCTGTTGCCCGCCTGCTTGCCCGCCATACCATGCATTTTCGTACTCGCCAAAAAATTTGTAGGGGTCAATTAAGGTGAGTTGCTGTGGTTGCGTAGCTTCCAGAATTTTTTGTGAAAAATCACCTTTCCATGAGCCAACCTCTGCACAGGTTCCGTTTTTAGGAAGAATGTTCAGCAGCCGTTCGCGAGCAAGTTCAACGTTTTTAGTCATTTCAGTTTAATTGATTGTCAAATGAAAACTTCAGGTGTTAAGTCATTCCTAAAGTATAGTTTATTAAACAACAATAATCAGTTTTATTGATATGTATAAAATGATTACACAAATGACACCTGCATTGGCTAAATTGCGTCTTTTAAAAAGTTGAAAACTTTTAAAAGGTTTCTATGAAACAAATGTTACCGTCCGGCTATTTTGGTGTCAGATTAACGCTAAAACAATGTGTGATTGCTGTTCAGTTTATATGGTTTTGTTCACCGGTTTTTGCTCAAAGTTTCAACCCAAATTCATTACCCAATCTTGCAGCTTGGTATTCAGCCGATAGCGTAAATGTTGGCATTGGCACCCGCATCACCGCCATGCGCGATTTGAGTGGAAACGGCAGAAATGCAGTGCAGTTGACAGACTCTTCGCGCCAGCCTTTGCTTATTCCCAATGCTTTGAATGGCAAGCCCGTGGTTAGGTTCGATGGCATCAACGATTTTCTTTCAACCGGAAACTTCCCGGTGCCTTTGGATCAGGCAAACACATTTTTTGTGGTGTGGAGAGCTTCGGCACCAAACAACGCTGGTGGTGCGCAAACCGTTTTCACCGGCAGTGTGGGCGGTTTCACTAATCAGTTCCGTTGGCTCACCACCAATTTTTTGGAAACCAGTGCCGGTACTGCTCTGAACTACTCCAGAACCTTACCTTCTAAAACAATTATTTCAACTGTGCTTTTTAATCAGGGAGCTTCAAATGTCAGGGAGAATAGTGTTTCCCGCATTTCAGGACCTTCAGGCGCTAACCAGCTGAATGGCATTAACATTGGAACGGCTGCTGCCATTACCAACTTTTTGCGCGGGGAGGTTGCAGAGATGCTGGTTTACAATGCTAACCTCACTGTGCAACAGCGAAATGAGGTGGAGTTATACCTGAAAGCCAAGTATGCACGCCAAATCAATTTAGGACCCGACACTGTTTTTCAAAGCCGAATATGCACCACTTTGAACATCGGACCTGGGTTCACTTCCATTGTTTGGCGCAATGAGGCGGGTGCAAACATTGGAACCGCCACTTCAATAAGTGTCACCAAGCCCGGCAAGTATTCGGTTAGTGCAATTGACTCGTTTGGCTACACCTGCCTCGACACCATTAACATTGGCGTGAATTTTACAGGCTTAAACTTTCCGGCAGGCAATGTTCCACTTTGTTTGGGCGACACACTAAAGGTATTCGGCAAGTTCAATCCAGGGAACGGTTCATCTTACAACTATTTGTGGAGTACCGGAGCAACAACCGACACTATAAAAATCAATTCAGCGGGCAAGTATTCACTTCGGTTGGGCGACCCTAATACACCGGGTTGCTTTTTGTTTTCCGATACCATCGATGTTGTTATTGACACTTTTAAAAATGTGAATCTCCTTCCCGCATCTATTTCCACCTGTGCGGGGGGTGTGGTTACCCCCTTAGTGAGCCAATCTTTGCTTTCATCTGTTCTGTGGTCAACAGGAAGCACAAACTATTCAACCGTTTTAAACACCCCGGGAACCTTAACCATTGCTGCCACAAACACTGCCGGCTGCGTTGCCAATGATACCGCATCTGTTACCATCACAGGCTTTGCTCCAACAGGCTTTTTTGAAACAGACACAGTTTGTTTCAGAGACAGCACAACTTTCCTCAATCAATCCACCGCAGTGTTGCCCGATGTAATAGCCTCGCAGGTGTGGAGGTTTGGCGATGGAGATAGTTCCACACTGCTTCATCCGAAACATCGTTATCCTGCACCGGGGGTTTACACGGTAACCATCACAAACGCAACTGCCGGGGGATGCACGGGAACATTTTCTAAATCAGTGTTGGTGCGCCCACGTGCCTTTGCGAATTTTGCTGTTGCCGATGCCTGCGTTGCAACTAACCTGCTCGTCAATGAAAGCAGCAGCATCGCCCCTCCCGATGCCTTGAATTCATGGTTGTGGGATTGGGGAAATGGTGATGTGAGTAACGTGAGCAATCCTGTTTATGCCTACTCAAATGCAGGCAGTTATCAGGCGAAGTTGGTGGTGCAATCGGTTAATGGTTGCAGTGATTCAGTAACTAAAACTGTGAATGTTTTTATTTCAACTCCCCCTCCCGCAACAGTGAGTTTAGCCGCTCCAATTAACGGCTTCATCACTGTTGATACTGTTCTCGATTTTGCATGGAGTGCTGCCAACGGAGCCAACTACTATGGCTTGGAAGTTTCCACAACTGCAAACTTTTCTAACATCGTTAAAGACAGTTTGGTGGTGGGCAACTCCCTGCGAATGGCTGTTCCCGGGAGTTTTCAAACACTTTTTTGGAGAGTTAAGTCCTACAGTGCCTGTGGTAGTTTTGAGGTTTCGCAAACAAACAGTATCAGCATCTTCAAACCCACATCTGTCGGCAAGCTGCTTTACTGGGGCAGTGGGGAATCTGTGCAAACCAGTGGCAATAAAGTCTTGGCTATGAATGATATTAGCGGGAGGAATCATCATGCTATCCAGGCAGATATCTCAAGACAACCTATTGTTGTTCCTGATGCCTTGAACGGAAAACCGATGGTGTATTTCGATGGCATAGATGATGTGCTGTCAACAGCTAACTTTGCAGCTACCGACAGCCAACCCAACACTTTTTTTGCAGTTTGGAATGTAGAGGCTGCCAACACGCTGAACACACCGCAAACCTTGTTTGCCGGAAACACAAGCGGCTTCACCAACCAGCTTCGCTGGCTCACCACAAGCAACATGGAACAAAGTGCAGGCACCCCTTTAACATACACTCGTGCAATACCTACCCAGCCCATCATTTCAACTGCTTTGTTTAACACAACAGCTTCAAACGTGCGCGAAAATGGTGTTTCAAGAGCAACAGGCAACGTGAATAATCAGCCCATTCAGGGAATCAACATAGGTGCTGCTGCCGCGGTGGTGAACTTCCTCAGGGGTAATGTGGCAGAGATAATGGTTTTCGACTCTTTGCTTACCGTTCAGCAACGTACCGAAGTAGAACAGTATTTGCGGTTCAAATATGCTCCGCAGATTAATTTGGGTCCCGATGTGGATTTTACCGCTCGTTTATGTACCACCTTAAATATCGGCACCGGCTTTTCAAGCATTCAATGGAGCACGGGGGCAACCACCCCATCCATTTCGGTAAACAAATCCGGAACATATTGGGTGCGTGCCAGCGACCGTTTCAACTACCTTACCACCGACACCATTCGCATCAATTTTGATTATCAAAAACTGAACGTTGCCAATCAAACCATTTGTCTGGGCGACACACTAAAAGTTTTTCCTGAATTTTTGAGTGGCAACGCAAACCAGTATAGTTACCTGTGGAATAACGGAGCAGTTACTGACACACTCATGCTTACTCAAGCAGGAAGTTATGTGCTAAGAATTACAGATAGTTTAGGGTGTGAACGCTTCAGCGACACACTCAAAATTCAAACAGACACATTTGCTAATCGTTCAATGTTGCCTGCCGACACAACCATTTGCAAAGGAGCTGATGTTTTAGTGGCTGCCAGCAATGCTGAAATTCAAAGTGTGGTTTGGTCAAACGGGTTCAACACTTCAATTGCAGAAATTACCCAAGCAGGCGCCATTACAGTGGAGGTAACAAATGTAAATGGATGTGTGGCACGCGACACTATGGATGTTTTGCTGAACGGGGAAGTGCCCGCAACAGATTTTGAATTTGACACGGTTTGCTTTAAAAATCAAACAACTTTCATCAACCTCTCAGCGCCTGCAGCAGGCGATAGCATCACTGGTTTCTTGTGGGAGTTTGGTGATGATTCCATTTCAACGAATGAAAACCCGCTTCACTTTTACAATGCTGCAGGGCTTTTTAATGTAAAGCTAACCAACGCCACACGCGATAACTGCAGTAAGTCAAGGGTTCGCCAAGTGCTGGTGCGTCCGGCAGTTATTGTCGGCTTTGATGGTTTTACAAGTTGTATAGCAATTCCTGCCAATGTCAAAAATACTACCGTAGCTGTTTTACCTGATAGCGTAGTTGAAACAAAATGGCAATGGGGCAATGGTGATTCATCAGTCATGTTTAATCCCTCATATATCTATCCTGTAGCAGGCAACTATCTGGTATCCTTATTGGTTACCACACAATTTGGCTGCGTGGATAGTGTCACGAAAAACATTCAGGTGGTAGCATCGGCACCGGTGCCTGATGTGGTGAGTTTAGAATCACCTTTGAGCAATGCAGTTTTTGCTGATGAGGTGGTTAACTTCAGTTGGGGTGGCGCAATCAATGCAACTGCTTATCGAGTACAAATTTCTTCTTTCCCAAGTTTTGCAGTAATAAAGACTGACACATTAGTAAGTGTAACATCCCTTGCTTTATCAGTGGATAGCGGTTTGAGTTATTGGCGGGTAATTGCTTTAAACGCATGCAGAGATTCTGTGGGTTCGGGTTCAAGAGCTTTTACACGATTAAACATGTCCGGCATAGGCAACCTGCTCTTTTGGGCTGATGGCTCAACCGCAGTGTTGTCAGCGGGTAAAGTCCTTGCTTTTAACGATAAAAGCGGACGAAATTTTCACGCCACTCAAACTGACACTTCACGCCAACCCGTTTTGCTTGTTAATGCTGTGATGAATAATAGACCTGTAGTAAGGTTCGATGGCTCAAATGATTTCCTCACAACAGGAAACTTCCCATTTGTGATCCAGCAACCTAACACCTTCTTTGCGGTTTGGAACATCAACGGGGCGAACAACGCATCAGGAACTCAAACACTTTTTGCAGGCAATGCAAGTGGTTTCACCAACCAGTTCAGATGGGTCAGTGGCTCCTCGCCTAACATTTCGGCTAACGCTAACGCCACAGCTTCGCCAAACATCAACTACTCAAAACCACTCTCACCCTTTCCTCCAATCATTTCAACGGTATCTTTCAATACTTCGTCAAACATTCGCCAAAACGGCATTTCACAGGCGAGTGGCGATGCGGGCAACCAAAGCATTCAAGGGCTTAACATTGGTGCCGCGGCATCCGTTGCAAATTTCTTGCGTGGCGACCTTGCAGAGCTCATTGTGTTCAATTCAAATCTTTCAACCACCCAGCGCACCGAAATCGAACAATACCTCCGCTTTAAATACGCTCCGCAAATCAATCTCGGACCCGACATCAAAATTGCTTACGGTGTTTGCGACACCACTTTAGACATTGGTCCAAACTTCACCAACATTCAATGGAGCACAGGGGCAACAACACGAAGCATCAAGGTAAACAAAGCCGGAACATTTTGGGTAACCGCCCGCGATATTTTTGGTTACGAAACGTCCGACACCATCAACATCTCCATTCCTTTTAAAGGTCTTTTGCCGTCAAAGGACACCATTATCTGTGAGGGCACTGCTGCCGAGTTTACTGCGCGCCTCGATGGTGCGCCCTACACCTTTGTGTGGTCAACGGGCGACACTGCCAAAACACTCAACATCAGTGCGGCAGGAAACTATTTCGTTACCATATTCGATTCACTTGGATGCTCCCTTCGCTCCGACACCATCAATCTTGAAGTGGATAGCCTTCAATTCTTCTCAGTGCTCGATGACGACACCATCTCCTGCACCGATGCGCCTTTGGCGCTGCGTCCTTACACTTACCCTTATCAAACATATTTGTGGAGCACCGGAGGAACAAAAGACACCATTCTCATTCCTGGTCCGGGAAAAGTTTATGTTACTGTAACCGATGTGAATGGCTGCTCCACCAATGATTCCATTAACATTAGTGTGAAAGGTGTTGCCCCTAAAGTAAACTTCGGATTCAAAGACATTTGCCTTGGCGACACCACCAAGTTTTCCGACTCCACAACCCTCTCGCCCGACTATGGCGAATCCATAGTGCGCTGGAAATGGAACTTCGGTTTGTTCGACACCTCCGGCTTGCAAAACCCAACAGTGGTTTTCCCTAACACGGCAATCTACCCCGTAACACTCTATGTAGAAACCGATTCAGGTTGCAATGCCCGCAAAACCATCAACCTGCAAATGGGGGCGCGCCCCAATCCTTTCATTTCGTTCAACATTGTTTGTGCTGGCACACCGGTACTGTTCAACGATGCCAGCACCATTGCACTGGGCGACACGGTCAAGTTCTGGAACTGGACAATTGATGGCGGAACCTACAGCACACGAAACGTAACCTACGAATTCCCTGCCGTGGGCGAATATCCCGTGAAACTCGTGGTTACCTCTGCCAAAGGCTGTGTGGATTCAACCTCAGCCAAAGTGGAAGTGTTTCCACCCATCAACCCGCAGTTTGAATACATCAATCAATGCCTTGGGCAAACAACCCGCATCACCGATGTAACCCCGTCATTTTCCATCATCAAGCGCATTTGGCGATTGAGCGACCAGGTGGGCATCATCAACGATTCGCTTTCCTTCAGCAAAGTTTTCGCCACTGCCGACACTTTCAGTGTAACCCTCGAAGTGCTCAATGCCATTGGCTGTAAAGACACAGTTACCAAACAAATCGTCATTTATCCCATTCCCGTTCCTGTAATCACCGACACCGTTGCCTGCGTGGGCACATCCGTAACTTTGAAAGAAAACACACAAAGCACCGATTCCATTGTGCGTTTCGATTGGCAGTTTGGCAGCAATCTCTCTAAGCAGCAAAACCCAACCTACTTTGTTGCCGACACCGGCATCATCCCCATGCAACTTAAAGTTACCTCCGTGCAGGGTTGCACCGATTCCGTGCAGCAAAACTTCAGGGTGATTCCGCTGCCCGCAGCAGCCTTCGGCTATTCCCCTTTGTTTGGCGAGTCGCCTTTGGAGGTTACTTTCATCAACACCAGCAAAAATGCCGTGGGTTACCAATGGAATTTTGGCGATGGAAGTTTACCGTCCACCGATGCCAATCCCAAACACACCTATTTCGAAAACGACACCTTCACCATTGCACTGAAAGCCTTCAATGCCTTGGGCTGTGCCGATTCCGTTGCCCGAAGCATTCTGGTAATTCCCACCGAGGCTGACATTGAACTGCTCAGTTTGTTTACCCAAAACACCCAGCTTGCCAATGGCGCACTGTCAACGCAGGTCAGTGCCCGCTTTGCCAACGTGGGCACCCAACCCATCATCAATGCCCAGTTTTTGGCGCGCCTTGACGATGGCACCACTTTGCTGGACGATTGGAGCGGTGTGCTGCTTCCGGGGCAGTTGTATGAACACACTTTCAACTCCTCTTTCTATTTACCAAAAGGCTCCGTGGTGCGATATGTTTGTGTGGATGCCATCAATGTGAACAGCGGCAATGAAGTGCGCACCCAAAACAACCGCAACTGCCGCACCCTCACCAACGAAACCGTGCTCACCAATCTCTATCCCAATCCCGCACGCGATGAGTTGTTCATTGATGTAGTGCTGCCCGAAGCCACCGATTTCACTTTTGAAGTCAGCAACGAAATGGGGCAGCGCATCATTCCGCAGTTCGATTTCAAAGGCGTTCGCGGCATCAACACCGTGAAGTTCGATGTGCGCACATTCAGGCATGGTGTTTATTTCCTGCGCATTCGCTATCGCGACAGCGTGGAAGTGCGCAAGTTTGAGGTGCTGCGCTAAGCAGCGCTACCGCAAGGCTTATATTTGTTGAACATAGATGGCAAATTGCAACGCTTCATTAAGCAATAATCAATCATCACTGATACATAACCAATGAGCAAACTACTCACATTAACGGCAGCAGTGTTTCACACACTGCTGCTTTTTTCGCAAGGAGTAAACAAGCGCTTTGCTGTGGGCGGTGTGGCAACATTGCAGGAAAGTGGGGGAGTGCTTATCTATGATAATTTTCATATTCTGTTTGGCTCAAACCACAATCCTCAATATATGAATGGGTTAAAAACCTATTTGTTGAAGGTAAATGCTAATGGTGATTTTATTGATTCCGTATTCATTAGTATCCCTCAAAGAAGACAAGTTATGCCGCGTTCTAGTCATGGATACAAAAATGCGGATGGCAGCTTTCTTTTTGCAGGTGTAAGCTTGGCTACAGATGGTGAAGTGCGGGTGCTATTAGTGAAGGCTGATACCAACTTACAGCTTCATTTTGTTAAGGAATATGAGTGGGCAGGCAATCAGGTATTCATTGGCAAAGCAATTCAACATTATGATGATGGCTATTTGATTACCGGGCATATTCAATATGCAAACTATGATGCAGATGTATTCCTGCTTAAAACCGACAGCGCAGGTAATGAACTGTGGCGGCAAAGCTATGGAGCAAGCCATCTATTGGATTTTGGATATAATGTTTTGCCACTGCCGGACGGCAACATTTTGTTAAGTGGTTTTTCTGAAAACAGAAACCCTGTCGGAGGCTTAGTATATCCCCGCACCTACCTCATCGAAACCGACAGCCTCGGCAACCCCCTTTGGGAGTGGCGCGACCCCGACACCAGCACTCTTGGGGCATTTGCATTTATCCCCACACAAGACGGAGGTTTTGTGGGTGTTGGCGCCTATGTAACTTTCAGAAGTCAGTGGGATGGGTTCAAAAAGAAAGCTTACTGGGTAAGGTTCGATGTTAACAAGCAAAAGGTTGCAGAAAAAACTTATGGCTTTCAAACAGGTCATTCAATGTTTAACGATGTTGTAGAGTTACCCGATGGTAATTTTCTCGTCTGCGGTGCATTGGGCATAGATATTTCGGAGCAATACAATCGGCATGGTAATATATGTAAATTGACTCCAAGCGGAGATACCATTTGGTGTAAATCATTCATAGGCGTAAACTCTGCACCCCAATGTTGCAGCGATAACATGCTCTATGATTTAGAAGTCCTGCCCGGTGGCAGCATCATGGCCACAGGGCAGGCAGATGACAACACAGGCACCAACGGCTACCCGCAGCAACAAGGCTGGCTGCTGCACATAGACAGCAACGGCTGCCTGCTGCCCACAAGCTGCGGCATCACTGCGGTGGAGCAAACTCCCTCCCCATCGGGGAGGGATGGGGAGGGGCAAGTGAAGTGCTATCCCAACCCCGTAAGTACCCAACTTACCATAGAGTATTCCCTACCCAACAATGTCAAAAATGCATCACTTGTAATCAGCGATTTGAATGGCAGAGTAGTGTATAGTAATGCTTTAACCTTACCTCAGTATCTTTACAACATAGATGTTACCGTTTGGGTAGATGGGGTTTACTACTATCAAATAGTAAATAGCTCTACCTCGGTTGCAAGCGGTAAAATTGTAGTGATAAAATAGACAATAACAGCAATGAGAATACTATCCTTACTAATAATAATTCACAGTGTTTTTTTTGTGAAGGCACAGATACCACTATCAATTGCTGAAGTTTTCAATTACTCGGTAGGAGATACGGTTGTGTATAGAAAATATACAACAGATTTCTACATACCTGCTCCATCAGCTCCCTGTATGTCTAAAAGGGTTTGGCAGAATGAAATTGGATTCACAATTGAATCCAAATCAATAAATGCAGATACCCTTTTCTATAGCGTAAAAAAAATACCCGATAACAACATTCAACTGTTTTTTCTTGAAAATATAGATTCTCCTTTTGCATGTAAAAATCATTTGGCATGGGCAAGGTTTTATGAAATGCTCACTAATAGTAATGAGCATTTAATCTGTAGCGGTGATTCACTTACTATGCCACAAATTTGTCCATTACATTATACCACCTCATTGCAATATGATTCAAACCTGCTATCCGATGTATATACATATACAACTTTTCCCATGCTGGATAGAGAATGGAATTTTTCATTAGTGAAAAAATTTGGCATTGTCTCCTATAACTATTCTTCTTCTAATGGAACACAAACTTGCGGAAGCAATACAGTAAATGGTTTCACACTTAACAAGCTAATATCAGATTCCCTCACATACTCAACTTCCTTTCCAAGTAACATTTCTGACATTGCAAAAGTCAATTTTACCCTCCACCCCAACCCCGCCAGCACCCACTTCACCATCACCACCCCCCACAACCTCGCAGGCAACATCCTCACCATCCACAACACCATCGGTCAGCAAGTAGCCACACACACCATACCACCAAACCACATCATCCCAATAGACCAACTACCCAAAGGCATCTACTACATCCAAACCCACCACCAAACCACACCCATTAAAACCAAACTCATCATCCAATAACAAAATAGAGAAGGCGCGAGGTTCGCGCCCACCATTTATATTGTGCCACCACAAATCATTTTTTGGTTAAAAAAGTTAAGTGAAACCCCTACAGAAGATGTAATGGGTCAATTCAAACGACCCATCTTCAAATTTTCAAATCACCTCATCATCAAATCAATTCGGCTGTTCCACTAACCATTCATCACTCATCACTCCCCTCGGCTGTTCCCTCACAACTCGCATCTCACATCTATCCCCATCTTCAAATTTTCAAATCAATTCGGCTGTTCCACTAATCATTCATCACTCCCCCACAACTTCCGAAACTTCATTTGCCGCTTTTTCACAACTTCGCCCCTCAAAATTTTTTATGCCATCAATCTCAGCAAAAGGCGTTGCAATGCCTTCATCCCCCATCCGCAAGCTGGCAGCCTATGCCGAAGCAGCAAAAAAGCGCGGGGTGAAAATCTTTCACCTCAACATCGGGCAGCCCGACATCGAAACACCCCCTCAGTTTTGGCAAGCATTAAAAAACCTCGAACTCAAAGTGCTCGCTTACTGCCCAAGCGATGGATTCCTTGCCTACAAAAAGCAGTTTGCCAAATACTACAACAACATCGGCATTCAAGTAACCGATGAAAATTTTCTTATCACCAACGGTGGCAGCGAAGCGCTTTCCTTCACCATGATGAGTTGCATGGACGATGGCGATGAAATCATCATCCCCGAACCCATGTATGCCAACTACATCAGTTTTGCCCAAGCAGGAAACATAAAAGTTGTTCCGGTTTCAACCGCCATCGGCAATGGCTTTGCACTGCCGCCCATCGAGGCTTTTGCCCAAAAAATAAGTCCCAAAACAAAAGCTATTCTCATCTGCAACCCAAACAACCCAACAGGTTATCTGTACAGCGAAGCCGAACTCCAAACCCTCCGCCAAATCTGCCTCAAGCACAATTTGTTTTTGATAGTGGACGAAGTTTATCGCGAGTTTGTTTACGATGGCAAGCAGCATTTCAGCGCACTGAACTTAGAAGGCATGAATGAACATGTGGTGGTCATCGATTCCATCAGCAAAAGGTTTTCCGCTTGCGGGGCAAGGGTAGGGGCAATTGTTTCGCGCAACCAAACGTTTTTGGACACCGCTTTAAAATTTGCGCAGGCAAGGCTCAGCCCCCCATCGCTCGGGCAGTTGGCAGGCGAAGCCCTTTTCGACCTCCCCGCATCCTACTATCAAAGCGTGGTGAACGAATACACCCAGCGCAGAAACCTGCTGCTTGAACTGCTCAATAAAATTGAAGGTGTGCAATGCCCCGTGCCCGGTGGAGCGTTTTATTGCGTTGCCGCGCTGCCCGTTGCCGATGCCGATGATTTTTGCCGGTGGATGCTGGAAACATTCCACCACAACAATGCAACAGTGATGATGGCTCCCGCATCGGGGTTTTACTCCACCGCTGCCGAAGGAAAAAATCAGGTGCGCATCGCCTATGTGTTGAACGAAAATGAACTGCGCCAGGCTGTGGAATGCTTAAGCGAAGGCTTGGCAGCATACAAAGCATCAAAAAACTAAGCAAAGCAAAAGTTTAAAACACTGTTGTTATGTGACTTATGGATTGAAAATTTTCGTTTGGGCAGCGCGCGAGTGGCATTGCGGATTTTGGCGTTAAAAAATGCGAAGCATTCATGAACTCCTTTAAGAAAAAATTATGCCGTGAATAAATCATTCTTAAAGCCGTTAAAAACGCTTCACTGTCTGAGCCCAACACACACTAAATTCTTGATGACTCATTACGTGGCGAGTTTGAAGCGTTTAGGTTTTAAGAATGATTTTTAGCCAAATGCTTTAGCATTCACGAAATCCATTATGAAAAAAATCACTTGTGAGTAAAAGCCCCGCAAAGCCTTGAATCAAGCGAAGCGTATCATGAGTTCCTCTTTCTAAAAATTTTTTCACGAATAATTTTTGCTTCTTTTTCATCAAGGAAAAAGAAGAGTAAGTTTAAGAGTAACGTTATATCTAATTCATAACTCACGTTATTATTGCTTCTTGTAACTTCCGAAAAAATTCATTGTGCCGAAAAAAACTAAAGAAGGCAAAAAGCTAAAGCCCAAAAAAACGATTAAAGAAGCCAAGCACGCCATCAGCGTCATTGTAAAAGCGCTTGGCGAAGACGCCTATCTGCGCAAACTGTTTCCGCTGCTCGAAGAAGAATATCCGCAAGAAATTATTGTTGCCGCCATGCGCGAACTCGAGGTGGAAGGCAAACTTGCAGTAAAGCAAAAAGGCAAACTGGAAATTCCTGAAGTGCGCGAGCGCGAAGTGTTTTCTGATAAAGAACGCAGCAGGCAAAAAGGAATTGTGGGCACTTTAGATTTGCTGAAAACCGGAGCCGGTTATGTGATAGTGGAAGGCAGAGAACAAGATATTTTCATCCCTCCGCGCTTCGTCAATGGTGCCATGCATGGCGACCAAGTGCTGGTGGCAGTTTCGGGTCCGCAAAAGCGCAAGCCCGAAGGCAAAATCATTGAAATTCTAAAGCGCAGTCAGGAAAGTTTCGTGGGCACTTTGTTCATCCACCGCACCCATGCTTTTGTGCAACCCGAAGGGCAGCGCGTAACTTTCAACATCGTCATTCCGCTCGAAAAAACCGAAGGCTACGAGCCGGGCAAAAAGGTCATTGCACGCATCACCGAATGGGGCAAACCCGGCAAGCACCCCACAGGCGAAATTGTGGAAGTGGTGGCAGGCGTTACCGAAGGCGACACCGAAATGAAATTGATTTTGGTGCAGAATGGCTTCCACATCGGCTTCCCCAAAAATGTCCTGCACGAAGCGCGCTCCATTCCGCAAATCGTTCCGCAAAAAGAAATTGACCGCAGGTTAGACATGCGCGATGTGCTCACCTTCACCATAGACCCTGTGGATGCCAAAGACTTTGACGATGCCATTTCTTATCGCGAATTAGAAAACGGCAACATCGAAATCGGAGTGCACATTGCCGATGTTTCGCACTATGTTTTGGAAGGCAGCGCCATTGATAAAGAAGCTGAGCAGCGCGCCACATCGGTGTATTTGCCCGACCGCGTGTGCCCCATGCTGCCCGAAGAAATTTCAAACATCATTTGCTCGCTTCGCCCGAATGAAGATAAACTCACCTTCTCCACTTTGTTTGAATTTTCGCGCAACTGCGAAATGAAAAATGTAACCATCGCAAAAACGGTGATTCACTCCAACCGCAGATTTTCTTACGAGCAAGCCCAGGAAGTGTTGGAAAGCGGTGAAGGCGATTTTGCCGAGCAGTTGCAAACCATTCACAAAATCACCAAGCACATTCGCAACAAGCGATTTGCAAAAGGCGCCATTGCATTTGAAAAAGATGAAGTCCGCTTTCGCCTCGACCACACCGGCAAGCCGCTTGAACTCTATGTAAAACACCGAAAAGATGCTAACCTGCTGATTGAGGATTTAATGCTGCTTGCCAACGAAACCATTGCGCGCTTCGGCAGCAAAGTGGATAAGGACAGAAAGAAATATCCGTTTGTTTACCGCGTTCACGACAAGCCCGACCCCGCCAAATTGCAGCAGTTCACCACCATTGCCGCCCGCTTTGGCTATCAGGTGTCTTTCGATGCCGAAGACCCCAAACAAATTTCCGCCACGCTCAACACCCTGCTGAAAAAAGTTGCCGGCAAACCCGAACAAAACCTGCTGGAGCAAATGGCAATCCGCAGCATGGCAAAGGCTTCTTACACCACCAAAAACATCGGGCACTATGGTTTGGCAATGGAGTTTTACACTCACTTCACTTCACCCATCAGGCGCTACCCCGATGTGCTGGTGCATCGTTTAGTGCACGAACTGCTCACACACAAAACCATCAGCATTGATGTGAATGATTTGGAATCGCGCTGCAAAACAAGTTCCACCATGGAGCGCAAAGCAATGGATGCCGAGCGCGAAGCCATTCGCTACAAGCAGGTGGAATACTTGTTAGATAAAATCGGAAATGAATACGAAGGCATCATCACCGGAGTAATTGCCCGCGGCATTTTTGTGGAAATGAAAGACCTGCTTTGCGAAGGCATGGTAAACACCGACCGCATGGGCGATGAAGATTTTGTTTTTGACGAAGCCCAGGTTACACTGAAAGGAAGGCGCAGCGGAAAACGCTACACACTTGGGCAACCAGTGCGCGTTCGCGTTTTTGACGCCACACTTGCCACCCGCAAAATTGATTTGGAATTGCTGGAAGAATAAGGCTTTGTCTTAAAACACATAGACACATAGAGTTTTCTATGTCTTCCGCTGAATTGCAGTGCTGCTTGTGCTATATCGTTGTAGCTGTCTTGTAAAAACTATGTGCCTATGTGGTTAACACCATTTGAAACATGTCATGGCAAATCGCTGTAATCAATCTTCAGCCAATCATCTTCAAACACCAGGTCTTTGTAGTGAATCACTTTCCATTCGCCATTGTTGTATTCAAGCGCAGTCATGTTTTCAACCCAATCGCCCGAGTTCACATAAGTAACGCTGCCTTTTGACGTGCGAATAACTTTAATGCCCGGCTGATGCGAATGTCCGTTTATCACAAAATCATAACCGTTTTCAACGGCAACTTCGGCTGCGGTAACTTCATAGTTATTCAGCTTTTTCACTCCGCGCTTGGTAGCTTTTTTAATGTTTTGGCTGAATGACGATTTTTCTCTTCCCAACAACTCCAAAAAGAAATTCACCAACTTGTTCAGCAGAATCATCAACTCATAACCCAAGCTGCCAAGTTTGGCTAACCACTTTGCGCCATGAATGGAAACATCGAAAATGTCGCCATGAAAGAACCAGTGCTTTTTGCCGTCAAGTTCCAACACCAATTTATCATCCAAAACAAAATTGCCTAACTGCAAACCGCTGTATTTACGCAACAATTCATCGTGGTTTCCGGTAAGGTAATACACTTGCTTTCCGCTGCTCACATATTTGAAAATGCGCTGCAACACTTTTGAGTGCGATGAAGGAAAATAGTAGGTGCGAAACTGCCAAATGTCAATGATGTCGCCATTCAGAATAATGATTTCCGGTTCTATGCTTTTCAGGTAGCGGAGCAACTCCTTGGCGCGGCAGCCCACAAAACCGAGATGCACATCGGAGATGACACAAATTTTTACCGCGCGTTTAGCCATTGCCGCAAGTTAATAATTGAACCCAATTTATTTATTAGAAGCGAAGCGAACTAATGAATAAGCGCGAAGCGCATTGGGTTAATCCCTCCCGATTAATGCAATCGGGAACCATTTGGGTGAGCGCAGCGAAGCACAAATGGCTTGATTTTCTTAATCGCTGTGCAATAGAACTTTGTTCTAATGCACAGTTTGGTCTGAATTGAAATGATTTTCATTCGTGTATTCACGGCAATCAAAATCATTTAATCTTACACAAAAATTCAAAGCATGATTGAAGCAACACTGCTTGAACTCGGTATAGAAAAAAACAATTTCGGTGCATCAACCGGCAGCAAGCATTTGAAAACCAAAGGCGCGGTAATCACCTCGTTTTCACCGGTAGATGGCAAAACTATTGCAGGTGTAACAGCAGCCTCTGCTAAAGATTATGATACTGCGGTAAAAACATCGGAAAGCGCTTTTCTGCAATGGCGCGAAATTCCGGCACCTAAACGCGGTGAAATAGTTCGCCAGATTGGCGATGCGCTTCGTGCAAAAAAGCACGCGCTGGGTGTGTTGGTGAGCTACGAAATGGGCAAAAGTTTGCAGGAAGGTTTGGGCGAGGTGCAGGAGATGATTGACATCTGCGATTTTGCCGTGGGGCTTTCGCGGCAGTTGCACGGGCTTACCATGCACAGCGAGCGCCCCAAGCATCGCATGTATGAACAATGGCATCCGCTTGGTGTGGTGGGCATCATCAGTGCTTTTAATTTCCCGGTGGCGGTGTGGAGCTGGAATGCCGCGTTAGCTTGGGTTTGCGGCAATGTGTGTGTTTGGAAACCCAGCGAAAAAACTCCGCTTTGCGCCATTGCATGTCAAAACATCGTTGCTGAAATTTTCAAGCAGAATAATTTACCCGAAGGCATTAGTTCGGTGGTAATTGGTGGCGCAGATGTTGGCGAGTTGCTTGCCAAGGACCCGCGTGTGGCATTGGTGAGTGCCACAGGCTCCACACGCATGGGCAAGGCTGTGGCGCAGCAAGTTGCTGCAAGGCTGGGTAAAAGCCTGTTGGAGTTGGGTGGCAACAATGCCATCATTGTTTCTGAACATGCCGATTTAGAAATTGCAATTCCGGCTATTGTTTTTGGCGCAGTAGGTACAGCCGGGCAGCGATGTACCACCACGCGAAGGCTCATTGTTCATCAATCAAAATACAACGAGTTGAAGCAACGCCTGAAAAAAGCATACGCTCAACTGCGCATTGGCAATCCATTAGATGAAAAAAATCATGTGGGTCCGTTGATTGATAAGCAAGCAGTGAAATTGTATGAAAAAGCAATTGCACAGGCTTTGAAGGAAGGTGGAAAATTGTTGGTTGAAGGAGGAACGCTTAAAGGAAAAGGTTATGAAAGCGGCTGCTATGTGAAGCCGTGCATCATCGAGGCTAACCCGAAAATGAAAATGGTTCAGCACGAAACTTTTGCTCCCATTCTTTACATCATGCCTTATCACACTTTACCCGAAGCCATCGCCATCAACAACGGTGTTGTGCAAGGTTTGTCGTCATCCATCATGACGCTGAACCTGCGCGAAGCCGAAACTTTCCTTTCGGCAGCAGGCAGCGATTGCGGCATTGCTAATGTGAACATCGGCACCAGCGGTGCCGAAATAGGAGGCGCCTTTGGAGGCGAGAAAGAAACAGGTGGCGGACGCGAAAGCGGAAGCGATGCATGGAAAAACTATATGCGCAGGCAAACCAACACCATTAACTTTGGCGCACAGCTGCCGCTGGCACAAGGCATAAAATTCGATTTGTGAAACACCCCGATAATTCCCGCAGATGAAAACAGATAAAGCAAAGCACAAAGAAACTATCCTCACCATTTGCACCGCATTGGTGGTGGTGTTTTTAGTAACTAAATCACACAGCAAGAGTTGGCTTTATGCTGCGGTTGCGCTTGGTTTCATAGGATTGTTTTTTGATGCACTTGCAGCAAAGATTCATTGGGCGTGGATGAAACTTGCCGAGGGCATGGGTTGGGTGATGAGCAAAGTGATTTTATCCATCATCTTTTTCTTTTTCCTTTTTCCCATAGCGTTGCTTGCGCGCTTGTTTGGAAAAAACAACATGCAACTGCAGCGAAGGTCTGACACTTACTACATCACACGCAACCACACCTTCACCAAAAAAGATCTTGAACAGCTTTTTTAGTTTTCAGCAAGTTGATTAACCTGCAATGCCTACCTTCGCTTATGCAACGTGCGCCTGCCGTGCCACATCTCACACTTTTGAAACTTGAATTATGCTGCTGCGCATTAATCCTGACAACATTGACGAACGACTGATTTGGCAAGTGTGTAATTGCCTGCGCAAAGGAGGCGTGATTATTTATCCCACCGACACAGTTTACACCCTCGGCTGCGACCTTACGCACCGAAGCGCCTATGAAAAAATTTGCAAGCTGAAAGCCATCAAACCTAACAAAGCGAATTTCTCTATTGTTTGTTTCGACCTCAGCCACATCAGCGACTTCACCCAAAGCCTGCGCACACCGGTTTACAAATTGATGAAGCGCGTGCTGCCCGGACCCTACACTTTCATTTTACCCGGCAACCATGCGTTGGCAAAAATCTATGGTTATCCCAAAAAAACCATTGGCATTCGCGTGCCCGACAATCCCATTTCGCGCGCCATTGTGGATGAACTTGGTGCGCCAATTCTTTCTGCTTCCATCAAAAATCAGGACACGGTTTTAGAATACATCACCGACCCCGAAGAGATTTATTATGAATACCAGAATATTGTGGACATTGTGATTGACGGTGGACCGGGCGGGAATGTTCCTTCAACCATTTTAGATTGCACCGGCAGCGAAATTGTTGTTGTGCGCGAAGGCGCAGGCGAAGTGCCCGTTTAAGTTTTACGCCTCAAACAAAATGCAGTTAAGTCCTTCTATTTTCTCTAAGTTTTTATCAGCAGTGAGTAGCGGAAGGTTAAACTCAATGGCTGTTGCGGCAATAATAGCGTCAGGTGTTTTCAGTCTTTTTTTCTGCTTGAGCTGAATTGCTGTTTTTTCAATTTTATCGTAGTAAGTTATCTTTTGATGATGACTCAAAAATGATTCGATGACCGATTGAATTTCTTTGTTAATCTTAATGTTTCCCATCAATTCAATGGAAGTTATGAACGAGAAGAATATGTCCTTTCCCACTAATGATTGGGCGGCAAATTTATTACCCTCCAAAACGTAAATGAAGATATTGGTATCAACTAACAACTTATCCGCTCCACTCATCTCTAACTTTTTTCTGGTAAGTTAAGCCATCGCCAAACACCCCTTTAAGCTTTCCCAAAAACTCGAAGGGGTCAAACTTCCTTTTAGTTTTTGCCTTTTTCTGCGCAGCAAGCGAAACCTTTCTAATTTTTCTTTGAATAGCCTCAGGAGAATCGCTCTTTTTGATAGTAACAGTCATGACACACAATTTACTTCAAAGATAACTCAGATAACACTCATCTCACAAAAACCTTCTAATCAAATCTAACGGCTGACCTAACTTAATTTTTGCCGTGAAGCTGATGCGCTGGAAGAACCTTTTGTAGCCGAAGAGTTCCTGATTGTCGCGAATGTTTTTGGTGGTGGCGAATGGAATATGAATTTCGAGCATGTCTTTCAACCCAACCGAAACGCCAACTTCGGCAGCAAACTCAGCCTTGTTCAGCTCGTTGTAAACCATTGCCATGGAAGCCCACGGATAGATGGGAACCGGAATGGGCAGTTGAGTTGAAAAGTTTGATGAGAGCAAAAACTTGCGGGTGGCGCCAAAAGTGGTGAGCGAACGAAACGCGCCTTGAGTGTGTGCAATTTGCCTGCCCACAACGTTACTTTGCCCGTTGCGGTCAATGAAAGTTTCATCGAAAGTGTAGTCGCGTTGCAGCCAGTAAACATTGTTTTGCAAAGTATTCATGCTTAGGTAAAGCCTGCCAAGCGGAGCAGAAATGTCGTTGCCGGCTTTGAAATAAAGCGGATTGCCGCCTGCAAAAATGCGGATGTCAAAGCCCTTGTTTTTTTGTTTATAGCTGATGCGGAAATTGGCTTCGGCACGCATCTGCAAAAAGTAATCGGTTTGCTGCACCGTTGCGCTCACATCAAAAGGATGCAAAGTGGTTTTGCGCTCAAAGCGATACACTGCCTCGTTCACATAATAGTGCTGGGTGCGCTCAACAGTTTCTTTTCCTTGTTTGAAACTGTAATCCAACCACACATTCACGCTGCGCAAGTTCAGGAAATGGGTGTTGGGGCTGCGCGGATGTTTCTTTTTGAATTCGATGGAAATGTTTGGCTCAATTTTATTGAATTGCATGGGTTCGGGTTGCAACCAATAGCTGTAGCGCTTACCATTTACGCCAAACGAAAAATGCTGAACGCTGCCTTCTTCGGGGTAAAAATGATAGTTCATGCGGAAGCCACCCACCACTGTTTTTGCCCTAACGCTGTATGCCGGAGCAATCAAATAGGTGAATCGCTGCGCAGGCAAAATGGGATTGTAAAAAGCAACGCCCGCAAAAAATTTATCGTAGTTGTTTCCGCCAATCCACGGGGCAAAACAAATTTGTGTGCGCTCAGGATTTTCAATGCTGGTAAGGAATTGCAGGCGAAGGGGAGCAGGGTGAGGGGTGAGGGGTGAGGGGTGAGCGGGGTTTGACTTTTTGCTCTTTTTGAAATGGAAGAAGTTGTTTCTGCGCCTGATGTCGGGCATTGACCATGAGGTGTCATTCACCACTTTGTTTTTCATCATCACGCTTGGCAGCACCCGAATGAAATCGTAATTCTTTTTGTAAGAGATGTTGGTGATGCTGTCATTCATCACCTCAACGCGCTTGATTTTTACATCCGGTTTTTTGGTGGTATTCAGTAAACTATCGAACCACCAACTCAGGTTTTCACCACTCACTTCTTCAAACGTTTTTCTGAAATCATCGGGTTGCGGATGTTTAAATTTCCACTGATTAAAATAGGTGTACATGCAACTGTCGAAGCGGTTTTCGCCCAAATAGTTTTTCAGATAATCGAGCAGCAAAGCAGTTTTCAGGTAAACGACAATGCCCATGTTCAAGGGGGTGAATTCATGCGCGGGAAGCGTGGCTTTTTGGTCGCGGTTTTCGCGGGCTTGCAGCAGGTAGGCAAGGTAGTTCATGTCGGTTTGCTTCCAGCGTTTCACATCCAGCATTTTTCCCAAGCCCGAATCGGCAATGCCGCCAAGCACCTTTGAATTTGGGTATTTCCGCTTCATGTATTCGCGCTCGTAGTAGCTGTTAACACCTTCATCCATCCAAGGGTGTTTGCGCTCGTTGCTTGCCAAAATTCCATAGAACCAATTGTGCCCCACTTCGTGTGTTATCACCTCATCCAACGATTCTTCACTGCTTGCCCCACCAATTACAGTGATGGTGGGATATTCCATTCCGCCACCGGCTTTCAACGCGCCTTCCACTGCCGTTACCACATTGTAGGGATATTCGCCCACTTTTTCGCTGTAATGCAGAATGGCATCTTTCAAATAATCAGTTGAATTTTTCCAAAGCATTTTGCTTGAAGGCTTGAACATGGTGGTGCACAGCACCTTGCGCTTGCTTGCCGGAAGCTCAACGGTGTCGCGCCTCACGATGTAGCGTTTATCGGCAAACCATGCAAAGTCGTGGATGTTGTTTTGCTTGAATTCAATGGTTTTCATTTCAGAAGAAGATGGAGGAAACGCGTCTCCGTTTTTTCTTCTTTTTCTTTTTTCATTTTTCAGCAAAGTGTCGCCAGCTTGTGCCATAATCAGCGAATCCATCCATGCGTGTTCCGAAGCGGTTTGCAGTTCGCCTGTTGCGCCCACCACATAATTTTTGGGCAGCGTGATGCGCACATCAAATGTGCCAAACTCACTGTAAAACTCGCCTTGGTCAAGGTATGGCATCGGGTGCCAGCCGTTTAGGTCGAACACTGCAGGCTTAGGATACCACTGCGAAATTTGATAAGACTGACCTTCGTGCCCGAGCCTCGAAAATGTTTTCGGAATTTTTACGGTGAAAGGAGTGGTGATGGTAATTTTTTCGCCCGGCAGCAAGGATTTGTTGAGTGTAATTTTTGCTATGTCAATGTGTGTGGAATCTAAAGCCCACTTCACCGTTTCGGCATTCACCTTGAATGAAAGTTTGCCAATGGCTCCTTTCTCAAAAGCTTTGCTGAACCGAAATTCAGTGCTGCCGTTTTCAAGCATTTGTTTAGCAAAAGCAGTTTCGGTGTTTTTGTAGGCGTTGGACCACAGGTGCATCCAAATTTCATTTAAGGCTTGTGGCGAATTGTTTTTGTATTCGATGGAAATAAAACCCGTGAGCGTGTGAAGCGTATCGTTCAACTCCACATCAATGCTGTAGTTCACTTCCTGTTGGAAATAGTTTTTTTGAGACTTGAGACTTGAGATATGAGATATGAGACAAAGGCAGGTGAAAATTATCTTGAGAAAATTGTGCATGATTTAGTGTTGACTTGCTGCGATAGAATGCAAAGATTCGATAATTATTCCACAGGCGGTTTCAATTTCATTTTTGAAGTGAACAGTGCTATCACTCTCCTGTTTACGGGTTTTTGCGCGCATAGATTTCCTAAATACTTCCAATCAGAACTTTTCCTTTATCAGGCTGAGTAAACAGTTTTTTAACATGGGAATGTTGTGTTGAGTGATGTTAAACACAATTTTCGTGTTCCAGTAAATCGTAATGATGCGAAACGTAGTCGCGGAAACGAATTACATCGTTGATTTCGGGGTAATTAAGTTCAACAATAATTTCGGGATGCTTTTGACTGATAGCTTTTAAACTTTCACCCAATGCCTGAAGCCTCATCAATGTTCCATCATAGGTAAGTCCGCTTTGGCTTTCGATAAATGCTTCCGCATTGTCAATGTTTTGAACGTATCTTTCCACTGCCCCGATATGCTCTAAGCAAAACTCTAACTTGGCTTTCAATAGTTCATTATACATAAATAATGTCCTTAGCAGCTAACCGAAAAAATCGTTCCGATAAACGTTTGTGCTTTGTAACCAAATCAACTTTTGCATTTAGTTTTTCTTGTAAAAAATCAATGATTCCGATATAGTTGCGCAGCGTTTTGTTTTGCAGTTTCACTAAAATGTCCACATCGCTGCCTGTGTGTTCATCGCCCCGTGCATAAGAGCCAAACAGCGCAATTTCCTCCACACCAAATTGTTTTTGGAGGAATTGCTTTTCTGCTTTCAGTGTGGCTATGATGCTATCTTTTGTCATGGCATAGCGAAAATAGATGAAATTGAATGTTGATGGGAGTTTTTATCGTTTGCAAAAACAATCAATAGAATTTCAGGTTCGTGTGAAGCTAATGCTACAGTGAACGGCTTATGATTTCTTGGAGCGATTCGATAATTATTCCACAGGCGGTTTCAATTTCATTTTCGGTGATGATGAGTGGTGGTGCGATGCGCAGGCAATGTGGGGCAAACAAAAACCAATCGGTGAATACTCCTTTTTCAATGCAGCGGTCAATAATTTTTTTGTTCTGCTCAAAGTTTTCAAACTCCAGCGCCATCAACATTCCGTTTCTGCGCACCGATTTTATGAGCGGATGCCGGAGCAGTTTTTCAAACAGCACGCCTTTGGCTTCCACTTCATTTATTAGATTATTTTCCAACAAAACTGAAAGTGCTGCCTCGCCAGCGGCACAACACACCGGGTGTCCGCCAAATGTGGTGATGTGCCCCAACACCGGATGATGCGTTAGCGATTGCATAATTTCTTTCGATGAAATAAATGCGCCAAGTGGCATACCTCCGCCAAACGCTTTTGCCAGCAACAGCACATCGGGCACAATTCCGTAATGCTCAAACGCAAACAGCTTGCCGGTGCGCCCCATGCCTGCCTGAATTTCATCTAAAATCAGCAGTGAATGGGTTTCATCGCAGCGTTTGCGCAGGGCTTGCATGTATTCATGCGAGGGCACCGTTACGCCACTTTCTGCCTGAATGGTTTCCACAATTACAGCTGCTGTGCGGCAGGTAATTTGTTCAAGGTCTTGGGCGATGCCATAGCGCAGTTGGCGTGTGCCGGGCAGCAGCGGGCGATATGCGTTTTTAAAGTGCTCGTCACCCATCACGCTCAATGCGCCATGTGTGCTGCCGTGGTAGGCATTTTTGAAATAAACAATTTCGCTTCGTCCGGTAAATCGCTTGGCAAGTTTCAGCGCGCCTTCGGTGGCTTCAGCGCCCGAGTTGGTGAAGTAAATGTTGTTCAGCGATGCAGGCAGGTGTTGGGTTAGCAGGGTGGCGTAGCGCACTTGCGGTGTTTGCACCAATTCGCCATACACCATAAGGTGCATGTGGGTGGCAGCCTGCTGCTGAACGGCTTCCACCACTTTCGGGTTGCTGTGCCCCACATTGCTCACACTGATGCCGCTAATCAGGTCAATCAGTTTTTGCCCTGAAGCCAGGTGTAAATACACACCTTCTGCCTTCACCATTTCCAGCATGAGTGGTGCATCGCTGGTTTGTGCCACATGGTTTAAAAAAAGCTGACGATGACTTAATGGCATATAATTTCGGTTGAAGCGTTTCAATGTTCGTTTCACATTTTATGGCGAAGCACAAAAAACAGAAACACATTTATTCGCGTTGCTAACATAGCGCAAGGCGCATCAGCATCACAAAAATGATTTTGAAAAACTGAATAGGGTGGTTTACGGTTCGGCATCTATTTATTATGTGCGTTACAGTGTTTTGTTTCGTTGCCTGCGCTACACTTTCACCACTTTCAATCCGCGGTTGTGGCTGCTTACGCTGGTGCTGCTGGTTTTGTTTTTCATCAACAATTTTTTGTTGTTTCTTTTTCGTTTGCTCGATGAAATTTTTTTCCGGGGTTACCGAAAAGTGAAAATTCAATCGCCAGTTTTCATCATTGCCAACCCACGCAGCGGCACCACTTTTTTGCACCGCATGATGAGCAAGGACAGCCAGCGATTTACCTACATGAAGTTTGCGCATACCATATTTTGTTCGGCAACGTTTGTGAAGCTGGCTGCTGCCATTAAATGGTTGGATGATAAAATTGGAAGCCCAATCACGCGCTTGATGAATGCCATTGATGAAAAGATTTATGCAGGTTGGGAAAATATTCATGAAATGGGTTTCAACAAAGCCGAAGAGGACGAAGCGCTTTTTGCACAAAGCATGTTGAGTTCGGGTGTGTTTGTGTTGTTTCCGTTTTTTCATTTGGTGCGCGACACCTACATGCTGGATGAACAACCCGAAACTGTGCGCGAAAACATGATGGACTTTTACGAAAGTTCATTGAAGCGTTTTGTTTTTGCCCGCGACAAACACAAAACTTATTTGGCGAAAAATGTAAACAGCAGTGGGCGAATCAAAACCATCCTATCGCGCTTTCCCGATGCTAAAATTATTTTCATAGCCCGCAATCCTTTCGATGCCGTGCCTTCGATGGTGAGCATGTTTTCGGTGATGTATGGATTTCATTCACCGGCAATGCCCAAAACACATCCCACTTACCGGCAATGGGCAAAGTGCAGCATTGATTTTTTTAAGCACTTCAACAGAGTGAAAAAGCAGTTTGATGCCAAGCAATTCTATGCTTTGAGTTACGATAGCTTAACGGCAGCGCCAAAGCAAAGCGTGTTGGATATTTACAGGCATTTCGGGTGGGAAGTTTCGGAAGCATTTGAAAAAGCCCTGAGTGCAGAATCGCAACGCAATAAATCCTATCGTTCAGCGCATAGTTATTCGCTTGAGGAATATGGCATCAGCAAAGCAGAAATTGCCACCGAGCTTGCCGAAGTAATTGAAGAATTTGGTTTCAAAGCAGAATAACTCAACTTAGCTGCATGGGTGCAAAGTGGCGGGTGGCGCAGTTTTTGGAGTTGCTTTGGTGGAAAAGATATTTGCGCCAAAAGTCGCCTGCTGAATATCTGGCATGGAAGCGGAATTACTGGAAGCATTTTTTTGAAACGCTTACGCCACACCTTAAAATAAGGGAAACGGATTTCATTATTGAATTGGGTTGTGGTCCGGCAGGTTGTTTTACATGGTTTACAAAAAATAAAATCATCGCCATTGACCCGCTGATTGAAAGCTATGATGCACAACTGAAACATTTTTCAAAAGCCGATTATCCTAACACACTTTTCGTTGCATCCACCATCGAAGATTTTTTGCCCGAACAAAAAGCCGATGTGGTGTTGTGCATCAACGCCATCAATCATGTGGATGACATTGCAAAAGCAATGAACAATTTGTGCAATGCGGTTCAACCCGGTGGCAAATTGGTGTTGAGCATTGATGCGCACAAATATGGCTGGATGAAGTGGCTGTTTAAACTGATTCCGGCTGATGCGCTGCACCCGCATCAATGCACCTTGAACGAATATGTTGAACTGCTGCAAAGCGCAAGTTTTGAAGTGGAAACAGTATTGATGATGAAAAAAGGCGTGGTGTTTGATTATTGGGTTGTGGTGGCGAAAATTCGATAGGATGCCGCGCAATAAGTTTTAAGTCATTTGCCCCCCCCATTACATTATTATTTGCTTTAATGTATCTTCTGTAATCGAAATCAGGTGAAAGCGGTTCGCATGGAGGAATGGAAAAGAAATTGCAAAGCGCAACATATTCATTAAAACTAAATGGACGTTTGCCTGATTTAATTTTACACCAACCACTTGCATCAATGCCTAAAGCTGTGGCTAAATCAATAACCCTTTTACTGTTACAAATTCTCAGTTGTTCGAAGGTTTGAATAATGCTGTGTGTTGTTGGTTTGGTACTCATGGGTTTTAAACTTATCGGGTATAACACCAATGGTGCATTAAAAAGGTATTTTAATGTTTACAATGGCTATACTGTTCTGACGGCTGTTTGCTCCACTTTTATAAATTAATATTGGAGCATTGTAAATTGTCTAAATGGTATAATCCAAACTTAGACGGACTGTTTGGTGAGGATGCCACCCCTATCCCGGAAGGTAATGCTCCATATGTTCCCAATAATAATGCCTAAATTCAATCCACCTAAAGGCATTTAACCGATGAACGATCTATTTTTTCTTACTATTAGCTTTGGCATCAAACAACCGTAACACAGCATGCCCACCATCAATGTCTATCAGTTAGTGTCTCCAGCCACCATGTATCGCAACCGCTTTGCGCTGAAAGCGGTATTCGATTATGCATGGAAAGGCAGCCACGAAGTGGAGGTGGACAAAACCACAGGCTTTTTGTATGTGCGCAGAAAAGGCGTAAGCAACATTGGCTTACCCATCATAGAAGAAAAAGCCAAACAAAAAGTGCAGCAATTATTCTCTGCTTTTGATGCCGCCTGCGCCAAGCACAAGGAGTTGCAGAAAACAGGGGTGAAGGAGTTGTTTGGGAATTTGAAGTTGGTGAATGCAGTACAGGAAGCAGATGATAGCTTTGCAGGGTTAGGTAATGTGCGTATGTATTTTATGTCTTATTTGAAAATAAGTGCAAAGGGCGGTGATGCACCAGTGATGGGAACAACCGTTTCGGTCAAAATGGGCAGAAACTATCAAATAATAGAACTTCAATACAATTTGCTGCCTGTTAAACAGGTAATTGAATCTATCGCAATATCACCTGTAAAAAGTAATCATTCGCCCGACATGCTTTATCGTAGAGCAGCAAATAACTTATTAGCTCCATATTATGCCTACTAAAGAAACAGAATATCAATTTTTAAGCGGAGCATCTATGCTGTCCGACCCTCCCTTGGTATCATTTGTGCAAGGGGATTACAATGAACTTGACAGCAAGTTTTTTGCCACTGAAGAAGCAAGACAACTTATTTCAAAACTGGTAAATAAATATGTGCCTAGCACCTCTACAAACGAGTTAATAATTAATGAAAATTACAACTATGCTGTTGATGAACTTTTTCATGAAGCCATCAATAGCAGCATTGCACAGTTCATTCAATTCAGGGTAGTTGGTAAAGATACTTCACGTGGAGAGTTAAGCTATGATGGTAAAACATTATGGGTTGATTTTTTTGCGCCCTTTCAAAATGAATCGGCTTCCGCTCAAAGTTATGTGCATATCATAATTGAAGAATTGTATCATTTGCGGCAATTTTTACGAGGTCAGGTTTGGTTTGAGAAACCGGTTAACGACTGGTTTCCTGTAGTAGATATATTTGATGAGATTGAAGCAAAAATTTTCAGTGCAAAAGCATTTACAAAAATTGTAGATTACACACAGATAACTACCAAGGATGGAAAAACAATTCAAGCACCTACTTTATACAGATGGTATCAAAGTACGGCAGAGTATCAAGGTGCAGACCGTGAGCAAATTCGTAAATACTTGAAAGAGGGTAGTGTTACTGTAAGAACCATTTGCTATCAGGAAAATCCAAGTACTGGTAAATGGGAAGAAATAATAGCTGATGTTCCCTTTACAGATAAAGTTCATTATGCCTCCACACCGGATTCCAAACCAGCCAATCCGTTCAATAATTATCTCCGAAACGACAAAATTTTCGCATTCCCACCAAGATTTATACAGAAAAGATGGGAAAGTGTAAAATGATTTTCTTGGGGCTGATGCTGTCGAGTGTACACGTGCATGCTCAAGATAACAATTTTGATAAATATGAGTCTCATTGTGATACAATCTTGTCTTTGTCCATGCTTGATATAAATGCAATAGAATTGGTGAGTGTAGATAATTTTATCAGCAAAGTACCTTGTAGCTGCAACCCCATTTTATTGCATTCCACAAAAAAGCAAAAATGCCTGATATATAAATTCAAGATTGATTCAGTAATGAAAAAGCAATATCCAGTGAGAGTTGCAAAATTAGATTCAAGCTATTTGGCAAAATATAATTTCCATGAATTTTTAGTTATCATTCCGAATCGTCTAAAGCATTTACCTACGTTAGACACAGGTGCAAAATATTGGTCATATTTAGGCGAGTCAAAATTTACTAATATCTTTTCTTTATATCAATTAAGGGATTATGAGTCCAACAAAAGTTTAAAACTAACAGAAGAAATATATCAATATTATATTTCAGGCTACACCGTTATAAAGCCAATCAAATTCAAATCAGTTGGTGATAGAATCATTGCCGGAAATGTAACACAGCTCAAAACAGTGAAAAAAGTAAGCTATTACAAGGGTTTTGAAGACTGTCCTTGTAAATTCAAAAAAAATGTAGTGAAAAAGTTGGAAGTTCTTAATAAAATGTATGACAAATATCGGTTTTTTTAAATGCAAAAAGGGAATTACTGTCACAGGCTTGCCTATCATTGAGGAAAAAGCTAAACAAAAAGTGCAGCAATTGTTTTCTGCTTTTGATGCTGCCTGTGCCAAACACAAAGAATTGCAAAAAACGGGTGTAAAGGAGTTGTTTAGCAGCATGCGCTTTATCAACTCCGTAGCCGAAGCAGACGACAGCATCACAGGCATTGCTAACATCCGCATGTACTTTAAGCCGTACTTAAAAGTGAATGAGAAAGATGGGGAGGCTCCGGTGATGGAGAGCGAGGTGGTGGTTGAGGTTGGTAAAGGTTATCAGATAAAAGCGGTTAGTTACTCATGGTTGCCCATTAAGGAAAGTGTAAAGAATCCGATGCTGCCGAGCATAAAACAATTAACTGAGTTTGACTTTGTTTTCCGAAAATCTTCTAACAATCTAATAACTCCGTACTATGCTTATTGAAGAACAATATGAGTTATTTAGTGGCGCATCACCTTTATCAGAGCCATTTCTAATAGAACCTAACAAAGAGGGATTTGAGGACTTACCATCAAAGTATTTTGAAAATGATGAGGTGAGGAGAGTTATTACTCTGATGGTTAGGAATAGGGTGCCCCAATCATTAATTGATGGTAAAAAACAACAAAATGAAAATGACAAAAAATCTTCGCTAAAGAAGAGCAAGTTGCATAGGGATAAAATCTCAGATATATGGAGTTTAGTTGAGAAACTTGATTTGCCATTATTAGTAAAAGAGTCAACAAGGAAGGATAGAGGAGGTTTTAAGTATGAAAACGGTAAGTTGATAATTGAGATTTTTACCAACATTAAAGATGAGTTTTATGAAATGCAACAAATTGCTGGTGGAAGATTTACATATTCTACCAAAGGTGACTTTATCCCTAACTCTCAAATAATATTCGAAGAATTTTTTCATCTCTATCAGTTCTTAAATGGGAAAATTTGGTTTGAAAACACTGGTGGTAAATCATGGAAAGCTTTTGTTGACATTTTTGATGAGGCCGAAGCAAAGAAAATGTCATCAAGCATTTATCGCAGGGAATTTTACATCCCTCAACGTGTTCCGGGTTCGCTAAAATTAGTTCATTCAGTTTCTTATTTGTATCATGAATGGAGCATTGAAGAAATTGTAACCCAACTCACTACTCCACTAAAAAAACTATACGATACCCTTGTTGTATTTCCATCCGGGAACTACGAATTCAAAACCGAAGAAATTACTTTCAAGCCACCCATCCCTCCTTATACAGGTGTTGAAATGACACAACAAAATGTAGCACTTGATTTAAAACAACCTGTTTTAACAGCCACACTTTACCAATACCCATATAACGGCAATGTGTTATGGTAAAATTACTATGTGTATTGTTTACTGTTGGATTAAGTCATTTGTACTGTCAAGAAATTGATGATGACACATTAGGTATGTTTGATTACAAGTTTCTTCCCTCTCCTATATTTTCAGACAGTAATATTGATTGTCTAAAAGGTTATTTACTCCCACCTCTCCCCAAAATAAGAAAGCATGATAAACTAAGTAAAAATGCCGTAAAATACATAAGTGACTCACCAACAAGAAGTATAGCGTATGGCAGCATTATAAAGATAACCAATACGAAAAAAAGGTTTCAACTCAGAATGGGTAGTAGTCAAAGCATTAGAATTGCTTCGCTTTGCCAGAAAGTTTTTCTTTCTATTGACTCCGTCAAGAACTTTGACTCAACTACTGAACATTTAAAATCTTTAAATATCACTCTTAAACCCGACAGTGTTACAAACCCATTCGTGATGTGGTTTCCGGTTATAAAAAAATATGAGCTATCAATTTTTTCGGTTTTCAAATACACAAAGTTTGAATACTACTTGTACGAAGTGAAAAGCAAAAGTTTTAGGGTTGCAACTGATTATCCAATTCCTGTTAAGTAAATATCAATATCCTCATTTCTTGTTATGTAAATTATAATACCATGATACGCCAAACAAACAAAATAGTTTTTCCGCGCTTTCCTAAAAAAGCCATCGCAGAAATTACCGACATCTCAGGCTTGCAAGCCGCCCTTGCTAACACCACCCCCCATGCCGTGCAGCGAACAGGCACAGCAATCGCTTTCGATGCCCCCGCCACCTACGGCACCGTTTCCACCCCAGAAACCGCCAACATCACAGGCAATTACACCAATGCCAAACTTGGCACCATTCAGTTGTTGGTCCACAACCACTCCGCAGCCCCCACCATTCCCTCATCGTGGCTCAGGCACAGCCTCAGCAGCAACTACAAGCTCAACGCCTACAATTACATTTGGATGGAATGGTTGCAGGATGATGTTGTTGTTTACACCATTGCACAAAACCTTTAAACCATGAACAGAAGGAGAGCATTTCTCGGCTTTGCCAACAACTTTCAAATCATCACCAATGGTGCAGTGCTGCTCCTTGATGCCGGCAACCCGGCATCCTATTCCGGCACGGGTAACACCTGGTATGATATAGACGGCAATACGCCAACACTCGATTTCTCCATGTCAGGTCAATCATTTGTAACCAATTGGGGAGGCGCATTGTTGTTTAACAGCACATCCTACACCTGCCTGCGCAGCCACCACACCTCCTTTTCGCCAAGCACCACCGATAATTTCACCATCAACCTTTGGATTCGCATGACCTCCATCCCAACACAATCCGTTCCCATACACAAGGGTGCAACCAATAACTACGATTGGACTTTCTATATTTCCACAACTTCACAAAACATATCTTTCAACAAGCGCAACAATGCAGGCGTCAGCGAAACTGTTTCTTTTGGCGGCAATGGTATCTCAGCCACCGTTCCGCTAAACGAATGGCGTAACTATTGCACCGTGCTTCAATCCGGCACTTGCGCAAACTATGTAAATGGCATCCTCACCCGAACCCACAATTTTGCAAACACACAAATCCGCGTAACCTCAAATAGGCTCGCTCTCGGCTATGGTTTTGGAGGCTATTTTCGCGGCTACCAAACCCACTGCGGCATCTATAATCGCTCCCTTTCAGCCTTTGAGGTGTTTCAAAACTATATGGCAGTAAAAACAAGGCTTGGTATTTGATTTTGTTCCATTCATGCATTCGTGGCGCTTTGCGTTGTCTTTATCACAACTTGTAACTTTTTAAAAAATCACTGCACATTTCAAATTGTGTAGAGTTTGTTTTACTCCCTTTGCGGGAATTTCATTCCGTTTGTGTGGTGATTGGCAAAATTAATTTTGGATTTACCGTAGCCTTGATTAGCGCAGCCATGTTTTTTTGGCTGGGCTATCAGTTTGGGCACAACGACCAGGTGGAAACCCTACCTTATGTGCTGATGCTGAAGGACAGTTCCCTTTTCACCACCGACCTTTTTCTTCAAAGCCTTGCAGCCCATCAGCCCAACGAGCGCACCGCTTTTGTTTATCTGCTGTTGCCTTTTGCGGGTAATTTGCCTTTGGCTGTTTTGACGCTGCACATCGGGTTTTTGCTGCTGCTGGTTGCCGGCTTGCTGCGCATTGCCGCATTGTTTGTTTCCAACAAATTGATTCAGGCTTTGGTGGTTGGCGGTGGCTTAACCTTGGGTTACCTGTTCACCCTGGGCGGTGTGGAATTGTATTACAGCACTTTTCAGGGCGGCAACATCGCCACTGCTTTGTGTGCATGGGCAGTTTTTTTCTTCCTCACCAAGCGCTACAAGCGTGCGGCAGCGCTGCTTGCATTAGCATCGCCTTTTCAAATTTTGGTGGGTTTAAACACTTTTGTTTTGCTGTGTGCGGTGATGCTTACCGAGTTTTTGCTGGGCGGATGGAGCAAGCAAAAAATTAAATTGCTTTTACTGTTCGTTGTTGCCTATTCTTTCAGTGCGGGTATATTTCTTTTGGTGGTGGTGCTGCAAAAAGAGCAGGCTGCCTGCAACATGAGCCATAAAGAATTCTTCAACATTGTTTTTGAGTTCCGCAATGCGCATCATTTTCTGTTGAGCCACTTTCCGGTTGTTCAATCGTTGCAGTTTTTATTGCTGTTTGCGTTTGGTGTAGTTGCATCGCTGCGGCTGAGCAAAACACTGCTCAAGCTTTTGCTTGTGGGTGGCATCATTGTTTTGCTTTATGCACTGCTCACCGAAACCACGCGCTTTGTTCCGGTGGCTTCATTTCAGTTTTACATACTCACGGTGTGGCTCAAATTTTTTACATTGGTGGCGGTGGCAGTGTTGTTTTCAAAGGCATTGCCAAAAATTCCCGTTCGCCCCATCACTACTTTGTTCATCCTTTCGTTAACGAGCCTGATTGCCGTTACAGCCTTTGCCATGAACCAATTGAACAGGAGTGGAGTTCCTTACGAATACAACGAGCAAATGCGAAGGCAAAATCCTGAAATTGAAATTTGCATGATGGCAAAAGCACTTACAGAGAAGCAGGCGTTGTTTGTGCATCCGTTTCAATTCAGCGCTTTGAAATACTATGGTGAGCGAAGCGCGTATGTTGAGTTCAAAGCAAGTTTGCATCAGCGCTGTGGGGTGAATGAATGGCATAGCCGCCTTAAAGAAGTTTATGGTGTTGATGCATCCATGCGCAAAAAAGGTTTTGAACTTGCGCAACATGCCAACTCGCATTTTGAGGGGATGAATGCAGCGCAATGGCAGATGCTGAAAAGCAAGGGTGTAACACATGCAATTCTTCCATCGGGGAAAGCAATTGCAGCGTCATTTGCCACCGCGCTTGAATCAAACAGCGCTTTCACAATTTGGCAGTTGTAGTTTGATGTTTTAGTTTAGCCGAAAACATTTTGTTATGGCAAGCGCAACTAAAGTTTACAAGTCGTTTTGGGAGTTTTATCCTTACTACCTCACCGAGCATGCGCGCCCAATCAACCGCACGCTGCACTTCATCGGAACGTTTTTGGTAATTGCATGTTTCGTTGCTGCGTTTGTTTTGCAGAAAGGCATTTTGCTTTTTGTGCTGCCGTTTTGCGGTTATGGTTTTGCATGGGTTGGGCATTTTATGTTGGAGAAAAACCGCCCTGCCACTTTTGTTTATCCGCTCTATAGCCTTGGCTCCGATTTTGTGATGTTCTGGCACATCCTAACCGGGCAAATCAACCAGAAAGTTGACGAAGCACACCAAACCTTAGGTATTCAAAATAAGTGGAAGTAGTTTTTTCAGATGTCAGATTTTAGACATGAGATGTGAGACGGAGTGCTTGCATCAATTTTTACAACCCAAAATCTACATTACAAACTTCACCGAGTATTCCGATTTGTTGTTTCTTTCATCCACCGCCACCACTTTGAAAGTGTGTGTGCCTGCCGGAAGTTTCATATCCAATTGATGAGTGAGCCTTGCGCTTTTGGCATCGTACTCTGTTATCACCCATTTGTCATCAATATAAGTGTCGAAATCGGCTAAGCCGCTCAGGTTATCGCCAATGGTGAAAACAATGTTTCGGTAGGCACGCATGTTTCTGCCGGGCACAATGTTCACGGGTGTAATGCGCGGTGGCGTGGTGTCAATTTTCACAGCGTAGTCGCCAAACTCGCGCACTTTTCCGCCCACAAATGCACCATCGAATTTTCCGCCTTTGCTCACCCATCCGCCATGTTCGTTTTTCCAAACCAGCACGGCTTTGTCTTCTTTTCCTTTTGGAAGTTCCTTGGTGGTTTTGATGAAAAGCGAAGCAAAATCGAATAGCATGGAAGTAACTTTATCTAACTGATGAATGGCGGAGTAAAACGCAGGCTCGGCAGTTTGCAGGTAGTTGTAGCGGAAAAGCAAGGTGTCGAAAATGGTTTTTTCCATCACCGTAAAACTAACTTCATCTGTAGCCCAGCGGTTGCGCTGAAACGGGTAGAATACCAATGAATGATTCACTTTCTTTTTTTGAAATACAGCAGAAGCATCGTCTTTCACTAAGCGAAACTTCACGGTTGAGGTATTGCCTGCGAAGTCGTAAACTTCAATTACAACATGGCGCTCTTTGCCATCGCTCAAATCAATGATGCCACTGTTAGTAACATCATTGTAAATGGGGCATTGATTGGCGGGTTCCACAAAGCATTTATGAAAACTTCTTCTGCCTTCGTTCATGAAAATAGGATAGTCCACATGGCTGAGCACGTAGCGCTTATCGCTGAAAGCAATTCGGTTCATGTTGAACTCGAAATTTTTTGCACTGTCCACCAGCACCCTCATGCCGTAAACCCCCATCGAGTTTCCGGTGCCGTTCATGGCATCCCACGCATTCACCGAAATGCTCACTGCATCGGCATTTACTTTCACCACATTTGCTCCAAGTTGATAATTGCCGTTTGCTCCGATGGCACGCACTCGGTAACCATCGCTATAAAGTTTTTTATCATCCTGCGGATAGAATTTCAAAAAGCTGATGAGGGGTTTCAAGTTGTCGGTGAAGTTGTAGCCAAACAACATGGGGTTGATGGGTCGCTCCAAAGAATCGCGCACTTCAAAGTGCAGGTGCGGACCTGCGCTGCCGCCCGTGTTGCCGCTAAGGGCAAAAACTTCGCCTTGTTTTAAAGGCAGTTCATCGGGCTGAAGGTTAAAATCAACGGCAAAAGATTCGCGCGCATATTGTTCCTTTTCCAGCCTTTCGGCAAACCTGCCAACCAGTTTTTGAAGGTGCGCATAAACCGACACATAACCGTTGGTGTGGGTGATGTAAACTGCTTTACCATAGCCACTGCCGCTAATGTTGATGCGGCTCACATAGCCATCGGCAACGGAGTAAATGTTTAAGCCTTCTTGTTGATTGGTGCGCATATCCAACCCGGTGTGGAAATGCAGCCTGCGCGGCTCGCCAAAGTTGCCGGCAAGTGTTACCGGTATATCCAAAGGCGAACGAAAATCTTCTTTCGGAAAATCGGGCAGCGGCTCATTTACGATAGGTTGCTGCACGGGCGAATGAACAAGAGTAACTAAGTAAATCAGTAATGCCTTCATATTGCGCTGGTTCGTGTTTTCAAAGCGTGAAAACACCTGCAATAAAAAAGAATGCCGCTAAAAACCTTTGCTAAGAATTTACAACAATGCGCTGTATATATCCAATTAACTGCTCACAGGCTTACCTTCCTTGGTGGCAACAGTTTGTTTGTTGCCCGCAGGCTCTCTGCGCACCACACGCGCCATCAACTCGGCTTCACACACCATTTTGTTGCCCACAAAGGCAGTTCCTTTCATTTCCACAATGCCTCTGCGCACCGGGGCGAGCAACTCCATTTTCAAAATCAGCGTGTCGCCCGGAACAACTTTTTGCTTGAACTTGGCTTTGTCAATTTTCAGAAAGTAAGTGTCGTAGTTTTCAGGGTCGGGGTACTCGCGCAAAACCAGAATACCACCGGTTTGAGCAAGTGCTTCAATTTCTAAAACCCCTGGCATCACCGGATTGTCGGGGAAATGTCCTTGAAAAAACTCTTCGTTGAAGGTTACACTCTTTACACCCACCACTTCTTTTTCATTCAGCTTGATGATTTTATCCACCAATGCAAACGGATAGCGATGCGGCAACATGCGTTTGATTTGAACCGAATCATAAATTGGCGGCTCATTCACATCGTATTCGGGTGCGTCATCCGATAGGCGTGCTTTTTTGATGTATGTCTTTATTTTTTTTCCGAATTCAATGTTCGATTTATGACCCGGGCGGGTGGCAATAATTTGTGCATTGAAAGGAATGCCAATCAATGCCAAATCGCCCACTATGTCTAACAGCTTATGGCGCGCAGGTTCGTTGGGGTGGCGCAGTTTCACATTGTTCAGAATGCCTTCTTCCACCACAGTGATGTCGGGCTTATCGAAAATTTTTGCAAGCCTTTCCACTTCTTTATCATCAATCTGTTTATCCACCACCACAATGGCGTTGTTCAAATCTCCACCCTTAATTAAGCCCGCATCCAACAGCATTTCCAATTCATGCAGAAAGCAAAAAGTGCGACTGCCCGCAAATTCTTTTTTAAAATCGGATAGGTGGTCTAACGAAGCGTGTTGCTGCCCAAGCACCGGTGATTTGTAATCAATCATGGCGGTGATGCGATAGCGGTCGCTGGGCATGGCAAGCATTTCAACGCCATTTTCCTTGTCAATGTAAGAGATGGGATGGCGCAATTCAAAAGTTTCGCGAAACTCGTTTTGCTCTTGTATTCCCACTTTTTCAAACGCATCCACATAAGGCTTTGAGCTTCCATCCAAAATGGGAATTTCCATGCCATCCAACTCAATCAGCAAGTTATCAATTTGCAAGCCGAGACAAGCCGCCATCAGGTGTTCCACGGTGGCAATTTTCACTCCGTTTTTATCTAAAGTGGTGCCGCGCTCCACACTCACTACCAAGTCAATATCGGCAGGCACAAAGGGCTTTTCGGGCAAATCCACGCGCTGGAATTTGATGCCGTGATTGGCTGATGCCGGAAGAAAATTCAAAGTAACGGTTTGACCGGTGTGCAAACCCACACCACTTAGCGTGAAGGCTTTTTTGATTGTTTGTTGGTTGGTAGAAGTCATCAAATAGAACTTATGATTTCAAATAGTTGATTAAATTTTGAACAACACGATTGTAAGTTTCGGCATTCACTTTGCCTATTGCGCCAACAATATGATTGGTAACGGAGAAAGTTTGTATTAAAGTGGTTCGGATGAGCGCATTGTGTTTCAATCCGGTGAGGTGAAAATCGGAATCAGTATTTTTAAGAATAACATCAACACCTTCCACATGGTTATGAAGTTTGGAGCTGATGGCGCAAGCCAAAACATCATTGAAGGGAGTAGTGAATTTCAGCAACAATGCAGGACGTTGCTTAACTGCGCCATCGTGTTGATTAAACGCTACCATCACAATAGAGCCTTCTGTCATTTTTTGAAGTAGTCGGGGTTTAGTTCTTTAATCACTAAATGCGAGAAATCCTCATCTGCATCCCACGCTTTCTGTAGGAAATCTTCTTTGCCAACTTTCATCCAAAAATCATGCTCTTCATCTTCCATTTCCACTTCAATGCCGCAACTTTCAATCTCTTCCACTAAATCATTCAGGGACTTGTTTTTTAGTGTTCTAGCAATGATTGCTTCTCCAAAGTCAATTCGGTTTTGCTTGTTGATGAGTCTGTCAATAGCAATAGCCACTGCCACAACAGTAACGAACAACACCAAATCTCTTTCTTTGATGTTTCTGAAAACGATTTTATCTCCGGCAGATAGGTTGCTCAACTCCTGAATATTCAACACATCTTCCGGCTTAGAAATTTTCAACAAGTCAATTTCCAACAATCTCACGCTGCGAAGTTAAGTTTTTAGCGAAATAGGCTTTTGTAAGTGTTCTAAATCTTAAAATCTATGGTTTGCCCTCTGCCAATTTCTTCTCCAACTGCGCAATCTTTTTAATCAGGTCAGGCAGTTGTTTCAATGCTGCTAACTGGCGATAGTGTTCTCGTGCATCAATGGCGGGGGTGCCCGAAAATCCTTTGTTAGGTTCATCAATGTTTTTAATCACGGCTGCCTGCGCCTGAATTTTTGTACCATCGGCAATCACCAAATGTCCGGTGATGCCTGCCTGCCCGCCAATCATGTTGTTTTTGCCGATTTTTGTGCTGCCTGAAACACCTGCAAATGCAGCCATCACGGTGTTTTCGCCCACTTCCACGTTGTGTGCAATTTGAATGAGGTTGTCGAGTTTCACACCATCTTTAATGAGCGTGGAGCCAAGGGTGGCGCGGTCAACGCAGGTGTTGGCGCCAATTTCCACATCGTTGCCCAGCACCACATTGCCCACATGATGAATTTTTTGAAAAGTGCCATCGGGCAGCGGAGCGAAACCAAATCCATCGGAACCTATTACTGCCCCCGCCTGAATGATGCAGCGTTTCCCTATTTTACAATCGTGGTAAACTTTCACTCCTGCATAAAGAATGGTTTCATCATCCACCACACAGTTGTCGCCAATGAAAACATGCGGATAGATTTTCACGTTGCTGCCGATTTTCACATTGCTGCCGATGTAGGCAAAATCTGCAATGCTTACGTTTTCGCCATAGGTTGTTCCTTCGCCAACGCGGCTCCATTCGGCAATGCCTGTTTTGCTTTTCCCGTTTTGGCTGTAAATGGCAAGCAGTTTTGAAAGGCTGGAGTAAGGGTCAGGCACCCGAATCACTGCATGTACTTTTTTGCTGGGCACAGCAAGCGTTTCGTTCACAATCAATGCGCCTGCACACACGCTTTCAGCAAAGGCTTCATACTTAGGGTTGCTGATGAAGGTGAGCGATGAATCGTCAGCTTCTTCAATTTTTGATAGCTTGGTAATAATGGCATCGGGATTGCCTTCAAGTTTCCCATTTAAAACATCACAGATTTGACGCGCAGTATATTGCATAGCCAGAAATTAACGACCGATAGAACGGATGGATGAAAAATTATTGTGCACTAAAGAAAACTTCATTTACATGAGTGATTTAAAGGATTGTTTTTCAGTGGAATTGGTTGTAAAGAAATAGTTTTCTTTACACTCGCTTAACCTCACACAAAATTCATCACACAAATTTTTTTATGACACAATTCTATCGCAACCTTTTTTTCGGACTTGCCGCAACGGTGTTTGCCGCAAGTGCATTCGCACAAACTTGCAATAATAATTTGCTGCAGAACTCAAATTTCAGCAGTGGAACAACCAACTGGCAAACATTTGCCGGTTTCATTCCACTCACTGTGCCTAACAACATTTCCTGCTTAGACACATTTGTGGTGTTGCGCGCAGGTGATACTCCGCCAAAATACAGCGATGGCATGGAGCAACAAGTGCAGATTGATTCCGGCAAATGCTACAACCTTTGTGCTTGCTTAGGCACTTCTTTTCCATCCTACAATGTGGTTCAGTTTTGGGCATTGAAAAATAATCCAACGCTAACTTTCGATTCACTCATCAACAACACTTATCCTGCAGGCGATGCAGCGCTCATTGGCACAGTAACACTCACCTCCACATCACCCACTCAGCAATACTGCATCAACGGTTGGTTTGCGCCCGATAGTTTTTCGCGCTTTGTTGTTTTCAATTCATCGGATAGCGCAACTGCATCAATCAACATTGATAACATCTGTTTTGTGCAAAGTCCGGTTTGTGCAGCTTGCGTAAATGCTAATCTCACCGCTTCTTACACCTTTAATGTTACCAGCGGAACTACCACACAATTCACCAGCACATCCACCACAGGCAGCGGAGGAATTTTTGCATATGAGTGGAATTTTGGCGATGCACCAAATGCACCCAATGACACCTCAACCCTGCAAAATCCCGTTTACACTTTTTCCACTCCGGGGTCATATTTTGTTTGCCTGAAGGTGTTTGCAAAAACTGCCGATGGTGTGATTTGTGTAGATAGCGTGTGTATGGATATTACCATCACTCCACCACCACCAAGCTGTGATACCACCGGCAATAATTTTACCTTCACGGTTACAGGCAGCAGTGCAACTTTCACCGGCACAAGTGGTGGAACACCTATCAGTTGGGAATGGAATTTTGACGACCCAAGTTCCGGCACCAACGACACTTCCACGCTGCAAAATCCAACACATGTTTTCACTGCACCGGGCACCTACAATGTTTGCATGATTTTAACTTATGCAGGAACAACGGGTGCAGTTTGCAAAGACACTATTTGCAAGCAAGTTGTTATTCAGCAATCGGTTGGAATTGAAGATAATGAGGCGCAAAGTTTTGCTGTTTATCCTAATCCGGCTTCCACTGTGCTTTTTATTCGGCATTATCAGCTAAGCCATTTCACTATTTATACTGCCGATGGAAGAATAGTGAAAAGCTTACACAACGCTGAAGACGAAATGATAGATGTTTCCATGCTCTTTTCAGGTTCATACATCATTCAGGCAGTTGGCGGGAATGGCGAAAAGCACTATTCGCGTTTTAGCATTTTGCGTTGAGTGATTTTAAGTAACCGCGTTTGGCACTTCACCGGTTGAAAGAAACTTTTCAATGTTCATCAATGTAGTGTCGGCAATGTTTTTCAAAGCAGTGGCGGTGAGAAATGCCTGATGGCCTGTGATGATGACGTTGTTCAACTGCAAAAGTTTTTTCAGCATTTCATCTTGCAGCACAGCATTGGAATGGTCGTAGAAAAAAAGCCCTTTTTCGTTTTCGTAAACATCTAATCCGCAGTAACCGATTGTTCTGTTTTCCAATGCCTCAATGAGGTGCTGCGTGTGTACAATGCTGCCGCGTGCGGTGTTGATGAGCATCACACCGCGTTTCATTTTTGCTATGCTGCTTTCATTGATTAAATACTTTGTGGCGGGTGTGGCAGGGCAGTAAATGGAAATAATGTCGGAGGCTGCATACAGTTCATCTAACGATACATATTGCACCTGAAATTTTGATGTAAGCTGTTGATTGGGTGCAATGTCATAAGCTAAGATTTTGCATCCGAAGCCATGAAGTATTTTAATGGCTGCTGCACCAATTTTTCCCGTGCCTATTACACCAACCGTTTTACCATTGATATCAAAACCCACCAGTTCATCCAAAGCATAATTGTTTTGCTGAATCAGTTTTTGTGCGGCAAGTAGTTTCCTATTCAAAGCCATCATCAGCATGATGCTGTGCTCGGCAATGGCAAAGGGCGAGTATTCGGGAACGTTGGCAACAGCAATGCCTAATTGCTTGCAGGCTGTCGTATCCACATGGTCGAAACCGGCTGAGCGCAATGCAATAAACTTCACCCCTTTTTCCTTGAGTAATTCCAACACTTCAGCCGATGCTTCATCATTGGAGAAAATGGAAATGGCTTCGCAGTTTTCTGCCAAGTGAACTGTTGCCGCACTCAGTCTTTCTTCCAAAAACTGCAACTGAAAGCCAAAGGTGTTGGCTTCGTTTAGCGCTTTCACTTCGTAGGGTTTGGCGCTGTAAACTGCAACGTGCTTATTCATGTTTTGCTCATTTTATTATTGATGAATTTAAACAACTCACCACCCCAAAGCACTAACGAAGCCAGCAAGGCAAGCGCAGCAAATTCGGGGAAGGAAACGGGGTCGAAGTGGAACAAGCGCTCGAAGAATGGAATTTCGATAATCATTACCTGAATGATGATGGAAATGATAAGTGCAATGTTGATGTAGCGATTGCTGAATAAGCCGATTTTGAAAATGGAATACTTCAGCGAGCGCATGTTCAGCAAATTGTAGAGCTGGCAAAATGCCATAGTGATGAATGCTCCTGCACGAGCTTTTTCAAGACTTTCGCCAATAAACCACTGAAATGCGCCAATGGAAAGTATGGTCATCAGCACGGCATTGATGAGCAAAAAAGGAAGAATGGATTTGTTTAAAATCGGTTCGGCAGGGCTTACCGGTTTTTGTTCCAGCACTTCGCCATGACCCTGCTCAGCGGCAAGCGCTTTATCGCCCACGCCATCGGTTACTAAGTTGAGCCAAAGAATTTGTGTGGCAGTAAGCGGCACGGGCATGCCTGCAAGCATGGCGGTCATTAAGGTGATGATTTCGGCAAAGTTGGTGGTAAGCAAAAAGAAACTGGTTTGCCGTGCATTGGTGAAAACAATTCTGCCTTCTTCCACGGCATGAACAATGGTGGAGAAATTATCATCTGCCAAAACCACTTTTGCAGCATCGCGCGCCACATCGGTTCCCATGATGCCCATTGCCACACCCACATCGGCTTTTTTCAGCGCTGGTGCATCATTCACGCCATCGCCTGTCATGGCTATCAGTTCTCCCGATTTTTGAAGGGTTTCGGCAATGCGGAGTTTCATATCGGGTGTGAGGCGAGCAAACACATTCACTTCCTTAACGGCTTTCAAAAATTCCTTTTCATCCAATTCCAGAAGCTGCTGTTCGGTAAGCGCAAGTGCATTTTGTTCATCAGTGATAATGCCCACTGCTTTGGCAATGGCAACACCGGTTTTGATGTGGTCGCCCGTTGCCATAATCACACGAATGCCGGCTTTGTGCGCCACGGCAATGGCATCTTTCACATCTGTTCGCGGAGGGTCAATCATGCCGGTGATGCCGGCAAGAATCAGGTTACCCAAATTATTCTCATCAATGGAGTCAGCGGTGGGTGCTTCATCTCTGTATGCCAATGCAATCACGCGCAGGGCATCGCCAGACCATTGTTCAATCTGCTCGCGGAGGCGCGTGCGCTCGGCTTCGGTCATGGGATGAATGCCCGATGCCCCAAGAAATGAAGTGCTTTGCATCAACACTTTTTCGGGTGCGCCCACAATCAACAGTTGCCTTTGGTTTTCTTTTTCGACCAAAGTGGCGCGCATTTTCACCGATGAGTTGAAAGGCATGTCATCAATTTTTGCAACAGTTGCTTTGGTGTTGCTTCCGCCTTTTCTTGCCAGTGCCAACAGTGCGCCTTCGGTGGGGTCGCCAATAAGTTTATAGGTGTCGTTTTGCTGGTCGTGTTTTATTTCTGAATTATTTGAAAAATGGGCAATGCGTAATAGCTGTTGTAATGCAGCCTCATCGGGCACTTCAAGCACCTTTTCATCTTTCATAAAACTACCAATGGGCGACCAGCCCTCACCGCTGATTTGATAGTTCGTGCCATCGCCTAATGCCACCCTGCGCACCGTGAGTGTGTTTTGTGTAAGCGTTCCTGTTTTATCGGTTAAGATGGTGGTAACAGCACCCAGTGTTTCGGTGGCGGTGAATTCGCGGATGATGGCGTTGCGCTTGCTCATGCGGTGTGCGCCAATGGCAAGCACAATGGCAAGCACTGCCGGCAAGCCTTCGGGGATGGAGGACACCATGGCGGCAATGGCAACCAGCAGCAATTCATTCCAGTCGTAATCGCGAAAGAAATAACCCACCGAGAAAAGCAGCACTGCATTGATTATGGCAATGGTGCCCATTTGCCGCGCCAGTACATCTGTTTTTTTCTGGAAGTTGGTTTTGGTAGGCTTGATGGATTGCAGCGTTTGTGCAATGTCGCCAATGGCAGTTTTCAAACCAATGGCAGTAACCACGCCCACCGCATAGCCGCCTGCTAAGTAGGTTCCTTTCCACAGCATGTTGTTGCGGTCGGCAAGGGCTGTGTTTTCAGATAGGGCATCAGTTTTTTTACCCACCGGCACCGACTCGCCCGTGAGTGGCGCTTCAATGGCGCGTGCATTTTTTGCTTTTATCAGTCGCGCATCGGCAGGAATGCTGTCGCCTTCTTCCAAAATGATAATATCGCCCGGCACCAGATACTTCGCTTCGATGGAAATTTTTTCGCCACCACGCATAACCTTTGCCTGAGGCACCATCATGCTTTTGAGCGATGCAACAGCTTTTTCGGCTCTGATTTCTTCCACAAAGCCAATGGTGGCGTTCACAAAAATTACTGCAAGAATCACATATACATCCACCATGTGCCCGGTGGCTCCGGCAATGATGGCGGCAATGAAAAGGATGAGAATAAGGGTGCTTTTAAATTGATTGAGCAGCATTTGCCACCACGGGCGCAAACCCGTTTCGGGAATTTCATTGAAGCCATGTTGCTTGCGCAAAGTGGCTGCCTGCTCATCGGTTAAGCCTTCCGGTCGGCTACTCAGTTTTTTGAGCGTGTCATCAATATTGAATTGGTGAAATGTCATGTGCTTGAGTTTGTTGAGAACACACAAACTTTAAAAATATGTGCGTTCGGTTTTCACAAAAAGCACAAAACATCATTTCATAAAACAGTAGATTTTGAAAAATTACTTGTATTCCAAAAACCCATCATTCACACTTTCCCACTCCAAACTCACTAAGTCCTTCACATAGTTTTGATACACTTTCCATGGATGTTTGTTGCCTTGCTTGGGCACTTTTTCTAAAGCGCGCAACACATAACCGGCATTAAAATCAAGTAATGGCTCGCTTTTGTATTTGGTCTTATCAAAACGTGGAACGCAAACTTGTTTGCCGTTTTGTTTCATGTGGTTGAGCACCTTGGTAACAAAGCGCGCACTGAGGTCGCATTTGAGCGTCCATGATGCATTGGTGTAACCCACCGTAAAAGCAAAGTTGGGCACATCACTCAGCATCACTCCGCGGTAAGCATGTGTGTCGGATGCATTGCCTTCCACACCGTTGATGCGCACTTTCATTCCGCCAAGTAATTTCACCTGCAAGCCGGTGGCGGTAACAATCAAGTCTGCTTCTAACTCTTTTCCGCTTTTCAGTAAAATTCCTTTTTCGGTAAAGCGGACAATGTGGTCGGTTACAATTTCTGCCTTGCCCGATTTTATGCTTTTGAATAAGTCGGCATCGGGCACTAAGCACAGGCGCTGGTCCCAAGGATTGTATGGCGGATTGAAATCGGCTTCGTTATATTTTTCACCGATTGCTTTTTTCGCGCCTTTCTGCAACAATTTTTTTATCGCATTCGGGAAACTCCTTGAAACATTGAAAAAGAAAATGCTGAGCAAAATATTCTTCCATCGCAGCACTTTGTATGCTGCTTTCTGAGGCAAAATCTTTTGAAAAAACTGCGCCACTTTATCCACGCTGGGCAAAGTCATAATGTAAGTTGGTGTGCGTTGCAGCATGGTAACTTTTTCTGCCAGCTTGCTCATTTCGGGCACTAAGGTTACTGCCGTTGCACCACTGCCTATCACAATAACTTTCTTGTTGGTGTAGTCAATGTCGCTCGTCCATTTTTGCGGGTGAACTATTCTGCCTTTAAAATCATTGTAGCCCTCAAACTGCGGCAGGTAGCCGTTGTCGTAATCGTAGTAGCCGCTGCACATCATCAGAAACCGGCACTTAATTTCAGTGGAGGAAACAGCGTTGTGCGGTGCAATCGTCAACGTCCACTTTTTTTCATCATCGCTCCAATTGGCATCGGTTACTTTATGGTTGTATTGAATCTTCTTATCAATACCGAATTTGGCAGCCGTGTCTTTGATGTATTGCAAAATTGCCGGACCATCAGCAATGGCTTTGGGGTTTTCCCATGGGCTGAACGGAAAGCCGAGCGTAAACATATCGCTGTCGCTGCGGATACCCGGATAGCGAAACAAATCCCATGTGCCGCCCATAGTATCGCGCCCTTCCAAAACAATAAACGTTCTTTCAGGACATTCTTTTTGCAAATGATACGCTGCGCCAATTCCCGAAAGCCCCGCGCCTACCACCACAACATCATAATCTGAGGTGCTCATAAACTTCTACTTTCTACAAGTATAAAATGGATTGCGGGATTATTCCGGAAAGTTTATCGTGATTTAGATATGTCAATCAATTCTGTTTCATCCTGCAAAATCAACTTTTTGAATCGCGCAAATGAGTTTTCATCCTGCACATTTCATCCCGATTTTTTTGCCAGCAACATTTGCGCCACAAAACAAAAGCATCATGAAAGCAAACATCAGAACAGCAATTTTCGCGCTAATGATTTTTCCCGCATTGCTAAACGCACAACACGCCTTTGACTTAGGCGCAGGTTGGGGAAATATGGGTTTAAGTCCATCCACCACATGGAAACCCTTCTCATGGTCGCAAGGCTCGCGAAAAGAAATCGTTGCGAGCGTTGACTACCACTATGTGGGCAGGAAGAAAATTTATTACGCTCCATCGGCAACACTGAGCTACGGCAACAACTGGTCGCTTTCAGGTGGTGTGAATTTGATGTCGCTGCATTTAGGTGTGGCGGGTTTGGGCGTGCATATTTTAAAACCCGTTTCTGCTTACACACCCGATGAGAGAAAAGGAAAATGGTTCGGCACGTTTGAAGTCAATTTTGCATCCATCGGCATTGGCGGTAACATAACTCCTAATCAAGGTGTGCGTGGCGCAAACAGTGGTGTGCGCGAATGGACAGACACACTAAACGCTTTCGGCAATCAGTATTATCCGTTTAAAGACACTTACGAACCAAACAATGGCAGCTACAGTTGCATTCAATATTCCGTGCCGCTCACCATGCGCTTTTGGAATATGCTCACACCAAAACTCGGACTGGGATTTTTTCTTTCGTCCAATTGCATCATGCTTGAAAAATCGCTTAATCTTAATTCGCCAATATCGCTTGGCTATGATGTGCAGGCGGGTGTGTCGCTGCTGTTTTTCAGCGATAAGAAATAAAAGAATGATTGGATGTTGAAGCGACAAAATATTCTGCTGATATCCTTTGTGGTGAATATGCTTGCCTATCAATTGGTGCAGGATAAGTTAAGAATGGAATCAATGGGCATGAATCAAATACTTGATTACTTCCTGGGTGTTGCTCCCAATTTTTTTGCTGCCATTGCGCTCTGTTCTTTCTTCCTTTATCTCGCTCAGCATCTGCAAATTTCAACAACATATCACTTCCCATTTTCGCTTGCTGTTTCTTTTGTCGGTTTAGTGAGTTGGGAGTTTGTGCAAATACTTAGCAGCAGAGGATACTTTGATTGGCACGACATTCTGTGGACTTTTTTCGGATGTCTGATGTTTTTTGTTGCAGTTAAACTCATGCGCAAATGAGCAGCGAAGGCATAGTGAAATTTTTGAAAAAACGTTGGCTGCTGCACTTCCTGTTTTGGGTTGGGTTTATAGCCTCGTTTAGTTTAGGCTGGTTGAACGGCTATCATTCACTGCAATACTTTTTACTGAATTATGTAGGGGTGTTGCTCATTTATGCCGCGCTGATTTACGGAACGCTTTACATCGTTTATGGCTATTTGATTCAGCGAAAAGTGTATGTGGCGGCAGCTTTGTTTTTTGTTGCCTTGTTAGTGGCAGCAACGCATGTGTCGGCAGTGTTTTACAACATCAGTAATCCCGAAGGGCGAACCATCAACCTGCTTAACTACCTGCCGTTTTACAGTTTCTTGGCAATGTTTGCATTGGCTTTGAAAATTGCACGCGGGGCATATTTGCAACTCACTGACGAACTGAAACAGAAAGAGGCATTGCTGGAACAGAAAGAACACTTTCTGCGTGCGCAAATTCATCCGCATTTTTTGTTCAACACACTCAACAATTTTTACGGATTGGCTATTGAGAAATCGGACTCGCTTCCTGAGCTGATGCTGCGTTTGTCAAACATTTTGCGCCACCAGATTTACAACTCCGAATCGGCATACATTCAACTCAGTATAGAGTTGGCTTACCTCAAAGATTATATGGAGTTGGAACGCATTCGCCATGCCGAAAATTTATCGTTTCAATTTTTGGTGAAAAGCGAAATTCCCGATGATGTTTATATCATTCCTTCGGTGCTGATTGTGTTTGTAGAAAATGCCTTCAAGCACAGCAAAAACATTTCAACCCAACTCATTGAAATAACTGGCGAAGTGGAATTGGTGGATGATGAATTACATTTCAGGTTGAAAAATTCTTATCCCGATAAGTCGTTTCCCAATCACGAAAAAGCAAGCGGCTTAGGTTTGAAAAATGTGCGAAGCCGATTAGAAATGTTGGGCGCAGAAAACTACGCGCTCCACACCGAACAAAAAGATGGTTATTTTGAAGTGCAGTTGCGCATGAAACTAAAACGAGCATGAACAAATTCAACGTTTTAATTGTGGACGATGAGCCGATTCAGCGAAGAATCATGCGGGAGTTTTGTGTGCAATCGCGATTTTTTTCGGTGATTGATGAAGCGAAAGATGGCATTGAAGCAATCGAAAAGTTGAGTTCAACACAATTTGATTTACTGTTGTTAGACATCAACATGCCGCTGCTTTCGGGTTTGAGTTTGGCAAGAACATTGAAGCATAACACCAAAGTGATTTTTGTAACTGCCTATGCTGAGCATGCAGTGGAAGCATTTGAACTCAGTGTGATTGACTACCTGCTCAAGCCGGTTGCTTTTGAACGCTTCATGCAGGCCATTCAGAAACTGTTGCCGGAGGAAAAAGTAGTTCTTCAATCTACAGACACAACTTCTTTTGTTACACTGAAGCAAGGCAAGAAAGCACTGAAAGTAAACACTGCCGATATTTTGTATTGCGAAGCCAAAGGCAACAACACCTTCATTTATCTGAATGACGAAACGCATTTGGATGTTTACATGCCGCTATCAAAATTGCAGGAGGAGTTGCCGCAAAACACTTTTGTGCGCGTGCATCGTTCGTTTATCATCAACAAAGAAAAAGTGAAAGCAGTAGAAAACAATCTGCTGCACATTGGCAACGCCAAAGTGCCAGTGGGCGCAAATTTCAGGGATGAGGTGAAGGGGTTGTTGTGAATGTTGCTACAAGTAAGTTTACAACCAAGAAATAGGAAACAACCTAATCCACTTGTTTTTCAATTTTCAAAAACTCCTTTGTAACAGGCGGCACATAATAGATGTCACCAAATAAAATTTTGAAACGTGTGCCCCAGTCTTTATTCATTTTCAGCTCATAAAAAATCTGCGCAATGCCGCTGAATACAATGGCTAACGGATTCAGTTTGATGGGTGGATTGTTGGTCAACCCAACAGCTGGTTTTTCGGTAGTGGGGGTTCGATAAGTTCCAAAAATTCTATCCCATAAAAGGAAAGGCGACCCACCGATGTTGATGATTTCATCGCCTTGCTTTGAAGTGTGGTGCATATAATGATAAACGCCATTGCCATAATATGCGCTAATCCACCGCACCACCGGATTGTGAAATGCAAAGTTGTAGAACACAGAGGTGTGGTTGAATTTTTCCGTCAGTACACCAATAAAAGCCACTACCGTCACTTCAAAAAACAAGGGTTCGTAATAGAACAGCTTGGTGCAAACTGCCGACACAAAAATCGTGGGTAGGTTCACAAAAACTTCGGGAAGAAACATAAACGGACCAACACCTGAAGGGTGCATGATTTCGGCAGTGTGATGGCAACGGTGCGCAGCCAGCCACACCAAACGGCTTTTATGCCCAAGCCAATGTGAAAAATAGCCGGGCAAAGCACCCATAATGCTGCCTAAAACCACAGCAACCGGCATTGGTGTTTGCGCTAAAGTGGGTACATAGTTTTTGATGCCTGTTTCAAGTTTACCAAGATGTTTTTGAATAAAACCGAAGCCGCTGTCGAATGAAAAACCCGCAGCCAATGCCAGCAAACCGATGCAGCCAAAAAACAACAGGGAAGCAATCATGGCAATGCCATTTCCGGCAAGGTGGACAAAGAAAATTTTCAGAAACCGCTCTTTCCCGAATTGCTTCATGGAAGCCCGAAAACTGATGATGGCGAAAAGAGTGATGTAAAGCGCAAGCAAGCCAAACGAAGAATATGCAATGGTTTTGAATGAACTGAAACTGATGGAGGCAGCGAGCGGATTCTCCATGTTTTCAATTTTCTTCAACAGAAAATGATAGTAGCCGCTGCCGGTGTCGAAAAGCAAATCATAGATGCCGAACACAAACAAAAAACTGAATGAGATATAGAAAACAACACGCAACGCAGCGCCATTGCTGCTTGCAAAGTCATAATCCCAAATTCGTTTAAAAAGCTGCTTCACACTTGTTTTTCAAAGATGAATTATTCTCTCTTCGGTATTGTTGAAATCATTGATGAAAAACCTTAATGGGGAGGAGGCTACTTTCCGATACAAAAGCGCGAAAAAATGCTTCCGAGCACTTCTTCATTGCTCACCTCACCGGTGATGCTGCCGAGGTGTTCCAGCGCATCGCGCAAATCAAAAGCCACTAACTCTCCGCTAATTTTGTTTGTCAATCCGCTTTGTGCTTTTGCAAGCGCTTCGCTGGCTTTTACCAATGCTTCATAGTGGCGAATGTTCGAAACGATGGGGTTGTTGGTTGCGAGTTGCGAGTTGCGGGTTGCGAGTTGATACAGCGATTCCTTGAGTAATTCTATATTGAATTTCTGAGCTGCAGCAATGAATTGAATGTTGGGGATGTGGGTGAAGGGCGCGGTTTTTTTCCATGTTGTTTTATCAATCTTGTTGGCAACAGGAGTTACAATGGCATCCACAGCATTCAATGAATTTATTTCGGTTAAAAGTTCTTGCACCGAAGTTGAAGCCACATCGAAAAGATATATCACCACGCTTGCGTTGCGTGCCTTTTCCAATGCTTTTTCCACACCAATACTTTCAATGGCATCGGTTGTTTCGCGAATGCCCGCTGTGTCAACAAACCGAAATGAAAAGCCTTTGTAGTGCATCACATCTTCGATAGTGTCGCGGGTGGTGCCCGCAATGTCGCTTACAATAGCACGCTCTTCATTCAGCAAAGCATTCAACAAAGTTGATTTACCAGCATTAGGTTTGCCGATGATGGCAACAGGAATTCCTTCTTTGATGGCATTCCCGGTTTTGAAGGAGTTGATGAGAGTTGAAATGTGAAACTTCAGCTGTGAGATAAAATCAATGAGTTGCTCGCGCTTGGCAAATTCCACATCTTCTTCACCAAAATCCAATTCAAGTTCAATGAGTGCGGCATAGTCAATCAACTGCTGCCGCAACGCTTGCAGCTCACCGGCAAATCCACCGCGCATTTGTTGCAGCGCCACTTTGTGTTGCATTTCATTTTCGCTGGCAATGATGTCGGCAACAGCTTCCGCCTGCGTCAGGTTGATTCTGCCGTTCATAAATGCACGTAAACTGAACTCGCCCGGTTTTGCCAAACGCGCCCCCGCTGCAATCAGGGCTTCCACAATTTTTTGAACTATGAAAGGCGAGCCATGGCAACTGATTTCAACAGTGTCTTCAGTGGTGAAACTTTTTGGTGCGCGAAAAACAGTTGCCATCACTTCGTCCAAAACCTCACCATGATGATGAATAAATCCATAATGCACGGTGTGCGAGGGAACCTCGCTCAAGTTTTTTCCTTTGAAAACTTTTGAAACCAAAGCAATGGCATCAACACCCGAAACACGAACAACGGCAAGCGCGCTAACAGTGGATGCAGTGGCAGGCGCAACTATAGTGTCGGAGTGGGTCATAGTTCGTTAGCTTCTTGAAGTATAAATTCTACAACCTTGTCCGAAACCCAAAAGCCGGATTCTCGCAGAAGTTCAACATCGTTTCGCAGGGATTCTATCAAACCATTCTTTTTGGCTAAAAGCAACAGTCCAAGCAAGCCTCTTGTTTTCAATCCAAACTGTTTAGCGATGTCTCTTCCACATCTTTCATCAATCAAAATTTCTTGCGAATGAATCGTTAGTGCCAAAACTATTGCCTCTGCTTCCCCATTATCTAAAATCCGCTTTAAATCACTGACAAGCTCAGAGCTCTCTACCTTTCGTACTTTAATCCAATCAGGCTTTTGTTCAAGATAGTTTTTAGATAAAGGGTGTTTGTTCAACTCATTTGCAACACTCTCAGGGATGAAAACCTCAGCGTAAACTGCTGAAAGCAATTCAATTCTGTTTATCTGAATAAGATAACTAATGACAGAGGTGTCCGATACTACAATCATAGTTCCCCTGCATTTTTCATCTCATTTACTTCTTGTTTGATGCTTTCCAAAGTGTAATACGAAATTTCCCTTTTCGCCATTTCTTTTTGGAAGTCTATCACATTCAAGCCGCAAAATTCACGCGCCTTTCCAAGCCCAAAAATGTTTTTGTTGTATAAAAGAAAAGCGATTTCTATCAGCAACTCTTTTTCGCTGATGTTGGCGTTTGCCAATACTTTATCGTCAATCACAATTGCCATATCTGAAACCTTTCTGCAAAGATAAGTATTGGATGCCGTTGTTCTAAACATGCTTCATATTCCAAAACTTCATTAAGTAATAATTATCAATGACTAAACGCTGTTAAACAACAATTTCATAACATTCATGTAACGGCTACACAAAAGCAGGCGGGCACTTTTGCCGCCAAATAAAAAACACGTCATGAAGAAATTTTTACTGAACACTTTGCTTGGTTTAGCATTAGCAACCACTGCAACTGCACAGGTAGTTCCGGTTACAGCCGACATTACCACAAACACCACTTGGACCAAAAACAACATTTACCTCTGCATCGGTGAGCGATTGGTAAAAAATGCCACTTTAACCATCGAACCCGGTACTATTGTTAAGTTCGACAGAACAACTGTTAGCCGTTTGGTGATTACCACAAGCGGTAAAATTAATGCACAGGGCACTGCTACAGAGCCAATTGTTTTCACATCAAATCAACCTGCCGGACAGCGCAGAAGAGGCGACTGGGGCGGTATATCCATTGCAGGAAATGCGCCTTTGAACACTTACAACGCGCAAAACCAACCTATCCAAAAAGTATTTGAGTGCGGAACTGCACCTGATTACTCGTATGGCGGCAACAACCCTGATGATAGTTCAGGCGTGTTGAGTTACGTACGTATTGAATATGCAGGTTACTCATGCGGAACTAACACCGAGTTGAACTCACTTTCATTGGGCGGTGTTGGTCGCAAAACCAAAATTGACCACATTATGATTACCGATGCATTGGATGATGCTTATGAAATGTGGGGTGGTAATGTGAATTTGTATCACATTATTTCTTACAACACTCGTGATGACGATTTCGATACTGACAACGGATGGAGCGGAAAAGCACAATTCGGTTTGATTGTTCGTGTGGATTCAGTTTCTGACGAAGGCGACACCGGCAATGGTTTCGAGTGCGACAATGATGATGCAGGTTCTTACAACACACCTTACACAGCCGGAGTTATATCAAACTTCACAGTTGTTGGTCATGCAAAAACGCAATCTTCGACTATTGCAACCACCGCAGGATGGGGTGCTCGTTTGCGCAGAGGATGCAGCCAAAGCATTTTCAACTCAGTTTTTATGGGTTGGAGACAAGCCATTCGTTTTGAAGGCGTGAACACGCAAGGCAAATTCACTAACGACACTATTGAGTTCAAAAACAACATCGTTGAAGGTTCACTGGAAAGAAACCACAACTCAACTTTTGACTCTACCACCATTGCTGCTGCTGCAAACAACAATAGAGTTGCCACCGGTGATGCAAACGTTTACACCAAACTTGCTGCGCCTTTCAACTTTCCTAATTTTGATTTCCGTCCTTTGGCAGGTTCACCGGCTTTAACAGGTGCTTCATTCTCATCGCCTAAATTGGCTTCAGGGTTTACCACAACAACTTACGTTGGCGCTTTTGGCCAAAACACCGATTGGACTGCCGGCTGGGCAAAATTCTACCCTCAGTTTGAAAACTACACAACCGGATTAGTGGATGCAAAAACATACCTGAACGGTGTAACCGTTTACCCAAACCCAGCTAACACCGATTTGCACCTTGCAGTTTCAGCAAAAGAAGCTTTGGAAGCTGCTATTGAAATTGTGGACATGAAAGGTGCATTGATTGCATCAAGTTTCCAAAACCTGATGGAAGGCAACAATGTGGTTTCTTTCGATGTAAGCAATTTTGCGAATGGATTGTATTTCGTGCGCATTGCCGGAACTGATTTTTCGGTTAGCCACAAAATCACCATCAACAGATAATTTGTTTTGACTTAGTAATGAATCAAGGGTTGTTCCGAAAGGAGCAGCCCTTTTTTGTTTTTATCAGTTGGGGATGTGAAGAGGAGATTACTCGTCAGTAAAACTCAATTCAAGCAAACTTCAATTGCATCAAGCTGTTTATACTGTATCTTATAGAAAAAAAGCCGTTCCGCAAAGAACAGCTTTCATTAAATAGGTAAGAAAAAACTACTTACAGGTGTACTTTGTTGTAATTCCTAATGCAGTTGTTTCTGTGTCTAACTTACTGCAGCTACTTTCTTTAGTCTTAACAGTTGCAGTGCCGGTATCAACTCCTGATACATTTGTGGTACAGCTGCATTCTTTTTCGCAAGATGAAAGAGCAAATATCGCTACAGCGATAACCGGCAAAAAAATCTTTTTCATGTGTTTAAAAATTTTGGTTAATGAATAACACAAGGCTAAGCCAAATTTTTTGCGACTCAAATTTTTTTGCCGTTTTATTCATCCAAAAATTAAGATTCACACATCCAAAACAATTACCTAACGCCTTTCTAATACATTTGTTAACCCGAATTAATCATTAGAAAACTTCATTGAAGTTTTCTAATGATTCCATGAGGGTAACCCCGACTTAGCGTTGTTGAAGCGATTTGCAAAATCGCTGATTTACAAACGCTTAGTCGTTTCAGCATTTCTAATGCTGAATTTGGGTTAATTCAGAATGAATTTTGCAATCATGCAAAGGCATTGAAAATAAAACAGATGAAGAACGCCACTCAAAAAAGTGTTGCATTGTTGGTTTCGGCAGTGGTGTCGGTTTTGCTGCTGCTCATTTTGTCGCTTATCCGTTTTTCGTTAGATAAAACGCTGCCGCTTTATGTAACCATTATCACACCGCTCATCACATTTGGCATTGCCTATCCGTTGGTTTATTTCACTGTGGAGGAATTTATTTATCGCAGGGTGAAACTTATTTACAAAATCATTAACGATTTGAAGACAGGCAAAGATGTGCTGAAAGAGCAAATGGAGCGTTCAAATATTCTGGATGATGTGCAAGAGCAAGTGATTGAATTCAGCATGAAAAAAAGCGCTGAAATTGAAGAGTTGAAAAAACTTGAAAAGTATCGCAAGGAGTTTTTGGGCAATGTTTCGCATGAGTTGAAAACGCCAATTTTCAACATACAAGGCTATTTGGAAACATTGCTTGATGGCGGTTTGGACGATGAGCGAATTGCGAAAGAATATGTTGAACGCGCTGCAAAAAATGCCGACAGGCTCAGCCACATTGTGGAGGATTTATTGCTCATTTCGCAGTATGAAGGCGGTGAATTGAAATTGGAAACCGAGCGATTTGACATTCATCAACTCACCAAAGAAGTTTTCGATAGCCTGAAAATGCAGGCAGCGTTGCGCGACATCAGGTTTCAGTTTAAGGAGGAATGCGACCTGCCTTTTTTTGTTGAGGCAGATAAAAGCCGTATTTCACAGGTGCTTTACAACCTGATAACCAATGCCATAAAGTATGGGCGCGAGCATGGATATGTTTTTGCCGGATTTTATGTGATGGATGATTTGCTGCTGACCGAAATCAGCGATAACGGACCGGGCATTGAAAAGGAACACCTCGGCAGGTTGTTTGAGCGCTTTTATCGCGTTGATAAAGCGCGTTCGCGCGATGGCGGAGGAACGGGCTTGGGTTTGTCAATTGTAAAACACATTGTGGAAGCGCATGGGCAGAAAGTTCATGTGCGCAGCACTGTTGGCATTGGCACCACTTTTGGTTTCACGCTTAAGCGTAGCTAAACTTGCTCCGCTAATGAACACATCGCTACAAAAATTTGCTCCGCTGCTGCTTTTTGTTTACACACTGCTGCTGTGTTTTTTCATCAGCCGGCTTCCATTTGATTTTGAAAAATTCGGTGCGCTGAACTATGATATGCTGCCGCGCATGATAGCAGGTTTTTCGGTGTTGCTTTTATTGCTGATGCACTTCGGAAAATTTGATGTAAGCCGCTATTTCAGTTTTGGTTGGCTGGCATTTAATCTTTTTGTGCTCACTGCCTTTAGTGCAATTTTTATTTTGTTCAAAGACGTGCACGTTGGTTTGAATGGTTTAATGGGCGATGCCTGTTTCAATGCTGCGATGGTTACAAAGTATAAATACTTCAACTCGCTCACTGATTTTAATTATGCTCAGCTCACCACTTCCTATCCGGCATTGTATCATTTCATTTTGGGAAAGTATGCGGCATTCTTCAAGTTGCCTTCATACACTGTTATTCATCACGGCTACATTTTCACTTACTGCTTGCTCTCGCTTCCGGTTTATTTTATGGCAAGAAAATCAGCGGGCGCAACGGTTGCAGTTTCATTTGTGCTTTTCATGTTTCTGAATTTCCCTGCCGACAATTTGTATAAACCTTATGAATTCATCACTGCATGTGTATTCCTGTTTTGGTGGATGAATTATGTTGAACAACCCTCATCCGGTTTTAAAAACATTGTTGCCGGTGGGTTAATTGGTGCAGCAATTTTTTTGACTTATTACTATTGGTTTTTCATCGCAGCAACCTACTTGTTCATTAAACTTTTGTCTGAGTTGAATGAGCAGCGTTCAATAAAAAAGTTGTTTGAGCTGAGGCGAAGCGCTGTATTGATTTTGCTGCTTTCGGCTTTGTTTTCAAGTATTTATTGGTTGCCGCTTGTTTTTCAATTTGCAACACACGGGGTTGAGTCGCTTCAAAACATGTGGATGAGCCCCGAGATGGTGGAGTTCAGTTTTTTGAACGAGCAATCGCTGATGGTTAAGTTAGTGCTCGGTGCAGGCGCTGCAATTCCGTTTTTCTTTCCGAAAAACAATGCAATGTCTGTTTGCCGATGGATGTTGATGGCGATTACACTTTGGTTTTTTATGGGTTACATCATGCTTTACATTGGTAAACCCACGGTGGCAAATAAAATTCATTATTTGCTTTTTGCCTTTTGCAGTTTCAGTGTGTTTTATTTTTTGTTTGAGTTGTTGGAATGGCAAACCGATGCGCTGAAGCAAACTGCAATCACTATTGCTTTTTCAGCGCTTTTTATTTTTGGAATTGATAATTTTTTGGAGTTAAAAAACCATCCTTTTTTCAGCAACGTTAGTGCTTACAACATCCCAAATCATCAGCAAAACAGTGCGTTTGCCGAAAGTTTTAAAGGCAAAGTGATGCTTACCGACAGGCAGCATATCAACGCTTTCATTCCGGTGCATTACCTCATCAACATCAATGCACATTTTTCGCACCCGGCATCACAGTTTCGGCAGCGGATTGACTTTTTGAAGGCTTTGGAAGATGTGCGCAATCCTGATGTGCTGGCTTGGTTTTTAACCTACAATAAGTTTGATAAAACCGATTTTTTATACTTCAGTAATGATGCGGTGTTATCAGTGTATGACGACAATTACCCCAAGGGGCACAGGGCTGTAACTATTGCCTTGACTAATGAAATTTATGCTTCACAATATGTGCGTCCTTTCGCAACACTTGAAGGCGAAGCAGGAACAGTGTATGAGTTATTGCCACCGCCTTTTAGCTTAAAAGAAAATTTTTCAAAGCAAGAATTGCAACTTGCCGATAAGTTTGCAAAGCAGTTTTAATCATTTATGGAAAACACCGAACATTCAACCGACCCTGCAAGCGAAACAAAAGCAGGCTCATCAAACAATGGACTTATAGCCGTTGTGATAATTATGTTGCTCACCATTGTGGCGGGCGGCTACTTTGTGATTGGAAAAAAGGAAGCCGACAAGCCTGAGCCTAAGGCGCAGCTTAGTGTTCAACAGCAGTTAAACATTGCATTGGAAGCAGCACAAAAGGCGCCCACTGTTTCTAACTTAATCAATTTGGGTTTGGCATATTTCAACGCAGGGAAATACACTGAGGCTATTGCCATCAACACTCAAGTGTTGCAGATAGATTCAACCAATGCACTTGCATGTAATAATTTATGTGCAGCATATAACAACATTGCGCGCTATGAAGAAGGGGAATACTTCTGCAAGTTGGCGCTCAGGTTGAACGAAAACTATGAGCTGGCAAAGAACAATCTTGCGTTTGCGCAAAAGCGCATGAAAACTATTGCCGAATTGCAACAAAAAATGGGAGCAAATGCCGGTAAAAACGATTTCATTGAGTTAGGCTTATATCACTACAAGCGAATGGAGTTCGGACAAGCAATTGCAGTGTATGAAACTGCTTTAAAGAAAATAGGCGAAGATGCTTTGATATACAACAATCTTTGTGCTGCGCATTGCGAAGTGAAGGAATGGGATAAGGCAGTATCATACTGCGAAAAATCCTTGCAGCTACAGCCTGATTTTTCACTTGCCAAAAACAATTTGCAATGGGCAAAAGATGGCAAAGCCGGAAAGTATGATTGAGTTTTTGTAACGTTCAAAACTTCACTCATTTCACCACCACCACGTCATCATCTTTTAATTCAAATTTTAAATTGCGGAATCGTAACAGCAAACGCGCAACGGTTACCACATCACGTTGGCAGTATTCAACAATGCGCGGCAGGTCATTTTCAAGCCAATAAACACGCGCCACATCTTTTCCTTCAATATCATTTTTAGGTGACGGAATACCAAGTATGTGTGCAATGAGTTTTAGTGAAGTGTAATTTTTATAGTCCCCAAACCGCCATAAATGAAGCGTGTCAATGCTTTGCACTTCCCATGGTTTTTTGCCGGTGTGGTTTAAAATTTCAGGAAGTGGAATTCGGTTAATCATCAGCCTTCGGCATAAATATGGAATGTCGAACTCGCGGATGTTGTGCCCGGCAAAAACAAATTGATTGTTCAGTTTAAACCGCTGGTTCAGCAAGTCGGAAAATGATTGCAATACATCTTGTTCATTTTCTCCTGAAAACGATTTCACCCTAAACTTTACTTCATCCTGCTGTTTATGGAAATAACCGATGGAGATGCAAATCACTTTTCCGAACTCAGCATAAATGCCACCTCGGGTTTCAAAACTTTGTGCCGGTGTTTCATCCTGCAAGCGCAGCATTTGATGTTTGGAATGCCAAAAGCCTTGCATGTCAGGCGGCAGCAATTCAAAGGTTTTTGTGCATGGAACGGTTTCAATGTCTAAAACCAAAATGTGGTCAAGTGGAAGGTGTTGCATACGCTATAAGGTTTTTTCACAAACAGAATGTGAATACAGAAGCGAATAAATATAACACATCGGTTACATTTGCTCAAAACATAAAACATGGAAAACCAAGGGAACAGCAAACGTTTTTACATCATCATAATCGTTTTGCTTTTATTGATGAACGTGGTGGCAGGATATTTTTTGTTTACAGAAAATTCAGCCAAGAAAGAATTAGAGGTTGCGAAGCAGGAATTGGATAACCAATATCAGGGCGTGCTTACTGAGCTTGAAGCGCGCAAAGCCGAATTGGAGCAATACAAAGGAAAGAATGCTGAATTAGACAGTGTTATTGAAGCGCGCCAAACTGAAATTGACGGCTACAAAACACAAGTGGAGGGCTTGCTTAGGAAAGGAAAAATTACTGCAAGTGAACTATCAAAGGCACGTCAACTTATAGAAAAGCTGAAGGCTGAAAACAAAGAACTGCAAGGCAGGGTTGAGGAATTGACTAAAGCAAACGAAATGCTTACGCAGGAAAACCAACAGCTTGGTCAAAGTTTGCAACAGGAAAAGCAAGCTGCGGCAACACTTGCCGAAGAAAAGCAAAAGCTATCAAGCAAAGTTGCGCTTGGTGCATTGCTGAAACCGGCAAATTTGAAAGTGGTTGGTGTGAACGTTAAGAACAGCGGCAAAGAAGCCGAAACCACCAGATTGAAAAATGTGGACAAACTGAAAATCAGTTTTGAAACAGGTGAGAATAAGATAACCGATAAGGGCAATTTGAAGTTTTTCATTCGTGTTATCAACCCACGTGGCGAAACCATTGCTGTGCGCGACCAAGGCTCCGGAACTTTCAAACTTGCCGATACCGGTGATGAAGTGCAATATAGCCGTGTTGCAGAAATTGATTACCAGCAGTTCAACAAAAAAGTGTCTATAGATTGGAGCAGTAACTTAACTGCTGAGGGCACCTACAAAGTGGAGATTTATCAGAGTGGATATTTGATTGGAAAAGGGGAAGTGAAATTGAAATAACACTCCATCGTTTTTGAAAGTTTTTTGACTAAGGGGCTGAATTTTCAGCCCCTTAGTTGTTTTATGAACTCACGCTGCGAATTCAATTCTCAGTTCGCCAATGCGATTGTTTTCAATTTTCATCACAGTGAACTTGTATGCTTTAAAGCCTACACTTTCACCCACTTTGGGGATGCGCCCCAATAACTCCAGCACTAAGCCGCCAACAGTTTCGGCTTCTCCTTTTGCTTCATCAAAAAAGCTTTCAGGCAATTCTAATGCGGCAGAAATTTTATCAATGGTAACCTTGCCGGCAGCCACAAATACACCTTCGGCAATTTTTTTAACGGCACTGTCAGGCTCGGTTTCATCAAACTCATCCTTGATGTCGCCCAAAACTTCTTCCACAATATCTTCTAAAGTAATTATGCCATTGGTGCCGCCATATTCATCTACCACAATCGCCATGTGTTTACGGCTTGCCTGAATTTCGCGCAGCAGGTCGTCAATGCGTTTGGTTTCGGGCACAAACAAAGGCTCGCGCAGCAACTTCTGCCATCCAAAACCGGGTTCCTGATTCAAGTGTTGCAGAATATCTTTGATATAGAGCACACCAATGATGTGGTCTAAAGAATCTTCAAACACAGGCATGCGCGAGTAGCCTTGCTCTTTCACTTTCTCTATTAATTCATGAAAGTTCAGTGAGGCATCCACCGCCACCACATCCACACGTGGGCGCATCACTTGTTTCACGCTAATGTTTCCTAATTGAACTACACCTTTCAGCAACTTGGCATCTTCTTTTGATTGATGATTTTCGTTTTCAACCGTAATTTCTATTGCCTTGTTGATTTCCTCAATGTCAATTTCTGCGTTGCGTTTTTTAAGTCTTTTTTCCAGCACTTGAGTGGAGCCAATCAGCATCCAATTCACAGGGCGATAGAGCTTCATCAAAAAATTGAAAATGCCCGATGTGACTCTTGCAATCACAAACTTGTTGTGCGTGGCATAAACTTTTGGTGTGGCTTCGCCAAAAATAACCAACACCACCGTTACCACCACCACATTAAACGCAAACTCCAGCACATAGCCGGGAATGAAAATTCCTGCCACCGACACATCAATGAAATTCAACATGCGCTTGGTAACGAAGTAGGATAGAATCACCACGCCTATGTTCACCAAGTTATTGGTGATGAGGATGGTGGAAAGTAGGTAGCGCGGCTTTTCCATCAGCCATGCCACACGATTGTCTGTGGTATTTTCGCTTTCTTTCAAGTTGTCTAACTCAGGCTTTGTGAGCGAAAAGTAAGCCACTTCCGAAGCCGACATCAAACCTGAAACTACAATCAAAAGCAAAATGACTCCGTTGGCAATGAATACGTCCAACGAAAGCGGATTGAAAAATGATTCCGATAAAAGAATTGCAAGCGTTAAAGGCGGGGGATAACTGTCTCCGTCCAAGATGCGTATGTTTAATTAAACCATTGTTTTGCCATCGGTAATCAGAATGGCAAATCATCCTCCACCACAGGTGCCGAATTCACGCTTGCGCTGTCGTAGCTGGGTGTTGAACTTGATGTATTGTTAGGGGAATAGCTTCCTCCTCCGCTGTTTCCGGAGCCGTCTTCTTTCTTGTCTAACATCTGAAAACTTTCAACAATCACTTCCGTGATGTATCGTTTCTGTCCGTCTTTTTCATAATCGCGGGTGCGAATTTTTCCTTCAATGTAAACCTTGCTGCCTTTTTTCAGATACTTTTCAGCAATTTCTGCTTGGCGGGCAAAAGGAATTCTTATGTTGTGCCAATCGGTAATGGTTTGAATGTTGCCTTCCTTGTCGCGATAGCGCTCGCTGGTGGCTAATGAAAATTCGGCAATAGCGTTGGTTTCGGAAAAACGCTTTATCACAGGGTCTTTACCCAAATTTCCTACAAGAATTACTTTGTTTACCATAGCATCAGATTTTTAAAGTGAAAATTTCAGAACTCTAAACTAATGATTTTTGATGGCTTGCAAAGTGGAATTATGATGAATCAACAGACACAAGCAGCCAGAAACAAAGACGATGTAAATTTAAAGTTTGCGCAGAACAATAAAACTTCACTTCCTCAATAAACTTACCTTCGCGCCATGCATTATTTGAGCGCAGAGGCGCTGTCGAAGACATTCGCTGATAAACCCGTTTTTCAAAACCTCACTTTCAGTATTTCGCAGGGCGATAAAATTTCGTTGGTGGCTGCCAATGGCAGTGGCAAAACAACTTTGCTGCGCATTTTGGCAGGAAAGGAAACTGCCGAAAGCGGTTCGGTGTGGGTGCACAAAGATGTGCGCGTGAGTTTTTTGGAGCAGGAGCCTGAAATGGAGGAAAGCAAAACTGTGCTTGAAAACATTTTCAACCACAACAACCCTGTGGTGCAGGTGGTGAAGGAATATGAACAGTTGATGGAAAGCGAAGACCATGAACGCCTGCAAGCGGTGATGGCGCGCATGGATGAACTTAACGCATGGAACTTTGAAAGCCTTGTGGCGCAGGTGCTTTCAAAGCTCAATATTCACCATTTGCAGCAGCCGGCAAACAAACTCAGCGGTGGGCAGCGCAAGCGCCTTGCATTGGCAAAAGTGCTCATTGATCTTTCGTTTTTCGAGCAACACACTTTGCTGATTTTGGATGAGCCTACCAACCACCTTGATTTTGAAATGATAGACTGGTTGAGCCATTTTCTTTCAAAAGATAATGTTACGCTGCTGTTGGTGTCGCACGACCGCTATTTTTTAGATGAAGTGTGCACAGAAGTGTGGGAACTTGAAAACGGAAAACTGTATTTCCATAAAGGCGATTACGCTTATTATCTGCAGCGCAAAGCCGAGCGTGAAGTGTCGGAAAATGCAAGTATTGATAAGGCGCAAAATCTTTATCGCAAAGAGTTGGAATGGATGCGCAAGCAGCCGAAAGCGCGCACCACAAAGTCGAAGAGCCGCATTGATGCTTTTTATGAAGTGGAAGACAAAGCTTTTTCGGGCAAGAAGCACGACACCCTGCAATTGGAAGTGAAAATGACACGGCTTGGCGGCAAAATTCTGGAGCTGAAAAAGGTGTATAAATCCTTTGGCGACCGCGTGATTTTGAAAGGATTTGATTACACTTTCAAACGCGGGGAACGCATCGGCATCATTGGCAAAAACGGAACAGGGAAAACCACTTTCTTGAACATGATAATGGAATTGGAAAAGCCCGATTCCGGCAAAATTAATCAAGGCGAAACAGTGGTGTTTGGCTATTTCTCGCAGCAAGGCATTCAACTCAAAGAAGACCAGCGCGTGATTGAATTTGTGAAAAACATTGCCGAGCATTTTCCGCTTGCCGATGGCACAAAAGTTTCGGCAGGGCAGTTTCTGCAAAGGTTTTTGTTCACACCCGAACAGCAATATACCTTCATCAGTAAACTGAGCGGGGGCGAACGCAAGCGGCTGCAATTGCTCAGTATTCTTTTTGCCAACCCCAATTTTTTAATTCTTGACGAGCCAACCAACGATTTAGATTTGGTTACGCTGCAAGTGCTTGAAGAGTTTCTGCAAAACTATCAGGGTTGTGTGCTGTTGGTGTCGCACGATCGCTATTTTATGGATAAGTTGGTGGACCATCTTTTTGTTTTTGAAGGCGATGGCGTGGTGAAAGATTTTCCCGGAAACTACACACAGTATCGTATTCATCTGCAAAATGAAAATGCCGCTCCATCAGCAAACAAGAAGGCAGCGCAGCAACCTGAAACTAAAGTTACCTCAACCGAAATAACCACAACTGCCAAACGTAAACTCACCTTCAAAGAGCGATTGGAATTTGAGCAATTAGAAAAGGAATTACCAAAGCTGGAACAGCAAAAAACTTCGCTTAATGCACAGATTGCCGGAGGTGATTTGCCCTATGAAAAATTGCAGCCGCTTTTAGATGAACTTGCAAAAGTTACCGCCATTTTGGAAGCAAAAGAGATGCGTTGGTTGGAGTTGAGTGAAGCCTGACATGCATTATTTCGGCAGTTGCGGCTGTTTGCGCGGAGTGCCGAAAAGCGGTGCGGGAATTGGCGGATTATCAATTTCATTGATTGAAAAAGTGAACACCCTATCCATCCATTGCCAGTGGTCGCTCACCCATTTAAATCCTTCGTAGGTTCCATCTTGCACATAGGTGAAATACGCATCGCGGGCGCGCTCATTGGGTGGCGCAACATGGTCATAGACAATCAAACCCAGTTCGCGGTCGTAGTTCATAGTTGGGTTGGCTTTGTATTTATACTCAATGAAAAATCTGTTCAGCGTGTCTTTCATTTTCAGCCGCGATGAATCCTGATAGTCAAAATAAAACATAGGTGCGCCAAATACAGGTTCGCCTTTTTCATCAAACGAAAGCACTTCAAGAATTTTTCTTTTTGCAAGAATGTCAGCACGCTCCAAGCCAAACAAAGTGTAGTATTTTTTCTTGTTCACCACGTGCAAAAGTACATTGTAATAAAGGCAGCCATACCATGTGTTGTGATTCAGAATGTATTGCGGATGGGTTGGCATGGTATCGCCTTTATCAACCAGTGGAAACATTTTCAGGCTGCCCGATTTCATTTGTATAACACCATAATAACGAAACGAATTGCGCTGTTGAAGTTGCCATGTGAAAACGCGAAACGAACTATCTGGCGCATACACTTTTGAGATGTGCTTGAGCGAGTCAAAAGGAAACCAAAAGGAGTTGTTGATTTTTAGTGCACGAACAAATGCAGGAATGAAATCGTAGCACGCCTTTTTTCTGCGTTCATCCACCGAGTCCAGCAATATGGCTTCGTTCAATGTTTTAAGTGTGTCCTGAATGGATTCAATTTTTTTCAAATCGGCTTTGGTCAATTCAGGACGCGAGGGCAATTGGGCTACAGGCTTCTTGGTGTTTTGCGCCATCAAAACGGTGGCTGCCATTAGCAATGCAGCGCTTATCCAAAACTTCATGTTCATTAAACGGAGTGGTGATGCATTCATTGTGGCAAAGATAACCCGTTGCAAATGAACGGGTTGATTGCTAAGTTTTTTTAGGGGTTATGATGGTGGAAAAATGCTTTCGTTTGCACACTTATTTTTCAATCATGCAAGTAATAAATCCGGCAACAGAGGAAGTAATTGCCAACCTAAGTGAAGACATTCCCTCAACTTTAGAAACAAAATTGCAGTTGCTGCGCATCGGGCAAAGGCGATGGGCTGCCACACCATTGCAGAGCCGAGTGGAAACATTGCAACGTTTTTCAGCATTGTTGGCTGAGCACATTGAAGCGCTGGCTGAAAAGCTGACGAGCGAAGTGGGGAAGCCCCTTCAACAATCGCGCAACGAAGTGAATGGTGCGCGTGGCAGAATAAAGTGGCTAACCGAAAATGCCGAAAAGTATTTAGGTGAAGAATTGATGACTGCATCAACCGGCATGACAGAAAAGATAAGCTACGAGCCGCTGGGTGTTGTATGTAACATCAGTGCATGGAACTATCCTTTTTTGGTGGGGGTGAATGTTTTTGTGCCGGCACTTTTAGCCGGCAATGCAGTGTTGTACAAGCCATCGGAACTTGCCACACTCACCGGGCTTGAAATTGAAAAATTACTAAAGCAAGCCGGAGTGGATGAAGATGCATTTCATGTGGCTGTTGGTGGAAAAGAGGTGGGCGAGGTGCTGCTGCAATTACCTTTTGATGGTTATTTTTTCACAGGCTCCTACCGCACCGGAAACTACATCTACAACAAAGTGGCGCACAAAATGGTGCCTGTTGGCTTGGAGCTTGGCGGCAAAGACCCACTGTATGTTGCCGATGATGTTGCCGATGTGAAAAGTGTGGCTACAGGCACAGCTGATGGTGCATTTTACAATAACGGTCAAAGTTGTTGTTCGGTGGAAAGAATTTATGTGCATGAAAAAATTTATGACGACTATGTGCGCGAATTTTTGCAGGAAGTGCAAAGTTGGAAATGCGGGCAACCCACCGAAGAAGGCGTTTACATAGCTGCGCTCACCCGAAAGGAACAACTTGAGGTGTTGGAAAATCAAGTTGCTGATGCCATTGCCAAAGGAGCAAAGTTGCTTTGCGGTGGAAAGCGCAGGGAAGGTAAAGGCTGGTTTTTTGAGCCCACGGTTTTGGTGGATGTGAACAATAAAATGAAAGTGATGCGAGATGAAAGTTTTGGACCCATCATCGGCATTATGAAGGTCAGCAGTGATGAGGAAGCAGTAGAGTTAATGAACGATACTGAATATGGCTTAACTGCCTCCGTTTACGCTTCCGAAAAAACCAGAGCCGAAAAAATCCTTGCACAACTCAACACAGGAACAGCCTACTGGAATTGCTGCGACCGCGTGAGTGCAGCTTTGCCTTGGAGCGGAAGAAAGCATTCAGGTTTTGGAAGCACTTTATCGCACGCAGGTTTGAGGACATTCACCAAGCCGAAAGCATATCATTTGAGAGGGTAATCGCACAAATGAAATTGATATTTCTATGCTAAAGTGCTAGGGTGTTTTTGCATTCATTTGTTTTATCAAATGTATTTTTTTGCCTTTGTTGTATAGTATCTGAAACATGGTGAACACGGCAAAAAAATAAACAAATGCACCAATGGTAACTTGCCATCCCCATTCCACAACACCGGTGATGATGACAATGCAAAGCGGAATGGAAAGTAAAGAGACACTAATTAGCGCGTATGCAACCTGGCGGTCGCTAAGTCCTAAATAAGCAAGGTGGTGAGTAATGTGGTCTTTCCCGCCCACAAATGGCGATTGTTTTCTCATCAATCTTCTTACGGTAACAGTGATGGTATCAACTAAAGGAACAATGAAAAATAACATAGGAACCACAAACTGTTTCAATTGAATCAGCTCACTTGAATTAGGGTCTTTGTAATTCCAAATAAAAATCATGCTTGAGGAAGCAAGAAAAACTCCGAGAAACTGACTGCCGGTATCGCCCATGTAAATTTTGGATGGATTCCAATTGAAATACAAAAATCCTATCAACGAGCCCAAAACCCCTACCAGCATAACCAAGTAAAGATTGTTTTGGATGTAATGTGTTGAAAGAATAACTGCAATCATTCCGGTAATGATACTTGCCGAAACAGTTGTGGTGATAGCATCCATGTTATCTAACATGTTAATGGAGTTCATCATGCCAATCACCCAAATGGTAGTAATTAAAAAATCAATGGAATCTACCCCGAAAACACTAATGTAAACATCTGATACAATTAGAATATAGGCGCAACTCAATTGCCCAATGAATTTCACAAGTGGATTGGTGTTGTATGCATCATCTGCAAGCCCAAGCAAAAAGCCAAGGCTTGAGGCAGCCATTAAGCCAATGAGTTTTTTGTCTAAAAAAGTTGATGCTTCGCGAGGGATGGTTCCAATGATTGAAATGGAAACCAGAAAAACGATAAAGAAAGAAATGCCACCAATGGCAGGTTTTACATTGGAACTCCAGCGAACCTGACTCATTTCCTTATTCCTTGAACCCAAATTGATTGAAAACTTCAGGAACAGCCAATTGATTAGAAATGAAAACAGCACTGCAATCACGAAGAACATTCCAAGAAACAGACCAAGGTATTTTTCTTCCACAGTTTAAGGCTTTAAGGCTTTAATAATTTTGGAGAAAAGGGATTCTTTTTTTGCAGGCTTCGAGGATGAATCATCACTATAATAACCTGTTTTAAATCCGTAAGAACCATAAACACCGTAGCCATAGCCATATCCGTAACTATATCCATAGCTATATCCATATCCACCACCATAGTTGTAAGCAGAAGGTCCGCGACCAAAGTCATTTAGCACTGCCGACAAATTGCGAATGTTATTTTCGTTGTAAAGTTTATTGAGATTGTCAATAAAGGATTTGTTGGAATAAGCTGCTCGCAAAACATAAATGGGATAGTCTGCCTTGCTGAGTAAGCCAAGTGCATCAGTAACCAAACCGACAGGAGGGGTATCTATCACAATAAAATCATAGCGGGTTTTCAACTCTGCTATTAACTCATCCATTGCTTCATTCAAAAGTAATTCAGATGGATTTGGTGGTACCGGACCTGAAGTAATCACATCAATATTTCTGACCTCAGTTGGGAAAATTGATTCATCAATACCCGATTGCTTACTTAAAATGGTACTTAAGCCCTTGCCGGAATCAATACCGAAAATTTTACCGAGTCTTGGCTTGCGCATGTCACAATCAATAATGATTACTTTTTTATCCAACATGCTTATGATTGCTGCAATGTTGATAGCGGTGAAAGTTTTACCCTCTCCCGGAATTGTAGAAGTGCTGGCAAGGATTTTTGTTCCTTCCAAGTTATTGATGAATTGCAAGTTTGAGCGAATCGCCCTGAAAGCCTCTGTGATAGTTGATTTAGGATTTTTAGTAACTACCACTTGCGACCTTTCCATTGGTGTGTTGTAACTTGGAATAACGCCTAACACAGGCACAGGTGTTTTAGATGCAATCTCGCCAATAGAAACTATGGTTTTATGCATCATAAATCGAATAATAACTATTAGTAAGCCCAAAAGCAAGCCCACTACCAAGCCACCAAGTTTGATTTGTGTTTCATCCGGAGATTTTGGCGTGGAAGGCGTGGAAGGGTTCGCAAGCAACATATAATCGGGAACTATGCCTGCAGCAGCAATGGCATACTTGGATTTTTGGTCAAACAAGCTGTAAAATAACTTATTACGGGCATCAGCTAGCCTGGTAAGCCTTTTAAGTTGCTCTTGTAATTCTGGCAAAGAATAAACCTTCGCTAAAACTTGTTGGTACTTTTCCTTTTGTTTTTCAAGTTGCCTATTTGCGTTTTGAATAGCGTTTTCAGTTCGCTTCAGGAGTTGGTTTTTTGCTTCATTAATATCCCGATCCAATGCCCTAACTTTAGGGTGATCTTCGGTTACATCTAACAGGAAGTTTTCTCTGCGTGCTTTTAGATTGTTGATTCTGGATATGTCTGATTCCGCATTGATGTCAGTATCTGAAAATTTGATGTATGGAAGAGAGCCGTAATCTTTTGTAGTTTGAATAGTTTCCTTGAATCCATTCATCGAAAGAAGTCGGTTTTCTGAGGCAAAGATATCAGTTTGAAGTTTGAACATGGTTTGCACCATGTTATCATACGAACCTGCATCTCCGAACATTTCATTGCTAATTTTGAACCGAGATATTGAATCCTGCATAGACTCCTGTATTCTGCCGAAAGAGTCCATTTGAGCATCAATAAATGCTACTATGTTATCAATGCTTTCACGTTTTTTCTTTACATCAAAGGCAATAAATTCTTTAGCTAATAATTTTAAAATGTCTCTGGCTTTTTCGGGACTTTGATCCTGACAAAAGATAACGAGCGTTTTATTTCTATTGTCAATCGGTGTTAGGCTAATCTTAGAAATAATGCTGTTTACCAAAAAACTCTTTTCATACAGTTTGAAGTAATATATGGCATTGATCTCACTTTTCGTGATTGGTTGCCCGGCAGTTTTGACGGTTACATCAAAAAATTTATTTGAAATAAAATCACCAAATTTGAACTCTCTCTCGTAGTCTTCGCCATCAACATTGAATGAGATTAGAAATTTGGATGTGTTGATGATTTTAATGTAAATCGGAATATTATTGATTTTGTAATCTTTAATGTCACCCTCCACCCTAAATGGTGAGGACTTGTAAATCTCGTCAGCAATAAACTTTGATTTTCCTTCCTTAAAGTAGCCCACTTTTAAACCCAATGAATCGCAAACTGTGCCAAGCATGATTGGCGATTTCAACACTTGCATTTCGCGGGTTATTTCAGTTTGATCTTTTTCAAAAACTAAGCTTGTTATACCAAGTATTTGGGTGGATTTTTCAGCTTTTAAACTCAACTTTACAGAACTCTCATAAATTTTTGGGGTGTAACGCAGGTAGAGAAAGGAGAGTGTAACACAAACCGCAACCGTGAGTATAATCCATACAATACTCTTATTCAGAATGTAAAGTATAAGGCCGGGATTAAAGTCGTCCATTGACACTCCACCTAAATCTCCGCCCTTGCTTTGCCCTCCACCGGTTAAGTCTAACTTTTCTTCCAAAATGTTTATGCTTTAGTTGAACCTTCTGCCCAGCAGATAAAAAGTTGTTACTGCATTTACCACCGTGAAAATAATTGATGCTTCTCTTAAAATATCCCTAACGAAACTTCTTCTTGGCTCTATGTAAATAATATCCTGCGATTGTACTATCAAGTTGGCTTTTTGCATGCCTTCTATAGTTGAAAGGTCAATCAGAAAAATTTGAGGGTTATTGAAATTACCTCTGATGATTTTTATCTTATAAACCTTATTGTTTTGTGCAAAACCACCCGAGCGCGCTAATACTTCAAAAAGGTTTGTTGGCGTATTGTTAAGCGCAACTACGCTTGCTGAAAATCCTTTAAATATAAAGCATCTCCGGTTGGTTACTCTTGCCTCAACAAAGGGGTTTACAACAAAAGCAGACATGCGCTCCTCAATTAGCCTTTCAAGCTCTGATTCTGTATAGCCCTTCACATTCATTTCGCCAATAACGGGCAACTTTAGGAAACCATCTTTATCAACTATTAAGTCAACACCTCCTCTGCCGCCCCTGCCACCACCGCCTCGCGTGCCACCACCAGCGGCACCAATTCTTATATCTTCGCCTTCTCCATCCAGTACATCTATAAGTTTAAAACCATCTCGGGAGTACACTTGCAGTGTTACCTGATCGAAAGGCTGAATCACATATTGGTCAACTAACTTTTCTTTAAGTTCAAATGCCTTGTAATCACCCTGTTGAAACATCATTCCGGGATACAGCCACTTACAGGAAGGTAGAAAAAACAATACGATGACTGAAAACAGGCAAAGTGCTCTGATATGCCTCATAAAACTATATGGCTACAAACCTACTGAATTAAGCAGATTGGACAACTTGTTTCTCACCGTTAAGCAGCGAGTTGTACAATTTTGTCATATCCGAGCATAGCCTTTGGTAACTAAAGTGCTTCATAACATACTCGTTGCCTGCATTTTCCATTCTTTTTCGCAGGTCATTGTCTTCAACCAATTTCAAAAGCGCTGATGCAAAGCCAGCTGCATCATCTTTGGGACATAACAAGGCTGTGATTTCCTTTTGAACGATGTCTTCAATACCTCCAACATTTGTGCTGGCTATGGGTTTTCCAGCTGCCTGAGCTTCAATTAAACTGACCGGAGTGCCCTCGTTGTTTGAAGTTAATGCAATGATGTCCAACCCGGCATTGCAGTAGCTGACATCTTCTATCCAAGAGGTGAAGGTGAGTAAGCAATTGTTTATTTTATCAGCTGAAAATGTGATGCCTAAATTTGTAGCTTCTTTTTCAATTTGCTGGCGCAGTTCCCCATCGCCTATAATGAAGGCACGAATTTGCTTGTTACCAACATCTGCAACTTTTTTGATTCCCTTCAAAAACAGTGAATGGTTTTTTATGGGCACCAACCTGCCGATAATGCCAATGGCTACTTCATCATCTTTTATCCCATACTCCGTTCGGAATAGGGTTCTTTTTTCCTTTTGATTTTCAGAGAAACGATGCAGGTCGAAACCGAGGTTGATGATTTCAAATTTGTTTCGCGGGGCAATTTTAAAATCGTCAGATAGTTCATTAAGTTGCTTTTCACTTAGGGTGACAATTTTAGTAGTGTACCTTGCCAAATAGCGTTCGATACTCAGAAACATCCTGGTTTTCATCGGATTGAAATAGGAATGAAAAACGTGCCCGTGAAAAGTATGTACAATCACCGGAACACCTTCGTGGCGGGCTGCCAGCCTGCCCACTGCGCCTGCTTTTGCTGCATGGGTGTGAACAATATCCGGCTTGAAATCTTTGATGATTTTTCGAAGCTGAAAGTATGATTTGTAGTCACGAAACGGATTGAGTTCCCTATACATCTCCGGGAGATAAAGTGGTTTTAAACCCAATTCTTCAACAATAAACGCTGAGCTTTTTTCTGTGCTATCGTGCATGCCTGAAACCAATAGTGTTTCAAAGTCATCCATGTACCGTGTAAGGTAAGCAGCATTATAGGTAGGTCCGCCAAGGTTCAGGCGATTTATGATTCTTAGAACTCGCGGCTTCCGACTCATTTTACTTTTTACACTGCTTTTCAATTTTTGAAAATAACTCAAGCCAGCCGTTTTCTGCTTTAGTCATTTTTTCTTTATCGGCTTTACTTTTGTCCTTAAAGCCGCAAAGGTGCAGCACGCCATGAAACAGCACTCTTTTAAGTTCTTCCTCAAAGCTCACTTTCAACTTTGTTGCATTTTCCCACGTGCGGTCTAAACTGATGTAAATTTCCGCTTCAGTCTTGCGGTTGGTTTCTTCTAATGGAAAAGTTATGATGTCGGTGTAATAGTCGTGATTGAGGTATGTTTTGTTAATGTTCAGCAGAAAATTATCGCTGCAAAAAACTACGCTGAGTGTTAACCTTTTGGAGGTGAAACTTTGAAACTGTTTTTGCAAAAAAGTTTTCAGTAATGCAGTGTCCTTAAACTTAAAAACTACATCCGCTTGATGAAATGTTATTGGCATTTTTAAAGCTTGAAAAAAGCTTGCTAAACTTTAAACTGCATTTCGCAGGTTGCGCCATTGTCGGAAAAAATTACCAAGTCGGCTAATTGCATAATCAAGAATACACCGCGTCCGCTTGTTTTTTCAAGGTTCTCAGGGCTGGTTGGGTCGGGTAAGTTGTTGTAGTCAAAACCGGGTCCCTCATCCTTTACAACAAACGAAATTGTTTTGTGCTTTTCATCATGCTCGGCAGTAATCACAACCTGCTTGTTCGGGTTGCCTCCATTGCCGTGTGTTATGGCGTTATTAGCAGCCTCGGTGAGGCAAACTAAAACATTGCCATATGCATCATCGCCAAAATTATACTCTTCACGAAGTTGCTCAACGAAACTTTCAACCTGCGCTATGTTCTGTATTTCGGATGGAAACTGTAGTGTCTTCACTCTTTCTGCTTAGTTTGAGGCGAAAATAATTTAAGTAGTGGTTTACCCAAATAATCTTTAGGCTATGTTTCGAACAGGCTATTGTGATATTTCGAATTCCTATTCAAAAAACCTGTAAACCGCATTGGTAATTGAATGTACATCTTCATCATTTAACTCATAGTAAAGCGGAAGCCGGAGTAAAGTGTCAGAAAACCGGTCAGCGTTTGTCAAAGTCCGTCCATCGTGTTTATCGCTATAAAAAGGACTTTTGTGTAAACTCAAGTAGTGGAACACAGCCATAATTTCCTTGTTTTTTAGGCTTTCGATAAGTTGGGTTCGAGTGTCTAAGTCACGGACGGTGATGTAAAAAATATGCCCGTTGGTGGTTGCATAGGTTGGAAGTTGTGGTCTTTGTATGTAGCCGGAAATTTCAAGCTTTTCAAAGCTGTCGTAGTACATTTGCCATATTGCTTTTCTTCTGCTCTGTATCAATTCAAGGTTTTCTAATTGCGCAAACAGAAAAGCAGCGGTTATTTCCGAAGGCAGGAAGGAACTGCCTATATCTACCCATCCATACTTATCGGCTTCTCCTCTAAAAAAAGCGGAGCGATTTGTTCCTTTTTCCCATATGATTTCGGCTCTGCCGGCAAATTGTTCATCATTCACAACCAACATACCTCCTTCACCAGAAATTATGTTTTTGGTTTCATGGAAAGAGAAAGCCGATAAATGCCCAATACTTCCAAGAGGTATTTCAACATTGTTTGAGTCAATAAAATAGCTGTCAATTGCCTGTGCAGCATCTTCAACCACAAAAATGTTTTTGCTTTTTGCCAAGTTCATAATCTTTCCCATGTCGGCTGCAACTCCGGCATAATGCACCACCACTATTGCTTTAGTGTTTGGTGTGATAAGCTCCTCAATCTTATCCGCATCCATGTTTGGGTGCGTTTCGTAGCTATCAACAAAAACAATTTTCGCTCCACGCAAAACAAAGGCGTTTGCCGTAGAAACGAATGTAAATGAAGGCATAATTACCTCATCACCGGGTTTGATGTCTAATAGTATTGCAGCCATTTCCAGTGCATCGGTGCAGGAGGATGTTAGTAAGCACTTTTTGAAGCCGAATTTTTGGGAAAAGAAACTGTGGCACAGATGAGTGTACTTACCGTTGCCAGATAACTTCTTGCTTTCAACAGCATCAATTATGTATTCGATTTCATTGCCTGATAAGTAGGGTTTATTAAATGTAATCTTCATTTCAAAACGTGTTCAATTTTAGAATTGCAGTAACCAAATGCTTTTTAGAGATGGGTGCTCAGAAAATTGAATGGAGAGTATGTTTAACTAATCTTCTTTGTAAATGAAAACGCTCCTCAAATTACCATTTTCAACAAGCCTTTCATTAAGTGATTTTTTGAGGAATAAATTTTGCTTTTTCAGGCAATAGAAATTTCATAAATGAAATTTCGCTTTCACTTAGTTTTTTGGTGTAAGTCCTTTCTGAAACTATGAAGTATGTGATTTTATCGTCCCATTTTATGTCATTTTTTGATGTAACAATTTTAATCATGGATTTATCCCCGTCCCATTGTTCTAAAAGCGCTTTCATCTTTTCCAGTTTTTCATCAAGTGCTACATTCCTAAATTGGTATCCAATTTTATCGGAGATTGATTTTGCAGGAGACCCTGCGTAAACTTCATTAAACTTCATGTCTTTTGTAACTACCGAACCAACTAATGCCATTGATTTATCTTCAGCAGTTATGGGCGAAACTATACAGTGGCCAACGAACCAAACATCGTTGCCAATAATTAGTGGTGATGCTCCAAGATAGTTACAACCTTCTAATGAATCGCCATACTTGATATGTGACCATAGCTGCGAATGTGCGCCAATTCCACAATTGTTCCCGATAGTAACCCCTCCAATAGAATCAATAATAGTGTACTGTCCAATCCATGCGTTGTGCCCGATGATGCAAGGCTTCTGCCCGTGAATGTTTGAATGATGGTGAAGTTTACAGTAGTCGCCAATTTCAAAATGGTCGCAAATAATTTGCACATCTTTTCCAATGTACGAGTTGTCGCCAATCACAACGCGTTTCGCAGGTCCTGATAGTCCTTTGATAATTGCGGTGTCTTCAATCACTGCATTTTTGCCAATTACAAGTTCATCAGCCCATATATTTTTCATGTAGTTAGTGATTCAGTTTTTTATCTATAAAGTAAAGCGGTCTGTTTTTTACTGTGTCGAAAACTTTACCGAGGTAAAGCCCGATGATGCCTAACGTAAAAATGATTAACCCCGAAAAAAACCAAATTGAAACTATGATTCCCGTAAAAGTTATGCTTGTAAAATATCCAAGTAAATAGCCTGTAACTAAAAAGATTGCCACGAAAGCAGAAATAAAGGAAATAACAAGCCCTAATTGAATGGTTAGTTTCAGTGGCTTGTCGGAATAAGCCAATGAAATATCAAGCGCAAGATTGATGAGCGTTGACCAATTGTAAGCGCTTTTGCCGGAGTGTCGTTCACCATGCTGAACATCAACATAGGATTTGCTGAAGCCAACCCACCGCATCATTGGTGAAAAAGCTCTCATGGGTTCGCGCATGCTGTTTACAGCTTCAACAGCTTTCCTGCTAAACACTCCGAAGTTTGAAATTGAGCCATCTTGTTTTATTCCTGATAAATAGCTGAAGCCGGTGTAGAACAATTTGGAAGTCAATTTTTTTAGAAAATTATCCTGCCTATTCACTCTTCTGGCAAAAACTATATCAAATCCTTTTTGTGCCTCTTTAAGTAGTTCAGGTATTGCTTCCGGTTGATCTTGCAGGTCGCAATCCATCACCACCACCCAATCGCCTTTTGCAGCATCTAACCCACAAGTGATAGCATAATGTTGCCCAAAATTTCTACTCAACTTTATGCCTTTCACAACATTATCCTGCGAACAAATTTCTTCTATCACACCCCATGAATTATCGGGGCTGCCATCTTCAACCAAAACAATTTCATACTTTTTGTCGCCAAGATACTTGTTCAAGGCGTTTTTTATCCTTTTTACAAGTTCAGGCAAAATGCTTTCGGCTTTGAAAACAGGACTTACAATTGATAAATAGGGTTGTTTTTCACCCATATTTTTTAGAATTGAAAGCGCTAAGAAAACTATTCAGCCGAATAGGACAGATTTTTGGGTGTCCTAAAAGGAATTTGATTGATATGTGTTGCCCCGAAAATTTTCCCTTCCCCTAAATCCTGCTACATTTGCCGCCTCAATTTTCAAATCATAAAATTCAAAAATGGCATTCGACATTGAAATGATTAAGCAGGTGTATGCAAACTTTCCTGCGCGCATTGAAGCAGCACGTAAATTGCTGAACAGTCCTTTAACATTAACTGAAAAGATATTGTACGCGCACTTGCACGAATCTCAGTCGCTTGAAAACTTCCAGCGCGGAGGTTCTTATGTGGACTTTGCACCAGACCGCGTGGCTATGCAGGATGCCACGGCTCAAATGGCTTTGCTGCAATTTATGCAAGCCGGCCGCCCAAAGGTGGCTGTGCCTTCAACCGTTCATTGCGACCACCTGATTACTGCCAAAGTGGGTTCCAGCACTGACTTGGCTACTGCCAACACAGGCAACAAAGAGGTATATGATTTCTTAGCTTCTGTATCCAATAAATATGGCATCGGTTTCTGGAAGCCGGGTGCAGGTATCATTCACCAGATTGTGTTGGAAAACTACGCATTCCCCGGTGGCATGATGATTGGAACCGACAGCCACACCGTAAATGCCGGAGGCTTAGGTATGATTGCTATTGGTGTGGGTGGTGCCGATGCCTGCGATGTGATGGCAGGCTTGGCGTGGGAGTTGAAATTTCCTAAGTTGATTGGCGTGAAACTTACCGGACGATTGAACGGCTGGGTTTCGGCAAAAGATGTGATTTTGAAAGTGGCAGGCATTCTTACCGTAAAAGGTGGAACAGGCGCTGTGGTAGAATACTTTGGAGAAGGTGCTGTGAACATGAGTTGCACCGGTAAAGGAACCATCTGCAACATGGGTGCGGAAATTGGAGCCACCACTTCAACCTTTGGTTATGACGAAAGCATGAGCCGCTACCTGCGCGCCACCGAGCGTGCTGATGTGGCAGATGCTGCCGATGCCATCAAAGAACACTTAACAGGCGATGCAGAAGTGTATGCTAACCCTGAAAAGTATTTCGATCAGGTAATTGAAATCAACTTGGATGAATTGGAGCCATACATCAACGGACCTTTCACTCCGGATTTGGCTACACCGGTTTCTAAAATGAAAGAAGCTGCTGCTGCCAACGGCTGGCCTACCAACGTGCAGGTGGGTTTGATTGGAAGCTGCACCAACTCTTCGTATGAAGATATTTCGCGTGCGGTTTCATTGGCTAAACAAGTGGCTGAAAAGAACCTGAAATCAAAAGCAGAATTCAGCATCACTCCAGGTTCTGAGCAAATTCGCTACACCATTGAGCGCGATGGTTTCATTGAAACCTTCAACAAAATTGGTGCAACGGTTTATGCCAACGCTTGCGGACCTTGCATTGGTATGTGGGCACGCCACGGTGCGGATAAAAAAGAAAAGAACACTATCGTTCACTCCTTCAACCGCAACTTTGCTGCGCGTCAGGATGGTAACCCCAACACTTATGCTTTTGTAGCTTCGCCTGAATTGACCACTGCTTTGGCTATTGCCGGTGATTTGACGTTCAATCCGCTAACCGATTACCTGACCAACGAAGCAGGCGAAAAAGTAAAACTTGACCCACCAACCGGTGATGAATTGCCAACAAGAGGTTTTGCGGTGGAAGATGCAGGCTATGTGGCTCCGGCAGCAGATGGCAGCAGCGTGCAAGTAGCTGTTGACCCGTCAAGCGACCGTTTACAATTATTAGAGCCATTCAAAGCATGGGAAGGCACAGACCTTAAAGGTTTGAAGTTGTTGATTAAAGCAAAAGGAAAATGCACTACCGATCATATTTCAATGGCGGGTCCTTGGTTGAAATATCGCGGGCATTTGGATAACATCAGCAACAATTTGCTGATTGGCGCCATCAACTTTGCGAACGAAAAACCAAACAGTGTAAAAAATCAACTGACCGGTGAATATGGCGAAGTGCCAAAAGTTCAACGCGCTTACAAAGCAGTTGGTATTGGTTCTATTGTGGTGGGTGATGAAAACTATGGTGAAGGCTCTTCACGCGAACATGCAGCTATGGAGCCGCGCTTTTTGGGTGTGCGTGCCGTGTTGGTGAAATCATTTGCCCGCATCCACGAAACAAACCTGAAAAAGCAAGGCATGTTGGCGTTGACCTTTGTAAACAAAGACGACTACAACAAAATTCAGGAAGATGACACCATTGACGTGTTGGGCTTAACTTCATTTGCTCCGGGCAAAAACCTAACTATTCAGTTAACGCATAAAGATGGTTCAACTGAAAGTTTTGAAGTTGCACATACTTACAATGCTCAGCAAATTGAATGGTTTAAAGCAGGTGCTGCGTTGAACATTATTCGTGCGGGTGTGGCTGCGTAGCATTTAATTTTTATGCAAAGGATAAAGGCGGACAATTTGTTCCGCCTTTTTTCTTTTTTCATACCCTCATCTTTACTAATTCTATGAGTAAACTCTTCATAGTTCCTACTCCCATCGGCAATTTGGAAGACATTACACTTCGAGCACTGCGTGTGCTGAAGGAGGTGGATTTGATTTTGGCGGAGGACACGCGGCAGACCAAAAAGCTACTCAATCATTTTAGCATTGATAAGCCGTTGATGTCGCATCATGCTTTTAATGAACATCAAACCGTTTCAAAAATTGCAGAATTGATAGCTTCTGGAAAGAACATTGCATTGGTGAGTGATGGCGGAACGCCTGCTGTTTCCGATCCGGGTTTTTTATTGGTAAGGGCATGTGTAAAGCAGCAAATTCCGGTAGAATGTTTGCCTGGAGCAACTGCTTTTGTCCCTGCATTGGTGGTGTCGGGTTTGCCTACTGATAGTTTCGTTTTTGAAGGTTTTTTGCCCCATAAAAAGGGGCGGGAAACTGCTTTGAAAAAACTTTCGGTTGAGCCAAGAACCATAGTGCTTTATGAATCGCCATTCAGGGTGGTAAAACTGATGGAGGAAATCAAAAAACATTTTGGGGAGGAAAGAAAATTGAGCGTGAGCCGCGAAATCAGTAAAATGTTTGAAGAAACCATTCGGGGAACTGCCGCTGAAATTATTGCTCACTTCAATCAAAAAGAACCCAAAGGCGAATTTGTGGTGGTGATTGCAGGAAAAGAAGATTAGGCGCAAACTATCTGTTCGATAACTGTCTGCACAAGTCTAAGTCGCGCTTGGCATTGTCTAAATCGCGCGATAGTTTTTCTAAATCTGCCTTGTAGGTTTCCACATCTTTTGAGGCGCCACCAAGGTCGCGCAACTGCTTTTTCGACTTTTGCAATTCCAGCGAAAGTGCGATGATGTTGCTGTAAAATTCTTTTCTGGCTGTGGTGTCGGAAAGCTTCTTGCCCATGTCCACCAAAGTGGCACTGATAAACTGCTCTAAGTAAACCACATTCTCGCCCGGATTATTGATTTTATCCAACAGTTGTTTCACGGTATCCAACTTTTGATAGAAACCGAAATCATTGCCCAATTGAGCCTCATATTTTGCGTTTTGCGCACGCAGAATTTCATTCTCAACATACGGCACGCGGTAGTTCACGAACACAGCCGCAACTGCCAACAAAATAACACCCAGCAGCAGCGCAAGAAATTTCCAGAATGAGCGGGCACGTTCGTTTTTATTTAAAGGCTCCATGTGTGAATTGCATTTATTAAATGATTGGTGTTGTTTAACTATTCAAAAAAAAATAGCTAAGCGAAACTATAAAAGCTTACGGGATTTAGAGTAAGCAGGTGCAATATTAAGTGTAAAAATGTAGTTTAATAGATTGGGGGTTGTTGCCAAAAGATAAAGCCAAACAGCTTTTTTCTTAATTTTGGTGTTATGAAAACAACTGTAACCGTTGATTTGCCTGAGAGTGTTCATCTTTCTGAGAAGGACTTAGCTATGATTATAGCCGGAAAGTTGTTTTCAGAAAGGATTATCTCTGCGGGTGCAGCGGCTGAAATGGCACGAGTTTCAAAACGTGAATTTTTAGAAAGTCTTGGCAAATATGGATACTCATTTCTAAACCTTACTGCCGAAGAAGTAAAACAGGATTTAACAAATGTCAGCAACGGTAATTTCTGATACGAGTTGCTTGATTTTCATCGGCAAAATTGATTTGCTTGATTTTATTGCCAAATCCTATGAAACCGTTTATGTAACGACTGCCATTGCGAATGAATATGGACTGCCTCTGCCCGAATGGATTGTTGTTCGTAACCCTACAGATAATTTAAAGGTTAAGGAGCTACAATCGAAAATGGATTTAGGGGAAGCAACTGCAATAGCTTTGGCTTTAGAAATTGCTGATTGCGATTTATTGTTGGATGATTTATCAGCACGTATTTATGCGCTCGAAAATCATTTGAAATTTACAGGAACTTTAGGTGTTCTGCTAAAGGCAAAACAACAAAAAGCCATTTCGGAAGTTCTCCCTTTGCTGAATAAACTTAAAACGTTCGGTTTTAGAATTTCAGAAGCTGTAGAAAAAGAAGTGTTGATGGCTGCAAATGAATTGTGATTAGGAGCAGATAACTTTTAGTCTGCCAAAAAGCTCCTTTTCACTTTTGGTTTCACTTCGGCAGCGCCTGTGTTGGAAACAGGTTCTTCTTTCACAAAAATGTTGGTCTCTTTTTTCTTACCGATGTAATCGAGCTTAGCGAGTTTGCTAAAAACAATAGAAAGCGTTTTTGCAAACTCGGTGATTTTAGTGAGCGACTGATTAATGTCGCTGTGGTTATATGGCAATTGCAGCAACTCGGCAACCGCACTTTCAAACTGCCCCTGCGTGAGGTCGCACCATTCGGTGATGTAGTTAATGAGTTCTTCCTTTCCGGTTCCCTGCCGCGATTCGATGAAGGAGTAAATCACCCGTGCAAAAGTTGAATTCAATTCATAAAGCGCAAATGGCGAGCGATAAGGCATTTCCCATTTCAAACCTGCAAAGCGATAGTTGATAAATTCCAGCATACGCTGCGATAGCGTGTGCATCAGCAAAGCCAAATCGTTTTGCTGATTTTTCTGATGCACTTTCTGAATGATGCCCAAAGTGAACTGTTCCATTTGCGCATAGAAACGAATGGTTTCTTCCATCACATCTGCCAAGTCGGGGTAAGCCAACGAAGCGGTGCATGGCGGAATAAAAGTTACATCTTCTTCTGCTTTACCTGCTTTGATAATCACTTTGCCTATGGGCAACAAAACAGGCGCAGCGGCATGTGTTGAAATTTCTTCTTCACTTAAAAAATGAACTGTGATGGCAGTTGACACAAACGGTTGGCGTGCCGGGGTTTCAGCAGGATTCGGAACGCCTGTTGGCGTTAAACCGAAAGCATCGGCAACCAACACCACATAATAATTTGTTGGTTTTTGTGCGGCTTCAATTTGTTTTGAAATAACAAGTTGTTCGCTGAGCGGTGCCGCAGGGTTAATGTCAATTAAAGTGCCGTTGGCAGTGGTGGCGCGGCAGTAAGTTACACTCACGTTCAGCGTTCCGTTGGTTTCGGGCACAATGCTGCATTCCAGCGAAGCGCTTTTGCCGGCTTCGGGCATCAGCAATCCGTAGTTTACAGGTGTGGTGAAACGGCTTGCGGCATCGCGCGCCAAATCAATGGCGGCAAGTTGATCTTGAATGAAGTGCGTTTTGTTCACCTTCATTCCGTCAATCCAATGCACAAACCTATGCTGCAGTTGCTTGCTCATTGCTTACGTTTTGTTCATACACTCGCGTGCAAATAATGATGTCATTTTCTTTGATTTCGTTTTCGCCAACCGTTACAAAAGGGTCAATAAAACGATTGGGTTTCCACCACGGATTTTTCACATAAAAAACCCATCCGCTCGGGTTGCGCTGCATGTCTAAGTATTCAATAATGCTTTCGGGATGGCGCTCATTGTAATCGTTGATGAAAAAGAAAAACAACTGCCCGAAGTTGAGGCGCACAGGCGCTTTGGCGCGGAAATTTGTATAACTGCTGTCGCGCATTCTTTTCTGAAACTGAAAAGCAATTACCACCGGTTTGCTCATGTCAATGTCATCGGCATCGGGCATTTCATCTTCAACAGGGTAGAACCAACGCTTGTAAATTTGCATGGGAACTTCCATAGCAAAATCAAACAACTTCATGGCAAGAAACGGAAGCGGGAAAACAAAGGAAGCTAATGGATAAATCCATAAATACTCTTTCGGACCCGTGAGCCGCAGCAGCAGTGAAAAGATAATTGCTGCAACAGCAAACTGAGTTAGCGTGAAATAAAATTCAGGTTTGAAACTTGTGCGCTTTGACCACGGCTGATGCAGGTAAATGCCCAGTGCGTGTGCCATGCCCGAAACCAAAAATAAAAACTGAGCAAGCGAAAACGAAAGCCTCGGCATTTCAATGATGATGAAACCGATACAACTGAAAATCGCAGTGAGCAGCACATTCAGCAGCGTGTGAACAATGAGATGTTTTTTATAGTTGGTAATTACGTCTTTACCGAAATAGAAAAACAGTGCGCCAAAAGCCGCCCCGGCAGCCGAAAGGACAATGTTTACAATCGAAGGTTTCCAGTCAATCATGTTTGCAAAAACGGGGTGAAATTAGCTTAATCCGAAATATCCCAAATGTGCGGGTTGAATTTGGTCGCCCAATATAAAGCCACTTTCGGTTTCGGGAGGGAAAATTATTTCGCGCACATCCGCCTCCACAGGAATAAAGTATTGGTGTAATAGCTGCAAAGTTTGATACAATACGCCTCTATTGATGTAGTCGCTCAAATTGAAATTTTTCAAAGGACCTACAGCCACTTCCACCACCGGAAAAGGAGCCGGAGCTGCATCGCCAATAACGGTGTTTTGCCCAAGAAACGCGCCATCAAGTGTGAAACTCTCTTCAAGGGCTATAAATTCATTGGCGGCTGAAGTTTTCCTGATGCTGATTTTTTCACCCAAAATCAATTCATAGCAAGCAGCGGTTAATTCAAAATTACCCACCACTTTTTCGAGCAACGGTAACAGGTAAACCAGCATGTTCAAGCCTTTCACTTGCTTGGAGTGCTTTAAACCCCAAAAGCGAAAAAGCAAATTGGTGGAATTGTGCTGCTGTATGTTTTCAAGGATGTGCTGCTCTTTGTCTTCAAGATTCAGTTTGCTCAAGAAAACCTCATGTTCAATAGGCAAAAACATTTTGCGCGCATCGCCTTCAATGGCACGGTTGGCACGTGCCTGCGCCACATATTTTGCAATCAGGTTTGTGCTGTCGCCCGAAAGCATTGGTTGATGAAACAAACCCTCAGGTAGTGCATCGTAGATGCCATTTCGGTTCAACTCCACCGAAATGAAATCATCTATGTGCGATGATTCATCGAAGTAAAAAGCACTGATGTCGCGCGAGTGGGGGCGCTTGAAAGTTCCCTTCAGGCGGGTGAGGAACTGCTGTTGTTCCATGCCGTTGCGCATCATCACTGCAAGCAAAGCTTCGGCTTTAACATCGCTTTGAGTTTGTTCTAAACTTTTGAGGACGGATTCTAATGTCATCAATCAATTGTTAAAGGTGAAAGTAGAGGGAAATGATGAATTGTTTGCAAAATAGTTTAGGTATAAATAGTAAAACGCAAACTAAAACTACTTCTCAAACTCCAACTGCCTGATGGCACCTTGTTGTTGCTTAATTCGCTTGGCGATTTCGTTGTTTGCAAAAGCATTCTTCGCTTGAATACCTGCTTTTCCTTTCAATAAAAATATGGCTGCATTTGCTAATGGGTTAGCAACAAAAGAAGGCAACCATAAGCCAATGATGATGATGTTCAACAACACTTTTTCTTTAAAAGAAAAGAGATGAAGGTTTGCAGCAATGTGCTGACGGGTATTTAATTTCTGCTCATCCGTATCTACAAATATTCCGCATTGCAGAATATTGAAAAGTTGTTGCACCAAACTACCTTTTAAGTAAGTCCTGCAAGCCAGAAAAACGGCATCGCTGGTTTCATTTTTAACAGCTTCGGCAGAAAGTAACAATTCATAATAGCAGGTGCGCCACAAATAAAAAGAAGTGTATTGCATCACTTCTCCATGTAGGCTTTCTGCATGTATACCGATAGACTCAATGTAGATTTTATGCTCAGGATGTTTGAATAAACCCAATATCTGTATCTGCGACTGCGGCCAGCATTCATTGAAGAAGTCATAACCGTATTGCGCCAGATAATCTTTGAAGTAAGCAGTGCGAGGAATAAAAAAACCTGCGTTGCCCATATTCCAGAAATGCTTTTCTAAGAAAGCAATCAGCGATGGAGAATCTCCGTTGTTGAAATGCTTTCTTTTAAAATCGGCATGATCAATTAATGTTCCGCAGTCGGGATATTTTTTGAGTAGTGCAATAATTTTGGGAAGCACATTCGGCTTCATTCTATCATCATCACCCATGAACAATACATACTTTCCCGTGGCAAGCTCCATGCTTTTCAGCACATTGCTCTTTGCTCCGGTGTTGGTAGTGTTTCGGTTGTATTGAATGAATGAGTAGCGCGATAAAAAAGCATTAACAACTTCATCAGTATTATCAGTAGAAGCATTATTGGAAACAACCACATCCACCTCACCTTGCAAATTGTGTTGCACAATTTCATCACACACTTGCTGCAACAAATCTTTCACCAGCAATGCGCGATTCCAAGTGGGAATAGAAACAGTAAGCAATGGTTGATTCATGCTATAAAGTTAGGCTTGCCAGTTTGCGCAAATGCTCCTGACTGCCCGCAAGGCTGATGAATTTATCGGGAATGCCAATACGTTTAATTTTAGGAAAGGTGGCAATGATTCCCTCCTGTACTAAATCATTATAGGCTTCTAAAACAACAGAGCCAAAACCACCGCTTAGCTGATGCTCTTCAATCACAATAATATCGTTGTAATCAGCCGCAATTTGCTGCAATAACTTTTTATCAATCGGCTTGATGTAAGGGAAGCTATAGAGACCATAATCTTTTTGATTGTCGTTCAAAAAGTCAAAAGCATACTTCAACATAGCACCACAGGTGAGTACAGCGGTTTCCTTTCCTTTCTTCACTTCAATACCTGCACCAAATTCAAATGAAACACCATCGGCATGAACCTTGGGCTCGCCTGCTTTACCCAACCGGAGATAACATGGTCCTTTATGTTTTACAAACTCAGTAGTAACTTGTTTTGCCTCAACAGGGTCACCGGGAGAAGCAACTGTAATGTTAGGAATGGCGCGCATCATAGCGATGTCTTCTGTAGCGTGATGCGAAGCCCCCAGCGAAGCATAAGCATAGCCTGCACCAACAGATACCACTTTCACGTTCAGGTTGTGGTAACAAACATCATATCGTATCTGTTCGATGCAACGAAGCGTTGGGAAGTTGGCAATAGAGTATGTGAAAACATTCCAGCCATCCATTGCCAATCCGGCTGCAATACCGGTCATGTTTTGTTCCGCCACACCTACATTGATGTAGCGATTAGGAAATTCAGTTGCGAAAGGTTCCAATACAGAGAAGCCCAAATCACCGGTAAGCAGAAAAACCTTGTCATCTTTTCTCGCTTCCTCAATCAATTGTTGAATGAATGCTGTTCTCATGCTTCGATTTGTTTTAATGCTTCATTCAATTGTTCTTCAGTTGGCGACTTGTAATGCCACAGCAATTCATTTTCCATAAAGTCAACACCTTTACCTTTTACCGTATGCGCAATGATTACGGCAGGTTTTTCACTGCTTAAAGCATTATCAAAAGCAAGTTTTATTTCCTCATGATTATGTCCGTCAACTTCAATGGCATTCCATCCGAAGGCGTCAAACTTCTTAGCTAATGGTTCAAGGTTCAACACCTCTGCTGTGGTACCAAAACTTTGAATTTTATTGTAGTCAACAATAGCAATAATGTTGTTTAATCCATGATGCGGGGCAAACAAAATAGCTTCCCAATTGCTTCCCTCATCCAATTCACCATCACTCAGCATCACAAAAACCTTGCGGTTATTTTTCTTGCGCTTAAATGAAAGCGCCAATCCGCAACCAACCGAGAAAGCGTGCCCTAAACTACCGGTGGAAAGTTCCACACCCGGCACTTTATGACTTGTATGTGAAAGCAAGCGAGAATCATTTTGACTGTATGTAAAGAGTTCATTTAAAGAGAAAAAATTCTTCAAAGCCAGAGTTGCATATACTCCTGTACAAGCATGCCCCTTCGACAACAGAAAGATATCGCGCTCTTCCCATTCCGGATTCTCGGGCTTCACATTCATCACCCCATTATACAGCACCGCTAACAAATCAGTCATGCTCAGTGCGCCTCCAACGTGCGAAGCTTTGGCTTTAAATACCAATTGAAGTATTGTTTTGCGAATGTCCTTAGCAAATTCGATGGAAGTCATTTGTACTATGCCTTTTTTAACCGCTGAATAATTGCACCATGCTTTTCCTTATGCAAAAAGAAATAATTTGTTTCTATCGTAGTTTCATCTACTAACTCAAAAGGAATCAATCGCAATTCATTTGAAACAAAACACTGATAGTTGAACTGTTTCAAATACTCAATGATATCATTAGGATGATAATTGAATTTAGCAGTCCATTTGCGTAGCATCTCAGTAAAAATGATTGGCTGCTGTGTTTGCAGAGTCGTTTCAGCACCTTTGAAAGCAAGGAGTTCAGCACCCTCCACATCACACTTTATAAAATCTACTTTCAGTTGATGTTGAGTTACAAAAGCATCAAGCTGCTCAACTTTACAAACTACCTTTTCTAAACTTTCGCTTTCACTCACCTTAGCCAGACTTGCATTTACAGAAAGTTTAGGGTCATAATAAAAATCAAAACTTCCCGCTGCATCAGACAAGCCAATATTGTGAGTAGAAATATTAGAAAGATTGTTCAGTGCAATGTTTTTGTTGAGCTGATTAAACGTGAATGGAATCGGCTCAAATGAATGAATATTAGCAGAAGGAAAACGTTTAGCAACATGCATGGCATACCATCCATAATTGCCACCAATATCCAAAACATTGAAACCATCTTGCATCAAAGCAAACTGCATCTGCAACTCCTCTTGTTCGTAAGTAGAGAAATTCAAAGTGTCTAAAGGCGCTAATCTTTTATCGCCCTCATTCACCAGAAACTTTATCCCTGAATCACGGAAAGTCATCACCACATTCCCGTCTTCAATATGGATAGACGAGATATTTGTATTAGGCAGCAGAGATGCGTACTCAAACAATAATTGATGCTGCTGATACATGGCATCGATATACTGCCACTTATCTAATTTTCCTTCCTTAAACTGCTGTTGAATTTCTTTAAGCATTAAAATAGCTTTGAATGGTTCGCGAAAATCCGGTTGGTATATCTGTTGTTGCCAACCAGCCCAATGAATTTATTTTATGTGTATCAGGCGCGTTGCGCAAAACCGCACTTGGCAAATAAGAACCATCAGTTGGAGGTTGCCACTTTTCCACTTTAAGGTTTTTAGCAGGAAACAAATTCACCAATGTCTCAGCCAAATCAATAATGGAACTTTCGCATTGAAGATTGCCCACATTGTAGGCGTTTGCATTTGCGCCTTTCAGCAAAGCTGTGAAAAAACCTACCGTTGCATCAGCAGAATAGCAGAAGGCACGCATTGCTCGTCCATCACTTTTCATCACAATATTTCGCTCATTCACAATGTCAGCAATAAAGTCTGCATATACTCTTCCATCATTTAGTTCCATGCCTGGACCGTAAGTGTGAAAAGGTCGAACAATTTTCACCGGAACTTTATGTTGATGAAAAAAAGAAACGCAGAAAGTCTCCCCCAATCGCTTACTCTCTGCGTAGCACGCGCGCACATTCGTTGGGTCAATATATCCATACTCATGCTCTTTAGTTGGAATTTGATGCTCCGCAACAGTGCCATAAACTTCACTGGTGCTAAAAAAAAGAAAACCTTCACTATTACAATCTTTCGCCAGTTGAAGAAGATTGTATGTGCCTAAAGTGTTTGCCGCAGCGGTGCCAACCGGGTCAATACCATAATACTTAGGGCTTGCCTGGCTTGCTGCATGTATTATGAAATCAAATTTCAAATCGCTTTTTACAGGAAGCGAAACATCTTGCACCAACAAATTGAAATCATTTCGCTTTAATAAATCACCGAACTTTTTTTCTGCCTTAGCTTGATTGCGCACTAAACCAACAACATCAATTTTAAAATCAAATTGATTGTTTAACTCTAGTAAAGTATAAACCATATAAGCTGGGAGAAAGCCGTTAGCACCGGTAATAAGTACTCGCTTATTCCGAAATTGCTCCCATGGCAAATCGGCTTTTACTATTTGAGCAATATCTTCTTGTATAATCGGATGCAGCAAAACTATTTATTCAAAATTTTACCAAAAGTATCTATCACATAGTCAATCATCATGTCATTAATCATTGGTGTTACGCCAATCCAAAGTGTATGATTCATGATGGTTTCTGTGTTGGTCATTTCACCCACACAGCGATAGTCAATATTCTTGAAGTAAGGTTGTTTGCGAATATCTCCTGCAAACAATAAACGGGTATCAATTTTTGCTTTGGTAAGTTCTGCTATCAACTCATTGCGTGTGATACCTGCATTTTCTCTTATGGTAATCAAAAACCCAAACCATGAAGGATTTGAATTTGGAGTTGCCTCGGGTAAAATCAAACGATCCTCAAATTGTTTCAAACCAGCCTTCAAGCGATTGAAATTGTATCTGCGCGTTTCCACAAACGAAGGCAGTTTTTTCATTTGCGCCAACCCCAACGCAGCTTGCATATCTGTAATCTTCAGATTGTAACCTAAGCGAGAGTAGATATACTTATGATCGTAACCAAAAGGCAAATCCCCTAACTGCCACTCAAAACGTTTGCCACAGGTATTGTCCTTTCCGCTTTTGCAGTAACAGTCTCTACCCCAGTCGCGGAAACTTTCCATCAATTTAATTAGGCGCACATTCTTAGTATAAACCGCACCGCCTTCGCCCATTGTGATATGATGTGCCGGATAGAAACTCAATGTAGCAATATCGCCAAAAGTACCCACGTGCTTATCGTTGTAGATTGCTCCAAGTGCATCGCAGCAATCTTCTATCAGCCATAAATTATGCTTCTTAGCAAAAGCAGCAACCACCTCTAAGTTGTATGGATTACCCAATGCATGAGCAATGATGATGGCTTTTGTTTTTGGCGAAAGTGCTTCCTCTAACTTCGTAACATCAATGTTGTAAGTGGGAATATGAACATCCACAAACACCGGTTTTAAACCATAAGAAATAGCAGGGTTGATGGTGGTAGGAAATGAAACCGCCACCGAAATAAATTCATCGCCTGCCTTTAATTTTCTATCGCCCAATTCATCAGCCGTGAGCGTTGCAAAAGCAACAAGATTTGCAGATGACCCTGAGTTCACCGTCATAGTTTTGCGCACCTGAATATAATCTGCCAAAGCCAGTTCAAATTCATCATTGAAACGTCCGGTGGTGAACCAACCATCCAACGAGGAATCAACTAAATACTGCAACTCTTCATGGTCAAAAACCTTGCCGCTTACAGGCACATTATTTACTCCGGCTGCAAATGTTTTTCCTGCAAAAACTTCCTTGTAATAATCTGCAACTAAAGACTGAATTTGGGTTTTAATCGCGCTTGCTTTTTCTGTCATTTCTTTTGATATGCTTCTAAATCATTCAAACAAAGTTGATACACATCCGCTTTTTTATCTAAGGAATGTTTGTACCAGTTGATGGTTTTTTCGATGGCTGTTTGGGCGTTCCATTTGGGTTGCCATTGCAGTTCGTTGGTTGCTTTGCTGATGTCTAATTTCAGCAAGCCTGCTTCGTGTGGCGCATTCTTTTGTGCAGGTGAATAAAAACTTCCTTTCCCCCAAACATCAATACTCAGTTCCACCAATTTACTCACAGGCAAAGTGTCGGTAAGGTTTGGACCCAAATTATATGCCTGCGAAAATGCTTGCGGATGTTTTTGCAGCAAAACTGCCAATTGCAAGTAGCCCGAAAGCGGCTCTAACACATGCTGCCACGGGCGCACCGCACTTGGGTTGCGCACTTCAATTTTTTCATTCTTGCTGAGTGCGCGAAAAATATCCGGCACAATTCTGTCCTTCGCAAAATCGCCACCGCCAATCACATTTCCTGCACGGGCAGTTGCAATCGCTTTTTTATGTTTTGAATACTCGTTCGGGTTAAAAAAACTTGAGCGGAAAGAATCCACCACAATTTCAGTTGCCGCTTTGCTGGCGCTGTATGGGTCATAGCCGCCAAGCGTGTCGCTCTCGCGATAGGGATGATGCCATTCATTATTATGATAAACCTTATCTGTTGTGATAATTACAACTGTGCAAGCCTTCTTTAAATCCCTCACTGCATTCAATAAATTCGCGGTGCCAATGGCATTCACTTCAAATGTTTCCACCGGAATTTCATAGCTCTCCCGCACCAATGGCTGCGCAGCTAAATGAAAAATAAAGTCGGGTTGAAAGGCAACAATTTCTTTATTCAGTTTTTCTTTATTGCGGATGTCAGCAATAACACTTTCACATTTCAATAGCTTTGACAGCGATTCAAACAATGATGGTTTGGTGTTGGGTTTTAGGGCATAACCTTTCACGGTTGCGCCAAGTGTTTCTAACCACAACACAAGCCACGAGCCTTTGAAACCGGTGTGTCCGGTTACAAATACTTTTTTGTTTCTAAAGGTTTGTTTGAAATTCATAATTGCTACTTACCAAACTTTCCACTCGGCTTTTCCTTCTTTCCACAATCCGTTCAAATACTCAAAATCGCGATAGGTATCCATGCACTGCCAAAAGCCATTGTGCTCAAAAATGCACAACTCACCATCCTGCGCTAATTGCTCTAAAGGCTTGCGCTCCATGATGCAACTTTCATCTTTACACAAATACTTAAAGAACGCTTTATTGAAAACAAAATAGCCGCCATTGATTAAACCGCCTTTGTGCATTTGCGGTTTTTCGGCAAACGATTTCACCACATTTCCCACTGTTTCTAACTCGCCAAAACGCGATGGCGGCAACACACCGGTTACCGTTCCAATTTTTCCATGACTCTTATGAAATTTCACCACCTCCTCAATATTTACATCACAAACGCCATCGCCATAAGTAACCATGAATAAATCACCGTCAAGGTATTTTTCTATTTGCGCCACACGGCTGCCGGTCATGGCATTCAAACCCGTTTCGGCAAAGGTGATTGTCCATGAAGTTTCATCGTGTGAATTATGCACTTGCACTTTTCCTGTGCCAAGCTCCAGCGTAAAATCATTGGCACGCATCTCGTAATTAAGAAAGTAGTTTTTAATCACATCGCCACGATAGCCTAAGCACACCACAAATTCTTTGAAACCATAGTGCGCATAAGTTTTCATGATGTGCCACAAAATAGGTTTGCCACCCACTTCCACCATTGGCTTTGGCTTAAACTCCGTTTCTTCTCTGAGCCTTGTGCCCAACCCGCCTGCAAGCAATACAACTTTCATAGTTTTTCTGAAAGTGTAAACATAAAATGATTTTGAGTTTATGTGCTTAGGTTGTTATTGCAGTTCATATTTTTCGATTTCAGGTGCGAAACTTTTTCGGTAGATACGCAAGTATTCATCCCAAGTGCAAACAAAAAATTATCCCAACCTGAACAGATTGGGATAGCTGACAAACTATGGCAATAAAAGTTTTGAGTGCTGTTATCGGATAATTTCAAATCGTTTGTTTGCAAAGCTGCCTAAGCCATCCTTGACTGATAGAACGTAAGCACCGGAAGCAAGTTTATCGGTTGAGATTTGAAAATTGTTGCCGGTGGTTTTTCCACTCATCACTGTTTTCCCTGAAACTGAAACTACATCATAAGTAAACTCATCGGCAAGAACATCAAAAAGTGCAACGTTTAAAACATTTGAGGAAGGATTAGGATATAAATTCGCTGCAAAGTCTTGTCTGTCTATCCTAAGTACCGAAGTGGAAAGTTCGTTACAATCAGTGATTTTTTCTACAAAGTTAAAGTAGGCCTCGTCCTCATAAGCATAACCACCTGCTACATAAGCGCTGTTGCCAATAACAAAGTGGGCTGCATTTGCTCTTCCCGGACCGGAGATGCCCGAAACCGGTAACCATGAATTTTTAATTGGGTCAAATTCATAGAAGTCGCCAAGCGAAACGTATGTATTTCCAATTTTGATAGCACCACCGCCAACGTAAGCTTTATCGTTCAGTACAAATGCAACGGATTCAAACCTTGCCTTGCCGGGGAAGTCGGCAATTTTTGTCCATGTGTTGTTGGCCGGGTCGTATTTGTAAAAGTCATTAGAGAAGTTGTCGTTTCCGTCAGTGCCAAGTCCAGCATAACCAAAGTTTCCGATGGCAAAACCAACTGCATTGACCCTGCTTGAGCCAGTGAAGTTTGCTTTAGCAGTCCATGTGTTGTTTACAGGATTGTACTCATAAAATGAGTTGCTGTTATTGGCAGCCGCTCTTGCTCCGGTTCCAACGTATGCTTTGTCGTTAATTACAAATTGAAAAGCTCCGCCAATTCCGCTTTCAGGGAAAGCAGCTTTTGATGTCCATGTATTTGCAGTCGGGTCAAATTCATAGCAGCTATTCACGTTGTTGAAGCTGCTGTTGTTGCCACCAACCACATATCCTTTGTTCCCAATGGCAAATGCCGAGGGCTGAGCAACTGCAAATGGAAATGCAGCCTTTGCAGTCCATGTGTCATTGCCTTCGTCATATTCAAGAGTTTCAGAGATGTAAGTTACCGGAACAGTACTTGTTCTGCCTGCAACCATATAACCTTTCCCATTGATGGAAAAGCCTGCAGTCTTGAATCTTTCCGTGCCTCCAAAATTGTTCATGTGTATCCATGTGTATTGTGCATTGATGATAAGCGTGTAGGATACGAGCAGTAGTAGCGGAAGAAGTTTTTTCATGATGTGATTGTTTAGCGTAAAGTTCAAGAAAAAAATAAACTACAGAAGGAATCTCTTCCTCATTTATTTAGAATTGGTTTGTTTACCTTTAATAGAGTAAAGGTTTCAAGCACTAACTACTCTCACCAAACAACCTTCATCAGCAACGCATAGTGGTCTGAAAGGTCCTGATGTTTCTTGTGCCATTGATGGCGATAAACCCGCACCTCGCGTGAAATGAATTTGGGTTTAATTCCGTTTCCTTTGTAAAGAATGTGGTCAACCGTGTTCCGCTTGTTTGGGTTGTAGCGTTTTTTCATATCGTTTAACCCGTGGTCCGAGGTGAATTGCTGTTCACTCGAAAGCGGTCCGCTCAGGGCTTCAAAATCGGCAAGCAATTTTGGAAACAGAACGGTGTCGTTCACATGCACATTAAAATCTCCGCAGGCAAACTGAGGAATGCCCGGCTTGCGAAATTGCCGCATCAAAGTTGCGGCTTGCTCAATTTGTTTTTGCTTCAGCTCTCTGCCACCACCGGCTTGCATGTGTGTGCCAAACACCTGAAAAGTTTTTTTGCCGTCATTCACTTCAAGCAGCAGAGCGCCTTTGCGCGCAGCGCAATCAGCAAAGCCTTTGCAATCATCATACTTTATCTTTTCTAAAAATGCGAAAGGGTAACGACTCATAATCATCACACCGCTGCCTTTTTTGTAGCCCTTGGGGCGATGTTTGCCGGGACCTATAATGTGCGGCAATGTTGCCTGCAAACCCTTCGTTAGTTTTTTGCGCGCAACAGCATCAAACATTTCTTGCAGAATCAGAATGTCAACTTTATCGTTTAGCACAAACTGTGGAATGAGTGGCGCACGCTTAACAGGATGGTGTTTGAGATGGAGCAATCCGCGCGGCAGAAATTTTACATTGTAGGTGAGTATGCGCAAGGTGTCATCTTGAGCGCATGAAATTTTAAAGCTAAAGCACAATGCAATTGAAATTGCTGCAATGAGCACCTGTTTATTTGAGCGAAAAAAAAGCATCAGGAACATTGTGCGTGTGGTGTTGGATTAAACCGAATCAACTTCAATTCGCAAATGTTGGGGAAATTTTAATGCCATTCTAATCCCCTGCCGCCATTCTAATGTTATTCTAATGTAAGTCTTAGTTACCTCTAACAACACCCTCGGAACTTTGCCGTAAGAAATTTCTAATCAGAAAAACAGTTGGCAAAACGCTACTGAACGTATTTAAAATTTTCTCGAAAAATAAAATTACATGCACATGAAAAAGACAGTTCTCATACCAACCGACTTCACCATTGAATCGCTGAACGCTGTGAAAACTTTTCTGAATCAGGCAGATGATAGGTTTCAATATAACATCATTCTGTTGCACGGTGTAGATTTTACCGATTCCATAACCGAGGCATTGTTCTTTACCAAGAGTAAGTTCATTGCAAGTGTTGAGGAGAAAGATTTTCCTGAGGCTTGCAACATCATTAAGAACAAGTTTTCAAGTCAAATTAATTCCATTCGCAAAGATGTTTTCACTGGTTTCAATCAGTCTGCTTTCAACAACTACATTGAGGCAAACAAAGTGAACGAAGCATTTGTGCCGGTGAACTATAATCTGCAAATGGTGGATAGGAAAAGTTTCGACCTCCTACCATTCATCAAAAACAGCACACTGACAGTGAGCGAAATTGAGTGGGATGCAGACGAGATGATGCCTGAAAAAGGAAAGCTGGCTGAAATTTTCTTTAACCGCGCTCCGGCTGCGCATTAAAAACATTAAAGGTTATGAAACTTTGGTTCGCATACATAGGTGTGTTTGTTTTAGGATTCGCCTGTTTTTTGGTCATGCTGTTGTCATCGCCAAATCCTGAAAGTTTGATTTTGGGGGAGTGGAAGGAAATGGCGTGGGAGTATGAGATGGTGGATAAAGTTGCAAAAGATGATATGGCAGAACTTTCGCACGAGTTGAAAGACCACAGCGGCAAAGATTTGGTGATTCACAAAGCGGAAACTTGGACTTTTTTGCCCAATGGCAAACTGAAACTTACACATGATGACGATGAAAAAACAGTGAACTGGAGAATTAAAGGCAGAGGGCACATTCTGCAGATAAAATACGATAACGACACAGTGGAACACTACAACCTTTCGGAGCTGCGCAGCAACAAAATGGTGTTGAATTTTGAGGTTGACCTTCAGGCGCGTGGCATTGCAAAACTTACTTTCAAAAAATCGTAGCAGAAAATCTTATGTTGAGGAAATACAGCAATAGCAGAACATTGGATGACAACATTCGGCTGGGCGTTTTAACCGCGCTTTCAGCAGGCATGGTGAACGTGGCATCACTGCTTATTTTCTTTTCGTTCACTTCAAATGTAACCGGGCATTACGCCATCCTTGCAGCAGAAATTGTAAAAGGAAATTACTATCAGGTGGCAGTGGTGATGGCTTGGTTGTTCCTGTTTTTTTTCGGTGGCTTTGTGGCAAACATGATTGTGATTCATTTCAACAAGCGCAATGCTTATTTTGCTCATGCCATGCCCATTGTTTTGGAAATTGTATGCCTGATGGCAGTGGGTTTGTATGGTCAGTTTTTATACACCGAAACATTAGCCGAAACAGAACTTTTGCTTTCCCTCATGCTTTTTGCCATGGGTTTGCAAAATGGTTTAACAGCAAGCATTTCCAATTTCACCGTTAAAACAACCCACCTCACAGGTTTAACCACCGATTTGGGCATTCTGTTTTCCATGTTCACCAAAAGCGAGTTCAGGAAAAATAAAGAGTTGGTTGCCCGAGCCAAACTGCTATCGTCTATTGCAGTTGGTTATGTTGCAGGTGCTATTTCTTCGGGTTTCATCTACTTCGTTATCGGCTTCAAAGTTTTTTACATTGTAAGTTCGTTTTTGCTGGTGGTTATTCTCTATGACTTCTACAAACTTCGCTTCATTGATTTTATGGCTGAGCGCTCCAAAAGAAACGGGCGATTGAATGGAGATCGCATGTCTGATTTGTCTCCGGTTAAAAACCAATCTGAAAAGAAAATTCCGGTGTATTGATTACAATTCCTCAGCCGGATTCCAAAACACTTTTTCAAAATCTGCCACAGCATCCTTCTCAATTTTCACACCTTCGGCTTCTAACAATTCCTGCATGAAAGTGGGCGAAGGGAAATGATTTTTGCCCGAAAGCACACCCTTGCTGTTCACCACCCGCTGTGCCGGAACAGGCGGAACAACACCATGCGCTGCATTCATTGCCCAACCCACCATGCGCGCACTTTTGCCGCTGCCCAAATACTTTGCAATGGCGCCATAAGAAGTTACCCTGCCTTTGGGAATTTGGCGCACCACATCATAAACATTTTCAAAAAAGGAATAATCACCGCTTTTCTTCATGGTTCTTCTATTTTCGCACTCCCTAAATGGAATGGGAAATAATCAATAATCATTCATAAATAACAAATAGAAGTGAGCGAACAGGAAATTGTTAGAAGAGAAAAGCTGAAAGAATTTGAGCGATTGGGCATTGACCCTTATCCTGCCGAATTGTTTGAGGTGAATGTGAACTCGAAACAAATTCACGACACATTTAAAGGAGAAGAAGGCGAGGCTCAGTGGCTGGTTTCCATTGCCGGAAGAGTGATGGCAATTCGCCTGATGGGCAAGGCTGCTTTTGCTGTTTTGGAAGACCAACACGGCAGAATCCAGCTTTATGTTTCCAAGAACGATTTGCAGCGTGGAGAAGACGCCACCATGTGGGATGAAGTGTTTAAAAAACTGTTAGATATTGGCGATTTCATTGGTGTGAAAGGTCATGTTTTTAAAACTAAAACGGGCGAAACTTCCATTCATGTTCACGAGTTGAAGTTCCTCTCAAAGTCGCTGCGTCCACTGCCCATTGTGAAAGAAAAAGACGGTGAAGTGTATGACGCATTCAGCGACCCCGAGTTGCGCTATCGCCAGCGTTATGTTGACTTGGTGGTGAATCCGGGAGTGCGCGAAACATTCCTCAAACGCACCAAACTTATTCAAACCATCCGCGACTATCTGAACGAATTCGGAGGCTTGGAGGTGGACACACCTGTGCTGCAAAACATTCCGGGTGGCGCGGCTGCGCGCCCTTTCACCACCCACCACAATGCGCTCGACATTCCTTTGTACTTGCGCATTGCCAACGAGCTTTACCTGAAACGGCTGATTGTTGGCGGCTTTGATTTTGTGTATGAGTTTAGCCGCAATTTCCGCAACGAAGGCATGGACAGAACGCACAATCCCGAGTTCACGGTTTTGGAGTTTTATGTGGCTTACAAAGACTATTTCTGGATGATGGAATTCACCGAGCAGTTGTTTGAAAAAATTGCATTGGCGCTGCACGGAGCCACCGATGTGCAGGTGGGCGAAAACACCATCAGCTTCAAGGCGCCATTCAAGCGCATCGGCATTTTAGATGCCATCAATGAAGCCACCGGAGCCGATGTGAATGCTATGGATGAAAGCCAACTGCGCGATTTGTGTAAGCAACACAAAATTGAAATTGACAATTCGATGGGTAAAGGCAAGTTGATTGATGAATTGTTTGGCGCGTTGTGTGAAAAGAAATTTGTGCAGCCTACTTTCATTATTGACTACCCTGTGGAAATGAGTCCGCTCACCAAAAAGCACCGCAGCAAACCTGGCTTGGTGGAGCGTTTTGAGTTGATGATAAACGGCAAAGAAATTGCCAATGCTTACAGCGAATTAAACGACCCCATTGACCAGCGCGCACGCTTTGAAGAGCAAGTGAAACTGATGGAGCGCGGTGATGACGAAGCCATGTTCATTGACCACGATTTTCTTCGCGCATTGGAATATGGCATGCCGCCCACATCGGGCATCGGCATCGGCATTGACAGGCTTTGCATGTTGATGACTAACCAGCCAAGCATTCAGGAAGTGTTGTTCTTTCCGCAGATGCGACCCGAGAAAACTGAGGGTTGATTTTTTGCGGGAGAGGAATGGCTGAAGCAATATAGAATGTTGAGATTACCTCACTCTGCCTTGCTCTGTTCGTACTGAACGACTTTAAGGCAGCCTCCGTAAAATCTGCACAAAAATCACTCGCAATTTCTCCAAATTATCACTTCATCATCACCACTTTTGAATTCTTCAATTTTCTGTCCTTCAATGGCTGGAGTTTTTACGCCTTTACCGAGTTTTGTTGGCGCAGTAATCATCCGTGCCTCATCCCAAAGGTTTTCATCCACAAATCTTTGAATGGTGAATGCGCCACCTTCCACAATCAGCGAATGAATATTCTGTTTAATCAATGAAGTAAGTATTTGTTTCGGAACAGAAGCGGAGAAATCAATCTTGCAATAAGTGATGTTGCTGTGCGTTGTATCTCTCAATTCATTGAAAACAATCGATGGAGCGTGGGGCGAAAAAATTTTTGCACCGGAGGGAACTTGCAGTTTTCGGTCAATTAAAACGCGTAATGGATTTTTTCCTTGCCATAAGCGTGCAGTCAGTTCGGGGTTGTCAATCAGTGCAGTTTTGGTGCCCACCAAAATGGCTTGTTCTTCGGTGCGCCATTTGTGCGATAAGCGTTTTGAAAAATCGTTGGTGAGCCACAGTTGCTTTGCATCATTGCCTGCCAAAAAGCCATCGGCAGATTGTGCCATTTTCAAAATGATGTAAGGGCGTTTTTTTTGATGGAAAGTGAAGAAGCGTTTATTCAATTCATCGCATTCTTGGCGCAGAACATTTTCAGTTACCGCCACACCATTTGCACGAAGCTTTGCCATGCCGACACCTGCAACCAAAGGGTTTGGGTCTATGCTGCCCACCACCACATTTTTAATTTGATGCTGCAAAATCAAACCCGTGCATGGCGGTGTTTTGCCAAAGTGATTGCAGGGTTCAAGGCTAACATAAAGTGTGCTTTCGGGTATCAGATGTTGATGTGCCGCATGCACCGATGCCATGCAGTTTACTTCGGCATGTGCTTCGCCAAATTTTTGGTGCCAGCCTTCGCCAATAATTTTTTCATCATGCACCAACACCGCGCCCACCAAAGGATTCGGAGCCACACTGCCCAAACCTTTTTGTGCCAGTTCAACGCAACGCTGCATGAAATGTTCGTGCGGAATCATGGCGGTAAAGGTGAACACTCCTGCTGACAATAAAAACCAATTGGTTATTTTTGAAGTATAGTAAAGCAAAAAAAGATGAGAACAATAACTGTAAAGCTCAATAGTGATAACGATGCCGACTTGTTGAAAGCAATTCTTCGCGAAACATCATTTGAAGATGTTGTGGAGGCTATTGAAGAAGAAGATAGTTTGAGCGATGATGAAATTAGCGTATTGAATGAAAGGTTAGAAGAGTACAAAAGAGATAGTTCTAAAGGTATGAGCTATGAAGATTTTGATAAGAGGCTAAAGGAGAAGTATGGCATATAGGTTTACTATTCTGTTAGTTGTGTATTTTGAGTTAATTGAAGCTGCTGAATGGTATGAATTGAGTTCGGCAAAAATTGCAGTTGAACTTTCAGATGAGTTTAGAAAAGGGTTGATGAAAATTAAAAACAACCCATACCAAAGTCAGATATTGCGAAGTAACTATCGCAAGGTCAATCTTTACAAGTTTCCCTACAAAATTGTTTTCACCATTGAGGGAAACGAAATCATTATAGTTGCCTTTGCCCATCATAAACGCAAGCCAGGGTTTTGGGAAAATCGTTGAGTTACATGACCATTGCCGAATTGCTTCAACAATACAAAAGTTCGCTGCTGAAAATTTATGATGCAGCAGAGGTGCGCGCCATTGTGCGGCTTGTGTTTGAAAAAACATTGCAGGTAGATGCGCTGCGGGTGGAGATGAATCGGTATTTACTGCTGACCACTCACCAGCAAAGTGTTTTGGAAAAATACTTGGAGCGATTGATGCATCATGAGCCGGTGCAATATGTTTTGGGTGAAGCAGAATTTATGGGCATGGTGTTTAAAGTGAATAGTCATGTGTTGATTCCGCGACCTGAAACGGAAGATTTGGTGCGGTGGATTGTGGATTCAGCTGGAAAGGATTTTACCGGAAATGTGCTTGATATAGGAACGGGTTCGGGTTGCATTGCCATTGGGCTGAAGAAGAATCTGGAGAGTGCAAATGTTGCTGCATGTGATGTTTGCACCGATGCGCTTTACACAGCAACCGAAAATGCGTTGAACAATGAATGCGAAATTGATTTTTTCAGGTGCGATGTTTTGGTAGAAAATCTTCCCGCAAAGTATGATGTAATCGTCAGCAATCCGCCATACATACCTATGAATGAAAAAGACACGCTTGCCAAGCATGTTGCCGATTTTGAACCGCACCAGGCTTTGTTTACTCCGGCAAGCGATGCCATGATTTTTTATGAGCACATTGCCGAGCTTGCTTTGCAGCACTTGAACCCGAGCGGAAAAATTTTCTTTGAATGCCACACCGATAAAACTGCTGAGGTGGTTGCCATTCTTCAATCAAAAGGTTTTCAATACGTTGAAATGCGGAAGGATGTTTTCGGGAAAAACAGGATGGTTGGCGCGGTAACATTGTCTTAACCTTAATTCGCATTTATTTGCCGCATGAAAGATTTGTTGCCATTGTGCGGTGTTTTTCTTTTTCTGTTGAGTTCATGCACCAAAGACCGTGTTGACCAACTCACCAACAAAGGAACCGACCCCACCGATGTGCCCATTCAAAAAGGGGTATTGGTTATCAATGAAATCCTTTCCACCGGCTCGCCCGATTGGATTGAGATTTACAACCCCAACAGCCAACGCATAAAAATGGAAGGCGGCAAATGGTTTATTACCGACAACCTCGGCAACCCCGAAAAATTTCAACTGCCCGACACTGCCATCAAAGCCAATGGATATTTATTGATTCCATGCGATGGCACGGGAGTGCAAGGCGCAACCATTGAAACAAATTTTAGTTTGAGCAGCGCAGGCGAAGAAGCAGGCTTGTTTTACAAGCAAGGAAGTTTGATAACCGTTATTGACTCCACCACTTTTCCTGCATTACCAAGCGGAACTTCTTTCGGCAGGCAGCCCAACGGCACCGGAAGTTTTAAAACACTTAATAAACAATCACCCGAAGCTACCAACGACTAATGAAAAATTTCTATGCACTTGCAATATTATTTTTGATTGCAGCCACACCTTCGGTGAAGTTGAAAAGCATTAAAAAATACAATCTGAAAGTACCGGAACCATCAGATATATGCTATTCTGCTAACACAGGAACTTACTTTATAGTTGGCGATGGTGGTTATTTATATGAAACAGATGAAGCCGGAAAAATCATCCGCAAAGCCGACTATTCAGGTTTAGATTTTGAAGGCGTTTATGCTGATGACGATAATGTTTATGTGATGGAAGAAATGACGCGCACCATCATTGTTTTCGACAAAAAAACTTTGACTAAAACTGGCATCCACCGCATCAGCTATCATGGCGCACGCAACAAAGGTTACGAGGCTATCACTTACAATGAAGCAAAAAAATGTTTTGTGGTTATCACCGAACGCGACCCAATATGGCTGCACGAATTGGATGAAAAATTTTTGGTGAAAAACGAAATTGAAATCAAAAAAATCCGCGACATCAGTGCAGCAACTTTTCACAACGGAAAGTTTTATGTGTTGAGCGATGAAGATTACAGTGTTTATGAAATGAATCCGCTCAATTATCAAGTCGAAAAAATTTACAAGCTGAATGTGCTGAACCCCGAAGGTTTATGCTTTGCACCCGATGGCACTTTGAAAGTGGTGAGTGATGATATGCAAATGATGTTCGACTATAAAATCAATCAACAGCCATGAAGATTTTAGATTTTAGATTTTAGATTTCAGATTTGAAGCGAGGACGAGGGACGAGAGACGAGGGACGGAATCAACCTCACAACTTGCAACTCGCAACTCGCAACTCGCAACTTACCTCTCACCTCCCACCCCTCACCCTTCTCATTTTACTATTTTCATTTCACACCTCAAACGCCCAACTCACCCTCAACAACGGCAAACATTCGCTTGAAATCAGTGGCTCGGCTTCGGTGTTTTACAATCATCGCCTGATGAAAGAGCCTTTCAAAGACGATAAGCGGAAAAACCGATTTGAATTGCGCGATGCGCAGTTGCAGTTGGAAGGGCGCTGGGGCAAAAGTTTTGAATATGAACTGCAATGCGATTTTGTGGATTTGTTTGCCAATACTTCCGACCCCGAAAACCCGGGACTTATGGATGCCTATGTGGTGTATAAAAGTCCGGTGAATCTGGATATTTGGGCGGGCTATGGCAAGGTGATTTACAGTCGTGCAAACATGGTTCCGTTTGTTTACTCCCCGTTTTTCCAACGTGCCGAAATTGTGCGCGGTAACATCTTTGGCAGACGCGATGTTGGCATTTCAGCCACTTACACGGTTTGGAAACAACTCATCAACATTTCAGCCGGGGTGTATTCGGGCATGGGCGAGTTGATTTTGAAAGGCAACAACGACAGGCTCGGAAGGTTTGAATATGTGGGCAGAGTGGATTTTTCGTACCCTGTGCGCAATCGCTGGACAGACATTGACGTGAATCATTCTCCGCTGCCATCGTTTTGCATTGGCGGCAATGTGCGCTATGCCGATAAAGGATTTACTTACACCGACCCCGATGGCTACAAACTGAAAGTGGTGGATGGCGAAAAAATTACCTATGGTGGCGACATCAGTTTTAAGTATAAAGGCTTTTCGGCACAGGCAGAATTGCACCAAGTGCGCGTAACCCCTCGCGACACACTGCGATTGGAAGGTTTCAACACCAACTATTTTCGCTCGGGCGGATTTTATGTGCAGGCAAGCTATTATGAAAAGCACATCCGTTCGGTGTTCAGCATCAGGTATGATGAGTTGAACATTTCAGATTTAATTTCGGGCTATGGCAGAAGAATCACCGGTGGCTATGTGTTTTTGCTGAAAGGCTGGAATGCCGCTTTGAAGATTAACTACACCCATGTGCTGAACGATGAGGAATATGTGCACCCGCGTGTGGATGAAGAAATTAAATGGACCGGGCAGTTGCGCATAGGCGTGCAGTATTTGTTTAGATGAGAAATTAGATTTCAGATGTGAGATATTAGACACAAGACAAAACATCGGACACCCGACCTTCAACAATAATCAATAATCAATTCAAAAAACATGAAACACATCTACACTTTATTACTTGCAGCCTTTGCATTTTCAGGAAATGCGCAATTAAAAATCAACGAAATTCTTGCCACCAACAACAGTAGTTCGGCAGTGGTGGACACCAACGAATTTGGGAAACGCGAAGACTGGTTTGAAATCTACAACATGGGCAGCATACCCGTTGACCTAGCTGGTTACAAAGTTTCTGACGACCAAAACAACTTCCGCACCATTCCAAGTGGTTTTGCGTTCACAGTGATTCCTGCCAGAGGTTTTGTGCGCATTTGGGCAGACGACACCACCACCAAAACCGGCATGACACAAATACACGTAAACTTCAAGTTAGGTGCATCGGGCGACAAAGTGATTTTGCGCTCGCCAAATGATGTTACCCTAGATTCGGTTGCTTTCGGGCAGCAAACAGCCAATGTTTCCATTGGGCGCTGCCCCGATGGAACGGGTGATTTTGAACCATTTACAACGCCAACTCCTGCTGCTGCCAATTGCCCTGCACAAGTTTCGGTGAAGGAAATTAATGAACACAGTTTCATGGTTTACCCAAATCCGGTTTCAAACTTCTTTGTGGTGGAGGGCAGTGAAGCGGTGGAGGTAAAACTCATCAGCATGAATGGCGCTTTCATCAACTTTGGCAAAAACGAAACCGGCAAGCAGTTTGATGTTGCAGCCCTGCCTGCCGGAATTTACTTTGTGGAACTGCGAAGCGAAAAATCGGTGGTTTACAAAAGATTGGTTAAGCAGTAAGCGCATCAAAAACAGATTCATAAAAGCCCGATGGAGTAAATTTCATCGGGCTTTTTTTACACTTAAACCTCAAAAACCACAGAAAATAGCGAAATAAAACCCAGCACTAATGAATGCTTAATAATACCGTAACAATCGGTCTGTTCATTTGCAGTCGTTTTAATACAATAAACATTTCTGATATGAAAAAGATATTCTCAGTGTTAGCTTTTGTTGCGTTAGCATTCACTGTATTCAGCCAATCAACACTTCCAAGTAAACATGATTTAGCAGGTGGAAATTACACCTTCACTTCTTGGGCAAGTTCCGCAACTGCGGGAACATACCCAAGCAACATGGTTTTTCATTATGTGTCATCAGAGCAATCTACAGCTTTCACAACAGACGGCAATCTGAATTTTAATTGCTCATACGATCTCACAGTTCGCCCAAGAATTAATGGTCAGGGAGCTAATGGTTTTAGTTTTGTAAATACTGGTAGTTCTCAATTCAATGATTGTTCGTCAGGAACTGCGGGAAGTCGCTTTATTGGCGCAGCGGTTGTAGGTTTAGATGCCACTGGAAGAAAAGATTTGAAAGTTACATGGACAGGCAGAACAATTAACGGGCAGGCAGCGGCTCGCGAATACAAAGTTGCCTTACAGTATAAGATTGGGGCAGGCTCTTGGAACAACCTTTCTACGCCAAATGAATACTTGTATGACAGTATTATTGCAGGTGGCACTTCGAATCTTACTGGTGCTTCTCAAACCTTTACAGACGTAGCCTTACCTGCTGCTTGCGATAACGAGTCGTCTGTTTATGTTAGATGGATTTACTACAATGTTACTGGAAGTGGAAATCGCCCGATTTTAGGGGTAGATGACATTACAATATCATCTGTTGCCACAGGTGGTGGTCCAACCACAGTAAATCTTTCCGTTTCTCCCGCAACAGTTTCTGAAACAGGGGAACCAACAGTAACCATCACCGCAACTGCAAGCGCACCGGTAGTGGGTACTCAAACTGTAGATTACACCATTTCGGGAACAGGCATCACCGCTGGCGATTTTGTAAGCGGGGGTTTAAGCGGAACCATTACCATTTTGAACGGCAACACCACCGGCACCGCCACTCGCCAAATCAACGATGATGCAGTTTGGGAAGGTAATGAGACTGCCACCGTAACCATCAGTAACCCAAGTGCCGGATTCATTTTAGGCTCCACCACCACTGCAAACTTCACCATTGAAGACAACGACCAAGTGCAGGAAGTGCTACTGCCACAATATATTCAGGGCACTTCCACAACCAATGCAAACCGTGTGCCTTTTTTCTGCCGTTTAACACTGAATGGGCTAACGCCATCTCGCACCTACCGATACTATACTTCAATCGTTAACTCCGGTGATGGCGCAACCTCCAACGGTGCCGGCAACCCGATTTTGGTTGATGCAGGTGGTTTTGTGTCTAACAACCCGAGTTTATCAAGTGCAGGTGGTTATGCAGAGTTTACAACAAACGGCTCTGGTAGCTACACCGGATGGTTTGGTCTGCAACCAACAGGTAATGCACGTTTTGTTCCTGGTGCCAATTTGTTTTTGAGAATAATGTTGAACGATGGTTCGGGCGGAACTTCTGTTGCATCAAGGTTAACAACCAGCAGTAGCTTTCAAGTTTTGAACCTCCACAATACCGGAACCGGAGATGGACTTCCGATTCGCAGCACATCGTGTGGCGATGCAAAGAACTTTGTGGCAATTTGGGATAACACTGCCGGCACGGGTCGCCCTATTTCGGTGGCTGTGATTGAAAGTGATGACTTGGCAAACAGCACCAACTATGCAGCTTTCTATAAAGATGATGTGGATGCTAAAGCCAAAGCATGGGGAACCATCATTCCCGAAAACTTGCCCAATGGCATCCGCAGAATCGAGCAGTTTTCGCTTTCCACAGGTTCGGCAGTTGGCGTGGCTGCCACCGATGCCGATGGCACATGGCCCACAGGTTCGGTAAACACAGTAAATCAAACAGGCGGAACCACAGCCCTTGTAATTGCCAATGCCGATGCACCTTTGGTTTCGGGCGGATGTGCGCCAATCGTTAACGTTTCAGTGTTGCCCACCAGCGGCACCGAGGACGCACAAACCACCATCACCATCACCGCCACTGCCGCCAGCGCAGTTTCAGGCAATCAAACCGTTGATTTTGCCATCACCGGAACTGGAATAACTTCTTCCGACTTTGTTGGTGCTCCATCATTAACCGGCACCATCACCATTTTAGATGGGCAAACAACAGGCTCGGTAACCCGTCAAATTTTTGACGATGCCTTAATTGAAGGAACTGAAACCGCAACTGTAACCATCAGCAATCCATCATCAGGAATTACCATCAGTACCTCAACGGCAAGTTTCACCATTATTGATAATGATGCCACTGTAATTTACAGCCGTGGCAGCGGAAACTCATTTACCGATGCCATTTGGGCATTTACACCCACCGGCACGCCAAGTACAATTGCAGCCCTAAACGGAACAGATTTTCGTTTCACCAAAGATTTTGATTTGGTGATTCAAAGTGGTGATGTGGTGAATTGGACACAAACCGACTCGGTAAAAAATCTTACTGTTGAAAGCGGTGCAAAGCTTAGAAGAAACAACAACAACGATAATAGTTCACTAATGACTTATCTGCGTGTTTTCGGTACATCAGTAACTGTAAATGGCGAAATGGGTGAAGTGCTGTCATCACCAAATTTTGATGCTATCGGTTTGGATATTGCTGCTGCTTCATGCGAAATTGCCGGAACCGGAACCTACAACATTGCTCGCTTGCGCAATAATAATTGTTCAGGCAATTGTGAAGCAGTGATTAAGCACAACGTGAATTTTCGCTTTCCCGGAACTTGTATTTACACCGAACAGAACTTTTCAAACTTCCACGTGCAAATCAATAGTGGTGTAACCGTGAATGTAATTGGTGTGGACGGCAATGGCGATGTGGCAACGGACGGTGTGAATGGCATCAGTTCTAATCCTCGCGGTGGCACTTTCACCGTAAACGGAACACTCAACATTGCCGACACCTTGTTTGCAAGAGGAACCAATAATGATGGTCTCTATGAATGCGGAATGACCATCAATAATTCAGGAAAGGTAAATGCGGCTCATGTATTATATCAGGAAATTGATACTTCGCTCACCAATTTTACTTTCAGTTTGAATGGTAACGGAAAACTAAACATCTCAAAAGTTTTGAATTTGGTTTCAGGGGTGTTTTCGGGCAGCACAGGTGTGGTGTTAGAATCCACTTCAATGGATGACTGTGCCATAATTGACAATTTTTCACCCGGTCACGCAGGCGAAATTGATGGCTTTATCACCATGCAGCGTTTTTACAGCAACACTGTTAAAACCAATAACCAACACATTATTTCGTCTCCGGTTGATAAACCGGCATACAGTCAATTTGCAACACTTACGGGCGTAAATAATGTGTTTGTAACGCCCACTGCTGATTGCAGCGACACTGCCACTGCCCCCGGCAGCAACTACGGAAACATTTTTGAGTATGACGAAAGTAATGTTTCGGCAGGTCAGTGCTATGTGAAAGGTTGGAAAGTGCGCTCTGCAGGCAATGCCACCAATGGCAAAGGCTTTTCAGTGCGCAGACCGGGAACAGGCATTATCAGCGTTCAGGGAAATCCGAACTCTGAACCTTCTTACACCATCACAGGCTTAACCAACAGCAACTGGAGCAGCACTTCAAAACAAGGAAGAACCTATATTAGCGGTTATCACCTGATTGGCAACCCTTACCCCGCTTCATTGGATTTGGTAAACCCTAACCCGACCGAATTTGCCAACATCGTGAAAGTGCTCGACCCTGCCACAGGGCAGTTTATTGATGTTTCTATGTCTGGCTCGGATGTGATTGCCCCATTCCAAGGTTTTGCAGTGTTGAAAGCCAACGTGGGCGGCACTGCTGATTTCACTATCAATGGTGGAATTAACCGCAAACGCACTGCGGCAACCTTCTACAAAAATCATGATGAACTAAAGCAGTTTGAAGTTTCGGTTCAGGGTGCAAACGGAACCGACAAAACCTACATCAACATTATCAACGATGCCACCACCGGTTTTGATATGGCTTATGATGCTTACAAAATGTATGGCGACATCAAATTGCCTGCGCTTTACACAGTTTCCGGCAACAACATATACAGCACCAACACTTTTGGAGGTGTGAGTCAAACACCTGTTGTTCCGCTTAATTTTGAACCTAATGCCAACGGCAATTTCACCCTAACTTTTGATGGCGCTGAAAACTTGCCAAACATTTCAAAAGTGTGGTTTGAAGATGCCAAAACCGGCTTTGGAATGGATGTAACCAATGGCGGAACCTACGCCTTCAATGCAGCTAAAAATGACAGCCGCGCTCGTTTCACCCTTCGTTTTGTGGCGGCAAAAATCATCAGTGGCATTGATGCTGCCGATGAGAAAGCATTAAAGATTTTTGCATCAGGCAGAACATTGAATGTGGATTTAGGTACAGGAAACACCAAAGGTAGCGCGGCAGTTTACAACGCTATGGGTGCACTGGTTTATGAATTGCCTTTGTTTGAATCGTTCACGCAAACTGAGTTAGAAAACATTGCCACCGGCACTTATTTTGTGAAGGTGTCATCGCCAAACGGAAGTTTGAGCAAAAAAATCATTATCACTGAGTAAACAGCATTTGTAGCTTAATCAAACACCTTCCAAGTTCCTGAAACTTGGAAGGTATTTTTGTTTTATGCGCTCACCACTTTCAATGTTTTTTTAACCACTTCTGCTTTGGTCATCAGTTCGCGATGCGAGTTGCCGAGTATGGTAACATGCCCCATCTTTCTGCCGGGCTTGGTGGTTTTTTTTCCATATAGGTGCACATAAACATTGGGCAGTTCCATCACCGTTTCCAAACCTTCGTATTGCACCTTTCCAATGTGCCCGGGTTCGCCTAAAATGTTTTGCATTAAAGCCGGCTGAATGGTGTTGGTGTTGCCCGGTGGAAGATTTTGCAGCACCCTCAACTGCATTTCGTATTGCGAGCAGTAGTTGCCTTCAATGGTGTGATGTCCGCTGTTGTGGGCGCGTGGCGCTGTCTCGTTCACCCAAAATTTTCCTTCATCGTCTAAAAACATTTCCACTGCAAAAATGCCGGGGCTGTTGAAGGCGTTGCAAACCATCAAAGCAAGCTGCTGCGCCTCTTGTGTTTGTGGCTCATTTAAACTTGCGGGCGAAAGCAGAAAATCAACCAAATTCAACTCCGGGTCAAAAACCATTTCGGTGGGTGGGTAAACTGCGGTTTCACCTCTTTCATTGCGTGCCACAATCACGGCAATTTCTTTTTCAATCACCACCAACTGCTCCAGCACACCCGGCTCGTCAAAAGCCATTCCAACTTCAGTTTCATTTAAAATTAGCTGAACGCCTTTGCCATCGTAGCCACCGGTGCGCAACTTGTGTGCAGCCGGCAAAAAATTTACGTTGGCAACCACATCAGCTGCGTTGTTGGTGAGGATAAATGGGGGAGAAGGAATGTTGTGTTTTTCATAAAATTGTTTCTGAAGTCCTTTGTCTTTTATCACTTTCAGCACTTCGGGCTTCGGGAAAATTTTTACCCCTTCGTTTTCTAATTGAAATAGTGCATCCACATTCACATGCTCAATTTCTATCGTCAGCACATCTACTTTTCTGCCAAAGTTCAGCACAGTTTCAAAGTCGTTGATGTTGCCTTTCATAAAGTGGTGGCAGAGGTGTGCCGCAGGAGCATCATCGGCATCTTCCAGCACAAAGGTTTCAACAGGGTAATCGGGTGCACGCTGTAATAACATTCTACCCAACTGCCCGCCACCCAAAATTCCAATTTTAAGCATGGTGCGAAAGTAGGGCTTTTAGGATTTGTGATGCTACCCTCAATTAAAATCACATCTTGTATTGAGAAACAGAAGGCTTAACAAAAATTGACTGCCATCGGAAACTGTTAAAATGAAGTGCCGTCTATATTTGCCGCGCTTTATTGCAAAAACGAAAACTAAAAAGCATGGATGTAATTGCTTCTTCACCTACCAGCGTAAACATTACCGAACTCAACGAGCGCATCAATCGCGAAAGCGCTTTTGTGGATGTGCTGAACATGGAACTCGGCAAAGTAATTGTAGGGCAGAAATACATGACTGAGCGACTGATGCTGGCATTGCTTGCAAACGGACACATTCTTTTGGAAGGAGTTCCCGGCTTGGCAAAAACGCTCTCCATCAAATCATTGGCGCAAGCCATTCACGCCAAGTTCAGCCGCATTCAGTTCACGCCCGATTTGCTTCCGGCTGATTTGATTGGAACCATGATTTACAATCAAAAAGAAAACGCCTTTGCAGTGAAGCAAGGTCCTGTTTTCGCAAACTTTGTTTTGGCAGATGAAATCAACCGCGCCCCCGCCAAAGTGCAAAGCGCCTTGCTTGAAGCCATGCAGGAAAAGCAAGTAACCATTGGCGAAAACACCTTCAAACTCGAAGAGCCGTTTTTGGTTTTAGCAACACAAAACCCTATTGAGCAGGAAGGAACCTATCCCCTCCCCGAAGCGCAAGTTGACCGCTTTATGCTGAAAGTGGTTATCACCTATCCGAAAAAAGAAGAAGAGCGTTTAATCATTCGTCAAAGCCTTGCTCCGCAGGATGCAGCCATCAATGCAGTGGTGAGCAAAGAGCAAATTATTGCCGCCCGCAAAACTGTTCGCGAAGTATATATGGACGAAAAAATCGAGCGCTACATTTTAGATATTGTTTTTGCCTCGCGCAATCCGAAAGAGTATAAACTGACCAAACTCGAAGGCTTAATCAGCTATGGCGGCTCGCCTCGCGCAAGCATCAATTTGGCATTGGCTGCTAAGGCTTATGCTTTCATCAAACGCAGGGGCTATGTCATTCCTGAAGATGTGCGCGCCATCTGCCACGATATCATGCGCCATCGCATCGGCTTAACCTACGAAGCCGAAGCCCAAAACGTAACCAGCGAAGAAGTGGTAAGTGAAATTTTGAATGCAGTGGAAGTGCCGTAGTTGATGTGTTGGTGAAAGGATTTGAAAATTTGAAGATGAAGTTTTAATAGCGGTGTGTTTTGCGGACTTTAGTCCGCTTTTAAAAAGTTTACTTTGGTCAAAAAAGCCTTCGGCTTTAGCCGATGGCAAAAAAGAAATACCAAATGTCTAAGTCCGAAGAAAAAAGAAAAGCATTGCGAAGAATAGAAATCAAAACTCGGAAGTTATCTAACCAGGTGTTTTCGGGTAGTTATCATTCTGCTTTCAAAGGGCGCGGCATGAGTTTCAGCGAGGTGCGTGAATATCAATATGGCGATGACATCAGGCAAATTGACTGGAATGTTACTGCTCGTTTGCGTTCACCTTTCATCAAGGTGTTTGAAGAAGAAAGAGAACTCACTGTGATGCTGCTGATTGATGTAAGTCGCTCGGGTTTCTTTGGCACCCAAACCGAATTTAAAAACCACATCATGGCTGAAATTGGCGGTGTGCTTGCATTTTCAGCCATCACCAACAACGACAAAGTGGGGGTGATTTTCTTTAGCGACAGGGTTGAAAAATTCATTCCGCCCAAAAAAGGCAAGTCGCACATCTTGCGCATCATCAGCGAAATTTACGATTTTGAACCCGTTGGCTCCGGCACCGACATTGCCGAGGCGCTGAAGCTGTTCAACAATGTGATGAAGAAAAAGTGCATCACTTTTTTGATGAGCGATTTCATGAGCGCCAAGCCATACAAGGATGCACTCAACATTGCAGCACGCAGGCATGATTTAATTGGCATCCACATCTTCGATAAAGCCGAAAAAGAATTGCCTGATGTGGGTTTGGCAAGAATGGTTGATGCAGAAACCGGGCAGGAAATTTGGCTTAACACGTCAAACAAAGAAGCCCGCGATGCACATGCAAAATGGTTCAATAATCATTTGAAAAACACCAAGGAAATGTTTGGCAGAAGTGGTGCCGAACTTGCCACCATCAGCACCGATGAGAATTATGTTATTGCATTGATGAATATGTTCAAACGCAGGGAGATGAAGCGATGAAAATTAGACGTGAGATGTTAGACGTTAGAAGGCAGATGAACATTTTTAAAAAATGAAACCGGAAAGCAACTTCACTTACATTGCTGAAATAAAAAGCATTCTTGCGCGGGCAAGGCAGAAAGCCTACCAAGCGGTGAACTCGGCTATGTTGGAGGCTTACTGGCTCATTGGCAAGCGAATTGTGGAAGAGGAGCAGCATGGAAACGAACGGGCGGAATATGGAGAAGCCATACTTAAAAATTTGTCCGTTGCGCGCACAGAGGAGTTTGGTAAAGGATTTTCTTACGCCAACCTGCGTAATTTCAGGCAATTTTATCTCACCTATCCCGACCCTGAGATTTGCTACACACTGTGTAGCAAATTGACATGGAGTCATAACAGACTGATAATGAGGGTAGAAAATTACGAAGCAAGAGAGTATTACATGAAAGAAGCTGTGGAGCAAAATTGGCTGATGAAGTTGAGCGAGAAAAACTAATGTTGAAACAACAACTGAACAACGACTAATGAACTGAGGAGAGATATGAAACAGAAGATTTTAGATAACAGAAACCAGAAATCAGAAACCAGAAATCAGAAAGCCACTTCTGAATTGCAAGGTGCATTTCCATCATTCCATCATTCCAATCTTCCATTTGTTCTTGCACTCATTTTTGTACTTTCTCAAATCTTAAATCTCAAATCTCAAGTCTCTGCGGGCTTCTACTTCGACTCTACCCGCATTCAAATAGGCGACCACTTAGGCGTAAAATTTTCAGTGAAACAGCAAGAAGGAGCGCTTGTACAATTCCCTGTTTTTAAAGACACACTTGGCGATTTTGAAATAGTGGAAGTGCAGAAAAAAGATACTGCTAAGGTTGGCAGCGAAACCTTGTTCACGCAGCGCATCATCGTTTCGGCTTACGACTCCGGCTTATACAGCATTCTTCCGCAAAAAATTTATTTCACCCAAAACGGTTTGCTCGATTCGCTATACACTGATGTGCAGTTTGTGGAGGTGAACACCCTGCCGGTGGACACTACCAAACCCATTAAGCCCATCAAGCCGCCATTGAATGTGAAATGGAAACTCAGTGATTTCCTCCCCTACATCATTGGCGGATTACTTGTGCTGTTGCTTGCTGCATTGGGTTGGTGGCTTTACAAAAAGTATTTCAGCAAAAAAGAAAAACCTGAACAAAAAGAAAAACCGAAGGAGCCGGCACATGTTTGGGCAATGAAGGAATTGCAAAAGCTGGAACAAGAAAAAGTGTGGCAAAAGGAAGAAGCTAAAGTTTATTACACCCGCCTCACCGACATCATGCGCTTGTACTTGGAATATCGCTTCGATGTGTTGGCAATGGAAAGCACCACCGATGAAATTCGTGCCATGATTTTGCGCGATGATGTTCCGGCAGAAGCGCAACAAAAGTTTTTGCAAGTGCTCCAACTTGCCGACCTGGTGAAGTTTGCAAAAATGACACCATTGCCCGATGAACACCACAAGTGCCTGATTCATGCGCGTGAGTTTGTGAAGTCAACAACACCGTTAACTGAAAGTGTAAAAGGTAAAGAGTGATGAAAGTATTGTTAGCTGACTTTTCCTTTTTGAAGAATTGGTTTGTGGTGGAGAGCTACCGCGGCATCACTTTTGCCGATAAGTGGGTGTTGTGGTTGATACCTGTTATGATGTTGTTGAGTGGTTTGTGGTGGTGGTTTCGCAGAAAGAAACAATACCCAACCATCACTTTTTCTTCTTTAACTGCAGTGCAGCAATTTGCCAATCCGGGCAAAGGGAAACTCAAAAATCTGTTGCCTTTTTTGCGCGTGGCGGCATTAGCGCTTTTTCTTGTGGCATTGGCGCGTCCGCAAACTTCTTTTAACGAACAAAAAGTAACCACAGAGGGCATTGACATTGTGCTTTCTATAGACATTTCCACTTCCATGTTGGCGCAGGATTTCAAGCCCAATCGTTTGGAAGCTGCAAAAAATGAAGCAATAAATTTTATTGATGCACGTAAAAACGACCGCATCGGCTTGGTGATTTTTGCAGGTGAAAGTTTTACCCAATGTCCGGTTACCATTGACCATGCCATTGTGAAAAATCAACTGAAGTTGGTGAAAAACGGAGTACTGGAAGATGGGACTGCCATTGGGATGGGACTGGCAACAGCAGTGCAGCGCCTGCGCGAGAGCAAAGCAAAAAGCAAAGTGGTGATTTTGATGACGGATGGCGTGAACAATCGCGGTTTGATTGACCCCACAACTGCCACCGACATTGCATTGCAATTTGGTGTTCGTGTTTACACCATTGGCATTGGCACAAACGGCAAAGCATACACACCCGTTGCGCAAGATTCAAAAGGCAACTTAGTTTTCGATTATGCCGATGTGCAGATTGATGAAAAACTGATGAGAGAGATTGCCATTAAAACAGGCGGGCAGTATTTCCGTGCCAACAACAACGCCAAGCTCAAAGAGATTTATGCGCAAATAGATAAGCTGGAAAAAACAAAAATTGATGTGAGTTCATTCCAACACAAAAGCGAAAAATTCCATGCATTTGCCGCGTTGGGATTATTGCTGCTGTTGCTGGATTTTTTGTTGAGGTATATTTCAGTTAAATCAATTCCGTAGTAGAATAACTATGTGTCTATGTGGTTAAAAACAAAAAGTCATGTTCAGATTTGAAAATCCCATATTGCTTTATCTGCTGCTATTGCTTATTCCAGCAGTAGTGATTTTCATCGTGTTTTTGCGATGGAGGAAAAAGCAGTTGAATGCTTTTGCGGTTTCGCCACTCATCAGCCAACTTGCTTCGCAGGCATCTGCATCAAAACATATTACCAAATTTGTTTTGTGGAGTTTGGCATTTGTGTTTGCAGTGCTGGCGTTGGCTAATCCGCAAATTGGGAGCAAGATGGAGAAGGTGAAACGCAGCGGCATTGATGTCATCATTGCGTTGGATGTTTCAAAGAGTATGCTGGCAGAAGATGTGAAACCCAATCGTTTGTTGCGAGCAAAAAATTTCATTACCACATTTATTGAGCAACTGAATAACGACCGGCTCGGCATCATCATTTTTGCCGGAAAGGCTTATTTGCAAATGCCGCTAACAGTAGATTATTCTGCTGCAAAACTTTACCTGAACACTGTGAACACCGACATGGTTCCCACACAGGGAACTGCCATTGGCGAAGCAGCAAACCTTGCGCGCGAAAGTTTTGTGAAAGGTGAAACCAAACATAAAGCGCTCATCATCATCACAGATGGAGAAGACAATGAAGGCGGTGCCGAAGAAGCCATTGCAGAAGCCGTAAAGGAAGGCGTGAAAACATTTGTAGTGGGCTTGGGAACCGACAAAGGCGCACCCATCCCTGATGCGCGTGGCGACTACAAGCGCGATGCTGATGGCAACATCGTGCTATCGAAAGCTAATTTTGAAATGATGAAAAACCTTGCAGAAAAAGGGAATGGAAAAGCCTTTCTTGCAGGAAACAGTAACGATGCCATTGGTGAAATTTTCAAAGAACTCGGACGCATCAACACCAAAGATTTTGAAGAGTATGTCTTTACCGATTTCAACGATCAATTTCAGTGGTGTCTGGCAATTGCATTATTGCTTTTGCTCATTGATTTTATGATTAGCGAACGAAAATGGAAATGGAGCTTTAAAATATGATTAGGACAGTAAAATACAGCCTTACACACACACATAGCAGTCGAACTGTTTTTACTCAAATCAATTCGATTTTCAGAGTAGTCATTGCAATAATCATTACTCACTACTCTCTACTTTCTACCCTTAACGCCCAATCCGAAAACGCGCTCACCCGCAGTGGCAACAAAGATTTTGAAAAGAAAAAGTATGCCGAGGCAGAAGTGAATTATCGCAAAGCATTAGAGAAGAAAAACAATATGCCCGAGGCAACTTTCAATCTCGGCAATGCAGTGTATCAACAAAAGCGTTTTGAGGAAGCTGCTAAGCAATTTCAGTTGAGTGCGCAAACCAATGCCGACCCCAATGTGCGCGCAAAGGCGTTTCATAATTTGGGCAACACTTTTATGGCTGAACAGAAGTATGAAGATGCTGTGAAAGCCTACAAGCAGTCGCTGAAACTTAATCCGAAAGACGCTGACACAAAATATAACCTTGCTTATGCCAATGCACTGCTCCAACAGCAGCAGCAACAGCAAAATGATAAAGACAACAAACAGAATCAGGATAAAAAAGAGAATCAAGATCAGCAGCAAAAGCAAGACCAACAGGATAAAAAAGACCAGCAGCAACAAGACCAACAACAAGCTGAGGGAGATAAAAAAGAACAGCAAAAGCAGCAAGGACAGCAACCCAAGCTAAGCAAGGAAGAAGCCGAAAAACTGTTGCAGGCGCTGCAAAACGAGGAGCAAAAAGCGAATCAGAAAATGCAGAAAGCTGCCATGAAACCCGTGCAGGTGAAAATTGAAAAGGATTGGTAAGCGCATTCTTTTTTTGACGCATCATCTTGTTTTACTACAGTTGAACATAGGTTTGTATAGATGATTTTTATCACGCTGATGCTTTAAAGCATCTTGCTTCATGTAAGTTTTTATTTATTCGATTCATGAACAACATTGTTATTTCAGGAGGAGGCTTGGTGGGTAGTTTGTTGGCTTGTTATTTAGCAAAGCGTGGAATGACGCCAACGGTTTACGAACGCAGAGCCGACTCTCGCAAAACCGGCTATATTGGCGGACGTTCCATCAATTTGGCATTAAGCAATCGCGGCTGGGCTGCTTTGGAAAAAGTGGGTTTAAAGCAAAAAATTGAAGCCATCGGTTTGCCAATGCGTGGAAGGATGATTCATCATCTGTCGGGTGAAACAACTTTTCAACCTTACGGAAAGGAAGGGCAAGCAATTTACAGCGTAAGCCGTGGCGATTTGAATGAAACCCTGATTACTGAAGCTGAAAAATCGGGTGTTCAGTTTCATTTCAACCACCAGCTAAGCAGCATCAACTTTGGGGGCACCGAAGCAACATTTGAGAACACCGATACTAAAGTTCATGTAAACGTCAAACCGGATTTTTTGCTTGCAGCAGAAGGGGCATACAGCGAAGTGCGCTATCAAATGCAACGCACCCATAACTTCAATTTAAGTCAGCAGCATGAATCGCACGGCTACAAAGAGCTAACCATTCCAGCGCTGAATGGAAAACATCAAATTGCCAATGATGCACTGCACATCTGGCCCCGTGAAAGTTTTATGATGATTGCGCTGCCTAATTTAGACGGTTCGTTCACCTGCACTTTGTTTGCACCGTTTCATGGAGAAAATAGTTTTGAAACGCTTTCAAAAGCACCGGATGTTGAGGCATATTTTGGCAAACATTTCCCCGATGCACTTCCTTTAATGCCAACGCTTGTAGATGACTTTTTTGGCAACCCCACCGGTTCGCTTGTAACTGTGCGTTGCTACCCTTGGAAGGTGAACAACACTTGCCTGATTGGTGATGCAGCCCACGCTATTGTGCCGTTTTACGGGCAGGGTATGAATTGCGGTTTTGAGGATGTTCGCGTGTTAGATGAGTTGTTGGAAGCAAATGATGGAAACTGGAGCACCACGCTCGAGCAGTTTCAGCAATCGCGCAAACCTAATGCCGATGCCATAGCCGATTTAGCGCTTTACAACTTTATTGAAATGCGCGACCTTAGCGGACGTGCCGATTTTCAACTTCGATTGAAAATTGAAAAGCGGATTGCCGATGCTTTTCCGCATAAATTTCAAACACTTTACAGCATGGTTACTTTCAACCAAACGCCTTACAGCGAAGCGCAACAGCGCGGTAACCGTCAAGCTAAATTGTTGGATGAAATTATGACGATTGATAACATTCAAGAAGTCTGGGAAACTGACGCAGTGCTGAAAATTGCTGAAAGTTGGTTGCGCGATAACCGGTAGTTTAAAGCGTGGCGAATGTCCAACCTTCATCGCTAAAGAAAGTAAGAATTTGCGGCAGCGCACTTTTTAGGTTTGGGAAGGCTTTCATGCTATCGTGCAGCACAACAATGGAGCCGTTTTTTGAATGCCGCACCACATTTTTAAAAACTGTTTTGCCCGAAACGCGCTTATCAAAATCATAACTCAATACATCCCACATCACCACATCGTAATCGGTTTTCAGCCTTTTGTATTGCAAAGGTTTTAGCCTGCCGTATGGCGGGCGAAAAAGCGGTTTCTCTCTTTGGCTCGCAGTTGTTTTAATAACCCCTTGACATAACTTTACAGACAACTCATAATCACTGATTTTGGTTTTCCAACCATCTTCATGGTTCATGGTGTGGTTGCCGATGCTGTGATTTGCAGAAACGATTCCCTGGAAAATCTCACTGTACTTTTCAACGTTGCTGCCCACGCAAAAAAACGTGGCTTTTGCTCCATGCTTTTGAAGTTGTTCTAAAACAAAATCAGTGGCATCGGGCACAGGTCCGTCATCAAAAGTCAGGTGAATTTTTTTCTCCGATTCGGAAGGTAAACTCCAAATAGCAGCCGGATAAAGCCGTTGCAAGAACTTCGGGGTTTTAACCGGCAATGGAATCAAACGGCTCACAGCACGCTAACTTAATCAGGTTTATGAATCAGTAAAAACTTACAGCATTTCAATATACCTAAATTATACCTAAAAAAGTTGTTTTAGAATTGGCTGATTTGTAGTTCAGAAATAAAAAGTTTTGTGAATTAGTTTATTGCCATATTTTCAACTCCAATTAAAAACAAAAATTATGTCCACCTATGGTATCGGAGGAACCGAAGTAAAGGGCGATGCTTCGGAAGCAATTGCAGATATTCCTCAAAACAAAACGCTTGTTATTGAACAACTCACAGGCGATGCGCCTATTAAGCCTGAATTTGTTGAAGGCTTGCAAACTGTTGAAGATGTTTTTGCGCACTACAAACCCGAAGTGGAGGTAGAGTTTCAAAAAGAAGACGGCTCCAATGCAAAAGAGAAACTTGGGTTCAGAAACCTTGGCGACTTTGGCGCGAAAGGAATCACTCAACAGAGCAGCTTCCTGAAAGACTTAAATACTCAACGCGAGCAGTATGTGAAAATCGGCAAGCAACTGAAAACAAACAAATTGCTGCGCAGCGCCATTGAAAACGAAGAAACCAAAACAGCATTAATTGATGCGCTTCGTGCTTTAATTGCCGAACTTGACGAAAACAAATAATCACACAAAAACACAAGGAGAAATTTTATGAGCGAACAAGAATTGCAACAACAGGCAACACAATATAAAGAAGCCGAAAAAATTGCCAATCCGGCTGACCTGCTCGATAGCAGCAGCGCAAAACTTGCCAAGCTTGGCGGTTTCGATTTAATTGAAACTTCTATTGACGGCACTCAAAACCTTAACCCTACACGCAAAGCGCGCAAGAAAATCTTCTTAACCGAAGCATCGAAACGCGAAGAGCGCGATGAATTGAAACGCACGTTAAAACTATGGGTTGACCTGCTTTCTGAGCAAGGAAGTATTTCAGACATGGTGGAAAAAAGCCAGCAGAAATCGGAAAGCGCAGATAAGCTGTTGAAAGAAAATCAACTACGCGCTTTGGAAGCAACCAAGAATCTTGAAAGGTCGTACAGAAACGTTGCTTTCTTTTTCAAAAATGCCGAAGCTGACAAACTGAAAAACGTAAACTTCCTGAATGCCACCAACGAACAGTGTCAGGATTTAGACAACACCCGTTTTGTAGATGCAGTGCGTGAAGAGTTATGGAGCAATTTCGATAAACTGGATTTGCGAAAAAATTACTCGCTCATGGTGGTGCCCGGCTATTTGGGCTCTAACAAAGTGGTGGAGAAGTGGGCGAAAATTGCGCACGAAAGCAAAGTGATGATGGTTACCGACTTCATGCACTTGGATGGCGCTGACGATGTGATGGAAATGTTTGAAGATGCTAACCTTACCGGTGGCGACATGTACAAGAGTAACGCACTGATGACCTGCAACTGGTTGGTGGGCAGAGGTAAAACTGCCGAAGTAGGCGAAGATGAAGACTTGTATGTTCCGCCATCAGGCGCAATGGCAGGTAAAATTTACTCAACGCTGATGTCGCAGGTGGCTGCCGGCAAAAAACATGGTTCGTTGAATGAAGTTGACCAGGTTCGCTTTGAAACCAAAAAATCGGAAATCGCCAACATGGAAAAACTTGGATTGGTGCCTATGGTGAACGAATATGGAAAGGTGATGGCGTTTTCAGCCAAAACACTTTTCAATGGCGATAACCTTGGTTTGCAAACCTACTCGGTGGTGCGCGTGTTCGATTACATCACCAAAGTGTTGATGGACTTTTTGAACCGCAGAGCATTTGAAAACTTCAATGCCAACACCCGCAAAGATTTGATGAGCCAAATCGTGAAGTTTTTGGATAGCGTTACCGGACCTAACAAACTGATTGAGAAATTTTCTATCAAGCGTTTCGAGCAAGACCCGAATCAAAAAGACAGAATTTATTTGGACATTCACATGACGCCATACTTCCCGGCTAAAAACTTCATGATTAAAATGGACGGGCAAAAAGGCGATGACGGTTCGCAGTGGAATTCTGATTATGCACAGGAATAAACTTTTTTCTTAAATAAAAACCAATTCTTATGTCATTCAAGGCAAAGTTCAAAGCAGGAGCGATTGAGGCAAATGTACTCAGCGCAAGTTTCGCGTTGCATCAGGACACTGATGCAACAGGTCGTCCATCGTCTATCACTCGTGGCGGCTTAATTACCATCACTGTGGAGTCGAACGACAAAACAGATTTGTTTGAGTGGATGTGTAACAGTTTTGAGCGCAAAGATGGCGCCATCACTTACATGAAGCGCGATCAGGATGCAAAATCGAAAGAGTTGAAATTTACCGAAGCCTACATGGTGGACTACTCGGAAATTTTCACCTCAACCGGTGGCGATCCGTTCAACATCAGCTTTACCCTTTCGGCAAAGAAAATCGAAATGGGTAGCGGAACGCACGAGAACGAGTGGGTGTAATTTTTTCACTTGAAAGACTGTTTCTGCTTCATTATTTTGTTGCAGAAACAGTCTTTTTCTTTTTAAAAGCATGAGTTATGGCAGTATCTGCAAAACTTAAAATTGATGACGAGGAGTTTAATGTGCTCAGCTGCGACTTCGGTTATTATTACGACTACCGCAGAGACACACTTCAGCCAACCTCTAATGGAGCATTTTACCCGATTAGGGTGCGTGTGGAAACCAGCGAATCACTTACCCTTACCATGTGGGCTATGGATGGCATTCAAAACAATCAGCCGCAACATGCAAAAGACGGACAGATAAAGTTTTCCAGGCGCGACCGCGATATTGAATCTGCCTTAAAAGGTGTTTGGTTTCGCAATGCTTTTGTTGCTGATTATCGCGAGTATTTTGAAGCAGATGGTTCATCCCCAATGTATATGGATTTGGTAATCATTGCTGAGTATATGGCAATTTCTGACACGGATGAGAGGACAAGAGTTGTTTCTCGTGAGTGGACTCCGCCTTTCCACCGAAATTCATAGTGCCAGACAACATGTGGTGGCAATTGTTTGCCAAGATTTTTACTTCTTAAATCAAAATTGTTCTCATGAACATGTTAGTTAAAACCGAAGTTGTCATCAGTGGAACTGACAGCGGAGATGTAACAATTATACACTTACACTCATTGGTGGTAAGGTTAACTGCATTCGGCATTGGCAGTTATGAGTTACATGTAGATGAAACTGTAATTGAAGGTGAAAAGCCCGACTTCATGAAAAAGTCAGCTAAACTGATTGGAAAGAAAACAACAGTGAAAGTTACCGTGCCTAATGAGTCGCCAAGGGTTATCTTCAAAGGCATAGTTACAAATGTAAGTTGCAACAACACCGCAGAGCAATCATCCATAGTTATTAAGGCTGAAACGCCCGAAGTGCTGATGAACTATGGATTGAAGAAAAAGGTGTTTAATGAAATGACAGTAAAGGATATTGCTCAAAAAATATCATCCTCATATCCTACAAGCCATTTGAGTTTTGACAACAATGGATTTGGCTTGGCAACGTCTGTGAAAACAACATTCATCCAATATAACGAAACCGACTATCAGTTTCTGCAACGCTTAGCCGATTCAACCGGAAATTGGTTTTTTAATGATGGCGAGAAAACGCGTTTTGGCAAAGCATTGAATGAACCTGCAGTTGAGTTGCGTGCAGGTGATAATATGACTTATTTCGACATCAACGCACGTGCCGGTGGAATTCAGCACGAAGCAGAACTTTTTAATCCGGCTGATGACCAAATGGTGTCAAGTAAATCCTCATCGGTGTCGGCAGATTCCCTCACCAACACCGTGATGAATGAAACCAAGAATACTTTCAGTAACAAGGAAAGCTACCATGTGCCTAAGTATTTGGAAGATGCAAATAAGCTTGGAAAGTATTTGGAAGTTAGATATCACCAACAAGTGGCTGAGGTGAATACAATTTCCGGAACTACTACCGAGAGTAAGCTAAAACTTGGTGGAGTGGTGAAGGTGAAAAGGGGAGATGTAACTGTTGGAGAATACAGGGTTATTAGCCTTGACATAGTAGTTTCCGCTGAGGGTAATTATTCCAATCATTTTGTTGGTTCAGCATTTTCAGACTATGCTCCGCGCAGGCTTCAGCCGCCTTCAAATGTGCCAAGCGAAATGCTTGGAAGGGTGGTGGCTGTAAACGACCCCGATGGCTTTGGCAAAGTGAAAGTGCGCTTAGACTGGCAGGCAAGCAATGAGGAGTATGGATGGCTTTCAGTGGTTTCGCCATCTGCAAGCAATGATGCGGGGCTTTACATGCGCCCTGAGGTGAACAGCTGGGTGATAGTTCACGTTGGCTCAACCATTGGCTTGTGGGATAGCTGCGTGATAGGAGCGATGTACACCGGAAGAACAAAACCTCAACGTTGGAAAGATAAGGATAACCACATCAAAGGCATTAAAACAGAAAAAGGGAATGAGATTTTGCTGGAAGACAAAGGAAACGATGGCAAAGCAATCAGCATCCAAACCAGCGATGACGATAAAAATTACATGTGGCTGGTGGATAATAACGGCAACACTGAAATCTATCTTCGCTCAAAGTCAATAAAGTTGATGGCAGAAAACGACCTTGAAATTTCCGCTGGCGGCAAATTGATTTTGCAGGGAACCGATGTGAAAATTTCATCGGGCACAACCACGGTATCAAAAGACAGCGCCTCACAAAGTTCACCAATGGCGCTCATTGAATTGAAATCGGCAGGCGATGCGGTTATTGATTCAAAAACTCATGTTGAAGTGAAAGCCATTAAAGAAATTAAACTGACTTCAACGGCAAACTTCACAGCAACTGCCAATGCAGTTATGCAACTTTCCGGCAAGGCATCAACCACTCTGAAAAGTGATGCAATACTTACCGTTCAGGGAACTTTGGTGAAAATCAACTAACCAAGGGCAATGGACAAGTATTACACACTTCCGCTTGAACCAAAAACTTTTACCGAAGGAAAGGAACATCCAAAAACCGATTTAAAATACTCCATAGCTCATTTCCTTCATTTGATTCTTACATCGCATTTAGGGGAATGCAAGTTCCAACCCGAGTTGGGGTGTTCGCTTTGGGACAGCGATTTTGATTTAGTGGTTTCTGCCAACTTGTTGAAAGACAAGATGCAAAATGCCCTTCGCGAAGCCATTGAAAAGAATGAGAAGCGGCTGACAAACATCCGTGTGGAAATGAAACTTTCGCAAGAGGAAATAACTGTTGCAGGAAGTGGCATGCGCATAAAAAGAAAATTAGACATCAAGGCTGGTGGAACCATTGCCAAAACCAACGAGCGCTTTGATTTTCACGAGCGCATATACATCGGTCCCATTTCATACGATTAACACATTCTGTTATACTTAACTAACACTCAAGTATTGCAGGTTTATTCCTTCACAACGCGCAGCACTTCGCGCCCTGAACGGTGGCTAAGTTGAATGAAATACAAACCTTTAGCAAGGTGCGAAAAGTTTAAAATTACCTCATCGGCTGTTCCCTGAGTTTGTTTGGCTACAACCTTGCCCATTACATCGGTTACCTCTAACTCATACGCTGTGCAGCATGCACTAATTCCTTTCAGGTGTAAATTTCCACTCACTGGGTTGGGATAGGCTAGGATAAACGCTCTTTCAGAACCAAGAACCCCACCGCTTTGCACCACTTTAAAAGTGTTTCTGTTAATGATATGTGAAGTTGTGTTGGTAATAATCGGGTCGTTGTAGTCAAAATAAATGCCCACGCGGTTGTTGAACTCGGTGCCATCAGGCAGATCTTTGTTTTGCTGCACAGTGAACTTAACAAAGCCGTTGCTGGCAAGTTCGTTGGTGGCGCTGTCGGGCAACAGGATGTTATTGAAAGTCCACTCCAAAATGTGTTGTTCATACATACGGAAGTCATATTCATGACTTGCCACACCGCTACGAACAGTAAAAATGTCAAAATCACTATCTAGCGTATCGCGAATAATAACCGTAAAAGCAGTGTCATTCCCAGTATTCTGAAAACGTATCAGGTATTCTAAATCCTGATTAGGGGCAATAAAATGATTTGCAGTAACACCCAGCGGGAAGCCGGTTTTGTCATTTGGATCGTAACTCCCTATTACAATGCCGCAATAGGTAGCCTCTATTTTTTGTACTTCATTTACAGGCAGAATGTTTACCAAGCCGGGAGTCCAGTTAGTGCTATCACCACATGCCTCAATAGTAGCGTTCGGGCAGCCTTGACGAGGATGTTTAGGGTGTTGTGTTGAGCCAATGCGCCACGTTCTGCCATCGCCCAAAAATTTATAGTTTATGCTATCGCCACCATTTAACTGCACTTGTTGAGTTTGAATCAGCTCTCCATCTCTAAAGATGTTTACCGGCAATGGACAGTTCATGTTGTTGTTCCCAACAGGGTTTTCATTTTTTACTGAAAGATAAATGCTGTCATTCACACAACGAGCTTTTACCACCACATTTGACCCTTCAAAATTTGTGTTGCAGGTTGTGGAGGCATCTGGACAATAGCGGGGTTGGGTGGTGTCAATTAAGCATTGTGCTATTGGGAAAATTTTTGCCTTCATGCATAATGTTTGCTCTAAAACAGAAGCACAACTTACCGCTGCTGTAATCGTGAAATCTTTGCAAAAACCCGGATAGAGGGTGTCTAATTCAAAGCGATAAGTGTTGTTGCCAATTTGAGTAAACGGCAATGATGCAGACATTACCGTAAGTAAAGTGTCGAGCTGAATTTCAGCATAGGCATCATTCAGTGCGCCTGATGCGAAAATTTGATTGCAAGCTTTTACGTAAATTAAATTGTCGTTGAAACACCTTCTAAGCCGAGGCATGTGAATGGAAATTTCAGGTTGCGCACAAGGCTGTGTATTGTATAATCCGATAGAGGGAGCAACCACAGTGCTATCGGGGTGCGTAACCGTAAAACTGCTGGTGGAACCACATGCCCCTTTCCATTTACCTGATGTATCGGCAATGGCGGTGTAATTACCAGGGGAGAGTATATCAGTTGCCCAAATGCCCAACGCATTTGTTTGCGTGATGTAACTACCGGGATTGATTAAAACGTTTCTTCCTTCAATACCAATTTCAATAGTGTCAAAACTGCAATTTTGATTGATATCATTAAAAATCATTCCTGAAACTCCACATTGCTTAAGTTTTAGCAAAAACACATCTTGTTTTGAACTGTTTCCAACAATAAAATCTACTGTTGAAACAGGTAAAGAGCCTTTCCCCATGCCAAAGTTTGCTGCTTTTGAAAAGTAACCTGTTATATATACGTTGTTAATGTTGTCTATATCTATTGTCTTTCCAACATCAACCTCTGCTGAATTTCCTGCACCTACTGCCCATTTAAAGTTACCTCTTGTATCTATTTTGAAAATTATAATGTCTCTGGAACTGCTTAAAAATAAGTTGGATACCTGCTGGCTCGGATTTACGTCTAAAACTCCACTTGAAAACCCAGTAATGTATATTGCACCTTTGTTATCAACAGCCATTGATATTGCTTCGTCATCCTGATTTCCTCCAATACTTTTTGCCCAAACCAAGTTTCCGTTAAAATCATATTTACCAAAGAAAATATCCTTTCCTCCGACAGATGACAAATTGAATGTATCGTTTCCAGGATCAAAGTCAACAACCCCCGAAAAAAAACCAGATACATATATGGTGTCATTAGCATCAACATAAATCTTGTTACATGGTTTACCCCCTCCCGTGCCGCTTAACTTCTTTGCCCATAAAAAATCTCCTGATTGGGTCAACTTGCATAGAAAAATACCAGATGAATTTCCAGAGTTACTCAAGAAAAACGTGTCAACACCAGGATCAAAATCTACTTTATAGTTAAATTGACCAGATGTTACAATATTCCCGTTCGCATCTAAACTAATATTAAATGCGATATCACTTCCGAAACTTCCTTGCTTGATTGCCCATACAAAACCACCGCTTACATTTAGTTTGCAAACGAAAATATCCTTACTGCTTGAAGCTGATACTAAATTAAACACTCCAAGGCCAGGATCAAAGTCCACACTACCTGTAAAAGAACCTGCAATGTAAACTTGTTTTAACGAGTCAACGGTAATAGCCAGTCCTCTATCATGATCTGTTCCACCAATTTTAACTGCCCACAAAAAGTTTCCGCGTTTATCAAGTTTGCTTACAAAAGCATCCTCACCGCCACTCGCAGTTAAGCTGAAAACACCATCTCCTGGATCGAGATCGGTAGTGCCTGTAAAAAAACCAGTGGTGTACACATTTTCATCATTGTCAACTGCAATTGCTAAAACTTGGTCATTGCCCGAGCCTCCAAGCCGCTTTGCCCATTTAAATCTTCCTGTAGCATCTAACTTAACAACAAAACCGTCATACAATCCAGAGCAAGTTAAAAGATACTCTTTGGGGCCTGGGTCAAAATCAACTGTTCCATCAAAAACACCTGCAATGTAAACATTACCATATCTATCTCTTGTCATTGCTTCTGGTGTCTGAAATCCAACACCACCTATGCTTTTTATCCAGTCTAAATCTACTCCCGCACTAACATTCTGTTGAGCACTTAAGTTTGAGATAGTTAGATAAATTAAAATCGAAAGTAATAGAATAATCTTCGTTAAATTCACAGTATAATGTTTAAGATTTCGATAGACTTACTGATGCTAAGTTCAAAAAAAATAGAGTGATGAAATCGTACTCAAAAAATATTTAAACCAATGATTAAGTTTCGGGGTTAAATTACCAGCAATTCCTCAATCCAACCTTGCCCCAAGCACCACATTACGTTTGAACCGTTTCAGTTTACCTTGCAGGTTAAATACTTCCACCATCACCGTGTAAATTCCCGTGCGGGCTTTTTGGTTGTCGTTGTCGGTGCCATCCCACTGAAATTCGCCTTCGGCTCCAAGCAACTCTGCCCGCACCAAGTATTTGACTTCACGCCCTATGGCATCAAAAATTCTGATGGAAGCCTGATAGCCGGCTTCGGTGAATTGGTAACGAATGAGCGTGAAGTCTTTGATGCCGTCATTATCGGGTGTAAACACTTCGGGGTCAATGGTGATGGCATTGTCGGCAATGCCCGTGCTGTAAAATTGCGAGTTCAAATAGGTAGGCGTGCCGAAACCAATATCGCTGGCGGCAGAGTGCCAGTTGTTGCGGTCGTTGGTGGGTTTATTAAAATCTATTCGCTCTAAAGCCACTCCGTTTTTATCGTCAATCAATGCGTAATGCCATTTATCGGAATAATAAAAGCTGTCAATGGTCATCCCGTTGTTCATCTTCACCACAGCAATGCCTTCTTTATCGGGATAGTTAGGGAACTTACGTTTGTCAATCAACCATTGCGGGTTTTTTACATTGTATTCTTTCAAAATGTTTTGTCTGTTGGTGGTAAACACAAAATAATCTCCCGGAAACATCAGCAAAGGCTCAGTGAGGGTATCGCTGGCTTCAAGGCGTTTTGTGGGTTCGCTTACATCATATTCTTCAATCACCAACTTCGAAATGTCAAATATCTTTTGTGTGCGGTTGTACAGCTCCATGTAATCCACGCCACCGGTGCGCGGATTGAAGAGCAATTCATTGATTACAATGCCTTCCCGATTCATGGTATCAGGCACGGCAAAACGCGCAGTGTCATACATGCCAATGGGGTTGCCGGCACAATCGGTAACGCCATTCACTTTCACGGTGTAAACAATGCCTTGCTGAAAAGGCTGCGTGAATTGCAATAACACACGATTGTAACCAAACTGCACCGCCTGTGCACTCACAGGAGTTCCAACTCCATTATTCACTACATAAAAATTTGGATTAGTGGCAATAGCGCTATCCAAAGTTTCAGTAAAGGTGATGCCGAGTGTGTTAGGACTAATTAGACCTGTGCGCAGAATATTTGGCAGTGATTCATCGGGATTATTTTTTGCTACTGAGTTTTTAATGCCCGGTGTGCCGCCTAATTCGTTTTCGCTTTCTGCCCAATTGCCTTCATCGGTGCAGGGGTTGTTGGCATCCATCAACTCCAGCGACCATCCACCTGCGCGCTTCGAATCACTTTTATACCAACTATCGAAATACTCCACATAATGAATCAAATTTCCATCGGCATCTTTCAAATAAATTTTATCGCCACTGTTACTTAATGAAGGAAAACCGGTAACGCCAACAGGGAAGGTGAAGTTGGAAAACTCAGTCACTGCACTTGTTCCACACACCACCAAATAAGTGTTAGGCAGCATCACCAAATCGGGTAATCGCGCATCGGTTTGAGTGGTGGGCTTGCCTAATTTCCAATCTTTAAGCGAAATAGCTTTGTTGCTTCGGTTGTAAAGTTCGAGGTATTCAAACACGGGCAGTTGCACCACCGGGTCGGGGTCAGCCATAATTTCGTTTATCACTACATCGTAGCGTTCAGCCTTGCGCGGAAACGCAATGATGATGGTTTGGCTTTGCCCCGCAATGCCTGCGCAGTTGGCAATGTTTTGCACGGTTAAATTGTAAATCTCATTTGTGTCTAAAGGCTGCGCAAAAGTTAAGGTAACAGCATTGCGCGAAACAGTATCAAACACCACAGCAGCAGGTGTTCCAATGCCTTTATCTAAACTGTAATTTGCTGCAACAACCGAAGAAACCGCATCGGTAGTTTGCGAAAAATTCACGCGGATTTGAGAGGGTGAAACTGCCAATGCACTACTTGCACGAAAAGGAATTACAAGGTTAGGATTGTAAATGGAATTTCTTCTGCCGGGTGTTCCACCGCTGAGGTCGTTGCTGGCGCGCCAGTTGCCGGTGGTGGCGCAAGGGTTGTTGGGGTTGCGCAATTCAAGCGTGTATCCGCCTTGTTTTTTATCATCATCTGCATACCAACTATCGCTATAAACCAAAGTGTGAATTGCCATGCCGTTGCCATCGCGGATGGAAATGGAATCGCCTGTGTTATTGAGCGATGGCAGCGAACTCACGCCAATGGTGATGCAGCCTAATGCCTGAAACAATGGCGCAGAATCGCTGCGCACAATCACCGCAAAACTATCGGGTGGAATAATCACACTTTGCAAAGCAGTAGAAGTGGAAGCATCGGCAAATCGCCAACCGGCAGTGCTTACCGGAAATGCCGTGCGGTTGTAGAGTTCTACAAATTCCACATTAGGTAAACCAATAACAGGCTCGGGGTCTGCCATAAATTCATTGATTAAAACATCAAGCGGCTTCACGGGTTTGGGTATTAAAATGTTAGCGGTGTTGTTGGGCGCTGCAATGCTTGTGCCGCTACAATTCTTAACGTTCAGCACCGTGAGAGTATAAGTAAGCGATGAATCCACACTTTGCGCCAGCGTGAGCAAAACGGAATTTTTTGAACTTTCTTTTTGCGCTTGTGCCACATTCAATCCGTTGTTGAAAACATAATTAGCAGCAGTGGAAGCGCTTGCGCTATCTAAAAACTGCGAGAAGAAAACACGCACCTGATTGGCAGAAATCAACTGAGCCGCTTGCACAGCTAAAATACCTCCGTGATTTTCATTCCACAATGAATTTCTTCTGCCGGGTGTTCCTCCACTTGCATTATTGCTGCCGCGCCAGTTGTCGGCATCGAGCAAACACAAATTTTTCGGGTTGATTAACTCCAAAGTGTAGCCGCCATTTTTTTTCACCGCATCACCATACCACGCATCGCTGTATACCACTCCGTGAATAAATTGATTGGAAGCATTTTTAAGTGTGAGCGAATCTTTATCGTTATTCAACGATGGCAACGAAGTTACCGGAATGGTGATGCAGCCCAATGAATCAAAAGCTCCGGCAGAGGTATTCCGCACAATCACGGCAAAACTATCGGGCGGAATGTTCACCGCAGGTAAAGTGATTTCCGCAGAAGCATCCGAGAATTTCCAGCCGCCCACATTGATGTTGAAAGCAGTTCGGTTGTGCAATTCCACAAACTCCACATTCGGCAGTTGCACCACTGGGTCCGGGTCTGCCATCAGTTCATTGATGATTACATCAAACTTTCCCGGAATAAAATAGCTGAATGGAAGGCTCTGCGCATCCATCACATTTCCGGCAAGGTCTTTCACGTTTGCAATGCTGATGCTGTAGTTCGTTGCATTCACAAACGCATTGGCAAAAGTGAGGTGCACCAAACTTTTATTCACTGCATCAACTGTGGCAGAAGCGGGATTTCCAATGCTGTTATTCACCGAATAGTTTGATGCTGTTTGGGCAGAAACTGTTTCCACATTTTCCGAAAACAAAACATCTAATTGTGTGGGTGAAATGATGTTTACACTCAGTGCACTCGGCTTGATGGTGTCGCCCACAATTTCGCGAATGGTGATGTCATCGAAACGATACATGTTGAAGCGGGAAGCAGTGGTGTAGCGGCAAAAGAATCCGAAGAAGTTGGTAGCCGTGTGCGTGTTTTCTGTGAAGCTGCCGTAAAAAGTGTAGTTGCTTCCGCCAAGCCTGTCGGCATACACTTCCCAGTTCCCGCCTGCTTTGCGTGTGATGCGGAAAGTGATGTTTGCCGTTGTTGCCGATGTGCCGATGATTTCTGAGTTGCCCGTGAAAACAAGCGTGTTGGTGGTTCCGGTTTGGCGAAAAATTTTGATAGTGTCGTTGTTTCCTGTTTCACCCAATTGAAGAAAATAACCGTTTAAACTTCCGCGCAGGTTTGCGTTGTTGCTCACCAGATAAACGCGCACAAAATTTGTGGAGCTGGGGTTGAAATCTAAGCGCACACGAAACAATAATTCAACCGAATCCAAGAGTGTTGAGTTGGCGCTTAAACCCAAAGTATCACTGCCCGATGGGTTGCCATTGCTCTGCAATTCAAAACCGGGGTTCACCAAAAATTTTGAAACGTCACCACTCCACGCAGGGCTGTTGGTGAAATCGCCATCGCTGAAATTTTCAATCAATTGCGCACTTGCCGAAAGTGAGGACACGGCAATGAGGAGCGCACCTAAATGTTTCCAAGTCATAGGTGCCGAAAATAGTATTCATTGATGATTTGTGAGGGTTAAGAAACTTTTAACCCGAGATGATGTCATCAATTTCCAAGTGAAAACCGCAGCCTTAAACCACCGCGTGAATTGGTGGTTGGGAAGCCCAATGAAATTTTTGGAATGGTGCGGGTTTGCTCGAAGAAAATGCCAACATTCAGCCTTTGGCTCACCACATAATCAATGGTGGGCGAAAAGAAAATGGTGCGGCTGCCGTTGGTAATTTGCGGCAGCGATTCATCCACACGGTGGTTGATGGTGATGTTGTCGCGATAGCTGAAATCGAAACGAAAATTCAGGTCGTTATCCAAACGCACGCGTTTACCTTTAATTTTTATGGGCAACTTCAACCCTCTGATTTTGTAGCCTGCGCCAATGGTGAATTGCTCATTGTTTTGCTCCACCAATTGATAGTCGAAAAAGTTGATGGCAATGTTGCGCGATTTCTTGTAGTCAAACCTCACCTGTACATTGTTTTTAAACGTCATGTCAATGCCGATGAGTGGCGAAAACGATTCGGTCATTGAAACATTAGGCATGGCATAGTAAGGGAAGAAGTTGCCGTTGAGCGTATCCACGCGGCTGCCGCCAAAAAGATCGTCAGCCCCACGGAAATCCAAGTTGGTTTGGAAACTTGCAACACTTAGCGTGCTGCTGTAGCCATGCGTGATGCTGATGTTCTGCACCACTTTTTGAATCCATTTGAATTTGTTCAAACCATTGTAGCTGATGTTCCAGTTGGGCAGTGGAATGGCTTTGAATGGATTCAGATTCACTTTGTTGGCATCGCTGCCGAAATACGCAGCAAGGAATGACGGAATCAACACCTCCTGCGATTTTGGTCCGTAACCAAAAGCATAGTTTGCGTTTTCGCGCACGGTGCCTGCGCTGTCGCGCGAAATGAAATTGCCCACCGAGTTCGGGTTTTCGTTTTGCAGCCTTCGTGAAATGATGGGGCGGTTGTCTTCAAATCTTTTGTAAACATCACTTATCCCCTGCCGGTCAATTTTTTGAAACATTGTTCTCACCGGCAAGTAGGAAATGGTGTAGGTGCCCATGTCCACAGGGTTGAGGTGTTGAATTTCACCAAACACATTGTCAATGGCTTTGAAGTATTGGGTGTGTGTGATGGAGTTATCGCGGAACAATTTCAAGTCAATTCTAAAATCGGGGAACGGCTCCAGCGATGCGGTGGCGTCAATCCGTTGGCTGCGCATTTGCATAAATTTCATGTTCAGCAAAGTGTCGCGCGTAATCCATCCTTTCGATGCAGCGCGGTCGAGCCAGGCATCGCGGGCTTCGGGGTCATATTGGTCGAACCCACTGAAAAGCCTCATGCCCGGCTGATTGCCAAAAACAAAGTCATAGCCCGGTGCCATCATTTGGTGGTCGTTGCCAATCAATCGGCTGTAGCCGGTGAAACCCGGCAGTGTGGTGTTGTTGTTTTGCCGCACTTCAATGCTTGCGCGCTTAATCATCAGCAACGGACGAAGCGGGATGGAAATAAGCGGGTCAGACGGCAGTTGTTTCATGCTCAAATCTTTGCGCTTTTGTTTCAGCGTTTTTTTGGTGGCTTTCAACTCGTTTCTCAGGCGGGTAATTTCTTTGCGTTTGCGTGCAGTGTCCATTTGCATGTCCTGCTTGGCAGCCTTCAAATCCAGTTTTACTTTATCGCGTTTCTCTTTCAGTTTCTGAATGTCTTCTTTCAGTTTTTGCCGTGCCTTTATGGCTGCTTCCTTTTTTGCACTGATGGCTTTTTTATCGCCAAGGTTCGGGTTGGGCGTGTTGTAAACTTTCAGGAAAGGCGATTTGTTGTAAAGCTTCCTGAAATCTAAATCCACTTTTGCGCGGTTGGTTTGGGTGTTGTTAATGATGTTGCCCATTGGGTTCAGCACCCACCTGCCTTCGCCATCGCGCACTTGCGGCAGTGCAGTCCAGTTGTAGGTGGTGTTGTAACCAATGTTGGCATTAATGAAATCGAAAATCGGCAGTTTGTTGATGGGCAGGTTGTAGCTTGCGTTGAGCGATTGTGTGAAGTTGGTGTTTCTTCCGCCTTGCCAGAAATTGCGCCACATGGTGTCGCGCTTTTCTTTGGTGTCTAACAGTCCATCGGGTTCATCAATGCGCGATTGATTGGTTGCGCTATATTGAATGCTCAGCGATTTAAACGGATTGTAGTTCAGCGTGTAGCTTCGGTTCCATCGGAACATCTTGAAATAAAGCGATGGAATTTCATAATCATCATCGCCCAGCGGACGAAGTTTTATTTCGCCAAACTCGCGGTTCCAATCGTTGGTAACCGCCATTGCCGAAGGAATAAAATTGAAATTGATGTCGCGAATAATATCTAACCATTTCGATTTCGATTTAATCAACTTTCTGAACGGGAAAATTTCTTTTGCCTGCGGTGCAAAGTTCCAGCCAATCTGCCCGATGTAGTTCTTTCTTGAGTTCACTTCCATGAACGGGTCGGTGGTGTTTTGCTCGGTGAAGGCATAGGTGAAATTCCAGTTGCCGGGGTCGTAAATTCTCGGTTTCTTCTGTTTGGTAACCGGCACTATGCGCACATTGCTGAAGTTCCAACCTTTGCGCGTGGTGATGGTTTGCACCTGCTTGCGATAGTTGCGCAGGGAGTCGGCACCAAACTCGCTGCGGATAACGTTGAAATAATCTTTGGTTGGAATATCCAATTGGTAAGGGTCAAATTCAGGTGTGCTGAAAGTTTGCGAAATGCCTCCGAAAAATGGCAACTGAAAACCCCATTTCTGCGGAAGAAACCTGCCAAGTTGGAGGGTTGAGTTTACATCATATTGCCAGAAATCATCCTTCATCCGCTGGTCAATTTTTTGCTCCACCTGCCCAAAGCCACGCGTGTGCATGGCAGCGCTCACGTTCACATTGCCAAGGTCGGCAAGTTTAAGCTGCACGCTGCCAATGGCTGCCGCTCCGCCAAACTCATCAAACTCGGCTGCGCGCATTTCGTTGAACCACACTTCCACCGATTTTGAAAGCCCGTCATCGCCATCGCCAAGCGGGTTGTTGGGGTCGCTGCGCGCTGGGTTTTTAATGCCCAGCATCATGGTGCGCACACCGCCAATGTCGGGGTTGCCCACAATGGTAAGTATGTGCCCCTCTTCGTTTTTGATTGAATAAGGCACATCGCGTGGCAAGCCCGGAACAAGGTTTCGCTGAATTTTCAAATCCACAAATGCCTTCAAGTCCATGTTCAGGCTGTTTTCGGGGGGCCACACAATTTCACGGTCGGGTTCGCTGTCGGGGTTATACAGCCCATCGGGTGTAATTTTCAGCGGAATTTCATATTGATAGTAGTTATCCTTAAAGTCGGAACCCACACGAATAAATGCCGTTACTTCATTGTCGCGCACAGGACCGGTTTCGGCATCGGGCACGCTGTTGGCATGGATGAAAAGTTTCAGCCTTTTGTACCTGCGCAGGTCGAGCGTCATGTTTTTGAACACCGCACGTAGGTCGCCATCGCGCAAGCCGCGCACGGTGGTGGAAAGCGCTGATTCATTGAGCGGAATAAACTGGTTGGTTTGTGCGCCAATGCCTTGCTCGCGCAAAAGGTTTGGAGGCATCACATAGTTCACCGGCTGCTTACCGCTGTTTTCTTCCACCCCAACTGCCGACACCAAAAAGCGCGTGTTGCCGCCATCATCCGAAGGAATGTTGTCAATAGGGTCATTCAATGGTGGCAGGTAAGTGCGCCACTGGTTGCGCACCAATTCTAACGAGCCGAAACGCATAGTAACTTCTTCCTGAAAATCGGTTGCCACCATTCGGATAAACTGAATGCTTTTGAAATCGGGAATGGAACCCACGCGGGTTTTGTACGCATTGATGGGAACGCGAAACTGATACCACGTCCACTCAGGCTCCTGCACACCATTGAAAGTTTTTGCCGGATAGCGCAGGCGCGAAATGATGAACGGGTTTTGCTCATCTTCCAAATCTTGCGGGCTGATGCCTAATTCATACTGGAAGTATTCTTCGTTTTCGTTCAACGAGTTGTCGCGGTTCAGGTCTTCAATGTCGGGCAGGTTAGTGCCGGCAGTGGTTTGGTTTGAATTGGTTTGCACGGGCGAGTTGCCTTGCGGATTATTGAAATCTTTATAGCGGGGCAGAATGTTAGTTTCGTTATCAAACGAAGGGTCTAAGAAAAAGCGGAAGTTGTCGCTGGCGGGGTCGCTCTGCAATTTCTGCAAAGCAGGCGCATCCAAGAAGCTCGCCACTTTTTGCAAGAAGCCCGAGTGTGCGCTGCGCTCTTCATCATCACCTCTTCCGTCAAAACCCACATCCTGGCACTGACGAACATTAGGGTCGTTGTCAAAAGCATTTACCAATGGCGGCAAGCGCGGCACAGTGCCCCATGGTGTTTCATCCATCTGTGCTTTATCGCAAGCCAAGCCGTTTTCAAACTGCATGCGCGAGTCGCGCAGGATGTCTTCTGAAATGTTGCCAAGGTGGAAGTACAGTTTACCGCCCGATGACGATTTGTTGTAGATGAAAGGGTCCATCATCCAAAACTCGATGAACTCCACGTTGGTGGCTTCAAGGTCGTTGTTGTCAATGGCGCGCATCAATCCGCCCCAGCGGGTTTGCGGTTCTTTCAGGCTGCCGTCATTGTTCACGCCATACGAAATCACTCTGCCATTGCGCACAGTGGGCGAAGGGCTGTTTTCAAAGTTGTAAGGACCGCGCTCGCGTGGGTCGTAGTTTAGGTCGAAAGTGTAAAGGTTTTGGTCAATGGTTTGTCCGGGGCGGTTGGGGAAAACTTCCTGCATGGGCACTAAACGCACCAAGTGGTTTGAAATACATTCTTTGCATCCGTGTACTGCTCTGGTTTGGTTGTTGGCAGTGTTGAAGAATGAGTTGTCAATTCTGTACCACGAAATTTTTGCACGGTTGAAGCCGTAAGTAGAGTCGTTGATGTAGTTTCCTTCCGGAAATTTATCGCGCCCGAAAACATCAGGCATAAAGCGCGGGGTGGAAGAAATGCGCCATGCCGAGGGTGGATTGGCAAGCGGATAGCCAATGCTGGTGCCTTCAAAATCATCAATAAAAACCTGTGCCTGCCCATCCGCATTTTTTATGGCGCGCTGGTGTCCGGGTTTCAGGTAAGCCACCTCGCCATAGGCGTTGATGGTGCTCATTTCTTTGGTGGAATAGATGGGCAGTTTATCTAATGCGCGTGTCAGCCACGGCAGGTTCGATTGCCAGCTCACGTCCAAGCCCATGATGGTGTTGGCAATGGGGTCGTCACCAATGTTCACCTTAAACGAAAAAGGGCGCTCGCGCAGGTGCATCACGGTGCCGCCAATGTTCAAATTCGGGTTCACCCGGTAATCTAAACGCGTGCCAAACATGCTCCGCTGCTGAATGCCAAACTGGTTGTTGTTTTCAAAATCCACCTGAATGCGCTGCCCTGAGTTAAGAATGCTGGGGTTGATGATGCGCACAATGCCCGATGTGTATTCCACGGTGAAGTCGGTGCCTTCTACCAATCGCTGCCCGCCTGCACTCACAATCACCGAGCCTTGCGGCACGTTGCCAAAACCAATGCGGATTTCGCTGCTGTTCACGCCTTTGTATTGCCCGCGAATAGCAAAGCGGTTATATTCAGGATACTGCTGGGCGCGGAACTTGGTGGAGTCGTATAACTGCTGATACACAAACATATCGGCAAGGTCGCCACTGCCCGATTCTTCAAATTTCTTGCGCAGATACTCGCCAAATGGTTCCACCACCGGGAAAATCAACCTGCCGTTTTGCGTAAGGATGGTGGTGCCGGGTAAAAAGTCAAACAACCCATCGGGCTGCGGGTCGCCAAACATGTTCACGTTATCCAAATTCAAAAGGCGGATGAGTGGTGTGCCTTTCACATTACCGCGCGGCATAAAGCGTTTTTCGCCACCACCCGGGTCGTTGTAATAAATATCTAAACGGAAGTCTTCATTACTCACCTGGTAAGCGCCAAGCGAGTAAATGTTTTTCATCATCAAATCCCAAAGCGGAATGGTGGGGCGGGCTGAAGTGGCTTTCAGCATTTTCAGGAACAGGGCTTTACTGGTGGTGCTGCTGTCGGGTGGAATCTGGTTGGCAAATTCACCTACCTGAAACACCTGCCCGTTAAATTCATATTGAAATGCCACAGCAAGCACTTCGTTGGGTTGAATTAAAGTGTTTAGGGACAGGTAGCCGAGTTGCGGATGGAAGGTGTAATCGCGAGGTTCAAGTTTTCGGGCAAAGGTTTTTTCAAAATCCTGCCCTTGTTGTAGGTTGAATTTTGGTCCGGTTAGTTCGCCCACCACTTTGTCCACAAAGCGGGTGTTGGGGTCGGCAACCAAGCGCGCATAAAGGTTGTTGGCTTCGTTGCGGGCGCGCCCATCGCCTCCGCCTGTGGCTTGAACAGATGGCGCAAAGGGTCTGATTTCGCCCAAATCGGCAAGCGCCACCACATCGCGTATGCCTTGTGTGGCGCCCACGCGGTTGGTAACCCACACTTCCATCCGTGTGATGTTTACATTGGAGCGAATTACCGGAATGGTACCTAAAGCATAGTCGTATTGGTCGCGGAAATAATGCGCGAGGAAAAAGTGACGATTGTCTTCATACTGGTCGCTTTTCACCTCAAAGTTTTGCCGCTGTGCACCACTTTCAATCACCACACTTTCGCGCTTCGAGCGTTGTTGCGAAATGATGCTGCTCCAGGTCAATCTGCCGAATTGCAAAGTGGTTTTGAAACCAAAAAGCGTTTGGCTTCCTTGTATCAAGCGTGTGGGCAAGGCGAGCGCAACGTTTCCTGCTTCAATTTTTTTAATGATGTCATCTTCATCGCCTGCGTAGGCAAGGTTTAGTTGGTTTTCAAAATCGAAACCGCTTTGGGTGTTATACTTCACGCCCAACTGGATTTTCTCGCCAATTTTGCCCACCACATTCACGTTAATGTTCATGTCGAAATCAAAACCGCCCTGCCGCCTGTTGCGGATGGGAATGTTGGGATTGGCAACAGTTTGATAGTTTGCACCCAACATCAACTCCAGATTACCCTGCGGGCGAATTTCAATTTTTGTGCCCCCGAAAAGTTTGTCGAAGAATTTGTTCTTCACCTGAATGGGCGGCAAAAGCCCTCTATCTTCCACAATGCCAATGGCGTTGCTGCGGCTTTTCCAATAGGCATCGCGCTCCTGCTTTTCAGTAAGTTTCAGGTACTCGTCATAGGTGAGGTAAGTGGGTGGGCGGTAATCTTGGTCGCCAATTTTTTCGGTGAGTATATACTGCCCGCTCACGGGGTCATACTCAATGGTTTGTTTGACGTTGGCAGGGTCTTTTAAATAAAATGGGTCTTTGGGTTTATCGGTAACAAAATCACCGGTGCGTTCTTTAACCGGGTATTTGTTTTTGCCTTTTTGCGCGTTGGAGTCGGCAGCGGGGGCTGCGGCTTTCAGTGCCGCCAGCGGAGGAACGAAGCGGTAGCTCGACTTGTTGGCATAGCCTGCGCCAATGGCAGTGATGCCGGCTGTTGCCACAGCAAAACCAAGAATCTTATATTTTAATTGTTGAAGCAAAACCCGGGTGGAGATTTTAGATTTTTGATTTCGGAAGTTGAATGGGTGAATTGACCGATGACGGATGACGGAGGTCAAAAGTCCGATGTCGGAAGTCCGATGTCGGAAGTCCGATTACTGAGGTCTGATTACTGAGGTCTGATTTCTGAAGTCTCATGTCTGTTATCTCAAGTCTATTCTCTGTTTTCACAACACTCTCAATGCTTCTTTAACTAAATGTTCCACTGTTGAACCGCTTTGTGTTGCGGCTAATTTCATCAGCGCTTTTTCGGCTGCCGCGCGCTGATAGCCCAAAGCAACGAGGGCATATAACGCTTCTTCGCGTGCTGTATTGTGCGAGGTTGCCACAGGTGTTCCTGGGCTGCTTGCGCCTACCTTGCCCACTTTGTCTTTCAATTCCAGAATAATGCGTTTAGCAGTTTTCGGTCCAATGCCTTTGATGCTTTGAATCAGCGCTTCGTTTTCTGTAAGAATGGCATTGCGGATTTCTTCAGGGCGATGACCCGATAGCATCACACGGGCTGTTGCTGCGCCCACTCCACTAACCGAAATCAACTGCTCGAAAAGTTCCCGCTCGCTTAGTTCAAAAAAGCCGTAAAGGTCGTAGCCGCTAAGCGACTGGCCTTCATTTTTCACTATCAAGGTGGTGTGCAGCAATGCGGTTTCGGCATGTTGAATTGCCGAGTAGGTGTTCAGGCTGATGTTTACCTTAAAACCAATGCCCCCGTTTTCGAGCACCACATAGGCAGGACTCTTGAACGAGATTTTACCGCTCAGGTATGTTATCATAATTTAAGAAACCGCGAAAATAGCGGGATTGTTAACCTTTAGCGTAGAACTGCTTCGATAGACACCGGTTTTGGCTGCAATTATACGAAGATGCTTTTGTTAAGTGTATGGTTTTGTGGTGGGAAGAATAAATTTGGTTTTTTGGCGCTCAAGCTTTCCAAGTTTCAAAAACTTGGAAAGCTTAGCTTCTTATTTATAAAATCATCAGTGTTCTCCCATCAGTTTGCACAATTCTGCAAACAGCTTTCGATTTGAGCATTGGAGATTCTTAAAGAATAGGGTGACATAAAAATCCTCATAGTAAATGGGAAAGAGCTAATCATAGTAAAAGGAATACGTGGGCGAGAGTAGCGGGAAAGTGCTATGGAATCAAAATTTTGTACTCATCAAAAGTATAATGCTTCCGGCATTTTCAATCCTCTTTCTCACTCCTTCATCAGTTTCCGCACCCCCATCAATTTCCCTTTGCTTTCCACCCGCACAAAATACATGCCGCTGGCATAGTTGCTTATGTCTATGGTTGTTTCCAAGTACATACTCTGGTGATGTATCTTTTTACCTGTTATATCCAATAATGTTAGCATTACATCAGGATTAAATTCTGTTAGCGAAACATTAACCATGGAGTTTGCGGGGTTTGGGTAAATCTTTACGGTGTTCTTATTCTGAACCTCATCAATACCGCTTACAATAGTATCACACAAACTACCTGTTGCTTTGCCAAGACGGTAATGCGGAATATTAGGAAGGGGGCGAGCAGTTACTATTTCAAAGATATAAAACTCATCATGCAAAAAAATTACACTATCAGCAGGTGAATTTGGATTTTTAACTTCATGAAATGCAGTAGAGCCACCGCCAAATGACGCAATGAATATTGAATTATCCGGCATAAGGTAACTATTAGCAAAAGGATAGTACCACCATTGATAAGAACTGTCCCAATCGGCAATATGGTGAAGCCTGTTACTATCAGCAACATCAATCTGATAAACCGATTGCAATGTATTTACATACAGGTAGCGGCCGTTTGATGAAAACGAACAACCAAAGGCTCCTTTACCATTTGTTTGATTATTTACCTTGCGGTTAGGTAAAACTACATTTGAGTAGTTAGAAAGTAAGCCGCTACACCTGTCAAAATCCATAATATTTACCCTGCTTGTGGATGTAGTGGTAACATATTTCGTTCCATCAGGAGAAAAAACTGCCTGACTTTCAGAATCTGGTTGAATGTAACCCAAGCCAATAGTTTGAGTGCCTACATACAGAATTGTGTCGGGTGAGATTAAAAATGTATGATACCGATTATTGTTAAAGCCGGGCTGCAAAAGCCACCAGTCCCGTCCGTTGGCGTGGCGGCAGGCTGTGAGCCTGCCTTCGCCAATGTAGCCGTGATAAACATTTTGCCGTTTTGCCACCACTTCGCCCAAGCCGTTCTGCCTGCGCATATCCACAATGGCATAATGCAGCAGGTTGGGTTGCCCAAAGCCAGAACTATAAGATGAATCGTTTTCTGATTGATACAGTATGTAATAGGTACTGTCTGTTCGGGGAAGGCATATTGCCCCCTGAAACATAGGTGCAAAATCCGTCCAATCTGTCGTCAGCAGTGGGTCAAGCATATTATCTCCATTGCTCATTACCTGCCCTAAGCGGTTAAATATCTTAGATCCGGTAGTAACAAACTGAAAGTCACCTGTTTTATCGCAAATGCTAGCGCTAGTTCTAGAAGATGAAAATTTGTTGATAAAACTCTTTGCTGTTCTTCCGCTATCACTGAATGTAATCAATACATAATTTCTTCCCATTGGTAAAACCCTATCATGCTGCGCAACTGCACAACATGATAGGGCTGATAATAAAAGCAAGAGGGCTGTTTTCATCTGACCTATTTAACAACCATAAATTTTATATGCGTTGCAAACCCTTTTTCACTGCTTACTTTGCAGTGGTAAGTACCTGCTGAAAGATTAGAAGTATTTAAATGCACCGCATCATTATTTGAAGGTAGTGGTATGCGTGCAACCTGCCTGCCTGCAACATCGGTAATGCTGGCAATGCCTTGCTCGTTTTTATCAAAGCTGTAAATGATTCTTGTGTTTTGCGATGCCGGATTAGGAAACAATACTGCTTTGTAATTCAATGAGAATTTAGGTTTTTGCGGCACGAAATTATCGTCCTCTTCTTCGTCATCAGTTTTATACATACCATACCTTTGACATATTTCCTTATCATCAAAAAAGATGTCATCCTCAAAAATGCTGAGCAAAGATCGCGCTTCCCACACTGCGCTGCCCCGCACATAAGGGCAGGAATGCGCAAGGTTGCGCAGGCTGTCTATTGTGCTTTGATTCATAGAATCCGGACCATACAGCAGAAACTCATTGTAAGCATCGGAAACTATTTCTAAGCTGTTACCCCAGACACCGCTATCCGGTAAATGGCTCGCATAGTTCAGAATGCTCACCATAGCTTCGGTAAATGCCAGGCTGTCGCCAAATACAGCACTGTCGGTGAGCAGTTGCAGCGATTGCTCGTAGTTATACACATCCGCAAAATCTCCGTTTGACATATTTTGATAAAATGCTTCTATGATTGCGCTGCCCAATATCAACTCATTATTGGCATGTAGGTCGCCATACAGGGCATACTGGCTCATATTGCGGATAATATCCCCGAATTCCGGGTAGTAAATATCTGCGCTCGCTTCATCAACAATAGACCTATAATAATCAAGGTCATCATTTATGTCAATAATACCCGGGTTACCTGCCGTACATTCATTAGAAAAATAAGGGGTTGGAGCGGTAGATAAATCGGCATCCATTGCCAATCCGCTGACATTGCTTCCATTCAAATCCGGATAAAACAACTGCCCTGATGCGTAATAATAAATAGGCTTATAACTTGCGCCCGAATATGTGTAATTGTAGGTTTTATGTCCTTGCGGGTTATTGAAAGGCGGCACAAAAATATTTTTGGATATAAAATTGTTTGCGCCTATGGCGGCACCTACTCGCCCCACATCATATGTAAGGCGTTGAAAACGCCAGCCGTAGCGGTTATTCAGCATTTGGTTTTCGGTAATTTTATCTGCCCCGGTGGTGCAGTCTGCTCTGAAAGTAATACCATACCCAACCTGAGCAGTTGCGTTGCACCGCAACTCATAGTTTCTGGTGCGTTTTAACTCAATGCCCGTTTGAATGGGTGCAAAACCAACAACACCTCCACCTCCAAATATTGTATTTTCCATGATGTGTACTCCATCGCAGTTTTCTGCCAATATGCCTGTTTGAATACCCGAAGCACTAAAGCTGGGAAGCGAAATGAGATTATCCTGAATCCATGTATATTCATTGGCATTGGAAATTTTAATGCCTGTTCGCCCTTCTAATATTCTGTTCGATGAAATATTAGTGGTATTGTGTAAACCGCCTTCTACTGAAATACCATAAATGTTGTTATATAACCCGTATTCAAAGGAGAGTAGTTCAGTCCTTGCGGTAATGTTATTGTTGTGAATACCACTCCAAGTTCCGGGGTTTTGAATCAAGCTGATGCCTTGTGCTGTATGAAAAAGACGATTTCCTACAATACTAAGCATCTTTCCTCGGCAATTAAATACGCGAATACATCTGTCAACGTTTGACATGTGTACATTGTTTACAACCAATGCAGCGCCATTACTCATAATGCCAGTTTGAGACTCTTCAATTTCAATATTATCGTTGGTGGTAGGTACTGTATTTCTCGGTTCTACAGTTACAATGTTGCCATTGCCGGGGTAGTCAAAGGCATAAATTGCCGTTCCATGATTAAAGTTTAAACCCAAAGCATTCCCCTGAGAGGGAACGGAAGCCTGATATGGCTGGATATAGTAAAAATAATTTTTACCAATCGTAATGTTAGCCATTAAAGTAGTAATACCATTATTAAGACTAAGGAATAAATTCGGGTTATCATCGCTGCTCGGAATTCTCCAGTTTTTAACCCCACTAACAATGATGCCGCAAGATGTTTGCTCACCCGTATGTGGGGTTTTCATATAATCTCTTGAAAAAGTACAATCTCTAATCACACCGTTGTAGGGTGAGGTGTTTCCTGAAAAGTCTGTAACTGCCACTCCTATAAGATTATTATGAAAAAGTGTACTATTGAATGCATTAATCACAGCCCTGTTGCTTAATGCAACACCTGTAATTGCATCCTCAATTTTGCAGTGTCTAAATGTCAAACTGCATGTTGGGTAGTTTGCAATCATTCCTTGCCACATTTCATCACAAGCATAAAAATCGCAACTCACAAACTCAACGTGAATATCGCTGTTAACAGCAATTGCTGCACCAGCTCCCATTTTAAACTTTCCACCTACAATTGTGTAATTGCCGTCAATTATCAAAACACCGTTGATGGCTATCTCTGTTACTTGAGATGGATTTACACCAAACTCCAATGTGTTTCCAAACACGCATAAATCAGAGAATATCTGACTCATTTTAATGCTGCCATATGTTGGATTTATTGTTCTTGATACACTATTGCAACTGAACAGAAGTGAGGTATTTACTGGCTCGCAACAATCAGGATCAACTTCAATATTTATAGATGCAGTTGCAGTGCAACCGCTCACAGGATATGTAACAGTAACATGGTAGGCAGTATTTTCAGTAGGAGTAACTTCAACGCTTTCCGTACTCTCGCTATTCGACCAAGCATAGGTTGTGCCTGCCGTATTTGGTGTAACATGAGCAGTTAAGGTTAGAGGGTTTAAAACCCCCGAGCACACTACCGTTGCTCCTGAAGCAATTGAAACCAATGGCGCACCTACTGCAAACTGTTTTGTTACCGATTTTGTTATTGCCACTTGGTCTTCGCAATACTCGTATTCATAGTCAACAGTAATGGTATAAATTCCTTCAGTTTCATATATATGACATACCTCCATATTTTCTGTTGAAACAGGTTCGCTATTTCCATCACCCCAGTTAACAGTTTTTTCTGTAAACCCTGTGGCTTCATCAAAATCAATACAAACCTCAATGCCATTCGCGTCATCGCAGTTGTCAATGCCAGTTAAATCAAAGGTGTTGACGAAACTTCTATTCCTTACCTCAAATTCTGCTTTTGCATTTTTATAGTGTTGCACTGAGCAACTTGGAAAACCATAGCAACGACTAACTTCAACTGAGTATTTTCCCGCAGGGAGTGAGCCTATTACGAAATACTCAAATGTGTAATAATCGTCAAAATTAAAAGGCGAGTTTTGGATATGGTTTCCATTTCCATCCTTCACATCAACAATCCAATAAAAGAAACCCGGAGGATCGTTTGTAGAAGTTTGGGTGGAGAATCGGGTAGGACCAAGTTGGGCATTAAGATGATTAGATAAGCGTATAGCAATCTCATTACAATCCTCCCAAATCGGAGAGTGCTCTAAAGAACCTGCATACTTATAGCCCTCTTGATTGCCTAACGGTATAGGAGTAAGCTGCTCATATGTGAAGCCCATTGGGCAATCATAATAGATACAGTTGTATCCTGAAAAAGATATTGAACTTGTGGACAAAAGGGAAATATCCTTCACTTGAAGCACTATGTTGACATCTGTATATGCAAACGATTTCCCTATCAGTATCAATAAAATACCCCCCCCCATTAACATTTTAATAACATTAGAAAAGTGTCTCATAACAAAGGTTGTTTTAGGGAACTAACTGAACCGTTGGTGGATACGAGTCAATTCCGGGTGAAAAAAATCCATAGCATTCGGCTTGGTGTGGTTTTCTGCATTGCGCCACACCCATACCACATAGTGATGTGAAAGAACATAACACAAATTTTAACCAATCATTTCTGCATATCAAATTTCCTGTGTCATTTTTTGGTTAGGGGTGTGTTAAAGTCCGGGTGTTCTTGAATGCTTTACGAATAGCGTATGCACAAACTAATGTGGAAGCCTGTGTAGATGAGTGTATTGCAGTAAAATTCAGGGAATAAAACCAAAAAGCCACCGCAGGTGGGCAGTGGCTTTTTTTCGTGTTTCCGTTTTGCTAAGTTATTGGTTTGCGTGCTCAGTGTTCTTCTTCATTGAAGAAAAAGTCGTCTTTGGTTGGGTAATCGGGCCAAATATCTTCGATGCCTTCATACATTTCGCTGTCATCATCTAACTCTTGAAGGTTTTCAATCACCTCCACCGGTGCACCCGAGCGAATGGCATAGTCAATCAATTCATCCTTGTTTGAGGGCCAAGGTGCGTCTTCTAAGTATGATGCAAGTTCTAATGTCCAGAACATATTGTAGCCTTTTTTTAGGCGCGCAAAAGTAAACTTTCCATCAACTTGACAAAGGGCATTTGAAAATTGTTTCGCAACTGCCAATTCCGAAGGATTGGACATTTCACCAGTTATCAACAGCAAACCGTTGCTGCAAGCCCGCATGAATGAAATAGGTTTGTGCAATGGCGCGTGTAAAGCGAAACACATCCTATTCCTATGCTGTTTTTGGTATGGTGCTGGTTTTGGTAATGCTGACAATAGCAGCATTGCTGGGTATTTACGCACGGCAGGTTTCGCACGAAATGAAAGAGCAGATTGCCCTTGAAGTGATTCTTGCCGACACCACCAAGCCTGCTGCTGCCACCACTTTGCTTAAAGAAATTCAAGCTAAAAGCTATGTGCGCAGGGCGGCATTTATTTCCAAATCCGAGGCAGCCGAAATGCTGAAAAAAGAAATGGGTGAAAATTTCATGGATATTCTCGGCTTCAACCCTTTGTATTCAAAATTCGATGTGTTTGTGAAAGAAGATTTTGCTTCACCGGTGGCGCTGCAAACCATCAGGGAGGAGCTGCAGCAACTGCCCGGAGTGTTGGAGGTGGATGTTCAACTGAATGTGGCTGCAGCCTTAGATAAAATCATCCGCAGGGTAACTTATGTAATCATCGGCATTGCATCTATGCTGCTTGTATTTGCTGTGTTGCTGATTTTCAACACCATCCGCCTTGCCATTTTTGCCAATCGCACCTTAATCAAAAGCATGTTGCTGGTGGGCGCCACGCGTTGGTTTATTATGAAACCTTATTTGCTCCGTGCCCTGCTCAATGGTTTCATCAGCGCATTGATAGCGCTCACGCTCGTAAGTGTTTTGTTAGCATATCTAAACTATCAAATCCCCGAACTTGTTTTGAATTTCGATTTGGTTAGTTTCGCGCTCGTTGCTGCGGCAATCTTTTTGTTTGCGGAAGTGGTTTCAACCATCAGCGCTTTTGTGGCGCTGCGCAGATACTTGAGTTACAGAACTGACGAATACTACTAAAAATGGCGAAACAAACTGCAAAGCCCAAAATTGAAAAGCCCACAAAATTTGAAGTTTCAAAACCTGCTGCCGGCACATTGCCTTTTGTTTTCGGAAAGCAGAATTACATTTTAATGGTTGTGGGTGTGGTGGTAATCCTGCTGGGGTTTGTGCTGATGAGTGGCGGAAAAACAACCGACCCCAATGTGTTCCCAGCCGATGAAATTTACAGTTTTCGCAGAATCACCCTTGCGCCCATTGTGGTGCTTGTTGGTTTTGCCATTGAAATTTTTGCCATCCTAAAACGCCCCGCTCAAGCCTGATGACCACAACCGAAGCTGTTATTCTGGCGGTTGTTGAGGGGCTTACTGAGTTTTTACCGATTTCATCAACCGGACATTTAATCCTTACCAATGCAGTGCTTGGTGTAGAGCAGAACACTTTCACCAAAGTGTATATCATCAACATTCAGTTTGGCGCAATCCTGTCGGTGCTGTTTCTGTATTGGAAACGCTTTTTGCAGTCGGTAAATTTTTATTACAAACTCTTCATTGCATTTCTGCCGGCTGCAGTTTTCGGCTTGCTGCTGAACGATTACATTGATGCATTGCTGGAAAGTGTTTTCACTGTGGCAGTTTCAATGGTGGTGGGCGGCATTGTGCTGGTGCTGAGCGATAGAATTTTTAAAATGAACCTGGAGGCTGCCAAAGAAGATAAAGACCACCAAAGGGTTACGGAGATAAATGAATTTGGTGTTGAAATTGAAGTGAATGCTTTGAAGCCGTTTCCGATAAACTACAAGCAATCGCTTATGGTGGGTTTATTTCAAACCATATCCATGATTCCGGGTGTTTCACGCGCTGCGGCAACCACCATTGGCGGTTTGCAACAGGGGCTGAACATGAAACGCGCTGCAGAATTTTCATTTTTTCTTGCTGTGCCCACCATCACAGCTGCTGCAGGCTACAAACTCATGAAAAGCTTTCAGTTCATTCGCGGAGCCGACATGGGCTACCTGTTGATGGGTAACTTGATTGCTTTCGTTGTTGCCATTTTCGCCATTCGCTTTTTCATTGATTTGATTACGCGCCATGGTTTGAAGTTTTTTGGTTGGTATAGAATTATTGTTGGGGTAATTATTCTCATATTGCTGTTTACAGGTCATTCTATAGAATTGGTAGAGTGATGAATTTTCAGCAGGGCGAAACACTGTTAGTGAACAAGCCGATGGGTTGGACATCGTTTGATGTGGTGAATAAAATTCGCTATGCCATTCAAAAGAAACTGAAGCAAAAAGTAAAAGTTGGTCATGCCGGCACCTTAGACCCGCTTGCAACCGGTTTGCTCATCATCTGCACAGGCAAAAACACTAAGCGCGCTGAGGAGTTTCAGGGCTTCGATAAAGTTTACACCGGAACTTTTTTGCTGGGCAAAACAACTCCTTCGTTTGACCTTGAAACGCCTTTTGAAAATGAGCAATCATTGGATGCCATCAGGGAGGAATTGCTTCATCAAACCGCAAAACAATTTACAGGCATCATTCAGCAGTTTCCTCCGCAATACTCTGCCATAAAACTTGGCGGCAAGGTGGCTCATCGTGAAGCGCGGCAGGGCAACACGTTGGAGCTGCAACCCCGCCAGGTAAGCATCACACATTTTGAAATTACTGCTGTTCGTTTGCCCGAGGTAGATTTTCAAGTGCATTGCAGCAAAGGAACTTACATCCGAAGTTTGGCAAATGATTTTGGCAAAGCGCTGGGTTGTGGCGCTTGCCTTGCAAAGTTGGTGCGCACACAGGTTGGCGAGTGGAAGTTAGGCAATGCTCATGAGCTCACCGATTTGATTGCTGAAATTGAAACAAATTAAGCCATGTGGAAAGAGGATAACAATGCATTGAGCAGAACATTTGAGTTCAGAAATTTTTCTGAGGCATTTGCCTTTATGACACGCGTTGCCATGCTTGCCGAAAAACACGACCATCACCCTGAGTGGAGCAATTCGTGGAATAAAGTGAGCATCACACTGCGCACACACAGTGCCGGAAACATGGTAACAGACAAAGACAAAATCCTTGCAGCAGCAATTGATGCGTTGATTTAGGCTGTGCCAATTTTTTTCTTTCGTTGTTTCCACATGTAGCCATAAAGCACAGGGAAGTAGTAGATGTATGCTGCGGCAAGCGCAACCGCCATTACAAAATACCAGTTGAAAGCTATTCCTTCTTCAACAATTGGCGCAACAATAATCAACCACTCACCTGTGATGCCGATGGGGTAGAGTAAAATGAAAAAAGAGTATCGCATCCAAGTGAGCCATGTAAGTTCTTTTTTGATGAGTAAAAGAAAATAACTGCTGTATCGAACAACTTCGGTTATGCTCCAAGCCCATGAAACGATGAAAATTCCGATTACAGTGAACAGGTGCATTTCATCACTAAACTGCCAGTTTATCAGCGCCAAAACCAACAGTCTTGAACCCACTTGTGCTATGGTGCTTGCAACAGGTGATTTCACCCACCTTAGAGCCGCATGAACTATCTCCAAAACGGCTAACCCTTGTGCGACATTTAAGAGCATTAAATTTTCATGCGTTAGCGTGAAGCCGCTTACAGCAAATGCAAGTAAGTATGCCAGCCAAAACAGAAATGCTGCCAAATTGTAGAATGCGAGATACTTACTCATATACATTGATTATAGTTTTCTGGTTTGCAAAATTTCATCAACGCTCAAATAAAACTTCACTAAACAAAAACGCTCGATGAAAATACATCGAGCGAATGAAAATGTGTTTGTGTAAATCTACTTGTTTGCTTCTTTCAAATAGTTGTCTAACCCCACAACTATGCTTGGCATTCCTTCAAGCGGAGCCATCAGGTGCAACTCAAGCCCTTCATCTATAATTGCATCTGCAGTTGTTTTTCCATATGCGCCCCAGCGAATTTTCAATTGTTTGAACTTAGGAAAATTATGTTTCAATGAAACAATGCCTGATGGGCTGAAAAACAATACCATGTCGAATTCTTCCAGCTTAAAACTTTTCAAATCAACCGGCACAGTTTTATACATCACCCCTTCGGCATAGTTGAAGCCATTTGCTTGCATAAACGATGGGATTTCATCTTTGCGAACTTCGGCACAGATGTATAAAAAACGGGTTGCATCACGGTGTTTGAACAGCAGGTTGCGCAACTCTTTATTGTTGTGCGCATCGCCAAAAAACACTTTGCGTTTTCTGTATTGAGTGTATTTCTGAAGGTATAAAGCAATGGCTTCGGAAGTGCAGAAAAATTTTGTTTCCTGACTCATCTTCACACGTAACTCTTCGCAAATACGAAAGAAATGGTCAATGGCGTTTCTGCTGGTGAATATGATGCCGCCATAGTCATTCAATGTAATTCTTTGCTTGCGAAAATCTTTACCTGCAACTCCTTCAACTTGAATAAACGGTTGAAATTTGATGTCCACTTTATACTTTGCAGCCAAATCAAAGTATGGCGACTTCAAGCCTTCCGGTTGAGGTTGAGCGATTAAAATTCTTTTTACTTTTTGTTTTGCGGATTTAGAAACGAAGTCCGCATAGTTCCTGTCAACTGCTTTTTGCGGAATGATGGGTTTGCTGGCGGAGGGTTTTGGAGTTTCTTTTTTGTCGGTGGTTTTCTTTTTGGGTTGAAAAGCAGCAGCGCTTGTCGAAGTCTGCTTTACAGCGGTCTTACCCTTTTGCAAAGCGCTGCTGCTGTTTGTAGTTTTCGCTCCCTTAATTACGCGCTTTTTTTTTGCGGAGCTGCCTTTTTAGGGGCTGCTTTTTTAGGAGCTGCTGCCTTTTTAGGAGCTGCTTTTTTCACAGCTGCCTTTTTAGGAGCTGCCTTTTTCACAGCTGCCTTTTTAGGGGCTGCTTTTTTCACAGCTGCCTTTTTAGGAGCTGCTTTTTTCACAGCTGCCTTCTTGGGAGCTGCTTTTTTCGCAGCTGCCTTTTTAGGAGCTGCTTTTTTGGCTGTTGCTTTTGCTGCCATGTTAGGTAACAATTTTGGTTAACAATTTGAAGAAGAAAAACGCAAGCGTAACTTCTCCAACACAAACATAGATAAAAAAGTATTTGACGTTACTGATGAGCACTTTTGCTGATGTTGATAACCCGCGCACCATAAGCAGTGCAACTGCCATCACACAAATGATGCATGCAACAACAAACACTATGCTGAAAAATTTTTCATTCAGCGCATACATCAACAACACAGTCGGAAGCAGCGTCAATCCTAATGTTTGAGCAATGCGCACAAAATGAAATTCATACAGTGCTGTTACATCGTTGAGTGAAAAAACAAAACCAATGATGCGCAATGCAAGTGTCCTTACTAATAGAAAGCATGTGAATAAAATAATAAGATAGAACGTTGTTGTGCGCGATTCAACAGCAAGTGATGGCGAAAATTTTTGCAATGAAAGTTGAATGAAAAGTGAGCAACTCAACACAAAATTTGCAGTAAGTAAAAATGAAGAAACAGTAATCGTGTCTGTTTGTGTTCTGAAAATTTGCACGGCTCTGTTACCGCTCGAAACAGAAAGCCACAACTCCTCCAAATCGTTTGCGAATGCGAGTTTCAGGTAGGTGAGCAACAACAACATCAGCAGCAACACAATGAACATATTTGCGCTGCTTTGTTGTTCTCTGCGTTGTTGCACATCATAGCGAACAGTAAATTTTTTTGCAAGCCATTGCTGCATGTTGTTTGAAAATGAAATGAAAGAATCAGCGCGATGCATATCATTCATCATCTCAATTTTTTCCGCTTCAATGCGCATCGAATCTTCTTTCAGTTTCAGCAAAGAATCTTCTGCTGCAATCATCGAATCAATTTCAAACACACTCATCACATCCTGCTGCGCAGAAGCATTGAACAGAGAGAGAAGAAGTGATAAAATGAAAATGATTCGTGAAAACACGAAGCAATGATAGTGATAGTTGATGGCAGTGATGAAAGCATTGTTGAAGGGGAGAACATGTTGCGGAAGCATCGAAGTGCTTGATGCGGAATGATGGAATATTGGAATGTTGAAATGGCGACTTATCTCATTATTCCATCATTCCACCATTCCATCCCACTATCCCATTCTCAGAAGTAATTCACATAACCGAAATGAATTTTGCTGTTGCGGAAACTCAGCTTGCTGTCATACTTCTGCCCCAGTGCATAGGTCAACCCGAAGATGCCGATTTTGGTTTCTAACGAAATGCCAGCACCAAACCCAAACGGAAAATCGGGAAGATGAATAGCATTGATTCGTTCAGTTGCTGCGGCATTAAAAAATGCATACACAAAAGCATTCTTCGAGAGTAAATAGCGATACTCAATGTTCAGCATGGCAAAGCGCGAAGTGATGATGGACTCTTCGGTGAAGCCGCGCAAACTTCCTAAACCACCGATGCGAAATTTTTCGTTTTCAAAAATGAGCGGACTGTAAAAGTACTTTCCTTTCAAAGCAGTGAGCACCGTCATGCGGTTGGTGATGCGCCAGAATTTTTCAACCGAAACAAAAAACTGAAACTGATAATTTCTCGTTCCGATGCTGTCATACAAATAGGAAAAAGTTTGCCCTGTTGATTCATCGCGCAAATCGTTGAGTATGGCATTTCGTTTGATGCGTTTTTCGCCTGCGCTGCCACCAACATTCAGTTGCCATCCTTTTGTTGGGTTGAAACGATAATCCAGATTCATGAAAAAATACTCCACCGAAAATTCATTGGTGCTCAGGTCGAGTGCATTAGGTAAAGTGCGATTCTGAATTACAAAGTTGGTGTCGGTTTGCAACACAATGGTTGTTTTTTGTTTCAATGCAGCGCGGATGTAATTCATACCCGCAAATTGATAACGCAAGCCAAATTCTCTGTCAATGTCTAACCAACTGGTGTCGCGCTTAAACAACTCGAACCGCACATCAACACCCAGCGGCAAACCAAAAATGTAGGGGAACGCAATCATGGCTTTCAGTACCTGCGTTTTGGGCAATGTTTTATTCCACTCAATGTTGAGTTGCTCGCCAAACCCCAAGGGGCTGAACAGATGAAGTTTCGCTTCACCGGTGATTAAAACTCTTTGCCCTGCGCCACCGGGCAGCACGCCTAAAAAGAAATTGAATGCGCTTGCTCTGCGGTTGCGTATATACAGTTGTGTGGTTGCTTTTTCTTTATCAAATAAAATGGCGTGCGCTTGCACAGGCTCCACAAACTGCAAAGCATTGATGCGCTGATTGATGGCGCGTACTTTACTTTCGTCATAAGGCTTGCCGCGCTTGATGCCGAGGTAGGCAGAAAGAAATTTTCTTTTCACCCGCACTTTTTCCATCAACTGAATGGTGTCAAAAACAAACAACTCATGTTTGTCCATCATCAGCGATGCCGAAGGTGGCGATGTAGAGAAACTATCTAAGTAAACTTCTGCAAACGGATAGCCGCGATTTTCGGCAACTGTGATTAACCGTTGTTGCAGTCGCTCTGTTTGCGGAATGTTTAGTTGTTGCGCAGATGAAAGTGATTTGAATCCGGCTTCGCGCAGAAACGGAATTTCAACATTCCCATTCCTTATATATAGTTGCGAAAACTTTCTGCCCACAAAAAAACGAATGCTGCATTTTCCTTCTTCATATAATATAGTATCCACCGATGCCGATGCAAATCCCGCACCGCGAATTTTGAACAGCAACTTCTTCAGTTCGGCTTGCAATGCTGAAGTGTCTTTCACCGCAGCAGGCAGTTGAAATTTCTTAGTGAAAAAATCGGCAGTGGTGTCCACCGCCATCAACTCCACCTTCAAAGTTGATTGCGCAAACATTTCGCTGCAAAAGAGAATTGCCAAAAACAAAAGCCACTGACGCACATTTCAAAAATAGGAATTAACGCTTACTGAATAGATTTGCAAAATGGCAGGCATCTACATTCACATTCCTTTTTGCAAGCAAGCCTGCAATTATTGCAACTTCTACTTTTCTGTTTCGCAGGGATTGAAAAACGATGTGCTTGCAGCCATCAGAAAAGAAATTGAACACACAAAAAACTATCTGCAAGGTGAAACCATTCACACCATTTATTTTGGTGGAGGAACACCATCGCTACTTGCAGCAGATGAAATAAAAGTGTTGATTGAAACCATTCACCGGCATCATCACTGCGACATCAAGGAAATGACTTTGGAGGCAAACCCTGATGATTTAACCCATGAGCAATGCGCAAAACTTGCCGAGTTGCAACCGTATGGTTTGAATCGTTTCAGCATTGGTGTGCAATCATTTTTTGATGACGACTTGCGCTACATGAACCGCGCGCACAGCAGCCATGAAGCCACCGATTCCATCAAGCGAATTCAGGATAAAGGTTTCGACTTGCTCACCATTGATTTGATTTACGGCACACCCACCATGAGCAATGAACAATGGCTGCAAAACATTCAAACTGCTGTTGGCTTAAACATTCCGCATTTATCGTGCTATGCGCTTACTGTGGAACCCAAAACAACCTTAGAGCAAAAAATCAGAACCCGCCAATTGCATGCCGTGGATGAACAAAAGCAATCGGAGCAATTTGATTTGTTGATGAGCAAAACACGCGATGTCGGTTTTGAGCATTATGAAATTTCAAACTTCGCACTGCCTGAAAAATATGCCGTGCACAACACGAATTATTGGAAAGGAATTCCTTACATCGGCATTGGTCCTTCAGCGCATTCATTTAATGGAGCGGAGCGCAGATGGAATGTGAGCAACAACAAAAACTACATTGAAGGAATTATATCCGGCATTGATTTTTTTGAAGCAGAAACGCTTACACCAATTCAACAGATCAATGAGTATATCATGACTTCGCTCCGCACCATTTGGGGTTTGAGTTTGAATGATGCAAAGGTTCAAAAAGTGAAAACGGAAATTTTACAATCGCTGGAAAGCATTGACAAAACTCACTTTCGGCTGGTTGATGAAAATATAACACTCACCAATAGTGGCAAGCATTTTGCCGACAGCATTGCAGCGGAATTGTTTTTAGAGGATGGTGATTCTTAATGGTTTCTTAAACTGATGCCAAGCGGCAGCCTGTAAATTTGGCGAATGAAAAATCTGCTTTACCTCAGTGTAGTTATGTTTGCTTTTGCTTCGTGCAAGAACAATTCAACAAGCCAATCACAAGAGTTATTCCAACCTGTTGAACCCAATTTCAGTACACAAGTTCCCATTCTGCCCGAAGGATTTTCTTACAAAATACTTTTCAGCGAAGGCGATGAAGTGATAACCAACGATGGAAGAACTTCGCCTGCAAAAGGCAAGCATGATTTTGTAACCTACATCCCGATTGGTGGCAGCAGCGAACACGGCTATTTGTATGTGGGGCACGAATCGCACGACACCAACAGCGTGCTGGGCGATGGTGGCTCCGGCACCATTTTTGAAATCAAAAAAGAGCAAGGTGAATGGAACGTAATCGGTAACAAACACGCCATTGATTTTTCAACGGTGGGCGGCACTTTGCGCAACTGCGGTGGCACACTGTCGCCAGCCGGAACCATCCTCACTGCCGAAGAAACCGAGCCTTCAAGCAATTTGAATTTATTCACTGACCACAGCTTCCGCGACACTTCCGACATTTACGGGCGCAAGCGTTATCTGAATTACGGATGGATGGTGGAAGTGGACCCAGTGAGCAAAAAGGCTTTGCGCAAACTTTGGCAGATGGGGCGCTATCAACATGAAGATGCGCAGGTGATGCCCGATGGCAAAACGGTTTACCTCACCGATGATGCCACACCCGCAGTGCTGTTCAAGTTTGTGGCAAAAGAGAAGAACAAGTATGATGAGGGGCAACTGTTTGCTTATCGCCAAAACGATGATGCGCAAAATGGCGATTGGATTGCGCTGCCCATGGAAATGGATTCCATGTTGGTGGCGCGCGATGTTGCCATTCGCAGGGGCGCAACACTTTTTGTCCGTCATGAATGGATTGAAGCAGTGGGCGATAAACTCTACATCACCGAAACAGGGACCGATAAAATTGATTTTGAGCGTGCCATAAAAATGGGTGGCAAGCCTGCCGATTATTTCAGCAATTTAAAAACCGGTGAATACACTTACAGCGACCCGCACGGCAGAATTTTAGTGCTGGATTTGAAAACCAACAAAGTGGAACCTTTCATCAACGGTGGCATCATCAACAACGATACTTTACAATGCTTTTCAAACCCCGATGCCATGACTTCCACCACTATCAACGGCAAAACTTATCTGGTGGTAAGCGAAGACATCAATGGCGCTGCGGGTTTCAACCGCAACGGCAATGCCACCGATGGCAAAACCTACAACGAAGTTTACTTCATTGACCTTTCCATCGAAAAGCCAACATTGAAAGATTTGAAACGCTTCATGGTGGGTCCGCGCGGCTGCGAAACCACCGGTGATATGTTCACACCCGATGGCAAAAATTATTTTGTTGCCATCCAAAGCCCCGCCCGCGACAACGCGCCTCCTTTCAATAAATCATGTGTAATTGCGGTGGAAATGGTGAAGTGATTTTTACTTCTTCGCCTGCGCTTAACTTGTTTTGATTTGTAATTCTATGATTAGTTTGGCATCAGATCTATGGGCATCGCAGAGAGGAAAAAATATAAACAGATATTTTTAAAAAATTGAAGAGCGATGCTAAGATTTGATCAGGAGCCTTGAATCAATGCAACACCAAGAAGGTGCTATTTCGATGCAGAATAATTGAGATTTTCGTTTTTAACATTACAGCAAAAAATTGAGTTTGTATTATCGGTTTCCAAGTTCATAAACAAAGTAATGTTGTTGCCGGAAACTGTTCCTGTTCCCTTAGCTGTTTTTTTACAAGACGGACCATCATGGTTTGTCTCATTTAAGGTGAATGATGATGCACTGTTCATCTTTACATTTGTAAAAGCGAAGCCGTTATAATAGCAACCACTACTGATTGGACTAACTAACATTGAAACAGTACTTTTATCAACCTTATTTACTGTGATTTCTACACTGGAACTATTGTATTTTCCAACAATTTCGGTGGTAAGATCTGAGCCGCCATCACTTTTATTACAAGCATAAAAAGAAAATAGCAAAACAAGAGAGAGGGTTACTAAAATGTGTAAGTTTTTCATTGGAGAATTTTTTTCAAATAGAAAAAAATTCTCCAATGAAAACAAGCGATTTATTTAATCCCATTTTTGTTACGCCTGCACTCGCGCCCCGCGTATGTTTTTTTATGTGCGTGTCCCACTTTTTCATTTAGTTGATTTTAGATTTGTTGCTATAGAAAACCCTTTGCACATATCTGCGAAACAATCCGAGCGCCTCACAACAAACATTTTCAAGTTGAAGACTAAAAAACACTATCATAGGATGCAAATGCGGGTAAGATTTTCGTAATCAAGCACAATTGTGTTTGCAGAATACATAACTTAGCAATATGAATGTGATAGAGCAGAATAAGGAGGCAATCAAGGCATTGTGCGAAAAGCATTATGTTGCTTCACTTGACCTTGTTGGTTCCTACACAAAAGGCGATTACAACAGCGAGAGTGATGTTGACTTTCTGGTAACTTTTGGGAGTGTGTCGCTTGAGAAATTTGCCGATAACTACTATGAGTTTGTAACCGCATTAGAGCAACTCCTATATCGCAAAGTGGATTTGATTTCTGAAAAAAAATACCAAATCCATACCTGATTAAATCCTTCAATCGCAATCGCATTAAAATTTATGAGCGAAGAGATTCTCGTTTGGCTGCATGACATTAAGGAGTCTATTCTTAAATTGAGGACTTCTATTCCTCAACTTCAAAATCGTTCCAGGAGTTTCAAAACAATGTCATGCTTCGAAAAGCAATTGAACGCAACTTCATTTTGATTGGCGAAGCAGTACGCAGAATTCTTGAAAAAGAGCCGAATTTTCCGATAAGCGATGGTAGAAAAATTATTGGTTTCAGAAACCGCCTCGCACATGAATATGATAAGTTAGATAATGAAACGATTTACAACATTACCATCCTTTATCTTCCTAAGTTATTGCACGAGGTGCTGGAAATTTTAGATAACGAGAAGACTTAACAACTTACTGCTTAATCAACTTCTTGTTCACCACACCTTGCTGTGTTTTAATCTCCACAAACCAAATCCCTTTTGGCAGTTGAGTTATGTCTAAAACTGTTGCAAAACTACTTTCCTCAGTTTTGCTCACTAATCTGCCCGATATATCAGCAAGTGCTACCGATTGAATAACTACGGAGGAAACTATTTGTACAACACTGTTTGCGGGGTTTGGATAAAGCAAAACTTCTGGCAAAGTTTCTGTTTCCTTAATGGATAAACTGAAGTCGAAATAGGTGCTGGTAACGGTGTTGGTTTTAATTGGCTCGTTGAAATCGAAATAAATACTTGCGCTGTTTTCAATCACAGTTCCATAGCCAAGCCCTGTTTTTTTCTTAATGCTAAATTCAACAAAGCCGTGGCTCTCAGGTTCGTTGGTGTTGCTGTCGGGCAGCATGATGTTGCTGAAAGTGAATGTGGCGATGTTGCCTGCTAACTTTGCTTCATAAGGATGACTTGCCAACTGCGGACGGAAGGAAGAAAGATTCAGACTGCCGTCTAAAGTGTCAATGATTACCACATTCACCGCTGGACCTGTGCCTGTGTTTTGAAAGCGCACTTTGTAATGCAATACCGAATCGGCAAGCGTAATTTTTCCGTTGCTGTCTTTCCCCGGTGGTGAAACTTGCTTGTCGTTGGGGTCATAAGCGCCAACAATTAAATTTTCTGTTACATGAAGATTATTTCGGGGAGTGATGTCGTTGCTATCGGGTAAAATCCAAAGTTGATTTTGGATGGGCAGCATTGGCGCAACCGGCATTGGCAGTTGGAACTCGGTTAAAATGCTGCCCTGCGAGCGAGGCGGGATATTGTTGATGCGCCACTCAATGGTGCGATTCACAGTGTCTAATGCAAAGGGTGTTATCGAACTTTGCACAAAGCGAATGATGCTGTCATAGCGCATCCCAATCACGGCATCTACAGCCACAAAGGCATCGTTGCGGTAAACGATATGCCCCTGCCCGGTGAAGCCAAACAGCCACCAACCAAATGGATTGAATGTGATGGAAAGGTCGCGAAAGGTGGTGTCAGGTTCAAAAGAAAAATCGTTGGATAATGAAATTGGAGCTTGTGAGTTTAGGGTGGCAAATCTTACATTACTCCCACATACAAGTTTAAATGCAGCAGTGTCAGCCGTGATAGAGTAACTGCCAAATTTGTCGGGAGAAAATGTAAAAATGCCGCTTGTGTTTGAAAAAACGGGTATGCTGTCATTTATCAGAATTACTTGATTGGGAAATGTGAAATCAGGAGTGTCGAAGGCGCAGTTTTGGTCTACATCCAGAAATAACTTTCCGCCAATACGGAGATTACATTCTGAACCCTGTTCTCTCACATCTAAAAAAATCGCATAATCATCACCAAAACCCGGTGATATTCCATTTAATGCTTCCACTATCTCGCCTTTCAATTCTGGTATGTTAATTACGGGTTTAATACCAACATAAAACTTAATTCTTTCAAACTGACTTTGGTTAGGTGCTATTCCCTCAATTGTTACGCATCCATTTTCATTTCCTAAATAATCAGACCCAAGAGGTTTATTGAATGTGTAAGTTGCCCCTTGAGGAATATTGAAAATCGAATCGAACCTAATGTACAGAATACTGAAGCCGTTCACTTGTGATGGTATTTTAAAATAAAGGGTTTTACTGAATGCTTGTCCTTTCGTAACGCAAACAACTGAGTCAAAACTCTCGGAATAAAATCCCGGATTGGCTAACTGAGTTGGGGTGCAATTTTGCGAGCTACAAAACAGCGGAAAGAATACACAGAACAAACATAAAGTGTGAATTAACTTTTTCATGGGAAGTGAATTTTGTTCAAAGGTAGTTTCTGAAATAGTTAATCGAGTGTATGGAATGTCATTTTTGTGTCAAGGGTTTGCTAATCAGAAAATACGCCTTGATGGATGAATAATGAAAAGAGTGCTGAATGCCTAAAGCGGTTGCAAACTTTGATATGTTCGCGCTTAATTAGCGTTGATTTTTTATCACTTGAATTTTCCCAAAATGCCAATCAAAATTATTTGCTCGATTTTTTTGTGTTTGAGCTTTGTGGTTGCACAAGCTCAAATAGGGCTTTCGCCCATGTCGCCTATGGAGTTTCAGCAGCGATATAATCAGATGCTGAATCTGCCGGGTGGCGATGAAATGAAACTGCAAAGATTCAGGCAGTTCACGGTGGGCAAGTCATTAAGCAGTTTGCAGGTAAAGCAATTTGCCACCACGTTGGTTAGCGATTTGGTGCGCTATCAGTTGGCGTTGGAAGCCTTCAGCATCACATCCGACAAGCAAAACTTTTTCGAGGTGTATGATGCTTTTGCAACCTTTTCATCGGTGTTCCGATTGCACGAAGCCATTCGCGCTCCCGCAGTGCCACCCGTTGTTGTTCCGCAGCCCAATAATCCGCCACAGCAGCGCTCCCGCAGACCTAATGTCAATTACCCATCGGTGAATAATTATGTGGGCAAAGTGGGTTGCAACCTCCCGCTTTCCGACCGCGATTTCGATTTTTATGCCAATGAATTTTTCAATCAGCAGAATGATGTTGCGCGCATCAACACAGCCCGCGATTTGATGAATCGCTATTGCATTTCTATGGCGCAATTCATGCAGTTGGCTTTCGCCTTTAGTTTAGACAACAGCCGCATGGCTTTTATGAAAGAAAACTTTCCGGTGGTTTTCGATTTAGAGAACTTCAATTTTACCACTGCTGTTTTCAGTAATGATTTGTTGCGCAATGAGTGGATGGCTTTCGCCCGAAACCACTTAAATCCTCTGGTTCCGGTGCAGCCCGAGCCGATTTGTGAAGTGCCTGCCGGAGAGTTTAATGAAATCAAAAGCACCATTCGCAAAACATCATCCAGCAGAACAATGGTGAGTGTTGCCAAGCAAATCATCACCGCGAAAAAGTGTTTCAACACCACACAGGTGATAGAGTTGGTTAAGTTGTTTTCGTTCAGTGGCGACCAAATGGAGATTGCGAAATTTGCCTACGACTTCACCGTTGATAAAGAGAACTATTTCCGTGTGGCAGATGCATTTTCTTTCAACTCAAGCAAGGAAGAACTGATGCGTTTTTTGAAGAGCAGGCAATAGAAAGTTTACTTGTAAACCCTTCTTCTTAAAATCGTGTAAAGCAAAATCACGAACAAACCGCCTGCAATACAATAGCCGATGAAACTCCATTTGTTGATGCCGTAAACAAATTGCATTTCTTCGGGGTAGCTGCCCAGCAGTGCAATAGATGACCCAATGATGAGGGCAGAAATGATGTAGGTGATAACAATGCGGTTAGTAATGCTGTCCCACTTTTTCAAAGCATAACCATAACCTTGAAGTTCTACTTCAAAATGAAGTTTACCCTTTTGGGTTTTCTGTAAAATGTTGCGCAACTCCACCGGAATGGTGCTGAGCAAAGAAGTTACATCTGAAAAGCGTGACTGTGCTTCGCTGGCAAGATTCTCAGGCTTTAACTGCTCGGTTATCAGGCGTTGCCCATAGGGGCGGATGAAATCGTAGGTTTTAAAATTCGGGTGCATTTTTTTACCAATGCCTTCCAAAATGGCAAAAGCGCGAAAGATGATGAAAATGCCGCCCGGCACGGTGATTTTGTAATCAAACATTATTTTCTGCAGGCGGTTAATCACATCCTGAATACTGCTTTCGCTCACATCCAAATGTGCGTAGTCTTCAATCAAATCATTGAGGTCGTATATAAACTGCCGCATGTCGGTAACATTATCTTCAATAGCCAACTTGCGAAACTGAATTGCCATTTCGCGTGCATCGCTTCGGCTCATGGCAATGAAGATGCCTGCAAAGGCATACTTATCTTTTTTCATCAGTTGCCCCACCATACCAAAATCCAGCAGCACTATGGTGCCATCTTCGCGCACCAGCACATTGCCCGGGTGCGGGTCGCCATGAAAAAATCCGTGTTCAAAAATCTGCGACAAATAAATATCCATTCCGGATTCAACTATTTTTTCGGGATTGATTTCCCACTCGCGCAGTTGGCGCACATCGGTGATTTTGCAACCGCGCACAAACTCCAGAATCAAAATTTTTGAAGTACTGAACTCGCGATAAACTTTGGGTACATAAAAATCTCTGCGGCTGCGATAGTAGTTTCGGAAACGTTCGATGTTGCGCGCTTCATTCAAATAATCCAACTCCTTTTGCATGGTGCGTTCAAAAACATTTACCACTTCCTCGGCATTCAACACGCCTTGCTTTTTCAGGTATCTGTCGCTTCTGCGCACCAAATCGCGGAGGATGTTCAAGTCGCGGTCAACAATTTCCTGCACCTCGGGTCGCTGAATTTTCACCACCACTTCTTCGCCTGTTCTCAGCTTGGCTTTATGCACCTGCCCTATAGATGCCGATGCCATAGGCACCTCGCTGAACTCTTCAAAAATGTCTTCAATTTTCTTCTTCGTTTCACGTTCAATGATTACCCGCACTTTCGCAAACTCAAATGGCGGAACGCGGTCTTGCAGTTTTTCAAACTCTTTAACCAATGCCTCAGGAACAATGTCGGGGCGGTTGCTGAGCACCTGCGCTAACTTTACGAAAGTGGGTCCCAGCTCCACTGCCGCCATGCGAATGCGCTCCCAGCGGGTGTACTCCAACGCAGGTTTTTCATCGCGAAGCCAACGCAAGCGCATGCTTTCAGTAACCAAATTGCGAAGTGTGCTATTGGCAATCACATCCTCAAATCCGTACTTAATCAGCACAGATAGAATTTCGCGCATGCGCCCGATGTTGCGGAAAGTGTTATTTAAAATCATTCCGCTTTAAAAATAGAGTAATAGTTGGTTTGAGAAAATTGCCCGCAGTAGCCATGCCTAACTGAACAACTCCATCATTTTGCTTAATAACCCTTTTGGGGCTTTTACTTCGGGTTGAGTTTCTGAAGTGGACGTTTTTGGCTTTGCCTTTTCAATCATTTCCCGCGCGTTAGTTCTTTGAAAGCGCGCATCCAGAAAAGTTTTATCAATTGCAGGGAAGTTGTAATCCACCAAGCCCAACGATTTGCCCACCTTCGGCCTATCGCGAATATTGTCGCCAAACTGTTCAAAGTTGGTCATGAAATCATCGTCCTGTGCAAAGGCTTCTAATTTATCTTCTCCATGTTCTTCTTTGTTCCAATAGTAGGTGCGATACTCAGTGTCTTTGTGCGTAAAATAGGTGTTGGTTACAATCCTGATTTTGTCGGAATAATTGGGGGGAGAAAAATGGATGATGCTTTGGTCAAAGAATACGGCTTCTCCAGCTTTGATGAGCACCGGTTGCAGGTAATCAATCATGTCATCCATCACGGGTGAAAAAAACTCAGGAATGCTGCTGCCGCGATAAGTGGGAAAAATACGATGACTGCCGGGCAATACAAACAACGCACCATTCTCTACCGTCAAATCCACCAAGGGCACCCAAATGTTGATGCCGGTGAAACGGCTTTCGTCCACCAAGCTCATATCCTGATGCACACACATACCGCTTTCAGGTCCAGGGCTTTTTACAATAAATGAACCGCACACCACTTTAATGTCGGTGCAGTAATGCTCTATGCTTCTATTGCCGATTCTTTTGATTTCGGCATCGGCTTCGTAGCGGTAGTTTTTGTCTTTTGAAAACGTGCTGGGGAAAAATCCTTTTTCATCCTGCGGATGCAGGCGGTAGTATAACTGCTCCAACGCTTTAATCTCATCAGGCGTGTAAAACGGCAGAATCACAAAGCCATTTTTTTCAAAATCGTTTTGGATTTTTTCATCGCGAAAAACGCGCTTCATTTTATCGGGAAACTGAAACATGTATAATGATTTATGCCCCCACCAATCGCTTCTTGATTTCGCGGGCGATGTTGAGTGGTGTATATTTTTGAAAAAATGGTCGGTTGTCCACCCACACCCACTCCTCTTGTTTTTCGGGTTCGGGGACTGGTGCTTCTTCCTGCTTAGGTTCTTCGGCAGCAGCCGTTTCTTGCTGCATGTAGCCAAACAACTTTGCAAGTTTCTCCGTCATCGGCACATTGTATTCATTACCCGCAGCTTTGATAATTTCTATCAATTCATCAGTGGTGTATTTGGTGTATTCATACGGCACTTCTACCGGCTCGCCATAACCTTCAATTAGTTGCTTGGCATCAAACATTTTTGAAAGCGTAGCATTCTCATACTTCAAAAAGAAATCTTCATCCACATTATAGCGCAGCATGGTTTTAAACGCTCCATCAGGCTTCATGTAGTAGTGCACCAAATTTGCGCCTGCCTGTGTTACGCCCACACCTGCTGCCAAACGCACACCGCTTGAAGTATTTGGTGGTGATGCATGAAAAGTGCGATTATCGAACATCAGCACTTCACCGGCTTTTACATCAATGGTATGCAGGTAAGGAAAAATACTGAACATGTGCTCACTCAAAGGCACCGGACACTGTGGCGAAGGTGAAGGACGATGATTTTGCATAAACTTATGGCTGCCGCGAATCACGCCCATGCCGCCATTATCTAAGTTGGTGTCCACTAATGCAATCCAGCAGGTGATTGAAGAATACCCATCTTCTTCTCTATCTACAAAGCTCCAATCCTGATGCGCAGGCACCACACCCTTTGGGTTCACTTCCTTCATCACAAAACTTGCTACAAAGGGTTTGAAATCTTTTAAGTGCTCACCCAATCGTGGCAAAGCAACACCCCAAATTTTTTCACGAATAGAGCGACACATTTCTTTGTCGCTATTGTCCATGCTTACATGAAAGCCAAAGCCTTTTTCATCTTTCAGCGACAGCGATTGGTAAAATGATTTCAGCCCTGCCACTTCTTCTTCACTCAACAACGGGAACACCGCATATCCTTCACGCTCAAAAAACTCTTGCCGCTCTGCATCTTTAAAAATCGGAATCATCTTATACATACGCTCTGCTTTTAGTTGTTGAAATTGTTGCTTTGCATGGCGGTATTCTGCTGCTGTAACGAAGTGTTGTGTGTAATCAAACGTGCGCTTGAGTTCACCAAACTTTGGTCGCTCGCCAATTTGTGTGTTGTAGCGCTGAAAAAAATCTTCTTCCACAAAATACTGCTCCAACTTACCTTCTTCGTTCTTGTGGTAAAACATCAACTGCGCTTCAGCATCAATCAACCCATAAGTAACTGCAATGCGCGGCTCGTTACTTAAATTAGGTGGCGAGGCATGAAGCAATGCTTGAGAAAAGATGAATGCCTCACCTGCTTTCATGCGGAGTAACTTTAAGTCGCTCCGCATTTCGTGCTGCACATTTTTAAATGGGTCTTCTAAGGAAGGTGAACGCAATGCAGTTGAAAAACGATGGCTGCCGTCAATCACCTGTATGGCTCCATTCTTTTCATCCGTATCTTGTAATGGAATCCAGATGGTGATGCTATCAAAGTTGGGTTCATTCACCACCGTCCAATCCTGATGGATGGGCATTTCGCTTTGTGCACCTGGCTGTTTATTCAAAAAGCAACTACCTAATTTTTTGATGTCATTGAAATGCGTTTGCACTTCTGAGTTTAGCACGCTTTCAATCTTTGCGTTTACACTTTGCTTATGTGCTTCATCGGCATTAAAACTGCTGCTATAAAATCCATCGGGAATTTGCGGATGCTTTTCAAAGAAAAAATCGCGCAGTGCTGCCACTTGTGCATCGTTCAAAAACGGCACTACCACATAACCATTCAGGTTAAATTGCTGTTGTAGTTTGTCGTTCTTGAAAATCATAATCAGGCAAACACTTCTTTCAGTTTTTCAATAAACCCTTTCTTCTCTTGCAATTCATCAAAGCGCGGTTGCTTCAAGCGCTGCACAAACTCCCGTTCATCAATAAAGCGATGTTTGTATGGAATTGTTTTTACCCGCTTCACATTGCCCGGGTTTTTCCACGGATTGAACTGCATGTAAAAATCCACATCTACCTCCAGCACTTCCACTTCTTCCATACTTTTTGCAGGATTCATGTGGTAATGAATAGAAGGCATTTCGGCAGGAATGCAAATGAGCTGAATCGCCAAACGCAAATCGCCTGTTTTGTTGATGGAAGAATAATGCACAATGCTATCATCCAAAATCACACAATCACCGGCTTTGGTTTCCAATGGTACTAAGTGATTCTCAATAATCTCTTTTTTGATGTTATCCAACTCCCACGGAATCATGGGTCCGCGCACTTCGCCAAAACGTTTATGACTGCCGGGCACTACTTGCAGCGTGCCATTCTCTACAGTAGAATCCACCAACGGACACCAGATTGAAACCGTGAAACATTTTCGCTCATCGGCAAATGCCCAGTTCTCATGCAGGGGCACTTCGCCAGTGTCGGTTTGTTTGCGGATATAGTTAGCGATAATGGGTTTGTAGTTTGCCAACAAGCGATTCATGTGTGGCTTAAAATACTCAGTGATGATGTCGAACACCATTTTCTTGTATTCGGGGTTCTTATCAATGAATGTAAAGTCATAAGTTACCAAGCGGCTGTTCTCCACACCGGTTTCTTCGGTGGTGATTTGCCCACCGCTTTCAGGTAACGTGTCAAAAAACTTTTGCTTAAGTTCAGCAACTTCTTCAGGGGTGATGAATGGCACGCACACATAACCATTCTTTACAAATTCCTCATTCAAGGCATCATCGTTCAACACTTTGCGCATAGAAAAAATTTAGACTGTGAAGATAGGAAAAACCAAGGCTGTGGCAGCAATGATTTCGGTCAGGCATAATCTACAATTTCATCTTCCACGCGAGTTAAATACCATGTTCCTGCGAAAAAAAGTGCGGTCATTACAGCAATTGAAATGAAACACCATCCATTGGGAAATGCTTCGCCAAGCAAGGCAAAACGATAACCTTCAATGATGCCTGCCATTGGATTCAAATAAACCAGAAAATGATACTGCGGTGGGATGATGGTGGTGGGAAAAAAAACAGGTGTAAACCAAATGCCAATGCCGATGATGGGAGTTACAATCTGGTTTAAATCGCGATAGCGGATGTTCAACGCATTCATCCACATTGCCACCATCAAGCCACAAAAAATGTTTAGCGCAATGAAGAAGGGCAGCGAAAAAATTTTCCATGAAAGCGGATGCCATTCCACCAACATCATTACAAAAATAATGGCAAGCGACACCAATGCCTCCACGCCCGACACCAACACTTTTGCAAGTGGTAAAATCAGTTTCGGGAAATACATTTTGCGAATCAGATTTTGCTTTTGCATGATGGCTGTGGATGCTGTGGAAGCTATGTTTTGAAAGAAGTTCCACGCAATCATTCCACTAAAGGCAAACAGATAATAGGGCGAAGTGGTTTGGATGTTCAACAGATAATTGAACAACACCGTGAAAATGGATAGAATCACCATTGGGCGCAGCACCACCCATGCAATGCCAAAGTAAGTTTGTGCATATTGGGTTTTAATTTCCTGCAAGGCAAACACCCAAATCAAACTCCTGTACTTCAGCATTTCGCTCCAATATTCGCGGATGCTAAGCGGCTCCGGTGTGATAATCTTTACAGGTTTTGGTGTTGTCATTTGCCAAACTCCCAACCAATATCTTTTCTGAAATACATTCCTTCAAAGCAAATGCTTTTTATGCCTTCAAGCGAAGCCTGTACGGCATCCTGCACATTGCTTCCCAATGCGGTTACAGCCATAACTCTGCCCCCGTTGGTTACCAAACTGCCCTCAAGTTGCTTGGTTCCTGCATGGAAAGGAATGGCTTGCTGCACTTGTGCTAAACCCACAATTTCTTTTCCTTTTTCATAGTCGCCCGGGTAGCCGGCAGATGCCAGCACCACTGTGGCTGCAGCACGTGGGTCAATGTCAATTTGCTTGCTTGCCAGTTCGCCTTTGCGCACGGCATCAAACAGTTCAACTAAATCCGATTGCAGGCGCGGCATCACCACTTCGGTTTCGGGGTCGCCCATGCGGCAGTTGTATTCAATCACAAAAGGCATGTTGTCCACTTTTATCAACCCGAAATAAATGAAGCCTTTGTAAATAATTCCCTCCTGCTGCAAGCCGCGAATGGTGGGTGCAATAACCTGCGCTTCCACTTGCTGCATCAGCGTTGCATCCACAAAAGGCACCGGTGAAATGGCGCCCATGCCTCCGGTGTTTGGTCCCGTGTCGCCTTCACCAATGCGCTTGTAGTCTTTGGCTTCGGGTAGAATTTTATAGTTGTTGCCATCGGTAAGCACAAACACCGAAAATTCAATGCCGCTCAGAAATTGTTCAATCACAACCTGCGCACTTGCCTTGCCAAAACGTGCATCGGCAATCATGGCTTTAAGTTCGGCTTTGGCTTCTTCCTTATCAGCGCAAATCACCACACCTTTCCCCGCAGCCAAGCCATCGGCTTTCAGCACTATGGGCGGCTGTTGTGCATCAATGTAGGCATAGCCCTCTTCAAGATTTTCGTTGTTGAATGCTTTGTAAGCCGCAGTGGGAATGTTGTGGCGCATCATAAATTCCTTGGCAAAGCCTTTGCTGCCTTCCAGCATTGCGCCCTTTGCCGAGGGTCCAATCACCGCAATTTTTCCATAGGCATATTTTGAATGGAAGTAATCATAAACACCATTCACCAAAGGCTCTTCGGGTCCTGCCACAATCAGGCTGATGTTGTTTTCGAGGCAGAATTTTTCCTGCGCTTCAAAATCGTTCACACCAATGGCAATGTTTGTGCCGCATTGCGCTGTGCCGGGGTTGCCGGGTGCTATAAAAAGTTTATCGCAACGCTTGCTTTGTGCCAATTTCCACGCCAGCGCATGTTCGCGCCCGCCCGAACCAAGTAGTAAAATATTCATCAATAAAAAATTGAGCCAGCGAAACTATACGGTTTTCGCACTTATCTGAATGCTTTTCAAAATCCTTGTTGCCACCAAGTCACTATGCCACCAAGATGCACCAAGTCTTCATGTCTTTATTGTTTAGTTGAAGTGGTTTTCAACCTATAACACCATTCTTTTAATTCCATTTTTTATTAGTGGAACATTGAAGTTTATCAAAAAACCAAGTCGCTTTCCGGTGAGTTTGAGATGGCTTAAAAGTTGCGCTTCCCAAACCGGATTTACTGCTTCAATAGCTTTTAGTTCACAAATCACCGAGTCGTTAACTAATACATCTAACCTCAACCCTTCCTCAAAATACAGACCATCAAATGTTATTGGAATATCCAACTGTCTTTTAACACTGAATCCATTTTTCCTGAGTACATGACAAAAACACACCTCATAAACTTTCTCTAAAAGCCCCGGACCAAGAGCTTTGTGAACTTCATAGGCAGCATTCACAATTGCTTTTCCAATGAGTTCTTCTTCTTCCGATAATTTTTCAAAATCTCTCACCTTAAAATGTTTAGTTTAAAAATTTGAAGGCTCTAAGTTTCACCAATCGTTTTAGTGAAACTTAGAGCCTTCGTGTCTTTGTGGCTAAAATAGGTTTTGGCATCCTTACCTCACCAAAATCCTCGAAACAAACTTGTTGTTGTTGTTTTCTGAAATGCGCACAGTGTAAAGCCCGGTGGAAACATCATCCAGCATGATGTTGCTGATTGCCGAGTTTAACACTGCTTGTTTCACTAATTGCCCCATTGGGTTGTAAACTTCCAGCACAGTTCCTTCAGTAAAGTTATCAATGCGCACAAAGAAACTGCCGTTGTTCGGATTCGGGTAAAGCGTTACACCCGAATGCGCCACTATGTTTTTAATGGAAGTAGGTCCATCGGCAGTGAAATCGTTGCACACCATCGGGTAAAGGAAATCGCGCGCCAGCAAATCCACTTCTTGCAGAATGGTAGCGTTCGTGTCCCACGGTGAGTGGTCAGAATTCGGGTAAGATTTCAACTCCCTTTGCACCCCGCGTGCAGCAAGCGCGGTGTCCATGCTGCCCGAACCGTGAAGCGTAACCAAATCAAGAAAACCATACTGCGAGCGGTAAACCATATCAAAATTGTAAGGCACGGTTCCATCCAGCACACCATGCGCCATAAAGATAGGCTCCTCCTGCGCATTGCTTATCCACGAAGTTTGGTTAATGCCGCCTGCAAGCGAAATCACCGCCTTCACAGCCGATGGATAGCCATCGTTACCTACATCACCTTCCAAGCCACCGTAGGCAAGAATGGTATCGCGCACATACTGCGGAAGTTCATTCAAGCTGTCAATGTAAGCATAGTGCACGGCAAGAATGGCGCCTGCCGAGTTGCCGCCAATGAACACATAGTCAGGGTCAATTTTGTAAAGGTTGGTGGTGGCGGCATCTTTAGTCATGTAACGCACGGCAGCTTTGGCATCGCCCATTGCCCACACCACTTCGCGCAGCATTTTCAACGAATCGGCAAGGTCTAAAAGCGTAGCTAAACGATATTGAATAGAAGCAGTTACATACCCGCGCTTCGCAAAAGCTTTCTTCATGTAGTTCACCGAAACATCCGCAGCTTTATCACCGGCAGTAAAACCGCCACCGTGGGCAAACACAATAAGTGGTCTGCGGGTGGCAGGGTCGTTCTTCGGAACAAAAATGTCCATTTTGTTGCGGGTGTTGCGCACGGTGGTGTACTCTACCTCAAAGCTGTCAATATCAAAAATCTCATCGCGGAAACGCGCAGTGTTGCAGGTTGCGCCACCGCTCAGCGCGTTGCATACCTGCCTATACATAAACACTTTGGTAAGCGAATCCACACGGTTAAGTTTCACATTGCTGCTTTCCCATGGCACGTGCCCGTCTCCGGGGAAAAGCAACACATTGTTGTCCAATCCTAAATTTTCGATGCGCGGTTGCATGGCGCCAGTGCCACACAGCACAGCAGGGGTTAGGCCACCTTGGGCATTGGCACAGTTGTAAGGAACAACATTATCGGTGGTGCCGTGGAAACTCACAATAGGCGGGTTGCCCGCGCTAATCCATGAAGTATCGTTGATGCCGCCTGCAAGGTTGATAACCGCATTGATTTTTGAAGAATAACCCGGGTTGCCGCTGTTGCCCTCAATGCCGCCATTGTTTATCATGGCAGTTTTGATTTGCGCATTGGTGATTTCCTCCACACTATCAATGTAAGCAAGGTGAATAAACAACACCGCACCTGCCGAGTTGCCACCGCCATAAATCAAATCGGGGTTGATGCCGAAAGTGTTCACACTGTCGGCATTTTTGCGAAACCAACGCACAGCCGCTTTGCCATCGCTCACAGCCCTAATCACCACATTATAGGCGGTTTGTGCTTGCAGCATATCACCAAGTGTTCCTAAACGATAATTGATGGAAGCCGTTACATAGCCTCGTTTAGCGTAGCGTTGGCAAAGCTCTACCACAGTAACATCCTGTGTTTTGCTGCCGCCCGTAAAACTGCCGCCATGAGCAAAAATGATGAGCGGTCTATCGGTTTCGGTGTCGCCCACCGGCTCGTAAACATCCATTTCGTGCTTGGCATTGGTGGAATACTTAACGGTGGTTTTTTTGAAGCTCGAAAAGTAATTGTCATCAATATACCTGCCCGAGCCGCTGCATAGCTGCGCGCTTGCAGTTGCGATGAAGAAAATTGCAACAAGTGTTGCTGTTGTTTTAAGCGTAAAAATTTTCATATCTGAATGCTTGTTAGTTTAACGTTAGGTGAAAGTAAAATTTTTTACGAAGCCAACCTTGCAGCCGAAAAGAGCCGTAAAAAATTTGATGCGATAAATCGAAACAGCTTCTTAGGTTTGGAACTTAAAACCATTCATCATGCAACCGTTGGTAGGTATCATCATGGGCAGCCAAAGCGATTTGAAAGTTATGCAACAGGCAGCCGATGTTTTGCGCGAACTGCAAGTGCCTTTTGAACTCACAGTGGTTAGCGCGCATCGCACTCCCGAGCGGCTCATGGAATATGCGTCCACAGCAGCCTCGCGAGGTTTGAAAGTGGTGGTGGCTGGCGCAGGCGGAGCGGCTCATTTGCCCGGCATGGTAGCTTCGGTAACAGCATTGCCCGTGATTGGCGTTCCGGTAAAATCATCCAACTCCATTGACGGCTGGGATTCGGTGCTTTCCATTTTGCAAATGCCTGCGGGGGTGCCGGTGGCAACCGTTGCGCTCGATGGTGCAAAAAATGCAGGCTTGCTGGCTGCGCAAATCATTGGCACATCTGATAAAGAGCTTCACAAACGCATCGCTGCCTACAAGCAAAACCTGAAAGACAAAGTTTTGGAATCGGTGCGCGAATTGCGCATTGCAGGTTTTGAAAATCAATTTGATAAGGAAGGATAAAATTTATCTTCACTCATGTGAAGTGCCTGAACAAATTGTTTGTTTTAATTTGGTCTGCTTGGGCAGGCATCACTTTTTGTTTGGGGCTGCTGTTCATTTTTCCCATTCTGGCAATTCCCGTTTTGCTGCACAGCGAAAGCCTGAAACGCAAAGCAGTGTTATCGCTTCATTATTTTGCCAAAGCGGTTTTGGTGCTGTGGTGTGTAAGGGTTACCATCATCAACAAACATTTAATTGAGCCTGAACGGCAAGTGGTTTATGTGCCCAACCACCGCAGCTATCTCGATGCCATCATCAGCCATGCCGTTATTCCGAATTACATTAAGTATTTGGGCAAAGCCGAAATTTTAGATTGGCTGCTGATGGGCTACATTGTGAAACACTACCATGTAGCAGTGAAGCGCAACGATGCCGACAGCCGCGCACAAAGTTTGGAAGCCCTCAACATGATTGCCGCTTCGGGCGCCTCCATCGGCATTTTCCCCGAGGGCACCTGCAACACCACCCCGCATTTGCTCAAAGATTTTTTCGATGGGGCATTCAAAACCGCGGTTGCCAACCAACTGCCCATTGTTCCGCTCACCTACATCGGTGCCGGTGAACTGATGCCGCGCAACGGCTTGATGTTGCGCCCGGGCAAAATTGTGGTGTATTGGCATCCGCCCATTTCCACCACCGGCATGAACGAAAGCAACATCCCCGAACTCAAACAACAAGTGCGCAACACCTTATTGCTCGACCTTCAAAAGCATTACCCAAACGGCTACGAGACATAAAGGGGGGACTTGCCCCGAAAGTCGTCATTGCGACCGCGAGGCACGAAGCGGGAAGCAATCTATAATTTGACTGTTATCTAGATTGCTTCGCTCGTTCCTCACTCGCAAAGACGAAGTGAGGACTTTTGAGACAGCCTTCTTCTGCAATCTTTCATCCCGCTATCTCATCTTCAAATTTTCAAATCAGTCTTTATCTGCAATCGTTCATCCCTCCTCTTTTATCATCAAACTTCCAAATTCACAAATTTTCAAAGCAGTCATCACCCCCACCTTCCCCATACTTCACTATACTTGCCACTATTCTGTAACAATAAAAATTCAACATCATGGCATTTACATTACCGGCATTGCCCTACGATTACAACGCACTGGAGCCGCACATTGACGCGCGCACCATGGAAATCCACCACGGCAAACACCACAATGCATACGTTACTAACCTTAACGCTGCCATTGCAGGCACCGAGTGGGAAAACAAAACCATCGAGGAAATTCTTGGCAACATCTCAAAACTCTCACCTGCCGTGCGCAACAACGGTGGCGGGCATTTCAACCACACACTTTTCTGGAACATCATGGCGCCCAACGCAGGCGGCACACCAAGCGGCAAATTAGCCGATGCCATCACCGCCAAGTTTGGCTCTTTCGATAAGTTCAAAGAAGAATTTGCAAAAGCTGCCACCACCCGTTTTGGTTCAGGATGGGCATGGCTGTGTGTAAAAGACGGCAACCTCGAAGTATGCTCCACCGCCAATCAGGACAATCCTTTAATGGACCTCCCCGATGCACGCGGCTGTGGCGGAACACCCATCCTTGCACTCGATGTGTGGGAACACGCCTACTACCTCAACTACCAAAACCGCAGATCCGACTACATCGCAGCATTCTTCAACGTCATCAACTGGAAAGAAGTAGAAAAACGCTTCGAAGAAGCAAAGTAGAATCGCTCAGGTAAACAAGCAGTCAAACGGCTTTCGGTGCAACATCGAAAGCCGTTTTTTTATCCCCGTTGGCGCACGCACACAATGCCCTTGAGTTGACATCGCTTCTATTTTCATTAACGAAAAGGAAGAACTTCAGGAGCGATAAAAGCCCTTATCCATAACTCACGTTTGTTTGTTTATTTTACATCACTCAGTCAAATTTTATGTTCAAAGAAGGAAGCACTCAAAAGTTAGTCGAATACATTCAAACCCTGCCAAAGCGTGAGCGCCTCTACATTGCCGAAAAAATTGCAGAGCCAAAGGCAAAAAAGAAATTGAGCAAAAAAGAGGGAGCAAAAAAAAGAGTGCTGAACAGCATAAAACAAGGTTTGCTTGAAATAGAAGAGGCAAAAAAAACAGGAAAGAAACTACCTCAGCTCAAAGACCTGCTTAATGAACTCAAAGACAAATCTTAGTTACACCAAACGGTTTTCTCAGGAGTTAAGACGTTTGAGTGAAAAATATGCTTTTTAACAAAAAAAACGCCTTTTCAACCTCAAATGTGAGTTATTTAATGACTGATGAAAGTTCTTTTGCGACTGAAGAACGTTCTTTAATGACTGATGAAAGTTCTTTTGCGACTGATGAAACTTCTTTAATGACTGATGAACGTTCTTTAACGACTGATGAACGTTCTTCAATAACCGATAATAACCCACCACTCAACAACCCACCTCCCACCCCCCACTCCTCATCTCTCACCTCTAATTCCTACCTTCGCCCCCCGAAACTTGAACAGTGCAGCCGTTTCTATCCTTACAAAATCTTCAAAAGCAATACGGGAACTACATTGCCACCAACAACGTAAGTTTGGATGTTCCCAAAGGCAGCATCTTCGGCTTGCTTGGTCCAAACGGAGCAGGCAAAACCACCCTCATCCGCATGATAACCCGCATCATCCACCCCGACAGCGGCTCCATTCTTTTTCAAGGCAAACCACTCACCGACATCCATACCGAGCGCATCGGTTACATGCCCGAAGAGCGCGGTTTATATAAGAAAATGAAAGTGGGCGAACACCTCATCTACCTCGGCAGGCTCAAGGGTTTAAGTAAAGCCGAAGCAAGCGCCCGCACCAAAAACTGGCTCCAAAAATTTGAAATCGAAAGCTGGGAAAACAAACGCATCGAAGAACTTTCAAAAGGCATGAGCCAGAAAGTGCAGTTCATCGGCACCATTCTTCACGAACCCGATTTACTCATTCTCGATGAACCCTTCTCTGGGCTCGACCCCATCAATTCCCTCCTCATCGAACAAGAAATCAGAAACCTCAAAGAGCAAGGCAAAACCATCCTCTTCTCCACCCACCGCATGGAGCAGGTGGAAGAAATCTGCGACACCATTGTGCTCATCAACGCAGGCAAAAACATCCTGTGCGGTGGTGTGCAGCAACTCAAACAAGATTTTAAAGAAAATAAAGTAGAAGTGAAGTTTGAAGGAACCCTGCCCGAAAACTTCAACACAGTTTTTGAAGTAACCGAGCTGAGCGCCAACCGCGCAGTGGTGAAAAGTAAAGACGGCAACAACAACACTCTGCTTCGCTATTTAATGGATAACAACATTACCGTTCACGGCTTCAAAGAGTTGCTTCCTTCCATCAACGACATTTTCATCACCTGCGTTCAACAACAAGCATGAAGAAAGTTCTCATCATCATTCAGCGAGAATATCTTTCCCGCGTCAGGCGATTGAGTTTCATCATCACCACCCTGCTTGCCCCCGTGGGTTTCATCATTTTCATGGTGGCAACCGTTTTAATTTCCACACTCGGCTCCGATGAAAAGAAAGTTGCCGTGATGGACGAAAGCGGCTATTTCAAAGAAACACGCTTCCCCGATGCCGACAACAAATCACTTTATTTCTCCTATCCTGACGAGGATTTCGATTCGCTTTACAACCGCCTGAACAATCAAGGAAAAGAAGCTAAGTACGATGCCATTCTGCGCATCCCGCCCGATTTCGATGTCATGAACCCAAACCGCGTGGGCATTCAGTTTTTCACAGCCGACCGCCCGGGCTTAACCATGAAGCAATATCTTTCAAAAACATTGAACGATGTGGTGCGCAAAAAGAAATTGGAGTTGAGTGAACTTGATGAAACAATCATCAAAAACCTGAACGAGGAAGTGCGCATCAACTACACCACCGGCTTAGGCAACGAAAAAGCAGGCTTCACCGAAGTGGCTGCCATTCTTGGCTACATCATCGGCTTCATCATCTACATCGCACTTTTTGTTTACGGCACCATGACCATGAAAGGCGTGATGGAAGAAAAAACCAACCGCATTGTGGAAGTGCTCGTCAGCAGCGTGAAACCATTCCAACTGATGCTCGGCAAAATCATTGGCATTGGCGCAGTGGGTTTAACGCAGTTCATCCTATGGGCAATTCTAATTTTCTTATCAAACATGGTGGTGGGTATGGTGCTGGGCGTTGCCATCGGCAATAACCTGCAATCGCCAACTGCATTAGGCGCACAAGCCGAAGTGGATGTTGAAGACATTCGTTTAATCATCAACCACCTCTCCGAAATTCAGTTTTTGCCCCTCACCCTCACCTTCATTTTCTTTTTCATTGGCGGCTTCCTGCTTTATGGCGCGCTGTTTGCAGCCGTTGGCGCAGCCACCAACGATGATGGCGACATGCAATCACTCACTTTCCCCATTTCATTGCCCATTATCATTTCTGTGTTAATGCTCACCAACGTCATTGGCAACCCCGATGGAAAACTTGCATTGTGGGCATCGCTCATTCCTTTTTCATCACCACTCATCATGCCCGCGCTTATGCCGTTCGAGCCACCTTTGTGGCAATTGCTTTTGTCCGGCTTTTTCCTCATTTGCGGCTTTCTGTTCACCACTTGGGTTGCAGCCAGAATCTACCGCACCGGCATTCTGATGTATGGCAAAAAAGTTTCGCTGAAAGAATTGGCAAAGTGGATGGTGCGCAGCAATTAGGCTTAAATGCCACCCAAAAAATCTCCTAACAACCGCTCGCCTGCAACGCTGCTTTTTTCGGGATGAAACTGAACAGCAGTAAAGTTATTGCGCTGCATGGCTGCACTGAATGCAATGCCATAATCACAAGTAAGGGTGGTGTGTTCATTTGCAGGCACATAGTAGCTGTGCACGAAGTAGAAGTAATTGCTTTCGCCTTGCGCATTAAAGGCGGTGTTCCACCCAATGTGCGGCACTTTTAGCGAGTTTTCAAAACGAAGAACATTGGTGTTGAAAATGCCGAGGCATTCCGTGTTGCCCTCTTCGCTGTGGGTGCACATCAGTTGCATGCCCAAACAAATTCCCAAAACAGGCTGCGTAAGTTGTGGAATCAACACATCAAGACGTTGCGCTTTCAATTCGCGCATGGCATGGGCTGCATGTCCCACACCGGGGAAAATAACCCTGTCGGCTGATTTGATTTCCTGCGCTTCGTTTGATAGCACCGAAGCTACACCCAACCTGTTTAGCGCATTAGCCACCGATTGCACATTGCCTGCTCCGTAATCAATAATCACCACTTTCATTTGCCGATGAACAACAGGCTACTCTTCTTCCTGATTTTTGAAAAGTTCTTTTTCGGTAACCACTTTCACCAGGTCGCCATCTTTCAGTGTTTTTGAAATGGCTTTGAATGGCGCTTTCACCACTTCGCTGCCTTCACTCAAACCTTCCAGAATTTCAATGTAATTGGCATCCTGAATGCCCGTTTTCACTTCCAGCGCTTTTGCTTTGTTGCCTTCAATGCTGAACACCATTTCCTTCACTTTTTTCTTATCGCTTGCGGTGTTGTTTTTGTCGGCATCTTTCAAACGCTGCTCTTTGGCTGCATCATCTTCTCTTATGGTTACCGACTGAATCGGCACGGTAAGCACATTGTCTTTCGAGGCAGTTTTGATGTCAACTGTTGCGCTCATGCCTGGGCGGAAAGGATAGCGCAAACCACGTTCTTTATCAATCAACTCTTCATAGGAATCTTTCATCAACTTCAGTTTCACGGTGAAGTTGGTTGCCTGCGAACTCACAATAGACGAAACCGAAGTGGAACTGTAAGCCACCTGCTCAACCAAGGCTTTGAATTTCTTTCCTAAATAAGCATCCACTTCCACATCGGCAGTGTCGGTAAGGTGCACACGCAGCACATCATTTTCATTCACATCTACTTGAATCAGCATGTTTTCCAAATCAGCGATGCGAATGATTTCGGTGCCGGTCATTTGCGCAGTGCCCACCACACGCTCGCCCAACTTCACATTCACCAAACTCACTATGCCGCCAATGGGCGCATAAATTTTGGTGCGCTGTAAATTCTCTTTTGCTTGTTTCACTTGCGCTTCTGCGCTCGAAATGTTGAAAGAAGCAGCATTCACTTGCTCTTCGGCAGTTTTCAATCCCGCATCCGCTTGTTCAAGTTGCAGCTTTGCCGCTTCAAACTCAGCATCGGAAATCACCTTTTGCGTGTGTAAAGTTTTGTTGCGGTTGAAGTTTACCAACGCCTGATTGTATTGAGCCTTTGCCTGAATTAAACTTGCCTTTGCACTGCTGCGCGATGCGCGGATTTGGTTCAATGATGCTTCGGCTTGCGTAACCACCGACTCGTAGATGGCAGGGTTGATAACAGCCAGCAATTGCCCTTGTTTCACCGAATCACCTTCTTTCACATTCAGTTCAATCACCTCCCCGCTCACTTCCGAACTCAGCCTTACTTCAGTCAGCGGAATCATTTTTCCACTGGCGGTAACAGTTTCCACAATGGAGCGCAACTGTGCTTTTTCCACTGCCACCTGCTTTCCGCTACTGTTGCCAATCCAACCTTGTTTTTTGGCTACAAGGGCTATCAAAATCAGCGCTATCACAGCTCCTCCAAGCCAATAAATCAGTTTGTTGTTTTTCATCTATGTGCTATTGCAAGGTTATGGGTTTCCCCTGATAAAAATCGAGCGCCTTTTGGCGGAACACAAATGTGTACTTTGCCTGAATCATTTGCGATTCGGCAGCAATAAGGTTAATGCGCGCCCGCTCAAAATCAAATTGGTTTACCAAGCCCACTTCAAATCTTTTTTTAATGGCATCGAACGATTGTTCTGCTGCATCAAAGCTCTTTTGGTTGGCAAGGTATGTTTCGGATGCTGCGCGGGCATTGGCATGTGCTTCGGTAATTTGCTGCTGGAGTTGGTTTTTGCGGTTTTGCAAATCAAGGTCGCGGGCTTGCAGTTGCAGTTTGGAAATCTGCTCGTTGGTAAACCGCTGACCTTTACCCAAAATTGGAATGTTGAGCGAAATACCAGCCACTTTCCTGAAACTTTGATTCAGTTGGTCGCGGAATGGGGTGAGTTGAAAATCTTTGCCGATAAGCTGTGGCGGAATGCCTGGAATAAACAAGGTGTCGAAAGCAGTTGGGCGTCTGTTTTGGTCGGAAAAGTTGGTGCCCAACTGCCCGAAAACACTGATGGTTGGGCTAAAAGCCCCACGCGCCATGCGCAGCGATGAAAGCGCACTTTGCAATCTTGCCTCAGCGCTTTTTATGGATGGCTGATTGTTGAGTGCAAACTTGTAAATGCTGACAGCCGAGGGCAATTCGGCAATTTGCAACATGCTCTCGGTGATGTTGGGCAGTGTAACTTCAAAGCCGCTCTCCACCGGAATTTGCAGCAGGTTGCGCAACCCCAAAACGGCAAGGTCAATTTGGTTTTTTGCGGTAATGATATCCACTTCGTTTCGCGCGCGCTGTGCCTTAAATTCAAGCATAGCTGCTTCGGGCAGCGAGCCTGTTTTCACGCGCTTTTCAGTGATGCCAAGTTGTTCGTTTGTAAGTTCAAGCTGGTGCTCGGCAACCTTCAAAATTTCCTTTGCCAGCACCACATTCAAAAAAGCGGAAGTTACCGCAAGCACAATGTTGTTCTTGGTTTCTTCTGCATCAAAATAAGCTGCCTGAAAATCGTACTTCGACCTTTTAATGTTGTTCAACTGCTGCAAACCCGAAAACAAAGTGAGATTGCCCGACACGCTTCCTGTTATAGTTTGCAGACTTCCTTCAATCAGCGTGAAATCAAACTGGTTCACCGAGTTGCCAAAACTCACCGCATAGTTCACCGAGGCATCAATGCCCGGCAAAAACACATTCATATAGCTTTGTGTAAGTTGCTTTTTGGCAATTCTTTCCTGCAAGCCTGCCTGCCTGACATTGATGTTGTTTTTGAGCGCGTGCTCAATGCACTTCTCGAGCGTCCAGTAATCTTGCGCGGGGGCTGAAAAAAAATAAAGCAGCAGAAGGATAAACGAGAGCCGTTTCAAACGTTGGTTGATTTTGGGGCAAAAGTAAATGTTTGAAGCAGGGCGCGAAACGCTTAAGAAGTTTTTGTTAGTTCAAGGCAATAGATTCTTTTTACAGCATGAACAATAATTGGATTTTTGCGGTGTCAACCATTTGCCTGCTCCATGCGTGTGGCAGAGGTTCGGGAAATGCTAATAAACAGGCGCTAACCTGGCGCGAAACCAACGTTGTTGCAAAAGAGCAAAACTGCGCTGCTGCCGACTGTGCCTTTGCCGACTTCCGTTTTGTTGTGTTTACAGGCGCGGGCGCAGACTCCCTTAACCGGCATATTGAAGAAATGATGGGCTCATCTTATATGGACGACTCCCTCATTGTAACCACACCACAACTTTCAGCCGAAAAATTCATTACAGCTTTTGAGGATTTTAAAAGCGAATACCCCGAAAGCGCTCAGCGCTGGATGCTCGACCGTGAAATTCGCCCCGATACGCTTTTGGGCAATGTAATCACCCTGCGTTATGACGAAAGCAGCTACAGCGGAGGTGCGCATGGTTTGTATTTCACCATTTACAATCATTTTCAGTTGTCGCCCTTTCGCTCCATGTGGTTAGCCGATTTTTTATCCAACCCTGCCGACACGCTTGCCATAGCTACCATTGCAGAAGAAATTTTCCGCAACAAACAAGAACTTGGAAAGGATGAGAATTTGGAAGAGGCTGGTTACTTTTTTACAAGAGGGATTTTCAAGCTGAACGAAAATTTTCACTTCACTAAAAGCGGCTTGGAGTTTCATTTCAATATCTATGAAATTCAGCCCTACGCGGCAGGCGAGCTTGAACTTTTGTTGCCTTACGAGCGCATTGCACAATTTCTTAAGCCCGAAATTTTTAAAACGAAGCCCGGTGCCTAACTGCCTTCTGACTAATAAAAAGAGCAGTTGGCATTACCTGTGAATGTTGGTTTTTGTTTTCTGTAAATTATCACCACATTCGTACCGCATTCAAAATTGTTTCTCGTGGTGTTCTGCTATTGAACCATGAGTAAACTATCTGTTTTATCCAATCTATCATTTGAGCGAAAGCTCAACATACTCTTTGCGGCTTTGGTTGCATTGCTGTTGGGTGTTGTGTTGCTTACCTTTTTTAGCCATCAAAGGTTTGTTGAAACTGCCAATTGGGTAAGCCACACCAATAAAGTGATGTATTTCAACGAGCAAGTAATCACCGATGCTTTGAACATAGAAACCTCCTCGCGTGGCTATGCCATAACCGGCAACGAGGCAATGCTTGAGCCATTCACAAGCGCAGAAAATGAGGCAAAAACCCACTTTGAAATTTTAAGACGGCTAACCCAAAATGATGAAAGGCGCAAGAGGGATTTAGATAAGCTTGAAAAGCAATTAGCCACGAAACAAAACCTTGCTGAAGAGATAGTAGCGTTGCGAAAAACTAAAGGACAGGAAGCTGCCGCAGCGTTTATCAACGAGGGAAAAAGCAAATTGGCAATGGATGAAATCCGCGCATCGGTGGATAGAATTCAAAAGGAAGAGATGGCGTTGATGGAAGACCGTCAGGCATCGCATCTAAGTTGGTTGGGCTGGTTCAACATTGCAATGTTTCTTTCGGTGATGCTAACGATTTGCCTCATTGTTCTGGCGGCTTTCATCATTTCAAACAATTTCAAAAAGCGAAAAGCAGCTGAGATTGAATTGGCAGCAAGTAAGCAACTGCTGCAAAGCATAATTGACAACACCTCCATACTGGTTTTCGTGCGCGACATCAATGGCAGATTCCTGATGCTGAATAAAAAGTGTGCAGAAGTGATGGGTGGCACAATTGCAGCTATAGTGGATAGGAGAGATGTTGATCTGCTGCCGGAAGATTATGTAAAACAATACCACGACACCGATGCAAAAGTGATTGCAACCGAAAAACCTGTAGAAGCCGAAGAACTGGCATTAGTTGATGGAAAGGAAAGAACTTTTCTATCCGTAAAATTTCCGCTGTTTGATGAGAACGGAAAAATTTATGCCATTGGCGGCATGAGCACCGACATAACCGACAGAAAAAAATCAGAAGAAAAAATTCTTGAACTCAACACAGCTTTAGAGGCTAATGTATTCAGGCTGAATAACATTAACCGCGAGTTGGAGGCATTCACTTACTCAGTTTCGCACGATTTGCGCGCACCGCTTCGCGCCATCAATGGCTTTGCATCATTGCTGCTGAGCCGCAACAAAGAGCGGATGGATGAAGAGTGTTCCAGGATAACGCAAATCATCAAGGAGAACTCGCAGCAGATGGGGCAACTGATTGATGACCTACTTGCTTTTTCGCGCATTGGGCGCTACAAGCCAAAACTACAGGAAATTGATATGCGCGAACTTGCCGACATGGTGCTGCAACAGCTCACGCATGAGTATCCGCAGCACAAAATTGCACTTGATGTAAAATCACTTGAACCCATCACATGCGACCCTGCTTTAATTAAGCAAGTGTGGGTAAACCTGATTTCAAATGCGCTGAAATACTCATCGCATCGCGAGGCACAGCATATTGAAATTGGCAGCCGCAAGAACAATATGGAAATTGTTTACTATGTGAAGGATAATGGAGCAGGCTTTGATATGCGTTACTATGATAAACTGTTTGGCATTTTCCAAAGGCTGCACTCCAACAACGATTTTGAAGGAACCGGTGTTGGACTTGCCATTGTTCACCGCATTGTGAAAAGGCACAGCGGCAGGGTTTGGGCAGAATCAAAAATTGATGAAGGCGCAACCTTTTATTTTTCGCTGCCAAAAGTTGCGCAGGTGATGGATGTATAATTATATTCACTCATGTAAATCCCCCGCTATGGATTATCAAAACATTGATATTCTGCTTGCAGAAGATAGCCCTTACGATGCAGAGCTTACTATTCACGCCTTAAAATCGCGAAGCCTTGCAAACAAAATTTACCACGTGGTTGATGGCGTGGAGGCGCTTGATTTCATTTTTGGCGAAGGAAGGTTTGCAGGCAGAGAGCCCGGCAAAGGCTTGAAGTTACTGCTCTTAGACCTGAAAATGCCGCGCATCAATGGTGTGGAAGTGTTGCAGAAAATTAAAGCCGACCCGCGAACAAAAAACATTCCGGTGGTGATGCTAACCTCATCAAATGAAAGTTTTGACATTGACCGTTGTTATGATTTTGGAGTGAACAGTTACATTGTGAAACCGGTTGATTTCGATAACTTCTCGAAGGTTGTTTCAGAACTTGGTTTCTATTGGCTTATGCTTAATAAAACACCGGAATAGTAAACTGTTGATTCCTCCTCAGAATCCAACATTCTTTTACTTTAGCACCCAAACTAAAGAATGAAAAACTTTGCAATGGTTGGCGCAGCGGGCTATATCGCCCCCCGCCACATGAAAGCAATAAAAGACACAGGAAACACACTCGTTGCGGCTTTAGATAACTTCGATAGTGTGGGAGTGATAGACGCCTATTTTCCCAATGCAAGTTTTTTTACAGAGTTTGAACGGTTTGATAGGCACATTGACAAACTCAACAGAAGTGGTAGCAAGGTAGATTATCTCTCGGTATGCTCGCCAAACTATTTACATGATGCACACATCCGTTTTGGTTTGCGCCAAAATGCGGATGTGATTTGCGAAAAACCTTTGGTGCTGAATCCCTGGAACATTGAGTCTATTGCCGAATTAGAGCGGGAGTCGGGCAGGAGTGTTTTCAATATCTTGCAGTTGAGGCTTCACCCCAGTATTATTGCATTGCGCGATAGAATTTCAACAGAAAAGCGAGTTGCCAAATATGATTTAGACCTCACTTACATTACATCGCGTGGCAGTTGGTATTACACCAGTTGGAAAGGTGATGTTGCCAAAAGTGGTGGCATTGCTACAAACATTGGCGTTCACTTTTATGATATGTTGAGTTGGGTTTTTGGTAAAGTTCAGCAGAATGTGGTGCATGTTCATACCCACGACCGTGCAGCCGGGTTTTTGGAGTTTGAAAAGGCACGTGTGCGGTGGTTTCTGAGCATTAACTACAACACTATTCCTGAACATGTGAAGGCAACCGGCAAACGCACTTACCGCAGTATGCAGCTGGAAGGTGAAGAAATTGAGTTCAGCGATGGTTTTACAGAACTGCACACCGATAGTTACCGAAAAGTGCTTGCCGGTGAAGGGTTTGGTTTGATGGAAGCCATGCCATCCATTCAAATTGTTCACGACATCCGCACTCAAACCCCGGTGGGTTTAACAGGCGACTATCATCCGTTTGCTAAGCTGCCTCAGGATAAACATCCATTTGAGAAATAGCTTACACAAAGCAAATTCATAGAGGGTCTAACAAAGAGCCCTTTGTGCCCTTAGTGTCTTTGCGGGATAGCCCTACTTCGCCCCTTCCAGTATTTTGAAAATTTCGCGCAGGTCGGGCGAAAGGACAATTTCAATTCTGCGGTTTTTGCTTCTGCCTTCAGGCGTTTCGTTGCTTTCAACCGGAAAGAATTCACCATGCCCTGCTGCGGTTACACGCTTAGGGTCCACTTTGTTTTCGTTTACCAAAATGTCGGTTACGCTTGATGCGCGCATTACGCTTAAATCCCAGTTGTTTTTGATGTTGCCATCGGGGCTGCGGTAAGGGCGATTGTCAGTGTGTCCTTCCACCATTATGCCGATGTCAGTTTGCTTGTTCAGCACCTCTGCAAGTTTATTCAGCGCTTGTTTGCCGCGCGTATCCACTGTGTAGCTTCCGGTTTTGAAAAGTAGTTTATCGCTCATGCTCACATACACTTTGCCATCTTTTTGCGTAACAGTAAGCTCATCGCTATTGAAGCCAAGCAAGGCATCGGCAATGCGCTTTTTCAGCGAACTAACAGCCTCCTCTTTTTTTGCAATCAGGTTTTCCAACTCATCAATTCTTTGCTGCTTGGCAGCAAGCGATGCCGCAAGTGCATCCAACTCTTTTGCTTTGATGTTCAACTCGCGCTCTTTTTCTTTTAGAGCTTCGCTTAGCCTGCTCTTTTCATCGGTGGCGCGTGTAAGCAAGTCGTCATAACGTTTGCGGAGGTCGCTGTAGGTTTTTTCAACATCTGCTTTTTGCTGTGCCAGCTTCCGCATTTCTGCGCCAAGCGATGCGGTGTCGGCATTCAACTTATTCAACAGTTCATTTAATGCGGCAAGGTCTTTGTTGGCTTTCTCTAATTTCTCTTGACAATCGTTTCGTTCAGCCAAAAACTTTGCTGCCAGTGCCGATTGTTCATCAAACTTCTTCTTTGAAACCAAACAGGAACTCAAAGTGAAACAAATTATTACAACTGATAGATACCTTTTCATACGCTATGATTTTCAATCAACGAAAGTAGAGATGCAAGCGATAGGTTAAACAAGATTCTCCACCCAATTTTTGTGAATGTATATGTTGCAAAATTCCCTTGAAACAGTGCAATGCTTGCTTGCCTCGGTGAAGAATTATCTCGTTACAGGTTTTTTCAATTTCGCTAAGGAAAGAAAGAACCTTTGGCTGAAACTGCCTTTTCTTCCGTGTTTTGCTCCATCTCTGAAACTATCGAAGTAAATTTTGCTGTAAGCCGTTGCAAAAATTCCGCAACTGCGATGTTTGAATTTCTTACCGGGGTTCCGAAGCGTGATGTCCTCTGCTCCATGTTGTTTCATTCCATTGTAAGCATGAATTGAATTTGCATAAAACACAACTTCATCGCCTTTGCAATGGCATAACTGCACAGGGTTTTCGGGTTTCCAGTAACAAAGCGTGTTTTCCTTTAGCGCTATGTTTAATGGGAAATTGTTGTCAGTAAGAAAAAGATTTACGAAGGTGTCGCGTATCATATCTTTTGGAATTTCGGGCAGTAAATTTTCTAATCCGTCATGCGTGTGTGTGCCGTCAAAATACTTTACCACAATCGAGTCATAAGGTTTCCGATACATGTCAATTACGTTGGGAACCATGCCATAAATCTCATTGATGCCCTGCAACAGGTAAGGCAGAAACTGAGGTCGCTTGTAGGGTTTAAACATTGCTTGGCTTTGCACGCCTTCCATGTCGTAAGCCCCGGCATTTGCCGATGTGGCAGTTACTTTAAAGTGCCGGGCATATTGTTCTTGTATCAGCTTGTTTGTGCCCAATGCAGCATAACCTCCCTCGCTATATCCTGTAAGAAACAACTGTTCATTAGCTCGCACCTTGAGTTGTTCGTTCAGTGTATTAGCTATAAACAAAAAGTCAACAGTTGTTTGCCCAAGCGGCTGATATTGTTGGTAGATGTGAAATTTTTCTCCATGACCTAAGCCAAAATAATCGGGCATGAAAACCAAGTAGCCGTCAATGGCATATCCCACTGCAAAGTTTGCTTCCCGAATAATCTCTGTTTCTCTGCCCTTAGTGAATTTTGTGCCGTGATGATAAACCAATGTTGGCATCGCCTCAGTTACTGCTTGCGGCACAAAGTATAAGCCGGAAACCAAAACTTCGGTGCCGTCATGCCAATGCGAAACATACTTTACATCATAGATTTTCACGTCATACTTCGGATTTGCCAAGGCTTTTGGAATTTTACGCTCCTTCATTCTTTCGCTTAGCTCATCTTTGCTCACCGATTTCCAAAGCTCATACGACACAATTCTGCTGCTGGTTGATAGCACTTCGGCATAGGAGCAGCAGCAACCCAGCAATGCAATAGCTATGAGTAATTTGCACATTTACTTTCGGAAAAGTTCTTTACACAATTATAGAGCACTTGTAATTCGTATCATTTGACGTGCGTCAAAAAATTCTTCTTATAGTTTCCCTGCCCTCACCCTGCTGAGGGTTTCAAATGACATTCCAAGATAAGAGGCGATGTGTTTCAGTGGTACACGCTGAATCACTTCAGGGCGAAGTTTACATAGCATTTCATAGCGCTCACGCGATGAGTTAATTCGCAGCAGTTTCATCTGTTCACTTTGCCGCGGCATCAACTTGCTCAGAATGTTGCGTAACACTTTTTCATACCTTGGGTGGGTTTCTAAAAAGCCAAAAAAGTCATCGTGGCTTGCCCAAACAAGCTCAGTTGGTTCCAACGCAACAGCAAAAAAGGGCACTTGTGTTTGATGTGTAAAACTGTCAATAGGTACTAATGGTTGATTTTCAAATTTGAATCCAGTTGTATGTTCTGTTCCATTTTCATCGGTGTAAAAAGTACGTACTGCGCCCTTTACAATGAATGCCGCGCGCTTGGGAACACTTCCTTGATGTTGCAGTACTTCATTTTTTCTGTGTGATGAGGTGTGAATGATACTTGTTATGGTATTAATTTCCTCTTCACTTATGTTCGTAAAAATTGAAATGAAGTCAACAACAGGTTTCATAAATCACTATGATGGTGCAAATGGTACAAACCTGCATCAAAAAACAATCATAGCAGTTACAGTCGTTTTATTTTTTCAGCGAAAAACTTTCTTTTATGTTTAAGATGGATTTTGTAAGCGCCCAAATCCTTGTTGCATTCGATTTCATCACTACCTTCACACACAATATTTTGCAGTTATGCTTCCGAAAAAAATTTTATGGCTTACTGTATTTTCATTTGCTGCGGTTGTTGGCATTGCGCAGGCAGATGTTTTCTTCAACAACGGGGCTATCATAGGTATCGACAATGATGTGGATGTATATGTTGGCTTTGATTTGCAAAATGAAACGCCCACAGCTTTTATCAGCAATGCAGGAAGGCTTACGGTGATGGGCGACATTGTAAACAATTCTGAGATTACAGGAGGAAGTTTTTCGGGTCAGCCCGTTGCGCCCGACACCGGTGTTTTTAACCTGTATGGTAATTGGGTGAACAGCGGAAATTTTAAAGCTGACAAAAGCACCGTAAACCTTAAAGGTGGAAATCAAAGCATCAGCGGTAGCTCTATCACTTCATTTTACAATTTAAACGCAGTTGAATCACCGAATGCCATCAAGCAATTAGTGGATGTTGATGCAAATGTTTCAGGTGTTTTTTCATTGAAAAACGGAGTGGAGTTTGCCACCCAAAATAACCGATTAGAGATTTTGAGCAGTTCGGCTTCTGCCATTGCTTTTGATAATAATTCATTTGTAAGCAGCGAGGGAATCGGCAGGCTTATGCGCGCAACAGCATCTGAAAGCGCCTATTTTTTTCCGGTAGGCTGGAACAATGGAACTGCAAGTTTTATTCGCCCTGTCATCATCAAGCCCGAAAGCGATGCTGCTGCAAGTTTTGATGTTCGTTTTGTGCTTGACAACCCAACTAACGATGGTTTTGACATAAGTAAAAAACAAGATTTTGTTGAAAAGGTTAACGATAAGTTTTACCACCTCATCAAGCAGCGTACAGGAAGTACATTGCCTGCCGATTTGTTACTGCTGTTTAACCCTCAGACAGATGGCGATTGGAACTCGATTGCCCGTTGGCAAAATCTTCCGCAGTGGGAAGATTTGTTTGCCGAGCAGAACACAGTGGTTAGTTCTTACAATGCAGTCAGCAAAAGCAAATGGCTGAGCACGATTGACGAGCCTCACGTTCTGACCAAAAAAATGGAGCAGGCAAGTGAATATGAATTTCCAAGTGCTTTTTCGCCAAACAGCGACCAGGTTAACGACCGCTTTGGGCTGGTGCCCGGTAGTGTAGCAAAACTTGAAGGTATGCGCATCTATAATCGTTGGGGCGAATTGATTTTTGATAAGGAACGCGAAGGCAACGAAAGCTGGGATGGAACCTATGAAGGTAAACCTCAGCCAATGGGCACCTATATGATGCATGCCAAGGTGAAACTCCTCAATGGCGAAATCAAAAATGAAACGCGCACCATCAGCCTGATTTATTAGCAGGCGCGAAGTTTTTTGCTATCGAAAAAAATTATTGCAATACCCCCCTTGACAAGTGCAACAAGTGGTGCTATTTTACCGTAAGTCTGAATACCCAAAAGTCTGAACCAATGAACCGAATCACTAATCCCGCATGGCTGCGCATGTGTGCCTTTGGCGCATTTGCCGTAGTTGCAGTGCAAGTTGATGCACAGCTTGTTATCAATGAGTATAGTGCTGCTAACAAAGATGCTTTCCAAACTTCAACTGAACACACGGTTGACCGTGGTAATAACATTGCCAAAGCCAAGTTTGAGGATTGGGTAGAACTTTACAATGCCGGAAACACAACTGTTTCATTGCAGGGTTTCAGTCTGAGCGATAATCCGGCAAAGCCAAATAAATTCATCATTCCCGCAAACATCACCGTGCCCTCAAAAGGGAGGGTTGTTTTCGTTTGCTCAGGCAAAAACGGCTATTTCGGTAATCAGCATCACACCAATTTCAAACTTAATCAGACAAAAGGGGAAGAAACTTTAACGCTTTCAAGAAATGGCAGCATCGTTGACTCGGTGCGTGTGCTGCCTGCAAAAAAGAATCACAGCCGCGGCAGACTTGCCGATGGTGGCGCGCAGTGGGGAGTGTTTGAAAATGCCACTCCGGGTGCAGCAAACACAGGCGGAAAAGAACGCTACATGGTTGCCCCTTCCTTTAATCAGGAGGCAGGGTTTCTTCCATCAGCTTTAAACCTTGAGTTAGCATCAACTGAAAACAATGGAACAATTTTCTACACCATTGACGGAACCGACCCATCAGTGAGTTCAACTGCTGTGGCATATACTTCGCCAATCAGCATCAGCAAAACAACTGCCATTCGCGCATGTGTTCGCCCAGTGGCAGGTGCAAGTGCTGTGGCAAGCCCTGTAACTACCAACACCTATTTTATTAACGAAAATCATGTGCTGCCCGTAGTTTCATTGTGCAGTGGCGATTTTGGAGCATTGTTCCAGTTCATGAAGCCCCAGTTTGAAATCGCAGGTTCCATGGAGTATTTTGATAAGAACAAAGTACGCCAATTCAAAGTGGAAGGCGGCATTAAAGGGCATGGAAATGACAGCTGGTATTATGAGCAAAAAGGAATGCGTTTCTATGTGCGCGATGAATATGGCGAAGCTTCTAAAATTGAATATCCGTTGTTTAGTTCTTCTGACAGAACAAAGTTTGATTGTGTGATTTTGCGTGCTGCAGGGTCCGACAATTATGTTGGCTTTGCAGGCAGCATGGCAAGTACGCACATCCGCGATGGCTTTGCGCAAACGCTTGCCGAAAAAGGCGGTTTGAATGTGGACACACGCAAGTATGAAGCAGTGGTGATTTACCTCAACGGTCAATACTGGGGTGTGTATGAAATGCGCGAAAGAGTAGATAAGAAGTTCACCAAAGCATACTACAATCAAGGAAAGAAAGATGTGGATATGCTCTCTTACTATGGTGGAATTTCAGTAGAAAACGAAGCTGAAAACAGCAGCGCGAAGGATGACTGGTGTTCACTGTATTTCTACATCCGCAACAACAACATGGCAGTGGATGCCAACTATGAATATGTGGCTGAACAGTTGGATGTGTTGAGTTTGATTGACTACTTCTGCATCAACACATTTACGGTAAACAGCGATTGGTTGAACTGGAACACCGCATGGTGGAGGGGCAAAAAAGGCGATGGTGTGAAATGGCGCTACCACTTGTGGGATATGGACAACATTTTCAATTTGGGTCAGAACTATAGCAACATTCCGGCAATGGATGCTTCAGCAGCAAATGCATGTGATGTGGAAAACCTGAATCAATTTAAGAATGCAGGTTGCGAGCAAGGGCATGTTGACATTTTTAATGCTTTGATGAGCAACAAAAAGTTCAAAGACCTTTACATCAACCGCTATGCTGATTTGCTGAATACCACTTTCAGCCGCAATAATATGCTCGACCATCTGAACGGTATGGTTGCCGATATTCAGCCTGAAATGCAACGTCACACAAAGCGTTGGGAGCCAAATAATGCCAATAGCTATCAAACATGGCTGAATAATGTTGAAGCGATGCGCAATCAAATAAAATCGCGTGCAGCAAAAGTTTACGCATCAATGGATACTTGTTACAGTGTTCAACCTGTAAATGGAATTGTGGTGAACGTAACACCTGCAGGCGCTGGAACTGTGATGGTGAACAGTGTTATGCCGGCTGAGTATCCTGTTTCGCTCACTTATTTCACTAATACTGAAGTGGCATTTGCTGCTTCTGCAACAGGTAACTTTAAATTCAGCCATTGGGAAGTGATGAGTAGCAGCAGCCAGCGCAATGGCGCGCAAATCAACATGTCATTCACACATGCCGACACGCTTGTTGCTGTATTCATTGAGAAAGATGAAGAAAAAGAGGAGCAACACAACACCCCTATTGTGGTGAAAGACTCTGCCATTTTTAATGTAAGTGGATTAGCTCATGAGATAATTCCTGTGCCAAGTGTGTCAGTGGAAGCAGCTGAAGAACATATTCTTGTAGCTGAGTTAGACCTATTGGATGTTATTAAAGATGCAATCCAGGAGCATACTGCGTTTGAGAATGCACCGGGTAAAGTGGGCTTGGATAAAATTGTTGTGCCTAATGCGTTTACGCCTAATGGTGACGGGAATAACGATGTATTGAGCGTATTAGGCGCGTCATTACACAATTTTGAGTTTGTGATATACAATGCTTCAGGTAATGTGGTATTCCGTTCTAATAATCAGCATGAAGGCTGGGACGGCACTTTTAACGGTTCTCTTGCTTCTATCGGAACCTATATTTATTTCCTTTCTGGCGAGCTTAGCAACGGTGCTAAAGTGTTTACGAATTCAACCGTTACTTTGTTACGTTAATCGGGATTTTATTTTCATTTCCTCCCGCGCAGCCAACTAAACTTTTTAGGGTGGCTGCTTTCATTTTTACCAAGTCGCTCAACTTCATCTCTGCGGCAGCTATCACTTGCTGAACTGCTTGGTTTTGATTTGTTGGTATTGGTAGAATGTTGGTCATTTTGAATTCGATTTACACATACATATACGCCACCTGCTCAAAAAGGTTTCACTGCATTTGAAAAAACTTTAGTTGATGATTACAGCACTTCTTTACAATTCATAAAGCAGCTGAAACATATATGCATCGCAAACTTTAATCGAACATCCTGAGTGTTTCACTAAAACCAATACTTTCGCGCAGTTTATGGCGAAGCAAGATGAAATGGAAATGGGTTTTTTCGACCATGTGGAGGTGCTGCGGTGGCACTTAGTAAGGTCGGTGGGTGCCATTGCATTGCTTGCCATTGTTTTTTTTCTGAACAGTGGCTTTGTGTTCGATAAGTTATTGTTCGGACCAACCAAAGACAACTTCATCACTTATCAGGCGCTTTGTTCGATTGCCCAAAGATTCAACTTGCCCGAAACACTTTGTGTTGGCGGAATGCATGTGCAGTTAATGAACACCGAGTTGTTCGGGCAGTTTATCACGCAGTTAAAAACAGCTTTTGTGTTGGGTTTTATTGTGGCATTTCCTTATGTGCTTTGGGAGTTGTGGCGCTTTGTTCGTCCGGCACTTATGGAGCAGGAGGCAAAAAGCGTAAGTAAGGTAATATTCTTCAGTTCAGTTTTCTTCTTTGTTGGGGTTGCGTTCAGCTATTTCATCATAGTGCCGTTTTCGGTAAATTTTGCTTTCAATTACATTGTGAGCGAGCAAATTGATAACAGAATAACGCTAGATAACTACATTTCTTTTTTCACCATGATGAGTTTAGGCATCGGTTTAATTTTTGAACTGCCTATGATTGCCATTATTCTGGCGCGCTTCGGCATTTTAACTTCCACAACCATGAAAACTTTCAGAAGGCACGCCATTGTTGTTATTTTAATTGTAGCTGCCATCATCACGCCATCGCCAGATGTGTTTACCCAAATGCTGGTGGCTGTACCAATGTATATTCTCTATGAGCTAAGCATTTTCGCAGCCAAGCGAGTAGAAAGGCGTTAGTTCATTGCTCTCTTAGGGAAACCGCTATAAATTTACCTCAAGGCAGGGTTAGCTTAATGAGTCTATAATCTTTGTTAGTGTTGGGTAAGTGTCATAAATGGAAAAAGCCATCACGATGATGGCTTTTGCTCCCCCTCCTGGGCTTGAACCAGGGACCCCATGATTAACAGTCATGTGCTCTAACCAACTGAGCTAAGGAGGAATTCCTTAAAAAGGAGTGCAAATGTAAAATTCCGAACGAAATCTCACAATTCTCTGTCCGGAAAAATTTTTAGCGAAGTCCTCTATCTCAATGGGGAAAACTTATCCACAAAACTCACCAAAAATCCTTGATTTTATTAAGGTTTTACAGCTTTAAAAGGCTATCTTCGCACCACATTTTTACAAAGTAAAAGACAATGAGTACAGAATTGGAAACACCAGTTGTTACCCCAACACAATCGAAAGAATATTCAGCAAGCAGTATTGAAGTTTTAGAAGGTCTGGAAGCCGTGCGCAAACGCCCCGCCATGTATATTGGCGACACCGGTGTGAAAGGCTTGCACCACCTAGTTTATGAAGTGGTGGACAACTCCATTGACGAAGCCCTTGCCGGTCATGCCCAAAACATTTTTGTTACCATCCATGAGAACAACTCCATTACCGTGAAAGATGACGGGCGTGGTATTCCGGTGGATATGCACGAAAAAGAAGGCAGAAGCGCGCTGGAAGTAGTAATGACTGTTTTGCATGCAGGTGGTAAATTTAACAAGGATTCCTACAAGGTTTCGGGCGGTTTGCACGGTGTGGGAGTAAGTTGTGTGAACGCGCTTTCCACACACGTCAAAGTGGAAGTGCACCGCGAAGGCAAAAAATATGTACAGGAATACGAGATAGGCAAGCCGCTATATCCGGTGAAGGAAGTAGGCACCACAGACTATCGTGGCACGGTGGTAAACTTCCAGCCCGATGGCAGCATTTTCACTACAACGGTTTACAACTACGAAACCCTGCAAGCGCGTATTCGTGAGTTGGCGTATCTGAACAAAGGCATCAGCCTTACACTTACAGATGAGCGCGAAACAGATGCAGATGGAAGTTTTCGCTCCAATAACTTCCACAGCCAGGGCGGTGTGGTAGAGTTTGTAAAGTTTTTGGATGGCACCCGCGAGCCGTTGATTCCTGAGCCGATTTATGTGGAAGGTGCCCGCGATATGGTTGCCGTGGAAGTGGCAATGCAATACAACACTTCTTACAGCGAAAACATTTTCAGCTATGTAAACAACATCAACACCATTGAAGGAGGGCAACACGTGGCGGGCTTCCGCAGGGCGTTAACCAGAACCTTCAAATCCTATGGCGATAAAAACAAGCTGTTTGAAAAGGTAAAAATTGAAGTGAGTGGCGATGACTTCCGCGAAGGCTTAACGGCTATCATTTCTGTGAAAGTGCCCGAGCCGCAATTTGAAGGACAAACCAAAACCAAATTGGGCAACAATGAGGTGGGTGGTATTGTAGATACTGTGTTTGGCGAGGTGCTGGAACACTATCTGGAAGAGAATCCCAAACTGGCAAAAATCATTTTCGATAAAGTAATACTGGCAGCAACTGCCCGCCATGCCGCACGCAAAGCCCGCGAAATGGTGCAGCGCAAAGGCGCATTGAGTGGTGGCGGTTTGCCGGGCAAACTTGCCGATTGCAGCAGTAAAGACCCTTCGGCTTGCGAAATTTACTTAGTGGAAGGTGATTCGGCAGGTGGCACTGCAAAGCAAGGTCGCGACCGTAACTTTCAGGCAATTCTCCCTTTGAAAGGAAAAATCCTGAACGTGGAAAAAGCGATGGAGCATAAAATTTATGACAACGATGAAATACGCAACATCTTCACAGCATTAGGCGTGCGTATTGGTACAGTGGAGGATGTAAAAGAGTTGAACATCGAAAAACTGCGTTACCACAAAGTAATTATCATGTGTGATGCCGATGTGGACGGTTCGCACATTACCACGCTTATTCTCACTTTCTTTTTCCGCTACATGCGCAAGCTGGTGGACGAAGGCAGAATCTTTATTGCGCAGCCACCGCTTTATTTAGTTAAGAAGGGTAAAGAGCAAGAATACTGCTGGAACGACCAGCAGCGCGAAGCAGCTATAGAGCGTTTGGCAAAAGGCGGCAATCGCGACACGGTGCACACACAGCGTTACAAAGGTTTGGGTGAGATGAACGCGGAACAACTTTGGGAAACCACCATGAATCCTGACACGCGTACGCTGAAATTGGTAACCATAGAAAGCGCAGCCGAAGCCGACCATATTTTCAGCATGCTGATGGGCGATGAGGTGCCACCGCGTAGAGAGTTTATCGAGGCGCATGCGAAGTATGCAAGGGTGGATGCATAAATTATTTTCACTTTTTTTCATCCATGAAATTCATCAGTTGAACTGACGAATTTCATGCATAACTATACAAGAAGATGCTTTAATTTTTCATTCAAAAACTCGCGTAGCCCGCACACCATAAAGGTTTTTGAGAGTGCATAAGCAGGTGTTTCTTGTGGAGTGATAATAAAGTTCTGTTTAGTTTTTAAATCCCCAACACTTTCAGTCATGCTTTTTGTTATGCTTGGTGAAAGCGTGTATTTAATCTCAATGCACACAATCGGTTTAATGCCTTTCACCAATACCAAATCCATTTCAGCACCATTGTGTGTTCGGTAGTAAAAAGCCTGCACGGTTCGTGGCAGCAGGGTTTGAATTTGTTCAATAACATAGCCTTCCCACGATGTGCCTACGCCATGATGATATTTCAAATCTCCGCCATGGTGAATATCAGAGAGATAATGAAGTACACCACTGTCGCGCAGGTAAATCTTGGGTGTTTTCAATAGCCGCTTTCGCGAATTAGTAAAATAAGGCGGCAGCTTTCGCAACATAAAAGCCCCTTCTAAAAAATCAACATATCGGTTTACGGTAGTAGGGCTCACATCCAATCCTTTCGCAAATGACTGTGCATTCCAAATGCCCCCATGATGATGCGCCAACATACGCCAAAGCCTGAACATCATTTGTGGTGAAAAAGTGGTGCCAAAAAGTGTGTTCAAATCCCTTTCCACAAAGGTTCTTACAAAGCTGTCAATCCAATTGAAATGCGCATCATCATTTTTTGCAAACCACGCCCCGGGAAACCCGCCCCTGAACCAATGTTTTTGAAGCGTGTTTTTCTTTTCAGGTAATTCGAGCAAATGAAATGGGTGCGCCTCTAAATAGTTAATTCTGCCGGCAAGCGACTCAGAAACACCTTTTACCATGTCGGGCGAAGCAGAGCCTAGAAGTAAAAATCGCCCGGCTTTTCTTTGCTTATCAATCACTGAACGCAGCAAGGGAAACAATTCCGGCATACGTTGTACTTCATCAATGATTACGCATGAGTTTTCAAACTGCAGTAAAAACAGTTCCGGGTCAGAAAATTTTCTGAAATCGGCCGGGCTTTCAAGGTCGAAGTAAACAGTTTCTTTTTTGAGGTATTTCTTTGCAATCAATGCTGCTGTGGTTTTGCCGGATTGGCGCGGACCAATCAATCCCACAGCCGGAAACTGTTGCAACATCTTGTGTAGCTTGTCTTGGAATATCCTATTTATAGTTGGCATAATGCAAAAGTAAAAAATTTTTACCCATGAAATCCATCAGTTCAACTGATGGATTTCATGGGTAAAAGTTGCCAAGAATTATGTTGTCTCATGATGATACTACATCATGTTTATTTATGTGGGTTTCTGATGTCTGTTACAGACCGAATAATCTTTAACTTTTTTGGAACACTTAAGTTGTAACCAACCGTTCGTTCTCAGCGTGTTAGCTACACAATGAGTAGTGTTTGGTATCCAAAAGAGTTTGCCGAAAATTTTGCCGATGAGGAATCGCAGCTTCGAGCGCTTGGTGTTATGCTGCGAAAGTTAGATGCCCTTGAAACCGCTTTGAAATTGCGGAATGCTCCGGGCATTTTGCACTCTTCAAACAGACTTGCAACTGAGTTGCTTTTGCTTGGCTTTGCTGAAGTTGCCCAGGTTGTAAGTATGATTAATGATGCGCCACTTGATGAAATGCTGGCAGAAGAATTCAGCCAAAAACTTCAGCAATGGAAAAATCGTTACTTGATAAAACCCCTTAGGTGAGTTTACCATTCCTTTTTCAAAACATAGTCTTCCATGCGCAGTAAATGCAGGTAAGTGTTTTCAATGTAGTCGGTTTTGGAACTGCCGTTTGAGTTTGTTTTTACTTCGCGGAATTGGAATTTATTGCCAACACCGGAGTAGAAACTTCCGGCAATGTTGAAAGGGAAATCGCTTGTTTCAAGCAAACTTTTTTCCAGCCACTTTGCAACATCATAGCCAAGCCAAACATATCTGCCGGGGTAGGTTCCGAATTCATGATAAAAGTTATAGTAGAAATGATGTCGCTCGTCTATGGTAGTATCAAAAACATATTGCTCGGTAAATCGTGCCGAAAGTTTGTTCAAATAATCTAAGCGTAGTATTTCTGAATTCAGCCATGTGGGCATGCCATAAGCTATCACCTCGGCTTTTCTTTCAGCAAGTTGTTTCACAACCATTTGGGCATTCGATTCATCAAACACGCAAACCACAACAACGTTTCTTTTTGTTGGATGAAACAAATCATTCAGAGATTTCTTGGTTCCGTTGACAACCGGATTGGAATAATTGAAAAGGGTTGAGGTGAATCGGGTTTTGCCGGGAGCATCAAAATTCTTCAGCAATGAATCTAAGCGCGATGCAGCCTGTAAACTGCTTTCCTGATTCATGCAATAAATGATAATGTTTTCGCGCATGAAAGAATCTGCCAACGAACGCACTATGTTGTCAATGTGTGCGTCAATGGTTGGGGCAATTTTGATGTGGTAGGGATTGTCGTGTGTAATTGATTTTGAAGGAGTAAAAGGTTGTATGTTGATGATTTTACGCTGCTTGCAAAAGTCTGCAACAAGTTTTGAAGTTGCATGCGAAACGGGTCCGATAATGATGTTGGAGTACTGAATGGTTTTGTTTTTTAATAGTTCTTTGGTAACAGAGTCGCTGTTCCATGTGTCATAAACATGAAGCTCCATCTCCAACATGCTATCCTGCATGGCTTTCATCGCATAAAGTACGCCATCATAAAATTCAAATGCTGATTTGGCTTCCTCCGAAATCAGTGGGGGCTTAGCGCCTGTTTCACGTGCGCTAAGCGATGCCTCAATTCTGTTTAATGTAGTTGTGCTGCTAAATGGGAGCAACAGAGAAACGATGTAACGTTTTTTAGAAATTTCTCCACCTTCCATAAATTGCACATTGCTCATTCCTCCTGAGCGCTCAACCGCTTCTTTGAGTGAAGTCGCTCCGCGTGTTCTAAAACGATATCCATCTGGTTCGGTGTTCAATTGTTTTTTAAACTCAGGAATTTCAGGCGTGCGCTGAACTTGCGCAGATGCTGTTTGAATTGCCAATGTCAACAATACAAAATAGAAATACTGTTTCATCATTTCCGAGTGGTGCATAGATGTTTTAATCCCTGAAAGTTTAATCACCCCCCAAACCTGCAGGAAATTTGCGAATTGAGCATAATGTTTAAGAAACAAGGGGTTTAAATTTGCTTTGCTTTTTTGCAGTTTACTTCAGCACATGTAGCGCACTTGAGTAAAAAAAATCATGTAGGTTTGGCGCGACTTCATCAAACTAAACTAATGAGCAGGGTTGCCGAGCAGGAAGAGTGGGACATTGTTATTAAGCCTAAAATCGGCTTTTTTGAGCTTAATCTAAAGCAGGTATTCAGCTATCTTGATCTTTTAATTCTGTTTGTAAAGCGTGATTTGGTGGTGGTTTACAAACAAACCATTCTTGGTCCCACATGGTTCTTTCTTCAGCCCATAATGACCATGCTCATTTTCATTTTTGTGTTTGGCAGAATCGCAAACATTTCCACCGATGGAATTCCGCGCCCGCTTTTTTACCTGTCGGGCATAGTGATGTGGAATTTCTTTGCTGAGTGCTTTACCAAAACCTCCAACATTTTTGTTGCCAACGCTGCGGTTTTTGGAAAGGTTTATTTTCCCCGAATCATCACACCGTTCTCAATCATCATTTCCAATGGAATAAAATTTGCTATTCAATTCGGGTTGTTTCTTGCCATGTATTTTTACTTCGTTGCAACTGGCGCAAATGTTCATGCTACATGGCATTTGGCGTTGTTTCCGGTTTTGCTCCTCATGATGGCAACTTTGGGTTTGGGCTTCGGTTTGATATTCAGTTCACTTACCACAAAATATAAAGACCTCACTTTTTTAATTCAGTTTGGCGTGCAGTTGTTGATGTATGCAACCCCTGTCATTTATCCGTTGAGTTCCATTCCTGACAGGTATAAATTTTACATGCTTGCCAATCCAATTTCCAGCATCATGGAAACATTTAAGTTGTCGTTTTTGGGTGAGGGAACTTTTTCGATTGGTGGTTTAATTTATTCTGCGGTTTTTGCAGTTATTGTTTTGCTTTTCGGAATTTTGATTTTCAACAGAACCGAAAAAAGTTTTATGGACACGGTTTAATTTATTGAGGTAGTGAGTAATCAGGTTTTAAAAGTTGAAAATTTATCGAAGCTCTACAGGTTGGGCGAAGTGGGCACTGGCACATTAAGCCACGATCTCAACCGTTGGTGGGCAAAAACTCGCGGCAAGGAAGATCCTTACGCAAAAATCGGCCAGGTGAACGACCGAAGTTCGGCTGCACAAAGCGAGTATGTGTGGGCATTGAAGGATGTGAGTTTTGAAGTTAAGAGGGGTGATGTTTTAGGTATTGTAGGGCGCAATGGTGCAGGAAAATCAACACTGCTAAAATTGCTTTCGCAAATCACCAGCATCACATCGGGCGAGATAAAAGCTAAAGGTAGAATAGCTGCTTTGCTTGAAGTGGGAACCGGAATGCACCCTGAAATGACTGCGCGCGAAAACATTTACTTGAATGGTGCAATCCTTGGAATGAGCAAGAAAGAAATCAGCTCGAAGTTTGAGGAGATTGTTGATTTTTCGGGTTGCAGAATGTATGTGGATACACCCATCAAAAGATATTCTTCGGGCATGCGTGTGCGGTTGGGTTTTGCAGTTGCGGCATTTTTAGAGCCTGAAATTTTGATTATAGATGAAGTGCTCGCTGTGGGCGATGCCGAGTTTCAGCGGAAAGCCATTGGCAAGATGAGAGACATTTCAAAAGAGGGCGGGCGAACCATTTTATTTGTGAGCCACAACATGGCTGCTGTGAAAAGTTTGTGCACACGGGCCTTTCTTTTGGAAAACGGAATGATAACCAAGTCGGGTGGGACCGATGAGGTGGTTTCCTATTATTTAGGTGGCGATATGGATGCAACAAGTGTGAGGAATTTTGAACCAAGCCCGATAGAAAAGAATAGTTTCAAATTACTTTCGTTTGGAGTGAAAGCAAAAGGAGGTGCTTACAACGAACCCATCACCCGCGATAAAGAAATTCAGTTTGTGGTGGAGTATGAAAATAACTCAGTGCTTCCAATTGATTTCACCATCAAGTTTAAGGGTGACGATGGAGAATACATTATGGTAACATCCACCATTGAGTATTCCGATAAAGTGAAATCAGGGAGAGGAAAAACTGTGATGACAACTCCTGCAAAGTTTTTTAACGATGGCGTTTTCTTTCTTGATTTGTTAGTGGTTGAAAACAAATCAAAGGCTATTATTAAGGAAGCAGATATTTTAAAATTCACTGTGAACCCCGACCCCAAACCATTGGGCACTTGGATGGGAAAAGAAGCCGGATTTTTTATGCCTGATTTTAAATGGGAGGTGGAATGAGCACAACGAGCAACACACTTTTTCTTGAGAGTGCGCTCACATCACGCAATCCTTTCATCACAACTGAGGAGGTGAAATCGTGGATGAAAGAACAGAATGAGCGTGTGAAAGTTGACATAAGGAAGACAAGCTTTGCCAAATTAGAAAAATGGATTTTCAAGGATGATAAGTTGGTGCACGAAACAGGTAAATTTTTTACCATTGAGGGCATAAGAGTAAAAACTAATTGGAGTGAAGTTTCTGAGTGGGAACAACCAATAATCAACCAACCTGAAATCGGATACTTAGGTTTTATAGTGAAACCCATTGGTGGCGTTTTGTACTTTTTGATGCAGGCGAAAATTGAACCCGGAAATGTAAATTATGTTCAGTTGTCGCCAACACTGCAAGCCACCAAGAGCAATTACACAAGGGCGCACAAGGGTAATGCACCTGATTACTTGGAGTATTTTCAAAAGGTGAAGCCTGAGAATGTTTTGTTAGATCAACTCCAATCGGAGCAAGGTGGAAGGTTTTTGAAAAAGAGGAACAGAAACATCATTATTCAGGTTGATGATGATATTGAGGTGAAGGAAAATTTTGTTTGGTTAACACTTGCTCAGATAAAGGATTTGATGCGCCAGAATAATTTGGTGAACATGGATTCCAGAACTGTAGTTTCCGGCATTCCTTTTTTGAGCAACGACTCGCTAAAATCAAGTTCAAACAAATTTCTTAGCAGCTATCTATGCCATGATGAAAACGCATTGAACACATTTAGTTCAATAGTTTCATTCATCACCAGAATGAAATGTTTTTATGAATTGGAAATAGAAAGCATTGATTTGAAAAAGGTGAAAGATTGGGTGATAACTGATTCGGAAATTCTGCATAGAGACAAGAAGTATTTTAAGGTGATTGCCACAGAAGTTGAAATTTCAAGCCGCGAGGTGATAAAGTGGTTTCAGCCAATGATCGAGCCGGCACAAGAGGGGATTTGCGCATTTGTGTGTAAAGAAATAAATGGCATTTTGCATTTTGCAGTTCAGGCAAAGCTTGAGTGTGGTAATTTTGATATTATTGAATTGGCGCCAACCGTGCAATGCCTAACCGGCAATTTCACCAACAACCTATCGCGCAAAAGCCTTCCTTTTTTGGATTATGTTTTAACTGCAGATAAGCAAAAGGTTATTTACGATACTTATCAATCGGAAGAAGGTGGGCGGTTTTTTAAAGAGCAAAACCGGAACATGATTGTGATGGCAGGTGAGGAGGTTTCTGAAGAACTGCCCGAAAACTATATTTGGATGACTTTGAATCAGCTTCAGCAATTTATTCAGTTTAACAACTACATTAACATTCAGGCACGCAGCTTGATTGCTGCAATGTCTTTTTCAAACTAAAGATGGATTTGGGAAGAATAAGAATTGGAATTTTGGGTTTGGCAACTATTGCCAAGCGATCTGTGATTCCGGCACTATTGGATTTAAAACATGAATTTGAGATAACGGGAATTGCAACCAGAAACAAGCTACAGGCAATTAGTTTTTGTGATGAAGTTGGAGTGGATTGCATCGAGGGTTATGAGTCTTTAATTCGTTCAGGAAATATAGATGCAGTTTATATTCCCTTGCCAAATTCCTTACATTATGAATGGGTGAAAATGTCGTTGTTGAACGGATTACACGTGTTAGTTGAGAAATCTTTAGGATGTAACCCTGCAGAGGTAAAAGAGTTGTGCGAAATTGCGGCATCGCGAAATTTATCATTAATTGAAAATTTTCAATTTAGGTTTCACGGTCAACTCACTGAAATTAAAAATATAGTGGACTCAGGCGAAATAGGAGCGATTAGGTCATTCAGAAGTTCGTTTGGTTTTCCTCCGTTTCCTGATGAAAATAATATCAGGTATCACAAGCATTTGGGTGGTGGTGCATTGTTGGATGCGGGTGCATATCCAGTGAAAATTGCACAGATTTTTTTGGGTAACGATTTAGAGGTGAAAGCTGCATCACTTTTTATTGACCAGGAAAAAGAGGTAGATATTTGGGGTGGAGCATTTTTGAAGTGTAAACAGTCGCATGTCTTTGCCGAAATAGCATTTGGATTCGATAACTTTTATCAATGCAATATCGAGTTATGGGGCAGCAAAGGGAAAATTTTTACCAATCGAATTTTTACTGCCCCTCCCGGATTTTCCCCTGTTTTGGAGTTAGAAAAAAATGGTGAATCAAAGAGGATGATAAATTTGAATGCAGATAATCATTTCATAAATATGTTGAAGTATTTCAGAAATACTATTTTCAATAAAGAAGATAGGCAAAAAGAGTATGCCGATAATGTTTTGCAATCACAGTTATTAAATCAGATTTTGGTAAAATCAAATGGATAATAAACCTATTTATGTTACCCAGCCTTCATTGGCTCCATTAGAGGAGTTTATCTCGCTGCTAAAAGGTGTTTGGGAACGTGGGATTCTCACGCACAACGGACCTTTGGTTCAGCAGTTGGAAAAAGAACTGGAAAATAAGTTAGCCCTAAAACATTTAACGGTTGTTTCTAATGGAACAATTGCGTTGCAGATGGCAATTAAAGCGTTAGAATTAAAAGGTGAAATAATTACCACGCCTTTTACTTGGATTGCAACAGTGAGTGCAATTAAATGGGAGGGATGCACCCCTGTTTTTTGCGACATTGATGCCAATACATTAAATATTGATGCAAGTAAAATTGAGCGGCTTATTACAGAAAAAACAGTAGCAATTATGCCAGTGCATGTTTTTGGTGTGCCTTGCGATGTGGAGCAAATAGAGTCTGTTGCTAAAAGAAACAATTTGAAAGTTATTTACGATGCTGCACATGCCATCGGCTCAACGTTTGATGGACAAAGCGTTTTGAATTACGGAGATATTTCTGCCACCAGCCTCCACGCCACAAAGCTTTTAAACACTGCCGAAGGAGGGGCTTGCATAACTAATGACAGTGAGTTAGATGCAAAACTTAAGCGGATTCGATTCTTTGGGCATAATGATGCAAAGGATATTGTGGAAGATGGTTTTAATGGCAAGCTGACAGAAGTTCATGCCGCGCTTGGTTTGGTAAACTTGAAGTATTACGATGAAGTTTTAACTGACAGAAAAGCCAAGTATGAAATTTACATTAAGCAGTTAAGTGGCAATGAAAATCTGCAATTTCAAAAGTGCAATAAGGGAGAAAGTAACTATTCCTATTTTCCTGTGATTTTTCACTCTGAGGAGAGGCTGCTTGCCGTTGAAAAGCAATTAAACGCTAATGGAATTTTCCCAAGAAGATATTTTTATCCTTCAGTAAATACTTATACAAAAGTGGTGGATTACCAGGACACACCAATTTCTGAAGCTATCTCAAAAAGAATTTTGTGCCTTCCGCTTTATTGGAGTTTACCGATTTCAGAAATTGAACGTATTTGTAAAATCATCAAGGATAATCTATGAATGCACTGCCAAAGATTGGTGATAAAGCAGTTAGCAGCAGAACATACACTTCTGCGGATGTAAAGCAGTTTGCGCACTTATCCGGAGATAAAAATCCGGTACATTTAGATGCCGAATACGCTTCAGGAACTATTTTTAAGCAGCCGATTGTTCATGGCATGTTCGTGGCTGCTCAAATTTCGGAACTTGCTGCCGGGAAATTACCGGGTCCGGGGTCGGTTTATTTGCATCAACAACTTAACTTTAAAGCCCCTGTTTTTCATAATGAGGTAATTACTTGTGAAATTGAAGTAACTAATGTGAAAGAAGAAAAGCGAATAATTGAATTATATACTGTTTGCAAAAACGAACAGGGTAAAAATGTTATTGAAGGAATTGCCGTAATTAAATTGTTATAGTCATGGGTTTTTTAAATGCTTCCGAGTTAGAAAAAATGAATTTCAAGTCGCTTGGAAAGAATCCGCGAATTTCTGACAAGTGCTCTATTTACAATGCACATTTGATTGAAATTGGAGATAATTTTAGGGTTGACGATTTTGCAATACTTTCTGCAGGGAAGGGAGGAATTATGATTGGACGAAATGTTCATATCTCACCTTATAGTTCGCTGATTGGAACCGGGCGTATGGAAATGCACGATTATTCAGGGCTTTCATCGCGTGTAGCAATTTATTCCAGCAGCGATGATTACAGTGGAAAATTCATGACAAATCCCGCAGTTCCTGATGAGTTTACAAACGCTATTGTTGGTGATGTTGTTCTTGAAAAGCACGTAATTATTGGCGTTGGCTCGACCATTTTGCCGGGAGTAACAGTTGGTTATGGAACTGCAATAGGAGCATTATCTTTAGTAGCAAAAAATGTTGAGCCTATGGTAATTGCTGCGGGTTGCCCACTAAAGATTATTAAAAAGCGCGATAATGGGTTTGAAGCCATAGAGAAAAAATTAGTGGAGAAGTATTATTCATGAAGCCGCTTGTCAGTGTCATTATGGTTACCTATAACCATGAAAAATATATTGAAGAAGCCATTAACGGAGTGTTAATGCAAGAAGGAGATTTTGATGTGGAGTTATTTGTTGCAAATGATAAATCTCCAGATAACACTGCTGAAATAGTTGAACACATCAAGCGAGAGCATCCCAAAGGAAATTGGATAGTGCATTTAAACAGAGAGAAAAATCTTGGAATGATGGGCAACTTTTTAGATGTGCTGAACAGATGCAAGGGAAAGTATATTGCCATGTGTGATGGAGATGATTTTTGGATAGACAGTAGAAAACTGCAAAGCCAAATTGAATTTTTAGAATCTAATAGCGCTTATGTTGCATGTTACCACGATGTGGAAATCAGAAATGAGTCGGGTCGTGAAATGCATGGTAAACTTTTAAGTGAATTTATTGATAATGCAACAACTGAGGATATTTTAAAAAAGCATTTTATTCCTACTCCATCACTTGTTTTTAGAAGTGTTCTAACCTATCCTGACTGGTTTACAGAATGTCCAAGTGGTGATATTCCCTTAGAGTTGTTGCTTTCTTTAAAAGGTAAATTCAAGTTTTTAAACGAAAAACTGGCTGTGAAGCGATATACAGGTTTTGGTGAGGCGTCATCCGGGAAAAAACATTTAAAGCCTGAAACAATTTTTCAGCTTGTATGGATGTATGCTCAATTTAATAGATACTCCAATTATACTTTTGATGTATTGATTTATAGAAAGAATTTCAGATTAATCCGCGACTTTATTACTCCATTAAAACTTCGTTGGAAAGCAATTGCTTTTCTTAAACCATTTAACTACCTAAAGTTTAAAGAAATTGTTTCCATGCTTTTATTCCCAAAGCTATATCAACTGATTAAAGGCTGATTCATGACTATAGCTTTTGCAACACGCGAGTTTGTTAGTGAAAAAAAGTCGCATGATGGCGGATTGGCAAATTATATTTTTAAAGTTTGTCAAACTCTTTATGAAATGGGGCACCGCCCGGTGGTGTTTGTTGTTTCAGATGTAACCGAGGAAATAGTTTACAAGAATATTGAGTTGCACAGAATTAAAATTCCAAGCCGTGGAATTTTAACCAGACTCCTTGATAGAATTACACTAAAAAAAATCAGTCCTTTAATTGAGGCTATTCGGGAAAGCTATTATTTGAATTGGCATATTACTAATCGTAATGAGAAAAATAAAATTGATATCATTCAATATGCCAACATAAGAGGTGTGATTTTTTTTCGTCCAAAGGGTGTTCCTGCTGTGATAAGATGTTCTAGCTACAAGCCACTCATTAATAAATTTCTGAAAGGTGGAAGCGGATTTGCTGAAAAGCAAATCGAGTTTTTTGAAGAAATTGGATTAAAAAAGGCAGATGCTGTTTTTGCTCCAAGCAATTTGGTTGCAGAAAGTGTTCAAAAAAAGATTGGCAAGGCAGTGCATGTTTTAGAAACTCCAATAGCTGAAGTTGATAAATCAATTTTTGATGAAACAACGCTTCAATCCATCCGAACTGTTGCTGGTGAGAATCCTTTTATACTAACATATGGAAGGTTGGGAACATGGAAAGGTACTATTGAACTGGCAAATATCCTTCGGGAATTTCTTAATGAAAATCCTGAATTCTATTACGTTATTATAGGAAAAGATATGGGATACAAAGGCAAACTTGTAAAAGAGTATTTGCTTGAAAAAGCCGGAGAGTTTTCCAACAGAATTATTTTCTTCCCAAATGTTGAACACGCAAAACTTTTTCCGGTTATTCAGGCAGCATTTGCTGTAGTGTTGCCTTCGCGAATAGAAAATATCTCTAATGCTTGTGTTGAATCTATGGGGCTTGGGAAAATTGTAGTTGGCACAAACGGTGCAAGTTTTGAGCAGTTGATTGATGACGGTTACAATGGCTTTTTGTTTGAGCAAATGAATGAAAGAAGTTTGCTCAATAAAATGAATCAGGTAGTTAATCTTGCTTATGAAAAGAGGAAGCAAATGGAGGTTAACGCATTGCTGATTAACCAAAGATTAGATCGTAGTAAAATTGTTGCCCAATTGATTGATTTTTACAAAAACGCAATTGAAAAGAGGTAGAGATTAAAAATGAACACGCCTGCTATTTCTGTAATCATGTCGGTTTTTAATGCCGAAAAGTATATTAAAGAGTCGGTTGAAAGCATATTAAATCAAACATTCACCGATTTTGAGTTTTTGATTTTTGATGACTGCTCTACAGATAGCAGCATCCAAATAATCAAAAGTTTTAATGATAGGCGAATAAAAATAATCAGCAACCCACAAAATATCGGCTTAACAAAAACATTGAACAAAGGATTAGCTGCTGCTTCGGGCAAGTACATAGCCAGAATGGATGCGGATGACATTGCATTGCCTGAAAGATTTGCCAAGCAATTTCAATTCATGGAACTTAACCCGGAGGTTACGCTTTTGGGAACCGCATTTAAGAGCTTCGGTAATTTTACTGCAACAACAATTTACTCAACAGAGCACAATGAAATCCGCTGGAAACAGTTGTATGAATGCCACATGTTGCATCCATCGGTGATGATTAGAAGAGACTTCTTAACAAAGAATAATCTGTGGTATGATGAATCATTCCCTCAAGCACAGGACTATGATTTTTGGGCACGCATCAGTCAAGTCGGTAAGCTTGCAAACTTGCCGGAAGTGTTGATGCATTACCGCCAATGCAACGACAATGTAACGCACACAAAAAGCGGAGGGCAAAACGCGGGAATAAAAAGAGTTAGGCAATATTTGTTTTCAAAACTGGGCGTGAAACAGATCAGTGATGCTGAGCTTAACATCTTTAAAAAAACCGCCTACCATGAATATGGAGTAGGGGAAGTATATCTTTTAGCGTTGAAATCATTGTTGGAAAAAATTTATGCCGCAAGTAACACATCCGGTTATTTTGAGCATGACTTCATTGCAAAGAAGTTATACAGCATGTGGTTTCACGCTTGCTATAACAACATCATTCATTGTAGTGAATCGCGCGAGATTTTTCTCAGTTCAGAAATTTCCACTTTACAAGGTGATTCACGCGGAAAGACAAAATTCTTACTGAAAAAAATAGTGGGCAGATTATTATGAAGGTTAACTGTTCGCTTCCTTTGAATTTATCTGAAACAGATAGAAATCTGTTTGAAGGGAAAACTACTTATGAGGTTGAGCCGCTTTTAGTTCATGAGCTTCGCAATGTTTTTGTTTCCCATGAAGGGTTGTGTTTGAAAAATTTGTTGCTTGTAAAAAGTTCACATTTCAACTTGGTAGGTGATGCCGACACAACCTTTTATTATCCCTTTTGGCGGCTTGCGGTTGAACAATATCTTGTGTCAACTTTTGGCAAAAGTTTATTTAAAATTCACTTAAGCGATTCGCTGTATTTGCATGTTTACACGAAATGGTTTGGCTACTTTTTTTGGATTACAGATGTACTTCCTAAACTCATAAAAACACAAAAATTGCATAAAGATGTGTTGCTGATTTATCCTCAGGAGTGGGGTGAAATTTCTTTTGTTAATGAAACATTGAGTCTCTTCAATTCGCTGAAACACCAAATCATTCCCGTTGGAAAACACATTCAAGTGAAAAAGTTATTGTTGCCCGAAACGAGAAAATGGTCAAATGCCATAAGTGAACATGATATAAACTTAGTACGCGATTTCATCTGTCAGGCAATTGATGAGCGCAAGGTTGGCACAAACTATGGCGAAAGAATATACATCAGCAGAGCAAAAGCTTCAAGGCGAAAACCGGTAAATGAAATTGAGTTGGAGGCTGTGCTTGAAAATTTCGGCTTCAAAAGTGTGGTGATGGAGGATTTGAGTTTTATTGAACAGATGTGTTTGATCCGTAACGCTAAGTATCTGATTGGCTTGCACGGTGCAGGCTTAGCAAATATGGTTATGCTACAGCCTGGCGCAAGTGTGTTAGAGCTATCACCAAGGGTTAATTCGGTAAAACAATTCAGAATTTCATTTTGGAGGCTTGCAAACGCAGTTAAAGCAAATTATTTTATACAGTTTTGTGAAGTATCCGAGCCTCAACTTCCTGATGTTTATGATAGCAATATCCATGTAGATGTTGCTAAATTTTCCAAGAACATTGAATTGATGCTTTCACATTTGGTTTAATGACAATAATTGAAAGTTGTGTTTTCGGAACTGTTTCAGAGTAAGAGGGGTTAGGAGTCAGAAAAATGATATAAGAGTAATGGATTGGAATTATCTTTTTAGAAAATATACAGCGGCTTTACGAGTGTTACCGGATTTTCTTATTGTAGGAACTCAAAAGGGTGGCACAACTTCACTTTATTATTATCTATCCCAGCATCCTGATGTTGTCTCCTCGCCCCGTAAGGAGATTAATTATTTTAACCTTTGCGCCAATCGTCCTATTGGGGAGTACAAACATTATTTTCCATTGCGAATTGAGAAATCTTTAAATAAGCGAATGATTGCGGGCGAGGCAACTCCCGATTACTTGATTTATACTCAGGTACCTAAGTTTATTAAAAGAGTGCTGCCGCAAGTTAAAGTCATAATTTTGCTGCGCAATCCTGCTGACAGGGCATATTCACATTATGCGCACAACTTGATGATGAAGCGAGAGTGGTTAAGTTTTGAAGATGCATTAGATATTGAAGAAAAAAGAATAGGCAAAAATTACCTTGATATTTTTTCTTCAAAAAATGATATGATAAAGAATTTCGCAAACTATTCCTATAGAGAGCGAGGCATGTATGCCGATCAAATCGCACCTTTTTTTGAAGTGTTTGATAGTGATAATATTTTAATACTTCAAAGTGAGCGATTGTTTAAATCTCCTTTAGAAGTAACAAATGAATGTTTAAATTTTCTTGGGCTTTCAAAACTCAATTCAATTAATCCTGAGCCACAAAATCAGAAGCAGGTTAAAGTAGAAAAGAATCCAAATACATACGCATCTTTGAAAGCTTTCTATGAGTCGCATAATGAGCGACTTTTTAATTTGATTGGTAAAAAGTTTGATTGGTAGATGCCCTATTTTTCAATTGTTATTCCCACTTACAATCGCGCTCACATGTTGTGTGAAGTGGTTGGTTCGCTGATACGCCAGACCTTTACCGATTGGGAGTGCATTATTGTTGATGATGGTTCAACAGATAACACTAAGCATGTTGTGGATGAATTGATGGCGAAAGACCAACGCATTCGATATGTTTATCAGCAAAATGCAGAGCGTTCTGCTGCAAGAAATAATGGTGCAAGAAACGCATTGGGTAAATATTTTATTTTTCTAGATAGCGATGATTATTTTGAACCTAATCATTTTGACAATTTACTTCAGTTCATAAAAGAAAAAAATGAGCCTATTGCCATGTTTTTTACCGGAGTTAAGCGCAATGAAAATGGTGTTGTTACAGAAGCTGAATTTAAGCTACCCACTCCCTTGCCTCTTGATTTTTTTCTATTCAATGCAGTAGTTCCCGCGAGGGTATGTTTACATTGTAACATTTTTCAAACACTCGAATTTGATTTAGACTCCATTATTGTTGAGGATACAGTGCTTTGGACAGAGGTTCTGCAAGAGTTTCCAGTTCATTACCTGCCGATTTCCTCAGTTGTTTACAGATGGCATGGTGGTAACTCCGTAAATCTGCAGAAGCACAATGCTTTTAAGCTTAGATTACGCGGGCTGAAAAAATTATTTACTCAAAAATTGGCGGGTAAAAAAATTAATTTGAAATCGAAACGTTTGTTGTTAAGCCAGTGTTATATGGGTATTGCAAAACATCATAGGTTGAACAGCAGATTCCTCAAAGCCTTTTGGTTTGTGCTCGTTGGATTTTTTCTTTATCCTGAAATACAAACAAAGGAAAAAATGTTCCTGCTTTCTTTAGGTTTGTTTCGCAATTCATAAACGTGAGGCAACAATCTTTAATCAGTAAATTTTTTTGGTCTCCTTTTTCAGGTAAAGCTAAAATCGAGCATTACCAGAAGGTAATTCGCGATGCTGAGTGGAGTGTGATAAGGACTTACATCCCGGAAAACTCAAGTTTGTTAGATGTGGGCTGCGGTGCAGGTGATAATTTGAGTAGAGCCAAAAGTGAATTGAAATGCACCGTTGCAGGGATTGATCCTGCGCCAGGGGCGCATGGTGTTGGTAGATTTTTGGGCGGAGTAGATGTTGTAAGTTTGAATATCATTCAAGGATTCGCGGAGCAACTTCCTTATTCTGACAAAACTTTTGATGTGGTTTTTAGTTCCCACGTTTTGGAGCATGTTAATGATGAGCGGAAAAGTTTAAGAGAAATGAAGCGTGTGCTGAAAGATGATGGTGTTTTGATTATTGGGATGCCAACAGCACTAATGACAGCGCTTTCCTACCTATCGCAGATTTTGTTCACTACTCACGCTAAATTATTGTTTGCTATAAAGTCAATCGGTAAGGAAGATTTCTTTACACGAGTAAGGCAAATTTTCATTCCTGATTCACATAGCAAACCCCGCGCAACAACTATTTTCTACGACCTTTTTCATTATCGCGTTAGGAACTGGCAAAAGATTGTTGAAACTGAGTTTAAAGTTGAAAAAAAATTAGAACCGTTTCTTTATCCATACCCTGATTATTTCCAGTTTTTTAAAATCCACAATTCCTTTTTGGGCGGCAGTTCAGTTTTTTTTATTTGCAGAAAGAAGTAACCAATGTCTCAACATATTTTAGTAACGGGCGCAGCGGGTTTCATTGCCTCGCATTTGATTCAAAAGTTGACCTCGCTTGGCTTTAGCGTTACGGGAATAGACAACTTTGATGATTTCTATTCGCGCGAACTGAAGCGGAAAAATGTTGAGTTAGCTCATACTTCAGCGAATGGAAACTTCAGTTTTTTCGAAGGAGATATATGCGATGCAAAATTTCTTTCATCACTTAAAGGCGGTTTTGATGCCGTAATTCACATTGCTGCAAAGGCAGGCGTGCGCCCTTCCATTGAAAAGCCATTGGATTACATTCAAGTGAACATTGAAGGCACACAAAATATCCTTGACCTGATGCAAAAGCAGGGCTGCAAAAAGTTGGTTTTTGCTTCCAGTTCATCGGTATATGGCAACAATGAAAAAGTCCCTTTTCAGGAAACTGATTCAGTGGATAAGCCTATTTCGCCTTATGCTTTCACTAAGAAGGCAAATGAATTGCAGATTCACACAGCACATCATTTGCATGACATTGATGCGGTTTGTCTGCGATTTTTCACTGTGTTCGGTCCACGCCAGCGCCCCGATTTAGCCATTCGCAAGTTTGTTACAAAAATTTTGAATAACGAGCCTATTGAAATGTATGGCGATGGGTCAACCGGCAGAGATTACACTTATGTTGAAGACACTGTTGATGGCATCATCCGCTCGCTGAATTACATTCAATCAAATTCGCGGGTTTATGAAATCATTAATTTAGGAAACAGCAGTCCCATTACTTTGAAAGAAATGATTTATACCATTTATGAGCTAATGGGTAAAGAGCCAAACATCAAGCAGCTTCCCATGCAGCCCGGTGATGTGGAACTGACTTATGCTGACATTTCAAAAGCGCAAAAACTTTTGGGTTATCAACCCCAAACTTCATTTAAAGAGGGCTTGCGGAAATTCATTGATTGGATGCAAAGTCAGCAATAGCCGATGCGTATTCTTCACATCATTCCATCGCTAAGAAAAGGAGGTGCCGAGCGCCTTGCGTTGGATATATGTTGTGAGTTGCAGAAACGCGAGGATGTAGAAGTTTGTTTGATTGCGCTATCAAATGAAAATCAATACCAGGATTTATCTTCTAAAATCCACTTCAAAATCATTCCTTCAACTTATGTTCCATCGCTGACCGGCAAGGCAAAAATTGATGTGGACGATTTGTTGCTTTTTATCAAAGCGTTTCAGCCTGAAGTAATTCACTCACATCTTTTTCAAGCCGATTTAGTATCGCGCTTCAAGGTTTTTCCTAATGTGAAATACTTTTCGCACTGCCACGACAACATGCACCAACTGCGCAGGTTTTCGCTGAAAACTTTGTTTGACAAAAAGCTGCTTACAGAATTTTACGAAAGGCAAATCATCCTAAAAAAATACATTGAAAGCAAAAACAGTTTCATAGCTATTTCCAAACATGCAGCAGATTATTTCAAGGCAGTTTTGCCTTCAAATTTTTCCAACCGCATTCATCAAATCCACAATGCCATTCAGTTTGAAGTTTTCAATAAGGTAAATGCAAAACGGTCTTTAGAAAGTGTTCGCTTGGTGAATGTGGGAAGTTTTGTTTCAAAAAAAAACCAACTGTTTTTACCGGAAATTGTGAAGGCTTTGCGCGATGCCGGAGTAAATACATCGCTGACTATGTTGGGCGATGGACCTTTTAGAAGTGAGGTGCAAGCAAAAGTGAATGCGCTTGGTTTAACGGAGTATGTTTCGATGCCGGGGAATGTGGATGATGTTCCTGTATATTTAGCTGAAGCCAATGTTTATGCGCACACTGCCACATACGAGCCTTTTGGGTTGGTTTTAATTGAAGCTATGGCAGCAGGTTTGCCGGTGGTTTGCTTGGATGGTGGTGGCAACCGTGATGTGATGGAGCAAGGGAAAAACGGCTTTATCCTGAATGAACAGAATGGAGAAAAGTTTGCGGAAACAATTCGGAGTTTAATAGAAAGTGAGGAGTATTATTGCAGCATCAGTACTTACGCAGTTGAATTTGCTCGCAGATATGACATCAAGCCTTATGTAGATAAACTGCTGCAACTTTATGCTGCTTAGCGTTAAGAAGTTCTAAAGTCATAACGCAGACAATTTTGGTTCGTATCAAACATTAAATTTGATTGCTTTTTTGAAGCGTTGGTTAAGTATGGAAAATAAACTTCGTGGCTATTGCTTACTCATTTCGTTTTTCGTTTTTCATTTTTCATTCTCGCAAATTTTAGCGCCTGCAAAGTGGACTTGGAAAGCTGAGCCAATCGGCAACAATGAGTACAATTTGATTTTCACTGCCACGCTTGACAAAGGCTGGTACATGTATTCGCAGTTCTTAGATGAGGGCGGTCCGGTTCCATCATCCTTCACTTTCGATAAAAATGCCGATGTGCAGTTGCTTGGAAAAACTGCTGAGGTGGGCGAAAAAACTGTGGAGGGAATGGATGAAATGTTTGGCATGAACGTGAAGAAATTTGCACTGCGCGCCACTTTCACCCAAAAAGTAAGAGTTACAAAAAACACTGTTCTGAAAGGAAGTTTGGAATACATGGTGTGCGATGACAGCCGTTGCCTGCCGCCCGATTCAAAAGAGTTTGAGTTTGCTTTAAGTGCCGATGCTTCAAAAAACGAAGTGTTGCCCGTGAACAATGAAAACAACACTACAACTAACAACACGAACAGTGTTACAGAAAACATCCCTGCCCCCAAAGACGAAGCCTTAGTAGCAACACCAACAACACCTGTAGATATTCAGCAAGCTGGCGATAATTCTCGCTTTGGTGCGCCACTGAAAAACTGCGGCTCAGCCGTTACCGAGACAAAAAATCAAACGCTTTGGCAAATCATTGTGCTGGGCTTTTTGGGGGGCTTGATTGCGTTGCTCACACCTTGTGTTTTTCCCATGATTCCGCTCACGGTTTCATTTTTTACTAAACGAAACGAAAACCCCGCACGCGGCAGAATTGAAGCCTTGCTTTATGCTTTCAGCATAGTTTTTATCTACTTCTTAATCAGCGTTCCGTTTCTCATTTTCAATATTTCGCCCGACACCTTGAATGAAATTTCAACAGGCGCACCGCTCAACATTTTCTTCTTCCTCATCTTCGTCATTTTTGCATTTTCATTTTTCGGTTACTACGAAATTACTTTGCCCAGTTTCATTGCCAACAAAGCCGATTCGGCATCGAATGTAGGCGGGGTGATTGGCATCTTTTTCATGGCTGTAACGCTTGCCATTGTTTCGTTTTCATGCACCGGTCCCATTCTTGGTTCGCTGCTGGTGGGAGCACTCACTTCCAGCGGTGGCAAGCTGAATTTGATTGCAGGAATGTCTGCCTTTGGCTTGGCATTGGCGCTGCCGTTTGGTTTGTTTGCCTTCTTCCCGCAGATGTTGAAGTCGCTGCCGAAAAGCGGAGGATGGATGACCACAGTGAAAGTGATGCTCGGTTTTTTAGAGTTGATTTTCGCGTTTAAGTTTCTATCGAATGCTGATTTGGTGATGCATTGGGGCTTGCTGAAGTATGAAGTTTTTCTGGGCATTTGGCTCATCATTGGTGTGTTGATGTTTGTTTACCTGATTGGCAAATTGCGCTTTCCGCACGACCCACCCGTGAAAGAAATCAGCAAAACGCGTTATGCTTTTGCTGCGCTCAGCTTAGCGTTTGTCCTTTACACAGGCAGTGGTTTGGTTGGGCAGGAATTGAAGCTGTTCAGCGGTTTCCCGCCACCGAAGTTCTACTCCCTCTTTCATCAGGAAGTAAAAATCCACCCTACTTCCGACTATGAAGCAGCATTAGCGCAAGCCAAAAGTGAAGGCAAGCCGCTGATGTTGGATTTCACCGGTTGGGCTTGTGTGAATTGCAGAAAAATGGAGGAAAACGTTTGGACAGACCCCGAAGTTTTCGAGCGGTTGAAAGAAAAATATGTCATCGTGAGTTTGTATGTGGACGACCGCGATGCCCTGCCCGAAAGCGAACAATACGTGAGCAAATTCAGTGGCAAGAAAATTAAAACCATAGGCAACAAATGGAGCGATATGCAGGCAACTTATTTCAACAGCAATACGCAGCCTTTCTATGTTTTGATTTCACCCGATGAAAAACTTCTTGCGCCACCTGTGGGTTACACTCCCGAGAAGAAAGAGTATTTGGAGTTTCTCGACTGTGGTTTGGATGCTATGAAAACACTCAGCCGAATGGCTGTAAAGTAACTTTCAAGTTAATGCACATTACGCCTTTTTTATCCTAAGAACGGATATCTGTAATCAACCGGTGGCACGAATGTTTCTTTGATGGTGCGTGGCGAAACCCAACGCAAGAGGTTAATCATGCTGCCTGCTTTGTCGTTGGTGCCCGAGCCACGGCTGCCGCCAAACGGTTGCTGCCCCACCACTGCGCCTGTTGGCTTATCGTTGATGTAGAAATTTCCGGCTGCATTGCGCAAATGCTTAGTGGCATAGTCCACTGCATATCTGTTTTGTGAAATGATGGAACCCGTGAGCGCATAAATAGAAGTGCTGTCCACCAATTGCACGGTTTCTTCAAACTTGTTTTCATCATACACATACACCGTTAGCACTGGTCCGAAAAGTTCTTCGCACATGGTGATGTAGTGCGGATTTGTAGTGAGGATAACAGTAGGTTCAATGTACCACCCTTTCGACTTATCGCATTTGCCGCCTGCAATAATTTCGGCATCGCTGTCGGTTTTTGCCTGCTCGATGTAGGCAGCGAGTTTGTCGAAACTTTTTTCATCAATCACTGCATTGATAAAGTTGCCGAAATCATCGGTTACACCCATTTTAAACGAAGCCAAATCAGCCAGCACTCTTGCTTTTACCTGCTCCCACAGGTTGGATGGAATGTAGGCACGTGAAGCTGCTGAACATTTCTGCCCCTGAAACTCAAATGCGCCACGCGAAATGGCAGTTGCCACCACCTCTGCCTCAGCCGATGGATGTGCAAGAATGAAATCCTTGCCGCCTGTTTCGCCTACAATGCGCGGATAGGTTTTGTATTTGTGAATGTTGTTGCCGATGCTTTTCCAAATATCCTGAAACACGCCTGTGGAACCAGTGAAGTGAATGCCTGCAAAATCGGCATGATTGAAAATTACTTCAGCAGCATCGGGTCCACTTGGATAAATCAAATTGATAACGCCATCGGGCACGCCTGCCGCTTTGAATATTTTCATCAGCACATAAGCGGAATACACTTGTGTATTGCTTGGTTTCCACACCACCACATTGCCCATCATGGCACAGCTTGAAGGCAAATTGCCGGCAATAGCAGTGAAGTTGAAAGGCGTGAGCGCATAAATAAATCCTTCCAGCGGTCGCCATTCGGTGCGGTTCCAAATGCCCGCGCTACTTTCGGGTTGAATGGAATAAATGCTGCTCATGAAGTGCACATTGAATCGCAGAAAATCAATGATTTCACACGCTGAATCAATTTCTGCCTGGTAAACATTTTTGCTTTGCCCCAGCATGGTTGCAGCATTCAACTCATCGCGATAAGGACCGGCAATTAACTCTGCTGCTTTCAGAAAAATGGATGCGCGGTTTTCCCAAGAAAGATTTTCCCATTCTTTTTTTGCGGCAAGTGCAGCTTCAATGGCTTGTGCCACATGCTCTTTTTCGCTTTTGTAGTAGTAACCCAAAAGGTGTTGGTGTTCGTGTGGCGGATGAATGGAAACTTTTTTTCCGGTGCGTATTTCGGCACCTCCTATAAACATTGGAATGTCGCGTACTTCGGCTTTCATGGCAGCAAGTTTTTGCTGAAGGCTTGCACGCTCAGCCGAGCTGGGCCCATAAGATTTTACAGTTTCATTTACCGGTTTGGGAACATTGAAAAATCCGTTCATCGTTCGTCTGTTTTGTTACCTGAAATCAATGTGGCAGCGAATGTAGTTTTTTATGAGTTGTTCAATAATCGCGCAACAAAAAAGCCCGCCACAGGGGCAGGCTTTCATTAGCTGAAAAGTTTGAGTTCGGTTATTTGGTGATGTCAATGTTGCCGGTGATAACACCCACAATCATGGCGCCAACCAATGCAGCCACCAATGCAATCAACCATGTGCTGAGTTTGCGGTAGCGTTGTTCGTTGCCTTGCAGTTCCCACTGCTTGCGGATTTTGCCGATGATGAAATCTAAACGCGCAAAGGCAGCTTCGCCTTTCACTATGTAGTCGAAAGCGCCATAGCGCATGGTGTCAACGGCAACATCAATGCTATCTTGTCCGCTGTACATCACCACTTCCAAATCGGCATTTTTGTCTTTGGCGCGCTTAAGAATGTCAATGCCTTCCATAGCCGATTTATCAACTGAATTCAGGTTATAGTCGAGCACCAAAATATCCGGCTTATCGGTTTCCTGCTCTTTCAGAAATGCCTCACCGGTGTTGTAAAGTTTCACGGAATAGCCTTTTCCGGTAAGGTGGTCTTTAACCATTTCGCCTTGCATGGTGTCGTCTTCCACCACATAAACTTTTAACGGATTTGCCATGTTCTTTTGTTTGGTTTGTGTTTATTGAAACTTAGTTGATTACAATTTTGCAACTGCTGCGCTCAGCTCTTCGCAAGCCTTTCCGCATTCAGCCTTGAAGTAATTGATTTTATCGGGCAGTTGGTCGGTGTTGGTGCGGCTTCCGGCAAAAAGTTCAATCTCTTTTATGGTGGTTTCCAAATGCTTGATGCCCATGTAGCTCACCTGTGGTTTCAGCGAATGCGCCACCACTTTCAGGCGGTCGTAATCCTGCTCTTTGTGATACTGTTCCATTTCGGCTATTGACTTTGGCGCAATGTCCAAAAACATGGAAATGTACTTCTTCATTTTTGCGTTATCGCCTTTTGTGAAACCTGTTAAGAAGGCTAAGTCTGTAAGCGCCATTGTTGTTTGCAGTGATTACTTTTATGCTAAACTAAATTAAAAAACAAGGTTACCAACTTCAATCCACGAAGGCGGCAATTTTTTTCAACAACACATGCGTGTCGAAAGGTTTGGTTACAAAATCATACATACCTGCATCATAGCACTTCTGCACTTCTTCTTTTATGGCGTTTGCGGTTAAAGCAATGATGGGAATGTCTTTCAGGCTGTCGTTCAGTTTTCTGATTTGGCGGGTGGCTTCCAAGCCGTCCATCACCGGCATCATCATATCCATGAGCACCACATCGTAAGGAAACTTCTTGCCTGCTTCCCATGGTTGAGTTTCATAGGCTTTCACTTTGTCAACGGCTTCCTGCCCGTTTTCCGCCACATCAATCGAAACATTTTCGATGGTGGATTCGAGCGTGTCCACCGCCACCATTTGGTTGAAAGGATTGTCTTCCACCAACAAAATGCGGAGGTTGGCAAGTTTGATTTCTTCGCCCACGTTTTTATCCATCAAGCCTGCCACTTTATCGCCCAACGGGAATGCAATGTTGAAATAGAAAGTGGTGCCTTCGCCCAATGTGCTGCGCACGCCAATGTTGCCGTTTTGCATTTCCACCAAGCGTTTCGAGATGGTTAAGCCCAAACCTGTGCCGCCATATTTGCGTGTGGTGTCGGAACTTGCTTGCGTGAAACTTGTGAACAGCTTATCAATTTTATCTTCTGCAATGCCAATGCCGGTGTCGGTTACTTCAAACAATAAATCTGCTTTATCGCCTTCGCTGTTTTGCTGGGTTACTTTAATGGTAACACTTCCTTTTTCGGTGAACTTCACTGCATTGCCTGCAAGGTTCAGCAGCACCTGGTTCAGGCGCACCGAGTCGCCAATCAAAACATCGGGCACATCATCGGCAATGTCTGTTTTCAGCATCAAGCCTTTTTCTTCTGCCTTAAAACGCAGGGTGTCTTGCGCTGTTTGCACTGCTTCGCGCAGCGAAAACGGAATAGCCTCAAACTCCATTTTCCCTGCTTCTATTTTAGAGAAGTCGAGAATGTCGTTAATAATCACCAGCAGATTTTCTGCCGATTTGTTGATGCCCGTGAGGTAGCGCAGATGCTGTTCTGCCAATCCGTGCGTTTGTAGGCAAAGGCGCGTCATCCCTAAAATGGCATTCATGGGCGTGCGGATTTCGTGGCTCATGTTTGCCAGAAATTCCTGCTTTAAGCCTGCCACCTGCTCAGCTTCTTCGCGCTTTCTTCGTTCGTTTTCATAGCGCGCTCTGGCTTCGCGTGCCGAATGTTCAAAACGAATTTCTTTGATGGATTTATCGAGCGTTGCGCGCAGGTCGGCAGCATCCAAAGGCTTGGTTAAAAAATCGAATGCACCGTTGTTCATGGCGGTGCGGATGCGCTGCATGTCGCTGTAGGCGGTAATTACCACACTTTTCACAATGCGGTTTGCTTCATTGATTTTTGAAAGCAGCGTAAGCCCATCCATTTCGGGCATGTTGATGTCGGTCATCACCAATTCAATGTCCTGATCTTTCTTCAACTTATCTAAAGCATCCACACCATTGATGGCAAACTGCAATTCGCAAACACCTTCCTTCACCAAACTGCGCAAGCGTTGTGTTATCAGTGGTTGAACATCGGGTTCATCGTCAACAACTAAAATTTTTATCGGCTTAATACTTCCTGATGCGCTCATAAAATTGGATGATTAAATAATTGCGTGCCAAGCAAGATTATAGTAATTGATTTGAATAATCAAACATAGCTTTATGAGGCTTGGACAGAAAAGTATTTTAGTTCTTCACTCCAATCGGCATGTGGCATTTGGGCTTGAAGGGCTTTGGTTTTTGAATAAAAGTTGGCAAGAAATTTTTGGTGTGCATCGGTGTTTACCAATCGCGGGCGATGGTGAAAGGCAGCAAGAATTTCTTCGGTTTCTTTTAGCTGCTTCAATGTGTTTTCATCAAAAAATGCTGCGCAGAATTTTTCCCAAACATAATCGGTGGCTTGCGGGTTGGGGTGAATTAAATCTTCATTCATGAAACGGTAATCGCGCAAATCGTCCATCATCAATTCATAGGCAGGGAAGTAATGCGTTTGGGGAAATTGTTGTTGCAGTTCATGCACCGCCAAAAGCAAAGTGGCTTTGGCTAATTGGTTTTCATGGAAACCGAAACTTAGATATCGCACGGGGCTAACCGAAAAAACAATGTTGAGGCTTGGGTTAAGGGCAGAAAGTTTTTGCAGCGTTGCAGAAAGTGCGGCAACAATTGCTTCCACCTTCAACAACTGCTTTGTGAAAGCCTGCTGCGGAATGCGATGGCAGTTGCCCACCGGCTTGCCTGTGGCGTTGTGCTCAAAAGCCATTGCCGTTCCGAAAGTGAGGAGCAGCACATCGGCAGACTTCACAAATTCGTGCGCTTCATCAATGGCATGGTTGATGGCAGCCAGAGCCGCTTGGGGATTAGGGTGGCTGAAATCGCTGTGATGACTGAGCGAATGAAATGCGCCTTCGTGCTCCACTAAGTCATGGACACTGAAATGCTTTTTGGCAATGATGTGTTGCAGGCAATCGGCAAGGGCAAGGGGCTGAAACAAAATGCCGAAAGGGTTCAGCAGGGTTTGAAATTTGCGCTCGCGCAGTTTGGCTTCCATGCGCTCGGCAAAGCAGGAGCCGATGCACAGAATTTTGTGGCTGCTGCCGATTTGAAAAGCTGCCTTCGGAACATGTAACTCGGTGCGGAATTTCATGGGGTGAAGGTAAATGAGAATTGTGGATTGGGGAGTTGACTTGAGATGTTAGATGTGAGATATGAGAGAACAGCCAACAGCCGAATACAGGTTGTTACACAGAGTTACACAAAGAAGCACGGAGGTGCACGGAGGAACAGCCTGAAGAAAAGACTTGAGATGTGAGACATGAGATTTGAGAGAACAGCCGGAAACCACAAAGGGACAAAGGGAACAAAGGAATGGCGGGGGTGTGCTCATTTTCTTTTACAACAGGTTGAAACCCGCTGCTTTTTGACCAAAGGATTTTTTTGTTTTTGATGGCGGACTGAAGTCCGCGAAGCAGTGCTTGGGGGTGAAAGGCTTGTGAAAAGGGAATGCTGTTGCTGATGTTTTAGGTTGGAAGTGTGGTGTTGGGGAGGGGGATGTGTAGGTGTGGGTAAGACAAAGCTGCAAGCTTTGTACTTGGAGTGGCGCAGGTAATAGCTTACGCCAAGAGGGTTTGCATATAGCTCAAGCGTTGCCTGTTTTCAATTTTGTTTTTTCGAAGTATGCTTTTAACTGTTCAAAAGTCATTTCTTTAATCTCTTTAGAGATTTTGTTTTTTATTGCTCTGAAAGTTTTTACTGTGTCAAAGTCTTTCTCAGTTTTATTCTTCGTCTTCATATCCTACAATTTCTTTTGGTGAGTGGATATTTAATTGCGTATAACCCAAACGCAAATTTACGGAATTATAGCCACGAATGCGATATACGTTTACAATGTGTTTGAAGTTCCAACTAACAAGTAAGTCAACTTTATTGAGCGTGGCAGTTGCAATGTGGATGCAATCGTTTAAACTGGTTTCGCCCACTACTTTTTCTTCAATATAGCTTTGCGCCAATTGTAATGCTTCGGGTGTAACTTCTACTTTTTCTTTGTGTTCATCATTAAGTGAAAGAAAAAAATCTCTCACTCTTTCGGGTGCATTGCTCAATTCGCTTTCAGTAAGATTGGAGTAAACACAAACGATTTGCCCAAGTTTTACTTTTTCAAAAAGCAAGGTGGTTTCTAATTCAAACTCTGCATCGTAAATTCCACCGATAACGGATGTGTCTATGTAAAAGCGTTGTTTCATTTATAATTTAAAGGTAACGTTTCAGTTTTATTCATTTGCGTTTTCATCCATCAGTTCTTGGAGGTAATCGTGATATAACTCATAAGTGTCTATTAAAACTGAAAACATAGCCAACATTTAGAGGGGAGGCAATAGCCTACGCCCAGAAGGGGGCGCAGGGGAACAGCCTGAAGAAAAGACTTGAGATGTGAGACTTGAGATTTGAGAGAACAGCCGGAACCACAAAGGGAACAAAGGAATGGCGGGGGTGCGCTCATTTTCTTTTGCAACGGGTTGAAACCCGCTGCTTTTTGACCAAAGGATTTTTTTGTTTTTGATGGCGGACTGAAGTCCGCAATGCAGTGCTTGGGGGCGAAAGCCTTGTGAAAAGGGAATGCTGTTGCTGATGTTTTAGATTGGAAGTGTGGTGTTGTTGATTGTTGGGATGTGTAGGTGTGGGTAAGACAAAGCTGCAAGCTTTGTTCTTGGTGTGACGCAGGAAGTAGCCTGCGCCAAGAGGGGCTGAAAGCTATGCTTAAACCGAAGTGGCTGTGAAGTAGTTGGCTTTATAAAAACGTAAGAGCAAGTTCTTTTGAAAAATCTTCTAACGTTACTACGCTGATAGGGGGAAATTCAAGTTTATTCAACGCAAGTAATTTCTTGTCATTTGAAACTAATATATCTGCACTTGCAGAAAGGTAGGTGTCTGAAAACTTGTTGTCGTCAAGGTCGCCCTGAACAAGATGGAAATTATAGAAAATGTCGTGCAGAGAAGTATTTTCGGAAGTAAGAATAACACCAAGAAGATTTTGAGTTACCTCTTCACCCCAAAACCGCTCAAACTTTTCTTCATACTCCAAAAGAATTTCCGTAGAAACGCGAAGGTCATATTGATTATTCAGGAAGGCATCAAAAACATTTCTGTATGGAGAACGTTTGCCGATACAACTGATAAAGCTGTTTGTGTCAAGAACAATTTTCACGGAGCGTAAGTTTATTTTTTTACGCTGTCCAGCCACTGCTGATAAACCGAGGCGGTGTAATCGCGACTGTTTTCTTCGCGTGTGATGGATTCATCTAACTTATTGCGGAAGTAAAAATTCAGCAGCGACTTTACCTCGCTCAATTGTTTCTCATCAGTGATAAAACGGAAACTTTTAAGCAATTCCAATTGCAGTTGTGTAGGTTTATTGGAAGCAGAAATCATAATATAATGTTCTTACGAATATAAAGTGTTCTTAGAAAACAATTGGCAATTTAAGTTTCGCCACTCCACTTGCAACATAGCAAGGATAATTTCTTAGCTGATGTAGTTGCAGGTTTACTTCATTAAAACACCATCCGCAGAGCGAGAAGATTGCTTTTAAGGATTTAGCGGAAAGAATGACATTGCAGCGAAGGAAGTGATACTCGGTCTGACCTTGGTCAGACAAATTAGCCGTAGTTGTGTGTTTTCACCAACCACTTTTACACTCTTTACTTTGGTGTCAATGTCAATTTACCAGCGCAGCTTCCTCTATGAGAGAAGTGGCGGTTAAGGATTTAGCGGGGAGGGAGATGTTGCGGGGAAGAAGAATGCTGTGACTTACGGCTATGGGGATTAATATTGAACTTCCTTTTAAGCCATCTCATAAACTAGTTATGTAATCAATAAGCATAAACTACCGCCTTATTGATACAATGAATTCACTATGCCTAGCGGAGAAAGTCTGATTAAAACTACCAGCTTTATCAATATGTAGATGTACATTTTGTTTTTCAATTTTACACACATCTAAGCTTGATGGTTTGTATATATAATAATCTCTGTCCGACAACCTAGACTTTACCCTTGTAACTCGCGAATAGTTTCTATCTCCTTTTATAAAGTAAAGGGTGGATGATGGAAAAGGAATAGAATCATAAGAATTAACGAGCGATTTGGAGGTAGAGTCAAAGCAAACAATATCGTTAGGATTTAAAGAATTTGTAATGTAAATCGAAGACACACGACCTAACTTTTTTAGCTGATATCCAAGCTCATCACTCCCTATGGATAAATTGTATTGAAGTGATGTTTCAAAAACTTTTTTGTTTGAATTTACAACGTGTGCCAAGCGAGAATTATCCAAACTATTTAATTCATTTAATGCTCCTTTTAAATCTCCATTTTTTGCTGTAACAATTGCTGTGATAACTGATCTTTCACCTGCCATACTATCATCAAATTCTTGTGCTATACCGAGTGCCATGTTCAAATTGTTGAGCAGTATATAACAAATAGCAAGATTGATTTTTGCTTTTGTGTAACTCGCATCTTTGCGAATACTTTCTTCAAGCAACTTTTTAGCATCCATCAATAACTGTTTTCTTTCTGTGCTTCTATCAAGCGTACCATAGCGAGTTGTGCTGGAAAATATTCTGCTTTCATAATCTAACTCAAAAGGGAAGCAAAATGGCATTTCGTAAGGTTCAAAGAGTAGCAGCGCACTTTGTAATTTACATACCGCTGCGTTATTGTAATTCTCTCTGCTAGTAAAATCTGTAAGCAGATTATTAAAACATTCAAATGCCAATTCAAACTCGCCAATATCATAAAGACAAAGCCCGGCATTGAAAACAGGTAATCTGCGCAAGACAAGTGCCTTCGACTGAATTGCCGCCTCCACTCTTTTGTTTAGCGTTGGATACCCTTTTAAATTTGGGTTAAGCTTGTAAACTGCGTATATTTTTTTTAGAAGGTCAGGAGCAACATCAAATGCTTTAAAGCCCGCAATGCTTCCGTAAAAAAATCCATAGTAGTCTGCTTCACTTTCCTTGCTTAACTGTTCTGCCTGGTCGCTTTTATATAAGTCTGCTGCTAAGCTGATATGCGATAATCTTTTTGAGAAATTTGAACACCAATCATGCTTTAAATAATAATGTGAAAGTTCATGACCAATAATACATGCAAGTGCATTTGCGGAGTCTTTACCAAAACTCATACATACATCATAAGCAAGCTCATCAATAACAATACTTGGAGCATCGCCCGGAATGAAAGCTGCCACAACGGAATCTCTCATGTTCTTGTAATCAACGAACTTTAAAACAGGTGGTTTTCGACCATCGCCAAATGCTTCTACTAATTTGGAATAAACAGCATTAGCTGTACTTGCTTTATTATTTTGAGCAAATAAATGCAATGATGCAAATGCAAGAAACAACAACAGAAATAATGACTTAACCATTGCTAAATCTGTTTTTTGAAAAAGGTTGATAACTGTGATTGGGTAGTTGATACGTTACCATGCAAAATTTTAGCGCAACTTGATTCATTTATTCCATTATGCTTCAACCAGTCAGACCAAACATAAACCAACATTTCGGTTTCGTTTAAGTTATTAGGGAATTTACTTCTTATTCCCGCAACACAAATTGAAGTGTTTACAACTCTTTGATTAACCGGTAAAATGCCATAGCCGGATTGCTGCATTTGTTCTTTCCAGTCTTGCGATTTTCTGAGCTTGGAAAGAAAATTGGTGGTAGTCGAAAGGTTTCCCTTTGCCAATTTTGCGTTGTTTTCCTCAAAGTCAAAATAACCATCTGTTATTACCACCACTCTCGTGCGAATAGCAGAACCCGTCAATGCAGGCAATGTTTCGTTGAAGAACTGCCAGATATTACTGCCCTGATACAGTTTAGAGTCGTTACCTACATAGGCTTTGGCATATAGCTCATTTAAAGCGCTATCCAACTTATCTTTAAACTCCTTCAGCTTTTTAGCACGCTCCCCAATTTTTATAGTTGATAAATCAATACTCAGTTTTTCAGATTCAACATCTTTATCGAATGGCAGGTTCTTTTGTGGGGCAATAAAAACATGAAATTTGTCTTTTGAGTTTATCACAAGTTTTGCAAATGCTTTTCGCTCAAATTCCTCAAAAGTTGCTTTTATCAAAGCTTTATCAGCATCCATCTGCCCAGGTTGTATAATTCGGTCAGAAAGGTCAAGCAACACTATAAACTGCTCCGGTGCTTTACTACTCGGCTTTTTTTCCGCCTTGGGTTTTGAGTCATTATGCGTGATTAAAAAGGCAGCGCCTGCCACAATAGTTACAAGGATGGATAGGATGATTATTCTTGTTTTCATAATTGATTAGTTTGATTGGTTTTGAATTTGATTATCGGCTTTTCTCTGGTAAAAATTTCTGAACTCATACATGACTGTTTCGTTCGCTGCTTTTAATGCACTGTTGTTTTTTAGGTTTGCCACAAATGTTAGCCAGCCGGCATAAAAAGCAGTTATTCGTTTTTCAAGGTCGCTAACGCTATACACTGTGTTGTTAAGTTGCTTAGTTTTTCTTTCAATCAGTTGGGCAATTCGTTGAACCTGTGCTTCAACATCAATAGCCTTCTTCTGCAACTCCTCTATGTTAAGAAGAAGCTCTGTTTCTTTATCTCTCAGCTGTTGCTTTTGCAAGCGCGTAACTTCTTCTACATCTTCTTTTTGGTATTCTTCCTTTATACCATGCAGTATCATGCTCCAGCCAAGACAGGTGAAGAAACCAAGAAACAAAACCAAATAGAAGCGCGGGCTTTCATAAAAAGCCCAATTAGGGTTAGCCGTGCCATTGAGTAACTGAATGTAATGACTATTGTATTCAATGAAGTAAGCAAGCAGGCAATCGGCAACCAGAATAAGCAACAACGTTGCCGCCAAGAGATAAGAACGAATTTTCGGCTCGGCTTCAAAAACAATGTGTAGCACCATTGCAAACACAAAGAAGATAATTGGCGCAAACCAGTGAAGGTTGAATTCTGTGAATGCCTCTTTGTTAAACACAGTGTTTAGCAACTCAGATATATTTCCGCTATCTGCCTCAGATATTGCCTTTGCCATGTCTTTAAAAAAAGCGGTGTGAAAAGCACTCATGTAAAAACCATATAAGAAAATGGTAGCCATTGCGAAAACAGGCCAGTATAAGCTCAAATTGAAAGAGCTTCGCTTGCTTTCACCTGATTTCTTTGCACGGTCTATATCTAACTGCGAAGCTTGTTGCTTAAGGCTGCTGATTTTTTCTTTTACTGCGGGTATTTCTGCTTCACGAATTTTGCGCAACGAAGCTTCGGTAGTCACTTTTTCTTCTGTCAGTTTATCAATTTCACCTTCTCGCCTTTCGCGTTCTCTTTTTTGTTCGTCTTCATTGTCATTTACATCAACAATGAAGCCATTGTGAATATCATTCAAATAGTTTCTGAGTGCGGCAGGGTCTGCGCCAGTGGCTCCGGCTTGTTTAAATCCATAGTCGTGCAAATCAACGCGCATAACATTGTTTGTCGTTAAAGCATTTTCAGGCAGTGTATTTATGGTTTGAAATACAGATGACAAATCTTTTTCGCTAATGGTGCTCATGCTTTTTGTATTTTATAATGAGTGAATAAATTATGCAGCAACCGATTGAACCTCTAAAAATGCCAGTGCCGGCTCATTAAACTGATAGATTATAGCAATGATGGCAGGGAGGTAAATATCAAAGGTGGATATATTGGTGTGCAACATGCAGCTTACAGTATCTTCACTGATATAGCTTTCAGGAAATGCTGCACTAGTTTGATAAACTACCTGACCATCCTCTACATCCATGCTGAACCTACCCATGAATACGCTATTGTTCATGCGGTTAAGCAATTCGCACATGGCGGTTTGGCGGGCATCGGGTGTGTTGATGGGGCAAGCAGAAGTAACAGCAAACCTGCGCGTTGTTTCATCAAAATTGATGTTGACCTTCCAATTGCCATTTTTTGTGCCTATACCTAAGTAGATAGCCGTTTGCTCATCGTTAACTGAAAAGTGCATACCTTCTGATGTAAGAACAGAAGTGGTTATTTCAAATAAAGTTTTCATTCTGATTATGTTTTTAAGTTTGAGAAATAATTGTTTTATACACTTAATAACAGGAAGGTGAAAAAGGTAATAGGAAGATTTTGTAAATTCTTTCTTGTAGCACTATATGCACTTACAAATCTCAACCTAACTGAATCTTATGGTCAGAAAACATTTAGCGAAACCTTGACATACAACGAGGCTAACATCCTTAATAACATATACCAGAAATTTTTAAAACTAAGCCTTGACGAAAAGGATTTAAAATCTTTCAAAATGGAATTAGATGAGTTAGAGAATTATGCTAACTCACTTTTGGCTTTAAAAGATTTGAATAAGGCTAATGGTTTCTTAGCGCTGCATTGTGTATTGAATTTTCATTTCCACCAAATACAGTTTAATAAAATAGACTCAAGTGCATCCTTAGCACTGCGTATTGGTGAAAGTTGCTTTGAGAAATACTATCAGTATTATCAGCAAAAAGACATGTTATTTTCATCACTGAATTATGATATAAATCTTCCACTAAGCTTAGCTGTTGGTTACAATTTAGAAGCTCAAGTAAGAAATGATGTAAAGTACTTCCAGCAAGCATTAAAAAAAATAGAAAAAGCAGAATCATTACTTTCCCAAAAAACAGAAATCAGTAATAAGATAACAGATGTATGGATAACAAAAGCAGGCATATTGGGTAACTTGGGAAGAGACTTGGAGCAATTAAAATATCTGCGAAAAGCAATCTTTTACTATGATAGCTTGGGTATGAATTTTTCAAATGATACCCTACTTTATATTGGAGCTATTCATGACTTTGTGAAAAGCGGACACAAATCCTACTCTATATCAGAACGACTGGCAATGATTAAGAAAGCCCAATTACTTCTCAATGATTTTGAAACCTATAATAGTATCCCTCAAACGGCATATACTTCCATCAATTTATTTAAAGCTGAGGCGCATCTTTATTTTTTAAGAAGAGATTTTAAACGAACTGAGGTTGCTTTTAAAAAAGCAGAGGAGGTTATCCTAAATGGCAATCTCCCAGCTTGGGATAAGGTCAATCAATATAAACTTCTTGAATCAGCAAAAGAGTTATTTTATGAAAATACTAATCAGTGGAATAAAATAATTGAGAGTAATAAACATGTTATATTGAACAGATTCGAATTCCCAAACATTAACTCATCGTTGTTAAAAGCATTTATACAAGTTGGCGACACACTAAATGCGCATCTTCTAATCTCGAATTATGAGAAATCATTTATGAATGGTCTTGATAAAATACATGCGCTATCGGGCTCAGAAAGAGATGAATACATCAAACAGTTTGGCTTTGATTTTGAGACAATGCAAATGTTTTTTTATTGGCAACAACACAATAGAGAGATGAATCTAAAAATGCTTAATCTCTACCTAATTTTCAAAGGATTATCTCTATATACAAAAAGAAACGAGTTAAGAAACCTCAATATTAAAATTCAAGATATTTCGGACTCAATAGCACATAAATTACATGACAGTGAACTTTTTTTGAGTATATTATTTTTAGATTCTAATGAAACAATTAAAAAATACTTCTATACAGGGGTCGGTTTAGGATTTTCAAATGAAGAAAATAAATACCCTATTGTTAGAAATATTGTACCGTTTAGTCCTGCTTTTAGTTCTGATTTGTCGCCAGATGATACTGTTATAAAAATGAATGGTAAAGATTTATTTAAAGTGAGTATTGACACTATTGTTCATTGGATAAATGAAGCCCCAACAAAAACCAACTTTGTATTTACCTTTAAAAAACAAGGTGACCATATAAACTACTTTAATACTACAATAGCCAAAGACTCAATTTTTAAATGGGATATTGACATCAAAGAGGCTATAAGCTCTGCTTTCTTAAGTAAAAGGTCAGCACCCTTATTCAAATTCAACGATATCTATTTCAATAGGGGGCTCATATTAAATGAGTATAGAAAAGGATTAACAAAAGGTACAAAAGAAAATTTGCTTGCTGTAAGTATTGCTGCTATTGATAAATTGCCTTTTAAGGAGAAGAAAACCATTTACATAACAACCGATGATTATCTGACCAAAATAAATTTTGAAACATTAACCTGTGAAGTTACGGCAGATAGCTTTAGTTTTTTAGGCGATATATTTAGTATTCGTCATTTAAGCAGTGGTTGGGATTTGCTTTTAAAAGATACCCCTACTAACGCCTCCAGAAGTATCGCTCTTTTCGGTTATCCCGATTACACCTTATCAGAAAATCAAAGAGTACAACTTGCTCAAAAAGTTAATACAGACACCACGCTCACGGCACTTTACAGAAGTGGAGAAGCAATAACAGGCAACTATATTTTCAAACCACTCCCGGCTACCAAACACGAAGTGGAAGACATAGGTGCTTTTATGAGGCAAAAGGGTTGGGATGTTCAGATTTACACCGGATACAAAGCACTGGAGGAGCAAGTAAAAAAAGTTCAAAGCCCACGTATATTACACATAGCCACACACGGTTTTTTTGCTGAGGATATAAAGCTGGAGAAACAAACGAGCTTTATGGGCATGGACAGCCGGGCGGCAATCGAAAATCCGCTATTGCGCAGTGGGCTTGCCTTTGCCGGAGCAGAAAGAACAAGAACAGATACATCAGGAGTTAGATTGAGCAGTGTGGAAGATGGCATCCTTACAGCAGAAGAAGCACAGTATTTGAACTTGGATAGCACCGAGTTGGTGGTTTTGAGTGCCTGCGAAACAGGCTTAGGCGAAATCGTAAACGGTGAAGGTGTGTATGGCTTGCAACGTGCATTTCGCGCAGCAGGTGCAAGAAGTATTTTAATGAGTTTGTGGAAAGTTGATGATTTGGCAACTGAAACTTTGATGAAGAATTTCTACAAACACTGGTTAGATGATGGTATGACCAAACACGATGCCCTTTGGCAAGCCAAGTTAGATTTACGAAATGACAAAAACCACCCTGAATGGGCAAAGCCTTACTACTGGGGTGCTTTTGTTTTAATAGGCGAATAGGGTAAATCTCAATAAAAGGTTTACTTTTGCAGCAACATGCTTATCCCGCTTCCCATTTGAACAGCGCGCTCAGGGTAAGCTTTTTCTTTTTATACAATGTCCAAAGCGCCCTACACTAAAGTTCCGCTAACTTATGCAGCACAGTTGCAGCAATTGAAAGACAGGGGTCTAATAATTGATGATGAGCCTAAGGCGCTTCATCTTTTAGAAAACATCAGTTATTACCGTTTGAGCGGGTATTGGTATCCGCTTCTATCGGATACAAAGAGTCATCTTTTTAAAGCCGGAGCTACCTTTGATGAAGCATTTAAGCTATACTGCTTCGACAAAGAACTTCGTAAACTAGTTCTTTCAGAGCTTGAAAAAATAGAAGTGGCAGTAAGAGCAAAAATGATTTATGTGCTGTCACATGCACATGGTCCATTTTGGTATCAAGACGCCTCTCTTTTTAATGACCCACTTACACATGCATCCTCGCTTGTAAAAATTGGTGGTGATTTTAAAAGAAGTGATGAAGAGTTTATTGTAGAATTTAAGAAGAAATATACCAGCCCGCTTCCACCAAGTTGGATGATAATGGAGATAACTTCCTTCGGCTCTTTATCGGTTTTATATAAACATCTAAAACCTGGAAAAGAAAAGCGGGAAATAGCCAATTACTTTGGGCTTTCAGATTCGGTATTTGAATCTTGGCTACACAGTATTGTTTACATCCGGAATGTTTGTGCCCATCACTCACGACTTTGGAACAGAGACCTTCGTATTCAACCAACTTTCCCAAGAAAGCCAAGTAATGCTTGGTTATCAGGTTCGTGGGGGCGCGGCAATAGAGTTTATGCCATTCTTTGTATTATCCAGTATCTTCTGCAAACTGTGAATCCCAATACTTCTTTCAAAAATAAGATTAATGTGCTGCTTGGTGCTTACCCAAATGTAGATATAACAGCCATGGGATTTGCAAAGCTATGGCAAAAAGAGGTTCTATGGCAATAGATAATAGTTAGTGAAACGGCAATGCCAAAAACAGAAAAAGGGGCTTGAAGCCCCTTTTTTATTCGTTTCTTGTTTTTCCACTACCAGCCACTATAGGTATTGTAGCTGCGTGAACGTGTGTTTGTTGGAGCCGAATAGGTATTGTAGTAATTGGTTGAGCCGTAGTTTGATTGTCTTTGATAATTACCTAATGAATTGTTGAAAGTTGGGGTAATAGTTCCTTGCTTACCGGTGTAAGGGTTAACGTTCGGATAAGTAGAAAAATTATCGTTTATAGTAGTGTTTGGCGCTGTGCGGTAATGACCCTGCACGTAAGTTCCGTTGCTTTTGGTGTATCCGTTTACATAAACGTGGTTAGGATTCTGAGCGCAAATAGATGCTACAAAAGTAGTGAGTGCGAAAGCAAGAGCAATAAAGTTTTTCATGTTGTTTGTTTTTATTGTTTTTAAATTGTTTACATCATTAATACCGGGTAATTGAAAAAGGTAACAGGGCAAGTGGAATTATTTTAGAAATCAAGCAATGAGGCTGAAACCCAACCAATTCTTTTAGTGCTGCCGTAATATCCGGAGTAATCATCATAAGAAACTTTCACCCAATTGCCGTCTTTGCCCAAAATTTTCAATAATGAATTTGACGGCATGGTGCAGATTACATCGTAGCTGGTTGAAGCACCTTCTCTAAGATTAGCCGAGCGTGTTGTGGTGGCATAGCCTGAACTTGGTATAGATTTGGTGGAATGAGATGTGGTAGTGGTGGTATTTTCATATCCCCATCTCACATGGCAATGCGGGCAACGCATACCCACTTGCGAGCTGCTTGAAACTGCACCACCGCAACTGCCACAGCTCTTGGATGTAGTAGTGTAGGAATAGCTTTGTGGTAGGCTATAGCTTGAATAGGAAATTTGACTAAATCCTGTAACAGTAATTACAGTGAATAAGATTGCAAGCAAGTTCTTCATGACGTTTGTTTTTAAGTTTTTGAATTTGATTTATACCCTTAATACCCACCATAAGAAAAAGGTAACAGGTTGAACTCAAATTATTTTTTGCGATGTAGTTAGAACCAAGCATTTTCGTCATGACCACCTGTAAGAGGTGATGCATATTTTTTTCTATCACCCCCTATTACCTTTTTAGAAAACCGGTTATTATGGAAAGAAGCATTAGCGGTTACACCGATTTAGAGATTGTGAATGGAATTAAGAGTAATCAGCCTTGGGCATTGAAAAGCCTTTATCAGCTTGATAGAACCAATATTTTCCACTGGGTTTTAAATAATTCAGGAGAGTATGAGGATGCTCAGGATGTTTTACAAGAAGGAGTGATAGCCGTGTGTAAGAACATTATGAGCGATAAATACAAGCCGGGGGCTGCCCAACTGAAAACCTACCTTAATCGAGTGTGTCGGAATTGGTGGTATAATGAATTAAGGAGGCGCAAACCCAATTTTAATATCCCCGAGGGGTTTGAAATTGAAGATGCAGATACATACAACGAAGCTAAAGACGGTTTAGTGGAGTTGCTGTCGCGATACTTTGAAAAACTTGGTGATAAGTGTCAGTCAGTTTTAAGAATGAGATTTTGGGAGGGTAAAAAAATGGAAGAGATAGCAATTGCACTTGGCAATACAACTCAGGTAATCAAAAACAGAAGTTCTAAGTGTATAAGTGAGCTTTATGATATGTACAACAATAAACAAACTGTATGAGCGAAGAAACTATAGAAAGAATTGAGCAATATCTTAACGGTGAGTTATCAAAAGAACAAAAGGAAGCTTTTGACGCTGAGTTGCGAACCAATGATGAGTTGCAAAAGCAACTTGCCTTTATGCAAGCCTTACCAATGGCAGTTCAAGCCAGTGCAGAAGGTTCAATGCGTAAACAATTGAAGGAACTGGAAAGTGAGTTGCCCAAAGTACAAAATCAGAAAAGTGATGATGGTGAAGCGCCAAAGCTTATTCCGATTACAAGATGGATGCAATACGCTGTTGCAGCAAGTGTTCTGCTGCTTATTGGGTTGTTCATCTTCAAAGAACAAATTTTTAAAGACCCTACTGTTAACATGCCAATGGCAGATAAAATAAAGAATAATGACACTTTGTCTCTTTCGCAACAAACAAAGCAAATAGCAACTTATGACGTTGGTGTAAAAAGCATAGCAGATGGCAGTATTGGCTTCGTGAAAAGCACTTTAGAAAAGAAAGTAACAGTTGTTGTTGAAGTTGACTCTATGCTCAAACAAAAACAAGGTGAAGTACTAACCGGAAAAGGGGCAGGTCCTGTAGCTAAAACATATCGCTATGGATTATACAAGTTTCAAAATGATACTGTTTTTGTGTTGACAGGTGTTTTGGAAACGAAAATTTCCATTTACTACTTTGATGTTAAGCCCGAGACAGGTCAACTGATAGATTCAACAGGTCAATTGATAGAATATGAAAAGCCTGCATTAAGGGGAATGTTTTTAGCAGGGTTTGATAACTATTTCAGAATCGAAAAAAATAAAGAGTATCAGCCATTGGTTTTGGTTAGTGCTACTGAATTGAATTTGCTTAAATTTTACACAAAATGAGAGCCTGTTTAATTGTTGCATTTATTGTGATGCGATATACTAACTCCTTTGCTGAATCTGATACATTGGGTTATACTACAGTTTCCCTTAAAGAAGCAATAGAAAATAAGCTTGTAAAAACTGCAATAACCGGGTCATACAATCCTAAAAACTATTACAGGTTTGATGATGGAAATGGGGTTCATTACGGACGATGCATGGATGTAATTCTGGAAAGCCAATTAGATACATTTATTGTATTAAAACTTGATGCAGGCTATTCCTTCATCCCCGAAGATTCCTCCTTTCAAACTATGTATGTAACCAAGACACAAGAATTTCCCCTATATCCTAATAGCACCATCCCATTTAGCACTTATGCTATGTGTGGCGAAATCCATGATAGGTCACCTATTTACGGAGTCAGCTACTCGCTTGGGGTTATGGCTGATAGTGTTTTACAAAGAACTATTGCTGTTATAGAGCGTGAGTATTTGCAGAATATGATTGGGCAGCACATGCTTTGGGCTGTAGCTAATAATGCGAGCAAAGATGAGTTAATTAAGTATGGAGCAGATTCTGTAAGCCTTGCTAAAACCGCAACTAATTTAAGTGCAAATAACATTAGTTGTAGTTTGACAAAAGAAACAGAAATTAAAAATGTAAAAGTTAAGCCCGCATACTTAAGAATGAAAAGAATAACTTTCTATTTAGGCATCACTTACATGGTAGTTGTAACTGCTGGTATAATTTTCGTTTTAGCGAAGAGATATGTTCGTAAGGGTGTAAGCCAAGATATTTAATGCTATTTAAATAGGAATAACTAACAAGCGATATTTCTGCTAGTACATGCAACAACTTGAACTATTTACGAAAGAACAGAACGGGGAGTATCCAAGCTCGCAACTCAGCTCCATCATTTACTACATCGCCTATCTGGATGCTGAGATGCTGAGCTTTTGCCTGGAGGATGACAAAACCTATCAGGATTTCCCGAAGTATCTTTTCTTGAACAAACTTTCCAAAGCTTTTGAGGTGTTTGAAGCAGCGGGTGATAAAGTGCTTGGTGTGCACAGGGGCTTTTGTGCCGGCTGCATCAAGGGCTGCGAGGGGTACACGTTTTTAGGCAAGCAGGGCGATTACATGGATATTCTGATTGCCACCAACGGAGTGGAAATTGAAGACATTTTTGAATGCTCGCGATTTGTGAACGCTGAAAGGACAAACAGAAAATTAAGAAGGGTGTATATTGACGATGTTCCGTTTTGAACTGTGCAGTTGAGTGTGTTTTTATCCTATGGAATTTTCGGTGTTTCATTTCTTGCCCTTCGCCAATTTCATTTCCCCAACTTCGCTTAACTTAGCCCCCACAAAACAAAACAGCATGAACAAGATATGGATGATGGGCGTGGCTGTGGCAGCACTTACCGCCTGCAACAATTCACAAAGCGATGCTTCTGCCACCGCAGATAAAAAGGAATTTAAGTTTTCGGCAGCGCAGCTTTCAGACCCTAAGGATCATGTGTGCGGCATGGATGTGGACATGGACGAAATGATTGCCGACACCATGCTTTACAACGGTAAGATTTACGGCTTCTGCGACCCGGGTTGCAAAGAAGAATTTGCAAAGAATCCTGAACAATATCTGGCACAAAATCAGGAATAATGTGGTATAGCAAAATCACCGGATTAGGCTTTTACGTGCCCGAAAACATTGTTACCAATGCCGATTTATCGAAGGTGATGGAAACCACCGATGAATGGATAATCGAGCGCACCGGCATTAAACAACGCAGGTTTTTCACCGAAGGAAAGGATACGGTTTCTAACATGGCAGCGCGCGCGGGGCGCATTGCTTTGGAGCGCGCAGGCAAAAAGCCCGGGGATGTGGATGCAATTGTGTTTGCCACCCTCAGCCCCGATTATTATTTCCCCGGCTCGGGTGTGCTGATGCAGCGCGAACTGGGCTTGAGCCGCATTCCGTGCTTTGATGTGCGCTCGCAGTGCGCAGGGTTTTTATATGCGCTTTCCATTGCCGACCAATACATCAAAACCGGCACTTTCAAAACCGTTTTGGTGGCAGGCTCCGAAATTCAATCGGGCATTATGGAACTCAGCGACAGGGGTCGCTCGATGGCGGTGATTTTTGGCGATGGCGCAGGTGCCTGTGTGGTGGAAGCGCATCAGGAAAAAGGGAAGGGAATACTTTCCACCCATTTGCATACGGATGGAAATTATGCCGAGGAGTTATTGTGTCAACTACCCAGCACCAACCTAAGGGACAGGGGCATGAGTGTGGAGCGCTATGAGCGTGGCGAATGGCTGCCTTACATGAACGGCAAGTTGGTTTTTCAGCACGCAGTGAAGTATTTCCCCGAAGTGATTCGCGAGGCTTTGGCTTACAATAATTTGAAGGAGGAAGATATTGACCTATTGGTGCCGCATCAGGCAAACGCACGCATCACAGAGTATGTGAAAAAAGAAATGGGCTTACCCGATGAGAAAGTGGTGAGCAACATTCACAAATATGGCAACACCACTGCGGCATCCATCCCCATTGCCTTAACCGAGGCATGGGAAGAAGGCAAAGTGAAAGAGGGCAATCTGATTGCGCTTGCAGGTTTCGGCAGCGGCTTCATGTGGGGCAGTGCGCTGGTGAGGTGGTGAGGATATAAAACAAAAGTTCAAATAGACTTTTGTATTTTAAAACACCGTTTCAAATAATCTCTTTTTGATTTTCTCAAAAACATCAGCTTTTACAGAACTGATTTTGGAAATTACCTCATCAGTGCTGTATGACTGAATTAACTGACATTTTACAAAGGACTTTTTCCATAGCGGTTTAGTAAGCATTTCGTTGCTTAACTCAAAAGTGAACTCATCATTGAATGACTTAGTTGAAATCATCAGTGCATAAAAAATATCTTCCGACTCCAATACGTTTTGATTAGAAATAACTAAGGCTGGATGAACTTTAATGTTGCCATCAGGTAATTCAAAATTCAATTCAACTATGTCGCGTTGTTGAATCTTCATCACAAATATTTAGCAATTGCCCTGTTTTTTCTTTTTGTGATTGCTGCTTTTGTGCGCTCATGTTCTTCTAAAGCAGCTATGATGTCTTTTGGATTTTTCACAGCAGATACACGCTTCACAAACTTCATTTCGGAAAGGATTGAAGTCAGTTCTTTCGCTTTACTATCTGAATCAATTTCTACTATCAAAGTTTTCATTTTGCTAAGATAAGCCATATCCCTCAGAATAATTTCAAGCAGCTTTTAAACGCACTGAACACGGGATAAATTACTGCTTTGCAGCCTCCAAAAATGCACTGCGAATGTTCACCGAAAAGGGATTCGTGTTTTTATCGCGCATACGCTCGGGGTGCCATTGCACCAGCAGCAACCAACTTCCTGCTTGCGGGTTTTTCCGCTCGATGCTTTCCACCACACCATCGTCTGAGAGGCTTGTAACCACAAGGTCTTTGCCAATCATGCCGGCACTTTGGTGGTGTGCGCTGTTGATGTAACCTTTTGATTGATGTGTGATTTGATGCAGCAGAGCATTTGGGTCAACCGAAACCGCGTGATAGCGGTCTTTGCCCTCGTAAAACTTCGAGTGGTTGTATTTGCCAAACGATGGTAAATCGGGAACAAGTGTGCCACCGAAAAACACATTGGCAATTTGCAAACCCCTGCAAATGCCCAAAACGGGGATTTGCATTTGCTGCGAGCGCTCCAACACCTGCAACTCAAATTCATCGCGCTGCTCGTCCATGTCGGTAGGCAGGCAATAAGGCAGGTATTCGGGTTGGTTGTAGAACTTCGGATGCACGTCTTCGCCACCCGTAAGCACCACGCCTGTGCACTTTTCAATTTCCGAAAGGTTGCCTTGCTTGTAGCCAAGCTGAATCACTTCAATGTGGGCACCGGCTGCGGCTATCCACTTTTCGTAGTTGTTGAATTTTCCGCAATCGGTGATGCCAATAACTGTTTTACTCATGGTTTCTTAAAATCAATCTCTCAGCCTGTCCATACTTTTCACCAACTGTTCATCTTTTTTGATGTGGTGGTAAGCCAGCGCAACAAAGATTGCAGGCGGAATGGCGGCAAGGTTCCAAAGGGTGTAAATGATGTCGATGGGTGTGGCTTTGGTTTGGAAGAAATAGAAGATATAAGCCGTTGTTGCCAAATGGAAAAACAAAACCATCCAGCAAAAACCCAGTTGCAGTTGCCTGCGCTTAAACAGGAAAATGGCAATTAAACTTAAGCCCACTGCTATGCCTTCAAAAATCAGCACAACAAAAAAGTAATAGCCGCTAAAGAAAGGTTTCACATCCCATGCCGGGAGGTCTTTCACATAGTTGATGTCGGTAGCTTCGTAGCGAATTACCGGTGCAAACAAAAAAGCGACTATGCTTGCTATGGCAAGCAAAAGATAAACGGTTTGAATGCGTTGCAACATTGCGTTTGATGTGGGAAGTCCGATGTCCGATGTATTGGACTTCCGTTTAAGTTAAACTTCATTTTCATCCGACACCGGACATCGGACTTCCAATCTTACATAGCAACAAATCCCATGCGGTGCTCTTCAAATTCTTTTTCAAGCTTGGATGAGAACTCGGCATCTTCATATTGTTTGGCTACGCGCAACATTTCCTGAAACATATACAGTGGCTCGCGCACATTTCGGTTTTCGGTGAATGCACCTTGCTGTAACTGTGCAAGGTATTGCGCATCTCCACTCTTACGCGCTTCGTTCAACACATAGCGGTAAACCGACTTGTAGTAATTCAGAAAATCGCGGCTTTGCCCAAGCAATTCTTCCATTACTTTTTTGCCACGGTCTTTCGCGCCTGCACGGTAGTAAATGTCGGGATACTGATAAGAAAATACATTCAACGGCACACGGTCGGTAGGCATCATCTTCAATGAATAATCCAACACTTGCACTGCTTTTTCGTTCTCGCCTTTGGCAATCAGCGATTCGGCTAAGCGCCCGAAGTTGCCGCGAATGTTCACGGTCATGCGCATGATGTTTTCATCCAGATAAATGTTCGGGTTGCTTTCAATGCCGCCAAACTTGAATTTCTTCATCATGTTTTCATACATCACATCGGTGCGCACCGGTGAGTTGTAAGCGCTGTTGGTAGTGATGGCGCGCGGAACAATTCGGTAGGAAAGTCCCTCCAACTGGAAGTATTTTTCCAAGCCCAAATACGCATCGGGTGAAACGCTCACGGCAAAGTAAATAGGGCGCTCCATGATGTTGTTGGCAACAATGTCAAGCGTGAGCAAATCATTCTTCAGCAAATTACTTTTAGGCAAAGTCCACTCCATGCGTGCAGTGGCAGGCTCGCCTTCTTCCAGCATGTTGAATGCACGTGCCTGATTGGTGTCCACATCCAAAAAGAAATTACGGGTTGGGAAATAAGGTTCCATTTCGCCACGTCCGGTGGAAACTTTGTTGCGCGGGTCATCGCTGGCAATGAACATCATCACGCGCTTTAAATCCAGGGATGCGTTGGAAGGAATTTGCGGATTGGCGGCATAGCGCACAATGTCGCGGTTGCTGGCAGCCAATTGGTCGGGTGCAAAAGTGAGTTTCAAAGGTGCGGCATCGTTGATTTTGAAACGCAGTTGGTCAATGTACCAATCCACACCCAACAAACTCAAATTCACCACACGCACATCGGTGCGCACGCCTTCCACTTCCTGAGCATACCACAGCGGATACGTGTCATTATCGCCCTGAGTAAAAATTACTGCATTGGGCGCACAGCTTTCCAAATAGCAAATTGCAAAGTCGCGTGCGGTGGTTCTGCCATCGCGGTTGTGGTCGTCCCATCCGTCAAAACCCATCAGGAATGGCGCACTGAGCGAAGCGGCAACTGCGATGCCTGCAGAGGGAACTTCCGCTAATTTTTTACGAAGCAGTTCATACAGCGCAAAAACGCCATAGCCGATCCAAAAGCAAAAAGTAAGGAAGGAGCCCGCCTGAGCATAATCGCGTTCGCGAGGTTCAATGGGTGGCTCGTTTTGGTAAATAATCTGGAACAAACCACTAACAATAAACAACGCCAACACCAACCAAAAAGCTTTGTCATCTTTCAGGTAAGTGTAAATCAAGCCTATGATGCCAAGCAGAAACGGAATCATGTAAAAGCGATTATGAGCTTTGTTGTTCGCCAATGCTTTGGGCAAATTTTCCTGAGGCCAGTTCGGTGCGCCCCAAATTTTCAGGTTGTTGTCAATGAACGGAATGCCGCTTACCCAACCGCCATCATCGTTGAACACAGTTCCCTGAATATCGTTTTGCCTGCCGGTGAAGTTCCACATCAAATAGCGGAAATACATGTAACCCACCTGATACTGGAAGAAGAAACGAAGGTTGTCGCCAAAAGTGATGTGGTCGCGCACTTCAAAACGCCCCTGACCTTTTTCGTTCATCTGCTTGGCATATTCATTGGCGCGGTCGAGCTGCCCCGGAGGAAATGTTTGCACCACTTTTCTGCTGCTGAGTTCAATTACATCAAACTCAGGATTAAGAATTTGACGGTAGGCACTGATCTTTCCTTCTTCCTGCCAAAAGCCCATGCGCGGGAAAGGCATCATCACATCATCGCGGAACTTGTAGTCAATTTTATCGCCCACATATTTATAGCTGTGCGTTTTTTCATCCTTATAGAAACGCTCGCCTTTTTTGTCCATGTCAATGATGTCGGCAGAGGTGGAGTTGTAAGCCGGACCGTACACCAACGGGCGGTCGCCATATTGTTCGCGGTCAACATAACTTTTCAGACTGAAAGGGTCGGTTGGGCGGTTCATGTTGATGGGCGGGTTGGCAATGGCGCGAATGGGCACCATTAGGTAACTTGAGTAACCTATGTACATAAACGCCAGGCAAAGCACCGCAACATTCGCCAAACGCCAACCACGCTGGTGGGTGTACCAAATTGCTCCGGCAAGCAAGCCCACCAACAACACGAAGAAAACCGCAGCACCACTGTTGAACGGGAAGCCCAATGAGTTCACAAAAAACTTATCGAAACCTGCAATGAACGAAAGGGTGTAGGAAATCACAAACTTCATGGCAATGCCAATGAGCACAAAACCCACAGCACCTGCAATCAAAAAGCCCTTGATAGAAGGTTGATATCTGCGATAGTAATACACCAATGCTGCAAACGGCAAAGCCAGCAAACTGAGCAAGTGCACGCCAATGGAAAGCCCTGTCATGAAAGCAATCAGCACTAACCAATGGTCGGCATACGCATCGCCTTCTTTGGCAGCTTCGTCCCACTTTAAAATTGCCCACACAATAAAACTCCAGAAGAACTGCGAAAGCGCATAAACCTCGCCTTCCACCGCACTGAACCACAGCGAATCGAGGAAGGTTCCGCAGCCTGCGGCAATTAAACCGCTGCCTACCACTGCAATAATTTGCCCTGTGGTGTATTGCTTATCGCGGAAAGCCACTCTGCCAATGAGCATGGTAACACTCCAGTAGGCAAACATGATGGAAGCCGCAGTTGCCAAGCCGCTCATGAAGTTCACCCACATGGCAACTTTGGTAACATCGCCCATTGCCAGCAGCGTGAAGAGCCTGCCCAAAATCAAGAAGAAAGGCGCGCCCGGAGGGTGAGCCACTTGCAGCTTGAAACAGCCGGCAACAAATTCACCGCAATCCCAAAAGCTTCCGCTTTTTTCGGCTGTGAGGAAATAAACTGCGGTGGCGAATGCTAACACCACCCATCCGGTGATGTTGTTAATCAGTTTGTATTGCTTCATCTGTTGATGTTCGTTGAAGAACCGCGAAAATATATTTTTCGCTCACAGCGTTTGAAAATTCACAAACGTAAACGATTGGCTGGCTGTGATTGAGTTGGTGGGGGAGTTGTCTAACGCTTTATCAATTTAAACGCCAGATTTCTGCCATGCCCCTGCATGATGGCAATGTTTATCCAACTGAAAGCGAATTTTTCGAGCAGTTCCACTTTGTCATCACCGCCAAAATCATAGCAATTTTCAAAGCCGATGTCGGCAGATAATTGCTGCGCAATTTCTTTTGCCTGCTTGCTGCTGCCTGCGCAAAACATGTCAATGCCCACTCCGTTGTAAATCGGGTTCAGCATGTTTTCAAAGCCGGTGGAGTTGAAGCATTTTACCACATCTTCAGTTTTACCTAATTCTTTAATGGCGTGAAAAGCAGTGGCGAAAGGCTCGGGGCTCGTGCGGATGGAGTTGGTGGTGTCAATTACAATTTTACCTGCAAGACTTCCCAATTGAGGAATCAAATCAAGCACTGCATCGGGTGGGGTGGTAATCACAATTACCGCAGCATTTTCGGCTGCCTCCGAAATGGTTTTCACCACTGCATCGGGAATAATTTCCAATGCTTTTTTTGTTTTAGGCGAATCAGGATTACGCACCCCGAAAGCCACCTCGTGCCCAGCTTTCAACCAGCCTTTAGCCAATGCCGAACCAACATTTCCTGAACCGATAATTGCAATTTTCATAACCTTATTTTTTTGTTAATATATGATTCCGTTTTCGGGATTTAACTTTTCGGGCAAGGCAGTTTCGCCAAGTGTTTCGCGCAGGTCGCGCTCAATGGTGTTGCACATTGCCGTGAGCGGCACATCGGTGATTTTATCTTCAAAAGGGTCTTCGTTCACTTCGCCCACTTTGCCCATCACACCAAACACAAACGACACTAAAACTGAAATGGGAATCACCATCCAACTCATGTCCATTTTGTAGAAATCGGCTATCAAACTGAATGGCAACACAATCATGAACACCAGCAAAAACAGTTTGGTGAAGAAATGATATTGCCGGAGCAGAGGGGTGTTTTTAATCCTTTCGCAACCGCCCTGATAATTTGCCAATGCCAGCAGTTGCCCTTCCATTTGAAAGCTGTCGAATCCGCCCAAAGTGCCGTTGCTCATGGCAGTGTAAATGTGTTTGCCCATAAGGTTTTGCAAATAGTTTGGTTTGTTCTGCGATGTAATCAGGGCATTAAAATCATCTTCAAGCAAAAGCGGTTTCAGTTGTTGCCAATCGGTTTGTTTGCGCAGGTGCAAGCGCATTGCATGAACCCAGGCAATTTGCATGTGAATAAGATTTTTTTTGAAAGCCTCGCTACGCTCGCGGTTGTAATTTTCTTGGTGGCTGTGTGAATCGGCAAAGGTTTTTACCAAGCGTGCAAACACTCGGCTGCTGTTTACAATTCCGCCCCAAAGTGTGCGGGCTTCCCACCAGCGACCATAAGCCGAATTGTTGCGAAAGGCAATAAAAATGGCAAGTGCGCTACCCAAAATGGCTGCCACCGAAAATGGCAAACTTGCCTTCACAACTCCCTTTTCGCAATACAAAAAATAGATGGCAGACGATAACACAAGCGACATCATAATTTCTTGCCACATGTATTGAAACACTTTAACCGGACTGAACACTTTTTTAACTATCATAAAAATTCGTTTAGTGGTGAATGTTGCAATGTGTTTTAATTGTTTGCGAACGACAAACCGAATGTCCAGAAAATATCCTGTTGTTTCACATTCATCAGCACAATGTTTTCGTAGCTGTAGTTCAATCCTGTTCTGAACGAAAGCTTTTTACTGATGGGTGTTTCAACAAACACATCGGCATGAGCACGAAAATTTTTATCATCTAAAACCGATGGCTGTGCCCACAATTCATAGCGCAGACGTAAACGGTTTTTCAGCATCTGATGTTTTCCGAAAATGCGAAAGGTAGTACGCACCGCTTCAATTGCTTTGCTGTCATTGTAGGTGTCATCAACAAACTGATTGCTTTTGAAGTAGGTTGTTTCAAACAATAATGTTGCCGAAAATTTTAGTTGATGATTATGTTTTCTAAGTGCAGTGAAGGTTACACCCGGACCCACCTGATAGCGAAAGTTAATTTGCCTGCGTAGGTTGGTTTCAAGCCAAGCCATCAGGTAAGGATAAACACGCTTTTTGGGAATCAGATAGATGAAGTTTTTTGAAACAAAATCATTTTCTGTTCTGAATTTTCCGAAGGTGCCGAACTGATAGTTGTTAGTGCTGCGCACGCCAAACGTTTCGCTCACATGGCTCACATCGGCAGTAGCAACCAGCAATAGTCTATCCACATTCCCCGTAAGCCAACTACCATTCAGCGATGTGCGATAGCCGAATTTCAAAGTGTCGGTTTCGGTGAGTTGCGCGAATGATTTTGCTTGGAAAAAAAGCAGCAGAATAAACAGAGTGAGAGATGTTTTTCCCGCAGATACGCGCAGACTTTCGCAGAGGTCTGTGTTACTTCTTCCGGCTGGTTCTTGCTGAAAGCAATAAGCGATTATCTGCGAAGTCATCTGCAAAAATCAGCGGGAATTTTTTTATCTCAATGCTTCCAAAACTAACTCGGCTGCTACTGCGCCACTATTTTGCTGTTGTCCTGTTATCAAATTTCCATCAGCAATTGCATAAGGCGTGAATGCTTCTTTCACTTTGAAATCGGTGCCGGAAATTTTGCGTGCTTCTTCTTCAATCCAGTAGGGTTGAATTTTCATGCCTACGAAATTGTCAGCAAACTGCTCCTCACTGTTGGCAAAGCCTGTCCATGTTTTTCCTTTTACTAAAAGTTCACCGGTGGAAAGCTTTGCTTCCAACAAAAGCGTGGTGGAATGACAAACAGCAGCAGCAGGTTTTCCACTTTCATAAAACTGCACAAACAGTTTTTGCAGGGCTTCATTCCCTTTGAAAGTAAACATTGGGCTTTGACCGCCCACCAAAAAAATTGCCGCATAATCAGCAGGATTTACCTCGGTTAGTTTTTTGGTGTTTGCAAGCATGTTGTTAAACCATTGCTGTTGCATGTAGCCAAGTGAAATCACATCGTGAGCCGAGTAACCGCTGGCATCGGTGGGGTTGGAGTAGCCATCCATTTCTAATTTTCCGCCTGCTGTGGATACCAATTCAACTTCATAACCCGCGCTTTGAAAAGCATGGAGCGGGTGCGTGAGTTCAGCAGCCCAAAAGCCGATAGACCAACCTGTTTGTGATGACACTGCCGGGCTGCCTGCCACCATTAAAATTTTTCCTTTCGAGGGCGCTCCGTGTGCATGAGCATAACCAACTAATTCTTTTGCCATGATGATAGTTTTTTCTGTTTTAAAAAATGTGCTGCAAATGTTGGTTTCGCATCGCCCGAATCCTATAGACTTACCGATTGTGGAGTTACTCACTTTTTGGTGAGAAATGAATAGAGCATTTTGAGTGCTAAGGGTTGAATGTTTAGTGAGTGATAGTAACTTTGAGTGAAAATTATGGAAAAGAAAAGCCCGGTTTCGGAAAAGTCATTTGCCTTCAGTTTAGCAGTAATTGAGGTTTACAAACTAATGCAGGAACAAAAGGAATTTGTTCTTTCAAAACAATTACTCAGAAGCGCTACGAGTATAGGTGCAAACGTAAATGAAGCAAGTGCGGCTCAGTCCAAAAAGATTTCGCATCAAAAATGAGTATAGCATCAAAAGAAGCACGTGAAACGGATTACTGGTTGAGATTATTTCAAAAAAGCAGGCTGGTTGACTATGATTTCACCAATCTGATAATGCAAAACCATGAACTCATAAAATTACTTACATCAATAGTTAAAACTACTCAAGCCAACTTGAATAAAGAGAATACTGAACTTTAAACATAAAGTCATTAACATGCACTTTTAAAAACTAAACACTCATAATTTACCATTCCATAAATGCCTGAGTTTCTCTACAACAATAAACTCTACTACAATCCTGTTGAGTTTGCCATTGACCGCATTGGCGGCACATGGAAAATGCCCATTTTGTGGAGACTGAAAGACAAAACCATGCGCTATGGCGAGTTGAAAAAATCCATGCCGAAAATCACACACAAAATGCTTTCATCTTCCTTGAAAGAGTTGGAGGAAGAGGGTTTCATAAGTCGCGAAGTTTTTCCTGAAGTGCCGCCCCGTGTGGAGTACACTTTAACCGAGCGCGGAAAAGAATCAATAACGGTAATTGACTACATCAGGCAATATGGCTTAAAACTGATGGAGGAGTTTGGGGTGGGGGAGTGATTAGAGTAATAAAATCAGTTGATTACCGTACATTACTCGTTTTATTACGAATGTTCCCAAGTTGTTTTATCGCAGGCTACAATGGATTTAACATTATCCTGCCGATATACTTCTATGATTTCATTTTTTTGGCATGGGATTTGTTTAGTTTTGGTTACATAAATGGTTTCGATGAGTAAGTTTTACCCAAAATGGTTGCAAAAAGCAACTTTCAGTACGTTTTCTTTAATACTGGTGTTAAATGTTAACAGCATTGCACAGTGTTGGAACAGCGGTTGGTCAGGTGGTGACGCACAATACCATGGAGCACTAACAGCTTGCTCCAATACCACCATAAGGAGCGCCAACATGCCCAGTACCACCTATAATCAGTGGGACGTAGTGTATGGTGCTAACTATACTTTTACAGCTTCCGGAGGTTTTGTTAGTGGAAGCACAGTGTGGACATACTTCGAGTATAACGGTTCAGCATGGCAAACAAGGCAAAATGGTTCGGGAGGTACAGCTAACTTCACGGGAACTGTTAATAGCCCTGCGGGTGGCGGATGGGGATTGATAGTTTTTTATAATAATTCCTTATGCCCACCAACTTGGAGTGGGAGTTCTGCAACACTACAATACAGAGTAAACAGTCAGGCTTCTCCCGCGTTAAATGGTAATCCTTCCAACACAACAGTTTGTACGGGAACCACTGTTGACTATACAGCACCAACCAGCGTTTGCAATTATCCTGTTGATAGAATTGCCGGACCTGCAAGCGGCACGTCTGCTGCCGCAGGAACGGTTACCGTTACTCACCGAACCAGAACTGCAAACGGCAACGGAGGATTCTTTTACTGGGCACCCGGTTCCACTAACCAACAAATTGCTCTTGCTGCCTGCGAGTCGGTTTATGGTGTTGGTGGTTGCAACATAGGCACATGTGGTTCTTTTACTTATTACAAAGCAACATCGCACACGAGTTGTGATTGCGGCAAAGCCATTGGTCAGTTAGAATTTGTGTATAACAACAGCGGTTATACTACGGTTGGCTCTGATTATGGAGGCGCTGCTACAACTGTTCCTTCATCTATTGTTGCCGGTTCCACATCCGGGCCCGGTCCGTTTGTAAGACGGAAAGGCTGGAATGCTTGTGCCACAAATTCATGGACGCTAGCTCAGCCGGACTTGCGCTCTTACGGAGGCACCACAGCGAGTTTCACAATTACGGGCACCCAACCTTTACAATCTTCATCAATTTCATTGAGCTCAACCACAATTTGTGCGGGACAATCTGTAACAGTAACCCGAAATGGAAGCATAGGAACGGGGCAGGACAGATGGTGGATGAGCCGAGATGGGGTGCAGTGGGCTGAATTTGATAATCAATATGCAGGACAGTCATCATGGACAAGGCAGCTAAATACTCCGGGAACATATCAAGTGTTTCACCATCCATGGGACGACCAGTGCGGCTGGAGTGGATGGGCTTTAGGCAGATATAGCGCAACAATCACAGTGCAATCTACCGCCAATAATCCCGGAGCCATCTCACTTTCAGCATCCACAGTTTGTGCAGGCACGAGTGTAAACATCAATAATGCAACTGCCGCAACCACAGGTTCCCCGGCTTCAGCAGGTCCTAACTATTATTACTATTGGAATGATGGAAGCGGTTGGCGAATGTTCAACGGACCTACATCTAGTTTATCGGTTACTTTACCTGCACAGGTCACAAACACTCCCGGAACTTACACCATTGCACGAAACTCTGCTTTTGGATGCGCTGGTCAGGTGTCGGCTCCATACCTCACCTTAACAGTAACAGGAAATCCGGTTTTAACTGCAACACCAACTGCAGGATGCGGAACCTCAAGTGTATCTCTAGGTCTAACCGCTTCGGGTTGCAGCCCAACCTTGAACACAGGGCATTATGATATGTTCCCAAATGCCGGAGCTTTTAATTCTTCGCTTTACACGCGATCGGGTCCGGGGGTTGGTCAGGTTGATGTGTCGGGGCAGCCACAATTTTATGGCGATAATACTTGGGGTAATGCATTTTACACCAATGGAACTGTTGCAAGAGTTGCAGGCAGGGTTTTTCAGGGAAGGTGGTACAACACCGGTTCTTACAGCATGATTGGTTGGAAAAATGGAACAGCAAATACATACACAGACTTAGTTCATGCATTTTATCCATATAATTCAGGAGGATTAGAGATTTATGAAGATGGAGCCAATCGCGGAGATTTCACTTCCCAAGCAAGTGGTATCATTGGCTTGAATAAGTGGATTGAGTTTAAAATTGTTTTAAAAGCAACCGGGGCAGAGTATTACCTGAGGAATTACAACGCTGGCGAAAACTGGAGGCATATTTATTCTTCCAACCATTCATCGGCAACCAATCTACGAGCGGCAGTGGCAAACTACTCTTCCTGCTGTTGGTTTTATACTGATGATTGGTTTGTGGGTGGTTTGACTCAATATCCTGCAACAACGGGTTTATATGCCGGAACCTATAATTATGGCGCCCAAGACCAACATGGCAATGTTGCAACCACAAGTGCAAACGTTGTTGTTAACCAACCATCTGTGGCTGTAAGCACAACAGTTGCTCCTGCGGGAGTTTGCAGCGGAGGCAATTCAACCATTGCAGTTAACACCGCTTCAGCCACAGGAGGTTTGCTAAACTACTCCACATGGACTGTGGGTACAGGCAGCGCAACAGGTTTTAACCAAAATGGCTTGACGGTGGAAAATCATCGAATAAACGGCACAGGTCCATGGGGAAATTCCACTGTGGTTTGGGAATCAAGACCATCGGGTGATAGCGAAGCTGATGGGGGCTGGAATTCCACTCAGTTTGCGGTTGACCCTACCAAAATGTATCGCTTTTCGGTGTGGGTGAAACGCCCGTCAGGAACCAGCAGCGGCAATTTCTACATGGGGGTGTATGGTTTCAACAGCGGTAACTCAAACATTGGCACAGAAAATTTAAGTGATGGCGTAACAAACACAAATCCTTATTGGGACTGTCCCGGGATTGGTGCCATACCACAGAACGAGTGGATTTTGGTAGTGGGGCATGTTTACCCACAGGGAACTACTTTTACGGGAAAACACCCCAACACCGGCAGGTGGAATTTGGCGGGAACCAATATTGCAGCAACCGGTTGTAACATAGGAAGTGGAGATGTGAGGTGGAAAGCGGGAACGGTTACTGCTTTGCACCGGACCTATCACTATTACGCTCCGAATACCGCAGCTAACTTGCAGTTTCTTTACCCAAGGGTAGATATAGTAGATGGCTCAGAGCCAAGTCTTCAGGATTTAATCAATGGCTTTGATGTAAGTGGCGGACTTGGAACAGGGGCAACCTGGCAGTGGAATGCAGGTACTTGCGGAGGCAGTTCGGCAGGAACGGGGGTGTCGGTAAGTGTTGCGCCAACCACCACCACTGATTATTTTGTGAGGGGTGTTGGCACATGCAACACAAGCCCTTGTAAGAATGCAACAGTTGCTGTGAATCAACTGCCAAGCACCCCAACTATTACACCAGGTGGACCAACTACTTTCTGTACAGGCGGCTCCGTTCAACTTACTGCAAGCAGCAGCCTTGCCGGCAATGCACTTTCCTTCAATGGCACAGCCGGTGTTAATTTGGGCAACCCTCCAAAGCTGAGGATTGCAGGTAACATGACCATTGAAATGTGGTTGCACCCAACTGATTTCTCTGCAAGAAGAAATCCCTACAACAAAGCCTATGCGGGTGAAGGCACCATAACGCAAGAGCCCAACGGAACACTCAACTTTTATCAAGGCTCTTTGGGGGCAGATGGTGGAACAGGTGCTTGTACACCGGGTAACTATGAAGGTTTTGGCTCAGGTGCGGCTTTAACACTTAACCAGTGGAATCATATTGCCCTTGTCAGAGATATGGCTGCCGGGCAGTTGCGCTGGTATATTAACGGTAACCTGACAAATACACTTGCGTTTTGCCAAACACCTGTTGCTGGTAACAGCCCTGTAATCATTGGTGCCGGATACACGAACCCTTATGTTGGGCAAATTGATGAAGTAAGAATATGGAATGTTGCACGAACAGCAGCCGAGGTGCAGAATAACAGATTTACTACAGTTGCTCCTGGCTCTGCCGGTTTAGCAGGCTATTACCGATTTGATGAGCCATCTGGCGCATCCATTTTCGATGCATCAGGAAATAGTGTAACCGGCACATTAGGCGCATCTCCCGTCAGGGTTACCTCAACCGCTCCACTAACTCCGGCTTTTACATGGTCACCTGCAACAGGGTTGAACACCACAACAGGTGCAGTGGTAACGGCAAGTCCAACATCAACACAAACCTACACTGTGGCTGCTGCTTCGCCACACGGTTGTGGTAATTCATCCACCACGCAAACTGTTACCGTAACCCCAACGAACACTATTGCACTGACATCAGCAGCAGGCACAAACAACCAGA